>Ga0209674_100007_pt1 | contig 1077082 bp, 983 predicted proteins | sample AraplaCvi_mMS_r2_FD_184279 | JGI IMG/M metagenome (GOLD analysis project Ga0209674, IMG submission 184279) | Arabidopsis root microbial communities from North Carolina, USA - plate scrape CL_Cvi_mMS_r2 (SPAdes) (version 2) | ecosystem: Host-associated > Plants > Roots > Endosphere | place... | reverse complement strand
ACGCGGTCATCTGCTCCATCGACGCGCTCGTCTCCTCGACGCCCGCGGCCTGCTCGCTGGCGGCCTGCGACAGCGACTGCGCCGTCGCGCTCACTTCTTCCGACGCACCGGCCAGCGCCTCGGCGCCGCCGTTGACCTCGGTGACGACCTGCGAGAGCTTGCCGACCATGCCGTCCATCGCGCGCATCAGCTGCGCGATCTCGTCCTTGCCGCTGGCTTCCAGCTTCATCGTGAGGTCGCCCTCGGACAGCCGGTTGGCCGCATCGACCGCGGCGCGCACCGGCAGCGTGATGCCGCGGGTGATCAGCGTGGCCATCAACAGCGCCAGCGCGGCGCAGCCGACGATCGCCACGATGATGCCGTTGCGCGCCGAGTCGTAGGTGCTCTGCGCGTTGGCGGCGATCCGGGTGGCGTCGGCCGTCACGAGCTCCACCAGCTTCGCGCACGTGGTGCGCACGCCGTGGTAGTGCTTCTGGCCCTCGCCGTCGAGCACCGCGCGCGCCTGGTCGTCCTTGTTCTGGCGCGCCAGCTCCATGATGCGGGCATGCTCGGCGACGAAGGCGTCGACGTCCGTCTTGAGCGTCTCGAATAGCGCGCGCTCCTCGGGATTGCTGACCAGCTTGCCGAAGTCGGCGGTGGCGTGCTCGAGGTCGGCCACCTTGGCGGTCGCCTCCTTCTCGATCTCGGCCACGTCGGCCGGCTCGGCGTTGATGGCCTTGTACTGCAGCACGCGCGTGCGGTTCAGGTGCGCGTTCACGAAGATGATCGAGCGCACGCTGGGCATCGCGTCGTTGGCGATCTCGAGCGTCGCGGCGTTGACGCTGGCCAGCTTGGCCAGCGCGAACACGCCCAGGCCCGCGAGCAGGCCCAGCACGACGAGGAACGAGCCGAACAGCTTGGTTCCGATGCGGAGGTTCTTGAGCATTTTGAGTTCCCTGGTTTTGGAGAGGTCGATCGAGCGGGACGTCAGGACGCCGCGTGCGCCGCGGCGCCGCGCGCCTCCTGCGCCTGCTGCATCAACACGGGAACGTCCAGGATCAGCGCGACGTCGCCGCTGCCCAGGATGCTGGAGCCGCTGATGCCGCGCACCTGCACGAACATGCGCGACAACGGCTTGATGACGGCCTGCGCCTCGCCCATCAGCGCGTCCACCACGAGCCCGAACTTCTGGCCGGCGTGCTTGACGACGACGATGTTCTGGCGCGCGGCCGGGCGGCCCGGCACGTCGAACAGGTCGCGCAGGCGGATGAACGGCAGCACCTGGCCGCGCAGGCCGGTGTAGTCCTGGCCGGTCTCGGCGGAGAACTCGATGCACTCGTCGACCATGTCCATCGGCACGACGAACACCGACTTGCCCACGCCCACCTGGAAGCCGTTGATGATGGCCAGCGTGAGCGGCAGGCGCACGGTGACGGTGGTTCCTCGGCCCGGCTCGCTGGCGATCGAGACGTTGCCGCGCAGCGCCTCGATGTTGCGGCGGACGACGTCCATGCCCACGCCGCGGCCCGACAGGTTGGTGATCTGCTCCGCGGTCGAGAAGCCCGGCTCGAAGATCAGCGCGTAGACCTCGGCGTCGGTCATCGTGCGGCCCGGCTCCACCAGCCCGCGCTCCAGGCCCTTGGCCAGGATGCGCTCGCGGTCGAGGCCGCCGCCGTCGTCGCTCACCTGGATGACGATGCTGCCGGAGTCATGGAACGCGTTCAGCGACACCGTGCCCGTGGCCGGCTTGCCGCGCTCGGCGCGCCGCTCGGGCGAGTCGATGCCGTGGTCCATCGCGTTGCGCACGAGGTGCATCAGCGGGTCGCCGATCTTCTCGACGACGGTCTTGTCCAGCTCGGTGTCCTCGCCGCTGACGGCCAGCTCGATGTCCTTGCCGAGCTCGCGCGCGACGTCGTGCACCACGCGCTTGAAGCGGTTGAACGTGGCGCCGATCTTGACCATGCGCAGCTGCAGCGCGCTGTCGCGCACTTCCTCCACCAGGTCGGCCAGCGTGGAGTTGCGCTCCATCAGCTCGAGGTTGCGCGTGCGCTTGGCCACGAGGTTGGCGCCCGCGGTGGCGATGATCAGCTCGCCCACCAGGTTGATCAGGCGATCGAGCTTGTCGGCGTCCACGCGCACGGACTGGTTCTCGGAACCGCGCGTGTCCTTGCCCTGCTTTTGCTTGACCAGCGCCGCTTCGACCACCTGCGGCGCGACGGTGCCCTGCTCGGCGAGGATCGCGCCGATCTTGCGCGCCGGGGCGCTGTCGGCTTGAACGCGCAGCGCGGTCTCGAGCTCATAGGCGGTGACGCTGCCGCAGCGCACCAGGATCTCGCCCAGGCGGCTGGGGCCCTCGGGCAGGCTCTGGATCAGCTCGATGTAGCGCGCCACCTGGCTGCCGGGCGGCACGATGCGCAGCGAGCAGTCGTCGATGACGAACTCGAACACGTTCTCGATCGCCGCCTTGTCCACGGTGGTCACGAAGGCGATCTCGAAGCCGAGGCAGCAACCCTCGGGGTCCAACGCGTCCAGCGCGGGTACGGCGTCGGGGATCGTGACCAGGTGCTCGATCTCGCCCAGCGTGGCCAGGTAGCGGATGAACGACAGCGGATCCATGCCGTTGCGCAGCACGTCGGGGCCGAAGCGCAGCGACAGGTGCCAGCGCGCGGGGCCGCCTTCGGCCGCGGCTGGCGCCGCCGTGGTCACGGCCGCGGGCGCCTCGTGCGTCTCGAGGTGCACCTGCAGGCGCGCCAGCAGCGCGGCGCCTTCCGGATCGGCGTGCGGATCGACCTGCGGCTCGCCGCGCTCGACGGCGTCGACCATGCGGCCGATGTAGTCGCCGCAGGCCAGCAGCAGCGCGACCAAGCCCTCGTCCAGCGTCACGGCGCCGTCGCGCACGCGGTCGAGCACGCTCTCGGCCACGTGCGTGAAGGCGACGATCGCGTCCAGGCCGAACAGGCCCGACGAGCCCTTGATCGTGTGGGCGGCGCGGAAGATCGCGTTGATGCTCTCGCGCGGGTCGGCCTCGTCGGCCACGCGCAGCAGCGCGGCCTCCATGTCCTCGAGGAGCTCGCGCGCCTCGACGATGAAGGTCTGCAGGACCTGGTCCAGGTTGATGTCGCTTGCCATGGCGTTCCTCAATGCGCCTCGGCGACCGCGTCGCCGAAGTGCCCGGTCAGTTGCAGGATCGCGAGCACCTCGTCCACCGCCGCGCTGCGGCCGGCCAGGCGCAGCGAGCGGCCCGACTCGGTCGCGCTGCGGCGCGCGGCCAGCAGCAGCTGCACGCCGGCGCAGTCCATCTCGGCGACCTCGGACAGGTCCAGCGCCAGCGCGCCGCCGTCGGCCACGCCGGCCAGTGCCGTCTTCATGGCCGCGGCGAGCTCCGCGGCGCGGTAGATCGTCAGTTCGCCGTCGATTCGAAAGGTGGAGGAATTCATGCCTGTCGCAATTCCGATGCAGTCATTGGTTGGCGTGCGCTCGCGCGTCGCCCGGGGCCGGAGGAAGACCGCGTGCTTCAGGGCAGGACGAGCTTCTGCACCACCGCCAGCAGCTGCGGCGGGTTGAACGGCTTGAGCATCCAGGCTTTCGCGCCGGCGGCCTGGCCTTCGGCCTTCTTGCCGTCGGCCGACTCGGTGGTGAGCATCACGATGGGCGTGAACTTGTAGGCCGGCAGCTTCTTGATCTCCTTGACCAGCGAGATACCGTCCATGTTGGGCATGTTCACGTCGCTGATGATCAGGTGCACCTTCTGGCCGGTGAGCTTCTTGAGCGCGTCGGCGCCGTCGGCGCCCTCGAGCACGTCGTAGCCGGCGCTGCGCAGCGAGATGCCCACGACCTGGCGCAGCGAGGCGGAGTCGTCGACGATCATGATGGTCTTGGCCATGTCGGGTTCCCTGTTTTTTGACTGGCGTGGATGGAAATTCGAATCAGAAGAAGGTGACTTCCTCGAGGGCCGCGGTGCAGGGCGCGGCCTGCGCGCCCTGCACCGCGTGCGTGACGCGCTCGTCGGCCATCGCGTAGCTGCCCTCGAGCTCGTCGAGCAGCTCTTGCGCGTCGACCGGCGCGAGCGACCCGGACTCGTCGAACTCGCGGCGACTGCGCGCCAGCAGCTCGGGCAGGCGGCCGATGTTGTGGCGGACGTGGGTCATGCGCTGGCTCACGCGGTCCTGGAACTGCAGCTGCACCAGCGACTCGACGATCTCCACCTGGATGGCGGCGTTCTCCTGCTTGAGCACGGTGGCCGACGCCTCGAGCGCCTCGGTCACGCCGCGCAAGCGCTCGAGCACGCCGTTGATCGTCTCTTCCGACGCCTGCGCCGACGCGGCCTCGCGCTTGGCGGAGGCCTGCGCGGCGTCGCGCGCCACGCGGATCGCCTCGCCGATCACGGCCACCTTGTCGGCCATGCGCTGGCCCGTCGCACCCGACAGCGCGGACAGCTTGCGCACCTCCTGCGCGAGCACGGCGAAGCCGCGGCCCTCGGCGCCCGCGTGGGCCGCCTCGATGGCCGCGTTGATGGCCAGCAGGTTGGTCTGCTGCGCGATGTCGGCGACCTCGGCCGCCATCTGCTGCAGCTCGGCGACGAAGCGGCCCAGGTTCTGCACCTCGATGTTCATCGCCTCGTTGCTGGCCATCGCTTCCTTGAGCGAATCGAGGATGGACTGCAGCTCCTGGCGGCTGTGCGCGAACGCGGCTGCCAGGCTCTGGTCGCCGCCCTGGCTGGCCGCGCGCGAGGTCTGGTCGAGCCGATCGACGATGCCGGCAAAGCGCTGCGTCAACGCGGCGACGGCCGTCTCCATCTGCTGGCGCGAGCTCTCGATGTGCGCCGCCCAGACGGGCAGCACGTCGTGGCCCACGCGGTCGGTGCTCGCGAGGAACGCGGCGCTCGCAGCGGCGGCACGGGCCTCGCGTGCATGGCGCAGCCAGTCGAGCAGCACGCCCGCGACGACGAGCAGCGGCGCCGCGATCTGCGCCGCCGTGCCGCGCCCGGACGCGCACGCGGCGCCGCCGGCGACGAGCGCGAAGGCCGTCGTTTGCCAGCGCTGGGCAAGGGCACTGAACGGATGAGCCGTGCTGGACGAGGAATGCGTGGGTCGGAACATGGGCTGGTTTTCGACCGGAGTCGCGCTCGCTGAAGTGCGAGCCAGGGCTTTCCGGACTCGCCCATTATTCGCAGCCGGTACCGCCTCAAGCGCTCGAACAGGGGGCGCTTCCAGGGCCATTCCCCATTGCAGCGGACAAGGTCGATCGTCATACCTTGTGCCGTATCGTCAAGTTCCCACGCGATGCGTCAAGAATTCCCCACGCAACTGGACGATCGATCACCACGCCGCACTGTCTTCAAGCTGCCTTCATACGGCATTGGGTATCTTCGAGACCGTCGCCGCGGCCGCGTCGGACGGCCGTTCGGCCAGTGGTTGACGACTCATCCAACATAATGGACACTTCGTCCACCATGAAAGAGACTGCGCCGCCCGACAGCCTGAACGACCGCATCGCCCAGCGCGTGCGCGACCTGCGCGCCGCGTCGGGGCTGTCGCTGGACGCCCTGGCCACGCACTGCGGCATCAGCCGCTCGATGATCTCGCTGATCGAGCGCGGAGAGAGCAGCCCCACCGCCGTATTGCTGGAAAAGCTCGCCAGCGGGCTGGGCGTGCCGCTGGCCGCGCTGTTCGACGCGCCGCAGCCGTCGGCCAGCCCGGTGGCGCGCGCGGCCGAGCAGCCGTCGTGGCGCGACCCGCACTCGGGCTACGTGCGGCGCAACGTGTCGCCCAGCGGCGTCGGCTCGCAGATCCAGATCGTCGAGGTGCACTTCCCGCCCAAGGCGCGCGTGTCGTACGAGACGGGGCCGCGCGAGCCGGTGATGCACCAGCAGGTCTGGGTGATCGAGGGCGCGATCGACATCAGCGTCGGCGACGAGCACCACCGCCTGGCCGCGGGCGACTGCGTCGCGATGGTGCTCGACCGCCCGATCACGTTCCACAACCCGCACAAGGCCGCCGCGCGCTACGCCGTGGTGCTGGCGTCCATGCCCTACCCCCTGCCCTTCCGGAGATCCCATGGCGACCAGCGCCCCAGCCTCTATCCTTGAAGTGCGCCGCCTCGACGCGGTGAGCGAGCCGCAGCTGCAGGCGCTGGCCGACGTGCTGGTCGACTGCGTGGAAGGCGGCGCCTCGGTCAGCTTCATGCTGCCGATGACGCGCGACAAGGCGCTCGCGTTCTGGCGCAAGGTCGGCGACGGCGTCGCGCGCCGCGAGCGCGTGCTGCTTGTGGCCGAGGACGCGCAGGGCATCGTCGGCACCGTGCAGGTGATCCTCGACCAGCCCGAGAACCAGCCGCACCGCGCCGACGTCGCCAAGATGCTGGTGCACCGCCGCTCGCGCCGCCAGGGCGCCGGCGCGGCGCTGATGCGCGCGGCCGAGGCCGAGGCGTTGCGCGAGGGCAGGACGCTGCTGGTGCTCGACACCGCAGACGACACCGCCGCGCGCCTGTACGCCCGCATGGGCTGGGTGCCGGCCGGCACGATCCCGCGCTACGCCCTGCTGCCCGCCGGCGGCGAATGCGCGACGACCTATTTCTACCGCTCGCTGGCGAACTGAGCCGCCGACGGCGCCGGGCAGGCCGGCAGCGCGACGCGGTGCGCGTCGACGCCGTCCCGCGTCGCGACGATGGGTGTCTGCGACGCGGTCGACCAGCGCGCCTCCGGCCACCAGCGCACGGAGTCGCCGGGCCGCGGCGCCGTCGGCTCGAACGGATGGCCGGGCCGCGGCGTGATCACGCGCAGGTCGGTGCAGCGCGCGGCCGCCAGCACGCGCTCGACCGGCTCCGTCCAGGCGTGCGGCGCGAGCCGGAACAGGCCCCAGTGCACGGGCATCAACGCCCTGGCCTGCACGCGCTGCGCCGACAGCACCGCCTGCTCGGGCCCGAGATGCCAGTCGGGCCACGCGGCGTCGTACTGGCCGGACTCCACCAGCGCGAGGTCGAACGGCCCGAAGCGGCGGCCGATCTCGCCCATCGCCTCGAACAGCCCCGTGTCGCCCGAGTAGTACACGCGATGCCGCTCGCCCACCAGCGCGAAGCCGCCCCACAGCGTGCGGTCGCTGCGCGGCTGCACGCGCCCGGACGCGTGACGCGCGGGCACCAGCGTGAGCGCGAGCGCACCCACGCGCGTGGACTGCCACCAGTCGAGCTCGACGATGCGCTCGGCCGGGATGCCCCAGCGCTGCAGGTGCGCGCCGATGCCCAGCGGCACGACGAACACGTTCGTCCAGCCGCGCATCGCGACGATGGTGGGCCAGTCGAGGTGGTCGTAGTGGTCGTGCGAGACCAGCACCGCGTCGACATGCGGCAGTTGCGCCAGCGCGATCGTCGGCGGGTACCAGCGGTGCGGGCCGATCCACTCGAACGGAGAGGCACGGTCGCTCCAGATCGGGTCGACGAGCAGGCGCACGCCATCGATCTCCAGCAGCGTCGAGGAATGGCCGAACCAGGTCACGCGCAGGCCGCTGGCCGGCGCGGCCGCCAGCGTCGCGGGATCGGTGCGCTCGACCGGCACCGGCGCCGCGGGCTCGACGTCGGGCACGCCCGAGAAGCCGTGCACCAGCGCCCGGCTCATGTCGTTCCACATCGGCTGCGGGTTCTCGAAGCGGTCGTCGCGCCACTCGGGCGACTTCTCCATGCGTGCCAGCCGCTCGCCGCTGGCGCGCTCGCCGAAGGACTGGCAGCCCGCGAGCATGAGCGTGACGGCCGCCGCCACCGCCGCGGCCGCGCCCAGCAGCACCCCGGCGATGCGCCGCCCGCGCATCAGGCGGACTTGGCGCGCGCGGCGAGCCAGTCGTCCACCGCCTTGACCGTGTCGCCGTAGAACGTGCGGTACAGGTCGTCGGCCACGTAGCCGATGTGCGGCGTGCCCAGCACGTTCTCCAGCGAGCGCAGCGGATGGTCCTCGGGCAGCGGCTCGACGTCGAACACGTCGATCGCGGCCATGCCGATCTTGCGCGAGGTCAGCGCGGCGACGAGTGCCGCCTCGTCGATCAGCGGCCCGCGCGACGTGTTGACCAGCAGCGCGCTCGTCTTCATCAGCGCCAGGTCGTCGGCGCCCAGCAGGCCGCGCGTCTTGGGGCTCAGCACCATGTGCACGGTGAGCACGTCGGACTGGCGCAGCAGCTCCTGCTTGCTGACCATCTCGGCCCCGCCCTGCGCGGCGCGCTCGGGCGTCATGTTGGGGCTCCACGCGATCACGTGCATGCCGAACGCCGCGCCGACCTTGGCCACCGCGCTGCCCACGCGCCCCAGCCCCAGCACGCCCAGCGTCTTGCCCGCCAGGCCGATGCCCACGCCCTGCTGCCAGCCGCCGCGCCGGAACGCCAGGTTCTCGGCGACCAGGTGCCGGCTGGCGGCGAGGATCATCGCCCAGGTCATCTCGATCGTCGGCGCCGAGGTGTAGCCGGTGAAGGCGACGGCGATCCCGCGCTCCTCGGCGGCCGCCACGTCGATCGCCGCGTTGCGCGAGCCGGTCGACACGATCAGCTTGAGCTTGGGCAGCCGCTCCAGCATCGCGCGCGGCAGCGGGGTGCGCTCGCGCATCACGCACAGTACCTCGAAGCCCTTCAGGCGCTCGGCGACGGCGTCGGGGTCGGCGAGGTGGTCGTTGAACACGGTGACCGCGGCGCGGCCGTCCAGCACCGACCAGTCGGCCAGGCGCAGCGCCGCGTTCTGGTAGTCGTCCAGCACCGCGACGCTCGGGAGCTTGCTGAGGGAGCTCATGGAAATCCTCCTGCCTTCGATGCGCGCCACTGTAGACAAATCCGCGGCCGCGTGTGCCGGCACGGTCTTGTGGCCATCGGCCCGTCGGCGGACCGCGTGCCCGGCGCATGCACCGGCATGGCGATTGCCGAGGTGCACCACTTGAACTTCCCACTCACGAAGGCCCGCCATGCCCGACCAAGCCAGCGCCAAGCACGTCCCCCTCCAGCTCGATCAGAAGGCCCTCGACGCCGCGAAGAACAACCTCGCCGAAGGCGCGATCACGCCGGCCTACGGCCCGTGGCGCGAGGACATCGTCAAGCTGCTCAACGACTCGCTGGCCACCGAGCTGGTGTGCACGATGCGCTACAAGCGCCACCACTACACGGCCAAGGGGCTGGCCTCGCCCGCGATCGCCGATGAATTCCTCGTGCACGCCAACGAGGAGACCGCGCACGCCGACATGATCGCCGAGCGCATCGTGCAACTCGGCGGCGAGCCCGACTTCAACCCGGCGTCGCTGCTGGAGCGCAGCCACGCGGACTACGACGAGTCGCTGGACCTCAAGGCGATGATCCGCGCCAATCTCGTGGCCGAGCGCGTCGCGATCGAGGCCTACACGCAGACGATCCGCCTGATCGGCGACAAGGATTCGACGACGCGCCGCATCATCGAGCACATCCTGTCGCAGGAGCAGGAGCATGCCGAGGAGCTGAGCGACTGGCTGGATCTGGACGGCCAGTGACGCGCGCCGGCCGCGGCGGCTCGCCGCCGCCGCCGCCCGGTCCGCGACGCTCAAGCCGCTCGAGCCCCTACCGTGCCGTCCCTCGATCAGGTGCGCGAGCTGGTCGGCCTCGTCGACCAACCCGACCGGCCCTGCCTCGAAGCGCCCGACGTCGCCGCCGTCCACCTGGCCGAGGTGCGTCGCAAGCTCGAGGCACTCCGCGCGCTGGAGGCTGCGGTGGCCGCCTTGGTGTGCAACTGCGAGGCGCGATGCGCGGGCGGCGCCGTGGCGGACTGCGCCATCCTGGAGGATCTCGCGCTGGCCGCCGGCCGGGCCTCGGCCTGTTGCGGCTCGTCGCCGGAATGAAGAAAGGCCCTGAGGATCGCGTTGATCCGCAGGGCCTCGCCCGCTGGCGCGGGGATCGGGGCCGCGCCGGCGGGACTTACTTGGTCTGCGAGTTGATGTCCTGCACTTCCTGCTTGTGGATCAGCTTCGCGTCGGCCTTTTCCTTCTTCTCCTCCATGCGGGCGTCGTGCTTGCACGCGCGCTCCACCGCGCCGTCGGAGTTGATCTTGCAGTCCGCCTTCGACAGATCGTGGTTGGCCTCGGCGATGTTCTTGCGCGCGTTGTAGTCGGCCTTGGACTGGATCTTGGCGTCCTTGGCCTCCGAATGCGTCAGGCCCGCGGACGGGGGCGGCACCATCTTGGTCTCGACAGTCTCGGTCGTCACCGTGGTGGTGGTCGTCGTGCCCGGCGTGCCGGGGGCGGGTTGGGTGTCGGTCGTCTGCGCATGCGCGGCGAGGCTGAAGCCGGCGGCGGCAGCGGTGGCGATGAGCGTGGCGAGAGACTTGTTCATTGCTGTTCTCCTGTTTCGTTGAAACGACCCCCATGGCAGGCAAACGAGGGTCCCGCCAGCTCGTCCGTAGATGCATCGAGTCACATCTTCAGGGCCGTGCAGGGGAGCGCGGAAACAGTCGCTTTCAAGGCCACGCGGGCGCGGCGGCGGCCTTCAGCGAGGCGACGGCGTCATCGACGCTGCCGGCCTCCAGCAGCGTGGCCGACTGCCCCGCCATCGCGGCCTGCAGCAGCGCGAGCACGGGATCCTTCAGGCGCGCGAGCACCGTCGCGCGGCCCGCGGCGGCCTGTTCGGCGCTGAAGGCGGTGAGCGCCTCGATGGTGGTGCCGTCGAGGTCGGGCGTCTCCTCCAGGCTCAGGACGAACGCACGCGGCGATTCGGCCGCGATGCGCGTGCGCATCTCCGACAGCATGCGCTCCACGTTCGCGAAGAACAGCGGCGCCTCGGGGCGCAGGATCAGCACGCCCGGCACGCGCGCCACGTCGGCGTGCTGCAGGCCCAGGTAGTCGTGGCCGTCGCGGCGCCGGCCCAGCTCGCTCATGCGCGGCTCGGACAACCCGCGCAGCGTCATCGCCACGCTGATCGCGATGCCCGCGAGCAGCCCGTTCAGCACGCCCAGCGCCGCCACGAGGACGGCCGCGGCCACCACGACGAAGCGATCGCGCCGCCACTGGAAGTACGGCCGGAACGCGGCCAGCGTCAGCGTGTGCGACACCGCGTGGATCACGACCGCCGCGAGCACGGGCTCGGGCGTCAGCTCGATCCACGGCAGGCACAGCGCCACCAGCGCCAGCACGACGAGCCCCGCGATCCACGCGGCCTTGCGGCTGGCGGCGCCGCAGGCCTCGTTGGCCGCGGTGGCCGAGAACCCGGCACCCACCGGCAGCCCATGCAGCACGCCCGCGACGACGTTGGACGCGCCGAGCGCCCACAGGTCGCGATTGGGGTCGACCGGGTCGCCGTGCTTGAGCGCCATCGAGCGGATCGCGCCGTAGCTCTCGGCGAACACCAGCAGCACCAGCGCGATCGCGAGCTCCGCGATGCTGACCCACTGCCCCTGCGACAGCATCGGCGGCGCGGGCAGCGCCAGCGCGAGGTCGATGCGCCCGACCACCGCGACGCCGTGCGCCGCCAGGCCCAGCCCCTGCGACACCGCGATGCCGGCCGCGATCACCAGCAGCGCGCCGGGCAGCTTGGGCAGCCGCGCCAGCAGCGCCAGCGCGAGCAGCGCGCCCAGGCCGAGCGCGAGCGCGCTCCAGTTCCATTGCGGCAACGCGGCGAGCAGCTGCCACGCGACCTCGGGCGCGGCGTCGGCGGTCGGATGCGTGCCCGTGAGCTTGGGCAACTGCTTGACGATGATCACCAGCGCGAGCCCGAACGAGAACCCGCGCAGCACCGGCTTGGAGATGAAGCTGCAGATCGAGCCCAGCCGCATCGCGCCGGCGGCCAGGAACGCGAGCCCCGTCGCCAGCACCAGTCCCGCGGCGAGCGCGGCGCGCAGCGCGGCATCGTGCCCGGCGAGCGACAGCGTGGCCGCGCCCAGCACCGCGGCCGACGACGACGTCGCCGACACGATCGCGAAGCGCGAGCGCCCGATCAGCCCGTACACCAGCAGCCCGGCGAACAGCGCCAGCACGCCGGCCTGCGGCGGCAGGCCGGCGATGCCGGAATACGCGACGGCCTCGGGCAGCAGCAGGCCGGCCATCGACACGCCGGCCACGAGGTCGGCCGCGAAGGGCGACGGCGCGGGCGCGGCGGTCGTGTCGAGGCTGGCGCTCATGACTTGTCGACGACCGGCGGCACCGTCACGCCGCTCCACCCCGGCAGGTAGCGCGCGAGCGGGCTCTTGGCCAGGCCCTGCGCCTCGCGCAGCGCGACGCCCAGGCCCTTGCGGATCTGGCCGCGCGAGATGTGCGGGCGCAGGTAGTCGGCCCACAGGAATTCGGCGAACGGCGACGCGTCCTTGGCGAAGCCGCCGGCGCTGCGCAGCATGCCCGCGAGGCTGCGGTGCGGGTCGTCGGCCAGGTCCTGGATGCGCGCCGGGATGTCGGTGTAGGGGCAGCGCTTGCCCGAGGCGTCGAACGGATGCACCCAGTTGCGCTGCTCCATCACGCGCCAGAAGATCGTCGTGGCGAGGTACGACAGGTCCTCCAGCACCATCAGCTTGACGCGCTCGACGCCCTCTTCCAGCAGCGCGAGGCCCAGGTGGTGGTGGTCGACGATGTAGCTGCGCCCGCGCGGCCCGAGCACCGCGGGGAACCAGTGCGAGGCGAGGAGCTCCTTGCGCTCCTTCTTCGACAATCCGGCCCACTCGCGCCGCTTGAGCGCGACCTCGGCGAAGCCGGCAGTCATCTGCGTGGGGTGGAGGTCGAGCAGCTTGGCTTCGACGAAGTGGTGGTGCGCAGGGGGCTGCATGGCGGCAGGGGCCGCGGCTGGAGGCCAAGGCCCCGCGCGTGCCCCGGTGGTTGCGGGGCTTCGATTGTGCGGCGGATCGTGCAAGGCATGCTGCGGTGCCTTGCGTCCGACTGACGTCGCTGTGCGGCACCCGTGCGCGGGCGTCACGCACGCGAGCGCGCCGGCGCGCGAGGCTTCAGCCGAAGAAGATCTGGAAGATGTCGGGCTCGCGCACTTCGCGCATCTGCAGGCCCGGCAGCACTTCCTCGAACGGATCCGAGGGCTCCAGCAGGTCGAGCTCCGACGGCAGCGTCTCCGACCACGCGGGCTGCGAGCGCAGGCGGCGACCGCTCACGCGATTGAGCAGCGACGGCAGGAGCTCCCATTCGACGCGGGCGGCGGGGGCGGACATCAGGTGTTGTTGCATGGCGAGGCTCTGGAGACGTTGTGGCGATCGTGGCGCCGATGAGCCGTTATCGGAGGTGCCCTGCCGAGCTGTAAGCAAATGCTGGGCAGCGCGTGACATCTGCCCGTTCGTCGCCCTCGCCTGGCACGTCTTCAAGAAGACGTCAGCTTCGACGGTCAAGCCCGGTCGGGCAATGGCCGATCACGGACAACCCATACGCCAAGGAGTTGCCCATGATGATCTCTTCTGCCGGCGCGAGCCCGTTCGCCGCCGCCGCGGCCCTCGATTCCGCACTGCGTCCGTCCGCCGTCGCGTCCGATGACGGCGGCGGCGACAGCACGCCGCAGTCAGGCCCCGATGTCGTCGTCACGCTCGGCCAGGGCGGCTCGTCGCCCGTGACCTACGACGCCTCGGGCCGCTTCGGCGGCGCGTCGCCCGCGCAGGTCGACGATGCGCAGGACGGCGCCGCGGGCGACGGCAGCGCGCCGTCGACGGACGCCACCGCCGACCCGGACCGCGCGGTCGCCGCCTGACGCCGACGCGTCGGTCCTCCCGCTCGATACAGCCCCACCGGCCGCCGGCCCGTGGGGCATCCTGCCTGGGTGCACCGAGGGTCGTGAACGATCTCTCGAAAGGCCGGTAAAGCATGGCAACGGACACCCAGCGTCACAAATTTCAGCTTTACTTCAGGCAAAATACAGGCTATCAAAAAGCTGTCAATCGCCTGAATGCGATGGCACCAGGGGGCTGAAACGTCGCGTCCACCGCAGGGGGAACGCGCCGTGGCGCATTCCGGGCCGATCGCGCCGGACTCCACGCCCCTCGATGAAGCGACGCATTGCCCCCTTCCTGAGCGCCGGCCCGCTGCCCGATTGGTGGGCACCGCTGTTCGAGGCGTCGGGCAACGACTCCGTCTTCCTCTCGCCGGCCTGGATGGCCACCTGGATCGCCGTGTACGGCGCCGACTTCACCGGCTCCTGGGTGCACTGGGAGGCGGACGGCCGCGTCGTGGCGGGCTGCCTGCTCGTCGAGCGCGTGATCCGGATCAAGAGCGTGCCGTTCCGCTCGCAGTTCCTCAACGCCACGGGCAAGGCCGAGGCGCCCACGCCGCTGGCCGAGTTCAACGACGTGCTGCACCTGCCCGGCCACGGCGACGCCGTCGCCGCCGACTTCGTGCACCTGCTGCAGGAACGCGCGTGGGGGCGGCTGCTGCTGTCCGGCCATGAGCGCGGCGGCGTCGTCGGCCGTGCGCTCGCGCAGGTGGGCGGCACGCAGACCGAGCAGCGCTGCCAGCCCGCGCCCTTCGTCGACCTCGCGGCGCTCGGTGACCGGCCGTTCGAGTCCACCGTCACCGGCAAGTCGGGCACGAACCTGCGCCGCAACCGCCGCGACTACGAGTCGCAGCTGGGCGAAGTCGGCGTGCGCCGCGCGGCCGGCGTCGACGAGGCGATGCGCTTCTTCGACGAGATGCGCGAGCTGCACCTCGCGCGCTGGACCGACCTGGACCGCAGCACCTCGCTGGCGGCCGACACCGTCGTCGACTTCCACCGCCGCGTGATCCTTGCACTGCTGCCCGGCGGCGGCGTCGACCTGCTGCGCGTCGGCAGCGCGGCGCGTCCGGTGGGCTACCTGTACAACTTCGTGGTGCACGGCAAGGTGGCCATGTTCCAGAGCGGCTTCGCCTACGAGCCGTCGTCCAGGCGCAGCCCAGGCCTGCTCACGCACGCCCTGGCCATCGAGCACTACCGCCAGCGCGGCCTGCGCGAATACGATTTCCTCTGCGGCGATGCGCAGTACAAGCGCACGCTGTGCAACGGCGTGCGCGAACTGGTGTGGACGACGGTCTACCGCGACCGTCCGTGGATTCGCATGCTGCTGGCGGCGCGCCGCCTGCACCAGCGGATGAACCGCCCGACCGAGCTGCGCGAAGCGGCCTGAAGCGCGCGTCAGCCGCGCACGGCGCCCGACACCACGCGCCGGCGCGCCTGGATGCGGCGCACCAGCGGCCCCGGCACCACGGCCTTGGCGAAGTGGCGCAGCGTGTTGCGCTCCACCACGCCGTGGCGCGCTGCCTGCAGCAGCAGCGCCAGCGCGCGCAGTCGATCCGTCTCGACGAGCGCGCCCGCCAGGTTCAGCGACGCGTTGCCCAGAGCGCGGCGATACGCGCGACCGCCCCAGCGCGCAAGCTCGGGGTCGTCGATCGCGAACTGGCGCAGGTTGGCGAGGATGTCCGAGTACAGCTGCAGCTTGTGCCGCGGCCCCGACATCTGCGAGGCCGAGCGGCGATAGCGCAGCAGCGGGCGGTCGACGAACGCGAAGCGCCCCACGCGCGACGCACGCACGAGCCACTCCCAGTCGCAGCAGTTCGGGATCGCGCGGTTGAACGGGCCCACGCGCTCGACCAGCTCGCGCCGGAACATGACGGTGGGCGGATGGATGAAGTTGCCGAGCGCCAGGTGGCGATACACGTCGCCCACCAGCACCGGCATCGGCACCGCCTGCCCGGACGGCTGCGGCAGCCAGCGCGCGATGTCGACGAACTCGGGCTGGTCGAAGAAGGCGGCCGGGCCGTTGTCGGCCTTGCCCAGGCGCGAGTAATAGTGGCGTGCGAAGCGCTCGGCGTGCACCCCGGCGTCGTCGAAGGAGCTGAACTCGGTGCCGCTGAGGACGACGTCCGGCCGGCCGGCCATGAACGCCACCTGCGCGCCGATGCGCTCGGGTTCGCACAGGTCGTCGGCATCGAGCAGCGCGACGAAGTCGCCGCGCGCCGCGGCCAGGCCGGCGTTGCGCGCCGCCGCGAGGCCGCCGTTGGCCTGGCGGATGCCCTGCACGCGCGGCGCGTAGCGCGCGAGCACGTCGGCGGTGCCGTCCTTGGAGCCGTCGTCGACGACGATGATCTCGAGCCGCGGATACGTCTGCGCCAGCACGCTGTCCAACGTGGCCGGCAGCGTCGCGGCCGCGTTGTACGCGGGGATCACGACGCTCACCAGAGGCAGGTCGGAGACGTCAGTCGGCACGGCGTTCGATCGGGGGATGCGAGGCGGGCTCGCGGGGCGCGGGGACGGTCAGGTCCACGCTGCACACTCGGCTTGAAAATCATACCGAAGAGCAGCCCCAGCTTCGTTCAGCTTGGCGCAAGCAATACCGATCAAGGGGAGGCGCAAGAGAAAAGGCCTCGCAAATCAATGACTTGCGAGGCCTTGTCTGGTGGGTGGTACAGGGATTGAACCTGTGACCCCTGCCGTGTGAAGGCAGTGCTCTACCGCTGAGCTAACCACCCGGTAAGCGGTGTACCCTGTCATCAGGGCAGCCTTGGATTATGCCACAGCTATTTGCTCTTGTGCACGCCAGATCGTTTTTCCGCCGCTGGCCTTGTCGATCTCGCCCAACACCCGCTCGTGGTCGGCGAGCTCCGATTCGGTGGCGGCGAGCACCGGCAGCGTGAACACGCTCAGGTCGACCGGGCCGCCGAGGTGGCCCGCGGCGCCGGCGCCGTCGTCGGCCATGTCCATCACCAGCGAGTCCTGGCCGCGCGTGAGGCGGATGTAGACCTCGGCCAGCAGGTTGGCGTCGATCAGCGCGCCGTGCAGCGTGCGGTTGCTGTTGTCGACCTCGAGGCGCTTGCACAACGCGTCGAGCGAGTTCGCCTTGCCGGGGAACATCTCGCGCGCCATCACGAGCGTGTCGGTGATGCCGCTGACGTAGGTGCTGAACTTCTCGCGGCCGCAGCGGCGCAGTTCCTCGTTCAGGAAGCCGACGTCGAAGGCCGCGTTGTGGATGATGATCTCGGCGCCCGAGACGAACTCCAGCACTTCGTCGACGACGTGCGCGAACAGCGGCTTGTCGGACAGGAATTCGTCGGTCAGACCGTGGACGGCGACCGCCCCCTCGCCGTTCTTGCGTTCGGGATTGAGATAGAAGTGCAGGTGCCGCTCGGTCAGGCGGCGGTTGTCCATCTCGATGCAGCCGATCTCGACCATGCGGTCGCCGCTCTCGGGGCTCAGGCCGGTGGTTTCGGTGTCGAGGAAGATCTGGCGCATGGGTGTCGGTCGTGGGGTCGGGCTCGATTCTCGCAGGAGTTCGGGCGGGCTCCGCACGGAATCCGCCCGATAAACCTCGCTCGTGTCAGGCTGCGACGGCCGCTTGCCCGCGCGGCTGGCGCGAGCCCCACCAGAACATCACCGCGCCGGCGATGACCATCGGCACGCACAGCCACTGGCCCATGCTCATGCCCAGCGCCAGCAGGCCCAGGAAGTCGTCGGGCTCGCGGAAGAACTCCGCGGCGAAGCGCAGCACGCCGTAGCCCATCAGGAACAGGCCGGAGACCTGGCCGCGGCCGCGCTCCTTCTTGCCGTAGATCCAGAGGATGATGAACAGCAGCACGCCCTCGCCGAGGAACTGGTAGATCTGCGACGGGTGGCGCGGCAGGCGCGAGCCCGACTCCGGGAAGATCATCGCCCACGGCAGCGACGGGTCGGCGAAGCGGCCCCACAGCTCGCCGTTGATGAAGTTGCCCACGCGCCCGCTCGCCAGGCCCAGCGGCACGCACGGCGCGATGAGGTCGGTGACCTGCAGGAACGGGCGCTTGCGATGCCAGGCGAACAGCGCCATCGCGGCGATCACGCCCAGCATGCCGCCGTGGAAGGACATGCCGCCCTTCCAGACGGCGGGGATCTCGGTGATGTGGCTGGCGTAGTACGCGGGCTTGTAGAACAGCACGTAGCCCAATCGCCCTCCCAGCACGACCCCGAGCACGCCGTAGAACAGCAGGTCCTCGACGTCGCGCCGCACCCAGCCGTCGCGCGCGAACCAGGGATAGGCCGAGCGGCGGCCCGCGAGCCACACGAACAGGCCGAACGCGACCATGTAGGTCAGGCCGTACCAATGGATCGCGAGCGGGCCGAGCTGCAGGGCCACGGGATTGAACTGGGGATGCTCCAGCGCCATCGAGACAAACTCCTTGAACAGCCGGCGATTGTCGCCGTTTCGCGTGACGTTTCCCGACGCGACTGTCAGCGCGCCTTCGCCGGGCGCCGTGGCACCCCACGCACGTGCTCGACGAAGCGCTCCACGACCGGCGCCGCGCCGGCGCGCCAGACCAGGCTTGTCTCGCAGCGCAGCGCCTGGCCGGGCAGCCCGCTCACGCGCGCGTAGCGCACGCCCGCGCGCTGCAGGTGCGTTAGCGACTCCGGCACCCAGGCCACGCCCATGCCGCCGGACACGAGGTTGACGATCGTCTGCATCTGGATCGCCTGCTGCGCGATGCGCAGCGTCTCGCCGCCCGCGTGGTAGGCCGACACCAGCGCGTCGAACAGCGACGGCGCGATGGTGCGCGGGAAGATCACGAGCGGCTCGGCACGCACGTCGCGCCAGCGCAGGCGCGGCATCGCCTGGCCGCCCGCGGCCTGCGACTTCCACGCCGCGTGGCCCTGCGGCAGCGCCATCACCAGCGCCTCGTCGATCACGCGCACGTGCTCGAACCCGGGCGGCACGGCGCCGGGCGCGTGCAGCACGAAGCCGGCGTCGATCTCGCCGGCGGCGAACAGCTCGAGCTGCACGTCCAGCGTCGCCTCGCGCAGGCTCAGCGCGACGTCGGAGTAGGCCGCGCGAAAGCCGCTGAGCCAGGCCGGCAACGGGCCATACGTGACGCTGGAGACGAACGCCAGGCGCAGCTGGCCCGACAGCCCCGCCGCCGCCGCGCGCACGGCCGGCGCGAGCGCGTCGGCGCCCTCGAGCAGCTTGCGCGCCAGCGGCAGCAGCACCTCGCCGGCCGGGCTCAGTGCGACGCGGCGCTGGCTGCGCTCGAACAGGCGCGCGCCGAGCGCGGCCTCCAGGCGCTGGATGGCCTGCGTCAGCGGCGGCTGCGTCATCGCCAGGCGCGCGGCGGCGCGGCCGAAGTGGCACTCCTCGGCCAGCACGGTGAACTGGCGCAGCTGGCGCAGGTCGAACGGGGCATCAGGCATGGCGGGTCATTGATTCACGAGACATATCAATCGGGCGCGATGAATCTATTGGACACGCATTTTGCGCCGCCGGATACTGCGCCCTCACCCCCGACCCAGCCAGACTCCAGGAGACCGCCATGTCGCAGGCCAATCGCCGCTCCAAGAACATCACCGAAGGCGTCGCGCGCGCCCCCAACCGCTCGATGTACTACGCGATGGGCTACAAGGAGACGGACTTCGGCAAGCCGATGGTCGGCGTCGCCAACGGCCACTCCACGATCACGCCGTGCAACTCGGGCCTGCAGCCGCTGGCCGACGCAGCCGTCGACGCGCTCCAGGCCGCCGGCGCCAACGCCCAGATGTTCGGCACGCCCACCATCTCGGACGGCATGGCAATGGGCACCGAGGGCATGAAATACAGCCTGGTGTCGCGCGAGGTGATCTCCGACTGCGTCGAGACCTGCGTCGGCGGCCAGTGGCTGGACGGCGTGATGGTGATCGGCGGCTGCGACAAGAACATGCCCGGCGGCATGATGGGCATGCTGCGCGCCAACGTGCCGGCCATCTACGTCTACGGCGGCACGATCCTGCCCGGCCACTACAAGGGCAAGGACCTCAACATCGTCAGCGTGTTCGAGGCCGTGGGCCAGTTCTCCGCCGGCAAGATGAGCGAGGAGGACTTCTGCCAGATCGAGCGCCGCGCCATTCCCGGCTCCGGCTCGTGCGGCGGCATGTACACGGCCAACACGATGTCGTCCTCGTTCGAGGCGCTGGGCATGTCGCTGCCCTACTCGTCGACGATGGCCAACGTCGAGGGCGAGAAGATCGAGAACACGCGCGAGTCGGCGCGCGTGCTGGTCGAAGCGGTCAAGGCCGACCTGAAGCCGCGCGACATCGTCACCAGGAAGGCGATCGAGAACGCGGTGGCCGTCATCATGGCCACGGGCGGCTCCACCAACGCGGTGCTGCACTTCCTGGCGATCGCGCACGCGGCCGAGGTCGAGTGGACGATCGACGACTTCGAGCGCATCCGCAAGCGCACGCCGGTGCTGTGCGACCTCAAGCCCAGCGGCGAGTTCCTGGCGATCGACCTGCATCGCGCCGGCGGCATCCCGCAGGTGATGAAGCTGCTGCTGGACGCCGGCCTGCTGCACGGCGACTGCATGACGATCACCGGCAAGACCGTGGCCGAGTCGCTGGCCGACGTGCCGTCCGTGCCGCGCGCCGACCAGAAGGTGATCCGCACCATCGCGAGCGCGATGTATCCCGACGGCCACCTGGCGATCCTGCGCGGCAACCTCGCCGTCGACGGCTGCGTCGCCAAGATCACCGGCCTGAAGAACCCGGTCATCACCGGCCCGGCGCGCGTGTTCGACGACGAGCAGTCCGCGTTGGCCGCGATCATGGCCGGCAGGATCGTCGCGGGCGACGTGATGGTGCTGCGCTACCTCGGCCCCAAGGGCGGCCCCGGCATGCCCGAGATGCTCGCCCCCACCGGCGCGCTGATCGGCCAGGGCCTGGGCGAGTCGGTGGGCCTGATCACCGACGGTCGCTTCTCCGGCGGCACCTGGGGCATGGTGGTGGGCCACGTCGCGCCCGAGGCGTACGAAGGCGGCACGATCGCGCTGGTGCACGAGGGCGACTCGATCACCATCGACGCGCACCAGCTGCTGCTGCAGCTCAACGTCACCGACGACGAGCTCGCCCGGCGCCGCGCCGCGTGGAAGAAGCCCGCGCCGCGCTACACCCGCGGCGTGCTCGCGAAGTTCGCGAACCACTCGTCCAGCGCCAGCTTCGGCGCGGTGCTCGACAAGTTCGAGTGAGCCCGCGGGCGCGGACGACGAATCCGCGCCGACCCGGCATTTCGCCACGCCCGCCGCGCGCCGCCGTCATCGACGCCGGCGCGCGATGCGTTACGCTGCGCGTCAACGAAGAACATCCCGGGGAGGGACGAACGATGACCCGAATCCAGCGACTGGTCCTGGCCGCGATGCTCGCGTGCGCGCCCTGGCTCGCGCACGCGCAAGGCTACAAGTGCAAGCAGGCCGACGGCTCCGTCAGCTACCAGGACCACGCCTGCCCCGCCGGCACGGCCAGCAGCGCCAGCGTGGCGACGGACCTGAGCCTGGACTCCGGCATGCCGCAGCTCGAAGGCCTGGACGCCGGGTGCCGCCAGAGCGCGCGCCACATGGTCTCGGTGTGCCGCGGGCCGGCCGACGCGTCGCTGCACCAGTGCTGGCGCGCGCGCCTGACCTCCCTGTGCTAATCGCAGGTCACCGCCGGGCCGGGCACGCGTCGCGATCCGGCCTGCGTGCAGCAGGCGATCCCGTGCGTGTCGCAGGCGATCGCCGACGCCACGCGCTGCGTCCAGCGCGAGCTGCCGCAGAACTGCATCGCCCAGCTCGGGTCGGCGCGCCGCTGAGCCGCGCGAGCAAAGCCACCAGGCGCCTGCGGGCGCCTATTTCCTCGGACAATGCGGGCATGAGCTCGCACTATCCGTCGAGCGCCGCGCCCGGCGACGACCCGATGCCGCTGCCGCCCCCGCAGCCCGACCTCGACCTGTGCTGCGGCAACGGCTGCGACCCGTGCATCTTCGACCTGCACGACCTCGAGATGGACAAATACCGCCAGGCCTTGCGCGCCTGGAAGCAGCGCCATCCCGAAGCGCCCGCGGCCTGAGCTTCTCAGGCGCGCGCTTCGAGCCAGTCCAGGTTCTCGACCAGCATCCGGCGCGAGCCGTTCAGCACCTCGTCGTCGGGGTAAAGGCGATAGAAGCACTCGGTGTGCATCACCAGCGCCAGGTGCAGCGTGTAGAGGCGATTGCGCACGAGCTCCGCGTCGCTGAACTCCGTGCGCCCGTAGCCGCGCAGCGCGTCGTTGACGCCGTCCCACGACAACGTCCGGAACTGCGCCTCCATCAGCGGATCGGCCCACAGCGCGCGCTCGAAGTCGATCAGCCCCGTCACGCGGCCGCCGGCGACGAAGAAGTTCTTGTCCCACCCGTCCCAGTGCACCAGGCGCGGTTCCCGGACGGCGTCCAGCGTCGGTGCGTGATGCGCCAGCAGCGCGCGAATCCCGTCGACCGGCCGCGGGTAGGCCACGTCGCGCCGCGCGCCGTCCTGCAGCACCGACTCGACGATCCGGCCGAAGGCGTCGCGCCAGGTCGACGCGCGCAGGTCGGGGTGGCCCGGCATACCGAACCACTCGCCGCGAAAGCCGTTGATCGCGCGCATGACCTCGCCGACATGGCGATCGATCGAGCTCGCCTCGTCGGGCGGCAAGGCCTTGCGGACGTGGTCGAGGTTGACGCCGGCCACCTTGTCCATGAAGAAGTACGGCGCGTCGCAGCGCGCGCGCGAGTCGTCGTGGAACAGCACCGCCGGCACCGGGATCGCGGGGACGGACTTCACGAGGCGCATCGTCGCGACCTCGGTGGCCATCAGGTCGCGCTCGTAGGTCATCACCGGCGCGGCGGGCGGCGGCGCGATCTTCAGGACGACGCGGCGGCCGTCGGCCAGCGCGAGTTCGTGGACGGCGTTGAACCAGCCGTCCGTCAGCTCGCGCAGGCCGCCGTCGCCGGGGGCCAGCCCGACACCAAAGGCGTGGCGGGCCAGCGTGTCGATCTCGGCGCGCGTCTTCGCGTTCTTGGTCTGGCTCTGCACGGGGTCTCCCGTCTCGTTTGCACGATTGTACGCGTTTGCATTCTTGTTTTTGCACGATTAAGATGCCGGCCATGCAGACCCCGATCCCGCTCGCCCGCCGCGACGTCATCGCCCAGCGGCTGGCCGGTGGCGCCGCGGTGGTGGCGGCCACGCTGGCGCTCGAGTTCGACGTCTCGGAAGACGCGATCCGGCGCGACCTGCGCGCGCTGGCCGCCGAGGGCCGCTGCCGCCGCGTGTACGGCGGCGCCCTGCCCGTCACGCCGCAGACGCAGCCGATGTTCGCGCGCATCGACGAGGCGCGCGGCCGCAAGGAGGCGCTCGCGCGACGGGCCGCCGAATCGATCCGGCCCGGCGAGCTCGTGTTCCTGGACGCCGGCAGCACCAACCTCGCGCTGACCGAATTCCTGCCGGAAGACCAGGAGCTGACGATCGCCACCAACGCGATCGACATCGCCGGCGCCGTGCTGCGCCGGCCCGACCTGCGCCTGATCATGATCGGGGGCAGCGTCGACACCACCGTCGGCGGCAGCGTCGACACCGCCGCCGTCCAGGCCGTCGCCCAGCTCAACATCGACCGCTGCTTCCTCGGTGCGTGCGCCGTGCACGCCGAGCGCGGCGTGGGCGCGGCGCTGCACGCGGACGCGCTGTTCAAGCGCGTGCTGATGCAGGCCACGCAACACTGCGTGGTGCTCGCGATGAACGCCAAGCTCGGCGCGCGCGCGCCGCACCGCAGCTGCACGCTGGCCGACGTCGACCTGCTGGTGGTGGAGCACGACGCCCCGCCCGAACTCGTCCAACCCCTGAAAGCCGCCGGTGCCACGCTGGCCATGGCCGCGCCCGCGGCGTGATTTTTTTCGCTCGACGATGACAACGCTTTCCACGACCGCTCCCGCCTCCGCCGACCGCCCCGGCGCCCGCCTGGCCACCCGCATCGCCTTCCTCGTCGCCGGCTTCGGCCTGGCGGCATGGGCGCCGCTGATCCCGTTCGCGAAGGCGCGCCTGGGCGCCGACGACGGCCTGATGGGCCTGCTGCTGCTGTGCCTGGGCACGGGCTCGGTGGCGGCCATGCTGCGCACCGGCCCGCTGTGCGCGCGCTACGGCTGCAAGCCCGTCGTCGTCGGCAGCGGCCTGGTGCTCGCGCTGCTGCTGCCGCCGCTCGCGGTCGCCAGTTCGCCGTGGACGCTGGGCGCCGTGCTGCTGGGCTTCGGCGGGGCGCTCGGCTCGCTGGACGTCGCGATGAACGTGCACGCCGTCGAGGTCGAGCGCGACGCGGACGTGCCGCTGATGTCGGGCTTCCACGCGATGTTCAGCGTCGGCGGCTTCATCGGCGCGGCGCTGGTCACGGCACTGCTGTCCTCGGGCGTGGCGCCGCTCGCGTGCATGCTGCTGTGCCTCGCGGTGATGGTGATCGCGATGGGAATGGCGTCGCCGCGCCTGGTCGAAGCGGGCCGCGTGGCCGCGGGCCATTCGCTGGCGTGGCCGCGCAGCGGCGCCGTGCTGCTGCTGGCGGCACTGGCGGCGGTGTGCTTCCTGGTCGAAGGCGCGATGCTCGATTGGAGCGCGCTCCTGCTGACGACGCTGTCGCTCGCCGCCCCCGCGCAGGGCGGCCTGGGCTATGCGTTCTTCGCGGTGGCGATGACCGTCGGGCGCTTCAGCGGCGACGCCATCACCGCGCGCATCGGCGACCGCGCCACGATGCAGGCCGGCGGCGTGCTGTCGGTGATCGGCTTTGCCGTGCTGCTGTTCGGCGGGCGCCTGGAGTCCGCGCTGGCCGGCTTCGCGCTGATCGGCCTGGGCGCGTCCAACATCGTGCCGGTGCTGTTCCGCCGCTCGGGCAGCGTGCCGGGCACGTCGGCCGCGATGGCGGTGGCCGCGCTCACGACGCTGGGCTACGCCGGCCAGCTGATGGGGCCGGCGGCGGTGGGCTTCGTCTCGCACGCCTCGAGCCTGCCCGCGGCGTTCTGGGTGCTGGCCGCGCTGATGGCCGTGGTGCCGGTGTGCGCGAACAAGGTCGTCGGCCGGCCCGCGCGCTGAGCCCGCGGCGCGACAATCGCGGCTTGGCCACTTCGCGCCGCCCGCCGGCGCGCCTCGCATGTCCTGGCCCGCGCTGATCACCTCCGTCGTGCTGACCCTGCTGCTGGCGTCGCCGTTCCAGTGGTTCCTGGGCGCCGGCCGCGACACCTTCGTCATGCGCCAGCCCGACGCCGGCGCGCTGTGGGGCCAGGTCTCGTTCCTCTCGGGGATGGGCGCGCTGCTGTGGGTGGGCCTGTTCGGGGGCTTCGCGATCGACGCCGCCATGCTGGGCGCGCTCGCGCTCGCCGCCGCGGCGGTCGCGCTGTATGAATGGGCGCGCCGCACCGTCGGCCGCCAGCGCCTGCACATCGGCCTGAGCGGGCGCGTGCCGGCGCAGCTCGTCGAGGCCGGCCCGTACCGCTGGCTGCGCCATCCGTTCTACCTCGCCTACATGCTGGCCTTCGGCGCCGTCGCGCTGGCGCTGCGATCGCTCGTGGGCACCGCGGTCGCGCTCGCGAACGTCGCGCTGTTCGCCGTCATGGCGCTGCACGACGAGGCGTCGATCGCGCGCAGCGCGCTGGGGGACGACTACGCCGGCTACCGGCGGCGCGTGGGCGTGCTGTTGCTGCTGCCGCGGCGCTCGCGCGCGCCCGCGGGCGAGCCCGGGAGCGCGCGCGACGCGTGACGCACGCCGGCCGGCGTGCGTCGGCGCGCGAGCGCGATCGGCGTGACGGTCGATGGGCGATCGAGCGCGTGAGCAAAGTCTCCGCGCATCGCCGCCGTTTGTTCGTCGCGCCCGCCATGATCGTTCGTCGACGTCGGCCTACGCTGCCAGGCATGTCCAACCACCCGATGAACGCCATGCGCTCGTTCGCCCGCCTTCGCACCGTCCTCGCCACCGCCCTGCTCCTGCCCGCCTGCCTGCGCGCCGGCGCGGCGGACGTGCAGGCACCGCACGTCGCGATCGTGCATGCCGGCGCCCAGGGCTATGCCGTCGAAGGCAGCGCCTATCCGGCCGGCGCCTACCTCGCGATGACCTGCCGCCAAGGCGCCTGCGCGCTGGCGCCGGCCAACGTCACCATCGCCAACCGCGACGTCCAGACGCACGACGGCACCGAGTCGCTGCCGGTGCTGCAGTCCGACCTGAAGACGAACGCGCTGTTCCTCGTGCAGGGCGTTCCGGGCCTGGCCGCCGGCCCGGTCAGGACCTGGTACGTCAACGAGCGCTTCCTGGCCGCGTCGGACCCCGTGTCGATGGCGCCGGCGCGCCGACTCCTCGATCGCACCGTGGCCGTCGACGGCGGCGACATCGCCATCAGCGGCCGCTGGCTGCAGGGCCAGGATCCGTCGTGCAGCGGCCCCGGCTGCGGCACGCGCCAGCTCGCTTGGAAGGTGCGCATCGGCGAGGCCGAGCGCACGCTGGCCTCGCTGTGGCCCGACGGCATCGTCGGCGAGGACGGCATGCTGGGCGTGGACGACGTGCTCGTCTGGGTCGGCGACCTCGACGGCGACGGCAAGCCCGACCTCGTGATCCGCCCGCAGGCGCGCCCGGACTACCTCGAGCTGTCGCTGTTCCTGTCGACGCGCCTGGAGGTTGGCAAGCCCTGGCGCGCGGCCGCGAAGTTCTACTACTGGGATCCGAGCAACCCGGGTTGCTGAGCGCTCAGGCCGAGGCGAGGAAATCGGCGACGCGGCGCGCGATCTCGTCGGGCCGCTCGCGCTGCGGCACGTGGCCCAGGCCCGCCAGCAGTTCCATGCGCGCGGGCCCGCCGGCCAGCCGCTCGATCATCGCCGGGTGCGCCGCGCTGCCGTACTCGTCGAGCTCGCCGTGCAGCGCCAGCGCGGGGCAGCGCACGCCGGGCAGCACGCCGGCCAGCGACCAGCCGGCGAACGCGGGGTCCAGCCAGGTGTCGAGCCAGGCCGACAGCACCCAGGCCGCCTTGTCGCCGTGGTAGCGCGCCAGCCGCTCGAGCGCGCCGGGTTCGGCGAACGACAGGCGCGCCGCGCGCAGCCCGGCCAGCGTGCGATCCTCGACGAAGGCCTGCGCGGCGATCGTGACGAGCGCCTCGCAGCGATCGGCATGCCGCGCCGCGATGTTGACGGCCATCCCGCCGCCCACGCTGTGCCCGAGCACCGCGAAGCGATCGACGGCGAAATGGCGGCTCGCGAGCGGGAACCACTCGGACGCCTCCTCGGCGATGAATTCGGACGACAGGCGCCCGCTGCGCGCATTCGACCGCCCGAAGCCCGCGCGGTCGTACGCGATCACGCGGCGCCCGGTCGTGCGCGCGAGCAGCGCCGGGAAGTCGCGCCACAGGTCGACGCAGCCGAGTGAGTCGTGCAGCAGGATCAGCGAGGGCAGGACGGCGCCCGCGGCGGACGCCGCCCATTCGCGGGCGAACAGGCGGCCGCCGGGATGGGCGATCCAGTGGTCGATGGGAGGCATGCCGCGATTGTCGGCGCTCGCCGGGCGGCGGCGCCGTCGTCTGAGGGACAAGGCGCCACGATCGGCAGCGCGGGACGGCGCGATCGTCGAGCCGCCGCCATGCGCCGCGGCCGCGGCGGCCGACGTCGATCGGCGCGGGGGCGCGGAGCGCGTCAGCTCTTCGGACGGCGCTTGCCGTCGCGATGCTTGTGCAGGTGGCCCAGGCCCATCGCGTCGATGTTGCGATCCTGGCGGTCGCGCTTGCGCTCGTCGTCGCGCTGCATCGCCTTGCGCTTCGTCCAGCCGCTCACGTCGGACCAGATCCACCAGACGGTGGCCAGCACGAACGGCAGCGCGAACTTCCACAGGTCGCCGGTGAGCTCCCAGTTCCACGCGGCCATCGGGCCGATGTCGAACAGGTTGCAGGCGACCAGGATGACTCCGATCAGGACGAACAGCATGCGGCGAACCCCTGCCCGGCCGCCGCGGGACGCTGGGGGCGCGGCCTGGCGGCGGCGCCGGCGTCCGGCACGGGTGCGTCCGGGATCACATTGAAAAGGACGAATCAGCTCAATGTAGCAGCAACGCGGGCGCCCAAAGGCCGAAGGCGCGTCCGCGGGCGTGCCTTCTCGTCAATTGTTCTCGGCCCGGGCGCCCGCAAGCGCCCGGCCGGGAGGCGGGTCAGTTGTTCTCGGCCAACTGGTCGAGGATCGCGGGGTTCTCCAGCGTGCTGGTGTCCTGCGTCACCTTCTGGCCCTTGGCGATGTCGCGCAGCAGGCGCCGCATGATCTTGCCCGAGCGCGTCTTGGGCAGGTTGTCGCCGAAGCGGATGTCCTTGGGCTTGGCGATCGGGCCGATCTCCTTGCCCACCCAGTCGCGCAGCTGCTTGGCGATCGCCTTGGCCTCGTCGCCGGTGGGGCGTGCGCGCTTGAGCACGACGAAGGCACAGATCGCCTCGCCGGTGGTGTCGTCGGGGCGGCCGACGACCGCAGCCTCGGCCACGAGCTCGGTGCACGACACCAGCGCCGACTCGATCTCCATCGTGCCCATGCGGTGCCCGGACACGTTGAGCACGTCGTCGATGCGGCCCGTGATCGTGAAGTAGCCCGTCCTGGCGTCGCGGATCGCGCCGTCGCCGGCCAGGTAGTAGCCCTTGAGCTCGGCCGGGTAGTAGCTCTTCTTGAAGCGCTCGGGGTCGCCGAAGATCGTGCGGATCATCGACGGCCACGGCTTCTTGACGACCAGGATGCCGCCGGTGCCGTTGGGCACGTCGTGGCCCATCTCGTCGACCACCGCCGCCGCGATGCCGGGAAACGGCAGCGTGCACGAGCCCGGCACCAGCGGCGTGGCGCCCGGCAGCGGCGTGATCATGTGGCCGCCCGTCTCGGTCTGCCAGAAGGTGTCGACGATCGGGCAGCGGCCGCCGCCCACGTGCTGGTGGTACCACTCCCACGCGGCCGGGTTGATCGGCTCGCCCACCGAGCCGAGGATCTTCAGGCTGGTCAGGTCGTAGTTCTTCGGGTGCACCTTGTCGTTCGTCTCGGCCGCCTTGATCAGCGAGCGGATGGCCGTGGGCGCCGTGTAGAACTTGGTCACCTTGTGATCCTGGATCATCTTCCAGAAGCGGCCGGCGTCGGGGTACGTGGGCACGCCCTCGAACACGATCTCGGTGCCGCCGAGCGCCAGAGGGCCGTAGGTGATGTACGTGTGGCCGGTGACCCAGCCGATGTCGGCGGTGCACCAGAAGACGTCATCGGCCTTCAGGTCGAACGTCCACTTCGTGGTGAGCGCCGCGTGCAGCAGGTAGCCGCCGGTGGAGTGCTGCACGCCCTTGGGCTTGCCGGTGGAGCCGGAGGTGTAGAGCAGGAACAGCGGGTGTTCCGCGCCGACCCACTCGGGCTCGCAGGTGTCGGCCGCGGCGGCCGCGAACTCGTGCATCCAGCGGTCGCGGCCCGTCCAGGCGATGGCGCCGCCGGTGCGCTTGTAGACGATGACGTCCTTGACCGCGTCGCAGCCGCCGAGCGCGATCGCGTCGTCGACGATCGACTTCAGCGCCAGCGACTTGCCGCCGCGCATCTGCTCGTCGGCGGTGATGACGGCCACGGCCTTCGTGTCCTCGATGCGATCGCGCAGGCTCTGCGCCGAGAAGCCGCCGAACACCACGGAGTGCGGCGCGCCGATGCGGGCGCAGGCCTGCATCGCGACGACGCCTTCGACCGACATCGGCATGTAGATGACGACGCGGTCGCCCTTCTTGACGCCGCGCGCCTTGAGCGCGTTGGCCATGCGGCACGTGCGTGCCAGCAGGTCCTTGTACGTGACGCGCGCGACGCTGCCGTCGTCGGCCTCGAAGATGATCGCGACCTTGTCGCCAAGGCCCGACTCCACCTGGCGATCGAGGCAGTTGTACGACGCGTTGAGCGTGCCGTCCGCGAACCACTTGTAGAACGGCGGGTCGCTGGCGTCCAGCGTCTGCGTGAACGGCGTCTTCCAGGCGAGCAGCTCGCGGGCGCGCCTGGCCCAGAACCCCTCGTGATCGGCCTCGGCCTCGGCGCACAGCGCGTCGTAGGCGGCCATGCCGCTCACCCAGGCCTCGGCCTTCAGGTCGGCCGGCGGGTCGTAGGTGTGCAGCTCGTGCGGGGTGTGCTCTGCGGCGCTCATGGATGCTGTCTCCTGGAATGGCGGGAACGCGCGGTTCCCTGTCTGGAACTGTCGATTCTGCTACTGGAAGGCGGGCACACGCGAAATGCGTGCCCGGCGCGGTGACGGGCTGGCGTACGTTAGGGCGGCGCTCTTACCCCGGGCTGACTCGGGTCGGCTGCGCGCTCCCTACAATCGGCCGGCGCAAGGCGTTCCGGCCGCGCGCCCACCACGACCACGAACAGGGCCCCATGACCCCGAACACGCCGCCTCCCAACCTGCGCCCGCTGCCGCGCCTGATCTTCGCGACGCGCTGGCTCCAGCTGCCACTCTACCTGGGGTTGATCCTGGCGCAGTGTGTCTATGTGGTGCATTTCTGGATCGAACTGGTACATCTTCTGCAGGCGGCGCTGGGCGACGGTCACGCGCTGCAAATTCTTGTCCAGAGCATCGGATACCACCCCGCGCCGAGCGATTCGGGCGCGGTCGTGCCCGCCGCCACCTCGCTCAACGAAACCGTCATCATGTTGGTGGTCCTGGGGCTGATCGACGTGGTGATGATCTCCAACCTGCTGGTGATGGTCATCATCGGCGGCTACGAGACCTTCGTGTCGCGCCTGAACCTCGAAGGCCATCGCGACCAGCCCGAGTGGCTCGATCACGTCAACGCCTCGGTGCTCAAGGTCAAGCTGGGCACGGCCATCATCGGCATCAGCTCGATCCACCTGCTGCGCACGTTCATCAACGCCGACGCCTACGACACCAAGGTGCTGATGTGGCAGACGCTGATCCACATGGCGTTCCTCGTCTCGGCGCTGGCGCTGGCCTACGTCGACCGCCTGCTGCCGCAGCACGCGCCGGCGCACTGACCAGCGCGCACGGCCCCCGCGCGCGCGCCGCGCGCGACCCGTCGTCAGCCTAGGGAGCCCCCCGTTTCGGGGAGCCGGCCGCGGCGGGGCCGACGGCATAATCCTCGGGTGCCCGGCCCCTGGCCCGACGAACGTGACCGCCCCGCGCCCGCGCCCATCGCCGGGCCTTCCAGAGGCCGGCGCGCAGCGAGACGCGCCACCCGGCCGCTCGCGGGCCGGAAAACGATTCCGGCGCCGGCACGAGGAGGGTCCATGAGCACGTCACACGCTTCCCGCAGCCGAGAACTCGATGCGCTGCGCGGCATCGCCGCGTCGTGGGTGCTGCTGTTTCACTACACCGTCCGCTACGGCGAGATCTTCGGCGACGGCGGCGCACCGTTCCACGCGTGGCGCGGCGGCTTCGGCGTCGAGCTGTTCTTCGCGATCAGCGGCTTCGTGATGCTGATGACGCTCAGCCGCATGCGCTCGGCCAGCGAGTTCGTGATCGCGCGTGCCGCACGGCTGTACCCCACCTACTGGGTCGGCGTGGCGGTGACCTTCGCCGTGATGGCGCTGTGGCCGCTCGCCGGCCGCACCGTCACGTGGCCCGAGGCCACGTTCAACCTGACGATGCTGCAGGAGTTCTTCAAGGTGCCGCACGTCGACAGCGTCTACTGGAGCCTGGAGGTCGAACTGGTGTTCTACGCCTGGATCGTGGCGGTGCTGGCCGCCGGCTGGCTCCCGCGCGCCCGCGCGCTCGTGACCGCCTGGATGCTGGTGGGCGTGGCCGCCTACGCCGCCTGCCTGGCCTTCGGCCGGCCGCTGCCCGTGATCCTCGACCGCGTGCTGCTGCTGGAGCACTGCGGCTTCTTCGGCATCGGCGTCACGGCCTTCCTCGACTTCCAGGAAGGCCGCGCCACCGCCCGCAGCGCCGTGCAGTACGGCGTCGCGGCCCTCGTCGCGCTGCTCGCCCAGGGCCTCTACGGCTTCGCGCTGGCGCTGGCGATCATCGCGATCTTCTGGCTGGTGTCGCAGCGCCGCGCCGGCTTCCTGGACACCCGCGTGCTCGTCTTCCTGGGCACGATCTCCTACCCGCTGTACCTGCTGCACCAGAACATCGGCTACGCCGTGATCCGCGGCCTGCGGGCGCAGTCGGTCGGCTACGGCTGGGCCATGCTGGCGGCCATCGCCGTCTCGCTGGCCGGGGCCACCGCGCTGCACTACGCCGTCGAGGCCCCCGTGCGCGACGCCTTCCAGCGGAACAAGCGCCGCCGCGCCGTGGCGCCGGCCGTCGAGGGCGCGGCCACCTGAAACGGGGCCGCCCGAGCGGTCGATCCGCCCGGGGCAACGTCCGACAGCTCCAGTGCGGCAATGCCGCATGCAGCCGCCTTCTGCGGATCAGAGCAGATATTGGCCACCTCGATGCTCTCCCCGGTAAATCGCGGGCGGTCAAAATTCCGAAGCAATTCACATCCAGAACTGCGGGATCGCCCGAATCAGCGAAGAACCAAACATTGGCGACGAGGTTGCAGCGGAAACCCGGGACGTTCTTTGTCCTTCTCCCATGCAAGCATCCATTCATCGGCTCTTGGGGCCGCGAACTCGCTGTGGAGCTACGGGCGCGGCCTTGCCCTGATGTACATGCCAATACAGAGGCAAGCTACCGCGATTAACAGATCGACGATCTTTGCACGCCTCCTTCGCTGTCAGAGGCACCCTCATATTCGGTTGGTAGCTTGATTTCAAAGGGCAACGGCTGGGCACCAATCTGCTCGCAAGTCCGGCCAGCCAGTCAATGCGACATTGCGATCAGCTTGCAAAAGCAACGCTGCCGAATGCACGCTAGCAATCAAGCTAAGTGCTTGAATTCAAAGAGAAATCCTGCCGCACAGCGCATGCCCGGGCTCTGCACAAAAAACTGCACAGCCCTTAAAATGCGCTGTTCGCCCCCAGACAAGCAGCGCAGCGTCAGACACGCTAAAGCGTTGATCTACAAGGACTTTCTCCCCGTGACCACGATCAGAAAAGACGACTTGGTTGAGTCGATCGCAGCTGCCCTGCAGTACATCTCGTACTACCACCCCGCCGACTACATCGCCCACCTCGCGCGCGCCTACGAGCGCGAGGAGAGCCCGGCGGCCAAGGACGCGATCGCGCAGATCCTGACGAACTCGCGCATGAGCGCCGAGGGCAAGCGGCCGATCTGCCAGGACACCGGCATCGTCAACGTGTTCCTCAAGATCGGCATGGACGTGCGCTTCGAGGGCTGCGACGCCGGCATCGAGGCTGTGGTCGACGAAGGCGTGCGCCGCGGCTACCTGAATCCGGACAACCTGCTGCGGGCTTCGGTCCTCGACGACCCCCTGTTCGCGCGCAAGAACACCAAGGACAACACGCCGGCCGTCGTGCACGTGCAGCTGGTGCCGGGCGACAAGGTGGACGTCACCGTCGCGGCCAAGGGCGGCGGCTCGGAGAACAAGAGCAAGTTCATCATGATGAATCCCAGCGACAGCCTGGTCGACTGGGTCCTGAAGACGGTTCCGACGATGGGCGCCGGCTGGTGCCCGCCGGGCATGCTGGGCATCGGCATCGGCGGCACGGCCGAGAAGGCGATGCTGCTGGCCAAGGAATCGTTGATGGAAGACATCGACATGTACGAGCTGCTGCAGCGCGGCCCGAGCAACAAGCTCGAGGAACTGCGCGTCGAGCTGTACGAGAAGGTCAACGCGCTGGGCATCGGCGCCCAGGGGCTGGGTGGCCTGACGACCGTGCTGGACATCAAGATCAAGACCTTCCCGACGCACGCCGCGTCCAAGCCGGTGGCGATGATCCCCAACTGCGCCGCCACGCGCCACGCGCACTTCGTGCTGGACGGCTCAGGCCCGGCGTACCTCGAGGCGCCGAGCCTGGACCTGTGGCCGGACGTCAAGTGGGCGCCCGACTACAACAAGAGCAAGCGCGTCGACCTGAACACGCTGACGCCGGCCGAAGTGGCCACGTGGAAGCACGGCGACACGATCCTGCTGAACGGCAAGATGCTGACCGGCCGCGACGCCGCGCACAAGCGCATCCAGGACATGCTGGCCAAGGGCGAACCGCTCCCCGTGGACTTCACCAACCGCGTCATCTACTACGTCGGCCCGGTCGACCCCGTGCGCGACGAGGTCGTCGGCCCGGCCGGCCCCACCACGGCCACGCGGATGGACAAGTTCACCGAGATGATGCTCGCCAAGACGGGCCTGATCGCGATGATCGGCAAGGCCGAGCGCGGCCCGGTCGCCATCGAGGCGATCAGGAACCACAAGTCGGCCTACCTGATGGCCGTGGGCGGCGCCGCCTACCTCGTCTCGAAGGCGATCAAGTCCGCCAAGGTCGTCGGCTTCGCCGACCTCGGCATGGAAGCGATCTACGAGTTCGACGTGGTCGACATGCCCGTGACGGTGGCCGTCGATTCGGGCGGCACCTCGGCGCACATCACCGGGCCGAAGGAGTGGCAGGCGAAGATCGGGAAGATCCCGGTCGCGGTCGCCTGAAGCGACGAACCTCGCCCAGGAAGCCCGCCTGCTCGCGCACGCGGGCTTTTTCGTTGGCGACGCGTCCGGTCGGGACGATCGCGAGGAGGCGTCGACGGCCATTTCAAGTCGGCGTTCAACACCCGCTACAACCCGCGCTGAGGGCGCTCAGGCCCCGGCCGCCCCGCCCGGCTCCAGCACGCCCGGCCCCTGCCCCCGGGACGGCGGCGCGTCCTGCTGTTCCTGCGCGCTGGCCGCCGGGGCCGACGACGTCGCCAGCGTCGGCGCCGACTGCGCGCCCGGCACCACGCCCTGCGCGTCCGGGCCGCCGGCCACGGCCAGCGTGCGCACCACGCGCTGCGGGAACGGGATCTCGATGCCCAGCTTGTTGAACAGGCGCAGCAGCGCAAGGTTGACGTCGGACTTCACGCTGCCGGTGCCGTTCTCGGGGTCGGCGATCCAGAACGAGATCGTCAGCTCCAGGCCGTCGGAGGCGAAGGCGCTGAGCTGCACCGAGGGCGCCGGATCGCCGATCACGCGCTTGATGCCGGGCAGGATCTCCATGATCCGCGGCGTCAGCGCATCGAGGTCGGTGTCGTAGCCCACCTGCACCACCGTGCTCAGCGCCATCTTCGGATCGGCCAGCGTGGAACTCTCCACGCGCTGCGTGACCATCATCTCGTTGGGCACGATCGCCTCGCGGCCGTTGAGCGCGCGCAGCACGGTGTAGCGCGTGGTGATGTCGGAGATGCGGCCCTCGAAGCCGTCGACCTTCACGGTGTCGCCGATGCGCAGCGCGCCCTCGGCCAGCATGACGAAGCCGCTGACATAGTTGGCCGCCAGCTTCTGCAGGCCCAGGCCCAGGCCCACGCCGATCGCGCCGCCCAGCACCGACAGTGCGGTCAGGTCGATGCCGACCGCCGACAGCGCCAGCAGCAGGCCGATGAACACCAGCGCCGCGCGCACGACGTTGGCCGCCGCCTTGCGCCACGACAGCCGCTGGCCCGTGGCGCCCTTGAGCATCCGCGCCTCGATGGCCGAGGACACCCACAGCGTCACCATCAGCACCAGGCCGGCGACGATCGCCCCCTCGAGGATCGTGGCCAGGCTGACGTTGCTGGAGCCCATCTTCCAGTGGATGTCGTCCAGCGCCTCGACCAGGGACGGCAGCACGCCGGTGATCCACAGCACCACGCCCAGCCACGCAGCCCACGACACCGTCTTCTCGACCGCGCGCACCACGCCCGACTTCGGGAACGCGACGCGCATCACGCGCACCGTCAGCCGGATGACCAGCAGCGACAGCAGGATCGGGACGACCACGCGGAACACCGCCAGCGGCAGGTGCTGGTGCTGGCAGAACTGGCGCGCGACCCACACCAGGCCCAGCCACAGCGCCGGGAACATGACGCCGTCGAAGATGCGGCCGCCGAACACGATCGAGCCGTGGCGCGGCTGCGGGCCGTTCAGCAGGCGCGGGATGCCCCAGGCGATCGGGAAGGCCGCCGCGATCAGCAGCAGCGCGACGTAGGCGTTGGGCTGCTCGGCCTCGCGGATGAGGGCCAGCAGTTCGGGCGAGAACCAGTTTTCCATGGCCGCGATTGTGCGGGAACTCGCGTGACGGCCCGCCGTGAAGTCGCCACGGCGAGATTTCGCGCGGCGGCCAGTCGAATCGGCGCCGCCTCGGACGTCGTGGACATGAAGCCGTGCAGGCAAGGCGGCTTTGACCTTCCCGCCCAACCACGCCAAGGAGACCCCATGTCCTCGACCGTCAACCCCATCCCGCACGGCATGCACACGATCACGCCGCACCTCGTCTGCAAGGACGCCGCGCGGGCCATCGAGTTCTACAAGGACGCGTTCGGCGCCGTCGAGGTCGACCGGCTCGCCGGCCCCGGCGGCAAGCTGGTCCACGCGATGGTGCGCATCGGCGACTCGCCGCTGATGCTGGTCGACGAATTCCCCGAGATGCAGGCCCTCGGGCCGGCCGCGCTCGGCGGCTCGCCGGTCACGATCCACCTGTCCGTGCCCGACGTCGATGCGTCGTTCAAGCGCGCCACCGCCGCCGGCGCCACGGTGCGCATGCCGCTGTCCAACATGTTCTGGGGCGCCCGCTACGGCATGGTGCAGGATCCGTTCGGCCACCTGTGGTCGATGGCCACGCAGCTGGAGAACCTGACGATGGACCAGATCCGCGAGAACATGATGTCGCAGCCGCCGATGGAAGGCTGCGCCGGCCACAACTGACGCAAGCCCGCGCCCGCGCCCGCACGTCAGGCGCGGGCGGGGCGCGCGCGATCCCTCATGAAAGCGAACGACGACGTTCGGCCTTCGGGCCGGCGCGGCGTTGCTTGGCGGGATGCCGGGGACGTCGGCGCGATCTCAGCGGGCCGCCGCGTCGCGCGCCCGCTCGAGCAGCAGCGTCTTCTCACGCTCGTTGGCGGTCATGGCGGCGGCGCGCTCGAACTCGACGCGCGCCTCGTCGTGCCGCTCCAGCCGTGCCAGCAGGTCGCCGCGCGCGGCATGCAGCAGGTGGTAGCGCGCGAGGTGGCCGTCGGTGACGAGGCCGTCGACCAGCAGCAGCGCCGCGGCCGGGCCGGAGGCCATGCTCACGGCGACGGCGCGGTTGAGCTCGACGACCGGCGACGGGGCGGCCGCCATCAGCTCGCCGTACAGCGCGACGATGCGCGGCCATTCGGTGGCCTCGGGCGTGCGGGCCCGGGCGTGGCAGGCCGCGATGGCCGCCTGCAGCTGGTAGGGGCCGGGCTCGCCGCCGAGCTGCTCGGCGCGCGCCAGCGCGGCCAGGCCGCGGCCGATCAGCAGTTGGTCCCAGCGGCTGCGATCCTGGGCCATCAGCAGGATGGGCTTGCCCTGCCCGTCCAGCCGGGCGCGCATGCGCGAGGCCTGGATCTCCATCAGCGCGACCAGCCCCTGCACCTCGGCCGTGGCGGGCGACAGCTGCGACAAGATGCGCGCCAGCCGCAGGCCTTCCTCGACCAGCGCGGGCCGCGTCCAGTCGTCGCCGGCCGTGGCCGAGTAGCCTTCGTTGAAGATGAGGTAGACGACCTCCAGCACGGCCGCCAGGCGCTCGTGCAGCGCGTCGCCGCGCGGCACCTCGAACGGCACGTTGGCGTCGCCCAGGGTGCGCTTGGCGCGCACGATGCGCTGCGCGATCGTCGGCTCGGGCTGCAGGAAGGCGCGCGCGATCTCGGCGGTGCTCATGCCGGCCAGCAGCTTGAGCGTCAGCGCCACCTGGGCCTCGCGCGACAGCACCGGGTGGCAGGCCGTGAAGACCAGGCGCAGCAGGTCGTCGCCGATGTCGTCGGCGTCGTCCAGGGAGTCGCTGAAATCGGGCACGACGTGGTCGCCGCGGGCGTCGGCGTCGGCGCCCAGTTCCTGCTGCTTCTTGTAGTGCAGCGTGAACTGGCGCAGCCGGTCGAGCCCGCGGTTCTTGGCGGTGGCCATCAGCCAGGCCCCCGGGTTGTCGGGCACGCCCTCGGTCGGCCAGTGCTCCAGCGCGGCGACAAGGGCGTCCTGCGCCAGTTCCTCGGCCAGGCCGACGTCGCGCACCCGGCGCGCCAGCGCGCCGATGATGCGCGCCGATTCCAGGCGCCAGACCGCATCGATGGTGCGGTGGACGTCACGCGCCATGGCCGGGGTCTCCGTGGGGCAGGCACGCGGGCATCACGTCTTGGCCGCGAGCTTCTCGCGCAGGGTGTTGTCCTGCGCGGTGACCTTGCTGGCGACCTCGGGCGGCAGCAGCGCGGCGAAGTCCTCGGCCGAGAAGATCGGGCGGATCTCGATGTCGCTCTCGCCCACGTGCGGGTTCGGGCAGCGGCGCACCCATTCGATGGCTTCCTCCATCGAGCGCACCTGCCACAGCCAGAAGCCGGCGATCAGCTCCTTGGTCTCGGCGAAGGGACCGTCGGTGACGGTGCGCTTGCTGCCCGAGAAATGCACGCGCACGCCCTTGGACGACGGCTGCAGGCCGTCGGCCGCCAGCATGATGCCGGCCCGGATCAGTTCCTCGTTGTACTTGCCCATCGCTTCGAACAGCTCGGCCGGGGGCATCACGCCCGCCTCGGAATTCTCGTTGGCCTTGACGATGACCATCACGCGCATGTCGTTCTCCTGATCTGGTTGGCAGCGGCGACCTGGACAAGTTCGCCTCCTGACTCCACGACGGTCGAGGCCCGCCATTCTCGACATGCCGGACGCGGGGGTTGAAAAATCTTTCGCGCGGCAGGCAGAATCGACGCACCCCTTCGAGCGACCCGGACCGCCGCCATGCAATACCTGCTGCTTGTATACACCGACGCCGAGCTGATGGCCCAGTTGCCGCCGGAAGAGTTCACCGTGAAGATGCGCGACTGCATCCGCCACTCCGACGACCAGAAGACCCAGGGCAAGCTGCTGATGTGCCAGCAGCTCGAGCCCACCGCCACCGCCCGCACCGTGCGCGTGCGCAACGGCCGCGCCGCCGTGCTCGACGGCCCCTTCGCCGAGACCAAGGAGATGCTGGCCGGCTTCAACCTCGTCGAGGCCGACTCGATGGAAGAGGCCGTGCGCATGGCCCACGAGCTGCCGTGGGCGGCCTACGGGTCCATCGAGGTCCGCCCGGTCGGCGATTTCGACGCGATGCGCCAGCGCGTCGGCGCCTGAAGTTTCCATTCCGGGGAGAGCCGATGGCCTGCCGGGGCCGTCAATGGCCTCCGGAATGCAGATCGTTTCCCTCGGAGTGGAACTCGTTTCGCTCCCGGTCGCGACAGGCGGGCTCCTCGGCGGGGCTGGTAGCCGTCCCCGATCTTTCGAGGCATGCGGCGCGCCGAAGCTGCCCGCCCCGGCGAACGACATCTGCAGGTCCGGCTGGAACCGGATGGCCGCGCCCTCGCCATCCGAAGGATGCCTGTCGCCGAGCCCCTCCCCGCGACTCGGTTCACGTTGCGCCTTGCTCCGCGAAGGCAGATAGTGCGTGCCTGACCTCGGGGGAGGATGACATGCAAAGAATGCTGCTGCAGGCCGCGTCGTGCCTGGCGCTGGTCGCCTGTGGTTCGAGCCCGGTCGTCTACGCGCCCGGCGATCTCCGCCACCACGATCCCACCGGACAAGTGCAAGCTCTCGCGGCCATGCTGCCGCCCGAGGTCAGCGACGTGCGCCTGGTGTTCGTGCACGGCGTCGGCGATCACTGCGCGGGCTACGCGCTCGACCCGGGCACCGGCTGGTTCAAGGACAAGACCGTTGCGGCGATCGGACTCCAGCCGCAGGGGTCGCCATCGGCGGCACACAGGATTCCGGCCCAGTTCTTCCGGCGCGGAGGCCCGGACGACCGGTCCTACATGGAGTACGAGACGCGCTCGTTCAAGTTCCAGTTGCCCGGACGTCCCTCCCCGATCGACGTCGAAGCGATCGAGATCACCTGGTCGCACCTCACCCAGTGGATCAAGACGGATCAGCTCGGGTACGACATGACGGTCTCGTTCGCGGATGACCACATTCCGTCGTGCGTCCTGCCTCCCGGTCCGAACGTGCCGGACCTGAAGCCCCCGCCGCAGCGGCTCGCAGGCAACAGGATCCTGAAGGAAGCGCTGATGGACCGCACGCTGTCGGACGCCGTGATCTACGGCGGCCCGTACGGCGAGACGATGGAACGCGGCGTGGCCGAGACGCTGTGCCGAGCGGTCTCGCATCAGCAGCAGGACGACCTTGCGCACTGCACTTGGCCGGCGCCCGATGGCTTGCAGCGGCGCACGTTCTTCGTCACGCACAGCCTGGGCAGTCGTCTGCTGTACGACACCTTCCTCGACCTGACGGGATTCCATGCCGGGCCGAAGCCGGCGCCTTTCTCCAGGCAGGAAATCGACGCCGCGGACCCCTTCCTGCGTCGCATGCTGGCGACGACGCCTGCGATCTACATGATGGCCAACCAGTGGTCGCTGCTGGGCCTTGCCGACACGCCGCCGGACTTCGTCACGACCGACACCGGTCCGCAACCGCTGCTGACGACGCCGGCCTATAGCCCCAAGATCGCGCCCGGCCCCTTCCCCGAATCCGGGCACGCGAGGCGCCAGTGCCGGTATCCGCTCGCGGCGGTCGGGGAACTGCGCAGTCAGGCGATCACCGAGAAGTCCCTGGCGGTGGAGCCGGACTGGCGCGTCGTCTCGTTCAATGACACCAACGACCTGCTCACGTGGCATGTGCCGGCCTGGTACGTCCAATCGAAAGGTGGCGGCGACGCTGCCTGCCGTCCCGACATCGAACTGGCCGACGTCTTCGTCCAGAACGCCACGCACTGGCTGATCATCGAGTCGCCCGGCAGCGCGCACGACGACTATTTCGTCGACCCGCAGGTGTGGCAGGTCATGCGCTGTGGTGCGAAGAACGGGAAGGTGACGGACTGCCCTTGACGCGTACCCGACCGGCCGCTTCGATGGCTCGCCCCACGGCGGCGCGGTTCGCCGGCTGTCGCCGTGAAAGGCAGCGAACTCTTTAGGCACCACGCCTTGTCATGTCGCGGGTTTGATGCGATACCTCTGGCCCGACGGTTCGATCGGGATGCGAGCGCTTCGCTGGTCCCTCGAATCCAACCCCTTTCGCATGCGCTCGCCGGCAGGCGGCCCGCGTGCCTTGACAAGGTGCCCCGGAATGAAGTGCCTGCTTTGTATCGCCCTGGCAACGGGATTGGCGGCGTGTGCGGACAGCCCTGCAACGAATACGCAGCAGGCCGCGGATGTCTCGACGCCTCCGGTCACCCCGGTCGTCTGCGAACGGGTCGCCCCCACCGGATCGAACCTGTCGAAGACTCGTTGCGCGCATCCTGCGACCGCGTCCGATCACATGGACGCCCGCGATACGGTCCGCACGCTCGCAGGACCCGGCGCGCCCGCGGCCGGCCCGATCGGCCACTGAGCTGAAATGGGCGCGTGTAGACGCCTCCCGCCGTTTTCAATCAGGAATCGTCCTTCGACAAGCCCTGCCTGAGGTAGGCTTGGCGTCGGACTGCCAGGCTGGCCTTGTCAAGCTCCGACAGGGGTCGATGGCGCTACGATGGCGGTGCCGCTGCCAGGCAGAAGCAGAAGCGGCCACGCTCAGGCATCTCCAAGCGACTGCTTTCCAGTCAGTCGACGGCGAGGGCCGGACGAATGGCCGCCCCGGCCAGATGCCGTCGTCGGCTGGCCGAACGAGCAAGGCATCATCTGCCCCCACCTGACAAACCACGAGTGGTCTCGGGAGAAACGCGACGCTGCGCCTGGCGCAAGGTCGCTCATCCTGAGGACGCTGATCCCGAGCTTCGGAGGAATTCGCATGGAAAGCATCGGCCGCGACCTGACTGAAATGCAGCGCACGCCACTGGCGCAAGCGCATGTCCTGGCGCTGCGGGCTGCCGGCACGGAGGTGGACTACCGGGCAGGAACGTTCCTCGCGCGACACGGTGATCCGATGGATCGCTTCACGTATGTCGTGGCCGGCGAAGTCGAAGTGGTCAATCCGTTCACCGATGAGCGCTTCATGCCGTTCACGATCGGGCCGACCCAGTTCATGGGCGGGATCGGCTTCCTGAGCGGCGGCTCCTGGTCGATGCCGATGCGCGCGGTCTGCGATACCCGGGTGATCGAGGTGCCCCGGGCCACGATGCTGCGCCTGATGTCCGAAGTCCCCGAGATGTCGGACCTCATCATCACGGTCCTGGCGGCCCGACACCGCCGGCAGCTGGAGATCGGTCGAAGTGCGTTGGTGCTGGTGGGCGAGGAGCGGGATCGCGACGTTCAACGCATCGCCGAATTCGCGAGCCGCAACCATCTGCCATTCGCGTCCTACCCGCTCGGGAGTGCCGAAGCCGGGCAGCTCGCGGTGGCGTGCGAGATCAGGACGGATCAACCGGCCGTCATCTTCGGGCGCGACCAGGTGGTGACCGATCCGACGCCCGAGAAGGTCGCGCGGCTGTTCGGCCTGAGCTACGACCTCCCCGAGGAGGATGCGTTCGAAGTGGTGATCGTTGGCGGCGGCCCGGCGGGCGTCGCGGCCGCCGTGTACGCCGGAGCCGAAGGGCTGAGGGCGCTGGTGGTGGAGGACGTCGCCATCGGAGGCCAGGCCGGGATGTCGAGCCGAATCGAGAACTACATGGGCTTCCCGACGGGAATCTCCGGCGCGGACCTGGTCTGGCGCGGCGAGGTGCAGGCCATGAAGTTCGGTACCCGCTTCGTCACGCCGCGGCGCGTGGTCAAGCTGGAACGCCTGGCCGATGGCGCCTTCTGCAGTACCTTCGAAGACGGCCAACGCGTCCGCGGCCGATCCGTCGTCGTCGCCACCGGTGTTCAATACCGACGCCTTCAACTCGATCGCGCGGCCGAATTCGAAGGCGCCGGCATCTACTACGCGGCCACCGAGAACGAAGCGCGCTTCTGCCGGAACGCCGAGGCCGTGGTCATCGGCGGCGGCAATTCGGCGGGCCAGGCAGCCATGTTTCTCAGCCGCTTCGCCCGCCACGTCCGGGTCCTCGTGCGCGGCAGCTCCCTGGCCGCATCCATGTCGAACTACTTGTCCAGCCGCCTCCAGGCCAACCCGAGGATCTCCATCGAATACGCGAGCGAGGTCACGGCCCTTCACGGCACGGCCAAGCTCGAGGCCGTGACGATCCGCGACGTTCATGACGGGGCGGCACGGCAAGTCGCGGTCTGCGGCGTCTTCGTGATGGTCGGCGCGGCGCCGAACACGGGATGGCTCACCGGCCTGGTCGACCTGGACCCGAAAGGCTTCGTCGTGACGGGCGAGGCGGCCGGCGGCAGTTCGCCGTACGCCACTTCGGAGCCGGGCATCTTTGCGGTGGGCGACGTCCGCGCCGGTTCGGTCAAGCGCGTCGCTTCAGCCGTCGGCGAAGGCTCCGTCGTGATCTCGAGGGTGTGGGACTATCTGAATGCCCAGCAGACGCTGTGACAGCGCCCGCGGTCCTCTCGCTTGCAAACCGCGGCAGGGCTTGCGTCGACACGCGGCCATCAAGGGACCATCGACAGATCGCCACGACGTGGCATTTCTCCTCAGCCTCGCGGCGCTCGAGGCAAGGTAGATGCGTCTGGCGGCCTTCCAGACGATGATGGAGCCGCAGGCCGAGAAGAAAGGCGCGCTTCCTGGCCGTTTCTCAGGGGCCCAGCGTTTGAAGCGCAAACTTGGCGCCCCCAAAGCGCCAATCCGGCCGGGTGGGCGAACCGTCAGCTGGCATGCGTGCTGCCTACGATCCGTTGATTCGATTCTGCCTCGCCTTTTCTTCTTCTTGCTCTTCCCTCTCTTTGTCGCGATGAGACCTGATGGAGAAGAACATCGCCGCGCCGATGACGAGCAACTTGAGCGTAATTAAGACGATAGGAATCCAATCCACGATTTCCTCGATACGCTGCATCAGCAGCCTGGACAAATGGTTAAAGCCGAATTGGATGCTGCATGGAATCCCATGACGATCCTTTTGCGTGTAGTCGCTACTGTGCCAAAACAGTCGCCGAGATTACAGATTCAGATCCACCGATAAAACAACGGATCAGATGGGCGGCATGGGGGATTTGCCAGGGGGATTCTCGTGAAAGTACAGTCGTGATCAGTCCGCTGCTAGTGCATATCAGTTGCACACGATGACCAAGCACCATGAAGCGCTATGAGGCCCTGGCACAAGAGATCGCCGAGTCCATTGCCCACGGCCACTTGCGGCCGGGCGAGCGTGTGCCTTCGGTGCGGGAGGCGAGCCGCAGCCGGGGCGTGAGCCCGTCCACCGTCTTCGAGGCGTACTACCTGCTGGAGGCGCGCGGGCTGATCGAAGCCCGCCCCCGTTCCGGCTACTTCGTCAGCCACACGGTGAACTGGCAGCATGAGCCGGAGAGTTCCAGGCCGGTGACCAAAGAGCGCGCCGTCGAGGTATCCGAACTGGTCTTCCAGGTGCTGGGCCACGCCAAGAATCGGGCGCTCGTGCCGCTGGGTTCGGCCTTCCCCAGTCCACTGCTGTTCCCCTTGGCCAAGCTCGCCCTCGCCACGGGCAGGGCGCTGCGTCGGCTGGACCCGTGGCGCACGGTCGAAGACCTTTCGCCTGGCAGCGCTGCGCTGCGCCGCCAGATCAGCCTGCGCTATCTCGCCATGGGCTGCGGCGTGGACACCGAGGAACTGGTCATCACCAACGGCGCGATGGAGGCGCTGAACCTCTGCCTGGAGAGCGTCACTCGGCCCGGCGACCTGGTGGCGGTCGAGTCGCCGACCTTCTATGCTGCGCTGCAAGCGCTGGAACGCCATAGCCTGCGCGCCGTCGAAATCGCCACCCATCCGCGCACGGGCATCGACGTGGCCGCGCTGGCCGCGGTCATGGAACGGCATCCGGTCAAGGCCTGTTGGCTCATGCCCAACTTTCAGAATCCCCTTGGCAGCCTGATGCCGGACGACGCCAAGCAAACCCTGGTGGAACTGCTCGCCAGGCGCGAGGTGCCGCTGATCGAAGATGACGTCTATGGCGAGCTGTATTTCGGCGCCCGCAAGCCCCGGCCCGCCAAGGCGTGGGATCGCGCGGGCTGGGTCATGCACTGCAGTTCCTTCTCCAAGACGCTGGCGCCGGGCTACCGCGTCGGCTGGGTGGCGGCGGGCCGCTACGCTGGCGAGGTCGCGCAGCGCAAGCTGATGAGTTCCATCGCCGCGCCCTTGCCCTCGCAGGAGGGCTTGAGCGAATACCTTGAACATGGCGGTTACGACCGGCACCTGCGTCAGTTGCGGGCGACGCTGGCGCAGCATCGCCATGCGACGCTGCGCGACATTGCGAAGCACTTTCCGCCCGGCACGCGGGCCACGCGGCCGGAAGGCGGCTACTTCATCTGGGTGGAACTGCCCCCAAAGGTCGACGCGCGAGAACTCCACCGGCTGGCCCTTTCGCAGGGCATCAGCCTGGCGCCGGGCCACCTGTTCTCGGCCGACCATCGCTTCAAACACCATGTGCGGATCAACTTCGGGCATCCCGACCATAAGGACTTCCACGCGGCGCTCAAGACGGTGGGAACCATTGCTCGGGCACTGACGGCCTGATGCGGCCGCACCGATGACGCTATGCACTGAGGTCAGACGCCGCCCCACCCCGGCCATGGTCCATGCCGCTGATGCGCCATGGCCGCCGCATCGTCTCGCACCGCCTCGATGCGGTCGTGCGCGCCGTACAACCGTGACCGCTTGGGGCACTGAGCTCGGTTGTCCCGAAGCCCGCCATGGGTGGCGGACTCAACCCTGATCTACACCCCTGCCAGCACCCGCACGTGCGCGGCCGCGCTGCGTGCCAGCGCGTTCAGGTTGTAGCCGCCTTCGAGGCAACTGACGATGCGGCCCTGCGCGTGGCGCCCGGCGACCTCCACGAGGCGCTGCGTGATCCACTCGTAGTCGGCCTCGACCATGCCCAGGCGGCCGAGGTCGTCGTCGCGGTGGGCGTCGAAGCCGGCGGACACGAAGATCATCTCGGGGCGGAACTTCTCCAGCAGCGGCAGCCATTGGTACTGCACGATCTCGCGGATCTCGCCGCCCTTGGTGTACGCCGGCACCGGCACGTTGAGCATGTTGGACGCCCTGGGCTCGTTGCCGCTGAACGGGTAGAGCTGGTCCTGGAAGATGCTCACCATCAGCACGCGCTCGTCGCCGGCGATGATGTCCTCGGTGCCGTTGCCGTGGTGCACGTCGAAGTCGACGATGGCCACGCGCTTCAGGTTTCGCACGTCGAGCGCGTGGCGCGCCGCGATGGCGATGTTGTTGTAGAAGCAGAAGCCCATCGCGGCGTCGCGCGTGGCGTGGTGGCCGGGCGGGCGGATGGCGCAGAACGCGTTCTCGGCGCGGCCGTCGATCACCAGGTCGGTGGCCGCCACCGCGACGCCGGCGGCGCGCAGCGCGGCCTGGCGCGTGTGCGGGCAGGCGGCGGTGTCGGGATCGACCGATTTCAGCGTGCCCGATTCGGCGACGCGGTCGAAGGTTTCGTCGAGCTCGCCGAGGTAGCCGCCGGTGTGGGCGTGGGCCAGGTCCTCGGGCCGCGCGACCGGCGCGTCGTCGTGGCGCGCGAGCACGTCGGCAAGGCCGGTGGCCAGGAAGTGGTCCTCGATGGCGTCCAGCCGCGCCGGGCATTCCGGATGGCCGCGGCCCATGTCGTGGCGACGGCAGTCGGCGTGGGTGAAGAACGCGGTCGACATCATCGGCCTCCCGCTTGCCCGGCGGGCGCGACCGCCTGTCTCGAAACCATGGAGTTCATTTCGCTGTGTCCGCCCGCGTGCCCGCGTTGTCTCTGCCGTTCGGCTATCGTTGAGCCATGACCTCATCGCTGCAAGCGCGTCTGACCCGGCTGCAAGGCCAGATTAGCACGATCATCGTCGGCAAGCCCGCCCAGATCGACGACTCCATCGCCTGCCTGCTGGCCGGCGGCCACCTCCTCATCGAAGACGTGCCCGGCGTGGGCAAGACGACGCTGGCGCACGTGCTGGCCGTGTCGCTGGGCCTGAGCTTCTCGCGCGTGCAATTCACCGCCGACCTGATGCCCAGCGACCTGGTGGGCGTCAGCGTCTACGAGCGCAGCAACGAGAGCTTCGCCTTCCACCCCGGCCCGGTGTTCGCGCAGGTGCTGCTGGCCGACGAGATCAACCGCGCCGGCCCGAAGACGCAGAGCGCGCTGCTGGAGGCGATGGAGGAGCAGCAGGTCAGCGTCGACGGCCGGACGCGCCCGCTGCCGCAGCCCTTCTTCGTGATCGCCACGCAGAACCCCGGCGACCAGCTGGGCACCTACGCGCTGCCCGAATCGCAGCTCGATCGCTTCCTGATGTGCATCACGCTCGGCTACCCGGACGCGAAGTCCGAGCGCGAGCTGCTGGCCGGCCAGGATCGCCGCGAGGCGGTGGCCAGGCTCGCGCCGGTGATGACGCCGGCCGAGCTGATCGAGGCGATGGCGGCGGTGCGCCAGGTGCACGTGTCGGACTCGCTGCTGGACTACCTGCAGGCGCTGATCGCGGCCACGCGCTCGGGCCACTGGTTCGGCGAAGGCCTGTCGCCGCGCGCGGGCATCGGCGTGCTGCGGCTGGCGCGTGCGCGGGCGCTGCTGGCCGGTCGGGACTTCGTCAGCCCCGACGACCTGCAGGCCATCCTGCCGCAGGCCATCGCCCACCGCCTGATCCCGGTGCCTGGCGCCGGGCGCGGACGGCGCGAGCAGGTGCGCGCGATGATCGAGTCGATCGCCCTGCCCTGAGCCCGGCCATGCCTGACACGACTGCGCCGCCCGCGGTCCGCCCGTCGATCTTCGACGCGCGGGCCCGCTGGCGCGCCTGGTGGGACGGCCGGCGCCAGCCGCGCGAGAGCCAGACGCTGACCCAGCGCAACATCTACATCGTGCCGTCGCGCGCCGGGCTGGCGTTCGGCGTCGTTCTGCTGCTGCTGCTGATCGTGTCGATCAACTACCAGCTGAGCCTGGGCTTTGCGCTCACCTTCCTGCTGGCCGGCAGCTCGGCCGCGTCGATCCAGATGACGCACGGCAGCCTGCGCGGCCTCACGCTGCACCTGAAGCCGCTGGTGCCCGCGTTCGACGGCGACGCCGCGGTGATGGAGGTGATCGTCACCAACCCCGGCGCGGCGCGCATGGGCGTGGGCTTCGGCCTGGACCTGGGCGTGCGCCCGATCCCGCTGGCCTATGCCGAGATCCCCGCGCAGGGCCAGGCCTCGGTGCACCTGAGCTGGCTCGCGCCGCACCGCGGCCTGCACGAGTTGCCGGTGGTGCGCGTGGAGTCGCGCTATCCGTTCGGTCTGTTCCGCGCCTGGACGATCTGGCGCCCCGCCGGCCAGCAGTGGATCTACCCGCGCCCCGAGACGCCGACGCCGCCCTGGCCCCAGGCCGAGGCCCAGCAGGGCGACGACCGCCACGCCGCGCGCACCGGCGCCGGCACCGAGTTCGAGGGCGTGCGCGCCTACCGCCGCGGCGACACGCTGCGCCAGGTCGTGTGGAAGAAGGCCGCGCGCACCGGCGAGCTGATCAGCCGCGAGACGGCCGGCGCCGTGCAACGCGAGCTGATGCTGCAGTGGCAGCAGGCGCAGGGGCTGGACACCGAGGCGCGGCTGTCGCGCCTGGCCGCCTGGGTGGTGGCCGCGGACGCCGCCGGCCACAGCTGGGGCCTGAGCCTGCCCGGCACCGAGCTGCCGCCCGACAACGGCACCCCGCATCGCCACGCCGCGCTGCGCGCGCTGGCCAGCCTGTGACGGCCATGAGCGCGCACGACACCGCCGTCGACCAGGCCGCCACGCTCGCGCACGCCCGCTGGCGCGCCCCCTCGCGCGAGGCGCGCGACACGCTGTTCATGATCCTGCTGATCGGCTGGACGATCCTGCCGCACCTGGCGCACCTGCCGCTGTGGGTGGGCGCACTGTCGGCCATCGTGCTGGGCTGGCGCGGCTGGCTCGCGTGGCGGCAGTCGCCGCTGCCGGGCCGCGCGGCCGTGCTGGCGCTGCTGGGCCTGGCCGCGGTGCTGACGTTCACGGCCGAGAAGACACTCGTCAGCAAGGACGCCGGCGTCACGCTGCTGGTGGTGCTGATGGGCCTGAAGACGCTGGAGCTGCGTGCGCGACGCGACGCGCTGGTGGTGTTCTTCCTCGGCTTCTTCCTGGTGCTGACCACGTTCCTGTACTCGCAGACGCTGCTCACCGCGCTCGGCACGGGGCTGTCCGTCTGGGGCTGGCTGACCGCGCTGACGCTGGCCCACATCCCCGCCGGCCGTCCCACGATCCGCCAGGCCGCGGGGTTGGCCGGGCGCGCGGCCTTGATCGGCACGCCGGTGATGGTCGCGCTGTTCCTGCTGTTCCCGCGCATCGGGCCGCTGTGGCCGTCGGCCGACGGCGGCAATCGCACGGGGCTGTCCGACCACCTCGAGCTGGGCAGCGTGGCCGACCTCGCCAACGACGACAGCATCGCGTTCCGCGTGCGCTTCGACGGCCGTCCGCCCGCCGCGGCGCAGCTGTATTTCCGCGGCCCGGTGCTCACCGAGACCGACGGCCACGAATGGCGCGCGCAGTCGCTGCTGGACGGCCGCTCGCGCCGGGCGGTGGCACGCACGCTCACCGTCGAGGAGCGCGGCAAGCCCACGCCCTACGAGATGACGCTGGAGCCGACGCAGCTCACGTGGCTGCCGATGCTGGAGATCACGCCGCCGCCATCGAGCACCAGCGCCGGTGACCCGTCGCAGGGCATCCAGGTGCTGGACGGCGGCGACGTGCGCCCCATCGCCGACCTCGACCTGCAATGGCGCACGCGGCGCCCGATCTCGCACCGCGTGCGGCTGCGCGCCGTCGCGGGGCTGGACGACCGCATCATCGGCGCGTCGCCCACCGACCTCGGCGAGAACCTGCGCCTGCCGCGCCAATTCTTCCCGCGCACCCGAGCCTGGGCCCGGCAGTGGATGCAGGACCATCCGGGCCGCGGCGGCCAGCCGGCGGATCCCGACGCGATCGTGCAGGGCCTGTACCGCTACATCGGCACGGCGGGCTTCACGTACACGCTGTCGCCGGGCGTGTACGAGCGCGATCCGGTCGACGAGTTCTGGCTCGACCGCCGCGTCGGCTTCTGCGAGCACTTCGCCACCGCCTTCGTCGTGGTGCTGCGCTCGATGGGCATCCCGTCGCGGCTGGTGACCGGCTACCAGGGCGCCGACCCGCAGCTGGAGGACGGCTACGCCATCGTGCGCCAGAGCAACGCCCACGCCTGGGCCGAGTACTGGAGCCCGCGCCGCGGCTGGGTGCGCGCCGACCCGACGGCGGCGGTGGCACCCGACCGGATCGAGCGCGGCCGCGCGATCCAGCCGTCGGCCGGCTTCGTCGGCAGCGCCATGAACGCCGTCAGCCCGGGCATGGTGCAGCGCCTGCGCGCGTGGCGCGAGACGCTGGACAACCGCTGGAACCAGTGGGTGCTGGGCTACAACCGCAACGCGCAGTTCGACCTGCTGAAGAAGGCCGGCGTCGGCTCGCCCGACACCGACGACCTGGGCCGCTTCCTGATGATCCTGGTCAGCGGCGCCGCGCTCGTGGGCACCGGCCTCGCGTGGTGGGACTCGCACCGCCGCACGCCGGGCCAGCGCCTGGCACGCCGCCTGGCCGCCGCGCTGCGGACGCTGCTGCCGCATGGCGTGACGGTGGCGGCGCACGAGTCGCCCGGCGTGGTCGCGGCCGCGCTGCGCCGACGCTTCGGTTCGACCGCGGAGCCGCTGGCGCGCGAGCTCGACGCGCTGGAGCGGCTGCGCTACGGTTCGGCGTCCGGCAACGCCGTGCCCGACTGGCGTCCCGTGCAGGCGGCCGCGCGCGCGCTCGCGGCCGAGCTCGCGCAACGCGCCCGCGCGGGTGACGCGACGCCCGCGCGCGCAAGCCCCTGAAACGGGGGCGCGGCGCGCACGCGACAGGCGTCGCCCGCGCGCATCTGGACGGGCCCTGCGTCGCTAAACTGGCCCGATGATCCGCGCGTCCGAGTTCTGCCTGTCCCCGTCCTTCGATCTGTTCGCGCGCCGGCATCTCGTCGTCGCGATCGCCGGCCTGGTCGCCGCGTGCGTCGCGGGGCCCGCGCTCGCGCAGGCGGACGCGCCCGCGCCCGCCGCCTCGGCCCATGCCGCGCACGCCAAGTCCAAGTCCAAGGCCGCGGCGAAAAAGAAGAAGAAGGCCAAGCCCGTGCGCGACGACGACGCGCCCGACAGCTTCGTCTACGGCCGCCGCGAGGACGTGCTCGCGTTCGCGGCCCAGGTCGCCGAGGAGCGCGGCCTCGACCAGGCCTGGGTCGAGGACCAGCTCTCCCGCGCGCGCTACCAGCCCGCGGTCGCCAAGGCCATCATGCCGGCCCCGGCGGGCACCGCCAAGAACTGGGCCGCGTACCGCGCCCGCTTCGTCGAGCCCAGGCGCATCGCCGCGGGCATCCAGTGGTGGCAGGCACACGCGGCCACGCTGGACGACGCGCAGCAGCGCTACGGCGTGCCGCCCGAGCTGGTGGCGGGCATCGTCGGCGTCGAGAGCTTCTACGGCCGCATGACCGGCAACTTCCGCGTGCTCGATTCGCTGGCCACGCTCGCGTTCGACTTCCCCAAGGGCCGCTCCGACCGCAGTGCGTTCTACCGCAGCGAGCTGCGCGCCTACCTCGTGTGGTGCGCGCTGGAGGGCCGCGACGCCGACGTCGTGCGCGGCTCGTTCGCCGGCGCCATCGGCTGGCCGCAGTTCATGCCCAGCAGCCTGCTGAAGTACGCGGTGGACTACGACCACGACGGCCACGTCGACGTCACCGCCGGCGGCGACGACGTCATCGGCAGCATCGCCAGCTACATGGCCACCTTCGGCTGGCAGCGCGACATGCCGATCTACTTCGACGCGCAGCCGCCCGCCGACCCCGAGGCGCGTGCGCGACTCGTGGCGGTCGACATCGTGCCGCGCATGACGGTGGCCGAGCTCACCGAGGCCGGCGCCCAGCTGCCCGACACCGCACGCGACTTCGCCGGCAAGCTCGGCTTCGTCGAGCTGCAGAACGGCGACGCCGCGCCGAGCTACGTGGCGGGCACGTCCAACTTCTACGCCGTGACGCGCTACAACTGGTCGAGCTACTACGCGATGGCCGTGATCGAGCTGGGCGCGGCGCTCAAGCGCGAGATGGCGCTGGCGCCGGCGGCGCGCACGCTGGCCGATCGCTAGCCGCGAACCGTCAGGCCGGCAGCCAGGCGCCCTCGACGCTGCGCCACGCGCAGCCGTAGGTCTGCTCCAGCACGGGCGCGCTGAGGATCTCGTCGACGCGGCCGGCCTGCCAGCGACCGTCGCCGAACAGCGCGAGCACGTGCGTGGCGACGCGCGCGATCCAGCTCGGGTCGTGCGCGCTGGCGATCCAGGCGCGGTCGCCGGACTCGGGCGTGGCGGCCTGCGTCAGCCAGCGGCCGACCACCTGCTGGTGCGCCGGATCCTGGAACGACACGGGCTCGTCCAGCAGCATCAGGGCGGCGCCCTGCATCGCGCACTGGGCGAGCGCCACGCGCTGGCGTTCGCCGCCGGACAGCTGGTCGACGCGGCGATCCGACAGCGATGCGATGTCCAACGCAGACAGCAGTTCGGCCGGCCGCGGGCGCGGCGCGGACGTCGCCACTTCGCTCAGCGCCAGCACGCGCTCCACCGTCAGCGCGAAGCGATCCTGCGCCTGCTGCGGCATCAGCGCGCGCAGCGTGGCGGCCGCGCCCACGGGCCAGTCCGCCTGCGGGCGGCCCTGCCACAGCACGTCGCCAGAGCGCTCCGGCACGCCCAGGCCTGCGAGCGCGCGCAGCACCAGGCTCTTGCCCGCGCCGTTGCGCCCGATCACGCACCAGCGCTCGCCCGCGTGCACGCGCCACGCCAGGCTGTCCACCAGCACGCGGCCGGCGGCGCGCAGCGTGAGCGCGCGGGTCTCGAGCAGCGGCGCGGCGCTCACTTCAGGCCTCGCGCCAGGAACCAGATGAAGCATGGCGCGCCGATCAGCGCCATCACCGCGCCCACCGGCAGCTCCAGCGGCGCGACGACGATGCGTGCCAGCAGGTCGGCGCCCATCAGCAAGGCCGCGCCCGACAGCATCGACAGCACCGCCAGCTCGCGCGTGCGCAGCACGCCCGCCAGCCGCCAGCCCTGCGCGACGACCAGGCCCACGAAGCCCACCGAGCCCGAGGTCGACACCGCCAGTCCGACCGCCAGCGACGCGAACACCAGCAGTTCCAGCCGCAGCCGGCGCACCGGTTCGCCCAGCAGCCAGGCGGCGTCGGCGCCCAGCATCAGGCGGTCGACCGAGCGGCCGCGCGCCCACAGCCACGCGACGAACACCGCCGAGCCGGCCAGGTGCCACAGGCTGGCGTCGGCGCCGGACAGGTCGCCCACCATCCAGAAGATCGCGCCGCGCAGGCGCTGGTCGGGCACCAGCGCGAGCATCAGCGTGGAGACGGCGCCGAAGATGGCCGCCAGCATCGTGCCCAGCAGGATCAGCTTGGGCGAGGCGTCGTCGGCCGCGGCGAGCGCCGGGCGTGCGAGCCATAGCAACAGGAGCCCGGCGACGAGCGCCCCAGCGGCCGCGCCGATCCACAGCTGCAGCCCCAGCAGCAGCGCCGCCAGCGCGCCCACCGACGCGCCGCCCGAATGCCCCAGCACGTACGGATCGGCCAGCGGGTTGCGCAGCAGCACCTGCAGCGCAAGGCCGGCGAGCGCGAGCAGGCTGCCCACGCCCGCGGCCGCGGCCACGCGCGGCGCGCGCAGCGTGACGATCAGCGGCCAGTCCCAGCCGCCCGCGCCCAGCCCCAGCGCCAGCGCGGCCACCAGCGCCGTCGCGAGCGCCAGCACGGCGATGCGAAGGACGGCGGGGTCGCGGGCGGGCATGGAGCGGGTGGCGAGCATGCGGGAACGATCAGCCGATTATTGCCATTGGCCGTGCAGCGAGAAGATCACCGTCGGCCGCGGCGGCGTGTAGCCCAGCACCTCGGGCACCTTCGTGTCGGTGAGGTTGCTGGCCTTGACGCCGATCGACCAGTTCGGCGACAGCGCGCGCGAGGCCGTCAGGCCCAGCGAGGTGCGCGACTTGGCCTGCACGGTGGCGAACGTCAGCGGGTCGGCGTCGGCGCGGCGGCCGGTGTACTGCACCCACACGCCCGTCTCCCAGCCCAGCACCGGCACGCGGTAGTTGGCCGCGACCACGGTGCGGGCGCGGCGCAGCAGCGCGGCGCGGGTGTCGTCGTCGCGCGCGTTCTGGAACGTGGCGTCCAGGCCCACCTTGCCGAAGCCGGTGTCGCTCTCGAGCGCGAGCTCGGCGCCGCGGTTGCTCGCGTGGTCGATGTTGACGGCGTTGAAGTTGGCGTCGAACGCGATCAGGTCGTGCTGGCGCTGCGAGAACAGCGTCGCGCGCGCGAGCCACGCGCCGCGGTTCCAGTGCACGCCCACCTCGAAGTCGCGCGAGCGCTCGGCCTTGAGCGGGGCCTTCTCGTAGGCGATGTCGGAAAAGCTGGGCGCCGAGAACGCGGTCGACGCCTGCGCCACCAGCTTCCATTGGCGGTCGAGGCGCCAGCCGAGCGCCAGCAGGCCCGTGTTGGCGTTGCCGTAGTCGCTGGCGTCGTCGTGGCGCACGTTGGCCTGCACCTCGAATGCCGAGCCGAACGAGCCCAGCCAGCCGGCGCGCACGGAGTTGGTGTGGCGCGCGGCCACGGGCGAGGCGGCGTAGCCGAAGCGCTCGCTGTCATTCTCGTAGCCAAACTGCAGGTTCTGGCCGTCGACCACCGTCCAGTCCGCGCTCACGCCCAGCAGGCGCGTGCGGCCCAGGCCGCCCGGCGTGAAGGCAGTGGGGTCGGTGTACTCGATGACGTCCTCGCCGGCGTGCAGGTCGACGTTGAGCGACGAGTTGACCGCGTGGTGCGAGGTCAGCGTGAAGTTGTCCAGGCGGCTCTTGAGCTCGTCGACCACCGTGGGGCCGTTGTAGCCGTCGTAGCGGCTGTCGGTGTCGCTGTGCATCGCGCTGAACGTGGTGCGCTGGCCGACGGCCCAGGTCTTGCCGACCGACAGCGAGGCGCCGCTCTGCGTGACGGGGTCGCGGTCGGGGTTGACCGACGGGTCGATCTTCGCGTCGCGGGCGCTGTAGCCGTCGGTGTGCACGCCCGACACGCTGCCGCTCAGATCGAGCGCGCGATCGGCCTCGCCGAAGCGCTGGCCCACCGAGGCGCTGCCGCTGATCGTGCCGCGGCTGCCGCCGCCCACGGTCAGGCTGGTGCCCGCGCCGTGCTTGGTGAAGATCTGCACGACGCCGCCCACGGCCGCCGAGCCGTACAGGCTGGACAGGTTGCCGCGCACGACCTCGACGTGATCGATCTGCGCCAGCGGCACCAGCTCCCACGGCGCGGAGCCGAAGTCGGCGCGCGACAGCGGCGCGCCGTCGATCAGCACCAGCACCTGGTTGGAGTTGGCGCCGCGCAGGAACACGCTGGCCTGCGAGCCGAGCGGGCCCGTCTGGGCGACGTTGAAGCTGAGGAAGCCGCGCAGCAGGTCGGGCAGGTCCTGCGCGGGCGAGGCCTCGATGTCGGCGCGCGAGATGACGGTGGTGCTGGGCAACGTGTCGGGCAGCTTCTGCGCGACGCGCGCGGCCGTGACGACCACCTCCTGGCCCGACGCGTCGCCCGCGGCCTGGGCGAACGCGGAGCCGGCGGCCAGGAGCGACAGCGCGGCGACGAGGGTGGTGACGGAGAACGCCGCGACGCGGCTGTGCGCGGGCGCGATCGGCCCGGGATGGCGAGGAATCATGGGAACACTCGAAACTTCAACCGTGGCAACGAGCGTCCCCGCAGGTGCCACCAAAACGATCGCCCGATGCGCGAACGCGCGGGCGACCCCGAACAGCTGGCCGGTATCCGGGCTGGCGGAGAGGCAGCGTGTCGAGGGCCTTCCCACGCGCTCATGCGATGCGCGCAGTGGCCAGGTGAAGACAGCCGATGTCGCGGCCCTTGCAGGCGACGACTTCCTCCGCGACCGTTGCGGGGGCAGCTCAGGTGGGGCCGGTTCCTCCGAGGCGGAGGCGGCCGTCCTGATTCCCGTTTGACTCGGGCGGCACGACAGGCCGCCCGGAGCACCAACTGAAGAGCGGATCGTACCATTCGACACCGCTTTTCCCGGCCGTTGCGCGGCGCTCGCGCAACGGCCCCGGGCGCGCGCGCAACCGCCGGAAAACGAGGGCTTGCGAGCGGACGGCCGCGCGAAGCCCGCCCCTACAATGGGTCTTTGTCGCCCCTGCGTCCCTGCCCATGTCACGACTGCCGGATCTCGCCGAACGCATCGAACGCCTGCTGCTGCGCCACGAGGAGCAGAAGCGCACGAACATCCTGCTCGAACAGCAGTTGCGCACCGTCACCGACGAGCGCGACAACCTGCGCTCGCGCCTGGCCGCGGCGCGTGCGCGCATCGACGCGCTGATCGACCGCCTGCCCGCCTCCGAGGGCGGCCATGGCGCCGACGACACCGATGCCGACAGCCGGAGCGCGCCATGAATCAAGTCGAAGTGACCATCCTGGGCCAGAGCTACCTGCTCGCCTGCCCCGAAGGCGGCGAGGCACTGCTGCAGGCCGCCGTCGCCGCGGTCGACCGCGAGATGAGCGGCATCCGCGACGCCGGCAAGGTCAAGGCCCGCGAGCGCATCGCCGTGCTGGCCGCGCTGAACCTCGCGTATCGGCTCGCGGAAGCGCCGCGCGCCGCGCCCGTCGCGGTGGTCGAAAGCAGCCAGCCCAGGCCGCACGTCGAACACGCCGAGGCCAGCGAGGCGCGCCGCGCCGCGGCCGCGCAGGTCGAGGAACTGATCGCTCGCCTGGACACCGCGCTCAACGAGGACGGACGCCTCCTTTAACCCATCCGGGATCCGTCGTTCGTCAAGTGATTTTGTAGGCCCTCTTTACGTCTCTGATGCTCGCATCGCGGCGAGTCGGGCGCATAGAATGGTTTCGTCCGTTGCGTTCGCGAGGGTTTTATATTTCCTTGAACCGATGCGCTTTGCGCTAGGGCTTGGAACATCGTCTGGTTGGTGTGATCGTCTCGCGTCAGATGAACCCGAAGCCAGACTGACCTCGCCCACCTGAACACCCCTGGGTTCAGGAATGCGGCCCGAGGTTCGCGGCGGACACCTTTACTTCGGCATCGTGCACATACGGTGCCCCTGATCGAGATGCCTTCGTACTGGCTGATGAAAAGCGAGCCCGACGAGTGCTCGATCTCCGACGTCGAACAAGCCCCCGGCCGCAAGGTGCCGTGGATCGGCGTGCGCAACTACCAGGCGCGCAACTTCATGCGCGACCAGATGCGCATCGGCGACGGCGTGCTGTTCTATCACTCGAGCTGCCCCGAGCCGGGCGTCGCCGGCATCGCCGAAGTGGCGAGCGCCGCGTATGACGACGCATCGCAGTTCGACAAGACGAGCCCGTATTTCGACGCCAAGTCCGACCCGGCCAAGCCGCGCTGGCAGCATGTCGACGTCAAGCACCTGGCCACGACGCCGCTGCTACCCCTCGCGGAGATGCGGGTGCGGCCGGAGCTGGCGAGCATGCAGTTGCTCAAGCCGGGCAGCCGGCTGTCGATCACGCCCGTCACGCCCGAGGAATGGCACGCGGTGATGGCGGCGCTGGTCGAACTCGGCGCCAAGCCCGAGATCCGCAAGCTGGTCGCGGGTTGAAGCGCGTCGACGTCGCCGTGATCGGCGCCGGCGCCGCCGGCCTGTTCTGCGCGGCGCAGGCCGGGCAGCGCGGTGCGCGCGTGCTGCTGCTGGACCACGCCGCCAAGCTGGCCGAGAAGATCCGCATCTCCGGCGGCGGCCGCTGCAACTTCACCAACCGCGACGCCACGCCGGCGCAGTTCCATTCGCAGAACCCGCACTTCTGCCGCTCGGCGCTGGCGCGCTACACCGCGCAGGACTTCATCGCGCTGGTGCAGCGCCACCGCATCCCGTTCCACGAGAAGCACCGCGGCCAGCTCTTCTGCGACGAGTCCAGCCAGGACATCATCGACCTGCTGCTGCGCGAATGCGACGACGGTCGCGTCGAGCGCTGGCAGCCGTGCGCGGTCGCGGGCGTGCGCGCGCGTGACGCGAGCGACGACGGCGCGCGCTACGAGCTCGACACCGCGCACGGCCCGGTGCTGGCGCGCAGCGTGGTCGTGGCCACCGGTGGCCTTCCGGTGCCCGCGATCGGCGCCACCGACTTCGGCCTGCGGCTGGGCAAGCAGTTCGGCCATGCGCTGGTCGACCCGCGGCCCGCGCTGGTGCCGCTGGTGTTCGACGCCGCCGAGTGGGCGCCGTTCACGGCGCTGTCGGGCGTGTCGCTGGAGGTCGAGATCGCGTCAGGCACCGGCAAGCAGCGCGGCCGCTTCGTCGAGGACCTGCTGTTCACGCACCGCGGCCTGAGCGGGCCCGCGATGCTGCAGGCGTCCAGCTACTGGCGGCCCGGCGAGACGCTGCAGATCGCGTTCGCGCCGGGCACCGACTGGCCCGAGACGCTGGCGCGCGCCAAGGCTGCGTCCAGGCGCCAGCTCGGCAACGAGCTCGCCGCCCACCTGCCGCAGCGCCTGGCCCAGGCCTGGCTCGCGCGCGGCGGGCTGCCCGAGGATCGGCCGATGCCCGAGGTCGGCGACAAGGCGCTGCGCCAGCTCGCCGAATCGCTGTCGGCCTGGCGCATCGCTCCCACCGGCACCGAGGGCTGGAAGAAGGCCGAGGTGATGGCCGGCGGCGTCGACACCCGCGAGATCGACTCCAAGACGATGGAGAGCCGCCGCGCGCCCGGCCTGCACTTCATCGGCGAGGTGCTGGACGTCACCGGCTGGCTGGGCGGCTACAACTTCCAGTGGGCCTGGGCCAGCGCGCACGCCTGCGCGGAGGCACTGGCGGCGGACCTGGCGCTGCAGCCGCGCTGATCCGGCCCGGATCGCCCGGAAATCCCGGGCACATGTGCGCTGCCGCATAAAAATTCGCACATCCCTGCATTTCGGGGTAGAATCCCTGGCTTTGCTGGCAAACCGCGTGTCGATCTTTGTCCGGCCTTCTAGAAACCGCCGCGCTCCTTGCGGGCACGACGGGTCTGGACAAGGACTCCGAGCGCATATTTCTCCCGAAGGATTCTTCGCTACATGACCACCATCCGTGTCAAGGAAAACGAGCCGTTCGACGTGGCCCTGCGCCGCTTCAAGCGCACCATCGAAAAGCTGGGTCTGCTGACCGAACTGCGCGCTCGCGAGTTCTACGAAAAGCCGACCGCCGAGCGCAAGCGCAAGAAGGCTGCGGCCGTCAAGCGCCACTACAAGCGCGTTCGCAGCATGCAGCTGCCCAAGAAGCTCTACTAAGAGTTTCACGGGAGTTCTCGAGCTCGTTTCCTCCGGATAGTCGCCGCCTGCGGCGACGAACGGAAGTCGAAAGCCCGCCGCGGGACGCCGTAGCGGGCTTTTGTCTTTTCACGCGTCATGATGGCCCCAGTCCGCGGCGTACCGCGGCCAGTCCCCGAGGGGCGCGTGGCCTTGCTCCGGAGCGGCCGAGCGCGGGGGCCGCGCCTCCTTCGATCACCAAATCACGAAAGTCAGCCATGAGCCTCAAGCAACGCATCTCCGACGACATGAAGGCCGCCATGCGCGCCAAGGAAGCCGATCGCCTGCTCGCGATCCGCAACCTGATGGCCGCGATGAAGCAGCGCGAGGTGGACGAGCGCATCGAGCTGACCGACGCCGATGTCGTGGCGATCGTCGACAAGCTGGTCAAGCAGCGCAAGGATTCGATCGACGCGTTCTCCAAGGCCGGCCGCACCGACCTGCTCGAGAAGGAAACGGGCGAGCTCAACGTGCTGCTGGGCTACCTGCCCGAGCGCCTGGACGCCGCCGCGATCCAGGCCGAGGTGAACGCGATCGTCGCCGAGCTGGGCGCCTCGGGCCCCGGCGACATGGGCAAGGTGATGGGCGCCGTCAAGGCCAAGCTGGCCGGCAAGGCCGACATGGGCCAGGTCTCGGCCGCCGTGAAGGCCGCCCTGGCCAAGTGAGCTGACGCCGGCCCCACAATGGTCGGCAAGCCCTCTCACAGTCCAAGGATCCTCGATGGAAACCACCCTGCCCCTGCGCCAGATCGACCACGACGTGTTCGTGGCCCCGCAGCTCGACGCCGCCGCGATGGCGGAGGTCGCGCGCCTGGGCTTCAAGAGCGTCGTCAACAACCGGCCCGACTTCGAGCACGGCCCCGACCAGCCCGCCTCCGCCCAGGTCGAGGCCGCGGCGCTGGCCGCCGGCCTGCAGTACCGCCACCTGCCGGTGGCCGGCGGCTACCAGTCGCCCGAAGAGGTGGCCGCGTTCCGTCAGCTGCTGGCCGAGCTGCCGCACCCGCTGCTGGCGTTCTGCCGCTCGGGCGCGCGCTCGACGCGGCTGTACCAACTGGCCCAATCCTGAGCTTCGCCGCGCGCCGGCCGCCCGGCTTCGCGGGTTTGGAGCCTTCGCGCCAGCCGTTGGGAAACGGCTGAGCGCGCCCTTCCGATGCCTCCGACGTGCCGTGCAAGTGCACGAACGTTCGTATCCGGAAGCGGCCTGACGTAAACGCGATCTGCGTCAAGCAACCCAGTATCCATGCGGGTTTGCGGGCAATATTTCATGTTGCGGGAAAACCTGCATTGCTGCTGCGGCGCGATGACGGAGACATTCCGGTCACTTCATTTCGCCCTCTGTCTTCTCGGCACACGAAAGGTGATCCCATGAAAGTCCGCCTCCGCACCGCCTCGATCTGCGCCGCCGTGGTGGCCGCCGCAGGGTTCGCCGCGGTGACCCATGCGACCAACTACTCGCTGTGGATCAACGGCCGCACCGGCGGCGGCCAGGCGGGCAACTACGCGGACTTCACCTATTGGGGCCCCGGCACGACGGCCGCCGGCGTCAACAAGAAGTCGGTCAACTGGGACGGCTACAACCACATCTCCGACCAGAACTACCTGGTGCGCAACGCGCTCGACTGCTTCTGCACGGGCTCCAACTGGTGCTACGTGGCGGCGCACAGCGCGGGCGACCTGATGATCGGCTACACGCTGGCGATGTACGGCGGCTCGGCGCGCACCATCACCAACGCCACGCCCAACGGCAGCGGCGTGTGCGGCGCCTCGGGCGCGGGCACGCAGACCGGCTGGAACATCAAGTGGGTGGACGTCGCGGCCGGCGCGGGTGGCGGCTCGGAGCTGGCCAACGTGGGCGACTGGGCGACGTCCGAGCCGCTCGTCTCCGACCTGAAGACGGGCACGGCGCGCGCCATGTACGACCACAACAACACGCGCAACCACTGGTTCTACATGTGGGCCGGCGCCAAGGGCACGCTGTACTCGGGCGTGCTGCCCGGCCAGGACGACGAGGCCGTGGCGTACCACAGCGCGGGCGCCGTGTCGGGCAGCTCGGGCGGGGCGTACTGCAACCCGAGCGACTGGTTCTGCAACGACCTCACGCTGGGCACCGCGGCCAACGAGGGCGGCTCGGCCAAGTGGAGCTACCACTCCGTCTCGTTCCGCGACGACAACGAGCAGTACAACCACTACACCAACGGCCAGTGGCAGGGCACGGTGGGCCTGGTGCGCCAGGACATGGTCACCTACGCGAAGTAGGCGACGGGCATGGGCATCCGCTGGCGCGTCGTCGTGCCCGTGGCCGCGGTGTGCACCGCGGCGCTGTGGTGGGTGGCGTCGCCGGCGAGCACGCCGCCGGTGCAGGCGCTCGACGCGGTCGCGCAGGCGTCCGTGGGCGCGCCCGCGCCACGCGACGTCGCGCCCGTCGCCTCCGCACCGCGACGCGCACCGTTCAGCGCGGCCGGCCTGGACGACCGCCAGGCCAGGCTCGCGCTGTGGCAGCAGCGCCTGGATCGCGCCAGGCAGACGCTGGCGATGTACCAGGCCGCCACGCGCTATCCGTTCGACTCGCGGCCGGCCAGCGAGCACAACGACCAGTGGCTGACGCACCAGGTCGTCACCACCGACGCGCCGCTGCGCATGCCCGGCACCGGCATCGTGCCCAACCTGCACGTGCACACGACGCAGCAGAAGGTGTTCGCCACCGGCGCCGACAGCGTGCTGCTGACCGTCACGGCCACCGACGACAACGGCGCCGTGCTGCCGCTGCGCATCCTCAGCTCCACGGCCCACAGCCCGCAGGACACCGGCGGCGGCAAGCCCGTGCCGCTCGCGCCCGTGGTCACGCAGCCCTTCGTCGACGACGGCAGCAACGGCGACGCCCACGCCAGCGACGGCACGTTCACGGCGCGCCTGGATCCGATGGCCGAAGGCTTCGGCAACTTCGCGGGCCTGATCCGCACGGAGCTGGTGGTGCAGTCCGGCGAGCAGCAGGGCTACGTCGCCTTCGACGTCGTCTACGCGCCGCAGGCCCCGGCCACCTGGACGGGCGCGAACCGCGACACGATCCAGGACGGCTCGCTGGCGTTCGTCCTGGGCGTCGACGTGAACCAGCCGGGCCGCTACGTCGTCACGGGCCGCGTGGACGACGCCGCCGGCAAGCCGGTGGCGCTGGTCACCTTCAACAACGAGCTGGGCGCCGGCGCTCAGCAGGTGACGCTGCAGGTCTACGGCCGCCTGGTGCGCGACACCAGGCCGGCGCTGCCGCTGACGCTGCACGACGTCGAGGGCTTCCTGCTCAAGCCCGACGCCTATCCCGACCGGGCGCTGATGGCGTCCCTGGACGGGCCCGTCGCGACCTCGCGCAAGTACGCGATGGCGCAGTTCAGCGACGCGCTGTTCTCCAGCGACGAGACCCGGCGCTACCTCGCCGAGTACGGCAAGGACGTGGCGCAGGCGCAGCAGGAAGTCGCGCAGATGCAGGGGCCGACGGCCAAGCCCTGACGCCAATCGCATCGGTGCGATGTCGGCTTTGCGGGCGGGCGCCGTTCACCGGCCGTTGACATGGTGCAATCCGCAGCTGACACGCGCTCTCGACAATCGCAGGTGCGGCCATCCGCCGCGCCTCGTCGCCCTGCCATGACCCACCGCCCCGCCCTCCTCGCCGCCACGCTCCTCGCGCTCGCCTGCGCGGGCGCGCTGGCGCAAGGCCACGATCACGACCATGACCGCGACCGCGGCGGCCCGCCGCCCGCGCACGGCGGCCCGGGCCGTCCGGCACCCGCGCCCGGCCACGGCGCCCCGGGCTGGAGCGGCGGCCATGCGCGCGGCTACGTCGACTTCGACGCCCGCTACGGCCACAACCACTACTACCCGGCCCGCGGCTTCGTCTACGGCACGCTGCCCGTGGGCGCCGTGAGCGTGGGCTACGGCGGCGGCAACTACTTCTTCCACGGCGGAGTATGGTTCCGGCCGTACGGCCCGCGCTACGTCGTCGTGCAGCCGCCGATCGGCATCTTCCTGCCGGTGCTGCCGGCGGACTACGCGACGATCTGGGTGGCCGGCGTGCCCTATTACTACGCCGATGGCGTCTACTACAACGTCGCGCCGGGCCGCGGCTACGTGGTCGTCGCGGCGCCGCCCGGCGCGGAAGCCGCGCCCACCACGCCGCCGCCCGCCCCGCCGTCGCCCGATCCGATCTTCTACCCGCGGAGCGGCCAGGGGCCCGAGCAGACCGAGGCCGACCGCCGCGACTGCAACGCCTGGGCCACGACGCAGCCCAACGCGATGGCCGACGCCAAGGTCTTCCAGCGTGCCACCGAGGCCTGCATGGACGGTCGCGGCTACACCGTGCGTTGACGGCAGCGCGCCCGCCAATGGAAACGGGCTCCGATCGGAGCCCGTTGTCGTCGGTGAAGTCGCAGGTGCCCGACGCGTCGACAGCGATAGCGCAAGGTGTCAGTCGTACGCGCATCCGCATGCGCGCGCGTCACGCGCGCTCACGCGTCACGCGCACCCTCGCGCGCATGGGGTGCGAGGCCTCCGCAACGCGAGCACGCCACCCTTGCGGGCCGCGCGCGTCGCGCGGGGGCGACTCAGTGCCAGCCGCGGTGCCAGCCGTACTGCGGGTGGTGCCAGCCCCAGCCGTAGGTGGCGTGGTATTCCCAGCGCCAGCCCGGGCCCGGGCTCACGTACGTGGGCGCCACGTAGACGACGCCGGCCGGCGCGACGTAGCCGCCGTCCGCGTAGTAGGGGCGCGCCGGCGCGACGATGCAGCCGGACAGGGAAGCCAGCGCGAGGCCGGCGATGGCGATGGCGATACCGTTCTTCATGGTGCTTCTTCCTTTTTCGGGTTCGACCGGTGCGGCGACCCGCTTCGTTGACCCCTCTGGCGTCTTCACGGCAAGTCGCGCACCCTGTGCCTCGACAACGGCCGCGCTGACCTCTGCGTTGACCCCGACAGGGGCCCACGGTCGAGCAGCGAGGCCATCTTTACGCGCGGCTCCTATGGCGCGCCGCCGGCCGGTTTACGCGGCTTTGCAAACGGAAACGCGGCACTTGTCATCGACCGATGACAAACGGCGTTAAATGGAACAAGGCGGCACTGGAGCAGCCTTTTGCAGGAGACCCGGATGAACTCGAAACACAAGCTCGTGCGCTGGGGCGCGCTGGCGCTGCTCGTGACCTTGATGAGCGGCTGCTGCGTGGCGCCCTGGGGCGGCCGCTACTACGCCGGCGGCGGCTACTACCACGGTGGCGGCTACGGCTATGGCGGCGGCTACGAGCACGGCGGCGGCGGCTGGCATCACTGATCGCCGCGCAGCCCGGTCGCGCTCGCCCGCGCACCGGGCGCCGACCGGAAACGACAAAGGCCGCATCGCGCGGCCTTTGTTCGTTGCGACGGGTCGGATCGCCCGCTTCAGTGCAGGTGCTTGCGCCCCTTGCCGCCGGCCGGCGGCGTGGCGCCGGCCTTGGCGTCGGCGTTGCGCAGCATGTCCTTGCCGCTGATGCCGGCGAACAGCGCGGCCGCGCGCACCTTGATCTCGAGCAGCTCGCTCGCGCTCACCGAGTACTGGCCGGTGACCTTGTTGACGTCGACCTTGAACTCGACGTCCTTGCCGTTGTTCGACAGCGTGCCGACGGTGAACTCGTAGTCCTCGCTGTCGGCGGGCAGGCCGCGGGTGGCGAGGTCCCAGTCCTCGTACTCGACCCGCTGGATTTCCCCGCTCGCCAGGTCGAGCAGACCGGTCGACTCGATGATGTCGTCGCCCAGTTCGTCGGAAATCGTGATCGGTACCTTCAGGTCCACGGCTCGGCCTTTGTGTTGTTGTCCAAAGCGCGATTGTCCCACGCGCGACCCTTCGGGAAGGCGAACGGCGTGCCCGCGGCGCGATGCTGCGCCGCCGCATGTGGCGTTCAGGCGTCGCTTCGCACCGTGGCGCGCACCAGGCGGCCGAAGGTCAGTCCCTGCACCAGGATGGAGAACGCGACGACGGCGTACGTCAGCGCGACCAGCGTCTCGCGCCAGGGCCCGGCCGGCAGCGCCAGCGCCAGCGCGATCGAGATGCCGCCGCGCAGGCCGCCCCAGGTGAGCACGGCGCTCGCGCCCGCGGGCAGGCGCGACGCGCGCCGCGCGAGCGCGACCGGCAGGCCCACCGTCAGCCAGCGCGCGGCCAGCGCGATGGCGATCGTCGCGACCGCCGCCACGAGCGCCGCGGCCGGCCCGACCGGGAAGCGGATCGTCACCACCTCCATGCCCACCAGCACGAACAGCACCGCGTTGAGGATGTCGTCGACCAGCTCCCAGAACACGCCCAGGTGGTCGTGCGGATCCTCGGACGCCGCGCGCCGCTGGCTGCCCACCATCAGGCCCACCACCACCATCGCCAGAGGTCCCGACACATGCAGGTGGTTGGCCAGCGTGTAGCCGCCCACGACGGCGGCCAGCGTCACCAGCGCCGCCACGGGGGGCGCGTCGACGCCGCGCAGCAGGCGGCATGTGAGCCAGCCCAGCGCCCAGCCGTACAGCAGGCCGCCGCCGGCCTCGCGCGCCAGCAGCAATGCGGCGTGCGACAGCGTCGGCGCATCGCCCTCCAGCGCCATCTCCAGCAGCAGCGCGAACAGCACGACGCCCACGCCGTCGTTGAACAGGCTCTCGCCGGCGATGACGACCTCGAGATTGCGCGGCGCGCCGCCCGACTTCAGCATCCCGATGACGGCGATCGGGTCGGTGGGCGAGATCAGCGCGCCGAACAGCAGGCACGCGATCAGCGGCACGTCCAGCCCGAGCAGGTCCAGCGCGCCCCACAGCGCGCCGCCCACCAGCAGCGTGGAGGCGGCCGTGCCGACGAACGCGAGCACGCCCACCTGCCAGCGGTAGTCGCGCAGCGCCTGCACGTCGACGTGCAGCGCGCCGGCGAACAGCAGCAGCGACAGCATGCCCTGCATCAGCAGCTGCGAGAAGTCGATCGCGCGCAGCAGCGCCTGCTCGCGCGCGTGCAGGCCGACGGCCACGCCGGCCGCGTCGAGGGCCACGAGCGCGAGCGACAGCACGAGCGACGTCGCCATCACGCCGATCGTGGTGGGCAGCTTGAGCCAGCGCTGGTTGATCCAGGCGAGCAGCGCCGTGAGCGCGAGCACGGAGGCCGCGATGTCGAGCATGGCAACCGTCGTCAGCAACGCGGGGCGGCGGACGCGCTCAAGAGCCAGCCACCTTCATAGGCGACAGCAGCACCGAGCCCACCGTCTTCGCGCCATAGTTGTAGGTGTCGGCGCCGATCGCCTGGATGCCCGCGAGCATCGTGCGCAGGTGGCCCGCGATGGTCACCTCCTCGACCGGATGCACCATCCGGCCGTTCTCGACCCAGAAGCCCGCGGCGCCGCGCGAGTAGTCGCCGGTGACGTAATTGACGCCCTGCCCCATCAGCTCGATGACGAACAGGCCGCGATCGAGCTTGCGCAGCATCGCGGGCAGGTCGTCGCCGGGCTGCGTGCGGCGGTGCGTCAGGCGAAGGTTCTGCGAGCCGCCGGCGTGACCGGTCGTCTTCATGCCCAGCTTGCGCGCCGAGTAGCTCGAGAGGAAGTAGCCCTTGACGACGCCGCCGTCGACCACGTCGCGCGCCTTCGTGCGCACGCCCTCGTCGTCGAACGGCGCGCTGCCCTTGCCCTTGGGCTCGTGCGGGAACTCGAAGATGTCGACGTCCTTGGGGAACACCTGCGTGCCCAGCGAGTCCTGCAGGAAGCTCGCCTTGCGGTACAGCGCGCCGCCGCTGACGCCCTGCACGAACGCACCCAGCAGGCCGGCCGCGAGGCTGGACTCGAACAGGATGGGCACCTCGCAGGTGGGCACCTTGCGCGAGTTCAGGCGCGACAGCGCGCGCTCCGCGGCGTAGCGGCCAACGGCCTCGGGCGACGCGAGGTCGGCCGCGTCGCGCATCGACGAGTACCAGTGGTCGCGCTGCATGCCGCCGCCCTTGCCGGCGATCGGCGCCACCGACAGCGAATGGCGCGAGCTCGCGTAGCCGCCGCGGAACCCGCGCGTGTTGCCCGTCCAGAAGTGCGACTGCTGCGCCGACACGCCGGCGCCCTCGGAGTTGGTGATGCGGCGGTCGGTGGCGAAGGCCGCGTCCTCGCAGCGCTTGGCCAGCGCCGTGGCGCCGGCGACGTCCACGTCCCACGGGTGGAACAGGTCGAGCGCCATGCCGGCCTCGGCGGGCGTGGCGAGGTCGTCGGCGTCGGGCAGGCCGGCGGCGGGATCCTCGGCGGTGAAGCGCGCGATGTCGTAGGCGGCGCGCACGGTCTGCTCCAGCGCCCGGGTCGAGAAGTCCGACGTGCTCGCGTTGCCGCGCCGCTTGCCGATGTAGATCGCCACGCCCACGGACTTGTCGCGGTTGCGCTCCACGTTCTCGACCTCGCCCTTGCGCACCGACACCGACAACCCGCTGCCCTCGGACACCTCCGCCGCCGCATCGCTGGCCCCGGCCGCCTTGGCGATCTTCAGGACGTCCTCGATGATCTGCTGGAACTGCTCCGGTTTGAAGGCGAATCCTTCGGATTTCGTGACGGCCATCGGCTTTCCTTGCTTGGAGTTGTTGAGGTCGGCGCGGGCTCAGGCTGGCGATCCGCGCCAATTGCAGGACAATCCAGCCAATCATAGCGATCCCGAGAGAACATCCAGCCCATGCCCCGCGAGCCCAAGCACGCCTCCAACCGCCAGGCGGAGGAGTTCGATGCCGACACCGCCGACATGCCGGTCAGCAAGCGCCAGGCCGCCATCGACGGCACCGCGCCGAGCCGCAACGAGCTCAAGAAGCAGATGCAGGACCTGCAGGAACTCGGCGAGGCCGTCGCCGCGCTGCCGGTCGACCGCCTCGACAAGCTCAAGATCGACGAGCGCCTGCGCGACGCCATCGACGAACTGCGCCGCACCCGCTCCTTCGAGGGCAAGCGCCGCCAGCTGCAGTACATCGGCAAGCTGATGAAGTCCGAGGACCCGGCGCCGCTGCGCGAGGCCGTGGCGTCGTTCCGCGTCGGCAGCGCGTCCGACACGCTGGCGCTGCACCAGGCCGAGTACTGGCGCGACCAGTTGCTGGCCGGCGACGAGGCCCTGCACAAGTGGGTCGAGGCGTACCCCGCCACCGACATCCAGCAGCTGCGCAGCCTCGTGCGCTCGGCGCGCAAGGAAAAGCTCGAGCCCGGCGAACGCCACGGCCGCGCGTACCGCGACCTGTTCCGGCTGGTCAAGGAACAGATGCGGGACGCCGGGGCCGTCGACGACACCCCGCCCACGGATCCGTCGCACGATGACTGAGCCCGTGGCATCCGCGCTGGACGGCGTGCGCATCGGGCTCGTCTCGATCAGCGACCGCGCGTCGGCCGGCGTCTACGAGGACAAGGGCCTGCCGTCGCTGCGAGAGTGGCTGGCGCGCGCCGTGCGCAACCCGGTGGTCTACGAGGAACGCCTGATCGCCGACGACGCGCCCACGATCAGTGCCACGCTGCGGGCGCTGGTCGACGATGCCCGCTGCGACCTCGTGCTCACCACCGGCGGCACCGGCCCCGCGCCGCGCGACGTCACGCCCGAGGCCACGCTGGCCGTCGCCGACCGACAGATGCCCGGCTTCGGCGAGCAGATGCGCCAGATCAGCCTGCGCTTCGTGCCCACGGCCATCCTGTCGCGCCAGGTGGGCGTGATCCGCGGCAAGGCGCTGATCCTGAACCTGCCCGGCCAACCGAAGGCCATCGCCGAGACGCTGCAGGGCCTGCCCGATCTCGCCCCGCCGGTGCCCGGCATCTTCGCCGCCGTGCCGTACTGCATCGACCTGATCGGCGGCCCCTACATCGAGACCGACCCGGACATGTGCCGGGCGTTCCGGCCCAAGTCGGCCCAACGCCCGCCCGCCCCGGCGGCGTGACCGCTCCCGTGCCCCGCACAACCAGCCTCCGGTGCCCATGCCCCTGACGCCCCGTCGCCCCGCCCCGCACCCCGACCGGCTCGCCTGGGCGCTGGCCCTCGCGCTCGCGGGCGCGCTCCCGGCAGCGCGCGCGACGCCCGCCGCGGCGGCCGCGCCGGCCTCGCCCGACGACCTGCTGGTGCCCTACACCGTCACCACGCACGACACGCTGATCGGCCTGAACCGCACGATCTTCACGACGCCGGGCGCGTGGAAGGAGGTGTCGCGCATCAACCACCTGCCCAATTCCAACCGCATCAACCCGGGCCAGGTGCTGCAGGTGCCGGCACGCTACCTGCACAGCAAGGTGGTGCCCGCGCAGGTGCTGAGCGTGTTCGGCGACGTGCGCCTCGACGACAAGCCCGCCGCCGCGGGCGCCGCGCTGCCGGTGGGCGCCACGATCCGCACCGGCGACGCCAGCTCGGCCGTCGTGCAGCTGGCCGACGGCTCGCGCATCAAGCTCGCGCCCGACAGCCAGGGCCGGCTCGACGAGCAGCGCCGCTTCCAGGTCAAGGCCACGGCCGCGGCCATCGACGAAGGCCTGGTCGCCGCGTCGCTGCGCCTGATCAGCGGGTCGGTGGAGGTGTTCGCCAGCAAGGTGCTGCGCGCGCGTCCGCTGGAGGTGAGCACGCCCACGGCCGTGATCGGCGTGCGCGGCACGGTCTACCGCGTGCGCAACGACGTCACGCCCGCCAGCGCGTCGGCCAGCGCGGTCAACGCGTCGGCCACCGAGGTGCTGGAAGGCAAGGTGCATGCGCAGGTCGGCACGTCGGCCGCGCAGGCCGCCGACGTGCCTGCGAAGTTCGGCGCGCCGCTGGAAGACGGCCGCAAGCCGGTGGTGCTGCCGCTGCCGCCGGCGCCCGACCTGTCGTCCGTGCCGCAGGTCTTCGACCACCTGCCCGTCAAGTTCCGCCTGCCCGGCGTGCTGCCCGGGCGCGTGCAGGTGGCCAACGACGCGGCCTTCGACCACATCCAGTACGACCTGCACGTGGACGCCGGCGAGGAGGCCTACATCCCGCAGCTGTCCGACGGCCGCTGGCACCTGCGCGTGCGCAGCGTCAGCCCCGAGGGCCTCGAGGGCCTGGACGCCGTGCGCGAGTTCCAGCTGCTGGCGCGCCCCGAGGCGCCGTTCCTGATCGAGCCGCCGGCCGGCGGCAAGCGCCCGGTGGGCGACGTCGCGCTGCGCTGGACGCACAACCCCGACGCCGCCACCTTCGTCGTCGAGGTCGCGCGCGACGAGAAGTTCACGCAGGTCGCGCTGTACGACGAGCACGTGCGCGGCGAGACGATCATCTTCCACCCCACCGACTCCGACTTCGGCGCCGCCGACGGCCTGTACTGGTGGCGCGTGCAGAGCGTCAACGCCGACGGCCGCCACGGCGCGTGGAGCGAGCCGCAGGCGCTCGTGCTGCGTCCCACCCCGCGCGCCCCGCTGGGCCAGGTGAGCCCCGACGGCAGCGCCATCGAGCTGCGCTGGGGCGGCCGCGCCGAGGATCGCGCCGAGGCCGAGCTGGCCACCGACAGCGCGTTCCAGCAGGTGGTCACGCGCGGCGACTTCGACACCCCCGGCACGCGACTCGCTCGCCCGGCCGCCGGCACCTACTTCGCCCGCTACCGCTACGTCGAGCCCGACGGCTTCAAGACGGCGTGGAGCGCGCCGGTCAGGATCGAGGTCGAGAGCAGCTGGCACAAGGCCTGGCGGGCGATGTTGCCCGATGCCTGGCTGAAGTAGCCCTCAGCCGAGCCGGCGCACGCCCGCCGGCGTGGCGATGTCCGCCCACAGGCCGGGCTCGCCCGCTTGCACGGCCACGCGGCCCACGAAGCCCATGTGCGCCAGCAACGTCTCGACGCGCGCCGGCTCCGGATGGCGCAGGCCCAGCGCGGCGAGCGCGCAGCCGGCCTCGGGCAGGCCCGCGCCCGCGGGCGCGCGCGGGGACTGCCATTCGATCAGCATCGGCAGCACGCCGGCCAGCGGCGGTCGGCCGTCGGCGGGGATGGTGATGAGCCATTCGCGGGCACCGCGCACCTGCGTCTCGATCGCGCCGCAATGGGCCAGGACGTCGGCCGGAAACGCGCGCAGGTCGTCGGTGCGAGCGACCCAGGCGGACAGCCGCGGCGCGCGCAGCGTGGCGGCGTCGTCCAGCGCGAACCAGCGCGGGCGGCCGGGGTTCGGCGCGGTCGGGTTGGTCGCGATCACCTCGAGGAAGACCGAGTCGCCCAGGCGCAGCAGGCGGTTGTGCGTGCCCATGCGCGGGTGCTCGCCGCCGGGGCCGGGCGCGACGCCGAGCGACCGCGAGATCCACGCCGCGCCGCCGTCAAGCGACGGCGCGGTGACCACCAGGTGGTCGATCTCGCAGCGCATCACTTGACCAGGCGGCTGAGGCCCTCGGCGTCGAACTTCTCGTCGGTCTGGGCGTCGGTGGGCACGCAGTCCCTGGCCTGCGCCAGGCCTTCGGCCAGCACGCGCTCGATGGCCGTCCACAGCAGCGCGATCTGGTGCTCATGCGCCGAGGCGTTGTCGATCAGGCCCTTCATCGCCTGCGCGATCGGGTCGTCGCCCTGCGTGACGCCGTATGCCGAGAAGCCCAGGCGCGCGGCGGTGGCCTCGCGGGCAGCGTCGGTGTCGGCGGCGATGATGCGCGCCGGGTTGCCGACCGCCGTGGCGCCAGCGGGCACGGGTCGCGTGACGACCGCCCCCGAGCCGACGCGCGCACCGGCGCCGACCGTGAAGCCGCCCAGCACGCTGGCGTTGGCGCCGATGATCACGCCAGCCTCCAGCGTCGGATGGCGCTTGGCGCCCTTCTGCAGCGACGTGCCGCCCAGCGTCACGCCCTGGTAGATGGTGCAGTCGTCGTTGATCTCGGCCATCTCGCCGATCACGACGCCCATGCCGTGGTCGATGAACACCCGCCGGCCGATAGTCGCGCCCGGGTGGATCTCGATGCCGGTGAAGAAGCGCCCCAGGTGCGACATGAATCGACCCGCCACGGGCATGCCGTGGCGCCAGAACCACTTCGCGCGGCGATGCCAGATCAGCGCGTGCAGGCCCGGGTAACAGAGCAGCACCTCCAGGCGCGAGCGCGCGGCGGGGTCGCGCTCGAGGATGGTGGTGATGTCTTCGCGCAGGCGATCGAACATTGCAGGCGGGCTCGCGGCTCGTGGATCGATGGGGAACGGGGAGTGTATCGGCAGGCCCGCGGCGTCGCCGGCCGCGGCGGCGATCGCCCCATCCGCAGGCGGCCGATGCGGGGCGTGCAGCGCGGCGACAGATCCCCGACAGCGCCGGTACAGCAGCGCGGCCGCAGACTGGCCGATGAACACCAGGGAGCTTCCTTACAACTGCTCGGCCATATCACGCCCGGATCGTGTCTAATGTCATCAGTCTTCGACAAAACGGACAAAAGTCACGAAGCACAGAGAAACTGGTGCCACTGCCTCGCAGAAGGCGCGCCCAGGAGGGAGAGGAATCCTTGTCGTTCGTCAGCTTGTTTCTCGTCGCCGCCGTCGTGGTGGTCGGCATCGCCGGCGCAGTCCTCGCGCACTGGCTGCCGCATCGCGCCGCCGCACGCGCGCCGGCACCCGCGCCCGCCCCCGAGGCTGACGCCGCATCGGCGAAATCGCCCAGGCGCAATGTCGCGCTGCAAGGCTTCCGCGGCCTGCTAGCCTTCGGCGTGTTCATGCACCACGCCTTCATCTGGAACCGCTACGGGCGCGGCCACGCCTGGTACGACGCCGACGTGTGGCACCAGTTCGGCGAAAGCCGCGTGGTGCTGTTCTTCATGCTGACCGCCACGCTGTTCTACGGCCGACTGCTCGACGCGCGGGGCGGCCGGATCGACTGGCTCAAGCTGTACGTCACGCGCCTGCTGCGGCTGGGTCCCGCGTACTGGTTCGCGATGTTCCTGATGTTCGGGGCGGTCGCCTGGACCACCACGCTGCACCTCAACGGCGCCGGCAGCTCGCCGTTCGACTACTCGTGGGGCGACATCCTCGGCCAGTGCGCCGTCTGGCTGGGCTTCTCGATGCTGGGCATGCCGTCGATCGACGGCTACTTCGCCACGCCCGTCATCACCGCGTCCGTGACCTGGACGCTGCCCTACGAGTGCGTGTTCTACCTGCTGCTGCCGCTGCTGGCGCTGCCGCTGCGCGTGCGCGTTTCCGCCACGGCGCTGGCCATCGGGCTGGGTGCCGCCGCCTGGCTGGCCATCTGGCAGCCCGAACCGATGTACTGCACGCCGTTCGCCTGCGGCTTCGCGGTGGCGCTCCTGATGCGCGTGCCGCGCGTCGTCGCCCTGCTGCGCCACCCCGCCTGCGCCGTCGGCGTCGTCGTGGCGATGACCGTCGCGATCCTGGGCTTTGCCTCGATGCTGACGACGGTGCCGATGCTGCTGCTGTTCTTCTCGATGGCGGTGGTCGCGTCCGGCAACGACCTGTTCGGCGTCCTCAGCTGGCGCCTGCCGCAGATGCTCGGCAACTGCGCCTACAGCCTGTACATGCTGCACGGCGTCGCGCTCTACACGTTGTTCGTGCTGGTGATCGGCATCGAGCGCGGGTCGCACCTGACGGACTGGCAGTACGTGGCCATCATCGTCGCCTACACGCCGGTGGTGCTCGGGCTGTCCTGGGCCAGCCAGCGCTGGATCGAGTCGCCGCCGATGCGCGCGGTGCCGGCGGTGGTCGCCGCGATCCGCCGGTGCGTGCCGCAACGGCCCGCGCCGGTGGCGATCGCCCCGCTGGCCGCGAGCGCGATCGCGCCGGCGGCCGCTGCCGAACGCCACGCGGCCTGAGCGTTCAGCGCCGGTCGCGGCGCTGCTTCTGCACCTGGCGCGCGATGCCGCGCAGGATGTGCACTTCCTCGACGGTCACCTGCGCCCGGTTGACGAACTGGTGCAGGCGCGCCATCAGCTTGCGCGGGACGGCCGGGTCGAGGAAGTCGATCTCCACCAGCATCTCGCGCCAGTGGCCCAGCAGGCCGCGCACGGCGGCGGCGTCGGCTTGCGCCGGCGCCTTCGTGCGCTCGACGACGGGAAAGCCACCGAGCGCCTGGCGCCAGTCGTAGGACAGCAGTTGCACCGCCTGCGCGAGGTTGAGCGAGCCGTACTCGGGCTGCGTGGGGATGCTGATGCACAGGTGGCAGGCGTACACGTGCTCGTTCGAGAGCCCGAAGCGCTCGCCGCCGAACACGAACGCGACGCGGTGGTCGCCGCGCGCCAGTTCGGCGAAGGCCTCGCGCGGCGCGCGCGTGGGCGGGCCGAAGTCGCGCGGCGTCATCGCGGTGGCGCACGCGAAGGTCGTGCCCTCGAGCGCCTCGTCCAGCGTCGCGACGATGCGGGCGCGCTCGAGGATGTCGGTGGCGCCCGAGGCCATCGCGATCGCGTCGGGCTGCGCCAGCACGTCGGCAAAGCGCGGCGTGACCAGCACGAGGTCGGAAAAGCCCATCACCTTCATGGCGCGGGCAGTGGCGCCGACGTTGCCGGGGTGGCTCGTGTCGACCAGGATGAAGCGCGTCGAATCCGTCAAGAACTGCACCGTTGCGAGGAGGCGGCCGAAGCGCCTGCGTGACTTGGCAGGCCTGGCCGGATAGAATTGGGGGTTGCGCATTGTCGCGCCGCCGGTCGCTCCCGACCGCGCCGCCCGGCATCCGCCCCGCTCTTTCGTCGCTGTCGCCCTCTTCCGCCCTCGCCGGCGCTCCCCCGTGGAGCCGCCGCTGGCGTCACCTTTTCCGGAATCGCCCCATGTCCACGAACCTGCACCCGATGCTCAACATTGCCGTCAAGGCCGCTCGCGCGGCGGGGGCGATCATCAACCGGGCGTCGCTCGACGTGGACAAGGTGCAGGTGGAACAGAAGGGCGTGAACGACTTCGTCACCGAGGTCGACAAACATGCGGAAGCGGTCATCGTCGAAACCGTCCTCCAGGCCTACCCGGGCCACGGCATCCTGGCCGAGGAGTCGGGCCGCGAGCTCGGCGCCAAGGACAGCGAGTTCGTCTGGATCATCGATCCGCTGGACGGCACCACCAACTTCATCCACGGCTTCCCGCAGTACGCGGTGTCGATCGCTCTCGCGTGGCGCGGCGTGGTGCAGCAGGCCGTGGTCTACGACCCGAACCGCAACGACCTGTTCTACGCCTCGCGCGGCCGCGGCGCCTTCCTCAACGACCGCCGCATCCGCGTGTCCAAGCGCCTGCGCCTGGCCGACTCGCTGATCGGTACGGGCTTCCCGTTCCGCAAGGGCGACAACTTCAAGCGCTACATGAAGATGTTCGAGGAGATCTCGCAACAGTGCGCCGGCCTGCGCCGCCCGGGCGCGGCCTCGCTGGACCTGTGCTACGTGGCCGCGGGCTGGTACGACGGTTTCTTCGAGACCGGGCTGAGCCCGTGGGACATCGCCGCCGCCTCGCTGATCATCACCGAGGCCGGCGGCCTGATCGGCAACTTCAGCGGCGAGGCCGACTTCCTGTACCAGCGCGAGGTCGTCGCCGGCACGCCCAAGGTCTACGGCCAGCTCGTCAACATCCTGGCGCCGTTCACGCGCGTCATCAAGGAAGACGACAAACCCGCCGCCGAGGGCGCCGCCAAGCCGGACGCCACCGACGCGTTCGTGGCCGCCAACGCCGAAGCCGCGCCCGCGGCGCCGGCCGAACCCAAGCCGCGCAAGGCCATCAAGGTCGCCGGCCCGCGCACGCCGCGCAAGCCGGCCTGACGGGCACGGCGTTCGCCGCGGCCCGCGCATGTTGCACCAGGCGTCCACCACCTTCACCATCGAGACCCGCACCCGCGGGCTCGTCGAGTTCACGCGCCCCGTCGCGGCGTGGGTGGCGCAGGCGGGCATCGAGACGGGCCTGCTGACGCTGTTCGTGCGCCACACGTCGGCCAGCCTGCTCGTGCAGGAGAACGCCGACCCCGACGTCCGCGGCGATCTCGACCGCTTCTTCGCGCGCCTGGTGCCCGATGGCGACCCGCTGTTCCGCCATGTCGACGAAGGGCCGGACGACATGCCGTCGCACGTGCGCTCGGCGCTCACCAACGTGCAGCTGTCGATCCCCGTGGCGAGCGGCCGGCTGGTGCTGGGCACCTGGCAGGGGATCTGGCTGTGGGAGCACCGGCACAAGGCGCACCGGCGCGAGGTGGCGGCGCACCTGCTGGGGCAATGAGGCGGCGGTGTCGACCGGACGGCGATAATCCGCCTCCCTGCCGCGCGGCCGTCGCGCGGCGCGCCTCGCGTGAAGCCCTGCCGTGTCTGCCGTCCCGCCCCTCGTTTCCCAGAAAGACCCGATCGACCTGAGCGGGCACACCCCGATGATGCAGCAGTATCTCGGGCTGAAAGCGGACCATCCCGAGACGCTGCTGTTCTACCGGATGGGCGACTTCTACGAGGTGTTCTTCGACGACGCCCGCAAGGCGAACCGGCTGCTGGACATCACGCTGACCACGCGCGGCGCGTCCAACGGCCAGCCGGTGGTGATGGCCGGGGTGCCGGTGCACGCGCTCGAGTCCTACCTCGCGCGACTGGTCAAGCTGGGCGAGGCGGTGGCGATCGCCGAGCAGGTGGGCGAGGTCGGCGCGAGCAAGGGGCCGGTCGAGCGCAAGGTGGTGCGCGTCGTCACGCCGGGCACCGTCACCGATTCGGAGCTGCTGGCCGAGCGCCAGGAGACGGTGCTGCTGGCCGTGTACGCCAATCGCGCCCGCGTCGGCCTCGCCTGGCTCGCGCTGGCCGAGGGCCGGCTGGGGCTGGGCGAGTGCACGGAGGCCGAGCTGCCGTCGTGGCTGGCGCGGCTGGCGCCGGCGGAGATCCTGGTGTCGACCGAAGGGGCGCCGATGGCGGTGCGCCAGGGGACGGTGTCGGTCGTCAACCGCCCGGCCTGGCAGTTCGACACCGAGCTGGGCCTGCGCAAGCTGTACGAGCTGCTGGGCGTGACCACGCTGGCCGGCTTCAACGCGCAGGAGCTGCCGCGCGCGCAGGCGGCGGCGGCGGCGCTGATCAGCTACGCCGAGCACACGTCCGGCGGCGCGAAGAGCGCGCTGGGCCACGTGAAGTCGCTGCACGTGGACAAGGCCAGCGAACTCCTGGAGCTGCCGCCGGCCACGCTGCGCAACCTCGAGCTGACGCAGACGCTGCGCGGCGAGGCGGCGCCCACGCTGCTGTCGCTGCTGGACACCTGCCGCACCGGCATGGGCAGCCGCCAGCTGCGCCACTGGCTGACGCATCCGATGCGCGAGCGCAAGGACGCGACCGAGCGCCACGACGCCATCGCCGTGCTGGCCGCGCACGACCCCGAGCCGCTGCGCCAGGCGTTGCGCGGTGTCAGCGACGTGCAGCGCATCGTCGCGCGCATCGCGCTGCGCCAGGTGCGCCCGCGCGAGCTCGCGGGCCTGCGCGACACGCTGGCCCTGCTGCCGCAGCTCGTGCAATGTCTGCCGCCCGACCACTGCCGTCCACAGGCCGCAGCCGTCGAACCCGAGCTCGACGACCTGGGCGGCGGCGCCACCAGCGCCCTGCTGCTGCGCCTGCACGACGCGCTGCATCCCGACCCGCGCATCGGCGAGCACCTGGCCGCGGCGCTCGCCGCCGAGCCCGCGGTGCTGCTGCGCGACGGCGGTGTCATCGCGTCGGGCTTCGACGCCGAGCTCGACGAGCTGCGCGCCATCGCCACCAACTGCGACGACTTCCTCGTCGCGCTGGAGGCCCGCGAGCGCGAGCGCACCGGCATCGGCAACCTGCGCGTGCAGTACAACAAGGTGCACGGCTTCTACATCGAGGTGACGACGTCGGGCCTGGACAAGGTGCCCGCCGACTACCAGCGCCGCCAGACGCTCAAGAACGCCGAGCGCTTCATCACGCCCGAGCTGCGCGCGTTCGAGGACAAGGCGCTGTCAGCGCAGGAGCGCTCGCTGTCGCGCGAGAAGCTGCTGTGGGAGACGCTGCTCGACCAGCTGCAGGACACCCTGGGCGTGCTCGGCGAGCTGGCGCGCGCACTGGCCGCGCTGGACGCGCTGTGCGCGCTGACCGAGCGCGCGCAGACGCTGGGCTGGTGCCGTCCCGAGTTCGTCAACCACCCGTGCCTGGACATCGAGCGCGGCCGCCATCCGGTGGTCGAGGCGCGGCTGGCCGAGACGGGCGGCGGCAACTTCATCGCCAACGACTGCCGGCTCGACGCCCGCACGCGCCTGCTGATCATCACCGGCCCCAACATGGGCGGCAAGAGCACGTTCATGCGCCAGGTGGCGCTGATCACGCTGCTGGCGGCGATGGGCTCGTACGTGCCGGCCGCGCGCTGCCGCCTCGGGCCGATCGACGCGATCCACACGCGCATCGGCGCAGCCGACGACCTGGCCAACGCGCAGTCCACGTTCATGGTCGAGATGACCGAGGCCGCGGCGATCATCCACTCGGCCACCGACCGCTCGCTGGTGCTGATGGACGAGATCGGCCGCGGCACGTCCACCTTCGACGGCCTGGCGCTGGCCGGCGCGATCGCCTCGCACCTGCACGAGAAGAACCGCTCGTTCACGCTGTTCGCGACGCACTACTTCGAGCTGACCGACTTCCCCACGAAGCATGCCGGCGCGCTCAACATGCACGTCTCGGCGGCCGAGAGCGGTGACCAGATCGTGTTCCTGCACGCGATCGAGGCCGGCCCGGCCAGCCGCAGCTACGGCGTGCAGGTGGCCAAGCTGGCCGGCATGCCCGCCGGCCTGGTGCGCCAGGCGCGCGCGACGCTCGAGGCGCTCGAGTCGCAGCAGAACAGCGGGCAGGCGCAGGTCGACCTGTTCGCCGCGCCCGCAGCCGCCGACGCGGCAGCCGCCGCGGCCGGGCCGTCGCGCGCCGAGGCCGCGCTGATGGCGCTGGACCCCGACCAGCTGGCGCCGCGCGAGGCGCTCGAGGCGCTGTACCGGCTCAAGGCGCTGCTGCCCAAGGATTGACGACGCCGTCATCCTGCGCGCAGTCGCAGGATCCACGCCTGCCGAAGCACTGCCCTGGGGTGGATCCTGCGACTCCGCTTCGCTCCGCGCAGAATGACGGGGTTGCGAACGGCAATTGCTGGCAGGCGCGACAATCCCCCCAGGCCGCACAACAAGAGACCTTCCAATGACCTATTGCGTCGGCATCCGCCTCAACGCGGGGCTCGTCTTCCTGTCGGACTCGCGCACCAACGCGGGCCTCGACCAGATCAGCATCTTCCGCAAGATGATCGTCTACGAGAAGCCGGGCGACCGCTTCATGGTGCTGCTGTCGGCCGGCAACCTGTCGATCTCGCAGTCGGTGCGCGAGATCCTGCAGGTGGAGGCGCTGCCGAACCGGACACCCGAGGGCGACGACGAGCCGATCACCATCTGGAACGCCAAGAGCATGTTCGACGCGGCGCGCGTGCTCGGCGCGGCGGTGCGGCGTGTCTACGAGAACGACGGCCAGGCACTGAAGAACAACGGCATGGACTTCGTCGCCAGCTTCATCTTCGGCGGCCAGATCGGCGACGAGGCGATGCGGCTGTTCCTCGTGTACTCGGCCGGCAACTTCATCGAGGCCACGCGCGAGACCTGCTTCTTCCAGATCGGCGAATCGAAGTACGGCAAGCCCATTCTCGACCGCGTGCTCACGCCCACCACGCCGCTGGAGGAGGCCGCAAAGTGCGCGCTGGTGTCGATGGACTCGACGCTGAAGTCCAACCTGTCGGTGGGCCTGCCGCTGGATCTCGTGGTCTACGAGGCCGGCAAGCTGCAGACGGACCAGATCGCCTGCATCGACGACCAGAACCCGTACTTCCGCATGGTGCGCGATTCCTGGGGCCGCCGCCTGCGCGAGGTGTTCGAGGCGATGGACGACCCGCAATGGGGCGCCGACGCCTCGGCGGCCACGCCGCTGATCGTCGACGCGCCGCGCTACGAGCCGCTCAAGAAGATCCACAACGAGACCGAGAAGATCGTCTGAACGCCATGAAGACGATCGTCTTCGCCCACGCGAACGGGTTTCCCGCGGGCACCTACGAACCCATCTTCGACGTCTGGCGCCGCGAGGGCTGGCGCGTCGAGGCACCGGCACGCTTCAGCCACGACCCGCGCTATCCCGTCACCAGCAACTGGCCGCGGCTGCGCGACCAGCTGACCGACTTCATCGTCGCGAACGACCTCGCGGGCGCGATGCTCGTCGGCCATTCGCTGGGCGGACTCGTCAGCCTGATGGCGGCCTGCAAGCGGCCGGACCTGGTCGGCGGCCTGGTGATGCTGGACTCGCCCATCGTCACCGGCTGGCGCGCGCACAGCGTGCACATGGCCAAGCGCGCGGGACTGATCGAGCGCGTGGGCCCCGGCGCGATCGCGCGCAAGCGGCGCCACGAGTGGCCGTCGCGCGAGGCCGTGCACGCGCACTTCGCGGGCAAGTCGGCCTTCGCGCGCTGGGATCCGCGCATGCTGCAGGCCTACGTCAAGGCCGGCTTCGAGGAGGTCGACGACAAGGTGGTGCTGGCGGTACGGCGCGAGGTCGAGACGCGCATCTACAACACGCTGCCGCACCACGTGCCCGCGCTGCTGCGCAAGCACCCGCCGCGCTGCGCGGTGGGCTTCATCGCCGGCACGCGATCGGCCGAGATGCGCCAGGGCGGATTCGCCGGCTCGCGCAAGCTGGCGGGCGACCGCTGGCGCTGGATCGAGGGCTCGCACCTCTATCCGATGGAGCGGCCCGACGACACCGCGATGCTGGTGCTGGAGCTGCTCGCCTCGATGAAGCCGGTGGCGCCGCGGCCGCGCCACGCCCCGGCCGCCGGCGCGCGACCCTCGGCCTGAGCGCCGACGATTCGTCGCCCCGCGCGGGCGCGCCCGCGAGCGGCCGAGGGATCTTCGGCGCCGCGCCGCGCGCGGTCGCCGATCCGTGCGATCGACGCATCCCGCGCGCCGGGCCCCCGGGTCGCTCCGGCATCCGGCAGCAACGCGGCCGTTCTAAGATCGCGCGTCGCGCCGCCCGCAGCGGCGCGATTCGAATCGACGGAGAGTCCATGCGCGCGCACCACAAGCCCCATCGCCGACACCACGCCAAGCCGACCGCCCACGATGGCGGCGCGGACGTCGCGGTCGCCGTGGCCGAGGCCTCGGCCGCCGCCGATGCGCCCGGCGCGGGCGAGGCCGCGGACGCGCCGTCGCGGCCGGTGCTGTCGCTGTGCCCGCCGCCGCTGGACGAGCCGCAGCTGATCAAGCCCCTGGACGACAACTGGCGCCAGTGGCTGGCCGAGAACGCGCTGCTGGGCAATTCGCAGGAATCGATGCTGGTCAAGATCCGCGAGGCCGGCATCGACCCGGCGCAGGCCACCGGCTACCTGTCGACCATCACGCGCGACCCGCTGTTCCGTGCCGGCGAGAAGATGCGCGACCGCTACCAGCGCTTCGGCCGCGCGATGCTCAACGTGCAGGCCGTGCGCGAGAGCGACCCGCTGTACACGCACGTCGAGAAGCGCAGCCGCGTCTCGCGCGACGAGTTCATCGAGCGCTACGTGCGCGGCTGCCGCCCCGTGGTGCTGACCGACCTCGCGCACGACTGGCCCGCGATGAAGCGCTGGTCGTTCGAGGAGTTCAAGCGCCGCTACGGCAAGCTCACCGTGCAGGTGCAGGCCGGGCGCGACGCCGACGCCGACTACGAGGTCAACAAGGTGCGCCTGCGCCACGACACCAACTTCGCGGCCTTCCTCGACCGCGTGGCCAGCAGCGGCCAGACCAACGACGAGTACCTGACCGCCAGCAACGAGCTGCTGCGCCGCCCCGAGTTCGCCGGCCTGCTCGACGACATCGGCTCGCTGCCCGATTTCTGCAACCGGGCCGCGATGTCGCGCTCGGCCTCGCTGTGGGTGGGCCCGGCGGGCACGCGCACGCCGCTGCACCACGACACGCTGATGCTGCTGCACACGCAGATCGTCGGCCGCAAGCGCTGGCGCTTCGTCTCGCCGCTGTCGGGCCCGCGCGTGTACAACGACTTCGACGTCTACAGCCCGGTCGACTTCGAGAAGCTCGACCTCGCGCGCTTCCCCGAGGCCGCCAAGGTGCGCGTGCTGGACGTCGTCGTCGAGCCCGGCGAGACGATGTTCCTGCCGCTCGCGTGGTGGCACCAGGTGAGCTCGCTGGACCGCTGCATCTCGCTGTCGTTCACGAACCTGGACGTGCCCAACGAGTTCGACTTCCACGGCGTGGCGAAGTAGCCCGGCGCCGCCCGCGCACGCGTCACGCGCGCGAGCGAACGCGGGGCCTTCAGCCGACGCTCTTGAAGAACGCCAGCAGGTCCGGATTGATCACGTCCGGGTGCGTGGTGCACATGCCGTGCGGCAGGCCGGGGTAGACCTTCAGCGTGGCCTTGGGCAGCAGCTTGGCCGACAGCAGCGCCGAGTCGGCGATCGGCACGATCTGGTCGTCGTCGCCGTGCATCACGAGCACGGGGATGTCGATCTTCTTCAGGTCCTCGGTGAAGTCCGTCTCCGAGAAGGCCTTGACGCACTCGTAGTGCGCCTTGATCGAGCCCGTCATGCCCTGGCGCCACCAGTTCTGGCGGATGCCTTCGGAGACCTTTGCGCCGGGCCGGTTGTAGCCATAGAACGGCAGCGTGATGTCGCGGAAGAACTCGGCGCGGTTGCCGGCGACGCCGGCGCGGATGCCGTCGAACACGTCCATCGGCAGGCCGCCCGGGTTGGCGTCGGTCTTGAGCATGATCGGCGGCACCGCGCCGATCAGCACCGCGCCCGCGGCGCGCTTGGTGCCGTGCCGGCCGAGGTAGTGCGCCACCTCGCCGCCGCCCGTGGAGTGGCCGACATGGATCGCGCTCCGCAGGTCCAGCGCCTCGGTCAGGGCCGCGAGGTCGTCGGCGTAGTGGTCCATGTCGTTGCCGCCGGACGTGAAGCTGGAGCGGCCGTGGCCGCGGCGGTCATGCGCGATGACGCGGTAGCCGCGCTGCGCGAAGAACAGCATCTGGCCGTCCCAGTCGTCGCCCGACAGGGGCCAGCCGTGCGAGAACACGACCGGCTGCCCGCTGCCCCAGTCCTTGTAGAAGATGTCCGTGCCGTCCTTGGTGGTGATCGTTCCCATGTCGCGTTCCCCTGCGTTGGTTGTGGGAGCGCTAGCCTGGACCTGATTTCTTGCTCGGAAATGACACGCATTCGAACGACAGGGTCGAGCGGACGGCGGCTGCTCGGCAGCGAGCCCCGGGTCGACCGCGGCAAGCCCGCGCCGTCCGGGGCCGCACCCAGCGGAGCGTATAATCGCGCTTTACCACCAAGGCATTCATGCCGAGAGTCGCGCCCCGCCCACCGGAGTGCCGCGACTGCCCAAGGCAGATGCCCAATGACATGACCAAGTTCGTCTTCGTCACCGGCGGCGTGGTGTCCTCGCTTGGCAAGGGCATCGCGGCGGCCTCCCTGGCCGCGATCCTCGAATCGCGCGGCCTCAAGGTCACCCTCATCAAGCTGGATCCGTATCTCAACGTCGATCCGGGCACGATGTCTCCCTTCCAGCACGGCGAGGTGTTCGTCACCGATGACGGCGCGGAGACCGACCTCGACCTCGGCCACTACGAGCGCTTCATCACGACGCGCATGAAGCGCGGCAACAACTTCACCTCCGGCCAGATCTACAAGTCGGTGCTGGAGAAGGAACGCCGCGGCGACTACCTCGGCAAGACGGTGCAGGTGATCCCGCACGTCACCAACGAGATCCAGGAATTCGTGCGCCGCGGCGCCACGATGGACAAGGTCGACGTGGCGATCTGCGAGGTCGGCGGCACCGTCGGCGACATCGAGTCCCTGCCGTTCCTGGAGGCCGCGCGCCAGATGGCGCTCAAGCTGGGCCCGACGAACTCGGCGTTCGTGCACCTGACGTACGTGCCGTTCATCGCCGCCGCCGGCGAGCTCAAGACCAAGCCCACGCAGCACACCGTGCAGAAGATGCGCGAGATCGGCATCCAGCCCGACGTGCTGCTGTGCCGCGCCGACCGCGAGATCCCGATCGACGAGCGCGAGAAGATCTCGCTGTTCACCAACGTGCCGATGCACGGCGTGATCTCGGTGTGGGACGCCAAGTCCATCTACAGCGTGCCGCGCATGCTGCACGAGCAGGGCCTGGACGAGCAGATCTGCATGAAGCTGCAGCTGCTCACGCGCCCGGCCGACCTCAAGCGCTGGGACCTGCTGGTGCACGAGGTCAACAACCCGCAGCGCGAGATCACGATCGCGATGGCCGGCAAGTACACCGACCTGTCGGACTCGTACAAGTCGCTCAACGAGGCGCTGCGCCACGCCGGCATCCACAACCATGCCCGCGTCAACATCGAGTACGTCGACTCCGAGACGCTGACGCCCGAGAACGTCGGCCAGATGGACAAGTTCGACGCCATCCTGGTGCCCGGCGGCTTCGGCAAGCGCGGCGTCGAGGGCAAGATCCTGGCGGCGCAGTACGCCCGCGAGCACGCCATTCCCTACCTGGGCATCTGCCTGGGCATGCAGGTGGCCACGATCGAATACGCGCGCCACAAGGCGGGCCTAGCCAACGCCAACTCCACCGAGTTCGACCCGCACACGCCGCACCCGGTGATCGCGCTGATCGACGAGTGGCAGGACGCCGACGGCTCGATCCAGAAGCGCGACGCCAACTCCGACCTCGGCGGCACGATGCGCCTGGGCGCGCAGAGTTCCGACATCGAGCAGGGCACGCTGGCCAGCCAGATCTACGGCAAGGTCGTGACCGAGCGCCACCGCCACCGCTACGAAGCCAACGAGCACTACCTGGATCGCCTGCGCGAGGCCGGCCTGGTCATCTCCGCGCTGACCCAGCGCGAGAAGCTGACCGAGATCGTCGAGCTGCCGCAGGACGTCCACCCGTGGTTCATCGGCGTGCAGTTCCACCCGGAATTCAAGTCGACGCCGTGGGACGGCCACCCGCTGTTCATCAGCTTCATCAAGGCCGCCCTGGCGCACCACGCCGCCGCCGACGCCACGCACAAGGCCGCGGCCTGACATCCGGGGCCGCAAAGGCCTGCGGTTGACGCTGCGCTGTAACTCCACGGCCCTCGCGCTGTGGCAGAGTGCAGGCCGTAGCCTCGAACGCTATCCCAGCCGGCCCTCGCGCCGGCCACGGGCCCGGCGGCGCCGTCCGGGCCAAGAACTCTCAAAAACTGGAGCAGACAACATGAGTGCCATCGTTGACATCGTCGGCCGCGAGATCCTCGACAGCCGCGGCAACCCCACCGTCGAATGCGACGTGCTGCTGGAGAGCGGCGTGATGGGCCGCGCGGCCGTGCCGTCGGGCGCGTCCACCGGCTCGCGCGAGGCCATCGAGCTGCGCGACGGCGACAAGAGCCGCTACCTGGGCAAGGGCGTGCTCAAGGCCGTCGAGCACATCAACACCGAGATCTCGGAAGCCGTGCTGGGCCTGGACGCCTCCGAGCAGGCCTTCCTGGACAAGACGCTGATCGACCTGGACGGCACCGACAACAAGGGCCGCCTGGGCGCCAACGCGACGCTGGCCGTCTCGATGGCCGTGGCGCGCGCCGCCGCGGAAGAATCCGGCCTGCCGCTGTACCGCTACTTCGGCGGCATGGGCAAGATGCAGATGCCCGTGCCGATGATCAACGTGATCAACGGCGGCGAGCACGCCAACAACAACCTGGACATCCAGGAATTCATGATCCTGCCGGTGGGCGCGCCTTCGTTCCGCGAGGCGGTGCGCTACGGCGCCGAGGTGTTCCACGCGCTCAAGAAGATCCTGGGCGAGCGCGGCATCTCCACGGCCGTCGGCGACGAAGGCGGCTTCGCGCCCAGCGTCGCGAGCCACGAGGAAGCGATCCAGCTGCTGCTGCAGGCCATCGAGAAGGCCGGCTACACCGCCGGCGAGCAGATCGCCATCGGCCTCGATTGCGCCGCCAGCGAGTTCTACAAGGACGGCAAGTACCACCTCGACTGCGAAGGCCTGAAGCTGAGCGCCGAGGAATGGACCTCGATGCTCGCCACCTGGTGCGACAAGTACCCGATCATCTCGATCGAGGACGCCATGCACGAAGGCGACTGGGCCGGCTGGAAGCATCTGACCGACGTGCTGGGCAAGAAGGTGCAGCTGGTGGGCGACGACCTGTACGTCACCAACCCGAAGATCCTGAGCGAAGGCATCGCCAAGGGCATCGCCAACTCGATCCTGATCAAGGTCAACCAGATCGGCACGCTGACCGAGACGTTCGAGGCCATCGAGATGGCCAAGCGCGCCGGCTACACCGCCGTCATCAGCCACCGCTCGGGCGAGACGGAAGACTCCACGATCGCCGACATCGCGGTGGGCACCAACGCGGGCCAGATCAAGACGGGCTCGATGAGTCGCTCCGACCGGATCGCCAAGTACAACCAGCTGCTGCGCATCGAGGAAGACCTGGGCGACATCGCCACCTACCCGGGCCGCGCCGCGTTCTACAACCTGCGCTGAGCCTGCGGGGCGGTAGACTCCGCCCCATGCGCACGCGCGGCGGCCCGGAAGGTGCCCGCCGGCCTGCGCCGCACGAACGCCGCCTCATTTCCCCGTCCCGCTCTTAGAACCTGCCCATGCGACTCGTCACGATCGCGTTGATGGTGCTCATCGCCTGGGTGCAGGCGGAGCTGTGGTTCGGCAAGGCGGGCGTCGCGCACGTCCACGAGATGAGCCTGGAGCTGGCCAAGCTGCGCGCCGCCAACGACGCGGCCAAGCAGCGCAACGACCAGCTGCAGGCCGAGGTCTCCGACCTGAAGGAAGGCCTGGAGATGGTCGAGGAGAAGGCACGCTCCGAACTGGGCATGACCAAGCCCGACGAGCTGCTGGTCGTGCTCACGCCCGGCAAGTGACATCCGCCGGCCGGCGGATGTCAGCCTGCGCGCGGTCGCAGAGCCCACGCGCCCTGCTCCGCGCACCAGCAGGATCTTCCCGCTGACCCCATGCTGCAGTCCCTCCTTGCCCTCGCCCAACCCGTGCTCGCGCCGGCCTTCACGGCCTGGGGCGTGCCCGTCACGTGGATCGAGATCGTCGCGTTCGTCGTCTCGCTGTGGATGGTGGGCTGCGAGATGCGCGTGCACCCGCTCGCCTGGCCGCTGGCGATGCTGTCGTCGCTGATGTACGCGCTGCTGTTCGCCGACAGCAAGCTGTACGGCGAGGCGTCGCTGCAGCTGTTCTTCGTGGCGATGTCGACGTGGGGCTGGTGGCAGTGGCTGCGCGGCCGCGGCGACGACGGCGCCGCCCTGACCGTGCACGCGCTCACGCCGCGCAAGGCCGCCGTCGCCTTCGCCGCCACCCTGCTCGCCTGGCCCCTGGTGGCCTGGCTGCTGATGCGCTTCACCGACTCCAACGTGCCCTGGCTGGACGCCCTGCCCACCGTCGGCAGCGTGCTGGGCACCTGGCTGCTGGGACGCAAGTTCATCGAGAACTGGTGGACGTGGATCGCCGTCAACGCGTTCAGCGTCGCGCTGTTCGGCTACAAGCAGCTGTGGCTCACCGTGATCCTGTACGCGCTGTTCACGGCGCTGTCCTGGGCCGGCCTGCGCTCGTGGCGCGGGCTGCGGGGGCATGTCGATGCGCGGCACTGAGTCGTCCGGCGCCCTGCCCGGCGCCCACGGCGCCGCCGGCGCACCCGAGGCCCCGGCCGGCGGCGGGGCGCCACTGCGCGTGGCCATCGTCGGCGCCGAGAGCACCGGCAAGAGCGCGCTCGCGGGCGAGCTCGCGCAGTCGCTCGAACGCGAGTTCGGCCTGCGCGCCCGCGTCGTCGACGAATGGCTGCGCGACTGGTGCGCCCTGCACGGCCGTACGCCGCGCGCCGACGAGCAGCTGGGCATCGCCCGCGACCACGCGCGCCGCATCGACCTGGCCGCGGCCGAGCCCCGCGTCGACGTGCTGCTGTGCGACACCACGCCGCTGATGGTGGCCGTCTACAGCGACCTGCTGTTCGACGATCGTTCGCTGGAGCCGACCGCGCGCGACTGCCACCGCACGATGGACGCGACGCTGCTGACCTCGCTGGACCTGCCCTGGGTCGCCGACGGCATCAACCGCGACGGCCCGCACGTGCGCGCGCCCGTGGACGCCCGCGTGCGCGCGCGCCTGGCCGACTGGGGCACGGCATGGTCCCTGGTCAGCGGCACCGGTCAAGCTCGTGTGACCTGCGCGCTCGACGCGCTGCGCCCGCTGCTGCGCCGCCGCGCCCGCACGCAGCGCGCCACCGGGCTGTTCAGCCGCCTCGAAGGCAGCCTCGCGGGCCCGCCCGGGCCGCGCTGGGTCTGCGAGCGCTGCGACGATCCGCAGTGCGAGCACCTGGCGCGGCGTGGCGGCTGAGCCTTCGCACCTCGCCCTGCCTGCCCGCCTTGCCCTGCCCCGCCCTGCCTCGGCCCGGCACCGCACCGCACCGCACTTCGACTCGGCTCGGCTCATCTCATGACGCGTCCGACGTCGGCCCGGGACCCCACCGAATGCCGGCCCCCAATGAAAACGGCCCGATGCCGGGAGTCGATCGGGCCGTTCGGGAAACGCGTCGGGCGGAGTCGCCCGCGGTGTCACCAGCAGTCGGTGGCGCTGCCGGTGCCGGAGATCGTCTGCTGGCCCGTGTTGGTGATCACGAAGTTGGCGCACTGCGTGTCCTTGGCCAGCTGCGGGCCGGTGGGACGGGCGGTGGCGGTGAACGTCGCGCCCGAGGTGGCCACTTCGATCGTGTAGAACGAAGCCGAGCCGCTCTGCACCGTCATCGGCGAGCCGCTGGTGACCGTCGTGCCGGTCGCGTAGCCGAGTGCCGGCGCCGAGGTCGTGTACGTGTTGGTCGTGGCCATGTAGCGCTCTTCGCGCTGGGCCAGGTCCAGCAGTGCCGTCTTGGCGTCGGCGCGCCGCGACTTCATCACCGAGTTCTGGTACGCCGGGAAGGCGAGGCGCAGCAGGATGCCGATGATCGCGATGGCGATCATCAGCTCGATCAGCGTGAAGCCGCGCTGGTCGGCACGAGTCGCTTGGAGGGGCATGTTCATGTGATCGAGTCCTGTGCTCAACGCACCTTGGTCCAGGTGACGCGCGACACCTGGCCGCCGCGGCGCTCGTGCTTCTTGGAAGTCCAGCCGCCGGTGTTCGTCTCGGTGCCGTCGTAGCTCTTGCCGTTGTAGTTGTACTGCGCCACGACGCCGGAGCCGTTCTGGGCGAACGCGCCGTAGTAGTTGGTGCCGTCGGTGTAGGGCGAATTATCGCCGCTGCCGTTGATGATGTCAGGCGCCATCGTGAAGCCGGCCGCCGGGGTCACGCCGCAGGTCAGCGCCTGCGTCGATTGCGGGATCAGCGTGTTCACGACGAAGCTGTCGTCCAGCAGCGACGGGTTGTAGATGACCTGCTCGTTCGTGCCCGGCAGGTTGATCTTGTAGCCCATGGACGTGTTGCCGCTCGAGCAGACCGTCGAGCCCTGCCAGCAGATCTGGTTGGTCGAGATGCTGCGGTAGGTGCCGCCGTCCGTGCCAGTCACGTTCGCGACGGTCTGCGCCGTCAGGTTGCTCGGGCCCAACGGCAGCGAGACAGTGGCCGTGTCGTACTTCTCGTCGGTGCTCGTGCCGTTCCAGTTGGAGAGGTTGGAGTCCCACACGCCGTAGATCGACTGGGTGCCCGTGGCGTAGGCTTCGGAGGCGATCGCGGTGATCGGCAGCTTCTGGCCAGTGCCGAACGAGATCATCAGCTTGGGCTTGCCCGAGGCGCTGACCGCCGGCGTCTCGGCGACGACCGGCGCCGTCGTGATCGGCTGGCCCGTCGACGTCGTGAACAGCTTGGTGACGGCCGTGTTCCAGTCGGTGGTCGTGGACGAGGTCAGGTCGAAGCGCCACACGTTGCCCAGCACGTCGCCGGCGTAGACGAAGTCGGTGATGTGGTCGCCGTCGAGGTCGGCGGCGGCCACTTCGACGATGCCGTTGGCGGGGCCGGGGCCGGCGTCGATGTACTGGAACGTCTTTCCGCCGCTGGAGTCGACGTGCATGATGAAGATGCCCGCGCGCGAGGTCTTGCTGTTCAGGCCGTTGCCCCAGATCACGCCCCAGCTGCCGTCATGCAGGCGGCGCACCAGCGGCGTGCCGCTGATCTGGCCCATGTTCGTGCCGCAGGTGGAATTGCCCGTGCACGAGATGGTCGACGAATTCCACTCGCCGACCACCAGCGAGGCGGCGGCCGTCTCGCTGAAGTTGGCGGGGGTGGTGATGTCCAATGCATAGAGCGCGCCCACCGGGTCGGCGATGACCTGGTTGCCGCTGGAATCGACCGACGCGTTGGTGTTGACCGCACCGCCCGGATGGCCGCCCGGGCCGAGGCCGCCCACCAGCCAGGTGTGCCACGTGCCGTTGTAGTACAGGTCGCCGTAGCCGGGCGTGGCATCGACGTAGAAGTTGTGCAGGTAGGCCGTGCCGCTGTAGTCCAGCGCGGCCGACGACGGGTGGATCGCGTTGATCACCTGGCCCGGCACGTAGGCCAGCAGCTCGTGTCCGTCATTGTTGGCGATGGACGTGCCGTCGGACGAGACGTTGCCCGCGCGGAAGCCGTGCAGCAGGCCGTCGTTGGAGCCGACGTACACCACGTTCATCCGGCCCGCGTTGCTCGTGGCGAAATCCGCGTACGACGTGCCTTCCGGCGGGGTCGTGCTCGTGTTGAGCTTGTCGACCCAGGGGCCCTTGTAGTCGAACGACGGGGCGCCGACGTAGGTGGGGCTGGAATCGATGATGTCGCCCAGCACGCTGGTGCGGTTGCGGAACGAGCCGCCGGAGTTGCTGATTTCCTTGGTGCGATCGCCGCGCAGGTAGTTCACCCGGTCGGCGCTGCCCAGGGTCGTCTGCTCGTCGCTCGTGAGCCCGGCCCCCGACGTCGGCCACTGGAACGGGATGCCGCCGCCGGTGGCGCCGGCGAGGTTGTTCCAGGTCAGGATGCTGCGCGAGGTCGGGCCCTGCACCGCGACCGTGGCGCTGGCGCCCATGGCCACGCAGGCGCCGCCGGTCAGCACGCAGCTGCCGTCCCAGTTGGCGTTGGCCTGGGCCAGCAGGCGGTCGTTGGCGGCGTCGAAGTACAGCGAGTTGGCCGTCATCGAGCCCCACCAGTTGACCGGGTGGTAGTAGGCGAGGAACACCTGCGTGCCGCCCAGCACGATCTGGCCGGCCTGCTGCACGTTGGAGCCGGCGGAGCTGTTGGCCACGTTGGCCGGCGTCGCCTTGAAGCAGGTGATCTCGTGCACGTTGCTGCCGCCGCCGGTACCGGACGAGAAGCCGAAGCGGAAGCTGCCGGGCAGCGTGCCGGCGGATGCCACGATGTTGTAGCCCGCGGCCACGGTCTGGGTCGCTCCGCCGTTGACGCTGTACGAGAAGTCCAGCAGGCCGTCGGAGGTGATCTTCAGCGCGAAGATGATGGGGATCGCCGCGCCGCGCGTGGGCATGTTGATGGCCTGCTGGTTGGCCAGGGACACGCCCGCCGGCACGTCCACCGTGAACAGCCACGGATAGTTTCTGGCCAGCTTGTCGCCCGTCTGCGACTTGTTCGGGATCGAGTTGCCCTTGGAGTCCGTCTGGGTGCTGCCGCTGTAGTTCCAGGCATAGCCCGTGGAGCAGGTCTTCTGAACGGCCGTCGCGTTGGGCGTGCTGCCGGTGTAGTACTTGCTGTAGAGCGGGCTTGCGTGCAGCCAGCTCCACGCCGTGGAGCCCGCGCCGCGCATGCTGATGCGGCCGGCCTTGAAGCCGGGGCTGGCGCCGGTGTCGGTGTTGTCGCCCGAGTTGGCATAGTTGCCGAACTCGTCGATGCCGATGCCGATGTAGCCGCCGACCACGCCATCGGACGGATCCTTGCCGTTGGCGCAGCTGTAGCCCAGCGAGCCGCCGAACGCGCCCACCGTCGGGCTCTGCGCGCCATCGCTCAGGAAGAACGCGATGCCGTCGGCGCCGGTGCCGTTGTAGTTGTTGCCGCCGTAAGAGACGCTGGTCCAGGTGACCTGGATGCCCTCCGTGGTGGGGAACGTGAAGTTCGACACCACGGCACCGGTCTGGTTGTTGCCGTTGCTGCCGGTGGTCGTGTCGCCGTTGGTCAGGCGCAGCGCGCCCGCGCCCACGGCGTCGGGCAGGCGGCCGGAGGTGCCGCCCACCAGCGTCTTGCCGGAGTAGTAGGGAAGGCCGACGCACGCCGGGATGCTGCCGGTGCCGTCGCCCGCGGTCAGGCAGGCGCCGTTCTTGACCTGCCAGTCGAACGACGAGGACGCGCCGGTCAGCGTGTCGTTGATGACCAGTTGCGCGTGCGCGCTGATCCCGGACAGCAGCAGGACCGCCGCCGCGATCGGCTGGAGGCGGGGGCGTGAAATCTTGTTCATGGGCAACTCCGGCATTTGGTGGAGGAGGTCTGCTTGAAGGTGGCGCGCACCACCGAGACCGTGTTGCTGTCGCCGCCGTAACCGTAGGACGACAGCTGGTAGTACTGCGCCTTGCCGGTGGCGTCCAGGCCCAGGTTCTCGATGTAGACGCCCGGGGCCTTGTAGTAGTTGACGTCGGTGCCGGCGGCGTTCATGCCGGCGCCGGCGGCCACGGTCATGTTGGGCGGCGTGTAGGCGAAGGCGCGGTTGATCCAGCTGCCCGACGCCTCGACGTTGGCAAGCGTGGACAGCGTCGCGCCGAGCGGCTCGGTGCAGACCTTGAGGTTGGCCACGACGGCGCCGGAGTTGCCCGCGCATGACGCCTGGGCGCCGCCGCCGGGCGTGCCCAGCCACCAGACGCCGTATTCCATGGCGGACTCGGCGGCCTCGAACGAACGCTGCTTGTCGCGCGTGTTGGTGGTCAGGCGGTCCAGCAGGCCGGTGCTGCGGAACAGCGCCAGGCCGACGAGGGTCATCACGACCAGGAACAGCAGCCCCGTGACGAGGATGAAGCCCTGCTCGCGGCGGGCGCGCCGTGGCGCGCGGCGGAGTGCGATGTGGCGCATGGTCAGTTCATCAGGTTGATGGTGTGCACGCGAGGGATGTCCGCGCCGCCGAACGGGCTCGTGAAGTTCAGCGTGATGCGCACGGCCTTGACGTTCATCCAGTTCGGGACGCTGGCGACCGGCACGTAGTTGGTGACCTGCGACCCGCTCGCGGCGATGCCGTACAGCACCGACATGCTCGAGACGCCGGCGACCACCACCTGCGGCGTGCCGCCGTTGGCCATGGCGTCGATCGTGTCGTTGTTGACCAGCACGCGGCACATCAGGTTCTTGTTGGCCGTGTCCACGTAGTAGATGTTGCGCACGATGGCGGTGCCGGCGCCGCTGTACGTGGTGCCCAGGCAGCTGATCAGGTTGTCGGTGCTGAGCGTGGCGAACGACGTCTGAAGGGACTCGGCGTTGGTCGAGTCGGCCGCGGTGCCGAAGATGTAGGCGTTGGCCGGCATCGCGCCGCCGGGGCTGGCGGGCGTCGAAGCGGGCGCCGTGCCGCCTGCCAGCGGCGACGGGTTCTTCGGGTCGGGGTAGTAGCCGGCGTTGTTGATCGCGGTGGTCAGGAACGTCAGCGAGATGCGCTCGTTGTCCTGCAGGCGGCCGAGCTTGTCCTGCGAGTTGAAGGTGTTCTTCAGGCTGACGAACGTGGCCGTCATGCCGAAGACGACGACCAGCCCGATGGTGACGGCCACCATCATCTCGACCAGCGTGAAGCCGGCCTGGCGCGAGCGCGCGGCGAGGGTGTGCTGCTTTTTCATGGCTGGACGTGCATGACCATCGACACGCTCTGGGTCTGCGAGCCGACGGTGGTCTTGTTGACGGCGACCATCTTCTGGTTCCAGGTCAGCGTGATGTCGTAGCTGTTCGGCGTGGTCGGGTTGGCCGTGCAGGTGGTGCCCGAGGCCGGGACGCAGGCGATCGCGGCCTGGGCGCCCGGGAAGTTCAACAGGAACTGCGGCTTCCAGGTGTTGACGACGTCGTCGTACGCCATCTGCTTCTCGTCGCAGGTGGCGGCGGCACCGGTGCAGAAGTTCGGCGTCACGACCGTCATGCCCGTCTGCGTGGCCGCGCCCGACCCGTCGATGGCGAACGCCGGCCACGTGGCGTAGTTGCCCGACGTCACCCAGAACTTGCGGTTGGCGCGGATCATGCCGGCCAGCGACTCGGCCTGGTAGGTCATCAGCGCCCGGGTGCGCGCCACGGCGGTGTTGGACACGGCCGCGGCCTGCATCTTGGCCAGGCCCAGCAGGCCCACGGTGACGATCAGGATCGTCACCAGCAGTTCGATCATCGTGAAGCCGTCCTGGCGACGGCGGGCGAGCGCGCGCGTCACGAGCATGACGACCCCTTGGCCACGGTGGAGAGGCTGCCGCCGAACGTCACCAGCACGCAGCGCGTGGCCTGGGGATCGTTGGTGGCGGTGTGGAACGTGAACGCGACCTGCGTCGTGCCGAGATTGCTGGTGAAGCCTTCGCGGTTGAAGATCACGCCGTTGATGGTGGGCGCCGGCGACGCGGTGACGGTGTTGCCGCCCGGCAGCTTGTCGCGCACCTTCAGCAGCGTGTCGCCCGTGCCGTAGGCGCCGTTGCCCGTGACGTCGGCGAACACGATCCAGCCGTTCTGCCAGGCGTTGGCGGTGTCGCAGGTGGGGTTGGACGACTGCGCGTTGCTGCTGGGGCACATCGCCACCCAGCTGCCGCGCTTGACCGCCTCGGTGCGGGCGTACGACATGTCGGCCTGCAGCGCGCTGGCGGCGGTCAGGATGCGGTTGGAATTGAGCATCCGGCTGAACGTCGGGCCCGCCAGGCCGGCGATGATCGCCGCGATGGCGATCGTCACCATCAGCTCGACGAGCGAGAAGCCACGCTGCCTGCCGCGCGGGGGCGGCAAGGTCCGGCAGGACGGGTGTGATGGTCGGGTCATGGGCGCTTCGCTTTGGAATCGGGCGGCAGGCACCATGCCGGAGCTTGCCCTGGACGCCATTGGAGCCCAGCCTCCCGCCGGGCGGCCGCCGGGCTGGGACAGACGGCAAGCGGCAATGGACGAACGGCACGGTTCGTGACCGGAATCACGACCGTGCCGTGGGGCTTCCCGGGCGCGCGCCCGAGGCGGCAGCTCGTCAGTGGACGCTGGGGGCGGCGCCCGCCTGGCCGGCCTGGCTGGTGGACGGGGCGAACAGCGCGCCCACGTCGACCGCGTCGAAGCGGTACTGGGTGCCGCAGAAGTCGCAGCCGATCTCGATGTCGCCGCGCTCGTCGAGGATGGACTCGGCCTCCTCGCGGCCGAGGTTGCGCAGCATGTTGCGCACGCGGTCGGCCGAGCAGCTGCAGGCGAAGGTGGGCGACTGCGGCTCGAACACCCGCAGCGGCTCCTCCCAGAACAGGCGGTGCAGGATGGTGGGCACGTCCAGCGTCAGCAGCTCGTCGGCGGTGAGCGTGGCGGCCAGGTGCGCGATGCGGGTGAACGCCTCGTCGTGCGACTCGGCCTCCTGCGCCAGCGCGCTCTGGCCGGCCAGGTTGCCCTCGCCCTCGATCGGCAGGCGCTGGATCAACAGCCCGCAGGCGGCGTCTCCGTTGGCAGCCAGCACGATGCGCGTCTCGAGCTGCTCGGACTGGCGCATGTAGTGCTCGAGCATCGTGGCGACGTCGCCCACCGGCCCACCGTCCGGCGACGCCAGCGGCACCACGCCCTGGTAGGGCTGCTGGCCGGGCTGGCGGTCGAGCGGGTCGAGCGTGATCGCGCAGCGGCCGTGGCCGTGCTGGTTGACCAGGTCGCCGAAGCGCGCATCGGCGGGCACGTCGCCCTGCACCTTCGCGGTGACGCGGAAGCGCAGGTCGGACATCGCCTCGGCCACGGCCAGCTTGACCGGGCCGTCGCCGTGCACCTGCAGGATCAGCGCGCCGTTGAACTTGAGGTTGGCCTGCATCAGCACCGAGGCGGCGGCCATCTGGCCCAGCGTGTCGCGCACGGCGGGGGCCCACTCGCCGCTGTCGGCGCGGCGCTTGAGCACCTCGCGCCAGCTGTCGGTCAGGCGCACGACCATGCCGCGCACGGGCATGCCGTCGAAGATGAATTTCTGGAGTTCGCTCATGGGAAGACTTCGTTGCGGGCCGCGTCAGGCGGCCTTGGTCGCACCGGCCGGCGCGTCGATGCGCACGACGGTGTCGCGGTGGCGGGCGGCGTTGGCCACGTAATGGGCGGCGCTCAGGCGAAGCTTGTCGGCCTGTTCGTCGGTGAGGGTGCGCACGGCCTTGGCGGGGCTGCCCATGATCAGCGAGTTGTCCGGGAACTCCTTGCCTTCGGTGACGAGCGAGCCCGCGCCCACGATGCAGTTGCGGCCGATCCTGGCGCCGTTCATCACCACGGACTGGATGCCGATCAGCGAGTTGTCGCCCACCGTGCAGCCGTGCAGCATCACCTGGTGGCCCACGGTGACGTCGGCGCCCAGCGTGAGCGGCGAGCCCATGTCGGTGTGAAGCACGCTGCCGTCCTGGATGTTGGTGCGCGCCCCGATGGTGATCCACTCGTTGTCGCCGCGCAGCACCGCGCCGTACCAGACGTTGGCGCCGGCGGCCAGGTCGACGCGGCCCACCACGGTGGCGGACTCGGCCACCCAGGCGTCGGGCGCCACGCGCGGCGCGTCGTCGCCGATTCGGTACAGGGCCATGGGAATCTCCGGGGCAAATGAGGGCGTGATTTTACGGATCGGGGCAGCGCCAGCGCGTGCCACGGGCTTTGCGGCCGCGGCCGCGACGACCCTACATGGGGACGCTCAGCCCAGTCTCAACAGCTCCTGCTCGCTGAAGCCCGCGGCGCGGCGCGCCTCGAGGTTGAACGGGCCGCGCAGCCGCGGGGCGGCGTGTTCGGCGGCCAGGGCGTCGTAGGTCGCGACCGGGTCGAGCCCGCGCTGCGCACACAGCTGGCCGTACCAGCGGTTGCCGATCGCCACGTGGCCGATCTCGTCGCGCAGGATGATGTCCAGGATCTCCGCGCCGCGCCGGTCGCCCACGCTCACCAGCTTGTTGCGGATGGCCGGCGACGCGTCCAGCCCGCGCGCCTCGAGCGTGCGCGGCACCAGCGCCAGGCGCGCGAGCAGGTCGTGGCGCGTCTTGCCGGCCATCGTCCACAGCGCGTCGTGCGCCGGGAAGTCGCCGTACGCGTGGCCCAGCTCCACCAGGCGGCCGCTCAGCAGCCCGAAGTGGTAGGCCTCCTCGCGGGCCACCTTCGTCCAGTCGAGGTAGAACTGGTCGGGCATGCCGGGAAAGCGCCACGTGATGTCGACGGCCAGGTTGATGGCGTTGAACTCGATGTGGGCCAGCGCGTGCATCAGCGCGGCCAGGCCCTCGGGCGTCTTGACCGAGCGCTGCTTGAGCTCGGTGTGCGGCACCAGCGCGGGCCGCGCGGGACGGCCGGGGATGCCGGCGGGCTCGGGGATCTCGAGTGCGGCACCGACGTCGTCGACCGCACCGAGTTCGCGCGCCAGCGCGGCCTTCTGCCAGGGATCGTTGGCCAGCAGGACGGCCAGGGAACGTTCGCGGAGGGTGTGCACCCCGCCATGGTACGTGCCGCCCCGCCCTGCCCGGCCCCCGCAACGAAAAAGCGCGACGGCATCGCTGCCGCCGCGCCTTCGCGGGATCGAGCCGACCGGGGGTCAGAACTCGTAGTTGGCCTTCACGCCGATGGTGCGGGGGCGCATGTAGTAGACCTCGCTCACGTTCTGCACGTTCGGGTGCTGCAGCGCCGTGTGGTTGTTGTTGAGGTTCTTGACGAAGGCGGTGACCTCCCACTTGTCCCAGTTCAGGCCGGCGCTGGCGTCGGCGGTGAAGTAGGACGCGCGGTCGTAGTCCGGGTCGGCGCGGAACACCGTGCCGTGGCTCTTGCCCGTCCACTGGCCGCCGCCGCGCACGAACGCGTTGACCGAGTCATTGACGGCCCAGTGGTAGTCGGCGCCCATGCTCAGCGTGGAGCGCGGGACGCCCTCGATCCAGTCGCCCTTGCGGATGTTGGGCTTGCCGTCGGCGGCGGTGCCGAAGGCCGGGTTGTCGGCATCGAACGTGGCATGCGTGAAGCCGGCGGCGGCGCTGAGGGTCAGCGACTGCGTGGCGCGCCAGCGCATCTCGGCTTCCAGGCCGTAGTTGGTGGTGTTGCCGACGTTGGTCTCGAAGTCGAAGCCGGCGTCGCTGAGCGTGATGTCCTGCTGGATGTGCTTCCACTTGACCAGGTACGCCGCCACGTTCAGGCTCATCGTGTGGTCCAGCAGGTCCATCTTGCTGCCCAGCTCGTAGCTCCAGAGGCTGTCGGGCTGGAAGGCGGCCGGCACGCCGGGCGGCAGGCCCAGCTTCTGCAGGTTGGCCTCGACGATCGGGGTGTCGGGCACCGGGCGGTTGGCGCCGCCGAGGCGGAAGCCCTTGGACGCGTTGGCGTACAGCGAGACGTCCTGCGCGACCTCCCAGTTCATCTTCAGGCTGGGCGTCGTCGCGTTCCACTTGGCGTCCACCGGCGCCTGGCCGGCGTAGCCCGGGGTGGAGGGGGTCGGGCCGTCGTAGAACTGCGTCAGCGCCGAGCGCGTGAAGCGCTGCGTGGCGTGCGACTGGCGCAGGCCGGCGGTGAACGCCAGTTCCTTGTTTGCGTGGAAGGTCAGCTCGCCGAACACCGACTCCTGCTTGTCGTGGTAGTGGCGCACGCTGTTGTACGAGTCGTCGTTCGCGAACGCGCCCGGGAAGCCGCCGCCGACCTGGTTCGGGTCGGTCGGGTCGACGCCCGCCGCGGCGAACGCAGCCTGCACGCCGGGGATCGGCTCGTCGTCGTAGACCGACGTGAACGCATCCTGCAGGTAGGCACCGCCGATCCAGGTGAAGTGGCCGCCGCTCGCGGGATCGTAGTCGCGCGACGTCATGCGCAGCTCGAGCGCCGTCTGGTCGATCTTGTTGGACAGGTTGACGTACGAGGACAGGCCGTCCAGCGCGGTGATCAGGTTGGCGATGTTGGCCGGCGGCGGGTTCGGGTCGTTCGGGTTGATGACCGCGAAGCTCGGGTCGTTGATCGAGGTGCCGTCCTGCACGCGGTTGAAGCGGCGCTTGTAGCCACTGAGCACGCCGGTGAAGGTGCCGAAGCCGGTGTCGCCGGTGACGGTGGCGCTGGGCACCACCAGGAGGTCGTGGCCGGGCTCGCGCACCGTCTTGCTGGTCTGGAAGCGGCCCAGGGGCGTGCCACCCTGCGTCGCGGCGTAGGTGGCGTCGATGTCGCCGGTGTTGGTCTGCTGCGTGAACAGCGCCGGCGTGACGCTCCAGCCGCCGCCGAGGTCGGCCTTCAGCGCGGCCCGCACGACGGTGTAGTCCTCGTCGTTGATGCCCTTGGCGATGCGCTTGAGCGTCGTCTGGTCGACCTGGTCGATGTAGCCGCTCAGGTGGGCATGCTTGACGCCGAGCCGCAGCGCGGCCGAGCCCTGGACCACCGGCACGTTGATGACGCCCTCGGCCTCGTAGTTGATGCCGCCGTCCTGCGTCCACGACACGCCTTCCGTGGTCGACGCGGAGAACGCCTTGACGTCCGGCTGCTTGCTGATGAACTTGATCGTGCCGCCGAGCGAGCTCGCGCCGTACAGCGTGCCTTGCGGGCCGCGCAGCACCTCGACGTCCTGCATGTCGAAGAAGTGCAGTTCGGCGGTGCCCTGGCTGTAGAGGTTGCGCGTCGTCAGCGAGACGTCGTCCAGGTAGATGCTGACCGTCGCGGCACCGGCCTGCGAGCTCACGCCGCGGATCGCGAGGGTGCCCAGGCCCGGGCCGCCCTGGGTGGAGAACGACAGGTTCGGGATGTTGCGCGTCAGGTCCTCGACCGTCGAGATCTGCTGCTGCTGCAGCTGCTCGCCCGAGAGCACCGATACGCTCAGCGGCACGTCGCGGATGTCTTCCTTGCGCTTCTGCGCGGTGATCACGACGCGCGCGATGTCGTTGGACGCCGGCGCGGGCGCCGGCGCGGACGCCGCCGGGCTCGCGGCTTGCGCCGCCGCCTGCGCGAGCGCGCTGAGCGGCATGAGACAGACGAGGCCGGAGGCGACTCCGGCTGCGATCACGATCTTCCTGGACATCTCGGTCCCTCCTGGGGTGTCGGTGGTGTGGTGGTGCTGGAACGAGGTCGCGTGGACCCGCGTCCCGGGCCTGAGTGGGATCGCTCGCCCGCGAGCCTGGGATGCGCGCGGAGCGACGCGTGCCTCGAGAGGCGCACGCCGTAGCGAGCATGTCGATGGTGCGGGCGGATGATGCTATCAGCAGCTTTCATGGGTCAACTCGAAGCGTTGCGCGGGCGGCACGCTCCGGGACGGTGCGCCGTGCGGCGCGGCCCGCCGCCGCCACACGCTTCGGGGGCCATTGGCGCAAGAACCATTCCAGCGCGCGCACCGCGGCGAATGCCCGCGCGAACCGGCGCTTCAGTCCCGTGAAAGGCGCGCGCCGACGGCGCGTTGCGCGGGTCGGCGCTCCGGGTCGACACCGTGTGACGCGCACGTCGATGTTGATACCATCCCCTGCTTCCGGAAGGCCGCCGTGCATGCGCGGCGCCCCCACCGCCGCCCGACGCACGCTGCACCATCCGACCCCGGTGCAGCCTCGAACGACACGCTCCCCATGACCCTGCCCACCTTCCCGGCCGGCGCCGCCGCCCCCACCCCGAAGCACCGACGCGAAGGGGCCCCGGCATGACCCAGACGCTGCGCCAGAAACTGCTTCGCACCAAGCCCGCCGGCGACGCCGACGGCCATGCGCACGGATCGGACGGCAAGTCGCTGGAGCGATCGCTGGGCGTGTTCTCGCTGGCGATGATCGGCGTCGGCGCCACCATCGGCACCGGCATCTTCTTCACGATGGCCGAGGCCGTGCCCAAGGCCGGGCCGTCGGTGATCCTGTCGTTCCTGATCGCCGCGGTCACCGCGGGATTGACGGCCCTGTGCTACGCCGAGCTGTCGTTCCGCATCCCCGCGTCGGGCTCGTCCTACTCGTTCGCGTACGCGTCGCTCGGTGAGTTCGCGGCCTTCCTGATGGCGGCCTGCCTGCTGCTGGAATACGGACTGGCGGCCAGCGCCACCGCGATCGGGTGGTCGGACTACCTCAACAACTTCCTGCTCAATGCGACCGGCTGGCAGGTGCCGGCGTGGCTGCATTCGCCGCTGCTCGTCTCTGGCGCGAACGGGCCCGAGTACCACGCGGGCCAGTTCAACCTGCCGCCGGTCATCCTCGTGGTGCTGTGCGTGCTGCTGCTGATCAAGGGCACCACCGAGTCGGCCGCCGTCAACACGACGATGGTGCTGATCAAGCTGGCGATCCTGCTGTTCTTCGTGGCCATCGCGTTCTCGGGCTTCGACGCGAAGAACTTCCACCCGTTCTTCAATCCGGACAACAGCAAGGGCCTGGGCGGCATGGCGGGCGTGGGCGCCGCGGCCGGCACGGTGTTCTTCTCGTTCATCGGCCTGGACACCGTGGCCACCGCCGGCGCCGAGGTACGCAACCCGCGCCGCAGCGTGCCGGTGGCGATCCTGGCGGCGCTGGGCGTCGTGACGGTGTTCTACCTGCTGGTGGCCGTGGCGGCCGTGGGCGCGCAGCCGGCGGCCAAGTTCAACGGCCAGGAGGCCGGCCTGGCCGTCATCCTGCAGGACGTGACGGGCAAGACGTGGCCCGCGCTGGTGCTGTCGGCCGGCGCGGTCATCTCGGTGTTCAGCGTCACGCTGGTGACGATCTACGGCCAGACGCGCATCCTCTACACGATCAGCCGCGACGGCCTGATCCCCGGCATCTTCCACCGCGTGAACGCGCGCACCCGCACGCCGATCGCCAACACGCTGATCGTGGGCGCGGGCGTCGCGCTGGTGGCGGGGCTGGTCGACTCCACGTTCCTGTGGGACATGGTCAGCATGGGCACGCTGACGGCCTTCATCGCCGTGTCGATCGCGGTGCCCGTGATGCGGCGCAACGACGGCAACAAGCCGCCCGCGGGCTTTCGCGTGCCGTTCGGGCCCTACGTGGTGCCCGCGCTCAGCGTGCTGTCGTGCCTGTTCATCATGAAGGACCTGTCGGCGCTGACGTTCAAGATCTTCTTCGCGTGGATCGGCGCGTCGCTGGTCGTGTACTTCGTGCACGGCCTGCGCCACTCGCTGCTGAACACGACGCCGCGCGGCTGAGCGCCGCCGCCGGGCACGGGCGACTCAGAGATCGCCGATGAAGTAGCGCTTCAGGCCGGCCAGGATCATCTCGACCGCGACGGCGGTCAGCACCAGGCCCATCAGCTTCTCGATGGCGGCCACCATCTGCGTGCCCAGCACGCGGCGGATGCGGTCGGCGGCCAGCAGCACCACGCCGCTGATGGCCAGCGCCGCGGTCAGCGCGCCGATCCAGGTGACCAGGTGCTCGGGCTGGCGCGAGGCCAGCAGCAGCACGGTGGCCATGGCCGACGGCCCTGCAAGCAGCGGCACGGCCAGCGGGAAGATGAACGGCTCGCGCTTGCCCGTGTCGGCGCCGTAGATCTCGGCGCCGCCGCCGAAGATCATGCGGATCGCGATGATCGCCAGGATCACGCCGCCGGCCACTTCCAGCGAACGCTCGGACAGCCGCATCAGCGTCAGGAAGCCCTGGCCCGAGACCATGAACAGCACCAGCACCGCGAACGCGATCAGCACCTCGCGCACCGCGACGAAGGTGCGGCGCTCCGGCTGCACCGCGCCCAGGATCGAGATGAAGATCGGCAGACTGCCGAACGGATCCAGCACCAGCAGCAGCAGGATGAAGGCGGAGAGAAACGTGTGATCCATGGGGGCGCGATTGTCCTCGAGCGCGGGCAGGCCGGGATGCCGGCCGCGCGTGGGGCATGAAACGCTCGACTGTAGCGGGCGGCGCGCGAGGCGTTGGCCGGAAGAGCGCCGCAAACCCCGGCCTCCCGTCGTTGTCGACCGGCGCCCCCCGCGGTTGATCGCGAATACGGACGAATGTAGTATCCCCCCATGCCCAAGCCTTCCCATCGCGAGAAGCTGCTGCAGATCGGCATGCAGGTCGTCCACGAACGGGGGTTTCGTGGCGCCAGCGTGCGCGACATCGTGCAGGCGGCCGGCGTGCCTCAAGGCTCGTTCACGAACCACTTCGCGTCCAAGGAGGCATTCGGCCTCGAGGTGATCGAGCTGTACGCCGCGCAGGCCGCCGAAGCGATGCGCCAGACACTGCGCAACGAGCACCTGCCGCCGCTGCAGCGCCTGCGCGCGTTCATCGAGCGCAGCAAGACCGGTTTCGGCGACGACGGCCCGCGCAACGGCTGCCTGCTCGGCAATTTCTCGGCCGAGGCCAACGACTGCGGCGAGCGGCTGCGCGAGCGCGTGGTGCAGGCGCTGGCCGACATGCAGGACGCCCTCGCCTTCTGCCTGCGCGCGGCGGTGCAGGCCGGCGAGATCGCGCAGGGCATCGACTGCGACGACACGGCCGCGTTCGTCCTCGCCGCGCTGCAGGGCGCCACGCTGATGGCCAAGGCCCAGCGCAGCGCGCAGCCGCTCGAGCGCTTCGAGGCGATGCTGTTCGACCGCGTCCTCGCGCGCGCCGATCCGGCGCGCTGAACTGCGCCGGATCCGCCGTCCTTCACGCCCTCAAGTTCTTCCGGCATGCGCCGACGACGGCGCGCCGCGGCCCGGCTTGAGCGAGTGAACGGGGCCCGCGCGGCCCCTTGTCCACCCATCGAAGATCGGGGCCCTCGGCACATTGGAACTTCCACTCCGGAAGCCTCCGATGCACCACCGATCCACCGCTTTCAAGGCCTGCGCGCTGCTGCTCGCGAGCCTTCTTTCCGGCCTCGCCCTGGCCACGCCGCAACCGCTCGACGAGACCGAGATGAGCTCGGTGCGCGGGGCCGACGGCTCGATCCTCGTCGGCGTGCAGCCGTCGTCGTCGAACGCGCAGAACCCGTTCGCGAGCGGCCTGAGCGCCGCGTTCGCGAGCAGCACGGGCCCGACCCTGCTGACGCCCGCGCAGTTCGCCAGCGCGCTGCAGGCCGTCGGCGCCACGCCGTCGATGTTCGCCGACTATTCGGGCCAGCCGGTCGCGCAGACCGTGGTCGACGCCAAGCCCGTGACCTTCAGCTTCAACTTCGCCGACATGCTGCAGACCACGTCCGGCCTGCAGGTCGGCAGCGCCGCCGGCGGCAGCGGCCCGTCGATGGGCACGATCACGCTGAAGGACTTCGACGCCCGCGGCACCACCATCTGGGTCTGGCACCACTGAACCCGCGCCGACGGCGTCACCCGCGCGGGTGATGCCTGGCGTGCAGCTGCCGCAGCCGCTCGCGGGCGACGTGCGTGTAGATCGTCGTGGTCGAGATGTCGGCGTGGCCCAGCAGCAGCTGCACGGCGCGCAGGTCGGCGCCGTGGTTGAGCAGGTGCGTGGCGAACGCGTGGCGCAGCGTGTGCGGCGACATCGGGTTGCGGATGCCCGCGGCGAGCGCGTATTTCTTGACCAGGTTCCAGAACATCTGACGCGACATCGCCGCCGCGCGCACCGTCACGAACAGCGCGTCGCTGCGCCGGCCCTCGAGCAGCTCAGGCCGCGACGTCGCCAGCCACGCTTCCAGCCAGCGCCGCGCCTCGTCGCCGAACGGCACGAGACGCTCCTTCGACCCCTTGCCCGTCACGCGCACCACGCCGTCGGGCAGGCTGAGGTTGACCAGCCTGCACTCCACCAGCTCGCTGACGCGCAGGCCGCTCGCGTACATCAGCTCCAGCATCGCGCGGTCGCGCGCGCCCAGCGGCGTGGCGACATCGGGCGCGGCCAGCAGCGCGTCGACCTGCGCCTCGGTGATCGACTTGGGCACGCGCATCGGCTGGCGCGCGGGGCGCAGCTTGAGCGTCGGGTCCTCCTCGACGAGCCGCTCGCGCAGCCCCCAGCGATAGAAGCGCCGGAACACCGCGAGGCGCCGGTTGGCGCTGGTGGCCTTGCTCGCCGCGTGGCGCGCCAGCATGTAGCCCTGCACGTCGCTGGGCCGCGCCTGCGCGAGGTCGCGCGACTCTTCGCGGCCCAGCCAGGTCGCGAACAGCGTGAGATCGCGCCGGTAGGCCGCGAGCGAGTTCTTCGCGAGGCCGTCCTCCAGCCACAGGCCGTCCAGGAAGCGGTCGATCGCGCCGGCGCTGCGCTGCATCGCCTCGCTCGGGGGCGCCGCGGCCGGGCGGGCGCGTGCGGGGGACGTCTTCTTGCCCGCGGCCAAGTCAGCTCGCCGCGCCCAGCATGCCGGCCTTCATCTTCGCGTCGACCGGGCGGTCGCCGACGAAGATGTTCAGCATCGCGACGTAGAGATCGGCGCCGGGCACCGGCGCGCCCACCGGCTTGCCGTTGATGCGCATCGCGAGCCCTTCGGCCGGCAGCCAGTCGAGGTCGACGACGTCGCCCTTGTGCACCTTGCCCACGCTGCGCAGGGTGTGGTCGAACGCGGCGATGCGATCCTTCATCGCGGCCACCTGGTCAGCCGGCGTGCGCTTGGCGATGCCCCCGGTGAAGGCCTTGGCGAACTCGTCGGACGGCCCGTCCATCAGCATGCGCACCTGCACGCGCTTCGGGCCGGGCTGGGCCATCGCGTCGGCGCCGTTGGCGGCCTTGGCGGGCAGGTACAGCCCCGCGAGATAGACCTTGTAGATGAACGCGGCGCGCAGCCCCACGCCGTTGAGCTGCAGCGGCGCGCCGGCGACGCTCGCCTGGCCCGGGAAGGTCTGGTTCTCCATCGTGACCGCCGCGGTCGCGGCATTGGCGCTCGGCAGGAACACCAACGCGGCCAGCGCGATCAGCGCGACGCCCAGCAGGCCCTGCCCCAGCGCACGCGCTCCGGCGGCCGCGCGGCGGGCGGGATGGCGCCATGTCGATCGGATCATCTTCATTCCTCGGCGGCGCCCGATGCGGCACCTCGCTCGTTCAACGCACCAGTGCCGGGTGCGGACGACAAGGCCCATGCGATGTGCTCGGCCAGCAGCGGGCCCGCGTCGGCCAGGCGCGCCCGCAGCGCGGCTTCGATCGGCGCGCGCGGCTCGCCCGCGTGCAGCGCGTTGCCGAGCGCCACGGCCAGGTTGCGCTGCCAGCGCGCGTGGCCGATGCGGCGGATCGGCGAGCCTTCGGTGCGGCGCAGGAACTCCGCCTCGCTCCACGCGAACAGGTCCAGCAGCGTCGGGTGCGCGAGATCCTCGCGCTCTGCAAAGTCAGGTAAAGACGTGCGGCGCGCGAACTTGTTCCACGGGCATGCCACCTGGCAATCGTCGCAGCCGTAGATGCGGTTGCCCATCGCGCGGCGGAATTGCACGGGGATCGGGTCGTCGCTCTCGATGGTCAGGTAGGAAATGCAGCGCCGTGCGTCCAGGCGCTCCGGGGCGACGATGGCCTGCGTCGGGCAGACGTCGATGCACGCCGTGCACTGGCCGCAGTGCGGCGTGGCGGGCGCCGTCAGGGGCAGCAGCAGGTCGACGAAGATCTCGCCGAGGAAGAACATCGAGCCGGCGTCGCGCGCCAGCGTCAGCGTGTGCTTGCCGCGCCAGCCCAGGCCAGAACGCGTGGCCAGTTCGACCTCCAGCACCGGCGCCGAGTCGGTGAAGCAGCGATGGCCCAGCGGGCCGATCTCGCTCGCGAGGCGGTCGGCCAGTTTCTGCAGGCGATTGCGCAGGACCTTGTGATAGTCGCGGCCGCGGGCGTACATCGAGACGACGGCCTCGCCGGGCCGCGTGAGGCGCGCGGTCTCCTGCGCCTGCCACTGCTCGCCGCGCGACTCGGGCAGGTAGTCCATGCGCGCCGTGATGACGCGCAGCGCGCCGGGCTGCAGCTCGGCGGGGCGCGCCCGCTTCATGCCGTGCGCGGCCATGTAGCCCATGCTGCCGTGGAAGCCCGCCTCGAGCCACGCGCGCAGGCCTTGCTCGGCATCGCCGAGGTCGACCTCCGCGACGCCGATCTGTGAGAATCCCAACTCGCGCGCCCAGCCCTCGAGGCGCCGCAAGAGAGCGACCTTCGCGGGATCCTCCCCGACCTCATGACGCAGCTGCAACATCCGCCAATTCTAGGAACATCGAGCGCCGACTGGCCGGACGAGGCCGCTTGCGCGCGTGACGCCGGCGGCCTCGCGCGCGCGCCGGCGCTGCGCGACGCGTTCGTCGAGCTGGAAGGACCGCTGGGCGCGGGCAAGACGACCTTCGTGCGGCACCTGCTGCATGCGCTGGGCGTCGAGGGCCGCATCAAGAGCCCGACCTACGCGGTCGTCGAGACCTACGAGCTCGACCACGTGGCCATCTCGCACTTCGACTTCTACCGCTTCGACGACCCCCAGGAATGGGAGGACGCGGGCCTGCGCGACCTGTTCGGCGCGCCGGGCCTGAAGCTGGTCGAATGGGCCAAGAAGGCCGAACCGCTGCTGCCCGTGCCCGACCTGCGCGTGACCATCACGCCACACGACGATGGCATTCGACGCGTCCGATTCGATGCAATGACACCGAAGGGGCTGGAACTGATCGACAATCTGGGTTCATGAAGCGTAGAGACTTGCTGCGTGGCGGCAGCCTCGTGCTGTGCCTGGGCGCCACCGACCTCGTGTTCGGTGCCAGCATCGTCGCCGTCAGAATCTGGCCCGCCGCCGACTACACGCGCGTCACCATCGAGTCCGACGAGCCGCTGCAGGCGCGCAACTTCCTGGCCAACGACCCCAACCGGCTCGTCGTCGACATCGACAACCTCGAGCTGAGCCCCGCCCTGCGCGACATGGTCGGCAAGGTGCGGCCCGACGACCCGTACATCGCCGGCGTGCGCGTCGGCCAGAACCAGCCGCGCGTGGTGCGCCTGGTGCTCGACCTGAAGCAGGCCGTCGCGCCGCAGCAGTTCATGCTGGCGCCCGTCGCGGCCTACCAGCACCGGCTCGTGTTCGACCTGTACCCGGTCAAGGAACAGGATCCGCTGCTCGCGCTGCTGCGCGGCAAGGAGCAGGCCGAGCAGCACGCCGCGCAGGAGGTGCAGGACGCGCTGGGCGAGTTCATCGGCCGCATCCCGCGCGGCGCCAGCGCGCCGCTCGTGCCCGGCACCGACCTCGCGTCGATCCCGCCGCCCCCGGGCAGCTCGGGCCCGCGCGTGGCCGAGGTCGGTTCCGCGATGCGCGGCGCCGCGGGCATCGACACGTCGACGATGGAGACGCAGGCCCCGTTCGCGGCGCGCCCGCTCACGCCCGAGGAAAAGCGCAAGGTCGACCGCCTGCTGGTCATCGCGATCGACCCCGGCCACGGCGGCGAGGATCCCGGCGCGACCGGCCCCACCGGCCTGCACGAGAAGGACGTCGTGCTGGCCATCGCGCTGCAGCTGCGCGAGCGCCTGAACGCCAAGCCCGGCGTGCGCGTGCTGCTCACGCGCGACTCCGACTTCTTCGTGCCGCTGGGCGAGCGCGTGAAGAAGGCCGAGCGCGTGCAGGCCGACCTGTTCGTCTCCATCCACGCCGACGCGTTCTTCACGCCCGACGCCAAGGGCGCCTCGGTGTTCGCGCTGAGCCAGGGCGGCGCCTCGAGCGCCGCGGCACGCTGGATGGCCAACAAGGAGAACCACTCCGACGCGGTGGGCGGCGTCAGCGTGAAGGTCAAGGACGCCCAGGTGATGCGCGCGATGCTCGACATGAGCACCACCGCGCAGATCAAGGACAGCCTGCGCGTGGGCGGCGAGGTGCTGTCGCGCATCGGCAAGGTCGGCAAGCTGCACCGCGGCCAGGTGGAACAAGCCAGCTTCGCGGTGCTCAAGGCGCCGGCCATCCCGTCGATCCTCGTCGAGACGGCGTTCATCTCGAACCCGCAGGAAGAGGACAGGCTGCGCGACCCCGACTACCGCACGAGGCTGGTCGAGGCGCTGTTCACGGGAATCGACCGCTACTTCGCGAAGAATCCGCCGATCGCGCGGCACCGCGACCTGTAGGACGGCGCCGCGACCTGCGCCGCGGGCCGCGTTCGTGTCAGCCTCGCTGAACTTCTTCACATCCGGGACAGCCTGCGCGCCTGACTTGCGGCGCATCGGACAAGGTCGTCCGACTCCGAGGAGTTCCAGATGATCCAATCAGCCAGGCACGGCCTCGCGCTCGCCGTGGCCGTTGTCGTCGCCGGCGCCGCCGGATCGGCGTTCGCGCAGCAGCGCGACGATCACGCGCCGCCGCACGCCGCGCCGCTCAGACCGGCTGCTCCTTCTTGCGCAGGATCCCCACCAGCGCCAGCACGCCCGGGATGATGATCATCGCCAGGAAGATCCACTGCAGGTGGCCCTTGACCCACGGCAGGTTGCCGATGCCGAAGCCCAGCAGCGTGACGCTGCCGATCCACAGCACGGCACCGCTGACGTCGAAGATCGTGAAGCGACGGCGCGTCATGCAGGTGACGCCGGCCACGAACGGGGCGAAGGTGCGCACGAAGGGCATGAAGCGGCCGGCGATCAGCGCGGCGCCGCCGTACTTCTCGAAGAACGCGTGCGACTTGTCGAAGCCTTCCTTGTTGAACCAGCGCGAGTTCTCCCAATGGAAGACGCGCGGCCCGATCCAGCGGCCGATCGTGTAGTTCGTCTGGTTGCCCAGCACCGCGGCGGCCAGCATCACGGTGAGCGCCATCGAGAGGTCCATCGCGCCGCTGGCAGCCAGGCCGCCGACCAGGAACAGCAGCGAGTCGCCCGGCAGGAAGGGCATCACGACGACGCCCGTCTCGACGAAGATGACCGCGAACAGCACCGCGTACACCCACACGCCGTTGTTGGCCACGAACGCCGCCAGGTATTGGTCGGCGTGAAGGAAATGCTGGAAAAGGGGAATCAGGGAGTCCATGGCCGGCGATTATCGACGGGCATTCCTACAATACGGGGATGAGTCTCCCAGCAGCGCCCGCCGAGCGGCGCGCCATCCGTGAACTACCCGACGAACTGGTCAGCCAGATCGCCGCGGGCGAGGTCGTCGAGCGGCCCGCGTCCGTGGTGCGCGAGCTCGTCGACAACGCGCTCGACGCCGGCTCCGCGCAGGTCAACGTCCGCCTGGTGGCGGGCGGCGTGCGCGCCATCCTGATCGAGGACGACGGCTGCGGCATCGAGGCCGCCGAGCTGCCGCTCGCGCTCAAGCGCCATGCCACCAGCAAGATCCGCTCGCTCGACGACCTCGAGATGGTCTCGACGATGGGCTTTCGCGGCGAGGCGCTGGCGGCGATCGCGTCGGTGTCGGAGCTGGCGCTGGTCAGCCGCACGCCCGCGGCCGCGCACGCGCAGCGCCTGGACGCCCGCTCCGGCGAGCTCGCGCCCGCCGCGCGCGCGCAAGGCACCACCGTCGAGGTGCGCGAGCTGTTCTTCAGCACGCCGGCGCGGCGCAAGTTCCTGAAGTCAGACTCCACCGAGCTCGCGCACTGCGTCGAGGCCGTGCGCCGCCACGCGCTGGTGCGCCCGGGCGTGGGCTTCGCCGTGTGGCACGAGGGCAAGCTGGTCGAGCAGTGGCGCGCGGCCGACGAGGCGCAGCGCATCCGCGACGTCCTCGGCGACGAGTTCGTCGACAACAGCCGCCCGCTGGCCGCCGAGATCGGCCCGATCGCCATCCACGGCCGCGTGGGCCTGCCCGCCGCGGCGCGCACGCGCAGCGACCACCAGTACGTCTACGTCAATGGCCGCTACGTGCGCGACCGCCTGATCGCGCATGCCCTGCGCGCCGCCTACGAGGACGTGCTGCACGGCCAGAAGCAGCCGGCGTACGTGCTGTTCATCGAGATCGATCCCGCGCGGGTCGACGTCAACGTGCACCCGACGAAGATCGAGGTGCGCTTCCGCGATTCCGGCGCCATCCACCAGGCCGTCAAGCGCGCGGTGGAGGACGTGCTCGCGCCGTCGGGCGCCACGGCGCCGGGCGCGAACGCCGGCACCGGCGTGGTCGGCACCGCGTTCGGCACGCCCGGCGGGTTCGCCGCGGCGGCGGCGGCTGCCGTCGAGCGCCTCAACGGCAGCGGCAGCGCCGCCACGCCCGGCTGGAACGCGGCGGGCTTCGCGCCCGCGCGCCCGTGGCCGGTGGCCGAGGACAGTCGACCGATGCTGGCCGGCGCCACGACGGCGTCGCTGTTCGCGCGAGCCTTCGGCGATTCGAGCGCGCCGGCGCCCGCGGCCGGCGGCGTGCTCGAGTCGGGCGGCACGGCCCTCCTCGAGGCCCGCGAACCCGCTGCCGCGCCCGCCTGGACGCGCCCGCAGGGCAACGACGAGGCGGCGGCCGCCGTCGCCAAGGCCGACGCCACCGACTGGCCGCTGGGGCGCGCCATCGCGCAGATCCAGGGCGTGTACGTGCTGGCCGAGAACGCGCACGGGCTGGTCGTGGTCGACATGCACGCCGCGCACGAGCGCATCGTCTACGAGCGCCTGAAGGCCGGCGCCGCCACGCACGACATGCCCACGCAGGCGCTGCTGATCCCCGCCACGTTCGCCGCCACGCCGGCCGAGCATGCACTGGTCGAGACGCACGCCGAGACGCTGCGCACGCTCGGGCTGGACGTCTCGCCGATGGGCCCGCAGACGCTGGCCGTGCGCAGCCTGCCCGCGGCGCTGCTGCAGGCCGACCCGGTCGACCTCGTGCGCTCGGTGCTGGCCGATCTCGCCGAGGTCGACGCCAGCACGATGGTCCAGCGCGCCCGCGACGACGTGCTGGCCTCGATGGCCTGCCACGGCGCCGTGCGCGCCAACCGCCGCCTGACGCTCGAGGAAATGAACGGCCTGCTGCGCCAGATGGAGGCCACCGAGCGCTCCGACCAATGCAATCATGGCCGCCCCACGTGGCGCCAGGTGACGATGAAGGAACTCGACGCGCTGTTCCTGCGCGGACGTTGACGTCCCGCCAGCGCGCCTTTAGCCAAATTTCCGGCCCGACCCCGACATGACCGACTCCCCCACTCCGCCACCCAAGCCGCCGGAAGACCCGAGCCCGACGCCCACCACCGCCGGCACGCCCGCCGCGCCGCGCCGCATCCCGCGCGCCGAGGCGCCGCGCCCCGAGCCGGAGGACCACCGCAAGGTCGGCCAGCGCGTGATGGAGCAGCGCCCGCACGAGCGCAAGCCGACCGAGCACGCCGCCACGCGCGGCAACAAGCCCGACCTGCGCGACCTGCCGCGCCCGCGCCGCGACGTGCCGTCCAACGTCTGGCGCGCCGACCCGCCGCGGGGCACGCCGTCGCCCGACATGCCCGCGCACGACCGCCGCGACGGCCCGCGCCGCGCCCATGGCGACGCCCCGCGCCCCGACCGCCCCGGCGAACGTCGCACCAGCCCCGGCCCATGGCAAGACCGCGGCCCACGCTACGAGTTCCGCGACCGCCAGGACGACCGCCGCCCCGGCCCGCCGCCGCAAGGCGAACGCCGCCGCGACGCGCAGCCGCCCGACGAGCGCGACGCCCCGCCGCGCGAAGGTGATCGCCCCCGCTTCGAGGATCGTGATGGGCCGCGATTCGAAAACCGCGATCGGCCGCGTTTCGAGGATCGCGACCGTCCGCGATCCGATGACCGCGGCCGCCCTCGGTTCGAAGACCGTGACCGTCCTCGCTTCGAGGATCGCGACCGACCCCGCGCCGACGACCGCGACCGCCCGCAGCACGGCGACCGCGGCCGCACGTCGTACGGCGATCGCGACCGTGCGCCCTACGGCGGCGAGCGCGATCGCGGGCCGTTCAACGAACGCGGCCGCGGCCCGAGCTACCCGCAAGGCCCCAACGAGCGTCCGCGCCAGGTGAGCACGCGCGGCGACGAGCGCGCGCCGCAGGGCTACGCCGCCGAACGCGGCCGGCCCGAGCGCGGCGATCGCCGCCCGCCCGGCCCAGGCGAGCGCCCGCCGCGCCGCCGCGACGACGTCCCGCCCGAGGCCTTCGCGCCGCGTCCGCCGCAGGACCCGCGGGCGCCGCATCCCGCGGTCGATCCGGATGCGCCCAGGCGCGAGGACCAGCGCCTGTCCAAGGTGCTGGCCGAGCGCGGCATCGCGTCGCGCCGCGAGGCCGACGAGTGGATCGATGCGGGCTGGGTCAAGGTCGACGGCGAGGTCGCCTCGCTGGGCGCGCGCGTGTTCCCGCACCAGGTCATCGAGGTCGACGAGGCCGCCAGGACGCAGCAGGCGCGCCGCGTCACCATCCTGCTGCACAAGCCGGTGGGCTACGTCAGCGGCCAGGCCGAGGACGGCTACGAGCCGGCGTCGGTGCTCGTCACGCCCGACAACCGCTGGCCCGAGGATCCGTCGCGCGAGCGCTGGCACGCGGGCCACGGCCGCCATCTCGCGCCGGCCGGACGGCTCGACATCGACTCCACCGGCCTGCTGGTGCTGACGCAGGACGGCCGCGTCGCGCGCCACCTGATCGGCGACGAGTCGGACGTCGAGAAGGAATACCTTGTGCGCGTCGAGTACCCGGGCGGCGACCAGTTCCCCGACGCCGACCTGGAGCGCCTGCGCCACGGCCTCTGGCTGGACGGCCACGAGCTGCGCCCGGCCAAGGTCAGCTGGGCCAACGAGGACCAGCTGCGCTTCGTGCTGCGCGAGGGCCGCAAGCGCCAGATCCGCCGCATGTGCGAGGCCGTCGGCCTGGTCGTCACCGGCCTGAAGCGCGTGCGCATCGGCAGCGTGGTGCTGGGCAAGCTGCCGCCCGGCCAGTGGCGCTACCTGCGCGACGACGAACGGTTTTGACCGCCGCGCCCGAACCGACCGCGTCTCCGCGCTGGCTGGGCCTGGCCGGCCCCACCGCGTCCGGCAAGACCGCACTGGCGCTGGCACTGGCGCGGCGCTGGCCGGTGGAGATCGTCAGCGTCGACTCGGCGCTCGTCTACCGCGGCATGGACATTGGCACTGCCAAGCCCAGCGCCGCGGAACAGGCCGCCGCGCCGCATCACCTGCTCGACCTCATCGACCCCGCGCAGTCGTACTCCGCCGCGCAGTTCGTGGCCGACGCGCGCCGTCTCGCGGGCGAGATTCGCGCCCGCGGCCGCTGGCCGCTGCTGGTGGGCGGCACGATGATGTACTTCAAGGCGCTGGTCGACGGCCTCGACGAGATGCCGCCCGCCGACCCCGCGATTCGCGCGGCCATCGACGCCGAGGCCGCGCAGCACGGCTGGCCCGCGATGCACGCGCGCCTGGCCGAGGTCGACCCGGTCACCGCCGCGCGACTGAAGCCCAACGACTCGCAGCGCATCCAGCGCGCGCTCGAGGTCTGGCGCGCCGGCGGCACGCCGCTGTCGACGCTGCACCAGCGCGCGCGGCGCGAAGCCCCGCCGCGCGACGGCGCCCTCCTCGCGCTCGAGCCCGCGTCACGCGCGTGGCTGCACGCGCGCATCGCGCAACGCTTCGACGCGATGCTCGGCGCCGGCTTCCTGGACGAGGTGCGCCGCCTGCGCACCGACCGCACGCTCCATCTCGACCTCCCCTCGATGCGCTGCGTCGGCTACCGCCAGGCCTGGGAAGCGCTGGACGCGTCCGACCCTCCCGACCTCGCCGACCTGCGCGAGCGCGGCATCGCGGCCACGCGGCAACTGGCCAAGCGCCAGATCACGTGGCTGCGCAGCATGCCGCACCGGCACGTGGTCGAGGCGGATGCGGCGGATGTCGAGGCGCGGCTGGTGGCGATCGTCGAGTCGCTGGTCGGGCCGGCCGGCACCACGCCTTCGATCGACCCGCCACCGCCGCCGGCATGAGGCGCTTCGGCGATCCCGTCACAATCGGCGACCGCTTGCTGGTCGGGGCGCTCATCGCGGCAGCGGCGGTGGTCGTGGCACTGGACGCCGTCACCGCCGTGCGCCTGCTCGTGTTCGAATCGGCGCCGCCCGCCATTCACCAGACCGAGGCGGCCATCCGGGAAGTGGCGGCAACCAAAGGACGGCGCGGCAGCGTCCCGGGCGTCTTCGTCGCGACGAACGATGGATGGATGCCGTTGCACGCGGGCCCGGCCACCGTGCTCGGCACACCCCGAACCGGCGTCGGATCGAAGCGCGTGCTGCAGAACGTCCTGGCGACCGTGACCTGGATCGATGCGCCCGCCAGCGCGTTCGGCGAGCCGATCCACTACCCGGTGCACATCGAACAGTCGGGCCGCGTCCTGATCGACGTCGACGGAGCGGCCGGCATCGTCCGCATCGAACTGCGCGACCTGGCCGTCGAGGCGGGCCTCTGCGGCGCGTTTCTGGCAGCTTTGGTGTGGTTCCTGGTCGCCATGAACCGGCGCGACAAGGTCAAGATGGCCGCAGCTCGCGCGGCGTGGCGTCGGCTGCACCGCGAGTGAATGCCGCACGAAGATCGGATCGCAGTCATCAACCGTCGACGAACCGGCGTTGGGGTGACGTCCCTCTCGATCACTGAAGCTCCCGAGACCCGATCGCGGAAGTCCTGTCGTCGGAGGTTTATCCGACGATACCCTTCATCACCTTTTCCAGAATTGCACCAACTTCTGGTCGCGACACGCGAATGAGGGCAATTGCGATTGCAGCAGCGCCCTTCCCATTCTTTAAAATCTGATGCTTCAAGACTGCATAGGCGACCCTTGGGAGGAAAGCGTATGTGAAACGGCCAACCAGGGCAAGAACGATGGTCGCCGCAAGAATCGATGCGATCGACACCGCCCATATCAGATATGGCATCACGAAAATAAACTGCGAGAGAGCAATCCTTCCGAATATCAGCCCTCCGTGCAACCCCCCATCAAAAACAGCGAACAGGGCCCCCATCGCGATGCCCGCGAAGATCGTGCCCATGGACAAGCTGGATAATATTCCAGCAAATATATAAATCAGTGCTACGCCGGTGCGCTCGGTCGCCAATGCGCGTGCAAAGAGCTTGCGAAGAACGCCGATCGATAGCGCCTCGATACCCGCTGGAACGAGCATGGATACGTCCACGCGAACAATCACGTCGCGCCATTCAGGACTGATGGGGCCGCCTCCATATGGGACGAGCATCTCAGCTGCGGTTGCGATGCATATCATTCGCGCGCAGGTCGCTATAAAAACTTTGTCTGACCGGATGCAGAAAACGAGTATCGTCACGGGCCTGCCAGGCTTGCTCAAGCCAGTTCTGCACTCTTTTCTCTTCATCCTCGTAGCTGAAAAGGATAAAACAGAGCAGCAGTCCGCCTGCTACTCCAGATAAGACGCGCAATGCGATCATCATCCCCCTACCGACATTCGTTCTACCGCGCACATTGAGGCCCAGCCCAAGGAGCGATCAATCCCCATGAACATCGCTGCCAAGTGGCGCTCGCGACAGGCGTGATCGCTCCAAGCAGTCACGGTAGATATTCGGATCGCCCCACGGTGGCCGGTGCGCCTCCTGGGGACCAGATCGGGCATGGAAAGCGCCCGCGAATCGAGCGTGTTTGGCGAACGTGCCCGCTGCCTTCCTCACAAATGGAAGCCTTCACGTGGGCTCTGGTCGAAGTCGTATGCTCGCGTCCGCCCGTGCGCTGACGGCGGACTGGTTGATCCGCTCTCACAAGCCTTGTTGCCAGAACACGCACACCGACAGGAGCACCAACATGAGTCTCGCAGACTACGTGGCCAAGTTCGAGGACGGCGGCTACATCATCGCCGGCGGCAAGAAGGTCGAGTTCAAGATGGCCGACGGCGACTACCGGGCGGCGATGGCGTGCCACAACGCCACGTTCATCTGGCTGTACCGCGCCACGCACGACGGCGAGTTCCCGCCGCTGAAATCTCTCGAGGCCGGCGTCACCCAGGACTTCGTCAACAACCTGATCAAGCTGGGCCACCCGACGCGGGTGACCTCGCGCAGCGGACCACTCGCGGGCGACGTCCTGATCTTCGCCGACCCCGACACGTCGACGGTCGCGCGCCACTCCTGCGTGGTGGTCGGCGGCGGCAAGGTCATTGCCGGCTACAACCAGACCGGCTGGTTCGACGGCGGCCTCGTCGACGACTTCAGCCAGCACAGCACGACGGACATCGACTGGGTCGCGCGCTGCTGCGGCCTGACGGCGCGCCGCGCCGACGCTGCCGGTGCGCAGCGCTACATCTGGGCGGTGCGTGAGGCGACCGCGCTCGCCGCGGCCAGGTAGCCGGCCCGACGAGGCGCCGTGCTGCGCCCGCCGCCACTGCCCGGCAGGCCAGGACCGGACGGATCGCCGGGCTGCAGGGAATCGCATCCGGCCTCAGTGCTCGACGCCTCCGCGCGGGCATGAAAAAGCCGCTGGGCCTGCGCGCAACAGCGGCTTTCGCGGGCGACGCGATGCCCCTCAGGTCGACACGCGCTCCCCGTTCTTGCGCGGCTTGATCGGCCCCGTGCGAACGCAGTTGCGGCCGGCTTCCTTGGCGGCCTCGAGGGCCTGTTCGGCCTCGTGCACCATCGTGTCGACGCTCAGCTGGCCCTGGTGGACGGTGGACACGCCGATGCTGACGGTGGCCACCACGTGCGTCTGGTTCCAGGTGTAGGGCGCGGATGCCACCTGTTGGCGGATGCGCTCGGCGGCGTCGAGCGCGCCCAGCGGGTCGGTGTTGGGCAGGAAGACCGCCAGCTCGGCGCCGCCGAAGCGGGCCAGCAGGTCGGGCTGCCGCAGCGTGGTGCCCACGCGCTTGGTGACCTCGAGCAGCAGCGCGTCACCACACAGCTGGCCCAGGTGCTCGTTGATGCGGCGCAGGTGGTCGGCGTCGATCAGCAGCAGCGCGCCGTCGTCGCCGTAGCGGCGGCAGCGGGCGAACTCGCGTTCCACGAGCTCGAGGAAGTGGCGGCGGTTGGACAGGCCGGTGAGGTCGTCGTCGACAGCCTGCAGCACCTGGCGCGCGCGGGTGTCGGCCACCACGCGGGCCAGGCGGATCACGACACCTGCCAGCATCAGGGCGCCGAGGGCGAAGAAGACGGCAACGCTCAGCGCGATCAGGCCGCCGAGTCCACCCGCGAGCATGCCCAGTCCCGTGGCCACGGCGATGCCGGCCAGCGCGATGGCGATGGCCGTGCCGGCCCAGAAACGCGTGCTGCGCCGCTCGAGCACCTTCACGAGCCCGCTCAACGTCGAGGAATCGATTTCAGCCGTCACCCTTCCACCTCAGGAGATGTCATGCCCGCCGACCAGACCCGCCGGCAATTCCAGCGCCCGGCTCTGCGGCCGGGCTCCACGCCGGCGCCCCGGGGCGGGACGACGGCACTCTGACACTATCGGCCGTCGCGGCCAGTCCATGAGCGGAACTTTTGACCGATTGTGCGGCAGAGGTCGCCGGCGGGACAGTCTCCTGCGGCCCTAAGTCACGTAAATGGTGAATCTCCGCGGGCGGAAGCGGCGCAGCGTGAGAATCTGCGCGGAACGGGCTGGCCGTCGGCGTGCGAATCTCCACGGGCGTCGGGTCGAGCCGCGCCGCGCCGCGCCGCGGTCGAGCATGCGCCATCCCGTATGCTTGGCGCCGGATGAACACGCCCTCGCCTTCCGGATCTACCCCCTTGCTCGACGTCGCCGGCCTGGCCAAGCGCTACGGCGACGCCGCCGTCTTCAGCGACGTCTCCCTCGTCATGCGGCGCGGCGAACTCGTCGCGCTGCTGGGCGAATCGGGCGTCGGCAAGTCGACCCTCCTGAACTGCGTGGCCGGACTCGACACCGCCGACGCCGGCCGCGTCACGCTGGCCGGCCGCGACGTGCTGGGCCTGTCCGAGCCCGACGCCGCCCGCCTGCGCCGCGAGGACCTGGGCTTCGTGTTCCAGGCCTTCCACGTCCTGCCGCACCTGAACGTGGCCGACAACGTGGGCCTGCCGCTGCAACTGCTCGGCCGACCGCGCGGCGACCGCGTGGCGCGCATGCTGGCGGCCGTCGGCCTGGACGGCCTGGGCGAACGCGCCCCGCGCCAGCTCTCCGGCGGCCAGCTTCAGCGCGTGGCCATCGCCCGCGCCCTCGTGCACGAGCCGGCCCTCGTGCTGGCCGACGAGCCCACCGGCAACCTCGACCCGCGCAGTGCCAGCCTGGTGATGGACGTGCTCGTCGACGCCGCCCGCCGCACCGGCGCAGGCGTGCTGATGGTGACGCACTCGCCGCCTGCCGCGGCGCGCTGCGATCGGGTGCTGGAGCTGACGTCCCAGGGCGTGAGGCTGCCGGTGGCGACGCCGGCGACGGTCTGAGTCGTCGATCGATCGCCGCGGTTGAGGGCGGCGTCACGCATGGCGCCGAAGCGTCGTCTCGAGCGACAGGCGAGCCTCGACGCGGAATGAACGTCACCGGCCCGACCTGACCGACTCGCTCCGATTCACCCTCCCGACCTGACCGACCCGCCCCGGTTCGCCTTTCCGACATGTCCGACTCGATCCTGTTCGCCCTGCCGACCTGACCGAGCGGCTCCGGCTCGCCCTCGCGACCCGATCGACAGGTTCGGGCGTGTCCTGGCGCGGCCGGATGCCGCGGCCGTCCGCGCTATCCGCAGCGACTCAGCGTCACCTCGATCCCGTTGAGCACCGACGTGCCCGACAACGGGTCGCGCAGCCGGTCGTCCAGCAGGTCGTTCAGGTTGGCGCCCGGCCGCTGCGCGGCGACGCCCAGGCGCGTGCCGGCCTGGTCGTGGCCCCAGCCGTGAGGCACGCTGACGACGCCCGGCATCATCTCGTCGGTGAGCATGGCCGGCAACTCGATGGCGCGACCCTCGGCGCCCTCCAGGCGCACGCGGTCGCCGGCCTGCACGCCGTGGCGGGCGGCGTCCTGCGGGTGCAGCAGCGCGGTGCAGCGCTCCGGGCCCTTGGCGAGCGTGGGCAGGTTGTGCATCCAGCTGTTGTTGGAACGGACGTCGCGCCGGCCCACCACCACCAGCGCGGGCGCCGCCTCGGCCAATGCGGCGTCGACCGCCGCCAGCTCCACGGCCACCGGCGCCGGCCACAGCTCGATCCTGCCGCTGGGCGTGCGCAGGATGCCCGGCAGTCGCGGCGCGAGCGCGCCCAGGTCGACGCCGTGCGGCGCCTCCTTCAACGCGGCCAGGCTCAGGCCGCCCGGCTTCTGGCCGAAGCGGTCGCCGTACGGCCCGGCGCGCAACGCGAGATCCAGCATGCGCTCGGGGCCCGGCGTCGGTCCAAGGGCGGCCAGCATCGCGGACTGCAGCGCGTCGGGCACGCCGGTGGCGAGCCGCCGCAGGTCGTCGGCCAGCAGTTGGTCGTCGAACGCGGCCAGGTCGAACCCCGGCTCGCCCGCACCGGGCTCGTCGCGCAGCATCGCGGCCATGCGCAGCAGTGCCTGCCACTCGGCCTGCGCACCGGGCCGCGGCGCGAACACCGGAGGGCTGTAGCGCGCGTGGTTGCGGCAGGACAGCTGCGGGAAGCTGACGTCGTAATGCGGCTCCTCGAACGACGACAGCCCCGGCAGGATGACGTCGGCGTGCTGCGTCGTCTCGTTGAGGTAGATGTCCACGCTGACCATGAACTCGAGCTGGCCCAGCGCCTGCGCGATGCGCGCGCCGTTGGGCGCCGACAGCACCGGGTTGCTGGCCACCGAGATCAGCGCCTTGACCTGGCCCGGCCCGGCGGTCTCGATCTCCTCGGCGAGGCAACTGGTCGGGTACTCGCCCAGCACCTCGGGCGCGCCCGAGACGCGGCTGTGCGTGCGCCCCGTCACCATCCCGCGGCCGACGCCCGGCTTGCCCTGCGTGTTGGCAGCGAAGGCCGCGGCCTGCGGGAACATCGCGCCGCCCTCGGCGTCGAGGTGCCCGGTCAGGATGTTCAGCGCATCGATCAGCACCGAGTTGAGCGTGCCGAAGCGCTGGGTGCTCGACCCGATGCGCGAGTAGACGGCGCCCCGCGGCGCCGCGGCCAGCTGTCGCACCAGCGTGCGCTGCGCCTCGGCGGGCACGCCGCAGCGGCCGGCCATTCGCTCGGGGCTGTACGGCGCGACGGCCCGCTGCAGCGCCTCGACGCCCGTCTCGCCCGTCGCGAGGAACTCCTCGAGGCGGCCCGGCCGTACCAGGCCCTCGTCGAACACCGCATGCACCAGGCCCAACAGCAGGAACACGTCGGTGCCGGGGCGGATGAAGTGGTGCTCGTCGGCGACCGCGGCCGTCTCGGTGCGGCGAGGATCGACCACGACCAGCCGCCCGCCGCGCGCACGCATCGCCTTCGCGCGACCGCGGAAGTCGGGCACCGTCCACATGCTGCCGTTGCTCGCCATCGGGTTGGCGCCCAGCATCAGCAGGAAGTCGCAACGGTCGATGTCGGGCACCGGCACGGTCAGCGCGTGGCCGTACATCCAGCCGCTGGCGACCTGGCGCGGCATCTGGTCGAGCGTGGACGCGCTGAAGATGTTGCGCGTGCCGGCCGCGCGAAGCAGCCGCTGCACGTACAGGCCCAGGCCCAGCCGGTGCACGTTCGGGTTGCCCAGCGTGAACGCGAGCGCGTCGCGGCCGTGCTCGGCCACCAGCGGCGGCAGGCGGCGCGCGATCTCGGCGTAGGCCTCGTCCCAGGAGGCCTCGACGAAGCGGCCGTCGCGCTTGATCAGCGGCTGCCGCAGCCGGTCGGGGTCGTCCTCGAGATCCTTCAGCGCCACCGCCTTCGGGCAGATGTAGCCATGGCTGAAGACATCCTGCTCGTCGCCGCGGATCGCGATCACGCGCGCGTGATCGCCCGTGCCCGACACCGTCAGGCTCAGGCCGCAGCAAGCCTCGCACAGCGGGCAGATGCGCTGCACCGTGCGGGTGGGCGCGGCAGCGTCGGAAGAATTGTCGGCGGTCATGGCGTGTTGTCTCGATGTGGTTCGTGCAGGTCTGGCGCAAAGCATACGGCGCCGTGATCGATGATGGGGACCTCGCTGCGTCGTGGCTGCCACTTCGGCGACAAACCCAGGGAAATGCGGCGCACGGCGCCGATCGCCCGGTTAACCGGCCGTTGCGCGCCGGCGGACTTTCCGATTGATGGCAGGATGCCGGTGTCCCGTCGATCGCCTCGCCCTTGAACTTCGCCTCGTCCTCTTCGCCGCCGCGTCCTCGAACCCTGTCGATGGTCGCGCTGCACCTGCGCCTGCTGCGGGCCGAATGGCGCCATCATCCGTGGCGCCAGGCCGCGGCCGTCATCGCGGTGGCGCTCGGCGTCGCGCTGGCATTCGCGGTGCAACTGATCAACGCGTCGGCGCTGTCGGAGTTCTCCGCGGCCGTGCACGCCGCCAGCGGTGCGCCCGACTTCAGCGTGCGGCCGCGCGACGGCCTGCTGCCCGAAGACCTCTACCCGCGGCTCGCCGCGACGCCGGGCGTCGCGCGGGCCAGCCCCGTCATCGACCTGCCGGTGGCCCTGCACGGCAGCGACGGCCAGTCGCACTCGGCGCACCTGCTGGGCCTGGACGCCTTCGTCGCGCCGTGGATCTCGCCGGGCTGGCTCGTGCAGCCCGAAGCCGCGACGGCCTCGGGCGCCGCGTCCGCGGGCACGCCGCTGGCGGCGCTCGACCCGGATCTCGTGTTCGTCAACGCCGCGGCCCGCGCCCTGATCGGCAACGCGACGCGCGTCACGCTGATGGTCGACGGCCGCGCGCAAGAGTTCGCGATCGGCGGACGCATCGCCGCCGACGGCCCGGCCCTGCTCGTGATGGACATCGCCGGCGCGCAGACGCATTTCGATCGCGCCGGGTCGCTGTCGCGCATCGACGTGCGGCTGGCGCCCGGCGCGCGCCAGGAGGCCGTGATGGCCGCGCTCGACGCCGGCCCCGACGTGCGCGCCGCCGCGCCCGACGAGGCCGCGCTGCGCATGGCGCGGCTGTCGCAGTCCTACCGCGTCAACCTCAGTGTGCTGTCGCTGGTGGCGTTGTTCACAGGTGGCTTCCTCGTGTTCTCCGTGCAGTCGCTGGCCGTGGCCAAGCGCATCCCGCAGCTCGCCCTGCTGGGCGTGCTGGGCATGGACGGCCGCCAGCGCCGCTGGCTGGTGTGGATCGACAGCCTGATGGTGGGCGTGCTCGGCGGCATCGGCGGCCTGGTGCTGGGCACCGTGCTGGCGGCCGCGGCGCTGCGCGCCCTCGGCGGCGACCTGGGCAGCGGCACGCTGGGCGGCAGTGCGCCGCACCTGCAATGGAGCGCGCTGGCTGCGCTCGCGTACGGCGCGCTGGGCATCGCGTCCGCGTTCGCCGGCGGCTGGTGGCCGGCGCGAGCGGCGCAGGGCCTCGCGCCCGCGCAAAGCCTCAAGGGACTCAGCAGCGCCGCGCACGGCAACTGGCCCGCGGCCGCGGGACTCGGACTGATCGTGCTGGCCGGCCTGCTCGCACTGGTGCCGCCGTGGCACGCGATTCCGTGGGGCGCGTACGCCTGCGTCGGCGTGCTGCTGCTGGGCGGCATCAGCCTGGTGCCGCAGGTCGTCGCGCTGTTGCTCAAAGGCTTTCGAGGGGCGCGCAATCCGGTGGCCGCGCTCGCCGTGGCGCGCGCGGTCGACCAGCGCCACACCGCCACCGCGGCGGTGGCCGGCGTCGTCGCCAGTCTCAGCCTGGTCGTCGCGCTGACGGTGATGGTGACGAGCTTTCGCGACTCGCTGATCGTCTGGCTCGACGACGTGCTGCCTGCCGACATCTACGTGCGCCAGGATCCCGGCACCAGCGACACCCCCGCCTTCCTCGCACCGGCCATTGTTGCCGCCGCATCGGGCCCCGGCGTGCGGCAGCTGCGCGCCGAGCGCGTGCTGCCGGTCACGCTCGCCCCCGAGCAGCCCGACGCCACGCTGCTGGTGCGCGACCTGCTGCCCGGCGAGACGCAGCCCAAGCTGCCGTGGATCGTCGCCCCCGACGACGACACCCCCGCCACGCTCGACCTGCTGTCCGTCTATCCGAGCGAAGTGCTGGCGGCGCTGCAGCACCTGCACAAGGGCGACGTCATCTCCGTGCCCCTGCCGCCGCCACGCGGGGTCGCGTCGGCCGGCGACGTGCGCACGACGGCCGTGCGCGCCGTCGTGCGCGGCATCTGGCGCGACTACGCCCGCCAGCAGGGCGCCCTGTTGATGTCGCGCGCCGACTGGCTGCGACTGACCGGCGACGACCGCATCGGCGGCCTGGCCGTCTGGCTGGACGCGCCGGACGCTGCCGGTGCGACGGGCGCCACGGCGTCGCGCGGATCGGCGACAGGCGACGCCGTCGTGGCGCGCATCAAGGCCGCGGTGCCGCCCGGGTCGCCCACCGAGGTCGCCACCGCCGGCGAGCTGCGCACCTACTCGCTGCGCATCTTCGACCGCAGCTTCGCCGTCACGCGCTGGCTGCAGGGCGTCGCGCTGGCGATCGGGCTGGCGGGCATCGCGGCCAGCTTCTCGGCGCAGGTGCTCGCGCGGCGCCGCGAGTTCGGCACGCTGCAGCACCTGGGCTTCACGCGGCGCCAGGTGCTGACGCTGGTGGCGTCCGAGGGCGCGTTGTGGAGCGCGGTCGGCGCGGTGCTGGGACTGGCGCTCGGGCTGGCCGTCAGCGTCGTGCTGGTCAAGGTCGTGAACCCGCAGAGTTTCCACTGGACGATGCAGATGAGCGTGCCGCCCGGCACGCTGGCGGTGCTGGGCTTGGGCGTCGTGCTGGCCGGCGCGTTCACCGCCTGGGGCAGCGGCCATGCGGCAGCGGGACACGACGTGGTGCGCGCGGTGAAGGAGGACTGGTGATGCGGCGCCGTCCCTTCCTCGGCCTGCTGCCCGCCGCGTTGGCCTCGCCCCTGCAGTCGGTGGCGCAGGCGCGATCGCAGTCGATGCTGCCGCCGCAGTCGCAGGCCCCTTCGCAATCACGGGTGCCGCCGCCGTCATCGGCGCGATCGCAGTCGCCGGTTCCGTCGCGATCACCAGCGCTGCCGGCGACGGCGGCCGCCGAAAGCCCACCCCTCGGCATCACGCACCGTCCCCTCGTCTTTCCCGCCGACCACGGCAGCCATCCCGACACGCACGTCGAGTGGTGGTACGTCACCGGCTGGCTGCGCTCTGGCTCTGGCTCTGGCTCTGGATCTGGATCTGGATCTGGCTCGGGCTCGGACGCGGACGCGCGTGCCGGCGCGCGTCCCGAGTTCGGCTTCCAGGTCACCTTCTTCCGCACCCGCACCGGGCTGGCTGCCGACTCCGCCAGCCGCTTTGCGGCGCGCCAGCTCGTGTTCGCACACGTCGCGCTGACCGATCTCACCACCGGAGCGAAGGACGCCGGCACGCTGCATGACCAGCGTGTCGCGCGCCAGGGCTTCGGCATCGCGCAGGCGCCCGGGCCGACGTTGCCGCAGGTCGTCAAGCTGCAGGACTGGTCGCTGCAGCGCCTCGCGCCCGCGAGCCCTGGCGACTCGCGCAGCCGAATGCGCATCGACGTCCGCGCCGATCGCTTCGCGCTGGCGCTCGATCTCGCCGGCACGCAGCCGCTCGTGCTGCAGGGCGAAGCGGGCTATTCGCAGAAGGGGCCGGATCCCGCCGAGGCCAGCCATTACTACAGCGAACCGCAGCTGGCCGTGCGCGGGCGCGTCGAGCGTGTGGGCGCGCCCGCGCGTGACGTGAGCGGGCGCGCGTGGCTCGATCACGAATGGAGCGACCAGTACCTGGCGATCGGCGCCGTCGGCTGGGACTGGGTCGGCTTCAACCTGGCCGACGGCGCGGCGCTGATGGCGTTCCGCCTGCGGCGCCCCGACGGCAGCGCGATCTGGGCCGGCGGCTCGTATCGCAGCGCCGGCGGCGCCCTGCGCAACTTCGCTGCCGGCGAGGTGCGCTTCGAGCCGCTGCGTCGCTGGACCAGCCCGCGCACGAAGACGAGCTACCCGGTGGAGTGGATGCTGACGACGCCGTCGGGCCGCTGGCGCGTGGCGGCCCTGCAGGACGACCAGGAGCTCGACAGCCGCGGGTCGACGGGCGCGATCTACTGGGAAGGCCTGTCGGCGCTGCTCACCGAGGACGGCCGGGCCGTGGGCTGGGGCTACCTCGAGTTGACCGGCTACGCCGGGCAATTGCGCCTGTAGCAATCAAGGTCTATGCAGGGCGGAGCACACTGCGCAGACGGCACGTCCCTGAGCCGGACGGGCACAGGCGTTGCCGCGAAGCGATTCATTCCTGGAGAGCCCATGAAAGCGCAGAACGACTCGACCGATCCGCAACACATCTACCGCCAGCTCAAGCTGGGCGTCGCGCACGAGCTGGTCAACGACCAGAATGTCTTCGAGCTGATCGCCCTGGCCGAACGCGAAGGCAACACGTTGCTGGCCACCGAGCTGCGCGAATGGCAGGCGCCCTGCAGCGACTCCAAGGACGGCCCGCGGCCCACGATGGTGCCCACCCGCGGCTTCAACAAGGACAACGCGAAGCACTGAGCCCGCGACCTGCCCCGCCCTTCCCGCGCGCTCCGGGAAGACCCGTCCCGCGCCGGCACGTCGGGCTCGCGCCCCGTCGCCGCCCGCCGCCGCCCGGAGCACCGCGAGCCGCGCCCGCCTCGCGACCGACATTGCCCCGAGCCCGGCCGACGGCGCGCCGCCCGCGATCCCTCGCCCCGTGCCGCTGGCCACATTGCGCTTCGAGGCGGCGCACTGCCGCGAATGCCCGCTCGGCGCGATGGCCACGCAGACCGTCTGGGGCGAAGGCGCCGGCCATGCGCGGCTGATGATCGTGGGCGAGCAGCCCCGCCCGCGAAGACCTCGTGGGCCGTCCCTTCGTCGGCCCCGCCGGCCGGCTGCTGGATCAGGCGCTCGCCGCGCTGGGCTGGGATCGCGACGCCGTCTGCGTCACCAAGGCCGTCAAGCATTTCAAGCACGAGTGACGCGGCAAGCGCCGCATGCACAAGACGCCGGGGCAGCTCGAGATCCTGGCCTGCCGTCACTGGCTCGAGAGCAAGTTCGCAGCCGTCGGGCCGGCGGCGATCGTCGCGCTCGGCGGCACGGCCGCGCTCAGGCGCTCGCCGCGCTGGGCTGGGATCGCGACGCCGTCTGCGTCACCAAGGCCGTCAAGCATTTCAAGCACGAGTGGCGCGCCAAGCGCCGCATGCACAAGACGCCGTGGCAGCTCGAGATCCTGGCCTGCCGTCACTGGCTCGAGAGCAAGATCGCAGCCGTCGGGCCGGCGGCGATCGTCGCGCTCGGCGGCACGGCCGCGCGATCGTCGATGGGCCGGCAGGTCAAGGTGCTGTCGGAGCGCGGCCGGGGGCTCGTGCGGCCCGACGGGCGCCGCGCGTTGGCCACGCTGCATCCCTCGGCGCTGCTGCGCGGCGACCCCGCCGAGCGCGAGCGCGCATTCGAACGCTGGGTCCGCGACCTGGCCGCGGCGTCTGACGTGCTCGCGACGCATTGAGTCGACCGTGGCGTCGCACGCACTTGCCACTCACTGGCCTGGCCGCGGCGTCCGACGACCCCGCAGTGATTCAGCCATGGCATCTAACGTGCTCGCGTCGCACCGAGTCGACCGTGGCGTCGCACGTGCTTGCCACTCGCTGGTCTGGCCGTGGGGTTCGAAGTACCCGCACTGATCCGGCCGCGGCTTCCGACTTGCCCGCGCTGATTCGGCCTTGGCATCGAACGTGCCCGCGACGCACCGGATCAACCGTAGCGTCGGACGGGATCGCAACTCACTGATTCGCAAATGACGTCCGGCGACCTCGCAACGCACCGGTTCGGCCTTGAACATCGGACGTGCTCGCGAACGCACCGTGTCTGCCGTGGCATCGGACATGGCGCACCGCACTGCGTCAGCCGAGGCATCGGATGTGCTCGGAACACATGGCTTGCCCTTCCATCGGCCGGCGGCGCGGCCCTGTCGGCGCGGGGTGCAGCCCGTCGCACGGCGCTGGCGGCGCAGGGACCGCGGGCGTAATCTGCAGCCATCGATCAACGCTTTCCCTCAGGAGAACACCATGTCAGACAGCGACGAACTCGGCAAGCTCGGCGACCTCCATCAACGCGGCATCCTCTCGGACGAGGAGTTCGCACGCGCCAAGGCCCGCGTGCTCAGCGGTTCGGCTGCGCGCACCAGCACGCCGCCGGCGTCGGCCCTGCACCAGTTCCGCCGCAGCCTCAGCGACCGCTGGCTCGGCGGCGTGTGCGGCGGCATCGGCCAGGTCACGGGCGTGCCGTCGTGGGTGTGGCGCCTCGTGTTCACGTTCGGCATCGTCTTCGCCGGCTGCGGCCTGGCGCTGTACATCCTGCTGTGGATCCTCGTGCCGCAGGAACAGCTGTACTTGCCCGCGCCCAGCGACTCGGCGCCCGCCAACTGAGCGGTTTCCCCGCGATGCGCGCGCGTCACGCACGCGCGTCGCGTGGCACACTCGCCCAACCATTTCCGGCTTCCCACGATGATCCACATCCGCGACATCGACCACATCGTCCTGCGCGTGGTCGACCTCCCCGCCATGCTGCGCTTCTACCGCGAAGGCCTGGGCTGCCACATCGAACGGCGCCAGGACGAGATCGGCCTCGTCCAGCTGCGCGCGGGCCGCGCCATGCTGGACCTGGTGCCCGTCGACGGCAAGCTCGGCCGCGCCGGCGGCGCCGCGCCCGGCAAGGAGGGCCACAACGTCGACCACCTGTGCTTTCGCGTCGAGCCATTCGACGAGGCCGCGATCCGCGCCCACCTCGCGTCGCTCGACATCGAGGCCGGCCCGATCGCCTCGCGCTACGGCGCCGAGGGCGAAGGCCCCTCGATCTACCTCAGCGATCCGCAGGGCAACGTCGTCGAACTCAAGGGGCCGCCCGACGCCTGAACACCCGCCGCGCCGAAGTGCGCGTGTCGGAGGCCAGGCGTTGGCGGCCACTGTGAGACGCATGCGGATGTCCGCCCCCGTCAACGCAGATGAATTCGACGCGATGACGATGGCCAGGGTGTCAGCGAAAGCAGAGGCATCGCCCCGGTTCGCCCACGCATGAAGACGACGTCGCATGGAACGGCCGGCGTGCGCGTCAACATGCCACACGACCGCTTGTTGCTGCGGAGGGCATGAAGCGGAAGACACCGATCACGCAGGTCCTTCGCGTCCAAGTGCGGTCCATGCCGCCTCGCATCCACGCACCATGACCAGACTGCGAACCTGATCGCTCGAAGCCCTTGCCCATGACCTCGCCCGCCCTCCGCCATGCCACGCGTGATGACCTCGACGCGCTGCTCGCGCTGTACGGCCAGCTGAACCCCGGCGACCTTGCCGCGCCGCGCGAGAAGCTCGCCGCGATCCTCGACCGCATCCTCGCGAGCGGGGACTTCGCGATCGTCGTCGCCACGCACGGCGACGCCGTCGTGGCCACGTGCTGCCTCAACGTCATTCCCAACCTGTCGCGCGGCGGCGCGTCGTACGCGGTCATCGAGAACGTGGTCGTCGAATCGACCTTGCGCGGCGCGGGCCTGGGCCGGTCGCTGATGCGCTTCGCGCTCGACGAGGCCTGGCGCCGCGGCTGCTACAAGGCGCTGCTGCAGACCGGCTCGCGCGACCCGCGCGTCCAGCGCTTCTACGAGGCCTGCGGCTTTTCCGCCAGCGAGAAGACGGGCTTCGTCGCGCGCCCGCCGTGGGCGCGCGCGCTCGCGGAGCGCTGAACGCCGCACCCGGGTGGACGCGGCGGTCGCGAGGCACCGTCCACACGACCGCCTTCGTCGAACGCCATGGGCGCACGCGCTCACCGAGCGCCGCACGACGCGCTCTGGCGGGCGCGACGGTCACCAGGCATCGTCTGCAGGGTCGACTACATCGACCACAGGGGCAGGCGCGCACGCGCGGCGCTGAGCGGGATGTTCTCGCGGACACGAGGCGGCGTCGCCAGGATCGGCCTCGTCGACACCGAGGTGCAGGCCCTCGCCAAGGCCAGGCACGGCGCCGTGGAGGACGCCACGATCGCGATTTCGTCGACCGCCTGAACACGCACCACGGAGCTTGACGCCGCACTCAGGCGGACACGACGGTCGCGAGGCATTGTCGGCAGGCTCGCCTTCTTCGATTGCCCAGGGCATGGGTAGCCGAGGCCCAGGTCGCGATGCATCGTCCGCAGGCTCGCCTTCGTCGACCGCCGTGGGCGCGGGTAGCCGACGCCCAAGCCGCGCGACCTCTCGGCGGATCGCGAGCGAGCACTCCCGCGCCCTCCTTGAATGCGGGATGGGCCCCCTGCCGAGCAGCCGCTACTGTCCCCGACACCGTCGTCGCGCCATGCCCTCGCGGCGCGCCGCGCTGCGCCGCCGCACACCGCGTCCCACACTTCCCGGAGACCCACCCATGTCCACCACGACCTCGCGCCGTTCGCCGTCCGCGCTCCGCGCGCTCGCCTCGTCCGCCCTGCTGGCCGCGGCCGCCTTGCTCGCCTGCGGCCCCGCCGCTGCGGCCAGCGCCGGCGACGCCTACACGCTCACGCTCACGTACGACCCGGCCAATCTCGTGGCGCCGCCCGCGGTGGGCGGCTTCGTGCTGGGCACCGAGGTCGCGGGCCATCCGGGCGTGTTCTCGGTCGGCAGCTTCAGCGTCGTGATCGGCGTGACGCCCAACGCCTGGAACTACGACGAGCTGCACGCCGAGCTCGACTTCAACACCGCCACCGGCCTGTTCGGCGGCGCGGGCACGGCCGCACACGCGTTCACGAGCTTCGGCGACCAGCTCGACCTGAACTCCGGCACGAACGCCTGGAAGACCGACGACTTCTTCGACCCGCACTGCGACCAGAACGGCTGCGCCGACTTCCACTACGGCACGTACGCCGCCGCGGCCGCGGCCGTGCCGGAGCCGGGCAGCCTCGCGCTCAGCTTTGCGGGCCTGGGCGCGTTGGCGATGCTGGCGCGTCGGCGCCGCGACACGCGCGCCTGAGCGGGATCGAGCCCGCCGGCACCTCGCCAGGGCGTGTCGGCCAGGATGCCGCGATCGAAGCTCGCCGCCCGGCACACGCCATGTTCTCCATCGTCAGGATCACCGCCTGGGCACTGGCGGGCGGCCTCTGGGGCGCCGCCCTGGCCTCGAGCCGCGCGCACGACGCGTCCGCCCACACGGCGCTGGTCGGTGCCTCGATCGGCGTGGCCGCCGGCGCCGCCATCGGACTGGCCATGCAGGCGCTGATGCGATGGACCCGGATCCGCCGACGCCGGAAGAAGCCTCACTCGTGAGCGCCCGCGCGCGTGACGCAAGACGAACCACTCGACGCGCGCAAGTCGCGTCCTCGCCGCGGCACCGGTCGAATGGCCCTCGGCGGGGCCCTGTTGATGAAGGCGCCGGCCAGGAAGGCCTCTCGACCGCCGAGACCCGGGTCGCCCCCGCGTCGGTTGGACAACGGTCGCACCCCTTGCGCGCGAGCCCGTGGCGGGAGACGTCGTTACGCTCGCGCTTCACAGGTGTCCGTCGATATGATGGAACCATCGACGCCACGCACGAGACGCTCGCGATGAGTCCTGCCACTGCCGAATCCCGCACCGCGCTCGGTGATCACGTGATGAAGGTCGACCACGCAGGCGAGCACGGCGCGATCCACATCTACCGCGGCCAGATTCTCGCGGCACGGATCACGGCCCCCGACCTCGTGCCGGAACTCGTCGAGTTCAAGGCCCACGAGGAGCGCCATCGCGCGATCTTCGCCGCGGAACTCGGGCGCCGCGGTGTGCGGCGCTGTCGCAGCGCCTGGCTGTGCGCGATCGGCGGCTTCACGCTGGGCGTCGTCACGGGCCTGCTGGGTCGCGCGGCGATCCACGGCACCACCGCTGCGGTCGAGCGCGTCGTGCTGCGCCATCTGGCGGCGCAACTCGCGGCCCTGGCCGCCATCGACCGCGCCGCCGCGACGGCCGTCTCGCAGATCGTCGACGACGAGCAGCGCCACTTCGACGACTCGGCCCGGCATCTGGCACCCGGCAGCGCCTGCCATCGCGTTCTCGATCAGGTCGTCGGCGCGGCCACGGAGTCCGTCATCTGGGTGGGCATGCGCATCTGAGCGCCTCGATCGCACGTCACGCGCCTTCCGGGTGGCGATGCGATCGACACCCGGACGTCGACGACGAGCAGCGCGACCTCGACGCCTGCAAGCGAAGTCGATGGTCGAAAGCGGCCAGCCTGGCGCGTTCGAGGCCGCGCCCGCGCGCCGCCTCTCACTTCGCCCGCACGATGAAGTGCACCAGGTCCCAGGTGATCCTGGACTCGTCGAGCAGCTTGTTGAAGACCTTGCCCGTCAGGCCGCTGTACTGGCCGGTCGTGCCCAGGCCGTAGGTGCCGGACTCGGCCTCGGCCTTGGGCTGCACGGCCACGCCCCAGCGCTTGTCCTTGAGCTCAGGCCACTGCTTGTAGCGCTCGGGATCGGCGCGCGTGGCCTCGAGTTCGGTCTGGAAGTTGGTGGTGCCGTGGCAGGTGAACTGGACGAGGTAGTCGTGCTCCTTGGCCCAGCCCATGTACTCGTCCTTGCTGTAGTTGGCCCAGGTGCACATGCCCACGTAGCTGTCCCACAGCATGACGTTGCCGTTCTTCTTGAGGTAGCGGAATTCCGGCCGCGTCATCGCGCGGTACCAGTAGCGCGTGGTGGCAATCTCGTGCGACGCCGCCTGCGCGATGCCGGCCGATGCCGTGAGCTTGGCGAAGAACTTGTGGTCGGCGCCGATCGTCTGCAGGCGGTCGGTGTGGTGCTCGTAGACGAACTTGTCGTCGCGGATCAGGTTTTGCTCGGTCACCATGTCCGCGTTGGCCTTGGCGAAGTCGGTCTCGCGGACGGCGACGGTGCGCGGTCCGGTCAGGTAAACCATCACCTGGTGCTGGTTGTAGGGCATGCACGGCTCCCGGCGAACGAAACGCCGGACTGTACGATCCGCCGGCGATTCCTTCGATGACCGAGTGCGGCGCGTCCTAGGGGGAGCGGCGACGCGACCGACGGCCCGGCGCACGGCCCGGCCGGGCGCGCAAAATGTAAATTAGCGTGTCCCTTGCTAACCAACTCCGCCATTCGGACGTTGAACCCGCACGGGCCCGCGAACACGCCCGTTCCCGCCCGCACGGCAGGGGCGCACCCTGAGGATTTCCCTGACATGACCACTTCGACCCGCCAGGCCCTGCTGCGCCTGAGCACGCTCGGCGCCGCGCTCGGTGCCGCCGCTCTCCTGTCCGCGTGCGTCGTCGAGGCGCCTGCGCAGCCGCGCTACGTCGCGCCGGCGCCGCGCCCCGCGCCCGTCTACCCGCAACCCGCGCCGGTCTACGAACAGCCCGCGCCGGAGCAGGAAGACCCGGTGGTCAGCGTCTACGTCGACCCGCCGCTCGAGCAGCCCGAGCCGATCGCCGTGCAGTGGGCGCCGCCGCCGATGCTGGTGGAAGTGCCGCCGATGCAGCCCTACCCGGACGCCGTCTGGACGGGCGGCTACTGGGCGTGGGAGGGCCGCTGGGTGTGGGCCGCTGGCCGCTGGGCCCCGCCGCCGCGCCCGTACTACACCTGGGTGCAGCCGTACTACGAGCACCGCAACGACGTCGTCGTCTTCGTGCCGGGCTTCTGGTGCGCGCCGCAGCGCCACTTCGTGCCGCCGCCGCCGGGGCTGAGCATCTCGGTGGCGATCGCCGGCCCGGGCGTGCGCTTCGGCCGTCCGCCGATAGGCCCGCAAGGCGTGTTCGTGCCGCCGCCGCCGGGCTCGCGCCACGGCATCATCGTGCCCGCCCCGGTGGGCACGCCGCCGGCAGTGGTCGTCAGCGCGCCGGCCGTCGTCAACGTGGGCATGCGCGTGCGCGGCAACGTCGACGTCAACAGCCACAACACGGTCAACAACGTCACCAACGTCACGAACATCACCAACGTGACGATCGAGGCCCCGGCCGGCGCCACCGCCAACGGGCAGTCGTTCCAGAACTCGGTGCCCGCGCGTGCGCACCTGGCCGCGCAGCTCGCGCCGGCCGGTCGCCCGGCGGCGCCGCAGCCCGTGTCCAACCAGGCGGTGCCGACGTTCCGTCCGGGCCAGGCCGCGGTGCAGCTGCCGCCGGCCCAGCCGATCCGCGGCGGCTTCGACCGCAACGGCGGCCCCGACCGCGGCGCCACCGCGCCGGGCAATGCCCGCCCGGGCCAGCCGCAGCCGATGCCGCTGCCCCAGCAGAACGCACAGCAGAACCCGCAGGGCAACTCGCAAGGCAACGCGCAGGTCGGCCAGCCGCGGCCCGGCCAGGGCGGCCGCCCCGAGTTCGACCAGCCGCCGCGCCAGCCCGCGCCGATCAACGGCCAGCAGCCGCAGTGGCAGCAAGGCCAGGGCCAGCAGCCCGGCCAGCCGGCGCCAGGCCAGCCGCAGGGCCAGGGTCAGCAATGGCAGCAAGGCCAGCAGCGCCAGACGGGCCAGGGCTACGGCCAGCCGCAACCGGGCCAGCCTGTGCAAGGCCAGCCGCAGGGCCAGGGTCAACAATGGCAGCGCCCGGGCTACGGCCAGGCGCAGCAGGGCCAGCCGCAGGTGCAGGGTCAACCGCAGTACCAGGGCCAGCCGCAGCAGGGCAACGTGCCGCAAGGCAACCCGCAGGACCCGCGCCGCCGCGGCGACAACCCGCACGGCGGCCAGGGTCAGCCCGCACCGCAGGCCGGCGGCCAGCCGGGCGGGCAACCCGCCGCGCAGGGCCAACCGCAAGGCCAGGCGCAGGCCCAGCCGCAGCACGACAACCGCAACGCCGAGAAGGACGAGCGCAAGAAGCCTCCGCGGGAACGCCAGGACGACCGCGACAAGAAGAACGGCGAGCGCGATCGCTGATCGACGGCATCGCGTTCGACAACGGCAAGGAGGCACCGCGGTGCCTCCTTTTTTCGCCCGCGCACGCGTGACGCCTGCGCGCGACGGCCTGCGCACGCAGGCGCCTGCACGTGACGACCGCGATCGCACACCCGTGCGACGCGCTGGCGACGGCGACACGATTCGTCGCCCGCACCCGCAAGGCCAGCGCCCTCGGGCGCCAGCACCTCACTGCGCCGCGAGGACCTCGTGCAGCAGGAACCCGTACTCGTCGGCCGCCTGGTCGATCGTGGCCGACAGGCTTGCCTGCGCAGACGGTCCGCTCGAGAGATCGGTTCGCAGCAGGATCGCCCGTCCGCTCGGATCGGCCTGTTGCAGGCGCGCGACCATCTTGCGCGACTGGGCGGCGTCGACGCGGCCGTCGCGCGCACCGGCCAGCAGCAGCACGGCAGGATACGCGGCGCCGTCGCGGATCGCGCGCAGCGGCGACAGCGCGTGCAGCGCATCGAACTGCGCGCGCTCCCCGACGCTGCCGAACTCGGGGGCGTCGTACTCGCCGGCGGCGTCGCGCTCCAGGCGCAGCGTGTCGTAGCGGCCGCCGGCGGCGACCACGGCGCGGAACAGCTCGGGGCGCTGCGCCAGCGCGGCGCCGACGGCCAGCGCGCCGTCGCCGCGGCCGCGCGCGGCCAGCAGCGCGGGCTGCGTGTAGCCGCGCTTGACCAGCAGGTCGGCCGCCGCAATGAAGTCGTCGACGCCGTTCTGGCGCCGTGTGCGCAGGCCGTCCGCGCGCCACGCCTCGCCCGGGTCGGACGCGCCGCGCAGCGTCGCCACTGCGACCACGCCGCCGCGATCGAGCCACACGCGCCGCGTGACGTCGAAGTCGGGCGACGCGCCCGCGCCGAGCGTCCCGGCCGGCATCAGCAGCACCGGGTTGCGGCCGTCCAGCCGCGTGCCGTGCGGCCGCAGGATGTCGACGGGCACCGGCGTGCCGTCGCGCGACGTGGCCGTCTCGTGCACCAGGTCGCAGTCGTTGAAGCTGGCGTCGGACGTCATCGCCAGCGACGTCCGCTTCGTGCGGCCGCCGGCCAGGCGCGCCCACAGCGTGGGCTCCAGCCAGCTCGTGACCTGCGCGGCCACCTCGTTGCGGCCGACGCGCGCGAAAGCGGCGATGCCGCTGCCGGCGGGCAGCGCGATGGTCGTGCTGCGCTTGCTGCGCAGGTCGATGGCGCGCAGCCGCGTCGGGCCGGTGGGTCCTTCGGCCAGGTACAGCGTGCCGCCGGCCACGGCGAAGCGCTGCAGGGCGCCGTCGACGGGCATCGCGACGGCGGGGAGCCGATCCCACGCGATGGGCTTGCCGTCGGCGAGCGACACGCGCAGCACCTTGCCGCGCGGTGCGTTGCCCACGGCGCGCACCCAGATCGCGTCGTCGTCGCCGAACTGCGCGTCGCGCACGCCGTCGGACTCGGCGGCAAGGCGGCGCCACGTGCCTTCGCCGTTCGCGTCGGACGCCTTCGCAAGCAGCGCGACATCGCCGCCGCGGCCGTTCTCGACCAGCGCCAGCACGCGGCGGCCGTCGCGCGCGCCCTCCAGGCGCACGCGGGCGAGGCGCGGCAGTCCGGCGGACAGCTCGAGCCGGTCCGGCCCTGTCGCGCCCAGCCGGTGGAAAACGACCTGCATCGTGCCGGGCCCGGTCACCTGGGTGCAGAAGAAGCCGCCACCGCCGAAGGTCCATGCGACGTCGCCGCCGGCCGCGCCCGTCATCACGTGCGCGACCTCGCCGGGCAACAGTTGGCCCGTGGCGACGTCGACGACGCGCACCACCGTGCCGGCCGCGTCGCCCGCGGACAGGGCGATCGCCACCTTGCGGCCGTCGGGCGACGGGCGGAAGAACTCGATCGCGAGCGCGCCGTCGGGCGCCGATTCGTTCGGGTCGAACACCACGCGCTCGCTGCCGACGTCGTCGACCGACTTCAGCGCCACCAGCAGGGGCCGCTGTGCCGGCGGCGACGCCTTCAGCGCGAAGACGAGGCCGCCGCGTTCGACGAGTCCGGCATACGCATTCGACGTCGACACCAGCAGCGACTTCAGCCGCTCGCGCAGCTCGGCGCGCGCGGGCATCGCGTCCAGGAAGCGGCGGCTGTAGGCGTGCTCCGCGGCGATCCACGAGCGCGTGTACGGGTCGTTGGCGTTCTCCAGCCACGTGAAGTCGTCGCTGACGGGCGTGCCGAAGTAGTCCTGCGTCGTCGTGCGCGACGCCGCGAACGGGTAGCCCCGCAGGCCTGGCGCGACGGGGGTGACGATGCCGTCGGGCGCGCCCGGCTTCGCGCCGCCGCCGGCGCAGCCGCCGAGCGCGGCGATCCCGAGCGCGGCCAGCGCCGCGGGCACCCATTTCGGCGCCGGGGCGCGGCGCGGCATCTGCGAGACGTTCAAGGGCTTCCCGTTCCAGGACTTCGAACCAGTGCGCGATGTTAGGCGACGCCGCCGCGCCCCGCGTGAGCGGGTGTTGCAGGAGCGCGCACGAACGCATGCCGGGTCGGGATTGACCGCCCCGCCGACCACCCGGCGACGGCGCCTGCGGCGACCGGGCCCGGCCTCCTAGAATCGCCGCACACCCCAGCAGGAGCGACGATTGGCCTACGACTACAGCTCGGACAACAAGCGGCTCGAACTGCCCAATCCGTTCCGGGTCGAGAACATGTTCCTGTTCGCGTGCGCGGCCATCACGCTGCTGGGCGGGCTGACGGGGCTGATGTGGGCGCGCGAGGCGATCCAGTCGCACTCGACGAAGCTGGGCGTCGCGCCGCTGCTGGTGGGCGTGGCGCTGCTGGCGGCGGGGCTGTCGTTCGCAGTGATCGCGGCGCGCCGGCTGCGCTTCTTCTTCGGCCGCGGCCGGCCACGCTCGCTGGCGCCCGAGGTGGCGATCGGCGCCACCGGCAACTCGCAGCGCGCCGACTTCTACAAGGCCACGCTGCGCCAGGGCGGCCTCGAGTACCCCGAGCCGCAGGGCGCGCTCAACGGCGTGCTGTACCACGCGGTGCCGCGCCTGATCACCGCGCCGGTGGTGGTGCAGGAACTCGCGCAGCGCCACTTCTTCAACGCGCTGTCCTTCCTCGTGACCTTGCTGAGCTTCCTGCTGGCGTGGGGCCTGTTCGGAACCGAGGAATCGCGCCCACTGATCTCCATCGTCTACTTCGTGTTCGGCGCGGTGGTGCTGCTGCGGCCGCTGGTCAGCGGCAACCAGGCGCGGCTGGGCACGGGCGCGCTGATCGCGCTGATCGTGGCGGCCATCGTCGGCCCGGTGGCGGCCAACCTGCTCGGCGCGGCGCTGCCGTCGGTGCGCTACTCGGTCACCGGCCAGGCCGCGGTGCTGCTCGCGTGCGCGCTGGTGGCCGTCGTCCTGATCCTGTGCGCGCTTCACGCGCAGCTGGACGCCTCGCCGCAGACCGAGCGCAGCTGCGAGCAGCGCACGCTGTCGATGAACGGCCCGCCGGCGGCGCTGATCACCGAGCTCGATCGCACGCTGCAGAACGAGTGGGTGGAGAAGATCCCGAACCGCCGCTACACGCGCGTCGAGCCCGTGACGCACGGCGCCGCGGGCTCCGGCGGCTTCGCGGGCGAGCTGCTCGAGGAGACGCAGCCCATGCCGATGTCGGGCACCGCGGCCGTCACGCTGGGCAGCGCGCTGCAGGCGCCGCGCCACAGCTGGCTGGTGATGATCGACCTGTACGGCACGCTGCTGACGCTGGTGGGCGTGGTCTGCGCGCTGGTCTACGTGCGCGGCTTCGACCCGTCGCGCGTGCTGGCCGACGGCTGGGGCAACACGGCAACCGTGGGCTACGCCGCGGTGTGCCTGGCGATCGCCGCGTTCTGCTTCCAGTCGGCGGGCGCGATCTGGGGGCGCTTCAACTTCGAATCGGAGCTCGTGTGGGTGGAATTGCAGGGCACGTGGCAGTCCTCGCGCATCGGCACGGGCAACCAGCTGAGCAGCCGGCTGCAGACCGAGAACGACGTCGTGCGCGTCGAATCGATGACGCTGCGCATCTGGCGGGCGCGCGTGGAGTCGGTGGTGTTCGGCAAGGACGGCACGCGCCAGGTCACCGCGATGTACGCGACCTCGCAGCAGGCCGCGCGCCTTGCCAACGACCTCGAGGCCTTCGCCGCGCGCCAGAGCGTGTTCATCGCGCCGCGCGCCGCCGAGGACGGCCAGCGCATCGAGGCGCTGCGGGCCACCGAGTCGCTGCTGGGCGGCGAGGCCCCCGCGCGCGCGGACGCCCTCGCGCACGCGGGCGCGGACGCGCCGCGCGTCACGGGCTCGGGCGCGCGCCCGCCCGCGGCGCGCTTCTGCACCGCCTGCGGCGCCAAGGCCGGCCCCGACGCGAAATTCTGCAGCGCCTGCGGCACCGCCCTGCCCGCGCCCGACGCCGGTGCCTGAGCGCGACGACGCGACACCGTCGACACGGCTCGCGTTCGCCGACGGCCTGCGCGGCCTCGCGGCGCTGTGGGTGCTGCTGTTCCGCCTGTCGACGGGGCACCACCTCGACGCGCTGCTGGCGGCGCTGTCACCCGCGCTGGATCGCGTCGTCTTCGACCGGGGCCACGGCGGCGTGGCCGTGTTCTTCGTTTTGAGCGGCTGCGTGCTGGCGCTGACCGCCGAGCGCGCCGTGCTCGATCCGGCCGGCGCCGGGCGCTTCGTGCTGCGCCGGCTGCTGCGCCTCGCGCCGCCGTACTACGCCGCGCTGCTCGTCGCGATCGCGCTGGGGCTCGCGAAGGGCGCGTCGTTCGGCGCGGGGCAACTCGCCGCGCACGTGCTGTTCGTGCAGACGCTGGTCGACGTCGACCCCGTGGGCATCGTGTTCTGGACACTGGGGATCGAGCTGCAGTTCTACCTCGCGTTCGCGCTGCTGACGGCGCTGGCCGACGCGCTCGGCGCCGCACGCGCGACGCGGGCCCGCACGATCTCGCGCCGCGTCGTCGCCGTGCTGGCGCTCGCATGGCCTCTCGGCTGGCTCGCCACGCCTTCGCCCGCCACGGGCTTTCCGCCCTTCTGGGCCCAGTTCATGGCCGGCGTGCTGGCGCGGGACGCGATGCGCGGCGGGCGCCCATCGACGATCGTCGCGACCGCCTTCGCAGCCGTGCTGGTCGCTTGCGGCGTCGCGCGCGACGACCTGTTCTCCGGCCTCGCGGGCGCCACGGCGCTGGCCCTGCTCGCGGCGTACGCCGCGGGCGCGACGAGCACGTGGCTGGCCGGGCGCGTCGCGCAAGGCCTGGGGCGCGTGTCGTACAGCCTGTACCTGATGCACGTGCCCACGATCACGCTGGCCGCCGCCGCGCTGCGCCGCCTGCCGCCGCATCCCGGCATCGCGGGCGAGCTCATCGACGCCGCGGTGATCGTCGCGGCCGGCCTCGTCGTCGCATGGATCTTCTGGCGCGCGATCGAGCGACCGAGCATCCGCTGGAGCCACCGACTGTCGATCTCCTCGCCCGGGCCCGCCGCGGCACCGCCCGCATGAAGCCCCTCGCCGTCCTGTTCGATCTCGACAACACGCTCACGCATCGCGGCCTGAGCATCGCGTCGTATGCACGCCGGTTCGTCGCCGACTTCGGCGCACAACTGCCCGGCGTCGCCGGCGCCAGCGTGGCCGCGCTCATCGACGAGCGCGACGGCGGCGGCTACGGCGTGCCCGGGTCGCCCTTGGCCAGCGTGCGCGACGACGTCGCGAACGCGCTGATCACGCGACTGCCCTGGCAAGGCGCGCCCGCCGCCGACGTGCTCACACGCCACTGGTTCGCGCACTTCCCCACGCATTCGGTCGAGATGCCCGGCGCCGGCGCGCTGCTCGAGCGCCTGTCCGCGCGCGGCCTGCGCCTGGCCATCGTGTCCAACGGGCAGGAGGCGACGCGACGCGAGCTGGCGCGTGGCCTCGGCCTGGACCGCCGCGTCCACACGCTCGTGAGTTCCGAGCGTGCCGGCGCGCGCAAGCCGGACGCGTGGCCCTTCCATCTCGCCGCGCAGGAACTGGCCGCGCCGCCCGAGCGCTGCTGGTTCGTCGGCGACCACCCCCTCAACGACATCGCCGGCGCGCACGCGGCCGGCATGCGGGCGATCTGGCTGCGCGGCTTCCACGACTGGCCCGCGGCGCTCGAGCCGCACGCGACGATCGCCGCGCTCGCCGAACTCGAGGCATTGCTGCCGGCCTGAGCGCGCGCTTCACCCACGCTTCACGCAACGTGACGCAACGTTGCACGCGTGCGCATCCGTCGCCCTACAGTCGAAACCGACAACGACAACCAGGGAGTTCGACGACGTGACCAAGGACGGTGCCCCACGCTTGCAGGCGAACGCGTGTCTCCGCGGGGTCGCCTGCGCCCTGCTCGCCTTCACGGCCTTCTCGCTGGCCGGCTGCGACACCATCATGGTCGCCACCGGCCTGCGCATGCGCCTGGACGGCGTGCCGCTGGCGTCCGTGGCTGCCGCGCTGCCCGGCGACGGCCGCCTGGGGCCGGGTGGATCAGCCAGGCTGTCCGTCGTGGCCACTACCACCGACGGCCGCACGCTGGCTACCGTCGGCACCGGCGACGGCAAGGTGCTGGCGGACAGCTACGTCTACGAGGCCTCGGTCGTCACCGTCGACGCCAAAGGCGTCGTCAGGCTGCCCGCCGACCCGCGCCTGAGCGAGGGCCTCGTGGGCCACGTGCGCCTCCACGCGGTGGGCCAGGCGATACCCGTCGCCGACATCGACATCCCCGTGCGCTACGACCTCCCGTTCGCCACCACCTTCGCCGGCCGCGACGGCATGGACGGCACGAACGGCATCGACGGCATGAGCGGATTCGACGGCGCGAACGGCTCCGCCGACCCGAACAGCCCGTCGCCCGGGGCCGGCGGCAGCAACGGACAGGACGGCGGCAACGGCGGCGACGGCAGCGATGGCGCCCCCGGACCGGACGTCCAGGTGGCGGTCGCGCTCGCGCCGGGCGCCCACCCGCTCCTGCGCGTGCGCGCGAGCACGGCAGGCGACGAGCGCTTCTTCGAGATCGACCCGTCCGGCGGCTCGCTGTCGCTCGTCGCGCGCGGCGGCCACGGCGGGGACGGCGGCCGGGGCGGCAGCGGCGGTCGCGGGGGCCACGGCGGCTCCGGGTCGGCGCCCGGCTCCGACGGCTTGCCTGGCCAGGACGGGCGCGACGGCTGGCCGGGCCGCGGGGGCCAGGCCGGCCAGGTCCACGTGACCGTCGACCCGGCAGCCGCACCCTGGCTGGACCGCCTGCATCTCGAGAACGAGGACGGCGACGGTCGTCCCGGGCCGGCGCCGTCCGTCACGATCGCACCGGTCGCCTCGCCGTGGTGACGCGCCTTTAGTGCGGCAGCACCGCCGGCGCGAGCTCGTCGACGTCGGGCGTATCCTTGCTGGAGATCAGGCGCGTCAGGAACGGGATCATCAGCGCCAGCACGATGCCCACCGCCACGGTGCCCCAGCCGAGGCGGCCGAACAGCATCGCGTAGAACGGGTTGGTGACCTGCGGCGCGGCGTCCGCCGCGGTGGGGATCGACTTGGACAGCTGGCCCGCGAAGATCGACGCCAGGCCCGTCAGCAGCATCCACGCGCCCATCATCACGCCCTGGTACTTCTGCGGCGCCAGCTTGCCGATCATCGCGTAGCCCACCGGCGAGATCAGCAGCTCGGCCACGCTCTGCAGCACGTAGAACAGGAAGATCCACAGGAACGACGAGCGGCCGGTGGCAGGGTCGGCCAAGCCGATGCCCAGCGGCAGGAACAGGAAGCCGATGCCCATCAGCACCAGCGCCGCCGAGAACTGCTTGGGCACGTCGATCTTCCAGCCGCGATGGCGCAGCGACGTGAACAGCGCGGCCAGCGTCGGGCCGCCGATGACGATGACCACCGTGTTGATGTTCTGCACCCACTGCGGCGAGATCGTCACGCCGAACACGATGGGGTCGACGTTGCGGTCGTAGAACAGCGTCAGGCCGCTGGTCTGGATCTGGTAGAGCGACCAGAACACGAGCGAGCCGACCGCCAGGATCAGGTAGGCCGACATGTTGCGGCGCTCGAAGCGCACGGGGTGGCGCAGCGTGACCCAGCCGATGGCCAGGAACACGAGCGCGCACACGACCTCGATGAACACGGTGGTCGAATCGGGATGCTGCAGCAGGTACCAGACGAGCGGCACCAGGCCCACCAGGATCGCGATGCCGGCCAGGCCGCGCTGGCGGAACTCGCTCGCCGAGACGTGCGTCAGCGGCGTGTCCCGGTCCGCCAGCACGCGCCAGCACGCGAACGACAGCAGGATCGCCATGAAGTTGCCGACCGTGGCGAACGTGAACATCGTGCTCCACGCGCCCGACTGGTTCAGCAGGCCGGCGACGTAGATACCGATGAAAAAGCCCACGTTCATGCCCGCGTAGTTCCACAGGAACGCGCCCTCGCGGCGCGGGTCGTCGGGTGTGAAGCGCTGCGTCAGCATCATGTTGATGCAGGTGACGTTCAGGCCGCTGCCCGTCAGGAACAGCGCCAGGCCCCAGTACATCAGCGCCACGCTGCCCGAGGCGATCGCGCCGCAGCCCAGCACCTGCAGCGCCATGCCGCCGACGAACAGGTTGCGGTTGCTCATGAAGCGGCCGCCGAGGTAGCCGCCGAACAGGTGCAGGCCGTAGTTGAACGCGCCGAACAGGCTCATCAGCGACAGCGCCCGGTCGTCGCTGAACTGCAGGTGCTTGGTGGCGTACAGCACCAGCGAGGTCTGCAGCACCGCGTAGCCCAGCGTCGAGAACATCTGGATGAAGAACAGGGCGGACGAGCCTTCGGGGATCTTGTCCAGCCGGGCCTTGAGGGAAGACATGGGAATCGCTTTCGACGCAGGAAAAGCCGCGGCGGCCGAGGGCGGCCGCGGAGTTGCCTCAAATTTTAGCGAAGGCATGTTTCCGGCAGGCGGGGGTCAATCCCCTAGACAACCAGGAGGAATTGGCGTTCCGTCAGCTTGCCGACGGCAATCTGGTATCGACGACACGCACGGGCACGTCGCGCCCGCGCGTCGCCTCGTTGCCGGAGAAGTCCTTCGCGACGATGCGCAGCACGTAGTCGCCGGGCGCCAGCGCCGCGGTCGACAACGGCGGCTCGGCTCCGGGCTGGCCCGCGGCGCGGCCGACGCGGTAGCGGAAGTGCGTCTCGCTGCTGCCCTGCACGGTGATGCCGCTCTTGTCGGCGTAGTAGTCCTTCACGAGCTCGTCGCCGGGCAGGCGCGCGAACTCGATCGCGGTGCGCGGCTGCTCGAAGCCGGGCAGCGGCACGCCGTCGGCGCGCAGCCACTGGTAGCCGAGGCTGTACAGCCCGAGGCGGCGCCGCGGCAGGTTGCCGTCGACCTGGTCCCACGCGTCGACCACCAGCGAGACCTCGCCGCGCGGCACGAGCAGGCGCCCGTCCTCGCGCTTGACGAGCCGCGCATCGGCCGCGTCGCGCACCTCGATCGAACCGATGCCGGGCGCGACCGTGTCGACGAAGTCGCGCAGGCCCAGGCGCAGCGGGTTCTGGCCGTAGCCCGACACGCCCATCCACAGGTGCACGTGCGCCATCTGGTTGATGCTGCCCAGCACGTCGCCGGGCGCGAAACGCGCGCCGCGCCGCACGCGCATGCGCACGATTCTGCCGGCGTCGTCGCGCACCGGCACGAAGCGCGCGGGATCCAGCGCCGCGCCGCGCGCGCCGCGGCCCACGTGCATGTGCACGTACGCGAGCGAGCCGATCGACAGTCCTTCGTTGATCTGTCCGAAGCCGAAGGTCGCGACCGGGTTGGACACCTTGCCCGCCGCGATCGCCAGCACCTCCTGGCCGACGTCGCCGCGCACGTCCAGGCCATCGTGGAAATGGTCGCGCGATTCGCCCTTGCCGTCGCCGCGGTCCTCGCCGATCGTGCCCACCACCTCGTGCCAGGCCAGTTGCGGGCGCAACGGCCAGCGGCCGCCGGCGTCGGGCAGCGGGCGATCGGCGGCCGGGCCGATCGCGCCGGCCAGCTGCGGCGCCGAGGCCGCGGCCTGCGGCGCCAGCACGTGCAGGCGCGACGACGCCGAATCCGCGACGATCAGCCGGGACTCGCGCCCCACCGCCAGGCCCGTGGGCCGCACGAAGCCGTGCTCGTCCAGGCCATAGACCGCCTGCGCGGCGCCGTCGGCCTCGACGCGCGCGACGATGCCCGTCAACGTGCCCACGAACAGCGCGCCATCCTTGGCCTGCGCGAGCGAGGCGGGCCGATGCAGCAGCCACTTGCCCGGCGCCTCGAGCGCGGCGCGCGCGATCGTCGTGACGTTGCCGGCGGCATCGATCGCGCGCAGCGAATCGTTGCGCGTGTCGGCGACGACGATGCGCCCGTGCGCGTCGACCAGCACGGCGCACGGCGTATCGAAGCGCGCCTGCGCGCCGGGGCCGTCGACGTCGCCGGGCAGCGCGCCGCCGGCCAGCGTCGTCACCGTGCCGTCGGGCGCGATCGCGCGGATGCGATCGTTGTAGGCGTCGGCCACGATCACGCGGCCCTGGGTGTCGATCGCCACGCCCATCGGGCCGTCGAAGCGGGCCTGCGCGCCCGGGCCGTCGCGCCAGCCGGGGTGGCCATCGCCGGCGAGCGTGGTGACGACGCCGTCGGGCGTGACCTTGCGGATCGCGTGGTTGCCGGTGTCGGCGACGTAGAGGTTGCCGACCGCGTCGAGCGCGAGGCCGGACGGCGTGTTCAAGCGTGCGGCGGCGCCCTGCCCGTCCTGGAAGCCTTCGGTGCCGCCGGCCAGCGTGGCCACGCTGCCGTCGGTGCGCAGCACGCGGATGCGGTCGTTGTCGCCGCCGTCGCTCACGTACAGCGCGCCGTGCGGGTCCAGCGCCAGGCCGTACGGGTCGGCGAACTGCGCCTGCGCGGCCGCGCCATCGCGCCCGCCGATGCGGCCGTCGCCGGCCAGCGCCTCGACGCGCGGCGGCCACTTGAGCGGCGGTGCGACCGCCTGAGCCGCGGGCGCCGCCGCCGTCGTCGTCGATTCGGTCGACGACCGCCCCGCATGCCTCCACCACGCACCCGCTCCGGCCACGGCCGCCAGGGCCGCCATCGCCAACCATGTCCTCTTCGCGCTTCGCTTCACTCGACCGTTCTCCTGCAGGGGCCGGCATGGTACCAATGCCGACGTGCCTTCGCGCTTGCGACTAAGCTGCGGCCCTCGCCGGCACCGCTGCCGGCCGCTCAACCGAAACGAACGAGGAGAGATCGATGGGAACGACCGCCACCTTCAAGCGCCCGGACGGCAAGGAACTCTCGGGCTATCTCGCCGAGCCGGCGCAGGCCGCGGGCGCGCCCGCCGTCGTGGTGATCCAGGAATGGTGGGGCCTGAACGACCAGATCCGCGGCGTGGCCGATCGCCTGGCGCACGCCGGCTACCTGGCGCTGGTGCCCGACCTGTACCGCGGCAAGCGCACCGTCGAACGCGAGGAGGCGAACCACCTGATGACGGGCCTGGACTTCGGCGACGCCGCCACCCAGGACGTGCGCGGCGCGATCCAGTTCCTCAAGACGCGCGCGTCCAGGGTCGGCTGCGTCGGCTTCTGCATGGGCGGCGCGCTGACCCTGCTGGCCGCGGCCAACGTGCCCGAGCTCGACGCCGCCGTCACGTGGTACGGCTGCCCGCCGCTGGAGTACATCGACGCCGCGAAGATCCGCGTGCCGCTGCAGGGCCACTGGGCCGACCAGGACCAGTTCTTCCCGCCGGCGCAGGTCGAGGGCCTGACCGCCAGGCTGAAGGCCGCCGGCGTGACGCACGACTTCCACCACTACTTCGCGCACCACGCGTTCGGCAACGAGCAGGCCGTGGGCGAAGGCCGCATCGCCGAGACGCACTACGACCCGGTTTGGGCGCAGCGCGCGTGGGATCGCACGTTCACGTTCTTCGCGACGCACCTTCGCTGACACGCCCCCTCCCGCACGCGGCAGCTCGACAGCCGCGTCCCCGCGCCGCCTTTGCACCCTGCGTGGGGATTGACGGCGCCCGGCAAGGTGCTACTGTCATTCGTGACAATTAGTCACAAGCTCCAGGACCGGGCGGGCGGGACGCAGGAGGGATCGATGTACGAAGCTCACTTCGGGTTGGCGCAACTCCCGTTCCGCCTCGCGCCCGATCCGCGCTTCTATGTCGACGCGGCGCCGCATCGCGCCGCCATCGAGGCCTTGCGCGACGAGCTGCGCCATGGCGACGAGTTCATCCCGCTGCTGGGCGACTTCGGCACCGGCAAGACCACCATCGCGCGCCGGCTGCTCGAGGAAGTGCACGACGGGCGCCACCTGATCGGCGAGCTGCCGGGCATGCGCATCGAGGGCGACGAGCTGTTCGATCGCGTGCACGAGGCGCTGGGCCTGCCCGAGGGCAAAGCGCCCGGCGCGGCCGACGGCCTCGTGCACCAGCTCGAGGCGCTGGCCCGCGGCGGGCGCGACGCACTGCTGCTGGTCGACGACGCGCATCGGCTGCAGCTGGACGCGCTGATGCGCCTGCGCACGCTGACCTCCGTGCGCGTGGACGGCCGCGCGGCGCTGCACGTCACGCTGGTGGGCCGCTCGCTGCCGGCAGGCGTCGAGGAACTGCGCAACGGCGGCCGGCCGCTGGACATCGGCGCACCGGTGCGGGTCGATGCGCTCGACATCGACGGCACGCGCGACTACATCCTGGAGCGCCTCGGCCGCGCGGGCTGGACGGGGCGCCCGGCGTTCGAACCCGACACGATCGCCGAGATCCACGCGCTGTGCGACGGCAACCCCGGCCGCATCAACCGGTTGTGCGGGCACCTGCTGCTGCAGCTGTTCATGGAAGGCCGCGACGACCTGAGCCCCGACATCGTGCGCGCCGTCGACGAGTTGCTGCGGCTGGAGCTCGAGGGCAAGCCGGCGACCGCCAAGCTGCCGCCGCCCGCGCCCGCGAGGCGGTCGGCCGCGCGCGCCGGCGAAGCGACCGCGGCGAACGACGACCTGGGCATGCCGGCGGGCGTCGACCTGGCGCTGGTGCCGCCGGCGGCACGCATGCCGGCGACGACACGCGGCGCCGCCAGCCGCGAGGTCGTGCCCCTGCCGACGGCACCGTTTCCACGCCCGCCGTCGCCCGCCCGCCGGCTCGTCAAGCAGGGCCTGGTGGCCGCGGCCCTGCTGGTGGGCGGTGGCGTGCTGTGGCAGACGGTCTACACGCTGGCGGTCCGCCATGCGGCGCAGACCCGGCTCGCGACGGCCGCCGCCGCGGCGACGCCCGCGCCCGCGCCTGCCCTCGCGCGCGCGGCCGCCGCGCGACCGGCCGGCGACGACGCGCTCGCGCTCGCCGAACGCACGCTGTCGCAATCCCCGCCAGCGGCCGGCACGCCGCGGCCCGTCGCGGCCGCGCTCGCGGCGCCCGCCGCCGTCGTCCCGCCCGCCGCCGTCGCCGACACGGGCCGTCAACGCATGCACTCGACGCACAAGAACCGCACCCGATCGACAACGACGGCCGCGCTGCCGGCCGCGCCGGCGGCGGCCACCTGTGCGCTCGAGAGCGAAGCGCTGGGCCTGTGTACGCGCGCCAAGGCCCGCCCGCCCGTGCGCACCGCGACCACCGCAGCGCCGGTCGCGCCACTCGCGCCGGTGCGCGAATCGCCCCCCGAGGCGGTGCGTCCCGTGCCGCCGCCGCCCGCCTGCGACCCGACCCGCGCGGCGCTCGCGCTCTGCAACTAGCGCTCGCGCCCCGGCCCGCGAAGACGCCCACGGCGCCGCGGGTCGTCACGACAACGACACGAAGAAGGAGGTTCACGATGCATGCTCGTCTCCTGGCCACGATCGCACGCCTTCGCCGCGGCGTGGCGTGGCGCCTCGCCGCGTTGCTGGGCGGCCTGCTGGGCGTGGTGCATGCCGGCGTCGCGCAGCCCGCGCCGCCGCTCGTCATGTACAAGATCGTGACCGCGTCCGATCGCGGCACGTACATCCAGATCGGGCGCGACCTGGCGCGCTTCGTCGCGCCGCAGGCGGGCATCCAGCTGGAGGCGCTGCCGTCCAAGGGTTCGGCCGACAACGTCAGCCGCCTGCGCTACGACACCGACGTCAAGCTCGCGATCGTGCAGTCCGACGTCTACCAGGCCTTCCTCGACTACGCCGCCCGCGGCAACTCGGAGGCCGGCGAGCTGATCCGGCCGCTGCGGGTGGTGCTGCCGCTGTACGACGAAGAGATCTACTTCGTGGTGCGCGCCGATTCGCCGCTGCAGTTCGTGCACGAGATCCGCGACGCGAAGATCAACATCGGCCCGCTGCAGAGCGGCACGGCGATGAGCGCGTCCACGATCTACCGCCTGATGTTCGACCAGCCGCTGCCCGACCGCCTGGTCAGCACGCTCACCAACGAGCAGGCGCTGGTCAAGCTGACCACCGACAAGAGCATCGACGTGGTCGCGATCGTGGCCGGCCAGCCGGCCAAGCTGCTGGCCGAGATGAAGCCCGAGGCCAAGCAGCTGGTGCGCCTGCTCAAGGTCGACCCGAACCACGCGGCGACCAAGGCCGCGCTGCAGACCTACACCGCCGCCACGATCCGGTCGGCGAGCTATCCGAACTGGCTGGAGCAGGACGTCGACGGCCTGGCCGTGAAGTCCTACCTCGTCACCTACGACTACACCTACCGCGTGACCGTCGACCACCTGTCGCAGTTCGCGCGCTCGCTGTGCCAGAACTTCGCGGTGCTGCAGACCGAGGGCCATCCCAAATGGCGCGACGTGCGGCTCGCGCTGCCGCCGCTGGGCAAGGGTTGGGCGTACTACGGTCCGACGGATCGCGTGCTGCGCACCTGCAGCGATGCCTCGGCCGCGCCGCGGCCGGCGACGCCGGCGTCGAGGTCCGAGGCCGGCTGCACGCAGCAGGAGCAGATCCTGGGGCTGTGCCGGCCGCGTTGACGGCAGGCCCGTCCGTGCATGGAACGAATCATGCTGCGGCGCAGGCCGCCGGACCGGCATCGCAGCCCGTCGGTGTCTGCTGCTCATCCATGGCGCGCCCGACGCATCGAGGCTGAGCGCACGCTTGCCCGAAGGCGCGCGATCCGGTCAGCGCGCCGACAGTTTTCGCCGCGCGCCCACCCCAAAGCGGGGATGGAAGCCGGGGCGCGACCGGCCTAGATTCACCGCAGGCGCCGTGGGTCGCCGCGCGCTCGAAGACGAACAAGCAACAAGGAGCCAACGAATGCACTTCTCCCGCTTCACGCACATCGCGGCACTCGCCATCGCCGCCGCCGCCGCGCCGTCGCACGCCGCCACCGTCGACTGGGCCAACTGGACCTCCGCCGGAGCGCAGACCGTCACCGGCAACGCCATGGACGGCAGCACGAACGTCGGCATGACGTTCACGGGCAACTACTCGTTCACGCAGCTGAACAACGCCGGCTTCAACTACTGGCAATCGCCGGCGACGCCCTACCTGAGCGCCGCCGTCTCGAACGCGCCCGCCAACTCCGACATCATCGGCCTGAACAGCGCCGGCACGTTCACGATCACGTTCTCGACGCCGGTGGTCAACCCGCTGATCGGCCTCGTGAGCTGGAACGGCGCCAACGTCACGTTCGGCGGCGGCAGCGACCCGCAGAGCTACGACATCCAGTACCTGAGCTCCGGCTGCGGCTACTGGGGCTGCGGCACCTACGCCAACGCGACCACGACGTCCTTCACCGGCTCGGGCGAACTGCACGGCGTGATCGAGCTGCAGGGCACCTACAGCTCGATCACCTTCACCGACAGCGTGACCGAGAACTGGCACGGCCTGACGGTCGGCTTCGAGGGCGTCGCGTCCACGGTGCCCGAGACGGGCAACCTGCCGCTGATGCTGGCCGGCCTCGGCGCATTGGCCTTCGCGCTGCGCCGACGCGCGCGCTGAAGCGCGGCTCGCCGCCCGCGCGGGGCCCGCGTCGACCGGGCCTCGCGGGAAGTGACGCGTGCCTTCAGGCCGACGGCTGGGCGACGCCGCCCGCCGTCGCCATCTCCATGAACCGCACCTGCGGATCGAGCGCCAGCGCGCGCGTCGCGGCGCGGGCCTCGTCGGGCGGCAGCGGCACCAGCAGCTCGATCTGGCCGCTCACGCTGGTGCCGATCGCCAGGCCATCGCGATACAGCACGCGCGAGCCGGCCACGCGCGGCAGCTTGGGCCCGGTGAGCACGGTGCCCAGCAGGTTGGCCGGGTCGGACGCCGACAGGCACACCATCGCCTCGTCCGGCGGCTGGCGGCGCACGGCGCGCATCGTGGCGATGGCGTCGGGCAGCGCGAACTGCTCGCCCGTCACGCCGGCGATGAAGCGGCCGCCGCGGATCTCGCCGCGCGCCTCCAGGCGGCGGTACACGCGCACCAGCTCGCGCCACGGCGGCAGCCACGCGGCCTCGCGGTCGATCATCTCGAAGCAGACGACGCCGTAGCGGCGCAGCAGCGTGCGCGCGACGTGCTCGACGGCCTCGGCGTTCGCCGCGACATCGCTCGACGCCTGCGGCGGACGTTCGCTCGCGGCAGCCGCCTTCACGACGTTCCACCGCCCCGCGTCCTCGATGCCGAACAGCGCCACGCGCCGCCGCGAGCGCGATGCCGCAGTGGCGCGCTTGGCCGCCGGCACCAGCAGCGCGCGCAGGCCGGCGTAGCTGTCGCAGCTCGCGCGTCCGCGGACGACGAGTTCGGCCAGCGCGTCCTCCAGCTCGGCGCGCAGCAGGCGGGCGCCGTCGCTCATCTCGTCGAAGAAGGACGCGCCGTTGACCTCGAGAAAGTCCAGCACGCGTTGCGCGCGGCCGCCCAGCGGCTCGCCCTCGTCGATCGCGGCGGCCGCGGCGATGCGCGACCAGGTCGGCGCCGCGCGGCGCGGCAGCAGCAGGATGGGCGTCGTGCGCAGCGACGCACGGCCGCCGCCCTGCGTGCCGCTGGCCAGCGGCCGCAGCCGCGTCCACAGCGTGCGGCCCGCGGTGCACAGGTCGTCGAGCCAGGACGACGCGTAGTCCTTCACGCGCGCCGGCAGCAGCTCGGACTCCCACAGCGCCGCGGGCGCCTCGAAGCCCTCGAGCTGAGCCAGCACCGCCGGCAAGGCCTCGGGCCCGCTGACACGCGACGCGCCGGCCACGTGCTGCCACTCGAACAGGAAGCGCACGAAGTCGCGCGGCTCCACCGGCTCGATCTCGCGGCGCAGGCGCTTGAGCGTGTAGCGGTGGATGCGCGCGAGCAGGTGGCGCTCGCACCATTCGACCTGTTCCAGGCCCGGCGTGACATGGCCCTGGAACACCGTGCCCTCGGATTGCAGCGCCACGAGCGCGGCCTCGATGTCGCCGCGCGGCAATTGCAGCTGCTCGACAAGCTCGTCGACCGTGACGGGGCCCAGCCCGCCCATACGGGCACGCAACAGTTCGCGCAGCGCTTCTTCGGTCGTCTCGAACGGCGCGTCGTAGCCGGCGGGCGGCGTGATCGCGGGCGCCTCCTCGACCGCCGGCCACAGCGGCCGCAGCGTCGCGAGCCGCTCGGCCGCGACCCACAGGCCGCCCTCGCCCGTGCGCAGGCGCGTCGCGCGTCCCGCGCGCGCGAGCGAGGCCAGCGCCGCGTCCCAGTGCTCGTTGGCGGCGGCCTCGGCCTCGGTGATCGCGCCGAGTGTCATCAGCGCCTCGTGCACCTCGTCGGCGCTGCGCGCACGCGGCCAGGCCTCATCGCGCACGCCGGCGATCGCGTCGACATCGAGCGCGCCCATCTCGCCGACGTTGTCCGCGTCGCCGAAGCGGCGCGCCTGCACGGCCTGCGTGCGGCGCTCCTCGATCGGCGCGTCGTCGAGGTACGCGTAGGGCCGCGCGGTGAGCGCCTCGGCAGCCAGCGGCGACGGCGCGGGCAGGTCGCGGCACACCACCTCGATGGCGCCCGACTCGATGCCGCGCAGCACCGCCAGCCAGCCGTCGGCGTCCATCGCCTCGTGCAGGCAGTCGTGCATCGTCTGCGCGACGAGCGGATGGTCGGGCACCTCGCGCGGGCCGCCGAGGTTCTCGGCGCAGGCGACCTGGTCGGGGAAAACGCAGGCCAGCAGGTCTTCGGACTTCATGCGCTGCAGCTGCGGTGCCACCTTGCGGCCGCCGACGAAGCGCGGCAGCGCGAGCGCCGTCGTCGCGTTCCAGCGCCAGCGCACCGCGAACAGCGGCGCGTCGAGCAACGCCTGCACCAGCACGTCCATCGCGGTGGCCGAGCGCAGGTAGCGCGCGACCTCGTCCAGCGGGAAGCTGTGGCTCGTGGACAGCGACAGCACGATCGCGTCCTCGGTGGCCGCGGCCTGCAGCTCGAAGTTGAACTGGCGGCAGAAGCGCTTGCGCAGTGCCAGGCCCCACGCGCGGTTCAGGCGGCTGCCGTATGGCGAGTGGATCACCAGCTGCATGCCGCCCGACTGGTCGAAGAAGCGCTCCATCACGATGCACCGCTGCGTGGGCAGCGCGCCGAGCGCCGCCTGCGCGCTCGCGAGGTGCTCGACGACCTGGCGCGCGCCGTCGGCTGCGATGCCGCCGCCGGTCGCATCGATCAGTCCCGCGATCGCCGCGGGCGGGCCGTCACGCTTCACCTGCTCGCCGACCGCCTCGCGCAGGCGCGCGACGGCCACCGACAGCTCGTCGCTGCGGCCCGGCGCCTCGCCAAGCCAGAACGGGATGTTGGGCGGCTGGCCCTTCGCATCCTCGACGCGCACGCGCCCCGGCTCGACGCGCAGGATACGGTAGCTGGTATTGCCCAGCTGGAACACGTCGCCGGCCAGGCTCTCGACGGCGAAGTCCTCGTTGACGGTGCCGATGCGGTCGGATTGCGGCTCCAGCAGCACGGTGTAGTCACCGGTCTCGGGAATGGTGCCGCCGGACGTGAGCGCCGTCATGCGCGCGCCGCGGCGTTCGCGCAGCTGGTGGTGCACGGCGTCGCGGTGCAGGTACGCACCGCGCGGGCCCTGGCGCGTGGTGTAGCCGTCGGCCAGCATGCGCAGCACCGCGTCGAAGCGCTCGCGCGGCAGCGCGGCATAGGGCCACGCGCGGCGCATCAGCGCGTACAGCGCGTCCTCGTCCCAGTCGCGGCACGCGGTCTCGGCGACGATCTGCTGCGCGAGCACGTCCAGCGGCATCGGCGGGACGCGCAGCGCGTCGAGCTCGCCGCGCCGCACCGCCTCCAGCAGTGCCGCGCATTCGACGAGCTCGTCGCGCGATTGCGGGAACAGCCGCGCCTTGGGCGTGCCGCCGACCGCGTGCCCCGCGCGGCCCGCGCGCTGCAGGAAGGCCGCGATCGAGCGCGGCGAGCCGAGCTGGCAGACGAGGTCGACGTCGCCGATGTCCAGCCCCAGCTCCAGCGAGGCCGTGGCCACCAGCACCTTCAGCTCGCCGCGCTTGAGCCGCTGCTCGGCGTCGAGCCGCAGCTCGCGCGCCAGGCTGCCGTGGTGCGCGGCGACGGCGTCGTGGCCCAGCAGGTCGGCCAGGTGGCGCGCTGCGCGCTCGGCCATGCGGCGCGTGTTGACGAAGACCAGCGTCGTGCGATGCGTGGCCACCAGTTCGACGATGCGCTGGTAAACCATGTCCCACTGCTCGTGCGACATCACCGCCGACAGCGGCGTGGGCGGCACCTCGAGCGCCAGGTCGCGCTGCTTCTTGTAGCCGATGTCGACGATCGCGCAGTCGGCCTTTCCGTCGACGACGCCACCCGCGCCGACGAGGAAACGCGCCACCTCGTCGATCGGCTTCTGCGTGGCCGACAGCCCGATGCGCGTGACGTGCCGCGGCTCGGCGCGCTGCGCCACGGCCTTCGGGTCGGGCACCACGCCGTCCTCGTCGGGTTCGTCGGAACACGGCGGGTAGTCGACGATGTTCTGCAGCCGCTCCAGCGACAGCGCCAGGTGGCTGCCGCGCTTGTTGGCGGCCAGCGCGTGGATCTCGTCGACGATCACCGTGCGCACGTTGGCCAGCATGCGGCGGCCGGCGAGCGAGCCCAGCAGCACGTACAGCGACTCGGGCGTCGTCACCAGGATGTGCGGCGGCCGCCGCATCGCCTGCTGGCGCTCGCGCTGGGGCGTGTCGCCGGTGCGCACGGCGGTGCGGATCTCGACGTCGGGCAGGCCCTGCGCCACGAGCTCGGCGCGGATGCCGGCCAGCGGCTCCTCGAGGTTGGCGCGGATGTCGTTGGACAGCGCCTTGAGCGGCGAGACGTAGACGACGGCGGTCTCGTCGGGCAGCGCGCCGGCCACGCCGCGGCGCACCAGGTCGTCCAGCGCGGCGAGGAAGGCCGTCAGCGTCTTGCCCGAGCCGGTGGGCGCGGCCACCAGCGTGTCGCGCCCCGCCCGGATGTGCGGCCACGCCGCGACCTGCGCGGCCGTGGGCGCGCCGAAGCGGCGTTCGAACCAGCGGGCGACGGCGGGGTGGAAGTCTTGCAGGGGCATGGGCTGGACTGGACTGGCGCAGATGGTGTCCGAGCCGCGATTCTCAAGCTTTCGAGGCTCGCCGGGCGAGCCTGTCCGGTTGATGACAGGCGACATTCCGGTGGGGCCAAGCCCGGCACGCCGTCTGCCGGCGCTCTGGCAACATCGCCCGCTCATCAGGAGACATGCCATGCCCGCTCACTCGCTCGTTCGCATCGGCGCGCCCGCGCTGCTGGCCGCCGGCCTGATCGGCTGCGCCTCGACGCCGCTGCCGCCGGAGCCGCCGCGCATGGTGACGACGTCGACCGTGACGACGAAGTCGGTCAGCACGTCCACCACGACGGCCGCGCCGCCCACGCGCGAGCAGGTCGCCGCGATCGTTGCCGCCCCGGATCGCACCGACGCCGACCGCACGAACGACCAGCGCCGCCACCCCGTCGACCTGATGCCCTTCGTCGGCGCCCGGCCCGGCTGGACGGTGCTGGACGTCAGCACCGGCGGCGGCTACACGACGGAACTGCTGGCGCGCATGGTCGGCCCCACCGGCATGGTGTGGGCGCAGAGCCGGCCGCGCAACCCGAACGCCCCCGCGGCGCGGCCCGCCCAGCCCGAAGGCGGCGCCCCGGCCCCGATGGCCGCGCCCGCCGCCCCGCCGCGCGGCCCCGCCGAGGTGCTGGCCGAACGCAGCGACCGCATGAAGGCCGCCGGCGTCGCGGCCGCGCCCATCGCCTTCGTCGCCCTGCCCTTCGACAACCCGGTGCCGCCGGAAGTGGCCGACGGCAAGCTGGACCTGGTCACGCTGATGTTCAACTACCACGACTTTGGCTGGATCGCCGTCGACCGCGCAAGCATGAACCGCGCGATCTTCGCGGCGCTGAAGCCCGGCGGCACCTACGTGATCGCCGACCACGCAGGCCGCCTCGGCACCGGCATCAGCGAGTCCGGCACGCTGCACCGCATCGAGGAGTCGTTCCTGCGCAAGGAGGTCGAGGCCGCGGGCTTCCGGCTGCTCGACGAAGGCAACTTCCTGAGCAACCCGAACGACCCACGCGACCGCAACACGCCGGAGCCGGTGCAGCCGAAGGATGAGTTCGTGCTCAAGTTCGTGAAGCCGTAGCGCGGCGCGCGCGCATCCGCCGGTCGCGAGAAACGCTGCTCAGCGACCGGCCGATGGCCAAGGCCGCCGGCGCTCAGGGATCGGGCCCCAGCGACGGTCCTCGCCGCGTCGCGCCGGCCGGGATGTGCGGCTCCGCCGCGAGCGGAAGGCCTGCGCAGTTGACGATCGCCCGCACCACCAGCGGCACCGAGAAGCTGGTGCCCGTCACTTCCGCGATGGCGCCCGACCGGCTCCCGCGTACGGACAAGCCGGGGCCGCCCGGACGCGTGTCCCCGGGCGCGGAAACGTCGGGCCCCGTGCGCATCGCGTCCATCGGTCCGAGAGTCGGGCCCGCAGAGGAGTAGCTGGTGGCCGGCCGCCCCGCGGCCTGGATGACGTAGCCGCCCACGACAACGATCCGTCCTGATGGCGCGTACGAGGTCGCCATGCCGCTGAGGGCGCGGTCGTGGGTCAATCCGTCGCGCGGAAGCGGCGCTTGATCGTCGTAGGACAGCCGGTTCCAGCGATGCGGCTGGAGCCGCCCGTCCCAGTCGACGAAGCCTGCCTGCACGCTGCGCTTGGGCATGCAGGGGTTCTGGGCATTGGGGCTGATCCAGAAATGCACCGGCTCGGCGAGCGGCTCGGCTTGTGTGGGCTTGACGAGTTCGATGCGCCACTTGCCCACAGGCGCCCGTGCCCGGCTCGGGTCGGGAGACGAGGTCGGAGCGAACGCCAGCAGCGACATCGCGCTGCCGGAGTCCTCCTGTGGCGGCGCGCTGATCACGCCGCAGCAGGCGACATCGCCATCGAACAACCCGAACGCCTCGCCGCGCGAGACGTCGCACGGCACGCCTCCCGGCGGTGTCACCCGCAGGGCGCATCGCTGCGACTCCGCACCGGTGGGCCAGCGCACCGTCACGTATTGGGGCATCTCGGATCCGGGCGGGATCGCCAGCACGAGGTGGGCGTCCTCCCGCGCACCGGACAGGATGCCGTGCTGCTGCAGCAGGTTCTCGTTGCCCATCGGCAGAACGACCCAGCGCTCGATCCCGTCGTCCTCCCTCGCCACGAAGTCCGACAGCACCTGCTCGAGGATCGAGTTCCCTTCATGCAAGGTGCGCGCCGTGCCGATGCTGAGGTTGACGACGATGCGCTTGGTCGTCGGGCCGACGTGCGACTCGATGAAGTCCAGGCCGTCGATCACGTTGCGCACGACGGCCGCGCTCGTGCCGTCCATCATGCTGCGATGCGACAGGTCGACGAACACGAGGTCGGCGCCGTCGATGCCCGTGCAGTCCTTGTCCCATGGCGGCGCCGTGCCCGGCAGAGGCTGGATCGCCGAGCCGAGAATCGACCGGCCGAAGATCTGTCCGACGACCGCGGCACCGTGGCTGAAGGGCCAGCGCATGATGTCGTAGCCGGCTTCCCGGTAGACCGCGTCCTCGTCGACGTTGCCGGATTCCGAGAAATGCCTTTCGAGCAAGTCGTCGATGCGGTCGCGTCCGATGGCACAGCCGTAGCCATGCTGTCCAGGCGCCTGGCCTCGGCACGCCGTGAAGGCCGGGCTCTGCGCATCCTGGTCCCAGATCCCGAGAACGCGCGTCCTCGGCCCCGCGCCACGGCGCAGGATCTGCGACGCGAACGGACAGCCGCTGTCGATGACCCCGACCAGCGTCGACGCCGTCCCCGGCACCGGCTCGTAGCGTCCCTTCTCGATCACGCGCCGGTGCGGGCGACGTGGCGGACGTTCCGGCAACACCGGCATCTGGAGCTCGCTGCGCACGACATCCGGCTTCGCTTCCAGCCAGGTGGTCGGCGAGAACTCGCGGGTCACGAAGCGCGGACCGCGCGCCCGTCTGCCACGCCGCGGCTCGAGCGCAAGCCAGACATGGCCGCGCTCATCCAGTCCGGCAGGTTCGTGGTCGCGATAGTGCGTGGCGTCGGCCCAGACCCACATCGGATCGACGCCTGGCTCGGCAGCCGAGATGCCGAAGCGGCCCGGCGCCAGCGGTTCCCATGTCAAGGGCATGGCATCACCTCAATCAAAGTCGAGCTGCAGCAGCCGGACTTCCCGGTGCGCCCTCGCCCACATCTCCTTGAGGATCGGATCCGCGCCGAACGAGGACGACTGGTCGAAGCCACCGATGTCGTGAACCTCGTAGAACGGCGGCCGCGACGGCGCCTTGCCCGCGTGCGGAAAGATCTCCTGCTGCTCGGGCTCGAACATCTCGTCGCCCTGGCACAGGTCCCCGCGGAACACGCCATACATCAAGGCCGGCTGCACGACCGGGCCGCCGGCACCCTCCCTGTCCGGGATGCGCCCCTGCGGCGTTCCGTTGCATCGATAGGCGAAGTAGCGCCCGATGGCCTTTCCGAGCAGGCGCCCGGCGAGATTGTCGACCGGAAAATGCACGCCGGCGATCACCCGGTTCATCGACATGCGCGCGACGATGCGGCTGAACTGCGTGCGCAGTCCGGCATGGCGCGGGATCGACGGATTCATCCTCAGCAGGGACTGCAGCACCTCCTTGATCGCATAGCCCTCCGTGCAGTGTCCGCAAGGCATCGAGCCGTGCCCCGGCGTCGTGATCATCGGCTGGACTTCGGGCGAATAGTCGGTGGGACGCCACGCCGCCAGGTCGTTCTTCATCCGCATCTCGACGAACATCGCGAACTGAACGACGGCGTCCAGAAGCTCGCGCGTGTTGCGCAGGCGATCCGACTGGATCGGGATCTGCGCACCCCAGAAGGCATAGGTGTTCTCGATCTGCGTCAGGATCTCGGCCATGCGTTCCTGGCGCAGGTCCGCCCAGTCGATGACCTGCACGACCTGCTTCTTGAACACACGCTCCTCCGGCCGGACGATGGTGCAGATCGGCACCTTCTTCCAAAGCGTCGTGTCTTCAGGCGTCGCCGCGAAATTCAGGTTCGCGAAGAGCGTCGACTGCATGTTCTCGGCGTGCAGCGTGACGTTGTGCGGCAGCAGGATCGGCGGCTCGAAGGGGCCGTCCTTGATCTCGCCCGACTGGATGGTGATGTCGCTGATCAGGGTCTGCGCGCACAGATAGCTTCGCACCCACGGATCCCAGCGGCCGATGCGGCTCTGGTTCTTCTGGTCCTTGGGGAACGTCAGCCCCCAGATCGTCTTGTCCGCGGGATCGGTGCATGCTTCCCGCGCCGACGTGAGCGAGCTGCAGAACAGCGGCGTCGCATACGAATCCCCCAGCGCATTGACGATATGCGGCGTCCCGCCACCGACGGTGCCGCCGCCGTTCGTCCCGCCTCCCACGGTGCCACCGCCCACGGTGCCCCCGCCCATGAATCCTCCTCCCAGCATTCCCATGTCGTTCTCCTTGGTTCAAGACACAGTCACGGAGCGCCGGCCTCCGCGAGCGCGATGGCCCATTTGCGGCGCATGTCCTCGCCCCCGCGCGGTGCGTTGGCGATGTAGTTCTCCAGCGTGAAGTCGGGGCTGAGCGTCAGCACCGACTTCACGGCCTCGCGGGCACGCGGCATGTCGCCCAGGTGCACGCAGGAGATGGCCAACGCGCGCAGCGTCGGCAGGTGGCGCGAGTCCTTGCTCAGGGACAGCAGTGCCAGGCGGCGCGCGTCCTCGAAGCGCTCGGCGGACGTCGCCGCGCTGGCGGCCAGCGCGTCGTAGTAGTGCTTGAGCGGATCCATCGGCGACAGCGAACGCGCCATCAGCGCGGCTTCCCACGCGGCCTCGCCGTTGCCCAGCAGGCTCTCGACCGTCGTGCGCACGAGCCACACCCAGGGCTCGCTCGGATTGAGCGCGAGCGCCGCCTCCAGGCGCGCGCTCGACGCCGCCAGGTCGCGCTTGATGTGGCACAACGCGAATGCCTCCATCGCCATGCACATCGCGAACTCGGGGTTGCGGTCGAGGGCCTGGCGCGTGTGCCACAGCGCGTGGTCGCCGGCGAGCTCGCTCTCGGGCACCAGGCCCTTGGTCACGCGCAGCACGTGCCACTTGGCGAGCCACGCATGCGGCGCGGCGGCGCGCGGGTGGCGCTCGGCCAGCATCTCGAGCAGGTCGTGCGCGCGCTCGAAGTCGCTCTTGGCCTGGCGGTGCATCAGGTGCACGGCCGCGAACTGCAGCGTCTCGCTGGCCAGCGTGGGCAGCGAGCTCGATGCCACGCGGCGCAGCTGGTCGGACACCACGCGCTCCAGGATCTGCTGCGCCATCGCCGGCGTGACGCCCTCGTCCGGCGCGAACAGGTCGCGCGAATCGAAGTGGAAGCGCCCGGCCCAGACCGTCTCGCCCGTCCTGGCCTCCACCAGCGACAGCACCGCCAGGTGGCGCGCGCCGACCTCGTGCAGACGCCCCGTGATGAGGTACGACGCCTTGGTCAGCTGCGCGATGCGTTCGGGCGGCAGGCCGCGGATCGCGAACTGCTCGCTGGACAGGTGCGAGATCACGCGCACCTGCTGCACGCTCGCGAGCTGGGTCAGCAGCATGTCGCCCAGCAGCGTGGCGATGACCTTGTGCGCGGCATCGCCTGCGTCCACCTCCAGCGGCACCAGCGCAAGGCACACGGGACCGGTGGGCGCGGCGCCGGGCGCCGGCTCCTGGCGCGGCGACGGCAGCGCCGCGTGCGCGTCGTCGACCGGCAGCAGGTGGAAGACCTGCACGGGCTGCGCGAAATGCTTCAAGTAGCACTGGCCGGCGTCCTCGACGAGCGCGTCGATGCCGGGCAGCAACTCGTCGACCGTCGCGCTCGACGCGCTCACGCCGCCCGGGCGCGCGAGTGCCGTGATGCGCGCCGCGAGGTTGACGCCCGAGCCATAGACATCGAGCTCGTCCTCGATGACCTCGGTGACGTGCACGCCGATGCGCAGCAGGATGCGGCGCGCGTCCTCGAGGCCGTCGTTCATCGCGGCCATCTGGTCGTGCAGCTCGAACGCGAGAGCGACCGCGCGCTGGGGATGCTCGCAGTCGATCAGCAGGCCGTCGCCGAGGCTCTTCACGAGACGCGCCTCGTACTTGGCGAGCACACCGCCGCGCAGCACGGAAACGAAGCTGCGCCAGCGCTGGATCGCGTCGACCTCGTGCTCCTGCAGCAGGCGCACGGATTCGACGACATCGGCCACCAGGACCGCACGGCAAACACGGCGGAAGTCATGCCAGGGAGCCTCCTCACGAGGGATCTTTGTCCCCATGTTCGTTCTCCTGCAGGGATTCGTCCTCATCAAGTTTGATGAGAACGAGATGTTCACGCAAGCAGATGGCGCTGCCGCGACAGCTCGTCGCACCCTGCGCGATGGCGCGTCCGCGCCGAAGTGGTGCGGCCGTTGCGGCGCGATACGACAGGCCGTCCCCCCGAGCCGCTCGACTCAAGTGCAGACTTTGGCAAAAACTTCCCAATGACTCGCACTGCGATCCGCGTGCGCAACGGCGCGCACCGTCGTGCGCGCGCGGCGCGTCAGTGACTGGCGGCGGAGGCCGGCGGCAGAGGCGGCATCGACAGGAAGCGGTCGACGCGCTTGCTCGCCTTGTTGTCGACCAGCATCTTCCACATGCCCGAGCCGTCGTAGACGCGCTGCGCCTCGACGCGGCATTCGGCCACCAGCGCCCTGTGGCGCGAGGCGGGCCAGTCCTTCTGTGCCGCGGTGGCGGCCTTGAGCATGTTGCTGCCGCGCGGGTCGCGCAGGCCTTTCAGGTAGGCCTCGCCGACGTAGGCGAAGCCGAGCTTCGTGATCTCGAACAGCGCGGGGCGCACGTCCTTCTCGCCGGAGCGTGCCCGCTGCACGAGCGCGAACTGGTCGAACTGCAGGGCCGCCGCGCACTCGGACGCGCGCTGGTAGAACGCCTCGTCGTCGGCATCGTCGGCGCGCGCCGGCGCGGCCAGCAGCCCGCCCAGCAGGGCCAGCGCGGTGGCGGCGGTCGTGAATCGGTGTGCAGCGTGCATCGTCCCATCGTATCAATTCGGGGACGAGCGATACGGCAAGCGAGGGTCCCGCGCCTCAGCGCAGCGGCGTCCACTTCACGTCGCGGCGCGACGAGGCGAGCGTCTGCTCGATGAAGCGCACGCCGCGCACGCCCTCGACGATGCGCGGGTAGACGGCCTCGTCCGCGGTCGCGGCGCGGCCGTCGCGCGAGCGGATCCGCAGGTCGGCGGCCACGCCCTGGTAGAGATTGGCGAAGGCCTCAATGAAGCCCTCGGGGTGGCCTGGCGGCAGCCGGCAGGCCGCGCGCGCGGACGCGCTCAGGCCGGGCGAGTTGCGCGTCAGCGTGCGGCGCGGGCCGTCGCCCGGCGCGTGCACCAGCACGTTGGGCTCTTCCTGGCGCCAGTCCAGCAGGCCGCGCTCGCCGTAGACGCGCAGCCGCAGGTCGTTCTCGCTGCCGGCGGCCACCTGCGATGCCGACATCACGCCGCGCGCGCCGCCCGCAAAGCGCAGCAGCAGGCCGGCGTCGTCGTCGAGCCGGCGGCCCGGACCGAACGACGCGAGGTCGGCGCACAGGCTCTCCAGCTCGAGGCCGGTGACCGTGGCGACCAGGTTCTCGGCGTGCGATCCGATGTCGGCCATCGCGCCCGCGGGTCCGCCGCGCGCCGGGTCCTTGCGCCATTCGGACTGCTTGTTGTCCGACAATTCCAGCGCACCGGCCAGCCAACCCTGGTGGTACTCGACGACCACCTTGCGCACCGCGCCGATCGCGCCGCTGCGCACCAGCTCGCGCGCCTCGCGCACCATCGGGTAGCCGGTGTAGTTGTACGTGACCGCGAACAGCGTGCCGCGCGCGGCCACCAGCGCGGCCAGCTCCTCGGCCTGCGCCGTCGTGTGCACCAGCGGCTTGTCGCAGACGACATGGAAGCCCGCATCGACGAACGCGCGCGCCGGCTCGAAGTGCAGGTGGTTGGGCGTGACGAGCACGACGACGTCGGCGCGCTCGTCGGCGGCGCGGTGGCGTTCGTCGGCCAGCAGCTCCTGCCACGTGCCGTGGTTGCGTTCGTCGGGCAGGCCCAGGTCGCGGCCCGAGGCGCGCGACTTCTCCGGCGTGGACGACAGCGCCGCCGCCACCAGTTCGTACTGGCCGTCGAGCGCCATTGCCGCGCGATGCACGGCGCCGATGAAGGCGTCGCGCCCGCCGCCCACCATCGCGTAACGGATGCGCCGCGTCATCGCGCGCTCCCCGCCATGCCGCCTTGCTTCGTCTTGTCGAAGACCGCGTCGAACGCGCCCTTGGCCGGCTCGAAGTCGAGGCGGCGGCAGAACGCCGCGCTCTCGGTGGCGCCGTGCACGCGATCCATGCGGCTGTCCTCCCATTCGACCGACAGCGGCCCCGCGTAGCCGACGTCGTTGAGCGCGACGATCAGCGACTCGAAGTCGATCATGCCGCGGCCCACGCTGCGGAAATCCCAGCTGCGGCGCGGATCGCCGAAGCTGGTGTGGCCGCCGAAGGTGCCCACCGTGCCGTCGCCCTTGCCCCACCACACGTCCTTCATGTGGACATTGAAGATGCGCGCGCCGAACTGGCGGATGAAGCGGATGTAGTCGACGCCCTGGTAACCGAGGTGGCTGGGGTCGAAGTTGAAGCCGAAGCGGCGGTGCTGGTTCACCACGGCAAGCGCGCGCTCGGCGCTCGCGATGTCGAACGCGATCTCGGTGGGGTGCACCTCCAGCGCGAAGTCGACGTCGCACTCGTCGAACACCTGCAGGATGGGCGTGAAGCGGCGCGCGAAGTCGGCGAAGCCGGCGTCCCAGAACGCTTGCGTCGTCGGCGGGAACGCGTAGGTGGCGTGCCAGATCGACGAGCCGGTGAAGCCGGTCACCGTCTTGACGCCGAACGCCTTCGCGGCGCGCGCGGTGTCGGCCAGCTCGCGCGCGGCGCGCTGGCGCACGCCCTCGGGCTCGCCGTCGCCCCACACGCGCGCCGGCAGGATGGCCTCGTGGCGCGCGTCGATCAGGTCGCACACCGCCTGGCCGACGAGGTGATTGCCGATCGCCAGGCACTGCAGGCCGTGCTCGGCCAGCAGTGCCCGCTTGTCGCGCACGTAGGTCGGCGACGCCAGCGCCTGCGCCACGTCGAAATGGTCGCCCCAGCACGCCAGCTCCAGGCCGTCGTAGCCCATCTTCCGGGCCAGGGGCGCCAGCTCGGCCAGGGGAAGGTCGGCCCACTGGCCGGTGAAGAGCGTGATGGGGCGTGCCATGGCGACGTCTCCTCGGTCAGAACGGGCTGTCGGGGAAGTAGAAGTCCTTCGCGTTCTCCTGGGTGATCAGCACCGACGGGATGATCGTCTTGGCCGGCAGCTTCTCGCCCTTGAGCCGCGCCTCGGCGGTGAGCTTGATGGCGTCGTAGATGAACTTGGGCGAGTACGACACGTTGGCCTTGATCCGCGGGTCGGTGCCGTCCTTGAGCGTCTTGATCATGCCCTTGGCGCCGGCGCCGCCGAACACCAGCTTGATGTCGGTGCGCTTGGCCTGGTCGATCGCCTTGAGCACGCCGACGGCCATGTCGTCGTCGGCGGCCCACACCGCGTCGATGTGCTTGAAGCGCGTGAGGAAGTCCTGCATCGTCTTGAACGCGTCGTCGCGGTTCCAGTTGGCGTACTTGGCGTCCAGCAGGTGGATATCGGGGTAGGCCTTCATCACGCCGTTGAACGCGTCCATGCGCTCGTTGTCCAGCGTGGTGGCGATGCCGCGCAGGGCCACGATGTCGCCCTTGCCGCCCAGCGCCTTGGCGATGTATTCGGCCGGCACCCTGCCGAACGCGGTGTTGTCGCCGGCGACGTAGGCGTCCTGGCCGCTCTCGTCGGTCAGGCCGCGGTCGACCACCGTCACGTACACGCCCTTGGAGTGCACCTGCTGCACGGGCTTGGTCAGCGCCGCCGACTCGTGCGGGAAGATCACGAGCGCGTTGATCTTGTTGGCGGTCACCAGGTCCTGCAGCTGGTTGGCCTGCTCGCCCGGATCCTTGGACGTCTTGACGATGACCTTGAGGCCGGGGTATTTCTTCTCGAGCTCCTTCTTGGCCTCGTTGGCCCACCACACGATGCCGCCGGTGAAGCCGTGGTCGGCCGTGGGGATGGCCACGCCGAGCGTGACCTTGTTCTGCGCGAAGGCGAACGGCGCGGCCAGCGTCAGCGATGCGGCGCCGAGCGCGAGGACGAGTCTGCGTTGGATCGGGTTCATGGCTGTCTCCTGCTTTGTTGTTGCAACGATGGAAATGCGGCCTGCGGGCCGCGAAGGATCACCGCCGGCGCCGCTGCATGAAGGCCACCACGATGATCACGCCGCCCTGCACCGCCGCGTTCAGGTAAACGCTGATGATGCTGGTGAGGTTCAGGATGTTGCTGATGACGGACAGCAGGATCGCGCCCACCACCGTGCCTGTGATCGAGCCCGCCCCGCCCTTGAGCGCCGTGCCGCCGACGATCACCGCGGCGATCGCCTCCAGCTCCCACAGCAGGCCGGTCGTCGGCGACGCCGACCCGAGCCGCGGCACGTACAGCAGCGTGGCCACGCCCACGCAGGCGCCCAGCAGCATGTACGTGACGAGCTTGGTGAAGTCGACGTCGACCGCGGCGTAGCGCGCCACCTGCTCGTTGGAGCCGATCGCCTGCACGTAGCGGCCGTACGCGGTGCGGTTGAGGATCGCGCCGCCCAGCACCGCCATGACCAGGAACACCCACACCGGTACCGGTATGCCCAGCACCGCTGCGTAGTAGACCGGCGCGTACGCGTCGGCCAGGTCGTTGTCCAGCGTGATGGCGCCGCCGTCGGACAGCCACGTCAGCGTCGCGCGGAAGATGCCCAGCGTGCCCAGCGTCACGATGAAGGGCTCGATGCGGCCGCGCGTGATCAGCAGCCCGTGCGCGAGCCCGAACAGCGCACCCAGCAGCACCGCGAAGCCGGCGCCCAGCACCACGGTCAGCCAGGGCGCAAGGTGGCGCGCGCCGAGCGCGTTCATCAGCAGGATGACGCCGCCGGCGATCAGCGCCGCCATCGAGCCCACGGACAGGTCGATGCCGCCGCTGATGATCACGAAGCACATGCCCACCGCGATGATGCCGATGAACGCCGTTCGCGTGAGCACGTTCATCGCGTTGTCCAGCGTGGCGAAGTCGTGGTTCAGCAGGAAGCCGGCGATGCACAGCACGACCAGCCCCAGCACGGGCCCGAGCCCGTGCAGGCGCGCCCACGCGCGCGTGACGCCCTCGCGCGCGCCGGCGCGCTCGCTGGCGGGCGCGCGCGCCTCAGTGGAGTCCGGTGGCGTGGGCAATCAGGGCCTCCTCGGTGAGTTCGTCCGCGGCCAGCGTGGCCTGGATCGCGCCGGCGCGCATCACGACGATGCGATGGCAGATGCCGATCAGCTCGACCAGCTCGGACGAGATGACGACGATCGCCTTGCCCTCGCGCGCGAGCCGCTGGATCAGGAAATAGATGTCGCGCTTGGCGCCGACGTCCACGCCGCGCGTGGGCTCGTCCAGCACCAGCACCCGCGGCCCCGGATGCAGCACCTTGGCCAGCGCGAGCTTCTGCTGGTTGCCGCCCGACAGCGACGCCGCCGGGATGTCGAGCGCGCCGGTGCGGATGCCGAACTCGCCGACCGCCGCCTTCAGCGCGTCGCGCTCGGCGCCCGGATGCAGCCACGGCGCGGCGTAGCGCTTCAGCGCCATCAGCGTCAGGTTCTCGGCCAGGCCGAACTGCACGTGCAGGCCCTTGCCCTTGCGATCCTCGCTGAGGTACGTCAGTCCGTGCGACGCGGCCTCGCGCGGATTGCGGATGTGCGCCGCGCGGCCGTCGATCTCGAGCGATCGCAGCGTGTGCGGACGCAGCCCCAGCAATCCTTCGAACGCTTCCGTGCGCCCCGCGCCGACCAGCCCCGCGAAGCCGAGGATCTCGCCGGGCGCGACCTCGAAGTCGAGCCCGCGCGCCCAGCCCGGCACGGTCAAGTCGCGCACGGTCAGCAGCGGCGGTGCCGTCGGCCGCGCGTCCTTTGGCGGATAGAGGTCGGCGATCTCGCGGCCCACCATCAGGTTGGCCATCTGGTGGCGCGTGAGCTCGCGCGTGGCCGAGCGCGCGACGAAGCGGCCGTCGCGCATCACCACCACCTCGTCGGTGATGCGCTCGATCTCGTCGAGCTTGTGCGAGATGTAGACGACGGTGACGCCGTCGGCCTTGAGCTGCGCGATCAGCGCGAACAGGCGCTCCGTCTCGCCGGGCGTGAGCGTGGCGGTGGGCTCGTCCATCACCAGCACGCGGGCGTCGCGCTGAAGCGCCTTGGCGATCTCGACCAGCTGCTTCTCCGCGACGATCAGCTGGCGCACCGGCGTTTCGGGGCTCGCCTGCAGGCCCACGAGCTTGAGCACGCGCGCCGTCTCCGCGCCCATCGCCTTGTCGTCCAGCCACCAGCCGCGGCGCCGCTCGTGGCCCAGGAACACGTTCTGCGCGATCGTCAGGTCCTCGGCCAGCGCGAACTCCTGGTGGATCATCACGATGCCGCGCGCCTCGGCCGCGCGCGGGCCGTCGAACACCACGCGATCGCCGGCCACGCGCAGCTCGCCGCCGGTGGGCGCCTCGTAGCCCGCCAGGATCTTCATCAGCGTGCTCTTGCCCGCGCCGTTCTCGCCCAGCAGGCCGACCACGCGCCCCGGCGCGAGCTCGAAGCTGACGCCGTGCAGCACCTGCACCGCGCCGAAGGCCTTGACGATGCCGTCGAAGGCCACGGTGACCGCGCGCGGCGCCGGCGTCATCAGGCAGCCTCCGCCCTGCGGGCCGAGGCGCGAGCGCCCTTCGGAGCGGCCGTGCGAGCGCTCATGCCACCACCTTCGCGCGACCGCGCAGCGTCTCCTGCAGCGCCAGCACGCCGGCGCCGATCAGCCCGGCCTGGTCGCCCAGCGGCGTGTAGCCGACCTCGAGATGGCGCGTGGACAGCGCCAGCGAGCGCTGGTAGACGCACTGGCGCAGCGAGGCAAGGAACAGCGGCCCGATGCGCGTGAGCCCGCCGCCGACGAACACGTGCGACGGGTTGAAGAAGTTGACGACCGAGGCGAGCATCTGCCCGATCTGCGTGCCGGCGCGCTGCACGATCTGGTTGGCCGCGGCGTCGCCGGCGCGGCTCGCATTGCCCACGTCCTCGGGCGTCAGCGCGCCGTTGGCGGCCAGGCGCTCAGCCAGCATCGCGCTGTGGCCGGCCTGTGCCGCGGCGGTGGCCTCGCGCGCGATCGCGGGGCCGCCGGCCATCGTCTCGACGCAGCCCACGTTGCCGCAGTGGCAGCGCGGGCCCACGGGGTCGACGCAGATGTGGCCGACGTCGCCCGCCGAGCCGTTCGCGCCGCGATAGACCTCGCCGTGGCACACCACGCCGCAGCCGATGCCCGTGCCCACCTTGAGCACGAGGAAGTTCGACAGCCCGCGCTTGAGCCGCCACAGCTCGGCCAGCGCCATCAGGTTGACGTCGTTGTCGACCCAGACCGGCGCCTCGTACTCGGCGCGCAGGTCGTCGCGGATCGAGAAGCTGTCCCACTGCGGCATCAGCGGCGGCTCCACCAGCTGGCCGGTGGCGAAGTCGACCGGCCCGGGCACGCCCATGCCGATCGCCAGCACGTCGCGCGGCTTGAGTCCGCGCGCGGCCAGCACCTCGCGCATCAGCGCGCGGATGCGCGACAGCACGAGGCCCGGCCCGATGCGCACGTCGATCGGCTCGCCACGGCGCTCCATTACCTCGAGGTCGAGCGACAGCACCGCGACCTCGATGCTGGTGGCGCCCAGGTCCGCGCACAGCAGCACGCCCAGCGAGCGATGCAGGCACAGCGTCTCGGCGCGCCGGCCGCCGGAGGATTCGCGCTGCCCGGAGCGGTCGAGCCAGCCTTCGTCCAGCATCCCCGCGATGACGGCGTTGGCGTGCGTGCGCGAGAACGCCATGTGCTGCGACAGCGCGTCGCGCGACGGCCCGTGCAGCCAGAACACGCCCTCCAGGACGCTCAGCTCGTTCGTCGACAGTCGCGCCCAGCGGCTCATCGTGCGTCGTCTCCATCCGGTCAAAACGACCTCTGTCGGGCCGATGCGCGAATGTAGAGCGGTGACTTCCGCCGCACAAGCGTCAACTTCAGACGACTTCAGGCAAAAGTCGAATCAATATCGGGAAACTTTCGCCTGCCCTTGCCCGCAAACCGGCAATCCTGAAGCGCAAGTCAATCCCCCAAATATCTCCAGCACTTCCATCAAATTCAGGAAACCCGGGTCGCGACGACTTGGCTCTCCGGTCGGCAATGGCCATACTCGAATTTGCCGGAAACACCCCCGGCGGGCCTTCTGGAGATTGTCTTGCCAGACTGCACCATCCTCACGGATACCACCGCGGGCCGCGACGACGACCTCCTGGCGTTCCGGCGATACCTCGACCCGCTGGAGCAGATCCTGCGCAGCCCCGCGGTGGGCACGCCGCTGACGGTGGGCATTTTCGGCACCTGGGGCAGCGGCAAGAGCACCCTGCTGCGCATGCTGGCCGAACGATTGACGGGCGACGATTTCCTGTGCGTCGATTTCAATCCCTGGCTATATCGGAAGGAGCCCTCGATGCTCGTTCCGCTGCTGCATACCTTGCACGACGCGATGGACGCGGCCGACGGCGGGCGAAACTTCAAGGAGTCGGCCAAGAAGATATTCGACGTGCTGGCCCGGCTGGGCGCCGAGACATTCCTGAAAACGGTGACGGCCGGTGCGGTTTCCATCGAGCGGATCGAAAAGCTCGAGGAAACCTATGCCAAGACGGCCGGCAAACTCACCAGCGAGCTGCGCAACCTGCGCGGGCTGCTGCAGAAGGAGGCCGATGCCGTCGCCGCCGCGAAGACGCGCATCGTCGTCTTCATCGACGACCTCGACCGCTGCGAGCCCGACCAGATCATCGACGTGCTGGAGTCGACCAAGCTGTTCCTCGACCTGCGCAACGTCGTGATCGTGCTGGCGATCGACAAGGAGGTGATCGACCGCGGCATCCAGGTCAAGTACGGCAAGTTCGGCTTCGCCGAAGGCCGCGACTACGCGATCGGCGCCGAGTACCTGGAGAAGATGATCCAGCTGCCGCTGCAGCTCTACCCGCTGCAGCCCACGCAGGTGGGCGAGCTGGTCCGCAAGCTCGCGCCGGCGGGCGTGGGGCTGCTGGCCCACAACGCCGATTTCCTGCAGAAGGTGCTGCTGCCCAACCCGCGCAAGATCAAGCGCATCGCCAACATCCTGACGCTGACCGACGCCATCCGCGGCGCGACGCCCGCGCTGGCCGCGCTGCCCGAGGAGCCGCTGGTGCACCTGATCGTGCTGCAGGTGCAATACCCCGAGCTGTACAACAACGCCGTGCGCCAGATCGACCTGCTGCCGGTGCTGGAGGACGTCTACGCCGGCCGCCGCAACGCCGGCGACGAGGCGAGCTTCCAGAATCTGGGCGCACGCGGCGAGACGTTGCGGGCGTTGTGCCTGCGCTTCCACGAGCCCGTGGGCATCCTGCCGCAGCTGTTCGCCGGCGGCGTCTTCGGCAAGGCCAAGCCGCACCTGCCGGCCTACGTCTCCATGCTGGGCGGCTGATCATGGCCAAGGGCTTCGGACGCTACGGATTCGCGACCAGCCGGCGGCCGCTGCAGATGCCCGTCGACCCGCTGGCCCGCGCCACCACGTCGGCGCTGTTCGAGCGCACCTACGGCACGACGCTGATCGACCGCATCGACGACGCGATCGACGCCGGCGTCTGCGCGCAGCAGCCGGCGCTGTTCATGGTGGTGGGCGCGAACGGCGGCGGCCGCACCTCCATCACCAACTTCATCCTCTCGCGCTTCGCGGCACGCCTGGACATCGCGCCGGCCAACCTGATCGTCCCGGTCGGCACGACCACCAACCACGACAAGCTCTACATCTACCGCTACTGGATGAGCGCGCTCGAGGACGCCATCGCCGCCCGCAGCATCGCGCTGACGCCCGCGCTGCAGGCCCGGTTCACCGCGGAGATCCAGAAGAACGACATCGGCATCATGGCGCCGGGCTACCGCGGCGTGCTGCGCCAGCTCACCGAGGTGCTGCGCCAGCATCCGCAGCCGCATGCGTTCGCGTGCAGGCTGGAGAACGTGCCGACGATCGACTTCGTCGCCGCCGCCAACGAGATCTTCGACGGCATGCCCTCGACCTGCGTCTTCACGGCCCTGGACAACAGCACCCACGAGACGGAGGTGGTCGGCCCGTTCCGCGAGTACTTCTCGAAGAAGCAGGAGAACTGCTGCCTGGTCGAGCTGGCGCGGCCGCAGGGCGAGATCGCGGCCCGCATGATCACCGAGCGCTGGGCGATCGAGTCGTCGGCGCCGCTGCCGTTCAGCGACGGCTCGCTCGCCCGCGGCTTCGACCGCGAGCCCCGGCCGATCGGCAAGATCCTGGTGCTGGTCGAGCAGATGCTCAAGTACAAGTTCACCCAGCACGGCGAGGGGCCGCCCTACCCGGACAGCCCCGAGCTGGCGTTCTCCGCGCAGGAGATCGAGGGCCTCATCGCGGCGGTGGACCTGGTCAATGACTGACGTCGAACGCACCCGCAACCCGTTCCCGTTCCAGGGCACGCTGAGCATGGAAGGTTCGGCGCAGCATGCCTTCTCGGCGTCGGGCGTGACGCTGCCCACGATCGATCGCGAGCCGATCCAGCGCGCCTGGGGGCACGTCGAGGCCTACCTGCGGCGCTTCGACCGCAGCGCCATCTCCACGGGCCAGATCGTGGCGTTCAAGGGCCCGCATGGCAGCGGCAAGACCCACACGATCCACGTGCTGTTCGACCGCGTGGTCGAGCACTCGCCCGCGGCCGGACCCGGCCGGCCGTTCCAGATCTACGTCAAGGCCGAGGGCCCGGACTTCGTCAAGCTCTACCAGGAAGCCGTCACCGCCATCCCCGAGGCGCTGCTCAAGGAACTGAGCCTGCGCTTCCTCGCCTCGCTCGTCGACCAGGCGCTGTCGTCGGACTCGTCCAACAGCGGGCGCGACGCGCGCCGCGAGCTCGAGGCCGACCCGCAGCGCGTGTTCGCGCTGTTCGAGCAGTACCAGGTCGAGAAGGGCAAGGCCGAGGAGCTGCAGGCGGCCGAGGTGCAGCGCGTGGCCGGCAACCTCAAGGATTTCCATCGCGTGCTGGGCTACCTGCTCAGCCGCGACCTGGCCTCCGCGGCCTACGACTGGCTGCTCATCCGGCAGGTGTCGCCCGACGTGATGCGGCAGCTGGGCGTCGCCGGGCCGATCTCGTCGCCCACGGTCGCCAAATGGGCGCTGCAGCTGCTGGTGACGCTGTTCACGCGCTCGGGCTACCCGCTGATCATCTACATCGACCAGTACGAGAAGCTGGTGCTCAAGGAAGGCGTGCCGCACGCGCAGAACGTCGGCCTGCTGCACTCGCTGGTGGAGTTCATCCCGCGCGAGAGCGGCATGCTGCTGATGTCGGGCAACCCGCTGGCGTGGGAATCGCTGCCGCGCGACTTCAAGCAGCGCTTCACATCCAACACGGTCGAGTTCCCGATCCTCGCGTTCGGCGAGGCCAACCTGCTCCTGCGGACCTACCTGGCGGCCAGCGACGCCGTGTTCGACGTGGACGACCGCTCGACCAACGGGCTCGAGCCGTTCACCGACGGCGCCGTGCGCGAGGTCACCAAGTTCAGCGCCGGCAACGTGCGGCGCTTCCTGCAGCTGAGCGCGCTCGTGTGGCAGCGCGCCAGCGACGAGCACCGCCTCGCCGACTCGACGCTGGTGCGCAACGTCATCAAGGAATCGGCGAACCGCCGCTACTTCGACGAGCGCTCGGTGCGCGACCTCATCGGCGAGATGCTGCGCGAAGGCGACACCCGGTTCCGCCAGAGCGTGCAGTCGGGCAACCACACGGTGGACTTCCTCGTCCAGTCGCGCAGCGGCGCCTCGATGGCCATCGACGTCAAGGAGGCGTTCTTCCACCTCGACGAGGCCACCAAGGCGCTGGACAGCCTGGACACCCGCGCCGCCCTCGCCTCCAACCTGCCGGTCACGCGCTACATGCTGGTGGTGCTGGGCTACATCAGCCCGGAGATCGTCTCGCACGTGGACGCCGTGGTCGACGAGCTGATCGTCTACGACACCGAGACCTTCGCGGATCGCTTCAAGGCCAGCCTGGACAAGCTGGCCCGCCTGGCCCCGGCGCCCGCGGCCTCGCACGACGACGGCAGCCTGCAGCGGCAGATCGCCGAGATGCGCGAGGCGCTGGCGAAGATCGCGGAGAGCCGCGCGCTCGACAACCAGGTGGTGGACGGCCGCATCGCCACGCTGCTCGAACGCCAGAGCGTGGATCGCCTGAACGAACGCCGGCAGGCCGCGCGCGAGGCCTGGGCCGTGGAGCGGCGCGAGATCGAGGACCGCATCCGCGGCGCCCGCGCCCAGCGCCGTGCCGAGCAGACGGCCGAGTTGCAGCGCCTGGCGGCCGATGCGCGCGACAGCCAGCGGTCGCGGGCCCGTGTCCTCGGCCTGGCGCTGCTCGTGCTGCCGGTCATCCTGACCGTGCTCTACCTGCCCGACCTCTATCGTTCGTCGCAGTACGGCTACGACGCCTACTCCACGAAGAACGCGATCCAGATGCTGCTTTTCGCTGGCGTCGCGGCGGCCGTGGTCGGCCTGGCGCCGTACTGGCAGGACAGCGTGATGAGCGTGCTGATGCCATCGCGCTCGCAGCTGCAGGCGGTGCCAGGGTCGCTGGAGAACCTGGACGCAGCGGCGCGCTCGTACAACAACCGCGCCAATCGCTCGAATCACGGGTTGCGCAGCCGATTTCCCCAGGAACGCTACGCGGCGGCGATCCAACGCCGCGGGAAGATCGACATCGAGGTGCTCGATGCGTTCGCCAGCGAGCCGTGCGCGGTCGTGCGACGAGCGCTGGCGCGAGCGCTCGGCAATGCGGATCCGGACGACCAGGCACTGCTAGATCACCTCCGTGCCTACGTGCGCGGTGCCTCGACTGCGCCCGAATTCGGCTATGCGATCGAGGGACTGGCGCGATCGCCCAAGTCCATGGCGGCGCTGGCCGACAGACTGCCGGCGCGCCTGCACACACTGGCGGCGCTGTGCGGCAGCGCGCCCGATGATGTCGTGATCCCGACGCTGGCGCTGCATCTGGCCACGGCGTTGGCGCAGCTTGGCGAGCCCTCGCCCCGCCAGCAGGCACTGCTCGAAGCGTTCAACCGCGGACCGGACCGTGTGGACTGGAACGCCTCCGACCTGTTCATCGGGCAAGCGCAGATCGACGGGGCGATCGCCGAACTGTCACCTTTCGAGCCAACCGGCCTCGCGGCGCTCGACGAACTGGCCGACATCCGCCGCATCGACCAGATGTACCTGTTCATGCGCCAGGTCGGCTTCCTGTCCGACCGCGACCTGCTCGCCGCACCCGCCTCCGCGGCGCCGGCGCCGGTCGCCCGCGTGCCGGCGCCCTGAGCGTCGCGACACGATCGATCAGCCGTGCGGCGCGCGTCCCGCGTCGGCATCGGCGGCTTGCGCTCGAGCACGATCTGCCGCAATCCGCAGCGTTCATCCAGTGCCTCGCCGTGCAACGAGTGCGGCCACTAACCGCTGCGATCGCGTCGGCGGCATCTCGCCGCACCGGCGACACGCCGGTGACCCGGCGAACGCTTCGAGCGTGCCTGAACGCGCGCGCCGTCCGAACCATCGGCCACGCGCCTGTCTGGCACGCGATTCCAACAGCGACGCGCGTCGCGCGCCGGCCCGCCGAATGTATCCAGGTGTACGAATTGCCTGATCTGCACAGCCGCCGATCCGGCGGCGCGAGATCCACAACATCGGAGACTGATATGACGCTGAAGCTTTCCTGCATGGCTTTGGGCTTGGCCCTGTCGACATTCGGGGCGGGTGCCTCCGCCGCGGTCGTCACCGACTGGGGCACGCTGGGCCCCGCCGGCGCCGCCTCCGTCCGACTGGACCCGACGGGCCCGATCGACGACATCTACACGTTCATGCTGGCCGACCTGTCGGACGTGCCCGCGTACGCGATCAAGTTCCTCGGCGAGGACACCAACATCGCCGACGCCACGCTGTCGCTGTATTCCGGCGCGGTGGGCTCGTCGTCGCTGGTGGGCTCGTTCATCTTCGACGAGGTGCAGCCCGGCAAGACGGTCACGTTCAAGGACCTGACCGCCGGCTCGTACTACCTCGAGGTCACCGGCACCGCCGAGGACCTGGGCGGCGCGTACGACATCAACGCCTCGGCGCAGTCGCCGTCGCCGCCGCTGGACGTGCCCGAACCCGCGAACATGATGCTGCTGCTGTCCGGCCTGGGGCTGCTGGGGCTGTCCGCGGCGCGCCGCAAGCGCTCCTGAGCACGGCGAAAGTCCGTGCGGGCCGGCCGGGTGATGAAGCGGCGCCCGGCCGGTCGCCGACGTTTTCAGGGCGTGGCTGCCGCCTTCGGCTGCCACAGCTCGACCTTGTTGCCTTCCGGGTCGAGGATCCACGCGAAGCGCCCGTTGGCGTCGTCGTCCGTCTGCTTGACGACCGCCACGCCCTTGTCGTGCAGGCGCTTGAGCAGCGCCTCCAGGTCGTCGACGGCGTAGTTCACCATGAAGTCGCTGGTGGACGGCGCGAAGTAGGTCGTGGACGCGGCGAACGCGCTCCAGGCCGCCGCGGGCGGATGCCTGGGCGCGTCGTACCGCAGCGCCGCGCCGCCCCAGGGCTGCACGGGCATGCCCAGCACGTCGCGGTACCAGGCGGCCAGCGCCTTCGGATCCTTGGCCTTGAAGAAGACGCCGCCGATGCCGGTGACGTGGCCCGGCGGCTGGTCGGGCGCGGCCAGCGCGGCGCTCGCCGCGACGAGGGTTCCTAGGCACAGCGCCACGATCGTTCGAATGGCCATCGATGGCCTCCTTGACGTGAATGTCGACGGGACTCGACTGTAGGCTCGAATGGCCCGCGCGTGGCCGCTCAGGGCAGCGCCAGCCAATACCAGGCGCAGGCCAGCGCGAAGAACGCGCCGAACAGCCCGCCGGCCACGATCACGTCCTTCGGCGCGTCGTGCTCGCCCGGGTCGTCGTCCAGCATCAGGCCGACGACGATGCCCGCCGCCGCGGTCGCGGCCACGTACGCCATGAACGACACCGGCAGCCACGACGGCAGGCCGGCGAGCGCGCGACGCCAGACCATGAACGTCACGCCCGCCCACACGTACTCGAAGAAGGCGAAGGCGTACGTCAGGCGCTCGATGCGCGGGCTGCGCCGCTGGATGTTCGCCCACGCGTCGACCACCTGGGCGACGCCGACGACGGCCGAGCAGGCCAGCCAGGCGGCGGCGGAGAAGCTCACGGACCGACGCGCCTCAGCGTCCGAGCAGGCGCGCGATCGCCGCGTCGTCCAGCCCGGCCTCGCGCAGGATCGCCTCGCCCTGCTCGCCACGCGCCGGTACGGCACCGGGTATGCCGGAGGGCGTGCCCGAGAACCGTGGCGCGGGCGCCGCCTGCAGCACGCCGTCGCGCTCCGCGTACACGCCGCGCGCGGCCAGGTGCGGGTGCGCGAGCGCCTCGCGCGGCGTGAGCACGGGCGCGAAGCAGGCGTCGCTGCCTTCGAGCAGCTCGATCCAGTGCGCGCGCGGCTGCGTTGCGAACAGCGCGGCCAGGCGTTCGCGCAGGCGCGGCCAGCGGCGCGGGTCGTAGGCGTTGCGGAAGTCGGGGTCGTCGGCCAAACCGAGCTTGGAGAACAGCAGCGTGTTGAACTGCGGCTCGAGCGCGCCCACCGTCACGAACCGGCCGTCGGCGCAGGCGTAGGCGCCGTACCAGTGCGGGCCGTCGAGCAGGCCGCGGCCGCGCTCGAACGGCATCTGGCCGGCGGCATGCGCCGACAGCAGCAGGTTCATCAGGTTGGCGCTGCCGTCGACGATCGCGGCATCCACCACTTGACCCACTCCCGTCTGCCGCGCCGACAGCAGCGCCGCGAGCACGCCCATCGCGAGGTACAGCGCGCCGCCGCCCAGGTCGCCCACCAGCGTCGGCGGCGCCATCGGCGGCTGGCCGGGCGCGCCGGAGAACCACAGCGCGCCGGACAGCGCGATGTAGTTGATGTCGTGCCCCGCCGCCTGCGCCAGCGGGCCGTCCTGGCCCCAGCCCGTCATGCGGCCGTAGACCAGCCGCGGGTTGCGCGCTAGGCAGGCGTCGGGGCCCAGGCCCAGGCGCTCCATCACGCCGGGGCGCATGCCCTCGATCACGGCGTCGGCGCCATCGACGAGCCGCAGCACCGCCTCGACCGCCGCCGGATCCTTCAGGTCGAGCGCGACCGAGCGCTTGCCGCGATTCACGATCGCGTTCCTGCCCAGCGACAGCGGATCGCCGCCGCCCGCGCCGCCACGCTCGACGAGCACGACCTCCGCGCCCATGTCGGCCAGCAGCATGCCGCAGAACGGCGCCGGGCCGAGGCCGGCGATCTCGATGACGCGCAGACCCGAGAGGACGCCCATCGCGGCCTCAGGCCTTGGGTTGGCGCGCCAACGGCGCCCAGTGCAGCACGCCGAACAGCAGCGCCAGCAGCACGCTCATGCCCATCGAGCCCTTGTAGCGGTGCAGGAACCTGTAGGCGAACAGCAGCTCCAGGGCGTGCAGCCCGACCAGCGCGATCGTGACGATGGCCGCCGCGGCCGCGAGCGGCCCGTGGATCAGCCCGGTGAAGGCGGCGATGCCCAGCGCGTACGCAGCAAGGCAGCCGATCCGCATGACGAGGTTCATGTCGTTTCCTTGGCGACGAGACGGCGCGCGGCATCGGCGAGCGCCTCGGGTTTCAGCGATTCGAGCGCGAGCGTGTTGGCGCCGTCGCCGGGGCCGAACTCGCGCGTGGTCGAGCGCAGGTAGCAGGGATCGTAGTGCGCGGTCATCAGGCGCTCGAACAGCTCGTCGACCGCGCCGGCGTCGGCCAGCGCCTGCCAGCGCGCCATCTCCTCGCCGCCCACCATCTGCTTGAGCACGCCGAGCCTGGCCACCATCGCCTTCGGGTCGAGCGCGAAGTGCGCGTATTCCTCGCGGCAATGGCGCACGCGCTCGTGCATCGGGACGGCCAGGTGGACGGCGCGGGCGCGGCGCATCGCGGCGGTGAGTTCCTCGGGGACGAGCAGGCGTCCGACCTTGCGGCTCTCGGCCTCCACCCACACGGGGCGCGCCGGGTCGAAGCGGCGCAGCGCGTCCAGCACGAACGAGTCGAACTGCTTCTGCGTGGGCTGCGGCTCGCCGGGCAGGTCGCCCAGCAGCGAGCCGCGGTGCCTGGCGAGGTCCTCGAGGTCCAGCACCTGCTCGCCCTGGCGCGCGAGCTCGTGCAACAGGTGCGTCTTGCCGCAGTTGGTGGGGCCGCACAGCACGCGGTACTCGAAGCGCTGCGGCAGCACGGCCAGCGACTCGCGGACCCAATTGCGATAGCGCTTCCAGCCGCCGGGCACCACGTCCACCGTGAAGCCGATCAGCCGCAGGTTGCTGGCCCACAGCGCGCTGCGCTTGCCGCCGCGAAAGCAGTAGACCAGGAAGCGGTCACTCGTCCTGTAGCGCGAGATCAGGTCGGCCGTGTGCCTGGCCAGGTTGCGGAACGAGTGCTGCGCGCCGATCAGGTAGGCGGCGTGCTGGTCGGTCTTGTACTGGATGCCGACCTCCGCGAACTCCTCGTCGTCGACCACCGGCAGGTTCACGGCGCCGGGCACGTGGTCTTCCGCGTACTCGTGCGGCGAGCGCGCGTCGATGATCAGCGCGTACTCGTCGAACGGCAGCGGGGCTAGCGACGAAGTGTCGACCAGCGGGGAATCCTTCGGGGAACTCATGGCGTCATTGTGCGTTCAATGGGCTTGCGCGCTCAGCGCGCGGCGCGCCCAGCCGCTGAGCGAATCGCTGGCCACGACCAGCACCATCATCCCGACCAGCACGGTGGCGGCCTGCGACTGCTGGAACAGCGACAGGTGGAAGTACAGCATCTGCCCCAGCCCGCCGGCGCCCACCACACCCAGGATCGTGGCCATGCGGATGTTCATTTCCCAGCGGTACAGCGTGTAGCCGACGCACTGCGGCGCGACCTGTGGCAGCGTGCCGAAGACGAAGCGCGCCACCGGTCCGGCGCCCAGCTCGCGCAGCGCGGCCTCGGGCGCCGGCGCGGCGTTCTCCAGGCTCTCGGCGAACAGCCGGCCCAGCACGCCCGTGGTGTGCAGCGCGAGCGCCAGCGTGCCGGCGAACGGCCCCAGGCCCGCGGCCAGCACCATCAGCGCAGCCCACACCAGCTCGGGCATGCTGCGCAGGAAGCTCAGCACGAAGCGCGCGCCCCACTTGGCCGTCACGCCCAGTCGGCCCGCCGCGGGCAGCGCCAGCACGGCCCCCCCGACCATCGCGATCAGCGTGCCCAGCACCGACACCGCCAGCGTCTGCAACGCGGCGAGACCGGCGCGGCGCAGGAAATCGGGCGCGACGTCCGGCGGAAAGAACTCGACGACGAAGCGCGCCATCGCGTGCCGGCCCTCGGCACTGAGCAGGCCGCGGAAGTCGACGGCCAGGTACGCGAAGCTCGCCACGATCGCGACGATCACCGCCACGACGCACGCGCCACCCGCCACCCGGCGCAGGCGCGCCTTCATGCCAGCACCTTGCGCAGCACGAGGCTGATCGCGTCGGCCAGGAACACCAACGCGAGGAACACCAGCGCGATGCTGCTGACCTCGCCGCCCGACAGCATCTTGAGCGACTGGTCGAGCAGCTGCCCCAGCCCGCCGGCGCCGACGAAGCCCATCACCACCGCGGCGCGCACCGCGCATTCCCAGCGGTAGACCGTGTACGAGACGAGCTCCTGCGCCGCCAGCGGCAGCAGGCCGAAGCACAGCGCGCCCACGCGCCCGCTGCCCGCGGCCAGCAGCGCCCGCGCGGGCCGCGCGTCGGCGGATTCCAGGATCTCCGCGTACACCTTGGCCAGCATCCCCCCGTACGTGATCGCCAGCGCCAGCACGCCGGCCGCCGGGCCCAGGCCCAGCGCGCGCACGAACATCAGCGCCCACACCACCTCGGGCACCGACCGCAGCAGCACCATCCCCACGCGCACCGCCTGCCGCAGCACCCGCCCGCGCCAGCGCCCGTCCGCCGGGCCGACGGCCGCGATCGACAGCGAACGCGTGGCCACGAGCGCCAGCGGCAGGGCCACGACGAACGCCAGCGCCATGCCGGCGGTGGCCATCGCCAGCGTCTGCAGCGTGGCGGTGAGCAGGAAGCCGAGGAACTCGGGCGTGGTCGACGGCGGCAGGAAGCCCGCCACGAACGTCGCCATCACGTGCAGGTTGACCGGATCGAACAGCGTCGCCGGCCGGAAATCGGACAGCCGCAGCAGCGGCCACAGCACGACCAGCGCCGTGATCGCAAGCGCGAGCCGACGCCGCGCGAGCGGGTCGCGCAGCTCCGGACGCAGCGCCGCGGCCGTCGTCATGCGGACGCGAGCGGCGGCGTCGCCCCGTGGCCCGATTCCTCGACCGGGCGCTCGCCTTCCTGCGCCAGGTCGCCGGCGTACAGCGCGGCGAGGCGCTCGGGCGTGACGTCGGCCGCAGGCAGGTCGAACATCACGCGGCCGTCGCGCACTCCGACGACGCGCGGGAACCAGCGCAGCGCGAGATCCACCGCATGCAGCGACGCGACGAAGGTGGCGCCGGCGGCCGTGCTGTAGTCGACGAGCTCGCGCAGCACCGCGTCGGCGGTGGCGGCATCGAGCGCGGAGACGGGCTCGTCGGCCAGCAGCAGCCGCGGCGACTGGTACAGCGTACGGGCGACGGCCACGCGCTGCAGCTGGCCGCCGGACAGCTGGTCGCAGCGATCGAACAGGCGCTCGGCGAGCCCCACGCGCGCGAGCGCGTCACGCGCGCCCGCCGCGTCCGCGGGCGCGACCCACGAGCGCAGCGCGCGCGCCAGGCCCCACTGGCCCAGCCGCCCCGCCAGCACCGCGCTGACCACGCGCAGCCGCGGCGGGATCGGCGGCGCCTGGTGCACGACGCCCACGCGCGACCGCAGCGAGCGCAGCGCCCGCGCGCCCAACGCCCAGGGCTGCGCATCGAGCAGCGCGACGCGCCCTTCGGTCGGACGCAGCGACGCCGCCGCCACGCGCAGCAGCGTCGTCTTGCCGGCGCCCGAAGGCCCGATCAGCGCGACACGCGTGCCGGCCGCCACCGCGAGGTCGACCGCGGCAAGCGCGCGGCGCCCGTTCGCGTGGACGACGCCGACTTGTTCGAGTCGGAGACTCACTACTTGATCAGCCCGGCCGACTTGCCGGCGGCCTCGATGCCGTCGTAGTTGGACGCCTTGGTCGGGATGAACTTCGACGCGCGCTGCAGGTCGAGGATCTCCTTGTCCGCCGGCTTCGAGGGATCCAGCGCGAGGAAGGCGTCCGTCAGCTTTTTCGTCAACGCGGGGTCGAGGCCAGGACGCACCGTCCAGTTGTAGTCGAAGAAGGTCGGTGTCGTGGCCAGCACGCGCACCTTCTCGGCGTTCGGGTTCCTGGCTTCGACGAGCTTGTCCATCACCGACGCGTTGAGCACGCCGGCCTCGGCGCGGCCGGAGGCCACGAACGCGACGGTGGCGTCGTGCGCACCCGAGAACGCGACCGTCTTGAAGTCACGCTCGGGCACGATGCCCTGCTGCTGCAGGAAGTAGCGCGGCATCAGGCTGCCCGAGGTCGACGACGGCGCGCCGAACGTGAACGTGTGGCCCTTGAGCTCGGCCACCGTCTTGATCGGGCTGTCGATCGGCACGATGAACTTGCTGGTGAACTTCTCGTCCTCGGCGCGCTGCACGATGGGCTGCGCCTGGCCCTCGGTGCGCAGCTTGGCCTGCACGAAGGTGAAGCCGCCCAGCCAGGCCAGGTCGATCTTCCTGGATGCCAGGCCCTCGACGACGGCCGCGTAGTCGGTCACCGGCATGAACTGCACGTCCATGCCCGTCCTGGCCTTCAGGTACTCGCCGAGCGGCTTGAACTTGCGCTGCAGCTCGGTGGGCGCCTCGTCGGGGATGGCCGACACGCGCAGCACGCCGCCGGACTGCGCGTGGGCGGCCGCGGCGCCCAGCAGCGCGGCGCCGCCCAGCGACAGCGCGGCCAGCGACTGGACGAGCGCGCGGCGACGGCGCGCGAAGGGGGAAGCGGTGAGCAGGTTCATGGCGATGCGGTGAAAATGAGGGCCCGGCAGCGACCTGCCGCCGGTACAACCCTCGATTTTGCCCGACCCATGACCGCCTCCACGCCCGCCCCGCTCCGCCTCACCAGCTTCTCGCACGGCGGGGGCTGCGGCTGCAAGATCGCCCCGGGCGTGCTGTCCGACATCCTCAAGGCCAGCGCCCCCGGCCTGATCCCGCCGCAGCTGATGGTGGGCATCGAGACGTCCGACGACGCCGCGGTCTGGAAGTTGAACGACTCGCAGGCGCTGATCGCCACCACCGACTTCTTCATGCCCATCGTCGACGACCCGTTCGACTTCGGGCGTATCGCCGCCACCAATGCGATCAGCGACGTCTACGCGATGGGCGGCACGCCGATCATGGCGCTGGCCATCGTGGCGATGCCGATCGCGCAGTTGCCCGTGGACGTGATCGGCCGCGTGCTCGCCGGCGGCCAGGCCGTGTGCGCCGACGCCGGCATCCCGATCGCCGGCGGCCACACGATCGACTCCGTCGAGCCGATCTACGGCCTGGTCGTGATGGGCCTCGTGCACCCCGACCGCGTGCGCCGCAACTCCGCCGCCCGCGACGGCGACGTGCTGGTGCTGGGCAAGCCGCTGGGCGTGGGCGTGCTGTCGGCCGCGCTCAAGAAGGGCCGGCTCGACGACGCCGGCTACGCCCGGCTCATCGCCACCACCACGCGCCTGAACAAGCCCGGCAGCCGCCTGGCCGAGCTCGACGGCGTGCACGCCATCACCGACGTCACCGGCTTCGGCCTGGCCGGCCACGCGCTGGAGATGGCACGCGGCGCCGGCCTGCAGGCACGCATCGACTGGCGCGCCGTGCCGATTATCGAGGGCGTCGAGGCCCTGGCGCGCGACGGCTTCGTCACCGGCGCCTCGGGCCGGAACTGGGCGGGGTATGGCGACGACGTGCAACTGGACGCCGGCCTGCCGGCCGTGGCACGCGACCTCGTCACCGACCCGCAGACCTCCGGCGGCCTGCTGGTGTCGTGCCGGCCCGACGCGGTCGACGCCGTGCTGGCCTGCTTCCGCGACGGCGGCTTCGGCGATGCCGCGGTGGTCGGCCGCATGGCCGGGGGGCCCCCCGGGCTGGTCGTCGCCTGACGTCCACGCCGGGCGTGCATTCGGCGCGCCGCTGTGCCAGCATGGGCGCCGAAAGGGGGACGAACCGTGCGAAACCACCGGCCCGGCGCTGGAATCGGGCCCCTGCGGTGCCGAAGGAATCGCTGGGAGGCGAGCGCGCCTCCGCCGTCCGCTTCCTCTGCCCACCTGCTCCATGTCCAGGGATAGTTCCCGGCGCCGCCTCGCGCGCGGCGCCGTCGTGCGCGTGCTCGTCCGCCGCGCCCTTCGCGCCGCCGGCGCCACGCTCCTGCTGGCCGCCGCCGCGACGCCCGCCTCCGAACTCACGCAGGCGGTCGACCGCCTGATCGTCCAGGGCTTCGAGGATCCGCAAGGCGCCGATGCCGGCCTGCGCGCGCTGCAGGCCGCCACGCCCGCCACGCCCGAGAACGCGCGCGCCCTGCTCGTGGGCTTGGGCATGGTCGCGGCCGACAACCACCTGGCCAAGGAGACGGCCGACGCCGCCAAGGCGCTGCGCGAGCTCGCCGCCACCGCCGGCCCGATCGCCGAGGCCGACGCGCACCTGGTCAACGCCGACCTCGAGTTCGAAGGCATGCAGGAGGAGAACGGCAACGTCGAGGCGCGCGCCGCGGTGGCCGGCTACTCGCCGTTCTGCGAAGCGCGCGAGCCCGAACTGGCCGCGCAGTGCGACCGCTTCAACTGGTTCTACGCGCTGCTGTTCGCCGCGTACGGCGCGCACGGTGAGCGCAACCCGGGCGCCGCCGCGATCTACCTGCACATGGCGCTCGACGCCGCGCAGCAGGCCGGCGAGCGCGGGCTGGAGATCAAGGCCACCGCGATCCTGGCATCGCTCGCGCAGGGCGACAACGACGCCGAGCTCGCCGAGCGCCTGCTGGCCCGCGCCCGCACGCTCGCCAGGCAGGAAGGCAGCCCGGCGCTGTCGGCCTACGTGCAGTCCTTCGCCAGCGACGTGCTGGCCGACCGCGAGCAGTACGAGGCCAGCCGCGCGGCCATCGTCGAGGCGATCCGCCTGTCGCACGACGCCGGCCTGCGCCGCCGCGAGGCCGGGTACGAGCTGAGCCTCAGCGGCGCCGAGCTCAGGCTGGAGCACCCCCGGCAGGCGCTGGCCGCGCTCGATCGCGCGCAGGTCTTCCTGGCCGGCCGCAACGAGCCCGGCATGCAGCGCCAGCGGCTGCACGACCAGGCGATCGCGCTGCTGGCGCTGGGCCGCACCGCCGAGGCCAGGGACAAGCTGCACGAGGCCCTGGCGCGCTACGACCGCGAGACGGGCCCCAACGCGCGCATCGGCGTGCTGCGCGACCTCGGCCCGGCGCTCGCGCGCGCGGGCGACCGCGCCGGCGCACTCGAGCTGTACCAGCGCGAGCAGCAGCTGCTGCAGGCCAAGAACGACGGCCGCTACGAGCGCGACATGCAGCAGGTGCAGCAGCTGATCAAGGACGAGCAGGCGCACGTGCAGTCGCGTCGCACCGCGCAATGGGGCGGCGCGGCCGTCGCCTGCGTGATGCTGGCCCTCGCGATCGGCTTGATCGCGCGCCGCCAGATGCAGCGCAACCACCTGCTCGCCAGCCGCAACCGCGCGCTGCGCATCCAGGCCGAACACGACCCGCTGACCGGCCTGGCCAACCGCACCCACCTGCGCACCCGCGTGGCCGCGGCCGGGGCGCGCTTCGAGGGCGCGCTGTTCCTGATCGACGCCGACCACTTCAAGGCCATCAACGACCGCCACGGCCACGCGGCTGGCGACGCCGTGCTGGTGGCGATCGCGCGCCGCCTCGAGGGCGTGCTGCGCGAGCGCGACCTGGTCGTGCGCTGGGGCGGCGAGGAGTTCCTGGTGATGGTCGACGCGATGCCGGCCGCCGAGGCGGTCGTGCTCGCGCAGCGGCTGATGAAGGCGTTCGCGTCCAGCCCGATCGTCGTCGAGGGCCAGTCCATTCCCGTGTCCGCGTCGATCGGCTTCGCCGTGTTCCCGCTGGCGGGCAAGTCGCACGGCGTGGGTTTCGACGCCGCCTTTGCGCTGGTGGACGCCGCGATGTACCACTCGAAGTCGCAGGGCCGCGCGTGCGCCACGCGTATCGTGTCGGTCGACGCGCAGTTGCCGCTGGACCAGACCACGCTGCCGACCTCGCTGGCCGGCGGCGCCATACTCGAGGTCCACCGCCCGGCCGAGGAGTTCGCGCCGGCCTGACCGGAGAAGCCATGTCCCCCGCCACCGCCACGCCCGAGCGCGCCTACCAGTCCATCAACTTCGCCGACAAGCTCGCGAAGATCCACGACCACTGGCAGCCGCGCGTGATGGCCGAGATGAACGACTACCAGTTCAAGATCGTCAAGATCCTCGGCGACTTCCTCTGGCACGACCACGAGGACACCGACGAGACCTTCATCGTCCTGGACGGCGTGCTGCGCATCGACATGCGCGACGGCCACGTGCTGGTACGCGCCGGCGAGATGTTCGTCGTGCCGCGCGGCGTCGAGCACAAGCCCTACGCGGAGCACGAGGTCAGGATGATGCTGATCGAGCCGCGCGGCGTGGTCAACACGGGCACGGTCGATTCCGAACGGCGGGCCGAGAACGACGTGTGGATCTGAGCGGGCGTATCCGGCGATTCGGGCCTTGCCGGGCAGCCGAGGCAACGGCCGCGCCGACGTGAGACCGGGTCGCTGCCCGGCCGTGCGCGTCCGCTACAGTGGCCACTCCACCCCGTGATGGAGCCCACGCCGATGCCCCGCCTGCACCGCTTCCTGGCCGCCCTGCTGCTCGCGCCCGCCGCCCTGCTCGCGGCCCCCGGTGCCGGCTTTCGTGCACTGCGCGTCGTCGATCCGATCGGCGGCAGCACCATGCCCGGCTACGTGTTCTATCCGACGGACCAGGCGGACAAGGACACGCGCCTGGGCCCCTACGACGTGGCCGCCACGCTCGGCGCAGCGCCGCGCCCCGGCCCCAAGCCGCTGGTCGTCCTGTCGCACGGCAATGCCGGTTCCGCGCTCGGCCACCACGACCTCGCCGCCTTCCTCGCCGCCCACGGCTTCGTGGTCGCCACCATCGAGCACCCGCGCGACAACTTCCACGACACGAGCGGCGTCGGCCAGGCCGCGGTGCTGGTCGGCCGTCCGATCCAGGTGGAGGCCGCGATCAGCGCGCTGCTGGCAGATCCGCAGTGGAAGCCGCTGGTCGATCCGGCGCGCATCGGCGTGGCGGGCTTCTCGGCCGGCGGATACACGAGCCTGCTGCTGGTGGGCGCGGTGCCGCACTTGCGCCGCTTCATCGACTACTGCCGCCGCTACGCCGACGACGAGCTCTGCGCCGAGGCGCCGCACGTCGAAGCCGAGGCCAGGCGCCAGGGCCGCAGCCTCGAGCAGTTCATGGACGACATGCAGGGGCAGTTGACGCGCTGGGGCCCGCCCGCCGACCCGCGCGTCAAGGCTGCGTTCGCGATGGCGCCGCTCAGCCTGGTGTTCGACGAGGCGGGCGCAGCCGCGATCGACCGCCCGGTGTTCCTCTACTACGGCGACCAGGATCGCGTCCTGCGCCCGAACGAGAACGCCGCGCGCCTCGCGCCCCTGATTCCCACGCTGGTCGGTGTCAAGGCGGTCGCCGGCGCCGGCCACTGGGACTTCATCCCGCCGTGCGGCGCCGAGCTCGCCAAGGTCAACCCCAAGATCTGCGCCGACTCGCCGGGTGTCTCGCGCGCCGCGCTGCACGCGCAGATCGAGGCGGACGCGTTGTCGTTCTTCCGCGCGACGCTGCACGTGGCGCCTGAGTGAACCACGTCGCGGCGCAGGCGAGCCCGACGGGACGAAAAGGGCAACGAATTGCCTCCCGCACATGACGAGTTCCACTCGAAGTGCAACTCGCTGGACTCCGAGTGGAACTCACTTCATGGCCGCAGTACTCACAACCAACGCTGAGGCGAATCAGTGCCGCGCAGTCCGCGCGTTCGGCCCGCTGACGCCATCGCTGGCGGCAGCAGGCTTGCTCGGTTTCGGCAGGCCGACTCGCCTCACTGCAAGCGGCAGATCTGCTTGGAGTTCGACCACTCCTTCTGCACCGTGTACGTCACGCCGTCGGTGCCGACAACAGTGCCTTGCTGGGCGTTGCAGATGTCGCCGATCTCGCCGTACGTCCGGTTGTACCAGGCCAGCGGCGAGGCGTAGGTCGTGGCGATGCCGACGTCCGGATCGGTGACCGTCTCGATCATCTCGTGCGACGAAACGGAGCTCATGTTGTTGAACGCCGTGCTGCCGCCGCAGCCGACATCGCAGCCTGAGCCGGCGCTGTTGTCCGGGTGCACGCCGTACATCCAGGTCGCGGTGCTGCCAGCCACGGTACCGTGATAGGCGCAGAAGCCACCGGAGACGCAGGAGTTCGAGCCACCCTGGCTGATCGTCTTGCCCTTGGGGAAGAACACGGCGTAGTACGTGTTGGCGTTCGGCGCGGCGAGATGGCCGGCGCTGATCTGCGCGGCAAGTTCCGCCTGGATCTGCGCATCGGTGATGGTGCTTCCATTGTTCGAGCTCGAGGGCGTGATGGCGACCTGTCCCGCGAAACTGCCGTAGCCGATCGTCTGCGTCGTCTTGCCGCTGCCGCTGCCGTAGTCGCCATTCAGCCACGTGAAGTACGGGCTGCCGACGACGCCGCCGTAGAAGGCGGACATCGTGCCGGCGCCGGTGCCCTGGACGAAGGACTGGTAGGTGCCGCTGCCATACAGCACCTGGATCACCTTGATATTCTTGACGACCGGGCCGCCGTAGTAGGTCAGCGTCTTGCCCGACGCGCGGGCCGCGATCGTGGACGAATGTTCGGCGGCATCGGCCGAGGCGCGCTGTCCGGCGACCGAACCCGGCATGGCCAGCGATTCCGGGTCGTTCTTCCAGTGGACACCCCTCGGGCCGGAGGCGTTGGCGGATGCGTCAGGCATCGCCTTGGCAGGCTCCTGGGCCAGGGCGCAGAACGATGCCGCGGCCAGCGCGGTCAGGACGATGGGGCGGGCAAGGCGACCGGAATCGAATTTCATGGCGCAATCCTCTCGGGTGGATGGGATGTCGAATGGGCGGCCAGTGCTCGATCGGAGAATGGCCTCTTTGCACATTAGCTTTTGCGGCGCGAAGGCGATATCGGGTTGCGCCTGATATTGCCGCGGTCGCCATACCTGAATCGCGGTACCGCGGCTGCGGGCAATCACGTTCATGCGACGGTGTCCCTCGAGGCAGTGGCGCATGTCGAGGTATTTCCCGCCTGACCAAGGACTTTCCCTGTCGGAACTACCCCTCGGTCGAAGCGCCGGTGCCCGGGTGCAAGAATCGATGCCGAGGTAAGGCCGATGTCCATTGCTCGATCTCTTTCGATTTGTCTCGCGGCGCTGCCGATCGCGCTTGCGAGCGCGATGGCGCATGCCGACGAGGCCGCCATCCGGCGCGCCATCGCCGAGCGCCTGCCGGACCTGCCGCGGATCGACGAGGTCACGAAGTCGCCCGTTCAGGGGTTGTACGAAGTGCGCTACAACGGCACCGAGATCCTGTATGCCAGCGAAAACGGCGACTACGTGTTCGTCAACGGCTCGCTGGTCGAGACGCGCTCGCGCCGGAACCTGACGGAGGCACGCAGCCAGGGCTTCATGGTCACGGACTTCGACCAGCTGCCGCTCAAGGACGCGATCGTGATCCGGCAGGGCAACGGGTCGCGCCGCATGGCCATGTTCGTCGACCCCTACTGCGAGTACTGCAAGAGCTTCGAGCGCGACCTGGTCAACGTGCATGACGTGACCATCTACGCGTTCATCATCCCGATCCTCGGGCCGGAGTCCAAGACCCGGGCGCGCGACATCTGGTGCGCCGACGACCCGGCCAAGGCCTGGCGCGAATGGATGCTGCGACGCGTCGAGCCGACGCGTGCGATGAAATGCGACGTCACGCCGCTGGAGCGCAACGTCGCATTCGCGAGCCAGCAGCGCATCTCGGTCACGCCCTCTCTGTTCTTCGGGGATGGCTCGCGCAAGAAGGGAATTCTCACGGCCGACGCCGTCGAATCGCGCCTCCGGGAAGCGGTGCCGCACGCGACGGCGGCGCGCTAGCGTGCATGTCCGGACGACGCGCGACAGTGCGCAGACACCGGGTCGCGAACCGGCACGACGCCGTTCGGCTTGCGTGCGCCGCGGCAATCGCTGCCACCACGCTGCTGGCGCCGGATCTGGCGCGATGCGGCTCGTTGACGGTGACCGACGCCGCGGGCAATCAATGGCGCGCGATCAGTGATCCGGCGGACGACGCCCAGGGATACGTCCTCGAGCATCAGAACGCCAACGGCCGGTTCGACTCGCACTTCGGGCACGAAGGTCGCCGCCCGCTCACGATCAGCGCCACGGACGACGCGCCCACCGGCCTGCGGGTTGACGACCGTGGGCGCATCTGGGCGAGCGGCGCGAGCATCGCCGGCGGCCAGCCGCAGACCGTGATCCTTCGCTACCTGCCCGGTGGTGCGCCTGATCTCCGATGGGGCGTGCAGGGCAAGGTGCAGGTCGTCCCCGGCGGACTGGCCATCAAGCCGAACGACCTCCTGCCTCTCGCGGACGGTTCGCTGCTGGTTGCCGGCGTCGCGGCCAACGTGGATCCGAGCCGGGCGGTGGTGTTCCACCTGAAGGCGGATGGAGCGCTGGACTTGTCGTTCGGCACGGGAGGCATCTGGCAGCGAACCGCGGCAACCGACGGTGCGACGGCGACCAGCCTGGCCGCCAGCGACAGTGGCGCCGTGGCCGTCTGCGTGGTGGCGCGCGGCGACCACCCGGTAGCGGAGATCTGGTCCATCGCCACGCCCGCGCCGAAACTCATCCAGCAGGAGGCGCTCGACCCGGCGCGCGACGGGGAAGACATGCGCGTCGCCTGGAGCGGCAGCCACTGGGCCTTCGGCACCGGCAACGCCCCCACGATGGCGGGCATGCGGGCGACGCTGGATCCGCTCGGCCTCGCGACGGAACATGCCGCGGCTTCCGCCCCTTCCGACCCGGGACAGGGCGGCTTCAGTCCTTTCGCCTCGGCAGGTGCCTCGCCGTCATCGACGGCCATTGTGACCGGAGACGCCGGATCCCGTCCGGACACCCTCGTGGCGGCCGGGTGCGCGGCGATCCTGGCCGCTGTCGTGGCGGTCATCGTGTCGCTTCGAATGCGGCGTCGCAGGGCGTAAGTGACGCCGCCTCGACGCGAGAGGTTCCGGCGTGTACCGATACTTCGATCGCTCAGTTTCTCCGAGCGAGTAAGACCTGGCTCGCCGATGACTTTTCCGAGCTTCGAAGGGTCTGACTCGTGCAGGACTCGAGTCGGCCATAGGCAGTCAACCGGATCTGCCGGCCAAGCGTCGAGCTCCGTGGAGGGCGCGGGAGCGCCACTCCTGTCTGCATGCCGGGAGTCGTGGCACGAGACCCCGAGGGCCAACGTCAGGCTGTCGAGTGCGCCGAGCATCGCTGCGTTGTCCCATGCTCGAGCCACCAAGCCTGGAACATCAGCGCGTCCCACAACTCGTACTGCCAGTTGCGTGTCCCGGCAACGTGCTCGTCCCAAAGTCGCGCAATGCCCGCGGCATCCAGCAGGCCGTGACGGGACAACAACGCGGGGTCGAGCAGGTCATTGGCCCAAGGACGCAGCGGCCCACGCAACCACTCGCCCAGGGGCACGAAGAACCCGCGCTTGGGCCGATCCACCAGGGCGCGCGGAACGTGGCGCTGAAGCACCTGCCGAAGCACCCATTTCCCGCGCCCGTCGCGGATCTTGTGATGCACCGGCGCCTGCCAGGCGAATTCCACGATGCGTTGGTCCAGCAGCGGCAGGCGGGTCTCCAGACCAACGGACATCGCGGCGCGGTCGACCTTGACGAGAATGTCGTCGGGCAGGTACGAGAGCTGGTCCATCAGGCACATGAACTCGACGTCGGACAGCAGCCCATGGCCTGGGCGGCCGGCGGGAATGCCCGCGTAGCTCCCCAGCACCGACGCCATGTCGACTCGCGACGAATGGCGGTGAGACATCAGCAGCGCATGCATTTCCTCGCGCGAGTTCGCCGCCAGCACGGTGCGCGCGAGCCGGTGCATCTTGCTGCCGAGGTCGGCGGGCGCCAGCCGGCCCGGCCAGCGATGTCCGATCGAGGACCAGGTACCCGGGCGAACACGGTCGATCGCACCAGCGGCGATGCGCCGAACCGTACGCGGCAGACGCCGCAGATGCGGCCACATCCGATGCGCGACCAGGTAGCGAGGGTAGCCGGCGAACAGCTCGTCACCACCGTCGCCGGTGAGCGCCACGGCGACCTGCATGCGCGCCAGTCGTGACAGCAGCAATGTCGGCAGCTGCGAGGCGTCGGCGAATGGCTCGTCGTACACGCGTGGCAGGTCAGGGATGATCGCGAGGGCATCGGCACCCGTCATGATCGCCTCCGTGTGATCGGTGCCCAGATGGGCGGCGATCGCGCGCGCGTGAGGCGCCTCGTCGAAGTCCTTGTCGTCGAAGCCGATCGTGAACGTGCGAACCGGGCGGGCAGCATGACGGGTCATCATCGCGACGATCAATGCCGAATCGATGCCGCCCGACAAGAAGGCCCCCACCGGCACGTCGGCCTGCATCTGGTCGCGCACGGCGCCGTCCACGAGGTGCTCGAGGGCGTCGACTGCGGCCCCGTCGTCAAGGTGTCGCGGCTTGGCCTGGCGGGCCGCGGAGGCGGTCTCGACCAGATTCCACCAACGGTGCACGCGAACCGGCTCACCTCGCTTCGCCTCGAGCCATTCGCCCGGCGCCAGCTTGGCGATGCCGCGCCACACGCTCAGCGGCGAGGGAATCGCGCCGCGCTGCATGAAGGCCGCGACCGCCGCGTCGTCCAGCGCGCCGTCCCAGTCCGGATGCGCCTTGAGGGCGCGCAGTTCCGAGCCGAAGACGAGGTCGCCGCCCGGCAAGGTGCCCCAGTACAGCGGCTTCTCGCCCATGCGGTCCCGCACGAGGACCAGCCGTTGCAGCACACGATCCCAGATTGCGATCGCGAACATGCCGGTCAGGCGCGGGAGCGTCTTCTCGACGCCGTCGCGCGTGAGGCAGGCGAGCAGCGTCTCCGTGTCCGATTCGCCGCGCCACATCGTCAAGCCCAGATTGCGCCGCAGCGCCCGATGGTTGTAGATCTCGCCGTTGACGGTCAGCACGTAGCGGGCGCAGGCCGAGACCATGGGCTGGTGTCCGCGTGCCGAGAGGTCGACGATGGCCAGGCGCCGATGGGCGAGCGCGACGCCGCGTTCCGGGTCGACCCATGTGCCGTCGTCATCGGGACCGCGGTGCGCCAGCGTCCGCACCATCGCCTGCACGACATGATCGAGCTCCGTTGCAGACCGCACGCGTTGTGCCAGGAGTCCAGCGATGCCGCACATGGTCAGCGCGCGGGGCTCGCAGGCGGGAAAGTGGCGGCCATCGCGTCGCCCATGCCCGATCGCAGCACGGTTGCGATCTCGACCAGCCGGCGCGCGTTCGCTTGCCAGTGCAGGCGTCGCTCGACTTCTTGGCGGGCGTGCCTCCCGAGTTCATCTCGGAGGCGGCGGTCGTCGACCAGGCGTTGCAAGGCCCGCGCCAGCGCGCCGACGTCTTCCGGCTCGAACAGCAGCGCGCTGCGGCCGTCTTCCAACAGTTCGGCGATATTGGGCATGGCCGGGGCAACGATGGCCTTGCCGGATGCCATGTACTCGACGATCTTGAGCGGCGAGGCATAGAACGTGGCGCGCGCGCTGACTGCGATGTCCATCGCCGCGACGAAGTCCGGTACCTTGTCGTGCGCAACGCGATCGACGAAACGCACGAGGTGGCCAAGTCCGCGTTCGTTCACCAGCGCGCGCAGTGCCGGCTCGCTCGAGCCGTTACCGCCAAGGATCAACAGGCTGAGCGGAATCTTCGCGTGCCTTAGCCGGGAGAACGCCTCCACAAGCAGATGCAACCCATGCCAGGGCCGGACGTCGCCGGTGAAGCCGATGACGATGGCCTGTTCATCGATCGCGAGCTCGGCGCGAATGGATCGACCGTCCGCTTGCGGATGAAAGCGAGCGGGGTCGACGCCATTGGCCTGCACGGAGATCGCCGCCTCCGCCACACCATGCTGCGCGCAGAGGTGGCGCTTGAGCGGTGTCGAAACCGCGACGACGTGATCCGCGGCAAGCAGGATGCGCCGCTCGTAGCGCGCAGCCAGGCGAGGCAGGCGAAGGCGCAGGTGTTCGTAGATGGCGCGTTCGTAGGCCACCGGCGCGTTGACTTCCAGCACGCACGGGACGCCGAACCGCCGGGCCGCGAACACTGCCGCCGTGCTGTAGCTGTTGTAGCGGTCGTAGACGACATCCGGTCGGAAGGCGACGATCGCCCGTTCGAGCGTCCGCCGCGCCATGACGTTGTAGGCCAGTTCGGCCAATTCGTAGGCGGCATCGGGGATCAGCCGCCGCAGGACGCTCCAACGCTTGCGCCCGCGCGAGCCGGCGTCTTCCGACTCTCCGACCAGGGCCTCGACGCGCACCTCGTGGCCCAAGGTGCGCCAGGCTGCAACCATCTCCCGCACGTGGACGCCTTCTGCGCCCATGCCGAGGGTGCGATGGTGATAGAGGATGCGCACGGTCAGGCCGCCGCCCGCAACGGACCGCCTTCAGCCCACGCGATCGCGGGTTCAAGCTTCATTTTTCCCTCCCTGCGGCCAGCGCCTGGCGACGCCGTCTCCTGACCGCCTCGAAGGTGCTTTGGCATCTCTTCCAGGCGGCGATGGCTGAACTTCGCTACCGCGCAGTTCACCAAGCGAGTATATCGATCCTCTGCCGTGACTCGTCGCTCCCCCGCAGTCGAGCCCGAGGAGCCTCGATCGGGCTGCCAGTGTCACGAGCCGCCACACGGCCTCGCGCCGGAGTGGCGCTTTAGCCGTCGACGCCAGGCGCGATCGATCCAGGACGAACCAGGGATGGTTGGAGCGAACCGAGGACAATGGCGCGTTGATCAAAGGCGGCAACCGGCGACAACCGACGGTCCGGCCCCTCCAAAGCGGTCATCGACGCTCAGATACTCGAGATGGCTCGTTGGAATAGCTTGTGAGGAGCGCCGTGACCGATGACCCATTCCTCCACGCGAATTGTCGCGCAGGGATGAATGGCTCCGGCGATCGCAGCATCGCCCGGTCAGCGCTCATCGGCATCGGATCTGCCAATGATCTGCGACTTGCGGATCGGCAAGCAATTGCAACACGTAGCCTGCATCGAACGGGCACCAAACAGGCACCAGAACACGCTCCGAACGCCAGAAAGACGAAAGGGTCAGTAGCTACTTCGCTACTGACCCTCGAATCTCTTGGTCGGGGCGGCGGGATTCGAACTCGCGACCCCTTGCACCCCATGCAAGTGCGCTACCAGGCTGCGCTACGCCCCGACTGAGCCTCATAGTATAGCTTGAAAAACGCGATCTCCAGAAGAGGTGCGAAGAAAGTTGTCGTCAGCCGACAAGGAGCGCGCGGATCGCGAGAAGCTCGGCGCGCAATTGCTCCGGCGTGGCGGCGCTGCCGGGCGCGGCGATCGGCGTGGCGCTGGACGTGGGCGACGTGCGGCGCGTCTGCAGCGCGGCGGCGCGCACGCCGGCGTTGCCCGCCGGGATGCTGGCGACGTGCGCGTGCGGCGCGGTGGTCGTCGCGAACTCGCCGATGCCGCGCTGCGCGCGTTCGATGATCGCGAGATCCTCGCGCGCCATCGCCTCGAGTGCCGCGTCGTCCAGCGGCGTGAAGTCGGCACGGGCGTCGCTCGCGCGCGTGCGCGCGCCCGGGTCGCGCGCGGCAGCGGGCGGGGACGCGACGTCGACGTCGGCGTCGTCATCGAGATCGTCGGCGCCGTCGAACGGCTCGTCGACCGCTGCGGCCGCGTGCGCGTGGCTGCCGGCGGGGTCCGCCAGCTGGTTGCGCGCGCCGCTGATCGTGAAGCCCTGTTCGTACAGCAGGTCGCGGATGCGGCGGATCAGCAGCACCTCGTGGTGCTGGTAGTAGCGGCGGTTGCCGCGCCGCTTCATGGGCTTGAGCTGCGTGAACTCCTGTTCCCAATAGCGCAGCACGTAGGCCTTGACGCCGCACAGCTCGCTGACCTCGCCGATGGTGAAGTAGCGCTTGGCGGGGATGGCGGGCAACGGCTTGCTGTTGTCCAGGCTCATCGGCTGACCTCTTTGGAATTCGTCATGTCCGCTCCCCCTCCTGATGCCCGGCTCCTGCGCCGTCGCGTTGTGGATCAACGGTCTCCGGGGCGGGGCTCAAACTTTACTCGAACTCCTCGGGCGGCGGGATGTCGCCCTGGACGATCGCCTTGAGCTTGTGGCTGGAATGGAAGGTGACCACGTTGCGCGCCTTGATGGGCACCGACTCGCCCGTGCGCGGGTTGCGCCCCGGGCGCGAGCCCTTCTCGCGGATCGAGAAGTTGCCGAAGCCTGACAGCTTGACCTCGGTGCCCTTGACCAGCGCCTCATGCAGCAGCTCGAAGAACGCCTCGACGATGTCCTTGGACTCGCGCTTGTTCAGGCCGATGCGGTCGAACAGCAGCTCGGCGAGCTCGGCCTTCGTGAGCGTGGGCGTCTCCAGCGAAGGCAGGATCACGGGATCGGGGCGCGTCGGGTCGGTCATGTCGCCGGGGGCTCGCTTCTCGAGGGTCGGGTCGTCCATGGGCGTCATCATCGCAGATGGCCTAGGCGCGCAGGCGCGCACCGACGGCGGCCGTGGCGCGGGCGATGGCGGCGGCGACGGCCGCGTCGATGATCTCGTCGGTCAGCGTCGCGTCGTCGGACAGCAGCTCCAGGCGCACCGCCAGGCTGCGCTCGCCCGGCGCGAAGTCGGCGGCGTCGGCCTTGGGACGGTAGACGTCGAACAGCGTGGCCGAGCGCACCAGGCCGGAGGCGTCGTCGCGCAGCGCGGCCATCAGGGCGTCGTGCGTGACGTGCTCCTGCACCACCAGCGCGAGGTCGCGGCGGGCGGCCTGCTGGCGCGGCAGGGCCTGGGCCTGCGGCACACCGCGCGCCTGCACGGCGGCGAGGTCCAGCTCGAACAGCACCGGTGCGCTGGGCAGCTCGTAGCCCTGGCGCCAGCGCGGGTGCAGCTCGCCGATGTGGCCGATGGCCTTGCCGTCGACCACCACCGCGGCGCAACGGCCCGGGTGCATCGCGGGATGCTCGGCGGCCACAAAGCTCACCGCACGCGGCGCGAGCAGCTGCTCGACGTCGCCCTTGACGTCGAAGAAGTCGACATGGCGCTCGGCGCCGCCCCACTGCAGCTGGTCGACCGGGCCCCAGGCCAGGCCGCCCACGCGCAGCGGCTGCGACACGCCGGCCACGCTGGTCAGCGTCGACTGCACCGACGCGTCGCGCGCGAACACCCGGCCGATCTCGAAGATGCGCACGCGCGGCGCCTTGCGCGCCAGGTTGTTGCGCAGGATCTGCACCAGGCTGCCGACGAGGCTGGACCGCATCACGGCCAGCGGCGCGGCGATCGGGTTGAGCACCTTGATCGGGTCGGCGTTGCCGGCCAGTTCCTGCTCCCAGCGCGCCTCGACGAACGAGAAGTTGATCGTCTCCTGGTAGTCGAGCGCGGCGACGGCGCGGCGCACCGCGTGCGTCGAGCGGCTTTCCTCGCGGCGCACGCGTGCGGTCACGGGCGCGATCGGCGGCGTGTCGGGCAGGCGGCCGAAGCCGAGCACGCGGATCACTTCCTCGATCAGGTCTTCCTCGATCTGCAGGTCGAAGCGCCACGATGGCGGCGTGACGGTGACGATGCCCTCGCCTTCCGTGTACGCGAGGCCGAGCCGCTTCATCACGCCGGCGCATTCTTCCTGCGTGACGGGCATGCCGATCACCTTGGCCGCGCGCGCGACGCGCAGCGTCACGGGCGCGCGCGCAGGCAGGCGCGCGACGACGTCGTCGAGCGGGCCGGCCTGGCCGCCGCAGATGTCCAGGATCAGCTGCGTGATGCGCTCGAGGTGCTGCGGGATGGTCTGGGCGTCGACGCCGCGCTCGAAGCGATGGCCGGCGTCGGTGGAGAAGTTGAAGCGGCGCGAGCGCCCCGCGACGGCCGTGGGCCACCAGAACGCGGCCTCGACGTAGACGCTCTTGGTGTCGTCCGACACCGCCGACGCGTCGCCGCCCATGATGCCGGCCAGCGACTCGGGGCCGGCCTTGTCGGCCACGACGCCCACGGTCTCGTCCAGCGTCACCGTGTTGCCGTTCAGCAGCTTGAGCGTCTCGCCCGTCCTGGCCCAGCGGATCACGAGCTCGTCGTGGATCTTGTCGCGGTCGAAGATGTGCGACGGGCGACCCAGCTCGAACATCACGTAGTTCGAGATGTCGACCAGCGCCGACACCGAACGCTGGCCGCAACGCGCCAGGCGCTCGACCATCCAGGCCGGCGTGGCCGCCTTCTGGTCCACGCCGTGGATGACGCGGCCGTCCCAGCGGCCGCACAGGTCGGTCGCCTCGATGCGCACGGGCACGCGGTCGTCGTGCGTCGGCTTGACGGGCGTGAACACGGGCGCGTTCAGCGGCGTGCCGGTCAGCGCCGAGACCTCGCGCGCGATGCCCAGCACCGACAGGTTGTGCGCCAGGTTGGGCGTGAGCTTGAGCGTGAACAGCGTGTCGTCGAGCTTGAGCGCATCGCGGATGTTGGTACCGACCGGGGTATCGAGCGGCAGCTCCAGCAGGCCGCCGTGGTCTTCCGACAGCTTGAGCTCGCGCGCCGAGCACAGCATGCCGAAGCTCTCGACGCCGCGCAGCTTGCCCACGCCGATCTTGAACGGCTTGCCGTCTTCACCGGGCGCGAGCTCGGCGCCGACCATCGCGAGCGGCACGCGGATGCCGGCGCGCGCGTTGGGCGCGCCGCAGACGATCTGCAGCGGGCCGTTCGGCGACAGCGCGCCCGCGTCGACCTTGCACACGCGCAGCTTGTCGGCGTTCGGGTGCTGCATCGCCTCGAGGATCTCGGCGACGACGATGCCCGAGAACGGCGGCGCGACGGGGCGCATCTCCTCGACCTCGAGGCCGGCCATCGTCAGCAGGTCGGCCAGTTGCTCGGTGGAGATGGGCGGGTTGCAGAACTCGCGCAGCCAGGATTCCGGGAATTGCATGGTGGGGACTCGGATTCGTATTCGGGAGGGACGTCTCGACGCGGAGCGCGATCGATCAGCGGAACTGCGACAGGAAGCGCAGGTCGCCGTCGAAGAACTGGCGCAGGTCGTTGACGCCGTAGCGCAGCATGGTCAGGCGGTCGGGACCCATGCCGAACGCGAAGCCGATGTAGCGCTCCGGATCCAGGCCGAAGTTCTTCACGACGTTCGGATGCACCTGGCCCGAGCCGGCCACCTCCAGCCAGCGGCCCTTGAGCGGGCCGCTCGCGAACGCGATGTCCACTTCCGCCGACGGCTCGGTGAACGGGAAGAACGACGGGCGGAAGCGGATCTGCAGGTCGTCCGTCTCGAAGAACGTGCGGAAGAAGTCGGCGAACACCGAGCGCAGGTCCTTGAAGCTGACGTTCTCGCCGATCCACAGGCCTTCGCACTGGTGGAACATCGGCGAGTGCGTGGCGTCGGAGTCGACGCGATAGGTGCGGCCCGGCGCGATGACGCGGATCTCGGGCATCGTCGGGCTCGCGGATTTCTCGTCCTTGTGACGCTGCACGTGCGCCATCGCGTAGCGCACCTGCATCGGGCTGGTGTGCGTGCGCAGCAGGTGGCCGCCCTCGACGTAGAAGGTGTCGTGCATCGAGCGCGCCGGATGGTCTTCGGGCGTGTTCAGCGCGGTGAAGTTGTACCAGTCCTCCTCGATCTCGGGGCCGTCGGCCACGTCGAAGCCCATCGAGCCGAAGATCTGCTCGATGCGCTCGAGCGAGCGCGACACCGGATGCAGTCCGCCCTGCCCGCGCGCGCGGCCGGGCAGCGTGACGTCGAGGGCCTCGGCCTTGAGCTGCGCCTGCAGCTCGGCGTCGGCCAGCGCCTGGCGGCGCGCCGTCAGCGCGGACTCGATGCGCTGCTTGACGACGTTGATCTCGGCGCCACGGGTCTTCTTGTCCTCGACCGACAGCGCGGCCATGCCCTTGAGCAGCTCGGTCACCCGGCCGGTCTTGCCGAGGAAGCGGGCCTTCGCGTTCTCCAGGTCGGCCGGCGTGCCGGCGGCGGAGAATTCGGTTTCGGCGGACTGCACCAGGGAGTCGAGGTCGTTCATGTTGGCCGTTCGATCGAGCCCGCGAGCCGGATCGGAAATGGAGACTGGAAAAAGGAAAAGGCCGGCACCCAGGGTGTCGGCCTTTAGGCATTCTGCCAAAAGGCGACCCGCCAGGGGCGCCTTTGTCGTCGGCGGACTGTTGCCAGTCCACCTTTGGCTTGGATCGCCGCCAGCGGGAGCCGGTGGCGGCGTGACCACGTTCAAGCCTGCTGAGCCTTCACCTTGGCGACGATGGCGCCAAAGGCGGCCGGGTCGTTGATGGCCATGTCCGACAGGACCTTGCGGTCCAGGTCGATCGACAGCTTCTTCAGGCCGGCGATGAAACGGCTGTACGTCACGCCGTGCGCGCGGGCACCGGCGTTGATACGGGCGATCCACAGCTTGCGGAAGACGCGCTTGCGGGTGCGGCGGTCACGGTAGGCGTACTGGCCCGCCTTCATCACCGCCTGCTTGGCAACGCGGTAGACGTTCTTGCGGCGGCCGCGGTAGCCCTTGGCCAGGGCCAGGATCTTCTTGTGACGGGCGCGGGCGGTTACACCACGTTTGACGCGAGGCATGTTCTAGTTCCTTTCAGTCCGTTGAGAAGATCAGAGGCCGGCGAACGGCAGCATCTGAGCCATGTGACCCATGTTGGTCTCATGCACGTTGACGGCGCCGCGCAGGTGGCGCTTGTTCTTCGTGGTCTTCTTCGTGAGGATGTGGCGCTTGAACGCCTGACCGCGCTTGACGGTGCCACCCGGACGGACGCGGAACCGCTTGGCCGCGCTCTTCTTGGTCTTCATCTTGGGCATTGGAATGCTCCTTTGGATCACCCTTGGTCCAGGCGAACGTCGAGATCGGCGTTGCTTGTCGGCCTGCCAGGGCTTATGGGCTGAACCTTCGCAAAAAAGCGCATCCGAAGATGCGCTTTCCACGGGGCTTGCCGCGGACTCCGTCGATTCGGCCTAGGCCAAACCGGGGAACCCGGGATTATAGCTCAACTTTTCTTCTTGGGGGCAAGCACCATGATCATCTGGCGCCCTTCGAGCTTGGGCATGTGCTCGACCACGGAGACGTCGGCCAACTCGTCGCGGATCCGCTCCAGCAGGCGCATGCCGATGTCCTGGTGCGTGATCTCGCGGCCGCGGAAGCGCAGCGTGACCTTGCCCTTGTCGCCATCTTCCGCGATGAAGCGGCGCAGATTGCGCATCTTGATGTTGTAGTCGCCTTCATCGGTGCCAGGACGGAACTTCACTTCCTTGACCTCGATGATCTTCTGCTTGGACTTGGCGTCCGCCGCCTTCTTCTGCTCGATGTACTTGAACTTGCCGTAGTCCATCAGGCGGCAGACCGGCGGATCGGCCATGGCGGCGATCTCGACGAGGTCCACGTCGTATTCGCTGGACAGCCGCAAGGCCTCCATCAGGCTCACAACGCCGAGCGGCTCGTTATCAGGACCGTTCAAACGCACCATGGGTGCGGTGATTTCTCGATTGAGCCGGTGCTTGCGCTCGACATTGGGCATCCGACGGTCAGCAAAGGTAGCGATGGTGCAAATCCTTCAAGGCGAATCCTGGGCAAGGACAGGACGCATAAAACAGGGTTGGTGAGCGAATCGGAGCAAACCACCGACCCGCCAAACACGAAAACGCGCCGGAAAGCGCGTTGTCGAGAAGGTGGGCCGGCAGCTCTGCCGTCAGACCTTGGAGGCGATGTCCTCTGCGAGCTTCCGTTCGAAGTCTGCGAGAGGCATCACGCCGAGATCCCGGTTGCCCCGGGCGCGCACCGCAACGGCCCCGCTTGCCTTCTCCTTGTCGCCAACGACCAGGATATACGGGACCTTTTGCAATGAATGCTCCCGGATTTTATAGGTGATCTTTTCGTTGCGCAAATCGGCCTGGACCTTGATACCTTGCTTACGGAGGTTTTCCACCACCGACTGCACGTAGTCCGCCTGCTGGTCCGTGATGCCGGCCACCACCACCTGCACCGGCGCCAGCCAGGCCGGCAGCGCGCCGGCGTGCTGCTCGATCAGGATGCCGATGAAGCGCTCCAGGCTGCCGACGATGGCGCGGTGGAGCATCACCGGCGCGTGGCGCTCGCCCGACTCGGCCACATACTCGGCGCCCAGGCGGCCGGCCATCGAGAAGTCGACCTGCATCGTGCCGCACTGCCACTGGCGGCCCAGCGCGTCCTTGAGCGTGTACTCGATCTTCGGGCCGTAGAACGCGCCGTCGCCCGGGGCGATGACGACCTCCACGCCGGACGCCTCCAGGCTCTTGATGAGCGCCGCCTCGGCCTTGTCCCAGATCTCGTCCGAGCCGATGCGCGCGGCCGGGCGCGTGGCCACCTTGTAGATGATGTCCGTGAAGCCGAAGTCCTTGTAGACCTTCTGCAGCAGCGCCGTGTAGGCGAGGCACTCCGGCAGGATCTGGTCTTCCGTGCAGAAGATGTGGCCGTCGTCCTGCGTGAAGCCACGCACGCGCATGATGCCGTGCAGGCCGCCGCTGGGCTCGTTGCGGTGGCAGTTGCCGAACTCGCCGTAGCGCAGCGGCAGGTCGCGGTAGCTCTTGATGCCCTGCTTGAAGATCAGGATGTGGCCGGGGCAGTTCATCGGCTTGAGGGCGTAGTCGCGCTTCTCGCTCTCCGTCGTGAACATCGCGTCCTTGTACTTGTCCCAGTGGCCGGACAGCTCCCACAGCGACTTGTCGATCACCTGCGGGCCCTTGACCTCCTGGTAGCCGTTGTCCTGGTAGACCTTGCGCATGTACTGCTCGACGCCCTGCCACACCGCCCAGCCCTTGGGGTGCCAGAACACCATGCCGGGGGCGTGATCGTCGATGTGGAACAGGTCGAGCTCGCGGCCGAGCTTGCGGTGGTCGCGCTTCTCGGCTTCCTCCAGCATCGTCAGGTACTGCGCGAGCTCCTCCTTCGTCGCCCAGGCCGTGCCGTAGATGCGCTGGAGCATCTCGTTGCGGTGGTCTCCGCGCCAGTACGCGCCGGCCACCTTCATCAGCTTGAAGAACCTGAGCTTGCCCGTGGACGGCACGTGCGGCCCGCGGCACAGGTCCTCGAAGCCGCCTTCGCGGTACAGCGAGACTTCCTGGCCGGTCGGGATGCTGCCGATGATCTCGGCCTTGTACGCCTCGCCCATGCCCTTGAAGTGCGCGACGGCCTCGTCGCGCGGCAGCACGCGGCGCGTCACCTTCTCGTCCTTGGCCGCGAGCTCGCCCATCTTCTTCTCGATGGCGGCGAGATCTTCCGGCGTGAACGGGCGCTTGTACGCGAAGTCGTAATAGAAGCCGTTCTCGATGACCGGGCCGATCGTGACCTGGGCGTCGGGGAACAGTTCCTTGACGGCATAGGCCAGCAGGTGGGCCGTGGAGTGGCGGATCATGTCCAGGCCGTCCGGATCCTTGGCCGTGACGATGGCCAGCGACTCGTCGCCCTCGATGAGGTAGCTCGTGTCGACCAGCTTCGTGTGGCCGGGCGCGCCCACGCGCCCGCCGAGCGCGGCCTTGGCCAGGCCGGCGCCGATGGAGGCGGCGACGTCGGCCACCGTGACGGGTTGCGGGAACTCGCGTTTGGAACCGTCGGGCAGTTGGATGGAAATCATGGGAATGTCTTTCTGGAAAACAAAAAGCGCGACCGAGTGGCCGCGCTTTGAGAATTGGGAAACGAAAAGATGCCGCGCGTCAGTGCGCCACGGCCGGGCGCGCCCCGCGGATTGAATTGAACGTAACCGTAGTTCGCGGTGTCATAACCCGTCGCGCCTTTCCCATTCTTGATTGGTTGATCGATGCTGGATCGAGATGCCTCGATTCTATGGGATTTTCCTCGGGAGTCGAAAACCTGAAGTCGCGCGACCGCGACCGCCCGGTTCACGGCAACGGCATCGCCTCGACCGAGGCCTGCCGCGTGAGGGTGTCGAACTCCTCGGCCAGGCGCGCACTCTCGTCGGTGGCGCGGCGCCAGGCGTCCTCGCGAGCGTCGTGGTCGTCGCCGAAGGCCTTGAAGTCGCCGCGATCGGGGATCTTGCCGCCGGGCAGCGTCGCTACCCATTCCGGGCTGGGCGACAGCAGCACCACGTTGGCCAGGCGCGCGCTGGCGCGGTGGCGGTGGCGCAGTGCCTTGTCCAGCCAGCCGGGCACCAGCGTCTTCTGGAAGTGCGGGTACAGCACGAGGCCCGCGCCGTCGTCGCCGGCCAGCGGCGCGTAGTCCAGGTGCAGGTGGTAGTCGGTGATGCCGCCGTCCCAGTACGGGCCGGGCGGCGCGCCGGGGATCGCGTCGACGGCCTGGAGCCAGAACGGGATCGTGCAGCTCGCGAGCACGCTGCGCGCCAGGTTGGCGCCGGTCAGTTCGACGTGCCCGGTGCGGTAGTCGTGCGTGGGCACGGGCAGCCTGTCGCGCGGGTCCGAGAAGATCACGCGCTCGAGGAAGCCGCCCATCGCGCGGCGCGACAGCGCGTTCGTCGCGAACGCCCCGAAGTAGCCGAGCGGCGTGCGCACGCGCCCGTCACGCGCGAGCGCGCGCACGCCTCGGCTCGTGAACACGTGCAGGCGGAAGCGCGGATGCGATAGCACCTCGCGCTCGCGGCCGCCGAAGCGCTCGCGCAGCTTGGCCTCGAACAGTTCGCTGACGTGGCTCGGCTTGGGCGCCTTGCCGGGCTCGTGCTCGTAGCGCTGCGCGATGTAGTCGGCGGCGAGGTCCGACAGCGCGGCGTCGGCGTCGGGCAGGCAGGCGCTGGCCATGCGCCACGCGCCGATCGACGCGCCCAGCAGGTGCACGACCTGCGTGCTGCGCGGCAGCCAGTGGCCGAACACGAAGCGGTCGAGCGGGTTGAGGATCAGGCCCTTGGGGCCGCCTGCGGCCGCGGGGATGGCGCGGATGTCCTCGGGTTGCAGGCCGCGTTCGCGCAGGCGTCTGAGCGCGACGGGGCCGGCGAGGATCTGCAGGGCCTTCATGCGCTCACAGGGTGGCGGCGATCACGCCGCACGCGATGCGCGCGCCCGAGTTGCCGCTGGGCTGCGCGTCGAAGTTGTCCGCGCCGGCGTGCAGGATCACGGCGTGGCCGACGAAGCCGTCGGTGCCACCCAGCGTCACGCCGCTGAGCGTGAAACGCTCGTCGATCTTGCCGCTGGGGTCGGCCACCAGGCTTGGCATGTCGCCTGCATGGTGCGGGGCGTCCTGCGGACCGTGGGGCCGGTGGGTCGGGTTGAAGTGGTCCCCGGCGCTCATGAAGTCGGCGCTGGCGCAATTGCCGTTGGCGTGCACGTGGAAGCCGTGGATGGAGCCCGGGCGCAGGCCGGTGGCCACGACGTGGACGTCCACCGAATCACCGCCGCCCGAGAACTGCACGATGCCGCTGACGCCGCCGTCGGCCGCCGGCGTTAGCGTGGCGACGGCCGACTTCGTGCGACTGAAATACGACTCGGTCACCTTGACGTCGGGCGAAGCCGACGGAGCGGGCGTCGCGACGGGGGCCGGCGTCGCGGCGGGCTTGGAGGCGCACGCGGCGACGAGCGCCGTGCAGACGAGAGAAAGCGTGAGGGCGAGGCGCATCGAACGTTCGTTCAGTGGACGGCGGGGGCTCGACCATAGCGTAATTCGGTTACTCGACGCGTCCGCGGTGGCGTAACCACGTGCAACCCCGGTCGACGGCGTGAACGACGCCGCGCGCGTCACGCGCCCGCGTCGCCGCGCACGCGCGGCCTCAGCCCTTGCCCTGCAGCTTCGCGAACGCCGCGGCCATCGCGTTCTGGCCAGACGGCGCCGACGACGGCTGCCCGCCGCGCTGGCCACCACAGCCGCCCGTGCGTTCGTTGCGAGCCGGGGCACGGTAGGTGTTGTCGTGGCTGCGCGCGCCCTTCTGCTGGGGCTGCGTGTCGAGCTTCATCGTGAGCGCGATGCGCTGGCGGGCCAGGTCGACCTCCACCACCTTGACCTTGACGATGTCGCCGGTCTTGACGACCTCGCGCGCGTCCTGCACGAACTTGTTGGACAGCTGGCTCACGTGCACCAGGCCGTCCTGGTGGACGCCCAGGTCGACGAACGCGCCGAACTGCGCCACGTTGCTGACGGTGCCTTCCAGCAGCATGCCCGGTTGGAGGTCCTTGATGTCCTCGATGCCGTCGTTGAAGCGCGCCACCTTGAAGTCGGGGCGCGGGTCGCGGCCGGGCTTCTCGAGTTCGACCAGGATGTCCCTGATCGTGATCGCGCCGAACTTCTCGTCGGCGAAGGCGTCGGGCTTGAGCGACTTGAGAACGTCGCTGCGGCCCATCAGGTCGGTGATCTGCAGCTGCTTGGCGGCCAGCATGCGCTCGACGACCGGGTAGGTCTCGGGATGCACGCCGGTCATGTCCAGCGGGTTCGAGCCGCCGCGGATGCGCAGGAAGCCGGCCGCCTGCTCGAAGGTCTTGGGCCCCAGGCCGCTGACATCCAGCAGCTGCGAGCGCGCCGCGAACGCGCCGTTGGCGTCGCGCCAGCGCACGATGGCGCTGGCCACCGCCTGGCTCAGGCCCGACACGCGCGCCAGCAGCGGCGCCGACGCGGTGTTCAGGTCGACGCCGACCTTGTTCACGCAGTCCTCGACCACCGCATCCAGCGTCTTGGCGAGCTCGCTCTGGTTGACGTCGTGCTGGTACTGGCCCACGCCGATGCTCTTGGGGTCGATCTTCACCAGTTCGGCCAGCGGATCCTGCAGGCGGCGCGCGATGGAGACGGCGCCGCGCAGGCTGACGTCGAGCTCGGGCAGTTCCTTGCTGGCGAACTCGGAGGCCGAGTACACCGACGCCCCGGCCTCGCTGACGACAATCTTGTCGATCTTGACGTCGGGCGCCATCTGCTGGATGCGCTTGATCAGGTCGCCGGCGAGCTTGTCGGTCTCGCGGCTGGCGGTGCCGTTGCCGATCGCGATCAGGTTGACGCCGTGAGTCGCGACGAGGCGCCCCAGCGCGTGCAGCGAGCCTTCCCAGTCGCAGCGCGGCTCGTGCGGGTAGACCGTGTGCGTGGCCAGCACCTTGCCGGTGTCGCTGACGACGGCCACCTTCACGCCGGTGCGGATGCCCGGGTCGAGCCCCATCACGACGCGCTTGCCCGCGGGCGCGGCCAGCAGCAGGTCGCGCAGGTTCTCGGCGAACACCCGGATCGCGACCTTCTCGGCCTCCTCGCGCACGCGGCCGAACAGATCGCGCTCCAGGCTCAGCGACAGCTTGACCTTCCACGTCCACGACACGGTGCGCTTGATCAGGTCGTCGCCCGCGCGCTTGCCGTGGGCCCAGCCCAGGTGGCGCGCGATGCGGCCTTCGGCCAGGCTCGGCTGGCCGGGGATGAGCTCCTCGTCGAGCACCAGCTTGGCGTCCAGCACTTCCTGCGTGCGGCCGCGGAACACGGCCAGCGCGCGGTGCGAGGGCACGGTGTTGATGGGCTCGGAGTAGTCGAAGTAGTCGCGGAACTTGGCGACGTCGGCGTTGTGCTCGTCCTTGCCGTCCATCTTCTTGGACTGCAGCAGGCCTTCTTCCCACAGCCACTCGCGCAGCGCGCCCACGAGCGCGGCATCCTCGGCCCAGCGCTCGGACAGCAGGTCGCGCACGCCGTCCAGCACGGCGAACGCGTCGGCGAAACCGGCGTCGGCGTTGACGAACGCGGCCGCCTCGGCGTGCGGGTCGAGCGACGGATCGGCGAACAGCTTGTCGGCCAGCGGCTCAAGGCCGGCTTCGCGGGCGATCATGCCCTTGGTGCGGCGCTTCTGCTTGAACGGCAGGTACAGGTCTTCCAGTTCCTGCTTGGTCGGCGCGGCCTCGATCGCCGCAGCCAGCGCGGGCGTCAGCTTGCCCTGCTCCTCGATGCTCTTGAGCACCGCGGCGCGGCGGTCTTCCAGCTCGCGCAGGTAGGCGAGCCGCGTCTCGAGTTCACGCAGCTGCGCGTCGTCCAGGTTGTCGGTGACTTCCTTGCGGTAGCGGGCGATGAACGGCACCGTGGCGCCACCGTCCAGCAGCGTCACCGCCGCGTTGACCTGTGCGGGGCGGACCTGGAGTTCGGCCGCGATCTGAAGAAGGATCTTTTCCAAAACGAATGTCTGTCTAGCGCTCGAAAGCGCGCGAGTTTGCCATAGCGACGTAACCGATCCCGACGCTTCCGATGGGGCTTTTTCGCGATCCGGTGTGGTAGGAATTTCAGGCCGCCGGAACCGCTTCCGGCGCGTGCTCGCCGCGCTCGCAGATCCACCCGACCAGCCACAGCAGCGCGATCACCGCCGCCGACGAGCCGGCCAGTTGCAGCGGCGCGAGGCGGTGCGCGTTCCACAGCACGACGCAGGTCACCGCGATGGCCGCGACGAAGGCCGCGGTGGCGGCGTTGCGCCGCGCGGGCGTGAGCGCGGGGGCGTAGCGCGGGATCGCGCCGAGGGCGAACGGCGGCTTCGGGAAGCGCGCCGCGACGTCCGCCGGCCGCCAGCCCGGCGGCTTGAACCAGACGCGCAGCTTGTCGCCCCAGTTCGCCGCGTGCCGGCAGTCGTGCCACAGCCCCGCGTACACCTCGAGGTTCGCCCGCACCGGGTTCCAGCTGCGCAGCGGGCTGCGCGTGCCGTAGTGGCAGGGATGCTCCGCGAGCTCGGGCTGGAAGCTGCCGAACAGGCGATCCCACACGATCAGGATCCCGCCGTAGTTGCGATCGAGGTAGACGTCGTTGACGGCGTGGTGCACGCGATGGTTCGACGGCGCGCAGAACCAGCGGTCGAACCAGCCGAGGCGGTCGATCTGGCGCGTGTGCACCCAGAACTGGTACAGCAGGTCGATCAGCGCCACCACGGCGAACACCAGCGGCGGCACCCCGACCACGGCCATCGGCAGGTAGAACAGCCAGCCCACGAGCCAGCCCGAGCCCGTCTGGCGCAGCGCGGTTGACAGGTTGTATTCCTCGCTCTGGTGATGCACCACGTGCGCCGCCCAGAACAGTGCCACCTCGTGCCCCGCGCGGTGCAGCCAGTAGTACAGGCAGTCGTAGGCGAGCAGCGCGCCGATCCAGACCCAGGGCGAGCTCGCGCTCAGCGCAAACAGCGCCGCGTGCGCGTACACCCACTGGTAGATGCCCAGCATGAACAGCTTGGTGAACACGCCGATCACCTGGCTCATCATCCCCAGGCCGATGCTGCTCAGGGTGTCCGACCACGCGTACGTGACGCGCCCGCGCCGCCAGCCCACCAGCAGCTCGAGGGCGATGAGCCCGAAGAAGACGGGCGTGGCGAGCACGATGACCTGGGCGTCCTGCATGCTGCGAATGCTAGTGCGCGGCCCCGCGGCCGGAAGCTGTCGGATGCCCTAGTTGCCGTCGAGCAGGCCGCCGCCTCCGGGCCCGCTGCGGCCGGTGCTTTTCAAGACGTAAGGTCGAGCGGCGGCGTCGGCCGGAACGTTCGCTCCGTCGCGCCGGCCGCGCCGGGCGCCGGCGGGCGAAACGACGCGTCCGCGAGACTTTGCCGCTCGACGGCAAGGACGCCGCCATCCGAAAGGGCTCGCTCGACCGGTTGCGCCCTGTTACGTCGATGGCTCGAATTGGCCCGAGGATGGTCGAGTCATTCCGTGAATGAAGTCACGGCGCTGCGCCGATCATTCAGGCAGTGCGGACCCGCCGCCCCTCCCGGCCCCGCCCGCCCCTTCCATCGCCTCCAGATTCCTCCATGACCGCCGTCCAAGACATCGATCCCCTCGCCCCGGGCCTGAGCGCCACCGACCGCGCCATGCTGATGGACCTGATCAAGGCGCGCGAGGCCTATTGCCTTGCCGGCCGCGGCCGCGAATACCACGCCCTTGGCAAGGCGCTGATGGTGGTGTGGCACTACATGCAGCACAAGAGCGGCGCGCCCGACCTGCCGCGCACCGACTTCGGCTCGCTGGACGTCACGCTGCCGATCGACGACACGCGCGACGCGGCCAATCGCGCGCACGCCCTGTCCTGGAACTTCTCCGCCACGCGCCTGCACGCCACCGAGAAGGCGGAACGCTGACACGCCGGGCCGCGCGACGCGGCCCCGCTACCCTCAGGCCTGCGCCTCGTCCAGCGCCTGCATCGCCTCGTCGATCAGCGCGTGCAGCGCGATCACCCGCTGCGGCCCGAGCGCCGCGTTGAGGCTTTCCTGCGCCACGCGCCAGCGGCGCTGCGCCTCCGCCCGCTTGTCGCGGCCCGCGTCCGTCGCCTGCACCAGGCGGCTGCGGGCATCGGCGCCCGCTTCCTGCGTCACCCAGCCCGCCGCGATCAGCGGCCTCAGGTTGCGCGACAGCGTCGACGCGTCGACGTTCATGGCCTCGGCCAAGTCCACCGGCCGGATCGGCCCCAGCTTGATGACGTAGCTCAGCAGCGAGTACTGCGTGCCCTTCAGGCCCACCTGCCCCACCTGGGCGTCGTAGCGCTGCGCCACGCGCCGCATCAGCTGGCGCAGCTTGAGGTTGGTGCAGCCCTGCGGGCGCAGGGCGGCGGCGGCCGTCGGCCGTTCGGGGTGTACTGAAGGCGACATGGCCCGATTATAGTTGCAGCTACAATCATTGCATATACATCGCTTCCGAAAGGCTGCCCATGTCCGCCGTGCTCGCCCCTGCCGCGCCGTCCCGCCTGTCCGCCGAGGAGGCGCAATCCGTCCTGCAGGAATGGATCGCCGAGGGCGACGCCCACGACGAGGTCATGATGCGCGCCGGCCCGGGCGTGGCCACGCCGCAGCAGTGGGCCGGCAAGAGCGGCCTGGAACAGATGCAGGCGATGCTGGACGGGCTGCTGCCGTTCGCGCCGATCGCCCGCACGCTGGATTTCTCGCTGATCCGCGTCGCGCCCGGCAAGGCCGTCTTCCAGGGCCGGCCCGGCCCGCAGCACTTCAACCCGATGGGCGGCGTGCACGGCGGCTGGTTCGCCACGCTGCTGGACTCCGCGCTCGGCTGCGCCGTCCACACCTTGATGCCCGCCGGCCGCGGCTACACCACCGCCGAGCTCAGCGTGAACTACGTGCGCGGCCTGTCGCCCAAGGTCGGCCGCGTGCGCGCCGAGGGCACGGTGCTGCATTGCGGCAAGCAGCTGGCCACCGCCGAGGCGCGCCTCATCGGCCCGGACGGCACGCTGTTCGCGCACGCCACCACCACCTGCCTGGTGTTCGAGCTGCCTGCGGCCCGCTGACGCGCGATCACACGAGCCAGACCGGCCCGTCCTGAACCAGCTCGAAGATGCGCCGCACGAAGTGCGCGAGGCCGCCGGCGACGATGCCCAGCAGCACCAGCGCATAGGTGCCCAGGCCCAGCAGCGCGCTCTCGAGCTCCGAGCCGCGGTGCGCGTTGGAAAACACCATCCACGCGACGACGCCGATCCACCACGCCGCGGTCGACAGCCCGCACGTCACCAGCACGTGCAGGACGAAGTCGATCAGGATCGAGCGCGAGGCCAGGACGCTGCACACCAGCCAGCACAGCACCGCGCCGGCGCAGAACCAGCTGATCATCGTGGCGACGTCGCGTGATTCCAGGTGGCCCGGCAGCGACCACGACGAGCGTGATGGCGCGGGCGGCGGCGCGTCCACGTCGGCCGCCACCGCGGGCGCCGCGGGAGCCGCCCACTGGCAGCGCTGCGCCGGCGCGGACGCCGCCTCGCACGGCGCCGCGCGCGCCAGCAGCTGCTTGAGCTCCGCCTCGTGGCCGGCGGCCATCGCGTCGATCCAGGCCGAGGTGGCGGTGGGCGAGTCGAACTCGCCGGGATCGACAACCGCCGCCAGCTCGCCGCCGGGCGACGCCGTCGCCGCACGCACCCGCGGCGCCAGCTCCGCGGCGCGCGACGTGCCGTCGCAGGCGAAGACGGCGTCCTGCTCGCGCGCCGCCAGGCCCTGCGCGGGGGCGCAGTTCAGGTGCGTGCCCAGCCACTGCACACGCAGGCGCGTCAGCACCAGCCGCGCGGCCGGCTCCTGGTGCGCCTGCACGAACAACACCATCGAGCCCACCGGCGCGTTCGTCACCCACAGGCCCGGCGCGACTTCGCTGCGGCCGCCGCGATCGGCCTCGGGCAGCGGATGGGCCGCGGCACCGGCGGCGTCGAGGAAGCGCAGTCGCACATGGTGGGCGACGGCGCCCGACCAGGCCTTGGCCAACGTGGAGTCCGCCCCCAGCGGCGCCGGATCCGTCGACTGCGACAGCAGGCCGCCGACACTCAGCGCCGGATCGACCGCCTCGCCGTCCGCCACGCGCAGCTGCAGTCCGACCAGCACCGCGCGCAGGGTCGCAGCCTGCTCGGGCTGCCCCAGCGCCGCGATGCCCTCGGCGACGTAGAGCCGCGCCACCGGATCCGCGCCGACGGGCATCTGCAGCGCCTGCCGCAAGCGCGCCCCCTCGACCGAAAGGGTCTCGTCGGCCAGCGCCGGCCGGGCGAGCGAAAGGAGCGACAGCGTGAACGCGGCGATGAGAAGGCGCACAGGCTTCATGGAACGGGCGCCTGGGCGCGAAAGGGGTCGGTCGATTCTGGCAGGCGCCCTCGCCGCCGACGGCTCGGGGCCGCGATCCCGCAGTTCGTCGCAGGCAACTTCGCACGTTTGGGCACGCGCGCTAACGTCGCGCCATCGCATCGAAGACGACGACGACATGACCGCTCCCGCCAGAACGATCGCCCTCCTCCTCGCCGGCCTGCTGGCCGCCGTGGCCTCGCTCGCCCGCGCGCAGGCGCCGGCGCCCGCGAGCGCCGCGTCTTCCGCCGACTGGCGCGCGCCGGTGCAGAAGATCCTGCGCGACGTCCGCCGCATCCCGTCACCGCCGGGCATCGAGGAGACCCGCGCCGTGCGCATCGGCGGCATCGACCAGTGGATCTCGGTGCGCGGGCGCGACCGCCGCAACCCGATCCTGCTGTTCATCCACGGCGGGCCGGCATCCACCGAGATGCCCGTCAGCTGGCTGTACCAGTCGGGCTGGGAGGACTACTTCACCGTGGTGCAGTGGGACCAGCGCGGCGCTGGCAAGACCTACGTCGCCAACGACCCGGCGGTCGTCGAGCCCACGATCACGGCCGAGCGCATGATCGCCGACGGCGAGGAGCTGGCCGCCTGGCTGCGCGAGCACTACGGCAAGCGCAAGATCTTCGTGCTCGGCCATTCGTGGGGCTCGATCATCGGCCTGGAGCTGGCGCGCCGCCACCCCGACTGGGTGCACGCCTACGTCGGCATGGGGCAGATGATCTACGGCCGCGACAACGAGCGCCTCGGCTACGAATGGGCGCTGCAGGCCGCGCGCGCCGACCACAACGACAAGGCCGTGCACGAGCTGACCGCGCTCGCGCCGTACCCGCGCGCCGACGGCTCCGTCACGGTGCCGCAGATCATCACGCAGCGCGAATGGGTCATCCACTACGGCGGCCTGACCTGGGGCCGGCCCGACTTCGACTTCGCGCAGGATGCCGCCAGGTTCTCGCCCGACTACACGCGCAAGGAGCTGTCGCCGGAGGACGGCATCGGCGAGTCGCTGCCGCGCCTGCTGCCCGCGATGATGGCCTGGGACGTGCGCGGCCTGACGCACCTGGACTGCCCCGTCTTCATCTTCGCCGGCCGCCACGACTACGAGACGCCGTCGCAGCTCGCGGTCGATTGGCTCGCCGCGCTGCACGCGCCGCGCAAGGGCCTGGTGATGTTCGAGAACTCCGCCCACATGATGGAGCTGGAGGAGCCCGGCAAGGTGCTGGTGCACCTGGTGGTCGACGTTCGCCCCATCGCCGAGGAGGCCGGTGACGCGGCCGCGGTCGACGCGCCCAACTGGCGCATCCACAAGCTGCTGTAGCCGGCCGCCCGGCCGGGATGAAAAAAAGCCCGCGGGCGCGCCTGCGGGCTTTTTCGTTGCATCTGCCGTCGAGCGGGGACTGACGCCCCGCCGACGCGCGCTCAGCCCGGGCCGGGGCCGCGGCGCTCGATGTGGCGGAAGGTGATGCGGCCCTTGGTCAGGTCGTAGGGCGACAGCTCCAGCGACACCTTGTCGCCCGCCAGGATGCGGATGTGGTGCTTGCGCATCTTGCCGGAGGTGTAGGCCACCAGCTCGTGCCCGTTGTCCAGCTTCACACGGTAGCGCGAGTCCGGCAGCACGTCCTCGACCACCCCGTGCATCTCGATCAGTTCTTCTTTTGCCATTGAAAACGCTCCTGAAATTTGTGCGATGAAAGACCAGCGGTGCCACGCGAGGCTGATGGCCGCGAAGCGGGATGGCCTTCGAAGATGGCATTGCGCCGTGTCGCTCGTGCACGCCAGGGCGGGCGGTGCGGAGCACATGGCGCAGGCACGGATCGCGTTGCCGCGACCGGCGCCGTTGGATACTCGGGCGGTGACCGACGTCGGTCCGCGATTCCCCCTTGGGGGCAAACCGCGTACGTGCCGAAACGGACACAACCGCCTATTTTATGCTTTTCTGGACCGTTTCGTCGTCCAGACCGTCACCCGGGGCTCCGGCGGCCTGTGGCGGCCGCCCCACGGTCACCCGCGCGGGGCCGTCGAATTGGCCTTGCCCTGGGAGCAGACGTTGGCCCCGGTGACCGTCAGCTTCAGCGTGCCGCCGTGCCATTCCAGCCAGTTCAGGGCCACGAATTCCTCGATCTCCGCGGCGGAGATCAGACCGGCCTGCCGGGTGCGGAGCAGTTCCACGGCGGCCGGCAAGGCCTGGCGCAGACGTTCCTTGCGCGCCGCCTCTTGCTTGTCGGCGGCGGTGATCGGCAGTGCCTTGGGCGGCTTCATGCCGGCTCCTGCTTCGCGGGGGAACGCTGCGCGGCCATCACGCTGCGCGCCCGGTCAGAGCGCGCAGCCGGCGCATCACAGCGCGCGGATGTTCGAAGCCTGCAGGCCCTTCTGGCCTTGCTTGACTTCGAATTCGACACGCTGGTTCTCGGCCAGGCTCTTGAAGCCTTCGCCCTTGATTTCGCTGAAGTGGGCAAACAGGTCCTTGCCACCGGAGTCCGGGGTGATGAACCCGAAGCCCTTGCCATCATTGAACCACTTCACAACACCGGTTTCGGTCGTCATTCTCTAAATCCTAATTTCAAGATCATGCGCAGCACATGCCAACGCAGGGCAGGTACTACGCAAGAAAATCAAACTGGAGAGTTCGACCTGGCCGATTCGTCGTTCACACGACGGGTGCCGGAGGAGTCCTTCTGGACGATGGTCTTATGTATTGCCTACCCCGACATGATACATGAGGCAAGCGGTCGTCCCGACGATGCTTCGCTCGGGACGAACCCTGAAAGCGGCGTCAACGGCGCAATGCTGCACGCAGTTGCTCGCCCAGTTCCGGACGCTCGCGGTAGGGGTCGGACGGGTTCGTGGCCGAGACGATGTCCTCGGCGCGCGTCATCACGGGCGCGAGCGCCTTCGGGTGGCTGTAGATGTAGAAGCGGTCGGCCTCCAGTGCGTCGAACACGAACTGGGCGACGTCCGCCGCGGTGACGCGCCCGCCGGCCACGGCCTTCTCGATCAGGCCCTGCGCCAGTCGCTGGCTGGTGGTGGCGCGGCGGCCGTCCTCGTGCGCGTCCTGCGGGCGCGCGCGCTCGCTGTGCGCGATGCCGGTGGGCACGAAGTACGGGCACAGCACGTGGGCGTGCACGCGCTCGCTCACGAGCTTGAGATCCTGGTACAGCGTCTCGCTGAGCGTGACCACCGCGTGCTTGCTGACGTTGTAGACACCCATGTTGGGCATGCTGACCAGGCCGGCCATCGACGCCGTGTTGACGATGTGGCCCGAGTAGCCCGGGTCGGCCTTCTCGGCGGCCAGCATCATCGGCGTGAACACGCGCACGCCGTGCGCGACGCCCATCACGTTGACGCCCATGACCCAGTCCCAGTCGCGCGCGGTGTGCTCCCAGATCAGGCCGCCGGCGCCCACGCCCGCGTTGTTGAACACCAGGTGCGGCGCGCCGAAGCGGGCCTGCGTGGCGGCGCCCATCGCCTCGATCTCGGCGGCGTTGCGCACGTCGCAGCGGAACGCGAGCACCGGCGCGCCGAGCGCCTCGATCTCCTTGACGGCGGCGGCCAGCGGCTCCTCCATGACATCGGCCATGACGACGTTCATGCCCTTGCGCGCGGCCAGCCGCGCGGTCTCGAGCCCGAAGCCGGACGCCGCGCCGGTGATGACGGCCGTGCGGCCTTGCCAGGAAGTGGTGGTCATGCGCTTGTCTCGTGGTCTCGTTGGTGTGGGTCAGTGCGCCGCGGCGCGCTTCAGGATGGCATCGAAATCGGTGGTCGCGCCCAGCTGCCCGAACGCGTCGGGGGCGCCGTCGAGGCGGCTCTCGCAGAACGCGGCGAACACCGGGGCGGGCGCCGTCTGCGCGAGCAGCGCGCCTTGCGTGACGAGCGCGAGGTCGCGCGCGAAGCGGCGGGCGTCGATCTCGTCCACGCCGTTCTCCACGCGCGCCAGCAGCCGCTGCGTGGCGCGATCGAGCATCGGGTGCGCGCCCTTGGCGGCGCGCGTCTCGTGCGCGAGCGCGTCGGCGATCGGGCCCGAGCGCAGCGCGCGCAGCAGGTCCAGCGCCATGATGTTGCCGGCGCCTTCCCAGATGGAATTGAGCGGCATCTCGCGGTAGATGCGCGCCATCACGCCCTCGCCGTGTTCCTCGACGTAGCCGTTGCCGCCCAGGCACTCCATCGCCTCCTGGGCAAGGTGGCTGCCGCGCTTGCACACCCAGTACTTGGCGGCGGGCGTCAGCAGGCGCCGCATCAGCGCCTCGTGCTCGCGTTCGGCCGCGGGGGCCGATGCGTCCTCGCTGCGATCGACGGCGCGCGCCAGGCGAATCGCCAGCGCGGTGGAGGCTTCGCTCTCGAGCGCGAGATCGGCCAGCACGTTGCGCATCAGCGCGTGCTCCACGAGCCGCTTGCCGAAGGCCAGGCGGTGCGCGGCGTGGTGCAGTGCGAGCGATACCGCCCCCCGCATCAGGCCGGCGGTGCCGAGCGCGCAGTCCAGCCGCGTCAGCGCGCCCATCGCGAGGATCTGCGGCAGGCCGCGGCCTTCGTCCCCGACGCGCCATGCGAAGGCGTCGACGAACTCGACCTCCGAGCTCGCGTTGGCCTTGTTGCCCAGCTTGTCCTTCAGGCGCTGGATGCGCACCGCGTTGAGCGAGCCGTCCGGCAGCCAGCGCGGCATGAAGAAGCAGGTCGGGCCGGCGGGCGTCTGCGCGACGACCAGGAAGGCGTCGCTCATCGGCGCCGACATGAACCACTTGTGGCCGACGAGGCGATAGCGCTCGCCCCACGCGTCCTCGCCGTCGCGCACCGCCTGGGTGGTGTTGGCGCGCACGTCGGAGCCGCCCTGCTTCTCGGTCATGCCCATGCCCATCGTCATCGCCGTCTTGGTCGTGGCGAGCTGGAAACGGGCGTCGTAGCGCGGGCTGGCGAGCAGGCCGGAGAACGCCTGCTGCAGCGCCGCGTTGGCGCGCAGCGCGGGCGCGACGGCGTAGGTCATCGACACGGGGCACAGCACCGACGGCTCGAGCTCCGTGAACAGCATGAAGCCGGCCGCGCGCTCGACGTGGCTCGGGCCGTCCGCCGCCCACGGCGAGCCGTGCAGCCGGTGGTGCAGCGCCGCGCCCAGCAGCACGTGGTAGCTGGGGTGGAACTCCACCTCGTCGATGCGGTGACCGAAGCGGTCGTGCGCGTGCAGCGTCGGCGTGTGCAGGTTCGCGAGCCGCGCGTGGCGCTGCATGTCGGCGCTGCCGGCCGCCTTGCCGAGCGACGACAGGCCCGCGGTCGCGAGCGACGGCTGGTTGAACCTGACCGCGTCGCGCAGCGCCGCGTTCGCCTCGAACAGGTTGACGTCCTCGTACGGAGGCACCTGGTTCAGCACGGCGTGCGTCGCGCCGCGCGCGGTCTCGACGGTCATGATGCGGGCCGCTCCATGTCGATGTGGACGATGTTGTCCTCCAGGTACGTCTCGCCGACCGGCACGTAGCCGTGGCGGCCGTAGAAGTCCTGCAGGTGCGCCTGCGCGCCGATGCGGTTGGGTTGGCCGGGGTACGTGGCGTCGCAACGGCGCAGCGCCTCGGCGATCAGCACGTGGCCCAGGCCGGTGCCGCGCTGCGACGCGTCGACCACGACGCGACCGATCGACGGCGGATCGAACTTCACGCCCGGGTCGCACACGCGTACGTACGCGAGCAGCGTGCCGTCAGCGCCGCGCCCCAGCAGGTGCCACGACTGGCGATCGAGGCCGTCCGGATCGAGGTAGGCGCAGTTCTGCTCCAGCACGAAGATGCGCGAGCGCAAGGCGAGCATGTCGTACACGTCGTCGCCGCTCAGGCCTTCGAAGCGGGTCCATTGCCAGGTCGGCTGCATCTGTCTCGTCCGGTGGTTCGAATCAGATGAGCTTAACCAATTGCTTGCCCTGGTTCTTGCCTTTCAGGAGGCCGAAGAACGCCTCGGGCGCGTTCTGGAGGCCCTGCGCCACCGATTCCTTGTACTTCAACTTGCCGGTGGCCACCAGCGCGCCGAGTTCCTTGAGCGCCTCGGGCCAGACCTCCATGTGCTCGCTGACGATGAAGCCCTCGATCTTCATGCGGTTCGTGAGGATCAGCTGCGGCAGCGTCATCGGGATCGGCTCGCCGTTGTAGCCGGCGATCATCCCGCACATCGCGATGCGCGCGAACGCGTTGGAGCGAAGCATCACGGCGTCCAGCAGCATGCCGCCGACGTTCTCGAAGTAGCCGTCGATGCCGTTCGGGCACGCGGTCTTCAGCGCGCCGCTCATGGACTTCAGGTCGGGGAACTGGCGGTAGTCGATGCACTCGTCGAAGCCGAGCTCCTCCTTGACCATGCGGCACTTGTCCGGTCCGCCGGCGATGCCCACCACCCGGCAGCCGCGTGCCTTGGCGAGCTGACCCACCGCGCCGCCCACGGCGCCTGCCGCGGAGCTCACGACCACCGTCTCGCCGGCCTTGGGCGCGATGATCTTCACGAGGCCGTACCAGCCGGTCACGCCGGGCATGCCGACCGCGCCGAGGAAGGCCGACAGCGGCACGTGCGTCGTGTCGACCTTCTGCAGCACGCCGCGCTGGTCGGCGTTGACGACGGCGTATTCCTGCCAGCCGCCCATGCCCACCACCTTGTCGCCGGCCTTGAAGTGCGGGTTCCTCGATTCGACGACCTCGCCGGCCGTGCCGCCGATCATCACCTCGTTCAGGGGCTGCGGCGCGGCGTAGCTCTTGGCGTCGCTCATGCGGCCGCGCATGTACGGGTCGAGGCTCAGGAAGTGGTGGCGCACCAGCACCTGGCCGTCGGCCAACGGCGCGACGGGCGTCTGAACGAGCTTGAAGTTCTCGGCGACGGGCTCGCCGGTCGGGCGCGAGGCGAGGAGGATCTGGCGATTGGCGATGGACATGGTGGAGTCTCCGTGGTGGTGTGGGTACGGCGCCGGGTATGCGCCGACCGTCGGTTGTTCAGGACGCGGCGTCGACCTCGGCGCCGCGTTTGAGCCTGGTCAGGAACTTGAAGGTGCCGGTGGCGTGGGCGCACAGCGCGCCGCCGGCGTCGCGCACGCTGCCCTCGCAGAACGCGGTGCCCTTGGTGCCGTGCAGCAGGTGACCCCAAGCCACCAGCCGGCCGGTGGCAGGCCGCATGAAGCTGGTCTTCATCTCGAGGGTGACGATGCCGGGCGTGCCGTGTTCCTCGGCGTCGCGCACGCTGCGCGCGGCGTGGGCCATCACCACGTCCAGCAGCGTCATCACCACGCCGCCGTGCGCCACCTGCCACGAGTTCTGCATCTCGGGGCGCACGTCCAGGCTGACCTCGGCGACGCCCGAATCGAAGCGCCAGAGCTGCATGCCCAGCGCCTGGACGAAGGGGATGTCCAGCGCGAACGGCAGCGGGGTGCGTCCCTCGGACATTGCGTCAGCCCCCGTGCACCGCGCTGACGCCGCCATCGACGGCGATCAGCTGCCCGGTGATGTGCTTGCCCGCGTCGCTGGCCAGCAGCAGCGCGGCGCCCTTGAGGTCCTCGTCGTCGCCGAGGCGGCGCAGCGGCGCGTGGCCGCGCATGTTGTCGACGCCGACGTGCGCCAGCAGCCCGGCGGTCATCTTGCTCGGGAAGAAGCCCGGCGCCAGCGCGTTGACGTTGATGCCGTGCACGCCCCACTCGCCGGCCAGCGCGCGCGTGAAGTTCAGCACCGCGGCCTTGCTGGTGTTGTAGGCCACGGTGGTCATGCCGCCCGTGTTGCCCGACAGGCCCGCGATCGAGGCCACGTTGATGATGCGGCCGCGCTTGCGCGGAATCATGCTGGCCTTGCCGACGGCCTGCGACAACAGGAAGATCGAGCGGACGTTGAGGTTCATCACCTTGTCCCAGGCGTCCAGCGGATGATCCTCGGCCGGCGCGCCCCAGGTGGCGCCGGCGTTGTTGACGAGGATGTCGACGTGCCCCAGCCTGGCGATCGCCTCGTCGGCCAGGCGCTGCACCTCGGCGGGCTGGCTGGAGTCGGCCGCGATCCAGTCGGCCTGCACGCCGCGCTCCTCGAGCATCGCCACGGCGGCCTCGAGTTCATTGGCCTTGCGCGCGCTGACCACGACGCGCGCCCCCGCCTCGCCGAGCGCCTCGGCGATCTGCAGGCCCAGGCCGCGCGAGCCGCCGGTCACGAGCGCCGTGCGACCCGCCAGGTCGAACAGCGACTGGATGCGGCGGCGCTCGGCGAACGCGGTCGTGGGAATGGCGGAAGGTGCGGTCATCGTGTCTCGTCTCGTTGTCGTCAGAAGGCGTCCTCGGGGACGTCGCGGCAGGTGCGGTCGCGCGTCTCGACCACGCGCAGCCACGCGTCGGTCCTGGGCAGCTCGTAGCGCATGAAGTAGTCGAGCGCCGCGAGGCGGCCGACGTTGGCCGGGGTCTGGGCATCGCCGCGCTCGACGATCGCCGCGCCGATGTCCAGCCACAGCCACGCGAGGATCGTGTGGCCGAAGGCCTGCAGGTAGGGCGTCGCGTTGGCGAGCGCGTCTTCCGCAGAGGCGGTGGCCCAGGCCGATCGCGTGGCCGCGCCGAGCCGCTGCAGCGCCTGCGCGAGGGCGTTCGCGTGCGTCGCGTGACGCGCCTGCGGCAGCGCGCGCGCGATCGTCGCGTCGATCCGATGCGCCAGCAGCTTCAGGCCGGCGCCGCCCTGCATCACGGCCTTGCGGCCCAGCAGGTCCAGCGCCTGGATGCCGTGCGTGCCCTCGTGGATCATGTTCAGGCGGTTGTCGCGCCAGTGCTGTTCGACCGGGAAGTCGCGCGTGTAGCCGTAGCCGCCGTGGATCTGGATCGCCAGGCTGTTCGCCTCGAGCGCCCACTCGCTGGGCCAGCTCTTGGCGATCGGCGTGAGCATCTCCAGCAGCAGGTTCGCCTCGGCGGCGGACTCCGGCGTGCCGGTGCGCTGCTCGTCGACCAGCCGCGCGCAGTACAGCGCCAGCGCCATGCCGCCCTCGACATAGGCCTTCTGCGCGAGCAGCATGCGGCGGATGTCCGCGTGCTCGATGAGCCGCACCGGCGGCGCGCCCGCGTCCTTGCCGCCCGCGCCGACCGGGCGGCCCTGCGTGCGCTGCTTCGCGTACGCGAGGCTCGCCTCGTAGCCCGCCGCGCCCAGCATCGTCGCGCCGAGACCCACGCCGATGCGCGCCTCGTTCATCATGTGGAACATGCAGCGCAGGCCGTCGCCGGGCTGCCCCACCAGGTAGCCGACCGCCCCGCCCCGCTCGCCGAAGTTCAGCAGCGTGTTGGTGGTGCCGCGAAAGCCCAGCTTGTGGTTCAGGCCCGCCAGGCTGACGTCGTTGCGCTGGCCCGTGAGCCGGCCGTCGGCATCGACGCGATGCTTGGGCACGATGAACAGCGAGATGCCCTTGACGCCCGCCATCAGCTTGCCGTCCGCACCCGGGATCTTGGCCAGCACCAGGTGCACGATGTTGGGCGTGATCTCGTGCTCGCCGGCCGAGATCCACATCTTGTTGCCCACGAGCTTGTAGCGCGGGCCCAGCGGGTCGGACTCGAACTCGGGGCCGTCGGGCGTCGCGCGCGTGGCGATGTCGCTCAGCGACGAGCCGGCCTGCGGCTCGCTCAGGCACATCGTGCCAAACCACTCGCCGGCGAACTCGCGCGCGGCGAAGACTTGCCGCTGCCTGGCCGTGCCGTGCGCCATCAGCAGCGCCGCATTGCCATGCGTCAGCATCACGTAGCCGCCCATGCCGATGCAGGCCTGCGACAGGAACGCGTTGGCGGCCTTCTCCACGGTGCAGGGCAGCTGCATGCCGCCGACGTCGGCGTCCTGCGACGCCGCGATCATGCCGGTGTCCGCATACGCCCGCAGCGCGTCGTGCGTGGCCTGGGGCAGGTGCACGCGCTCGCCGTCGAAACGCGGTTCCTCGGTGTCGACGAGGCGATTGAACGGCGCGAACTTCTCGCGCGTCAGGCGTTCGACGGTGTCGAGCACGGCGTCGAACGTCGCGCGCGAATGCTCGGCGAAGCGCTCGCGCGTGGTCAGGTCGTCGACCTTCAGCCAGTCGTACAGCAGGAAGTCGAGGGTCTGGCGAGTGGTCATGTGGGTTGCACCACGGCCAGCGTGGCGCTCAGTCTGGCGACCAGCGTGCGCTGCTCGCCCAGGACGGCGAAGACGTCCGATTCCGCGAAGATCAACGTGCGTCCGGCCTTGATCACGTTGCCGACGCACACGAGCCGGCTGCCGACCGCCGGCCGCAACAGGCTGGCCTTGAGTTCGGCGGTGATCGCGACCCCGCCGCCCTTGACCACGCTCTGCGCCGCGGCGCCCGCGGTGTGGTCGGCCATCGCGGTGACGACGCCGGCATGCGCCTGGCCCGTGTGCTGCAGGTGCCGCTGCTGCAGCACGAGCTCGGTCTCGCAGCGGCCTTCCGATACGGCAGTGGGTACCACGCCGAGATCGACCATGAACGGCGCCCGGGCGAAGAAGCTGCGAACGGAATCGAGATCGATCATCTTCCGAAGGCCGACATGTTGGAACGAAACGCTTGCCGCCGCCGGCGCTCACCTGCAAGCACGAGGTTCGAGGGAGCGGCGGAACCGGCTCTGCCGGGCCGCTCGCGGCCGGCCCCCTCGGGGGGCGGGGAGCGCAAGCGACCGTGGGGGCTCAAAGAACTTCGAAGACGCCGGCGGCGCCCATGCCGCCGCCGATGCACATCGTGACGCACACCTTCTTGGCGCCGCGGCGCTTGCCCTCGATCAGCGCGTGGCCGGTCAGGCGCTGGCCGCTCACGCCGTACGGGTGGCCGACGGCGATGGCGCCGCCGTTCACGTTGAGTCGATCCATCGGGAGGCCAAGGGTATCGGCGCAGTACAGCACCTGCACCGCGAACGCCTCGTTCAGTTCCCACAGGTCGATGTCGGCCACGGTCAGGCCCAGGCGCTTGAGCACCTTGGGCACGGCGTAGACCGGGCCGATGCCCATCTCGTCGGGCTCGCAGCCGGCCACGGCGAAGCCGAGGAAGCGGCCGATGGGCTTCAGGCCCTTGCGCTCGGCATATTGGCTGGAGACGACCACGCAGGCGCCGCCGCCGTCGCTGAACTGGCTGGCGTTGCCGGCGCTGATCACGCCGCCGGGGATCGCGGGGCGGATGTCCTTGATGCCGTCGTAGGTCGTGCCCGGGCGGATGCCCTCGTCGTTCTCGACGGTCACTTCCTTGGTGCGGATGCCGTTCTTCGGGTCGGCGACGCCGGCGGTGACCGTGATCGGCGCGATCTCGTCCCTGAACAGGCCCTTCTCGAGCGCCGCGGTGGCCTTCTGCTGGCTGGCCGCGCCGTATTCGTCCATGCGCTCGCGCGAGATCTTGTAGCGCTTGGCCACGGTCTCGGCAGTCTCCAGCATCGACATGTAGACCGCGGGCTTGTTCCGGGCGAGCCACATGTCGCGCAGCATGTGGTGGTTCATCTCCTGCTGCACGCACGAGATGCTCTCCACGCCGCCGGCCACGTACACGTCGCCCTCGTTGGCGATCACGCGCTGCGCGGCCATCGCGATGGTCTGCAGGCCGCTGGAGCAGAAGCGGTTGACGGTGGCGCCGGCCACGCTGACCGGCAGGCCGGCGCGCAGCGCGATCTGGCGCGCGATGTTGGCGCCCGTCGCGCCCTCGGGGTTGGCGCAGCCCATGAGGACGTCCTCGACCTCGGCGCCGTCGATGCCGGCGCGCTCGAGGGCCGCCTTGACGGCGTGGCCGCCCAGCTCGGCGCCGTGCGTCATGTTGAAGGCACCCTTCCAGCTCTTGCAGAGCGGCGTGCGGGCGGTGGAAACGATGACGGCTTCGGTCATATCGGAACTCCTGAGATTCGGGGTCGTTCGTATTCGGATGAGGTCAGACGCGCGTGTCGGGCGCGCGCTCGCGCTGGATCGGGGCGGGCGGCACGGGCTCGGTCTTGCGGAACAGCTCGCGCCACGGGCTCGCGCCCGCGGCGATCACCATCCCCAGCACGACTCCGGCCATGATGGCCACGGCGCGCTTGACGGGTCCCGGCATCGCCGCGCCTCTCTTCAGCTGAAGCTCTTGCCTTCGGCGGCCAGCCTGGCCAGCAGCGGCGCGGGCTGCCAGAAGGCCGCGTCGTCGGCCGGGTTCCTGGCGAACTTCTTCATCGCCTGGGCGACGTTCCACAGTCCGACCGTGTCGGCATAGTTCATCGGGCCGCCGCGCCACAGCGGGAAGCCATACCCGGTGAGGTAGACCATGTCGATGTCGGAGGCGCGCAGCGCGATGCCTTCCTCGACGATGCGCGCGCCCTCGTTGACCAGCGAGTACACGAGGCGGTGCACGATCTCGTCGTCGCTGATCTTGCGCGGCGTGATGCCCAGTTCCTCGCGATGCCTGGCCAGCATGTCCTCGACGAGCTTGGACGGGATCGCGTCGCGCTTGCCCGGCACGTAGTCGTACCAGCCGGCGCCCGTCTTCTGGCCGTAGCGGCCCATCTCGCACAGCAGGTCGGCCGTCTTCGAGTAGCGCAGGTTCGGCTTCTCGACGTAGCGGCGCTTGCGGATCGCCCAGCCGATGTCGTTGCCGGCCAGGTCGCCCATGCGGAACGGGCCCATCGCGAAGCCGAACTTCTCGATCGCCTTGTCCACCTGCTGCGGCGAGCAGCCCTCTTCCAGCAGGAAGCCGGCCTGGCGGCTGTACTGCTCGATCATGCGGTTGCCGATGAAGCCGTCGCACACGCCCGAGACCACGCAGGTCTTCTTGATCTTCTTGCCCAGCTTCATCACCGTCATCAGCACGTCGGACGCCGTCTTGGCGCCGCGCACCACCTCCAGCAGCTTCATGACGTTGGCCGGGCTGAAGAAGTGCATGCCGATCACGTCCTGCGGGCGCTTGGTGAACGACGCGATCTTGTCCAGGTCCAGCGTCGACGTGTTGGACGCCAGGATCGCGCCCGGCTTCATCACGGCGTCGAGCTGCTCGAACACCTTCTGCTTGACGCCGATCTCCTCGAACACGGCCTCGATCACGAGGTCGGCGTCGCGCAGGTCGTCGTACGCGAGCGTGGTCGACAGCAGCGCCATGCGCTCGGCGTACTTGTCTTCCTTGAGCTTGCCCTTCTTGACCTGCGCCTCGTAGTTCTTGCGGATGATGCCGATGCCCTTGTCGAGGGCTTCCTGCTTCATCTCCAGCATCACCACCGGCGTGCCGGCGTTCAGGAAGTTCATCGCGATGCCGCCGCCCATGGTGCCGGCGCCGATGATCGCGACCTTGGCGATCTCGCGGGTGGGCGTGTCCTCCGGCACGTCGGGCACCTTGGAGGCGGCGCGCTCGGCGAAGAACGCGTGGCGCAGCGCCTTGCTCTCGGGCGTGATCATCAGCGCGGCGAAGGCCTCGCGCTCGTACTTCAGGCCGTCCTCGAACTTGGCCTTGGTGGCCTGCTCGACGCAGTCGACGCAGCGCGCCGGCGCCGGGAAGTTCTTGGCCATCGCCTTGGCCGTGTTGCGCGCGAAGCCGAAGTAGGCGTCGCCTTCCGGGTGCTTGCACTTGAGGTCGCGCACCATCGGCAGCGGCCGCGCGGCGGCGATCTCGCTCGCGAACGCGATCGCGCCTTCCATCAGGTCGCCCTCGACGATGCGGTCGAACAGCTTCTGGCCGGGGATCTGCGCGAGCAGCTCGCTCTTGACCGGCTCGCCGCTGACGATCATGTTCAGCGCGGGCTCCACGCCGATCGCGCGCGGCAGGCGCTGCGTGCCGCCGGCGCCCGGCAGGATGCCCAGCTTGACCTCGGGGAGCGCGATGCTGGCGCCCGGGCTGGCGACGCGATAGTGGCAGCCGAGCGCGAGCTCCAGGCCACCGCCCATGCACACGGTGTGGATCGCCGCCACCACCGGCTTGGCCGCGCCCTCGACGCGCGCGATCAGGCTGAGCAGGTTGGGCTCGGCCAGCGCCTTGGGCGAGCCGAATTCGCGGATGTCCGCGCCGCCCGAGAACGCCTTGCCGGCGCCGGTGATGACGATCGCCTTGACCGCCGCGTCGTCCTCCGCCTTCTCGACCGCTTCGGCCACCGCCTTGCGCGTCTCGTAGCCCAGGCCGTTGACCGGCGGGTTGTTCAACGTGATCACGGCGATGGCGCCGCGGACTTCGTAGCTCGCACTCATGGGCAGGTCTCCGTATTGCGGTTCGCCGGGAGGCTCGAACCGAAAATAGAACGATCGTTCGATTCTAGGACCATTGCGCGACGGGCCGGTGTCCCGGCCGTGACAACGCGCCGCCGCCCGGCCGCGGCGTGCACGGGCGCCCAGTGTGCACTCAAAGCGATCGCGGCGAGAGGCGCGCCCGGATGCACCTTCGACCGGCGCCGGAATTGCCCCTGCGACCAGGCGTGCGAGACCGGCGCCGGCCGCGCCGCATCCCGTACGATCCAACCGGGGCGCGGGCCGGCCGCCGCCCCGCACTTGCCAAGGAGACGACCATGTCCGTCACCGATCAACAGGCCCTCGCAATCAAGCTGCGCTTCGAGGCCGACACGCTCAAGCTGCCCGGCGTCACGGGCGTCGACCTCGGCCAGGCCGACGGTGCGCCGACGCTGCGCGTCTACGTGGCCTCGCGCGCGAACGCGCCCAAGCTGCCCGGCCAGGTCGAAGGCCTGCCGGTGGAGATCATCGAGCGCCGCTTCGGCCTGCAGTGACCTGCTGCGGCGCCCGCGCCGTCAGTCGGCCATCGCGAGGTGGCGCGCCACGGCCAGCGCGATCGGCTGGCCGCTGTTGAGCTCGAAGTAGCTGAAGCCCGGACACGGGTTGACCTCGAAGCAGTAGACGCGGCCGTCGGGCGCGAACTTCAGGTCGATGCCCGAGAAGACCAGGCCCAGGCCACGCGTCAGCGCCACGCAGCGCTCGGCCACGTCGTCGTCGAGCTCCATCGCCGTCAGCTTCGCGGACTCGCCCACCTGGCGCTTGGCGTAGCGGTAGTCGACCGCCTCGGACTCGATGCGGGTCGCGTAGACCTCGTCGTCGACGACGTGCACGCGCACGTCGGTGCCGGCCACGTACTGCTGGAACTGCGTCGGGCACCAGCGCAGCGACGCCAGCCGGCCGAGGTCGGCGTCGTCGAAGGCTTGCACGATCGAGCGCACGCCGCTGATCGACTTGTAGATGATCTTGCCGTATTGGTCGCGGAAGGCGAGCACCTCGCGCGGGTCGGTGGTGATCAGCGAGGCCGGCACCTCGAAGCCGTGCTGGCAGATCAGCTGCGCCTGGTAGGGCTTGGACGAGTTCGAGCCCATCGGCGCCACGCGGTTGACCACGCGCGCCGGCGAGATCTCCGTCCAGCGCATGAGCGTGTCGTGCAGCGCGTCGCAGTGCTTGCGCGCCGGCGAGTCGGCAGCCTCGCCGCGCAGCTCGGGCAGCTTGGCGTGATCCATCAGCCGCGAGTACACGCCGGTCACCGACTCCAGCGGCACGCCCTGGCCGTCGATTTCCAGCCAGCCGGTGATGCCGCGCTCGTCGATGTCGAACGCCATGTCGCTGCGCGCGAACTGGCGCTGGTTGAACCACAGGTAGGGCGCGGAGATGCTGTCCAGCGCCTCGCCCACCAGCGCGAGCGGGGACTCTGAAGGAATGCCGCAAAGGAGGATCATGCTGCTGCCCTTTCGAAGTGGCGCAGTTCGTGCATCAACGCGTCGACCAGCGGCTCGCCGCCGAGGCGCAGGTCGGGCGTGGGACTCGCGCCGGCGAAGCGCCAGCCCTCGCCTGCGCCCTCGACGAGGTCGACGCCCAGCAAGGCGGTGCGCGCGAGCTCGGACAGGCGCACGCACCCCGCTGCGATGGCGGGCGGCACGGCAGCGCCGACCACGCGCCCGCCCACGACGATCGCCGTCTGCACCAGCGCCCCCGCGGGCACCAGCCGGCGCTCGCCGCGCGATTCGTCGACGGTGTCGCGCGATGTCTGGCGATACGGCGCCACCGGCAGCCCGGCCTGGCGCGCCAGCCAGGCCCACTCGGACTCCTGCCGCCACTGCCCGCACAGGCCCTGCGGCGTCGGCCGATTGAGCACCGGGCACGGCAGCGCGTGCAGCCAGCTCAGGAAGAACGCGAACAGCTCCTGCTGCACGTAGCCCTGGTCGGCCGCGCTCGCCTGGCGCCAGTGCCCGGTGGGTACCGTCCAGAGCCGGTTGACGACGCCGCGCAGGCGCTGCCCGTCGACCTGCAGGCCGCCCTCGGTGCGAAAGCGCAGCGTGGTGCGCGCGCCCTCGAGTCGATGCTCCTGGAACTCGCTGAGCGCCAGTTGCTCGGCGCTGAGGAGTTCCAGCGGCGCCAGCCCGTGCGCGCGCAGCGACGCATGGGCCCACGCCGCCGCGGCGTCGTGGGTCTCGCAAAGTACCAACCACATGGGATGTCCTTTCGATGGGAGCGGCCGCGCCGGCCGCCCCGGGCCTGGCGATCAGCAGCCGCCCTTGCAGCCGTCCGACTCGTTGTTCAGCGCGCCGGTGCTCAGGTCGGGCCGCAAGTCGCCCGTGATGAACGTCGACAGCGCCGCCACGGACGCCTCCAGCTGCTGCATGCGCTGGTCGAACCCGCCCTCGCCCGGGAAGCCGGGGTTGGTGAACACCGGACCGCCGTCGACCTGGGCCTTCGGGTCGTTCTCGGAGAACGGCACCTTCTCGATCTCCTTCATCTCGATCTTGTGGTCCTTGATCTCCGACTTCACGTTGTCCTTGCCCTGCTCCTTGTGATCCTTGAGGTCCTTGTGATCCTTGTGCGCCTTGTTGTCCGGCGTGTCCTTGCCGTCCTTCTGGTCCTTGTGCAGCTTGTTGTCGGGGTTGTCCTTGCTGTCCTTGTGGTCCTTGGCCTGCTTGTGGTCGGGTCCGTCCTTGAAGTCCTTGGCGTCCTTGTGCGCCTTGTTGTCGTGCTGGTCCTTGTTCTCCTTGGACTCGGGCTTGAAGTCCTTCAGGTCCTTGGACTCGGCCTTCTCGGTCTTGAGCGTCTCCTTGATCTGCTTGTCGGTGACCTTGGCCGCGCCGGCGCCGATCACGGGGCCGCCGATCGGGCCGGTGGGCCCGGTCTCGACCGGCCCCTTGCCCGGGCCGTTGTCCAGGATGGGCTTCTCGATCTCCTTGATCTCCTTGCGCTCGAGCTTCTCGACCTTGTGATCCTTGGTCTCGATCTTCTCGATCTTCGCGTCCTTGTGCTCGAGCTTCTCGTTCTTGTGATCCTTGGCCTCGAGCTTCTCCTGCTTGATCTCCTTGTGCTCGAGCTTCTCGTTCTTGATGTCCTTGGACTCGATCTTCTCGATCTTGAGCTCCTTGTGGCTGTCCTTGACATCCTTGATCGGCGCCTTGGTGACGGTGCCGGTGCACATCGTCACGTTGAGCGCCGACATCACGTTGGCGATCATGTTGGCGATGCCGTGGCCGTCGCTGCTGCCCGCGAAGTGCAGGCCGACGACGTTGATGCCGCCGTCGACCACCGCCGAGCCCGAGTCGCCGTGGTCGCCGAAGGCCGCGTTGTGCGCGGTGTCGGGGCGGATGCCGATCTGGTTGGTCAGCGTCTTGACGCCGATGCCGTCGCCGTAGTCGATGTTGACGGACAAGCTCACGCTCTCGACGAAGCCGTAGGTCAGGCCCGTGGTGCGGCCGCGCTTGCGCACCGCCTGGCCCAGCGTGGCCGTGCCGGTGCCGGCCACGCGGCCGATGTCGACGATCTCGCACGAGTAGCCGCGGCCCGACAGACTGGAGACCGCGCAGTCCACCAGCCCCGTCAGCGCCGCGCGCTGCAGCGCGCCCACGACGTTGGCCGGGCACGTCCCACCGTCGACCAGGCCCGGCTGCGCCATCGTGTCGCCCACGTGCCAGCCGTTGTCGATGCACATGACGTGGAAGTTCGACAGCAGCAGCGGGTTGCCGGTGGCGTTGTCCTTGACGATCGCGCCCAGCGTGCCGACGTAGACGAAGCCGCCCACCGAGCGGCACGGCCCGATGCCGATGCCGCCCTTGACCGGGTTGTAGTTGCCGGCGTCGGCCTGCAGCGTGATGTCGTCCACGCGCTTGCGGTTGGCGGGCTCGTCGTGCAGGAAGTAGGTGCGCTCGATGACGTCGGTCTTCACGCCGTCGATGGTCTCGGGCACCTTCTCGGCGGCGCTGACCTTGGGGTTCTTCTTGGCCACCATCACGCGGATGGCCACCTCGTCGGTGCGCTGGCCGTTGACGTACTTGTAGCCGACGTCGACGGCGGTGACGCCGCTGCGCGCGAAGAGGTCGGCCTCCGCGCTCTCCTTGGTGGCGATGATCTCGTGCAGGTTCTTGCTCATGTTGTCTCCCGGCGGGGTGTCGTTCGATGGCCGCGGCGAGACGCCGGGGCAAGGGCCCGACCGATGCACGCGAGGCGTGCGGCACAGGGACTTTCTGCGCGGTCGGTAGGCGCACTCTCTGCCTGGCGGCGCGACGCGGCCATCCCCCAGAAGGACTGCGCGGCGCCTCGTTCTGGGGGGCCATCATCAAGGCGATCGATATGGGCGCGCGATGCCCATAGACGTATGGCTATCGTGCGATGGCCCGCTTCAGTTCCGCTTCAATCAGAAGTCAGGAAGGCGCACCGCCCCGCGGCGCGCGGCTTCAACGCGCGGACTTGCGCGGCACCGCGGAAGGCCTCGCCTGCGCGCCGCGCACGTCGAACGTGACGGTATCGAGCGCCACGCCCTTCGCGTCGACGAGCGCGAGTTCGTGATGCCCCGGCCACGGCGCCCACGGCAGCGGGCGCGCGGCGGCCAGGCGCTTGCCATCGAGCCGCCACGACGCGCCGGCGGGCACCGGGGCGACGGCCTCGAAACGCAGGCGCTGCACGTCGGGCGGCATGTCCGGGTCCAGCGCGATGACGGACTTGTCGTCCGGCGACGAGATCAGGCGTGCAGCGCTGCCCGCCGCACTCGCCATCGCGACGCGCGCGGTCTCGGTGCCGGCCAGGAACCACTCGGTGCGCGCCGCCTCGACCTGGCCGTCGAACGTGATCGCCTGCGCCACCAGGCCGGCGGGCGGCGTGGGCGCGCCGGGCATCGTCCACGTCCTCCCGGCGCCCTGCGAATACGTCGCGGGGAACAGCCTGCCCGCGGGCCCGCGCGCGTCACGCGCGAGCGCGGACGCGTCGCGCCCGCGCGGCGCGATGCGCGCGGGATGCTCGGTGGCGACGTCGCTGCGCTGCAGCGCATCCATCACCGTGCGCCAGACCGGCGCCGCGCCGGTCACGCCGGAGACCGCGTGCATCGGCGCGCCGCTCGCGTTGCCCACCCACACGCCCACCGTGTAGCGCGCGGAGAAGCCCACGCACCAGTTGTCGCGCATGTCCTTGCTGGTGCCCGTCTTGACGGCCGACCAGTAGCGCGTGGCCAGCGCGCTGTCCAGGCCGAAGGTGGGCACGCGGGCACCGTTGTCGGCGAGGATGTCGGCGACGATGAACGACGGCCCCGCCGCCATCACGCGCGTGGTCGCCAGCGCCGCGTCGGACGGCTGCAGGCGCGGCGGGCTCGCCAGGCCGCCGTTGGCCAGCGCGCGGTACGCGTTCGCGAGCGACAGCAGCGTCACCTCCGGCGCGCCGAGCGCGATGGCATAGCCGTAGAAGTCGCCGGGCTTGCGGATCGGCAGGCCGAGCGCGACGAGCCGGCGCGCGAAGCGCTCGGGCGACACCATCACCGCCGCGCGCACCGCCGGCACGTTCAGCGACGAGCCGAGCGCCGTGCGCACGCTCACCGGGCCCTTGAAGTCGTGGTCGTAGTTCTGCGGGACGTAGAGGCCCGACGGCGTGTGCAGGCGCGTGGGCGCGTCGTCCAGCACCGAGGCCGCGGTGAGCCAGCGCTGCTCGATGGCCTGCTCGTACAGGAAGGGCTTGAGCGTGGAGCCGGCCTGGCGCGGCGCGACGACGGCGTCGACCGCCGCGGCCTGCGACAGGTCGCCGCTGGAGCCGACCCACGCCAGCACGTCGCCGCTGGCGTTGTCCAGGACGATCACCGCGCCGTCCTCGACGTCGCGGTTGCGCAGGTCCGCGAGCTGCTGGCGCAGCGCGTCGCGCGCGCGGCGTTGCGTGCCGGCGTCCAGCGTCGTGCGCAGCGTTGCCGGCGGCGACTGCATGCCCGCCTTCACGAGCTGGCGCGCGAAGTGCGGCGCGAGCTGCTCGCCGGCGTCGGCCGCCGCGTTCGAAGGATGCGCCAGCACCAGCTCGGCAAAGCCCTGCGCCGCCACGCACGCGTCGGCGCGCGCCTGCGCCTTCAGAACGCCGCACGCGCGCTGGCCCACGACCGCCGGCGCCGCGTTCGGCGCGCGCAGCAGCGCCGCGGCGATCGCCGACTCCTCCGCGTTCAGGCCCGACGGCGCTTTCTGGAACAAGGCCTGAGACATCGCCGCCACGCCCACCTGCTCGCCGCGGAACGGCACCAGGTTCAGCCACGCCTCGAGGATCTGGTCCTTGCTCCAGGTGCGCTCGATGCGCAGCGCGGCGGCGGCCTGGCCGATCTTCGCGCCCACCGAGCGGCCGCCCGGCGTCAGCGCCAGGTCGGGGTCGAGCAGGCCCGCGAGCTGCATCGTGATGGTCGACGCGCCGCGCGTGCCGCCCGGGCCGGTGCGGCCGATCGCGGCGCCGGCGACGGCCTGCCAGTCGACGCCGCCGTGGTCGCGGAAGCGCTGGTCCTCCGACGCGATCGCGGCCGCGCGCAGCGCCGGCGAGACCTGCGCCAGCGGCACCCACGCGCCGCGCCGCGCGCGCAGGTCGGTGCGCACCGTCTGCACCGGCTGGCCGTGGCGATCGAGCAGCACCGTCTCCGAGCTGCGCCAGCTCGCGCGCACCTGCTCGAACGACGGCGTCGCCGCGTGCGCGGCCGCCGCCGCGGCGAGCGCCAGCGCGGCCAGCGCCGCGCGCACGGGCAGGCGTCGCGCGCGCGAGGTCACGGCTGCACCGTCCACGCCGCATTGGGAGACTCGCCGTGCATCTCCGGTGCGTACATCGCCTCGACGCGCGTCTGGGGCAGGCCGAAGCGGCCCGGGTTGTTCAGGCGGAACGTGTACTCGAGGCTGAACGCTCCCTTGGGCAGGTAGCGGTAGTAGGCCCGGAACGCCTCGAGGCTGCGCTCCTGGTAGGCGAGCCAGCCGCGGCCGTCGTCCCGCTCGCTGCCGGTGCTGATCTGGTCGTCGTTGCCCAGCCCCGTGCCCAGCATCGACGCGCCGGCCGGGATCGGGTCGTTGACGACCACCCAGGTCGCGTCGGCCTGCACGTCGATGTCCAGGTGCACGCGAACCACGTCGCCGCGCGACCACGCCCCCTTGACCTTCTGCTCCACCGGCGTGATGGTCTTGGTGATGCGGTACCCGCTGGAGAACGGGGCCCGCAGCGGCACCGCGGCCCGGGACGTGACCGTCACCCAGGGCTTGCCCGTGCCCTCGTGATCGACCTGCAGCACGGCGTCGGCCCGGTTGCCGTCGACGGCGAACCCGGCGGGCCAGCCCAGCGACAGCGTCGCTCCGTCGGGCGTCCGGCTCCAGTCCAGCGTGGCCGCCGGCGGCGCGCCGAACCCGGCCCGCGTGGCGCCACGCACCGGCACGTTCTCGAAGCGCTTGGAGAACGCTTCCATGGCGACGCTGCCCCAGGCGTTGGCGACGGTGGTCGACCAGATGCCGTACTGCTGGCGCTGCAGCGTGCCGGTGACGATGCGCGGCACGTCCTCGGCCCAGTCCTTGCGATCGAGCACGGCCAGCGTCACGCGCACGCTGTTGACGTCGGCGTTGCTCATGAGCCACCACCAGCTGTCGTCGCGCTCGGTGGAGAAGCCCAGGCGCGTGCCCTGCACGTTGAGCCGCGCGCGCAGGATCTGCTGGGCCTCGTCGATGCGCTTGTCGCGGTCCTTGATCGCGGGCATGCGGTCGAGGATCTGCAGCCAGTCGATGACGGCGCCGGTCGGCCACTGGTTCGGCAGGATCTGCACCGAGTCGAGCATGCGCGGCTGCGCCTTGCCGTCGCGGCTGAGCGCCTCGATCGCGGCGAGCTTGCGCACGTCGAGGTCGCCGTTGCGCAGGAACGCGGGTCGCCAGAAGTCGCGGTTGACCTTGCCCTCGACGAAGCCGATCAGCGCGCGCTCGAGGCTGGCCTTGGCGTCGTCGGGCAACGCGAAGTCGTAGCCCAGCTTCGTGGCCTCGTCGCTGATCGCCAGCACGTAGGCCGTGAGGCTGTCGCTGCCGGTGGCCGGGCCGCCCGACGTCGGGAAGTAGTTCAGCAGGCCGTCCTGGTCCTGGTACAGCGGGATCTGGCCGACCAGCGCATGCCAGTGCGCCGTGTCGCGCAGGCCGATCGCGATCGAGGCCTGCTGCTCGAAGCAGCTCCAGGGATAGCGCCGGAAGAAGTCGCGCACTCCCGGCAGGCCGTCGCCCAGCCGGGGACGCAGTGCCAGCGAGATGCCGCCGCGCAGCTTGCCCTGGGCGTCGGCCAGCCCGTCGACCGGCGAGGCGATCGGCACGCGCAGCGACTTGTCCAGCTGCACGAGGGTCGCCTGGCGCACGGTCACCGGCACGGCCTCGCCGACCTTCTGCACGAACTTCATCCGGTCGTGCGCACCGCCGGCATCGGCGGCGACGGCCCAGGCGAGGCTGTCGACGTTGAACGGCACGTCGACGTCCCAGCCCACGTCGGCCGCGGCGCCGGGCGCGATCGTCACGGCCTGCGCCGGCAGCGCCTGCGCGCCGGCCGAGGCCGCGATCGACGCGCTGAACGCCGCCTTCGAGCTGTTGCGCAGCGTGAACATCGCCTTGTAGTGATCCCCCTCGCGCACGACCGGCGGCACGCCCGAGACGATCTGCAGGTCCTGCGTGGCCGCGATCGTCGCCTGGCCGTTGCCGAAAAGCGCGGCCTGCGCGCCCTGCACCACGTCGGCGATCACGACGATGCGGAAGCTCGTGAGCGAGTCGTTCAGCGGCACCGGCACGACAGCCTCGCCATTGGCGTCCAGCACCACGCCCGGCTTCCACAGCAGCAGCGTGTCGAACAGCTCGCGCGTGGGGAACTGGCCGCCGCCGCCGCCAGGAGGCGCGGCCTTCTTGCCGAAGTGGCGCTTGCCGATGATCTGCATCTGCGCGGTGGACGTCTCCACGGCGTACTCGCGTCGCCGGATCATCGCGTCGAACAGGTCCCAGCTGTCGTTGGGCTTGAGCGAGAGCAGCGCCTCGTCGACCGCCGCCAGCGCCACCTCGGTGCCCGCCGGCGCGGCGCGGCCGTCGGGCAGCGTCACCTTGATCCGCACCTGGCTGGTGGCGCGGATCGGATAGGCCGGCTTGTCCGGAACCACGTCCACCTTCAGCCGGTGCGCGGCGCTGCCCACCTCGATCTCGGTGATGCCGTACTTGAACGCGGGCTTGGCGAGGTCGACCATCGCCGTCGGCGCCTGGTACGCCTGGCCCTCGTCGCGCCACGCATGCCACCATTCGACCGGCGACTTCCAGCCCCAGGTGAACAGCGAGTACCACGGCACCTCGCGCACGCGCCCGCGCACCGCCAGGATGGACACGAACACGTTGGGCGCCCATTCGGCCTTGACCGGGATCTCGACGGTCGGGTCGCGGCCGTCGAGCTGCACGGTGCGCGTCTCGAGGATGCCGTTGCGCTCGATGGCCAGCAGCGCCGTCGCATGGCGGAACGGGCTGCGCACCTGGAAGCGCGCGACCTGGCCCGGCTCGTAGGCGCGCTGCTCGGGCAGCACGTCCATGCGGTCGTCGTTGGCGCTGTTGAACCAGACCTCGCCCGCGCGCGTCACCCACACGCTGGAGGCCGCGCGCGCGACGTGGCCCTGCGCGTCCTTGGCCTGCGCGATGAGCTCGACCTGGCCCGTGGCGGACAGCTCGGCGTCGCACAGCACGAGGCCGCGCGCGTCGCTGGTGCCGGAGCAGACCTCGCCGAGATCCTCGTCCACCTCGCGGTTGTCGTACGCATAGAAGCCGCCGACCAGCCGCTTGCGCGCCGACAGCGAATGGTGCACCACCGCGCGCAGGCTCACGCCGACGCCCGCCTGCGGCTTGCCGCGCGTGTCGAGCGCGACCACCTGCGTGGTCAGCTTCTGGTGCACCGAGACCCAGTCGTCCGTGCGCACGCCCAGCACCACCGCCGAGGGCCACAACGGCACCGTCTGGCTCAGCGTCTGCACCTCGCCGTTCGGGTCGGCATAGGTGGCCTGCACCAGCAGTTCCTTCGGCGCGGTGGTCGGCGGCAGCTTGGGCAGCGTGACCTTGCCGGCGCCGTTCCTGTCCAGCGTCACGGCCACCTTGTCGGCGACCAGCCGCGCATCGGTGTCGCGCCGCGCCACCATCGTGTCGGCGTCGTCCTCGTCGACGTACTCCTCGCCGAACAGGCCGCCCTCGGTGCCGGACTGCACCTTGCCGTCGGCCGGCGGCCGCGGCGCCTCGAAGTGGAAGCCCGGGTAGCGCTGCGTCGGCACGGCACTGGACAAGTCGACGTCGCGCGCCTGCGCCGACACGCGCACCGGCAGGTTGGCCGCGCCGCCGCCGTTGGCGTAGTTGACCATCACGTCCAGCGTGAGCGCGCGGGGATCCACCTGCGGCCCGGCCGGCGGCACGAGCCGGCCCAGCAGTGCCGGCAGGCGGAACTCCTCCACGCGGAACTCGCCGGTGGACACCGCGCCGTGGCCCTTGCGCTGCAGCGTCACCTCGTACACGCCCAGCTTGGCATCCTCGGGGATCTTGAACACGGTCTGGGCGTCGCGGCCGGCGCGCCAGGCCAGCGGGAAATCGTAGTGCTGCGACGGGCCCTCGATGTGCAGGTTGTCCGGCAGCGCCGCCGGATCGACCAGCGCCAGGCCGGTCAGCAGCTCGCGCCGCGCGTAGCTCTTCATCGAGATCGTCTGGCCGGCGCGCAGCAGCGTGCGGTCCATCACCGTGTGGAACAGCTCGCGCGACACCGGGCTGCCGAGATCCTCTTGGCCGCCGGAGGAGCGCAGGTTGAAGCGCCAGGCCTCGATGCCCTGCTGCCAGTCGGACCACACGAAGGCCATGTCGGACCGGCCCTGCGCGTCGGTCTTGCGCGCGCTGACGAACAGCGCGTCCGGGCGGTTCGCGTCCTGGCAGCGCGTCCCGTGCAGCGGCGCGAGTTCCTTGTCGATGCGGGCGAAGCCCTGGGCGTCGGTCTGGCCGGTCCAGATCGTCTTGCCGCGGCAGTCGGACACGCGGATCGCCGCGCCCGGGACGGCCTGCCCCTTGTCCAGCGTCGTGACCCACACGCCCGAGTTCACCGGCGCCTCCTTGAAGTGCACGGACAGGTTGGTCACCAGCACGCCGGTGCGGACGTACATCGGCGCCTTGCGCGCCAGCAGTGCCTCGCCCAGGCGCGGCGACTCGATCTCGACGACGTGGTAGCCGGGCTGCGGCAGCGGGATGCCGATCACCTCGAACGGGTGCGGGTCGGTCTGCGACCCGGCGGGCAACGCCACCGTGTGCACGCCGGGTGCGTGGGCGAGCAGGCTCACGGTGCGCGTCTGCACGCGGGTGGGATCCTCGGCGCCGGCGTCCTCCTCCGCGATGGCCTCCGAGCGCTCCTGCGCCGCATCGTGCTTGCCGGCGGGCGCGGTCCGGCGCTTGGCCAAGGCCGCCGGCGCCGGCAGCTTGATGCCCAGGTCGCGCTCGACTTCGGCGCGCGCCAGCGTCCACCCGTCGTAGTGCTCGACGCGCGCGAACCAGTCGATGATCGCGCCGTCGTCGGTCAGCGTGAGATCGCGCGCCGGGGCGCCGCCGAGCGTGACCGCCCTGACGCCCAGCTGGCCCTCGACCTTGCGCACCGTCAGCGGCAGCACGGGCTCGGCGTTGAGCTCGAGGATGCCGAACGTGGCCGCCGGGAACTTGGCCAGCGGCGGCGCCTCCGAGGTGCGGGTCTTCAGCGGGAACAGGTCGGCGTTCTCCAGCGGCCGCCCGGCGTCGTCGGCGAAGCCGCGGGGCAGCTCGATGCGCACGTCGGCCTGCTCGGGCAGCACGTCGGAGAACTGAACTGCCGTGACGCCCTCGTCGGCGGGCTGGTCGGTGAAGCTGCCCTTGCTGCGGCCGAAGAAATACAGGAACTTGGTCAGGCCCGACTCGTGCACCGCGACCAGCGCGTCGCTGGTCTCGCCGCGATGTTCCTCGAAGGCCGGCTTGTGGCGGCCGTCGGGTGCGACCAGCACGATCTTCTCGGCAATGCGCCGCGGCACCGGGGCAGAGAAGTTGACCCGCAGCGGGCGCATCGGCAGGCAGTCGGCGCGCGCGCTGGTCCGCTCGCAGGTGAAGCTGGCCGTGAAGGCCGGGCGGACGCCGTACTCGAGGCGCCGGTCCACGGTGCTGGCGACGCCGTTGGCCGTGGCGATGCCCTGGCCCCAGACGATCGCCAGCTTCGCCTCGGGTGCCGCGGGCCGCCCGCACTGCAGCGTGACCGTGCGCGCCTTCTGCGCCACCAGGCCGACCGCCTGCAGGATGGCGTCGCGCGTGGCCCCGGCGATCAGCTTGACCGGCACGCGCTCGCCGACGCCGGCGAACTCGCAGTAGGCGAAGCGCTCGACGCTGGCCGGGTCGACCGGGCCGTTGAGCAGCAGCGCGAAGACCTGCTGCTCGTCGACCTGTTGCCAGGCGCCGGGCGACGGGTAGGCGCGCACGATGGCCGGCCCGCCGGTGGCGAAGTCGAACTTGGCGTCGGCCGAGATCGCCGCGCCGGCCACCGACTGGATGCCCGGGTGCGGCGTGACGCTGCAGCGCGTGCCGGGCGGCAGGTCCTTGGTGAAGTCGTACACCCAAGTCTTGTCGTCGACCCAGCGCCCGCTGCCGGCCTGCGCCGTGTTGGGCGTGCAGCGCACGTCCAGTGGCGCGGGCAGGCGCGGGTCGCCGAACCTGACCATCGACTCGCTGAAGGTGGCGCGCACCTGGCGCACCAGCGCGACCTCGCCGCGCGGCGACATCGTCTTGAGCGTCGCGTCGGCATGCGCCAGCGACGACATCAACGACGCGACCAGACCCACCACCACCCACCGGCTCGACGACGACATGCGACTCTCCTCCCGCGCCCGTGCACCGGGCGGCATGGGCACGGAGTCTATGTCGCGGATCGGCGCCGAGCGGGGCTCGTGAGCGATGTTTCACGCGCCTGAGCACCCCCTCACGACGCGCAAGGGCCTCGCGTCGACCGCGAGGCCCCCGGAAGTTCGCACGAGACCCGGCGGCGTCGCGACGCCGCCGGCCTCGGGGGATTTACTTCTTGGTGTAGATCTGGTCGAACACGCCGCCGTCCGCGAAGTGGGTCTTCTGCGCGTTGGTCCAGCCGCCGAAGGTGTCGTCGATCGAGAACAGCCTGAGCTTGGGGAACTTGCTCGCGTACTTCGCGGCCACCGTCGGGTCGATCGGGCGGTAGAAGTTCTTCGCCTCGATCTCCTGCGCCTCGGGCGTGTACAGGTACTCGAGGTAGGCCTGCGCCACGGCGCGCGTGCCCTTCTTGTCGACCACCTTGTCGACGATGGCCACCGGCGGCTCAGCCAGGATGCTGGCGCTGGGGTAGACGACGTCGAACTTGTCGGCACCGAATTCCTTGAGCGACAGATAGGCCTCGTTCTCCCAGGCGAGCAGCACGTCGCCCACGCCGCGCTGCGCGAACGTGACGGTCGATCCGCGCGCGCCGGAGTCGAGCACCGGCACGTTCTCGTAGACCTTCTTGATGTAGTCGCGCGCCGTCGCGTCGCTCGCGCCCGGCTGCTTGAGCGCCCAGCCGTACGCGGCCAGGTAGGCCCAACGCGCGCCGCCCGAGGTCTTGGGGTTGGCCACCACCACGCCGACGCCCGGCTTGGCGATGTCCGACCACTCGTGGATCCCCTTGGGGTTGCCCTTGCGCACCAGGAACACGATGGTCGACGTGTAGGGCGTGCTGTTGTCCTTGAACTTCTTCTGCCAGTCCTTGGCGAGCAGGCCCTTGTTGGCGAGGGCATCGATGTCGTAGGCCAGCGCCAGCGTGACGACGTCGGCGTCCAGCCCGTCCTGCACCGCGCGCGACTGCGCGCCCGAGCCGCCGTGCGACGCGTTGATCTTCAGGTCGTCGCCCGTCCTGGCTTTCCAGTACTTCGGGAAGGTGGCGTCGATGTCCTGGTAGAGCTCGCGCGTCGGGTCGTACGACACGTTCAGCAGCGTGATCTCCTTGGCGAACGAGACGGCGGCGGTGGCGGCGACCGCCAGGGCCACGAGCGTTCGGGAAAGGCGGCGGGGGGTCGTCATCAAGGTCCTCTTTGGTTTGCGTTGGCGGGGCGATCGAGCGCGACGCCCTCCAGCGTCGCGTCGTCGATGGAATGGATTCTGGGAATTCAGCTCGGCCAAGGCAAAGAACGAAATCGCCGCTGCTTACACGGCCGACAGCACGACGGCGCCGCCCTCGCTCGCGGCGACGGACGCCGCGACCGGCGGCTCGCAGCCGCGCAGCCCGTGGCGCTTGAGCAGCGTGCGCACCATGTGGCGCGCGACACCCCGCTCCCGCGCCGCGCGCACCTGGTTGCCGCGCGCATGCTCGAACGCGGCGACAAGGCCGGACGTCCACGACGTCATCACCGGCTCGCAACCCGACGGCCGCGCCTTCGCCGACGCCGCCAGCCACACCTGCCGCAACGACACCAGTAGCGCGAGCGACGCCTCGACCCAGCCGGGCCACTTCGACCGCGCCGGCGGCGGCAACACGTCGTGGAACTCGGCCCACAAGAGCCGCGGGTGCCGCCAGGACAACCTGGTCAGCACGGGCGGTGCGGGCCTGTTGTACGGCTTCGCGGCGAGCTGAGGCGAACGCGCCTCATCTCGTCCGGCGCGCCGGAAGGGTCCGCCATGTCCCCGATCGCGCCACGCCGTCGTCGCAAGCCGCGAAGCAGAGGGCGATCGAGGCCATCGGCCCGGACGGCACAGGCGCGATCACCTGTTCGCCACCACCTCCGAATACACCCACTTGACGAAGCGCTCGGACGTCTGCGCCGCCTGCGGCACCTTCGCGTCGAACTCGGCCGTCGGGCGCGTGGCGAGCACCTCGTCGAGCGACTTGCCCTGCTCCACGAGCTTCTGCACCTTGCCGCGCACGGCCAGGATCAGGTCGCGCTGCGCGAGCACGGCGTTGCGGTCGACGATGGGGCCGTGGCCCGGGATGATCTTCGTGGCGGGGCCGGCGCGGTCGACGATCTCGCTCAGGCCCTCGAGGATGCCCGCCAGCGTGCCGCCGCTGGCGAGGTCGACGTACGGGTAGCCGACGCTGCGGAAGATGTCGCCGGCCGCGATGATGTCGTGGCGCGGGAACGAGACCACCGTGTCACCGTCGGTGTGCGCGGCCACGACCGGCAGCAGGCGCACGTCCTCGCCGTCGACGTGGATCGACAGCGACGCGTTGTACGTGACGACCGGCAGCGCCTGCTCGGGCGCGGGCTTGCCGGGCGTGCCGTCGGCCGCCGGGTTCGGGTGCTCCATGCGCCAGCGCAACTGGTCGCGCGCGAAGATCGTGGCGCCCAGCTTCGCGAAGTTGGCGTTGCCGCCGACATGGTCGGGGTGCACGTGCGTGTCGACCAGGAAACGGATCGGCTTGTCCGAGACCTTGCGGATCGCGGCAACCAGCTTGTCGGTGAGCGGCGCGAACTGCGAGTCCACCAGCAGGATGCCGTCGTTGCCGGCCAGCACGCTGATCGTGCCGCCCTGGCCTTCCAGCGTCCAGAAGTCGGGCGCGAGCTGGGTCGCCTTGATCTCGACCTTGCTGAAGTCGGGCGCGGCCTGCGCGAAGGCGTGCGAAGCGGTGGCGAGCGCGATGAACGCGGCGAGCGAAGCGGTGGTGCGTTTCATGTCGGTGGGCAAGGCGTCGGCTGAAGGGGACGGCCATCCTACGGCAGGCGGCCGCCGTGAGCTCGACAGGGTCTATCGCATGAAGTCGACATCCAGGCGCACCTGCACCGCGTCGGCGCCGCCGGCGGAAAAGTGCAGGCGCTTGACGGCGGTCTGCACATACTTCGTGTACTCCGTGGGCCCCGGACAGGAACGCGACGTCGACCGCCTGGCCGCCGCGATCTGTCAGGCGCCTGCGCACCGTGCCCACGATGCCCATGGGGTCGATCACGTCCTCCAGCACCGAGGCCAGCGCCGCCTGGTAGCCCGGGCACGCGAGGCTGACCTCCTGGCGAACGACGGCGGGCTTCTCGGGGGCGCGGGGGCCGGCGCAGGCGCGGGCGGCGCCGCGGCGACCACCGGCTCGCGCGGCGGCTCGGACGTGGTGGCCGCGATCGTTGGCTCGGGCGGCGGCACCACGACGACCTCGGATGGCGGCACGTCGACGGGCGGCGGCGGCGTCGCGGCCTGGGGGCGCTCGACCACCCTCTCGATCTTCGGCGGCGGAGGCGGCGGCGCCGTGAACGCGACAACGTCCAGCGGCTTGCTCACCACGTCGACCACCCGCTTGGCCAGCCCCGACGCCAACCCCGACGCGAGCAGCACGTGGATGCCCTCGACGATGGCCAGGCCCGTGCCGCGCCCGCCGCGCGCGTTCGACGGCCGCACCACCGGGCGGGGCGTCGGGAACAGGAGCAGGGTCGCCGGCGCGGTCGCCGCGGTCTGCAAGGCGGCTCGAGCAGCGGCGCGCCGCGGGCTCGCGCGCGGGCAAGCGGGAGCCCGTCGTGCGTGATGCGAAAGCAGCCGCGGCTGATTTCGCCGCAGCGCGGCCTCAGGCGGCGCGCAGGTTCTGCGCGAAGAACGCCAGCGTGCGCTGCCACGCGAGCGCGGCGGCCTTGGCGTCGTAGCGCGGCGTGGTGTCGTTGTTGAAGCCGTGCTCGACGCCCGCGTACGTGAAGGCCTCGTACCTGGCGTGCGCCTCCTTGAGCGCGGTCTCGTACGGCGACCACGTGGCGTTGATGCGCGCGTCGTTGCCCGCAAAGTGCAGCAGCAGCGGCGCGCGGATGCGCGGCACCTGGTCGAGGTCGGGTGCGACGCCGTAGAACGGCACGCCGGCGTTCAGGTCGGGCCATTGCGTGGCGAGCCAGTTCACCACGCCGCCGCCGAAGCAGAAGCCCACCGCGCCGACGCGCCCGTTGGTGCCGGCCTGCGTCTTGAGCAGTTGCGCCGCCGCCAGGAAGTCGGCCTTGACCTTGGCCAGGTCGAGCTTGACGAACAGCTCGCGTGCCTTGTCCTCGTCGCCGGGGTAGCCGCCGAGGGGAAGCAGCGCGTCGGGCGCGAACGCGAGGTAGCCCTCGAGCGCCAGCCGGCGCGCGATGTCCTCGATGTGCGGATTCAGCCCGCGGTTCTCGTGGATGACCAGCACGGCGGGGATGTCGCCCGCGGCCTTGACCGGCTTGACGAGATAGCCGCTGGCCTTGCCGTAGCCGCGCGGCGAGTCCAATGAGAGCGTCGTCGCCACCAGGCGCGGGTCGTCCGCCTTGACCTGCTGCGCCTGCGCGAAGTCGGGCGCCAGCGCCGCCAGCAGGCCCGCGGCCGTCGCCCCGCCTACCGCGTACCTGCCCGCCGCGTCCAGGAAGCCCCGGCGCGACAGGCCGCCGTGCACGTACTGGTCGAACAGCTTCAGGACCTCGGGATCGAAATCGGCGGCGGTCAGGCGGGGCATGGGCGGCGTCTCCTGGACTTGAAGGGTCGATGGTATTTACACCTGCGGCGCTGGAACGTTGCGATCAGGGGCACTGTCAGAATCCGGGCTTTTCACCATGCCGCCGACCCCGATGCCTCCGACCCTGCGCCTGCTGCAAGCCGCCGATGCCGACGCCCTCGTCGACCTGCTGCCGGATCTGGGCTATACCGCCACCGCCGACCAGGTCGTCCAGCGCCTGGCTCGATTGCGCGAATGGCCCGACCAGGAGGCGTTCGTCGCCGAGGCCGACGGCCACCTCGTGGGCCTGTGCCACGTCCAGGGCGTGCGCATGCTCATCAGCGATGGCTACGCCGAGATCCAGGCGCTGGTGGTGTCGGCCGCGCGCCAGGGCCAGGGCATCGGGCGCGTGCTGCTCGAACACGCCTGCACGTGGGCCGCGGCGCGCGGCTACGACCGCGTGCGCCTGCGCTCGAACGTGATCCGGGAGGACGCGCATGCGTTCTACGAGCACCTCGGGTTCGCGAAGTCCAAGGCGAGCTACGCGTTCGAGCGCCACATTGCCCCTAGACCTCCAGCCACTCCTTGCGCACCGCGGCATCGGCCTTGAGCTCCGCCGGCGTGCCCTCGAACACCACGCGGCCGTGGCCCATCACCACGACGCGCTGCGAGATCTCGAGCGCGATCGTGAGCTTCTGCTCGATCAGCAGCACCGACAGCCCGCGCGACTTCAGCGCCAGCAGGTACTCGGCCACCTGCTCGACGATCTTGGGCGCCAGGCCCTCAGTGGGCTCGTCGATCAGGATCAGCTCGGGGTCGCCCATCAGCGAGCGGCACAGCGTGAGCATCTGCTGCTCGCCGCCGGACAGCACGCCGGCCTCCGTGTGCTGGCGTTCGCGCAGCCGCGGGAACAGCGCGTACATGTCGTCGAAGGACCAGCGCGCGCCCTTCGCGCCGCCCTTCTGGCCCAGCTGCAGGTTCTGGTGCACGGTCAGGCGCGGGAAGATGTCGCGGTTCTCTGGCACGTAGCCGATGCCGCGGTGCGCGATCTCGTACGGCTTCAGGCCCGCCAGCGGCAGGCCCTTCCACGTGAGGCTGCCCTGGGTGTCGACGAGGCCCATGATCGCCTTGGCCGTCGTCGATCGCCCCGAGCCGTTGCGGCCCAGCAGCGCGACGATCTCGCCGGGCGCCACCTGCAGGTCGACGCCGTGCAGCACGTGGCTCTTGCCGTAGAACGCGTGGAGCTTGTCCAGCCGCAGCATCACGCCTCCCCCGCCTGCGCCTGCGCGAGCACCGAGCCGAGGTAGGCCTCCTGCACGCGCGCGTCGGCGCGCACGGCCTCGGGCGTGTCGAAGGCGATGACCTCGCCGTACACCAGCACGGCGATGCGGTCGGCCAGGCCGAAGACGACGCCCATGTCGTGCTCCACGGTCAGCAGCGTCCTGCCGGCGGTGACGTCGCGGATCAGCTGCACGAAGCGGCGCGTCTCGCTCTTGCTCATGCCGGCGGTGGGCTCATCCAGCAGGATCACGTTCGCGCCGCCGGCGATCGTCAGGCCGATCTCGAGCGCGCGCTGCTCGGCGTACGTCAGGTTCATCGCCAGCACATCGCGGCGGCGCTCGAGCTGCAGCATCGCGAGCAGCTCCTCGACGCGGTCGTTGGCGTCGCGCAGCCCGGACAGGAAGCGCCAGAACGCGTAGCGATACCCCATGGCCCACAGCACTGCGCAGCGCAGGTTCTCGAACACCGACAGGTGCGTGAACAGGTTGCTGACCTGGAAGCTGCGCGCCAGGCCCTGGCGGTTGATGCGGTGCGGGGCCACGCCGTCGATGCGCGCGCCGTCCAGCAGGATTTCGCCCGAACTCGGCGCGAAGCGGCCGCTGACCAGGTTGAACAGCGTCGACTTGCCTGCGCCGTTGGGCCCGATGATGGCCACGCGCTCACCGGCGTTCACGGCCAGCGATGCGCCGCGGATGATCTCCGTCTTGCCGAAGCGCTTGCGCACGTCGCGCAGCTCGAGGGCGACGCGCGTCGGCGAGGCCGCGGCCCGGGCCTGCGCCACGCGCTCGGCGACGTCCGTCATGCCGCCTCCCGGCGTTTGAGTTCGCGCTCGATGTCGGCCTGCGCGGCGTCCCAGCGCACGACGAAGCGGCGGCGCACCAGCTCGAACGCGACGCCGCCGACGGCCAGCAGCGCGATCGCCGCCAACCAGGCCGGCGCGCCCTTGGCGTTCAGGCGGACGCCGCAGAACGACATCACAGGCCCCAGCGCCTCGTTCAACTGCAGGTGGTACAGCATCTCGATCATCGCGCTGGCGCCGAGGAACGCGATCGCGCCCGTCGCCGCGAGCTGCGCGTAGCCCGCCAGCAGCGCGCGCAGCTTGCCGAACGCGGCCAGCCGCAGGTTGGCCACCACCAGGCCCGCGACGCCCGCCGGCGCGTACATCACCATCAGCACGAACACGAGTCCCAGGTACAGCAGCCAGGCCTTGGTCAACTCCGACAGCACCACCGTGGCCAGCACCATCAGCACCCCGCCGATGATGGGCCCGAAGAACACCGTCGAGCCGCCCAGGAAGGTGAACAGCAGGTAGGCGCCGGAGCGCTGCGCGCCGACGACCTCGGCGGTGGCGAGCTCGAAGTTGATCGCGCCCAGCCCGCCCGCGATGCCCATGAACAGGCCCGAGATCATGAAGGCGAACCAGCGCACGCGCTGCGTGTCGTAGCCGATGAATCCGACGCGCTCGGGGTTGTCGCGCACCGCGTTGAGCATGCGGCCCAGCGGCGTGCGCGTGAACGCGAACATCAGCCCCGTGCACACGAAGCAGTACAGCGCGATGAGGTAGTAGACCTGGATCTGCGGCCCGAACGAGATGCCCAGCGTGGCCGGCTGCACGACGCGGTTGCTGCTGACGCCGGCCTCGCCGCCGAAGAACTCGGGCAGCATCAGCGACATCGAGTACACCAGCTCGCCGATGCCCAGCGTGATCATCGCGAACGTGGTGCCGGACTTGCGCGTCGTCACGAACCCGAACAGCGCCGCGAACACGAGGCCCGCCAACGCACCCACCAGCGGCAGCAGGCTCACCGGCAGGTGCAGCGAGCCGCTGCCGATGCGGTTCAGCGCGTGGATCGCCAGGAACGAGCCCAGGCCACTGTAGACCGCGTGACCGAAGCTGAGCATGCCGCCCTGCCCCAGCAGCATGTTGTAGGCCAGGCACGCGATGATCGCGATGCCCATCTGCGACAGCAGCGTCTGCGACAGGCTGCTGGAGAACACGAGCGGCGCGACCAGCAGCGCCAGCGCGTAGCCGCCCCACACGACCCAGCGCCCGACGTTGATGGGCCGGAAATGGAAGACCTGCTCGTTCATTCGCGCGTCCCGAACAGCCCGCGCGGCCGGAAGATCAGGATCAGCACCAGCAGCAGGTAGGGCAGGATCGGCGCGACCTGCGCCAGCGTCAGCTTCATCAGCGGCCAGGCCATGCTGTCGGGCGACACGTGCCAGCCGAGCGCGGCCGCGGCGTTGGCCAGCGACTTGTCGACCGTCAGCGGCACCGTCTGCAGCAGGCCGATCAGCAGCGCACCGACGAAGGCGCCCACCAGCGAGCCGGTGCCGCCCACGACCACGACGACGAACAGGATGGGCCCGATCGCCGCGGCCATCGCGGGCTCGGTGACGAAGGTGCTGCCGCCGATCACGCCGGCCAGCCCCGCCAGCGCGCAGCCGGCGCCGAACACCAGCATGAACACGCGCGGCACGTTGTGGCCCAGCGCCTCGGCCATCTCCGGATGCGTCAGCGCCGCCTGGATCACGAGGCCCACGCGCGTGTGCCTGAGCAGCAGCCACAGCGCCAGCAGCATCAGCAGCGCCACCAGCATCATGAACGCGCGCGTGGCCGGGAACGTGGTGCACGCCGCGTGCGCGCAGGTGGCCGCGTCGGCATGGCCCAGCACGACCGACAGGCCCGTCGCCGCCGACTGCACCAGCGTGAACGCGGGCTGCGCCAGCACGGCAGGCGGATCGAAGGCCACCGGCGCGCGGCCCCACACGACCTGCACCAGCTCCAGGATCAGGTAGCTCAGGCCGAATGTGACCAGCAGCTCCGGCACGTGGCCGTACCGGTGCACGCGGCGCAGGCAGGCGCGCTCGAACACGGCGCCCAGCACGCCCACCACCACCGGCGCGACCGCCAGCGCGGGCCAGAAGCCCACGATGCGCGAGCTCGCGTAGCCCACGTACGCGCCCAGCATGTAGAAGCCGGCGTGCGCGAAGTTCAGCACGCCCATCATGCTGAAGATCAACGTGAGGCCCGAGCTGAGCATGAACAGGAGCAGCCCCGAGCTGAGGCCGTTGAGGATGTTGATGACGGTCTGGTCCACGGTGCCGGCTATGCGCGTCGCTTCAGCGCGCTCTGGAGACGCCGGGCAGCGAGGGTCGCCACCCGAGCCAATCCGGGCTCCCCCTCGGGGAAGTGGAGGCGGCACAGGACTTGCGCAGCAAGGCCCCGCCGGAACGGCATCCGGCCTGCAAGCCGGAGGCTTCCCGACTTGGGGAGCGTGGGGGCAGTCAAGTTCCGTGCTTCATCTGGCACGACGTGGGCGTGCTGGCGACGTACGCGTCGTAGTGCGCGACCGGCGCGAACGTGAAGCCCGTGTTCTCGACCGAGTACGGGTTCTTCGCATCGGTCTTCTGCCACACCGAGATCCACAGGTCCTGCTGCAGCTGGTGGTCGGTCTTGCGCATCTCGATGTCGCCGTTGTAGCTCTTGAGCTTCAGGCCCTCGAGCGCCGCGGCCACCTTGACCGGATCGGTGGACTTCGCCTTGGCCATTGCCTCGGACAGCAGCTGCAGCTCGGTGTAGATGTCGGCCACGTAGAAGTCGTCGTTGAACTTGGCCTTGAAGTCGTCCTGCAGCTTGCGGATCGAGCCGCTCATGTTCGGGTGGCCATACCCCACGAAGTACACGCGGCCCGCGGCGCCGGCGCCGAGCGACGTGGGCGTGCCCGAGTTGTTGGCGTAGTAGGTGAAGAACTTGACGTTCATCCCCGCCTCGTTGGCGGCCTTGACCAGCAGCGACAGGTCCGAGCCCCAGTTGCCGGTGATGATGGTGTCGGCGCCCGAGGCCTTGATCTTGGCGACGTAGGGCGCGAAGTCGGTGACCTTGGCCAGCGGGTGCAGGTCCTCGCCGACGATCTCGATGTCGGGGCGCTTGCGCGCGAGGTCGGCCTTCGCGTACTTGGCCACCTGCAGGCCGTGCGCGTAGTTCTGGCCGATGATGTAGACCTTCTTGATGTCCTTCTGGTCCTTGATGAAGGTGGTCAGCGCCTCCATCTTCATCGAGGTGTCGGCGTCGAGGCGGAAGTGCCAGTAGCTGCACTTGCCGTTGGTGAGGTCGGGGTCGACCGCCGCGTAGTTCATGTACAGCACTTCGTGGCCGGGGTTGCGCTCGTTGTGCTTGTTGACGGCGTCCACAAGCGCGCCGGCCGAGCCCGAGCCGTCGCCCTGCGTGACGTAGCGGATGTTCTGGTCGATGGCCGACTTCAGCGCCGTCAGCGACTCCGCCGGGCTCACCTTGTTGTCGAACGGCACGATCTCGAACTTCACGCCGGCGGGGTTGTTCTTGTTGAACAGCTCCGCCAGGTACTGGAACGTCTTGAGCTGGTTCTGGCCGATCGGCGCCATCAGGCCGGACAGCGGGTCGATCCAGCCGATCTTGACCGTCTCGCCCTTCTGCGCGAAGGCCGCACCGGGATGCAGCGCGAGGCCGGCCAGCGCCAGGGTGGAAGCGAACGCCAGGGGCTTGCTCAGGAACGTCATGGCTTTGTCTCCGTGGTCGCCGCGTGGCTCGCGGTCGTGGCTGACGTTAGCCCAACGCCGCGCCGGCGCCTTGAGGGACTACCCCGAAAGACCATGTCGCGGCGGCGACAAGGCAGCCGTCACCCCGCCGTCGGCAGCACGTGGTCGCGGAACTGCTCGCGCAAGCGCAGCTTCTGCAGCTTGCCCGTGGCGGTGTGCGGCAGCTCGGCCACCACGGCCACGTCGTCGGGGATCTGCCACTTGGCGATCTTGCCCTCGAAGAAGCGCAGCAACTCCTCGCGCGAAACCGTCGCGCCCGGCTTGGGCACCACCACCAGCAGCGGCCGCTCGTCCCACTTCGGGTGCTTGCACGCGATGACCGCGGCCTCGTGCACCGCCGGGTGCGCGATGGCGATGTTCTCGAGCTCGATCGAGCTGATCCATTCGCCGCCGGACTTGATGACGTCCTTGCTGCGGTCGGTGATGAACATGAACCCGTCGGCGTCGATGGCCGCGACGTCGCCCGTGGGGAACCAGCCCGCCTCGCCGTCCACGCTCACCAGCGGCGAGTCCCCGGCCTTGAAGTAGCGCGAGATCACCCACGGCCCGCGCACGACGAGGTTGCCCGCCGCCTTGCCGTCCCACGGCAGCGAGCGGCCCTCGTCGTCGATGATGGCCATGTCGATGCCGTAGATCACGCGGCCCTGGCTCTGCAGCAGGCGCTGCTTTTCCTGCGCCGGCAGCCCTTCGTGCTTGGACTGCAGCCTGGACAGCGTGCCCAGCGGCGACAGCTCCGTCATGCCCCAGGCGTGGACCACCTCGACGCCATAGTCCTCCTGCAGCGACTTCATCATCGCCGGCGGGCAGGCCGAGCCGCCGATCACGGTGCGCTTGAAGGTGCTGAACTTCAGGCCGTTCGCCTTCATGTAGTTCAGCAGCCCCAGCCACACGGTGGGCACGCCCGCGCTGAACGTGACCTTCTCGGACTCGAACAGCTGGTACAGCGATGCGCCGTCGAGGAACGGGCCGGGCATCACGAGCTTGGAGCCGGTCATCGCCGCGGTGTACGGGATGCCCCAGGCGTTGACGTGGAACATCGGCACGATCGGCAGGATGACGTCGCGCGTGGAGCAGTTCATCGCGTCGGGCAGCGCCGCGCCGTACGAGTGCAGCACGATGGAGCGATGGCTGTACAGCGCGCCCTTGGGGTTGCCGGTAGTGCCCGAGGTGTAGCAGAGCGTGGCGGCGGTCTGCTCGTCGAGCTCGGGCCAGGCGTAGCCGCCGTCCTGCTGCGCGAGCAGGTCGTCGAAGCAGCGCAGGTCCGGCACGGTGGTGGACGCGGGCATCTGGCCGCGGTGGCCCATCAGCACGAAGTGCCGCACGGACTTCAACTTCGGCGCGATCTTCTCGACCAGCGGCAGGAAGCCCGAGTCGAAGCACAGCACGGCGTCCTCGGCGTCGTTGGCGATCCACTCGATCTGCTCGGGGAACAGCCGCGGGTTGATCGTGTGGCAGACGCGGCCGGAGCCGGACACGCCGTAGTAGATCTCGACGTGGCGGTGCCCGTTCCAGGCCAGCGTGGCCACGCGCTCGCCCGGTGCGACGCCCAGCGCCGCCAGCGCCTGCGCGACCTGGCGCGAGCGCTTCTCGACCTCGGCCCAGTTGCTGCGGTGGATGTCGCCCTCGCAGCGGCGCGAGACGATCTCCACGTCGCCCGCGTGGCGCGCCGCATGCCGGATCAGCGTCGACACGGTCAGCGGCATGTTCATCATCTGGCCCATCAGCACGGTCATCGCCTGTCTCCTCGTTGTCGTCACGCGCCCGCCGCGCTGTCGCTGCCGCGACACCCGCCTGTCGGAGGGGCTGCCCTACTGTAAGGCCCTTCGGCGGCCGCGCGCCAGGGGGATCGATAGACTGGTTGCCAATGACAGACACTGCCTCTCCCGCCGCACCCGCCGGCCCCGACCGCGCGCGCTGGATCAACCGCTTCGCGCGCTTCGCGCACGACGTGCCCGACGTGCGCCGCGACGGCGAGACGATCCCCGCCGGGACGCGCGTGCGCCACGCGTTCGGCACCGACCTGCCCGCCCAGCCCTTCCCCGAGCCGCACTGGGTGGCCACCAGCGACGACTGCGCCGCGCTGCTGGGCTGGCCGTCGGACTGGGCGGTGCGCGACGACTGGCGCGCCGTCGACGTCCTCACCGGCCGCGCCAGCTGGCCCGGCCTGCAGACGATGGCCACCGTCTACAGCGGCCACCAGTTCGGCGTGTGGGCCGGGCAGCTGGGCGACGGCCGCGCGCTGCTGCTGGGCGAGTGGCAGCCGCAGGACGGCGGGCCGTCGTACGAGCTGCAGCTCAAGGGCGCGGGCCGCACGCCGTACTCGCGCATGGGCGACGGCCGCGCGGTGCTGCGATCGTCGATCCGCGAGTTCCTGTGCTCGGAGGCGATGCACGCGCTGGGCGTGCCCACCACGCGCGCCCTGTGCGTGGCCGGCTCGGCGCTGCCGGTGATGCGCGAGACGCCCGAGACCGGCGCCGTCGTCACGCGCGTGGCACCCAGCTTCCTGCGCTTCGGCCACTACGAGCACTTCGCGCACAGCGGCCAGCACGAGTCGCTGCGGCGGCTCGTCGACTTCACGATCGCCACGTACTTCCCGGAACTGCGCGACGGCGCCGACGGGCTCGACCCGCTGCACGCGTGGCTGGCCGAGGTCGTGCGGCGCACGGCCGCCACGGTCGCGCACTGGCAGGCCGTCGGCTTCGCGCACGGCGTGATGAACACGGACAACATGTCCATCCTCGGCCTGACGATCGACTACGGCCCGTTCGGCTTCCTCGACGGCTTCGACCCCGGCCACATCTGCAACCACTCCGACACCGGCGGCCGCTACGCCTTCGCGCGCCAGCCCAACGTCGCGTGGTGGAACCTGCACGCGCTGGCCCACGCGCTGCGCCCGCTGTGCGCCGACCCCGACACCACGCTGGCGCCGGTGCTCGAGACCTTCGGCGACCGCTTCATCGACGCCTACTCGGACCACATGCGCGCCAAGCTGGGCCTGGATCTCGCGCAGGACGGCGACAAGGCCCTGCTGGACGACCTGCTCGAGCTGATGGCCGGCGAGCGCGTCGACATGACCGTCGCCTTCCGCGCGCTCGCGCAGTTCGACCGCGGCCGCGCCGGCACGCCCTCCGCCTTCCGCGACCAGTTCATCGACCGCGGTGCCGCCGACGCCTGGGGCGAGCGCTACCTGCGCCGGCTCGAGTCCGAGCCGGGCGACGACGCCGCCCGCCGTGCCGCGATGAACCGCGCCAACCCGAAGTTCGTGCTGCGCAACCACCTGGCGCAGGAGGCGATCCAGCAGGCCGAGGCCGGCGACTTCGGCGCGGTGCGCGAGCTCCACGACGTGCTGCGCCGCCCGTACGACGAGCAGCCCGGCCGCGACCGCTTGGCCGCGCTGCCGCCGGACTGGGCGCGCCACATCGAGGTGTCGTGCTCCTCGTGAACGGGGCCGCAACGCGCCTGCGCTAGACTTCGCCCCCGGCGCGCCCCGCATTGCGGCAAGCGCCGCGTCCCAGTTCCGCCGCGCCGCTTGCAGGCCGGCGTCCGCGCCCGGCCTCGCTCGCCGGGCGGCCCGCCGCCCATGAAACTCCTCTTCGACATCCTGCCCCTGATCTTCTTCTTCGCGACCTACAAGATCGCGGGAAGGATGCCCGACCAGGGCGCGGCCTTCGCCACCCACTGGCTGGGCGCCGTCGTGCAGGGCGGCGTGGTCGGCGCCACCGAGGCGCCGGCGCTGCTGGCCACCGCGGTGGTGATCGTCGCCACGCTCGTGCAGTTCGCCTGGAACAAGGCCATCGGCCGCAAGATCGACCTGATGCTGTGGGTCAGCACCACGATGATGGTGGTGTTCGGCGGCCTGGCGGTCTGGTTCCACAACCAGATGTTCATCATGTGGAAGCCCAGCATCTACTTCTGGGTCTCGGGCCTGATCTTCTGGGGCAGCCAGGCGTTCTTCCACAAGAACCTGTGGCGCTCCACGCTGGGCGCCGACCTCGTGGCGCCCGACACCGTCTGGCAGCGCTTCAATTTCAGCTGGGTCGCGTTCTTCGCATTGATGGGGCTGCTCAATCTCGTGGTCGTCTATTTCTTCCGCGACTACTGGGTGAGCTTCCACACCTTCGGCAGCACGGCGCTGATGGGGCTGTTCTCGGTGGGCGTGTTCTATTACCTGGGCAAGCACGTCGAGCCCGAACTGCCGGCCGAGAAGCCGGCACCCTGAGCATGTCCGCGACCCCGCTGCGCGACGCGATGCTGCAGGCGCTGGCCGAGCGCCTGGAACCCGCCGTGCTCGAACTGGTGGACGACAGCGCCGCGCACGCGGGCCACGCCGGCGCGCGCGAAGGTGCCCATTTCAACCTGCGCATCGTGAGCGGGAAGTTCGCGGGATTGCCCCGTATTTCGCGCCATCGCCTCGTGTATGATGCCCTCCGCCCCTGGATGGCCGAGGGCATTCATGCGCTCGCCATCGACGCCCGCACGCCGGATGAAGTCTGAGCCTCCGCTTCCGCTTTGTTTCCGTGCCGGAGATTCTCGATAGAGTTTCTCGATAGGTACCTGCCGTGTGTCAAGGAGTATCCGGGTTTCTCGAACCTGAATATCTCGGTGACACGGTGAAACCCCGGGAACTTCCAAGTTTCCGTTCACGTCCAAAACCGTTTGTTCGAAAGTCTCCCAGCATGAATTTCAAATCTTCGGCCGCGCTGATCGGCGCCCTCGTGCTGCCGCTGGCCGTGATGGCTCAGAACGTCGCTGTCGTCAACGGCAAGCCGGTGCCCATGTCGCGTGTCGACGCGCTGATCAAGACGGCCACCCGCGGCAACCCGTCGCAGGAGATCCCGCCGGAGGTCAAGGCCCAGGCCAAGGACCAGGTCGTCATGCGCGAGATCTTCGCGCAGGAAGCCGAGAAGCAAGGCATCCCCGCCACCGCTGACTACAAGGCGCAGCTGGACATGGCGCGCCAGATCGTGCTGATCAACACGCTGTTCCAGAACTTCGTGAAGACGCACCCGGTCACCGACACCGAAGCGAAGGCCGAGTACGACAAGATCAAGGCCGAGCAGTCGGGCCTCGAGTACCACGCGCGCCACATCCTGGTCGACAGCGAAGACGAAGCCAAGAAGCTGATCGCCCAGATCAAGGCCGGCTCGAAGTTCGAGGACGTGGCCAAGAAGAGCTCCAAGGACACCGGCTCCGCCGAGAACGGTGGCGACCTCGACTGGGCCAAGCCCGCCGCCTACGTGCCCGAGTTCTCCACGGCCCTGCAAGGCCTGAAGAAGGGCCAGATGACCGACACCCCGGTCAAGACGCAGTTCGGCTACCACATCATCCGCCTGGAAGACACCCGCGCCGCGCAGTTCCCGGCCTTCGACGAAGTCAAGGACAAGATCAAGCAGCAGCTCGAACAGGTCAGGCTCCAGGAGTACCAGGAAAAGCTGCGCAAGTCCGCCAAGACCGACTACAAGTTCGCCGCGGAACAGCAGCAGCAGGCGCCGGCCGCCTCGGCCGCCGCTCCGGCCAAGAAGTAAGCCGCGCGCGGCCGACGCCGCACGACGCACCGCGAAAGCGCCCCGCCTGCGAAGGCCGGGCGCTTTTTTCATGGCTGCCTCGCGAGCGCGCGCGGCGTCGCATAGCATGGGCGTCCCCGCGTTCCTCGACACGCCCCGCCATGCGCCTGCTCGCACCACTCGTCAGCTGCCTGATCGCCCTCGCCCTGCCCGCGCACGCCGAGCCCGTCGCCTTCAGCATCGCCGCGCCCGAGGCCAGGCAGGTGTTCCTCGCCGGCGAGATGACCGACTGGGACGCCGGCAAGGTGGCGATGCAGCGCGACGAGCACGGCACCTGGCACACCGCGCTCGACATCGCGCCGGGCCAGTGGCTCTACAAGTTCGTGGTCGACGGCCGGTGGGTGCAGGATCCCGCCACCGACGATCACGACGCCGACGGCCAGGGCGGCCAGCACTCGTTCCTGTTCGTGGGCGACGGCCCGTGGACGGTCGCGCCCGGCACGCCGCGCGGCGAGGTGCAGGTGCAGCAGGTGGCCTCACGCGAGCTCGGTGAATCGATGACGGTCAACGTCTACCTGCCGCCGGGTTTCAGGCGCGGCCAGCCGCTGCCCGTACTGTGGCTGCTGCACGGCAGCGAGATGGACGCCGACCAGTGGTTCCGCACCGGCCACATCGAGCGCTACATGGACCACCTGATCGCCGCCGGCACGATCCGCCCGTTCGTGATCGTGATGCCCAGCGGCCACCGCGGCCGCGATTCGTACGACGGCGCCAGCGAGCGCTTCATCGCCACCGAGCTGCCGCTGTGGCTCGCGTCCACCTACGGCCTGCATCCGACGCGTGCGAGGACCGCGGTGGCGGGCATGTCGCTGGGCGGCTACGGCACCGTGGCGCTCGCGGTGCGCCATCCGCAGCAGTACGGCTTCGGCGTGGCGCTGGCCGGCTGGTATCCGCCCGGGTTGCTCCAGGAGGTCGAGCAGGCGAGGCGGCTGCCGCAGAAGCTGGTGCTTCGCTGCGGCACGCAGGACGACCTGCTCTCGAGCAACCACGACCTCGTCGCCGTGCTGAAGAAGCGCCACGCCGCGTTCGACTACGCCGAGGAGCCCGGCGCGCACACGTTCCATTTCTGGAGCGTGCACACGGGGCTGATGCTGACCGCGGTCGACGGGTACTTCCGCGGCGGCCAGCGCCGAGCGTCGTGACTCGGATGCAGCGATCGACGAGTCGAACGAACCGCGTCACATGACCGGCGTGTCCACGAGGCGGCCGGCCTCGATGTGCAACTGCCGGTCGCAGCGCGCGGCGATCGCCTTGTCGTGCGTCACCAGCACCAGCGTCGTGCCGATCTCGCGATTGAGGTCGAACATCAGCTGCATCACCGTCTCGCCGGTGGCGAAGTCGAGGCTGCCGGTGGGCTCGTCGGCCAGCAGCACCTGCGGGTGCACGACGAAGGCGCGCGCCAGGGCTACGCGCTGCTGCTCGCCGCCCGACAGCACGCGCGGGTAGTGGCCCAGCCGCTCGCCCAGGCCCACGCGGGCCAGCATCTCGGTCGCGCGCGCTCGCGCGTCACGCGCGCCCGCGAGCTCGAGCGGCAGCATGACGTTCTCGAGCGCGGTGCGGTGCGCCAGCAGCTGGAAGCTCTGGAACACGAAACCCACGCGCTCGGCGCGCACGGCGGCACGGGCGTCCTCGTCGAGCGCGAACAGGTCGCTGCCGGCCAGCTTGACGGATCCTGTGGTGGGAACGTCCAGGCCCGCGAGCAGTCCAAGCAGCGTGCTCTTGCCCGAGCCGGAGGCCCCGACGATGGCGGCCGACTCGCGGGCGTTCAGGGTGAACGAGATGTCATGGAGAATCGTCAGGGTTCCGGTGGCGTCGCTCACCTGCCGGGTGAGTCGATCGACGACGATGATGGGTTCCGACATGCATTCATTTCTCGGGGCGCGGCCGACGCGCCGCAGATTCCTGCACTTTAGCGCGAGCCTCGCGGTGGCGCTCTGGCTGGGCCTTGGCGCCGGCGGCGCGAGCGCTGCAGCGGCATCGGCGCCGGCGGCCGGCGCACGCGAGATCGTCGTGGTCGGCGACAGCATCTCCGCCGAGTTCGGCCTGGCGCGCGGCAGCGGCTGGGTGGCGCTGCTGGGCCAGCGCCTGGCCGCGGAGCGGTCGCCGTGGACGGTGTCCAACGCCAGCATCAGCGGCGACACCACCGCCGGCGGCCTCGCGCGCCTGCCCACGCTCCTGAAGCAGCGTCACCCCAAGATCGTGATCATCGAGCTCGGAGGCAACGACGGCCTGCGGGGCCTGCCGATGGGCGAGACGCGCAAGAACCTCGACGCGATGGTCGCGCAGGCGCAGGCGTCCGGCGCGCGCGTGCTGCTGGCCGGCATCATGGTGCCGCCCAACTTCGGCCACAAGTACCAGGAGGAGTTCGGCAAGATGTACGCCGACGTCGCCGCCGCGCACCACGCCGCGCTGCTGCCGTTCATCCTGGCCGGCATCGCCGACCGCCCCGATGCCGACACCTGGTTCCAGGCCGACCAGATCCACCCGCTCGCGAAGGCGCATCCGATCATCGTGGACAACGTCTGGAAGTCGTTGAAGCCGCTGCTGTAGGGCGGTTCATCGCGCCGCGGCCAGCGGCACCTGCAGCGTCGGCGATGAGGGCGACAACGCGCCGCGCCCCGACGGCGGCCCCGGCGGCGCGACGGGCGTCGCCGCGGCCAGCATCTTCTCGAACGCCGGCTTGCGCCGCGCCGCGCCGCGCGGGCCCGGCATCTGCGACACCGGCACCCAAGGCCCCAGCGCGCTCGCGACCACCAGCATCACCGCGCCGGAGACCGCGCGGTTCGCGTAGGCGGCGCCGCCCACGGGCACCAGGCGCGCTCGGCCGTTGATGGCCACGGCGCGGCGGCTGGCCGGCGCGACGCTGGCGTCGGTGATCGCGTTCCAATATCTGGCCGACACCGCGTAGCCCGGGAACACCGGCTCGTCCGGCGCGAGCGCCACCCAGCCGACGGCCGGGGCGCCGTCCACAGCCAGCGCGGACCCGCCGATCCAGCCCACCAGCGCCGGCGCGAACACCGGCCGTGCGCTGCCCCACTGGCCGGGCGTCCACGCCCAGCGGCCCTTGGCCTGCAACCAGCGGCCGTAGTGGAACGGCGCGAAGCCCCAGGACTGCTCGTCGACCCACGTCCAGCCCCAGGGCGACTTCCACGCCCAGGCGCCCTGCTGGTACGGCTGCCAGCCGGCGGGCAGCTTGGACGGCGTCCACAAGCGCTCGCCGCCCGGGCCCGCGCTCCACGCGCCGAAGCGCGCGAGGTCGGCCTCGCCGGTCATCTCGATCGCTATCTGCGCCTTCGCGTTGGCCGCGTCCAGCGCGTCGTCCTGCTTGTCCTGCGCCAGCACCGCATCGCCGAACGCGTCCTTGACGGCGGGCACCATGCGGTAGTGCGTGGCGTTGCGTGCGTCGCGCCAGACCTCGGCGCGCTGCGGCGCCTTCAACGGCAGCGAGCTGTCGGGCGCCTCCAGCAGCATGTCGCCGCTCCAGGCCTGCGCGCCCAGCACCTGGCGCGGCACGCGGTCGAAGCGGTACTGGCCCTGATGGTGCGGCACCCAGGCGCCCTCGTCCGTCTCGATGAACAGCTCGCCGGGGATGTCGTCGGAGCGCACGCGCACCGCGAGCTGGCCGTGGTCGAAGCGCAGGCGGATCTTCTGGTCGTCGAGCTGCGTGACGACGAGGTCGGTCTCCGGGCCCAGGCGCACGACGGTCGAGCCGATCTGCAGCGTCGCGCGGCCCGTCTTGTCGGTGGTGATGCGGTCGCCGGTGGACAGCGCCTGGTTGCGCACGACGTCCATCCAGCCGCCCTCGGCGTCGAGGGTGCGCACGTCGCCCGCGATGTCGGCGACGCGGCCGACACGGCCCGGCGGGTCGTCCTGCGCGCGCGCAGCCGCGCCCGCGAGGCAGGCGACGGCCAGCGCCGCGGCGCGGAGGAAGCGGCGCTGGCCGCGGCGGTCGAGCGAAGACGTGAGTTTCATGGTCATTCAACGCGGAAGGGTCGCCGCCGGACGACCGGTCGGCGTCGCCCATGGCCGGGCAAGCGACGTGCGCGGCACGCTCAGTCGTCGGCGTTCGGGTCCATGTCGGGGAACAGCACGCTCGTGAAGCCGAACTGCGTGAGGTCGCGCATGCGCGTCGGGTACAGCCGGCCGATCAGGTGGTCGCACTCGTGCTGCACCACGCGGGCGTGGAAGCCGTCGGCCTCGCGCTCGATCGCGTTGCCGTGCTCGTCGAAGCCCGAGTAGCGGATGCGTTCCCAGCGCGGCACCACGCCGCGCAGGCCCGGCACCGACAGGCAGCCCTCCCAGCCGTCGACCTCGGCCTCGCCCAGCGGCGTGATCACGGGATTGATCAGCACGGTCCTGGGCACCGGTGGCGCGTCGGGGTAGCGCGGGTTGTTGTCGTAGCCGTAGATGACGAGCTGCAGGTCGACGCCGATCTGCGGCGCGGCCAGGCCCGCGCCATTGGCGTGCTTCATCGTCTCGAACATGTCGGCGATGAGCTCGCGCATCTGCGGCGTGTCGAACTGCTCGACGGGCTTGGCGATGCGCAGCAGGCGCGGGTCGCCCATCTTGAGGATTTCGCGGACGGTCATGGCGCTCAGGCGGTGGAAGGGAAGTCCCGGCCATTATGCAAAACGACACGGACCTGCGCGATTCCGCCGGGGCGCGGCCGAACGGCGGGCCGAGGTCGGCTCCTAGAATTTGCCGGGGCGCGCCACCGACGGCGCGATTCGAACCATCACGCACGCGCCGGAACACCGGCCGAACACCACAGGAGAAGGCCGCATGCTGCTGGTCTGGGGAAGGAAGTGGTACACGCGCAAGCTGGGCTTCGTCGCGGATTTCTGCGAGATCTGCCGCCGCCCGCAGGCGTTCGCGCTGGAGCGCAAGTCCCTCATCGGGCACTTCTGGTACCTGCCGCTGGGCACCACCCACGCGGAACGGCACCAGGGACGCTGCACGCGCTGCGCCACCGAGGTCGCGACCGAACGCATCCGCTACGCGCAGGTCGTCAAGCAGCGCCGCAGCGCCGCCAACACCCGCGAGCTGCTCGCCACCACCCTGCCCGACCACGAGCGCACACTCAAGAACCGCATGGACGTCGAGCGCGCCGTGCGCGACGACGTCGCGACGCTGTCGCCCGCCACGCGACGCGACCTGCTCGTGCGCCCGTTCGTGACGCTGTCGCCAATGATCGAGCAGCGCTTCGCCACGATGCACTTCGACGCCTGGTCCGGCGCGGCGATCGCCTCGTTCCTGGTCCTGCCCGCGATGCTCCAGGCGCTGTTTGCCGCCGTGTCGCCCGACAACGCCGAGCTCGGCCTGCTCGTGGGCCTGGGCACCAGCGTCGCCCTCGTCCTCGCGGCCGCGATCGGCGCGAAGCGCCGCTGGATCCGCAAGTTCGTCGTGCCGCGCCTGAGCGACTGCCTCGCGCCGCTGCGCGCGAGTGGCGCCGAGATCGAGGGCATCCTGGGCGACCTGCGGCAGCACAAGCACAAGATGGGCAAGTACGTGCGGCTCGCCGACCTGCAGGCCAGGCGGGCGTGAGTCGCGGCACGCCGGTGATCGGACGAACGTGAGACTGCAGCGCGCGCCGACCTAGGGAGGCGGTGGGCGATAGGGATGTGTGCCGCGCAGGCGCACGCCTAGATTTCTCCGACCCGCCGTGGCACAGGCCGCGGCTCATCAACGGAAGGAGACGCCCAATGAAGTCATGCCCAGCCTGGATCGGGGCCGCGTTGCCCCTGGCCCTCACCCTTGCCTGCGGCAGCGCCGCCGCGCAGGACCCCGCCGCCACGTTGGCCAGCCTGGCCGCGCAGGTCAAGGCCCTGGCCGCGGACCTCAAGCAGGCCAACGCGCTGGCCGCGCGGCAGCAGCAGGCCCTGGACGCGCTGCGCGTGAACAACGACGCGCTGGTCTCCAAGCTCGGGTGCGTGCTGCACTTCAGCGGCCCGCGCGACTTCATCGTCGACGGCTGCAACCTGCACGTGCAGAACGGCATGGGTCAGACCGGCACGATGAACCGCTACGGCAACCTGATCATCGGCTACAACAGGAACGAGGTCTCGACGCGCACCGGCTCGCACAACCTGATCGTGGGCGACCTGCACGAGTACACGAGCTACGGCGGCATCGTCACCGGCATCGAGAACACGCTCTCCGGCCCGAACGCCACGATCCTGGGCGGCGGCCAGAGCCACGCCAACTTCAGCAGCGCCACCATCATCGCCGCCGATCGCGGCGTGGCCGACGGCAACGTGGTGCTGATCGGCGGACAGCGCAACTACGGCTCGGCCGACGCGCACTTCAGCGCGGTCGTCGGCGGCATCGAGAACCAGGTGACGGGCCCGTCCTCGGTGGTGGTGGCCGGCACGCTGAACATCGCCGCGGGCGGCAACTCGCTCGTGTGCGGCGGCAGCGAGAACACCGCCGGCGGCGCCAGCGACGTCGCCTGCGGCGGCTCGCGCAACACGAGCACCGGCAGCCGCAGCGTGCTGGTCGGCGGCAACCAGAACGCGGCGGGCGGCGCGAACGGCATCGTCACCGGCGGCCAGCACTGCGACATCGGCGCCGTCGACAACAAGTGGGCCGCCGGCCTGCAGATCTTCCCGGGCGGTTGCAGCGCCTTCGGCAACTGAGGCAAGGCGCAGGGTCCGGCAGGACGCCCGGGCCCGCCTCATTCACGTTGTGACGGTCGCGAGCTTCGGTCGTCGCTTGCCGATCGGCTGCTCCGCAGCGGCCACACCAGCCGATCACCGGTCACGCAGCGGCCTCAGGCCCGCCCTGCCGCCTCGTCCACCGCATCCGACGGCGCCGCCAGCAGCGCCTGCAGGCCTGCCTCGTCGATGACCGTCACACCCAGCGACTGGGCCTTCTCCAGCTTGCTGCCGGCCTCCTCGCCGGCCACGAGCCAGTTCGTCTTCTTCGACACCGAGCCGCTGACCTTGCCGCCGGCGGCCTCGATCAGGTCCTTGGCCTCGTCGCGGCTCAGCGTGGGCAGCGTGCCGGTGATCACCAGCGTCTTGCCCAGCAGCGGCCGATGCGCGTCGCTGGCGGTGCCTTCGATGGCGGGCCAGTGCACGCCGGCCGCGCGCAGCTGCTCGACGACCTCGCGATGGTGCGGCTGGTCGAAGAACTCGCGGATGCTATTGGCGGCGATCGGCCCGACATCGGGGATCTCCATCAGCTGCTCGACGCTGGCCTCCATCAGCTTGTCGATGTCGCCGAAGTGGCGCGCCAGCGCCTTGGACGTGTTCTCGCCGACATGGCGGATGCCCAGGCCGAACAGGAAGCGCGGCAGCGTGGTGGACTTGCTGCGCTCGATCGCGTCCAGCAGGTTCTGCGCGCTCTTCTCGCCCATGCGCTCGAGCGCGTTGAGCTTGGCCACGCCGAGCTTGTAGATCTCCGGCAGCGACCGCACGATGCCGCCGTCGACGAGCTGGTCGACCACCTTGTCGCCCAGGCCCTCGATCTCCACCGCGCGCCGGCTGGCGAAGTGCAGCACGGCCTGCTTGAACTGCGCGGGGCAGGTGATGCCGCCGGTGCAGCGCCAGTCGGCCTCGCCCTCCTCCTTGGCGATCGGGCTGCCGCACACGGGGCACTTGCCGTGCACCCACGCCATCATGTCGAACAGCGGCTTGGCGGCGACCTCGGGCGTGCGCTTGTCCAGCACCACGCCCACCACCTCGGGGATGACGTCGCCGGCGCGCCGCACGATGACGGTGTCGCCGACGCGCACGTCCTTGCGCTGCGCCTCCGACTCGTTGTGCAGCGTGGCGTTGCTGACCGTGGTGCCGCCCACGAACACCGGCTGCAGCTTGGCCACCGGCGTCAGCTTGCCGGTGCGGCCGACCTGGATGTCGATGTCCTGCAGCAGCGTCATCTGCTCTTGTGCCGGGTACTTGTGCGCGACGGCCCAGCGCGGCTCGCGGCTGACGAAGCCCAGCCTGGCCTGCAGCTCGCGCGAGTCGACCTTGTAGACGACGCCGTCGATGTCGAACGGCAGCTTGTCGCGCTCGTCGGCGATCTTCTGGTGGAACGCGACGAGCCCCGCCGCGCCCTCGCTGACCACCCGCTGCTTGGCGACGGGCAGGCCCATCGCGGCCAGCGCGTCCAGCAGGCCGCCGTGCGTGGGCGGCACCGTCCAGCCCTGCACGTCGCCCAGTCCGTACGCGAAGAAGCTCAGCGGCCGCTTGCGCGACTGCGCCGAGTCGAGCTGGCGCACCGCGCCGGCCGCGGCGTTGCGCGGGTTGACGACGGTCTTCTCGTTCTTGGCGCCGGCGGCGATCAGCGCGCGCTGGCGTTCGTTGTAGGCCTCGAAGTCGTCACGCCGCATGTAGGCCTCGCCGCGCACTTCGAGCACCGGCGCGTCGACGCCGCGCAAGCGCAGCGGGATCTGCTTGATGCCGCGGATGTTGGGCGTGACGTCCTCGCCCACCTCGCCGTCGCCGCGCGTGGCCGCCTGCACCAGCACGCCGTGCTCGTAGCGCAGGTTGATGGCCAGGCCGTCGAACTTCAGCTCCGCGGAATAGGCCACCGGTGGATCGGCGTCGGTCAGCTTCAGCTCGCGACGCACGCGCGTGTCGAAGGCCTCGGCGCCGCCGGCGGTGGTGTCGGTCTCGGTGCGGATGCTGAGCATCGGCACGGCGTGGCGCACGGCGGCGAAGCCCTCGAGAACCTGGCCGATGACGCGCTGCGTCGGCGAATCGGGGCGCGCCAGCTGCGGGTACTGCTGCTCGATCGCCTGCAGCTCCTGGAACAGCCGGTCGTATTCGGCATCGGGGACGGTGGGCTCGTCCAGCACGTAGTAGCGGTAGGCGTGATCGTGCAGGATCGCGTGCAGCTCGTCGGCACGTCGTTGGGCGGTGGCGAGGGTGGCGGTCATCCGCGCAGTTTAGGCGCCCGCGCGCTCGTTTCGACCGGCCGCGGCGGCCCGGCTCCGGATCTGCCGCGTCAAGTCGACGCCGCGTCCTGCAAGGGCAAGGCCTCGACGCCGGCGGGCAGGCACGGGCCGCGCAGGTCGATGACCACCGTGTGGGCCAGCTTGTCCTGCACCGCCTGTCGGTTCGGATCCCAAAGCACCTGCAGCAGGCCCAGGCCGCCGGTCGCCAGGCCGGCCGCGTAGCCGCCGTAGCGGCCGAAGCAGTCCATCAGGCCCAGCGGGCGGCCCGTCAGGTGCACGACGCGCAGCCCGAACAGGCGCTTGCCCACCGTCTGGCCCTTCCACCAGAACGGCAGCAGCGAGAAGTAGGCGATGGCCCAGCCGAAGCGCAGGCCCAGCTTGTGCAGGCGGCGCAGCGCGTCGTCGCGCCACTGCAGCGGGCGCGGCCTGCGCGCCTCGGCCAGCTGCGACTCGAGGTCGCGGATCCGGGCCGCGTCCTGCGCGTGCTGCTTGCCGGCGGCCGCGAGCGCGACGGCCGCCGCGTCGGCCGAGGCCGCGGACGCCGCCGATCGCGCGGCCTGCGCGTCGTCGTCATCGTCGTCGTCCTTCGCGGCGGCGCGCGGCGGGTCGTTGCGGTGCGCCCACCACGTGGTGCCGTGGTCGTACGCGACGAGCAGCAGCACCGCCAGCGCCACCCACATCAGCACGCTGCGCGGGCGCGGCCGGCCGGGCGTGGGCCGGCGCAGCTGCACGGCGAGCGCACCGATGCCCGCGACGATCCAGAACATGCCGGTCGACGACAGGAAGGCGATCAGCGCGACGTCCGTGCCCATCGACAGCGCGCGCCGGCCGTGCGGCGCGAGCGGCGCGCCGACCAGCTCGGGCGCGACGTTGAGCGCCTCGGGCCGCACCCAGGCCGGGGCGAGCGCGCGCTTGACCAGGGCGGCGTCCGGCACGCGCTCAGCTCGCCAGCGGCACGAGGCGCAGCGCGCCGTCGGCCTGGACGCGCGGCTCGAAGGCCTCGTAGTCGCCGATGCGCGGGTGGCGCGTGTCCAGCGGATGCGCGTGCGTCGCGGTGATCACCAGCACGCTGGCGCCCGCGGCTTCGGCGGCGGCGATGCCGGCGGGGGCGTCCTCGAACACGAGGCAGTCGCGCGCCGACACGCCCAGCCGCGTCGCCCCCAGCAGGAAGCAGTCGGGCGCCGGCTTGCCGTTGACGACATCCTCGGCCGACACCATCAGCGGCGGCGCCGGCAGGCCCGCGGCGGCGATCCGGCGCAGCGCGAGTTCGCGCGGCGCGGAGGTGACCAGCGCCCAGCGATCAAGCGGCAGCGCCGCCATGAACGCTGCGACGCCCGAGATGGCCTCGATGCCGTCGACGTCCTCCATCTCCTCGGCGTGGATCACCGCGGCTTCGGCCACGGGGTCGACGCCCGGCAGGTTCAGGCGGCCGATGGTCTCGACGGCGCGCATGCCGTGGATCGTGGGCAGGAAGGTGGCGACGTCGACGCCGTGGCGCAGCGCCCATCGCGTCCAGACGCGCTCGGCGCACGCGATCGAGCTGAGGATGGTGCCGTCCATGTCGAACAGGAAGGCGGCGAAGGCGCGGTCAGGCAAGGCGGGAGAGGTCAAGGCGGGTCGCTCGCGGCATCAAAGGCGACATCTTAGGGCGTCGCGTCCAGCGGCCGCACGTCGAACAGCCATGCCACGGCGCGCGGGAACTCGGCCCGCCATGCATGCTCGTCGTGCTTGTGCTGCGGCTCGACGTGCAGCGTGACGTCGGGCACCGGGCCGCCCGGCGCGGCCAGCAGCGGCATCATGCGCTCGACGTCGGGCAGCGCCTCCTCGTCCTCGCGGCCGCCGATGTAGAAGTAGACCTTGATATCGGCCGGCCACGGATGCGCCTTCGTCTGCGCATAGACCTCGCTCGAGAACCAGTACGACGGCGAGAAGATCGCCGCCTTGCCGAACACCTGCGGGTAGCGCAGCAACGCGTAGTGCGTCGCCAGCCCGCCCATCGAGCTGCCCGCGATCGCGGTGTGCGCGCGGTCGGGCAGCGTGCGGTAGTGCGCGTCGATGAAGGGCTTGACCACGTCGACCACGAAGGCCATGTACTGCGCGCCCTGTGCCGGGCCGTACTTCGGGTGGGGCCACGGCGCGAGTTCGTGGACGCGCTCGTCACCGCCATGGTCGATGCCCACGACGATGGCCTCGAAGCCGCGCGTGCGGGCGAACGCGTCGAGCGTCTTGTCGACGCCCCACTCCGCGCCGAAGCCGGCGGTGGCGACGTCGAACAGGTTCTGCGCGTCGTGCATGTAGATGACGGGGTAGCGCCTTGCCGGCGACGTCTCGTACGACGGCGGCAGGTACAGCCGGATCGTGCGCTCGCGGCCCAGGCCCGGCATCGCGAGGCGTTGCGCGAGCACGTGCACGCCGGGACCGGCGGTCGAGGAACGCGGCGCGGGCGCGGCAGTGGGTGGGGTCGGCGAGGAGGCGGCGCAGGCGGCGAGCAGCGTCGCCAGGGCGAGGACGGGAACGAGGCGCATCCCGCCAGCGTAGCGTGAAACGCCGGCTGGTCGAGCCGTCAGCCGCGGCGCGCCGTCACGAGCCAGCCCGACACCGCGCGGCCGCTCTCGTGGCGCGGCGTGATCGTGGCGATGGCCGGGTCGGCGAAGCCCGCGGCGGCAAGCCGCGCGTGCAGGCCGGCCTGGGCATGCGCGTAGCGGCCGCTCTCGGTGAGGCGGTAGTCCGCGCCGGCCGCGCCGGCCGCGTCGTCCAGCACCTCCAGCGTGAACGCGAGCGTGCCGCCGGTCCGCAGCGCGGCGTGCGCGGCCGCCAGCACGGGCGCGAGCTCGCCGAAGTAGATCAGCGTATCGGCGGAGACCAGCACGTCGAACGCGCCGGGCCGCTCGACCAGGAACTGCACCAGCTCGCCCTTGACCAGCTGGTCGTAGACCGCGCGCGGCGCGGCGTGCTCCAGCATCGCGGCCGACAGGTCGCAGCCCACGAGCGTGCGCGCCCATGGCTTGACCAGCGGCCCGCACAGGCCCGTGCCGCAGCCGAGGTCGGCGATGTCGAGCTGCGACGCGGGCGGCGGCAGCACGGCGCGCAGCGTGTCGGCGACGAGCTCGGGCGCGCGGTACTTCAGCGTGGCGAGCTGGGTGTCGAAGCTCGCGGCGAACTGGTCGAACACCTGCTCGACGTAGGCGTCGCTCGCGCGCTCGGGCGTCTGGCCGAGCGCCGCGGCCAGGTGGTGGCGCGGGTATGGGTTGCCGGGCTCCCGCGCCGCCCAGTCGCGATAGAACGCCACCGCGCGCTCGTGCTCGCCGGCGGCCGCCAGCGCGCGGCCGTAGGTCTCGCGGCGCGACTGCGCGGGCAGCAGCAGCTCGGCCTGCACGGCGGCGTCGAAGGCCTCGTCGGGGCGCTGCAGGCTCAGCAGCGCGAGCGACAGGTAGTGCCAGGCCTCGCCCGAGGTCGGATCCAGCGCCAGCGCGCGCCGGCACGAGGCCTCGCTGCGCGCCCATTCGTCGCGGCGCCGCTGGATGCGCGCGATGTTGGTCAGCGCCTCGGCGCTCTCGGCCAGCGCGAGGCTGCGGCGGAACGCCTTCTCGGCATCGGCCAGCCGATCGAGCGCCAGCAGCGCGTTGCCCAGGTTGTTCCACACGCCGGGCTCGCGCGGCGCGATCATCGACGCCTTCTTCAGCAGTTCGAGCGCGCGCTCGCGTTCGCCGCGCTGCAAGTGCAGCATGCCCATGAAGTTCAGCACGTCGGGCCGGCGCGGCTCGCGGCGCAGCAGCTCGGCGTAGACGGGCTCGGCGGCGTCGAGGTCGCCCGCACGATGGCGCGCGACTGCCTGCTGCAGTGCCTGCTCGGCATTCGTCACGGCGATGGGCGGCTCGGCGGCGTTCGTCATCCCGGCTCCGGAAGATGAGCGGGCAGGATGCCACAAGCCCCGCGCGGCAGTCGCGGGATGGAACCCCGAGCACGGGCCGACGTACGATGCCCGTTGCACACCCGCGCCCGAGAATCCGATGCTGCACGACCCCGCCCGCCACGAGCCCCTGCAAGCGATCGCCTGGGACGAGGCCCGCGTGCGCGCCACGATCACGCGCATCGTCGACGCCACCGTCGCCGCGTTCACGCCCGACGGACTGTGGCCGCCGCATCCGCGCGACTTCGAGCCCGGTGACGACCCCGACGCGCCCGCCACCAATCTGTACTGGGGCGCGGCGGGCGTCATCTGGGCGCTGGACTGGTTGCGCGCGGTCGGCGCGGCCGACAGCCCGTCGTTCGAGCAACACCTCGAGCCGCTGCGCCTGCGCCACCGCGAGGCGATGGACGACGGCAACGCCGGCAGCTACCTCATGGGCGACCTGCCCTTCGCGATGATGGCCTGGGGCCACGCGCCCACGCCCGAGCGCGCCGACACGATCGCCGCGCTGATCGACGCCAACATCGACCACCCGGCGCGCGAGCTGATGTGGGGCTCGCCCGGGTCGCTGCTGGCGTCCGCGCTGATGCACGAGGCGACCGGCGACGAGCGCTGGGCCGCGTCGTTCCGGCGCATCGCGCAGCAGCTGCGCGAGCAGCTCGAATGGTCGGAGCGGCAGGCGTGTCACTACTGGTCGCAGGCGCTGTACGGCCGCACGTCGCGCTACCTCGACGCCGTGCACGGCTTCGTCGCCACCGCCCGCGCGCTGCTGCGCGGGCGCCACCTGCTGGCCGAGGGCGACTGGCTGCAGTGGCAGGCGTGCATCGAGACGACCGTCGCCAACACGGCGATCCGCGAGAACGGCCGGGCCACGTGGCCGACGCAGGCCGACGAGGCCCCCGGCACGCCGCAGAAGTGGCTGATGCAGTTCTGCCATGGCGCGCCCGGCTTCGTCATCTGCCTGGCCGACCTGCCCGGCCGCGCGCTCGATCCGCTGCTGGCCGAGGCCGGCGAAGCCACCTGGGCCGCGGGCCCACTGGCCAAGGGGTCGAACCTGTGCCACGGCACGGCCGGCAACGCCTACGCGTTCCTGGTGCTGCTCGCGCGCACGCGCGACGCCCGCTGGCGCGAGCGCGCCCGCGAGTTCGCGATGCACGCGATCGCGCAGTTCGAGGCCGAGACGGCGCACCACGGCCGCCTGCGCCACTCGCTGTGGACGGGCGACATCGGGCTGGCGATCTTCCTGTGGGACTGCCTGAACGAGCGGGTGCGGTTTCCGACGTTGGATGTGTTCTTTGCGCGGCCGGCGCGTTGAATCGTCGCCCCTCGTCGTTCGCCGGCGCGCCGGCGTCGAGAGTCAGTCTCTCAACCCTTCTCGACCCGATACCGCTCGAACATCACCCCGGCGAACGGCGCCTGCACCGTCTGCGCCAGCGTGAAGCCGGCGGCCAGGAAGACGGGCCTGCTGAACGGCGTGGCCCAGGCGGCGAAGCGGGTCGCGCCCTCGTGCTCGCAGCGCTGCAGCGTGCGGCGCAGCATCGCGCTGCCGAGCCCGCGGCGGGTCATCATCGGCGTGACGTACAGCGAGTGCAGCTCGCGCAGGTCGCCGTCGCGGCTGGCGCCGCAGAAGCCCAGCGGGCGGGTGTCGCCCACGCGCTCCGCGATCCAGGTGTCGGCTTTCAACACGTAGTTGCGGAAGCTCGCCTCGTCCTCGGCCGCCGAGGCCCAGGCGCGCGCTTGCTCCGGCGTGTAGACCAGCGGCCCCATGCGCAGCGCGCAGTCGCGGTAGATCGCGGCCAGCAGCCAGACGTCGGCCGCGATGGCCGGCCGCCAGACGAACGGCACCGGATGCACGGGCGGCATGGCGGCGGGCTCGCCCATCAGCTGAACAGGCGTCGTGCGCCCGGCGAGCCGGCGGCGAGATCGTGCGCCATCAGCGCCTCGTACAGGCGCGTGAGTTCGGCGTGGATCGCGGAGAACGCGTGCAGCGTGATCGTCTGGCCCTGGTCGTCGACGATCGCGGCGTCGAGGTCGTCGGCCAGCTTGCGCGCGATGCCGTGCCAGGCCGCGAACGGCTCGGCAAGCTCCTCGGTCTGCGCGACGTCCAGCCCCAGCGTGAGCTCGCGCACCGCGGCGTGGCCGGGGTCGTCCGCAAGCGCGGCCTGCGCGTCGAAGCCCAGCACCAGCACTGGCGGCGCGCCCTCCTCGAGCGCGGGCAGCACGAGGCGGCCGGGCACCGCGCCCGGCACGAAGCCGTGGCGCTGCGCGACCTGCTGCAGGTAGCCCACCGACCACGCCACCGAGTTGGCGCGCAGCAGTGCGACGAGCTGCGCGTCGTGCTGGCTCGCGAACGCATCGAGCTCGCGCGCGCGGGCGACGCTCTCGAGCATGTCGGGCAGGTCGGTGGACGCACCGATCGCCTGTGCGAAGGTCTCGAGCTTCTGCACGAACTCGGAGAACTCGATCTCGTTGAGGGCGCCGTTGCGGTTGGCCATCTGCACGCCGGCCTGGAACTCGCCGTAGCGCGCGTTGGCGGCGATGCTCTCCCACTCGCCCGTCTCGCTGTTCAGGCCCTCGATGAAGAACGGCTTGGTGCCGACGCGGTTGGCGCCCGGCAGGTGCGGCAACACACGCTCGCCGGCGACGGGCGCGTCGACGCTCAGCGTGGCGATGGCATCGATCAGGGCGTCCAGGCGCACTGCGCGGCGCGCGGGCGCCAGGCGGCTGTCGGCGCGCGCCGGGGCGGTCGCGGGCAGCTCGCTGTCGGTGGCCGTCGCGACGACGTCGTCGAGCACCGGCTCGCGCCGCAGGTCGTCGTCGACCACCACGCTGAGCCCGCCCGGCCGCCTGGCGATGCGGCGCGCCTTCCACAGTCCCTGGCCGACGATGCCGGCCAGCACGAGCAGGGCCAGCGCGATCAGGGCGGTGGTGAGGTTCAGGTGCATCGGGTCGGCGATGTCTCGTGTCAGGCCGCTTCGGCCATGGACAGCGCGGCCTCCATGTCGACCGCCACGATGCGCGAGACGCCCTGCTCCTGCATCGTGACGCCGATCAGCTGCTCGGCCATCTCCATCGCGATCTTGTTGTGCGAGATGAACAGGAACTGCGTGCCCTTGTACGACATCTCGGCCACCAGCTTGGCGTAGCGCTCGGTGTTGGCGTCGTCCAGCGGCGCGTCGACCTCGTCCAGCAGGCAGAACGGCGCGGGGTTGAGCATGAAGATGGCAAAGACCAGCGCGATGGCGGTCAGCGCCTTCTCGCCGCCCGACAGCAGGTGGATGGTGGAGTTCTTCTTGCCCGGGGGCTGCGCCATCACCTGCACGCCGGCGTCCAGGATCTCGTCGCCGGTCATCACCAGCTTGGCCTGGCCGCCGCCGAACAGGCTGGGGAACATGCGGCCGAACTGCTCGTTGACGAGGTTGAACGTCTTCATCAGCAGGTCGCGCGTCTCCAGGTCGATCTTGTGGATCGCGCCCTCGAGCGTGCGGATGGCGTCGTTCAGGTCCTCTGTCTGCGCGTCGAGGAAGGTCTTGCGCTCGCGCGCGGCCACCAGCTCGTCGAGCGCGGCCAGGTTGACAGCGCCCAGCGCGTTGATCTCGCGGCCGATGCGGTCGATCTCGGTCTGCAGGCCGTGCAACTTGACGCCGCCGTCCTCGATGCCCTTGGCCAGGGCTTCCAGATCGACCTCCGCGGCCATCAGCTGCTCCATGTACTGCGCGCCGCCCAGCTGCGCGGCCTGCTCCTCGAGCTGCAGCTTGGTGATGGAGTCGCGCAGCGGCTGCAGGCTGCGCTCGAACTCCAGGCGCTGCTCGTCGGCCTTGCGCAGCTGCGCGGACAGCTCGTCGTACTCGCTGCGCACCGTGCCGAGCGCCGCCTCGCGTTCGGAGCGCAGCGCCAGCGCATCCTGCAGGCCGGCCTGCGCAGCCTGGTCGTTGAAGCTGTCGAGCTCCAGCGTGAGCTGCTCGCCGGCCTGGGTGTTGGCCTGCACCTGCTGCGCGGCCGTCTCGATGGCGCGCTGCAGCTCGCCCTGGCGGGCGTTGAGCGCGCGGGTGTCGTACTGCGCCTCCTGCGCGCGGCGCTCGAGCGCGCGCAGTTGCTCGCGCGCGTCCGACAGCTTGCGCTCCGCGGTGATCACGGCTTCCTCGAGGTCGGCCTGGCGCTCCTGCGTGGTGGCCAGCTGAAGGTCGAGCTCCTCGAAGCGCGCCTCGCCCGTCATGCGGCGCTCGATCAGGCCTTCGTCCTGCGCGTCGATCTCGGCGAGCTCGTCCTCCAGCTGCGTGCGGCGCGTGGTGGCGGCCTCGGCCTGCGACGACAGCCGCAGCAGCTCGACGTGCAGCTCGTGCGCCCGCGTCTGCGCGTCGGAAGCCTCGCGGCGCACCGACTGCAGGCGCTGCGCCGCGTCGGTGTACGCGGCCTCCAGGCGCACCAGGCCGGCGCGCGATTCGTCGGTGATCAGCGCCTGCGCCTTCGATTCGCGCTCCAGGTGCTCGATCTCCTGCGCGCGGGCCAACATGCCGGCCTGCTCGGAATCGGGCGCGTAGAACGCGACGGCGAACTGCGAGACGGCATGGCCCTCGCGGGTCATGATGATCTCGCCGTGCGTGAGCTGGCCGCGCTGCGCCAGCGCGTCGTCCATCGAGGCCGCGGTGTACACGCCCTCGAGCCAGTCATTGAGCAGCGCCTGCAGGCCCGCGTCATTCAGCCGGAGCAGGTCGGACAGCCGCGGCAGCGTGCGGTGCGTGTTGGCGATCGCGCTGCCCGGCGTCGAATAGAACGCCAGCTTGGCCGGCGGCGCGTCGCCGACGAACGAGCGCACCATGTCCAGCTTGCCGACCGACAGCGCGTTCAGCCGCTCGCGAAGCGCCGACTCCAGCGCCGTCTCCCAGCCGCTGTCGATGTGCACCTTCGTCCACAGGCCGGCCAGGCCGTCCAGGCCGTGCTTGGCCAGCCAGGGCTTCAACTTGCCCTCGGTCTGCACCTTCTCCTGCAGCGCGCGCAGCGCCTCGAGGCGGGCAGTGAGGTCGGCCTGGCGCGCGGTGTCGCGGTTGAGCGTCTCGTGCTGCGCGCGGCGCTGCTCGTCGAGCGCGGGCACCGACTCGCTGGCCTCGTGCAGGCGCGCCTCGATCTCGTCCTTGGACTCGTCGGCCTGCGCCGTGCGCAGCTTCAGGTCCTCCAGTTTCTGCAGGTCGGGCGTGACCAGCTGCTGGCGCTCGGCGGCCAGGCGCTCGCGGCGGCCGCGCAGCGCGCGCGCCTGCTCCTCGATGCTGCGGCTCTCGGCGGCCAGCACCTGGATCTGCTGCTGCACCTGCGTGACCTCGCCGCGCTGGCCGCTGGCGCGCGTCTGCGCCATGCGCACGGCTTCCTCGAAGTCGGGCAGGCGCATCGCCTCTTCCTCGGCCTGGGCCGCGAGCAGCTCGGCCTGCTCGCCGGCGCCGGCGATGGTCTCGGCGTTGCGCTCGAGCTCGGCCTTCGCGTCATCCTGGCGCGTGACCCACTGCGCGTTCTGGGCCTGCAGCTCGGCCATCCGGGCCTCCGCGCGCTGGCGTCCTTCGACGACGTAGCGGATGCGCTCCTCGAGGCGGCTGACCTCCAGTTGGGCCTGCGCCAGCTCGCCCTGCGACACATGCAGCCGATCGGACGACGCGTAGTGCGCGACGCGCACCTCTTCCAGCTGGGCCTCGACATGGCGCAGGTCGGCCATGCGCGACTCCAGCGAGTTCGTCGCCTCCAGCACCGCCAGCTTGACGCGCTCGGCCTCGGTCGACGCGTCGCGGTGCTTCAGGAACCACAGCTGGTGCAGCTTGGTGGTGCCCTGTTCCTGCAGCGTCTTGTACTTGGTGGCGACCTCGGCCTGGCGCTCGAGCTTGTCGAGGTTGGCGTTGAGCTCGCGCAGGATGTCGTCGACGCGCAGCAGGTTGTCGCGCGTGTCCTTCAGGCGGTTCTCGGTCTCGCGGCGGCGTTCCTTGTACTTGGACACGCCCGCCGCTTCCTCGAGGAACAGCCGCAGTTCTTCCGGGCGCGACTCGATGATGCGCGAGATCGTGCCCTGGCCGATGATCGCGTAGGCGCGCGGCCCCAGGCCCGTGCCGAGGAACACGTCCTGCACGTCGCGCCGGCGCACCGGCTGGTTGTTGATGAAGTAGCTCGAGCCGCCCTCGCGCGTGAGCACGCGCTTGACGGCGATCTCTGCGAACTGGTTCCACGGGCCGCCGGCGCGCGCGGACTCGTTGTTGAACACGAGCTCGACGCTGGCGCGCGCGGCCGGCTTGCGGCTGCCCGAGCCGTTGAAGATGACGTCCATCATCGACTCGCCGCGCAGCTCGCTGGCCTTGCTCTCGCCCAGCACCCAGCGCACCGCATCCATGATGTTGGACTTGCCGCAGCCGTTGGGCCCGACGACGCCGACGCGCTGGCCGGGCAGCTGGAAGTTGGTGGGATCCGCGAAGGACTTGAACCCGGAAAGCTTGATCGAATTGAGCCGCATGAACGGTCTTGCGCCTGCAGGGCACGTCGGGGAGCGGTGTCAGTCCGCGCGTCGGGAGGCGCTCCCGCCGGTCGGCTTTGATGTGCGCTAACGTGTTGATTTATATGGGTTTTCCGCGCGACATCGGAGGCGCTGCGAGCACCCCTGCGGACGCGGGAAAAGGCCCGGGATGATACCATCGCGACCTCCCCTCCGAAGACCGGGACAGCGGTCTTCTCCCCCCACGAAAACACCCGTCGACGCCCCCAGGGCGCGACGTGAGGCACCCATGGCCAAGAAGATCCCCGCCGCATCGTCGTCCAAGTCCTCCCCGAAGGCCGCCAAGGCTGCCGCGAAGTCCGCCGTCAAGGTCGGCGCGCGCGACATGCCGCCCAACCCGCCGACGGCGCCCAGCAAGGAGCTGCACGTGTTCGCCAACCCGTCCGCGGGCCGCGACTACGTCATCCAGTTCCAGATCCCCGAGTTCACCTGCCACTGCCCGCTGACGGGCCAGCCCGACTTCGCGCACTTCACGATCGACATGATCTGCGACCAGACGTGCATCGAGTTGAAGAGCCTGAAGATGTACATGTGGAGCTACCGCGACGAGGGCGCGTTCCACGAGAAGGTGACCAACACCATCCTCGACGACATCGTCGCCGCCACCGACCCGCGCTTCGTGCGCATCACCGCCAAGTGGTACGTGCGCGGCGGCATCTACACCAACGTCGTCGTCGAGCACCGCAAGAAGGGCTGGACGCCGCAGCCGCGCGTCGACCTGCCCGCCGCCAACCTCGGCACGGCCACCGGCCTGCTCTGAACGCCGCCATGCCCCGGTTCCCCAAAGACCCCGTCGTCGTCCGGCCGCCGTACCAGAAGTTCGACGTCTTCGTGCGCAAGAGCGCAATCGACGGCCACGGCGTGTTCGCGGCCGAGGTGATCCCGCCGCGCCTGAAGATCGGCGAGATCCGCGGCGAATCGATCAGCTGCGCCGAGGGTCGCCGGCGCGCGAAGGCATTGCAGCGGATCATGATCGTGGAGGTGTCCTCGCGCACCGCGATCGACGCGTCGAAGTCCACCGACCCGATGCGCTTCACCAACCACTCGTGCCAGGCCAACGCACGCCTGGCCATCATCGCGGGCCGCATCGAGTTCTACGCGCTGCGTGCGATCGAGCCGGGCGAGGAGATCACGGTGAACTACGGCGCGACGCACCACGAGGGCAAGCTGCGCTGCCGGTGCGGGGCGCCCAACTGCATCGGGACCCTGTAGCAAGGCGTCCCACGTCTCCGCCCTTCGCGCCGCGACGCGAGGCAACGTGACGATGCCCAGCGCGAAAGGTGGACAGGCCCGCTTCGGTGACCGCCCGTCGCTTGCCGCTCAGAGCGGCATCTTCGCGACGGCGCGCAGTTGCTTGGCCAGCCGCTTCTTGTCGATGGTGGGCCCGGCCTGGGCGACCAGCAGCGCGTGCAGTTCGGGCACCGTGCCGGCGCGCGGTGCGCAATGCGACAGCACGTCGCCGGCCATCGGGCCGAAGTGGGCGGACAGCACCTTCATCGCGCGGCGCAGCGCCTCGGCCGGGATGCCGACGCCGTCGCCCGCGAGCGGCAGCGTCAGGTCGGCGGCGTCGAATTCGGCCGCGCCGTCGGGCAGCGTGCGGTCGCGCACCGACATCGGCTGCGACACCGGCCGGCTGATCACGATGCCACCGCGTTCATCCACCGGCGACTCGTCCTTGAACGACATCGGCTCGGGCAGCGCCACGCTCGGCGGCGGCGCGCGGCGCGCATACGAAACGGGCGGCGGGCCGGACGCGGCCGAATCGGCCGCGGCGCTCAGGGCGGCGGTGGCGGCGGCGGCAGCCGAGGCCACCGATGCGCGGCGGGTGCGCTCGACCTGGCTCTGCAGCGCGGCCGCATAGCCTTCGTCGTTCTGCACCAGGTCGGGCGCGACGTCGCTGTCGGGGCGCGGGGGCACCGGCGGCTGGCCGTTGTGCGCCCACGGGTCGTGCGACGGCATGGACAGCACGCTGTCGGGGATGGCGATGGTCAGCGTCGGCACGCTGCCGGCGGCCTTGCCGCTGGGCGCGGGGCGGCGCGACGTCTCGGGCAACTCGCCCAGCATCGGGCCGATGTGGGCGGAATCGGCGGCGGAGTCGAGCGTCACCACGCGCGTGCCGTGCTCGGGCACGCGCACCACGGTGGCGTCGCGCAGGGCGTCGCGGAACTCGGCAGCGCTGCCGAAGCGCTGGCTCGGGTCGAGGCGCAGCGCGCGCGAGACGACGGCGTCGAACACCGGCGGGCGCTGGGCCTCGGCGATCGTGCTGGGCGGGCGCAACGTGCCGCTGAGCGCGTCGGCCTGGGTGTCGACCAGCGAATTGCTGTAAGGATCGCGACCGACCAGCATGCGGTACAGGATCGCGCCGGCCCCGTAGATGTCGACGCGGTGGTCGATCAGGCGGCCCGCCTGGTACTCGGGCGCGACGCCGGCGAGCGCGCCGGTGCGGCCCTCGGTGCGAGCCAGGCCGAAGTCGGTCAGCTTGACCAGCCCGGCGCTGGTGATGAGGACGTTGGTCAGCTTCAGGTCGCCGTGGCGCACGCCGGCGGCGTGGGCGCACTCGAGCGCCTCCAGCACCTGGTCCATCACCTGCAGCAGCGCGGCCTGCGGCGGCAGCGGCGTGACGGACAGCCACTGCGCCAGGTTCAGCCCGGCCACGTGCTCCATCGCGACGAACGCGCGGCCGTCGGCCTCGTCGATCTGGTGGATGCTGGCGATGCCCGGGTGGTTGATGCGCGAGATCGCCTGCGCCTGCTCGCCCAGGCGGCCGGCGAAGGCGCGCGCGCCGCGGGTGTCGGGCGGCAGGTTCAGGTGCAGCGACTTGACCGCGACCACCCGCTGCAGCGACGGGTCGAACGCCTTGTAGACGATGCCGCTCGGGCCTTCGCCGATCACCCCGGTGATCCGGTACTTGCCAATCTTGTCAGGCGCGTTCATCACGATCGTCACGTTGCCCTCTCCTCTTTCATCCGGACAGGCCGGCCACGGCGACACCGGTGCACCGGTGATCTCGGGATCCGACGTCGAGTCGGACATCTGCCGGAGGCGGTCCTCCATCGGCGGCTCGCCCGTGTTGGCCGGGCTTGTCAGGCCTCCGTGATAACCCGCAAGGGTGTTCGACGAGGGCGTTCGGGTTGCAGACATTCTCTCACGCGGAGTGTTCATGTTGCGGTGCGGCACGTGATTTGCCTAACCATCCTGGTCAACCCATCGACGTTGCCGCGCCACGCTTGAGCCGCCGGGCGCAACAGCGTCGACAACATGTATCAACGCCGCAGGCACCAGGAACCGGCCCATGAACTATCCCGCTGCGCACGCCCTGACCGATGGCCTGGGGCTCCACGACGGCTCGACGGAGCGCCCCCCGCTGGTCGTCTTCGCCGCCTCCCGCTGGAGCTTCGACTGGCAGCGACCGCAACAATTGTTGACCCGGATTGCAAAGCATTACCGGGTCTTCTACGTCGAGGAACCGCACACCACGCACGAGGACCCTTGGCTAGAGGCGACCGAGGTGGCGCCCGGCGTCGAGGTGCTGGTGGCGCACACGCGCTGCGACGCGCCCGGCTTCCACGACGAGCAACTGCCCGTGATGCAGCGCCTGCTCGAGCGCTTCCTGCGCGTGCGCGGGGTCGCCCAGCCGCTTGCCTGGCTGGACACCCCCGCCGCGCTGCCGCTGGCCGAGGCCCTGCAGCCGCGCGCGCTGGTCTATGACTGCCATGAGGAGCCCGCGGCGATGGACGACGCGCAGCGCGAGCGCGAGCAGCGCCTGCTGCGTGTGGCCGACGTCGTGCTGGCCGGCGGCCCGTCGCTTTACGAGTCGCTGCGCCCGCGCCACGCGAACGTGCACTGCATCGCCAACGCCGTCGACGCCGCACACTTCGCGCCGCCGGCGCCGTCGGCCAAGTCCATCGAGGCCGTGTCGGCGCGCGCGATCCATGCGGCGATCCCGAACCCGCGCCTGGGCTACTTCGGCGTGATCGACGAGCGCGTCGACCTCGAGCTGCTGGCCCGCATCGCCGACCTGCGCCCCGACTGGCAGTTCCTGCTGGCAGGCCCGCTGCGCGGCGTCGCGCCCGAGGCCCTGCCCCAGCGCGGCAACCTGATGTGGCTGGGCCCGCAGACCTACGCGATCCTGCCGCACCTGCAGGCGCACTGGGACCTGTGCCTGCTGCCGCTGAAGGTCGACGCCTGCGTGCGCCACGCGGTGCCGATCGAGGCGCTCGAATACCTGGCGGGGCAGAAGTCGGTCGTCAGCACGCCGGTGCACGACATCGCGGCGCTGCACGGCAACATCGTGCGCATCGCCACCTGCCCCGAGGCCTTCGTCGAGGCCTGCCGCGCCGCGATGTGCGAGCGCGGGCCGCTGCGCCGCCAGCGCCGCATCGACGCGCTGATCGCCGTGCACTCGGCCAGCTGGGAGCGCGCCGTCGAGCGCGTGCACCGCCTGCTGGTGGACTTCGCGCACGAACCCGCCGGCGACACCGCCGACCTCACCGCCGCCCTGCTGGCCGCCGCCGCGCGCCAGGGCCTGAATCACGGCGCGTCGTACGGGGCCTGATCCGCACGGGCCAGCCGCCGCGCGGGCATGCCGGATGCCCTTCGAGACGCTGGCCGCCCCCGCGGTGCCGCTTCAACAACCCAGAGGAGTCCGCCATGAATCGTTCGATCACGCTGTCCCTGACCCTCGCGGCCGCCCTGGCATCGCAGTTCGCCCTGGGCGGCTGCAGCAAGAAGGAAGACGTGAACACGCCCCCCGCCGACACGTCCGCCAGCGCGCCCGACATGAGCTCGTCGGCCAGCGTGGGCACCGCCTCGGCGCCGATGGACAGCATCAGCAGCGCGAGCGCCGTCGCCGGCTCGGACGCCGCCAGCGCCGCGGCCATGGCCGCCAGCCGCTGATCAACGGGCCGCGCGGGGCCGCGCTCCCGCCACCGGACAAAGGAAAGGCCGCCTCGTGGGCGGCCTTTTCGTCGGGACGGCCACGACGGTCACTGCAGCGTGGGCGTGACGCCGTCCCACTGGCCGTTCGGGCCAGGCACCCAGACCTCGGTCGGGCGCGCGGGCTTCCTGTCCGGCGTCCTCGGCGCGGGCCAGTTCAGGTCCTCGACGAAGCTGCAATGGCGGGAGACGCCCGGCAGCGGCCGCTGCGGGCGGGCGGCGGTACGGTTTGCGGCAAGCGGGTTCATCTGAAAACGGCTCCAGGTGCGCCGGCGACCCCCTGTCGCCGGTCGTTGCCCGGGACGCCACCTCCAGCGGCGCCCCCGGGTCAGCCGGACCGGCAAGCCGGGGTCCCAATGGCCCGCGACCGCGGGTAAAGCCTCAGAAGAACTTCGTGACGCTGGCGTAGATGCTGCGGCGCGGCCCGAACTGCGGCGCGCCCACGCCGATGCCCGTGCCGTCGCGCAGCTCGTAGGTGCGGTCGAACACGTTGAGCAGCGAGAGCCGCCCCTCGACCTTGCCCAGCCCGCCGCCGAAGTCCCAGGCCTGCGCCAGCGACGCGTTGACCTGCGTGTAGCCGGACAGGTGCTGCGAGTTCGCGAAGCCGCTGCGCAGGCCGCTGCCGAACAGCGCGTCGGCGCCGACGGTCGTCTGCGTCGCGAAGCGGTACGACACGCCCGCCGACGCGGTCACCGCCTGGTCATGGTCCAGATGCACCCAGTGGCTGGCGATGTAGTCGATCTCGTCGGGATCGAAGTTGAACTGCCCGGTGGCGATCTGCTTGCCCTGCGCGCGCGAGAACGCGAGGTTGCCGTACGCGGTGAACGCGTCGTGCTTCCAGTTGGCCGTCAGCTCCACGCCGCGCACGCGGCCCCTGGCGTAGTTGAACGCCGAGTAGATCAGCGCGTTGCCGAACTGGCCCTCGTCCTGCAGGTTGCGCACCTCGCGGTCGTAGGCATCGATGCCCAGCGACAGCTCGGCGGTGGCGTCCCATGCGAGGCCGGCGTCGAAGTAATTCGAGCGCTCGGACTTGACCGCGGTGTCGGCGTCCGACGGCAGCGCGTTGGTGGTGCCGGCGAACTTGGCCACCGACGTCGTGTCGATCTTCTCGGTGGGCGGCGGCGTGAAATAGCGCGCGTAGCCGGCGTGCAGGCGCAGCGCAGGCGTCGCGTCGTAGACCACGCCCAGGCGCGGGCTCAGCTGGTGCTCCCTGACCACGGTGTCGACGTCGTCGAAGCGCGCGCCGTAGTTGACGCTCAGGCCCTTGACCGGCTGCCACTCGTCCTGCAGGTACGCACCCCACAGGTTGCCTTGGATGCGCGTGTCGTCGGCAATCGCGATCGGCGTCGTGCTGGTCTGGTTGCCGTCCGCGTCGGCGGGGAACACCTGCGACGCGTTGTCGACGCCGAAGCGCTCGTGCTGCAGGAACACGCCGCCGCGCAGCGTGTGCGTGGCGCCCAGCGCATAGCTCGAGTCCAGCTGCAGGCCGTCGGCCGTGTTGCGGCGGCGCACGTCGGCGGCGATGCCGTCGAACACGAGATCGCCCGCCGCATCGGGGGTGTAGTGCACGTCGGTCTCGCGGCGGAACAGCGACAGCTGGTAGTCCACCACGTCGCCCGCATGCCCCTGGTACGACAGCACCTCGAACGCGTTGTGCTCGCGCTGGCGCGCGTCCAGCGTCGCGGAGTCGATCGTCGGGTCGCCCACCAGCGAGAACTGCGGCGCCTGCCCCGGCACGTCGGGGATCTGGAAGCGGCCATTCGACACGCCGAACATGAAGTTCAGGCGGCTGTCGTCGCCCAGCAGGTACGAGATCGTGCCGAAGCCCTTGGCCTGCCGCGTCGTGTCGTGCAGCGCGTTGCGGTCCCCGGTCGGGTTCTCGATGCCCTGGTTGTCGCGCAGCAGCGAGCCGGTCAGGTAGTAGCTGATCGGCCCGTGCGCGCCGCCGATCTCGCCGCTGCCTTCGTTGTGCGCGTTGCTGCCGCCGGTGTAGCTGACGCTGCCCGAGTCGCCCTGCGCCTGCTGCTTGGTCTTGATGTCGACGACCGCCGCCGTGCGATAGCCGTACTGCGCCGGCAGCGCGCCGGTGAGCACGGCGATGTGGTCGGCAAAGCGCGTCTCGAGCGACTGGCCGAAGCCGCTGATCGCCTCCGGGATGACGACGCCGTCGATGCGGTACTGCACGTTGGCGTGGTCGCCGCGCACGTGCAACTGGCCATACGAGTCCTGCACGACGCCGGGTGCCTGCAGCACGACCTGGTTCAGCGGCGTGGCCTGCCCCAGCGGCAGCGCGTCGATGTCGGCCTCGGCGAACTTGTAGACGTTGCTGCCGGTGTCGGGCGACAGCCCGTTGCGCGCGGCGTCGAGCTTCTGGCGCACGGCGTCGACCACCACGGTCTGCGCGGGCGCCGCGGCGGACGCGACGACGGTCTTGGGCAAAGGCGGCGCCGAGGCCGCGGCCGCGGGCGCGGCGGCCTCGTCGGCGAAGGCGGAAAGGGAGACGGACAGGGGTGCGGACAGAACGAGCGCGCGCGCCACGTTCCGGTGCTTGAAACCGAACATGTGAAGAATCCTTTGAGTCGAAATGACATGCCCGCGCGCACGCGACTCCGGCGCTGCCGCTCATGCGACGACAGCGCGAAGTTCAAGGGAGCGCGAGATCCGGCTCGCCGGGCGCGTCGCGGCCGGCCCCCTCGGGGGGCAGCGAGCGCTAGCGAGCGTGGGGACTCAAAGGACTGGCGGACCGCGGCTGCGCGCGGCCGGCGCGTCGGCGGCGATGAACGCCGGCGACTCGTTGGCAGGAATGCCGAAGCTGAAGCTGAGCAACGCAGGTGGCACCACCGAAGCGGTGGCCACGCCGGCCAAGTGCGCGAAGGCCAGGCAGGCCTCGCACTGCAGGTCGCCCGGCTGGTGGCCGGACTGCCCCGGGCCGCCGGCCTTGCGGGACACGGCGTCGGTCAGGTGGCTCAGCTCGTGCGTGAACGCGCCCTGCTGCGACAGCAGGAACACGAACGGCAGCAGGAGAGAGAGCAGCAGCTTGCGCATGGGTCGTCGATTATGCGGGCACCGCCTGACCGACGGCTGTCGAGGGACATCGACGTTGCGCGTGAGCAAAGGCGCGCGCGCCGCGGCGCAGCCCGCCGGCCATCGCGGACAATCCGACCCTGCCGCTTCCACGCCCTCCGTCCCATGCGCCAACGTCTCGCCTTCGCCCTGTCCTCGCTCCTGGCCGCGCCCGCGCTCGCCCTCGCACAAGCGGCGTCCGCGCCGCAAGCCGCGTCCGCGGCCTCCGAGCGGATCGTGCCCGTCGTGCAGCTGGGGGTCGACGTGCCGCCCTACTACATCGCCGGCGCGACCTACGGCACGCCGCCCAGCGTGCAGGTCGACCCGCAGTACGACAAGCTGCTGGCGTCGTCCCGGCGCGCGGACATCCAGCAGGCCGTCGTCGCCATCGCGGCCAAGCCCGAGCTCGTCAAGCCCGACACGCTGATCGTGCTGGCGATGCGGCTGTACGACGTCGGTCTGCGCGACGACGCGGTGTTCTGGTACTACGCCGGCCGCGACCGCTTCCTCGTGATGGAGCAGGTGCTGGACATGCGCTCGATCCAGCTGATGCACTCGGCCGAGGTGACCGAGAGCTTCGTGCGCGCCGCCGGCCCCGCGATGGACGGCTACGCGTATTGCAGCATCGCGCACCAGGCCGAGCAGGAGGATCGCGCGATCGCGTGGGTGGCCGCGCATCCGTACAGGATCCTCGGCTACACCGAGCTGCCGGCCGTCACGGAAGACCGCAACGCCGCGCTCGTCGACGCCGTGAACCACCTGCGCGACGCCTCGCGCAAGAAAAAGGCGCTGCTCGACGACCCGAAGACGCTGGCCGACCTCGAGGACGCCCGCACGCGCAACCACGCGCACGAACGCTATTGCTGGTAGCGCACCGCCAACCGGGGCATTCGACGCGGACGAGAATGCCCGCATGAGCGCCGACCGCCCCGCCCGTGCCGCCGATGCGAACGACGCCGCCGCGCGCCGCTGGACGCTGGTCAGCGCGGTGCTGGGTTCGGGCATGGCCTTCATGGACGGCACGGTCGTCAACGTCGCGCTGCCGGCCATCCAGCGCAGCCTGGACGCCAGCGGTGCCGACGCGCAGTGGCTCATCGAGGCCTACGCCCTGTTCCTGGCCGCGCTGCTGCTGGTGGGCGGCGCGCTCGGCGACCGCTTCGGGCGCAAGCGCGTATTCCTCGTCGGCGCGGCCGTGTTCACGCTCGCGTCGGCGGCCTGCGCCGCGGCACAGGACATCGGGCAGCTCGTGGCGGCGCGCGCCGTGCAGGGCGTGGGCGCCGCGCTGCTCGTGCCGGGCAGCCTCGCGCTGCTGGGCGCCAACTTCCCGCAGGCCGAACGCGGCCGTGCGATCGGCACGTGGTCGGCGTTCAGCGGCATCACGGCGGCGATCGGGCCGGTGGTGGGCGGGCTGCTCGTCGACCGCTTCTCCTGGCGCTGGGCCTTCCTGCTCAACGTGCCGTTCGGCGTGCTGCTGCTGGCGGCCTGTCTTGCCAAGGTGCCCGAGAGCCGCGGCGACGCCGCGCGCGGCCCGGTCGACATCGTCGGCGCCGCGACCGCCACGATCGGCCTGGCGGGCGTCGTGTTCGCGCTGATCGAGGCGCCCACGCGCGGCTGGGGTGCGCTGCCGGTCGTCGCGGCCGGCGTCGCGGGCTTGGCCGGCCTGGCGGCCTTCGTCGCGTGGGAGGCGCGCGCCGCCGCGCCGATGCTGCCGCTGCACCTGTTCCGCGACCGCAACTTCAGCGGCGCCAACCTGCTCACGCTGCTGCTGTACGCGGCGCTCGGCGGCAGCCTGTACTTCGTGCCGCTGAACCTGATCCAGGTGCAGGGCTTGAGCGCGACGGCGGCGGGCGCGGCGCTGCTGCCCTTCGTCGCGATCATGTTCGCGCTGTCGCGCTGGGCCGGCGCGCTGGTGGACGCCGTCGGCGCCAAGCGCCCGCTGATCGCCGGACCCGCGATCGCCGCCGCCGGCTTCGCGCTGCTCGCGCGGCCCGGCGTGGGCGGCAGCTACTGGACGACGTTCTTTCCCGGCATCTGCGCGCTGGGCCTGGGAATGACGATCACCATCTCGCCGCTGACCACCACCGTGATGAACGCGCTGGGCCAAGGCCTGGCCGGCGTCGCCTCGGGCGTCAACAACGCCGTCTCGCGCGCGGCCGGCCTGCTGGCCATCGCCGCGCTCGGCGCCGTGCTCGCGCAGGTGTTCGAGCCGCGCCTGCAGGAGGCGCTCGCGCAGGCGCGCCTGCCGGCCGACATCGCGGACGCCGTCGTCGCGCAACGCCACAAGCTCGCCGCGATCGCGCCGCCGGAAGGCGCGGCATCGGCGGTGGCGGCGCAGGTGCACGCCGCGGTGAGCGCGGCGTTCGTCGCGGGCTTCCGCACCGTGATGCTCGTGGCCGCCGCGCTCGCCGCCGGCAGCGCGCTGTGCGCCTGGTGGCTGATCTCCGACGCCCCGCCCCGCCCGATTCGAAAGGACGCACCCCATGACGACCACTTCGTTCGACGCCCTCGTGATCGGCACCGGCCAGGCCGGCCCGACGCTGGCGGTGCGCCTCGCCGAGCACGGCTGGAAGACCGCGCTGGTGGAGCGCGGCGAGTTCGGTGGCACCTGCGTCAACAACGGCTGCACGCCCACCAAGACGCTGGTGGCCAGCGCGCGCGCCGCGTGGGTGGCGCGCCATGCGGCGGACTTCGGCGTCGTCGTCGCGGGGCCGGTGTCGGTCGACTACGCCGCGGTGCGCGCGCGCATGAACCGGGTCGTGCAGTCCTCGCGCGACGGCCTCGGCCACTGGTTCGACGGCACCGCCAACCTGAGCGTCGTGCACGGCGAGGCGCGCTTCACCGGACGCGACACCGTGCAGGTCGGCGAGCGCACGCTGCAAGCGCCGCGCATCTTCCTGAACACCGGTGCGCGGCCCGTCGTGCCGGACTGGATCGCGAACTCCGGCGTGCCCTTCCTCACGAGCGAATCGCTGATGGCGCTCACCGAACTGCCGACGCGCCTCGTGATCCTCGGCGCGGGCTACATCTCGCTGGAATACGCTCAGGTGTATGCGCGCTTCGGCTGCGAGGTGACGGTGATCGAGCACGGCCCGCGCCTGCTGCCGCGCGAGGACGGCGAGGCCGCGCAGGTGATCCGCTCGGTGCTGGAGCGCGACGGCGTGCGCTTCCGGCTCGGCGCGAACGCCACCGCGCTGGAGCGCGACGGCGCGGGCATCGCGCTGGTCGTCGACGGCCAGCGCCTGCCCGGCAGCCACCTGCTCGTGGCGATCGGCCGCCAGCCCAACACCGAGGCGCTGGACCTCGCGCGCGCGGGCGTCACGTGCGACGCGCGCGGCTACGTGCGCGTGGACGACCAGCTGCGCACCGACGTGCCCGGCATCTGGGCCCTGGGCGACGTCAACGGCCGCGGCGCCTTCACGCACACCTCGTACAACGACTTCGAGATCGTCGCCGCCAACCTGCTGGACGACGACCCGCGGCGCGTGACCGACCGCGTGCCGGCCTACGCGCTGTACACCGATCCGCCACTGGCGCGCATCGGCATGGCGCGGGCGGAGGCGAAGGCATCGGGCAGGCGGGTGCTGGTCGGGCATCTGCCGATGGCGCGCGTCGGGCGGGCGCGGGAGCGCGGCGAGACGGACGGCTACCTCGAGGCGCTGGTCGACGCGGACTCGCAGCGCCTGCTCGGTGCGACACTGGTGGGCATCGAGGCGGACGAGGCGATCCACTGTCTCCTGGACGTGATGGCCGCCGGGCTGCCGTACACCGCGATCTCGCGCACCATGCACATCCATCCCACCGTCAGCGAACTGATCCCCACGATGCTGCAGACGCTCTCGCCGCTGGAATGAGCGACGCCGCCGTCTTTCACGTGACGCTGTTGCCGTTCCGGCAGCGGTTCGAGGCGCGTTCCGACGAGTCGCTGTTGAAGGCGGGGTTGCGATCCCTGGCGCCGATGCGCTCGTCTTGCCGCAACGGCACGTGCCGGACCTGCATCTGCCGGTTGGACAGTGGCGCCATTGCCTACGAGATCGAGTGGCCCGGGTTGACGCGTGAAGAGAAGGCGGAAGGTCTCGTGTTGCCTTGCGTGGCGAGGCCCTTGTCTGACGTGGTGCTTCGGTACGAGAGCTGATTGCCTTGTTGGCTGGATTCAGATCGGCCGCGAGAAAAGCCCGATGGTCAACGCAACGCCGAGACAAACGATCGCAACACGCAACGCCCGCTCGTTGACACGCCTCAACGCCCACGTCCCCGCCAGCCCGCCGACGATCGCCCCGGCCCCCAGCACGATGGCCTGCAGCCAATGCACTTGCGCAGAGAAGACGAACAGCGCCACCGCCGCCGCGTTCATCACGCTGGCCAGCGCGTTCTTCGTGGCACCGGCGTTGCGCGTCGACAGGCCGGCGAGCGTCAACGCCGCCAGCATCAGGAAGCCGATGCCGCCGCCGAAGTAGCCGCCGTAGATACCGATCAGCAGTTGCGCGACGCCCGCGGCCTTCGGGCCGATGTGGGCCGTGCCTTCGAGCGGCTTGCGGCGGAAGCTCCCCCAGGCGAAGACGGCGGTGGCGAACAGCACCAGCCAGGGCACGAGGCGCGCGAAGACCGTCGGGGGCGTGTGCAGCAGCAGCAGGCCGCCGACCGCGCCGCCTGCCAGGCTCAGCGCGAAGAGCCAGCGGAACGTCAGGCGGCCGACGCCGGTCACGAGGCTGCGGCCCGCGAAGCCCGAGGTCACCTGGCCGGGGAACAGCGCCACCGTGGACGTGATGTTGGCAGCCAGCGGCGACATGCCCGAGACGATCAGCGCCGGCAGCGTGATGAACGAGCCGCCGCCCGCCAGCGTGTTCTGCAGGCCGGCCCAAAGGCCGGCGGCGAGGACGAGGACGAGGAGCATGCGCCAGCGTACCGCGGACCGCCCGCCCCGCGCCGGCGCGGGTGCTTCAGCGCGCAGCCAGGCCCAGCAGCGTCTTCGGCTCCAGGAAGGCTTCCAGGCCGAACGCGCCGAACTCGCGGCCGAGGCCCGACTGCTTGAAGCCGCCGAACGGCGCCAGCGGCTCGTGGTGCAGGCCGTTGACCAGCACGCGCCCCGCGAGCACGCGTGACGCGAGCGCCCGCGCCCGCACAAGGTCGGGCGAGTGCACGGCCGCCTGCAGGCCGTAGACGGTGTCGTTGGCGATGGCGATGGCGTCCTCCTCGTCGTCGTAGCCGATCACGCACAGCACCGGGCCGAAGATCTCCTCGCGGGCGATGCGCATGTCGTTGCGCACGTCGGCAAGCACCGTCGGGCGCACGAACCAGCCGCGCTGCAGGCCCTCGGGCCGGCCGAGGCCGCCGGCGAGCAGGCGGGCCCCCTCCTCGATGCCCAGCGCGATGTAGCCCTGCACGCGCTCCCACTGCTTGCGGCTGACCATCGCGCCGATGTCGGTCTCGCCCGTGCGCGGGTCGCCCACGCGCAGGCGCGCGACGGCCTGCTCGATCAGCGGCAGCGCCTCGGCCATGCGGGCGCGCGGCACCAGGATGCGCGTGCCGGCGATGCAGGCCTGGCCGCTGTTGACGAAGCCGGCCTGCACGGCGAGCGGGATCGCGGCGGCGAAGTCCGCGTCGTCCAGCAGGATCGTCGGCGACTTGCCGCCGAGCTCGAGCGTGACGCGCTTGAGCGTCTCGGCGCCGGCGCGCAGGATGGACTTGCCCACCGCCGTGCTGCCGGTGAACGACACCTTGGCCACGTCCGGGTGGCTCGCGAACTCCGCACCGACCACGTCGCCGCGGCCGTTGACGACATTGAACACGCCGGGCGGCAGGCCCGCGGCGTGCAGCGCCTCGAGCACGACCTGCGTCTGCAGCGCGCTCATCTCGCTGGGCTTGATGACGGCGGTGCAGCCGGCCGCGATCGCGGCGGCGAGCTTGTTGCAGATGAAGCCGGCGTTGCTGTTCCACGGCGTGATCAGCGCCGCGACGCCGACCGGCTCCATCCGCACGTCGGCCGTGCCGATGCGGCGTTCCAGCGGATAGGCCTGCAGCGTGTCGGCCGCGCGCTCGAACGCGTCGGCGGCGTGCGCGGCGGCGAAGGTGGCGAACGCGCGCGGGGCGCCGTACTCGAGCAGCATCGCGTCGCGCAGGTCGTCGGTGCGGGCGTTCACGGCCGCATGCAGCCGCCGCAGCATCGCGATGCGCTCGCGCTTGCCGGTGCGGCTCATCGCCGCGAAGGCGCGCCTGGCGGCGTCGATGGCACGCAGCGCGTCCTCGCGATCGCCGAGCCGCACCTGGCCGATGCGCTCCTCGGTGGACGGGTTGAACAGGTCGGCCATCTCGTGCCCGTGCGGTTCGACGAACGCGCCGTCGACGTAGGCGTGGGAGAGGACGGTAAAGGGAGTGGTGGTGGCGTTCATGCATCCAGTCTGCGGCCCGCGCGTCGATTTGATAAGCCGCACGATGCGCGATGATTCGTTGCGATAATCAGGACAATGCACAAGAGCGGGCTCATCGAACTGGAAGCCGTGCTGGCAGTCGCCCGCCGCGGCAGCTTCCGCGGCGCTGCCATCGATCTGGCGATGTCGACCTCGGCCGTGAGCAACGCGGTGGCCGGGCTCGAGGCGCGCCTGGGCGTGCGGCTGTTCAACCGCACCACCCGCAGCGTCGCGCTGTCGGAGGCCGGCGAGCGCTTCGTGGCCGAGGTGGCGCCGGCGCTGGGCCAGATCCGCGACGCGATGGCCGCGGCCAACGACCACGCCGCCACCCCGCGCGGCACGCTGCGCATCAACACCAGCCCCGGCGCCGCGCTGATGACCGCGCCGCTCGTCCACGAATTCGTGCGCCGCTATCCGCAGATGCATGTCGACATCATCACCGAGGGCCGGCTGATCGACATCGTCGCGGCCGGCTACGACGCGGGCATCCGCGTGGCTGCGAGCGTGCCGCGCGACATGGTCTCCGTGCCGATGGGCCCCGACCTCGCGATGGCGGTCGTCGGCTCTCCCGCGTACTTCAAGAATCGCCCCAGGCCGAAGACACCCTCCGACCTCGCGCGCCACGCCTGCGTGCGCACGCGCATGCCCAGCGGCACGATGGCGCGCTGGGAGTTCGAGAAGAAGGGCCAGGCCGTGACGGTCGACGTCGACGGCCCGCTGACGCTGGACGACATGCCCGGCACGCGCGCCGCCGCGCTGGCGGGCGTGGCGCTGGCGTGGGTGTCCGACCAGGCGGTGCGCGACGACATCGCGCGCGGCGACCTCGTGCGCGTGCTCGCCGACTGGTCGCCGTCCAGCCCCGGCCTGTGCCTGTACTACCCGAGCCGCCGCCACGCGCCCGCCGGGCTGCGCGCCTTCGTCGAGCTGATCCGCGAACTCGACCCGCGCGGCAAGGCCCCACGCCGACGTTGACTTCCGCCCTCGCCGCTGCCGCGCCCGTGCGTTCGACATAGAGTCGACGCCGAAAACTCAATCCTCGACGGAGCGACGATGACACTGCAACGACGCAAGCTGGGCAGCCAGGGGCTGGAGGTCTCGGCCATCGGCCTGGGCTGCATGGGCATGAGCCAGTCCTACGGGCCGGCAGACGAGACCGAGGCCATCGCCACGCTGCACCGCGCGATCGAGCTGGGCTGCAACTTCCTGGACACCGCCGAGGTCTACGGCCCGCTCACCAACGAGGCGCTGCTGGGCAAGGCGCTCAAGGGCCGCCGCCACGAGGTGACGCTCGCCACCAAGTTCGCGTGGAAGTTCAAGGACGGCAAGCAGATCCCCGGCGCGCGCGCCAGCAGCCCGGTGGAGATCCGCGAGGCGGTCGAGGGCTCGCTGCGGCGGCTGGGCACCGACCACATCGACCTGCTCTACCAGCACCGCATCGACCCGAAGGTGCCCGTCGAGGAGATCGCGGGCACCGTCGCCGCGCTGGTCAAGGAAGGCAAGGTGCGCTTCTTCGGGCTGTCGGAGGCCGGCGTCGACAACATCCGGCGCGCCCACGCGGTGCATCCGGTGTCCGCGCTGCAGAGCGAATACTCGCTGTGGGAACGCAACCTCGAGGCGAAGATCATCCCCACGCTGCGCGAGCTGGGCATCGGCCTGGTGCCGTTCAGCCCGCTGGGCCGAGGCTTTCTCACCGGCGAGGTCAAGCGCGCCGAGGAGCTGCCCGCCGACGACTTCCGCCACGACGACCCGCGCTACCAGGGCGCCAACTTCGACGCCAATGTCGCGGCCGCGGCGCGCGTGCGCGAGATCGCGGACGGCCTCGGCGCGACGCCCGGCCAGGTCGCGCTCGCGTGGGTGCTGGCGCAGGGCGACGACATCGTGCCGATCCCCGGCACCAAGCGACGCAAGTGGCTGGAGCAGAACGTCGCGGCCGCCGAGCTGCGGCTGAGCCCCGAGACGCTGGCCGCGCTCGGCGCCGCGCTGGCGCCCGGCAAGGTGCAGGGCCCGCGCTACTCGCCCGAACGCATGGCGATGGTCGACCGCTGAGGCGTCAGAGCGAGAAGCGGTACGTCAGCCCGGCCAGCCACGTGCGGCTGACGGGCGTGTCGTCGACGCTGCGCTGCCAGCCGATGTCGAGATCCAGGCCCGGGCGCGCCGTCCAGATCGCGCCCACCAGCACCGTGCCGGGCCAGGAGTCCTTGTGCGGGTTGGGCGACTGGCCGAACGTGCTGTCGATGGTCAGGATCAGCTTGTCGCTCACCTGCTGCAGCACGGCGGCCGAGACGCTGGTCATCACGCGGCGCGCCGGCGACGCCGGGGCGCGCGGCACCACGACGAAGCCGACGTTGGCGAACACGGTCGTCGGCGCGTGATCCCAGGTCAGCGCGATCAGGCCGTGCTCGGACGACTTGCCGTGCGTCAGGCCCATGCCGTGCTCGTTGGTGGCCAGCAGGAGGCCGCCGCGCACGGCCAGCGACAGCGGGTCGCTGCCCCAGAAGCGCCACTTGGCGTCGACGTTGGTGTCGCCCATGCCCGACACGCGCTCGCCGCCGGCGTGCTGCCAGATCCACGCGGGCTGGACGATGGCGTCCAGCGTGGGCGCCAGGCCCAGCGAGAGCTGCGGCTGGTAGACCGTCTGCGTGATCGACCCGAAGCGGGTGCGCGACAGGCCGTTCTCGATCTCGAGGTTGCCCGCGCCCTGGGTGCCGGTGTCCTCGGTCTGCAGCGGATGCGCGGCGAAGGCCGCGGGCGCCGCGGCGCCGAGGGTGAGAAGGAGCGCGGCAAGGCGACGGGTCAAGACAGGTCTTTCGCAGGAGTGCATCGGACGGTTGCGCTGGCGACGGGCAGCTTGCCCGGGCACGGTGACAAGGGCGTGTCGATTGTCATGCGGCCGCCATGCATCGCCGTCACACTTCCCCCATGTTTCTGCATGATCGCCGCTGGCTGACGCTGGCCCTCGCCTTCGCGCTGCACGCGCAGGCCGCCGACGCGCCGCCCGCCGCCGGCCCGCTGCATGGCGCCGGCGCCACCTTCCCGGCACCGGTCTACGACGCCTGGGCCGAGGCCTACGCGCATGCCACCGGCAACACCGTGCGCTACGACCCGGTCGGCTCGGGCCTGGGCATCGAGCTCGCCACGACAGGCCAGGTCGACTTCGGCGCCACCGACGCGCCGCTGCCCGCCGATCGCCTCGCCGCCGCCGGCCTGCGCCAGTTCCCCGCCGTCATCGGCGCCGTGGTGCCGGTGGTCAACATCGCGGGCATCGCGCCCGGCCGCCTCGTGCTGGACGCCCCCGTGCTGAGCGCCATCTACCGCGGCCGCCTCGAGCGCTGGAGCGACCCCGCGATCGCCGCGCTCAACCCCGGCCTGGCGCTGCCGAACACGCGCATCACGGTCGTGCACCGCGCGGACGCGTCGGGCTCGACGTGGCTGTGGAGCCGCTGGCTGACCGAGTCGGACGCCGCCTGGCGCGACGCCCTGGGCACCGGCACCACGCTCGCCTGGCCCGTCGGTGCCGAGGGCCTGGGCAACGAGGGCGTCGCCTCGCTGGTGCAACGCACGCGCTCGGCGATCGGCTACGTGGCGTACGCCTACGCGCGCGAGCACCACCTGAGCGACGTGCGCCTGCCGTCGCGCGACGGCCCGGTCGTGCGTGCCGAGCGGCCCGCGTTCGAGGCGGCGGTGAGCGCGGCGCACTGGCGTTCGGCGGCGGATCTGGACGGCGCGCTCACCAACGAGCCCGGGCCGCGCAGCTGGCCCATCGTCGGCGCGAGCTACGTGCTGGTGCCACGCACCGGCGCCGACGCGCCGCGCGTCGAGGCGTTCTTCGCGTGGGCGCTGGGCTCCGGCGCGGACGTCGCGAACGCGCTCGGCTACGTCGCGCTGCCCGCGGACGTCGCGCGCCTGGCGCTGGCCTCGCTGCGGCAGGACTGACGCGTCGCCGGGTCGGGCGAGGCCTCGCGGACCGGTCCGCGGCTTCACGCTGCCGTCACGGTCCGGCGGCATCGTCGCGTTGCCCAACCTGTCGGCAAGCTGTCCAACGATGCGGAGGGTGGCTCGCCGCGCCCTCGCCCACCCCGACCATCCAGGAGTTGAAGATGACCCGATCGGCCTTCCGATTGAACCTGCTGGCCGGCCTCGTGGTGGCCGCCGCCGGCGGCGCGCACGCGACCGCCGCCACCTGCACGAACGTGCCGGCCGGCGCAAACACCGGCCTGCCGTTCGCGTCCTTGGGCAACGCGGCCAACCCGAGCGGCGACTCGCCCGCCGTCGGCGAGGTGTTCTCGTTCACGGGCAACGAGACGCTCGAGTCGTTCAGCTTCTACGCGATCGGCAACGTCACGAGTGCGCTGCAGCTGAACGTGGCGCAGTGGAACCCGGACACCAACGCGAAGAACCAGGCGTCGAACGCGATCGGCAGCCTGCTGCTGGCCGGCGCCCCGGTCACCGAGACCTGCAACGCTGCCGGTGGCACCACGACGCTGCAGTTCGACAGCCGCGCGCTGAGCCTGGCCGCGGGCACCCGGTATGTCGCGTTCCTGACCAGCAGCGACCCGAGCGTCACCGGCCTCCAGCTCTCGCGCACGCAGACGGCCGCCGACGCGTCCGGCTTGGGCATCGGCAACGCGTAACTGAGCACCGTGCCCGGCAGCGGCTGGCAGCTGCCGTTCAACGGCAACGGCTTCCTGAGCCTGCAGTACACGGCGGTCGCGTCGACCGTGCCCGAACCCGCCTCGCTTGCGCTGCTGCTGGCCGGCCTGGGCCTGGTGGGTGTTGCGGCGCGGCGTCGCCAGGCGGCGCAGCGCTGAGCGTTTCCGCTCGCGACGTGACGGGGGCCGCGGCCCCCGTTTTCATTGGCGCGGCGACGCGGCGTCGGGCCACCTATTTTTTTAGACACTTGACTGTTAAAAATAAATGGCGCTTAATGACCGCATGCCAACGAACGACGACATCACCTCCACCCCGGACGGCCCCGACGCGGACAAGCTGTCCCTGGACGATCTCGCCAGCCTGACCGGCACGACGCCGCGCACCATCCGGTTCTACATCCAGCAAGGCCTCGTCAGCCGCCCCGAAGGCGCCAAGCGCGGGTCGTTCTACCTGCGCCGCCACGTCGAGCAGTTGCTGATGATCCGCCGCTGGACCGACGCCGGGTTGAGCCTGGAGCGCATCCGCGAACTCGTGGACGGCGCGCCGGAGGATCCGCCGCCCGTGCCCGCGCGGCCCGGGTCGGTGCAGGTGTGGAGCCGCGTCACGTTGGCCGACGGGCTCGAGGTCCATCTCGAGCCCGGCCGCGCCGGGTTGTCGCCCGAGCAGGTGCGCGCGCTGGTGCGCGGCGTCACCGAGGCGTACCACGCGGTCCGCGCCGCGCCGGGGACCGGGCCCGCGGCGTCCACCGACGACCAATGACGTCGTCGACCACCGTCAATGCAAGGGAGAACTCCATGAACGAGACCACCGCCTTCACGCTCGCCTGCCGCGACCACCGGAGCCTGCCGCCCGTCCTGCGCGACGTGGCCGCGGCCGCGCGCCTGGACGGCACGCTGCTTGAGCTGACGCTGCGCCAGACCTACCGCAACTCCGGCACGCAGCTGCTGGAGGTCGTCTACACCTTCCCGCTGCTGCCGCGCGGCGTGCTGCTGGGCTTCGCCACCGAACTGAACGGCGCGCGCATGCACGGCACGATGCTGCCGCGGCGCCAGGCCGAGCAGAAGTACGAGAACGCGCTGGCCGACGGCGACGCGCCCGTCATGCTGGAAGCGCACGCCGACGGCCTGCACACCGCCAACATCGGCAACCTCAAGCCCGGCGACGAGATCGTCGTCGAGGTGCGCATGGCACAGGTCGTGGCGTTCGAGCAGGGCCGGCTGCGGCTGGCGATCCCGTCCACCATCGCGCCGCGCTACGGCGACCCGGCCGCCGCCGGCCTGCAGCCGCAGCAGGCGCCGGTCGCGTCGATGAAGGCCGACTACCCGCTCGCGCTGACGCTGCACGTCACCGGCGCGCTGGCCGAGGCGTCGATCGCGTGCCCGACGCATCGCGTGGTCAGCCGCCGCACCGGCGACGGCGTGGAGGTGGCGCTGGCGCCCGAGGCGCGCCTGGATCGCGACGTCGTCCTGGTGGTGACGCCCGCATCCGCAACCGACGCGCTCGTTACGCAGTCGCACGACGTGCGCGCCACCGACGCGCCCACCGTGCTGCTGGCCGCGCTGCCCGTCCCCGAGGCGCCGCTGCGCAGCGGCGTCGCGCTGAAGCTGCTGGTCGACTGCTCGGGTTCGATGGGCGGCGACAGCATGGCCTCGGCGCGGCGCGCGCTCGATGGCGTCGCGGCATTGCTGACGCCGGCCGACGGCGTGTCGCTGACACGCTTCGGGTCGACCGTGGAGCCGGTGCTGGCGATGGCGCCGTGCACGCCGGCGGTCGTCACGCAGCTGCTGCACGACATCCGGCGCACCGACGCCAACCTCGGCGGCACCGAGATGGAGTCCGCGCTGGCCGCGGTGTTCGCGAGCCCCGCGCCGGTGCCGCCCGGCACGCGCGGCCGGCGCCTGGCCGTGCCCGCGCCGGAGGACGGCCGCGGCGACGTGCTGATGATCACCGACGGCGAGGTGTGGAACGTCGACGCGCTCATCGAGACCTCGCGCCGCGCGGGCCAGCGCGTGTTCGTCATCGGCGTCGGCGCCTCGCCGGCCGAGGGCGTGCTGCGCCGGCTGGCCGAGGCCACCGGCGGCGCGTGCGAGTTCGCGACGCCCGGCGAGGCGCTCGAGGCCGCGGCGACGCGCATGCTCGCGCGCATCCGCCAGCAGGCGTGGGCCTCGCTGCGCATCGACTGGGGCGCCGAGGCCGCGTGGCAGGGCGAGCTGCCGCTGAACGCGTTCGCGGGCGACACGCTGACCGTCTTCGCCGCCGTGCGCGGCGCCGGGCCAGGCGACCGACCGGTGCGCCTGCTCTCGCGCTCGGCCACGGGCGTCGACATCGTGCTGGCCACCGCCGCCACGCGCTGCACGGCCGTCGACGACGCCCTGCCCCGCGTGGCCGCCGCGGGCCGCCTCGCGAGCCTGCAGGGCGAGGCCGCCACGACGCTGGCCGTCGACTACCAGCTGATGAGCCCGTTCACGAACTGCGTCCTGGTGCACCAGCGTGCCGAATCCGACAAGGCCACCGACCAGGCGCAGCTGCACCGCGTCGAGGGCATGCTGGCCGCGGGCTGGGGCGCCACCGGCAGCGTGCTGGCCAGCGCCGACAGCCTCGACCTGATGGCGGGGACGGACAGGGCCGCGCCGGCGGGCGGCGCCGTCTTCGCCAAGGCGTCGGCGCCGCGCATGCGCAAGATGGCCGCGGCGGCGCCCGACCTGCTGCGCGAAGTGCAGGACAGCGCCGGCCTGCCGAGCCGCACCCAGCTTCCTGCGCCGCTCGCCGAGCGCGCGGCCGCGGCGCCGGACAAGCGCGTCCGCTCCGGCGCGTTGTCGCCGCTGTTTGAACTGGCACAGGTCATCGCCGACCACTTGCGCCAGCGCGGCTCGGTCAAGGCGCTGGAGGAGCGCTGCCGCTCGCTGGGCGTGCATGCGCAGGTGGCCGCGGCGCTGCGCGAGGTCGCCGCGCTCGGCATCGCCGACGCGACGGCCTGGACGCTGCTGGCGCGCTGGCTCGACGAGCGCTTCGGCGCCGCCGTGGCCGCCACGTTCCCCGAGAGCGCGCTGCTGCGGGCCTCGCGCGTGGACGCCGCGCTCGTCGCGCGGGCCCAGGCCGTGTTCGACCGCACGCTGGGCACGCTGCCCCACGCGCGGGACTGGCCGGCGCTGCAGGCCTGATCCGAAAGGGGCTGCCGGGTAGGGCGGGTTGGCCGAAGGCGTAGCCCGCCATTCGGTGGACGCCTCACCGTGCCGGCAAATGGCGGGTGACGCCTGCGGCCGACCCGCCCTGCAAGGCCGTTCACGCCGCGCGGGCCCGTGCCCGCGCGCGTCACGCCTGCGCGCCCTCGCGCGTGGGCGGCTCCGCGAATCAGGCCGTCGCCGCGCGCTGCAGCTTCAGCTCCTCGATCATCCGGTCGCGCATCACGAACTTTTGCGCCTTGCCGGTGACCGTCATCGGCAGCTCGTCGACGAAGCGGATGTAGCGCGGCACCTTGTAGTGGGCGATCTGGTCGCGGCAGAAGTCGCGCACCTCGTCCTCGGTGGACGTCTCGCCCGCCTTCAGCACGATCCAGGCGCACACTTCCTCGCCGTACTTGACGTCGGGCACGCCGAACACCTGCACCGACTGCACCTTCGGGTGGCGGAACAGGAACTCCTCGATCTCGCGCGGGTAGACGTTCTCGCCGCCGCGGATCAGCATGTCCTTCACGCGGCCGACGATGTTGCAGTAACCCTCGTCGTCGATCGTGGCCAGGTCGCCGGTGTGCATCCAGCCGTCGACGACGGCCTCGGCGGTGCGCCTGTCGTCGCCCCAGTAGCCCAGCATCACCGAGTAGCCCTTGGTGCACAGCTCGCCCTTCTCGCCGACGGGCACGATGTGGCCGTCGGCGTCGACGATCTTGCATTCCAGGTGCGGCTGCACGCGGCCAACCGTGGTGGTGCGGCGGTCGAGCGGGTCGGCGGTGGAGCTCTGGAACGACACCGGGGACGTCTCCGTCATGCCGTAGGCGATCGTCACCTCGCGCATGTTCATCTTCGAGACGACCTGCTTCATCGTCTCGATCGGGCACGGCGAGCCGGCCATGATGCCGGTGCGCAGCGAGCGCAGGTCGTACTGCGCGAACGACGGGTGCGACAGCTCGGCGATGAACATCGTGGGCACGCCGTGCAACGCGGTGCAGCGCTCCTCGGCGACGGCCGACAGCGCGGCCGCCGGGTCGAAGGCCTCGCCAGGGAACACCATCGCCGCGCCGGTGGACACGCAGGCCAGCACCGCCAGCACCATGCCGAAGCAGTGGTAAAGCGGCACCGGGATGCACAGCGAATCCTTGTCGGAGAAGTTCATCGCCATCGCGATGAAGCGGCCGTTGTTGACGACGTTGTGGTGCGTCAGCGTGGCGCCCTTGGGGTTGCCGGTGGTGCCGCTCGTGAACTGGATGTTGATCGCGTCGTGGCACAGGCAGTCGGCGAACGGCACGGGCTCGGCGCGGCCGCGCGCCAGCACGTCGGCGTAGTTGAGCATGCCCGGCGTACGCTCGTCGCCCATGCGGATGACGTGCTCGAGCGCCGGCAGCTCGGGCCGGACCTTCCGCAACATCTCCAGGTACATCGACGTCTTCAGCCGCTCGGCCGACACGATGGCCTTGCAGCCCGAGACCTGCAGCGCGTACGTCAGCTCGGACAGCCGGTACGCCGGGTTCACGTTGACCAGGATCAGGCCCATGCGCGCGGTCGCGAACTGCGTGACGAGCCACTCCACGCGATTGGGCGACCAGATGCCCACGCGGTCGCCCTTGGCCAGCCCGAGCGCGGCCAGGCCCGCGCCGAAGGCGTCGACCTCGGCGAGGAACTCGCGCCACGTCCAGCGCACGCCCTGCTCGCGGAACACCACGGCCAGGCGCTCGGGATAGCACTTGGCGGTGTCGGCCAGCAGGCCGTAGATGGTGGCGTCCGACAGCGGCAGGTCGGTGCGGCCCACGACGTGGGACAGGCCGTCGATCGGAAGCGTCGGGGCAGTTGCTGCGTTCATCGCGGTCTCCATCTCGTTGTGCCGGCGGCGCTGCGGCCGCGTTCGCACTGGAGATTAAACCAGCTTCGTGAACCGGAACTTACGCGGACGAGTCCGTCCGTATCCCTTGTTTCCAGGAGTCTGCGCGGCAGAGAACGCCGCCTGCAATTCCGCCAGCTCGATGATGGCGACGGCGCCCTCTGCCGCGCAGCCCTTGGAACCAATGCCCGTAGCGCAGCTGGAACCACTTCTTCCCGGGGCTGGCCTTCCTGCAGCGCCCCGTTGGAGTAGCGTTCCGCGTGCAGATCGATCTCGTCGCGGCCTGCATCGCCAGGGGCCGATGGCAAGAGGCGTTCCTGACGGGGACGCGTCGATCGAAGCGCGGCCGGCGGCCAGCCCACTCGGCGGCGCCGGAGCCAGGCCGGTGTCTCGTCGGCGGTGGACGTCAGTCAGGCAGCCTGAACAGGCGCCGGCTGTTGGCACTGGCCTGCGCCGACAGCGCCGCGACGTCCAGGCCCTTCAGCTCGGCCACCGCGCGCGCCACGAACGGCAGCAGCGCCGGCTCGTTGTACGGCCGCGTCTTGCCGGCGTTCTTCGGGCGCAGGTAGGGCGCGTCCGTCTCCAGGTGCAGGCGGTCGGCGGGGATCACGCGCACCGCCTCGCGCAGCGCCGTGCCGCGCGCCTCGTCGGTCACCCAGCCCGTGACGCCGATGTCCAAGCCGAGCGCGAGGAAGGCCTCGGCCTGCGCCGGGCCCTCGGTGAAGCAGTGGACGACGCCGTGCGCGCCCGCGGCGGCGGCGTCGCGCAGCATCGCGTGGAAGTCGTCGAAGGCGTCGCGGCAGTGCAGGAACAGCGGCTTGTCCAGGCGTAGCGCGGCGGCGACCTGCGCCTCGAACGCGATGCGCTGGTCCTGCATCGGCGAGAACATGCGGTTGTAGTCGAGCCCGCACTCGCCCACGGCGACGCAGCGCTCGTCGGCCCACAGCGGCTCGAGCTGCGCGGCGGCGCGGGCGTTCCAGTGCTTGGCGTCGTGCGGGTGCACGCCCGCGGTTGCCCACACGCGCGCGTGGCTGCGCGCGAAGCCCAGCGCGAGCTCGCTGGCCAGCAGCGACGTGCCCGTCGCGAGGATGTGCGTGACGCCCGCGGCCGTCGCGCGAGCGAGCAGCTCGGCATCCTTGCCCTTGAGCTGCGAGGAATGGAAGTTGACGCCGATGTCGATGAGGCTCATGGGTGCATTGTCTCCGCCCCGTGCTGCGCGCCGGGACCGATCGACGACATATCGCGGCGCCCGCTGCACGCCGCTCAGCGCAGGAACTTCGGCAGCTCCGTCTTGAACTTGCTCAGCGCCAGCGGCTTCGTCCAGTAGGCCTCGGCGCCGCGCGCGATCGCCTCGGTGACCTGCGCCGGCATCGCGTCGGCAGACAGCGCCACCACGCGCAGCCCGCTGGTGGCCGGGTCCGCGCGCAGGCGATCGAGCACGTCCAGGCCGCTCATGTCGGGCAGTTGCATGTCCAGCAGCACGAGGTTGGGCATCCAGCGCCGCGCCAGCTCCAGGCCGGACTCGCCGTCTCGCGCCACCAGCAACTGGACGTCGCCATACAGCGCCACGTATTGCTCCAGCAGCAGGATGTTGACCGGGTCGTCCTCGATGTAGACGATCGTGCCGGCCGCGCCGGCCATGCCCAGGCCGAAGGCCGTGGTGGCGACGAAGTCGGTGGGCTCGGCCTCCTCGTCGAGGTCGCGGTTCAGGCGGATCGTCACCGTCGTGCCCTTGCCCGGCGTGCTGGCGATGTCCAGCGAGCCGCCCTGGCGCTCGGCCAGGTGGCGGCTGATCACCAGGCCCAGGCCCGCGCCCTCGGTGGCGTTGGGCTCGTCGCCGAGGCGGCGGAACGGGATGAACAGGTCACGCTGCTGCTGCGCGCTCATGCCGGCGCCCTCGTCGCGCACCGTCAGCACCGCCTGCGTGGGCGTCTGCGAGAAGCCGATGAACACGCGGCCGCCGGGCCGGTTGTACTTGATCGCGTTGGACAGGATGTTGACGAACACCTGCTTCAGGCGCACCGGGTCGGCCACCACGAACAGCTGCGCCGGCGGCTCGTCCAGCACGATCTTGATGTCGCGGCCGGCGCGCGCCGTCTCCAGCAGGTCGACGGCGTTGTTGAGAACGGGCGCCAGCCGCACGCTGCTGAGCGCCACGCTGAGCTCGCCGACCTCCAGGCGCGCGACGTCCAGCAGGTCGTTGACCAGCCGCAGCAGGTACTGGCCGCCGTCGACCACGCGATCCAGCCGCGCGCGCTGCGTGGGCGTCAGCGGCTCGCTGCGGTCGGTGCGCATCAGGTCGGAAAAGCCGATCACCGCGTTGAGCGGCGTGCGCAGCTCGTGGCTGACGCGCGAGAGGAACTCGCGCTTGGCCTGGTAGGTGCGCTGCGCGGCGCCCTCTTCCAGCCTCGCGTTCTGCGCGTGCACCTCCTCGGTGACGTCGCGCACCAGGCCCACCATGTGCGACACCTTCTGGCCGTCGGCCATGAAGGCGCGCGCGTCGATCTCCAGCGTGCGCTGCCGGCCCGACGGCAGCGCCACGCGGAAGCGCTGCACGATGGGCGTGCGCGTGGCGATCGCGCGCAGCGACTCCTGCTTCATCGTGCCGCGGTCGTCGGGGTGCACGCGCAGGCGCAGGTCGCGCGCCGGGTAGACGTTGCCCGGCACGCGCGGCAGCTCGTAGATGGCGATGGCGTGCGGGTCGAGCAGGATCGAGTCGTCGCGCACGCGCCATTCCATCAGGCCCAGCCGGCCGGCCTCGGCGGCCAGCGACCAGCGCGCGTTCGCGTCCTCGACCTCCTGCTGCGACTGCGCGAGCTGTTTCCACATCTTGCGCGCGAACACCAGGCCGCCCGCGATCAGCCCCAGCGCCAGCACCGCGGTGGCCAGCAGCAGCAGGCGCTGCACCCAGCGCGCGGCCTGCCCGAGCTGGCGCGAGAACAGCAGCTCGCGGGCGTTGAGCGCGTCGTCGAGCCGCGTCATCTCGCGCTCCAGCCGCGGCTGCCAGGCGTCGTCGGCGCCGGCGTTGCGCGCCTGGTGGATCTGCTCGCCCAGGTGCTGCAGGCGCACGATGTCCTCGTCGGCGGCGGCCCAGGTGTCGACCGCCTGCGCGACCAGCGGCACGTCGCGGAACAGCCGGTAGAAGCCGATGATCAGCCCGAGGTCGGCCGGGTCGTTGCCGCCCTGCAGCAGGCCCTGGCGCACGACCTCGTAGTCCGGACTGGCCTTCTCGATCTCGAGCTGCGCCGTGCGGTCGCCCAGCGGGATCGCGAGCGCCGCGACGTAGCGCTGGTAGTCGGCCTCCTCGCCCGAGCGCAGGTACTGGCCCAGCCAGCGCACCGCGTCCTTCTGGCCCTTCGAATAAAGGCTCTCGCCGCTGACGTAGGCGCGCGCGGACGACAGCACCCCCACGATGGCCGAGCACAGCAGCGCGAGCACCACCACCGCCATCACGAAGACGATGGCCGACCCGCGCCGCTTGTCGCGATGCCAGTTGCCGAGGCCGCGTATCGCGGTCGGGGTGTCGTCGCGCGCGTCCGGCGCGTTCATGCGCGCGTCCGCCGCATCGGGCAGGCCGGCCGCCCGGGCGCCGCGCTGTCAGTCCTGTCCATGGACCTCTTCCTCGCCTTGGAGCTTGCCAGTTTGCAGCAAGTCCGCGGCGTTGAACAGCTCAGCCGTCGGTTCGCCCCCGCCACGCCTGCATGGCAGGGGTTCCGCTCAGACGCCCAGGACGGACACGGCCTTGGTGACCAGGTAGGGCTCCAGCGCCTCCGGGCCGCCCTCCGTGCCGTAGCCCGAATCCTTGATGCCGCCGAACGGCATCTCGGGCGACGGCGTGGCCGGCTGGTTGATCCACAGCATGCCCAGCTCCAGGCGATTGCTCAGGGCATGCACCGTCTTGATCGACTTCGTGAACGCGTAGCCGGCCAGGCCGTACGGCAGGCGGTTGGCCTCGGCGATCGCCTCGTCCAGGGTGTCGAACGAACGGATCGCCGCCACCGGGCCGAAGGGCTCGTTGTTGAACACGTCGGCGTCCAGCGGGACGTCGGTCAGCACGGTCGGCGCAAAGAAGTTGCCCACGCTGCCCACGCGCTCGCCGCCGGTGGCGATCTTCGCGCCGCGGGCGCGCGCGTCGGCCATCACCTTGTCCATCGCGCTGACGCGGCGGCCGTTGGCGAGCGGGCCCAGGTTGGTGCCCTCGGCCAGGCCGTCGCCCAGCTTCAGGCCCTGCGCGTGCTTGACGAGCGCTGCGGCGAACTCGTCGCGCAGGCTGCTGTGCACCAGGAAGCGCGTGGGCGAGATGCAGACCTGGCCGGCGTTGCGGAACTTCGCGGCGCCCGCGGCCTTGACGGCCAGCGCGACGTCGGCGTCCTCCGCCACGATCACCGGCGCGTGGCCACCGAGCTCCATCGTCGCGCGCTTCATGTGCTGGCCGGCGAGCGCCGCCAGCTGCTTGCCCACCGGGGTCGAGCCGGTGAACGTCACCTTGCGGATGACGGGGCTGGCGATCAGGTGGCTGGAGATCTCGGCCGGATCGCCGAACACCAGGCCCACCGTGCCGGCCGGGACGCCGGCGTCGACGAAGGCCTGCAGCAGCGCCGCCGGCGACGCGGGCGTCTCCTCCGGCGCCTTGACGAGGAACGAGCAGCCCGTGGCCAGCGCCGCGCCCAGCTTGCGCACGACCTGGTTGATGGGGAAGTTCCACGGCGTGAAGGCCGCGACCGGACCCACGGGCTCCTTGAGCACGAGCTGCTGCGCGAGGTTGCGCGACGGCACGACGCGGCCGTAGACGCGCATGCCTTCGTCGGCGAACCATTCGATGATGCCGGCGCCGGCCAGCACCTCGACGCGCGCTTCCGCGAGCGGCTTGCCCTGTTCCTGGGTCATCAGGCGCGCGATCGCCTCGGCGCGCTCGCGCAGCAGGCCGGCGGCCTTGCGCATCGTGGCCGCGCGCTCGGCGGCCGGGATGTTGCGCCAGGCCTCGAAGCCCTTCTGCGCGGCGGCCAGCGCGGCGTCGAGGTCGGCGACGTTCGCGTGCGCGACGTGGCCGATGGTCTGGCCGGTGGCCGGGTTGACGACGGGAATCCGTCGCTCGTTGGCGGCATCGCGCCATTGCCCCGCGATCAGCAGGCGGGTGTCGGGATAGGAAGCGGTGGAGGTCTCGGCGGTCATCGGCAGCGGTTCTGGAGTGATCGAGGTGAAGTGGATCCCCCGAGGTTACCTCCGGGGCGAAGGCCTTGCGGCCCGGAGCGTCAAGCGCGCGCGCCGGCGATGCGTTCTTCATGGATCCATGCGAATTTGCATATGCCGCCACGGCAGGCCGCGTCCGCCGCGACTAGACTGGCGCCCCCTGCGTCCACTTCGCGCCCCGATTCCCGCTCCCGCCGCTCGCCGATGACCCTCGCCGCCGATCTCCAGAAGCTCATCGAGCAGTCCTGCAACACCGCGTGGTCGCAGTTCGACTGGGTCAAGTCCCACGCCGCGCTGTACGGCCTGTCGCGCCGCACCGCCGACAAGTGGACCGCCCCCGGCGAGCCCGCGTTCGTGTCGATGCTGGTGGACGCGCCGGTGCTGCGGCGCAAGTTGGCCAAGGCGATCCAGGCCGCGCTGCCGCCGGAGTCCAGCAAGGAGCTGCCGCTGGTGTCGGGCGTGTTCCACGCGTGGGGTCCCAAGGTGCGCTTCGGCAAGAGCGTGACGCAGGTGGAGCTCGCCGACCTGCTGCTGGTGCGCCACCACTTCCGCACCGGCGAGACGCGCCCCGAGGGCCGCGCGCTGCTGCTGCGCGCCGCGGCGTCGACCACGCCGCGCACCGGCCGCCTGACCGCGCGCGCCGCCCACGGCTTCGACCTGTACGCTGACTGGACGACGCCCATCGCGTTTCCCAATGGCGACTTCGGCCCGCCGCCCGGCGGCGACAAGTGGATCCTCGCGCAAGGGCCGTCGCCCGAAGTGACGATGGGCGTGTACGGCGTGGTGTCCAGCCAGCGCTCGTGCAAGGGCCAGAAGTTCCCCGACAACTGCCCGTGGGCGGTGGGCGTGGCGCTGCCACCGGAGCCGGGGCACTCGCGCGAATCGCGCGGCACGCTGAGCCTCGCGGCCGCGCTCGAGGGCTTCGTCATGGGGCGCCACGGCCGGCCCTGGTCGACCGTCGCGAGCGCCGACGATCACTGGTCGGCCTTCGTGCGCGAGGCGCTCGAGCGCTCGGTGCCGTGGGAGCACCAGGTGCAGCGCGTGGGCGGCGTCGACCTGCCCAGGAAGCGCGCGGCGCTCGCCTACATCCAGTCCTTCCTCGCGGTGGAGGTCAACGCCAAGCTGACGTCCACCGTCGACCGCGAGCAGAGCTTCGAGGCCTACGTCGACGACCTGATCGCCAGCGTCGACGCCGTCGGGCGCCAGGCCAAGGAATGGGTCGCGTCCAGCAACGTCGCCGAGGAAGCCCCCGCGCCGCGCACGGCGCCCGAGGGCCCGCGCGGCGGCGTGTCGGTGCTCTACGTCGCCACCTTCGGCGACGCGCCGCTGGCCGAAGCGCAGGGCGACTGGGTGCCGCCACCGCCCGCCACGCCCGCCACCTGAACGCCAGGGCGCGCGGATTGCCGCGCCGCCGCTGGTCGCAACGACCGAACGGGAGCGCCATGTCCGACTACGAGCTCTACTACTGGCAGTTGCCCTTCCGCGGCCAGTTCATCCGCGCCCTGCTCGCCTGGGCCGGCAAGCGCTGGGACGAGTTCGACGACGAGGCCGTCGGCCGCGCGATGGACGACGACGTCGCGTGCCAGGCGATCCCCTTCAAGGGCCCGCCGATGATCGTCGACCGGCGCAGCGGCTTCGCGCTGGCGCAGATGCCGGCCATCGCGTTCTGGCTCGGCGAGTCGCTGCAGCTGCTGCCGTCGAGCGTCGAAGGCAAGGCGCTGGCGATCAAGGTCGTCAACGACTGCAACGACGTCATCGACGAACTCACCATCGACGGCGGCAGGCAGATGTGGACGCCGGCGCGCTGGAAGGCGTTCCAGCCGCGGCTGAAGCGCTGGATGGCCATCTTCGAGGAGACGGGCCGCCGCCACGGGCTGTCGGCCGAGGCCGGCTTCCTGCTGGGCGGCGAGCGCGCGACGGTGGCCGACATCGCCGCCGCCACGCTGTGGGGCACCGTCGCCGACCGCTTCCCGTCCATCGGCCGGCTGCTCGCCGCGCAGTCGCCCGCCGTCGCCGGCCTGACGCGCCGCCTGTGCGCCGAGCCCGCGCTCGCGAACCTGGCGAAGGTGTCGCGCGAGCAGTTCGGCGACGGCTACTGCGGCGGGCAGATCGAGCGGTCGCTGCGCCGGGTGGCCGGCGACTGAAGCGACTGCGGCCGCGTTCGTCGGCGCGCGGCGGTGGATCCTGCGACTGCGCGCGATGCGACCTTCGGCGGAGCCGCGCATCCAACGGAATAGCCGACCGCCGGTCATGGAATGACGTTTGTAATATTATAAACGTAATATCACCAAGGAGGGCCCGCCCTTGACCGACGCCGCCATCGACCCCGTCCCAGCCGCCGCCCCGCGCCGCGCACTGGCCAAGCCCGTCCTCGCGACCGCCGTCGTCGTCGCCCTCGCCGCCTGGGGCGCGCACTGGTGGACGACCGGGCGCTTCGTCGAGGACACCGACGACGCGTACGTCGGCGGCGACGTGACGGTCGTCGCCTCCAAGGTCGCCGGCTACGTGCAGGCGGTGGCCGTCGGCGACAACCAGGTCGTGCATCGCGGCGACCTGCTGGTCAAGATCGACGACCGCGACTACCGTGCGACGGTGGCGCGCGCCGAGGCCAGCGTCGCGGCGGCGAATGCGTCGCTCGTCAACCTGGACGCCACCGAACGGCTGCAGCGCAGCGCGATCGCGCAGGCGGACGCCGGGGTGGCCGCGGCGCAGGCCGAGTCCACCCGCGCGCAGCTGGACGACGCGCGCTACCGCGAGCTCGCCACGCGGGCGGCCGTGTCCGTCGAAAGCGCGCAGCGCGCGCAGGCCACGGCGCAGACCGCGCAGGCCGGCAGCGACCGCGCCGCCGCCGCGCGCCAGGGCGCCCAGCGCCAGCTCGAGGTGATCGCCACGCAGCGCCAGCAGGCCGAGGCCGCGCTCGCGCAGGCCGAGGCCGAGCTGCAGGTGGCGCTGCTCAACCTCTCGTACACCGAGCTGCGCGCGCCCGTCGACGGCGTCATCGGCAACCGCCGCGCGCGGGTCGGCGCGTACGCGACTGCCGCGAGCCAGCTGCTGGTGGTGGTGCCGTCGCACGGCCTGTGGATCGACGCCAACTTCAAGGAAGACCAGCTCGCGCGGCTGCACGTGGGCCAGGCCGTCGAGGTGCGCGCGGACGTCGAGCCGGGGCGCGCGTTCAAGGGCCACGTCCAGAGCGTGGCGCCGGCCACCGGCGCGCAGTTCAGCGTGCTGCCGCCCGAGAACGCGACCGGCAACTTCACCAAGATCGTGCAGCGCGTGCCGGTGCGCATCACGCTGGACGGCCGCGACGGCGAGCTGGGCCTGCTGCGCCCGGGGCTGTCGGTCAAGGCCACCATCGACACCAAGGCGTCATGACCGACCACCTCGCCGGCCTCACGCGCGGCCAGAAGGTGTTCGCCTTCGCCTGCATGTGCGTGGGCATGTTCATCGCGCTGCTGGACATCCAGATCGTGTCGGCGTCGCTGCGCGACATCGGCGGCGGGCTGTCGGCCGGCGCCGACGACACGGCCTGGATCCAGACCAGCTACCTGATCGCCGAGATCGTCGTGATCCCGCTCTCGGGCTGGCTGAGCCAGGTGCTTTCCACGCGCTGGCTGTTCGCCGCCTCGGCCGCCGGCTTCACGGCCGCGAGCCTGCTTTGCGGCGTCGCGTGGGACATCCACAGCATGATCGCGTTCCGCGCGCTGCAGGGCTTTGTCGGCGGCTCGATGATCCCGATGGTGTTCACCAGCGCGTTCGTGTTCTTCGACGGCAAGCAGCGCGTGATCGCCGCGGCCACCATCGGCGCGCTGGCCTCGCTGGCGCCCACGCTGGGCCCGACGCTGGGCGGCTGGATCACCGACCACTACTCGTGGCACTGGCTGTTCTTCATCAACCTGGTGCCGGGCCTGTTCGTCACGTTCGCGGTGCCCGCGCTGGTGAAGATCGACCACCCCAACCTCGCGCTGCTGAAGACGGGCGACTACACGGGCATCGTGCTGATCGCGCTGTTCCTCGGCTGCCTGGAGTACACGCTGGAGGAAGGGCCGCGCTGGAACTGGATGCAGGACGCGACGATCCGCACGACGGCGACGATCGCGATCGTCTCGGGCGTGCTGTTCGTGTGGCGCGGGCTGACGGCGGCGCATCCGGTCGTCGACCTGCGCGCGCTGAAGGACCGCAACTTCGCGCTCGGCTGCCTGTTCTCGTTCGTCACCGGCATCGGGCTGTTCTCGGCGATCTACCTGACGCCGCTGTTCCTCGGCCGCATCGAGGGCTACAGCGCGCTGCAGATCGGCGAGGCGGTGTTCTCCACCGGCGTGTTCCAGATCCTGACGATCCCGTTCTACGCGGTGCTCGCGAGCCGCTTGGACCTGCGCTGGATCCTGATGGCCGGCCTGGCGCTGTTCTCGCTGTCGCTGATGGAGTACCTGCCGATCACGCACGACTGGTCGGCCCATGAGCTGCTGCTGCCGCAGGCCCTGCGCGGCATCGGCCAGCAGCTGGCGGTGCCGCCCACCGTCACGCTGACGCTGGGCGGGCTCGCGCCGAATCGGCTCAGGCTGGCGTCGGGCCTGTTCAACCTGATGCGCAACCTCGGCGGCGCGCTCGGCATCGCGGGCTGCGCGACGATCCTCAACGACCGCACGAACCTGCATTTCCAGCGCCTGGCCGAGCACCTGACCCCGGCCAACGAGGCGATGAACGCGCTGCTCGCGAACGCAGGCGGCACGGTCGACGGCTCCGCACTGGGCGCGCTGTGGCGCCTCACCTTCCGCGAGGCGCAGGTGCTGACCTACAGCGACGCCTTCTTCACCATCCTGGCCTGCTTTCTCGTCGCCACCGCCCTGGTGCCGCTGATGCGCAAGGTGGCGCCACCGAAAGGACCTTCCGCCGATGCGCACTGACACTCTCCCGCCCCGGCTGTCGACGCTCGCGGCCGCCGCCCTCCTGGCCGGCTGCGCCGTCGGCCCCGACTACCACGCACCCGACATCGCCCCGCCGTTCGCGTACCACGGCGCCACGACGATCGCCGCGCGCGCCGGCGAGGCGCCCGCCCCTGCGCTGGACGCCTGGTGGCGGGGCTTCGACGACCCGGTGCTGGCGCGCGTCGTCGAACGCGCGCTGGCGCAGAACCTGGACCTCGCGGCCTCGCGCGAGCGCGTCGCGCAGGCGCGCGCGGTGGCGTCACGCGCGGGCGCGGCGCGCGGGCCCGAAGCCAGCCTCGACGGCGCGCTCGCGCGCGAGCGGCAGTCGCTGCGCAGCCCGCTGGGCGAGATCGGCAACCACCTGCCCGGCTTCGAACGCACGCAGACGCTCGCGCAGCTGGGCGTGGGCGCGAGCTGGGAGGCCGACCTCGCCGGCGGCCTGCGGCGCGGCGAGGAGGCGGCCGACGCCGAGCTCGCGGCCGCCGAGGCGCAGCATGCGGGCGTGCGTGTCTCGCTGGCCGCGGAGGCGGCCGACGCCTACCTGCGCGCCCGCGGCGCGCAGTCGCGCATCGCGATCGCGCAGCGACTGATCGACGACGAGGGCCAGCTCGTCGACCTCGTGCGCCTGCGCCGCGACAAGGGCCTGGGCACCACGCGCGAGGTGGCGCAGGCCGAGGGCGTGCTGCTGCAGGCGCAGGCCAGCGTGCCGCCGCTGCGGCGCGAGCTGGCGTCGCAGTTGTTCCGCCTGGACGTGCTGACCGGGCTGGCGCCGGGATCGTCGGAAGCCGAGGTGATCGCCGCGGCGCGCGACTTCAAGGTGCCCGCGATCGCCACGGCCGGCGGCCCGGCCGAACTGCTGCGGCGCCGGCCCGACGTCGTGGCCGCCGAGCGCCGACTGGCCGCGAGCAACGCGCGCATCGGCGTCGCGATCGCGGGGTACTACCCGTCGTTCTCGCTGTCGGGCGTGCTCGGCTTCGAGTCGCTGGACACCGGCAAGCTGCTGACGGCGCCCGCGTTCCAGCCCGCGGCACTCGCGGGCCTGCATTGGCGCCTGTTCGACTTCGGCCGCGTCGATGCGGAAGTCGCGCAGGCGCGCGGCGCCAACCGCGAGGCGCTGCTGCGCTATCGCCAGGCGATGCTGCGCGCCACCGAGGACGTCGAGGATGCGATCGTTGCCGTCGCCGAGCTCGAGAGCCAGCACGCGCTGCTCGAACGCGAGGTCGACGCCCACCTGCAGGCGCGCGACGCCGCGCAGGACGCCTACCGTGGCGGCGCGGTGAGCCTGGTCGAGGTGCTGGACGAGGACCGCCAGCTGCTCGCCGCGCAGGACCTGCTGGCCAGCGTGCGCACCGACGACGCGCGCGCCGCCGTCTCGGCCTTCCGCGCGCTCGGCGGCGGCTGGACGCTGCCTGCCGCGGCGCAGCTGGCCGCGCGCTGAGGCGACAATCGCGCCACTGGAGCCAGCGATGCGATACGAACCCGACTACAAGGCCAAGACGCGCCAGAAGGTGCTGGCCGAGGCCGCCAAGACGCTGCGCGCCGAGGGCATGCAGGGCATGGGCGTGGCCAACGTGATGGCCAAGGCGGGCCTGACCCACGGCGCGTTCTACGCGCACTTCGAGTCCAAGGAAGCGCTGATCGGCGAGACGGTCAAGGAGATGGCGCTGGCCGCGCGCGGCCGCTTCGACGCCGTCACCACCGGCCTCGCGCCCGCCGACGCGCTGCGCGCCTACGTCGACACCTACCTGTCGGCCCGCCATCGCGACGCCATCGAGTCGTCCTGTCCCCTGCCCTGGATCGCCGCCGACGTGCACCGCATGGGCGCGCCCTCGCGCAAGCGCTACGGGGCGAGCGTCGCGGGCCTCACCGAACTGCTGGCCGTGCGCCTGCGCGAACTCGACCACGCGGACGCCGAAGCGGCCGCCGCCTCGGTCGTCGCCGAGCTCGTGGGCGCGCTGGCGCTGTCGCGCGCGGTGGGCGACAAGGCGCAGTCCGACCAGATCCTCGCACGCAGCCGCGAGAGCATCCTGGCGCGGCTGGGCCTCGCGAAGACCGCCTGAACGGCGTGCGCGACAAGCCGCGCGCGCCGCGGCATCATCGCGCGATGCCCGACGTCACCGCCGCCTTCGAGGCGTTCATCGCCGCCTTCAACGCCCTCGACTTCGAGCGCTTCCGGCACTGCCTCGCGCCCGAGGCCACGCTGTTCGCGCCGCGCGCGGCCGATGCGTCGCTGATCGAGGGCAGCGCGGCCGTGGAGGCGCACTTCGCGGCCGTCTTCCGCGCCGAGGCGCCCGCCGGGCCCGGCATCCGGCCGACGCGGGTGCGCACGACGCGGCTGTCCGACGACGTCGCGCTCGTCACCTTCGAATTCCCGCGGCCCGGCGACTCGACCGGGCGCCGCACGATCGTGTTCCACAAGCTTGAGGATGCCTGGAAGATCGTCCACATCCATGCTTCCAACGTGTGACCGGGCCGCGTGAACGGGAGGATGCGGCAGGACGAGGTCGATTCGCCCGCACCTTGGACGAGAGGCAGGCGACGAACGTGAGCCCGGTCACCTTGTTGCGCCTCGGCGCGCGGCGAGAAATCGCGGATCCCGAGCCCGCGACGCGCCTGACGACTCTCGATCTCGGCGGGCAGGTCGCCACAAAGACGCAGTCGCAGAAGGTCACGGAACTCGAAGCGCAGCGCCGGCAACTGGCCGGCCAGACCAAGCGGCATCCGCTGATCGCCTGGATCCAGCTGGCGGGCGGATCCGAAGAAGCCCGAAGCGCGCTGGCGCATCCGCTGCAGGCAGCCCAAGACGGCTTTGCCGCAAGGGAGCCGACTCTGAAGTCGGCCACGCCGACGACCGCTGCAAAGCGGAAGGTACGGAGCATCGAACCCGGCCCCATGGAGAGTCAGGCATGCGTCCGTTTGGTTGACGCAGTCCGACCGTCGGCTGCGGTCGGCCTGTCGAGATGCATCAATGGACAGACTGCAAGCGATGGCCATGTTGGTTTGCTCCGTCGAGGAGGGAAGCCTGTCGGCCGCCGCCAGGAGGCTGCGAATTCCCGACGATCCACCCGGCGAGCTCGTCGTGACGCCGTCCGTGCAGGTGGCGCGCCTGCGTGCCTGGAGCGCCAAGGGTGCGAGATCGCCCTTGACGAGAGCGCCCGGCCGCCGCCAGTCGTCCGCGAGGCAATAGGCGCCTTGGGCGACACCGCGCGGCCCCGGGGTGTCCCGTTCCCCGCTCTTGGAATATCCTCGGCAAACTCACCCGCATCCGGGGTTGCGGGCGCCCAGGAGTCCGTCGATGATCCAGCCGGAACCGGATACAGACCCACCCGCCGCCGGGCGTGGATGGTTTGCGTCGGTGCTTCGCGTGCCTGCGGGTGGAATCGCCATGGCGCTGCTGATCCGCGTCCTGGTCTTCAGCACGGTGGTCACCCTGGTCCTCACGGTGCTGCAGTTGTCGTTGAGCTACCGCAGCGAGCGGGGCCGTCTCGAGAGCCGCTTCTCGGAGATCGATCAGGCGACGTCCCGCAGCCTGGGTGAAAGTCTTTGGGCCCTCGATTCCCGACAAGTCGAGGAACAGCTGGAAGGCATCCTGAGGCTGCCGTCGATGCGCGCAGTGGCCGTTCAGGAGAGCGCGTCCTCTGCCCACGCATTGACGGTCTTGCGCGGGCGCCATCAGACGGCCAATGTGGTAGTCAAGGAGTTTCCGCTCGAGTGCTGTGGCGCGCACCCGCAAAAGATCGGCGTGTTGCACATCGAGGCGACGCTCACCGACATCTACCGCGGGTTGGCGGCGCAGGCCATCGTCATCCTCCTGAGCAACGCCGCCAAGACGTTCCTGGTGGCTCTGTTCATCCTGTTCGTGGTGCATCGGCTCGCGACGCGGCACCTGCTGGACATCGCCGCGTCGGCGGCGCGCATTCGGCCCGATACCGAGGCCGAACCGCTGCATCTGCGCCGCGCACGAGGCAAGGGTGACGAGCTGGATCAACTGGTGGACGCTCTGAACGCCATGCGCGAGCGGCTGAGACTGCATGCGGCGGCGCTGGGCGCCGCCAACGCGCGCATGGCCGCGATCCTCGACAACATTCCCGACCTGGCCTGGGTCAAGGATGCCGACGGACGCTATGTCGCCGTCAATCGCGCCCTGGCCTCCGCCAAGGGCTTCGAAGAGCCGGCCGGAATGATCGGATTGACCGACCACGACGTCCACCCCGCGGAGATGGCCGACACGTACCGCGCCGCCGACCTCGAGGTGATGGCCTCCCGGGGCGGCAAGCTCATCGAGGAAGATCACGTCAACGCGGACGGGAGCATCACGCTGGTCGAGACCATCAAGACGGCGCTGCGTGACGGCGAGGGTCGGGTCGTCGGAACCGTGGGCATCGCGCGGGACATCACGGCGCGACGTCAGGCGGAGGCCGACCGCGAGGCCCGGCAAGCCGCCGAAGCGGCCAACCAGGCCAAGAGCGAATTCCTTGCGAACATGAGCCACGAGATCCGCACACCGATGAACGCGATCCTGGGCATGTCCTACCTGGCCCTGCAAAGCGGACTCGACGCGCAGCAGTTCAACTACGTGCAGAAGATCCATGGTGCCGCTGAATCCCTGCTGGGCATCATCAACGACATCCTCGACTTCTCCAAGATCGAGGCCGGCAAGCTCGACATCGAATGCATTCCGTTCAGCTTGGCCAACGTGATGGATGGTCTCGGCAACCTGATCGGGCTCGCCGCCGCGGACAAGGGCCTCGAGCTCATTTTCGTCCAACCTCCGGACCTGCCCATCGCGCTGATCGGCGATCCATCGCGCTTGCGCCAGGTCTTGCTCAATCTCGGCAGCAATGCGGTGAAATTCACCGAGCGTGGCGAGATCGACGTGTCCATCGACGTGGCACGCCGCGACGCGGACTCGGTGCAATTGCGATTCGAGGTCCGCGACTCCGGAATCGGCATGACGACGGATGAACAGCGTCGCCTGTTCCAGCCGTTCACCCAGGTCGACTCATCGACCAGCCGTCGCTTCGGAGGCACCGGACTGGGACTATCGATCTGCCGTCATCTGGTGCGGATGATGGGCGGCGAGATCCACGTGCAAAGCACGCCGGGCCTGGGCACGCGATTCTTCTTCACGGTCCCCTTTGGCCTTCAGAAGGGTGCGCCGCCGACGGACATGACGCCATGGCAGGCGATGCGCGACCGGAGGGTGCTGATCGTCGACGACAACGCCCATGCCCGCGAGGTGCTCGCCGGCATGGCCGCCGGGTCGGGCCTCCATCCCACGACGGCGGCGAGTTGCGAGGACGCTGTGCGCGAGGTGGACTTGGCAGCGGCACTGGACAAGCCGTTCGACCTCGTTCTGATCGATTGGAAAATGCCCGGAGTCGATGGCGTCGAGTGCGCTTCTCGGTTGCATCGTCGCGGGCGCAGCGACGTTGCGCCCGCGATCGCCCTGATGGCGACGGTGCTCGATCGCGACGAAGTCCTTCAGCGCCTGGACCGACGGGGGATGCGATCCATGTCCGTCGTGACAAAGCCGCTCACGCCCGCGATCCTGCTGGAGGCCTGCGCCGGACTACTTGGAATCCCCGTCCAGACGGCCAGCGCTCCTGCAAGCCCGAAAGGCGCCCTGCTCGCGCATCAAGCGGCCTTGCGCGGCGCACGCATCCTCCTCGTGGACGACAACGCCATCAACCGGGAGATCGCCATCACGATACTGCGGCGCGCCGGGCTCGAGGTCGTCTCCGCGGTCGACGGACACGAGGCCCTGGACAGGCTCCATCGGCAGGATGTCGACGGCGTCTTGATGGACTGCCAGATGCCGGGGCTGGACGGCTACGCCACGACCCGCGCGCTTCGGGCGCTGCCGCGCTGGCAGGCCTTGCCGGTGATCGCGATGACGGCGAACGCGCTCGTCGGCGACCGGGAAAAGGCACTGGCCGCCGGAATGAACGACCACGTCGCCAAGCCCATCGACGTGAACGACTTGTTCGCCACGCTTGCTCGATGGATCCGGCCGGAGCAAGCGCGGCAGCGGCCCTTGGCCGATGTGTCCGCGTCATTGGCGGCTCCGACGAGCGGCATCGATCGCCAGATAGGCATCACCGCGGCAATGGGCGATCGCGTGCTCTATGCACGTCTGCTCGACATGTTCAAGGATCGCGAGGCCGACTTTCCCCAGCGATTCCGGCGGGCGCTTCTCCAAGGCGATCGCTCCGCGGCGATGCGCATGGCGCACGACCTCAAATGCGTTGCCGGCACCTTGGGTGTTCGGGAAGTGCATCGCGCAGCGGCTGCGCTGGAGCGTGCTTGCGTCGACGAGGCGGACAACGTGACGCTCGATGCGCTCGTGTCGGGCGTGGGCGAGGTCCTCACGCCCGTCATCGTCGAACTGCAGTCGCCGTAGCCGGACGGCCGGCAGCACCAGGAACCTGCGGCGTCAGTGGCGCTGTCGGCTGTCGTACCAGAGTTCAGGACGGTTGGTGGGTGTCCCGGAGGTGATGAGCGGATTGCGCAGTTCGATGACGGTGCGCGTTTCCAGATGCGCCTTTCGCAGGCGATCACCGTAGTACTGCTGGAACAGCCGGTCGAAGGAGCCGTCGGCGATGGCCTTCTCGAGACCGCTCTCGATGTCGTGTGCCAATCTCGTGTTGCGGCGATTGACCATGAAGTAGGCGTCGTAGAAGTAGTGCAGAGCCAGGTGCGGTTCGACCTCCAGCGTGCTTGCGTTGTTCTCCTGCTCGTCCCAGATCTCCATGACGCTGCGAGGAAAGTAGTCGAACCGCTTCCCGATGAGCATCTTGAACAGCCCTTCGTAGCGCGGCGCGGTGATGACGTCGATGCCATTGGCGCCGAGGATCCGGGTGTCAGGCCATTCCTGACCCTGTGCGATACGCAGTCGCTTCAGATCGTCGAGTGTCTGCACGCCCTCGAACGACGCCTTGTCACCCTTCCGAATCAGGCCGAGTCGCCACCCGAGCACGCCCTTGTTCAACGGGATCATGATCGGTAGAAGCCGCGCCTCGCGTTCCGCGGAGCTGGGAATGGGGCCGACATCGATGCTGCGCCCCGCCTCGAGTTCGAGCACCTGTCGCTCCTGATTCATCGGGAACGCCGCGGGCTCGATGCGGTAGTCGACGCCGGACTTGGACAAGGCGAGTTGCAGCAACTGCGTCGCATAGTCGTAGCGGTGATCGCCCTCGAACTCCGGAACCGGAAACCGAACGGCCTCCGCCGCGAACGTCGCCAAGGGGACGACAGACACCAGGCAGAACAGCCAGCGAGCGATCCAAGCCATGATGGTCTCCTTTGTCGCGAGCCCACCTGCGCGGCCCCGCTTGCGGTACATCGACGTTGCAGCAGCCCGTGGTTCGACCGTCCACGGAATCGATCCCGGCACTGACACGGGTATCCAAATCAATCCAATATTAGTCCAATGGCGCGTTGAAGGCGTCTGGCTTCGTTCGTCCCAAGCGCTCAGAAGGGCGGGCACCGGTGGCATGCGCCCACGCGGCGACGGGTCGATGTGGGGTCACGCCTCAAGACCGGCGAACACCCCGGAGCAGGCACGCTGGCCCGCTATGGAGAATGGTCGAGCCGAAGCGCTCCGGGTGCCGCGCCTCGCTGATGGCCGAGTTGTCGCGATTCGATTGCTACACGACACCTTCACGGTCCAAGCGACCATGGAAAGGTGTCATGGCTGATGCGCTGACGAGGACGCAGGTCGAAATCCTTCGTCGCGCCCGCGATGCGGACGATGTCGCTTCCGGCCACTTTCTGCTGAGACTCCTGAGCGAGATTTCATCGCTGACCAAGCTCGGGCTGATCAAGTGGGACGGTAATTTGCGGTGCTCTCTGACGTCTTCCGGCGAAAGGTACCTGGCCGCCATCGAGGGCGAGTCGGCTGCGAATCCGCGTCTCCTGCTCGATCCCCGAGGCGAGTTGGAGTCCTGAGGAAGTCGCCGTCGAATCGTTCGACCGCAATCCGAACGGACTCACTCACGCGCGGTGAGCGTCTTCAGCGCGTCGGCATACCAGGCGCAGTTCAAGCCCAGGGACTCGTCCTCGGCGTGGTCGCGCGTGCGCATGTCCATGCGGCTCGAATGCACGCCGAGCAGTTGCCACGGCAGGGGCGTCGCCGTTGACCGGTCTCGCGCGCGCCGGCGCACGACCGGTGAGCCGCTGCTGCCGCGGTGGGTGCGCGCGTCGGTCAGGAAACAGGCTTCGCGCTGGAAGCGCACGCCGAAGGCCGACGCGATCGATGCGCTGCGCACCACGGGCAGGAAGTGGACGGTGTCATGGAATCCGAGCGGGAAGCCGACGATCGCCAGTGCGTCGCCCACGCGCACGTCCTCGTCTTGCACTTCCAGGTGCGACTCGTCGAATGCCTGCAGCATCGCACTTTCGGGCAGCGCCGAATGCGGGATCGCCAGGGCCGCCACGTCGATGGAACCGTCCTCGCCCGGCGCCTCGCGCCATTGCGGTGAGCCGTCGACGTACAGCGGCAGCGAGACGGCCACGTGTTGTGTCAGATCATGCCCGTTCGTATGCAGCCCGATCTCGATTCGGTCGGGCAGGTGTGCGCTCGCGGCATCCGCGAACACGTGCCTGTTGCTCACCAGGAATAGCCTCGTTCCGCTTCGAAAGAAGAATCCGCTCGCGCCGGTGAGCACGCACGATCCGGCAAACGTCGTGATTCGCGTGGTGGTGAGCAGGAGAGCGTCGGCCACGTCGCGTGCCGGCGCCGGTATGTCGTGCCGACGTTCGGGTTGGAGCAACGCGCGGATGCTTGCGACATGGCGCTCGAAGGTCGCCAGCACGACGTCGGAGATGTCCGCGTGCAGCATCACCGTGCGTGCGGCTTCGGCATGCGTCTCGAATGTCCCCAGCACGCTCGCGCGCGTCCGTTCATCGAGCGAATTGGCGATGGCGGGCACGAGGGCGTCGAGTGCGAGCAGGTCGCCTTTCAACTCGCAGATGCGCTCCGTGGCCTCTTGCAGGTTCTTCAAGGCAGACCTTCACGGCAGAAAGAAAAAAGGCGCGGACTCACCGCGCCTCCGTCGACGGATATCAGCGACTGGCCGACATCCGTGCTGCAACAGGCTTAGCTCACGTTGCGGATGTTCGAGGCCTGCGGGCCCTTCTGGCCTTGCGTCACCTCGAACTCGACGCGCTGGTTCTCGTTGAGCGTCTTGAAGCCGCCACCCTGGATCTCCTTGAAGTGCGCGAAGAGGTCCTTGCCGCCGTCATCGGGAGTGATGAAGCCGAAGCCCTTGCCATCGTTGAACCACTTCACGGTACCGGTTTGAGTCGTCATGTCGAATTCCTTTCGAAGTTGCCGGGCGCAACAGCGCACCCAGCGAAGAGACGCCAAGATAATCTTCAAGAGGGGATTCGACTCGACCGCCAGCAGAACGCTGGAGCGGGTGGAAAGACCTGAGATCAGACGGTCTTGCACATATCAGCCACTTCATCCTACTCGCAATGGCTTGCACCGCGACACTTTATTTTCTGCACTGGACAATGCGATCGTGACTTGTGCGAGCGGGCTGCACGCCATGAATTCAGCGGCGAACAGGGCGCGCCGGCGGCCTGGCGGCTTGCCTTTCGAGATGCCGGAACGTGATCCGTCCTTTCGTGAGATCGTACGGGGACAGTTCGAGCGAGACGCGGTCGCCCGCCAGGATGCGGATCCGGTGCTTGCGCATCTTTCCGCCGGTGTACGCGATGAGCGTGTGGCCGTTCTCCAGCGTGACGCGATAGCGCGAGTCCGGCAGCATCTCGTCGACGACGCCGTGCATTTCGATCAGTTCTTCCTTAGCCATGGACGGACTCCCAAGAAGGTGCCGATGCATTCGCATGGCTGGCGAGCCAGGCGCGGGCCTGGCCCTCGACGAAGACCGCCGCCTCGCGTAGGGTGTCGAAGGTGGGCGCGAAGCGGAAGATGCGGTCGCAGATCTGCGTTCCACGTCCGCTCTTGATTGAAAGTGATGCGCGGTAGCGTCCGTGGACGTCCGGCAGCGTGGACGGGGAGAAGGTGTACTTCCCGACTTGATAAGGGGTATTGATTCAGGACTTTCGAGGGAACGTCGCTGCCAGCGAGCGACGGCCAGGGGAAGCGCGCAGGCTGCGCGCGAGCAGATGAGCTCGTTCCGGCAAAGGGCTCGCAGGGTCTTTCGCTGCGGCCGTCGGCAACCAGGACACGCGGATCGCTGGCGCAATCGGAAGGGTCTGGCGAGGGAGGGAGATCAACTCAGGATCTCAAGGCAAACCTCGCTGTCGCCTGGGAGCAGGCACACGGACAGGTTTGCAGAAGAGAACGCAAGTCTACCACGCGAGGGCGGCAAGGCCTGATGTCTGGCCAAGCTGCTCTGCAAGCTCGACCATGAAACCTTCGATGGCGAACGTGGCGCGCAGAGACTCGTCGCCTCAATTCGAAAATGCAGCCCTGATCTCCGGCAGCAGCCGCTGCGCGAGCGGCGTCAGGCGGCGTTCGACCGCCGTGAGCAAGGCGATCTTGCGTCGAAGCGGCTTGCCGCGCAACGCCACGGCAATCACGCCGACCGGGGCGGATCTCAAGGCCATGGCAGGAACCAGCGCGCAGCCCAGCCCGGCCGCCACCATTCCGATCAAGGCCCCAACGTGGGCGGCCTCATGGGCAATGTGGAGCGGGACGCCCGCTTGTGCGAGCTGCTGGTCCAGGAGCGCCCGATTGCCACTGCTGGCGGCCAGGGACAGGACGGGTTCGCCGCCTAGTTCGTCCAGCCGAACGGCTCGCCGATTGGCCCAGCGATGACCATCAGGCAGCGCCAGGAGATACGGATCCTCGCCGAGCAGTTCGGAATGCAGTCCCTGGATTGCCTCGTTGTGGAAGCCGATCCCGACATCGGCCTGCCCGCCAAGCACGGCCAGCGCCGTGGCCTGAAGCGACCCGTCGAGCAGGCGCACGCGGATGCCGGGGTAGCGTCGCGTCAAGCGGGACAGCGCTTGCGGGACGAAGCCGCAGGCCGCAGACGGAACCGCTGCCACGGTGAGGCGCCCCGAGTGCCCGGACGACAACTCGGTCACCCCGAGGATCGCGTCGTCCAGATCCTCCAGCACCGAGCGCACGCGTTCGACGAACGCCTCTCCCACCACGCTCAGGCGCACGGAGCGTGACGTGCGCTCCAGGAGACGGGCGCCCACGCGCTCTTCCAGCCGCTCGATGCGCCGGCTCAAGGCGGGCGGCGACAAGTGCAGTTCGTCGGCCGCCTGCCGGAAGCTGCGCAGGTCGGCCACCGTGACGAAGGCACGCAGCTGGTCGAGATCGAGACCGTTGCTTTCCATGCATCGATCATAAGCAACGTTGCAATGGACGTCGACAGGCGCACGGCTGATGATGGATTGCATCGGAGACAAGGCACGCCCACGGGGCTGCTCAGAACATGCAATCAAGTCGCTGCACCGCCGCCGCGCGCTTCGCCTGCGCCCGCGTGGCCCTCTCATTCGGCCTGCTCGTCGCCTTCCAGGCCCAGGCGACGGATCTCGCCGTCGTGTCGTCCGGGGGCTTTGCCGAAGCCTTCAAGACGCTGGCGGCGCGCTACGAGGCCCAGGGGCCGGATCGGCACATCCAGCGCGCATTCGGCCCGTCGATGGGAACGACGCCAGGCGCCGTGCCTGTACGTCTGGCCCGCGGCGAGACGCTGGACGTCGTCATCATGGTCGAGCCTTCGCTCGACGGCTTGATGGCGCAGGGCCGCCTTCTGCCGGGCAGCAAGGTCAGGCTGGCGCTGTCCAAGATCGCGTGCGCCGTCCCTGCGGGCGCGTCCCGACCGTCGCTCGAGACGGAGGCGGACGTGCGGCGTGCCTTCGTGGCCGCGTCCCCGGTGGCGTGGTCCGACAGCGCGAGCGGCACGTACATCCAGAACGAGCTCCTGCGGCACCTGGGCATCGAAGAGGAGATGCGCGGCAAGGGACGCCAGATCCCGGCTACGCCGGTTGGCGAGATCCTGGCCCGGCACGAGGCATCGTTCGGTTGCCAGCAGCGCAGCGAGCTCCAGCCGGTGCCGGGCATCGACATCGTGGGAGACCTGCCCGACTCGCTGCAGCGCACCACGCCTTACGCTGCCGCCGTGGTGGCCACCAGCCAGCACGCGCCGGACGCACGCGCCTTCATCGCCTTCATCGTCGATGCGGCCAATCGTCCGGTCATCCGCGCAACGGGCCTCGAACCCGCCTCTCCTTGATCCACGTGCCCTCGGCCACGGCCGTGGGTCTCTCGAACGCTGCCAGGAGTCACCATGGCCGAGCCTTCCCGCCCCTCCAAGATCGGTGCAGTCATCCGCGTCACGAGCGGCAACTTCATCGAGATGTACGACTTCTTCCTGTTCGGCTTCTACGCCAACGCGATCTCGAAAGCCTTCTTTCCGGCCGCCAACGAGTACGCCTCGCTGATGCTGACGTTCGCATCCTTCGGGGCGGGCTTCCTGATGCGACCGGTCGGTGCCGTGGTGCTCGGCGCCTACGTCGACCGCGTCGGCAGGCGCCGCGGCCTGCTTCTGACGCTGGCGATCATGGCGGCGGGCACCGCGCTGGTGGCCTTCGTTCCGGGATACGCGACGCTCGGCCTCCTGGCGCCGTTGCTGGTGCTCGTGGGACGCCTGCTGCAGGGCTTGTCGGCCGGCGTGGAACTGGGCGGCGTGTCGGTGTACCTGTCGGAGATCGCCTCGCCCGGGCGCCGCGGGTTCTTCGTCAGCTGGCAGTCGGCGAGCCAGCAACTGGCCATCGTGGTCTCGGCGCTGCTGGGCTACGGCCTGAATGCGTGGCTCGACAAGCCGGTGCTGGACACCTGGGGCTGGCGCATCCCGTTCTTCATCGGCTGCCTGATCGTGCCGGTCATCTTCGTGATCCGCCGCCAACTGCAGGAGACCGAGGCGTTCCGGACCGCCAGGCACCACCCGACGTTCAAGCAGACACTGGAGGGCATCGCCACCCACTGGCGCACCATCGGCCTGGGCACGCTGCTGGTCATCATGACCACGGTCTCGTTCTACCTCATCACCGTCTACACGCCCACCTTCGGCAAGGCAGTGCTGAAACTGTCGACCCGCGACAGCCTGCTCGTGACGCTGGCCGTCGGCGTCTCGAACCTGGTCTGGTTGCCCGTCATGGGGGCGTTGTCGGACCGCATTGGCCGCTGGCCCATCATGCTGGCGGCGACCGCCCTCACCGCCGTGACGGCCTATCCGGCGATGCTCTGGCTGGTCGACGCGCCCGGGCTCGGGCGCATGGTGGCCGTGGAACTCTGGCTGTCCTTCCTCTACGCGAGCTACAACGGCGCGACCATCGTCGCCCTGACGGAAGTCGTGCCCGGGCGCATCCGGACCGCGGGCTTCTCGCTGGCCTACAGCGTGGCCACCGCGCTCTTCGGTGGCTTCACGCCCATGGTCTGCACCTGGCTCATCGAAGAGACCGGGAATCGTGCCGCTCCGGGCTTGTGGATGACCGTTGCGGCATTGGCCAGCCTGGTCGCGACCATCCTGGTCTACGACCTGCGGCCTGGTCATCGGCCGCGCGCCGTGGCGGCGCCCTGAGACGCGTCCGCAGGCACCTACGCTGACGCGGCCGTTGACGAACTCGGCATCGGTCCGCGGCGGCCCGCCCGGGATCGCCTGCAGCCGGTCGACGCCGCCCGGCTCGCCGTGCATGCCGATCTCCTGGATGCCCCAGTGGGGCGCCGTTGACGGCGGCGACGGCATCCCGGCACGAGTGCGTTTGCGCGCAATCGGCCACCGAACTAAATTGCGGGCTTGGCGAATTCACACCGCAGACGATGAAGGACGTCTGCCGGAACGGATGGAGGACAAATTGGCCACGGTCGACCTGATTTTTCCGGGGGCCACGCCCGAACAGCTGATCCGCGGACTGACGGCAGCCGGTGAGGTGCTGCGCGAAGCGCCCTTCACCATCGAGCAATTGGAAGTCGCGTGGCATCTGCGAGGCGCCGGCTTCGAATGGCCCCCGGACGATTGGCGGTCGCGGGCGACCCATGTCTGCGAGCGGGCGCAGGCGGCCGCCTTCGCGGCGTGCTCGCCATCTCCTCCACCGCCCGGCTCCGCCTTGCTCATCAAGATCGGCGCGCCTCTGGATTGACGCAGCCGGTGAACGCCAGCGAGCCGGCGGGTCGGTGCGGCAGGCGCGGTTCCGGACAATCGGCCGCCCCCGGATCTTGAAACGGAACTCGCGACCCCTAGATCGCGTCTGACGCAGATCAACGACGGTTCAGATGAGGACCTGAATCATGACCAAGACCACCACGGTGCCCTGCCCCGTCTTGCGCCCGCCGACGACGCCGGAACGCGATCATGCATATTTCCTCGCGCGCGAGCTGTTCCGGCGTGCCCATCCGGTTCCTGGAATTCGTACATTGCCGCCCCGGGGTTCTGCTTGCGCGTCGCACAAGTCAGCATCATCGACCACAAGGGCGCGAATGCGGTACGACCGCCTGGGCCGTCGCGCAAAGAGCTAGCGCGCGCGAGCCTTGGGATCAGGGTTTTCACTGACTCCAGGGAACTTGAAACCGCCTCTGCGGAACATAGTTTCCGGTTCTCAGCACCACGCCAACCAACGATTCGGAAAAGGACTGAATCATGGCCACACCCTCGTCAAATTCTCGCGGCGGCCACCTGTCCGCGCATCCGGCACCGCGCCCTCGCGCGTCGATGAGCGCGACGCAGTTGCAGGCCTACTTCGTGGCTCGAGAGACGCTTCGGCGTCTGAAGCCCTCGACGACCCCTTGCGTCGCCAGGGGCGTGGCGATCGGCGGCTCCCCTCCGCCGGCGGGCTGAACCCGATCCCGGCTACGAATTCGTGAAGCACTTTCGAGTGCTCGCGTCCAATCGCGTCCGCCATCGCGGCCGGAGGGCCGCTGGCGGGCGCAAGCGGCGATGCCCCGCATTGGCATCCCCCCTCGACTCGGAGGTCCAACATGCTCGAAACGATGTTCTACCGCCCTCAAGGGCTCTTCGACCAGCTCAGCAGCCTTCACCAGGCCCTGACCCGGTCACTGGCCGCAGACGGCCTGCCCGACGCGATTCGTTCGGTCGGTGCCGGCAGCTACCCCGGGGTCAACGTCGGCCGGACGGCCAAGACCGTGGAGGTCTACGCGTTCGCGCCCGGCCTCGACGCCGCCTCCATCGACGTGACCGTCGAGCGCGGCGTGCTCAAGATCTCCGGCGAGCGCCGCGCTGCCGAGCAAGGCAAGGATGCGAAGGTGCAGGCCTATGCCGCCGAACGCCCGGTGGGCCGCTTCTCGCGGGGGCTGTCCCTGCCCGACGACGTCGACACGTCCAAGGTGGAAGCGAAGTACCGCGACGGCGTCCTTCAGGTCAGCATCGGCCTGCTGGAGTCGGCCCAGCCGCAGCGCATCAAGGTGCAGTGACCCTCGACCCTCAACGACCAGGAAAGGAAACGTCATGTCCAAGACCGACCTGGCCACGACCCAACGTGGCCGTTCCGAGGTATCTGAAAGCGACTCCGGCCGCAACGACGCCGGTTCGCAGCACGCGGCCGTTCCCGCCGTGGACATCTTCGAGGATGCCGGCGGCATCACGCTGCTGGCCGACATGCCCGGCGTGGCCCGCGACAACCTCGATGTGCGCCTCGACGGCGATTCCCTCGCCATCGAAGGCAAGGTCAGCATCACGATGCCCGACGGCATGCGGGCGCTGTGGGCCGAGGTGAACGTGCCCCGCTTCCGTCGCACGTTCACGCTCAGCCGCGAGCTCGACGCCAGCCGCATCGAGGCCAACCTCAAGGACGGCGTGCTCTCGCTGCGCATCCCGAAGCAGGCGCACGCCCAGCCGCGGCGCATCGCCGTGCAGACGGGCTGAGCACGCGAAGGAGGCATGCCATGCACGCCGAATGCTTTCGCGTCAAGGTTCCCGCCTGCAGCGGCCTGGCCGGCTTCACCGCGGGCGGCCAACGTGTCTCGGTCATGCCGGGCGAGTACGTTGTCCACCGGGTCAAGCCCAAGGTGCCGGTCGGCGGCATCGCGGAAGCCCTGCGCTTTCTCGGTGCGGACCCACACGGGCGCGATGTTCACGTCCCCGTGGAGCGTGGCGTCGACGTCCGTGCTGTACTGAAAGACGCCGAAGCACTGCCGAACTGAAGGCCGGCGCCCTTCGGCGCCGACCTTCATCCGTGCTCGCTTGCCTGCCGCGGCCTCGCTGCGCCTGGCTCCTACCGAATGGAATGGTCATGTCCCGGGGGCGTCGACCATCGCACGCTGTGAAATCCGGCCGGGCCCTGTCAACCCGCCGAGCGCATGCTCCGTCTTCCTGTCGTCTCGCCTTCACCTCTCGTGCCATGACCAGCCGCTCATTTCATCGCGAGCCGCCGGCTCGCTACGCGCCTGACCGCCGTGCGCTCCTGAGGGAGTCCGGCATCCAGATCGACGACGTCGTCTCCGTCATCGACTCGCGGGGAGGCGCCGCGTATCCCGGATCCGTCGAGATGGGCCTGGCCAATCGCTTCCCTCATGTCGACGAGGCCACGCGACAGCGCGCGGTGGCACGGGCCCTTGCCAACCGAGCCATCATCATGACGGCACGTGGCGTGCTCGAACCGCGAAGAGGCCAGGACGCCTGAGCTTGCAGGCGGCCCTTGGGCATTGGCCCTGTCCTGGAGACCCGTGCAAGACAAATCCCCGGATGCGTCCCATGATCTTCGACGTCATTCAGCAGCAACTGGACGCCTTGCGAAGGCCACTGACGGCCGTCGTGCTCAGCACGCTGCCGCGCAAGGACTCGCCGGTGCTCCTTCTGCTCCATTGGCATGGCTTCGCGCCGGAGAGCGCCCGGCCTGCGTCGTCCCGCGCGGCGTCGTCTCCGCTGCCCAGTTCCGCGCTTCAGTTGAGCCCCAGGTGGCGCCAGCTCGAGGAACTCGACCGCGACATGCTCGACGCCGCATGGCAACTGGGCGCGTGGAATCTGATTCGGGAAGAGCGTCGCGGGTGCGACGCGGCAGGCGCGAGTCCGCGTGAGGCGGTCGCATGTCGCCAGGCTTTCGGCGACAACCCCTTCGATCCGGACGACGACTCGCATCTCGTCGCGCAAGCGCCCGACCGGGGCGAGATGGTGTCCGTCGCGGCGCGACTGGGGTACGTCAGCTGGACCTTCAGACCGGTTGCGCAAGGCCTGTGGCGCGACGCCGGCGCTGACGACAGCCTGCGGGCCGATGGCCGCCGGCAGCCTCCGTGTCCCGTGGCGCCCCAGGCCCCGGTCGGGACGCGCCTCGTTCGCAAGACCTACCAGCTCGGGCACATCGATCGAATCGTGCTCCCTTGAGGAGACTACTTCGATGAATGAAGCGAGGTTCAGCCACTGTCTTGGAGGCCTTGAAATCATCTTCGTCGCCTCTATGTCGCTGATCGGTTGAACCGGACGTGGGGCCGCGCCTGGCCACCGGTCGACCGATTCTTTGTCAATCATCTGCCATCTGAAAGGAGACCTCATGCAAATTCGTCCCCTCTACGACCGGATCATTGTCAAGCGCATCGATCCGCTGCGTCAGACCGCCTCGGGAATCGTCATTCCCGATACTGCGGCCGAGAAGCCCGAACAGGGCGAGGTCATCGCCGTCGGCAACGGGCGCCTGCTGCAGGACGGTTCCGTCCGGGCGTTGCAACTGCAGCCCGGCGAGCGCGTCCTGTTCGGCAAGTACGCGGGCCAGACGGTCAAGCTCGACGACCAGGAACTGCTGGTGCTGCGCGAGGAAGATGTTCTCGGCGTCATCGAAGCCAGCACCGCCGCGCCGGTGTTGAAGGCCGCCTGATCGCGGCCGCCTATCCCTCAACTTCAAAGGAGATTCAAGGAGTAAGCCATGGCTGCCAAGGAAGTTCAATTCCGTGACGAAGCCCGTGCCCGCATCGTGAAGGGCGTCAACATCCTCGCCGAGGCCGTCAAGGTCACGCTCGGCCCCAAAGGACGCAACGTGGTCCTCGAGCGCAGCTTCGGCGCGCCCGTGATCACCAAGGACGGGGTATCGGTCGCCAAGGAGATCGAGCTGCGCGACAAGCTCGAGAACATGGGCGCCCAGATGCTCAAGCAAGTCGCCTCCAGGACAGGCGATGTCGCCGGCGACGGCACCACCACCGCCACGGTGCTCGCGCAGGCCATCGTCAACGAAGGCATGAAGCTGGTGGCGACCGGCCTGAACCCGATGGACCTCAAGCGCGGCATCGACAGGGCGTGCGAGACGGTGGTGGCCCAGCTCAAGGCGCTGTCCAGGCCGTGCTCCACGAGCAAGGAGATCGCCCAGGTGGGCGCCCTGTCCGCCAACTCCGACCACGCCATCGGCGACCTCATCGCCAAGGCCATGGACAAGGTCGGCCAGCAAGGCGTGATCACGGTCGAGGACGGCAAGTCGCTGGAGAGCGAGCTCGACGTGGTCGAGGGCATGCAGTTCGACCGCGGCTACCTGTCGCCCTACTTCATCAACAACCCCGAGAAGCAGACGGCGGTGCTCGACGACCCCGCCATCCTGCTGTGCGACAAGAAGATCTCGAACATCCGCGAACTGCTGCCGGTGCTCGAGGAGGTCGCCAAGGCGGGCCGTCCCCTGCTCATCGTCGCCGAGGAGGTCGAAGGCGAGGCGCTGGCGACGCTGGTGGTCAACAGCATGCGCGGCATCCTCAAGGTGGCGGCCGTCAAGGCGCCCGGCTTCGGCGATCGCCGCAAGGCCATGCTGCAGGACATCGCCGTGCTCACGGGGGGCACCGTCATCGCCGAGGAAGTCGGCAAGCAACTGGACAAGGCCACGCTGGCCGACCTCGGCCGTGCCCGCCGGGTCGACATCCACAAGGACGCCACGACGATCATCGACGGCGGTGGCGACGCCGCGCAGATCGCCGCGCGGCGCAAGACGATCAGCGCCGAGATCGAGAACGCCACCTCCGACTACGACCGCGAGAAGCTGCAGGAGCGCCTGGCCAAGCTCTCGGGGGGCGTGGCCGTGATCCGGGTCGGCGCCGCGACCGAAGTCGAGATGAAGGAGAAGAAGGATCGCGTCGACGACGCCCTGCATGCGACGCGTGCGGCGGTCGAGGAAGGGATCGTCCCGGGCGGCGGCGTCGCGCTGCTGCGCGCGCGTCGATCGCTCGATTCGCTGCGCGGCGCGAATGCCGACCAGGATGCGGGCATCGGCATCGTCCGCCGTGCGCTCGAAGCGCCGCTGCGGGCGATCAGCACGAATGCCGGGGACGAGGCCTCGGTCGTGGTCGATCGCGTGCTGCGGGGCGAAGGCAGCCATGGCTACAACGCCGCCACGGGCGAATACGGCGACCTGCTGGCGATGGGCGTGATCGACCCGACCAAGGTCACCCGCACGGCGCTGCAGAATGCCGTGTCGGTGGCGGGGCTGATCCTCACCACCGACGCCACGGTGGCCGAGCAGCCCAAGGAGACCAAGTCGTCGAATGCGCCCACCGAGGCTGACTTCTGAACTCGGGCATCTGCCATCTTGCGGCGCCTGAGGCTGCAAGATGGCAGGATCGACAAGACCGTTCCCCGGTCACCATGGCCGGCGCAGCCGTTCGTGCGCCTTCAGACGTGGACCGGCGCTCGGTTCAGACAAGCCTTGAGCTGCCTCACATGTGACGAGGTAGCGGCAATGCGACTCGAATCATTCGGAGCGCTGTCCACTCGCTTGCATCGAACAGCGAATCGCAGGCTGTTCGTTCCCGTCATTCGATAGGATGTCGGGCGTCGGACCTTGCTCGCATTGCAATTGCCACGAACATACGCCATACCACGCCGGAGCCTTTTCCAACCTGTGATGCAGCCTGACGGCCAAGGCGGGTGCAGTCCCTGGTTGATGAACGGCCACGTCCCGGTCGTCGCCTCAACTCGGCCAACCTCCAGGTGCAGAGTCCGGCCTTCAATCTGCGACGATCTCGCGCTGCCTGGCGTGGATCCCGTTGTCTCACGACATGCAACTCGGACACTCAATCGAACACCATGGACGCTGCCATACCGCGGAACCTTGCTCGGACGGCGCCGCCGAAGGCGATGACCCCAACCAGCGTGTCGCTGGTACTGGGCAGCGGCGGCGCACGCGGCCTGGCGCACATCGGGGTGATCCAGTGGTTGCTTGAGAACGGGTATGACATCCGCGCCATCTCCGGATCGTCGATGGGCGCGCTGGTGGGCGGCATCTTTGCTGCCGGCAAGCTGGACGTCTACGCCGACTGGGTCCGGGCGCTCGAGCGCCGGCACGTGCTCAGACTGCTGGATCCCACCATCGGCCGGCCCGGCATCTTCAAGGGCGAACGCATCATCAGCGTGCTGCGCGAGCTGATCGGCCACTTCGACATCGAACAGTTGCCGATCTCGTACACCGCGGTCGCAACTGATCTTGAATCGGGTGACGAGATCTGGCTTCGACACGGCGACCTGTTCGACGCCATCCGCGCCTCCATGGCCACGCCCCTGGTGTTCACCCCCTTCAAGCACGGCGAGCGGTGGCTGATCGACGGAGCGGTCGTCAACCCCGTGCCGATCGGCCCCACCCTGGACGATTCGACCGACCTGACCATTGCCGTGGACCTGAGCGGTCCGGCAGAAGTTCGGCCGCCGGCTCCATCGGACACATCCTTGCCCGGCAACAACGGCTACCGCCGACGCATCCTCAGTTTTCTCGACAGCGTGCGGCCCGCCAAGGCCGTCAAGGAGCCCTCGCGCGGGATGATGAACGTCGCGATGGTCTCGATGCAAGCGATGCAGGACACCATCGCCGGACTTCGCATGTCGGCCTACTCGCCCGACGCGCTGATCGAGATACCCAGAAATGCCTGTGGCTTCTTCGAGTTCTGGAAGGCAGAGGAGCTCATTGCGCTGGGACGCGAGCGTGCTTCGCAAGCATTCCACCAGCAAAGAGCAGCATCGACTGAAGGGGCATCTTGAGCGCCGCCCGAGGCAGCAGACGGCGCGGCTCGAGCGTTGACTGGGCTAACGACGACATGCTGAGCACGCTACGAACTCGTTTGCCATCCTGCTCGTCGCCGCGGCGCCGTTCGCGGTCGTGCGACAAGGACGCGCTCGTGCCGATCGCCAAGCGCGCGACGCAGATCGGCGTGCTGCTCGAACAGCACGAGATCGCGCTGGCGGTCGGTCGATTCACCGAGACCCTGCAACACGACCGGTTCGACTTCTCGCCCTTGTCGGACGAACCCATGCGCATCGTCGTCCGGATGGGCCATGCCCTGGCGCGTCGGGCGCGCGCCAGGTCCGGCCTCGGCGCGGGGCGGGGGGACGCGTGACCGCGCCGTCCGACCTGCGCCTGCCGTCGATGGACGGACTGCGCGCGTTCGAGGCTGCCGCGCGGCTGGGCACCTTCGAGCGGGCGGCCGACGAGCTCGCCGTCACGGCCAGCGCCATCGGCAAGCGCATCGCGGCGATCGAGGACATGATCGGCGCGCCGGTCTTCGTGCGGGCGGGCCGATCGCTGTCGCTGACCGCGAACGGCCGCGAGTACCTCGAGCAGGTGCGCAGCGCGCTGGCGCTGCTCAGCGCGATGCCCCAGCACCGGCGCCGCGAGGCGGGCCGCGAGCGCCTGCGCGTCATCGCGCCGCCGACCTTCGCGCGCCAGGTCGTCGTACCCGAGCTGGCGTCCTTCATCGCGAGCCATGCCTGGGTCGACCTCGAGTTCGCCCTGTCGGTGCCGTATGTCGGGGAGCCGGGGGCCGACGCCGACCTGGAGATCTGCCACGGCGACGCGAAGGTGCTCGGCGGCCGCGTGTTGATGGAGGACGTCCTGATGCCGATGGCCGCGCCGGCGTTGCTCGAGCGGCATGCTGCCCTGCGCCGGCCCTCCGACCTGCGCAAGCTGCCGCTGCTGCGCACGCCCATCGATCCGTGGGCACCGTGGCTGCACGCCGCGGGCCTGGACTGGCCCGAACCCGACGCGGGCCCGAAGCTCGTGGACCTCGGCCTGGTGCTGGAAGCGGCCGCGGCCGGTCTCGGGGTCGCCCTCGCGCGGCCGTCCCTGGCGCGCAGCTGGTTGAGCTCGGGCTCCTTGCGCAGGCTGTTCGAGGTGTCCGTGCCGGCCGCGAGCCACTACCAGTTGCTGCCGCACGCCGCCAGCCCCGCCTCGGATGCGTTCGCGCAATGGCTGGCCGGCGCGTGCGAGCGCGCGGCGCGTGCCGGACTGGCGTTCGTTTCCGGCCAGGCCTGAAATTTCTTCCGGCCGCGCGCGACGCGGCCGTCCTAGCATGGCGACGTTCCAATCGCTCCAGGAGACGCGCGCCATGCCCGTGATCACGACCATCGAGGACCTGCGGGTGCTCGCCGAGAAGCGCGTGCCGCGCATGTTCTACGACTACGCCGACTCCGGGTCGTGGACCGAATCGACCTACCGCGCCAACGAGAGCGACTTCGCGCGCCTCCTGCTGCGCCAGCGCGTGGCGGTCGACATGGACAACCGCACGACCGCGACGACGATGGCCGGACAAGCCGTCAAGATGCCCGTCGCCATCGCGCCCGTGGGCCTGACCGGCATGCAGCACGCCGACGGCGAGATCCACGCGGCGCGGGCCGCGGAGAAGTTCGGCATTCCCTTCACGCTCTCGACGATGAGCATCTGCTCGATCGAGGACATCGCCCAGAACACGCAGTCGCCGTTCTGGTTCCAGCTCTACATGATGCGCGACCGCGACGCCATGAAGCGCATGATCGGCCGCGCGAAGGCCGTCCGCTGCAGCGCGCTCGTCCTGACGCTGGACCTGCAGGTCATCGGCCAGCGCCACAAGGACCTCAAGAACGGCCTGACCGCGCCGCCGCGGCCGACGCTGCGCAACCTGGCCAACCTCGCGACCAAGCCGCGCTGGTGCCTGGGCATGCTGGGCACGCAGCGCCGCACCTTCCGCAACCTGGTCGGGCACGTCCAGGGCGTCAGCGACATGCGCTCGCTGTCCGCCTGGACGAACGAGCAGTTCGACCCGCGCCTGGCGTGGCCGGACGTCGCCTGGGTCAAGGAACAGTGGGGCGGCAAGCTGATCCTCAAGGGCATCATGGATCCGGAGGACGCGCGACTGGCCGTCGCGGCCGGTGCCGACGCGATCGTCGTCAGCAACCACGGCGGGCGACAGCTCGATGGCGCGCCGTCCAGCATCGCGGCGCTGCCGGCGATCGTCGAGGCGGTCGGGGATCGGTGCGAGGTCTGGATGGACGGTGGCATCCGCTCCGGCCAGGACGTGCTCAAGGCCTGGGCCCTGGGCGCGCGCGGCACGATGATCGGCCGCGCGATGGTCTACGGGCTGGGCGCGTTGGGCGAGGCCGGCGTGACCAAGGCGCTGCAGATCCTGCACAAGGAACTCGACATCACGATGGCGTTCTGCGGCCACCGGAACATCCGCGACGTCGATGCGAGCATCCTCGTGCCGGCAAGCGGCTCGGCGCAGCCGTCGCGACGCGCCGGGAGCGATGCACGGCCTGAGGCGGTGAGCCATTCGCCGAGCCGGCGCGACGCATTGCGGGAAGCGATTTCCCGATAGCGAAGCACCTTCGCCATGGCGCGCCGCCACGCTGTGCACAATGTGCGCGGGCGTCGGTCGAGGGATCACGGTCGTCGCCCGCGCAGCGATCGCCCCCAGCCTCTCCCGCCGAAGGACCCAAGCTTGATTGTCGATCCGTGGTTCTATGCCACTGCGGTGCCGGCGGTGCTCCTGATGGGCCTGAGCAAGAGCGGCTTCGCGACCGGACTGGGGGCGTTCGCCACGCCGCTGATGGCGCTGACGATGCCGGTGCCCCAGGCGGCGGCGATCATGCTGCCGCTTCTCCTCGTCATGGACTGCGTCGGGATCCAGCAGCTCTGGAAGGAGCGCGACAGGGCCCTGGTGCGGTTTCTGGTGCCGGCCGGACTGCTCGGCACGTTGGTCGGCACGCTGTCGTTTCGGCTGCTCCCGGGGCACGTGGTCGCCGGCGTCGTCGGCGCCATCACGTTGGCCTTCGTGGCTCAGCGCCTGTGGCTGCAACGTCACCGGCCGACCCACGTCGCCCCCAGGCCGGTCGGCTTCGCGCTGGGCATCGTTTCGGGCTTCACGAGCTTCGTCGCCCACGCAGGTGGGCCGCCGATCGCGGCTTATCTGCTGCCCATGGGACTCAGTCCGATCCGCTTCACGGCCACGACGGCGGTCTTCTTCGGCGTGGTCAATCTCTCCAAGTGGATCCCCTACGCCTACCTGGGCCTGATCGACAGTTCGAACCTGACGACCTCGCTGGTGCTGCTGCCACTGGCGCCCCTCGGCGTTGGGGTCGGCATCCGCGTCGCGCGGGTCATGTCGCCGACATGGTTCTACCGCCTGGCGTATGGCGGCATGGTCCTGACGGGTCTGAAGTTGCTTTGGGACGGATTCAAGTCGTCGTAGTCGAACGGCCATGACGAAACGGCTGGTCGCGGTCGAGCGCCTGATTCGTACAGTCAGTTCTTCCTTGGCGCCTTCACCGCGCGCCTGGTCGTCTTGCGAGCCGGCCTTGCCGGAGCCTCGGGCCTGCCGTCGGACGGCGCTGCGGGAAAGACGTTCGTCCCCAGGTCGAGCCAAGGCGGGTTCTGCGCGTACATCTCCGCGATCAGCTGCTTGATGGCCGGGATGTACCAGGAGTCGTCGTTGAGCCGGTGGCTCAGGATGATCGGCGAGGTCGCCTGTTCGTCGCTGATGAGCCGATAGACCAGATCCGAACGCACCCGCGAGGCGGTCGGCACGATGCAGACGCCCATCTCCGCGGCCACCAGGCCCAGTGCCGCCTGCAGCTCGCGGACTTCGTGCACTTCCGCCAGAGGCACCGCCTGGTCGTGGAGCAGGCCGAGGACGTGGTCCGCGAAGCTCGGGCGAGGCTCCTTCGGATAGACGAGCAGGCGTTGGTGCGCGATCTCCTTGAGGCTGATCGGGCCCTTGCTGGCGGCCAGCGGCGAATCGGGCAGGACGGCCAGCGCCAGCCGTTCCTCGCGCAGCACGGTGCGCGCGACCGAGGTGTCGCGGCTTCGGATGCGGCCGAAGCCCAGGTCGATCCGGCCGGCCTTGAGCTCGTTGATCTGCTGGACCGAGTTCAGGTCCACGAGCTGGATGTCGGTGTCGGGGTAGCGCTGGCGGAAGGCGCGGACCAGCATCGGGAGCCCGCCATACAGGGTCGACGCCACGTAGGCGACCGTGATGGACTGCCGTTGATGGCGACCCACCTGGCGGGCCGTGGTCTTCATCTGCTCGACCCGCTGCAGCACCTGCAGCGAGTGCTCGTAGAACTGGCGACCGGCCTCCGTCAGGCGCACGGGCCGGGTGTTGCGCTGGATCAGCTGCACGCCCAGTTCCTCCTCGAGCTGCTGGATCTGGCGACTCAGCGGCGGCTGCGCGATGTGCATCTGCTCGGCGGCCCGCGTGAAGTTCCGGGTGGTGGCCACCGCCACGAAGTAGCGCAGTTGACGGAGGTCCATAGGGAAAACCATGTATCCAAGTTGTTTTGAATCTTAAGTCATTGAATGACAAGGTTCAAACGACCAAGAATACCTGGAAGGTATCGCACCAGATGAATTCGGTGTTGGATCTGGAGGGGGGTGACGCCGTCCAATGAAGCCATGCAAGCACAGATCCGCCAACACCCTGCCGCCGGCGCCACTGCGCCTTCCGCCGTCATCGAGGCGGTCGAGACGATGCTGGTCGACCTGCCGACCATCCGTCCCCACAAGTTGTCCATGACGACGATGAGCGGCCAGACCCTGATGCTCGTGCGCGTGCGCTGCTCGGACGGCACGGTGGGCGTCGGCGAAGGTACGACCATCGGCGGCCTGGCCTACGGCGCCGAGTCGCCGGAGGGCATGAAGCTCGCGATCGACACCTATTTCGCGCCGCAGATGCTGGGGGCGGACGCCAATCGGGTGCCGACGCTGATGGCCCACCTGGGCAAGGGCATCCGCGACAACCGGTTCGCCAAGTGCGCCGTCGAGACGGCACTGTTCGACGCCCTCGGTCACCGCACGGGGCTCCCGGTCTCGGAGCTGCTGGGCGGGCGCCTGCGCGACCGGCTTCCCGTGGCCTGGACGCTGGCCTCCGGCGACACCGGCCGCGACATCGAAGAGGCCCAGCAGATGCTGCAGGGCCGCCGCCACCAGATCTTCAAGCTCAAGATCGGGCGCCGGTCCGTGCGTGAGGACGTGGCCCACGTCGCTGCCGTCAAGAAGGCACTCGGCGCGCACGCGTCCGTGCGCGTGGACGTGAACATGGCCTGGACCGAGCTGCAGGCGCAGCGCGGGCTGGCGGGCCTGGTGGACGCGGGCTGCGAGCTGGTCGAACAGCCGGTGGCGAGCGTCGATGCGCTGGCGCGGCTCAAGGGCCGGTTCCCGATCGCCGTCATGGCCGACGAATCGCTCACGGGGCCCGCCACCGCCTTCGCCCTGGCGCGCGCCGCGGGTGCCGACGTGTTCGCCATCAAGACCGAACAGTCCGGCGGCCTGCAGGCTGCACAGCAGGTGGCGGCCATCGCCGATGCCGCCCAGATCGAGCTGTATGGCGGAACCATGCTGGAAGGCGCGGTCGGCACCATCGCCTCGGCGCACGCGTTCGCCACCTTCCGTGACCTGCAGTGGGGCACCGAACTCTTCGGCCCGCTGTTGCTGACCGAGGAGATCCTCGCCCAGCCGCTGGACTACAGCGACTTCCACCTGACGATTCCCAAGACCGCCGGGCTGGGCATCCAGCTCGACGAAGACCGCGTCCGGCACTTCCGCCGGGATCGACCCCGCGTGAGCGTCGGGCCGGCCGCGCCCAGGGCCGCCTGATCTCGAACACCTGCATCGCAACCGCAAACGCAAGGAGACAACCATGAACGTCCGCATCTACGACACCCCCGAAGTGCAGGATTTCCTGCGCCTGGCCAGCGGCCTGAACCAGGACGGCGGCAACCCGCGCGTCAAGGCGATCGTGCATCGCGTCCTGTCCGACCTGTTCAAGACCATCGAGGACCTGGACATCACCTCGGACGAATACTGGGCCGGCGTCGCCTACCTGAACCAGCTCGGCACGCGCGGCGAGGCCGGCCTGCTGTCGCCCGGGCTGGGCCTGGACCGCTACTTCGACATGCGCATGGACGCCGCCGACAAGGCGCTCGGCGTGGCCGACGGCACCCCGCGCACGATCGAGGGGCCGCTCTACGTGGCGGGCGCGCCCGTCGAGAAAGGCTTTGCGCGCCTGGACGACGGCAGCGACACGCAGGGCCACACGCTCATCATGCACGGCACCGTCGCCGGCGCCGACGGCAAGCCCGTTCCGGGCGCGACGGTGGAGGTATGGCACGCCAACACCAAGGGCTTCTATTCGCACTTCGATCCCACGGGCGAGCAGAAGCCGTTCAACATGCGCCGCACGATCGTCACCGACGCGCAGGGCCGCTACAAGTTCCGCAGCATCGTGCCGGTGGGCTACGGCTGCCCGCCCGATGGGCCGACGCAGGCGCTGCTCAACCAGCTGGGCCGCCATGGCAACCGGCCCGCGCACATCCACCTGTTCGTCAGCGCCCCGGGTCACCGCAAGCTGACCACGCAGATCAACATCGACGGCGACCCGCTGGTCCACGACGACTTCGCGTACGCGACACGCGACGGCCTGGTGCCGCCCGTGATCGAGCACACGGACGCGGCCAGCATCCGCGCCGCGGAGCTGGACGGCCCGTTCGCCGAGATCGTGTTCGACATCCGCCTCACGGCGCTGGTCGGCGGCGTCGACAACCAGGTCGTCGAACGCCCCCGCCTCGCGGCCTGAACGCCCAACCTCCGGGAGACCGCCATGCACACCACTGCCTCCGCCGGGAAGTACGGCGATGTCCAAGCCCTGCTGGACGACGCGCTGCAGGACGACAAGGACAACGGCGTCTATCGCTGCCGCCGCGACATCTTCACCGACCCCGAGCTGTTCGAGCTGGAGATGACGCACATCTTCGAAGGCAACTGGGTCTACCTCGCCCACGAGAGCCAGATCCCCGAGGTCAACGACTACTTCACCACGCACATCGGGCGCCAGCCCATCATCGTCACGCGCGGCAAGGACGGGCAGCTCAACGCGGTCGTCAACGCGTGCGCCCACCGCGGTGCCACGCTGTGCCGGCGCAAGCACGGCAACAAGGGCAGCTTCACGTGTCCCTTCCACGGCTGGACGTTCAGCAACAACGGCAAGCTGCTCAAGGTCAAGGACGAGAAGACCACCGAGTACCCGATCCAGTTCAACACGCACGGCTCGCACGACCTGAAGAAGGTGCCGCGCTTCGAGAGCTACAGGGGCTTCCTGTTCGGCAGCCTCAACGCGGACGTGGTGCCGCTGGCCGAGCACCTGGGCCAGACGACGGTGATCATCGACCAGATCGTCGACCAGGCGCCCGAGGGCCTGGAGGTGCTGCGCGGCAACTCCAGCTACACCTACGACGGCAACTGGAAGCTGCAGATGGAGAACGGCAGCGACGGCTACCACGTCAGCTCCGTGCACTGGAACTATTCGGCCACGATGGGCCGGCGCAAGGACGGCGGCACCAAGGCCGTCGACGCCAACGGCTGGAGCAAGAGCGTGGGCGGCGTCTACGGCTTCGAGAACGGGCACATCCTGCTGTGGACGCGCACAATGAACCCGGAGGTGCGGCCGGTCTACAGCCACCGCGAGGACCTGCAGGCGCGCTACGGCAAGGACCGGGCGGACGTCATCGTCGGCCAGACCCGCAACCTTTGCCTGTACCCGAACGTCTACCTGATGGACCAGTTCTCGACGCAGATCCGCGTCGCGCGCCCGATCAGCGTGGACAAGACCGAGATCACCATCTACTGCTTCGCGCCGAAGGGCGAGAGCGCCGCGGATCGCGCGCTGCGCATCCGGCAGTACGAGGACTTCTTCAACGTCTCGGGCATGGGCACCGCCGACGACCTGGAGGAGTTCCGCGCCTGCCAGACCGGCTATGCAGGCACCGCGTCGCAGTGGAACGACCTGAGCCGCGGCGCGCCGCAGTGGGTCGAGGGCCCGGACGAGAACGCCCGCAGGATGGGCGTCAACCCGCTGATCAGCGGCGGCCGCAGCGAGGACGAAGGCCTGTTCGTCTGCCAGCACGACTACTGGTCGCAGGCCCTGCGCAAGGCGGTGCGTCAGGAGCGCGAAGGAGCCGGGTCATGAACGCGCTCGCGCAAGCGGACATCGGCGCGGTGCGCGCATTCCTCTACCGCGAGGCACGCCACCTGGACGATCGCCAGTGGGAGGACTGGCTGGAGCTCTACGCCGCCGATGTCGACTACTGGATGCCGGCCTGGGACGACGACGACCAGCTGACCGAGGACCCGCAGAGCCAGATCTCGCTGATCTACTACCCGAGCCGCGACGGCCTGGAAGACCGCGTGTTCCGCATCAAGACCGAGCGCTCGAGCGCGTCGATGCCCGAGCCGCGCACCAGCCACATGATCGCCAACGTGGAAGTGCTGTCCGATCGCGGCGCCGAGCTGGACGTCCGCTACAACTTCCACACGCTCAGCCATCGCTACAAGGCGACCGACCACTACTTCGGCACCGCGTTCGTGACGCTGCGCAGGACGGGCGGCGACTACCTGATCGCGCGCAAGAAGATCGTCCTGAAGAACGACTACATCCGGCAGGTCATCGACATCTATCACATCTGATTGCAAGGACGACTCCGATGACCTACAGCATCGCCTTGAACTTCGAGGACGGGGTGACCCGCTTCATCGACTGCGGCCCCGCCGAGAAGGTGCTCGACGCCGCGTTCCGCCAACGCATCAACCTGCCGATGGACTGTTCCGACGGCGTCTGCGGCACCTGCAAGTGCCGCGCCGAGGGCGGCAGCTACGACCTGGGCGACGACTACATCGACGACGCGCTGACGCAGGACGAGGCCGCGCAGGGCCTGGTGCTGACGTGCCAGATGATCCCGCGCTCGGACTGCGTCATCGCCGTGCCCATGTCGTCGGGCGCCTGCAAGACGGGCAACAACGCGTTCGAGGCGACGGTCTCCCGCGTGACGCCGCTCGGCGACGCGGCCTGGGAGCTGGTGCTCGACCTGCCCGCCGGGGCGCCGGCCTTCCTGCCCGGCCAGTACGTCAACATCGACGTGCCGGGCACCGACCAGCATCGCGCCTACTCCTTCAGCTCGGCGCCGGGCGACTCGCGCGCCAGCTTCCTGATCAAGCGGGTGCCGGACGGCCTCATGAGCTCGTGGCTGGCGGGCGCCAGGGCGGGAGAGTCCCTGCGGCTGGCCGGACCGCTCGGGAGCTTCTACCTTCGCGCGGCCGACCGTCCGCTGCTGCTGCTGGCAGGTGGCACGGGACTCGCGCCGTTCCTGTCGATGCTGGAGGTGCTCGCGCGTCGCGACCCGTCCCAGCGTGTGCACCTGATCTACGGCGTCACGCGCGACCAGGACCTGGTGCTGCTTGAGCGGCTCGAGGACTTCGCGCAGCGGATGCCCGGATTCAGCTTCACCACCTGCGTCGCCGATCCCGCGAGCCGGCACGAGCGCCTCGGCTACGTCACGCAGCACATGGCCGAGGACGCGCTGCACGGCGGCGATGTCGATGTGTACCTGTGCGGGCCGCCGCCGATGGTGGACGCGGTGCAGAAGCACTTCAAGGCCGCCGGCATCGTGCCGGCCAGCTTCCACTACGAGAAGTTCACGCCCACCCAGCTGGTGCCCGCATGACCGCCCGCGACGACGAGACGACTCTTTTCCGCGGACAGGTCATGCTGGTCACCGGCGCCGCGCAGGGCATCGGCCGACGCGTGGCCGAACTGGCCGCCATGCGGGGGGCGCGCCTCGCGCTGGTCGATCGCTCGCCCATCGTGCAGGAGGTGCGCAGCGAACTGGCGCACCTCACCGACGTCATCGCGATCGAGGCCGACCTCGAGCAGTTCCAGGGCGCCGAGGACGCCGCGGCGCAGGTGCATGCGCGCTTCGGCCGGATCGACATCCTGGTCAACAACGTGGGCGGCACGATCTGGACCCGGCCCTACGAGCACTACACGCCCGACCAGATCGAGGCCGAGGTGCGGCGCTCGCTGTTCCCCACGCTGTGGGGCTGCCGCGCGGTGCTGCCCTACATGCTCGAGAACAATCGCGGGGCCATCGTCAACGTCTCGTCCATCGCGACGCGCAGCGTCAACCGCGTGCCCTATGGCGCCGCGAAGGGCGGCGTCAATGCGCTGACGGCCTGCCTGGCGTTCGAGAACGGCGAGCGGGGCATCCGCATCAACGCCGTGGCGCCGGGCGGTACCGAGGCACCGCCGCGCCGCGTCCCGCGCAACGGCGCCAAGCCGGACCGGGAGGACGAGGCGTGGTACCGGGAGATCGTCGACCAGACGGTCGGCAGCACGCTGATGAAGCGCTACGGCACGCTCGACGAGCAGGCCGAAGCCATCCTGTTCCTCGCCTCCGATCGGGCGTCCTACATCACGGGAACCGTGTTGCCCGTGGGCGGCGGCGACCAGGGCTGAGAGCAGATCCATGAACTGCCTCGACCACTCCACCGGGACCACGCTCGTCACCGCGCGCGGCAACTTCCGCGTCGCGATCGATGGCGATCCGGCGCTGCCCGCACTCATCCTGAGCAACTCGCTCGGCACCACGCTCGAGATGTGGGCGCCGCAGGTGGACGCCTTCGCCAGGTCCCGCCGCCTGATCCGCTACGACACCCGCGGCCACGGCGGCAGCCCGGTCACGCCGGGGCCGTCCACGTTCGAGGCGCTCGGCCAGGACGTGCTCGCGGTGATGGACGCCCTGGACATCGCCATCGCCGCCTTCTGCGGGATCTCGATGGGCGGCCACACCGGGCTGTGGCTGGGCATCCATGCGGGCGAGCGGCTCGACGCGCTCGTCGTCTGCAACAGCGCCGCGCGCATCGGCAGCCAGGCCGGCTGGAACGATCGCGCGGCCGCCGTGCGTCGGGACGGTTCGGCGGCCATGCGGGCGTTGGCCGATTCGGCGCCGGGGCGCTGGTTCTCCGCGGACTTCGTGGCCAGCCAGCCGCGGGTCGTGCAGCGCGCCCAGGCGGGCCTCGCGGCCATTGCGCCAGAGGGCTATGCCGCCTGTTGCGATGCGCTGGCCCGCTCCGACCTGCGCGGCGATATCGGCCGCATCGCGACGCCGACCTTGCTCCTGGCCGGCGAATTCGACCCCGTCACGACCGTCGCCGATGCCCAGGCCATGCAAGCCGCCATTGCCCGCGCACGGCTGGCCACGGTGCTGGCCTCGCATCTGTCCAACCTCGAGGCGCCCGAGGCGTTCGCGCAGGCCGTCCTGCCGTTCGTCGCCGCGCACCTGCCACGCTGATCAAGAAAAGGACGACCCATGCTCTACCTGGTTCACATGACCGTCGACATCCCGGCGACCGTCGCTCCCGAGGAGGCCGCGCGCATCAAGGCCTCGGAGAAGGCCTACTCGCAGGAGCTGCAGAGGGCCGGCAAGTGGCCGCACCTGTGGCGCGTGGTGGGCGAGTACGCCAACTACAGCGTCTTCGACGTCGACAGCAACGACGAGCTCCACGACACGCTCAGCCGGCTGCCGCTGTTCCCGTTCATGAAGATCGACGTGACGCCGCTCGCCAGGCACCCGTCGTCGATCGTGTAGGGCGGCAAGGCGCGCGAAGGCCGACGACAAGCAGGACAACCAAGACATCACCATGACGAGCCCGACGAACACTCCGTGCATCATCTCCGTCGCGATCACCGGGTCGCTGCCGCGCAAGAAGGACAACCCGGCGGTGCCCGTGACCATCGCGGAACAGGTCGAGTCGACGCATGCGGCCTACGAGGCCGGCGCGACCCTTGTCCACTTGCATGTGCGCAACGACGACGAGTCGCCGACGTCCGCGCCCGAGCGCTTCGCGCAGGTGCTCGACAGCATCCGCAAGCACTGCCCGTTGATCGTCACGCAGGTCTCCACCGGCGGACGCTCGGGGGCGGGGCGCGAACGCGGCGGCATGCTGTCCCTGCGGCCCGACATGGCCTCGCTGGCGTCCGGTTCCGTCAATTTCCCGACGCGCGTCTACGACAACCCGCCCGACCTGGTGGACTGGCTCGCGGCCGAGATGAAACGCTACGACGTGAAGCCGGAGGTCGAGGCGTTCGACCTGTCGATGATCTTCCAGGCCGTCGCCATGCAGAAGGCGGGCAAGATCGCCGCGCCGCTGCACATCCAGTTCGTGATGGGCGTCAAGAATGCCATGCCCGTCGATCGCGAGGTATTCGAGTTCTACGTGAAGACGCTGCGTCGCCTGGCGCCGGATGCCACGTGGACGGGCGCGGGCATCGGCAAGGATCAGCTGACGCTGGCCAGGTGGTCGCTCGAGCTGGGCGGCCATTGCCGGACGGGCCTGGAAGACAACATCCGCCTCGATCGCGAAACGCTCGCCCCGTCCAACGCGGCGCTCGTCGGCCAGGTCGCCGCCCTGTGCGAGCGGTACGGACGCCGCGTCGCGACACCGAGCGAGGCGCGGGCGCTCCTGCATCTTTCGGCCGTCCCACAGGCGACGGGTTTGCTGGACGCGTGACTTTCAGCGCGCGTCGCTTCCTTTGCCAGCAACTTGCCGATGGCCGCCTTTTGAAGGGCATGCCGTCGCAGCGGAGCCGCTGGAGAAGATCAAGGACGACACCGGGCGCTGGAACAAGAGCGTGGCGATGCTGAGACGAGAACAAGAGGGGCGAAACGGGAATGCGAGTCCCCCCAAAATCCCCCGGCAAAGAAAAACGGGCTAGAGACCGAAGTCTCTAACCCGTTGTTCTAGAACCGAAATTCTGGTGCGGCTGGCAGGAATCGAACCCACGACCCCTTGGTTCGTAGCCAAGTACTCTATCCAGCTGAGCTACAGCCGCGAAGCCTTGCACTATAGCACGAAAGAATGACGCGGCCTCGCGCCGCGTCATTCCTTTTTGCATGGCGCGGCACATCGCGCGCGACCGCATCGGTCGACGGCGCGACAGCCCGACCGCGCGCCGACGTCCCTCGCCGTGCGTCCAGACACTAGGGGGATCGCGGCCGGCGTCATGTCGCGGCGCACTGGCCTCGCCTATCCTGCGGCCCTCGCTGTCATCCCATCGAACACCAAGACCATGACCCACGCACTCGCTCGCCTGTTCGTCGCCGCGTCGCTCGCCACCGCCTCGCTCGCGCACGCCGCGCCCGCCCCCGCGCCGGCGCCCAAGCCCATGTCGCAGGATGCCCGCATCGAGCAGGGCGAGCAGGACGGCAGCCTCACCGCCAAGGAAGCGCGCCGCCTGCGCGTCGAGCAGGACAAGATCCACGCGCTCGAACGCAAGGCCGCGGCCCGCGGCGGCCCGACCGCGCGCGAGCAGCGCAAGCTCGACAAGATGCGCGACAAGGCCGATGACCACATCACCAGCTACAAGCACAACGACCACGGCGCGTATTCGACGACGCACTGAGCATGACGGTGTCGTTGCCCTGCGCACGCGCGAAGCGCAGCGGTGCGATCGGCACCTCTGAAGTTTGTCGAACAGGCGACCTGGCGGCAACGCTCATGGCAGCGTCCTGCCTGGCCACGCGCGCAGTACGGGCGCTCGCTCGGCAACCAGGACGCTGACGGCATCTCGACGACGCCTTCACCCGGGCGCCTGACTGGTAGCGCAAGCGCTGCAGCGACCCTCAGGAATGTCGACGGGTCTTGATCTTGCGTCCAGCGACCTTCGGTTCCGCAGACGCAAGGAGTGCGGCGCGGCAAACTGCCAGGAACTCATCGGCGAGCGGCGAGTCGTCGGGGCATGCTCGCGACATGACGATGGCGCCCACGGCATGCGCCAGCGCGTCCAGGATCTTGGCTCGCGCCTGGCCAGCATCTGCTGAACCCCACGCCGCGCGCTGGTCGATCAGTGCGGCGACGACATCTTCGACGCCAGCCGCAAACGCGATTCGCACCGTCTCGGGCTGGCGTGCGGTATCCCCGCCCAGGGCCGCCATCGTGCAGCCGGTCGCCCGGGAGTCCCGGTGCTCTCGCGAGAGGTATTGCTCCACGAACTCCACCGGGCCGACGCCATCGGACATCGCGACGGTCTGCGCGATGCCGCACGCCGTCGATTCCGCGATCAGGTCGGCCTTGGATCCGAACTGCTTGTAGAAGCCGCCGTGGGTGAATCCCGCGGCCGCCATCAGGTCGGCCACGCCAACCCCGTCGTATCCGTGCTCGCGAAACAGCGTGGACGCCGTCTCGACGACGTGCGCCCGGTTCGCTTGAGCCTGTGCCTTGGTGACCTTCATTTTCCGACAACCGTGAGTTCGTTCCTGAACGAGCCCACTATACATTGATGTCGAACATCATCCAACACTTGACATGTTGGATTATGATCGTCATCATTGAATCATCGACAGTTTCCGGCCCTCGGCTCTCGGACTCGGGCAGCAGGAACTTCGAGGAGTTGCCCGCCGCACTTGCGGCCCCCTTCCAGCAGGAAATCAAGCATGTCCACCCTCCCCACCGTCCTCATCACCGGCGCCTCCACGGGCATCGGCGCCACCTACGCCGAGCGCTTTGCGCAGCGCGGTCACGACCTCGTGCTCGTTGCCCGCGACAGATCGCGACTGGAGGCGCTCGCCGCCCGCCTTCGCGCCCAGCACCACATCGCAGTCGACGTGCTTCCGGCCGACCTGACGCAGCAAGCCGACCTGGCCGCGGTGGAAGCCCGGCTGCGCGACGATGCCCGCATCGGGATCCTCATCAACAACGCCGGCATGGCGCAATCAGGCGGCCTCCTGCAGCAGAACGCCGACGGCGTCGACCGCCTCGTCGCCCTCAACATCACCGCGCTGGCGCGCCTGGCTGCCGCCGTGGCCCCGCGCCTCGCGCAAGCCGGCACGGGCTCCATCGTCAACATCGGCTCGGTCGTGGGCCTCGCCCCTGAATTCGGCATGACGCTCTACGGGGCGACCAAGGCGTTCGTGCTGTTCCTGTCGCAAGGCCTGAACCTCGAGCTTTCGTCCAAGGGCGTGCACGTGCAGGCGGTCCTGCCCGCGGCGACCCGCACGGAGATCTGGGAGCGTGCGGGCATCGACGTCAATTCGCTCCCCGAGGTGATGGAAGTGGGTGACCTGGTCGATGCGGCCCTCGTCGGCTTCGATCGCCGCGAACTGGTCACGATCCCGCCATTGCAGGTCGCCGGCCGCTGGGATGCGCTGGATGCCGCTCGCCAAGGCCTGCTCTCGGACATTCGCCAGGCGCAGGTGGCCGAGCGCTATCGCTCGCAAGCCTGACCGCCTCCCGCCACCCAACCCTGGAAAACTGCCGTGACTTCCTCTCTTTTGAGATCCAGCCTCCACGCCCTGGCGCTTTGCGCTGCGCTCGCGTCGCCGTTTGCCGAGGCCAGCGGCGCCACCTCGACAGACGCGGGCCCGTCGACGACCACGAGTGCTCGACCGGTGACCTGGAAGGACGTCCCGACGCAGTTCGTTTCTGCAGGCGGCGTCGACTTCGCGTACCGGGAGCTCGGTCAGCACAACGGCGGCGTCCCTGTCGTGCTGCTCGTGCACCTGGCCGGCGTGATGGACAACTGGGATCCGCGCGTGGTCGATGGCCTGGCCGCGACCCACCACGTGATCGCCTTCGACAATCGCGGCATCGGATCTTCCAGCGGCAAGCCGGCCAACAGGATGGAACAGATGGCCGACGACGCCATCATGTTCATCAAGGCCAAGGGATTCAGGCAGGTCGACCTCTTCGGCTTCTCGATGGGCGGGATGATCTCGCAGGAGATCGTGCTCAAGGATCCGCAGCTGGTGCGCAGGATGATCCTGGCGGGCACCGGTCCAGCCGGGGGCGAGGGCATCAGCACGGTGGCGGGCGTCGCGAATTACGACCTGATGCGCGCGAAGCTCACCGGCCAGGACCCGAAGCAGTTCCTGTTCTTCACGCGCACGCCCAACGGCATCGAGGCCGGGAAGGCTTTCCTGAAGCGCCTGCAGGAGCGCACGGACAACCGCGACGCGGAGATCGCGATCGGCGCCTACGTCGCGCAACTCCAGGCGCTCAGCGCATGGGGTCAGAAGGCGCCCGCGGACCTCTCGGTTGTCAAGCAACCCGTCCTCGTGGTCAACGGCGACGCGGATCGAATGGTTCCGACTCCCAATTCGTACGACCTTGCACGGCGCCTGCCCAACAGCCAGCTGATCATCTATCCCGATGCAGGCCACGGCGGCGTCTTCCAGTACGAGGAGGACTTCGTTCCCAAGGCCCTGGCCTTTCTCGCGAACTGATCCTCCGGACCAGAAGCCCCGCATGCGCACGTACGGCGCAGATCTCCTGGTTCCAAAGGCAAGCACATGACTGACTCGCACCTGACCGCACCCACGCGCTTCGTGGAAGTCGGCGGCACCCGATTCGCCTATCGCCGCTGGGGCAAAGGCGCGACTTTGCAGCCTCCGATGCTGTTCCTGCAGCACTTCCGCGGAGGCATGGATCACTGGGACCCGTTGATGACGGACGGCCTCGCGGCAGGCCGCGAAGTCATCCTGTACAACGGTCGCGGCATCGCCTCCTCGGGTGGCACACCACGCACGCGCATCGAGGACATGGCCGACGACGCCGCGGCCTTTGTCCGTGCGCTGGGCCTGGAGCAGATCGACGTCCTGGGCTTCTCGCAGGGCGGCTTCCAGGCACTGGACCTGACCTGGCGCCATCCCAAGCTCGTGCGCAAGCTGATGCTGCTGGGCACCGGCCCGCGCGGCGGCGACCCGGACATGGCGCATCGAGTGCTGGAGACGGCCGTCAACCCGGTTCCCACCGTCGAGGACTTCCTCTACCTGTTCTTCGGAAGGTCGGAGCAGGCCAAACAGGCAGGGCGGGCGTTCTGGGAGCGGCGTCACCTGCGCGCCGACCAGGATCCTCCGTCCTCGCCCGAAGTCGCGAAGGCGCAGATCGAGGCCAACATGATGTACCTGCCCAGGCTCTCGGAAGAGGATCCCTTCGCCTACCTGCGCGGCATCCCGCAGCCGACGTTCATCCTCAACGGCGTGAACGACGTGATGGTCGCGACGGTGAACTCCTTCTACATGGCTCGCAATCTGCCGAACGCGCAGCTTTTCATCTATCCGGACGCCGCCCACGCTGCGCAATTCCAGAATCCGCAGCGCTTCCTGCAGCACGCGATCCAGTTCCTGAGCGAATGAAGGGCGCGACGCCGCATTCGCCGATCTCGCATCTGTCCACATCTCAAGGGTTGCACCCCATGCTCAAGTTCAAGTTCCTCCTGTGGGCGTTCGCACAGTTGCTGAAGCGGCAGATCCATCGCAACGCCGATTGCGCGCGCTACGTCCAGGCCAAGCGGCTGGTCTTCCAGATCCGCACGGTCGCGGGTGCCGGGCGCACCTTCGTCATCGAGGACGGCGCCATCCGGTCGTTCGCCGGACTGACGCAGGACGCCCAGTTCACGTTCTGCTTCAAGGATGCCGCCAAGGGCTTCGCGATCCTGTCGGCCAAGGACAGCCAGACCGCCTTCATCAGGGGCCTGGGCAGCAAGGACCTGACCATCAGCGGGGACTTCCGCGACGTGGCGTGGTTCCAGGGCCTGACGGCATTCCTGCAGCCCGCAAAGGTCGTCTCGCCCTACAACCGCACCGCGTTTTGAGCCACCCATGACACCAGATCTGTTGAACCAGCCACTGCAACTGCCAAACGGCAGCGTCCTGCGCAATCGGCTCGCCAAGGCCGCCATGAGCGAGGTGCTCGGCACCTACGACAACCGGCCGACGCCCAGCCTCGTTCGGCTGTATGAACGTTGGGGCGCCTCGGGCCTGGGCCTGGTCATGACGGGCAACATGATGATCGACCGCCGCGCTCTGGGCGAGCCCGGCAACGTCGCCGTCGAGGACGAATCCGACCTGGCCGTGTTGCGCCAGTGGGCAAAGGCGGCGACGGCGCAGGGCGCCGCCATCTGGGCGCAGCTCAACCATCCCGGCAAGCAGTCCACCAAGGGCTTGAACGCCTTCAACCTCGCGCCTTCGGCCGTCCCCTTCCGCGAGGACATGGCGGCCCTCTTCGAGACGCCACGTGAAGCCACCGGGGCCGAGATCCACGACATCATCGAGCGTTTCGGGCGCAGCGCGGCCATCGTCAAGAAGGCCGGTTTCAGTGGCGTGCAGATCCACGGTGCCCACGGCTACCTCGTCAACCAGTTCCTCTCTGCGCATCACAACCGTCGCGACGACGAGTGGGGCGGAACCCCCGAGAAGCGCCGACGCTTCCTCATGGCCGTCTATGCGGAGATCCGCCGACAAGTCGGCCCGGAGTTCCCGGTCGGCATCAAGCTCAACTCGGCCGACTTCCAGCGTGGTGGCTTCACCGAAGAAGAATCGCTGGCCACGATCCGCGCACTGGCCGACGCGGGCATCGACTTGATCGAGATCTCCGGCGGGACCTACGAGGCGCCCGCCATGAGTGGCGGGCTGCAGGAGCAGGCAAAGGCATCCACTGCGGCGCGCGAAGCGTACTTTCTGGACTTCGCTGAAAAGGTTCGTGCCGCTGTCCAGGTGCCCCTGATGGTCACGGGCGGATTCCGCACTGCGGCCGCCATGAACGCAGCCCTGCGTTCCGGCGCGCTGGACGTGGTGGGGCTGGCCAGGTTGCTGGCGATCGATCCCGACGCACCGGCCGCGCTCTTGCGAGGGCGTGACAGCGCACAGCAGGTCCGCCCGATCAGCACGGGCCTCAAGTTCGTGGACCGACTCGGAATCATGGAAGTGCTCTGGTATGAGAGGCAGCTCAAGCGCATCGCCAAAGGCGAGGCTCCGCGGCCTGGCGAGAGCGGCCTGGCGGTATTCCTGAAGTCGGCCATCGGCAGTGGCTGGGGCGCGTTTCGCACTCGTCGCTCGCGCGCACGCGCCTGAGCGCGCTCCTCGCACAAGCAGGCATTGCCGATTAGCAGATGACGCGCACCAAGGCTGGCTCCAGGGACGCTTCGCACGACCGCATCGTCGCGGCCGGCGCGCGGGCGATTCGCCGCGGCGGGTACGGCGGCGCCAGCATCGCCAACATCATGAAGGAGGCGGGTCTCACGCATGGCGGGTTCTACGCCAACTTCCCTTCACGCGAAGCCATGCTGGTCGAGCTGTCAGACCGCGCCGGCGCCGACGCCATCGCCATCTTCGCGCGCGTCGCGCAGAAAGCGCCGCGCGCGCAATCGCTGCGGGCGCTTCTGGGCGCCTATCTCTGCGATGAGCATGTGAGACAGCCTGAGATCGGCTGCCCGATCGCCGCGCTGGGCACGGAAATGCCGCGACAGGCGCCGCCAATCCGGCGCGCGGTCACGCGCCGCATCAAGGAGATGATCGATCTGGTCTCGCGCGAGTCACCCGATTTCGGGCTGCCGGGCGCGCACGACCGAGCGCTGGTGATCACCGCCACCATCGTCGGAACGCTGGTTCTGGCGCGAGCGATCGACGAGGCGTCGCTATCCGAATCGGTGCTGAGCGCTGTCCGCGAGCACCTGATTCCCTCACCGACATGACCCATGCGTGACTGCATGCAGTGAGCGCCCTGGCGCTGATCCACACAACCCCGACGCCCCTCGAGCCACCCACGCCCGATGGCACACCCACCTGGCTCCGCCAGGACAAAGGAAGAAGACATGAAAGCACTCACGTTCAAGCGCTACGGCAAGTCGCCCGACATCGGCTTTTCCGATGTTGCCCGCCCCTCCCTGAAGCCAGACGAGATGCTGGTGCAGGTGCACGCCGCAGGGGTGAACCCCATCGACTACGTCGCCCCGACGGGAATGTTCAAGCCCGTCCTGCACTTCGACTTGCCCGGGACCTTGGGCAGTGATCTGGCGGGCGTGGTGGTCGAGGTGGGCAGCCGCGTGACCCGCTTCAAGCCTGGCGACGAAGTCTTTGCCAGCATCTTCGATCTCGGCAAAGGATCTCTTGCAGAGTTCGCTGCGGTGCCGGAGAGCGCCGCCGCCTTGAAGCCGAAGAACCTGGACTTCGTGCAGGCCGCGTCGATTCCGATGGTCGGACTCACCTCGTGGCAAGCGCTGAAGGAGCGCGCAGGCCTGCGTCGAGGCCAGAAAGTGTTCATCCCGGCGGGCTCGGGGGGCATCGGTACGTTCGCGATCCAACTGGCCCACCACTTTGGCGCCAAGGTAGGCACCACCGTCAGCACGGGCAATATCGAACTGGTTCGCAAGCTCGGGGCCGACGAGGTCGTCGACTACAAGAAGCAGGAATTCGACAAGGTCCTTCGAGGCTACGACGCCGTGCTCGGCACCGTCCGGGGGGATGCGATCGCGAAATCCGTCGACATCCTCAATCCGGGCGCCAGGATCGTCTCGCTCATCGGCCCGCTCGATGCGGCGTTTGCGCGCGCGAAAGGCTTGAACGTCATCCTGAGGTTCGTCTTCGGATTGATGAGCTACAAGATCAAGCGCCTCGCAAGAAAGCGGGACGTCAGCTACTCATTCCTGTTCGTGCGCCCCGATGGAAGGCAACTCGAGGAGATCGGTGAACTGCTCGAGTCCGAACGCATCCGCCCGGTGATCGACAAGGTGTTCCCCTTCGCGCAGGCCAAGGAAGCTCTTGACTACCTGGCGCAGGGACACGCCAAGGGAAAGGTCGTCGTTCGTATCAAGTAGGCCGTCGTCAGCGCCACCGTCCGAAGACGTGGCGCCGCGCCCATCAACTATCAAGGAGCCATGCAATGCGCGGGCAGCAAGATCCGAAAGCAAGCTGGAAGAACGTTCCCACGCGAACGGTCACCGCCGGTGACGTGACGTTCGCCTACCGGGAACTGGGCACCGAACATCCCGGTCCTCCGGTCGTGTGCCTGATCCACCTGGCAGCAGTGCTGGACAACTGGGACCCTCGAGTCATCGACGGCCTCGCGACGAAGCATCGTGTCGTCACCTTCGACAATCGCGGCGTCGGGGCGTCGACGGGATCTCCTGCAACGTCGATGGAGCAGATGGCTCGCGACGCCATTGCGTTCATCAAGGCGATGGGCTTCGATCAGGTCGATCTGTTCGGATTCTCGATGGGCGGCATGGTGGCGCAGGAAATCGTCCTGATGGCACCGCAGCTCGTGCGCCGGATGATCATCACCGGGACAGGGCCGGCCGGAGGCGAAGGCATCAGCAAGGTGGCCCGGGTGACCTACATCGACATGTTGCGCGGCTGGCTCACCTTCCAGGATCCGAAGCAGTTCCTGTTCTTCACGAGGACGCCCAGCGGCATTCGAGCGGGCAAGGAATTTCTCGCTCGCCTGAAGGAGCGTTCCGAAAACCGCGACAAGGAAATCAGCCTGACTGCGCTCCAGGCGCAACTCAAGGCGCTGCGCCGCTGGGGTGAAAAGGCGCCTGCCGATCTGTCGAAGATTCACCATCCGGTGCTGGTCGCCAACGGTGACAGCGATCGCATGGTGCCGAGCCAGAACACGCGCGACCTCGCAGCGCGGCTGCCGAACAGCGAATTGATCATCTATCCTGATTCAGGACACGGCGCGGTGTTCCAGTTCCATGCCGATTTCGTGCCCAGGGTGCTCACGTTCCTCGCTCGATGAGCTGGGCATGTTCGCTTTGGCGTTGCCGATGGGTACCCGGCAACGCCGGGATGACAACGGACAGCGTCCGCTGCCGCAGCAACTCCTGCAGGAGCTGTGACGCTTCAGACCCGCGGCCGATCAGGAGCGCGTTCGCGCCGAACGCTTCCGAACCCGAATGGGGATCGATGTGCATCCGCTGCTTTCCTCAAATGCTCTCGAGCGCCAGCGCGATGCCCTGGCCGCCGCCGATGCACAAGGTCACCACGCCGCGCCTCAAGCCGTCACGTTGCATCGAATGCAGCAGCCGGGTGGTGAGTACGGCCCCCGTGGCGCCGATCGCATGCCCATGCGCGATCGATCCGCCCTCGACGTTGACGATGTCTTCCGGAAAGCCGATCTCGCGCAGGCACGCCAGCGCAATCGCCGCGAACGCCTCGTTGATTTCCACACGCTCGACGTCCGATGTCTGCCAACCGGCACGTGCCAGGGCCAGCCGAACGGCCGGGACGGGCCCCATGCCGAACATGCCTGGCTCCACACCCGCCACACCGTGGGCCACGAGCCGTGCGAAGGGGCGCAGGCCGTGCTGTTCAGCGAAGCCCCGTTCAGCAACGACCATCGCCGCGGCACCGCTGTTGAGCCCGGGCGAGTTTCCCGCGGTGATCGTGCCGTCCTTGCGGAAGGCCGGCTTGAGCTTGGCAAGCGTCTCGACCGTCGTGTCGGGTCGGTTCGATTCGTCCTTGGCGAAGCTCACGACGCCCTTTCGGCCCTGGAGTTCCAGGGCGACGATCTCCGCATCGAACTTGCCCGCCGCCTGGGCCTCACTGAAACGCTGCTGGGATCGCGCCGCCCAGCGATCCTGGTCCTGCCGCGAGACGGCGTACTTGTTGACCAGGTCCTCGGTATGCCAGCCCGAATGCTGGCCGCTGAAGGCGTCGTTCAATCCGTCGCGAAGCATGCTGTCGATCAGTTGCGCATCGCCCATGCGATGGCCCCAGCGGCCGCTCGGCACCAGGTACGGCGCCTGGTCCATGTTCTCCATGCCTCCGGCGATCGCCACCGACGCGTAGCCTGCCTCGATCTCGACCGCTGCGCTCGCGATGGCCTGAGCGCCCGAGCCACACACGCGATTCACGGTGAAAGCAGGAACACCGACGGGCAGTCCGCCGCCGATGGCCGCTTGCCTGGACGAATTCATTCCCAGGCCGGCCTGGATCACGTTGCCCATGACCACGGAGTCGACCGAGTCCGCGGCGATGCCGGAGCGGCGCAGCGTTTCGCGGATCGCCGCGGCCCCCAGGTTCGGAGCCGGGGTGTCTTTCAAGGCTCCGCCAAACGTGCCGATCGCCGTACGCACCGGGCTACACAAAACGATTTCAGGCTTGACCATCGAGTTTCTCCAAAGTTGCGCGTCCTGCAGGGGTTGCCATGCCCCCGGGCGCCGGCGGGCCGCTCATCCGCGACGAGTTCCTGCACCCTCGAATTCTTTGATGGCAATCATCATCAAACCATGATCTAATGTCAATGATTACATTCATCATCTTAGATTCGTGATGCGTCGACCGCCGGTGTCCCGCTAGGGGCCATCGACGCAGAGCGTCATTCAACGAAAGGACTCGAGATGAAAGCGAAGCTTCTTCCCCTCTTCATTGCACTCGCCGCGGCGACCACCGGGGCGATCGCAGCCGACGGCAAGGCGATCGCGACCGACAACGGTTGCATGGCCTGTCACTCTCCAGGCGAGCCGATGATCGGGCCGTCGTTCGAGAAAATCTCTGCGCGATACAAGGGCAAGGCCGACGCGCAGAAGGTTCTTCTACAAAGCATCAAGGGTGGAAGCCGTGGGAAATGGGGCGTCATGGTGATGAAGCCCGACACGAAGCTCTCGGACGATGAAGCTCGCGTCGTTGTTGACTGGCTCCTGGCCAATTGATCTTGCGACGTTCTCGGTCTCCCTGCTCGGAAGAGCCCATGCCCGAGACGGCACGGGTGCTCTCAAGCGGCCCGGGCCGCCCGCGGGTACGTCGCCCAACGGTGCCCGCCGTGCTGTCTGCGGGCTGCGTGCAACGCGCACACGGGTTGGGCGCACGGCACCTCATTGGCGCATCTGGCCCTCGAGAGCTTTCGGCGATCTGACGTTGGTAACGAGTCGCCGCAGCCTGAATCACTTGGCCACCATTCGTCACCGATTCGTCATGCCGTTCAGTCGGCATGTCGCTAACGTCCGACTCCAGCACCGATTCCCAAAAGCACGAACGCCGAGCACCTCATGACGCTTCCTTGTCCCGCCGACGATATCCGCGCGAATTCACCGATTCGCAATTCGCTGGAGGGCCGTCTCCTGGTCATCTCGGCGCTTTGCCTGGCCGTTGCCGCGTGCGGTGGCGGCAGCTCCGGTTCGGAGCCGGCCAGTGGGAATGCGCCACCTTCGGCGACGCCGACACCTACGCCCACGCCCACGCCCTCGCCCTCGCCCTCGCCCGCGCCCGCGCCCGCGCCGACACCGACACCGACACCGAGTCCTTCTCCGGCACCAACGCCTGCGCCCTCGCCCTCGCCCTCGCCCTCGCCCTCGCCCTCGCCCTCGCCGTCGCCGTCGCCGTCGCCGCCGCCGTCGCCGACTCCCGCTCCGACCCCTGGGCCGGCACCGAACCAAGCGGTCGCCACGCAGTGGGGCACGGTCGTCGAGCCGTCGCTTCCGTCGACCCTGTGCGCGACTCTGAAGGCGACGCTCACTCCGGTCGGTGGGTCACTGGATGGCGTCGACGGTAGTTCCTCCGGTTCGCAACCCGACACGACCCGGATCCAGCAGGCGATCACCGCATGTCCTGCCGGCCAGGCCGTGAAGCTCGTTGCGGGCGCTTCCGGCGAGAGCGGATTCCTGAGCGGCCCGCTCACCCTGAAGTCCGGGGTGCAGTTGTGGATCGACACTGGCGTGACGCTGTTCGCGTCGCGCAACCCGGCCGATTTCGACAACGGGCCCGGCAGCTGCGGCACGGCCACCTCGTCGGACCCGAACGCCTGCAACCCGTTCATCCTTGCAAGCGGCACGGTCGACAGCGGCATCGTCGGCGCCGGCACGATCGACGGTCGCGGCGGCAGCCTGCTGACGAGCGGGCCCAACGCGGGCAAGCGCACGTGGTGGGATGTGGCTTACCAGAGCAAGAGCGGGCTGAACCAGCAGAACCCGCGGCTGATCCAGGTGAGCAAGGGCAGCAATTTCACGCTCCACGGCATCACGATCCAGAACTCGCCGAACTTCCATGTCGTCACCAGCGGCGTGTCGGGCGTCATCGCCTGGGGCATCAAGATCTTGTCGCCCAGCTCGGTCTACACGAAGTCGGGCTACGCATGCGCCTCCGGCACGACGCCGGACGTGCTGACGCCTGCCACCTGCTTCACGCCCGACACCGTCAAGAACACCGACGGCTTCGATCCGGGGACGTCCAGCAAGGTGCTGCTCGCCTATTCCTACATCAGCACGGGCGACGACGATGTCGCCGTCAAGGCGGGCGGCAGCCCCGCGTCGACCCAGCTGACCTTCGCGCACAACCACTTCTACTACGGCCACGGGATGTCGATCGGCAGCGAGACGGACGCCGGCCTGAGCGACCTGGTGGTGACGGACCTGTCCATCGACGGCTACGACAGCCCGAACGGCAACGGGCTGCGCATCAAGTCGGACTCGTCGCGCGGCGGCAGGGTCCAGGGCGTGAGCTACAGCCAGATCTGCATGCGCAACGTGCGCCGCCCGCTCGTGTTCGATCCCTTCTACAGCAGCTCCACGGGAACCAAATATCCGGACTTCATCGGCATCAGCTTGAGTGGCGTCCACGACCTGGGCAGCGCGAAGTACGGCGGCGGTCTCGTCTCGTTTGCAGGCTATGAACTCAACGGTCAGGACAATCCCCTGACGATCACGCTGGACAACGTCGTCTTCGACGGCAAGCAGCCGACGTTCGATGCCGGCCACAACGGCGGTCCGGGCACCCTGCCTGCTGCCACTCACTTCACGTTCGGACCCGGCGCGGTCAGCTTTGCTTCGGCGATATCGGCCTCGACGTCGAGCGACGTCACCGTGACCGGCACGCCGGGGACGTCGGCCGCCGTCGATTGCAGCAACGCCTTCGTGCCCCTGAGTTCCGTCTTGGCGAGCTCCCCGATCTAGGAGGTGCCCGCTACTTGACCTGAATCCGTCGTGTGGCGTCTGGTGTGAGACCGCATCAGTCGCTGCCGAGGGGCCGTCGTGAGCAAGCCGCCGTTCAGTTCGGGGTAACGAATCAAGCGGCGTCGGTGATCTCCACGATTTCACGCGTCGAACAATCACGGCTCGGTGGTCGCAGTTCGTACTTGCGGCCGCGCCGGGTCTTCTGCAGCGCGAGCGCGTGCCGGCGTACTTCGCCTGCGGGCAGTGGTCCGCCATGTCCCATGTGAAACCGCTCGATGCCCGAGTCCACCATCTCGAGCAATTGGGCGCCTACAGTCGCGGGGTCATCCTCGAAAGGCGGTCGGATGGCGCGTCCCGTGCGCATGACGCCGCCGAGGAGAACGCCGGAGGCAACCAGGTCGCCCACCAGTGCGTCTCCGCTGGCGAGTTCTATCGAGATCGACCCGGAGGTATGCCCGGGCGTGTGCTTGGCCAACCCTTCGACGCCGTAGGAGCGCAGGTCGATGGTGGCGTCATCCTGGAGCAGGATGTCGGGCGTGAACGCGAGGTAGGGCTCGCCGGGGATGCCCGAGCGCAGGAAGAGCGGGCCCCATGAATGCGCGACGCAGTAGGTCATCTCCTTGCGGCGTTCGTAGTAGTCGAGGTCATCGGCATGCGCGACGATCGGCGCGCCTGTCAGTTCGCGCAGGCGCGCCGCCGATCCGGCGTGGTCGGTATGCGCATGGGTGACCACGATCAGCTTGACGTCGCTGAATCGGTGGCCATGTTTCTTGAGTGCGCGCTCGATCTTCGCCTCGGAGCCGGGCGTGCCGGTATCGACAAGGATGCATCCGCTCGGCCCGATGATCGCGTGGCAATGGACCATGCCCAGGGGCAGGATGGGAATCGTGATGATGAGAGGCGTGTTGCTCATGGTCGTCTTTCGCATCGGATGGGAGCCGGGCTAGTTGGCCAGCTCAGCGGAGGGGGCGGCGGCGCTCCGCAGCGGCGCCGGCAACCCCGCCACGAAGCGATCGATCGCCCGGGCCAGCAACCCAGGTGCTTCGAGCGGCGACAGGTGGCCGATGCCGGGCAGCACCTCGAGGCGCGCGCCCGGGATTCGAGGCAGCAGTTCCGCGCGCAGCGTCTCCGTGGGATCGACCTGGTCGCGGTCGCCGGACAGGACGAGCACGGGCACGCGGATGGCGGCGACCTGGGTGGCGATGTCGTCGCGCATCGCGACGTTCGGCCAGGCCCACTTGGCCTGCGGCGCACCGCGCAGGCTGTCCTCGATGACCTGCTCGCGCAACTCGTCGGAGAGCCGGCTGGCCGTCAGCACGTTATCGAGCACCCAGGCGACGGATTCCCGTGACGTGTAGGCGCCGGCCATCACCGCGCGCTGTTCGTCCGGAAGCTGCATCGGCGACGGCGGCGACGGCGCGACGAGCACGACGCCTACAAGCCCTTCGGGCCGCCGCGATGCCAGCAGTTGGGCCGTCTTGCCGCCCATCGAGTGGCCGACCAGCACGAAACGCTTCAGTCCGAGCGTCTCGATGATGCCCTGCGCGTCGTCGGCCAGATCGGCGATGCCATAGCCGTCTTCCGGCGCCTGCGACTCGCCCCAGCCGCGATGGTCGGTGGCGACCGTGCGGTAGCGATCCGCCAACTGTGCCGTGACGAGGCGCCACGTGCGCGAAGAGCCGCCGTAGTAGTGAAGGAACACGAGCGCCAGGTCTCCCTCGCCCTGTTGTGCGACGTGGACGCGGATGTCGTTCGATTGGAGATGCATGTCGATTTCCTGCTGTGGGTGATGTCTTGGAACCGGGCCCGTCCGGCTCAGCCGCTCGAGTCCATGGAGGTGATCGTAGATACCTCCCCCGGGACTGATAATCCAGCTGCGATGATGGTCAGTCGATAATCAAACGATCGAATGACGGGAGGGTCTCGTGGACCGCTTCACCTGCATCGGCGTGTTCGTCGCCGCCGTCGACGACGGAAGCTTTGCCGCCGCCGGCCGACGGTTTGGCTTGTCTCCGGCGATGGCCGGCAAGTACGTCAACGCACTGGAGGCGCAACTGAATGCCCGGCTGCTTCAGCGAACGACGCGCCGCCTGAGCCTGACCGACGTCGGCCAGGCCTACTACGAGCGATGCAAGCGACTGCTCGATGCCTTCGACGAAGCGAACCGGGAGGCCAGCGATTCGCAGAACGTTGCTCGGGGCGTGCTACGCGTCGCCGCGCCGGTGACTTTTGGCGCCATGCACCTGGGCAACGTGGTTTCGCGATACATCGACGAGAACCCGCAGGTCAACGTCGAGGTGACGCTCGATGACCGCTACACGGACCTGTTGGCCGCCGGCATCGACGTGGCGATTCGCATCGGGCGACTGACCGACTCCAGCTTGGTGGCCCGGCGCGTTGCACCGTGTCGCATGGTTGTCTGCGCCGCGCCGGCCTATCTGGAGCGACACGGAACGCCACGCACCATCGAAGACTTGCGCGGCGCGCAGCGGCTGGCGTTCAGTCAGGCAATCTCGGCGGGCGACTGGACGCTGGTCGACCGCCGCGGCCGCCCCCACGTCATCGAGGGCCCGGCGCGCATGACCGCCAACAACACGCAGATGCTGCTCGCCGCGGCCCTTGCCGGCGCAGGAATCGCGTACGGGCCGACCTTCGTGTTCGGTGACCGGATCGCGCAGGGAGACCTCGTCGAAGTGCTTCCTGCATACCGGCCTTCCGAGCTGACGATCCAGGCGGTCTACCCGAGTGCTCGCCACGTGCCGCTCAAGGTACGGCTGCTGGTGGAACGGCTGGCCAGCATGTTCGGGGACGAACCATCCTGGGATCGGTTCAGGCGGGGATCATGAGCCTGTGATCAGCGGGGCTGCGATGCCGGGTTTGAAAGCGGCCGCCCTTTGTCCGGCGCGCACGCCTCATGCACGACGCCAGCCTACTGATCGGGGCGTCGGCTCTGCAGCTGCATTGCAGCCCTCATCATTCCAGATGCCGGCAGCCGAACGAGGCAACTCGCGCCTTCCACGGGATCAGGGGCGGAAGTGGCTTCGCGGCTGCCTGGTACTCGTCAGTCGTCTTGCAACGCCCGCTGGACCAGATGGCTGTCGACGACCTGCTCCATCGTGACGATCTTGCCGTCCTCGAGGCGGTAGAGATGCGCGAAGGTCGCCGTCATGGCCTTGCCCGTCTTGCGGTAGGTGCCCGAGTACACCCCGAAGGCGGCGACCCGGTCGCCATCGGCAATGTAGGTGTGGACCTTGGCGTTGTAGCCCTCCCATTCGGTGGCGAGGCGATGGAAGACACCGGCGAGGATCTGCTCGGTTCCGACGTAGGTGCCGGCGTAAGGAAAGCCGGCCGCCTCCGTCCAGCGCGCGTGCGCGGCGAGCGCAGCCTTCAGGTGTCGGCCGTTGCTTTCGGCGCTGCCTTCGTACGTCGAGCGAATGATCTCGAGGTTCGTGGTCGCCATGGTGCTCACCCCCACTTCATCTCGCCCTTGACCACCTTGGCGCCGATCTGCAATGCAACCGGCAGGCCTGCGCTCGGGTAGCGCCGGGTCATCGCGGCGATCAGGGCGGCGCTGTCTGCGGCGGCGGCCACTTCCTGCTCGAACGCCAACAGGTAGTCCCGGGTGTAGGTGACTGCGTCGAGGCCCAGCGGCGCGCCTTCCGCCATGTGGCCCGGCACCACCACCGCCGGCTTGCGGGCCGCGAGGGTTTCCAAGTCCTTGATCCAGCTGGCGCGCGACGCGGTGGTGGCGGTGTCGGCCGTCCAGACGTGCAGGCCGGAGAACACCATCACGCCACCGAATGCGGCCTGCAGCGACGGCACCCAGACGTAGCGGCGGTCGGCCGAGCCCGCGGGCGCGACGATGTCGACGGCATTGCCTTCCAGGCTCAGCGACGGGCCGTCGAAGGCCTCGGGCATGACGATGTCGGCCAGCGACTGCGGGCCGTTCTCCTTCAACTGCGGGCCCCAGATCGCGAGCTTCTTCTCGACGCTGGCCTTGATCGCGGCGATGGTGGCCGAAGCTGCAACGACCTTGGCGGACGGGAAGGCGGCCTTGATCGGGCCGAGGCTGAAGTAGTAGTCGGGGTCGCTCTTGCTGATGTAGATGGTGGTGAGCGTCTTGCCCGAGGCCTTGATAGCCTCGGCAACCGCGCGCCCGTCGGGCAGGCTGAACCCGCCGTCGATCAGGATCACCTCCTTGGCGCCGGACAGCAACACCGGCGCCCGGTAGAAGCCGTGCTCGCCGGCCGGGAAGTGCTTCCACTCCAGCGGCGAGGCGGCCAGTGCGCCCAAGGTCGCACCGCCCAGCGCGGCGGTCGTGCCGGCGGCTGCGGCGGTCTGGATGAAGTCTCTGCGGGTCATCATGGTCTTCCTTGTCGGGTCGTGGCGGGTGGAGGGAAAGCGAGTCAGGGGCGCACGATCGCCCTGCTACGCGGCGGCGAACTGGTCGAGGAATGCTTGCGGATCGGAATAGGCCGCGCTGGTCTGCAGTCGTTGTCGCCGTCCGTTCCGTTCGAGGATGAAGGTCGGCACGCCGCGCGCGTCGAAGGCCTGCAACAAGGCTCGCGCCTCGTCGACGCGTGCGTCGTTGGCCTCGCGCAGTGCCGCATCGGGTTCGTGCAGGCGGGCACCCGCCTCGGCGAGGCCCTTCGCGGCGAGCAGGTCGACCAGCGTCTCCCGCCGCGTGACGTCGCGGCCATCGACATAGCGCGCCTGCTGGATGGCCCGCAGCACATCCAGTTCGCGACCCGGCGCAGCCAGGGCAACGGCCGTCAGAGCCAGGGTGGCAAGACCGCTGTCGAACCGTTGATGGCGATCGGCCAACACCCGCGTGCGGTAAAGCTCGCTGAAAGGCTGCCCCGTCAGGCGTTCGATGCGCTGGTCATTGGCCCACGCGTAGGCGGCAAAGGCATCGTCCATCGGCCGGGCACCCGGGCCCGAGAACAGGCCACTGGGCAGCAGCCGCAGGTCGATGTCGGCCGAGGCCGCCGCCGACACCGTGCCGCTGGCGCCGTAGCACCAGCCGCAGAGCGGGTCGAACACGTAGTGCAGGGTCTTGCGCATCAGCGATTCCAGTCGTCGTTCAGCACTGCCATCGTAGGAAGGCAAGATTGAAAGATAAATGCCGATGATGTAAAAGCACCGTATGGAAAAAGCAAACAATGAACCTGGTCCGGGGCTTGGCGATTTCGCCAATCTCAAGCGCTTGGCCTACTTCGCCGCGGTGATCGAGGCGGGGACGTTCACGGCCGCGGCGGACCGCCTGGGCATCACCAAGGCCGTGGTGAGCCAGCAGGTGGCCCGGCTGGAACGGGATTTCCAGACAACGCTATTGACGCGCAGCACGCGCTCGGTGCTTCCGACCGAGGCCGGCAAGGCGTTCTACCAGCGCTGCGCCTCGATCCTGCGCGAGGCCGGCGAGGCCTTCGACGAACTGGCGGACGTTGCCGGCGAGCCCTCGGGCACGCTGCGGCTGACGGCGCCAATCGACTACGGGATCATTGCCGTGGTGCCGGCCATCGCGGAATTCATCCGGCGATATCCGAAGTGCAAGGTGGAAGCGGCCTTCACGGACCAATCCCTCGACCTGATGTCGGGGCAGGTCGAATTGGCGCTGCGAGTCGGGTGGTTGACCGACCTTCATGTGCAGGCGCGCCAGATCGGGACGTTCCGGCAAGTGCTGGTCGCCGCGCCCGGCTGGCGTAGACAGGTGCGGCGCCTGGCGGGCCCGGAAGGGCTCGGCGAGCTGCCGTTCGTGGCCAACACCGCGTTGCGCCATCCGGCGCAGTGGCGATTCGCGCGCGGCGAATCGGAGCAGCGCGCGGTGACGTTCCACCCCGCCATCTTCCTGGACGCCACCCTGGCGGTTCGCGAGGCCGTTTGCCAAGGCACGGGCCTGTCCGTGCTGCCGGACTACGCCGTCGCGAACGAACTCGCTTCGGGCCGGATTATCGAGGTCCTGCCCGACTGGAAGCTCCCATCCGGCGGCATCCACGCCGTATTTCCAGCAGCGCGTTTCCGCACTGCCAAGGTTCGTTCCTTCGTGGAGTTGATGGCCGCGCGGCCACCTTCGTGACCGGGGGCACCGCAACCTGGGACATCACCCTCGCCACAGGCTCGGATGAGCGAGTTGCCCACCGCAAACGGCTGCTACGCAGAACTGACGAGAGCGGGTTTGGCGCTACGCCCTCGCTGCCGCGACCTGTGGCAACAGCCTGCCGACTGCGGCGCCTTGCGCAAGCCCTCGATCGGGTGGCGCACGGAGGCAGGTGACCGTCGCGACATCCAGAAGCAGGGGTTCGTCGAGCAGATTGCAGCAGCCGTGATCGCGGCGCACGATCGGCAGTTCCTCGAACGGCACAAGGACAGCAAGACGCTCGCGACGGCCTGATCATCGCGTCTCCATACAACCAAGCGTCTCTCGATGCTTGGTTGTGAGCCACCAGACGCTTCAAGCCGGCGATGTTTCCCCTCCCCCATGCCCTCGAATCGCAGTCCGATCCCCTCGGAAGCCGACGAGCATTGGCGACTCATGGATATCGAGACCGGGCCAGCGCACTCCATTTAAATCTGTCCAGAACGACACCGGGCGCCGGAACAAGAGCCTGGCGATGTTTCGAAGAGAACAAGAAGGGCAAAACGGGGATGCAAGTCCCCCCAAAGTCCCCCAGCAAAGAAAAACGGGCTAGGGACCGAAGTCTCTAACCCGTTGTTCTAGAACCGAAATTCTGGTGCGGCTGGCAGGAATCGAACCCACGACCCCTTGGTTCGTAGCCAAGTACTCTATCCAGCTGAGCTACAGCCGCGAAGCCTTGGATTATGGCTGGTGAATTGGTGATCCGGCAAGAATCTCCGAGTAATATCTAAGGTCAATCGATCATCGCGGCCTGCCGCTCGAACTCGCCGCCGCGGGCCTCGTCGCCCTCGAGGCGGGCGATGAAGGCGAGGCGCCGCAGCGCGTGGCGGCGCACGCGGCCGGGCAGCGTGGCGGTGTGCGCGGCCTGCTCCAGCGGGCGGCGCGCCTTGCCCCACAGCTGGCGTTCGGCGAACACCATGCCGGCGGCGGCCACGATGGCCGCCTCGTTGCCGTGCGCGGCCATCGCGGCCTCCACGCGCGGCAGCCATTCGTTGCCGAGCCCGACGATGCAGTCGATCAGCGCGATGGCCAGCGCGGCGCGCTCGTCGACGTCCATGCGCGCCATCTCGCTCCAGTGCGGGGCAAGGTAGTCGCGGCCCAGGTCGGGGCGGCCGAGGTCGCGCGCGCGCACGGCGGCGCGCGAGCCCACCACCACGTCACGGCGGTCGGCGGCGTCCAGCGACTGCCAGGCGCGCACCAGCTGTTCCTCGTCGTGCGCGGCGCAGACGACGTCGATGGCCAGCGAGCGCAGGAGGGACTGCGCGGCGATCTGCGAGAAGCCCTGGTGCTTGGCCAGCAGGCGCGCGGTCTGCAGGGCCTCGAGCGGCTTTTGCGCCATGCGCGCGGCCTGCAGGCGCAGGCGCAGCGCCTGCGTGCGGCGCGCGACGCCCGGCGGCAGCGCGCGCAGGGCCTCGAGCCCGCGCGTGGCGTCGCGATCGTCCAGCGCCCACTCGGCCATCAACAGGTGCGCGCCATCGAGCACCACCGAACCGGACAGCACGCCTGACGTCAGCTCCACGACGCGGCGCGCGCGCTCGTCGCGACCGCGGCGATCCTGGATGCGATGCAGCGACGCCGCCGCGATGAGGTGGGCGAGGCCGGCGAACTCGCGGTCGCCCCGCAGCACGTCGACGTCCTGCTGCAGCTCGAGCGCCTGGCGCGCCGACTTGCTCGCGCGGTTGAAGCGCGCCGCCAGGTACTCGGCGTGCGCGGAACGCAGGGCCGCGTGCGCGGCGCGCTCACGCTTGAGCTCACGCCACTCGTGCGCGCGGCGCGGCATGCTCAGCAGCCCGTTGATCGCCTTCAGCGCCACGTACAGCACGATGACGAACAGCACCAGCGCCACCACCGCCACGTTCAGCGAGGTGTCGATCCGGTAGCCCGAATAGAAGATCGAGACGAGCCCGTCGTTCTGGCTCAGCACCGCGGCCGACACCACGGCCGCGACGAACAGCAGGATCACCCAGATGACGGTGCGCATCTCAGAACCCGCGAATGGACACGGCGTGCTCGAGCGGGCCACGAGGACGTGTCCGGACAAGGCGCAGACGCGAGTCGTGCCGGATGCCGCGGCGAGCGATTGCAACGCTGGCCGGGCGCGTTTTGGGGGTACGAGCAGGCATGTCGGGTTCGTTCGCGAGTTCTTATCGACCTGCGACGGCGGCGGAGATGGCCGCGAGCGTGTCGTCGGGGCGCGGGAAGCTCACCTGCCTGGCCTGCGCGCTCACCTGCTTGAGGAGGTCGGACACCGCGACCACGCGGCGCGAGCCGTGGTCGAAGTAGCGGTCGAGCGCTGTCTGCGCCTGCTGCAGGTCGGCCTGCGACAGGTCGAACTGGCGCGACAGGATGGCCAGGCGCGCGTTGAGCAGGCGCAGCTTCAGGTTCTCGCGCAGGAAGAACGACTGCTCGGGCGTCATCAGCGCGGACTCGGGATGCTCGATCGACGTGACGCGCACCGCCTGCTTCAGCTCGGTGAGGAACGGCACGCTGAAGCCTTCCCACGCGTGCTGCAGCGACGCGACCCACGCCGGCGGCGGCGCGCTGGTGGGCATGGATGCGGCGCTCGCGGCCTTCGCGGCGGCGCGCGTCGATTGCGCGGACGCCGCCGCCGACGCCGCGGCCGCGCGGCCGGCGGCGGTGGCGCGCTCGGGCGTCGACACCAGCGGCAGCTCGTCGACCATGCGCACCGCCTCGTCCAGGCGGATCGTGAGCGAAGGCACGTCGACGGCCGACGCCGTGCGCACGCGATCGAGGTCGCGCGCGATCGCGCGGCGCACGCGCTCCAGGCGCGGGTTGTTGTAGCGGGCCAGGCGCTCGTCGGACTGCTTCAGGATGGTGACGATCGGGTCGGTGCTGCCGGTAAGCGAGGCCTGCTGCATCGCCACGCGCAAGCTGGCCTCGACGTCGGCCAGCACGTTCTCGTCGCGCGAGCGCGACAGCGACTGGATCAGGTCCTCGACCTGCGAGCGCTGCATCTGCGACTCGGCGACGCGTTCGTCGAGCACGCCCACCTTGCCGTTCAGGTCGCGCACGCTGTCCAGCGCCTGCTTGGCGGCGACCTTGGCCTCGGTGGCGTCGCTCTGGCTGTTCTGCTGGCGCTTGACCAGTTCCTGTTCCAGCGACTTCACGCGCTGCTGCGTGTGCCAGGCCGACACGAAGGCGGCCACCGACATCACGCCGAACGCCACCGCCGCGATCCAGGCCAGCAGCTGCCAGTGGCGCGGCGCATGCGGCATCGCGTGCACGACCGTGGGAACGGCGGGTGGCGCGGGCGGCACGACCGCCATCGGCGGCGGCGTGTTCATCGAGGCGTTGGAGTCGTCGGTCACGCGATTCATTGTAGCGACGACACCACATCGCCGCGGGGCGTCCCTGCCTGGCAACAGGGCAGCTCGATGCGCGCCCGCCACACCGGGCACGGGCTCACTCGCCGGGGGTCGAAGCGAGGGCGGCGGCGACGGCCGCGGGCGACGGCGAGAGCGTCGACACGCGCCCGAAGCCGAGTGCGCGCGCGCGCTCGGCGATGCGCGGATGCGAGGCCAGCGCGCGGCCGCCGCCCCAGCGCGCGGCGGGCGCGAGCGCCTGCAGGTTGTCGATCGCCTCGGAGCTGCTGAACATCCAGATCCAGCGCGCGGGCGCGGCCAGCGCGGCGTCGAGCAGCGCGCGCTCGCCGGGCGTGAGCGACGGCGCGGCGCGGCCGTAGGACTGCACCACGCGCACGTCCGCGCCGGCGGCGCGCAGCTGGTCGCCGAGCCAGTCGCGCCCGCCGTTGCCGCGCACGATCCATGCGGGGCGGCCGCCCCAGGGCCAGTCGGCGACGAGCGTCCACAAGGCCTCGGAGTCGAACTGTGGCGCATCGTCGCCCGGCGCGACGATGCGTCTCGCCGGCACGCCGCGTTCACGCAGCGCGGCGACCGTGCCCGGCCCGGTGGCCGCGGCCCAGGCCTGGTCGGGCCAGGACGACGCCACGGCGGCGTCGAAGAAGCCGTGCACCGCGTTCGGGCTGACGAACACCAGCACCGGCTGCGCCGCGGACGCCGCGACGCTCGCGAACGCCGCGGCCACGCGTTCAGGCTCGGGCGCGGGCAGGATATCGATCAGCGGCAACGCACGCGCGGCCACGCCCAGCGCGGCGAGATCGGCCACCCACGCGGCGGCCTGCGCCCGCGGACGCACGACCAGCACCGTGGGCGCGTCTGCCACGTCGGCTCAGGCGTCGGCCGGCGGCAGGTAGGCGTCGCCGCCCTCGGCCAGCAGCGCGGCGGCCACGCGGCGGCCCATCGCGTCGGCGGCGGCGGCGTCGGCGAGCGCCGCCGTCTCGCTCGCCTTGAGCAGCGGCCGCGCCGAGACGCGCGGGCCCTCGTGGCCGATGGCCGTCTCCAGCGCGGCGCCGACCGCGGCGTCGCCGAGCGCGGCGCGCAGCGTGAAGCGGCCGTCGGCCTCGCGCCGCGCGAACGCCGCCAGCGGCATGCTGCAGCTGCCGCCGAGGGCGCGCGCGACGGCGCGTTCCGCGTGCACGGCGAGCCAGGCGTCGGTGTCGATCAGGGGGACGAGGCGATCGTGCAGCGAAGCGTTGTCGGCACGGATCTCCAGCCCCAGCGCACCCTGCCCCGCGGCCGGGATCATCTGGTCGACGTCGAAGCGCGTGCGGATGCGCTCGCCCAGCCCGAGGCGCACCAGGCCGGCGGCGGCCAGCACGATGGCGTCGTAGCCGCCCTCGTCCAGCTTGCGCAGGCGGGTGTCGAGGTTGCCGCGCAGCGGGGCCACGCGCAGGTCGGGCCGCAGCGCCAGCAGTTGCGCCACGCGGCGCAGGCTGGAGGTGCCCACCAGCGCGCCCTGCGGCAGCTCGGCGAGCGACGCGACCTTGTTGGAGACGAACGCGTCGCGCGGATCCTCGCGATCGAGCACGGCCACCAGCTCGAAGCCGGCCGGCAGCTCCATCGGCACGTCCTTGAGCGAATGCACGGCCAGGTGCGCGGCACCCGATTCCAGGGCGGTCTCGAGCTCCTTGACGAACAGCCCCTTGCCGCCGACCTTGGACAGCGTGCGGTCGACGATCTGGTCGCCGCGGGTGGTCATGCCCAGGAGCGTGGCGGCCACGCCCACCCGGGCGGCCAGCAGGCCCTGCACGTGCTGCGCCTGCCACAGCGCGAGTCGGCTTTCGCGCGTGGCGATCACGATGTTGTTCATTCGCGGATTATCACCATCGACTTCGTTATCTGTCAGCGAAAGAAGCTCTTCCCGCCGCGAAGGCTGCCTGCTACATTTGGCGATTGGTAATTCGGTTACATCAAACGGAAGCAATTCGATGCCTCGCACCGCCGCCGCCCGCAAGCCCGCCAAAGCGCCCCGCAAGACCGCGGCGACCAAGCCCGCGCCCTCGGCGGTCGACAAGGATCGCCCGCTGGTCGAGGACATCCGCCTGCTCGGACGCCTGCTGGGCGAGGTGATCCGGGAACAGGAAGGACTGGCCGCCTTCGAGCTGATCGAGCGTGTGCGCCAGCTGTCCGTGGCCTACCGCATCCACAAGGACGCCAGCGCCGGGCGCGTGCTCGATCGGCTGCTGAAGAACCTGTCGGCCGACCAGACGGTGAGCGTGATCCGCGCGTTCAGCTACTTCTCGCACCTGGCCAACATCGCCGAAGACCGCCAGCACGTGCGCCGGCGCGCGCACCACGAGCGCGAGGGCAACCTGCAGGACGGCTCGCTCGCGATGGCGTTCGAGCGCCTGCACGACGCCGACCATCGCGCCACCGAGATCGCCGCCGCGCTGAACAAGGCCTTCATCTCGCCGGTGCTCACCGCCCACCCGACCGAGGTGCAGCGCAAGAGCATCCTCGACGCCGAGCGGGCCATCGCCGAGCTGCTGGCCGAGCGCGGCGACCTCTACACCGAGCGCGCCCTCAACGAGAACACCGCCCTGATGCGCGCCCGCATCACGCAGCTGTGGCAGACGCGCATGCTGCGCTACTCGAAGCTGACGGTGTCCGACGAGATCGAGAACGCGCTGTCGTACTACCACGCCACCTTCCTGCGCCAGATCCCGCGCATGTACAAGGCGATCGAGGACGCCCTGCCCGGCCAGGACATCGCGCCGTTCTTCCGCATGGGCAACTGGATCGGCGGCGACCGCGACGGCAACCCCAACGTCACCGCCGAGACGCTGCACATCGCGCTGTCGCGCCAGAGCGAGACGGCGCTGCGCCACTACCTGTACGAGGTGCACGCGCTCGGCGCGGAGCTGTCGATCTCGCAGATGCTGGCGCCCGTCACGCCCGAGATGCTGGCGCTGGCCGGCCGCTCGCCCGACCACAACGTGCACCGCGAGGACGAGCCCTACCGCCGCGCGCTGGTGGGCATCTACTCGCGCGTGGCCGCCACGCTGCACCACCTGACCGGCACCGAGGCGCTGCGCCACGCGGTGGTGCCGCAGGACCCGTACACGTCGGCCGAGGAATTCAGCGCCGACCTGGCCGTGATCGAGCGCTCGCTGCGCGCGCACCACGCCGAGGCGCTGGTGGCGCCGCGCCTCGCGCCGCTCCAACGCGCGGTGCAGGTATTCGGCTTTCACCTGGCCACCGTGGACCTGCGCCAGAGCTCCGACCAGCACGAGGCCGTGATCGTCGAGCTGCTGCGCACCGCGCGCCTGGAGGACGACTACTCGGCGCTCGACGAAGGCGCGCGCCGCGAGCTGTTGATCAATCTGCTGAACGACGCCCGCCCGCTGCGCGTGCACGGCGCCGAGTACTCGGAGCTGGCGCGCGGCGAGCTGGCCATCTTCGAGGCGGCGGGCAAGATGCGCGCGCAGTTCGGCCCGGAGGCGATCCGCCACTACATCATCTCGCACACCGAGGACGTCAGCGACCTGCTGGAGGTGCTGCTGCTGCAGAAGGAATGCGGCCTGATGCGCGGCACCCTCGACGGCCATGCCATCGCCGACCTCATCGTCTCGCCGCTGTTCGAGACCATCGCCGACCTGCGCAACGGCGCGCCCATCATGCAGCAGTTCTATGCCCTGCCGGGTATCGCCGAACTGATCAAACGCAGCGGCGCCGAGCAGGACATCATGCTGGGCTACAGCGACAGCAACAAGGACGGCGGCTTCTTCACCAGCAACTGGGAGCTGTACCGCACCGAGGTGGCGCTGGTCACGCTGTTCTCGCAACTGGAGCAGGAACACGGCATCCGCCTGCGCCTGTTCCACGGCCGCGGCGGCACCGTGGGCCGCGGCGGCGGCCCCAGCTACCAGGCCATCATCGCGCAGCCTCCGGGCACCGTGAACGGCCAGATCCGCCTGACCGAGCAGGGCGAGGTGATCGCGTCCAAGTACGCCAACCCCGAGATCGGCCTGCGCAACCTCGAGACGCTGGTGGCCGCCACGCTGGAGGCCACGCTGCTGCACACCACCAAGGCGCCGCCCAAGGCGTTCCTGGACGCGGCCGACGAGCTGAGCCAGGCCAGCTTCGACGCGTTTCGCGCGCTGGTCTACGAGACCCCGGGCTTCACCGACTACTTCTTCTCGGCCACGCCCATCCGCGAGATCGCCGAGCTCAACATCGGCTCGAGGCCGGCGTCGCGCAAGTCCACGCGCCGCATCGAGGACCTGCGCGCGATCCCCTGGGGCTTCTCGTGGGGCCAGTGCCGCGTGGCGCTGCCGGGCTGGTGCGGCTTCGGCTCCGCCGTCCAGGCGTGGCTGGGCGAGGCCGGCGACGAGCACGAGCGCAAGCTGGAGCTGCTGCGCAAGATGTACAAGCAGTGGCCGTTCTTCCGCACGCTGCTGTCCAACCTGGACATGGTGCTGGCCAAGAGCGACCTGCGCATCGCCGCGCGCTACGTCGATCTCGTCGACGACAAGAAGCTGGGCAAGCGCATCTTCGGCGCCGTCAAGGCCGAGTGGGAGCGCACGCAGGCGATGCTGGGCGCGATCACCGGCGAGACGCATCGGCTGCAGTCCAACCCGTCGCTGGCGCGCTCGATCGAGCACCGCTTCCCCTACCTCGACCCGCTGAACCACCTGCAGGTCGAGCTGATGCGGCGCTACCGCATGCGCAAGGCGGACGATCCGGCCACCGAGCGCGTCAAGCGCGGCATCCACCTGTCGATCAACGGCATCGCGGCGGGCCTGCGCAACACGGGCTGAACGGTCGAGCGGGCTGCTCGACTGAACGATGGTTCCGCACCGGGCGGCAATAAGTCACGCCCGGCGGGGCGCCTGTTGGGATCTCCCCGCTTCAATCGGCGCGGCTTAGGGTCGATAAGGCGATGTGGCCTCCTCGCATCGCCCCCCGACCGTCTCGTCGCCCGCCCGCCTCAATGCGCGCCGGCGCCCGGCCCATCGCGGCCGCCTGCACGCCGTCGCGGCGGCGTTCGCGCTGCTGGGCGCGTTGGCGGCCGGCCCGGTGCTCGGCGCCGAGTCGATCACGCGGCAGGTGCTGGACATCGAGTCGCGCTACGGCAACGACCCGGTCGTCTCGATCGAGCACCTGCGCCCGCTCGAGGCACCCGCGCGCACCAGCGGCGGCGAGGACCTGACCACCTTCCTGGCCGCCTGGGGCTGGGCCCACGCAGCCACCGACAAGCCCGCCGTCGCCGACGCCGCCGTCGAGGAACTCACCGACATCGGCGAGCGCAGCCGCGACCCGGCCGCCCTCGCCTCCGCCTACGCGCTGCGCGCCTCGCAGCTGACCTTCGCCGGCCAGACGCGCGCCGCGTTCGGCTGGATCGAGGAGGCGCTGAACTACTCGCGCCAGGCCGCCAGCCCCGACCTGCATTTCTGGATCGAGATGACCGCCGGCGACCTGGCGATGCAGAACGGCCAGCTCGAGGAGGGCATGCGCCTGTTCGAGGCGGCGGCGCGGTCCGCGCACGACCTGGAGAACCCGCGCCGCGAGGCGCAGGCCTGGGTGTCGCTGGTGCCGATGCGCATCGTCAAGGGCGACACCGGCGCCGCGCTGAAGGAGGCCGCGCTGGTGCGCGAGCTCGGCGCGCGCTCCACGGATCGCGGCCTGGTGGTGGCCGGCTGGGTGATGGAATCGCTGGCCGCCGCGGCCGCGGGCGAGCCCGCGCGCGCCACGCACGCGCGCGACGAGGCCGTTCGCGTGCAGAAGGAGATCGCCCGCGCGCTCGGCTCCAGCGCCTCGGGCGCCGCGCCGCCGGTGCAAACGATGAACTCGCTGGCCGGTGCACCCGAGTGGCTCAGCAGCGAGCAGGACGCACTGATGACGCTGGCCGGCATGTACCTGGACGTGCACGAATGGGCCAAGGCCGCCAGCGCCGCGTCCCGCGCCAGGCAGCAATCCGAATCGCAGCACGACGCCGACACCGCGGCGCGCGCGCTGATCAACCTGGGCATGGCCGACATCGGCCTGGGCCATGTGCAGTTGGGAAAGAACGAGGTCGATGCCGGCCTGCGCGCGATGGAGGCCGTCAAGCGCGACCCCGAGCTCCTGGGCCAGATCAACCGCTACGTCGCGCTGCTGGAGCGCAGCGGCGAGACGCACGAGGCGCTGGTGCGCCTGCGCCAGTCGCTGCTGCTGGAAAACGAGCTCGCGCGGCGCGACCGCACGAGCACCGTCGTCGCGCTGCAGCGCCAGTCCAGCTTCGAGCAGCACCAGCGCCACATGGAGCAGCTGGAACACGAGAACGCGCTGCAGACGGTGGAACTGCAGCGCCGCTCCACCGAGCGCACGCTGATGATCGCGCTGGCCGCCGTGCTGGCGATCGGCGTCGCGGTCGCCGCGAGCCTGTACCTGCGCACCCGCCGCGCCAACCGCGAGCTGGCCGTCACCAACGAGAAGCTGGCGCACGCGAGCCTGCACGACAAGGTCACCGGCCTGCTGAACCGCCGCGCGATGGAGGCCGACACCCGCGCCATCGAGCTGGCGGGCAAGCAGAGCTATTGCAACGTCTCGATCTCGGTCAAGCAGTTCGGCCTGATCGTGGGCAGCGTCGGCCACCAGCTGGGCGACGCGCTGCTGTGCAAGATCGCCGCGCGCCTGGACGAGGTGGTACGCGGCGCCGAGGGTCGGCTGTACCGCGTCGACGGCGTCACCTTCGGCGCGCTGTTCCAGTTCGGCCACGACCCGAAGCGCCTGGCCCACATCCTGGAAGCGCTCACCGCCGCGATGGCCGCGCCGTTCGAGCTCGGCAACCAGGACCTGATCGTCTCGATCGGCGTGGGCGCCTCCGAATACCCCAAGGACGCCGGCTCGGCCGACGAGGTGGCGCGCCTGGCCGAGCTCGCCAAGCTGCAGGCGCACGCGGATCCGGGCAACAGCTTCCTGGTCTACGACACCCGCATCGGCGAGCACCAGCGCGACAAGCTGCGCATGGAAAGCCGCATGCTCAAGGCGCTGGAGCACGGCGACTTCGAGCTGTTCTACCAGGGCCAGCGCGGCCTGCCCGACGGTCGCATCAAGGGCTTCGAGGCGCTGCTGCGCTGGCGCGACGGCGACAAGATGATCTCGCCCGCGGACTTCATCCCGCTGGCCGAGGAGACGGGCCTGATCGTGCGCATCGGCACGTGGGTGCTGGAGGAGGCCTGCCGCCAGGCCCGGTCGTGGGCCGACAGCGGCGCCGGCCGGCCCATCGTGGCCGTCAACATCTCGCCGCGCCAGTTCAACCACCCCGACTTCCTCGCCACGGTGCGCGATACCCTGCACCGTACCGGCGTCGACCCGCGCCAGATCGAGCTCGAGATCACCGAAGGCAGCGTGATGAACGACGCCGAGGCCTCGATCTCGCAGCTGCACGCGCTGCGCGAGATGGGCCTGCAGCTGGCCATCGACGACTTCGGCACCGGCTACGCGAGCCTGTCCTACCTGCGCCGCTTCCCGCTCGATCGCCTGAAGATCGACCGCTCCTTCGTCAAGCAGCTCACGATGAGCGAACAGGACGACACGATCGTGCGCACCGTCATCGAGCTCGCTCACACGCTGGGCCTGTCGGTCACGGCCGAGGGCGTGGAGACGATCGAGCAGGAGTCGGTGCTGCAGGGCTGGGGCTGCGACGTCATCCAGGGCTTCCTGCGCTTCCGCCCCGCCCCGGCGACGACGGCCACCAGCCTGCTGGAACAGGACAAGCAAGCCGCGCTGCAGGTCGCCTGATTCAGCGGCGCCGGCCGCGCAGCCACTCGAGCGCCAGCAGCAGCGCCGTCGTGAACAGGATCAGAAGCGTCGCGACGGCGGCGATCGTGGGCGAGATGTTCTCGCGGATGCCGTTGAACATCTGGCGCGGCAGCGTCAGCTGCTCGGGGCCGGCCAGGAACAGCACCACCACCACCTCGTCGAACGAGGTCGCGAACGCGAACAGCGCGCCCGAGATCACGCCCGGCGCGATCACCGGCAGCGTGATGCGGAAGAACGTGCGCAGCGGGCTCTCGCCCAGGCCCAGGCTGGCACGCACCAGGTTCTGGTCGAAGCCCTGCAGCGTGGCGAGCACCGTCGTCAGCACGAAGGGCGCGCCGAGCGCGGCGTGCACGATGATCAGCGCGGTGTAGCTGTCGGCCAGGCCCAGCGGCGCGAAGAACAGGTAGGTGCTGACGCCCACCACGACGATGGGCACCACCATCGGCGCGATCAGCAGGCTCATCAGCAGGCCCTTGAACGGGAACGAGGTGCGCGCCAGGCCGACCGCCGCGAGCGTGCCCAGGCTCGTGGCCACCAGCGTGGCGGCCGGCGCGATCAGGAAGCTGTTCTTCGCGGCGCGCGCCCACTCCGCCGAGCCGAACAGGTTCTGGTACCACCTGGTCGAGAACGCCGGGATCGGATAGACCAGGAACGAGCTGTCGCTGAACGACAGCGGGATGATCACGAGGATGGGCAGCAGCAGGAACGCGAGCACGCCCATGCACAGCGCGCGCAGCGCCCACCAGCCGGCCTTGTCCAGCGGCGTGGCGTAGGCCGGGAAGTCGGGCGCGAGGCGGGCGAGCAGCTTCATCCTCGTCACCCCAGGCTCAGCTCGGACTTGGTGACGCGGCGATAGACCGCGTACAGCACCAGCGTGGCCGCCAGCAGCAGCGCGCCGAGCGCGCAGGCCATGCCCCAGTTGACGTCGACGTTGGTGTACTGCGCGATGTAGTAGCTGAGCATCTGGTCGGTGGGGCCGCCCAGCAGCGCGGGCGTCACGTAGTAGCCGATGCTCAGGATGAACACGAGCAGCGCGCCCGCGCCGATGCCGGCGTAGGTCTGCGGCACGTACACGCGCACGAACGCGGCCAGCGGCGTGCTGCCCAGGGACACCGCCGCGCGCAGGTAGCTGGGCGGCACGCCGGTCATCACGCTGTACAGCGGCAGGATCATGAACGGCAGCAGGATGTGCGTCATCGAGATCACGACGCCCGTGCGGTTGAACAGCAGCGCCAGCGGCTGGTCGATCAGGTGCAGGCTTTCCAGCGCGTGGTTGACGAGGCCTTCGGACTGCAGCAGCACGATCCACGCCGCCACGCGCACGAGGATCGACGTCCAGAACGGCACCAGCACCACGATCATCAGCACGTTGGCGCGGCGCGGAGACAGCGTGCTGAGCCAGTACGCCAAGGGGTACCCGAGCGCGAGGCACCAGATCGTCACCAGCGCGCTGATGCCGAAGGTGCGCAGCAGGATGCCGCCGAACACGCGTTGCTCGGGGTCGACGCGCTCGATCGCGCCGTGCACGTCGCGCCGCAGGTCGACGGCAGTCAGGAGGTAGTCGGGCGTCCAGCGCGAGCCGTTCTTGGCGATCGCCTCCCAGTACGCCGGCTCGCCCCAGCGAGCGTCCAGCGCCAGCAGCTTGTCCCTGACCTGCGCCGCGGGCGTCGCCGCGCTGGTGCCTTCCAGCGGCAGCGCGCGGTACGTGCCCATGATCAGCGAACGCGCGCCGGGCTTCTCGGTGTTCAGGCGCCGCGCCAGCGCACCGACATCGGCGCTGTCGGACAGTGCGCCCAGGTCGGCCACGATCGCGGCGTAGGCCTCGGGCGCCGGCGCGTCCGCGTGCGTCCAGTCGCGCAGCACGACCACCGTGCGCGGCAGCGCGCGCGCCACCTCGGGGTTCTCGACCGCGCGCTTGAGCAGCGCCGCGATCGGCACGAGAAACGTCAGCAGCAGGAACAGCAGCAGCGGCAGCGTCAGCGCGAAAGCGCGCCACTGGCGCCGCCGCCCCGCCCGCGCGAGCGCGCGCCGCAGCGACGCGGTGTCGGCGGCGGGCGCGGGGGCGGCGATGGCGGCGGTCATGCGGAGCGCGAGGGGTCGACGGATCACGCGGCCCGGCAAGCGAGCCGCGCCTGCGCCTCGGCCCTCAGTTGGTGGCCCACGACGCGAAGCGCTTCTCGAGATCCTCGCCCTGGTCGGCCCAGAACTTGAGGTTCATCTGCAGCGCGTCCTTCGCGTTGGCCGGCGACGTCGGCAGGTTGGCGAGCGTCTTGGCGTCCAGCTTGGCCAGTGCCTTGCCGTTGGTCGGGCCGTACGCGATGTTCCGGGCGTACTCGGCCTGCGCGTCGGCCGTGCTCGCGAAGGCGATGAACTTCATCGTGGCGTCCTTGTTCGGGTCGCCCTTGGGGATCACCCAGTAGTCGAGGTCGTAGATGCCGCCGACCCAGCCGATCTGCAGGTGCTTGCCCTCGCGGTTGGCGGCGTCGATGCGGCCGTTGAACACCGTCGTCATCACGACATCGCCCGCCACGAGGAACTGCGGCGGCTGCGCGCCCGCCTCCCACCACTGGATGTTCGGCTTCAGCTCGCCGAGCTTCTTGAACGCGCGGTCGGCGCCCTCCTTCGTGGCCAGCACCTTGTAGACGTCGGCCGGCTTGACGCCGTCGGCCATCAGCGCGAACTCCAGGTTGTAGCGCGCGCCCTTGCGCATGCCGCGCTTGCCGGGAAACTTCTTGGTATCCCAGAAGTCGGCCCAGGTCTTGGGCCCGGCCTTGAGCTTGTCGCCGTCCCAGGCCATCACGGTGGACCACACGAAGATGCCGATGCCGCAGTCGGTGACGGCCGCGGGCAGGAAGTCGGCCTTGTTGCCCAGCTTCGACCAGTCCAGCTTCTCGAACAGGCCCTCGTCGCAGCCGCGCGCCACGTCGGGCGACTCCACCTCGACGGCGTCCCAGGTGACGTTCTTGCTGTCCACCATCACCTTGATCTTGGCCTGCTCGCCGTTGTATTCGACGGCCACCACCTTGGTGCCGGTCTTCTCGAACGGCTCGTAGAACGCCTTCTTCTGCGCGTTGGCGTTGGCGCCGCCGAAGTTCACGACGGTGATCTGCTTCTGGGCCAGGGCCGGCAGGCACACGAGCGCGGCCAGCGCGACAGCCAGGGACGACGGTTTCAGCATGGGAAGACCTCCGAAAGTCAGGTTGTGAAGACCCGCGCGCGTCACAGATAGACGCGCGTCAGGTCACGGGGGAACTCGAGCCAGACGCCGTCGCCCGGCCGCGGGATCGCCGCGGACGACAGCGCCAGCTTGGCGACGGCCGGCTCCTGGCCGTCGGCCACATGGCACATCAGGCGCAGGTGGTCGCCGAAGTAGACGATGCTGCGCACCTGCGCTGGCAGCACGTTCGACGCGTCGGCCGGCGCCGCGGCGTGCACCACGAGGCGCTCCGGGCGGATGCCCGCGACGACCTCGGCGCCCACCGCCGCGCCGTTGACGTCGACGCCCGCCAGGCGGCGGCCGTCGGGCAGCGCGACGACGCAGCGGCCGTCGCCCGAGGCCTCGGCCAGCGTGCCCTTGAGCATCGTCCCGTCGCCGATGAAGCCGGCCACGAAGCGGTTCGCGGGCGTCTCGTACATGCAGTCCGCGCGGTCGATCTGCTGGATCACGCCGTTGTTGAAGACCGCCACGCGGTCGCTCATCGTCAGTGCCTCGCCCTGGTCGTGGGTGACGAAGACGAAGGTGACGCCCAGCTGCCGGTGCAGTTCCTTCAGCTCGATCTGCATGTGCTCGCGCAGCTGCTTGTCGAGTGCGCCCAGCGGCTCGTCCATCAGCACCAGCTGCGGCTCGAACACGAGCGCACGCGCCAGCGCCACGCGCTGCTGCTGGCCGCCCGAGAGCTGCGACGGGAAGCGCTCGGCCATGCCCTCCAGCCGCACCATCGCCAGCGCGCGGGCGACCTGCGCCTCGCGCTGCGCAGCCGGCACCTTGCGCACCGTCAGCGGATAGGCCACGTTCTGCCCCACCGACATGTGCGGGAACAGCGCGTAGTTCTGGAACACCATGCCGAAGTCGCGCTTGTGCGGCGGCGTGCGCGTGATCGGGCGGCCATCGAGCAGGATCTCGCCGGCGGTGGGCGACTCGAAGCCGGCCAGCATCATCAGCGTGGTCGTCTTGCCCGAGCCGGACGGCCCCAGCAGCGTCAGGAACTCGCCGCGGCGGATGTCCAGATCGAGCTGGCGCACCACCAGCTGCACGCCATCGTAGGTCTTCTGCACGCCGGCGAAGCGCACCAGCGGTTGCGCGGCGGCGGTCGGCAGCGCCGGGGACATGGCGGCAGGCATGCGGACGAAGACCTCCTGGGTCACGGCGACCGCAGGCGGCCGCGTCGAAAACCGGACATGCAGGGCCTTCGGCGACGCCGAAGCCCCGGACAGGCCGAATATAGCCCGTGTATCGCGCCGCGGCCTATACGACCTTGCAGCGCGGGCCTCGCACGCGTCCCCGCGCGCGGGGCGACGCATCGCTCACGGCGCGCGGTAGCCGGGCGTCGACACGTCGGCCGTCTCGACCGCGGGCGTCTGCATGAACGCCGGGAAGGCCTCGACGCGCGCCGAATGCGCCGCCAGCGCCGCGCACGCGGCGTCGGCCAGCGGCGTCTCCAGCTTGATCTGCATGAAGCGCCACGCGATGGCCGCGGCCAGGCCGCCGTGCGTCAACGCGCCCTCGTCCGCGACGGGCGCCGCGCGCGCGATCTCGGCGTCGAGCGCCTCGAGCGCCGAGCGCATCTGCGCATCGACGCGCTCCAGCCACGGCGCATGCCGCTTCTCCGGCGGGCGCAGGTGCAGCTCGTAGACGATCTGCTGCAGCTTCTCGCACGCCGCGATCGCCAGGCCCGCCGCGCGCAGCGCCCGCGTGCGCGCAGCGAGCTCCGCCGGCCACAGGCTGCGGCCCGCGAGCACCTCGAGGTAGTCGATGATGAGATTGGAGTCCATCAGCACGGTGCCGTCGTCGCACACCAGCGTGGGCGCCTTGACCACCGGGTTGATGCGGCGGAACTGGTCGAAGGTGCTGAACACCGACAGCGGTTCGTGTTCGAACGGGATCCGGAGCAGCCGCAGCGTGACGGCCACGCGGCGGGCGTACGGGGAGTCGAGCATGCCGATCAGGCGCATCATCGTTTCCTGGGGTTGGCGGCCCCGTACGATAAGCCGGCGCACGCGCCGAGGGAAGGCCGGATCGGGACACGATGCGGCCTTCGCGGGACGCTGCCGCGTCAGCCCGCGCGCGCCACCAGCCCGTCGATGACCGCCTGCACGCTCGTCACGCCCTTGCGCAGCCGCGGCGAGCCCGGGTCGAACGCGATCCAGCCCGCGTTGAAGCCGTCGAGCATGCGCATGCGCGGCCCGGGATGCGTCATGCCCTGCGCGCGAAAGCGCCCTTCCCACTCGGGGCGCGGGATCACTTCGACGGCCACGTCGCGCCGCAGCGCCCGTCCGAGCGCGGCCGCGAGATCGACCGGCGAGACGCGCACGGGCCCTTCCAGCTCCACGACGCGATGGCCGTCGAACGGCTCGCGCAGCAGCGTCGCGGCCGCCTGCGCGACGTCGGCCGTCGCCACCATCGAGATCGCGCGGCCCGGCGGCTGCAGGCAGCTGGGCAGGCGGCCGGTGGTGCGCGCGCCTTCGATGTCCCAGGCGACGTTCTCGACGAACCAGGCCGCGCGCAGGCAGGTGACGGCGGCCGGCAGGTCGGCCAGCGCCTGTTCCAGCAGCCGCAGCTGGGTCAGCAGGTTGGGCTCGGTGGCCTCGGCGCCGATCGTCGACAAGGCGACGACGCGCGCGACGCGCGCCGCGCGCAGCGCCGTCGTCACGGCCGCGATGTAGCGCCGTGCCTCGACGAAGCCGGGCGTCGGGTCAAAGGCCGGTGGCAGCAGGACGAAGACGGCCTCGGCGCCAGTGAAGGCCGCGGTGAGCGCCGCCGCGTCGTCCATCGCCGCCAGCGCCACCTCGCAGCCGCGCTCGGCCCAGGCCGCCGCCTTGGCCGCGTCGCGCATCACCGCGCGCACCGGCTCGCCGTCCGCCAGCAGGCGCGCGGCGAGCTGCCCGCCGACCTGGCCCGTGATTCCCGTGATTGCAAACATGTCGAACTCCGCGAAAGGCCGCGCAACGTGGCGGCATGGAAGGCATTCTTCCGACGCTGGCCACGGATTGCGATAGCATCAAACTCATTTGACCAATGCTTGGAAGTCATCAATGACGGGAACCTCCACGCAACTGCTGGAAGGCGTCGACGTGATGCTCGCCGTCGTCGACGCGCGCAGCTTCAACGGCGCCGGCGAGGCGCTGGGGCTGTCGCAGTCGGGCGTCAGCCGCGCCGTCGCCCGGCTGGAGGCGCGGCTGGGACTGCGCCTGTTCGAGCGCACCACGCGCTCGGTGCGCCTGACCGACGAGGGGCGCCGCTTCCACGAGCAGGTCATGCCGCTGCTGGCGGCGCTGCAGGAGGCCACCGACGCCGCGCGCGGCGGCGCCGCGGCCGTGCGCGGGCGGCTGCGCGTCAACGTCGACCCGTTCTTCTCGCGGCTGATCCTCGGGCCGGCGCTTGGCGGCTTCCTGGAACGCCACCCCGAGCTCGACGTCGAACTGCGCACGCGCGACGACCTCGGTGACCTCGTCGGCGACGGCTTCGACCTGGCGCTGCGCTTCGGCCATCCGCAGCCGTCCTCGCTGGTGGCGCGCAAGCTGCTGGACGCCCGCGTCGTCACGGTCGCCGCGCCGCGCTACGTCAAGCGCTTCGGCCGCCCGACGAATCCGCGCGAGCTGGAGTCGGGCGCGCACCGCTGCATCCAGTTCCGCGACCCGGCCACCGGCCGCGCGTTCCCGTGGGAATTCCACCGCGGACGCCGCAAGATCGTGCTGCAGACGCCCGGCGCGCTGACCGTCAACGACGCGGGCACGCTGCAGAGCGTGTGCGAGGCCGGCTATGGCATCGCACAGATGTTCGCGCTGCCCGAAGATCCGCTGATGGACGGCCGGCGCCTGGTCACGCTGTTCCCCGACTGGTCCGACGAGCGCTTCCCGCTGTACGCCTACCACCCGTCGCGGCATCACGTGCCCGCCAAGACGCGAGCGATGCTGGACTTCGTCGTCGGCCTGGTCTCAGGCTAGCGCGGCGACGAGGTCGATCTCGACGCAGCCGTTGCGCGGCAACTGCGCCACGCCAACGCTCGTGCGCGCGTGCCGCCCGAGCTCGGGCCCGAACAGCTCGTAGATCAGCATCGACGCACCGTCGGCCACGGCGCTGTGCTGCGTGAACTCCTCGGTGCTGTTGACGTACACGGTCAGCCGCAGCACCTGCTTGACGCGGTCGAGCCCGCCGAGCTCGTCGCGCAGCGCCGCGAGCGAGCGCAGCAGCGCGATGCGCGCCCCGCCCTGAGCAGCATCGATGTCGACGTCGCGCCCCAGCTTGCCGGCGACGACGACGCGGTCGCCCTCGCGCGGCAGCTGGCCGCTGACCCAGGCGAGGCCGTCATGCACGACGACCGCGGCGTAGCGCGCGCCCGGCGTGGCGGTTTCGGGAAGGACGAGGCCGAGGTCGGCGAGGCGTCGGGTGAGGGACATGGCGAGGGCTTTCGGCGGGATGACCCAGCTTAGCCAGCTCGCGGCGCACCGGACAGGCACAAGCGTCGGCGCGAGGCGACGCCCTGTATCAGTCCGGATGCCCGCTCGCTGTACCCATCGGGCGCTGCGCAGGGCGTGCCGGCGAAAGGCGTCCGCGCAGGCCACCGCCGCCGGCGTGCGTCGCCCGGGCGAGGCGGCGCGGCTCGATCGCCGTCAGACCCCATCCTCCGCCAGCAGCTCCCGGACCTGCGTCAGCTGCCGCCGTGACACCGCCAGCCATTCCTGCGTCGCGCCGACCTGCACGGCCCAGCCTTCGGCGTCCGCGCCCTCGCCTTCGCCGACCGCGCGGCGTTCGAGCTTGGTGACGGCGGTGCGGGCGACAAGCGCGTTGCGGTGGATGCGCAGCATCGTGTCGCCCAGCCGCTGCTCGAGGTCGGACAGCGAGTCGTCCAGGACGTAGGCGTGCTGAGGCGTGCGCAGGGTCACGTATTTCAGCTCGGCTTTCAGGTAGAGGATGTCCGCGACCGGCACGCGCTGCACGCGGCCGCGGTCGCTGACCACCAGCACCGGCTGTTCGGCCGGCACCGCCACGGGCGCGGGCGCGGCGACGGCCACCGGGCGCTCCAGGCGCTGCGCGACGCGCACCAGCGCCTCCTGCAGGCGCGCGCGGCGCACGGGCTTGGTGAGGTAGTCGACGGCGTCGATCTCGAAGGCCTTGAGCGCGTGCGTGGCGTGCGCGGTGACGAACACGATCCTGGGCGGCTGGGCCGACGCACGCAGGCGCTCGGCCAGTTGCAGGCCGTCGAGGCCGGGCATGTTGATGTCCAGCAGCACGAGGTCGGCCTGGTTGGCGGCCAGCCAGTGCAGCGCCTCGGCCGCGCTGCCTGCCTCGCCGGCCACCTCGGCGGCCGGGGCCGCGCAGTCGGCGAGCAGGCTGCGCATGCGCAGGCGCGCCAGGTCCTCGTCGTCGACGATCAGCACTTTCAGGCGGGTCATGGCCGCGGGCTCCCTGTCATGGCGTCCATTGTCGTTCGCGTCACAGCGGCACGGCCAGCCGCACGCGGAAGCGTCCGCCGTCGATCGGGCCGGCCTGGAACTCGGAGCGGAAGTCGTGCATCAGGCGCAGCCGCTCGCGCGAGCTCACCAGGCCGATGCCGTGGCCAGGCGGCGCGGTGCCACCCACCGTGTTGACCACCTGCACCCAGGCGCGGCCGTTGCGGGCCCGGGCGCGGATCTGCACGCGGCCGCCGCCGTCGTTGGGCTCGACGCCGTGGCGCACCGCGTTCTCCACCAGCGGCTGCAGCAGCAGCGACGGCACGCGGGCATGGGCGATGCTGTCGTCGATATCCCACTCGACCTCCAGGCGCTTGCCGAAGCGCATGCCCTCGATGTCGAGGTACAGCCGCGCGAGGCGGATCTCCTCGCCCAGCGTCGAGTCGCCGTCGAGCGCGCCGAGCGCCGCGCGGAACAGCTCGGACAGGTCTTCCAGCACCTCCTCGGCGCGGTTCGGGTCGACGCGCACCAGCGCGATCGCGGTGTTGAGCGTGTTGAACAGGAAGTGCGGCTGAACGCGCGACTGCAGCTCGATCAGGCCGGCCTCGGCGGCCGCGGGCAGGGTCGCCCGCACCCGCAGCTCGAGCCAGTGGTAGATGAACGCGCCCAGCAGCGCGCCGGCGCCGACGAAAGCCGCGACGTTGGTGGCGTCGCCGGCGTCCAGCCCCATCATGCGCAGCGGCAGGCAGGCGGCCCACGTGGTGGCCGCGCCCACCGCCGCAGTGCAGGCCAGGCGCCCGGCCGCGGGCAGCCGGGCCAGCAGGCCGGTCGCCCAGCAGCACAGCACCAGCCAGGCGAGCGTGGCCGGCACCGACACCGCTGCCCCCACGACGACGTGCCCCAGCCACGCGGCGATCGACCCGCTGCCGAACGCCGCCCCCGCCGTCACGATCACCTGCACCCCCAGCAAGGCGCGCAGGATCGTGCCGGGCTCGCACGGCGTCGGCACGCTGGCGCGGCGCAGGCTGGCCACCGGCGCGTCGCCGAGCAGCGTGGTGGAGGCAGTCACGGTATCCATGAGCCCGCATTGTGGGCGAGCGCGCGGCCGTCGGACAAGGCGACGCCCCGGCAAGCGGACGTGCGGTCTTGCGAAGCCTGCGAACGGTGCGCGACCTACAATCTGAGGGTTCTCCCCGACGTCTTGGGGTCAGGTCTTGAATCGTGCACTCGCGCAGGAACGGCACGATTCAAGACCTGACCCCGCAACTTTCAAGACCTGACCCCGGAAACGATGCCGCGATGAGCGAAAACCAGTTCGACAAGAAGTCCCAGGCCTGGTCGGCCCTGTTCTCCGAGCCGATGAGCGAGCTCGTCAAGCGCTACACCGCCAGCGTGTTCTTCGACAAGCGCCTGTGGCAGGCCGACATCGCCGGCAGCCTCGCACACGCCGAGATGCTGGCCGCGCAGAAGGTCATCTCCGACCAGGACTACGCGGACATCCAGCGCGGCATGGCGCAGATCCGGGCCGACATCGCCGCCGGCAGGTTCGAGTGGAAGCTCGAGCTGGAGGACGTGCACCTGAACATCGAGGCGCGCCTGACGCAACTGGTGGGCGATGCCGGCAAGCGCCTGCACACGGGCCGCTCGCGCAACGACCAGGTGGCCACCGACGTGCGCCTGTGGCTGCGTGGCGAGATCGACGAGGTCGCCGTGCTGCTCGCGCAGATGCAGAAGGCACTGCTGGCCGCCGCCGAGCAGCACACCGAGACCGTGATGCCCGGCTACACGCACTTGCAGGTCGCCCAGCCGATCAGCTTCGCGCACCACCTGCTGGCCTACGTCGAGATGTTCGCGCGCGACGCCGAGCGCCTGGCCGACGTGCGCAAGCGCGTGAACCGCCTGCCGCTGGGCGCGGCCGCCCTGGCCGGCACCAGCTACCCGCTCGATCGCGAGCGCGTCGCCAGGACGCTGGGCTTCGACGGCGTCTGCCAGAACTCGCTGGACGCGGTGAGCGACCGCGACTTCGCGATCGAGTTCACGGCGTTCGCGTCCATCGTGATGGTGCACGTGTCGCGCCTGGCCGAGGAGATCGTGCTCTGGATGAACCAGAATTTCGGCTACGTCGACCTGTCCGACCGCTACTGCACGGGCTCGTCGATCATGCCGCAGAAGCGCAACCCCGACGTCGCCGAGCTGGCGCGCGGCAAGAGCGGCCGCGTGGTGGGCCACCTGATGGCGCTGATCACGCTGATGAAGGGCCAGCCGCTCACGTACAACAAGGACAACCAGGAAGACAAGGAGCCGCTGTTCGACACGGTGGACACCGTCAAGGACACCCTGCGCATCATGGCCGAGATGATCGGCGGCGAGGTGGACGCCGCCACCGGCACGCGCTCGCGCGGCATCGTCGCCAAGCCCGACGCGATGGAGCGCGCCGCGCAACGCGGCTACGCCACGGCCACCGACCTGGCCGATTACCTGGTGCGCAAGGGCGTGCCCTTCCGCGACGCCCACGAGGTCGTGGCGCACGCCGTCAAGGTGGGCATCGAGCGCGGCAAGGACCTGTCCGAACTGCCGCTGGCCACGCTGCAGGGCTTCCACGCGAGCATCGGGCAGGACGTGTACGACGTGCTGACGCTGCGCGGCTCGCTGAACGCGCGCCAGGTGATCGGCGGCACGGCGCCGGTCGAGGCGCAGCGGCAGATCGCGCGGCACAAGGCGCGGCTGGGCTGAGCGCCACGATGGCGCCTCCGTCGGTTGCAACCCTCTGCGGACTGCCTTGGCTCTGCGGCGGGGCGGCGCAGGCACGGGACGCGCCGACGGTCGCTGAAGTGACCCGGGGTGTCGCCGAGGCTGTCGACCACGACACCCGCGGCTCCGGCAGTTCAACGAACAACATCGCGATCGTGACGCGTCACATCGGCAGCCACGACGTCGTCGTGCCGACCATGTCGTCGCCGGCCATCGCGATCGACACGCCGGTCCGGATCGTCGATCGATTGGTCGGCAACACCGCGGACACGCTCGAGCTCGAAGGCCTGGCTTATGCCGACGGGGAGGCGATGTGCTGCCCGCCGGTCCGCAAGCGATTCACGATGAAGCAGGACGACAAGGGCAACTGGAAGTCGATGCGCAAGCGCATCATCCCCGGCAAGAACAAGTAGCCGGCGACGCTCGGCCGTCCTGCTTCACGCACACGAACGCCGCCGTCTCGTACGGCACCGTCACCTCATCGCGCCCCGCGAGCGCCGCCTCGTTCGCGATCAGGTCGCGCAATTTCGCATCGACCTTCGCCCGCTCGTCGTCCGGCAGCGCCGCGATGAAGCTCGTCGAGCGCGCGCGGTTCAGGATCACGTCCTCCGGCGAGCCCGTGTGGACTTGCGCGAAGTGGCGCTCGACGAAGGGCCCGAAGCCCGGGAACGGGAAGGCGGCGCGCCAGGCGCCCGTGTCGTAGCGCGGCGTGTCGCCTTCGTGGGCGTTGACGATCGCGTCCAGGCGCGCCACCCACCGCACGCTCGCGTCGCGCATGTTCCAGATCAGTCCCAGCCGGCCGCCAGGCTTGAGCACGCGGTGGATCTCGCGCAGCGCGTCGGCCGTCGCGAACCAGTGGAAGGCCTGGGCGCAGACGACGGCTTCGACACTCGCGTCCGCCACCGGAATCGATGTCGCGGTGCCGCCGAGCCCGGTGACCTCGGGCAGCGCCGCCGACAGCTTGGCCAGCATCGCGGCGACGGGCTCGACGGCGACGACGCGCGCCGCCGTCGCCACCAGCCATGGCGTGAACTTGCCGGTGCCGGCGCCGAGGTCGACGACCGTGGCGCCGGGCGCGAGCCGCACGTCGTCGCGCAGCCAGGCGGCCACTTCGGGCGGGTAGTCGGGGCGGCCCTTGACGTAGGTGTCGGCGGCGCCGGCGTAGGCCCGGGCGGCCTGGTGGATGGGGTCGGAACTCATGGCGGCGACCGTCGCACAGGGCCGCCCCCATCATGCGACCGGGTCGCGAGTGCGGGCGCATGGGCGCACGAGGGTGCGGGCGCGACGGCCACAGCCGCTAGGCAGCCCGCCGGGCGTCCACCGCGCGCGAGACGCCGGCCGGCGGCGCCTCGAACGAGAAGAGGAATGTCGCCCCCTCGCCCGGCCGGCTCTCGGCCCACACGCGGCCGCCGTGGCGCTCGACGATGCGGCGCACGATGGTCAGGCCGATGCCGTGGCCCTCGAAGCGGTCGGCGTGCAGGCGGCGGAACGGCACGAACAGTTCGCGGCCCTGCGCCTCGGTGAAGCCGACGCCGTTGTCGCGCACGTGGAAGACGGTCGTGCCGTCGGGCGCGCGCGCGGCGCCGACCTCCACGCGAGGCCGCGCCGCGCTGGCGCTGAACTTGATGCCGTTGGCCAGCAGGTTGGCGAAGACCTGGCGCACCAGCGCGGGATCGGCCTGCAGGTCGGGCAGCGTGCCCTCGACGGCCACCACCTGACGCGACGCGGCCGTGGCGCCGGCGAGCAGGTCGGCCACCTCGCGCACCAGCGCGTCGGTGTGCACGATGCGGCGCTCGACGGGGCCCTCGCCCGAGCGCGCGAGCTGCAGCAGCGAGGTGACGAGGTCGGTGGAGCTCTCGGACTGGCGCGCGATCGCGGCCAGCAGCCGGTCGGCGGCACTCAGGTCGCCCTGCTCCAGCGCCTCGCGCGCCATGCGCGCCACGCCCGTGATGCCGCCCAGCGGGCCGCGCAGGTCGTGCGACACGCTGCGGTTGAAGCTCTCCAGGCCCTCGATCGTCTCGCGCAGCTGCGCGGTGCGCAGCGCGACGCGCAACTCCAGCGTCTGGTTGGTGCGCTCCAGTTCGGCCTGCACGCACTGGCGCGCCGCGAGCTCGCGCGCGCTGCTCGCCTGCGCGCGCACGAGGCCGGTGGTGAGGATGGTCATGCCCAGCACGGCGTGCGGCACGATCAGCGAGATGCCGGCCAGCTCCGCGCTGAACCAGCCCGCGAGCGCGGCGAGCACGCAGGCCGGATAGACCAGCACCGCCAGCATCACGATGCCGTGGCCCGCGCGCGGTTCGCGCCGCTGGGCCCAGCCGAACAGCACGGCCCAGCCGCACATGAAGGCGCAGACCAGGCCCACCGTCTCGCCGCGCGTGAGCAGGCCCCCGGCCAGTGCGAGCAGCGCGAGCCCGAACGCCAGCAGCGTGAGCCGGCGCAGGCGGCGATCCCATGCAGCGGGCACGACGACGTAGTCGATCAGCGCCCACGTGATCAGGCCGTGGGCCACCAGCGCGAAGAACGCGTTGAGCGTGCGCGGCGGATCCAACCAGCCCGCGCCGCGCGTGGAGTGGCCCACCGCCACGCAGCAGTACTGCAGCGTCACCGCGACGAAGCCGGCGGACAGCAGCAGCGTCCAGCGCGCCCTCAGGGAGCGCCAGACCACCAGCAGCAGCAAGGCCAGCGTGCCCTGGACGGCGACGCCGACCGTGGCCATGATTTCGTCGAGCGGCATGTCGGCCAATGGTAAAGACTTTCCCCTGCCGTGGGCGCGGGGATTCCTGAAGAAATGGCCGTTCGCGCGCTCTCTTTCGGCACGCGCCGCTCACTGCGGCAGCGTGAGCGTCACCCGCAGGCCGCCGCCGCTGCGATTGACCAGCGCGATGCGGCCGCCGTGGGCCTCGACGATCTCGCGCGCCAGTGCCAGGCCCAGGCCGGTGCCCGCGCGCTTGGTCGAATAGAACGGCAGCAGCGCCTGTTCGAGCACCGCCTCGCTCATGCCGGGGCCGCGGTCGGAGACGACCAGCACCAGTTCGCCGCGCTCGGCGACGCAGGCCAGCGTCACGTCGCCATCGGGGCTGCCCGACTCGTGCGCGTTCTTCAGCAGGTTGATCAGCGCCTGCTCCAGCTGCACCGGATCGAAGCGCGCCTGGCCCTGCGGCGCCGCGCCGTCCAGGCGGAACGCGCAGTGCGCCTGCAGTCCGGCCAGGAAGCCGTCCCAGTCGACGAGCTGCGGGCGCGGCGCGGGCAGCTTGGCGAAGCGGGCGTAGCCGTCGAGGAAGCCGTGCAGGTGGCGCGCGCGCTCGCCGATGGACTGCAGCACGTCGGCCGCGCGCGCGTCGTCGCCGCGCCGCACCAGCTCGGCGCCGCTGTGCGCGAGCGACGAGATCGGCGCCAGCGAGTTGTTCAGCTCGTGGCTGATGACGCGGATCAGCCGCTTCCAGCTGGCCACTTCCTGGCGCGACAGCTCGCGCGTCATGCGGCGCAGCAGGTGCAGCCGGTGCGGCCGGCCCTGCAGCCGAAAGCCGCGCTGCGACACGTGGAAGGTCTCGTCGCTGCCGTCGACGTCGACGCTGAACAAGGTGTCCTCGCCCGCGGCGAGCGCGTCGCGCAAGGCCTGCGGCGCGCCGGCCAGCACCTCGTCGAACGCGACGCCCTGCAGGCTGCGGCCCTCGCCCAGCAGCTGGCGCGCGGCGATGTTGGCGTAGGCGACGTGGCCGCCGCCGTCGGTCAGCACGAGGGCCACCGGCGTGTTCTGCACGACGGTGTCGAGCAACAGCTCACGCTGCACCAGGTGCTGGCGCTGCTCGCGCAAGGCCTCGCCGAGCGCGTTGTGCAGGCGCACCAGCTCGCCGAGCTCGCCGTGGCCGCCGGGGGCCAGCGACAGGCTGAAGTCGCCGTCGCGGTAGCTGAGCACGCCGCCCTCGAGCGCCCGCAGCAGGCGCGCGAGCGGCGCGAGCACGGTGTGCGCGGCCCACACGCAGTACGGCAACGCGATGGCCGCGGTGAGCGCGATCGCCCACGCGCTGCCAGGCGCAGGCGCCGTCCACGCCAGCCGCATCGACGTGCGCGTCCACGCGAGCACCTGCGGCAGCGGCCACTGCGTCAACGCCGCGTGCGCAAGGACGCCCGACAGCGCCGACAGCGCCATCAACAGCACCAGGCGGGCGCGCAGCGTCCGGGGCATCACGGCTTGTCGGGCGGCTGGGCGAAACGTTCCATGCGCCGGTACAGCGCCTGGCGCGACATGCCCAGCGCCTGCGCCGCGCGGCTGACGACGCCTTGGGCCGACGCCAGCGCCGCCTCGATGGCCGCGCGGCTGGGCTCGTCGAGGTTGCGCGACGCGTGCACCGCGGCGGCCGCCGGCGGCAGGCCCAGCAGCTCGACGGAGATCGGCGCGCCACCCGCCAGCAGCGCCGCGCGTTCGACGGCGTTCTTCAGCTCGCGCACGTTGCCCGGCCACGGATGCGCGCGCAGCGCGTCGCGCGCCGCATCGCCCAACGTGGCGCGGCCGGCGAGGAAGTGCTCGGCCAGCGGCAGGATGTCGTCGACGCGCTCGGCCAGCGGCGGCAGGCGCACCTCGATCACGTTGAGGCGGTAGTACAGGTCCTCGCGGAACGTGCCCTCGCGCACCATCGCCTTGAGGTCGGCGTTGGTGGCGCTGAGCACGCGCACCTTCACGTGGCGCGTCTGGTTCGAGCCCAGGCGCTGGAAGCTGCCGGTGTCCAGCACGCGCAGCAGCTTCATCTGGCCGCCGAGCGGCAGGTTGCCGATCTCGTCGAGGAACAACGTGCCGCCGTCGGCGGCGTCGAAGCGGCCCTCGCGCGCCTTGTTCGCGCCGGTGTAGGCGCCGCTCTCGGCGCCGAACAGCTCGGCCTCGACGAGGTCGCCCGGCAGCGCGCCGCAGTTCACCGCCACGAACGGGCCGCGCGCCACCGCCGAATTGGCGTGCACGATGGCCGCGATGCGCTCCTTGCCGCTGCCGTTGGGCCCGGTCACCAGCACCGGCACGTCGGCGCGCGCCACCTGGCAGGCGAGTTCGAGTGCGCGCAGCGTGGCGTCGGCCTCGAACACGAGGTCCCCCAGCAAATGGCGCTGCGCCAGCGCCGCCTTGCGCGCGCGGCGCTCGCGGCGCGCGCGGCGCAGCTCGGCGCCGGTCTCGGCCAGTTCCAGCAGGTTCTCCACCGTCGCCAGCAGCTTGGCGTCGTCCCAGGGCTTGGCGAGGTAGTCGGCCGCGCCGGCCTTGACCAGCTCGACGGCGCTTTCCAGGCGCGTCCAGGCCGTGAGCAGGACGACGGGCACGTCGACATGGCGGGCGCGGATCGCGCGGAACAGCGCCACGCCCTCCTCGCCCGAGGTGGTGTCGGCGCTGAAGTTCATGTCCTGGATCACGAGGTCGACGCGCTCGCGCTCCAGCACGGCCAGGCCCTGTTCGGGATCGCGCGCCACCAGCGGGCGGATGTCGCGCAGCGACAGCGCGAGCGCCAGCGCCTCGCCCACGCCGGGGTTGTCGTCGATGATCAGGACGGTTCGCATGTCGCCCTCCGAACGGGGACGGAGCGAACCATCATCAATTCGTGGCGGCGGGTGCGGCCAGCGATTCCAGCATCAGCTGGCAATGGCGCGTGAGCAGCTCCAGCGAGGTCTTGCGCAGGCGCTCGACGTCGGCGCTGGCGAGCTTGGCCATGCCCTCGTCGGCATTGACGCCGCCCTTGGCCGCCTGTTCGTGGATGAACTTGCCGCCGTTGTCGATGCGCCCGGCGTTGTCGCTGCGCCAGGCGTCGTACACCTTCTGGAAGCGCGGCATGTAGTCGGCGATGCGCTCCGAGCAGGCGGCGGCCTGGCGCGGGAGGGTCACCGACTGGCCGTACAGCGAGGCGTCGGCCTCGGGGCTGTCCGACGACGCGGCCGGCGGTTCGGCCGCAAGCGCCGCGCCGCCGAGGGTGGCGGCTGCGGCGAGCACGAGAAGGGTGGATCGCAACGTCATCCCCGTATTGTGCCGGGGTCGCGCAGACACACTGTGTCCGTTTCCTTCCGAGCTCGGCCATGGCGCCGGCCACGCTAGTCGGCCAGCCCGCGCATCGCGTGCGCGGGCGGGAGCGCGGCCGCGCGGCGCGCGGGCGCGAGCACGGCCACCTGGCCCAGCGCCCACAGCAGCGCCGCGCCCAGCGGCAGGTACGGCAGCGGCAGCCGCGGCAGCTCGTACTGCGTCATCAGCCACTGGTTGATCGCGAACGCGCCCAGCATGCCCAGCGCGATGCCGGCGCTCGTCAGCAGCAGGTTCTCGGTCTGGAAATAGCGCAGGATCTGGCCGCGCGTGGCGCCCAGCGCGCGCCGCGTGCCGATCATGCGCGTGCGCTGCTGCACCCAGAAGCTGGCCAGGCCGACGATGCCGAACGCGGTCACCACCAGCAGCGCTACGCACACGCCGGCCAGCAGCCACACCATCGAGACGTCGGAACGGTAGAAGTCCGTGCGCAGGTCGCCGAACAGGCCGCTGTCGCCGGCCACGCGGCGGCCGTCCTTGCGATCGAGCGCCTGCTTGGCCGCCTGCAGCACGGCCTCGCGCCGGCCGGGGTCGGTACGCAGCATGTACATGCCGGCGTTGAAGGTCTGGCGCAGCGGCAGGATCACCGAGTACAGGTCCTGCGCGTCGGCGTTGCGAGGCTGCGGCCGCACGAGCCGGTCGACGAGGCCCACGATGCGCGTCGGGTGGTCGCCGAAGATGTAGATCACCTGCCCGATCGGATCGCGCCCCGGGAACACGCGCTCGGCCACCGCGCGCGTGACGATGGCGCTGGGCAGGCGCGGGTCGCTGCTCCTGTCGAACTCGCGGCCATCCTGGATCTCGTCGGGCTGGAAGTCGCGGCCGGCCAGCAGGCGCAGGCCCAGCGTGTCCAGGCCGCCGACGTCCGCGCGGTAGGTCGACACGTCGATGGTCGGCGCCTTCTGCCCCGGCGCCAGGTTCAGGCCCGAGTTCTCGGACTCGTTGCCGTACGGGATCTCGTTGACGATCGCCACGCTGCGAACGCCCGGGATCGCGCGCAGCGCCGCGAGGTCGATGCGCGTGTTGGCAGGACTCTCGGGATCGCGCCCGATGCTCGATGTCGACACGTACACCAGCTCGCCGTCGGCCATCCCGCTGGGGAACTGCAGCCGCTCGACGCGGTTGAGGATCAGGAAGACGGCGTTGCAGACGATGGCGCAGGTCAGCGCGATCTCGAACACGATCAGCAGCGCCGCCGTCTTGTGCCGGCGCAGCGTGGACAGGATGGGTCGCAGTTGCAGCATGATGGTCTCTCCTCGCTTCACGACGCCTTGAGTTGCGACGCGGGCGACACCTCGCACGCGCGCCACGCGGGCAGCAGGCCGGCGACCAGCGTGGCGCCGACGGCCAGCACGAAGGTCGTGGCCAGCGTGGCCGCGTCCATGTGTACCCATTGCGCGCCGGCCTGCGTGCCGCTGTGCACGGCCCACACGCCGAGCCACGCGAACACGAGGCCCAGCACGCCGCCGGCCAGGCCGATGGTGCCGGCCTCGACCAGGAACTGCGCGAACACCGCGCGCCGCGACGCGCCGAGCGCACGCCGCACGCCGATCTCGGGCGCGCGCCGCAGGCACTTGGCCAGCAGCAGGCCCACGGTGTTGACGAGGCACACGGCCAGGAAGCCGAACGCCAACCACATCTGCAGGCGCACGTCGGACGGCACGACCTGCTGCACCGACAGGAACTCCATGATCGGGTGCACGCGCGGGTTCGGGTCGCGCTGGAAGCGGCCGGCGGCGTGCTGCTGCACCGAGTACTGCGTCAGGTAGTCCAGCATGCCCTGGCGGTCGCCCGGGCTGCGCAGCTGTGCCCAGTACTGGATCCAGCTGCACGGGGCGTCGACGGCGCGGAAGTCGGGCGTGGAGTTGTCGCCCCAGCAGGTGACGTTGCCGTTGTTGCCCAGGTGCCGGTCGATGGCCACCGACAGCGGCACGAACACGCCCTCGGTCTTGCGGTAGCGGCCGACGTTGATGTCGAAGAAGTACGGCACCGGCTGCCACTCGTCGAGCACGCCGATGACGCGGTAGTCGGCGTTGTCGAAGCGCAGCGTGCGGCCGACGCTGTCGGCGCCGCCGAACACCTTCTCGTTGAGCTCGCGGCTGATCACGACCACCGCGGCCTTGTCGGAATCCTCGGCGGCCGTCCAGCCGTGGCCGTGGCGGAACGGGACGTCGAACATCGCGAAGAAGTCGGCCGTCGTGTAGCGCGCGCTGCTGGTGAACGGCTTGAGCGCGCCGGGCGCGTCGGCCGCGGGCTCGACGCTGACGCCGCCACCCGACATCGCCGCCTGGCGCAGCGCGTGCTTGTCGCGCAGCAGCGCCTCGGCGTCGAAGCGCGTGAGCTGCGAGTCGGGCTCCTTGCCGGGCTGCTGCGTCTCGCGCGGGGCGGCGTCGAGCTGCAGGCGCACAATCGTCTCGCTGCGGCCCGGCATCGGGTCGCCCGAGAGCGCGCGGAACGTCGTCAGCGTCGTCATGCTGGCACCGATGCCCATCGCGATGGTCAGCACCATCAGGGCCGTGAGGCCGCGCGCGGAGCGGAAGCTGCGCAGTGCGAGGTCGAAGTAGTACATGAGCATGAGGGTCTCCCGATCACTGGAGCAGCGCGTTGACGTTGGCCAGGTCGGCCTCGGTCAGCGCGCCGGCCGCCTGCTGCAGCTGCAGCCGGCCGAGGATGAACTGGTGGCGCGCCTGCGCCTGCGCGGCCTGCGCCTGCGCGAGCGTCTGGATCGCGTTGAGCACGTCGGTCTGCGTGCGGTTGCCCACCTCGCGGCCGACGCGCGTCGCGGCCAGCGAGGCCTGCGCCGCGGCGACGGCGTCGCGCGTGGCCTGCACCTGGCCGATGCCCGTGACGACGCTGCCGAAGGCCGCCTTGGCCGCGCGGGCGACGGCGCGGCGCTGGACCTCGAGCGCGTCGCGGGCGCCCTCGCGCTGGTGCACCGCCTGGCTGACGCGCGCCTGCGTCGCGCCGCCCGCAAGCAGCGGCACGTTGAGCGTGAGCAGCGCGGTGCTCGTCAGGCGGCCGCTCGAATCGCCGTACGGCGCGCCCGTCGGTCGACCCAGGTTCAGGCCGGCGACCAGCGTCGGCAGGTGGCCGGATCGCGCCGCGTCGACCGCGCTGTCGGCCGCATCCACGCCCTTGCCGGCCGCCCACAGCGCCGGGTTGCCGCGCAGCGCGCCGTCGACCCAGGCCTGCGCGTCGGCCGGTTGCGGCGGCGCGAGCGGCAGGTCGTCGCGCAGCGACTTGAGCGTGGCGGGCGCGCTGCCGGTAATCTCGGCGACGGCCGCCAGCGCGTCGACCAGCGACTGCCGCGCCGCGATCGTGTTGCCGTGCGCCAGCGCCTGGTAGGCGCGCGACTGGTCGACGTCGACCTGCGCGTCCAGCCCCGCCTTGTAGCGCTGCTGCGACTGCTCGACCTGCTGCGCGAACGCGTCCTCGTTGGCCTGCACGCTGGCGAGCAGGTCGGCCGCCAGCAGCGCGTCGAAGTACGCAGTGGCCACGCGCAGGCACAGCGACTGGCGTGCGGCCTCCAGCGCCGCGTCCTGCGCATCGGCGTTCAGGCGCGCGGCCTTCAGCTGCGACCACAGGCTCGCGTCGAACACGACCTGGCTGACGGCCAGCGTCGCGTCGGTGGTGTGCGCGCTCGCGATCGGCTGCGATGCGCCCGAGTCGCGCTCGCGGCCGATCGCCGCCGTGGCCGCGGCCTGCGGCAGCAGCGCGGCGCGCGCCTGGTCGGCCAGGTCGTGCGTGCCGGCGCGCTGCGCGCCGGCGGCGGCCAGCACGGGGTCGTTGGCGCGCGCCAGGCGGTAGACGTCCAGCAGGTCGTCGGCCTGCGCGTGCCGGCACGCGCCCGACGCGCACGCGAGCACGCACGCGAGCGCGAGGGCGCGCCGGCGCAAGGCCTCACGCATGGACGGCCGCCTCGCCGTGGCTCGCGCGGCGGCCCGCCAGGCGCACGTCGTCGGACGTGTCGACGACGTGGCCGTCGATCACGTGCACGTTGCGCTGCGCGCGCGCGGCCAGCTGCGGGTCGTGCGTGACCATCACGATGGTGGCACCCTCGCGATTGAGCTCCTCGAGCAGGTCCATCACGCCGCGCGCCATCTGGCTGTCGAGGTTGCCGGTGGGTTCGTCGGCGAGCAGCAGGCGCGGCTCGCCGGCCAGCGCGCGCGCGATCGCCACGCGCTGCTGCTGGCCGCCGGACAGCTCCGCCGGATAGTGCTTCTCGCGCGCCGCCAGGCCCACGCGTTCGAGCGCGGCGCGCACGCGGCGGCGGCGCTCGTCGGCCTTGAAGCCGCGGTAGCGCAGCGGCACGTCGACGTTGTCGAACACGTTGAGGTCGGCGATCAGGTTGAAGCCCTGGAAGATGAAGCCGATCTTCTCGTTGCGGATTCGCGAGCGCGCGTCGTCGCCCAGCTGGCTGACGTCGACGCCGTCGAGCTCGTAGCGGCCCGCGGTGGGCGCCTCCAGCAGGCCCGCGATCGTCAGGAAGGTCGTCTTGCCCGAGCCCGACGGGCCCGTGACGGCGACGAACTCGCCCTGCCTCACCTCGAGATCGAACTCGCGCAGCGCATAGGTCTCGACCACTTCGGTGCGGTAGGCCTTGGACAGGCCGGTCATCTTCAGCATGGGATTTCCTCGTGGGTGGACGTCAATGGGACAGGCCGACCGTCGCGGCGGCATGGAAGTTCTCGGCACCGCTGACGACCACGCGGTCGCCGGCGTTCAGGCCCGACAGGATCTCGACGCGGTCGACGCTGCGCGCGCCCAGGCGCACCGGCGTCTTGACCGCCACGCCGTCGCGCACGACGTACGCGTACTGGCCGCCGGACTCGTCGATGAAGCTGCCGGCGCGAACGCTCAGCACGGCGGGGCGCTGGTCGAGCAGCACGCGCACGGACAGGCGCTGGTTCTGGCGCAGCTGCGCGGGCATCGCGCCCGTCGCGGCCGACGCGCTCGGCCGCTCCGGAGCGAGGCCGCGGCCCCCCTGGGGGGCGGCCGCCGTACCCGGCGGCAGGGGGTCGTCATCGAAGCGAAGCCGCGCGGCGACCTGGTTCTGCACGACCTCCGGCGAGATGCGGCTGACCTTGCCGGGCCACGTGCGGCCGTTGCCCGAGATCTCGCCGGGCATGCCCACCGCGAGGTCGCGCGCGAAGGTCTCGGCCACCTGCATCTGCACCTCCAGCTGCGACAGGTCGATCACCGTCAGCAGCTGCGCGTCCTTGGCGACGCTTGCACGCTCGGCGACGAACAGCTGCCCCACCTGGCCGTCGACGGGCGAGCGCACCGCGAGCTCGGCCACCTGGCGCTTGAGGTCGTCCACGAGCAACACCTGGCGCGCGTGCGCCTGCTCCTTGGCCTGCACGTCGAACTTCAGCGCATCGTCCTTCGAATGCAGGTTGGCCTCGGCGTGGCTCAGCGCGATGCGCGCCTTCTCGAGCGCGTCGCGCGCGTGGTCGACCTGCATGCCCGCCGCGGCGCCGGCGTCGAACGCCTTGCGCTGGCGCGCGAGGTCGGTCTCGGCGGCCTTGACGTCGATCGCCGCGTTCTCGCGCGCGCCCTGCAGCGCGCCGCGCTCCTGTTCCGCCTCGACCTGCGCGCGCAGCGTGTCGGTGCGCAGGGTGTCGGCCGCCGACTGCTCCTGCGCCAGCTTGGCGGCGAGCTCGGGGCTGGCGATCGTCGCGAGCACCTGGCCCTTCGTGACGCTGTCGCCCGCGTGCACCTGCAGCGTGACGGCGCCCGCGGCCGGCGCGTACAGCGTGGGGCTGAACGCGGCCACGACGCGGCCCTCGGCCTGGATGTCGCGCACGAACGGGCCGCGCGCGACGTCGTCCAGCCCCAGGCGCTCCAGGCTCACCGAGCTGCCGGTGCCCAGGAGCTGGCGCGCCTGCGGCAGCGCCCACGCGCTGATCGCCACGAGCGCCACCGCCGCCGCGATCAGGCCGACGCGCCGCTTGGCGGGCGGGCGCACGATGGGGATGTCTTGCGAGGAGGTGTCACGAATCATGTCGCTGTCCGGCGATGCGCGCGGGGCGCGCTGTCTCGCTTCCTGTTCGCAACGAACGTGCCACGGCCGGGCGGCGGCGCGTTCCCTTTCGAATCAACGGGTTGCGCGGCGGATGTCACGGCGCGCGAGTGTCCGCGGACACTCGCGGACAGCGCCGGCGGACGGCGCGGCTAACATGCGCGCCGCATCCAGGGAGGATCCATGCACCTGTCTTTCGGCGCCGCGGTGTTGCTGCTCGGCCTGTTTCTCGTCGTCGCGTCGCAGCTGACGCTGGGCGCCCACGCCTTCGCCACCAGCCCGCTCAAGGGGCTAGCCTGCCTGTTCGTGCCGTTGTATGTCTATGTCTACGCGCGCCGCAACAAGGTGGGTGTCGCGGCGATGCGCGCCTGGTACGTGGGCGTCGCGCTGTGGATCGTCGGCGCCGTGATGCTCACCTGAGCGTCCGGGCCGCGCTCAGAACAGGCTGGCCCCGATGTTGATCAGCAGCGCCAGCACCGTGGTGTTGAACAGGTAGGCGAGGATGCAGTGCATCGAGCCGATGCGGCGCATGGGCTTGGTGACGAAGGACACGTCGGCCGTCTGGCCCGAGGTGCCGATCACCGCCGAGAAATAGAAGAAGTCGCCGTAGTCCGGGTGCGGGTCGTCGGGGAACTGCAGGCCCGGCTTCTGGCCGTGGCAGGCCGCGGCGTAGTAGTCGTGCGCGTAGTGCAGCGTGAACATGATCTGGATGAAGCCCCACGACGAGAGCACCGTGGTGCCCGCCAGCCCGATGTGCAGCCCGCGCGCCCAGCCGTGCAGGTCCTTCACGACGGCCAGCTCGCCCGCGATCGCGGCCAGGCTGGCGATGCCGGCCACCGCGGTCAGCACGAGGATCGCGTACTTGCCGTCGTCCTGCAGCTGCGCGCGGTGGCGCATGTGCTCGTGCGACGAGCGGATCATCATCACCGCGGCCAGCAGCACGTACAGCAGGGCGCCGACGTTCCACGCCACCAGCCAGCGCGTGACGGACTGCGACGCGACGGAGTGCGGCAGCAGCCAGCCGACGAGCACGCCGATCGCGAGCACGATGTACAGGCGCGGGCGCACCTTGAACATGTGCACGAAGCGCTTGAGCGGTGGAGTCATGGATCGGCCCTGGCAAGTGGCGCGCCGTCGGGCGCGTGCCGCATTGTCCGGCGCGCCGCGGCGCGTCCGGCGACAAGCTGAAGCGCGGCTTGCGTGCCCGTGCGACGATGCACCCCGTCCCCATCGACCCGGAGCCGTCCATGAAGCTGCTGCTGCCCTACCTCGCCGTCGTCGCCACGATGATCGTGCTGGACGCGCTGTGGATCGGCGTGCTCGCCCGCCCGCTGTACCTGCGCGGCATCGGCCATCTGATGGCGGAGCAGCCCAACTTCGTCGCGGCGCTCGCGTTCTACCTGCTGTACGCGATCGGGCTGATGGCCTTCGTCGTGCTGCCGCGCGCGCCGGGCGACTGGCAACTGGCCGCCGCGTGGGGCGCCCTGTTCGGCCTGATCGCCTACATGACCTACGACCTGACCAACATGGCCACGCTGCGGGACTGGCCGCTGGGCCTGTCGTTCATCGACATGGGCTGGGGCTGCATCGCCACCGCGCTGGCGGCGACGGCCGGCCGGCTCGCGGCCGACCGGTTCACGGCTCAGTGACCGAATTGGATCTTGCTCGCGACGACCACGCTGCCGTCGGCTGACAGGTTGCCGTGCACCTTGACCGACTTGCCCACCGCCAGGTCGGCCGCCGTGCCGCCCGCGAAGGTGGCCGAGGCGTAGCTGACGGTGGTCGGGCCGCGCATCGTGAACGCCTGGTGCGCGGCGTCCAGCGTCAGGATCGCGCCGTCGAGTTCGATGGCGTCGTTGCCGTTGTTGCCGTTGTCGGCGCCGCCCTGGTCGTCGTCGGAGTCATGCGCGGCGCGAACGTGCACCGCGCTGGCCATCAGCACGCCGGCCGTGACGCTGCCCTGGACGACCACGCGCGACTGCACGCCGATCGTCGCGCCGGTGGGCGTGATCGTCGCGCCGCTCGCGTCCACGCTGACGCCGTTGACGACGAAATGCGTGGCGTCGGTGACGCTGCTGACGACCCCGTCGACGCCGCCGCTGCGGCCATCGAGCAGCGGCACCTGGCCCTGGCCGAAGGCCGTGACGACCCAACGGCCCTGGCCGTCCGGCGTCGTGGCGAGCGTCGCGCGCAGCAGCGTGCCGACCGCGAACGTCGCAGGCGGCATCGCGTTGCCGTCGCTGAAGACGACGCCGCCGATCGTGAAGGTGCGGGCCGTGGTGTCGATCGCCGAGGGCGCGCCGCGGATCGCGAAGTGCGACGCCGACGTCGCCGGGTCGATGCGGGTGGCGACGTAGACGCCGGTGGCCTTGTCGTACAGCGACGAGACGGCCACCCTGGTGCCCACCGCGATCGCCGCGGCGCCGCCGGTAAAGCCGTCCAGCGCGGTGGTGGACACCACGCGCACCGGCTGGCCCAGCACCGCGAGGCGACCGCTGGTGGCGTCGAACGCCGTCGTGACGGGGCCGACGAGGTCGACGTGCACGCGGATCGCGCTGGCCGTGGCCGCGCCGTTGCTCACCGCGTCGCCCTCGACGTCGACCACCGTGCCCAGGCGCAGGTCGGCCGAGTGCGACAGCGCGTTGCCGTCGTCGTCCATCACGCTGGCGGCGGTGTCGTCGAAGTGAACGCCGTTGACGATGATCGAGCCGAAGCCCGTGATCGGGCCTTGCGAGAAGCTCTGCGGCGAGCCGGTGCCGCCGGTGCCCACGCCGGAATCGGTGCCGCCGCCGCAGGCGACCACGAGCGCCGTGGCGGCGAACAGCGCGCACAGGGCGCGCCACGGGCGGGGGATCGTCAGGGCGTGGGTCATGGTCGTCTCATTCGGTGGGGCGGCGCATCGCCGGAGCAGGCGGCGTGCGCGGGGCGTCCGGCGCTCCCGCATCGGCCGCGCCGGGCGCGCCGGCGCCGTCGGGCGCGCCGTCGTCGCGCTCCGTGAACGCGTACAGGCCGGCGCGGAAGCGCTGCTGGCGGCCGCTCTCGGGCTCGCCGGCCTCCTCGGCGATCAGCTTCTCGATGTAGGGCGCGAGCGCCGAGGCCATCTCGTGCCAGGCCGTGGCCACCCAGGCCTGCGCGGCGGCGACCGCCTTGGGCGACAGGCCGTCGGCGAACACCGCGCGCTCCAGGTGACGCGGCGCCGGGCCCACCACGTTGGCCACCGCGGCCGACAGGTGGTCGCCGACGTTGTGCGCCAGGAACTCGAGCATGCGGGCGCGGTCGGTGCTGGGCACGAAGGCGTCGTGGATCAGCGTGACGGTGTCGGTCTCCGCGTCCAGGCGCGCCATGCCCAGGCGCAGCAGTTCGTCGAGCAGGCTGCGCGGGTGCACGTCCTGCGTGACGCCACGCGCCAGCGACTCGAAGCTGGGCGCGTCGCCCTGGCGGCGCAGCGCGAGCGGACGGCCCTGGGCGTCGAGATAGTCGGGGTTGGCGCGCCAGCGCGAGAAGGTCTGCGACGCCGCCGAGCGCTGCGGCTCGGCCGGCGGGCTGTCCAGGCGCGTCAGCCGCGTGACCTCGCGCCGGTTGATGCCCGTGATCGTGGCGATGCGGCTGACCAGCCGGTGCGGCAGGCCCTCCGGGTGCGCCTCGCGCGCGGCCTGCACCATCGCCGTCTTCAGGCTCTCCTCGGCCTGCGCGTACGGCACGCCGCGCGCGACCAGCAGCCGGGCGAGCGGCAGCATCAGCGCGCGGGTGGCGGCGAGCAGGGCCTGGTGTTCTTCGGGCGAGGTCAATTCAGGCCTGCGAGGAACGGGAACGCAAAGGCACGGACATGGCGGCGGTGCGGCGACGGGAACGGCAATCTGGAGATGGGAGTGTCGCCCATTCGCGCGCGACTGGCCGTGGGGTGATGCCCGGGGGCCCCCAATTCCGGTCAAGCGGCGCCTTCCCGGCGCCAGACGGTCCGCGCGCTCCTGTCGAGCCGCCGCGTGGCTTGGGTTCAGGCGCCCAGCACCGCCAGCGCGATCGCCAGCGTCAGCACGAGCACGACCCAGCTCGAGGCGTTGCGAGGCCGGTACGGGAAGGACGGGAACCTCATCGCGATTCTCCTGGGACGGGAACGCAGCCCAGTATAGGCACAATGTGCAATCGGCACATTTGCAATCGAATCGTCGCGTCGCGGAGCCGCGTCGCTCGCTCGACCCCTGTGATTTCATACAGAATGGCGGGATGAGCCACCCGCTGCCCCGCGTGATCGCGCACCTGGACATGGATGCGTTCTACGCGTCCGTCGAGTTGCTGCGCTATCCGATGCTGCGCGGCCAGGCGGCCGTGGTGGGCGGCGGGCGGCGCCACACGCCGGTCGAGCAGCCCGACGGCACGCTCAGGTTCTTCAAGCTGGAGGACTACGCGGGGCGCGGCGTCGTCACCACGTCCACCTACGAGGCGCGCGCCTTCGGCGTGTTCTCGGGCATGGGCATGATGAAGGCCGCCGCGCTGGCGCCGCACGCGGTGCTGCTGCCCACCGACTTCGACAGCTACCGCCACTACTCGCGCCAGTTCAAGTCCGCCGTGGCCGAGCTCGCGCCCGTGATCGAGGACCGCGGCATCGACGAGATCTACATCGACCTGACCGACGTGCCCGGCATCCGCGAGCCGATCGGCCACGACCCGCTGGGCGGCGTGCGCGCGTTCGGCCACGAGCTGAAGAACAACGTGCGCCGCGCCACCGGCCTCACCTGCTCGGTGGGCATCACGCCCAACAAGCTGCTGTCCAAGATCGCCTCCGAGCTCGACAAGCCCAACGGCCTGACCGTGCTGACGATGGAGGACATCCCCACGCGCATCTGGCCGCTGCCCGTGCGCCGCATCAACGGCATCGGGCCGAAGGCCGGCGCGCGGCTCGACGCCCTGGACATCCACACGATCGGCGAGCTGGCGGCGCGCGACATGGACTGGCTCGTGCAGCATTTCACCGTCAACACGGCGCAATGGCTGCACGACGTCTCGCGCGGCATCGACGAGCGTCCCGTCGTCACGAGCAGCGACCCGGTGTCGATGAGCCGCGAGACCACCTTCGACCGCGACCTGCACGCCAAGCGCGACCGCGCCGAACTGGGCGCCATCTTCACGGAGCTGTGCACGCAGGTGGCCGCCGACCTCGCGCGCAAGGGCTGGGTCGGCCGCACGATCGGCATCAAGCTGCGCTTCGACGACTTCAAGACGGTGACGCGCGACCAGTCGATCGCCGTGCCCACCGCCGACCCCGCCGAGATCCGCCACGTCGCGGGCCAGTGCCTCAAGCGCGTCGACCTCGCGCGCCGCCTGCGGCTGCTGGGCGTGCGCGTGGGCGGGCTCTCGCGTCCGGGCGCGCCCGCGACCGCGCCGCGCGCGCGAGGCCAGTCGGGCGGCCAGGCCAGCACCGCCAAGCCGCGGCCGGCGGAACAAGCGCGGCCCGACGAGCCGACGCTGTTCTGACGCTCAGTCTTGTCGCTGCAGGCTGACCGCATACGGCCGCACGTATTCGAGGCGCTCCACGCTGGAGAAGGCCACCAGCGCCCCGCTGATCCGGTCGCCGTGGCGCAGCAGCCGCAGCAGCACGTAATGCCCGTCGCCCGAGCTCGTTCCGGCGCCCGGCAGGCTGCCCTCGAACGCCCCCAGCACCAGCCCGTCGCGCACCAGGGCGCGCGGCACCTTCCCGTGTGACGTCGTCCCCGCCGCGGCCGGCGCGTCGACCGCGATCGTGCCGTCCTCCGCGAAGGTGAGGCTCAACGGCAGCGCACGGCCGTCGACGACGATCTCGCCGCGCCAGCGCCCGCGCAGGTCCGCCCCGCCGGCATAGGGCGCGAAGCCCTCCGTGGCCAGCAGCGGCGTGCCGGCGAACCCCGGCTCGATCGCCTCGACCAGCGCCTGCGCGTATCGCTGCGCCGTGTCGTTGACGTCCGCCTGGTTGATCAGCACGACCGCCGCGACGTGCCGCCTGGGCAGCATGTAGACGAGGGTGCTGGCGCCGGGCATGCCGCCTTCGTGCCACACCACCCGCTCGCCGGACGGCTCGTCGCGCACGTACCAGCCCAGACCGTAGCGTGCCCCGCCGTAGTAGTCGTAGCGCGCCCCCGGTTCGACGTGATCCTGCATGCGCCGCCGGTTGTCGACCGACAGCAGCCCGGACGGCGCCGACGAGAGATGGAACGCGGCGAACAGCGCGAGGTCGTGCGCGCTGGACCAGGCGTTGCCTGCGCCCGGCGTGTCGTTCCAGGTCGGCGGCAGGGGCTCGCCCGCTGCATCGACCTTCGCCGCTGCGCCGGCGGGCACGGCGAAGCGATCGGGCATCGACGTGTCGCGCATGCCCAGCGGGGCGAATAACTCGGTGCGCAGGAAGTCGCCGAGCGGCTTGCCGCCGCGGGCCTCGACGACGCGGCCCAGCACGCCGTAGCCCAGGTTCGCGTATTCGAACAAGCTGCCGGGCGGCTGCGCGGCGAAGGCGTAGGGCCAGGGCTCGCTGCCGGCGTCGGGCACCGCAGGGGACGCCCCGCCCCAGGCGATCCGCACATACGTGCTCAGGCCCGACGTGTGGCCCAGCAACTGCCGCACGTTGCCCGGCACGTCGCGCGCGGCCGCCGGCAGGTAGTGCGCCGCCGGCTGCGCCAAGTCGATCGCCCCGCGCTGCGCGAGCATCATCACCGCCGTCGCGACGAGCGGCTTGGTGACCGAGGCCAGCGGATACGGCGTGTGCGCCGTGGCCGCGATGTCGTGTGCGCGATCGGCCAGGCCGAAGCCGCCTTCGCGCACGATCCGGCCGTCCCGGATCAAGGCGAAAGCCACCGAGGGCGGCTTGCCGGACGCCACGTCGGCGCGCATGCGCGCCTCGACGGCGTCCAGCCGCGAGGCCGGCGACGACGCGGCCGAGTCGGCGGCGGCCGCGGCGTGGCCGAACGCGCAGGATAGGAGCGCGACGCCGGCGCACAGGAACGAGCGATGCATGTGGAACCCCCAGGTCATCCGGGCGATGCTAGGGATCGCCCGCCGCGAGCGCCCGCGCGAAGGGACGCGCCGCGCGCGGGTTGCGACAGGCTGCGGATCCGCGCGACGAACGGATCTCAGTCGAACGCGACGTCGGCGGCGACGGCGGTCCCCGTCTTGCGATCCGGGTAGGCCAGCCACTTCAGCGCGACGTTCAGGTCGTCGACCATGCTCTGGGCGCGCAGCACGCGGCCGTCGCCGAGTCTCGTGTCGTCGGTGGTGTGCGCGTCCTGGACCAGCGTGACGTCGTAGCCGCGCTCCAGCGCCCCGTACGCGGTGGCGCGGATGCACCAGTTGGTCTGCGCGCCGGCCAGCACGAGGCGCGTGGCGCCCAGGCGCGCCAGTTCGGCCTCCAGCGGTGTGTCCTCGAACGACGAGTGGTAGCGCTTGAACACGCGCGCGTCGCCTTCGCGCGGCGCCAGCTCGGGCACCCACTGCCAGCCGGCGCTGTCGCGCGGCATGTCGTCGTCCTCGTGCTGCACCCAGACCACCGGCGCGCCCTGCGCCCGCGCCTGCTCGACGACCTGCGCCACGTTGCCGATCACGCGCGCGCGCTCCCACGCGTCGCGCACCACGCCGACCTGGACGTCGACGACGACGAGGACGCTGCGCCTGCCTTCGCGGATCGTGGCCATGTGCTTCTCCCGAGGTGAATTGCCGCAGCCTACCTGATCCAGGGCCGCAGGATCGTGCGCACCGGGTCGGTCGAGGACACGGGCTCGTCCGCGAGCAGGCCGCGCCGGCGCAGGTGGCGCAGCGCCGACTGCACGGACGACTTCGCCAGGCCCGTCTTGACGGCGATGGTCTCCAGGCTCGCGCTGACGCGGTCGCGGCCCGTGCGCCTGGCCATGCCGGCCAGGAACAGGTAGACGACGAAGGCCGAGGGCTTGCGGTCGTGGCCCACGAGGTCGGGCATCAGGGTGTCGACGACGTAGGCATCGAACGAGAGGGTAGCAACGCTTGGCATGGCAGCAGATGCTACCCGCCCCGGCCGGGCGCGCCCAGAATCGGGCTCTTTCGCAAGCGGAGGATTCGTCGTGATCACCCAGATCAAGTTCGTCGGCGTGCCGGTCGGCGACCAGGAGCGCGCACTGGCTTTCTACACCGGCAAGCTCGGCTTCGAGGTCGCCACCGACCAGCCGATGGGTCCCGGCCAGCGCTGGATCGAACTGCGCATCGGCAACGCGCCCACGCGACTGGTGCTGTTCACGCCGCCCGGCCACGAGGATCGCATCGGCACGTTCTTCAACGGCTCGCTGCAGTGCGACAACGTGGAGGCGACGCACCGGCAGCTGTCGCAGCGCGGCGTCGAGTTCGTCGAGGGCCCGACGAAGCAGCCGTGGGGCACGTTCGCGAAGTTCAAGGATCCGGACGGCAACGTGTTCGTGCTGTCCTCGGGCTGATCGGCGGCGCCGCGGTTCACATGCCGCCCCGCGGCGATGCCGGGGGCAGCCGTCGGCCGCCGCCGCGGGCGCCCTGCCCGCGCTACCATCTCGGCCAGCCCGGAGGGCGCGGAGACAAGCCGACAATGACCGTGATCACCTGCATCGAAGACCTGCGCGTGCTGGCGCAAAAGCGCGTGCCGCGCATGTTCTACGACTACGCGGACTCGGGCTCGTGGACGGAGGGCACCTACCGCGCCAACGAGAGCGACTTCCACAAGATCCGGCTGCGCCAGCGCGTGGCGGTCAACATGGACAACCGCAGCCTGGCCACGACGATGATCGGCGTGCCCGTCTCGATGCCCGTGGCGCTCGCGCCCACCGGCCTGACCGGCATGCAGCACGCCGACGGCGAGATCCTGGCCGCGCGCGCCGCCGAGGCGTTCGGCGTGCCGTTCACGCTGTCGACGATGAGCATCTGCTCGATCGAGGACATCGCCGCCCACACGAAGGCGCCGTTCTGGTTCCAGCTGTACATGATGCGCGACCGCGGCTTCATCGAGCGCCTGATCGAGCGCGCGCGGGCCGCCAAATGCGGTGCGCTGGTGCTCACGCTGGACCTGCAGATCCTCGGCCAGCGGCACAAGGACGTGCGCAACGGCCTGTCCGCGCCGCCCAAGCCCACGCTCGCCAACATCATCAACCTCGCCACCAAGCCGCGCTGGTGCCTGGGCATGCTGGGCACCCGGCGCCACACCTTCGGCAACATCGTCGGCCACGTCGAGGGCGTGGGCGACGTCAGCCGGCTGTCGGAGTGGACGGCCCAGCAGTTCGACCCGGCGCTGAGCTGGGCCGACATCGAGTGGGTCAAGAAGCGCTGGGGCGGCAAGCTGATCCTCAAGGGCATCCTCGACGCCGAGGACGCGAAGCTCGCTGCGCAGTCGGGCGCCGACGCGCTGGTCGTCTCCAACCACGGCGGCCGCCAGCTCGATGGCGCGCCCAGCACGATCTCGGCGCTGCCGGCCATCGTCGACGCCGTCGGCACGGACATCGAGGTCTGGCTGGACTCGGGCATCCGCTCGGGCCAGGACGTACTCAAGGCCGTGGCGCTCGGCGCCAAGGGCACGATGATCGGCCGAGCCTTCCTGTACGGCCTGGGCGCGATGGGCGAGGCCGGCGTCACCAAGTGCCTGGAGATCCTGCGCAAGGAGATGGACGTCACGATGGCCTTCTGCGGGCACCGCGACATCCGCAACGTGGGCAAGGACATCCTGCTGCCCGGCACGTTCCCGGCCTGACCGGCCCCTGCGCGCAGCAGGGTCGGGGCGAAAGCGCCGCGCGGAACTCTGCGGCAGACTGCGCCTCCAACGCCCTGTCGTCCTGACCGGCAACTCCGCCGGCCTGCGCGTCGCGCCGCTCCCGGCACGGCGCGCGGCCGGCCTTGCCCATTCGCTGATGGAAATCTGGAAGCTGCTGCTTCGATCGTCCGCCCCCGCGCCGCTCGACGGCGCCCTGCACTGGCGCCGGCCCGTGCACGGCGTCATCGTCGGCGTCAAGGTGATCTGGGACGCGCTGTTCGCGTTCGTCACCGAGGAGGCGCTGATCCGGGCGAGCTCGCTGGCCTTCACCAGCATCCTGGCGCTGGTGCCGCTGATGACGGTGGGCCTGCGCGTGATGAACTTCTACGGCGTGTCCGACGCCACGCGCGACCAGTTCGAGGCCGTGCTCGCGCAGTACCTGCTGCCGGCGCAGAGCCGCGACGTCGTCAACCTGATGCTGTCAGCCGCGTCGCAGGTGACGCAGAACATCGGCGCGCTGGGCCTGGCCGGCTTCTGCGTGACGCTGGTGCTGATGGCGCGCGAGCTCGAGGGCCACATCCTGAAGATCTGCGGCGCAAGGAGCTCGCTCACCACGAGCCTTCTGCACTACGCCGCGTTCCTGGTGCTGGCCCCCACCGGCGCGCTGCTCGCGTTCGCGGTGCTGCATCCGCTGGCGACGCTGCTGTCGCTGCTGCCCGGCGGGCTGGCGAGCGTCAACTACCCGTTCGTGCTGAGCATCGTCGTGCTGTTCGTGACGCTGCGCGCGTTCTCGGGCTACGTGCTGAGCTGGCGCGCCAGCGCGTTCGGCGCCATCGCCGCCGCCGTCGCGGCCTGGGGCTCGTGGCGCGGCTGCGCGCTGTACTTCAGCCACTCGGTGTCACTGTCGGCCTACGGCGCGCTGGCGAGCATCCCGGCGTTCCTGCTGTGGGTGTTCGTCGCGTGGTGCTGCGTGCTGTTCGGCGTGCAGGTGGCCGCCAAGGCGCAGCCGCTGTGCCCGCAGGGCCGCGGCGCCCGCGCCGCCGCCGGCGAGCCGGGGCGGCCCGCGAAGTAGGCGCGCCGTGCGCGATCATGCTGCCGCGCGCTTGCGCGGCCTCGCGCACAGTCGCACCGGCACACGGCACACGGCACACGGCTCGCCGCCCACAGGCGCGCGCGGTCGCGAGTGACGCGGTCGCGCGCCCGTGCGTGGCGCGTGCGCGCGTCGCCTCAGGCCGCGACGGCCGACAGCCAGCGTTCGAACGAGCGATCCACCGCCGCGCGGCCGCCGCCCACGATGTTGCGGCCGCGGCTGAAGCCGAAGACGTCCTCGAACTCGAAGCGCGCCATGCGGCCCTGCATCGCGCGCACGTCGGCCGGCCGCATCGGGATCAGGTTCGGGTAGCTGTACATGAACGAGACGTGGCGCCGGTCGGCCGCCACCTGCAGCGCATCGCCCGGGAACAGCGCGCCGCCCGGGCGCGGGCCGTCCTTGCAGTGCAGCGCGGTGCTGCCCTCGAAGTGGCCGCCGCAGCGGATCAGCGTGACGCCCGGCGACAGCACGCGCTCGTCGCCGCTCCAGAACTCCACGTGGCGCGACGCGCGATGCACCCACTGGCGGTCGGCCGCGTGCAGCAGGATCGGTACGCCGCCGAGCGCGTCGCTCCACTCGATCATGGCCGCGTAGAAATGCGGATGCGAGATCGCGATGAGGTCGACGCCGCCGCGCGCCTCGAGCGCCTCGACGGCATCGGGCGTCACCACGCTCAGGCATTCCCACAGGATGTTGCCGGCGTCGGTGGGCAGCAGCAGCGCGCGCTGGTCGATCGCGAAGCCGGGCTCGTGGGTGATGCCGAGGACGCCGTCGTCGTCGGCGAGCTTGAGCGCGTGGCGCGCCGACAGCGCCTCGTGCGTCGTCCACGACTGGCCGCTCCAGCCGACATACTGGCGCTCGTCCTCGCAGATCGGGCAGGCGTCGGGCACGGCGGTGGCGCTGGCGAACTGGGTGCCGCAGGTGGTGCAGATCGGGTGGTGCATGGTCGGGTCGCCTCGATGTGATCAGGCCGCGACGGCGGCGTCCGGTTGCGCGAGGTGCGGGGCGAGGCCGTGGGCGTCGAACCAGCGGCGGTAGTCGGCGATGCGGTCGCGCGTCGTGATGCGCTTGAGGACGCTGCCGTCCGCGCCCAGGTACTCGACCGCGCCCATCACGACGACGAACACGACCAGCGGCTCGTCGCCCGTGGCCTCCCACCAGTCGACGTTGCCCGAGGGCTCCAGGACGTAGTCGTGCGGGCCGATGTCCTCGCCGGTGCACAGGCGCCGGCGGCCCTGCACGTTGAACGCGTGGACGAGCCCGGTGTGGCGGTGCAGGCCCAGGCGGACGCCCGGATCAAGGCGCATCAGCTCGACCCAGCCGGACTCGCCGGGCAGGAAGCGCAGCGGCCGCGACCACTTGCCCTGCCCCTCGGGGATCCAGAAGGCGTCTTGCGAGATCAGGTCGGTCATGGCGGTCTTTCGTGGCGGCTGCGATGGGGCTACGATAGCCAGCGAAGCGGCACTTCAACAGCACCACAATTCATGAAATCGAAGGATCCACTTCCGATGCTCGCGATCGCGCTGCCGGTGCACGGCTCGCGCACGCTCACGCTGTCGCTGCACGGCCAGCTGCTGGCCGCGATCCGCGCGGGCCGCCTCGCGCCGGGCCTGCGGCTGCCGGCCACGCGGGCGCTCGCGCAGCACCTGGGCATCTCGCGCAACAGCGTCGTGGCGGCCTACCAGATGCTGGAGCTCGAGGGCCACGTGAGCGCACGCACCGGCTCGGGCCACTACGTCGCCGACGCGCCCGCCCGCGCTCCCGCGCGCGTGACGCCCGCCCCCGCGCGGGTGCGCGAGCGCGCCCTCGTCGCGAGCTACCGCGGCCTGCCGCCGACCGCCGACATGGTCGACGCGCCGCGCTCGCGCCACGACTTGCGCCTCGGCGTGCCCGACACCGCGTCGCTGCCGTTCGACGCGTGGCGCCGGCTGTCGGCGCGAGCCTGGCGCTCGCTGGCGCGCCGCGAGCCGGGCTACGCCGGGCCCGCGGGCCAGCCCGCGCTGCGCGGCGCCGTTGCGGCGCATGCATCGCTCACGCGCGCGGTCGCGTGCACGGCCGACGACGTGCTCGTCACCGCCGGCGCGCAGCAGGCGTTCGACCTGCTCGCCCGCGTGCTGGTCACGCCGGGGCGCACGGTGGTGGCCGTCGAAGATCCCGGCTATCCGCCCACACGCGCCGCCTTCGCCGCGGCCGGCGCGGTGATCGTGCCGGTGCCGGTCGACGACGAGGGCCTGTGCGTGGATCGGCTGCCGCGCGACGCGCAGGTGATCTGCGTGACGCCATCGCACCAGTTCCCGCTGGGCTGCGTGCTGTCGGCCGCGCGCCGGCGCGCGCTGCTGGCGTTCGCGCGCCGGCGCGGCGCCGTCGTGATCGAGGACGACTACGACGGCGAGTTCCGCTTCGAGAACCGCCCGCTCGACGCGCTGCAGACGCTGGACGATGACGAGGCCGTGTTCTACGTCGGCACCTTCTCCAAGAGCCTGTTCCCCGCGCTGCGCCTGGGCTACGTGATCGCCCCGCCGTGGGCGCGCACCGCGCTGATGCTGGCGCGCCAGCGCGCCGACTGGCACGGCAACCTGCACGCGCAGGACACCCTGGCCGCCTTCATCACCGAAGGCCACCTCGCCCGCCACGTGCGCCGCATGCGCGCCGTATACGGCAAGCGCCGCCGCGTGCTGCTCGACGGCGTGGCGCGCGACCTGGGCCGCTGGCTGGCGCCCGTGCCCGGCTGCGCGGGATTGCACGTGGGCACGCGCGCGGTCGTCGACGTCGACCTCGCGCGGGTCGCCGCCAAGGCGCACGCGCTGGGCGTCAACGTCGACCGCATCGGCCGCTACGCGATCGGCGACGACGTGGGAGACGGCCTGCTGTTCGGCTACGGCGCGATCGAGGCGGCGGCGATCCCGCAGGCGCTGCAGATCCTCGAGCGCGCGTTCACGGCGACGTGACGTTCAGGCCTGGCCGGCCTCGCCCAGCACGCGCGCCGGCAGCGTGGCGAAGTGCTGCTTGAGGTGATCGATCGCGAGCCGCACCTTCGCGGCCTCGGCCTCGTCGCGCCGCGGCGTGACGGCCCACACGGGCAGCGACGCGAAGCGCCACTGCGGCAGCACGCGCACCAGCGCGCCGCGCGCCAGCGAGGCGGCGACGTCCGCATGCCCCAGCCGCGCGATGCCCAGGCCGTGCTCGCACATCTGCTGCAGCGACAGCTGGTTGTTGCTCGCGATGCGCGCCTCGACGTGCACGCGGTGGCGCTCGCCGGTGGCCGCGTGCATGTCCAGCGGCATCGTGGCCGGCTGCGTGCCGGCGAGCGCGCTGCGTCCCACCGACTTGGCCGTCGCCACCAGCACCGGGTTGCCCGGCGCGGCGAAGCCGTCGTGCGGGCCGTCGACCGGCGTCTCGCGGCCGAAGGCCAGCCACTGGTGCGCGGGCAGGTGCTGCGGCGCGGTGGGCGTGCCCATGCGCGCCAGGTAGTCGGGCGAGGCGCACAGGATCATGTCGAACTCGCACAGCCGGCGCGCCACCCAGCTGGAATCGGCGAGCCGGCCGATGCGGATCGCGACGTCGATGCGGGCGTCGATGAGGTCGATCATCGCGTCGTCCACCAGCAGGCGCAGCCGCAGCTGCGGCGCCTCGGCCAGCAGCGGCGCCAGCGCGGGCGCGATGTGGATCGCGAAGCCGACCGGCGCCGACACCCGCAGCTCGCCAGTGGGCGCGTCGCGCGCCTGCTGCAGCGACTGCGCCGCGGCGCGCGCCGCCTCGAGCAGGCGTTGGCAGTGCGGGTAGTAGCGCTCGCCGGCCTCGGTCAGCGCCAGCTTGCGCGTGGAGCGGTGCAGCAGCGTCACGCCGCCGTGCTGCTCCAGCGCGCGGATCGTCTGGCTCACCGCCGACGGGCTCATGCCCAGGCGGCGCGCGGCGGCGCTCATCGAGCCGGCGTCCACCACCTCGGCGAACACGGCCAGCGGCTTCAGGTCATCCATTGATTCATAAGCAACACTTCAAGGTTATGGCGACTTTAGCCGACTAGTGCCGAGATTGTGAAGCAGGCACAGTCACGCCATCCCAACCGCATTCCTGGAGAACCTCATGAAGATCGCCCTCATCGGTGCCACCGGCTTCGTCGGCGCCGCCCTCGTCACCGAACTGCTGCAGCGTGGCCACCAGGTCACGGCGATGGCGCGCAACCCGGCCAAGCTCGAGGCGAGGCCGGGCCTCGTCGCCAAGGCGCTGGACGCCTACTCCCCCGACGCCGTCGCCGCCGCCGTCAAGGGCCACGACGCGGTCGCCTCCGCGTTCAACCCCGGCTGGGACGACCCGGCGCTGTACGAGCGCTTCATGAAGGGCAGCCAGGCGATCGTCGCGGGCGTGGAGCAGTCCGGCGTCAAGCGCCTGCTGGTGATCGGCGGCGCGGGCAGCCTGTTCGTGGCGCCCGGCGTGCAGCTGGTGGACACGCCCGAGTTCGCGAGCCACGTGCCAGCCAACGTCGTCCCCGGCGCCAAGGCCGCGCGCGACGCGCTGACCGCGATGCGCGGCAACACCGCGCTGGACTGGACGTTCCTCAGCCCGCCGGCCCTGCTGGCCCCGGGCGAGCGCAGCGGCCAGTACCGCCTGGGCGGCGAGGAGCTGCTGATGGCGGGCGCCGCGCCGGCGGGCATCTCGGTGGCCGACCTGGCGGTGGCCGTGGTCGACGAGCTCGAGACGCCGCAGCACGTGCGCGCCCGCTTCACGGTCGCCACGGCCTGAGCGCGGTCGACTGACAGGACGAACGGCGGCGACGCTCGCGCGTCCCGCCTTCTTTCGTTCGTGCGCGGACGGTCAGTGGTGGTTGGCGTGCGCCTGCTGCCGCCGCGCCACCTCGGCGCTGGCGCGGGCCACGGCCTCGACGCGGGCGACGTCGACGGGATCGGCACTCGCGAACGCCACCAGCCGCTGCCGGCGGCCGACGCCTTCGAGCGGGCCCAGCGTGGCCTCGACGTCGCTGCCGTTGAAGATCAGCAGATGGACCTGGTTGCGCGCCGGCGCGATCGCCAGCAGCGGCTCGCCGTTCATCGACAGCAGCAGGTTGCCCTGGCGCACGGTCTCGGTGAGCTCGGACACGGTCGCACGGATGGCCTTGTGGATCGCCTGCGCCACGGGCATCTCGGCCGGCGGCAGGAAATCGAACCACGCCGCCACCAGCGAGCGGGTCTGCTGGGCTTTACGCATGGCGGGGAATCACTGGGCCGGCAGGGCGGTGGTCGCGCGCCGGTGGTAGATCTGGAACAGCTCCAGCGCCAGGCGGCGCAGGTTCTCGTCGCTGCTCGCGTGCGCGGCGGCGATGCGTTCGTAGGCGTACAGCTTGTCGTAGCACAGTCGCGCGAGATGCACGACCTGGCCCTCGTGCGCCATCATCGACTTGAAGCGCAGCAGCGCGCCGATGCCCAGTTCGTCGGCCTGCATGTGCGTCGTGCTGAAGCCCGCCACCTGCGAGCGCGGCACGCGCGACGGACGCGCGGCCAGCGCCGCGTCGAACGGCAGGAAGTCGCTGGGCGTCTGCTGGAGCTCGTTGATCTTGGGCACTGGGCGCATGGCGGTCCACCTCCGGGTTGCGGACGTCCGGCGAATCTGGACCTCCACAGCTCGATGGTGCGGGACCCTCCCGGGCGCCGATCCACGAAAAAGCCGCACGGATGCGGCTTATTCAACGTCTGGTTGCGATCTACACGTCGCCCGGCGGCGACGGCGGCTCGCCCGGCTGGCGGCTGTCGCGGATGAACTGCTCCAGCCGCGCCGACCAGGTGGGCGACTCGGCTTCCAGCTCCGACAGCGCCGTCACCTGGATGCCGGCGTCCGCGAGCATCTTGTTGGCCGCGGCGATGGCGGCGACCTGGTGCGGCTTCTGCTCCAGGTAGACCACGCGCTGGATGCCCACCTGGATGATGGACTGCACGCAGCGCGGGCACGGGAACTGGGTGGCGTAGATCGTGCTGCCCGTCAGCGGCAGCACCACGCAGTTGAGGATGGCGTTGACCTCGGCGTGCACGATGTAGCTGTGGCGCGAATGCAGCGGGTCGTTGTCGTCGTCGGCCCAGTACGCCGGATCGTCGTCGTCGCAGCCGCGCGGCAGGCCGTTGTAGCCGACGCCCAGGATCTTGTAGTCGGCGCTGGCGATGCACGCGCCGTTGCGCTTGCGGGCGTCCTTGGACCGCGCGGCGGCGAGCAGCGCCACGCCCATGAACATCGAGTGCCAGTCAAGGAGCGACTTGTTTTCCATCACTTGTTTGGGTGAGTGCGTGTCGTTTGTGCAAGTTTAGGGCGAACCCGGCCATGGCAGCCCCGCGCGCATCGGCGAGAATCACACGTGGTCGAGCAGCACCGGCCCGGTTTTTGACAGCCGGCATGGCGCGTGCTCCACTACGACAAGCGCTGGCGGCACCTCGGCGCGGCCCTCGTGGACGCCCGTCGAACCGCCTTTCCTGCAGGAGATTCCAGCCATGCCCAGTCCGTTCAGACCGGCCACCGAACTGATGGTGCAGTACGCGACCTATCACCGCGACCGCCGCAACATCGCCACGCATTTCGTGGGCATCCCGTTGATCGTGTTCGCGATCGGCATCTTCATGGCGCGCGCCCAGTTCGACGTCGAGCAGATGCATCTGAGCGCCGCCTGGGTGCTGTGGGCGCTGACCGCGGCCTGGTACCTGACGCGCGGCAACCTCGTGCTGGGTCTGGCCACCACCCTCGTCAACGGCCTGCTGATCTGGGCGGCCCACCCATTTGCGGTGGGCAGCACCGGCCTGTGGCTGGCCTGCGGCTTCACCACCTTCATCACCGGCTGGGTGCTCCAGTTCGTCGGGCATTACTACGAAGGCCGCAAGCCGGCGTTCGTCGACGACCTGGTGGGGCTGCTCGTCGGCCCGATGTTCATCGTCGGCGAAGCGCTCTTCGCCGCCCGCCTGCTCCGCCCCCTGGCGCAGGAGATCGAACGCCGCACCGGCCCCACTCTGATCCGTGACCTTGCGCATCCCGTTGCCTGATCGAAACCGACCGGGGCTGACCGCCACGCCCGAGCGACGTGGCTGACCTCATCATCACCGACGTCTCGCCGATCGGTCCAGTGCTCATCATGGGCGCGGGCTCGATCGGCTGCTATCTCGGCGGCCGCCTGGCGCTCGCCGGGCACGACGTGCACTTCGTCGGGCGCCCGCGCGTCCTCGACGAGCTGCGCGTGCACGGCCTGACCATCACCGAGCCGGACGGCAGCACGGGCACGGTGTCGCCCGACATGCTGAGCCTGCACGAGGAGGTGCCGGCCGGCCTGGGCATCTCGCTGGTGCTGCTGTGCGTCAAGAGCAGCGCCACGCCCAGTGCCGCCACGGCGCTCGCGCGCGCGCTGCCGATCGGCACGCTGGTGATGTGCATGCAGAACGGCCTGCACAACGCGGAGGTGGCGCGCTCCGTCGCGGCACGGCTGCGCTTCCTGTCCGCGATGGTGCCGTACAACGTGGCCGAGATCGGCCCCGGCCACTTCCTGCGCGGCAGCGGCGGCACGCTGGCCCTCGAGGAAGACGACGTCACCACCGCCTGGCTGCCCACGCTGGCCGAGGCCGGCCTGCCGTCGTCCACGCACAAGGACATCCGCGCCGTGCAGTGGGGCAAGCTGCTGCTGAACCTGAACAACCCGGTCAACGCGTTGTCGGGCCTGCCCTTGCGCGACGAGCTGCTGAACCCCGACCTGCGCGCCACCACCGCGGCGCTGATCGAGGAGGCCCAGGGCGTGCTGGCCGCCGCGCGCCAGCGCACGGCCAAGGTCACGCCGGTGCCCACCAGCTGGCTGCCGCGCCTGATGCGCCTGCCCACGCCGCTGTTCAAGATCATCGCCGGCCGCATGCTGCGCATCGACCCGCGGGCGCGCTCCAGCATGGCCGACGACCTCGCGCTCGGCCGGCGCACCGAGATCGGCGAGCTGTGCGGCGAGGTCGTGAAGCTGGCCAAGTCGGTCGGCCGCCGCGCGCCGCGCAACGAGAAGATGCTGGGCCTGATCCGCTACGTCGAGCTGACGGCGCTGGCCGTGGGCAAACGCGAGCGCGGCCCCACCGACCCGGCGGATCTGCGCAAGACGATCGAGACGGCGATCTGAGGCCGGGCGCCTGCCTCGATCCCCGTCGTACGGCGCGAAGTCGCAGGATGCAACCCGCAGAGGTGCTTTCCCACGCGGGGATCATGCGATCCTGCGCTTCGTTCCGTGCAGGATGCCGGAGGAGGCTGGTCCGCGGACCTGCGGCGGATGCCGACGCTGAGCGCCAGCCGAGTGGGCGGAGCGCGCTCGTGATGCTGACTGGAGCCTCCCTCGCGGAGGGACGCTGGAGGGTGCCGTCAAGCTCGCTGGAGCTCCCTCACGCAGGGGGCTCGGGGGCGCCGTGCACTCAGCCTCCTAGGTGGACTTGGAGACGCTGATCGTCGGGAACTTCGCGCTGAAGTCCCGGGCCTTGCCGGCCACCACCACCGCCACCTGGCGCGCCACCGCCTTGTACAGGCCGGCGACCTCGCCATCGGGGTCGGCCACCACCGTGGGCGTGCCCGAATCGGTCTGCTCGCGGATTGCCATCGTCAGCGGCAGCGCGCCCAGGTAGGGCACCTTGTACTGCGCGGCCATCTTCCTGCCGCCGTCGGCGCCGAAGATGTGCTCCACGTGGCCGCAGTTCGTGCAGACGTGCACGGCCATGTTCTCGACGACGCCCAGGATGGGCACGCCCACCTTCTCGAACAGGTTCACGCCCTTGCGCGCGTCCAGCAGCGCGATGTCCTGCGGCGTGGTCACGATCACGGCGCCCGTCAGCGGCACGCGCTGGCTGAGCGTCAGCTGGATGTCGCCGGTGCCCGGCGGCATGTCGATCACGAGGTAGTCGAGCTCGCCCCAGACCGTCTGGCGCAGCAGCGTGTCCAGCGCCGACGTGGCCATGGGTCCGCGCCAGGCCATCGCCTGGTCGGTGTCGACGAGGAAGCCGATCGAGGACACCTTCACGCCGTGGTTCTCCATCGCGTAGAAGCTCTTGTCGTCGTGCGCCTCGGGGCGGCCCTGGATGCCCATCATCAGCGGCAGGCTGGGGCCGTAGATGTCGGCGTCCAGCAGGCCCACGCGCGCACCCTCGGCCGCGAGCGCGAGCGCGAGGTTCACGGCCGTCGTGCTCTTGCCCACGCCGCCCTTGCCGGACGACACGGCGATGATGTTGGCCACCCCCGGCAGCAGCGCCACGCCGCGCTGCACCTGGTGCGCGGCGATCTTGCTGCCGACGCCCACCGTGACCGCGGACACGCCGTCGACCGACCTGGCGGCCGCCGTCAGCGCGGCGCGCACGGCGTCGAACTGGCTGCGCGCCGGGTAGCCCAGCTCGATGTCGAACGCCACCGCGCCGTCGCCGCCGACGCGCAGGTTCTTCAGCTGGCGCCCGGCGGTATACGGCTGGCCGGTATGGGGGTCGACGACGGTGGCGAGCGCTGCGGTCAGCGCGGCTTCGGAGATGGTCATGGGAGCGGCGCCCGGCGGCGCGACATGGACTGGGGTGGCGCGAGGGCTGCAGCTTTCGCCGGCCGGGCGCAGAATCGAAGGCAAACGTGCCAGGGAGGCACGAGCGGCCAGTTTATCGCGCGCCCGTTGGCAACACCGGGCACGGGGACTGCCCGGCCCGTTCAGGCGTCCCAGGCTCCCCGGAGAACCTCATGGAACTCTGCCCGCTCACCCAGGTGCAGCACCGCATCCGCATCGGCAGCCCGCTGCCCTTCAGCATCCGCGACGCCAGCAGCCGCCTGCTGCTGGCCAAGGACGCCGTCGTCACCGACCCGCACGAGCTCGAGGCGCTGGTCGAAGGCGGCGCGTGCGTCGACGTCGACGAGCTGCGCGCCGCGGGCGACCCGTCCTCGCCCGAGCAGCTGATGCGCCAATGGCGGGGGCTGGCCGCGTCGCTCGCGGGCGTGCTCGCGCGCATGCCCGCGCCCGACGCGCCCGAGGCGCTGGACGCGGCCGCCCGCGAGCTGGCGACGCTGGCCGAGGCCGCGCCCGACCTCGCGATCTTCCTGCTGGTGCGCCCCGACCCGGCCGACGACGCGCCCTATGGCGTCGTGCGCAGCCTGCACGCCGCCGCGGCCGCCTATCTCATCGCGCTGCGGCTGGAGTGGTCGCGCGAACGCTGCCTGACGCTGGTCAAGGCGGCCTTCACGATGAACGTCGGCATGCTGGAGCTGCAGGAACGCATGGCCAACCTCGCGCGCCTGCCCAACCCGCAGCAGCGCCACGCGGTGCAGATGCATCCGGCCGCGAGCCTGGCCGCGCTCAAGGCCAGCGGCGTGCACGACCCCGAGTGGCTGCAGGCCGTGGAGCAGCACCACGAGCGGCCGGGCGGCGGCGGCTATCCGGCCGGCGTCACCGAGGTCGGCGAGATGGCCAGCGCGCTGCGCACGGTCGACGTCTACACCGCCAAGCTGGCCGGCCGCAGCGGCCGCGACAGCCTGCCGCCGCCGCGCGCGGCGCGCGACCTGCTGGTCGTCGAACGCGGCAACCCGTTCGCGCTGGCGCTGATCACCGAGTTCGGCGTGCACCCGCCCGGCAGCCTGGTGCGCCTGTACAGCGGCGAGATCGCCGTCGTCCTGCGCCGCACCGCCGACTCGAACGCGCCGCAGGTCGCGGTGCTGGCCGGGCGCCGCGGCGAGCCGCTGGACGAGCCACTGCTGATCGAGGCCAGCGGCCGCGACCGCGGCATCGCCGGCCCGGCCGACCCGCACGGCCTGCGCGTGCGCATCAGCGCCGAGCGGCTGTACGCGCTGCCCTCGGCCTGAAGTCAGAAGCGGCTGGGCGTCGACGCCCGCGGCCGCACCGACGGCAGCAGCCGCAGCACGCTCGCGACGCTGCCGGACAGCGCGAACGCGCAGCCGAGCCACAGCGCCAGCGTCGGCGCCCACGACGGCGCGACGTGGAAGCACAGCGCGACGAGGCCGGCCCCCAGCGTCTGCCCCAGCAGGCGCGACGTGGCCACCACGCCGCTCGCGCTGCCGCTGCGCTTGGCCGGCACGCTGCCCATCAACGCCTTGAGGTTGGGCGCCTGGAAGAAGCCGAAGCCGGCGCCGCAGACGGCGGTGCGCCAGGCGATGTCGGCCACCGAGGCATGGGCCGGCAGCAGCGCCAGCGCGCCCAGGCCCACGCCGAAAGTCGCGAGGCCGATGCCGCCCAGCAGGCCTGGCGGATGGCGGTCGGCCATCGGCCCGGCCACCGGCGCCATCAGCGCCACGACCGCCGGCCAGGGCGTCATCAGCAGGCCGGTGGCGACGGCGCTCCAGCCCAGCGTGGCCTGCAGCAAGAACGGCAGCGCCACGAAGCCCAGGCTCTGCGCCGAGAACGCGCAGATCGCCGTGGCGGCCGACAGCGCGAAGGCCGGCACGCGGAACAGGTCGACCGGCAGCATCGGCGCCGGATGGCCAGCCTGGCGCCGCCACAGCAGCGCGCCGCAGGTCGCGGCCACGACCCATTCGACGGTCACCGGCGCCCACGCGCTGCCGTGCGAGAGCGACTCGAACCCCAGCACCGCGCAGCCGAACAGGCCCGAGCACAGGATCGCGGCGACACGGTCGAAGCCGTGCTCGTGGCGCTCTGTGTGCGGCAGCGCGCGCGCCGCGAACAGCACGGCCACCACGCCGATCGGCACGTTGATCAGGAACAGCCAGTGCCAGGTGCCGATCGCCAGCACCGCCGACGCCACCGTCGGCCCCACGGTGAACGCCAACCCCACCACCAGCGCGTTCATGCCCGCGCCGCGCCCGAGCTGGCGCGCCGGGAACACGAAGCGGATCAGCGTCATGTTCACGCTCATGATGGCCGCCGCGCCCAGGCCCTGCAGGATGCGCGCGGCCACCAGCGCGGTCAGCGAATCGGCCAGGCCGCACACCAGCGACGCCATCGTGAACAGCACCGTGCCCGCCGCGAACACGCGCCGGTGGCCCAGGATCTCGCCGGACGCCGCGAACGGCAGCAGCACCGCCACCATCGCCAGCTGGTACGCGTTGACCACCCAGATCACCTGCGCTTCGCTCACGCGCAAGCTGGTGGCGATCGTCGGCAACGCGGTGTTGGCGATCGCCGTGTCCAGCGTGGCCATCGCCACCGAGAGCAGGATCGCGACCAGCGCGAGCACATGCTGCCGCCCGGTGAGGCCGTCGGCGGCGGAAGGGCGGAGCGTGGCGGGATCGGAGGACATCGCAGGCAAAGATGAGGGCGCCCTCGCATTTCATCACTGCCGCGATGCCGCAGCACGCCGTCGGGCCATTCGCGCGACGGCGACGGTTCACATGATGAATCGCCGAAGGGCCGGCGCCGCGCCCGGGCGCGTCGTCGGCGAGAAGACCGCGTTCCGGTTCAGCGCTTGGCCTTGCCCGCCTTGTCGCTCGGCTTGCTCGGCGCCGGGTCGGGCGCGCGCGAGGCGCGGTGCTCCAGCACGACGTTGGTGGCCACGCCCGAATCGACGACCTGGCGGTGCGCGTTCTCGAACAGCTCGTTGATCTCCGAGCCGGACATCACCTGCAGCCGGGCCGGCGGGATGTTGGACGTCACGCCCTTTAATTCCTGCTCGCGGCAGTTGTAGTACAGCGCCGAGCCGACCTCGTTGGCGGGCGTGCGGCGGTCGTCCAGGCGCGCCGCCTGGGTGCGCAGGCAGGCCATCCAGTCCTCGCGCGCCGCGGCCGCGGCGGCCTCGACCTGGGCGCCGGGGCGCACCATGTTGGAGGCGGAGTCGTTGGCCTGGATCGACGCGGCCAGCACCGGCAGCGCGGGCAGCACGGCGGCCGTGAAGGACTTGCTCGCGAACTCGCGCTTGACCGAATCCTCCAGCGCGGATGCCCACCGGGTCATGGCCTCGTCGCTGTCGAAGAACGGTGCCGTGAAGAACACGTGCATGCGGCCGAACGTGGCGTCCTGGCGGCTCGTGTAGACGATCTCGATGGCGCTGCCCAGGCCGACCACGTGCTGGTCGAGCATCCACTGCGCCACCTGCGGGTTGTTGCGGCGCAGGCTGCGCAACAGGTCGGGGTGGCCGAACACGGCCAGGCACTGGTCGCCGTTGAACTTCTGCATCTTCGTGGCGTGCAGCGCGCCGCTGTTGGGGCGGCAGCTGTCGTCGCCCCAGGACGCCATCTGCGGCGAGTCCTGCACCGGCAGCGACAGGTCGATCGCGACGCGGAACTGGCCCTTGTCCAGCAGCACGACGACGCCGCGGAAGATCTCCGCGTCGCGGTTGCCCGCGCTGGCGGTGGTGAAGGTCTGGCCCTGCACCAGCATCCACTGGCCGGGCGGCAGCCTGAACGCGTGCGAGCCGATCGAGATCTTGTTGTCCGACACGACCGACGGAATGGACACGTGGGCGATGTCGGTGGCATGGCCAGCGACCGGCAGGCCGCCCATCGTCGCCAGGGCCGTCAGGAGGGTGCCGAGTTTCCGGAGCTGGTTCAAAGGACGATCCTTGCTGCGCGACGGGACGAGCGAACTTTACGTCATCGGCCGTCCAGCACAGCTTGGCCAAAGGAGGGATGGACGCGGCTTCTGGCGCATCCTGCGGGGCGACACCCCCGCACCCTGCCGGATCGGCGCCGCCCTCGTAGAATCGAGGATTCGGCCCCGCGCGGCCCGGGACGTCCCGGCCGCCCCCACGGCCCAACCAAGCCGGACGCCGCCGCGGCGCGCGCCCGCCGCGAGCCAGACCCACCATGACCCGCACACTCTTCGTCACCACCGCCCTGCCCTATGCCAATGCGCCCTTCCACATCGGGCACATGATGGAGTACATCCAGGCCGACATCTGGGTGCGGTTCCAGCGCATGAACGGCGCCACGGTGCATTTCGTCGGCGCCGACGACGCCCACGGCGCGCCGATCATGATCGCCGCCGAGAAGCAGGGCAAGACGCCGCAGGCCTTCGTCGCCGAGGTGGCAGCCGGCCGCGCGAAGTACCTCGACGGCTTCCACATCGCCTTCGACAACTGGAGCTCCACCGACTCGCCGGAGAACCACGCGCTGTCCAAGGAGATCTACCTGGCGCTGCGCAAGAACGAGCTGATCGACGTCAAGACGATCGACCAGTTCTTCGACCCGGTCAAGTCGATGTTCCTGCCGGACCGCTTCATCAAGGGCGAATGCCCCCGCTGCGGCACGAAGGACCAGTACGGCGACGCCTGCGAGAACTGCGGCGCCGTCTACAGCCCGACGGAGCTGAAGAACCCGTACTCGGCCCTCAGCGGCGCGACGCCGGTGATGAAGTCCAGCGAGCACTACTTCTTCCGGCTGTCCGACCCGCGCTGCCTGGAGTTCCTGCAGAAGTGGACGACCGACACCGGCCGCCTGCAGCCCGAGGTGCTCAACAAGATCAAGGAGTGGTTCCAGAAGGATCCGGAGACCGGCGCCGGCGGCCTGGGCGACTGGGACATCAGCCGCGACGCGCCCTACTTCGGCATCGAGATCCCCGACGCGCCGGGCAAGTACTTCTACGTCTGGCTGGACGCGCCGATCGGCTACCTCGCCTCGCTCAAGAACTACTTCGGCAAGAAGGGGATCGACTACGACGCCTTCTTCGCCGACCCCGACGTGCATCAGGTGCACTTCATCGGCAAGGACATCACGTACTTCCACACGCTGTTCTGGCCGGCGATGCTGCACTTCTCGGGCCGCAAGACGCCCGACCACGTGTTCGTGCACGGCTTCATCACGCTGGGCGGCGACAAGATGAGCAAGAGCCGGGGCACCGGCATCTCGCCGCTGAAGTACCTCGAGCTGGGACTGCACCCGGAATGGCTGCGCTACTACATCGCGGCCAAGCTGAACTCGCACGTCGAGGACATCGAGTTCAACCCCGAGGACTTCGTCGCCCGCGTCAACTCCGACCTGGTGGGCAAGTTCATCAACATCGCCAGCCGCGCCGCCGGGTTCCTGGCCAAGCGCTTCGGCAGCAGGCTGTCGGGCGACCTCGGCGTCGAGGGCTCGGCGCTGCTGGAGACGCTGCGCGCGCAGAAGGACGCCATCGCCGAGCTGTACGAGGAGCGCGAGTTCGGCAAGGCGCTGCGCGACATCATGGCGCTGGCCGACAAGGTCAACGAGTACGTCGACCAGCACAAGCCCTGGGATCTCGCGAAGAAGGAAGGCGCCGATGCCGCGCTGCAGGACGTCTGCAGCACCTGCATCGAGGCGTTCCGACTGCTGACCATCTACCTCAAGCCGGTGCTGCCGGCGCTGGCCGCCAAGGTCGAGGACTTCCTGCAGGTGCCCGCGCTCACGTTCGCGGACGTCGCCAACGCGCTCGGCGCGCACGTGATCGGCGGCTACAGCCACCTGATGCAGCGCGTGGACACCAAGCTGCTGGACGCCCTGTTCGAGCCGCCGCCGGCGCCGGTGGCCGTGCCCGGCGGCGAGCCGATCGCCGCCGAGATCAAGATCGACGACTTCGCCAAGGTCGACCTGCGCGTGGCCAAGATCGTCAACGCCGAGAAGGTCGACGGCTCGGACAAGCTGCTGCGCCTGACGCTGGACGTCGGCGAAGGCCGCCATCGCAACGTGTTCTCCGGCATCGCCGCGCACTTCGACCCGGCCACGCTGGTGGGCAAGCTGACGGTGGTCGTGGCCAACCTGGCGCCGCGCAAGATGAAGTTCGGCCTGTCCGAGGGCATGGTGCTGGCCGCCAGCCACGCGGACGACAAGGTCGACGGCGGGCTGTACCTGCTGGAACCGGGCAGCGGCGCCCAGCCCGGCATGCGCCTGAACTAAAATGCGTCTTTCGTAGGGCGGGCCCTACGACTCCCTCTCACGTCAGCAAAAGATCACCATGCCGTTGTTCTGGAAGCCCTACAAGTCCGAAGCCAGCGCCTTCATCGACGACCTGAAGGCCAAGAAGCCGACGCTCGAGGCCGAGCAGCGCGCCGGCCGCGCCCTGCTGTGGGACAAGCAGATCGACCGCGACCTCCAGGAAGGCTTCCGCGAGGCGCGCGTCGAGCAGCAGCCCTACGTCTACCAGACGCACGTGAAGTGACCTCCCCGGCGCCGGCAAGCGGCGACGGCGCCGACAACGGCGCCCCTGCGGAATCCGCGACCGCGACGCAGACCGTCGACGGCGTCGCGCTGGCCCGCCTGTACGGCGAGCCGCTGTTCCGCATGCCGACGGACTTGTACATCCCGCCGGACGCGCTCGAAGTCTTCCTCGAGACCTTCGAAGGTCCGCTGGACTTGCTGCTGTACCTGATCCGCAAGCAGAACTTCAACATCTTCGACATCCCGCTGGCGCAGGTCACGCGCCAGTACCTGGACTACGTCGACCAGATCCGCGCGCACAACCTCGAGCTGGCCGCCGAATACCTGCTGATGGCGGCGATGCTGATCGAGATCAAGTCGCGCATGCTGCTGCCGCCCAAGCCGACGGCCGACGGCGCCGAGCCCGAGGATCCGCGCGCGGAGCTGGTGCGCCGCCTGCTGGAGTACGAGCAGATGAAGCTGGCTGCGGCGCAGCTCGACGCGCTGCCCGTGATCGGCCGCGACTTCCTGCGCGCCCAGGTGACGATGGAGCAGTCCAACGTCACGCTGTTCCCCGACGTGAGCCTGGCCGACCTGCGCGAGGCCTGGGCCGACATCCTCAAGCGCGCCAAGCTGAACCAGCACCACCACATCTCGCGCGAGCAGCTGTCGGTGCGCGAGTACATGTCGCGCGTGCTGCGCCGCCTGCAGGGCGTGCGCTACGTCGAATTCCAGGAGCTGTTCGACACCGCCACCAGCCCCACGGTGATGGTGGTGACCTTCATCGCGATGCTGGAGCTCTCGCGCGAACACCTGCTCGAGGTGACGCAGGCCGAGGCCTTCGCGCCGATCTACGTCCGGCTCGCCTACACGCCGGTGCAATGAACCGGCACGGCCGCACGAGGGCGCCCCAGTGACCACGCCGCGACCGCCGCTGCGCCTCGTCGAACCGCCGCGCCCGGAGGGTGCCGGTGACGACGCCGGCTTCGCGCCGGTCGACCGCGCGCCGCACGTCCTGCATCCGCCCTACCGCGAGCTGACCGTCGTCGAGAACGACGCGCCCGCCGACGACGACGAGCCGCGGCGCCCCACGCTGTCGCCGCGCTTCGTGGTGGCCGCGCTGATCGTGTTCCAGGCGCTGGCCGCGTCCACCTTTCTCGCCAAGTACGCGGCGCTCGTGCACGGCGACGACCAGTTCAAGTTCGCGGCCGCGATGAGCATCCCTGCGAGCGCGTGCCTGTACGTCGGCGCCCTCCTGCTCGCGCTGCGGCCCGGCCGCGGGCGCGTGCTGTTCATCGTCGCGGCCTGCGGCTTCGGCCTGTCGCTGCCCGGCTGGGGCGTCGGCTACGGCTGGAGCTGGCCGATGGCCTTCGGCGCGATGGTCGCGCTCGCGGGCGCCTGGTTCGCGCGACCCGAGCAGCGGCCCGCCGACGACGACGTCGCGCAACCCTGATCCCTTCCCTTCCACGCAATCCCAACGAGTCCCGCCATGCGTCCTGCCGTCCTGTCGCTGTCCCTCGCCGTGCTGGCCGCCGTCGCCGGCTGCCAGAGCGCCCCGCTCGCGCCCGATGCCGCCGCCGCGCACGCACGGCTGGCCAGCTCGCACGTCGACGTCGACAACGACCGCACCGACGTCTTTCGCGTGCTGGCCGTGGACGGCCGCGACGTGATCGACCCGACGGACATGTCGCCCAGGAGCGTCGAGATCGACCACACGCAGGTGCTCGTCGCCGGCCGCCCGGCGCATTTGTCGGTGGACGCGCTCGCCTACTACACGAACGCGGCGCGCCGCCTGTTCTGGGACTCGATGCACGTGCGCGGCGCGATCGACTTCGTGCCCGCCGCCGACGCCACCTACGTGATGCGCGGCGAGCTGACGCCCGAGCGTTCGAGCGTCTGGCTGGAGAACGCCGCCACGCACGAGGTGATGGGCCAGAAGATCACCATGGCCGGCCGCGGCCCGTCGGCGGCCGCGGCGGCGTCCGCCGCGGCCGCCGTCGAGGACGCCAAGCCGAGGATGGGCGAGCGCTAACGCACCGCCGGCTCAAGACGCCGGCGTCCAGCCGCGGCCCGCGACGCCGCGCGCCACGTTCGCCAGCGCGGCCTCGCGCGCATCGCCCGGCGCCGACGTGTTGGTGAGGTAGGCCACCACCACCAGCGGCGCGCGCCGCGGCGGCCACAGCACGCCGACGTCGTTGGTGCTGCCCAGGCGGCCGGTGCCGGTCTTGTCGGCCACGCGCCAGTCAGGCGGCACACCCGCGCGCAGGCGCTTGCCGCCGGTGGTGTTGGCCGACATCCACCGCACCAACTGCGCGCGGCCCGCTTCGGACAACGCGTCGCCCAGCATCAGCCTGCGCAGCGTGTGCGCCATCGCGCGCGGTGTCGACGTGTCGCGCGGATCGCCCGGCGTGCCTTCGTTGAGCGTCGGCTCGGTGCGATCCAGGCGGGTGACGTCGTCGCCGATGCGGCGCACGAACGCCGTCACGCCCGCCGGGCCGCCGGCGCTGGCCAGCAGCAGGTTGGCCGCCGTGTTGTCGCTGACGGTGATCGCCGCCTCGCACAGTTGCGCGACCGTCAGGCCCGCGCTGCCGACGTGCTTGCTCGTGACCGGTGCCCATTCGAGCAGGTCCTCGCGCCGCACGACGATGCGGCGATCCAGGCGCTCCTGCCCCGCGTCCACGCGCGCGAGCACCAGCGCGGCGGCCAGGCTCTTGAAGGTGCTGCACATCGGGAAGCGCTCGTCGAGCCGGTGGCCCGCGAGCTCGCCGCTGCCGCTATCGAGCACCGCCACGCCCAGCCGGCCGCCGACCGAGCCCTCGATCTCGCGCCAGCGTCCGTCCTTCATCTCGCCCCAGTTTTTCTGGGTCGGCTCGTTGCCGCCCAGCGCCCGGGCGACGGGCCATGCGCCCGCCAGCGCGATCGCCGCGCGGCCAAATCCTCTTCTGTCCATCGATGAGTCTCCCGTTGATTGATTCGACAGGCCGCACGATAGCCACGCCGCAGGCGGCCAACAAACGCTGATTTCCGGGCCAAGACCCCAGATAATCTGGGCCATGCAACTCCCCCTGAACGCGATGCGCGCCTTCGAGGCCTCGGCGCGGCACCTGAGCTTCACGCGCGCGGCGCTGGAGCTGCACGTCACGCAGAACGCCGTCAGCGCTCAGGTCAAGAACCTCGAGGCGCGCCTGGGCACGCCGCTGTTCCGACGCCTGCCGCGCGGACTCGCGCTGACCGACGAAGGCCAGGCCCTGCTGCCGCTGCTGACCGACAGCTTCGAGCGCATGCACGCCGTGCTGGAGCAGTTCGAGGGCGGCCTGCATCGCCAGGTGGTGACGGTGGCCGTGGTGGGCACGTTCGCGGTGGGCTGGCTGCTGCCGCGGCTGCCCGCGTTCCAGCGCGCGCATCCGGCGATCGACCTGCGGCTGATGACCAACAACAACCGCGTCGACCTCGCCGCCGAGGGCCTGGACTGGGCGATCCGCTTCGGCGACGGCGCCTGGCACGGCACCGAGGCACGGCCGCTGATCGCGCCGCCGCTGTCGCCCGTGTGCGCGCCCGCGATCGCGCGCCGCCTGCGCACGCCAGCCGACCTGGCGCGCGAGACGCTGTTGCGCTCCTACCGCCCCGACGAGTGGACGCGCTGGTTCGCCGCCGCGCGCGCCGCGCCGCCGCTGGTGCGCGGCACGATCTTCGATTCGTCGATCACGATGGCCGACGCCGCCGCGCAAGGCGCCGGCGTGGCGCTCCTGCCGGTGGCGCTGTTTGGCGAGGCCTTGCGCAGCGAACGCCTGGTGCAGCCGTTCGACGTCGGCGTGATGCTCGGCGGCTACTGGCTGACGCGCCTGAAGTCGCGCCCCGAGAGCGACGCGATGCGCACCTTCGCCGACTGGCTGCAGGCGCGCATCCGCGACGACGAGGCTACTCCGCCGAGTGCGCCCGCCGCGTGATCAGCGCGATCGGCAGTCCCACCCCCGCCATGTGCACCAGCAGGCCGGTGGCCGTGGTCAGCAGCGGAAAACGCAGCGGGAACGGGTAGGCCGACAGCGGCAGCACCACGAAGTTCATGACGCCGTAGATCGCCACGCCGTAGGCCAGGCCCGCGGTGATCGGCTCGTTGCGCAGCCAGGCCCAGCGTGTCGCCACCGCGTAGAACAGCGCCGCCGCGACGATCACGATCGCGTAGTGGCACGCAAGGCCCAGCGCCGCGGTGGGCCAGCCGCCGTCGTACGAGGCCTTGCCCAGCAGCCCGCTCGCGACCGTCTGCAGCAGGCGCTCGGAGGAGACGCCTTTCCAGCCGTAGTACAGGAGCGCGTACGTGATGTCGCAGGTGGCGCCGACGACGCCCGCGAGAAGCACCCAGCGCGTCGCGCGGGCCGTGTTCGAACTCATGCCGTTTCCTTGTGAGCCACGGAAGAGGCGCCATTGTTGCCCGAGACCATCGCCAGCGCGCTGCCGAGCATGCGCGCGATCTGGCGCCGCGTGTCCTCGTGCACCAGGTAGTGCGTGTGGAACACCGGCGACGCGTCGAACTGCACGGGGCAGCGGTCGGGCGACGCGCGCAGCAGCTCGTTCTCTGCCATGCGCCCGCCGAGCGCGGACAGCCGCCGCACGAGGCCATCGCTCTCCTCCTCGGCGCCCATCATGTCCTCGAACAGCCAGTCCCAGGTCTTCTTGTCGACGTCGATGCCCGCGCTCGGGCCCCAGTGCGAGCCGACCAGCCACATGCCCGCCGGCAGCTCGGTGGCCGGCTTGCCCTTCATCATCCGGTCGACGCCCGCGGGCTCGACGTCGTGGAAGCCGGGCGGCACGTCGTAGGCGAGGCCGCGCTCGAGGTTGACGAGCTCGGCGAGCGTCTCGCGGCTCATCCACGGCGCGCCCAGATGGCGCAGGCCGCCCACCGCCGCGGCCAGGCCGTGCCAGCGCTGGCCCACGCGCTCGAACACCTGCGTGCCCAGGTGCGGGCTGCCCAGGGTGACGGCGGCGAACGTCCAGCCCTGCTTGCCGAAGGCCTTGCGCAGCGCCGGGAGCGCGAAGCGCGCGACGTTGCCGCCGCGCGAATGCGCCACCAGCACGATGTGGCGCTGCGCGCCCGCGGGGGCCCCGGCGATGCACTGGCGGCGCACGGCGGCCACGAGGTGCGCCACGTTCTGGGCGATGCGCAGGAAGGTGTCGTGCTCGAAGCGCCAGGTGGCGCGCTCGTCGAGCATCGGCAGGCCGGGCCAGACGTGCGCGGCGTCGGCCGGCGGCGGCGCCGCGCTGGACAGCGCCGATGCGTCGTAGGCCGCCGCGGTGGCCGCCATCGCGGCGTCGCGCTCGATCGACGGCGTTGACGCGCCGCCGAAATCGACGCGCACGTCGATCGCGCCGGGCGCGTCGACCTCCCCCGCCTCGATGGCCCTGGCCACGGCGCGCGCCTTGGTGTTGAGCGCGCCTTCGTAGGCGCTGCGCGCCGAGCTCAGGCCGCCGTGGATCACGATCACCTGCGCCTGCCGGCGCTGCGCGGCGGGCAGCGTCGCCATGCGGCTGGCGGGACGCAGCGATGCACCCAGCCTGGCGTCGCGCGCCAGCGCCGGGTCGCTCGCATCGTCGGTGCCCAGCTGGCCGGCCCACCACGCCTCGTCGGCCTTCAGGCGCGACTCCCATGTCGGATCGCGATCGCGCTGCGACGCGCGCCCCAGCTGCGACTGCAGCCGCCGCCACCATTGGGCGGCGGCCTGCTGCCAGCGCTCGGCGGTCGTCAGCTCGCGCTCGAAGCGCAGCTGCGGCACGACCACCAGCCAGCCGACGCCGGGGTGCACCTTGAGCACGACGTCGGGGTCGGCCGGGCGATCGGGCATCGCGGCCTCGACGGCGCGGCCGCCGTCGAGCGTCATCAGCCGCAGCGACGGGTGCCCCGCGTCCCCGCGCTGCGCGCACGCGTGACGCGCGGCCGCGTGCGGGTGCACGGCCCCGCGCGCGCCCCAGTACACGCGCGTCTCGACGTCCAGCGTCACGTGCACCGTGTGGTTCCACCACGCGCCGGGCATGTGGCGGCGGATCAGCGCGGCCAGCGCCTCGCGCGTGGCGGCCAGCGGCAGGATCACGCGCTGGGGCTGGCGGTCGCGCACGGCCAGCGGCAGCGCCCACCACAGTGGCAGGTGGACGTCCAGCCGCCGATGTTCGGACCGGCGGTCGCTCAGCGCCGCCTCGTCGCCGACCTCGGGCTGCCAGTGGCGCGGATGGTCGGTGCCGGGCAACCCGCCCCAGGCGGCGCTGAGGTCGGCCTCGTGCGCCAGCAGCTGCGCGATGCGGCCGGCCGCATCGTCCTGCCCCGCGCCCAGCAGGGCCCGGCCCTTGTCGTTGAAGTGGTCCAGCACGGCGCGCGCCGACAACGGCCCGTCGATGCGCAGGGCGCGAGGCGTGGTGTCGGGCTGGGTGGTCATCGAAACGCCTCGCGGTTGATCAACGCTGCCCGAGCTTGAACGCGATCATCGCGCGCAGCTTGGTGGGGACGACGGGCTTGAGCAGCAGGTGGAAGTCGTGCGCCTGCGCCTCGCCTTCCTGGTTGGACATGAGGCTGCCCGTGACGATGACCGACGGCAATCCCTTGCCGAAGGCCCCGCGCATCGTGTCGATCACCTCGATGCCCGTGTGCCCGCTCTCGAGCCGGAAGTCGGTGATCAGCAGGTCGGGCTTCATCAGCTTGCGCGCGGCCGCGGCGCCAGCCCATTCGGCGGCGGCGGCGAACGAGTCGAACGCGACGACGTCGGCGCCCCAGCTCTTGAGCAGCACCTGCAGGCCGCCCAGCACGGCGAGGTCGTCCTCGACGATCACGATCAGGCGGCGGTCCAGCGTCAGGCCCAGCGAACTGCTGCGCGGGGCCACCGGCTCGGTGGGCTTGGGGCGCTGGCCCAGCGGCACCTCGATCGAGAACATCGTGCCGTGGCCGGGCACCGAGCGCAGGCGCAGCGGCGCGTCGAGCACGCGCGCGAGGCGCCGCACGATGGCCAGGCCCAGGCCGAGGCCCTTGCGCTGCGTCGGGTCGAGCGGCGGCGCGTCGGTGGAGACCTGGTAGAACTCCTCGAAGATGCGTTCCTGCTCGTGCGGCCGGATGCCCAGGCCCGTATCCCAGACCTCGAAGCGCAGGCGGTCGCCGCGCTGGCGCGCCGCCACCACCACGCCGCCGTCGTTGGTGTAGCGGATCGCGTTGGACAGCAGGTTGCGCACCACGCGATCTAGCAGCGTTGGATCGGCGTACGCGTAGTGCTTGCTGCCGTGGAAGCGCAGCGCCAGGCCCTTCTCGAACGCGGTGGCCTCGTAGTGCAGCTTCAGCCGCGCGAACATCGCCTCGACGCTGAAGTTCTCCGGCCGCGCCTCCACGCCGCCGGTGTCGATCTTGGTGATGTCCAGCAGCTCGGAGAACAGGCCCTCCAGCGCGTCGACCGAGCTGTTGATGCTGTTGACCAGGTGCGCCACCTCGGCGTCGGTGCCCACGCGATGGCGCAGCGCCTCGGCGAACAGGCCCAGCGCGTGCAGCGGCTGGCGCAGGTCGTGGCTGGCGGCGGCGAAGAACTGCGTCTTGGCGCGGTTGGCCGTCTCGGCCTCGCGGCGCGCCTGGTCGGCCGCCACCTTCTCCACCTGCAGTTGCGCCAGCAGCTGCAGGCCGCGCTGCTTGAGCGCGACGACGCGCGCGAAGGTGCGCTGGTAGCTGCGCCCCAGCATCACGGTGATGCCGAAGATCAGGAACAGGATGGCCGCCAGCGTCCAGCCGTCGTGCTCGGGCAGCAGCGCGATGCGCAGGATCATCGGCACGAAGGTGAGCGCGACGAAGGCGACGAACGCGCCGAACTGCGTGGCCAGCGCCGGCACCGCGGAGATGCAGAAGCTGTAGACCGTCAGCAGCAGCGCGATGCGCTCCAGGTTGCCGCCGTACGGATAGAACAGCCACACCGAGATGCCCCACATCGCGCCGGTGGTCAGCACGCCGGTGAGGTAGCGGTTGCGCCAGCTGCGCAGCAGCGCCGACGAGCCGCGCCAGCGCCGCTGGTAGGTGACGGTCAGCACCGCGCGCAGCAGCAGCGCGGCGCCGAACAGGATGGCCCACACCGTCATCGTCAGCGCCGGCACGACGTGCGCGTACAGCGCCACGATCACGCACGCGCCCACGGTGTTGCCCACCAGCCCGGTGCGCGCAAACGCATGCAGGTTGTCGACCTGGTCGATCAGCGGGTCGACCTGCCCCACCACCAGCTCGCCGTCCTCGTCGATGAGCTTGGGCAGGGGTTCGGCGCTGCCGAAGCCCGACGGGCGGTCGTCGGGAGACAGCGTCAGGACGGACGACGGGGGCGGATCTTCGCGCTTCATGAGACGACGGCCGATTTCTTCTTGCGGGGAGGAAGGACGGGCCGCTGCGACTCGTCCAGGGGCGCCCATTGTGGCAACAGGCGGCCCGCCTCGTCCGTGACGGCGGTGGGCAGCATCAGGGCCGCGGCCTCGGCCTCGTCGACGAAGTCGGACTCGGCCAGCGGCACGCGCTCGGGCGGCGCGAGGTCGGTGCCGGCCAGGTAGGTGCGGCCCGGCGCGCGCGGCAGGCCGCCGGTGAGCATGTCGCCGACGTCCAGCGCGGCGCTCGTCCACGCGCCGCGGCGGATGAACGACGGCAGGTCCTGCGCCAGCTTTGCCAGGCGCCGGCGCGGCGCGTAGATCTCGTCGACGCTGGCCTTGTACGCCTCGACGTAGTCCTCGGCGCTGGCGTGCGTGGGCTCGACGACCAGCGTGTACGACGTGAAGTCGCGCAGCAGCGCGCGCGGCAGGAACAGCGCGCGCTCGTTGTCGGCGATGCGGCGCGCGTTCTGCGCCGCCAGCCGATTGAAATACGGCGTGCCGGGGAAAGGCGTCTCGAACGCGAGGAAGGTGGGCACGTGCAACCCGCTCTCGCGCAGGCGCCGCGGCAGCGAGCGGATGTAGGCGATGTCGTCGTGCTGCGGGCTGAGGATCATGCCCGCCGTCACCAGGATGCCGACGTCGCGCGCGTCGTCGAGCGCGCGCCGGATCAGCGGCAGACGGTTCTGCGGCTTGTTGAAATCGTCGAGCGCGGCCGGGTTGAAGGTCTCCAGGCCGACATACAGCGCGCGGCAGCCGCTGTCGAACATGCGCTGCAGCAGCGCCTTGTTGGTGAGCACGTTGAAGGTGACCGAGCTCGCCCACTCCAGGCCCAGCCGCTCGGTGACGTCGCACAGCTGGCGCAGCCAGCCGAGGTTGCCGGCGATGTTGTTGTCGTAGAACATCGCCATGCGCCGGCGCTTCGCCTTGAGCGGCCCGGTGACGCGGCCCTTGAGCGCCTCGCGCAGCGTGACGAGGTCGTGCTCGACGCGCGCCGCCGGGCGGGTGTCGAAGCGCGTGCCCATGCCGGTGAGCACGCAGAAGTCGCAGGTGTACGGGCAGCCGCGCGTGGCCTCCAGCGCGAGCGGGAAGATCTGCTGGTCGGCCACGCGCTCGACCTGCGGCGTGGGCGCGCGCGCCGAGGCGTCGCCGCCCGAGCGGTACAGGCGCTGCAGCTGCCGGCGCGACGCGTCCTCGTAGACGTGCGGCACGGTGTCCTCGGGATCGCCCACCACCACCGCGTCGAACCACGGCGCGCACAGGTGCGGCAGCATCGACGCCAGCGACCCGCCCAGCACCACCTGGGCGCCGCGCTTGCGGTAGTAGTGCGAGATCTGCCGCGCGCGGTCGAAGTCCGCGTGCATGCACGAGAGGAACACCAGGTCGTACGACTTCGACCAGTCGGGGTCGACCCAGGTGTCGTTGACGACGTCGATGTCGGCCGAGTCGGGCAGCAGCGCAGCGATCAGCGGCCCGATCTGCGGCTGCAGCACGCCACGGTGGTGGGCGCCGCGGCGGTGGTAGTCGACGAAGACGGAGATGATCGCGACGCGCATGCTTGCGTGCCGGTCGATGCGCCCGGGCGGGGCGTCTTCAGCGGGGGACGGCGCGGCGCTCGAGGCGCTGCTGCGTCATCTGGCTGACCGCCAGCACGGCCTGGGTGCGCGAGCTCACGCCGAGTGCCCGCAGCACGGCCTGCACGTGATCCTTGACCGTCTCGACCGACAGGCCCAGTCGGCGCGCGATCTCCTTGTTCGGCTTGCCCTGCAGCAGCTGCGTGAGCACGTCGGCCTGGCGCGGCGTCAGGCCCAGCTCCTCGAACGACGGCGTGACCTGGTAGGTGGCCATCTCCGCGGCGGGAATCGCCGGCGTGGCGGCGCGGCTGGCCGGGCCCTGCGAGCTGCCCAGGTGCATCGCCGGCACGTAGATGCCGCCGGCCATCACCAGGCGCAGCGCGTCGACGAGCGTGTCGTTGGAGGCGCGCTTGGGCACGAAGCCCATCGCGCCGAGGTCGATCGCCTGGATGACGTCGCTGGCGCGGTCGGAGGCCGAGATCACGACAACGGGCAGCGCCGGGTGCGCCTTGCGCATCTCCACCAGCACGTCGAAGCCGCTGGCGTCGCCCAGCTGCAGATCGAGCAGCACGAGGTCGAAGTCGGCGTCCGCCGCCAGCGCCGAACGCGCCGCCCCCGCGCTGCCGACGGCCGTGACCTTCACGTCCGGATCCAGCTCCTGGATCATGGCCTGCAGCGCCGACAGGATCAACGGGTGGTCATCGACCAGCAACACCTTCATGAAAACTCCGCTCGGACTCTCGTTATGGCTCGCCCACGGCATCGGCCGGGGCGACGCTTCCCTCCCCGCGATCGTATCGGTTGACCTGCCCTTTGCCGCCCCCCCGATGGGGGGGGCAGGGAAAACGACTGTCGAGCGAGCGTGACGGATGCCCGCGGCGTGACCGGTCAGACGAAGTGGCGGGTGATCCACACCGCCACGCATGCCGGCTTGGTGCCGCCCTCGCGTTCGATGGTCACGGCCTGCGTCAATTGCGCGCCGCCCTCGATCGGTTCGTGGCGATCGAGCACGCACACCGCGCGCAGGCGGCTGCCCACGGGCACCGGCGACGGGAAGCGCACGCGGTCCAGGCCGTAGTTCAGGCCCATGCGGGTGTCGGCGATGCGGAACGCGCCGGTGGCCAGCTCCGACAGCAGCGACAGCGTCAGGAAGCCGTGGGCGACCGTCGCGCCGAACGGGCCGGCGGCCGAGCGCGCCGGGTCGACGTGGATCCACTGGCGGTCGCCCGTCGCCTCGGCGAACTGGTCGATCCGCCGCTGGTCGACCTCGACCCAGCCGCTGGTGCCGATGACCCGGCCCTCGAGCGCCGCCAGGTCGGCCAGGTGCTCGTAGACGGTCATTCCAGCGGCACGACCTTGGCCGGCTGCAGCAGCCAGCGCGCGAGCGGCTCGAACTGCGCCAGGTCGCGCTCGACCTTGCCCGGCGCGACATCGAACAGCGTCAGCCCGTGGGCGGCCAGGTGCACGTAGTTCTGGGTGTCGCGCAAGGTGGTGATCAGCGGGATGCCCAGGGTGCCGACGAACTCCTGGAAGCGCTCCAGCGCGATCGTGTGCTCCTTGATGCGCATGCCCACCAGGCCCATGCGCAGCTTGCCGGCGCGCTTGTGCTCGCGCAGCTCGTGCAGGAAGGCGTGCGTGGCCTGCATGTCGAACAGGCTGGCCTGCAGCGGGACGACGACCATGTCGGCCGCCCTCAGCGCCAGGTCCAGCCGGTTGCCGTGCAGGCCGGCGGGGGTGTCGATGACGGCGTCGGTGGCGCCCTTGGCCGGCCGGGCGATGGCGTCGCGCGAGATCTCCCACGGCTCGATGCGCGGCAGGTGCGGCGGCCGGATGTCCAGCCATTGGCGCGACGACTGCTGGCGGTCGAGGTCGCCGAGCGTGACCAGCCTGCCCTGCGAGGCGAGGAATCCCGAGATCTGCGTCGCCAGCGTGCTCTTGCCGACGCCGCCCTTGGGATTTGCAACCACGATGACCGACATGCGAGTGCTCTCCGGTGTGTCGTTCCAGCTCGACGGGGAGCCCGATGTTACCGAACCCCGCCACAATGGGGCCATGGCAGACGTTCTGGTGCTGGTGGCCCATCCCGACATCGCGCGATCGCGCGTCAACCGCGCGCTCGCGGCCCAGGCCCGGCTGCTGCCGTCCGAGGCCGTGGAAGTGCGCGACATCTACGCGCTCTACCCGGACTACGTGATCGACGTGGAGGCCGAGCAGGCCGCGCTCGCCACGGCGCGCGCCGTGGTGTGGGTGCATCCGATCCAGTGGTACTCGATGCCGGCGCTGATGAAGCTGTGGGTGGACGAGGTGCTGGCGTTCCGCTGGGCGTACGGCCCCGGGGGCACCGCGCTGGCCGGCAAGTGCCTGTGGCTGGCGGCGTCGACCGGCGGCACCGAGGCCTCGTACCAGGACAACGGCAGCAACGGCCACACCTTCGACCGCTTCCTGCCCGCCTACCGCCAGACGGCCGAACTGGTGGGCATGCGCTTCCTCGACCCGCTGCTGTTCCACGGCGCCCACCGCGCCGACAGCCACGCCGTCCACGCCCACGCGCACGCGTTCGCGCAGCGCCTGCTCGCGCTCGCGGGCGAGGCGCGCGCGGCCACGGCCGCACCGGCGCCCGAAGTCGCCGCCGACGAACGCCGAACCCCGAACGACTGATGTCCCACACGCACTGGCTCACCCTGGCCCTCACCTACCTGGCCGCCGCCGTCATCGCGGTGCCGGTCGCGCGCCGCCTCGGCGTGGGCGCGATCATCGGCTACCTGGGCGCCGGCTTCGCCATCGGGCCCTGGGGCCTGCGCGTGGTGACGGATCCGTCGCAGATCGTCGACCTGGCCGATTTCGGCGTCGTGCTGATGCTGTTCCTGATCGGCCTGGAGCTCGAGCCCAAGCGGCTGTGGGCGATGCGCCGTCCCATCTTCGGCTGGGGCAGCGTGCAGCTGCTGGGCAGCCTGGCGCTGATCGCGGGCATCGGCTGGGCCTGCCTGGGCTTCTGGCCGGACGGCTGGCGGCTGGCCGTGGTGGCCGGCGCGGCGCTGGCGATGTCGTCGACGGCCATCGGCCTGGCCACCCTCAACGAACGCAACATCCTGCTGACGACAGGCGGGCAGAACATCCTGAGCGTCTCGCTGTTCCAGGACATCGCCGCCATCCCGCTGCTGGCGCTGATCCCGCTGATGGCGCCCGACCGCGTCGCCGGCGCCGAGGCCGGCCACCCGCTGCTGGGCGCGGCCAAGGCGTTCGGCATGATCGCCGTCATCGTGCTGGGCGGGCGCCTGCTGCTGCGGCCCGCGCTGCGCTTCATCGCGCGCAGCCAGACGCCGGAGATCTTCACCGCCGCGGCTCTCGGCCTGGTGGTAGGCACCGCCGCGCTGATGCAGGCGGTCGGGCTGTCGATGGCGCTGGGCGCCTTCCTGGCCGGCGTGCTGCTGGCCGAGAGCGAGTACCGGCGCGAGCTCGAGACCGACATCGAGCCGTTCAAGGGCCTGCTGCTGGGCCTGTTCTTCATCGCGGTGGGCATGGGCATCGACCTGGGCGTCGTGCTGCACAACCCGCTGCAGGTGGCGGCGATCGTCGTCGGCTTCCTGGTGGTCAAGACGCTCGTGCTGTGGGGCATGGAGATCGGCATTCCGATCCCGCGCCTGGAGCGGCCCGTGTTCACGCTGCTGCTCGCGCAGGGCGGCGAGTTCGGCTTCGTCGTGCTGCAGGCCGCGCAGGGGCAGCAGGTGATCGACGGCGCGCAGGCCGGCATCCTGACTGCGGCCATCACGCTGTCGATGCTGCTGACGCCGCTGCTGATCCTCGTGGCCGACCGCTGGTGGATCCCGCTGCTGCGCCAGTTCAGCCCGCGCGCCAGGGTCGCCGAGCTGGCCGAGCCGCAGGACGCGCCGGTGATCATCGCGGGGTTCGGGCGCTACGGCCAGATCATCGGCCGCCTGCTGCACGCCAACGGCATCGGAGCGACGGTGCTCGATCACGACGCCGAGGCCATCGAGGCGCTGCGCAAGTTCGGCTTCGGCGTGCACTACGGCGACGCCACGCGGCTGGACCTGCTGCGCGTGGCCGGCGCGGCCAAGGCGCGCGTGCTGGTGGTGGCCGTCGACGGCATCGAGCCCAGCCTCGAGCTGGTCGACCTCGCGCGCGAGAACTTCCCCAACCTCGCGATCGTCGCCCGCGCCCGCAACGTGCAGCACTGGTACCAGCTCAACGAGCGCGGCGTGCAGTTCATCGAGCGCGAGACGCTGGACGCCGCGCTCGCCAGCGCGCGCAGCGTGCTCGAGCTGATGGGCTACGAGCCGCACCGCGCGCGCACGCTGGCGATGCGCTTCCGGCGCCACTCGGTGCAGCAGCTGCGCGACATGGCGCCGCACTTCCGCGACGAGTCCAAGCTGGTGTCGCTGGCGCGCGCCGGCCGCCAGCAGCTCGAACAGTTGTTCGCGCAGGAACGCCTCGAGCATCCGCCCGCGGCCAAGACCTGGGACGGCGAGCCGGCGCCCGGCGACGAGGCCTTCGACGAACTCGCCGCGCCGCAGTCCGCGCCGGTCGAGGAAGGCCCGCCGGAAGCGTGAGCAACGCACGTTCTGGTGCGCAAGCTCCGCGGCCCCCGCGCTCGGCCGCTCCGGACCAAGGCCACGGCTCCCACGGGTGGGCTGGCGGCGGCGCGCCGCCTGGGGGCTCAGGTTGATTTCAGGTATCGTTAAGCGACTCCTGAGCCTGCCCTTCGATGATGCGCCGATCCACACCTCCCATCGCTCCCATCGGAGTGCCGCCCGTGCGCATCCTTCTTGTCGAAGACGACCCGCTTCTTTCCGATTCCACCGCACGCGCGCTGCGCTCCCAGGGCTGGGTGGTCGACTGCACCGAACGCGGCGAGCCCGTCGCGGTGTCCGTGCGCCAGGATCCGTACGACCTGCTGATCCTGGACGTCGGCCTGGCCGGCATCGACGGCTTCGAGACGCTGCGCCGCGTGCGCGCCCAGGGCTCGGACCTGCCCGTGCTGATGCTCACTGCGCGCGACGCCATCGAGGACCGCGTGCGCGGCCTGGAGAGCGGCGCCGACGACTACCTCGTCAAGCCGTTCGCCCTCAGCGAGCTGGTGGCGCGTTCGCGCGCGCTGGTGCGCCGCAACCAGGCGCGCGGCGGCAGCGTGCTGAGCCTGGGCAACCTGCGCATGGACCTCGAGGCGCGCCGCGCCTACATCGGCGAGCAGGAGCTGGCGCTCGCCGGGCGCGAATGGTCGATCCTGCAGTTCATGCTCAGCCGCACCGGCAAGATCGTGGCCAAGGAGCAGATCATCGCCGCCATCTCGAACTGGGACGGCACCACCTCCGACAACGCGATCGAGGTGCACGTGTCGAGGCTGCGCTCCAAGCTGGAACCGGCGGGCCTGAAGATCCGCACGATCCGGGGCTTCGGCTACCTGCTCGAAGAGGCCTGAGGCCGCGCGACCGGGGGCCTGTCCGCTCGGCTGGGCGATACTGGCGCCCCGCCCCGGCGTTGCCGAACGCGACATGCCCGTGACCGCCCCTGCCGTCCCCGCGCGCGGCCTGCGCGCCCTGTTCCGCTACGACGCCCGCCCGAGCATCCGGCGCTCGCTGGTCATGTGGCTGGTGCTGCCGCTGGCGCTGCTGGTGCCGGCCACGGCCATCCTGTTCTACCGGCTGGCCCTGGCGCCGGCCCTCGATTCGCTCGACCACTCGCTGGACGGCACCGCGCTCGCGATCGAGCGCCTCGTCAAGATCCGGCCCGACGGCGGGGTCGACATGACCGTGTCCAGGGAGCTGGACTACGCGCTGCGCGCCGACCGCTTCGACGAGGTGCACTGGGTGCTGCAAGCGCCGGACGGCCACGTCGTCGCCGGCGATCCCGAGCTGGCCACGCTCGGCGGCCCGACGGCGCCGGTCGACTGGCGCTTCTCCGACGCCAACTGGCAGGACGACCCGGTGCGCGTGGCGATGCACAGCTGGATCTGCGTACCCGCCGCGGCCGGGCACGCCGAGGGGCGCTGCGAGGCGCGCGTGTCCGAGACGCTGAACAAGCGCCGCAGCGTGGCCAAGCACGTGTCGGCGGCGGCCGCGTCGGCGATGCTGATCGAGGCGCTGATCCTGGCGATGATGGGCTGGCTCGCGATCGCGCGCAGCCTGCGGCCGATGGTGCGGCTCAGCACGGACATCGAGCAGCGCTCGCCCGAGCATCTGGGCGCCGTCGACCAGCCCGACATCCCGCGCGAGGTCGCCCCGCTGGTGACGGCGCTCAACGGGCTGTTCGCGCGCGTCGTGGCCGCATCGGCCGCCGAGAAGGCCTTCATCGCCGACGCCGCGCACCAGCTGCGCACGCCGCTGACCGCACTGCGCACCGAGACCGAGCTCGCGCTGCTGGAGTCGCACCCGCCGCAGACCGAAGCCTTGCTGCGGCGGCTGCACCTGGCCACCACGCGGTCGGCGCGCCTGGCCAACCAGCTGCTGTCGCAGGCGCGCGCCGAGCACGTGCGCCACAACTCGGCCCGGGAGCGCTTCGACCTCAAGCAGATCGCCACCGAGGCCGCCGAGGAGTGGGTCGCGCGTTCCGTGGACGCCGGCGTCGACCTCGGCTTCGAGCTGGAGAGCGCGCGCGTCGACGGCCACGGGTTCCTGCTGCGCGAGATGCTGGCCAACCTGCTGGACAACGCCATCAACTACGCCGGCGCCGGCGCGCGCATCACGATTCGCACCGGCCCGTCGCCCGAAGTCGCGGGCTGCGCCCAGCTCGAGGTGGAAGACAACGGCCCGGGCATCCCGCCGGCCGATCGCGAGCGCGCGTTCGAGCGCTTCCAGCGCGGCAACTCGGGCGGCCCCGGCAGCGGCCTGGGCCTGTCCATCGTGCGCGACATCGCCAGCCACCACGGCGCCCGCGCGGAACTGCTGGACGGCGAAGGCGGCGTCGGCCTGCGCGTGCGCGTCACGTTCGCGCCGCTGGACACGACCCCGCGCGCCGCGCGCGCGGGACGCGCGTAGACCCTCGGCCGGCGCCGGGGCCCGGCCCCGGCGACAATCGCGGGATGTTCCAGCCGTCCCAGCACGACGTCCGCCGCTTCTTCTGCGAGACCCACGCCCTCGCGAGCAGCGGTGCGCCGATGTCGCCGATCCAGATCCTCGCCTCGCAGTGGATCGCCGAGCACCCGGAGTACCACGCCGACCTGGCCGACGTCGACGCCGCGCTGGCGAAGGTGTTCGAGGTCGAGGACGGCCGCACCAACCCGTTCCTGCACCTGGCGATGCACCTGACGATCAGCGAGCAGTGCAGCATCGACCAGCCCAGCGGCGTCCGCCAGGCCGTCGAGCTGCTGGCCGCGCGCCGGCAGTCGCTGCACGACGCGCATCACGAGGCGATGGAGTGCCTGGGCGAGATGATCTGGCAGTCGCAGCGCAGCGGCCTGCCGCCCGACGGCCACCAGTACCTCGACTGCGTGCGCCGCAAGGCCACGCGCGACTAGTCGCCCTCGCTGCGCCGCACGAGCAGGCGGCGCGGGCCGGCGCCCTCGCCGGCGAGGCGGTCGGCCGGATTGCGCAGGCGGCAGCGGTCGATCGACAGGCAGCCGCAGCCGATGCAGTCATCCAGCGTGTCGCGCAGCCGCGTGAGCTGGGCGATGCGCTCGTCGAGCTGCTCGCGCCAGCCGGCCGACAGGCGCGACCAGTCGGCCCGCGACGGCGCAGCGTCCTCGGGCAGCGACGCCAGCGCGGCCGCGACGTCGGCCAGCGAGATCCCCACCGCCTGCGCCACGCGGATCAGGGCCACGCGGCGCAGCACATCGCGCGCGTAGCGGCGCTGGTTGCCGCCGGTGCGCCAACCCGCGATGAGGCCCTGCGCCTCGTAGAAATGCAGCGTCGACACCGCCACCCCGCTGCGGCGCGCCACCTCGCCCACGCTGAGCGCGGCCGGCAGTCCGGAGGGATGGGGCGGAATGTCCTTGATCGTCATGGCGGGCCTCTTGACCTGAAGTCTAGTTGAGGTTCCAGACTTCGCTGCGTTCGTGCGCATCCCGCGCACGCCTGCCGGAGTGCACCCGATGACGATGTCCCCGATCACCGAGCCCGAGTCCGCCACCTTCCGCGTCGACCGCTTCGACGTGCCGCGTGCGGCGCTGGCCGCGTTCATGGCGCGGCTGCGCATCACCCAGCGCCTGCTCGGCGAGCGCGACGGCTGCCGGCAGAACCTGGTGCTGGAGGGGCCCGCGCAGGGCGACTCGGTGGCCGTCGTCACCATCGTCGAGTGGGCCAGCGACGCCGCCATGGCCGGCGCGCGCGCCGCGATGCAGGCGCACTACGCCCGCGAGGGCTTCGACCCGGCCGCGTTCATGCGCGAGCTGGGCATCCGGCCGGACATGCTCGCCTACCGCGCCGTCTGAACGCCGCCTGACACGCGCCGCCCGGCTCGAAAGCCGGCGGTAAGTCGACCGGGGCGATGCTCGCGGGCCGCCGGCGTCGCCGGCCGAGCCCGTGCGGACCGCGGCGGACACCGCTTTCGCGGCGGCTTGTCGATTTCGGCCCGTCACGTTCGTCGAACCTGGAGTTCGAGGCGCCGAACCGGTCGTTCGTCGGCACACGCCTTCACCGGGGCTGTAAGCCGGTGTTAACGTCGCCGCCGGCCTCGCGCCGGATCGATCGACCAGCTTTGTTCACAGAATCGAAAGACGCGCCGGCATTATTTGCTTAGGCAGTAGTTGCGTAGGGGAATAGCTAATGAGCGGGAAAACCCGACTACCATGCGCCGCTGACCGTCGCGCCCCCGTGGCCGCGACGCGCCTGAATACCGAGGAGCAGGAATGATCAACAACATCCTCCGACGTCCGCCCTGGCGCACCACCGCCATCAGCGTCGCCGTCGGCCTGGCCCTGTCGGCATGCGCCGTCGGCCCCGACTTCCATGCGCCGGACGCGCCGCAGGTCGCAGACGCGAGCCACGCCTACACCCCGGCGTCGCTGCCCGCGATGGCGGCCAGCAACCCGAGCCCCGTGTACGTGCCGCAGCGCTTCGTCGACGGCCAGGACATCTCGGCCAGTTGGTGGGAGGCGTTCCAGTCGCCGGCGCTCAACGCGCTGGTGCAGTCGGCCTTGCAGCACAGCCCCACGGTGGCCGCGGCCCAGGCCAACCTGCGCCAGGCCGAGGAGAACTACCGCGCGGACTACGGCTCGCGCGTGTTCCCGTCGGTCACCGGCCAGCTGAGCGCGGCGCGCACGCGCCAGGCGCTGGCGCAGTCGCCGCAGGTGCCGGCCGGCTACACGTCCAACCTGTTCCAGGCCGGGCTGGACCTGTCGTACACGCTGGACATCGTCGGCGGCAACCGGCGCGAGCTCGAAGGCGTGCGTGCGGCGATCGACGTCCAGCGCTACCAGGTCGAGGCCACGTGGCTGAGCCTGACGTCCAGCGTGGTGGCCACCGCCATCCAGGAAGCCTCGCTGCGGGCACAGCTCAAGGCGACGCAGGAGGTCATCGACAACGAGACCGCGTCGTTCAAGGTCATCGCCAGGCAGGTCGAGCTCGGAGCCCTCGCCCGCTCGGCGGCGCTGCAGCAGCAGACGCTGATCGCGCAGTCGCAGGCGCAGTTGCCGGCCCTGGAGAAGGCGCTCGCGCAGACACGCCACCAGCTCGCGGTGCTGGCCGGCCGCCTGCCGGGCGACGCCGGCCTGCCGACGTTCGACATCGACTCGCTGGTGCTGCCGCGCGAGTTGCCGCTGAGCGTGCCGTCGGCGCTGGTGCGCCAGCGCCCGGACATCCGTTCCGCCGAGGCGCAGCTGCACGAGGCCAGCGCGCAGATCGGCGTCGCCACGGCGGCGCTGTACCCGCAGATCACGCTCAGCGCCGGCCTCGACCGCCAGGCGCTGAAGGTCGACAAGCTGTTCGACACGGGCACCACCGGCTGGTCGCTGGCCGCCGGCCTGGTGCAGCCGATCTTCAACGGCGGCGCCCTGCGCGCGAAGAAGCGCGCCGCGCAGGCCGCGTACGACGCCGCGCAGGCGCAGTACCAGTCGACCGTGCTCGACGCGTTCCTCAACGTGGCCAACACGCTGCGCGCGATCGACACCGACGCCGAGGCCGTGACGGCCAACGCCGACGCCGAGCGCCTCGCCAACGAAGCGCTGGGCCTCGTGCAGCGGCAGTACCAGCTGGGCGCGGTGAGCTACCTCGCCTCGCTTGATGCCCAGCGCACGGTCCTGTCCACGCGCGTGGCGCTCGTGCAGGCGCGCGCGGCCCGCTTCACCGACACCGCCGCGCTGTTCCAGGCGCTGGGCGGCGGCTGGTGGAACGCGACCGACGCGGTGGCGACCGCGGCGAGCGCGTCGTCGGCCGCACGCTGACATCCGACAACGAATCCTGCGTCCGCCGACACCTTCCAACGCCGGCGGGCGCGACGAACATCGAACACGAAATCTGGAGTGAGAACATGACGAAGCGGATGCTCATCATGATTGGCGGCGTCTTGGTGCTGGTGTTGATCCTGGCGGGGGGATTCTTCCTCCACATCCAGAAGCTGATCGCCAGTTCGCCGAAGCCGTCGCCGTCGACGGTCACGGCCACCAAGGTCGGCGCGCAGGACTGGCAGCCCACGCTGGCCGCGGTCGGCAGCGTCGTGCCCGTGCGCGGCGTGGACGTCACCACCGAGATCTCGGGCCTCGTGCGCGAAATCCATTTCAAGTCGGGCCAGGATGTCAAGAAGGGCGAGGTGCTCGTCGAGCTGAACGCCGACGCCGACAAGGCGCAGCTCGCCGCGCTGGAGGCGTCGGCCGAACTGTCCGCCACCGTGCTCAAGCGTGACAAGGCGCAGTTCGAGGCGCAGGCCATCGCGCAGGCGCAGGTCGACGCCGACGCCGCCGACTTGAAGAGCAAGCGCGCGCTCGCCGACCAGCAGCGCGCCAACATCGACAAGAAGACGATCCGCGCGCCGTTCTCCGGCCGCCTGGGCATCACCACCGTCAACCCCGGCCAGTACGTGAACCCGGGCGACAAGATCGTGACGCTGCAGACCATCGACACCGTCTACGTCGACTTCAACCTGCCGCAGAAGTCGGTGGGCGACCTCGCCGTGGGCCAGGTGGTCAACGTCACGACCGACGGCTTCCCGGGCGTCGTGTTCCCCGGCAAGATCACCGCGATCAGCCCGAAGGTGGACACCACCACGCGCAACGTCGTCGTCGAGGCCACGCTGCCCAACCCGAAGCGCCAGCTGCTGCCGGGCATGTTCGCCAACGCGGCGGTCGAGGTCGGCGACAAGAAGCACTACCTGACGCTGCCGCAGACCGCGGTCACGTACAACCCGTACGGCTCCACCGTGTTCGTCGTGATGACGGCCGACGAGGCCGCCGCGGTCGCGCGCGCCAACGCCGCGAGCAACGGCGGCGCGGCCTCGACGCCGGGCCAGGCCGCATCGGGCCCGGGCCTGGTGGTGCAGCAGGCCTTCGTCACCACGGGTGAGACCCGCGGCGACCAGGTGGCGATCCTCAAGGGCCTGAAGGAAGGCCAGCAGGTCGTCACCAGCGGCCAGGTCAAGCTCAAGAACGGCTCGCCCGTCGTGATCGACAACTCGGTCGTGCCCGCGAACTCGCCGAATCCCACCCCGCAGGAACATTGAACGCGAGGCGCATGCCATGAAGTTCACCGACCTCTTCATCCGCCGGCCCGTGCTGTCCGGCGTGATCAGCCTGCTGATCGTCGTGCTCGGACTGCGCTCGCTGTTCGGCCTGCCGGTCAGCCAGTACCCCAAGACGCAGAACTCCGTCGTCACGATCTCGACCACCTACTACGGCGCCGACGCCGCGACGGTGGCCGGCTTCATCACGCAGCCGCTCGAGAGCGCGATCGCGCAGGCGCAGGGCATCGACTACCTGTCGTCGTCCAGCTCCAGCGGCGTGTCCACGATCACCGCCACGCTGCGCCTGAACTACGACGCCAACCGGGCGATGACCGAGATCAACACGCAAGTGAACTCGGTCAAGAACCAGCTGCCCGCGCAGGCGCAGGCGCCGGTGCTGACGGTCGCGACGGGCCAGACGATCGACGCGATGTACATGGGCTTCTACAGCAAGGATCTGCCCACCAACAACGTCACCGACTTCCTGCTGCGCGTCGTCAAGCCCAAGCTCGACTCCATCACCGGCGTGCAGACCGCCGAGCTGCTGGGCGCGCGCCAGTTCGCGCTGCGCGCCTGGCTGGACGCCGACAAGATGGCGGCACACGGCCTGTCCGCGGCCGACGTGTCGCAGGCGCTGACCGCCAACAACTACCTCGCGGCGCTGGGCGCGTCCAAGGGCCAGATGGTCACCGTGCCGCTGACCGCCGGCACCGACCTGCACTCGCTCGACGAGTTCAAGCAGCTGATCGTCAAGCAGAACGGCGACTCCGTCGTGCGGCTGGAGGATGTCGCCAACGTCACGCTGGGTTCCGAGAACTACGACTTCAACGTCGCGTTCAGCGGCGTGCGCTCGGTGTTCATCGGCATCAAGGTGGCGCCCGAGGCCAACATCCTGGACGTGGCCAAGCGCGTGCGCGAGGCCTTCCCCGACCTGCAGTCGCAGCTGCCCAACGGCGTGACGGGCCAGATCGTCTACGACTCGACCGACTTCATCAACACGTCGATCAAGGAAGTGATCAAGACGCTGGTCGAGGCACTCGTGATCGTGGCGGTGGTGATCTACCTGTTCCTGGGCACCTTCCGCGCAGTGCTGGTGCCGCTGGTGGCGATGCCGCTGTCGCTGATCGGCACGTTCTTCATCATGCTGATCCTCGGGTACTCGATCAACCTGCTGACATTGTTGGCGCTGGTCCTGGCAATCGGCCTCGTGGTGGACGACGCCATCATCGTGGTGGAGAACGTCGATCGCCACATGAAGGAGGAACACAAGACGCCCTTGCAGGCCGCGCTGATCGCGGCACGCGAGCTCGGCAGTCCCATCATCGCGATGGTGGTGGTGCTGGTGGCGGTGTACGTGCCCATCGGCTTCCAGGGCGGCCTGACCGGCGCGCTGTTCACCGAGTTCGCGTTCACGCTGGCCGCGTCGGTGTTCGTGTCGGGCGTCGTCGCGCTGACGCTGTCGCCGATGATGTGCGCCAAGATCTTCGACGAGGAACAGGACAACGGCAAGTTCGCCAAGGCGATCGACCACGTCTTCGAGAAGGTGCACTCCACGTACAGCCGCTGGCTGCGCAGCCTGCTGGGCACCTACCCCGTGCTGGTGACGATGGGCATCATCCTGTTCGTGCTGCTGGGCATCATGTTCATGATGTCGCAGTCCGAGCTGGCGCCCGAGGAAGACCAGGGCGTGGTGCTGTCGCAGGTGGTGGGCTCGCCGACGGCGACGTCCGACCAGATGCAGACGTACGCGCAGCAGGTGTTCGACATCGCGCACGGGATCCCCGAGTACAAGCAGATGTTCCAGATCACCGGCGTGCCGACGGTCAACCAGGGCATCGGCGGCGTGCTGCTCAAGGACTGGGGCGACCGAACGCGCGGCGCGCACGAGATCCAGATGGACCTGCAGGCCAAGTGGAACAAGATCGCCGGCGGCCGCGTCGCCGCGTTCCAGTTCCCGCCGCTGCCGGGCACGTCGGGCCTGCCGGTGCAGTTCGTCATCACGACGACCGAGCCGTTCGAGAACCTGAACACCGTGGCCCAGCAGGTGATGGCCAAGGCGCAGGCCTCGGGCAAGTTCTACTACATCGACCAGGACCTGAAGCTCGACGCGCCGCAGGCCACGGTCGAAGTGGATCGCGACAAGATCGCCGCCCTGGGCATGACGCAGCAGGACGTCGGCCAGGCGCTGGGCGCCGCGCTCGGCGGCGGCTACGTCAACTACTTCTCCATCGCGGGCCGCTCGTACAAGGTGATCCCGCAGGTGCAGCAGGTGGACCGCCTGAACCCGTCTAACGTGCTGGACTTCTACATCAAGACGCCCAACGCCGGCCTGATCCCGGCGAGCACGATCGCGCACCTGAAGTACAGCGTGCAGCCCGAGGCCATCAACCGCTTCCAGCAGCTGAACTCGGTGACGATCTCGGCGGTGGCGGGCGTCTCCAAGGGCGAGGCGCACAAGATCCTGACCGACGCGCTGCACGCCGCGGCGCCCTCGGGCTACAACGTCGACTTCGCGGGCGAGTCGCGCATCTTCGCCAAGGAGTCCGGCGGCTTCCTGATCACGATGGCGTTCGCCGTCATCATCGTGTACCTCGCGCTGGCGGCCCAGTTCGAGAGCTTCCGCGATCCGGTGGTGATCCTGGTGTCGGTGCCGATGGCGCTGTTCGGGGCGGTGATCTTCATCTTCCTCGGATTCACGTCCATCAACATCTACACGCAGGTGGGCCTGGTGACGCTGATGGGCCTGATATCGAAACACGGCATCCTGATCGTGGAAGTGGCCAACAACGCGCAGAAGAAGGGCATGTCCAAGCTCGACGCGGTCGTCGAGGCCACCGGCATCCGCCTGCGCCCGATCCTGATGACCACCGCCGCGATGGTGTTCGGCGTGGTGCCGCTGGTGATCGCCTCGGGCGCCGGCGCCGCCGGCCGCCAGGCGATGGGCCTCGTGATCTTCACGGGCATGTCGATCGGCACGCTGTTCACGCTGTTCGTGGTGCCGGCCTTCTACATGCTGATCGGCGCGAACCACGAGAAGACGGTCGAGGAAGACGCCGCGATCGACGAGGAAGTGCGCCGCATCGAGCAGCAGGAAACGCAGGCGCGCCCGGCGCACTGAACGCGTTCCCCACGATGACGAAGGGCCCGGCAGCGATGCCGGGCCCTTTTGTCTTCTGCGTCTACGCCTGGGTTGGCGTCCGCGTCAGCGCCGCTTGGGCGCGGCGTCGCCGGCCCAGAGTTCGTCGAGGAAGTTGAAATTCCACTTCTCCGGCGACTCGCGCGCCACGATGCGGTCGCTGGTGCCTGCCGACAGGTCCAGGCGCTGCAGCGACACCGGCATCTGCGACTTGAGCGAATAGAACACGCGCACCACCGGGGCCGTCAGCGCCGCGGGGTTCTGCTCGATGATGACGGCCAGGCGATCGGACTGCAGCCGCACCAGCGAGCCGGTGGGGTAGATGCCCACGCTCTTGACGAAGGTCGCGAAGACGGCCGGGTCGAACTGGCCCTTCCAGCTGGCCATCTTGCCGATGGACTCGGCCGGATCCCAGCCGTTCTTGTACGGGCGGTCGGAGGTGATGGCGTCGTAGACGTCGCAGATCGAGCCCATGCGCACCAGCAGGTTCAGCTGGTCGTTGGGCAGCTTGTGCGGGTAGCCGCCGCCGTCGAAGCGCTCGTGGTGGTGCAGGCAGACGTCCATCGCCTCGGCCGAGGTGCCGCGCGCTTCCTGCAGCAGTTCCCAGCCGCGCACCGGATGGCTGCGCATGACGTCGAACTCATCGTCGGTGAGCTTGCCGGGCTTGTTCAGGATCTCCAGCGGCATCAGCGCCTTGCCGACGTCGTGCAGCAGGCCGGCGGTGCCCGCGGCGCGGCACTGTTCCTGGTCGAACCCCAGTTCGCGGCCCAGCGAGATCATCAGCGCGCACACGGCCACCGAATGCATGTAGGAGTAGTCGTCCTGCGTCTTCAGGCGCAGCAGGCTGACGATGGCGCCGGGGTTGCGGATGACGGAGTCGGAGATCTCGGCCACCAGCGGCGCGCAGGCCTCGGCGTCGACGGCGCGTCCGAGGCGCACCTCGCTGAACACCTTCTGCATCTGGGCTCGGCCCTTGTTGCACAGGACGCTGGCGGTGCGCATCTCCTCGGCGAAGCTGCGCGAGGCCGGCGGTACCGGCGTGGACGTCGCGCGCGGCCGGGCGGCCGGCTCGGCGGCCAGCGACGCCGGCGGGGCGGCCGGGGCCGTCGCGACGGCGGCCGCCATCTCGAGCTCCGGGCGCGCGACGGGCGCGGGCGCCTGCACGCGCGCGGGCGTGGGCAGCGCGTCAGGCGCGTCCTCGGCGACGTCCAGGCCCTTCTCGGGATCGATCCAGACTTCCTGGATGACGCTGTCCTGCAGCTTCTTGAGCTGCTCCTCGTCGCGGATGACGAAGCGGGTCTTCCAGAAGGGATGGTCCATCCAGGCACCTTCCAGTGCATGGAGGTGCATGCCCAGGCGGACCTGGTCGACGCGGATCTTCTTGAGCATGGAACGAATGAACGGGCGATCAGTTGTCGGCAAAAAGCCGGCGCTGTCCCCCATTTCGGCCGGGCGCGGCGCGACTGTAGGGCTTTCTCCATGGATTCGAAAAAAACAAGACCGCCGGCGGCGGTCTTGTCGTGAACATTCGAGGGGCGGCCGGCGCCGCCTGGCGCCTACTTGAACTTCGCCTGCGGGACGGTGCGGACCTCGCCCGGCAGCGCGGCCAGGTAGTCGGCGATCTCGGCGATGGTGTCGTCCTTGAGCGGCTTGGCCATCGCGCCCATCACGGCGTTGGCGCGGCCGAAGTGCGGGTTGCCCTCGACCTTGTACGACTTCAGCGCGACCTGCAGGTAGTCGGGGTACTGGCCGGCCAGGCGCGGGATCGTGCCGTCGGTGGGCGTGGAGAAGTTGACGCCGTGGCAGGACACGCAGGTGGCCATGGCGGTGCGCAGCTTCTCGGGCACGGGCGTCTCGAGCGCCGCGGGCACCACGCCGTCGGGCTTGCCGAGCGTGGCGTAGTAGGCCGCGATGTCGGCGATGTCCTGGTCGGACAGCGACGCCGCGATGCTGCGCATGGTGGGGAACTTGCGGTCGCCGCTGCGATAGGCGGTCAGCGCCGCGGCGATGTACTTGGCGTCCTGGCCCGCGATCTTGGGTACCTTGTAGACCTGCGGGAAGTCGGCCTGGTAGCCCACGATGCCGTGGCAGCCGATGCACATCTGAACCTTGGTCGATCCGCGCTGCGCGTCCTGCGCGTGGGCGGTGGAGAAGAAAGCCGCGAGGGCCAGGAGCAAGGTCAGGGTTCTTGTCATCGTCTCGTCTTTGTTGATCGAAAGAGGCAGTACTTCCACGACGGGTCTGGGCCCGCCTATCCGAACGATTATAGGAACGTCCCCTTATACTGGAACGACCCACCCCGTCAGGCAAAACCCACCCCCGCCATGAAGTTCGAAGGTTCCAGCAACTACGTCGCCACGCCCGACCTGATGCTCGCGGTCAATGCCGCGATGACGCTGCGCAGGCCCCTGCTGGTCAAGGGCGAACCGGGCACCGGCAAGACGATGCTCGCCGAGGAGGCCGCCGCCGCGCTGGGCCTGCCGCTGCTCGAATGGCACATCAAGAGCACGACCAAGGCGCAGCAGGGCCTGTACGAGTACGACGCCGTGAGCCGCCTGCGTGACAGCCAGCTCGGCGACCCGCGCGTCAAGGACATCCACAACTACATCGTCAAGGGCGTGCTGTGGCAGGCCTTCACCAGCCCGACGCCGTGCGCGCTGCTGATCGACGAGATCGACAAGGCCGACATCGAGTTCCCGAACGACCTGCTGCGCGAGCTCGATCGCATGGAGTTCCATGTGTACGAGACCAAGGAGACGATCCGCGCCATCCAGCGCCCCATCGTCTTCATCACCAGCAACAACGAGAAGGAGCTGCCCGACGCGTTCCTGCGCCGCTGCTTCTTCCACTACATCAAGTTCCCCGAGGCCGCGACGATGCAGCAGATCGTCGACGTGCACTTCCCCGGCATCAAGCAGGAGCTCGTGGCCGCCTCGCTCAAGAGCTTCTACGACGTGCGCAACCTGCCGGGCCTGAAGAAGAAGCCGTCGACGTCCGAGCTGCTCGATTGGCTCAAGCTGCTGCTGGCCGAGGACATCCCCGTCACGGCGCTGCAGTCCAAGGACGACAAGGTCTCCATTCCGCCGCTGATCGGCGCGCTGCTGAAGAACGAGCAGGACGTGACACTGTTCGAGAAGCTGATCTTCATGCAGAAGAACAACCGATAGCCGGCGGCCCCGCGGGTCGCTGCCCGCGAGAAGCCCGCCGCGACGGGCCCGGCAGCGCCGGCTCCCGCGCTCCCTTGACCGGGCCGGCGGCCGGCCTGCCCTCTCGAATCGACTGCGAACCTCCATGATCAACGTCCAACCCGTCACCCTCACCGACGGCCGCATCCGCCTGCAGCCGCTGACCCTCGAGCACGTCGGCGCGCTCAAGGCCGCGGCGGCGGACGGCGAGCTGTGGAACCTGCGCGTCACCTCCGTGCCCACGCCCGAGGACACGCAGGGTTACGTGGAGCGCGCGCTGGCGATGAAGGATCGGCTGCCGTTCGTGGTGGTCGACCTCGAAAACGAGAATCGCATCGTCGGCTCCACCAGCTACCACGACATCGTTCCGGCCATCGACCGCGTCGAGATCGGCTGGACGTGGTACGCCAGGAGCACGCAGCGCAGCCATGTCAACACGTGCGCCAAGCTGCTGCTGCTCGTGCACGCGTTCGAGACGCTGGGCGCGAAGGTGGTGGGCTGGCGCACCGACAACTACAACTTCGCGAGCCAGAAGGCGATCGAGCGCCTGGGCGCGCGCAAGGACGGCGTGATCCGCCACCACGCGCTGCGCCGCGACGGCACGGTGCGCGACACGGTGATGTACAGCGTCACGGCCGGCGAGTGGCCCGAGATCAAGGCGCACCTGCTCTACCAGCAGAACAAGCCGCGCTGATGCGCCGTCCGCCCCGAGCACCGGCGCAGACGCGGTCCGCATGAACCGCGACGACGCCTTCCCGACCGCGCTGCAGGCCGCGCTGCTGATGGTGGCGCAACTGCTGGTGCAGCTGGTCGTCGGCGCCGCGCTGTACGACGCCCGCGGCATGCTGGGCCTGACCGACTCGCAGAGCTGGGCGCTGCAGGCCGTCATCAGCAACGGCGTCGTGTTCGCCACCGTGATGCACGCGCGCGGCCTCACCTACCGCGAGCTGTTCCATCCGGCGGGCACGTCGATGCGCGCGACGGCCTTCCGCCTCGTGCCCTGGGTGCTGCTGCTGGTGCCGGCGCTGACGCTGGGCATCTCGATCATCGAGGTGGTGCTGACCCGCGCGTTCCCGCTGTCCGAGAGCCAGCAGGCGATGTTCGAGCGCATGGGCGGCAGCGACCTGGCCACCATGCTCGTGGCCTGCGTCATCGCGCCGGCGGTCGAGGAGATGTTCTTCCGCGGCATCATCCTGCGCGGCTTCCTGCGCCGCTACAGCCGCGCCCAGGCGATCTGGGGCTCCGCCGTGCTGTTCGGCCTGGCGCACCTGAACCTCTACCAGTTCGTCGCGGCCACGCTCATGGGCGCGGTCAGCGGCTGGCTGTACGCGCGTTCGCGCTCGCTGGTGCCCTGCATCGCGCTGCACGCGAGCTACAACGGCCTGCTGACGGCGCTCGCGCTCCTGCAGTCGGGCGACGCGTCGATGACGCTGCCGCCCACCCTGTGGATCGGCGGCCTCGTGCTCGCGGCGATCGGGGCGGTGTCGCTGTCGCGCCACTTCGACCGCGACGACGCGGACGACGCGCGCCGATCCTAGGGAGGCGGCCGCTGCTCGGGATGGACGCCTCCCGGGCGCTCGCCTACGGTGCGGGCTCCGACACAACGCAAACGGAGCCTCCCCATGACGAGATCGTCCCGCCCTGCCCTGCCCGTCCTGGCGCTCGCCGCGTCGCTGCTGTGCGTCGCGACCAGCGCCGGTGCCGTGCCGCTGAACAACGGGTTCTCGAGCCAGAACTTCCTGGACACGCCGCTGGCCGGCACGACCTCCGCCGCGCGGCCCGAACTCGCCGGCCTGGTGGTCGCCGACACCGACACGCCATTCAGCGTCGGCGGCGTCACCGGCTTCGTGCAGAACCGCGTCGTGCGCGAATGGGGTACCGGCAAGCTGGACTTCTACTGGCGCGTCGAGCTCGACCCGAGCGCCAACGGCAACTCCGGCATCACCGCGTTCCGCCTGGCCGACTTCGGCTACGGCTACCTCACCGACGCGGACTGGCGCATCGACGGCACCGGCACCGTCCCCTCGACCACCGCGCGCCTGTTCAACCCGTCCGCCTACCCCCAGGGCGACATCAACTTCCTGTTCGGCACGGCCATCGAGCCGGGCCAGAGCTCGGAGTTCTTCTTCCTGCACACCGACGCGGTGATGTTCAAGATGACGGCCGACTACGACTTCGTCAACGGCAACAACGAGATCGGCGGCGGCGGCCCCACCTACGCGCCGGCCGTGCCCGAGCCCGCGCCCGCCGCCCTGCTGGCCCTCGGCGTGCTGACGCTCGCGGGCCTGCGCAGCCGGCGCGCCAGGAAGGCCTGACGCCCCGGGCGCCCCCTCCAATGGGGGCTGCCTCGAAAGCGCGGCGCTGCCTAGAATCGTCCGGATGAATCGGACGTTCCCCGTCGCCGCGCTCGTCGGCGCCCTGGCCGCGAGCCAGACCCTCGCGTGCGCCTGCACCCTCCAGAAGATCGAGATCACGCCGGTGACGGCGGAGAACGGCGATACCTACCACGGTACCGCCGGCGACATCGAGGTGCTGTTCCACAACGACGTGAAGGACCACCCCGTCACGCTGTTCCCCGAACCGCCGCTGACGCTGCGCCACCTGCAGCCCGCCAGCCAGTGCGTGGTCGACGACGGCGGCGTGTGGGGCCGCGACGGCGTCTGGCTCGTCGACGACGGCCGCACGCTGCTCACCACCGAGTCCAGCGGCTCGTCGCAGGACCTCGTGTTCCGCGACACCCGCAGCTGCGCCAGGCTCGCGTCGGTCGACGTGGCCGGCATGCAGTGGCGCATCGAGGGCCGCACGCTGCTGCTGCGCCCCGCCGGCGCCAAGTCCGATCGCCGCGTGCCGCTGACCGCCGCCTGCCGCCCCGCGGCCAAGGCCGGGCCCAAGCCCTGATTTCCCGCGCGCGCCGCCGCCGGCCGCGCGCCCCGTTTCCCGTCGCGCCCCGCGCGCCCATCCCACCGCACCCATGGCCAATCTCGACCAATGCCTCCTCGACGCCGCGAAATCGGCGTGGACCGAATCCTTCCTCAAGGGCACGCCCAACACGAACAACTGCTCCGGCTTCGTGAAGTCCGTGGCCGCCAAGTTGGGCGTGCCGCTGCCGGCCACCGCGGACGCCGACGGCATCGCCGATGCGCTGACCGCGGGCTGGACCAAGGTCGACAGCGGCGCCGAGGCCGCGCGCCTCGCGTCCACCGGCCACCTCGTGCTGGCCGTCCTCAAGGGCGCGGACCACAACCCGCCGCGCCATCACGGCCACGTCGGCGTGGTGGTGGCCGGCGCGCTGTACCGCGACAAGTACCCGAAGATGTGGTGCGGCAGCCTCGGCGGCCAGGCGCAGAGCCAGGGCGACAAGAGCGTCGGCGAAGTCTGGAACCGCGCCGATCGCGACAGCGTCGGCTACTACGAATACACCACCGCGGTCTGCCGCGCCTGAGCGCGCGCCGCGTCAGGGCCGCGCCTCGCGCGGGCACGCGCCCGCGACGTCCGCGTCACGCGCGACGACGGCCTCGCGCTTCTCGACGCCGCTGACGCCCGCGCGGCAGCGCTCGAAGCGCACGCCGCGCGCGTCGCGCACGAAGAACGCGTAGCCCGGCAGCGCGTAGTCGATCACCTCGGACTTGGCCGTCGGCGTCGCAAAGATGAACTTCGCGTCCGGATACCCGCCGGCGTACACCGGGAAGCGCGCGGTGTCGGCCGCGCCGCTGCCGAACACGTGCGGGCCCGCCGCGTCGCCGGCGCCGCGCCAGGTGATGTCGACGTCGTCGAACGCGATCGACTGCAGGTCGTGCCGACCCGCGGCGTCGGGCGGCGCGCCGGCCAGCAGCGCGCCCCACGGATAGCGCAGGTTCGAGGCCCGGATCGCCTCGAAGCGGATGTCGTGGATCGCGCCCACGCCCGCCTTGCCGCGCGCGCCCAGCAGCATGAACACCGGCGTGCCGACGTCGCTGGCCGTGATGCGGCGGAACGTCACATTCGACACCTCGCCGCCGTCGACCGACTCCACCGCCATCGCCGCGGCCTGCGCGTTCTCGATGCGGATGTCCTCGAACACGATGTCGCGCATCGGGCCGACGCTGGCCGTGCCCAGCTTCAGGCCGTTGGCCACGCCCGCGCCGCGCACGTGGTTGCGGCGCACGACCACGTCGCGCAGGCCCGTCGTGCTGCCGCTCTTCAGGCAGATGCCGTCGTCGCCGGCGTTGATCGTGTTGTCCTCGATCAGCACGTCGCGGCCGTCGACCACGTCGATGCCGTCATGCGTCGGGCCGTGCGGCGAGTCGACCGTGATGCCGCGGATCACGAGGTGCTCGACCTCCATGTCGACCACCGCCCACACCGCGGCGTCGCGCACGGTGACGCCCTCGATGGCCACGTCCCTGGACAGCGCCGTGAAGATCGCCATCGGCCGCTGGCCCTCGGGGCGCGACATGCTGCGCCACTTGTCGATGTCCGCGTTGCCGTCGATCGTGCCGGCGCCCTCGATGCGAACGCCGGTCGCGCGCTCGGCGTACACCAGCGCGTGGCGCGTGTCGGCCAGCTGCGTGTTGACGAGCGGCGGATCCAGCAGCGGGTAGTCGGCGTCGTCCTGGCTGCCGCGCAGGGTGGCGCCCTGGTCGATGTGCAGCGTCACGTGGCTGCGCAGCCGGACCGTGCCGGACAGGAACACGCCGTGACGCAGGAGGACGGTGCCCCCGCCCGCGGCGCACGCATCGATCGCGGCCTGGATGGCGGCCGTGTCCTTGGTGACGCCGTCGGCCTTCGCGCCGAAGGCGACCGGGTCGCAGGCGGCCAGGACGCGGCCCGTCACGGGCTGCGGTGCCGAGGGCGGCTCGGGCGTCGGGCCGGCGCATGCGGCCAGCAGTGCCAGCAGGCCGGACGCAGCGATCGACGACGAACGGATGGAGAAGAACATGCACGGGCTTTCGGAACCGAGGGTGCCGTGCATTCTGCGCCGACGAAAAAGGGCGCAGGGCCCGCAGGCCGTGCGCCCTCGCCGGACGGGACGCGAGTCAGGTCCTGAATTGTTCGACCGTGCGCGCCAGCTTGCTCGCCTGGTCCTTCATCGACTCGGCCGCGGCGGCGGACTGCTCGACGAGCGCCGCGTTCTGCTGCGTCATCTGGTCGACGCTGTTGACGGCCTCGTTGACCGACTGGATGCCGCCGGCCTGCTCGCTGGTGGCGGTGGTGATCTCGCCCAGCACCTCGCTGACGCGGCGCACGGCGCTGACGATCTCGCCCATCGTCGAGCCGGCGTCCTGCACCAGGCGCGCGCCGCTTTCCACCTTGTCGACCGAGGCGCCGATCAGCGTCTTGATCTCCTTGGCCGCCTCGGCCGAGCGCTGCGCGAGCGAACGCACTTCGCCGGCCACGACCGCGAAGCCGCGGCCCTGCTCGCCGGCACGGGCGGCTTCCACCGCGGCGTTCAGGGCGAGGATGTTGGTCTGGAACGCGATGCCGTCGATGACGCCGATGATGTCGGCGATCTTCTTGGACGACGAGTTGATCTCGTCCATCGTGGAGACGACCTGCGACACCACCCGGCCGCCGCGCGTGGCGATCTCGGAGGCCGAACTCGCGAGGCCGTGCGCCTGGCTGGCGGCGTCGGCGCTGTGGCGGATGGTGGTGGTGAGCTCGTCCATCGAGCTGGCGGCCTGCTGCAGGCTGCCGGCGGTCTGCTCGGTGCGCGCGCTCAGGTCCTGGTTGCCGCTGGCCACCTCGGTGCTCGCGACCTGGATCTGCTCGGTGGAATTGCGGATCTCGCGCACGATGCGGATCAGCGAGTCCTGCATGCGGCCCAGCGAGTTCACCAGCTGCGCGGATTCGTCGGTGCCGATGGCGCGGCACTCGGCCGTCAGGTCGCCGGCGGCAATGCGGTCGGCGGCCTTCTGCGCGGCGCGGACGGGGCCGACGATGCTGCGCGTGAGCAGGAGCCCCAGGCCGATCGAGAACAGCGCGCTGACGACGGCGCAGGCGATCGTCACCGCGCTCGTGGCGTTGACGGCGGCGACGATGTCGGCGCCCTCGCTCTCGGCGCGCTTCTGCTCGTAGGCCACCAGCGCGTCGCCGGTCGCCAGGTATTCGTCGATGACCGCGCCGAACGCGTTGTTGGCCTGGCCCTTGGCGATGGCCGAAGCGATCGAGCCGCTGGTGTCGGCGGCGGCCTTCTCCAGCGCGTCGCGGGCGGGCAGGTAGCGGCTGCGGATGTCGGCCAGCTTGGCCTGCAGGGCCAGGCCCTGCGGCGTCTTCTCCAGCTCGGAAAAGCGCTTCTGGATCACGGAGGTCTCGGCGCTGGTCGCCTTGACCTTGGCCTTCAGCGGCTCGGCCAGCGTCATGTCGCTGATCATCGCCAGCATCTGTGCACGGCCCCCGTTGATGGCCACGTTCTGGCGCCAGCGGAAGGCCAGCGACGAGCGCTCGGCCTGGACGGACGTCAACTCGACCGCGGCGGACTTCACCTCGACCAGGCGCCACAGGCCGAACAGCGCGGACACCACCGTCAACGCCACCACGACGGCGAACGCGACCATGAGGCGGCGGCCGATGCGCATGCTGCTGAAGAGATTCATCGTCTTGTCTCCGGAGTTCAGGCGGACGCACGCCCCCGAGCGTCCTTGTCGTTGGAAATTCTGTCGGCGCCTTGGCGGCGCGATGGCGGGAACAGCCGCCCCGCAACAGGGCATTTCCGCGCTATCGGCCGATTCGCGCCGCGCTTGAGCCCTGAGTCCGACTCGGCGTTTCAACGGTGATACTCTTCACGCTCCAGCCGTCCGCCTGCCCGCCTGTCGCCATGCTGATCCCCTTCTTCTACACCCTGCGCGAGGCCCGGCTCCCGGTCTCCGTGAAGGAATACCTGACGCTGCTGGAGGCGCTCAAGGCCGGCGTGATCGGGCCGTCGATCGACGACTTCTATTTCCTGGCGCGCACCACCCTGGTCAAGGACGAGGCGCATTTCGACCGTTTCGACAAGGCCTTCGGCGCGTTCTTCAACGGCGTGGCCAAGCTGACCGAGTCCAAGGAGATCCCCGAGGACTGGCTGCGCCAGCTGATCGAGCGCGAGCTCACCCCCGAGCAGAAGGCCGCGATCGCCGCCATGGGCTGGGACGAGCTGATGGACACGCTGCGCAAGCGGCTCGAGGAACAGAAGGGCCGCCACGAGGGCGGCAACAAGTGGATCGGCACCGGCGGCACCTCGCCGTTCGGCCACGGCGGCTACAACCCGCAGGGCGTGCGCATCGGCGGCGCCGGCAAGAACAGGAGTGCGGTCAAGGTGTGGGAACAGCGCGCCTACCGCGACTACGACGACTCGCTGGAACTGGGCACGCGCAACATCAAGGTGGCGCTGCGCCGCCTGCGCCGCTTCGCGCGCGAGGGCGCCGACCTGGAGCTTGCGCTGGACGACACCATCCACGCCACCGCCGCCGCGGCCGGGATGCTCGACATCAAGATGCACCCCGAGCGCCACAACAAGGTCAAGGTGCTGCTGCTGATGGACGTCGGCGGCACGATGGACGAGCACATCCACCGCGTCGAGGAGCTGTTCTCGGCCGCCAAGAGCGAGTTCAAGCACCTGGAGTTCTACTACTTCCACAACTGCGTCTACGACTTCGTGTGGAAGAACAACCGCCGCCGCTTCTCCGAGAAGCACGCCACCTGGGACGTCATCCGCAAGTACAACAAGGACTACCGGCTGATCTTCATCGGCGACGCCACGATGAGCCCGTACGAGATCCTGCAGGCCGGCGGCAGCGTCGAGTACAACAACGCCGAGCCCGGCGCCGAGTGGCTCCAGCGCCTCACGCACGCCTTCCCCAAGCACTGCTGGATCAACCCGGAGCCGCAGGGCGTGTGGCAGTACCGGCAAAGCATCTCGCTGATCGAGCAGCTCGTCGGCCACCGCATGTTCCCGCTGACCCTGCAGGGGTTGGAAGGGGCGATGCGTCTCCTGACGAAATGAAGGCAGCGGGCGTCTCGCGCGTTTCCCGTCAGCGACTGTCGGCCCCGGGCCCAAGCGCGCGCCTGCTCGCGCGCGGGCTCGCGTGCGCGACCGCGCTGGCGTGCGTCACGCCCGCGCAGGCGGCCACGCGCGAGCTGGTGGTGGACGCGCCCTCCCCGTTCAAGGCGCTGCTGGAGAAGAACCTCGACATCGAGCGCGCCGCGCGCCTGGCCGAGGCCGACAGCCTCGACGACACCGAATGGGCGCGCCTGGTCGCCGCGGCGCCCGCGCAGGGCCGCGCGCTGGCGCAGACCGAGGGCTACTTCCGCGCCGAGGTCACGGTGGCCGTCGACCCGAAGGACGAGCACCGCATCCTCATCAAGCTGGTTCCGGGCGAGCCCGCCACGGTCGGCCGCTTCACGCTCGAGTTCGACGGCGAGCTCGCGCGCGCGGCCGAGTCCGGCGACCAGAAGGCGATGGACCTCGAGGCGCGGCTGCGCGACGACTGGGAGCTGCAGCCCGGCCAGGTGTTTCGCAACGGCAACTGGGACGGCGCGAAGGCGCAGGCGCTGTCCGACCTGCGCGCCGAGGGCTACGCCGCGGCGATCTGGACGGCCACGGCGGCGCAGGTCGACCCGGCCACCAACAAGGCGCGCATCTTCCTCGTGGCCGACACCGGCCCGCGCTTCCTGGCCGGCGACTTCGTCGTCGAGGGCATCGAGCGCCAGCCCGAGTCCAACGTGCGCCAGCTCGCCGGCTTCGGCCCCGGCACGGCGCTGACGCAGAAGCGCCTGCTCGACTACCAGGATCGCCTGCAGAAGACGGGCCTGTTCGACCAGGTCGCCGTCATCTACGACCCCGACCCGGCGCAGGCCGCGCACGCCACGGTGACGGTGCACGTGCACGAGCAGTCGCTGCACCAGGCCACGGTGGCGCTCGGCTACAACTCGCTGTCCAAGGCGCGCATCACGCTGGAGCACGTCGACCGCAAGGTGTTCGGGCTGCCCGCGACCAGCAGCAACAAGGTGCAGTGGGGCAGCGACCTGCAGGAGTGGGACTTCTCGCTCGCCACGCACCCGGCCGAGAGCTTCCACAGCTGGATCGCGGGCACCACGGTCAGCAGCATCCGCACGACCAACGACCTGGTGCGCGCCGGGTCCGTGCGCTTCGGCCGCACGCAGCAGAGCAACCCCCTCGATCGCACGACCTACGTGCAGGTGGAGCGCTCGATGCAGTGCGTGCCGCGCGACAAGTTCGTCGGCCCGCGCGCGATCGAGGGCGTGCCCAAGGACTTCTGGTACGACTGCGTCGATGCGCGCGCCCTGTCGCTGAACCAGTCCAACGTGTGGCGCAACGTCGACAGCATCGTGCTGCCCACCGACGGCTGGACGCTGTCGGGCCAGGTGGGGGTGGGCTATGCCGGCGGGCCGCCGTCGGTCGACGACGAGCACTCCGGCTACGGCCCGTACACGCGGCTGTACGGCCGCCTGACGCGCTACTGGCCGCTGCCCAGCTCGTTCTACCTGCAGGGCCGCCTGGAGCTGGGCCAGATCATCGTGCGCGACCACGTGCCGATGCCCGATGCCGAGCAGTGGCGCGCCGGCGGCGAGGATTCGGTGCGCGGCTACGCCTGGCGCTCGCTGGCCTTCGAGGAGAACGGCCACGTCGTCGGCGGCAACTCGCTGATCACCACCAGCGTGGAGATCGCGCACCCGTTCACGGCCTCGCTGCCGTCGGTGTGGTGGGCCACCTTCGTCGACGCGGGCCATGCGGCGCCGCGCTTCAACGACCTGAAGATGTCCATCGGCTACGGCGTGGGCGTGCGCTGGCGCAGCCCGGTGGGGCCGCTGAAGATCGACTGGTCCTGGGGCGAGGAGGTGCACCGCGGCCGCCTCGACCTGAGCGTGGGCGTGGCCTTCTGAGGACGCGATGACCGAGCCCGCCAACTCGCCCCCCAAGTCTGCTCCGACCGCCTCGCTGCCGCGCCGGCCGGCGTGGAAACGCGTCGCGCGCGCCGCCTCGTGGGCCGCGGCGACCGGCGCCGTCGCCGCGGTCGCCTGCGCGGCGGCGGTGGGCGCGCTGTGGCAGACCGAGGACGGCACGCGCTGGCTGCTCGCGCACGTGCCGGGCCTGGCCGCCGTCGACGTGCAGGGCGCGCTCGGCGCGAGCGAGCTGCGCATCGGCTCGCTGCGCGTCGTCCAGGGCAGCGTGCAGGTGGACGTCACGAACCTGCGCGTCACCGGCCTGGACCTGCACTGGCATCCGCACCGCGGCGCGTGGGTGGGCGTGTCGCTGACCGCCGCGCTGGCCGACGCCGTGCGCATCACGCCGCTGCCGTCGAAGGCGCCGGCCAAGGAACCCGCGACCGTGCCGAGCTCGCTGCGCAGCCCGGTGGCGATCGACGTCGCGAGCCTGCGCGTCGATTCGCTGGCGATCGCCGACAACGCGCCTCTGCGCGACGTGCAGGCCGCGCTCTCGATCGGCGCCGAGGGCGGCAAGCTGCACCGCGTGCAGCGCCTGCGCTTCGGCTGGGAGCGCGTGCAGGCCGAGGGCGACCTCGTCGTGCAGACCGACGCGCCGTTCGCGCTCGATGTCACGCTCGCCGCGCACGACGCGGCCGCGGCCGCGGCGTCGTCGCCCGCGCTGCCGCACTGGACCGCCAAGGCCACGCTGCGCGGCCCGCTCGCCGGCTTCGACGCCGCCGCCAGCCTGCAGGGCGAGGCGCTGGCCAACCGCGCGGCGCCGCAGGCCACGGCCAGCGCGCACGTCACGCCGTTCGCCGCGCTGCCGGTCAGCGAGGTGCTGTTGCAGACGACCGAGCTGGACCTGCGCGCGCTGTCCGAACGCGCGCCGGCCACGCGCCTGCAAGGCAAGCTGCGCGTGGCCACGAAGCGGCCCGCCGCGCTCGACGTCGACCTGCGCAATCTCGCACCCGCCGCGTGGTCGGCCGGCGGGCTGCCGTTCGCGTCGCTCGCCACGCACCTGGAGGCGCCGTGGGACGGCCGGTTCATCGCGATCCCGTCGCTGCGACTGGTGCTGGCCGACGACAAGGGCCCCGGCGGCGAGCTGCGCGGCCAGGGCCGCTGGGAAGGCGCCAAGGCGCAGCTGCAGCTCGACCTCGACCAGGTGCAGCCCGCGCGCCTCGATTCGCACGTGGGCGCCTGGCGCATCGCCGGGCCGCTGCGCGCCGAGATCGACCGCCTGCCCGCGCCGGCGTCGCTGTGGCACGGCGGCGCGGCGCCGGCGCCGGCGTCCGCGGCGTCGCCGGCCGCGGGCGCGTCCGCGCCGGGCCTGTTCGCCGACGTCATCGCGCATGTGTCGGGCAAGCTGTCCGGCACCGCGCCGCCGCTGTCGACGGCCAAGAACGCGGTGGCGCCGCCGCTGATGGCGCTGGCGCTCGACGCCCTGTTGCGGGCCGACGCGCTGCAGCTCAAGCAGTTCGACTTGAAGGCCGGCGCGGCGAGCCTGTCGGCCACCGGCGCCGTGAACCGCGGCCGCGGCGACGCCTGGCAGGGCGACGTCAAGGCGCAGTGGGCGCAGCTCGATCCGGGCGCGTGGTGGCGCCTCGCCGACTCGGGCCCGCTGCACGACGGCCCCAACCTGCTCAACGGCTCGCTGGCGCTGCACCTCGCAAGCGCCCCGGCCGCGTGGCAAGGCTTGGCCGGCGTGCACGCCAAGGCGGAACTCGTGCTGGCGGACAGCCTGCTCGCCGGCCTGCCGTTCGACGGCAAGGTCGGCATCGACGCGCTGCAGGCGCCCTGGGCCGTGTCCGCCGAGCTGCACAGCGGCGGCAACCAGGCGCGCGTCGACGGCGCGATCAGCCCCGGCAACGCGAGCGCCGACGCGCTGGCCGTCGTCGACCAGCTGCACCTGGTGGTCGACGCGCCGCAGCTGCAGATGCTCGCGCCGCCCGGCAAGGTGCGCACGGCGTCGCCGGCGGTGGCGGCGGCGTCGGCGGTCAACTCGATGGCGGAGTCCAGGACGATTCCCGGCGAGCTGCTCGCCAAGGCCGCCACCACGGTAGCCACCGGCGGCAGGACGGACGACTCGCGTGCGCTGGTGCCGGCGGTCGCGGCGTCGGCGGCGTCGGTCGCGCGCGCCGTCGACCCGCTGGCCGGCCGCGGCAACTGGCCCTCGCGCGGGTCGGCCAGGCTCGATGTCCAGGTCACCGGCGGACGCCTCGCGATCGCCGACGGCGCGCGCGGCCGCCGCGCCACCGCGCCGCTGCGCATCGTCACGCAGGGCGAGCTCGCCGACTGGGTCGGCCCGCAGTTCAAGCTCGCCAAGCTGCAGTGGACGGCGCGCGGCAGCACCGATCCGCGGGCGCCGCTGGAGGCCAGCGTCACGCTGGTCGAGGGCCAGGTGGGCGTCGCGCGCGTCACGCACGCGCAGGCGACGCTCAGCGGCTCGCTGGCGCAGCACCAGCTGCAGGTGGACGGCGAGGCGCCGGTCAGCCCGCCGGCCTGGCTCGCGCACCTGGCCAACATCGGCAACGCGAACGCCACGCGGCTGGACGCCGTGCTGCAGGGCCGCTGGCAGCCCGAGGCCGTCAGCACGCCGGCGTGGCAGGGCCACGTCGCGCAGTTCGACCTGCGCGCGGCCAACGACCCGAGGGCCGCCAAGCCGGAGAGCGCGGCCTCGGCGGCCGCGGCTGCAGCCGCCGCGTCGGCGCCCACGGTCGTCAATCCGAACTGGGTGCACGTCAAGCCGTTCGACCTGAGCCTGTCGCGCAGCGCCGCGGGCGACTGGCAGACGCTGCGCGTGGCCGCCGGCGGCGCGGAGTTCGCGGGCCTCAGCCTGAACTGGCAGCCGTCGTTCTGGACGGCGCCCGCCGCGCCGGGCGCCAGCGCGCACTGGGCCGTCGACGCGGCGCTGGCGCCGTTCTCGGTGGCCCAGCTGATGGCACGCGCCCAGCCCGACCTCGGCTGGCACGGCGACCTGCAGATGGCCACGACGGTGCACGCCGCGTTCGACGGGCAGTGGCACGTCGCGGCGCAGCTGGCGCGCACCAGCGGCGACCTCAGCGTGACCGAGCTCGTGCAGGATCCGACCGCCGCCAAGCAGGCGCTGGGCCTCACGCGGGCGACGGCCAGCGTGAAGGCCGAGGGCGCGCACTGGGTGGCCGACGCGGACGTCGCCGGCACGCGCCTGGGCGAGCTGAGCGGCCACTGGACGGCCGAGGCGCCGTCGCCGGCGTCGCTGCCCACGCCGCAGTCGCCGCTCAACGGCAAGATCAAGGCGCATGTCGAGGACCTGAACGTCTGGGGCGCCTGGCTGCCGCCGGGCTGGCGCCTGGGCGGCGAGCTGCGCACCGACCTCGCGCTGTCGGGCCGCTGGGGCGACCCCAAGCTCACCGGCGAGCTGGTGGCCACGAAGCTGGCGATCCGCAACGCGCTCGAGGGCGTCTACGGCCGCGACGGCGAGGCGGCGATCAAGCTGACCGGCGACCAGGCGCAGATCGAGCGCTTCCGGCTGCAGGGCGGCAACGGCGAGCTCACGGTCACCGGCAGCGCCAACCTCGGCGCGGCGCCGCTGGCCAAACTGCAGCTGCAGGCGCGCCAGTTCCAGCTGCTGGGCCGCATCGACCGCAAGATCGTCACCAGCGGCAACATCGCGCTCCAGCTGGGCCAGGAAGCGGTCAAGGTCGACGGCAAGCTGGGCATCGACGAGGGCCTGTTCGACCTGAGCAAGGGCGGCGCGCCCTCGCTGGACAGCGACGTCGAGGTGATGGACGGCAGCACCCCCGCCGACAGCGGCGACACCAACGCCGCCGCCGCCGTGCCCAAGCCCAGCCGCGCCACGCAGATCAACCTGGCCCTCGACCTCGGCGACCACCTGCAGCTGCGCGGCCGCGGCATCGACACCACGCTCAAGGGCGCGCTGCAGATCACCTCGCCCGGCGGCCTGCTCACCGTGCGCGGCAGCGTGCGCACCGCCGGCGGCCAGTACGTCGCCTACGGCCAGAAGCTGGACATCACGCGCGGCGAGATCACCTTCACCGGGCCGGTGGCCGACCCGCGGCTGGACATCCTCGCCGTGCGCCCCAACCTGGACGTCGTGGTCGGCGTGGCCATCACCGGCACCGCGCTGGCGCCGCACGTGCGCCTGATGAGCGAGCCCGAGATGAGCGATGCGGACAAGCTGTCCTGGCTGATGCTGGGCCGCGCGCCCGAGACAGTGGGCGGCGCTGACACGGCGCTGTTGCAGCAGGCCGCGATGGCGCTGCTGGCCGGCGAGGGCGAGGCGCCCAGCGACCAGGTGCTCAAGCGCCTGGGCCTGACCAACTTCTCGGTCGGCCAGAAGACGGATGCCGACAACACCAAGCAGACCGTCGTGAGCCTCGGGCGCCAGGTGTCCAAGCGGGTCTACGTCGGCTACGAGCGCAGCGTCACCGCCACGGCCGGCAACTGGCAGGTGATCTACCGCATCGCCCAGCGCCTGACGCTGCGCGCCCAGGCCGGCCAGGACACTTCCACCAGCCAGACGACCAGCCAGTCGACCTCGTGGTCGCTGGACACCATCTACACCTGGCGCTGGAACTAAGGGCACCGTCTGGCCGACTCGAACCGCCGCTGATCGGGAAAAGCCGCGCGGCGCGGCGGGATCGTGCAACAAGTCACGCTCGGGTGCTGCACGCCCGCGGCCCGCGCGCGAGGATTGAACCCTTCCCTCGCTCGACGGCATGCACGGTGGACGAAGCCCTCGCCAGCCATGAACACCGCACCGACCCCCCAGCCCTCCTCCCGGCCCGCCGCGGCCGCCGGCGGCCTGCACGACGACGCCGAGGACCGCCGCCTGGTCGCCTGCGTCTGCGGGCACGAGCTGGCGGCGTTCGAGGCGCTCTACCGCCGCTACCACCCGCGCCTGTGCCGCTTCCTGCACCGCATGCTGCGGCCCGAGCACCTCGTCGAGGAGGTGCTCAACGACACGATGTACGTGGTTTGGAACCAGGCCGAACGCTTCAACGGCACCAGCAAGGTCTCCACCTGGATCTTCGCGATCGCCTACCGCAAGGCGCTCAAGGCGCTGTCGCGCCACGAGGATCCGCTGCCCGCCACGGGCGAGGACGAGGCCGATCACCCGATGGCCGACGCCGCCGAGCGCCCCGACGCGCGCATGAGCCTGGCCCAGGCGCGGCTGGCGATCGACGCGGCGCTGCGGGCGCTGTCGGCCGACCAGCGCGCCGCGGTCGAGCTGACCTACTTCCACGGCTTCAGCTACCCCGAGATCGCGCAGATCGTCGACTGCCCCACCGACACCGTGAAGACCCGCATGTTCCACGCCCGCAAGCGCCTGAGGACGGCCTTCGGCGGCCAACTGGACGACTGGCTATGACCCACGTCAGCCCGAAATCGCCGATGATCACGCCCGGGGCCCGGCCCCCGGATGCTGCGAGCAGCTTCCCAACCTGGAGACTGGCATGAGCGGTCAGATCCTTCGCCTCGAACCCGATCCGCACGTCGCCGTGCAGCGCCTGCTGCCGTGGTACCTCACGGGCCGCCTCGAGACCGCGGAGCACGACATCGTCGAAACCCATCTCGCGCAGTGCCCCGAGTGCCGCGCGGAGCTCGAGACCGAGCGCCAGTGGCAGCTGCTGCACCCGGGCCACGGCGCGCAGGTGGACGTCGAGGAAGGCTGGGCCCGCATGCGCGCCCGCCTGGCCGGCGAGATCCCGGTGACCGCGCCCGCCCCGCTGATCACGCCGATGCCCGCGACCCGCCAGCGCCGCCGCGGCTGGCTGCCGCCGGCCTGGCGCGCCGCGCCGCGCGTGCCCGCGCGCGCGTGGGCCGCGCCGGCGATGCTGTCGATGGCGCTGGTCCTGGCCATCGGCTGGACGCTGCGGCCGGTCGCACCGGCGGGCCAGTACATCGCGCTGTCGGCGCCCGCCGAGGCCGGCGCCACGGCCGTCGTCCGCTTCAAGCCCGACGCCACCGAGGCGCAGATCCGCCAAAGCCTCAAGGACAGCGGCGCCCGTCTGGTCGACGGCCCCACCGTGAGCGACGCCTACGTCGTGCGGCTGCCGCGCGACCGCTACGCCGCCGCCCTCGACAAGCTGCGCAAGGAGCCCGGCGTGGCGCTTGTGGAGGCGCTCGAGAGCGCGTCGCCATGAGCCTGCACCTCGCCTGGCGCCGCGCGGCGCTCGGCCTCGCGCTGGGGCTGGCGCCGCTCGCGGCGTGCGCCGTCGACGACGCGGCCTCGGCGCCGCCGGCGATGGCCGCGTCGGCGCCGCGCGAGTTGCTGGTGATGCTGAAGTCGCCGCCGGCGCACGCGCGCGTCGACGGCAACTACGGCGGCGCGGGCTACAACGACGCCGCCCGCGCGCAGTCGCAGGCGCGCGTGGGCGCCCGGCTCGCGGCGGCGCATGGCTTCAAGGTGGTCACGCTGTGGGCGCTGCCGGCGCTGGGCATGGACTGCATCGTGCTCGCGCTGCCGCCGGGCGCCAGCGTCGAGGCGAGCATCGCGGCGCTGGAATCGCACCCCGAGGTGGCGTGGGCGCAGACGATGAACGAGTTCCACGCCCAGGGCCACACCGACCCGCTGTATTCGCTGCAGCCCGTCGCCGCGCAGTGGCACCTGGACGAGCTGCACGCCGTGGCCACCGGCCGGCACGTGCACGTGGCCATCATCGACAGCGGCGTCGACGACACCCACCCCGACCTCGCGCAGGCCGTGCAGGCGCGCGCCAACTTCGTCGACGGCCAGGGCTGGGTGCCCGAGCTGCACGGCACCGCGGTGGCCGGACTCGTGGCGGCGCGCGCGGACAACGGCATCGGCATCGTCGGCATCGCGCCCGACGCGCGGCTGTACGCGCTGCGCGCCTGCTGGGAAGTGAACGCCAGGCAGACGCTGTGCAACTCGCTGAGCCTGGCCAAGGCGCTGAGCTTCGCGATCGAGCGCCGCGCCGACGTCATCAACATGAGCCTGTCGGGGCCGGTCGACCTGCTGCTGGGCCGGCTGATCGACGTCGCGCTGTCGAACCGCCAGCAGGTGGTGGCGGCGGTCGACGCGCGCGCCGCGGGCGGCGGCTTCCCGGCCGGGCATCCCGGCGTGATCGCGGTGGTCGACCCGCAGGCCGAGCCGCCGCCGGGCCTGGCCGGCGCATGGGCCGCGCCGGCGCGCGACCTGCCCACCACGGTGCCGGGCGGCGGCTGGCGCATGGTCACGGGCACGTCGTTCGCGGCGGGCGAGGTGTCGGGCCTGCTCGCGGTGATGGACCAGGCGCAGTCTCGCGGCGACAACCGCGCGCCGCTGCCGCAGCTCGTGCGCCTGCCTGGCGGCGGCATCGACGCCTGCGCCTCGCTGTTGAACGCCGCGCAGCCGGCGGGCGCGCACGCCCCCGCCGCGCCGGGCTGCCGCGCGCTGCTCGCGGCCTCGGGCAACCCGTCGGTGGGCGCCGCCTCGCCATGACCCCCTGCTGAAGGGCGCGCCCGATTGACGGCCCCCGCTCGCAGCACCGCGACGGCCGGCGCGTGGCGCCAGGCCGCCCGCTGCGTGCTCGCCGCGGCCGCGGCCACGCTGCCCTGCGCGTCGCACGCGCAGTTCGCGGGCACGCTGGGCATCGCCAACGTCGACCGCTACCGCGGCATGGGCACGGGCACCGTCGGCCCGGTGCTGCGTGCCAGCGCGATGCTGGACCTGCCAGCCGGCGCGTACGGCGGCATCTCGGGGCTGTGGCGCACGCGGGATGCGGGCCTCGCGAGCGCGGAGGCGATGATCGGCTGGAGCGGCCGGCTGGACGGGCTGTCGCCGGCCTGGGGTTGGGACGCCGCGGTGCACCGCACGCACTACGGCGACAACGGCGGCAGGGACTTCTCCGAGGCGATGCTGGGCCTGCTGGGCCCCGACTTCACGCTGCGCAGCTGGTACGCGCCACATTACTTCGGCGGCTACGCGCACACGTTTTACACGGAGCTCGACGCGAGCCACGCGCTCGACGACCGCTGGCACGCGTTCGGCCACCTGGGCTGGCTGCGCTACGGGCCGCCGGCCGACTACCAGCCGCACACGCCCGACCGCGTCGATACGTTGCTGGGTATCGGCCTGACGCTGGGCGACGTGGACCTGCAGCTTGCGCGCGACGGCATCGTGGCCGGCCACGCGCGCAGCGACTTCGACGCGCGCCACCGCCGCGCGGCCTGGATCCTCGGCGCCAGCATGGCGTTCTGAAAGGCTTGAACCGCGGGCGCGGCCATCGGCATCCACGTGCAGGCGCTGCAACCGCGTCGCATTCCAACAGGAGCCGAGACCATGTCCCATTCGACCCACACCCGCCCCCTGCCCTTCGCCTTCGCGTTCGCGACGGCTGCGCTGCTCGCCGCGTGCGGCGGCGGCGGGGGCGGCGGCACGTCGACGACGCCCACGGGCGGCGGCGGCAACCAGAACTGCACCACCGACCCGTACGGCACCCGCACCTGCGTGCCCACCGGCACGCAGTTCGGCGGCGCAGGCGGCGGCAACTACGTGGCCAACGCGCTGGTGAGCGACACCGCGGCCACCTCGGCGCTGCACCACGACGCCAACCTCGTCAACGCGTGGGGCCTCGCGTTCAACCCGCAGGGCTTCTCGTGGATCGCCAACGCGGGCACGGGCACCTCGACGCTGTACGACGGCACCGGCGTGCCGCAGTCGCTGGTGGTCACGCTCAACCAGGGCAGCCCGTCGGGCATCGTGTTCAACGGCGGCGCCGCGTTCACCGTCACGCAGGCCGGCAAGACCGGCTCGGCGCCCTTCATCTTCGCCACGCTGCAAGGCCAGATCTCGGCCTGGTCGCCCACCGTCGACGGCACGCACGCGATCACGGTGGTCGACAAGAGCACCTCGGGCGACGTCTACACGGGCCTGGCGATCAGCACCGGCGCCACGAACATGATCTACGCGGCCGACTTCGTGCACGGCGACGTCTCGGTGTTCGACGGCACGTTCGCGCCCGTCACCACCGCGGGCGGCTTCACCGACCCGACGCTGCCCGCCGGCTACGCGCCGTTCGGCATCCAGCAGATCGGCGGCAAGGTCTACGTCGCGTACGCCCAGCCCGATCCGGTCACGCACGAGAAGACCGGCGCGGGCCTGGGCCTGGTCGACGTGTTCGACCTGCAGGGCAACCTGCTGTCGCACCTGATCCCGGCCGGCGGCGCGCTCAACGCGCCCTGGGGCCTGGCGATGGCGCCGGCCAATTTCGGCAAGTTCTCCAACATGCTGCTGGTGGGCAACTTCGGCGACGGCAAGATCAACGTCTACGACCCGACGACGGGCACGATGACCGGCACCGTCAGCAACAACGACGGCACGCCCATCGTGGTGCCGGGCCTGTGGGCGCTGCAGTTCGGCAACGACCTGAACAGCCAGCCCGGCAACACGCTGTTCTACACGGCAGGCCCGGCCGGCGAGACGCACGGCCTGTACGGCCGCATCGACATGAACTGACGCAAGGCGTCCTGCGAGACCGATGCGCGCGCGACGCGCGCATCGGCGCCGCCTGGCGGTCTCGGGAGAGGCCTCAGGGCGGCAGCAGCGTCGACCAGGGCAGCACGGTGTCGCCCTCGAACACGCCGTCGCGCCGCCCTCGCGCCGTTCGCGGGGCCGCGGCGGGCGGCCCTCTTCATCAAGCGGAATCCCCCGGGGACTTCTTGCTCGGCCTGGCGGCCGCGAGGAAGCTCACCCCAGGCGACACGCGGAGCAACCGCGAGCCGCCCCATCGGCCGGAAATCGACTCGAGCCGTCCCGTGACGAGCCCCGCCGCGCCGGCACTGTCTGCCCGTCCAGCAGATTTGTTTAGGAGGCCGTGCTTTTTGGCAGGACTCATGGTATGATCGAAGACTTTTCTCCCCGCCCGGAGCACTAATACCAAATGGCAACCTCTTCCAAAGCCAAGAAGCGCACCGTCCGTCTCGCGTCGGGCCGCAAGCGCGCTCGCCAAGACGTCAAGCTGAACGCGCACAACTCGTCGCTGCGCTCGAAGTTCCGCACCGTCATCAAGAACGTCCAGAAGGCTGTCGCCGCCGGTGATTCCGCGAAGGCCGCCGATCTGTTCAAGTCCGCCCAGGCGACGATCGACTCGATCGCCGACAAGGGCCTGTTCCACAAGAACAAGGCCGCTCGCCACAAGAGCCGCCTGGCTGCCAAGGTCAAGGCCCTGGCTGCCCCTGCCGCCGCCTGACAGCGGCTTCCCGGGCGGGAAACGTGAAAGGGGCGCTTCGGCGCCCTTTTTACTTGGCAATCGCCGATATTGAACGAGTCTGCCTCGCGTGCCTTGAGCTTGGACGCCCCCGGCCGGAGTGGATCCTGCGACTGCGTGCAGGATGACGGGTAAAGGCTCACGAAGGCCGCGCCTCGACGCGGCCTTTCTCGTTTCCGGGGCCGGTTACTTGGCCGGCGCGGGAGTGGGCAGGAACGTGCCGTCTTCCGACAGCGTGCCCTCGACGACGCGCAGCTTGTTGTCGCGCGCGAAGTTCATGACGAAGTCCCAGGCCATCGGCTCCAGGGACTTCAGGCGCTCGTCGACGATCACGTTCTTCACGCCGTCGATCAGCCGCGGCACGCAGTACGGCGAGTAGCCGATGAACGAGCCGATGCCGCCCTTGGCCGCCCCGGGGCGGAAACACGACATCGCGCCCGCCAGACGCTCCGCCCAATCGCTCGGGCGGAAGGTGCGCCCGTCCAGGGTCAGGCCCTGGATGAAGAATTGACGGGGTTGAGCCGGGTTCATCGAGATCGGTGAGGCGGGGAACCTCGTATTGTGCCTTGCGCTGCTGCATCGCACCAATCTTGTGGGTTACCAAGCGGGTTCATGCCCGTGCAATCTGCCGGCCTTTAGAATGTTTCTCCCTTGGCCGGCACCCGCGGGAACGCTCTCGAAGCAGCCCGACAGCCGGCCATTTTTCTTCCTCGAACCACCCGACAGGAGCCATCCGCGATGACCCAGCCCGCCGCCATGCCCCATGTGATGAACACCTACGGCCGCCTGCCGTTCGCGTTGTCGCACGGCCGAGGCAGCCGAGTCTGGGACACCGAGGGCCGCGAGTACCTGGACGCGCTGGCCGGCATCGCCGTCAATACGCTGGGCCACGCGCACCCGCAGCTGGTGGCGGCCATCGCCGACCAGGCCGGCAAGCTGATCCACTCGTCCAACTACTACCAGGTGCCGCTGCAGGAGACGCTCGCGGCCATGCTGTGCGAGCGCTCGGGCCTGTCGGCCGCGTTCTTCTGCTCGACCGGCCTGGAGGCCAACGAGGCGGCGATCAAGATCGCGCGCAAGTTCGGCCACGACCAGGGCATCGAACGGCCCGAGATCGTCGTGTGCGAACGCGCGTTCCACGGCCGCTCGCTGGCCACGCTGTCGGCCACCGGCAACCCGAAGATCCAGGCCGGCTTCGGCCCGCTGGTCGAAGGCTTCGTGCGCGTGCCGTTCAACGACGCGGCCGCGGTGCGGGAGGTCGCGAAGACCAACCGCAACGTCGTCGCCGTGATGCTGGAGCCCGTGCAGGGCGAAGGCGGCATCAACCCGGCGCGGAGCGAGTACATGCGCGAGCTGCGCGCCGTCTGCGACGAGCACGGCTGGCTGCTGATGCTCGACGAGGTGCAGTGCGGCATCGCGCGCACCGGCAAGTGGTTCGCGTTCCAGTGGGCCGGCATCCAGCCCGACGTGATGAGCCTGGCCAAGGGCCTGGGCTCGGGCGTGCCGGTGGGCTCGCTGGTGGTGGGCGAGCGCGCCAAGGACGTGTTCGGCCCGGGCAACCACGGCACCACGTTCGGCGGCAACCCGTTGGCGATGCGCGCTGCGATCGAGACGCTGCGCCTGATCGAGTCCGAGGGCCTGCTGAAGAACGCCGAGACGATCGGCGAGCACCTGCGCGCCGGCCTGCGCCGCGAGATCGGCGCCCTGCCCGGCGTCGTCGACATCCGCGGCGAAGGACTGATGATCGGCGTGGAGCTGGCCAGGCCCTGCGGCGTGATCCTGACGCGCGCGGCCGAGGCCGGGCTGCTGATCAGCGTCACCGCCGATTCCGTGATCCGCATCGTGCCGCCGCTGATCTTCACGGTCACCGACGCCGACGAGGTGGTCGCCAAGCTGGCGCCGCTGGTCCAGGCTTTCCTGGCGGAGCAGGCATGAAGCCGGGCGACACCCTCATGAAGCACTACCTGCAGTTCAAGGACTTCCGGGCCGAGGAATACGCCTACCTGTTCGAGCGCACCAAGGAGATCAAGAAGCGCTTCAAGAACTACGAGAAGTACCAGCCGCTGGTGGACCGCACGCTGGCGATGATCTTCGAGAAGGCCTCCACGCGCACCCGCGTGAGCTTCGAGGCCGGCATGTACCAGATGGGCGGCTCGGTGGTGAACCTGACCACCGGCGACAGCCAGCTGGGCCGCGCCGAGCCGATCGAGGACTCGGCGCGCGTGATCAGCCGCATGGTCGACATCGTGATGATCCGCACCTTCGAGCAGACCAAGATCGAGCGCTTCGCGGCGCACTCGCGCGTGCCGGTCATCAACGGCCTGACCAACGAGTTCCACCCGTGCCAGATCATGGCCGACCTGTTCACCTTCATCGAGTACCGCGGGGCCATCGCCGGCAGGACGGTGGCGTGGGTGGGCGACGGCAACAACATGGCCAACACCTGGGCGCAGGCCGCCGACATCCTCGGCTTCAACCTGCACGTGAGCACGCCCAGCGGCTACGAGCTGGACTTCGACGTGGCCGGCGTGAAGAACCGCGCCTGCGTCAAGCTGTTCGACAACCCGCTGGACGCCTGCCGCGGCGCCGACCTCGTCACCACCGACGTGTGGACGAGCATGGGCTACGAGGCCGAGAACGAGCGCCGGCTGGTCGACTTCGAGAAGTGGTGCGTCGACTCCGAAATGATGGCCGTCGCGCGCCCCGAGGCGCTGTTCATGCACTGCCTGCCCGCCCACCGCGGCGAGGAAGTGGCCGCCGAGGTCATCGACGGCCCGCAGTCGGTGGTGTGGGACGAGGCCGAGAACCGCATGCACGTGCAGAAGGCGCTCATGGAGTACCTGCTGCTGGGACGCATCGGCTAGGCGTCGATCTCCGCGACGAACGCGCGCAGCGCGTCGTCGCGGATCTCCAGCACCTCGAACAGGCCCAGCGCGCGCAGCGCCGGCAGGTCGCGCGCGATCGCGCGTGACGCCTGCGCGCGTGCATCCGCGCCCGCGTGCGCGTCCGTCCACGTGCGCGCGTTCGCGAGGAACGCGGCGACGGTGCCCTTGCGGATGGTGACGCCCTGGAACTGGCCGTGGTCGACGTCGTCGGGAAGGATCTGGTCGGCGCGCATGTCGGTGTGCTTTCGTGCGGTGTGTTGAGGAAGGCCTCACTCTAGGCGGCGCGGAATGGCCCGTCTGAGGCAAACTGGCCACCCGATACCGCGATCCGGCCATGACCGCTTCCTCGACCTTCGCCGATGCCCTTGCCCGCCTGCGCCGCGGCGGCGCGAACCTCGTCGCGCGCGTCGGCGTCGAGCGCGCGGGCCGCATCACGGCGCCGCATCGCCATCCCGAGGGCCAGCTGTTCGGCGCGACCCGCGGCGTGCTCACGGTGGGCACCGACGCCGGGCTGTGGGTGCTGCCGGCCAGCCATGCCGTGTGGATGCCGCCGCGGCATCGGCACGCGCTGCGCTCGCACGGGCCGTTCGAGGGCCACAGCGTCTACGTCGCCGAACCCGCCTGCGCCGCCCTGCCCGACGCGCCCTGCGCGATCGCCTGCGGCGGCCTGCTGCGCGAGGCGATCGCGCGCGCCGCGAGCTGGGACGTGCGCGCCCCGGACGCCGCGCGTCGCCGCATCGCCGACGTGATCCTCGACGAGATCCGCGCCGCGCCGATCGAATCGCCGGGCCTGCCGCTGCCCACCGACGCGCGGCTGATGAAGATCGCGCGCGCCCTGCTGGCCGACCTGTCGGACGCGCGCGGCCTCGCGCACTGGGCCGCGCACGGCGCCGTGTCGGCGCGCACGCTGTCGCGCCGCTTCGTCGCCGAGACGGGCCTGACGTTCGCCGACTGGCGCCAGCGCGCGCGGCTGATGCGCGCCATCGAGATGCTGGCCGCCGGCACGCCCGTCACGACGGTCGCGCTCTCGCTGGGCTACGACAACGTCAGCGCGTTCATCGCGATGTTCCGCCGCGCGCACGGCGTGACGCCCGCGCGCTGGCGCGACGCGCGCGCGTGACGCCGCGCCGCGCCAGCGACCCTCGCGGTTGTCCTTGAGCATGTTGCAGAACAGCGCGCCCTGCTCGATCGCGTCGTCAAGCGCGACGCGCGAGTGCGGCAGGTCGTCGAACCAGCGGCTCGCGGCCCACCAGGCCGCGGTCCGCGGATGAGCTGACGCGCCGGGCAGTGTCTCGAGGTTCGCGGAGAACGTGGACAGCAGGCGCTTGTCCGCGGTGTCCGCCGCCGAGCCGATGCTCAGCATCGAGTGCGGGCCCGGCATCGGGCCGTCGGTCTCGACATCCGTGCTGATGTGGATCTCGCTCATTCGCGCGATTCCAGGCATCGACGATCCTCCGAACTAACCCGCAGCCGCAACGGTCGGGCACAGCGAATGCCATCAGCGGCACGCGGCAGAGCTCGATTGCGGGCCCCGAAAAACCAAGGATCAGCCATGTCCAAAGACACCGGCTCCGTTGCGAGCTCCGACCACTCCTGGATGAAACTCTATGCCGCCGTCGCGGCGCTGCCGCTCGCGCTGGCCGCGTGCGGCGGCGGCGGAGGCGGCGGTTCGCCGACGCCGCCGCAATCGCCGCCGCCGTCGCCCGCGCCGGCGCCGACGCCCACCCCCGCGCCTGCGCCGGGCGTGTCGATCACCGTCACGCCGTCCAGCACGTCGACCGTGCAGGGCGGCGCGCCGATCACGCTGAACGCCGCCGTCACGGGCAGCAGCGACACGCCCACCTGGACGCTCACCGGCGTCGGCACGCTCAACACGACCAGCGGCAACACGATCACTTACACGCCGCCGGGTGCGGGCACGCTCACTGCAAACGCGACGGTAACTATTGCCGCCGCGGTGACAGGCGCCACCGCGCAGACGGTGACGCTCACCGTCACCGTCACGCAGCTGGCGGGCATGAGCTGGACCAACGCGACGACGACGCCGGTGGGCAACCTGTTCGGCGTGGACTTCGCCAACAGCCGCTATGTCGCCGTGTCCGACCAGGGCGCCGCGCTCGCGAGCGCCGACGCGGCGACGTGGACGGCCATCCCGCTGTTCACGTCCAACGTGTCGACCGACCACTTCAAGGCCTACGGCATCGGGCACTTGAACAACACGATGGTGGCCGTCGGCTCGATCTCGCCGACGCCCTACACGTCCTCGACCGGCGCCGTCGCCTACAGCACCAACGGCACGACGTGGACGATGGGCGCGCTGCCCGCGGGCAGCACGCCGATCCACGGCGTCATCGCGGGCTCGCGCCTCGTGGGCCTGGGCGAAGGCGGCCACCTGTACAGCAGCACCGACGGGCACTCGTGGTCCGCGCTCACCACCATCAGCAGCGTCGGCACGCTCAACGCGGGCGCCTACGGCGACAACAAGTACGTGGCCGTCGGCGACAAGGGCTACATCGCGGCCAGCGGCGACAGCGTCGCGTGGCTCGCGGGCCAGGTGGTGGTGGTCGGCGGCAACCCCGTCAACCTGCACGGCATCGCCTGGACGGGCACGCAGTTCGTGGCCGTCGGCGACAACGGCCTGATCACCACGAGCCCCGACGGCTCGGCCTGGTCGGCGCCGCGCACGTCGCCGGTGACGGGCACGCTGCACTCGGTGGCGGTGTCGCCCGGCGGCGAGATCGTGATCGTCGGCGACAACGGCATCGAGACCAGCGAGGACGGCATCACCTGGACGCAGCGCGACCCGTCCGGCGCCGTCGTGCTGGACGCGGTCACCTTCGCGAGCGGCAAGTTCGTGGCGGTGGGCGCCAACAGCGCGGTCAAGACCTCGTCGGGCAGCTGAAACGCCCGCAGCCTCACCGGGCCGCGTGCCCGGACGCGCCGGCCGCGCCCGCGGCCGGCGTTTCTTCATCCACGTCCGCATCACTGAGCGTGCGCAGGAAGGCGACGACGTCGTCGATCTCGCGCTCGCCCAGCCGCGGACGGCCACCGGGCAGCGGCGCGAACGGGATCTCGCGGTTCACGAACGGCACGGCGTCGGCGGGCAGGTCGTCGTAGGCGTGCACGCTGCCGTCGGCGTTGCGCGAGTACCAGCGCGCGGGGTCGGTGTCGCGCGTGGCGTAGAACGCGACGGCGTCGCGCAGCGTGCGCACGGCGCCGTTGTGGAAGAAGCTGCGGCGCAGCGCCACGTTGCGCAGCGTGGGCGTGCGAAAGCGCCCGCAGAAGCTCGCGTCGTCGCTGAGTCCCGGGCGGCCCGACCGGCACAGGCCGAGGTCGACGTCGGCCCCGTGCGCGTGCGAGGCCACGGGCTGCGTGCTCGATGCCGCGGACGGCGCGAGCGGCGGCAACCCTGCGCGGCGCGGCGCGGCCAGCGCGATAAAGCCCGCATCGGTGAACAGCGGCGCGCGGCCGCTCGCGCTGCGCCGGCTCGGATGGCAGGTGTCGCAGTTGCCCTTGGACGGATCGCGGTACAGCGCCAGGCCCCGCAGCTCCTGCGGCGTGAGGCTCGCGCGACCGCCCAGCCAGCGGTCGTAGCGGCTGTCGAATGGCGCGAACTCGGGCGCCTGCTCGAACACCTCGAAGGCCAGCGCCATCCACGCGACCACCTGCGCCGGATCGGCGAACACGTCGCCGCGCGGCGCGCTGAAGGCCGCGCGGAACTGCGCGGCGTACGGCGCGGCGGCCACGCGGCGCGCCAGCGACGCGGCATCGGCGTTGGCCATCTCGCGCTCGTCGAAGAGCGGGATCAGCGCCTGCTCGCGCGCCGTGTCGGCACGGCCATCCCACGTGAAGCCGCCGGTGGGACCGCCGTCGACGCCGTGCGTCTCCTCGTCGTCGGTCGTGTGCTCGGTGAAGCGGCCGGCGAACTGGGCATAGCGCAGCGACGGGATCGCGCGCGTGCCGTCGTGGTCGGGGTCGTCGTCGCGGAACGGGCTGGGCGTGCGCGCGTCGGGCCCGAAGGCCGCGCGCGGCGCGTGGCAGCTCGCGCACGACACGCGCCCGCTGGCCGACAGCCCCGGGTCGCTGAACATCGCGCGGCCCAGCGCGGTCAGCTGGTCGACGCCGGGCCGGTCGCCGAACGCGCGCGGCTGCGGCGCGACGGCGCGCGGCGCGCCCGACGCGAGCGCCGTGCCCACCAGCAGCAGCGCGACCGCCGACGCCCGCACGCGCCGCATCACCGGCCTCGCGCCGTCAGTGCCCGCGCAGCTCGAGCGCGGCGGTGAGGTCGCCCATCGCGGGCAGGCCATTGGCCTCCAGCGACGTGTCGCGCAGCTTCAGGCCAGGCAGCACCGGCAGAGACCAGCGATGCGTGATGAAGCGCGCGATCGAGCCGGTGTCGTACGAGGTGTGGTCGACGAAGCCGCGGCGCGCGAACGGCGAGATGATCACCGCCGGGATGCGCGTGCCCGGCCCGACCAGGTCGCCCCTGGGCGGCGCCACCTCGTCCCACTGGCCGCCGTTCTCGTCGTAGGTGACGACCACCAGCATGTGCGCCCACTGCGGGCTGGCCTGCAGCTTGGCGATGACGTCGGCCAGGTGCGCGTCGCCATCGGCCAGGCTCGCGTAGCCGGGGTGCTCGTTGTCCTTGCCGACGGGCTTGTAGAACACCACCGGCGCGAGCTTGCCGGCCGACGCGTCGGCCACCAGGTCGGCGTAGTCCTTCAGGTGCGCGGCGCGGTCGGCAGCGTGCGTCTTCGGGTCGAACGCGGCGTAGTAGTTGAACGGCTGGTGATGCGCCTGGAAGTTGCCCGAGCCGGCGTCGTAGACCTTGGTGCGGTCGGCCAGCGCCGCGTTCCAGCCGCCGGCGTACCACGTCCACGCCACGCCCTTGCCGGTGAGCAGGTCACCGATGGTCGAGAGCGTCTGCGGCGGCAGCGTGGTGGGTTCCAGCGGCGTGGCGTACTGGCCGGCCGTGTCTTCCGGCGTGGGCGGGTTGTAGCTGGGCTGGTACGCCGGCTGCATCGTGTTGACGCTGTGGAACGTGCCGTCGCCCAGGTAGTTCTTCGGCGTGAGGTTGCCGCTCTTCCTGAACACCGGCGGCCCCGTCATCGCCGAGGCGGGCGAGTTGTCGGCCAGCGCGAGCTCGGGCAGGAACTTGCCGCCGGCGTCGGTGCGCAGCTCGGCGATCGTCGGCTTGGCGGGGTTGGTGTCGGCGTTCGCGTACTCGGGCATGCAGGCGCAGACCAGGTACTGGTGGTTCAGGTACGAGCCGCCGAACGCGCCCTGGAAGAAGCGGTCGGCCAGCGTGTACTCGCGGGCGATCTTCCACATCGCCGTGCGGCTGCCGTCGAAGTAGCCCATCACCACGCCGCCGGAATCGCCCCAGGCGGCGAACTTGTCATTCAGGCCGCCGTCGATCTGCATCTGGTTCTCGTAGAACCGGTGGACGAGGTCGCGCGTGACGATGGTGTTGGGCAGCGCCGGCGTGCCCCACGCGGGGTTGCTCGCGTCGACCTGGAACGGCGCGTTGGGCCAGACGTTGGTGGTCTGGGCCTGCGTCACCGTGATCGGCTGGCCGGCGGCAGTCAGGCCGCCCCAGGCCGGCGGCAGCTTGGCCAGCACGGTGCCGTCGCGATCCTTCTGCGGCGCGAACGCGGGCGTGCCCTTCTTCCTGGCTTCCTTGCCGCCCGACACGCCCGTGGCGCCGGGGAAGTTGGCGAACAGGTTGTTGAAGCTGCGGTTCTCGGCATAGATGACGACGACGTTGGCGATGCGGTCGAGGTCCAGCCGGCTCGCGAGCGCGGCGGCGAGGTCGTCCTTGCGGCCGCTGTCGGCCACGGCGCTCGCGATGCGCTGCATCACCGACTCCTGCTCGGCCACCAGCAGCGAGCGCTTGCCGGCGAGCAGGTCGATCGTGGCGCTGACGGCCTCGGCGTCGGTGTCGGACAGCCCCAGCCGCGCGCGCAGCTGGCGTTCGGCATCGGCCAGGTTGCCGTCCTTGCCCGCGGCGTCGACGATGGCCTGCAGCTCCGTCGACAGCGGCCCGACCGCGCGCGACTCGGCGGGGCCGTCCTCGGGTGCGCGCAGCACGAGCGCGCGCGTGACGGCCGTCTTCGTGTGGGTGGCGGTGTCGACCAGGAACGCGCCCTTGCCGACCTCGGCCACCACCGCGCCGCGCCCGGCCAGGCGGAACCCGCCGTCGGGCCCGGAGAACGTGGTCGCCTCGCCGGCGTCGCAGCGCGCGTTGTGGTTGCGGTCGATGCAGACGCGGGCGTGCGAGTACACCTTGCCGTCGACCCCCAGCACGACGCCCGAGGTGCCCGCCGTCTTGGCCGCGACCGGCGCGGCAGCGGCGGCGAGGAAGGCCGCGGCGAGCGCGGACGTCAGCGGGTGGGGCGTCAGGTGTCGGGACATGGGCGTTTTCTCGCTGCCTGGAGTGGAAGGATGCGCGGTCGCGCTGGACGAGCCGGATTCTCGCCGTGAAATCGTGCCCGACAGCGCCAAGGCGTCACGGGATGCGGGGTTTCCACCGTCCCTCAGGACCGGGAGGGCTTGCGTAATCCCGTACGGGAGCTGTCAGCGAGTGCTGGCAACATGGCCGCCGCCAACCCTCCTGAGAACCGATGACCAAGATCGCGGTCGTGACCGACCTGCATGCCAACCGGGAAGCCGTCGAGGCCGTCTTCGCCCACGCCCGCGCCCAGGGCGCCACGGAGTGGGCATTCCTGGGCGATTTCGTCGGGTATGGCGCCGATCCCGCGTGGGTGGTCGACCAGGTGCGCGAAATGGTCGAGGCCGGCGCCGTGGCGGTCTGCGGCAACCACGACGAGGCCGCCGTCATCGGCAGCACCCCGCAGATGCGCCCCGAGGCGCGCATGGTCATCGATTGGACCCGCGCCCAGCTCGACCCCGGGCAGCTCGACTTCCTGGCCGCCCTGCCGTTCCAGGTGCAGCGCGAGGACGTGCTGTACGTGCACGCCAACGCGTTCGCCCCCAGCCAGTGGGAGTACGTGCAGGGCCGCGCCGACGCCGTGCGCTCGATCCACGCCACGTCCTGCCACTACACCTTCTGCGGCCACGTGCACGAGCCGCGCCTGTACCACCTGGGCGCCACCGGCAAGGCGGGCGACTTCTCCCCCACGCCCGAAGTGGCGATCCCGCTGCCCGGCTACCGGCAGTGGCTCGTGATCCCCGGCTCCGCCGGCCAGCCGCGCGACGGCAATCCCGCGGCCTGCTACGCGATCTTCGAGCCGGACGCGCAACGGATCACCTATCACCGTGTACCCTACGACCACGAGAGCGCCGCCGCCAAGATCCGCGCGGCGGGCCTGCCGGAAAGGCTGGCCGCGCGACTCGCGGAGGGGGTGTAGCGTCCTGTCCCGGGAAGACGCAGCATGCCGATTCGACCCGTCACACGCACTCGGAGATCGTCATGAACGCGAAGGATGTTTCGACACGAGCGGGTCGAACCCCTCCGGGGCGACTCGAAACGGGGCGATCGCGGCGTTGCGCAAAGCCCCCGATCCGGCCAGGATCGGGGCCTTCGCGCGCCTCGCGCCCATCCCCGTTTTGAGCCGTCGTCATGCCACGTCTTCCCGGGACAGGACACTAACGTGACCGACAAGCCAAAGCCCAAGTCGCCACCCGCGCAATCGGGCACCGTGCGTTCCAGCGCCTTCGATTCGGGCGCCGGCAGCCGCATGAAGCGCGCCGGCGACTGGAAGTACGACATCGGCGGCATGGCGCCCCCGCTGGAGCGCGGCGCGGTCGTCGACGGCTTCCTGCTCGAAAAGCGCCTGCACCAGGGCGGCATGGCCAGCATGTGGCGCGTCAGCCGCGTCGACGCCGACGGCCACCCCGCGCCGGTGGAGGGCGAGCCGCCGCTGATCATGAAGGTGCCGCGCATCAAGGGCGGCGAGGATCCGGCCACGATCGTCGGCTACGAGGTCGAGCAGATGATCATGCCGGCGCTGACCGGCCACCACGTGCCGCGCTACATCGCGCGCGGCGACTTCACGCGCCAGCCTTTCATCGTGATGGAGCACATCGCGGGCGACACCCTGCGCCCGCGCCTGTCCGAGGCGCCGCTGGCGCTCGACGAGATCGCCGAGATCGGCATCAAGGTCGCCAACGCGCTGCACGACCTGCACCGCCAGCACGTCGTGCACCTGGACGTCAAGCCCAGCAACATCATGTTCCGGCTCGACGGCGCGGCGGTGCTCGTCGACTACGGCCTGTCGCGCCACGAGCACCTGCCCGACCTGCTGGAGGAGGAGTTCTCGCTGCCGATGGGCACCGGGCCGTACATGTCGCCCGAGCAGGTGCAGTTCATCCGCAACGACCCGCGCAGCGACCTGTTCGCGCTGGGCGTGATGCTGTACCACTTCACCACCGGCGAGCGCCCGTTCGGCGCGCCGACCTCGGTGCGCGGCCTGCGCAAGCGCCTGTGGATCGACCCGGTGCCGCCGCGCGCGCTGCGCAAGGACTGCCCGCCGTGGCTGCAGGAAGTGATCCTCAAGTGCCTGGAGGTGCAGCCCGACAAGCGCTACCAGACCGCCGCCCAGCTCGCGCTCGACCTGCAGCAGCCCGACCAGATCGTGCTGACGCGCCGCGCCGAGCGCATGGCGCGCTCGAGCCAGTGGACGCGCCTGAAGCGCTGGTTCTTCGCGCTCGGCGCCGAGCCCGCCGAGGCCACGGCGCCGACGGCCACCGAGGTGCTCAATCGCAGCAACATCATCATGGCCGCGGTCGACGTCGACAACGCCGCGCCCGAGCTGCTGGACCAGCTGCGCGAGACGGTGCGCCGCATCGTGCTGACCGAGCCCGGCGCGCGCCTGGCCTGTGTCAGCGTGATGCGCATCGCGCGCATTGGCACCGACGCCCTGACCGACCACACCGGCAAGAGCCTGCACGTCAAGCAGCTCGTCGGCCTGAAGCATTGGGCGCGGCCGATCAGCAAGTCGCTCAACCTCGAGGACGGGCGGCTCACCTTCCACGTGCTGGAGGCGCCCGACCCCGCCGATGCGCTGGTGGATTTCGCCAAGCGCAACCAGGTCGACCACATCGTGATGGGCGCGCGCGGCGTGTCGGCGCTGCGGCGCTACCTGGGCAGCGTGTCGTCGACGGTGGTGGCGGAATCGCTGTGCACGGTCACCGTGGTGCGCGCCAGCGCGCCGGACGCGGTGGCCGCGGAGCCGGTCAAGCAGGCGACGCCGTCCGATGGCATCTCCTAGCCTCTTGCGCCCTGCCGCCGTCCTCGCGTCGCTGGCCCTCGCGTCGGCCGCCCACGCGATGGGCGCGCCCGACTGCCAGCCCGAGGATCTCGCGCCGGTCGACGCGTGGCTCGCCAAGCATCCGTGGAAGGCGGGCGCCACGTCGCCCGAGGCCAGGGTCGCCGCGGCCTGCAGGCTGTGGCCGTTCGACAAGACGGCGCTGATCGTCGTCTCGGCCTACGCGCAGGACAAGGAGCAGGACAAGAACCTCGTCGTCGCGCTCGTCGACACGAAGACGATGGCCGTGCGCTCCGCGTTCCAGGGCGTGGTGCGCGAGGACGCCACCTGGAGCGTGGCGCAGGGCGGCCTGCACATCGACACCGCGCCCTACGACCTCGCGCCCGGCGTGCGCGCGATCGGCGTGGACGTGACGTCCGACGCGGTCGCCGGCACGCTGGTGCGCGAGGGCGTCACCGCCACGCGCAGCCTGTTCGTGCCCGACGGCGCGCGCCTGCGCCTCGTGCTGGACGGCCTGGTGCTGGCCACCTGGCGCCAGGAGCCCGGCGCCCAGCCCGCGACGTCGGCGTCCAGGATCGCGCTCGATGCGCATCGCACGAACGGCTACGTCGACCTGCGCATCACGCGCACGTCGACCGGCGCCGGCGCCCCGCGCCCGGAGCGCACGACGCTGGTGTACGACGGTGCGCGCTACGGCGGCGGCGCCAGCTGGGTCGTCCACCAGATCGACGCCGCACCGTGAACGCGCCGTGCGGCTTCGCGCTGCTTGCGGCGCTCGCGCTGGCCGCCGCCGCAGCGCCGGCGCAAGACCAGGACTGCGCGCCGGACGATCTCGGGCCGGTCGACGCGTGGCTCGCCAGGCATCCGTGGAAGGCGGGCAGGACGGATCCGGAACTGCGCGTCGCCTCGGCCTGCAGGCGCTCGCCCGTCGATGCGAACACCGTGATCGTCGCCGCGGCCTACGGGCAGGACGAGGACGACAAGAACGAGATCGTCGCGCTGGTCGACACGAGGACGCAGCGGGTGCGCGCCACGTTCACCGGCGTGATCGCCGAGGACGCGACGACGCGCGTCGGCAGCTTCGCCATCGACACCGCGCGCTACGTGCTCGCGCCCGGCGTGCGGGCCTTCGGCGTCGACTTCCACTCGACCGCCTACCTCTCGCGCGCCGCCGAATACCGCCGCGAGGTCGAACGCACGCTGTTCATCCAGGACGGCCCGCGGCTGCGACCGGTGCTCGAGCGATTCGCGCTGACCACCTGGAACGCGGTGCCGGACACCGGCGGCGGCGGCGGCGGCGAGCTGTCGCACTGGACGATCGCCATCGCCCCGACCCGCTCGCACGGCCTGGCCGACCTCGTCGTCACGCGCACCACCGACCCTGCCGGCGGCCCGATGCGGCGCGCGCGCAGCCTCCTGCACTTCGACGGCAGGAGCTACGGCCAGGACGCGAACCCGGGCGACGGCGCGCCGCTGGGAACCTATCCCGCGGCGTCGGCACCCGACGGGCAGTGACGTCCTAGCCGCGCCGTCGCCGCGCGTGCCAGATCGTCGGCACGTCCGTACGCCACTCACGCAGCGTCGCCGAGATCGCCAGGCCTTCGAGGTCGGCGACGAGGCCGATCCAGATCGCGGCCGGCACGGCGACGCGATCCTCGCCGAACACCAGCAGCGCGAAGAACGCGGCGAACAGCGCGATGCCCCACAGCTTGGACGACCACATGTGGTAGCTGGCCTCCTTGCCGAACTTGCGCAGGTCGAATGCATAGCGCGCGACCTCGAGGGACGCCAGCGCGACGAGCGACGCGGCGTGCGCGCGGATCGCGTCCGGATGCAGGTGCCAGGCCGCCAAGAGCGCGGCGACGTAGAAGATCGAGTCGGCGATGCTGTCCATCCGGCGCAGGGCCGGCGTGGCGACGCCCAGACGGCGCGCGACGATGCCGTCGAACACGTCCGACACGAACGCCGCCACCAGGCACGCGCCGAACGCCCAGCCGGCCGGATTCGCGAGCGCGAGCGCCACCACGACCGGCGCCAGCAGCGCGCGCAGCGCCGTCAGCGCGAGCGGGATCCGCGCGGCAAGGCTCATCGAGACGAACGCGGTCGATTGCGACATGCCGCCCGAGTCTAGCCAAGCGCCCCGCGCGGTAAGCTCGCGCCATGACCAAGCTCTGGGACATCTCCCCGCCCGTCGACGCGCGCTCACCCGTGTTCCCCGGCGACACCGCATACCGCCAGGTCTGGGGCGCCACCATCGGGCCCGGCTGCCCCGTCAACGTCAGCGCGATCACGCTGTCGCCGCACACCGGCGCGCACGCCGACGCGCCGCTGCACTACGAGGCCGACGCCGCGCCCATCGGCGCCGTCGACCTCGCGCCCTTCCTCGGTCCCTGCCGCGTGATCCACGCGATCGGCGTGGGCCCGCTGGTGGAGATGGCGCACCTCGCGCACGCACTCCCGCCCGCCGCCGCGCCCTTGCCCGCGCGCGTGCTGGTGCGCACGTACGCGCGCGCGCCGCTGGACAAGTTCGACCCCGACTGCGCCGCCTTCGCGCCGGCCACGGTCGAGGCGCTGGCCGACCTCGGCGTCACGCTGGTGGGCATCGACACCGCCAGCGTCGACCCCGCCAGCAGCAAGACGCTGGCCAGCCACCAGGTGCTGCGCCGCCGCGACCTGCGCGTGCTGGAGAACCTCGTGCTCGACGCCGTGCCCGAAGGCGACTACGAGCTGATCGCGCTGCCGCTAAAGCTCACGACCGCCGACGCGAGCCCCGTACGCGCCGTGCTGCGCGCCCTGGGCTGAGCGCACGCCATCGGACGCCATCGGCCGATAGCCTCGCACCGGCGTCGATGGCCACGAACGCAGGTGGGCGACGCCGCCGATCCCGTTGACCGGCGCCACCGAGCGGGCGAATAATTTCGCGCGCACTTCGCGGTGCGCGCGCCGGTCGATGCGCGGGCTCCTCGCGCCGACGCAGTCCACGAGCCCGCGGAGGGTATCGACATGGACGAAGCCAAGCTGAACGAGTTCATGGGCAAGCTCGTGGTCGACATGGGCGGCGCCGCGATCATGGCCAACGTGATCCTCGGCGAGGAACTGGGGTTGTACCGGGCGATGGCCGACGGCCAAGCGGTGACGCCGGAAGCGCTCGCCGAGCGCACGGGCTGCAACGCCCGGCTGGTGCGCGAATGGCTGAGCGGCCAGGCGGCCAGCGGCTACGTCGAGCACGCCAAGGGCGCCTTCCGCCTGCCCGAGGAGCAGGCGATGGCGCTGGCGATCGAGGATTCGCCGGTCTACGTGGCGGGCGGCGCGTCGGTGCTGTCCAGCATGTACCTCGACAAGGACAAGCTGGTGGCCGCGATGCGCGGCAACGGCGCGCTGTCCTGGGCCGACCACCACCCGTGCCTGTTCTCCGGCACCGAGCGCTTCTTCCGCCCGGGCTACCGCGCGCACCTGGTCAGCGAATGGCTGCCGGCGCTCGACGGCGTGGTGGAAAAGCTCGAGAAAGGCGCCAAGGTGGCCGACATCGGATGCGGCCACGGCGCGTCCACGGTGATCATGGCCAAGGCCTTCCCCAAGTCGACCTTCCTCGGCTACGACTTCCACGACAAGTCCATCGCCCAGGCGCGCGAGCGCGCGGCCGAGGCCGGCGTGGGCGACCGCGTGACGTTCGAGAAGTCCACCGCCCGCGAATTCCCCGGCGGCGACTTCGACCTGGTGTGCTTCTTCGACTGCCTGCACGACATGGGCGACCCGGTCGGCGCCGCGCACCGCGCGCACGAGGCGCTCAAGCCGGGCGGCACGGTGCTGCTGGTCGAGCCGTTCGCCAACGACGAGCTCGACGACAACCTGAACCCGGTCGGCCGCATGTTCTACGCGGCGTCGACGTGCATCTGCACGCCCAATTCGCTGTCGCAGGAAGTCAAGCTGGGGCTCGGCGCGCAGGCGGGCGAACGCCGCCTGGCGCACGTCTTCGCCGAGGCCGGCTTCAAGCGCTTCCGCCGGGCGACGGAGACGCCGTTCAATCTGGTGTTGGAGGCGCGCAAGTAGCTTGCCGCCACTGGCGATCCGCTCGGCGGCGGCATGTCGCCGAGCGCGGAATCCTCTTGCTCGCTGCAGTTGATATCAAGTGGGCGATGCGCTAGGTTGCCGCCTGCTTCGCCACCCTGACACCGTCGCCTTTCACACGCGGGCAGCAAGCACCGATGCTCTAGACTCAACAGCTGCGAGGGTGCGGGAGCGTGAGCATGCTGAAAATGACGATTGCGAGCATCGTGTATGCCTTGGCACTCAGCTCGACGATGGTGACCGCAGCGCCAGACGGACACGCCGAGAGTGCCTCCGCCCGGGGACATGAACGCGAAGGCGCCGCGACAGTCCCGCCGATCATCATCAGGCAACAGACCGGTGAGGAGGAGGCGCAACGCCGTGAAGAGCTCGCTGACAAGCGCGCTTCCGATCACGAACTTGTCGTGCTCACCGCCATCCTGGCTATCGCAACAATCGCCCTCGGCGTGGCCACGATCCATCTCGCGAGATCGACAAAGCAACTTGTCCAAGGCGCGGACGCGAATGCGGAGAGGCAGCTCCGTGCCTACATCACGGTCAAGTCGGCGGCGTTTAACGAAGCGATCCCAGATCTCAGATTGCACCCGAAGGCGGCGCTACCGGACCCGCTCAAGATCGTCATCCAGTACGCAAACAGTGGACAAACGCCGGCGACCGACGTTGGCGTCTGGGCAGCGATCAGGCCCCAGCCGAATGGCGATCCTGCACCAGTCCCTCGTGGAATCGTCGGTGACTTGTCCAAGCGGCTTCCGAGCGCAGGCGCCGTCGGCAGTAGCGATGCACCGGCGGCGACACTCCTCCTCGGTGGCCAGGACTTGGATTGGATCCGGGACGCGGCGGCAGGCAACGCAGATTTCTACGTGGCGGGAACCATCGTCTATCGCGACATTTTCGGGAAGACCCGCGCATCCAATTTCTGCAATTTGTTTCGACCGCATGCGACCAACGACTTCCAGTTGTTCGTGCTCGCCGAGCACGGGAACGAGGTGACTTGAGTTCTAGCCGACGATTTCGCCGCGAGGACGCCGGCGTTGGCGCGCTCCACGACGCGGTGATGTACCTGTATCCGGGCCACACGCCGCGCAACGCCAAATCCTCGGTTTTCACGCCAAATGACGCCCGGCATCCACGGTGGCCAGCGCCTAAAATCAGGGATCCGAACGGCACGCCGCCGCCCCGCCTGACCCAGGCGCAGCCCGGCGTCGCTCCCCTGCCCGGCCGGCCACCCGCCCCGCCGCGCGCCGCAACCGAAAGATCGCCCATGGACACCCGCACCTCCCCCGCCCGCGCCCGCATCGCCCGACTGCGCGAGGTGATGCACCGGCGCGGGGTCGACGCCGTGCTGGTGCCGTCGAGCGACCCGCACCTGTCCGAGTACCTGCCCGGCCGCTGGCAGGGCCGCCAGCACTTCTCGGGCTTCACCGGCTCGATGGGCACGCTGGCCGTCACCGCCGACAAGGCCGCCGTGTTCGCCGACAGCCGCTACTGGACGCAGGCCGAGGCCGAGCTGCAGGGCAGCGGCATCGCGCTGGTCAAGATCCCCACCGGCACCGCGGCGCACCACCTCGACTGGCTGGCCACCGAGGTGCGCAAGGGCGGTGTCGTGGCCGTCGACGGCGCGGTGCTGGGCCTGGCCGCCTCGCACGCGCTGCGCGCGACGCTGGCCGGCGCCGGCGTCACGCTCAAGACGGACACCGACGTCCTGGGCGACGCCTGGGACGAGCGCGCCGAGCTGCCCACCGCGCGCGTCTACGAGCACGCCGCGCCGCACGCCGCGCGGTCGCGCGCCGACAAGCTGACCCAGGTGCGCGCCGCGATGGCCGCGCTCGGCGCCACGCACCACTTCGTCTCCACCGTCGACGACATCGCCTGGATCACCAACCTGCGCGGCGCCGACGTCGACTACAACCCCGTCTTCCTGGCCCACCTGCTGATCGCGCAGGATGGCGCCACGCTGTTCGTGGGCGCCGGCAAGATCGACGCCGCGCTGCAGGCCGCCCTCGCCGCCGACGGCGTCACGCTGGCCGACTACGCCGCTGCCGGCCCCGCGCTGGCCGCGCTGCCCAAGGACGCGGTGCTGCTGGTCGACCCGCGCCGCATCACCCTGGGCTTCCGCGAGCAGGTGGCGGACGGCGTGCGCGTCGTCGAGGCCATCAACCCGAGCACGCTGGCCAAGAGCCGCAAGACGGCCGAGGAACTGGCCTTCATCCGCGAGGCGATGGCCCAGGACGGCGCCGCGATGTGCGCGTTCTACGCCTGGTTCGACAAGGCCACCGCGGCCGACCGCCCGTTCGGCCCCATCACCGAGATCACCATCGACGAGAAGCTGTCGGGCGAGCGCCGCAAGCGCCCGGGCTTCGTCGGCCTGAGCTTCCCGGTCATCGCCGGCTGGAACGCCAACGGGGCGATGCCGCACTACCGCGCCAGCCCCGAGTCGCACGCCGTCATCGAGGGCGACGGCCTGCTCCTGATCGACTCCGGCGGCCAGTACCTCGGGGGCACGACGGACATCACGCGCGTCTGGCCCGTGGGCAACATCACGCAACAGCACCGCCAGGACTACACCCGCGTGCTGCAGGGCACGCTGGCGCTGAGCCAGGCGCGCTTCCCGCGCGGCACGCTGTCGCCGATGCTGGACGCCCTGGCGCGCGCGCCGTTGTGGGCCGCCAAGCTCGACTACGGCCACGGTACCGGCCACGGCGTCGGCTACTTCCTGAACGTGCACGAAGGCCCGCAAAGCATCAGCAAGGCGATGACCGAGCAGGCGCAGGCGATGGAGCCCGGCATGATCACCTCGATCGAGCCCGGCCTGTACCGCCCCGGCCAGTGGGGCATTCGCATCGAGAACCTGGTGGCCAACGTCGCCATCGGCGCCAACGAGTTCGGCGACTTCCTCGAGTTCGAGACGCTGACGCTGTGCCCGATCGACACCCGCTGCATCGAGCCGGGCATGCTCAGCGCCGCCGACGTCGCCTGGCTCAACGCCTACCACGCCACGGTGCGCGAGCGCCTGCTGCCGCTGGTCGACGGCGAGGCCAGGGACTGGCTGGTCAAGCGCACGGAGCGGTTCGCGGGCTGACGCGCGTCGGTGCGCGCGTGCCGGCGTCGCCCGCGCAGGCGTCGGGCGTGCGCAGGCGTCACGCGCCCGCGGGCACGCGAGCGTCACGCGTGCGTGCGCGGCGCGCGGGAGCGCCATGCGCGCGGGCGCCACGCGGGCTGGCGTCGCACGGAGCGCAAGTGTGGCAAGAGCGCGCGCATGGCACGGGCCCCGGCGCCGGACTGGCTGAAACGCCCGCACGCGAGCAGGTGTCGCACGCGCGCAGGCGTCACGCGCACGAGACCGCCCACGCCGTCACCCTGCGCCCAGTCGCAGGATCCATGGCGGCCAGGGGAACGGGACCGGCAACGCCGCCTCGTCGCGCACGGCATCGCGGCCTCGAGATACGTCGACATCCGCGAGTCAGCGCAGGATGCGACACTGTCACCCCCGCGCCTGGCGCGGCCGCCCGCCCCGCTCGCGGGCCAACTGCAATTCGACGGACGGAGATCGCCATGGGCGCGCAATGGAAAGAAAAGGGCAAGGCCGCGGTGGCCGATGCCAAGGGCAAGCTGTTCGGCAAGCTCGTCAAGGACATCATGATCGCCGCGCGCGGCGGCGCCGATCCGAAGGACAACGCCAGGCTGCGCATGACCATCGAGGCGGCGCGCAAGGTGTCGATGCCCAAGGACACGCTGGAGCGCGCGATCAAGAAGGGCGCCGGCCTGACCGGCGAGACGATCAACTACACCAGCGTCATCTACGAAGGCTTCGCGCCGCACCGCGTGCCGGTGGTGGTGGAGTGCCTGACCGACAACGTCAACCGCACCGCCTCCGAGATGCGCGTGCTGTTCCGCAAGGGCCAGCAGGGCACGCCCGGCTCGGTCACGTGGGACTATGACCACGTCGGCATGGTCGAGGCCGAACCGAAAGACGGCGCCGACGCCGAACTGGCGGCCATCGAGGCGGGCGCCCAGGACTTCGAGCCCGGCGACGACGAAGGCACCACGCTGTTCATCACCGACCCCGCCGACCTGGACGTCGTCGCCAAGGCGCTGCCCGACCACGGCTTCACGGTGCTGTCCGCCAAGCTCGGCTACAAGCCCAAGAACCCGGTCGACCCGTCCTCGCTGAGCGCCGAGGCGCTGGAGGAGGTCGAGACCTTCCTGCAGGCGATGGACTCGAACGACGACGTGCAGAACGTCTACGCGGGCCTGGCGGGCTGAGGCCGCATCGGGCCGCCGCGGCGAAGGGGCCTGCCTGCCCCTTCCCTGCTTCGGTCACCGCGCGCGCCGACCCCGTCTGCTGCTTCGGAGGTCATCTGCTCCTTCGGCTCCTGGCTCGTGCGCGACGTGCAACATCGCCGAGCGCGGGGTCACGGTTCGAAGACGTCGTCCTGCGTCCTCGCGCCTTCATTCGCCTCGACGATGGCCCCGACGCCACGAATGCCTCCGTCGCTCGCGGCCGGAAGCGCCCAGTCCGTGCGGCCCGTGGAGGGATTCGGGTGGCCACGTCGATCGGCATCCACGAACCCCTGGCGGTATTTCCGCGCGCGCAAAGCCCCTTGTCGTAAACGCTTGCCCGTGGCGCCCGCCAAGGCTGCTAACCTCGCGCCCTGCGATTGCGAGGTCGCCGCGCGAGCCACGCACCGCGCGGCATTGAAACAAGATCCCGGGGAGGCGCCTGTCGCCATGCGACGCTTCCTCCAGCGCGACGCGGCGCCGAATGCGCGTACGTTCGGCGCAGGCTCGAGGGTTCGATGTTCTCGAACTCCTGGTGGCCCGGGCGATGCAGGAGTGATGTGAGCGCATGAAGACCACCAACAACTTCGATGGCGTGCGCCTGATCGCGGCGCTGTCGGTCATGGTGAGCCATCAGTTCGTGAATTCGAGTGGCCGCGAGCCGTTGCTGTTCGGACCGGTCTCGATCGGTACGCTTGCCGTGCTCGTGTTCTTCGCCATGAGCGGGTACCTCGTCGCTTCGAGCTGGGCCGCGGATCCGACGGCATGGCGATTCGCGGCGCGCCGCTTCCTGCGGATCTGGCCGGCCTATCTCGTCGTGATCATCGCGTGCGCGCTCGGGTTCGAATGCTTCGATCCCCGGCCCCTGGCCGGCATCGCGGCCTGGGTCTTCGTCGCCAAGCACTTGAGTTTCCAGCAGTGGGACTGGGCCTTCTTTCCAGGCTTGCGCGATCCTCGTCTCAACGCCTCGCTCTGGACGATCCCTTTCGAAGCCGGGTGCTACGTCGCCTTCCTCGCCGTGGCGGTGCTGGCGAGAAAGTGGTGGCCTCATTTCCTCGCGGTGGTCTGCGGCCTGGCCTTTGCCTGGTGGGCTCATGGAATGGCCGTGTTCAATCCGTCGCACGCGAGCGTCGACACCGAATGGATGTTCTTCGGTGCCTTCTTCGCGTTCGGCGCGGTGCTGTTCGGCTTTCCTCGCCTGAGAAGCCATGCCGCGTCCGCGGCGCTCGTGCTGCTGGGTGCGATCGCCTTCTGGACCGGTTCGGGCGTGATCGGACTGGTCATCGTCGTTCCGACGCTGGCCATCCTGGCAGGCGAGGCGTCGTGGCCGGTCCTGCGGGAAGCCGGACGCTTCGGCGACTTTTCCTATGGCATCTATCTGTGGGCTTGGCCGGTCCAGCAGCTGGTCACGACATGCCCGGGCCCCCAGGCGGGCTATGGGCCGCTGTTCGCCACGTCGCTGGTCCTCGTGCTGGTGCTCGCCGTTGCATCCTGGCATCTCATCGAGAAGACGGCGCTTCGCCTGAAGCCTCGATCGGGATCCGCGTGGCCGCAATGGGCGAAGTTGCAGCTGCAATAGCGGCGAGCGGCGAGCGGCGAGCGGCACGCATGGCCGACAGGCGTCGGCCGAAGGGACACTCAGCCGGCGAGTTCGGCCCATCGCACGCCGTCTGGCGACGGTCGGTCAACAATCGCTGCGAGCGCGCGCCGTCGCGCTTGCGGGTGGTCGTCGCGGGTCCCGCACGACCTCCCGGATCCGCCACGCACCGCCTTGCCTGGAGAGCGAGACCCGCACCTGCCACGACGCCACTTTCCGGCCGGCGAGCGTCACGCCGACCTGCGCGGTGTCCGCCACCGTCCCGAGCAGCGCCGCATCCAGGCTGCGGCATGGTCGCACGACGTCGTCCGCTTGAAGGAAGTAGTCCCGATCCGGCGGGGTGTCGATCCTCTGCGAGTCGAGCTCGTCCAGCAGCGCGGGTGAGAGACGGCCCGCCGCCCCCTCGCGGAGTTCGAGCATCGGGTCGTGGTCGCTTCGGTACTTCGCGACGTACCACTGGTAGAACGTCGCCACCACCTGCACGGGCGAGCGGGCCGCTGCCTGCGTCGGGGACTTGTGCACCGCCGCCGCATCGGCGCTCCACACGAGCAGAGCGGCGATCACCGCGGCTTGCCTTGGGTTCAGGAACATCGCTCGATCGTATCGTCAGCCGGCCGGCGTCCGGCCGTTCGCGAACGGGGCGTCATCGCGGCCGGCGCCAGGCGCCTGTTCCGGTGGCAGCTTGGAAAATCGGAAATTGCAGTGGCTCGCGCCGCCGGCCAGGGTCTGCGTGCGCACCAGGCGGATGCCGCGCGTGGCGTAGGCGTCGAAGTCGAGGCCGCAGATGTTGGGCAGCAATTCCTTGTCGCCGTGGGACGCGGCGAACTTGCAGAAGCCGCAGGCCTTGTAGTCGATGCCGAACGCGAAGTCGTCGCCCAGGCCCGGCTCGACGAAGTCATAGACGAAGTCTGCCGGGAACGTGCCCTGGTGACCGGATGTCGCGCTGCTCGCGGCCTGCTCGCGCAGCAGGGCCTGGTTCTCGTGCGACAGGAATTGCCGTCCGGAGGCGAGGCGCTCCGCTTCGGGCGCGGCGAGCAGCTGGGCCTTGTAGGTCTCGCGCTCGATGTCACCGATCAGCGGCAACGGAACGCCGTGGCGCCGCAGCACGCGGCTGATGGCCATGAAGCCCAGGAGCCGCATGAAGAACTCGCTCATGCGATTCGCCGCGCCACCGACGTACGGCATCTGCGTCAGCACGACTTCGAACTCGGCCGACACGTCCGCCCTGATCGACTCGAGGTCGGTCAGGTGCGCGCGCTCGCGCAGCATCGGCTCGGCCAGGTCCAGGCGCTGCCTCATCACGGCCGCCATGTCGGCGCGATGCGATTCGTAGAAGGGATGCACGGTCACGGCCATCGGGGGTGCCTCTCAAGCAGCGATTATCGCGGTTCGACTTCCATTCGCACTTCGGGCCCGGCCGGCCCGCGGCGCGATCACGCTGCCGGCATCTGGAAGCCCGGCGTGGAGCGGGACAGCGCCTCCTCGTCCGGTGTCATCTCGCTGGCCACGCCTTCGAACAGCGGCGTCGACAGGTAGCGTTCGCCCGTGTCGGGCAGCATGCAGCAGATGACCGAACCTGCCGGTGCGCGCTCGGCCACGTGCACGGCGACGGCCAGCGTGGCGCCCGCCGAGATGCCCGCGAAGATGCCCTCCTCCGCGGCGAGGCGGCGCGACCAGGCGATCGCGTCGGGGCCGCTGACCGGCACCAGCTCGTCGTAGTAGCGCTTGTCGATCGACTCCTGCAGCACGTACGGGATGAAGTCGGGCGTCCAGCCCTGGATCGGATGCGGCGTGAAGGCGGAGTGGCTCGCGGCCGGCGCGTTGTCGGCGGAGCGGGCCTGGGCGACGCCGCTTCCGAGCAGCGGCGCGATCTCGGGCTCGCTGAGCACGATCTTCGTCTGGGGACGCTCCTTGCGCAGCACGCGCCCGACGCCCGTGACCGTGCCGCCCGTGCCGTAGCCGCTGACCCAGTAGTCCAGCCTGTCGCCGTCGAAGTCGGCGAGCAGCTCGCGCGCCGTCGTGTTCTCGTGGATGCGGGCGTTGTCGGGCGTCTCGAACTGCCTGGCGAGGAACCAGCCGTTGGCCTCGGCCAGTTCCTTGGCCTTCTGGTACATGCCCAAGCCCTTGGCCGCGCGCGGCGTGAGCACGACCTTGGCGCCCAGGAAGCGCATCAGGCGCCGGCGCTCGACGGAAAATGAATCGGCCATCGTCACCACCAGCGGGTAGCCCTTGGCGGCGCAGACCATCGCCAGCCCGATGCCCGTGTTGCCGCTGGTCGCCTCGACGACCGTCTGCCCGGGCTTGAGCTCGCCGCGCCGCTCGGCTTCCTCGATGATGCTGATGGCCAGGCGATCCTTGACCGACGCCGCCGGGTTGAAGAACTCGGCCTTGACGTACAGCCGCACGTGCTTCGGCGCGATCCGGTTCAGGCGAATGCAGGGCGTGTTGCCGATGGTGTCGACGACGCTCTCGAACAGACGCCCGCGTCCCTCGGTGGTGCGGAATCCTGGTGTTGTCATGAGGTGCTCCGATGGAAGTGGTGCCCGTGCAAAACGGGCGCGCCCCAGCGTATCGGGCCGGTCGCCGCTGTCAATCCTGCGGCCCGCGTCGAACTCTCGAGAGCACCCGGCCTAGCCGCTTCGCCGGGGCCGCCGGATCACGAGGACGACGTACACCGACAGGCCGACGACGAAGCCCAGCGCCGACGCACTCAACAGCGAGCCGATCAGCCGGTCCATGAGCTCGACGCACAGGCACCTCGGGCCGAGCAGGCCCAGCAGGCTGCAGGCGGCCGCGGTGCCGGCCCACAGCCAGCTCGACCCGCAGCGGCCGCCCACTTTGCCAGCGAGCCACGCCGTGATCACGGTCGCAAGTGCGGGAACCACGGTCCAGATGAGATCCTCCATGGACGGATGGGACTCGCGCCCGGCGTCGGCGGTTCCGTCAGCGGACTGCAGACGGACCGCCATCGACGACGGCTACACGATCCGCAACGCGATCGCGCCCGCCGCGAAGGCGATGGTCAGGCAGACCTCCAGCGCCGCCGCGAGCCCCGCGGGTACGCCGATCCAGGACGGGGCGCCGTGCGCGCCGAGCAGTGCCGACAGCCCCAGCGCGACGCCGGCGAGCACCGCGTGGACGCGGGCGTAGTGCGGCAGCCAGCGCCGCAGCGCCTCGACGTTGGACACGAACATCGCGTGCTGAAGGAAGACGTCGCCCTGCGGCTCGCGCGCGAGCCCGACCGGCAGCAGGTACCGCATCAGGAGGGAAGGTGGCGATCGCATGGCGCAGCATCCGAAAACCGGAAGGCTAGCGAACGCGCGCGCGGGCGTCGGACGAAACGTCCAGAAACCGGACTTCGAGCGGGGTGGGCGAACCGCCCCGTCGAGCGCCGGCGACGCCGGCCCGTCCGCCGCGCTCAGTCCAGCCGGAACGCGTGCACCAGCGTGTTGAGGCTCTCGGCCTGGCCGCGCAGCGACTCGGCGGCCGCGGCGCTTTCCTCGACCAGCGCGGCGTTCTGCTGGGTCATCGTCTCGAGCTGCTGCACCGAGCCGCCCACCTGCACGATGCCCGACGACTGCTCCGCGGCGGCGGCGCTGATCTCCGAGATGATGGCCGTCACGCGCTCGACGCTGGATTCGATCTCGCGCATCGTGGCGCCGGCGTCGGCGACCTGGCGGGCGCCCGTCTCCACGCGCTCCACCGACGCGCCGATCAGCGTCTTGATCTCCTTGGCCGCGCCCGCCGAACGCTGCGCCAGCGAGCGCACTTCCGAGGCCACGACCGCGAAGCCGCGGCCCTGCTCGCCGGCGCGCGCGGCTTCCACCGCGGCGTTCAGGGCGAGGATGTTGGTCTGGAACGCGATGCCGTCGATCACGCCGATGATGTCGGAGATCTTGCGCGACGAGGCGTTGATCTCGTCCATCGTCGAGACGACCGTCGACACCGCCTGCGCGCCGCGGCGTGCGACGTCCGTGGCCGACGTGGCGAGGTTGTTGGCCTGCGCGGCGGCGTCGGCGCTCTGGCGCACGTTGCCGGTCAGCTGCGTCATCGCGCTGGCCGCGTTCTGCAGGTTGCCCGCGGTCTGCTCCGTGCGCTCGCTCAGGTCCTGGTTGCCGACGGCCACCTCGCGGCTGGCCGTGCCGATCGATTCGGCGGTGCTGCGGATGTGGCCGACGAGGTCGCGCAGGCGCGCCTGCATCGTCGACAGCGCCTGCAGCAGCTGGCCCAGCTCGTCGTCGCGCCCGGCGCGCACGTGCACGGACAGGTCGCCCTCGGCCACGCGGCGCGCGAACGACATCGCGTCGGCCAGCGGACGCTTGACGCTGTTGATCACGCGCCAGCCCACCAGCGAGCCGACGCCGATCGCCGCGAGCGCGAACACGCCCAGGATGGTCATGAGCGTGGCCTCGGCCGTGCGCGCGCTGGACGAGGCGGCGGCGTTGTCGGCGGCGATGGCCTTCTGCAGCGACGTCAGCTGGCCGCGCCACTGCTTCTCGAGCGGCAGGATGCGGTTGGTCAGCGACAGCGCGGCCTCGACGTTGTTGCCGTCGGCGGCCTGGTCGGCCGTCTCCTGCAGCATCGGGATCGTCTGCGCGGCGAGCGCGGCGATCTCCTTGACCGCGCGCCGCTCCTCGTCGTTGCCGCCCGCGCCGGCGGCCAGTGCCTGCAGCGTCTTCTCGTCGGCGAGGTAGCGCGCCTTGGCGGCCTTGAACACGTCGACCTCGGCCGTGATCGATTTCATCTCGGTCATCAGCGCCACGCCGCGCACCTGGATGGCCATCTCGTCCATCGAGTTGCGCAGGTGGCCGACCGCGTCGGACATCGCGTTGTTGACCTCGACGACGCGCTCGACCTTGGCCGCGATCACCTGCGCCTGCCAGGCGCTGACGGCCGAGCCCAGCAACGACAGCCCCACGAGGGTGCCGAAGCCGAAGGCGAGTCGCTGGGCGACGGAGAAGTTCTTGCGAGCGAGGGTGTGCGGCATGGAGAAGACCTGACAGGGATTCCCCGGGGTATCGGCCGTGCCCGGCCGAAATTGAGCGGCGCAGCGGCCGCCTGCCGACTTATTTCTCGCACGCGCGGGGCGCGCGCGTCACGCACGCCCGATCGGCCGCCCAGCCCAATTCTGCAGGGCGGATCAATACTGCCGGAACCAGTGCACGTGGTTGCGGCTGACGCTCAGCGTCTCGCTTCGCCCCTTCAGGTGCACCTCGGCCGTCTCGTTGGGCCCCTTGATCACCTGGGCCACGAAGCGCAGGTTGACGATGGTCGAGCGGTGGATCTGGATGAAGGTCTCGGGCTCGAGGCCGTCCAGCAGCTCGCGGATCGACTTGCGGATCAGCGCCTCGCCGCCCACCCACACGACCAGCGTGTACTTCTCGTCGGAGCGGAAATACAGCACCTCGTCGACCGGGATCAGCTTGATCATCTGCCCCACCGACGCCCGGATCCACTGCAGCCGGTCGCCCGCCGGCGCGCGGCGGCGCAGTTCGCCGGCGAGCGCGCTGAGCACGGCGTCGAGGTCGCCGGGCGGCAGGCGGCCGAGCGCCGCGGTGGCGGCGGACGTGCCGGCCCCCTCCGCGACGTCGGGCGCGAGGCTGGTGACCTGCCCCAGCCCCGATTCGGACACGGCCATGCGACGGCGCTCGGCGACGCGGCGGCGCAGGCGCGCGACGCTTTCGGCGAGGCGCTCGGCGTCGAACGGCTTGACGAGGTAGTCGATCGCGCCCTGCTCGAACGCGGCGACGGCGTACTGCTCGTAGGCCGTCACGAAGACGATCTGCACGTCCGGGCCCATCATGCGCGCCGCCTCGACGCCGTTCATGCCGGGCATGTGCACGTCCAGGAAGACGACGTCGGGCTGCTGCTGCATCACGAAGTCGACCGCCTCGCGGCCGTTGCGTGCCTCGCCGGCGATCTCGAGCCCGGGCCACAGCTGCGCGAGGTGGTGTGCCAGGTGCGTGCGCAGCAGCGGCTCGTCGTCGACGATCAGCGCGCGCACCGCGCCGGGGGCGCCGCGCGGCCGGGCGGGGGTGTCGTCGGGGAGGTCGTCGTCGCTCATGCGGAAGTCCGGGGAGTGCGCGAGGCGTTGACGTCGACCAGGATCTCGGCGAGCAGGCCGTGCGGCGCGACCTCGGTCAGATCCAGCCGCGCCGCGCCGCCGTAGAACGCGGCGAGCCGCTCGCGCAGGTTGATCAGGCCGGTGCCGGGCACCGACGATTCGCCCATGCCGACGCCGTCGTCGCGCACCGACATCCGCACCATGTCGCCCGACCGGGACGTGGTGACCGCGATGCTGCCGCCGGTCTCGGACGGGTCGATGCCGTGGCGCACGGCGTTCTCCACCAGCGTCAGCAGCAGCATCGGCGGGCATGGGAAGCCCTGCAGCGCGGGATCGCCCTCCACCGTGAAGTGCAGGCGATCGGGCATGCGCAGGTGCATCAGCTCGAGGTAGCTGCGCACCAGCGTCATCTCGCGGCCCAGCTGCGCGTCGCCGTCATCCAGGCGCGGCATCGTGGCCTTGAGGTAGGCGATCAGGCTGCGCAGCACGGCCGGCGCGCGCGGCGAGCCGGTCTCCACCAGCGCCTGCACGTTGGCCAGCGTGTTGAACAGAAAGTGCGGCTCGACCTGCGCGGTGAGCACCGCCAGGCGCGCGTCGGCGGCGTGGCGCTCCAGGCGCGAGCGCTCCAGCGCCAGCTCCAGGCTCATCGCCTTGGCCTCGGAGTCGCGCTGGCGCTCGAGCGCGCCCAGCGCCAGCATCAGGCCGATGATGGTGCCGGTGCCCGAGATCAGGATGAAGCCCTGCACCCGGCCCTCGTGCTGGACGACGGCGCTGAAGTCGCCGCCGGTGGCCAGCAGGTAGACGGCCAGCGTGGCCAGGATGGCGCCGCACAGCACGGACACCGACTGCAGCACCCACGGCGGCACCCAGCGCTGGGTGGACGCCACCGCCGCGCTGCGCGCCAGCAGCGTGACGAAGCCCACGAACAGCGTGCGCCCCAGCAGCACGGTGAACGGCAACTCGAAGATCGGGCTCATGACGATCGCGACGACCAGAGACGACGCGAGCGTCAGCCCGATCATGCGCGGCGTGAGCGCCCGCAGGAAGCGGCCCCAGCGCGAACGCGGCGCCGAGTCGGGCTCGGGACCGGGCGGAGCGACGGGAAGGGGAGAAGACATGGGCACACGATAACGCGGCGCAGCCCGGCGGCCCAGGGGCGGCGGCCCGCGGTGCGACGGACGACGGAAGCCGGGGGACGGGCGGGGGACGGCGCCCGGCGGCGGCGCCGCGGATCGGCCGTCCAGCCCCGCTTGCCTCAGTAGCCCGCGCGCTGCATCGGCGCGGCCAGCGCCAGCTTCAGCGTCTCGACGCAGTCGGCCAGGTGCAGGCGCGAGGCCTCGCTCAGGCCTGGCCGGCGCTGGGCCGCCTGGATGCGCGGCAGCAGCGCCGCGGCCTCGGCGCGCTGGGTCGAGCGCATGTCCACGCGCACCCCGCCCGGCGTGCGCAGCAGCACGGTGGCCAGGTGGTTGACGTGGTCGCGCTGCAGCTCGCGCCGGCGCGCCGGGATGTCGCCCTTGCCGTCGGGACCGAAATTGGCGGCGTCCAGCCAGATCGAGCGCGTCAGGCGCGCGTAGACCTCGGCCGGCGTCAGCGCCTGCGACTGGGCGGCGCGATCCAGCTTGGGCGCGCTGTCCTCCAGCCGCTGCGCCAGGCCGTCGCTCATCAGCGCGTTGAGCACCTGGCGCTGCAGGCCCAGCATCACCGCTTCGACCGGGTAGTCGGTGGGCACCGGGTCGCCGCCGGCGGAGGTGTCGCCGCGTTCCAGGAAGTCGGGCGCGAGGCGCCGCTGCAGCGCCGGCGAGATGCGGAAGCTGTCGGCCGCGAGCACGCCGTCGACCAGCGTGTCGAGCGCCGCGCGCTGCACGTTGCCGGGCACCGGCTCCATCGGGTCGCGGCCCGAGCCGGGGAAGTCGCGCAGCGTGGAGACGCCGCCCAGCTGGCGCAGCAGCACGCCCGCCGAGCGCGTGGCGTCGCGCAGCGCGAAGGTGACCGAGCGCCGCAGCGCGCCGTAGTCCTCGCTGGGCTTGAGCGTGCGCGTCTCCTGGCGGGCGAACAGGTCGCGCGCGATCGCCAGGCGCTTCTTCGCGTAGGCCACCGGGTCGGCGCCGAGGTCGCCCTGCAGCGACGCCGGGTCCACGCCCAGGAAGTTGTCCTCGTCGGTGCCGTAGTCCAGCCCGGGCTCGGTGTTGCGCGCCGCGATCCTGAGCAGCTCCGCCTTCTGCTGCGCGGGCGTGGCGTCGGCCGCGAAGGGCTTGTACGCGTACTCGATGGCCCAGTAGTCGTACGGGCCCAGCGTGGTGTCGAACGGCTTGCCCGCGGCCTGGCCGGGGCGCGGAAGGTTGATCGGCAGGTAGTCCATCACCGAGCCGCCGAGCGGGTGCGTCTTCGTGAACTCGGGGTTGTCCAGATCCTTCTCGCTGTTCATGCGCGAGGCGCGGAAATTGTGGCGCAGGCCCAGCGTGTGGCCGACCTCGTGCATCGTGACGTCGGTCAGGTAGGCCTCGACGTAGGCCTCGGCCTCGGGGCTGTCGGGGTCGATCTCGCCGCGGGCGGCGAGCACGTCGATGCCGTAGTCGGCCTGCTCGGCCTCGTAGCGGCCGGCCGCGCAGAAGGCGTCGGACGACGTCGACGCAGCATCGCGCCCGACGCTGCCCGCCGCGCGCGGCAGCTCCGAGGGCGGCGCCTGCAGCAGCGCGCCGAGCGACTCCGCGCCGGCCGGGTCGAGCACCTGCGAGCGCACGTTGCGCAGGTCGCGCGAGGACAGGCTCTCGATGGAGATGGCCGCGTCCAGGATCTCGCCGCTGCGCGGGTCGACGTGCGTGGGCCCGATCGCGCCATACTGCGCGTCGGCGTTGACCGTCCAGCGCACCGACGTGACGCCGACGTCCAGCGTGTCGAAGTTGGCGTCCTCGGGCTGGACCTTCACGACGATCGCGTCCTTGAAGCCGATGCGCTCGAAGGCCTTGTTCCACTCGAGGATGCCGCGCGTGATGGCTGCGCGGTACTTCACGGGGATGCTGCGGTCCAGCCAGTAGGTGATCGGCTTGACGGGCTCGGACAGCGCCGCGGCCGGATCCTTCTTCTCCAGGCGCCAATGGTTGGCGAAGCGCTCGCGCGGCGAGCGCGCGAGGTCGTCCGTGAAGTCGGCCACCGTGGTGGTGAAGTAGCCCACGCGCGGGTCGGCGGGGCGCGTGGCCATCGGCTTGTCGGGCAGGCGCGCCAGCGAATAGTGCAGCCCCAGGAACAGGCTGCGCGCGTCGGGCACGAAGCTGGGGATCGTGGGCTGCGGCGCGTTGGGCGGCGCGCCGGGGAAGGACGTGGCGATCGACTGCGTGAAGTAGTGCGCCGTGACGTCGAACATCACCTCGTCGGGCGCGCCGCGCACGTTGTCGAAGTACGAGTTGCGCGGGTCAAAGCCGTAGCCCTGGCGGTACATCTGCTGCAGGTGGATCGCCATGCCCAGCGTATCGACCAGGAACAGGTTGTTGGCCTCGACCAGCACGCCGTGCGACGTGGCATCGGCCTGGCTGGCCACCGGCGTGCTGCCGACCAGGCTGGCCGAGTACGCCGCCGCGACGGCGCGCGCCTCGGGCGTGCCGGCCTTGGCGCGGAAGGTCTCGTTGAGCGCGACCAGCTGCACGACGTTGTGGATCTTGCGGAACTCGACGATCTGCGGCGCGCCCCAGGCCGAGTAGCCGCGGATGACGGTCCCGCCGTACACCCCGCCCTCGCCCAGGCCTTGCGAGATCTTGGGCGAGAAGAACATCGGCTTGTTGAAGTCCTCGGGGCGCAGCTCCAGCCACACCTTCTCGTCCTTCTGCCACATCGTGAGCATGCCCTCGACCTTGCGGGCGCCCTGCGTCACCGTGGCGAACGGCGGCAGCGGCGGGCCGCCGGGCGCCGCCGGGCGCGCCGCGCCGGGCTTGGCCGCGGCCACGCCGCTGGCGCCGCTGGCCGCCGCCGCGGCCGAGGCGGCGGACGCCGGTTCGGACGCGAGCTCCGTGATGGTGCCGGGCGGCTGCACCGCCTCGGGCGCGGTCGCGCAGGCGCTCAGCAGCGCGGCACAGGCGGACGCCAGCACGGTCAACGGCGAGATCGAACGGATTTGAGGCATGGAATCGGGAGTCTTGTGAGGCCGGATGGTTCCGGCGGCGGCAAAAGTACGGCAAAAAAGTCAGTGATTACCCTGTACGTTCGATTCGGTACGTATAGAATATGCATACCGAAAGGTTCTGCATCGTACTTTCAATTCGCGAGGACGAACACCATGGAAGCCACCGTCGCCGAACGCGGCCAGATCACGCTGCCCAAGGCCGTGCGCGATGCGCTCGGGCTGGCGAAGGGTACCGTGCTGAAGGTCGAGCTGGATGGCGGCAGGATCATCCTGCGCAAGGACGTCAGCGACGCGATCTCGCGCGTGCGTGGCCGCTTCAAGCTGCCGGACGGGATCTCCACCGACGACGTGATGCAGGATCTGCGCGGCCGCAAGCCGGACGAGACGCCGGAATTCTAATGACGCGCCGCCCCGTGCTCCTGTCCCGCCGCTGTCCGCGACGGTCCGCCCGATGATCGCCATCGACACCTCCGTGCTGATCGACCTGCTGGGCGACGGCGAAGGCGCCGACGCCGCCGAGGCCTGCCTGCGCCTGGCGCTGGGCAGCGGCCCCGTGGTGGTGTGCGACGTCGTCGCCAGCGAGATCACCGCGGGCCTCGGCCACGGCGCCGAGGTGATGGACGCGCTGGAGGACATGGGCCTCGCCTTCTCCGCGATCGAGCAGCGCTCGGCGGTCCGCGCCGGCGAGATGCAGCGCAAGTTCATGCAGCGCGCGCGCGCCGCGGCCCAGCCCGTGGGCCCCCGCACGATGCCCGACTTCCTCGTGGGAGCGCACGCGCTCCTGCAATGCAACGGCCTCATCACCCGCGATGAAGGCTTCTTCCGCGACTACTTCAAAGGTCTGAAAGTCATCGTCCCGAAATGACGGCCCCACGCTCGCTGTCCCCGACGGGCCGGCCGCGACGGGCCCGGCAGAGCCGGCTCCCGCGCTCGCTTGAACTTCAAGGCGCGATACCAGCGGCAACGCCGGCAGCAGACAGCCAGACCCCGACTTCTTCACCGTCCAATTCGTTTTCACCCAGACGTTCACCCAGGAGAACTTGATGCTTGAAGCCTACCGCCAACACGTGGCCGAACGTGCCGCCCTCGGCATCCCGCCGCTGCCGCTCAACGCGCAGCAGACGGCCGACGTCATCGAGCTGCTGAAGTCGCCGCCGGCCGGCGAGGACGCGTTCCTGCTGGACCTGCTGACGCATCGCGTGCCCCCGGGCGTGGACGACGCCGCCAAGGTCAAGGCGAGCTTCCTGTCGGCCGTCGCGCACGGCGACGTGAAGGTGGCGCTGATCCCCAAGGCCAAGGCCACTGAGCTGCTGGGCACGATGCTGGGCGGCTACAACGTCAAGCCGCTGATCGACCTGCTCGGTCACGCCGACGTCGCCCAGGAAGCCGCGAACGCGCTCAAGAAGACGCTGCTGATGTTCGACTACTTCCACGACGTCGCCGAGAAGGCCACGGCCGGCAACAAGTTCGCCGCGGAAGTGATCGACAGCTGGGCCAAGGCCGAGTGGTTCACGTCACGTCCGGAAGTGGGCAAGAAGATCACGGTCACCGTGTTCAAGGTCACCGGCGAGACCAACACCGACGACCTGTCGCCCGCGCCGGACGCCTGGAGCCGCCCGGACATCCCGCTGCACTACCTGGCGATGCTCAAGAACGCGCGCCCGGGCATCACGCCGGAGGAAGACGGCAAGCGCGGCCCGATGCAGTTCATCGCCGACCTGAAGAAGAAGGGCAACCTCGTGGCCTACGTCGGCGACGTGGTGGGCACCGGCTCCAGCCGCAAGAGCGCCACGAATTCGGTGATCTGGGCCACCGGCGAGGACATCCCGTTCGTGCCGAACAAGCGTTTCGGCGGCGTCACGCTGGGCGGCAAGATCGCCCCGATCTTCTTCAACACGCAGGAAGACTCCGGCGCGCTGCCGATCGAAGTGGACGTCTCGGCCTTCAACATGGGCGACGTCATCGACATCTTCCCGTACGATGGCCGCATCGAGAAGGACGGCGCGAAGGTCGTCGACTTCAAGCTCAAGTCCGACGTGCTGTTCGACGAGGTGCGCGCCGGCGGCCGCATCAACCTGATCATCGGCCGCTCGCTCACCGCCAAGGCGCGCGAGTTCCTGAAGCTGCCCGCCTCCACCGTGTTCCGCCTGCCGCAATCGCCGGCCGCGTCGAACAAGGGCTTCTCGCTGGCGCAGAAGATGGTCGGCCGCGCCTGCGGCCTGCCGGAAGGCCAGGGCGTGCGCCCGGGCACCTACTGCGAACCCAAGATGACCACCGTCGGCAGCCAGGACACCACCGGCCCGATGACGCGCGACGAGCTGAAGGATCTCGCCTGCCTGGGCTTCTCGGCCGACATGGTGATGCAATCGTTCTGCCACACCGCGGCGTACCCCAAGCCGGTCGACGTCAAGATGCACCACGAGCTGCCGGCGTTCATCTCGAACCGCGGCGGCGTGGCCCTGCGTCCGGGCGACGGCGTGATCCACTCGTGGCTGAACCGCCTGCTGCTGCCCGACACCGTGGGCACCGGCGGCGACAGCCACACGCGCTTTCCGATCGGCATCAGCTTCCCGGCCGGCTCCGGCCTGGTGGCCTTCGGCGCGGCCACCGGCGTGATGCCGCTGGACATGCCCGAATCGATCCTGGTGCGCTTCAAGGGCACGATGCAGCCGGGCATCACGCTGCGCGACCTCGTGCACGCGATCCCGCTGTACGCGATCAAGCGCGGCCTGCTGACCGTCGCCAAGCAGGGCAAGGTCAACGCGTTCTCGGGCCGCATCCTCGAGATCGAGGGCCTGCCCGACCTGAAGGTGGAACAGGCGTTCGAGCTGTCCGACGCCTCGGCCGAACGCTCGGCCGCCGGCTGCACGGTGCACCTGAACAAGGAGCCGATCATCGAGTACATGACCTCGAACATCGTGCTCATGAAGAACATGATCGCCGACGGCTACGCCGACAAGCGCACGCTGGAGCGCCGCATCAAGGCGATGGAAGCCTGGATCGCCGACCCGCAGCTGCTCAAGGCCGACGCCGATGCCGACTACGCCGAAGTCATCGAGATCGACCTCGCCGAGATCAAGGAACCGATCCTGTGCTGCCCGAACGATCCGGACGACGCCAAGTTCCTGTCCGACGTGGCCGGCACCAAGATCGATGAAGTCTTCATCGGCTCGTGCATGACCAACATCGGCCACTTCCGCGCTGCGTCCAAGCTGCTCGAAGGCAAGCGCGACATCCCGGTCAAGCTGTGGGTCGCCCCGCCGACGAAGATGGACGCCTCCGAGCTGACCAAGGAAGGCCACTACGGCACCTTCGGCACGGCCGGCGCGCGCATGGAGATGCCGGGATGCTCGCTGTGCATGGGCAACCAGGCGCAGGTGCGCGAAGGCGCGACGGTCGTCTCGACGTCGACCCGCAACTTCCCGAACCGCCTCGGCAAGAACTCCAACGTGTTCCTGGCCTCGGCCGAACTCGCGGCGATCGCGTCCAAGCTGGGCCGTATCCCGTCGGTGGCCGAGTATCACGCGGACATGGGCGTGATCAACGCCGACGGCTCGAAGATCTACCGCTACATGAACTTCGACAAGATCGAGGAATTCGCGGACAAGGCCAAGACCGTCACGGCCTGATCGCCGCGGACGCGCAGTGAAGAAGGGGCCGAGCGATCGGCCCCTTTTTTTCGCGCCCGACGCGCATCAGAACGCGAAGGCGGCGCCCAGCACGAAGCTGCGGGCGTTGGCCGGGCTGTTCGTCGCCTTCACGCGGCTGACGTCGACGTCGGCCTCCAGGCGGATGTCGCGCGTGATCGGGCAGGTCGGGCCGGCGCCGATGTAGGGCTGCCAGTCGTCCTGCGAGTGCGAGCGGTTGTTGCTCGTGACCGGCGTGCCGAGGTTGACGAACGCGTAGTCCGAGCGCGCCCGGCCAAAGGACACGTCGGTCACCAAGCTGCCCAACATCCGCTGGCGGCGACGACGGCCGGTTGCTCGCCGGCCGCATGTCGATAGGCGGTCGCGTCGCGTGCAGGGCCATGGCCGGCGCGCTATCGTGGCGCTGCCATGGCCGCCTCCACGCACGCCCTCGCCTCCGACCTGCTGATCCGTCCGTTCGACGCGCCCTGCGGCGCCGAAGTGATCGGACTGGACCTCTCTCGCCCGCTGGCCGATGCCGACTTCGCGCGCATCCACCGCGCGCACCTCGACCACCACGTGCTGGTGTTCCGCGACATGGCGATCACGCCGCAGCATCAGGTCGGGTTCAGCCGCCGCTTCGGGCCGCTGCAGCGCCACGTGCTGAGCAACTTCGCGCTGCCGGGGCATCCGGAGGTGCTGGTGATCTCCAACATCAAGGTCGACGGCAAGCCGATCGGCCTCGGCGACGCGGGCGCGTACTGGCACTCCGACCTGTCGTACCTGCCGCGACCCAGCCTGGGCTCCATGCTGCACGCCCAGGAGCTGCCCGCCGAGGGCGGCGACACGCTGTTCGCGAACCAGCACCGCGCGTGGGACGCGCTGCCCGGCGCGCTGCGTTCCGCGGTCCAGGGCCGGCGCGCCGAGCACTGGTACCTGTGCAAGTACGCGGAACTGCAGCGCCGAAACCCGTGGCGGCCGGATCTCACGCAGGCGCAGATCGACGCCGTGCCGCCCGTGGCCCAGCCCATCGTGCGCACGCATCCCGAGACGGGTCGCCAGGCCCTGTTCGTCAGCGAGCACTTCACCACGCACGTGCTCGGCGTGCCCGAGGACGAGAGCCGCGCGCTGCTGGACGAGCTGTTCGCCCACACGACGCGCGACGAGTTCGTCTACCGCCACCGCTGGCAGCCCGGCGACATGGTGTTCTGGGACAACCGCTCGCTGATGCACCTGGCCGGCGGCACGCCCGACCACCTGCGGCGGCGGCTGAACCGCACGACGATCGAAGGGGACGAGCCGTTCTGAGGCGCCCCGCGGCAACGGGCACGATGCAGCCGGCGCCGCCGCCTCAACCCCGCGGGTTCCACTGCACGCCCGAGCGCGCCGCCACGCCGGGCTTGAGGCGCTGCGTCTCGTCGTAGTCGTCCCACGGGTGGAAGAACAGCGGCTCGATCTTGTCGAGCGCGCCGAGGCGCAGCCGGTAGTCGACGAGGTAGGCGGCACGCGTCGCGGCGTCCACCCGGCCCGGCATCCACGCGACGAACGGCGGCAGCACCGTGAAGCCGGTGTAGGCCAGCATGCCGTTGTGGATCGGCCAGAGCACGTGCAGCAGGTCGCCGTCGATGCCGTCGGGCTCGTACAGTGTCGACCCGGTGCCCGTCGTGATGCACAGCATCGCACGCTTGCCCTTGAAGTGGCCGCGCTCGTACTTGCGCCCGGCGGCGTAGGCGAAGCCGCGGCTGAACACGCGGTCGACCCAGCCCTTGAGCATGGCCGGCATGCCGAACCACCAGACCGGGAAATGAAGCAGCACCAGGTCGGCGGCCGCGACCTTGGCCTGCTCGGCGCGCACGTCGGCGGCGTGGCTGTCGTTGCGGTGCGCGTGCTCCTGCTCGCGCGAGAGGTCGAGGAAGGCCGCGTCGACGCGGTCGTGCGCGAACTCCTCGGGGCCGAGCGCGGGGTTCCAGCGCATCGCGTACAGGTCGCTGACCGTCACCGCGTGGCCGGCCGCGGCCAGCGTGGCGACGGCCTCGTTCTTCAGCGCGGCGCTGAACGACGCGGACTCGGGATGGGCGAAGACGATGAGCACGTTCATGCGCCGATTCTGGTCCGGAACGATTCACCCCGTTGCGCGCCGGCCCGCGTTCAACCGCCATCGGTCGCGCGGCGCGGCCGCCAACGAACGAGGAGTCATGATGAAGATCCGAACGCGCGCATGCGAGGCCGCCGCGCTGTCCGCCCCTGCCCTCGCGGCGCTGCTGAGCCTGCACGCGAGCGACGCGTCGGCGCAGGAAGGCACGCGCATCGTCGCGGCCACCGTCTACCCTGATCGCGCCGGCGTCGAGCGCGAACTGAAGGTGCCCGGCGGCACGCGCCACGTCACGATCGCCTGCGTGCCGGCGGCGGTCGACGTGTCGACGCTGCAGGTCGACGGCGACGCCGACGCGCAACTGGGCGACGTGCGCGCCACCGAGCTGCCCGAGTCGCGCGTCGAGGAATGCGCACCGACGGCGGCGCGTGCGAAGCGCGACGCGCTCGCGCAGCAACGCGCGGCGCTCGAGGCGCAGCGCGATGCCGACGAGCTCGCGTTCACCTTCCTGCGCCACTGGGGCACGGGCGCGCACGCGGACTCGCCCGAGCCCGCGAGCGCCCCTGCGCGCGGGAGCGCGCCCGCGGGCGTCACGCGCCCGGGCGCGACGGCCGCGGAGCTGCGCCGCAGCGCACTCGAGCTGCTGGGTGACCAGGCGCGCATCCGGCGCGAGCTCGAGGCGCTGGGCCGCGACGAGGTGCGGCTCGCCGACGACCAGCCCGTCGCCAAGGGCAAGTCGGGCTGGCGCACCGTGCGCTTGGACGTGTGGACGCCCGCCGCCGCGACGCTGCGCGTGCGCTACGACGTCGCCGGCGCGTACTGGCGCCCGACCTATCGCGCATCGCTGGACACCGCCCGCAACACGCTGCGCGTCGACCGCCAGGCCGAGATCGTGCAGGCCAGCGGCGAGGACTGGAGCGACGTGCGCGTGAAGTTGTCGACGCGCGAGCCGCAGCAGGAGGCCGAGGCCGCGGCGCCGACCACGTGGTGGCTGGACCTGGTGCAGGCCGTGGCGCGCATGGCCGGCTTCAGCGGCGCGCCAGCGGCGCCCGCACCGATGGCCGAGGCCGCGGCGTCGGCCGGCCGCAAGCTGCACAAGGAACGCAACGTCCCGGCGGCCGAGCCCGTCGAGCCGCCCCCCTGGGCCGCCACCACGTCGCAGTCCGACACCGCCACCGAGTTCACGATCGCCCAGCCGGTGACATTGCCGTCCGACGGCGAGTCGCACACGCTGCAGATCGCCAGCCAGCAGCTGCCCGCCACGCTCAAGCGCCGCACGACGCCGCGCACCAACCCCGGCGTCTGGCTGCTGGCGACCGCCGCGCGCCCGGCCGGCGTGTGGCCCGCGGGGCCGCTGCTGGCGTACCAGGACGGCAACCTCGTCGGCCGCGTCGAGTGGGCGCCGTCCGACGGCGACAGGTTCGAGATCGCGATGGGCCGCGACGACCTGATGCACGTCGACGTCGAGACGCCCGGCGCGTTCACGCAGCCCCGCGGCGTGTTCGGCGGCAGCGTGGAGCGCACCTCGACCTCCGTCTACGCGATCGTCAATCGCCATCCGGCGGCGGTGTCGGTGGAGATGCTGGACGCGGCGCCCGTCTCGCGCAACGCCGCCATCACCGTCACGCACAAGTACGACCCCGCGCCCGCGACGACCGAGTGGAACAAGGTGACCGGCGTCGCCGCCTGGAGGCTCGACATCCCGCCGCAGGGCACGCGCCGCGTCAGCGTGACGCACGCGGTGACGGCGCCCAAGGATGCGCTGGTCGCGAACCTGCCGTGAGCAGGAAAGAAGGGCCGTCACGCGACGGCCCTTCTTTCATCGAGCGGCGAGGTTCAGAGGAACCCGGTCGACAGCCACGGCACCGCGGCCACCACGATCGTGCCGATCAGCAGCGCGGTCATGTAGCGCAGCATCGGGCGGATGCCGCGGTCGGGGTTGACGCGGGCGATGGCGCAGGCCGAGTAGTAGCCCACGCCCAGCGGCGGCGCGAACAGGCCCAGGCCCATGGCCAGCGTGGCGACCATCGCGTAGTGCACGTCGTGGATGCCCAGCTGGCGCGCGATCGGGAACAGCAGCGGGCCGAACAGCACCATCGCCGGGATGCCTTCCAGCACCGAGCCCAGGATCACGAACGCGAGGATGGACACCGCCAGGAACATCGGCGCGCCGCCCGGCAGGTTGGCCATCGTGCTCGCGAGCCAGCCCGAGAAGCCCGACTGCGTGAGGCCCCAGGCCATCGCGGTGGCGGTGCCGATGATCAGCAGGATCGCGCCCGACAGCGCCGCCGTGCCCACCAGCATCCGGCCCAGCGCGCGCAAGCGCAGTTGCCGGTACAGCGCGGCGCCGACGACCAGCGCATAGGCGATGCCGATGGTCGAGACCTCGGTGGCCGTGGCCACGCCCTCCACGACCGCGGCGCGGATCAGGAACGGCAGCGCGAGCGCGGGGAACGCGATCGCGAACAGCTTGAGGTTCTGCTTCCACGGCGTCCTGGGCACGTGCGAGAGGTCCTCGCCGCGGCTGCGCCAGCCGACCACCGCGCACAGGATCAGGCCCAGCACGAGCGCGGGCAGCAGGCCGCCGGTGAACAGCGCGGCGATCGACACGCCCGTCACCGAGCCGATGGTGATCAGCACCAGGCTGGGCGGCACCGTCTCGGTCTGCGCGCCGGTGGCCGCGAGCAGCGCGACGAGCTCGCCCTCGTCGGCACCGCGCGCCTTCATCTCGGGGAACAGCGCGGGGGCGACGGCGGCCATGTCGGCGGCCTTGGCGCCGGAGATGCCCGACACCAGGTACATCGCGCCCACCAGCACGTACTGCAGGCCGCCGCGCACGTGGCCCAGCAGGCCGGCGAGGAAGGCGACCATCGCGCGCGCCATGCCGGTGGCCTCCAGCAGCTGGCCCAGGAACACGAACAGCGGCACCGCCAGCAGGATCAGGTGCGACATGCCCTCGTCCATGCGGCCGACGATCACCGGCATCGGCGTGCCGGTGGCCAGCGCGAGGTAGCCGAAGGTGCCCAGGCCGAACGCGAACGCGATCGGGATGCCCGCCAGCACGCTGCCCGCGGACACGCCCACGAAGAAGACCAGCAGGTTCAGGCGGCCCAGATCCTCGAACGCGCCGCGCCCAAGCCAGAACGCCGCGCAGATGCCCGCCACCAGCACGAGCGCGGTCACCAGGTGCCGCAGGCTCGCCTCGCGCAGCAGCCGCAGCACGGCGAAGATGCCCATCAGGCCGATGCCGATCGGCATGGCGATCTCGCGCCACATGTTGGAGATCTCGAGCGCGGGCGTGGTGATGTCGCCCTCGTCGCGCGCGTGCTCCCACGCGGGCCCGAGCACCATCGCCAGGAACGCGAGGCAGGCGCAGGTGGCCACGGCCTCCATCAGCGCGCGGCTGCCGGGCGACAGGCGCGCCACGATGGCCGTCATGCGCATGTGCTCGGCGCGCCGCAGCGCGATGACCGAGCCGAACATCGCCAGCCACAGGAACAGGATGGAGGCGAGCTCGTCGGACCACACGAGCGGGCTGTGGAACACGAAGCGCGCCACCACGCCGGACAGCAGCACGCCGATGTCGGCCACCACCAGCGCCGCGGCGGGCACTTCCACCAGCCAGCCGAGCGCCCGGTCGATGCGGGCGAGCCAGCCGCGCGGCTTGCCGGTCTGCGTGACGATGGGGCCGTTGGCGGCCTCGGGCAGCGCGTGGCCCAGCGCGTCGCGCGTGGGGGCGACCGCGAGATCGTCGAGTCGGACGACTTGTTTCATGTGCGGATCTCCCGCGCCCGGCGCGTGCACGCCGGGCGGGCTGGTTCAACGACGCGGGCTCAGAAGCTGTGAATGAATCCGGCGCGTCCGAGCGGCGCGCCAAAACGCGTCTGATCTGGGCGCAAGGCACAGACGTGGCTCGGGCCACGGCGAGCACTTGCAACGACGAGCAGGCGTGTCCTGGCCTGCCGAACGGGCGTGCGGGATTTGTTCACGGCGTCTCAGGACAGCTTGCCGACGCTGCGCTCGAGGACGGCCCAGCCCTCGTCGCCGAACTTGGCCTTCCAGTCGCTGTAGAAGTTCGCCTTGCGCAGGTGGTCGCGGAACAGGTTGGCGTTGGTCGCGTTGAAGATCATGCCCTTGGCCGCCAGGTCCTTCTGCAGGTTGGCATTGAGCTCGGCGACGTCCGCGCGCTCCTTCACCCCGGCCGCGTTGATGTTCTTCGCGACGATGGCCTGCAGGTCGGCCGGCAGCTTCTCCCACGCCTTCTTGTTGGCGAGGAACCAGAAGCCGTCCCACATGTGGTTGGTCAGCGAGCAGTACTTCTGCACTTCGTAGAGCTTGGCCGTGGAGATGATGGCCAGCGGGTTCTCCTGGCCTTCGACCACCTTGGTCTGCAGCGATGAGTACACCTCGGCGAAGTTGATCGACGCCGGCGATGCGTCGAAGGCCTTGAACATCGACGTCCACAACGGCGACACCGGCACGCGGATCTTGAAGCCCTTGAAGTCTTCCGGCGTGTTGATCGGCTTGGACGACGACGTGGTCTGGCGGAAGCCGTTGTCCCAGATCCTGTCCATCGCGACGAGATCCTTCTTGGCGATCTGCGCGCGGATCCACGCGCCGAGCTCGCCGTCCATCGCCTTCCACACCGCGTCGTAGTTGGGGAACGCGAAGCCGACGCCGCTGATCTGCGACGCGGGCACGAGCTGGCCCAGGATCAGGCCGGACAGCGTGAAGAACTCGATGCCGCCCGAGCGCAGCTGGCTCAGCATGTCGGAGTCCGAGCCCAGCTGGTTGTTCGGATAGATCTGGATGTCGACCCGGCCCTTGGTCTCGGCGCGGATCGCGTCGGCCATCTCCTTGGCGCGCAGGTTCATCGGGTGCGACACCGGCAGGTTGTTCGCGTACTTGTACGTGAACTCGGCCTTCTGCGCGAACGCGCCCATCGAGGGCAGCGCGAGGCTGGTGGCGGCGCCGGCGAGGATCTGGCGGCGGGTGAGTTGCATGTCGTTGTCTCCGTTGTTGGCTGTGTGATCTTGGACTCGCGGCGACACCCCGGGGCCGTCGCGCATCGGCGGTGCCGATGATTGTGAGGGCTCAGGCGGGCGAGGATTCCCTCGTCTTCCCCAGTTCTGTGGATTCCCACAATTGGCCACGTGCGAAGAGTTGTTCGCGCACGTCCTTCTTGGTGATCTTGCCGTAGGCCGACTTGGGCAGCGAACTCCAGAAGAACACGTGGCGCGGCCAGCGGTAGCGCGCGCAGCGGCCTTCCAGGTGCGCCAGCAGCGCGGCGGCGTCGCAGTCGTGGCCGTCGCGCACCACGACCACCGCCACGCCGACCTCGCCCCACTTCGCGTCGGGCACGCCCAGCACGGCCACCTCGGCGACGGCCGGGTGCGTCAGCAGCACCTCCTCGACCTCGCGCGGGTAGACGTTCGAGCCGCCCGAGATGTACATGTCGGACTCGCGGCCGGTGATGTAGAGCAGCCCGCGCGCGTCGACGCGGCCCAGGTCGCCGGTGTGGAACCAGCCGCCGCGCAGGGCCTTGGCGGTGGCCTCGGGGTCGTCGTGGTAGCCCGCGAACACGCCCGGGCCGCGGCAGCAGATCTCGCCGACCTCGCCGACGGGCAGCGGCTTGCAGTCCGCGTCGAGGATGGCGACCTCCATGCCCGTGCGCGGCCGGCCGCAGGAGCCGACGTGGGCGTGCGGCGCATCGTCGTCGGCCGAATGCATGGCCGGCGGCAGCACCGTGATGCAGCCCGTCACCTCGCCCAGGCCGAAGTACTGCACCAGCACCGGGCCCAGCGTGCGCAGCGCGCGCTGCTGGTCGGCGCGGTACATCGGCGCGCCGGCGTAGATCACATAGCGCAGCGAGGAGTGGTCGTGCGCGTCGACCGACGGATGCTCGACCAGCATCTTGACGATCGTCGGCACCGTGAACAGGTTGCTGACGCGATGGCGTTCGACCAGCTCCCAGAACACGGCCGGCTCGAGCTTGTCGGACGGCAGCAGCACCGTGGCCGCGCCGCGCGCCACGTTCAGCAGCGCGTGGATGCCCGCGCCGTGCGACAGCGGCGCCACCGCGATCGACACGTCGTGCTCGCTGGTGCCGGGGATGAGATCGGCCAGGTGGTTCGTGACGATGAACGCCATCTGCCCGTGCGTGAGCATGCCGGCCTTGGGGCGGCCCGTCGTGCCCGAGGTGTAGAAGAACCACAGCGGATCGTCGGCCGCCGCCGTCGCCTCGTGACGCGGCGCGCCGCGGTTCGCGACGACGAGCGACTCCCAGTTCGCCTGCCCCGGCTTGCCCGCGCCCATCGGCACGACGACGCGCAGCGACGGCGCGGCCTCGCGCACCGCCTGCACGTGCGCCTCGAAGCCATCGTCCACCAGCATCGCCACGGCGCCGCTGGACGCGCCCAGGGTCGCGACCTCCGGTGGCGTCAGGCGAAAGTTCACCGGCACCCACACGGCGCCGAGGCGGAACGCGACCCAGCAGCTCTCGAACATCGCCAGCGTGTTGCGCGACTGCACGAGCAGCCGGTCGCCCTGGCGGATGCCCAGCTTGCGCAGCGCCGCGACCAGCGCGTCGACGCGGTCGTCGATCTCCCGCCACGTCCATTGCCGCTCGCCCTGGATCAGCCCGGGCCGATCAGGATGCAGCGCCGCGGTCTGGCGCAGCAGCTGCGAGAGGTTGCAGACCTGGGCCGGGTTCACGCGGCCTCCAGCACGCTCAGATAGTTCGCGACGGCCGCCCCGCCCATGTTGAAGACGGCGCCGAGCTGCGCGCGCGGCAGCTGCATGTCGCCGGCGCTGCCGGTCAGTTGCATCGCGGCCATCACGTGCTGCGACACGCCCGTCGCGCCGATCGGATGCCCGCGCGACTTCAGGCCGCCCGACGGGTTCACCGGCAGCCTGCCGTCGCGCCGCGTGTCGCCGTCGAGGATCGCGCGCGCGCCCTGCCCGTGCGGGCGCAGGCCCATCGCCTCGTATTCCAGCAGCTCGGCGATCGTGAAGCAGTCGTGCGTCTCGACGAAGTGCAGGTCAGCGAGCGTGACACCGGCGGCCTGAAGGCCACGCTGCCACGCGAGCGCGGCGCCCTCGAACCTCGTCGGGTCGCGGCGCGACAGCGGCAGGTACTCGTTGACCTGCGTGCGCGAGCGCCAGCGCACGGGACGCACGAGCGCGCCCGCGACCGGGTCGCGCGAGATCACGAGCGCTGCCGCGCCGTCGGACACCAGCGAACAGTCGGATCGCTTGAGCGGCCCGGCGACGAACGGGTTCTTGTCGGACGGGTGGCGGCAGAACTCGTAGCCGAGGTCGCGCTTCATGTGCGCGTACGGATTGCGCACGCCGTTCTCGTGGTTCTTCGCGGAGATCGCGGCGAGCGCGTCGCTCTGGTCGCCGAAGCGCTCGAAGTAGACGCCGGCGATGTCGCCGAACACGCCCGCGAAGCCGCCGGCGGTGTCAGCCTCTTCCTTGACGTACGAGCACTTGAGCAGCGTGTCGCCGATCTGCGCGCTGGGCAGCGTGTTCATCTTCTCCATGCCGATCACCAGCGCGTGCTTGACGCGGCCGGCGCCGACGGCGTCGAGCGCGGCCCAGATCGCGGCCGAGCCCGTGGCGCAGGCGTTCTCCACGCGCATTGCCGGCACGTGGCGGAACTCGGGGATCGCCACGCCGGCCAGCGCGCCGCTGAAGTCCTGCTGCACGAAGCCGCCGTTGAAGTGGCCGACGAAGATGCCGTCGATGTCGGCCAGCTGCAGGCCGGCGCTGGCCACCGCCGGCAGCGCGGCGTCGCGGATCAGCTGTTCCAGGTCGATGGCGTCGAGCTTGCCGAAAGGCGTGTGGCCCCAGCCGATGATGTGTGCGTCGTTCATGTGCGTCCCTGCCGGTTGGCGTGAATTCGAAGCCGACGGGCCGCGCGACCTCGGTTCAAATCGTGAACCGCCTGCGTCGTCGATACCGTTCGGTGGACGAATTCTGCGCAGGGACGCCACGCGGTGGATCGCATGCTGCGGCGCCGCATCGCAGAAACCGGTTCACATCGTGGATGGCCGCATCGCTGGGTTCGGGCACTCGCAAGGCGGATCGGCGACACTGCGCCCCAGCCGTCCCGCCCCGGGCCGGAAACGGATCACCCCGATGCGCCGCCTTCGCCTTGCCCTGATCGCCTGCTCCGCCTTCGTCTGCCTGTCCGCCCTCGCCGCGCCGCCCAGCCGCGAATCGGTCGACGCGCTGCTGTCCGTCGTCGACATGAAGAAGACCTACGAGGCCAGCTTCGAGGCGATCCGCACGTCGATGGACAAGGCGCTGTCCAACGCGCCGCAGGTGCAGGCGATGACGTCCGAGCAGCGCCAGCGCTTCGAGGCCGGCCTGCAGCGCATCGTCAAGCTGATGCACGACGACATGGACTGGGACAAGCTCAAGCCCGAGTTCGCGCAGATGTACATCGACACCTTCACGCAGGAGGAGGTCGACGGCCTGCTGGCGTTCTACCGCACGCCGGCCGGCCACGCGATGATCGAGAAGATGCCGATCCTGATGGGCAAGATGATGCAGCAGACCCAGGCGCGCATGCAGCGCCTGATGCCGCAGATCATGCAGATCGCGCAGGACTCCGCAAAGGACGCGGTGCAGGAAACGGCGAAGAAGCCCTGAGCGCGCGGGCCGCGGGCCCTCAGCGCAGGCGCAACGCCATGCCGTAGTAGCGGTCGAGGCTGTGCGCCGGGTCGAACGCGATCGTGCAGCGCTTCTCCGCGTTCTCCCACAGGTCCAGCTTCTCGTAGCCCAGCCGCTCGAATTCGCCGAGGAAGTCGTCGGTGCGCTGGATGCGGTACGGGCACAGCGCGCGGCCGGTGCTCTGCAGCGTCCAGTAAGCCTCGCGGGCGTGCAGCGGCAGCAGGTTGACCAGCACCCAGCGCGGGCGCTTGTTCAGCCCGGCGACGCGCTCGCCCAGCGTCTGCTCGAGGTACTGGATGCAGCCGGAGGTGAACAGCACGTCGGCGTCGGCGGCCGCGCCGAAGTCCTCGACGAAGGACAGCTGCTTCCAGGTATCGCGCTCCTGCGCCAGCACGCGGCCCGAGGCCATCACGGCGGGCACGTCGTGCACCTGCCACGACAGCGCGGCCGGGTAGTCGATGTAGCGGCGGTAGGCGTAGTAGCCGATGCCGACGTGGCCGCCGAGGTCGAACACGCGGGTGGCGCCGTCGGCGAAGGCCTTGCCCAGCCACAGCAGCATCGGGTAGTCGCCGGGGTAGACGCGGTCGAGGCGGTCGCGGTACATCGCGGCCATGCCCTCGTTGTCGTAGCCGGCGGGCATGGAAGTCCGCGGCATCGCGGCCTCGCAGTCGGCCATCGTGCGGTACACGCCGCGGAACTCGCCGCCGTAGTGGCCGCTGGCGAAGGCGGCGTCGAAGCGGCGCCGGCGCCAGGCGCCGAGCGGGGGCAACTCGAGCGCGCGGTCGAGCATGTCATGCAGGCGTGTTCTCACGCGAACCTCCGGGTGGCGACCCGCGCAGGGCGGGCCGGAAAACGCGGGCTTGTCCGTCGGCCCGTCTGGGGCGAAATCGTAGCCGGCCGACCCGCGCGCCCCGCTCACCAAACTTGGGGTAGACACGCGTTCAGCCGCGCCCCGCGGCCAGGTCGGGCAGGTACTCGACGAAGGCCTGCACCAGCGTGGAGTCGTCGGCCTTGCGCCAGGCGGCGCCCGTCTCCACCAGCGTGCGCTCGCCCTTGATCGGCCGGTAGACCACGCCCTCGCGGTGCAGCGCCTTCACCGACGCCGGCACCAGCGCCACGCCGATGCCGCCCGAGACCAGGCTGACGATCGTGTGCATCTGGCGCGCCGGGAAGATCTCCGGGCTGAAGCCGTGGCGCATGCAGGTGGCCACCATCGCGTCGAAGATCATCGGGCCGTAGTGGCGTTCGAAGCCGAGGAAGCGCTCGTGCGCGAGCTTCTCGAGCGCCACTTGCGGCGACTTCGCCTGCGGATGCTGCTCGGGCAGCGCGATCATCAGCGCCTCGCGCTGCGTGCAGCGGTACGCGAGCGTGGGCGACATGCCCGGCGACGCGAAGATCATGCCGACGTCCAGCGCCCCGATCTCGAGCTCGGCCAGCATCGCGTCAGTGGTGGACTCGTGCAGCGCCAGCTTGACCTTCGGGTAGTCGGCCATGAAGCGGCGCAGCGCGTCGGGCAGGAACGAGTAGGCCGCCAGGCTGATGAAGCCGATCGACAGCGCGCCCGACCGGCCCTGCGCGGCGTCGTGCGCGCGGCGCTTGAGCAGCTCGGCGCGCGCCAGCACGGCGCGGGCGTCCAGCAGCGCCTCCTCGCCCTCGCGCGTGAGCACGATGCGGCGCGAGCTGCGTTCGAACAGCGTGACGCCCAGCTCGGCCTCGAGCTCCTTGATCGCCAGGCTGACCGGCGGCTGCGACAGGTTCAGCCGCGCCGCGGCGCGCCCGAAGTGCAGCTCCTCGGCGACGGCCACCAGGCAGCGGAGATGACGCATTTCCATCGATCTGAATTCTGGATCAATCGATCTGAAATGAAAACTTCCCCGAATGAAAGCCCTTTGCCAGACTGCGCCACATACCGAACCCCATCCGATCGGATCGGGCACTTGGAAACAGCGCGCCACGAGCGCGCCCGGAGACACGATGACCGACTTCACCGCGGCGCAGCCGCTGCCCCGACCCCGCACGCTGGTGCACCCGGGCCCCGTCGGCCCGATCCGCATCGAGCACCGACATGCGAACCTCGGCCGCCATTTCCGCCTCGGCCTGCAGCCGGGCCGCACGCTGCACGACGCGATCATCGAGCCGCTGCTCGCGCTGGGCGTCGAAGCCGCGTCGATGACGCTGCTGGGTGGCCGGCTGTCGCGCCTGCTGTACTGCGTGGCCCCGCCGGATCCGACCGGCGAGCGGGTGGCCAACTACACGCGGCCGATCGAGGTCGGCGCCGCGATGCTGATCTTCGGCAACGCGACGCTCGGCAGGAACGGCCGCGGCGAGCCGGTCGTGCACTGCCACGCGACCTTCGCGTGCGACGACGGCCAGGTGCGCGGCGGCCACATCGTGGTCGACCGCAGCGTGGCCGACACCGCGATCCCCGTGCTGGCGACGTCGCTGGACGGCATCGAGCTTCGCATCACGCAGGACGACGAGACCCACCTGCCGCTGATGCGCCCGTTCGCCGCAGCGGCGCCAGGAATCGAGGAGACGAGCCATGTCTGAAGTCCGCCTGGTCGAGGCCGGCGCCATGGGCCGCGTCGCGTATGCGCGCGTCGCGCCCAACGAGGACCTGGTGCTGAGCATCGAGAAGCTGTGCGTCGCCGAGGGCTTCCGCCACGCGTTCGTGCGCGGCGCGCTCGGCAGCCTGGTCGACGCCTGCTTCGTCGCGCCCGACGGCGGCACGCGCCTGGTGCGCGGCCCGGCCGTCGAGATCGTGAGCCTCGCCGGCGAGGTGCGCTCGCAGCGCGACGGCTCGCTGCGCGCGGCCATCACCGGCATCGTCGCCGACACCGAGGGCCACGTGCACGGCGGCCCGTTCGTCGCCGGCGCCAATCCCGTGTGCGTCACGTTCGAGGTGACGCTGGAGGAGTGGCTGCCGTCATGACCGCCCCCAGCTCGCTGCGCGAGCAGCCCCCCGAGGGGGCGCTCAGGCCGCTCCGGAGTGGCCGCGCGCTGGCCTGAGCAGGCGGCCATTTCTTCGAAGCCGACGCGGCGACCGACCGCGCCATTCACACCCTGGAGACAACCTTGAGCACGTCCACTTCGATCAATGCCAACTCGCCCGTCGCCCTCGTCACCGGAGGCGCGCGCGGCATCGGCCTGGCCATCGGCCAATGGTTCCTCGCCCGCGGCCACCGCATCGCGCTGCTGGACATCGACAACGAGACGCTGCAGCGCACCGTCGCGGCGTTCGACCACCCCGACGCCGTGCTCGCCGTGCATGCCGACGTGAGGAGCCCGGAGCAGGTCGCCGCCGGCGTCGTGCAGGTCGTGGCCAAGTTCGGCCGCATCGACAAGCTCGTCAACAACGCCGGCATCGCCGTCTTCAAGCCGGTGATGCAGACCAGCTACGCCGAGTTCCGCGACGTGCTCGCCACCAACCTGGACGGCGCCTTCATCTGCACGCAGGCCTGCGTGCCGCACATGCGCGCCGTCGGCAAGGGCGCGATCGTCAACATCGCGTCGATCTCGGGCCTGCGCGCCAGCACGCTGCGCGTGGCCTACGGCACCAGCAAGGCCGCGCTGCTGCACATGACCAAGCAGCTGGCGGTGGAGCTCGGCGACGTCGGCATCCGCGTCAACGCGATCTGCCCGGGGCCGGTCGAGACGGAGATGGCCAAGCTCGTGCACAGCGTGGCGATCCGCTCCGACTACCAGGACGCGATCCCGCAGGGCCGCTACGGCACGCCCGAGGAGATGGCGAGCACGGTCGGCTTCCTGTGCAGCGACGACGCGAGCTTCGTCAACGGCCAGTTCCTGGCAGTGGACGGCGGCTTCGACGCCGCCGGCGTCGGCCTGCCTACGCTGCGCCGCAACGCCGCGGCGGCCGGCGCGCAATGACCGCCCCCGCCGCGCTGCGCCTGGTCGAGTCGTGGCCGGGCCGGGACTCGGCAGGCACCGGACTCGCCGAGGACGATGTCGCCACGCCCGCGTCCGCGTGCACGCCCGAGCCCGAGCGCCCCGAGACCGCCGGCGCGCAGACGCTGCGCCGCGGCCTCGCGGTGCTGCGCCTGCTCACGCGCGTGGGCCCGGGCGGCCTGCGCATGGGCGAGATCGGCCATCGCCTGGGCCTGAACAAGACGACCGCGATCCGCCTGACGCGCACGCTGGTCGATGAGGGCTTCGTGCTGCACGACCGCGCCGCCGGCCGCTACCGGCTGGGCCCCGAGGCCTTCGCCGTCGGCCTGGCCGCCGAGCCCAGCTACGAGCTGCAGCGCCAGGCCGCGCCGATGCTGCGCGCGCTGGCCGCCGACTCGGGCGACACCGTGTTCTTCACCGTGCTGCACGGCCACGAGAGCATCTGCCTGTCGCGCGACGAGGGCGACTTCCCGATTCGCAACCAGCTGATCAAGCCGGGCGACCGCTGGCCGCTGGGCGTGGGCGCCGGCAGCGCCGCGATCCTGGCCGCATTGCCCGACGACACCGTCGCCGATGTGCTGGCCCGCAACGCCGCCGTACGCGCCGAGAAGTTCCCGCGCTGCACCGACGCCGCGATCCGCGCCCTCGTGCGCGACACGCGCGACCGCGGCTACTGCCTGCAGCCGGGCATGGTGTTCGAGGACAGCTGGGCGATCGGCGTGGTGGTCTACGACGCCAACCAGGCACCCGTGGCCTCGATCAGCATCGCAGCGCTGCGCTCGCGCCTCGGGCCGGCGCGCAGCGCGATGCTGGGCAACCGGCTGATGCAGGCGAGCAAGGAACTCACCGCGCAACTGCGGGTCTGAGCGGCAGCCGGCGCGTCCAGGAGGCGCGCCGGACGATACTTTTCACGCCGCTCGGCCGCACGGTACGTCCTGACACGGCCCGGCCGTTGGCGTCGCTTAAAGTCGACGTCTTGTCTGCTCTGCCGCCGTCGCGGCCTGCACCGTGCTCAAGAAGCCTTCCCGGGAACAGTGGATCACCATCGGATGGGTCAGTGGATTCGCCGTCCTCGCCCTGGTCGTCGCGCTCGTCGTGGCGGTCGTCGTCGTCTCCGAACAGCTGCCCGAACTCGACGAGATCACCCACTACCAGCCGCGCCAGCCGCTGGAGATCGTCACCCGTGAAGGCATCGAGCTCGCGCAGTTCGGCCCCGAGCGCCGCCGCTTCGTGCCGGTGGGCGAGTTCCCCGACGTCCTGAAGAACGCGCTGATCGCCACCGAGGACGCCGACTTTCGCAACCACAGCGGCGTGAGCATCAAGGGCATCGTGCGCGCGGCGGTCGCCAACGTGTTCCACCACCATCGCCAGGGCGCGTCGACGATCACGCAGCAGGTCGCTCGCAACTTCTTCCTGAGCCGCAAGCAGTCGTACTCGCGCAAGTTCGCCGAAGCGCTGCTGGCGCTCAAGATCGAGCGCCATCTCTCGAAGGACCAGATCCTCGAGCTGTACATGAACCAGATCTACCTGGGCCAGCACGCGTACGGGTTCGAGGCGGCCTCGCTCACCTACTTCGGCAAGCCGTCCCGGCAGCTCACGCCCGCCGAGGCCGCGATGCTGGCCGGCCTGCCCAAGAACCCGGGCGGTGCCGATCCCACCGACCACTTCGAGAAGGCCAAGGCGCGCCAGCTGGTCGTGCTGATGCGCATGCGCGAGACGGGCGTGCTCAACGAAGCCGACTACGAGGCCGCCAGGAAGCAGCCGCTCAAGATCACCGGCCACTGGGCGCCGCCGGTCAGCGCCGAATACCTCGCCGAGATGGTGCGCCAGCAGGTGGTGCAGCGCTTCGGCGAGGCGGCGTACTCGCAGGGCCTGAAGGTGACGACCTCGCTGGTGTCGGCCGACCAGGCCGCCGCGCAGGCCGCGGTGCGCAAGGGCGTCATCGACTTCGACCGCCGCCAGTCCTACCGCGGCCCCGAGGACAACGAGGACCTGCCCGACAGCGACGCCGACATCGACACCGCGGCCGCCGCCGCCCTGCACGACCACCCCGACGACGACGACCTGCGCGTGGCCGTCGTCACGCACGCGAGCCCGAAGGAAGTGGTCGCGATCCTGGCCAGCGGCGAGACGCTGCACCTGGCCGGCGACGCGCTGCGCGGCGTGCAGGCCGGCCTGAAGCCCAAGGCGGCCGAAGACCTCGCGATCACGCGCGGCGCCATCATCCGCGTGATGCGCACGACGGGCGACACGAGCTACAAGAGCGCGTGGCGCGTCACGCAATGGCCGGACGTGGAAGGCGCGCTGGTGTCGATGGATTCGGCCACCGGCCAGATCCGCGCGCTGGTGGGCGGCTTCGACTTCTCGCACAGCCAGTTCAACCACGTCACCAGCGCGTGGCGCCAGCCGGGCTCCAGCTTCAAGCCCTTCATCTACTCGGCCGCGCTGGAACATGGCATCCAGCCCGCCACGCAGATCATGGACGCGCCGATCAACATCGACGACAGCCTGACCGGCGGCCGCCACTGGGATCCGAAGGACGACGACGAGCCGCTGATGGGCCCGATCTCGCTGCGCGCGGCGCTCGCCAAGTCCAAGAACCTGGTCAGCATCCGCGTCGTGCAGAACCTGGGCACGAGCGTCGTCAAGAACTGGGCCGCGCAGTTCGGGCTGTCGCCGGAAAAGCAGCCCGACAACCTGACGCTGTCGCTGGGCGCCGGCAGCGTCACGCCCATGCAGCAGGCGCGCGCGTACGCCGCCTTCGCCAACGGCGGCTTCGGCGTGACGCCGCGCTTCATCGAGAAGATCACCGACGCCCAGGGCAAGGTGCTGTTCGAGGCGCCCAAGCTGCCCGACGCGCCCACCGAGGACGCGCGCATCATCCCGGCCCGCAATGCGTTCGTGATGTCCAGCCTGCTCAACGAGGTGGCGCGCACCGGCACCGCCGCCAAGGCGCAGTCCACGCTCAAGCGACCCGACCTGTACGGCAAGACGGGCACCACGAACGACGCCGTCGACACCTGGTTCGCCGGCTTCCAGCCGAAGATCACCACGGTGGTCTGGATGGGTCGCGACGACAACACCAGCCTGGGCGGCCGCGAGTTCGGTGCCACGCTGGCGCTGCCGATCTGGATCGACTACATGCGTTCGGCGCTCAAGGACGTGCCCGTCACGACGATGCCGCAACCGGCCGGCGTGCAGGACGTCCAGGGCGACTGGCTCTACGACGAGTTCGTCGGCGGCGGCTACATCTCGTACCTGGGCATGGAGCCGGGGAACCCGCCGTCGGTGATGGTGGCCGGCGCTCCGCGCGAAGCCGCCTCGCAGGCCGCGATCGACGCCACGCCGATGCAGCCGACCAGCCCGGGCGCGACCATCCTGCAACCCGCGCCTGCGCCGCCGGCAGCGGCCTCCAAGCCCAGGCCGGCCACGCCGTCGCCGTCCGACGATCCGTTCTCCCGCCTGGCGCCGGCGTTGCGCTGAGGCTCGCGCCCTGCCCTTCGACGACCGCCGCGGCGGTCGTCGTCGTTTGCGGCGCACGCACCGCCGGGGCGATGCCAGGACGCCGCCACGCCCACCACCCTCGTGACCGCGCTCGTCATCATCCTGCCCGTCCTGATCGTGCTGGCCGTGGCCGGCAGTGGCCGCATCGGCATCATCGTCGCGGGCCCGGAGCGGCGATCGTTCCTGCACTTCTCCAACGGCTGGCGATCAGCCGAACCAGCGCGGCGCCGTCGCGAGCCACCACGGGCTCCAGCGCACGGCGGCCGTGAGCAACTGGCCGGCGACGAGCACCGGAAGGCCGATGCGGTACACGGCATGGATGCGGCCCGTGGCGATGCGATCATGCACCGCCGCCGCCAGCACGAGCAGGTCGACGCCGGCGTAGAACCACTCGCCGCGGTTGTCGAACGCGGGCATGAGTCCCCATCCGGGCGCGCTGAGGATGCAGGCGGACATCAGCATCAGCCGCTGGTGCAACGCCGCGCGGCGTCGCCAGACGAGCGCGAGCCCGAAGCAGACGCCGAACCCGAGCGCATCGTTGACCGGGATCGGGAACGACACCGCGGCGCCGTCGTCCCCTTGCGCGAGATGCCAGCGGGCCATGACGACGGCGCTGGCCAGCCCGGTCAGCGGCACGAGGGCGCCATGCCCCATGCCCCACTGCCCCAGCCGGCAGTGCCAGCGCGGGCGCCGGGCCAGCACCAGCGCCGACTGGAGCACGACGAGCGGGATCCAGGTGCCCGCGACCAGCGCTTGGAGGTAGAGCAGCGCCGGCGGCCGCGGGGACGCGCGCACCAGCGCGTCGCCGACGGTGTACTGGAAGCCGATGACCACCACGATGAAGATCGCGGTGCTCAGCGCCAGCGGGAACGCGCGTTGCGAGCGCGCGAACGCCTGCGGGATGGCCGGACGGTTCGTGCATGGGCCGGATGCTACGCGCCGGCAAAGGAAACCGGCCTGGTCGGCCCGGCTCAGGCCGCCGCCTTCGCCTCCATCGCCTTCACCAGCGCCTGCAGCGCCCGGTTCAGCGGCACCGGGACGCCCAGCCGGTCGCCTTGCCGCACGATGTAGCCGTTGAGGTGGTCGATCTCGGTGGGCTTGCCGCGGCGCAGGTCCTGGCAGGTGGACGACACCTGGCCCGGCATGCTGGTGGCGATGCGGTCGACCGCGGCCCACACGTCGCCCGGGATCGTCACCTCCATCGCCGCGGCCACGGCCAGGCATTCGGCCACCGCGTCGTGCACGGTGCGCGCGATGCCGGGCAGCGTCACCATGCGGCCGTACGGGAGGTCGGTGATCGCGGAGATCGCGTTGTAGCCGCAGTTCAGCAGCAGCTTGCCCCACAGCGCGCCCAGCACGTTGCCCGACAGCTCGACCGGCACGCCGGCACGTGCGAACAGCGCGACGATGTCGGCGGACGACAAAGCGGCATCGCCGGCCGGCAGCGGCGCCCGCGTGGCATCCAGCGCGGCGGCGTCGGCGGCGACGCCGACGGCCTCCACGAGTTCGGTGGACGTCGCGCTGCCGATGTCCGATGGAATGACCAGCTCGCCGCGGCCCATGTGGCGCACGTGGCCCGGGCCGCCCATCTCGGTGGCCACGTAGACCACCGCCGGCGCCACCGGCCGGTCGATCATGGCCTGCAGTCGCGGCGCGTTGTCGACGCCGTTCTGCAGGCTCAGCACGCACGCGCCCGGTGCCAGGTGCGGCGCGAGCTCGCGGCCGGTCGCCTCCGTGTCGGGTGACTTCACGCACACCAGCACCAGCGCGGCGCCGGCCACGGCGGCTGGGTCGGTGCTGGCGTCGAGGCGGATGTGCTCGTCGAAGGCGGCCGTCGTCAAGCGCAGGCCGTCGCGGCGGATCGCGTCGACGTGCACCGGGCGGCCGATCAGCGTCACCGGCACGCCGGCGCGCGCCAGCATGCCGCCGTAGTAGCACCCGACGGCGCCGGCACCGACGACCGCGACGCGCACCGGCTCGCCGGCGTCCACGCGCGCGTTCGCGCCGGTGCGAGCGGCCACGCTCGGGCCCGCGCTCGGAGCCGCGGACGAACCTGTGCCCGAACCGTTGCCCGTGCCCACGCTCGCGTTGGCGGTCGAGCGCGTGCCCGGTCCCGGGCCCGCGCCCGTGCCTGCGCTCGCGTTCGCGCCCGCGTGGGTGCCCACGCCCGCCCGCTCGCTCACGCTTGCGCCCGCGCGGGAGAGCTCGCCCGGCGCCCCGGCGCTCACGCGCCCTCCCGCAGCGGCGGCGCGATCTGTTCGGCGTAGTCGTACAGCGCGCTCAGGATCTCGGCGGCGCGCTCGTCGCCCGTCTCCTCGGCCTGTTCGTTGAGCTGGTCGATGCGCTCGAAGAACGACGCCAGCGTCATCGAGCCGCCCGCGCCCTCGTGCAGGCGCGCGCTGCAGTGGTCGATCCAGCGCTCGCTTTCCTGCGCGCTCAGCGTGTCGCCGAAGTTGCGCGCGCGGTAGCGGAACAGCAGCTCCTCCAGGCGCGGGTCGTCGAACGCGACGCGCTGGCCGGCGAGCTGCTCGCCCGTCTGGCGGCGCAGGCGCTCGAGCTTGCGGCGGTCGTCGTTGCCGAGGAAGCCGCCGTACAGGTCCTCGTCGACGTCGACCACGGACGTGGGCGCCGGCCGCGCATAGACCTCGCGCCACGCGCCCTGCATCAGCGCGGCGATGTCGGGCGCGGCCTGCGCGTGCGCGAGCGCGCGATCGACGTCGATGGCGTAGCGCTCGGCCGTCGCGGGGGTGAGCGTCTTCAGGTTGCCCACCACGATGGGCGACTTGTTGGCGTGGATCGTCTTGATCGGCAGCCGCGCGACGCCCTCGGGCAGGTCGGCCGTGCGCGTGAACATGCGCAGGCGCAGCGTCTCGGAGTCCAGGCCCGCGAGCTCCTGCGGGTCGTGCGCGAGATCCCAGACCAGCAGCTCGTTCTTGTTGGTGGGATGCTGGGCCAGCGGGTAGACGATGGCCATGCAGCCCTGCTCCACCCCGAACATGCCCGAGATGTGCAGGAACGGCCGGTGGGCGCCGATCTCGGCCCACACTGCCTCCTTGCGGCGCAGCTTCAGGCAGAAGTCCCACAGGCGCGGCTGCCGCGTCTTGATGAGGCGGGCCAGCGCGATGGTGGCGCGCACGTCGGACAGCGCGTCGTGCGCGGCCTCGTGCGCGATGCCGTTGGCCTGCGTGAGGTGCTCCAGCTTGAACGACGGCCGGCCGTCCTCGTGCTTCGGCCACTCGATGCCCTCGGGCCGCAGCGCCCAGGTGGCGCGCACGACGTCCAGCAGGTCCCAGCGGCCGCACTCGTTCTGCCACTCGCGGGCATACGGGTCGATCAGGTTGCGCCAGAACAGGTGGCGCGTGACCTCGTCGTCGAAGCGGATGGTGTTGTAGCCGACGCCCACGGTCCCCGGCGCGCCCAGCAGGCCCTCGATCTCCGCGGCGAACGCGTGCTCGGGCACCCCCTGCTCGAGGCAGGTCTGCGGCACGATGCCGGTCAGCAGGCAGGATTCCGGGTCGGGCAGCGAATCGGGCGACGGGCGGCAGTAGCGCATCACCGACTGGCCGATCTCGTTGAGGTCGGCGTCCGTGCGGATGCCGGCGAACTGCGCCGGGCGGTCGCGCCGGGGCACGCGGCCGAAGGTTTCGTAGTCGTGCCAGAAGAAGCTGAAGTCGGTCATGCGAGGAAGATACCTTCGAGTGCTCGGCTGCGGCGCGCGCCGATTCCCGCATTTTCGGTCTTTCGGCGCGGGGCGGCCTGTAGGACTTCGAAGCACACTGGCGTCGCCCCGGAATGCGTCTGCGAGCTGCAGCGTCGACGCGCATTCGGGGGCGCCCCTCACCACTCGATCCGCCGCCCCGCCATGCGCCCGCTCAATCCCCGACTCGCCCTGTCCGGAGGCCTTGCAACCGCCGCCTGGCTGGCGGCATCCGTGGCGTCGTCGTCGGCGGCGGCGGCGCTCGCGGTGTTCGCGGCCATCGCCCGGTTCGGGGTCGACGTGTCCGAGGCGCGACCCACGGCCGCGCCTCGTCGGGCATCAGTGGGCGACCGCAGCCCGCGCCGGTGCGATCAGCGGAAGAAGCGTCCCCCTGGCCAGGAGCCGCAGCGTCCCGCCGATCAGCAGCGCGAACACGAGGTTCGCCGCGACGAACAGCGCAGGCGCCAGGTCGACCACCAGGCCCGTGGCGCCGCGTTCGACCATGCGCATCGCCAGCGCGGGCAGCGCGGCCGTGCCGAAGCTGAAGGCCCAGAAGCCCGGCACGAAGGCCTGCTCGCGGATCCACGGCAGCAGGCGCAGCAGCAGCAGCGCCTGGTACAGGCCGTAGCCCAGCAGGATCCAGGCGAACGTGTCCGGCATGCCGGTCGTCAGCGACAGCCAGCTGCCGCCGCCTACCACCGCCGGCGCGAGCTGGATCCCCAGCAGCGGACGCAAGCCCTCGGGCAGCGGGGTGCCCACCGCGGCGCGTTGCAGGATCAGCGATTCCAGCGCCAGCCAGGCGAGCAGGCCCACGCCGAAGAACAGCAACCCCAGCTGGTGCCAGCCGAACGCTGCCGACGCGTTGGCCGCGACAAAGCTCTGCGCGACGCTGGGCAGATACATCGCGGGCGTGACGAGCTCGGGCGACCGGCCGCCCATCCACATGCGGCCGTTCATGACCAGTCCCAGCACCAGTTGCGCGGCGAGCGCGACGACGAACACCGCCAGGGCGACCTCGCGCGAGAACGGGATCAATGCCACCGACGCCAGCATGCTGGACACCGGCACCAGCGCAGCGATCGACGACTGCACCGGGTGCTGCAGCTCGGCGATCGCGTCGGCGCGATGCGTGAACCACTTGCGCGCGTACAGCGCCAGCAGGCCGGCCCACAAGGCCAGGCCGGCGATGGCGAACGCGGAGGCGGCGTCCTCCGGCAGGTGCCACAGGCGCACACCCGCATGCCAGGTGTTGGCGAACGCGAGCAGGCCCACGGCGATGCCGAAGAACGAGAGCGGGACGGGAGTACGGTTGGCGGACATGGCGGATCTCCAGGAAAGTGGGTGATCGACGGAATGGATTCTGGGCGCCACAATCAAGATTCCGAATGCCATCCAATCCACCAGAATTGCTCCATCGTCTCCCATGGATCCCCTGAGCCACCTCGTCACCCTGCTCGACCCGCGCGGGCGGATGGAACTGCGCTGCCTGTTCGGCGCGGCCTTCGCGGCACCGCACGACGCGATCGGCCCCTGGCGCGCACCTTTCCACGTCGTGCTGCGCGGCGAGTGCGAGCTCCTCCTGCCCGACAGCGGCCGCACCGTCACGCTGCGCCCCGGCAGCCTGCTGGTGCTGCCGCGCGGCAGTGCGCACACGCTGCGCGCGAGCGCCGGCACGCCGGCGCGCATCCGCACGGAGCCGGGCGCGCTGGTCGACCTCAAGACCAACGTGCGCGATCCCGACGACGCCCAGATCGAGATCCTGTGCGGCGAGTTCGAATTCCGCGGCCGGCGCCGCAGCGCGCTGCTGGACGCGCTGCCCGAGTGCCTGGTCGTCGAGTTCGCCGAGCGCCCCGAGTTCGGCTGGCTGCAGGGCCTGCTGCGCATGATGGCGCACGAGATCGCGCAGCAGGCCGCCGGCGCGGCAGCCATCGTGGCGGAGCTGTCGGGCGCCGTGTTCACGCTGGCGGTGCGGGCGCATCTGGAGATCACCGCCAACGACGCGTCGACGACCGCCGGCGTGCTGGGCGTGATGGCCAACCCGCGCCTCGCGCCCGCGCTGGCGGCGATGCTCGAGTCGCCCGGCGAGCCATGGACGGTGGAATCGCTCGCGGCGCGCTGCCACCTCTCGCGCGCGGCGTTTGCACGCCTGTTCGCGCAACACGCCGGCACCGGCCCGCTGGAGCTACTGACCACCTTGCGCATGGAGCTCGCGTCGCGCCTGCTCGCGCTCGGCGAGCGCGACACCGCCACCATCGGCGAGACGGTCGGCTATCGCTCCGAGGCGGCGTTCAATCGCGCGTTCGCACGGCACGCGGGGACGACGCCGGGGCGCTTCCGACGCGAGGCGCGCAGATAGCGCATCGCGGGGCTCTCGGCGTGCTCGACGGTCGGCACGCCGAAGCGAACGCTTCCGCACACCTCGGCAATCGCCGGCCAACGGCCGCACCCCGAGGCATGGGATGGCACTGTCACATGGCCTTGGGCATCATCGGCGCGATACACCCCGTCGTATGCGGGGCCACCGGTCGGGCGCGCGCATCGAGGCGCTGGCGCAAGGCGCTTCAATGGGAGACGTGAGATGGGGAAGGACTTCACCCGGGATCTCGAGCACGAGGAGATGATCCAGCTGTTCGAGCGGATCGTCGGCGAGATCCTGAAGCTGCAGGGCAAGGTCGACCTGCTGCGCAGCTTCGGCGCCGAGCCGGAGCTGTGGCTGCGCAACGAGATCGCCCTGAACCTGCACCAGCAACTGGGCATGCACGTGCGCTGCGAGGTGCGCTACGAAGGCGAGAACCAGCGCCTCGACCTGCACGTCGTCGGACTCAAGCAGGTCTATTTCATCGAGCTCAAGGTCGAGGATCGCAACTCGAGCAGCATGATCCAGCCGCTCAAGACCGACGCCATCAAGCTCAACCGCTTCGTGCCCGAGGCGGACAGCAGCAAGCCGGTGGTGCGCTGCCTGCTCGCGGTCGCCTTCACCACCAAGGAAGGCAGCAAGCTGGGCAAGGCGGCCACGTCGGAGCTGGTGCCCAACCCGGCGCGCATCTTCCGCCAGCAAGGCAGCATGTCGGTGATGATCGTTGGCCTGGATCAGCGCCGGCCACCAGTGACGGGCAGCGGGCCGCGTCGCTGGTGACGGCCGGGGGCGCGCCCGCTCGTCGAGCGCGCTCGGACTGATCGACGGCGGCGGCGCGGGTCGAAGGTCGCGCCCGAACGCCGCACACCCTGCCCTCGCTACCCGCCACGTGTCACGCGCGTCACGTGTCACGCGCGTCACGCACACGCCGTCATGGACAACCGCCACGCGCGCCCCCTTCACGAATGACTCATCACGCGCGATTCATCACGTACGACTCATCGCGCACGAATCGTCGCGCGCGACCGTCACGGACGAATCGATGCGCGAGACTCACCTCCTCTCGACCGACGTCCTGCCGCTCGCCGCGCGCCCGCCAACTCCGCAACCCCGCGCCTGCGCTCGCCGCCACTGACAGGCGCTCGCGGCGACTCGCGGCCGGACACTCGGCCGCCGCCGCCGGCCCGCATCTCCAGACCTGCCACCGGCGCCCGCTACCACCGCCCTCCCCCATCTTGACGATGCGCGCCCCCGCCCGCGCCGGCATCCTTGGCGGACAGCCGCAGGACGGCGAGGGAGGGAGAACCCGGTGGCGATCAACGACGCGTACTTCAACAACAATGCCCTGCAGGTCGCGCGCGGCGCGCAGCGCGCCGGGTCGGACTGGGTGGAGACCAACGGCGGCATCGTCAACCCGCACCGCGTGCACGTGCCGACCGGCCAGTACTACTACCGTTTCGCCAGCTCCAGCACCCCGCACGAATACCGGATGCGCGGATGCTGGTGGATCGAGTACGAGGTGATGACCAAGATCGCGCGCTTCGCGCGTGAGCAGGAATCGACGCCGCGCGACGCGGCGCGCTACTTCCTGGCGCTGCCCTGGTCGTGGACGAAGGTCGACCGGTTGCTGCGCGCGAAGGTGGTGGCGCGGCTCGACGCCTATCGCGGCGAGGGCAAGCCCGCCAAGGGAAGCCATTCGCGCGATGCCGGCACTGCCTTCATCCCGCCGCAGCACATCCGCGAGCTCTACCAGCTCTACATCCCGGGCCTGCAGAACGCCGGGATCGCCGCCGAGGCGTTCGAGGACGTCTCCGACGAGGAGATCTGGAGCGCGCCGATCTTCGCCTAGGCTGCGCGCCAGCGGGCATCACGCGCGGTCGGTTCCGCGGGCGCGACGCCTCGATCGCCCAGGCGGCCGCAGTCGCCCTCACCAGCGCGACGCTTGATGCGAACACGGACGCCCGATGGCCCAGATCCCGGGCCCGAGTCGCGCAGCTCGCGGCTCCTGCAGCGGCCCTTCACGCAGCCACCAACGCCGAGGCGCCGCAGCTCAGGCCCCCGCCGTCGCCCTCGCCTTGCGCGCCGTCTTCATGCACGCATCCACCAGCACGAACGCATGTTCGGCCGACATCGGCGCCGACCCGAAGAGCGCCCGGTAGACGATCGGCGAGACGACGGTGTCCATGACGGCCTCGACCTCGGGCACCGCCTCGCCGCGCGCGACGCCGCGCGCGACGATCACCTCGATCTGCGCCGCGGTGAAGGCCGCGCACTGCGACGGCACCGGCTGGCGGCCGTCGGCGAGAGAGCCGCCCTTGGCCGACAGCACGTCCAGCATCATGCACAGGCCCACGTCCGACGACATCTCGTCGCGGTACTGCTCCACCCAGGCGCGCAGGTCGCCGACGACGCTGCCGGTGTCGGCGGGCTCGGCGTCGGGGCGCAGGTGTTCGACGGCGACGTCAGCCATCAGGTCGGACAGCTCGCCCCAGCGGCGGTAGATCGTCGACGGCGTGACGCCCGCGCGGGCGGCAATCAGCGGCACGGTCAGGCCGGCGCGGCCGTGCTCTGCCAGCAACTCGGCCGTGGCCTTGTGCACCGCGGCCTGCACGCGGGCGCTGCGGCCGCCGGGCCGGGCAATGTTGCGGGGGGGCGTCGTCATGCAACCATCTTAAAGCAAAGGAATTGCATTAGCAATCGAAGGGGGGCACAATTCACTAACGCAAAGAGTTTGCGTTTAGATGAGCAAGAAGGACCGCCATGAGCCACGCCGCCTGCACGCCCCTGCCCGCGATCGCCGCCACCCCCGGCCGCCTGAGCCGCGGCGCCGCCCTGTGGCTCAACGCCTCGATCCTGGTGATGTACCTGGCCGCGTCGACCGCGCCGTCGCCGCTGTACGCGCTGTACCGTGAGGCCTGGGGCTTCTCGGCGCTGACGCTCACCGTCGTCTTCTCGACGTACGCCTTCGCGCTGCTGGGCGCCCTGCTGTTCTTCGGCGCGCTGTCCGACCACCGCGGCCGTCGCGAGGTCGTGCTGGTCTCGCTGGGCCTGGAGATCGCGTCGCTGCTGGTGTTCCGGCATGCCGACTCCGTCGGCTGGCTGATCGCCGCGCGTGCCGTGCAGGGCGTGGCCACCGGCATCGCCACCAGCGCGCTGAGCGCCGGCATGCTGGACATCCAGCGCGAGCGCGGCGCGCTGCTGAACAGCGTGTCGCCGCTGGTGGGCATGGGTGTCGGTGCGCTCGGCGCCGGCGCGCTGGCGCAGTTCGCGCCGGCGCCCACGCGCCTGGTGTTCGATGTGCTGCTGGCCATCCTCGGCGTGCAGGCGCTGGCCGCGTTCTACCTGCCCGAGACGGTCTCCAAGCGCCCCGGCGCGCTGGCCGCGATGAAGCCGCAGCTGGCCGTGCCGGCGCGCGCCTGGCCGACCCTGTGGCAGGTGCTGCCCGTCAACACGGCGCAGTGGGCGCTGGGCGGCTTCTACGCGTCGCTGGGCCCGTCGCTGGCGCGCATCGTCACCGGCATCCACTCGCCGCTGGTCGGCGGTGGCGTGGTGGCGGCGCTGGTGCTCAGCGGCGCCGTCGCGGTGCTTGCGGTGCGCACGCGCCCGGCGCGCGCAGTGCTGGCGGGCGGCACGGCGGCGCTCGTCGTCGGCCTGACCGTCACGCTGGCCGGCGTGCAACTGCACTCGACCGCCCTGTTCTTCGCCGGCTCGGTGATCGCGGGCCTGGGCTTCGGCGCCGCCTTCAACGGCACGATGCGCGGCCTCGTGCCGCTGGCCGAGGCGCACGAACGCGCGGGCCTGATGTCGACCTTCTTCGTGCTGAGCTACCTCGCCTTCAGCGTACCCGCGATCGCGGCCGGCCTGATGGCAGGACGCGTCGGCCTGCAGGCCGCGTCGGTCGGCTACGGCGTGTTGCTGGTGGCGCTCGGTTGCGTCGCGCTGACGATGATGGCCCGCAACAAGGCCGTGGCCTGAGCGCCGCGGGCGCGCCGCGGCGCGCGCGCCGGCATGAACGCCACGGCGCGCGTCGCCACGGGGCACGGCGCCCTGCTGGCCCGGTGGCCCGTCATCCTGCGCGAAGTCGCTGGTTCCATGCATGACGACGCGTTCCCGCCGGGGTGGATCCTGCGACGGCGCTTCGCTCCGTGCAGGATGACGGCTCGGGGTGCATCGCCGCGAGCGACGCGGTACTCCTCATCCCGCAGATCGTCGCCCCGAGATCACGTTTTCGGCCCGAGCGCACGCGCAAGAGCGTGCGCGCGAGGGCGTGCGCGCGTCACGCGTGAGGGCGCGCGAGGACGCGCGCAGGCGCCTGCACACGGGTGCTCGTGCGCAGGCGCCTCGCGCGCCAGCGCACGCGATGCGCCCTACCCCAGCGCGTCGTTCACCTGCTCGTTGAACGCCGCCAGGTCCGCCGCCGTGCCGATCTCGCGCGGCAGCGCGTCGCGCGCCGAGAACACGCCCAGCACGCGGCCGCCCTCGGCCACCACGGGCAGGTGGCGGAAGCCGCGTTCGATCATGATCAGCACGGCATCGGCCACCTTCGTCTCGGGGGCGACGCAGCGCGGGTTGCGCGTCATGACCAGCGTGACCGGCGTGGCGTCGGCGTCGACGCCCTTGGCGAGCACGCGCGTCATCAGGTCGCGCTCGGTGAGGATGCCCTGCATCGCGCCGGCGGCGTCGATGATGAGGACGCTGCCGCAGTTGGCGCGTGTCATCGCGCAGGCGGCGTCGCGCACGCTGGCCTGCGGGGCGAGGCTCAGCACGTGGCGGCGGGCCATCGATTGAAGCACGGTGCGTTCGGACATGGGCAGGCTCCTTTGCACGTGACGATCGGGATGTGGACGGGGACGGACATGCACAGCGGAACGGAAGCGAAGACGCCGCCTCAGCGCAGGCCGGCGTTGATCTTGTCCAGCAGCGCGCTGCCGGGGCACAGCGTGTCGCGGCCGAGGGACTGCAGCGGCGCCGGGACGGTGTTGAGCGACCCGTGCAGGTCGGTGGCCAGCGGGTCGAGGTACAGCAGGCCGGTGACGATCTCGCCCTGCGCCGCGTGCTGCTGCATGTAGCTGAGCGCGGCGTAGCGGTCGGTGGCGTCGTAGTCGGCGTGCAGCTTGCGCAGGCGCAGCACGCTGCCGTCGTGCTGCGGCACGTCGACGGCCTCGCCCGGCGCGCAGGTGGTGGTGATCTCCTCGCCGGGCGTCATGAAGTCGAGGCGGCTCACGGCCTCGTTGTGCTGGCGCACGTAGTCGAAGCTCTTGGTCGAGCCGGCGTGGTTGTTGAAGGTCACGCACGGGCTGATGACGTCGATGAACGCGGCGCCGCCGTGCGACATCGCGCCCTTGATCAGCGGCACCAGCTGTTCCTTGTCGCCCGAGAAGCTGCGCGCGACGTAGGTGGCGCCCAGCTGCAGCGCGATTCCGACGAGGTCGATCGGGTTGTCGGTGTTGAGCACGCCCTTCTTGCTCTTGGAGCCGCGGTCGGCGGTGGCCGAGAACTGGCCCTTGGTCAGGCCGTACACGCCGTTGTTCTCGACGATGTAGGCCATGCGCACGCCGCGCCGCAGCGCATTGGCGAACTGGCCCAGGCCGATCGACGCCGAGTCGCCGTCGCCGGAGATGCCCAGGTACAGCAGGTCGCGGTTGGCCAGGTTGGCGCCAGTCAGCACCGACGGCATGCGCCCGTGCACGGTGTTGAAGCCATGAGAGGCGCCCAGGAAGTAGTCGGGCGTCTTGGAGCTGCAGCCGATGCCCGAGAGCTTGGCCACGCGGTGCGGCTCGATGTCCAGCTCCCAGCAGGCCTGCACGATGGCCGCGGAGATCGAGTCGTGCCCGCAGCCCGCGCACAGCGTCGAGACGCGGCCCTCGTAGTCGCGCCGCGTGTAGCCGACCTTGTTCTCGTGCAGCGTCGGATGGCGCAGCGGCGGCTTGGCGATGTAGGTCATTTGGCCATCTCCTGGCGGCGCGTCGCGTCGTGCGACAGGCTGTTGCGGATCGCGCCGGCGATGAAGCGCGCGTTGATCGGCGTGCCGTCGTAGTGCAGCACGCGCACCAGCCGCGCGGGGTCGATGTCGAGCTCGTTGACCAGCATCGAGTGCATCTGCGCGTCGCGGTTCTGCTCGACGACGAAGACCTTGTCGTGCGCCGCGACGAAGTCGCGCACCGAGGGCGGGAACGGGAACGCGCGCAGGCGCAGCGCGTCGATGTGGATGTCCTCGGACTCGAGCACGTCCAGCGCCTCGGCCATCACCGGGCTGGTCGAGCCGAAGTAGATCGCGCCGACGCGCGTGCCCTGCGCCGCGGGCTTGAGCACCGGCTGCGGCACGAGCGATGCCGCGGTGCGGAACTTGCGCTGCAGGCGCTCCATGTTGTAGATGTAGTCGGGGCCCTTCTCGGAATAGCGGGCGTACGGATCGCGCGTCGTGCCGCGCGTGAAGAACGCGCCCTTGCTCGGGTGCGTGCCGGGCAGGGTGCGCCACGGGATGCCGTCGCCGTCGACGTCCTTGTAGCGGCCGAAGTTCGCGCCGGCCTCGAGCTGCTCGGCCGTCATCACCTTGCCGCGGTCGTACTCGCGCGCCGCGTCCCACGCGAACGGACGGGCGAGGCGCTGGTTCATACCGATGTCCAGGTCGGTCATGATGAACACCGGCGTCTGCAGCCGGTCGGCCAGATCGAGCGCCGCGGCCGCGTGCACGAAGCACTCGTGCGGATCCTCGGGGAACAGCAGCACGTGCTTGGTGTCGCCGTGCGACGCGTACGCGCAGGCCAGCAGGTCGGACTGCTGCGTGCGCGTGGGCATGCCGGTGGACGGGCCGCCGCGCTGCACGTCGATGATCGTGACGGGGATCTCCGCGAAGTACGCGAGGCCGATGAACTCCTGCATCAGCGAAATGCCCGGCCCCGACGTCGCCGTGAACGCGCGCGCCCCGTTCCAGCCCGCGCCCACCGCGATGCCGATCGATGCGAGCTCGTCCTCGGCCTGCACGATCGCGAAGCGGTGCCGGCCGGTGTCGGCGTCGACGCGGAACTTGTCGCAGTACTTCTGGAACGCCTCGGGGATCGACGACGACGGCGTGATCGGGTACCACGCCGCCACCGTCGCGCCGCCGTAGACGCAGCCGAGCGCGATCGCGGAATTGCCGTCGACGAAGATCGAGTCGCCGACGCGGTCGGCGCGCCGCACGCGGATGCCCAGCGGATGCGGCAGGTTCTGCAGCACGTGGTCGCGGCCCATGTGCAGCGCGCGGATGTTGGAGTCGAGCAGGCGCTCCTTGCCCCTGTACTGCTCGGCGAACAGCCTCTCGAACACGGCCGGCTCCATGTCCAGCAGCGCCGACAGCGCGCCTACGTAGATGATGTTCTTGAACAGCTGGCGCTGGCGCGCGTCCTCGTAGGCCGCGTTGGCGATCGCCGTGAGCGGGATCGCGATCACGTTCACGTCGTCGCGAAAGCGCGACGGCGGCATCGGGCGCGTGGAGTCGTAGAACAGGTAGCCGCCCGACTCGATCTCGGCGACGTCCGCGTCCCAGGTCTGCGGGTTCATCGCCACCATCATGTCGACGCCGCCGCGCCGCCCCGACCAGCCGGCCTCGCACACGCGCGCCTCGTACCACGTCGGCAGGCCCTGGATGTTGCTCGGGAAGATGTTGCGCGGGCTCACCGGCACGCCCATGCGCATCACGGCCTTGGCGAACAGCTCGTTGGCCGACGCCGATCCCGAGCCGTTGACGTTGGCGAACTTGATGACGAAGTCGTTGACGGCGTGGATCGCTTTCATGCCGCCTCCGCGTTCGCGCGCGCGTCGCGGGCGTGCGGCCCGGCCTGCGTCATGTCGAGCAGGAACTTCTGCATGTCCCACGCGCCGGTGGGGCAGCGCTCGGCGCACAGGCCGCAGTGCAGGCAGACGTCCTCGTCCTTGACCATGACGCGGCCCGTCTTCAGCTCTCCCGACACGTACAGATCCTGACCGAGGTTGCTCGCCGGCGCCTTCAACCGCGTGCGCAGGTCGGCCTCGTCGCCCTCGTTCGTGAACGTGATGCAGTCCATCGGGCAGATGTCGACGCAGGCGTCGCACTCGATGCAGGTGTCGCGGTTGAACACCGTCTGCACGTCGCAGTTCAGGCAGCGCTCCACTTCCTTGAACGCGGTGGCCGCGTCGAAGCCCAGCTCGACCTCCACGCGGATGTCGGCCAGCGCGCGCTCGGCCGCGGCCCAGGGCACCTTGAAGCGCGTGTCCAGCGACACGTCGTTGCGGTAGCTCCACTCGTGGATGCCCATCTTCTGCGACATCAGCGTCGACGTCGGCGGCGGCCGCACCCGCACGTCCTCGCCGTGCAGCAGGCGATCGATCGACACCGCCGCCTCGTGGCCGTGGGCGACCGCGGAGATGATGTTCTTCGGCCCGAACGCCGCGTCGCCGCCGAAGAACACGTGCGGCAGCGAGGACTGGAACGTGGCCTTGTCCAGCATCGGCAGGCCGTGGCGGTCGAAGGCGATGCCGCAGTCAGGCTCGATCCACGGGAACGCGTTCTCCTGGCCGACGGCCACCAGCACCGTGTCGCAGGGCACGCGCACGTCGGGCTCGCCGGTGGGCACGAGCTGGCGGCGGCCCTGCTCGTCCCAGCGCGCGTCCACCTTCTCGAAGGTCATGCCGGTCAGCCTGCCGCCTTCGTGCTCGAAGGACTTGGGCACGTGCAGGTCGAGGATGGGGATACCCTCGTGCATCGCGTCCTCCTTCTCCCACGGCGAGGCCTTCATCTCGGCGAAGCCGCTGCGCACGATCACCGTCACCTCGCGGCCGCCCAGGCGGCGCGCGGAGCGGCAGCAGTCCATCGCGGTGTTGCCGCCGCCCAGCACGATCACGCGCTCGCCGACGCTGGTGACATGGCCGAACGACACCGACGCCAGCCAGTCGATGCCGATGTGGATGTTCCCGGCGGCCTCGCGCCGGCCCGGCAGGTCGAGGTCGCGCCCGCGCGGCGCGCCGCAGCCCACGAAGACGGCGTCGAAGCCCTGCGCCAGCAGCGCCTGCATCGAGTCGATGCGGCGGCCCGATTCGAACTTCACGCCCAGGTCGAGGATGTAGCCCGTCTCCTCGTCGATCACCGACTCGGGCAGCCGGAAGTGCGGGATCTGCGAGCGGATGAAGCCGCCCGCCTGCGCCTCGCCGTCGAATACCGTGACCTCGTAGCCCCAGGGCACCAGGTCGCGCGCGACGGTCAGCGACGCCGGACCCGCGCCGACGCAGGCGATGCGCCTGCCGTTGCCCGGCGCGACCGACGGCATGCGGGCGCGCACGTCGCCCTTGTGATCGGCGGCCACGCGCTTGAGCCGGCAGATCGCCACCGGCTCGGGCTTGGCGCGGTTGCTTTCCTCGACCCGGCCGCGCCGGCAGGCGGGCTCGCACGGGCGGTCGCACGTGCGCCCGAGGATGCCCGGGAAGACGTTGGAGACCCAGTTGACCATGTAGGCGTCGGCGTAGCGCCCCTGCCCGATCAGCCGGATGTATTCGGGCACCGGCGTGTGCGCGGGGCACGCCCACTGGCAATCGACCACCTTGTGGAAATAGTCGGGCGTGGCACTGTTGGCGAGTTGCACGTTCCAGTCTCCTTCGCACGCGGGCGGCGCGGGTGGCGTCGGCCAGGCCCGCCAAGTCTAGGCCGATCGCGCGCGCTTTGGGCGAGGTCAAACAATGACGCTGTCGGCCTCCCGGGCACGGGCGCGGCGGCGTATAAAGGCGATATCCCCCGTCCAGGAGCCCGCGATGAAAGCCAAGATCACCCCCACGGCCGCCGAACTCGCGCAACTGGACGCGTACCACGCCCAGGTGCGCGGCCACCTCGATCGACTGGCCGCCCTCGCGACCCGGGTCGAGAACGGCCAGCTCGACGCCGAGACCAGCGCCGAGGCCTGCGCCGTCGAGGCCTTCTTCTCCGGCTCGATGCAGGACCACCACCGCGTCGAGGAGGCCGGCGTGTTCCCCGTGCTGCTGGCCAGCGACGACAAGGAGCTGGTCAACGTCGTGCGCACGCTGCAGCAGGACCACGGCTGGATGGAGCAGAACTGGATCGAGCTCGCGCCGCAGCTGCGCGCCATCGCGCAGGGCAACGCCTGGGTCGACCCGGCCGAATTCATGCACGCCGCCGAGGTGTTCCTCGAACTGAGCTACGGCCACGCGGCGCTCGAGGAGGCGCTGGTCTACCCGCGCGCCCGCGCCGCCGGTCCCGCCGCCGCGGCGCGCCAGGTGGCCGGCACGCCGGGCTGAAGCGCGCGCCGGCCGGGCGTCAGCGGCCGGCCATCCCGCGCACCTCGTCGACGTCCACCTGCAGCTTGACGAAGGCCTCGGTGCCGCGGGCGATGTTCTGCGCGCCGACGCCGCTGTGCGAGCGCGTCGCGCCGATGTACAGCACGGTGCCCATCGACTTGCGGAACGCGTAGGTCAGCGAAGTCGTCAGGCCCGACTCGCGATCGGCCGCGACGCCCGCCTCGGCCTTGCGGTCGACGGTCGAGCGCTGCAGGATCAGCCGCAGGTTCTGGCGCGCGTCGATGTGCCAGACGCCCAGCAGCTGCGATGCCGTCTCGCGGTACGCCAGCAGCGACCCGTTCTTCAGCCACGCGGCCCAGATGCTGGGCTCGATCTCGATCGCCGCGAACGGGCGCGTCGACAGCATCAGGTTGACCTGCCCGCCCGGGCGCACGACGCCGGCGTTGACGTCGGCCATTTTCCCCAGCGCCACGGTGGCGTCGATCAGCGGAATCGACTGCGCCAGCGTCGACGTGTACTCGCCCTTCCAGTAGTGCTCGGTCAGCAGCTGGCCGCCCGAGCTCGCGCGCACCTTGGACAGGCCGTGCCACGACAGCCAGGCCTGCGTGTTGTGCGGCAGGCTCACCCACACGTCGGGCGCCACCGACTCCTGGATCACGCGGCCGTCGATGCGATCGGTGATCAGCGACGAGCGCAGGTTCAGCCACATCTCGTTGATCGGCGCGAGGTCGCGGAACACCATCGACGGGTGGAACTCGATGTCGCGGATGCCCACCTGGTTGACGAAGCCGGTGTCGTGGCGGAACTGCGGGCTGATGTCGAGGTCGGACAGCTCCATCTGCGTGCGGTCGGTGTAGCGCTGCACCTTGAGGAAGACGGAGTCGCCTGTCGTCGTGCGGCCCTTGACCAGCGAGACGTCGCCGGTGGCGGCGTCGGTGAACGGCTGGGCCGTCGTCTGCGAGCGCAGCCACTGGGCGCGCAGGCGCCAGGCGTCGTCGATCTGCCAGGCGACGTCGGGGCCGGCGACGGTGTTGTCGCCGCGGTCGCCTTCGTAGCGGCGCGCGGCCAGGAGGCCGCCCACCTCGAAGCGCCCGTCGTCGTTGACGTCGAGCAGCCCACGCGCCGACAACGACCTCGAGCCCGGCTGCAGCGCGGTGTTCGTGCCGTAGCCGTAGGGCAGCAGCGTCTCGCCGCCGCCCTTGTCGTCGATGACGAAGGCGGTGCCGGCCAGCGCCGCGCTGCGCCACGTCGAGCGCACGCCCCAGCGCGGCGCCGTGAAGCTGCGCGTGTACAGCGCCTCGGTGGGCGAGTGCAGCAGGTCGCTGGATTCGAAGAAGAACGGCCGCTTCTCGGGCAGATACAGCGCGAAGTCGGTGTTGCCGCTGAGCTGCGGCACGTCGAGCGCCACCTGCGAGAAATCGGGCTTGAGCGTGCCGTCGATCACCAGCTCGGGCAACGCACGCCACTTCACGTCCAGGCTGCCCTGCACGCCGTCGGCCGTGTGCCTGGCCTGGCCGGGCTCGGTGGCGCTCGTGTGGCGCGCCGTGATGCTGGGGCGCAGCGTGAGAAAGCCGTGCTGCTGCGGCAGCTCGATGCCTTCCAGCGGCTGCATCGCCGAGATGAAGGACGGCGCGTCGGCCGGCACGTTGACCGAGGTCCACATGTAGGCCTGGTCGCGCGGCATGCGGCGACCGACCATGATGCGCCAGTGCGCGTGCGGGTCGGACGAGAAGCGCAGCGACGCGAACGGAATGCGGAACACCGACGTGTAGCCGCTGGCCGTGCGCGCGGAGGCGGCGTCGAAGTCGAAGTCGGGCGAGAAGTCCTCGTCGTCGTCGGCGGCGGTGTGCATGCCGTCGCCGGTCGAGCCCGACGCGTTCACGCGGAAGAACTGCGCCGACTGCCGCTTGCCGATCGCGTCGATGTAGACGACCACGAAGTCCTGCGTGCGGATCACCTTGTCCTGGCGCACCAGCGGCGCGCGGATCTCGTCGGGATGGTCGTCGAGCGACGTCACGCCCACGTAGACGGCCTGCTCGTCGAACAGGATCTGCACCTTGGTGGCGTACTTGGGCTTGGCGTCGCGGTGGGGCTCGTTCTCGATGAAGTTGTCGTAGACCGGCGCGCGCCGCCACGCCGGGTCGCTCAGCGTGCCGTCCAGCACGAGGTGCTCGTCCGGGCGCAGCCGCACGGCGTGCATGGCCAGCGGGTCGCCGGTGATCGGATCGACATGGCCCGTGAGCGGCGACAGCGCGCCCTCGGGCGGCACGGCCGGCTCGTCGGGCCGCGCCGCGGGCTGCGCGCCGACCTCGGCGACGGCGACCTGCGGACACGCGGCCAACGCGATCCCCGCCGCGACGACGGCGGCCTGCACTCCACGAATCAGACTCATGAACCTTCCCCGGACGCCGCCTCGGCGGGCGCGCCATCCCGTTGCTCGTTGTCGTCGGCCGGCTTTGCGCGGCCGCATTTCTGACAGGATTGTCAGCGAGCAGCGAGCCCGGCGGACGCCGCGGGCGACGAAAGACGGATTCCGGGTGGCAAAAGGGGGCCGCGCGGCCCCCTTGGTTGCGGTCGGGTCGAAGCGTCCGCTACTTCTTGCGCACGATCACGCTGCCGATCGAGTAGCCCGCGCCGAACGAGCAGATCACGCCGAGCTCGCCCGGCTTCATGTCGGCGTGGTATTCGTGGAAGGCGATGATGGAGCCGGCCGACGACGTGTTGGCGTAGGTGTCGAGCACCAGCGGCGCCATGTCGCTGCCGGCCTCCGCGCCGACCAGCTTCTTGAGGATCAGCTGGTTCATGCCGAGGTTGGCCTGGTGCAGCCAGAAGCGGCGCATCTGCGTCGGCTCCAGGCCCTGGCCCTGCAGGTGCGCCTCGATGTGCGCCGCGGCCATCGGCACCACTTCCTTGAACACCTTGCGGCCTTCCTGGCGGAAGGTCTTGTCGCGCGCGTTCGGGTCGGAGTCCTCGCTGCGGTTCAGGAAGCCGAAGTTGTTGCGGATCGCGTTGGAGAACTGCGTGGCCAGCTTGGTGGCCACGATCTCCCACTGGTCGGCCGAGGTCGCCGTGTCGGCGCTCTCGATGACGGCCGCCGTGCAGACGTCGCCGAAGATGAAGTGGCAGTCGCGATCCTTCCACTCGATGTGGCCGGACGTGATCTCGGGGTTCACGACCAGCGCGCACTTGACGCTGCCCGAACGCACCGCGTTGACGGCCTGCTCGATGGCGAAGGTGGCCGACGAGCACGCCACGTTCATGTCGAAGCCGTAGCCGCCCGCGCCCAGCGCCTGCTGGATCTCGACGGCCATCGCCGGATAGGCGCGCTGCATGTTGGAGGCCGCGCAGAAGATGGCGTCGACGTCGGCGCCCGTCCTGCCGGCCGCGGCCAGCGCCTTGCGGCACGCGTCCACGCCGATCTCGGCCATCAGCGACAGATCGTCGTCGCCGCGCTCGGCGAACTTCGGGCGCATGCGCGCGGGGTCGAGCACGCCGTCCTTGACGATGACGTAGCGCTGCTTGATGCCCGAGGCCTTCTCGATGAACTCCACGCTGGAGGGCGTCAGCGCCGTCTTCTCGCCGCGCCCGATGGCGTCGGCGTCGATCGCGTTCTGCCGTTCGGCGTACGCGTTGTAGGCCGCGACGAGTTCCTCGTTGGTGACGATGTGCGGCGGCTGGTAGAGGCCGGTGCCGCTGATGACTGCTTGTGGCATGGAGATTCCTGTTCGAACCGGTCGATTTTAGCCGGCGGGGGCGCGCCGGATCGGAGTGCGATCTCGGGGAAAGCACCCAGGACGCATGACGTTGCCGACAGGATCGCGCAGGTTGACGTGCCGCGTCAGAACGGCACCGCGCTCTCGAAGACCAGCGGTTCGCCCGTGAGCGGATGCCGCAGCGACAGGCGACAGGCGTGCAGCATCATGCGCGGCGACGGGTCGTCCGCGCGGCCGTAGAACGGGTCGCCCGCGATCGGGCAGCCCAGCGACGCGAGGTGCACGCGCAGCTGGTGCGTGCGGCCGGTGACCGGCGCCAGCGCGATACGGGTCAGGGTACCCACGCCGTCGACCTGCACCTCGCCGGCCACGCGGTAGTGCGTCAGCGAGGGCTTGCCGGTGTCGTGGCAGACGACCTGCCGCGGGCGATTGGGCCAGTCGACCACCAGCGGCAGGTCGATCTCGCCCTCGTCGGCCGCGGGCCGGCCGTGCACCAGCGCCTCGTAGCGCTTGTCGACCTCGCGCTCGCGGAAGGCCTCGCTGAGCGACGCGTGCGCCAGCGCCTCGCGTGCCAGCACGATCACGCCGCTGGTCATCATGTCCAGGCGATGGACGATGCGCGCGCCCGGGTACACGGCCTGCGCGCGCACCAGCAGGCTGTCGCGCTTCTCTGGGCCACGACCCGGCTCGGACAGCAGCCCCGGCGGCTTGACCAGCACCACGAACGCGGGCTCGACGTGCAGCACCGCGAGGCCGGTGTCCGGCGGCGGCCGGTAGACATCGGCGTCCGGGACGGTGCGCGCCGACATCAGCCCTTGAGCAGCGCGTCGACGTCCACGCCGCGCTCGCGCAGCAGGTCGGTCAGCGCGGGCAGCAGCGCGCCCAGGCGCTCGTCGACGGCGTCGCGCACGGTGTCGACCATCACCTGCGTGCTGCGCTCGATCTCGATGTTCAGCGCCGCGCCCACGTCCTTCTCGCCGAAGGTGGTCATGCGCAGCGTCTCGGGGATCAGCCACACCTCGAACCAGCCCTCGGCCTTGTTCGCGTCGGACACCGTGAGGCTGGCGCCGTTGATGGCGATGTAGCCCTTGGCGAAGATGTAGCGCATCCACGGCGACGGCACCGCGATGCGCATCACGTGGTTGTTCTCGGGCTTGCGCACGGAACCGAGCACGGCCTGGAAGTCGACGTGGCCCGACAGCGGATGGCCGCCGATCTCCGCGCCGTCGCGCGCCGCGCGCTCGACGTTGACGCGGCTGCCGACCTTGAGCGTGTCCAGCGTGGTGAGCGACAGGCTCTGCTGCATCACGTCGAAGCTGGCGGCGTCCGCGCCCACGAGCTCGGTGACGGTCAGGCACACGCCGTCCACCGACACGCTGGCGCCGATCTCCAGCCCGTCGCAGAAGCCGCGCGGGAACGCGAGCGTGAAGCTGCGCAGGCCGGGCCTGTCGGCGAGCACGGAGACGGTGGCGACGGCCTGGACGATGCCGGTGAACATGGCGGGGATTCCTGGTGGGCGAAGCCTCGATTGTCGCCGCCCGCGCATGCCCGCGCCGGCGTGGTGTCATCGGCGCAGCCCCACGCCGGACCGCCGCCATGTTCCTGCCCGCCACCGACGCCGACCTGCTCGCCATCGCCGCGCTGATGAACCACGCCTGGCGCGGCGCGGGCGGCGCCGCGGGCTGGAGCAACGAGACGGCCTGCCTCGCCGGGGACCGCGCGTCCGCGGCGATGCTGCGCGAGGAACTGGCCGCGAGCCCGGCCGCGTCGCTGCTCAAATGGGTCGAGCCCGGCGACGACACCCCGCGCGGCTGCGTCCGGCTCGAGCCCTGGGCAACGCCACCTGGTACCTCGGCTCGCTGGCGGTCGACCCCGGCCGCCAGAACGCCGGCCGGGGCCGCGTGCTGCTCGCGGCCGCGGAGCGCTGGGCGCGCGAGCGCGGGGCCGCGCGCGTGCGCATGACCGTCGTCAACGTGCGCGACACGCTGATCGCCTGGTACCTGCGCCGCGGCTACGCGCCCACCGGCGAGACCGCGCCCTTCCCGTACGGCGACGAGCGCTTCGGCACCCCGCTGCGCGACGACCTCGCGTTCGTCGTCCTCTAGAAATCCCTGGACTAAGGCGGCGATCGCCCTGCCCTATCGGCCCCGCGCGGGCACGGGAAAGCGTCGACCCGGGACAATCGCCCCATGCAGTGGAGCCTTCCGAAGTTCGCGACCGCCCCGTTCTGCCCGTCGGAGGTCCGCGGCAGCATCGCGATCGCCCCCGGCACGCCCTGGTGGCAGCGCGTGCTGCGCTTCGCCGGGCCGGGGCTGCTGGTGGCCGTCGGCTACATGGACCCGGGCAACTGGGCCACCGACATCGAGGCCGGCTCGGTGTTCGGCTATTCGCTGCTGTTCGTGGTGCTGCTGTCCAGCCTCGCGGCCATCGTGCTGCAGGTGCTGGCGCTGCGGCTGGGCATCGTCGGCGGCGTCGACCTCGCGCGCGCATGCCGCGACCGCTACGGCGAGGTCCCGCGCAAGGCGCTGTGGCTGATGGCCGAGGTCGCGATCATCGCGTGCGACGTCGCCGAGGTGCTGGGCAGCGCGCTGGCGCTGCACCTGCTGTTCGGCGTGTCGCTGGCGGTGGGCATCGTCATCACCGCGTTCGACACGCTGCTCGTACTGGGCCTCAAGGGCAAGGGCTTCCGCCAGGTCGAGGCCATCGTGCTGGGCCTGGTGGCCACGATCAGCGTGTGCTTCGCGATCGAACTGGGCCTGGTCGGCCCCGACTGGCACGCGGTGGCCGCGGGCTTTGTCCCGCGCTTCGACGCGCTGCGCGATCCGCACGCGCTGTACATCGCGATCGGCATCCTCGGCGCCACCGTGATGCCGCACAACCTGTACCTGCACTCGTCGATCGTGCAGACGCGCCGCACCGGCGCCGACGACGCGAGCAAGGCCGGCGCGGTGCGGCTGTCGACGATCGACACCGTCGGCTCGCTGCTGCTGGCGCTGCTGGTCAACGCCGCGATCCTGACGCTGGCCTCGGGCGCATTCCACACCACGGGCCACACGAGCGTCACCGAGATCCAGGACGCCTACCACCTGCTCGACCCGATCGTGGGCTCCGGCGTGGCGACGGTGCTGTTCGGCGTGGCGCTGCTCGCGTCGGGCCAGAGCTCCACGTTCACCGGCACCATCGCCGGCCAGGTGATCATGGAGGGCTTCCTCGACCTGAAGATCCCGTGCTGGCAACGCCGCCTGATCACGCGCGGCCTGGCGCTGGTGCCGGCGCTGTGCGGCGTGCTGTGGCTGGGCGACAAGGGCGTGGGCACGATGCTCGTGGCCAGCCAGGTGGTGCTGAGCCTGCAGCTGCCGTTCGCGATCTGGCCGCTGGTGCGGCTCACCAGCGACCGCGCGCTGATGGGGCGCTTCGCGAACGGGCCGGGCCTGAAACTGCTCGCCTGGTCGTTGTTCGCGGCGATCAGCGGCGCGAACCTGTGGCTGTTCGCGGCCCTACTGCGCTGAGCCGCCCTGCCCGTTCAGGCGCGCGTCGCCCAGTCGTCCTCGTCGAAGCCGACGGTGATGCGGCCGTCGTCCCATTCGACCACCGGCCGCTTGATCACGCTGGCCTGCTCGCGCATCAGCGCCTGCGCGGACGCGGCGTCCACCACAGAGGCCTGCTGCGCCGCGTCGAGCTTGCGCCACGTGGTGCCCTTGCGATTGAGCACGCGCTCCCAGCCGGCCGCGTCGACCCAGGCCTTCAGCCGATCGGCGGGCACGCCGGCCTTCTTGAAGTCGTGGAACTCGCAGGCGACGCCGTGGGTGGCCAGCCAGTCGCGGGCGCGCTTGACGGTGTCGCAGTTGGTGATGCCGTAGAGGGTCGTCATGGCCGCATTCTCACAGACCGACGCCGCGTGCCATCGCGGCGGCCAGCAGCGGGATCGGCACGAACAGCATCAGCTCGGCGGCGAGCCAGCGCCGCGTGCTCGCGACCTCGGCGTCGGCCGCGACGAACCGGGCGTCGCGCGTCGCGGCCTTCTTCCAGCGCAGGATGCGTACCGTCGGCGCGACCGAGGCGAGGCCGGCCAGCGCGAACAGGCCCAGCTTCGCCCAGAACACCGGGTTGTGCAGGAAGAACGCCGAACCCTTCGCGCCCCAGTACACGCGGCCGAAGCCGATCGCGACGATGGCCATCGCCAGCAGGCCGTAGATCGCATCCAGCCTGGCCAGGTGTGCGATGCGCGGCGCGCCGAGCTGGCCGCGCATCAGCGCCAGTTCGGCGGCGGGGAGCGCCACCAGCGAGAAGACGACGAGGTGGTGCAGGCAGGCGAGCAGGAGGTCGGTGGCCATGGCATCGGATGTTTACAGTGGATACATAGATCGTATGAGACAATGTACCCACTGTCAACATTCATCCCGCCCGCCATGGCCTCCCGCTCGCGCAAGCCGCCACCCCGCGGCTACCATCACGGCGACCTGAAGAACGCGCTGCGCGACGCGGCGTCGGCGCTGATCGCCGAGCGCGGCGTCGAGGCGGTGAGCCTGCGCGAGATCTCGCAGGCCGCCGGCGTCAGCCACACCGCCGCCTACCGCCACTACGCCGACAAGCAGGCCCTGCTGGCCGCGCTCGCCGAGGACGGATTCCGGCAGCTCGCACAGATCAACCGCCGCACCATCGCCGAGACCCCCGGCGGCCCCGTGCCGCAGCTGATGGCCTGCGGCCGCGCGTACGTGCGCTTCGGCGTGCAGCGCCCGCACGTGCTGCAGCTGATGTTCAGCCAGGCGATCCCCGACTGGTCGGCGCACCCGTCGCTGCAGCAGGCCAGCGAGGAACTGGCGCAGACGCTCGCCGGCGTGGTCGCGGCCGGCCAGGCCGCCGACGCGATGCAGCCGGCGCCGCTGGGCGAGATGACGCTGACGGCGTGGTCGCTGGTGCACGGCCTCGCGCTGCTGCTGGCGGGCCGGCGCATCCCGGTCCCCGTCGTCGACGACGCGTTCGTCGAGCACATGGCCGAGCAGTGCGTCACGCTGCTGATGCGCGGCCTCGCGCGCTGACGGCGCGTCGGCCGCGCCGCGCGGTATCGGCTCGCGCTACCGCGTCGCGGCGGCGCGCTGCTCGACCGTCGCGCGCCAGAATCGCCGTCGACCCGCGGCGTCTCGACGATCGCCGCGCCCCGCTGGAGATTCCCGATGTCCCTGCACCTTCCCGGCCGCCGCGTGCGCGCCCACCTCGCCCGCCGGCGCGAAGCCCGCCGCACGCTGCGCCGCCCGTCGGGCTTTCGCATCGCGATCGCCGACACCCTCGCCCAGCTCGACCCCGCCGCGTGGGACGACATCGTCGCCGGCGAATCGTGGTTCTTCAGCCGCGACTACCTCGCGATGCTGGAGCGCGTGCCGCCGTCGGAGGTCGAGCCGCGCTACGCGCTCGTGTCCGACGCCCAGGGCCCGGTGGCCGCGGTCGTGCTGCAGTGGGCCGAGGTCGACGGCACGCGGCTGCGCCCGCTTCCGAAGTCGGACGACGACGAGACGAGCCCGCTGCGCCGCCTCGTCGACAAGCTCTCGGCGCCCGCGCGGCGCGCGTTCGCGACGCGGCTGCGCGAGCGCGTGCTGGTCTGCGGCAACCTGCTGACCTACGGGCAGCACGCGGTCGCGGTGGCGCCCGACGTCGAGCCCGAGAGCGTGTGGCCCGCGGTCGCCGAGGTGCTCTACCGCGTGCGGCGCGCCGAGAAGCTGGCCGGCCAGGCCGGCTTCGTGCTGATCAAGGACATCCCGCTGGCCGACAACGCGGGCGTCGCGCGGCTGGGCGACGTCGGCTACAAGGGCATCGAGACCGAGCCGAACATGGTGCTGGCGCTCGACCCGGCGTGGAAGACGCATGCCGACTACCTGGGCGGCCTGGCGTCGAAGTACCGCAGCGCGGTCAGGAACCAGGTCCTGCAGCCGATCGAGAAGGGCGGCCTTGCGGTGCGCGCGTACGTGCCCACGGGCGCGCTCGCGCGGCGCACGCACGAGCTCTACCTGGGCGTGCACCGCAACGCCGCGCTGCGGCCGTTCACGCTGCACGAGGACTACTTCGCCGAGTTGGCCGCCACCGCCGGCGAGCGCGTGCGCTTCGCGGGCCTGTTCGAGGGCCCCGACGACACGCCCGAGGCGCTGCTGGGCTTCATCGTGACACTGGCCGACGTGGACGAGGCGCTCGGCTACCACATCGGCTTCGTGCAGGACGACGCGCGCGGCCTGCCGCTGTACCTGCGCCTGCTGCACGCGAGCATCGCCGACGCGATCGCGCTGGGTGCGGCGTCGCTGTCGTTCGGCCGCACCGCGCTGGAGCCCAAGGCACGGCTGGGCGCCAGGCCGCAGGAGATGCAGGTGTGGCTGCGCCATCGCCAGCCCGTGTTCAACCGCATCGTGCGCCAGCTCGTGGGCTTCGCGCATCATGCCGAGGCGCCCGAGACGAACCCGTTCAGGAAGCGCTGAGCGGCATGTGCCTTGCCGAATCGAGGATGTTGCAGCTGAACGGGAGCCCCCGATGCCCGCGATCCTCGACCACTGGAAAGTCCTGCCCCACGGCCCGCTGACCGCCGTCGACGACCGGGTGTGGACGGTCACCGGCACGATCCACATGCCCGTGGGCGACTTCGAGCGCCGCATGACCGTCGTGCGGCTGCGCGACGGGCGGCTGGTGATCTGGAGCGCGATCGCGCTCGACGAGCCCGAGATGGCGCGCCTGGAGGCCTTCGGCCGCCCGGCCTGGCTCGTGGTGCCCGGCGACGACCATCGCATGGACGCCCGCATCTGGCTGCAGCGCTACCCGAACCTCGAGGTCGCCACGCCGGCCGGCGCGCGCGACAAGGTGCTGGAGGTCGCCCCCGTCGATTCGTCGGCGCCCGACTTCGACGACCCCGACGTGCGCTGGATCACCGTGCCCGGCACGCAGGGCCACGAGGCCGCGCTGACCGTGCGCGGCGCGCACGGCACGACGCTCGTCGTCAACGACCTGATCGCCAACCTGCGCCACCCGCACGGCTTCAGCGGCTGGATGCTGCGCATGATGGGCTTTGCCGGCGACGAGCCGAACATCCCCGCCGTGCGACGCATGGCGATGGTCAAGGACGCGAGCGCCCTGGCCGACCAGTTGCAGGCCTGGAGCGGGATCGACGACCTGCGCTGCGTGCTGGTGTCGCACGGCGAGCCGATCGCCCTCGACCCGCGCGGCGAGCTGCGGCGCCTGGCCGACTCGCTGCGCTGAGCATGCGCCCGGGAAAGCCCGGGCCGTGCGAGACAGCACCGCTTCAGCTTCCCTCGCCCGGCCGGCCAACAATGCCGGCACAGGGAGAGAGAGAGAACGCATGGACAAGACGACGACGCTGGCCGCCCTGGCGGCCGCCTGCGCGCTGCTGGCCGCTTGCGGCGGCGGCGGCGACAGCCCGGCACCGCCCCCGCCGCCGCCGCCCGCACCGGCCCCCGCGCCGCAGAGCTACGACTACGTGGCCCCCGGCGTCGGCGGCAGCGACACCTGGGTGCGCACGCTGACCGACGGCCAGGGCCACGCCGTCGACATGCAGATGCGGGTCCGCTTCACGCAGGCCAATCCGGACGGCACGATGGTGTGGACCTTCGACGACCCGACCGGCGTCAGCGTCGTGCAGTACGGCCTGGACTTCCGCGTGGTGCCCGAGGTGGAGGATGTGTCTGCCACCGGCGGCGCCCTCGACTACACCGTCACGCACGTCGACGGCACGACGGAGAACTGCGTCTACGGCGCGGGCAACGGCACCGGCGTAGCCGCCACGGACGCGGTGGCGCATCGCCTGGCCGTGCTCGCCGCGACGCGCGCCGAGAGCCTGGTCGTCGGCAAGACCTACACCGGATCGTTCACGATCACCTGTGCGGGCCAGCCGCCGATCACCTACCACTCGACCGCGATCGTCGAGGGCCTGGAGGACGTGACCGTGCCCGCCGGCACCTTCCACGCGCTGCGCGAGCAGGTGAACCAGGACTGGGTGGTCAACGGCTTCACCAACACCAGCTCGACGATCGTGTGGCGCGACACCACGCACTCGCTGCTGCCCGTGATGTCGGTCCAGGACACGACGCACGGCGACACGTCGCAGCCTTTCTTCGCGCACGACCGCCGCGAACTGCTGAGCCGGCAATGAGCCGCGCCTGAGGCCGCGCCGCGAGGAGGCATGGCGCTTGCCGACGGTCCGGGTCTTCGGAGTCCGGCCATCGCACGGTGGACGCCGAGCCTTTGTCGCGCAGTGCCGCGCGGCCGAACCGGAGTCAGCGATGTCCTCGACCGCGCCATCCTGGAAGCCCTTGCCGAACGGTCCGCTGACGGCCGTCGACGACCACCTGTCGATGTCGCTGTCGCTCGACGACCTGCCCGACCTGCCCGGCGCGCGCGAGGCCGTCGGCGCGCCCGAGCGCGACACCCTGCCCGGCCACCTGCTCGAATGGAGCGAGGACGCCGAGCTGCGCAGCATCCACTTCTCGTCCGACGACCCGATCGTCATCGAATACCCCATCGGCGAGTGGCAGCAACCGTCCGAACCGCTGTTCTGACACGCCAGCGCCGATGGCCGAGCTCCTGCCCGAGGTGCCGGACGCGCAACGCCGCGTGCGCCAGGCTCAGCAGCAGGCGCTCCAGAGCAACGTGGCTGCTTCGACCGATCTCGTCGCGCTGTTCAAGGCGCCGGGCGGCGACTGGAGCGAGGATGCGGCGGCGAACGTGGCCTCGACGGCGCCCTGAGCAGCACCGATACTGCGGGCGCCAAGACCTGGAGCCCGCATGTTCACGCTGATCCCCAAGATCTTCTACGCCGACCGCGAGGTCGGCCTCGACCTGTTCGTCGACGGCCTCGGCTTCGAGGTGCTGTACCAGGACGACACGCTGTCCGTCATCGAGCGCGACGGTGCGAAGGCCTACATCGTCGAGAGCGCGGAATACGCGGCCAAGGATCGGCCCGAGCTGTCGATCGAGACCGACCGCATCGAGGCGATCTGGAAGGACGTGTCGACGCGCCGGCCCGACCTGCTGCACCCGAACGGCCGCGAGCCCACCAAGCGACCCTGGGGCTCGACCGAGTTCGGATTGCTGGACAGCTCGGGCGTGTGCGTCGTGTTCAGGCAGTGGTGAGCTGTCGATGCGATGGGGCCCGCGTCCCATCGCATCGGCATCAGTCGTCCGGCGCCTTCGGGATCGCCCCCGGCGTCCACCATTCCGACAGCACCATCGCGGCCAGGTCGCGGCTGGCGGAATCGGGGGCGTGGGCCATGGCGTCCAGGAAGCGCAGCACCACCGTTTCCTGGGCCTTGCTCAGCGAGCCCAGGCGCGGCGGGTCGCGGTCGGGCGGGCGGAAGGACGTCAGCAGGGCGTCGGCGACGTCGCCGGGCTGGGCGATGCGGCGCAGCGCGTACTCCATCATGAACGGCAGGTAGTGGCGCCAGGACGCGGCGTCCAGGTAGCCGCTGCCCCAGGGGTGGGCCTCGAGGTATTCGTCGGAGACGGCGTCCACCAGCACGTCGAACGGCGGGGCGGGCTTGTCGAGGTCCAGCGCGTCGCCGCCGCGCAGCGTCATCGCGGGGAAGGCGGTGCCTTCGGTGGAGAACGCCGCGAAGATCTCGGCGATGAGGTCGGTGTAGGGCATGGCGTTCAGGCGCGCGCGTCACGCGGGCGCGCGAGGGGGATCGTGAGGCGATGGCGATACTGTCGCACAGCCGGTTGGCAAGCTCACTCGACCGCGGCCGGCAAGGGCATTGCCGCCGACTTAAAATCGGGCTTCAACGACATCCTCGCATGGCCTTCTCCCTCGAACGCGCTTCCTGCCGGCTCAACACCGCCTACGGTGATTTCCAGATGCACGGGTTCAAGGATCTCGCGTCCGGACTCGAGCACGTGGCCCTGTGCCTCGGCGACGTCTCGTCCCCGCCGCCCGTCCTCACCCGCATGCACTCGGAGTGCCTGACCGGCGACGCCTTCGGCAGCTGCCACTGCGACTGCGGCCCGCAGCTGCGCGGCGCGCTGCAGGCGATCGCCAAGGAAGGCCGCGGCATCGTGCTGTACCTGCGCCAGGAAGGCCGCGGCATCGGCCTGCTGAACAAGATCCGCGCCTACGCGCTGCAGGAACAGGGCGCCGACACGCTGGACGCCAACCGCCTGCTGGGCCTGCCGGCCGACGCGCGCGACTACGGCATCGCGGCCGCGATGCTGGCCGAGCTCGGCGCCATGTCGATCCGGCTCATGACCAACAACCCGACCAAGATCGACAGCCTGCAGGCGCATGGCATCGAGATCGCCGAGCGCGTGCCGCTGCAGGTCGGGCGCAACCGCAAGAACGGCGCCTACCTGGACACCAAGGCCCACCGCATGGGCCACCTGTTCGACGTGCTGCGCGAACCCAGCGACGAGTGAGCCGTCAGGCGGCCGCGATGGCCGTCGTGCAGCAGTCGAGCGCGCGCTCGCGCACCTGGTTGCGGCCGCCGTGCTTGGCGTCGTACAACGCGAGGTCGGCCGCGCGCAGCAGGTCGGCGGGCGTGGAGTCGCGCGCGTCGCACATCGCGGCCAGGCCGATGCTGACCGATACCGGCGCCGGCACGGTCGCGTCCGGGCGCGTGTGCAAGGCCTCGACCTGGCACCGCACGCGCTCGGCCACCACGGCGGCGCCGGCGATGTCGCAGCACGGCAGGATGACGACGAACTCCTCGCCGCCGTAGCGCGCCACGAAGTCCCCGGGGCGCAGGCCCGCGTCGCGCAGGGCGCCCACCACGGCGCGCAGGCAGGCGTCGCCGGCGGGGTGGCCGAAGCGGTCGTTGAAAGCCTTGAAGTGGTCGACGTCGATCAGCAGCAGCGCCAGGTGAGCGGCGGCGTCGTGCACGCCCTCGGTGCTGCGGCGCGACGCGGCGCGGCGCGCGCGTTCGTGCTCGGTGTGCAGCACGTCGTCGAAGTGGCGGCGGTTGAACGCGCCGGTCAGGCCGTCCTCGATCGCCAGGCGCTGCATGCGGGCGTTGGCCTCGTGCAGCTTCGTGGCCATCACCTTGAGCGCCAGCAGCAGCATGCCGCACTCGTCGTCGGAGCTGCGCGGCAGCGGCGCGTCGAGCTGGCCGCTGCCCACCGCCGACGCGAACAGCACGGCCTGCTTCAGCGGCTGCGTGATGCTCCGCGTGAGCCGCCAGCCCCCGAACGCCGCCAGCAGCGAAGCCAGCAGCGCGACGGCGCCGATCACCTGGTCGTTGCGGTCGGCGTGCGCGCTGAGGGCGCGGATCTCCGCGGCCACGCGCTGGTTCTGCAGCTCGGCCAGGTCGTCCAGCACGTGCAGCCAGGCGGCGTGGATCGGGGCCACCTCGGAATTGAGCATGCGCGCGGCCATGCCGGGGTTGTAGGCCTTGACGCTGGCCTGCGCGGCCTCGAACGCGGCGCCCACGGCGCGGTCGTAAGTCTCGATCTGGTCGACCATCGTGCGCTCGATCGTCGACTCGGCACGCCCGGAGAAGCGGCGCTCGACCACGCGGTAGTCGGCGATGTCGCCCAGGATCTGGCGCATGTCGTTGCGCGCATCGTCGATCGAGTTGACCAGCGCCAGCCGCTGCGACACGCGATCCTGGCGCTCGAGCAGCGCGCGCATGGCACGGATGTCGGCCTGGCGCGCGTTGGACACCGCCACCAGCTGCACGAGCCCCTCGCGCGCGTGACGCGAGCTCGACACGGCCAGCCACGCGCCCCCGATCATCAGCAGCAGGATGATCGAGAAGCCGAGCACCAGCCGGTGCCCGATGCGCAGGTGACGGAAAAGGGTCTTCATCGCGGAATGGCGCGCCCTGCCCGTGCGGGCGGGACGATCCTTCGTTTATCGACGTCCTTCCAGCGGGATTGATGTCGGGAAGTCTGGAAGCGGCCCACGAAGCCGGCCCGGGCGCAGAATTCCTCACGGCCGGGGACTGCGCGTTGCTCGCAACACCTGAGACGGCCAACCCGACAGGAGGCGCCATGGAACGCTCCTACCAACCCGAGCGCGACCGCATGGTCGAGCGCCAGCTCGCCGGCCGCGGCATTCGCGACGAGCGCGTGCTGGACGCGATGCGCAGCGTCCCGCGCGAGCGCTTCGTCGATGCGCGCATGGCGCCGTTCGCCTACGACGACTCGCCGCTGCCGATCGCGGCCGAGCAGACGATCTCGCAGCCTTTCATGGTCGCCTGGATGATCGAGGCCGCCGAGGTCGGCGCGGGCGACCGCGTGCTGGAGGTCGGTGCCGGCTCGGGCTACGCGTCGGCCGTGCTGGGCCAGGTCGCCGCGACGGTGCACGCGATCGAGCGCCACGAGGTGCTCACGCACGCGGCGCGCGAGCGGCTGGATGCGCTCGGCTATCGCAACATCCACCTGCGCACCGGCGACGGCACGCTGGGCTGGCCCGAGGCCGGGCCGTTCGACGCGATCCTGGTGGCGGCCGCCGGGCCCGAGGTGCCCGCGCCGCTGAAGGAACAGCTGCGCGTGGGCGGGCGCCTGCTGATGCCGCTGGACCTCGGCGGCCACGGCAAGCAGCGGCTGCTCAAGCTCGTGCGCCACGGCGCGTCGGACTACGGGCAGGAGACGCTCGGCAGCGTGGCCTTCGTGCCGCTGATCGGCCGCTACGGCTGGTCGGAGGGCGACGCCGCCGCGCAGGCGCAGCGCTCCTGACGAAGCGTCAGTCGCCGGCGCCGCCCGCCTGCGTGTACTGCAGCAGGTTGTCGCGCACCGCGTTCATCGTGCGACGCGCGGCGGTGAAGTCGTCGGGCGCGAGGCCCGTGGCCCGCACCAGGCTGCGCTGCGCGCCCTTCTCGCGCAACGCGCGGCCGGCGTCGGTGAGCTTGACGATCACCTGGCGCTCGTCGCGCGAGTCTCGCCGCCGCTCCAGGTAGCCGAGCGACTCCAGCTTCTTGAGGATGGGCGTGAGCGTGTTCGATTCCAGGAACAGCTTCTCGCCCAGGCTGCTGACGGTCTGCTCGTCGTGCTCCCACAGCGCGACGATCGCGATCCACTGGGTGTAGGTCAGGCCCAGCTCGTCCAGGATCGGCTTGTACGCGCGGCCGTACGCCAGGTTCGCGCTGTAGACGGCGAAGCACAGGAAGTCGCCCAGGCGGGGCATCTCGGCAGGCAGGTTGGCAGGGGTGGTCACGATCGTCGATCTCCTTGGGCGCCCATGATACGCGAATTGAATCGGATCCGATTTGATCGGATCGCTTGACATGATCGGATCGCTCGCCTATATTACTCGCATGCGATTTGATCGCATCCGATTTTTAATCCAGGAAACGACCATGATTTCTCTCGACAAAGTCCTCTACACCGGCAAGACCCACACGATCGGCGGCCGCGACGGCGCCGCCCGCAGCGCCGACGGCAAGCTCGACATCCGCCTGTCGCCGCCCGGCAGCAACGGCCCCGGCACGAACCCCGAGCAGCTGTTCGCGGCAGGCTGGTCGGCCTGCTTCATCGGCGCGATGGGCCGCGCCGCCCGCGCCGCCGGCGTCACGCTGCCGGCCGACGTGGGCGTCGACGCCGAGGTCGACCTCGGCCAGGTCGGCGAGGGCTTCCAGCTCGCCGCGCGCCTGAAGGTGAGCCTGCCCGGCCTCGATGCCGCGGTGGCCCGCGCCATCGTCGACGGTGCCCACCAGCTATGCCCGTACTCGAAGGCGACGCGCGGCAACATCGCCGTCGAACTGTCCCTGGCCTGAGCCCCCTCGCGCGCGGCCGAGCGGCTGCGCGCTTCCAACTCCATTCGAAGAAAGCGTTCCATGACCCGCCTGCCCCGACTCCTTTCCGTGCTTGCCGCCAGCCTGGCCCTCCTCGCCGGACGCGCCGCCGTCGCCGCCACCGCGTCCGAGCCGTCCGTCGCCGCGGCGCCGGTGTCCGTCGTGCTCGTGCATGGCGCGTTCGCCGACGGCTCCGACTGGGCGCGCGTCATCCCGCTGCTGCAGGCGCGCGGCGTGCACGTCACCGCGGTGCAGAACCCGCTGACCTCGCTGGCCGACGACGTCGCCGCCACCAGGCGCGCGATCGACGCCGCGCCCGGCAAGGTGGTGCTGGTGGGCCACTCGTGGGGCGGCACGGTGATCACCGAAGCCGGCGCCGACGACAAGGTGGCCGGCCTCGTCTACGTCAGCGCCTTCGCGCCCGACGTCGGCCAGAGCTCCGGCGCGCTCGGCAAGGGCTACCCGACGCCGCCCGGCCTGGCCACGCTGAGCGCCGACGCTTCCGGCTTCCTGCACATCAGCGACGAAGGCATGCGCTCCCACTTCGCGTTCGACGTGCCGCGGGCGCGCGCCGCCGTCATGGCCGCCACGCAGGGCCCGATCGCGGCCAAGGCCTTCGACGAGCCCGTCACCGTCGCGGCCTGGAAGACGCATCCGAGCTGGTTCGTCGTGACCATGCGCGACCACATGATCGCGCCGGATCTGCAGCTCGCGATGGCGCAGAAGATCGGCGCGCACGTCACCAGGCTGGCGACCAGCCACGTGTCGCAGGAAGTCGAGCCGGCCAAGGTGGCGGCGGTCATCCTCGACGCCGTCCAGCACGCGCACTGATCGCCCGGGAGCCCCGACCATGACCTCGATGACGTCGTTCTCGCGCTGGCTGATCCTGGCGATCGCCCTGGTCGCCGCCGCGGCCGGCATGGCCGCGGCCCGCCCGGCTTCGGCCGGCGATGCGCCGCTGCCCGTCGAATCGATCCAGCCCAGCCTGGCCGGCGCGACCGGCTGGCTCAACGCACCGCAACCGCTGTCGCTGGAGCAGTTGCGCGGCAAGGTGGTGCTGGTCGATTTCTGGACGTACTCGTGCATCAATTGCCTTCGCACGCTCCCGTACGTGCGCGCGTGGGCCCGCACGTACGCGAGCCAGGGCCTCGTCGTCGTCGGCGTGCACGCGCCGGAGTTCGAGTTCGAGCACGACCCGCAGCGCGTGCGCCGCGCGCTGGCCGAGCAGCACGTCGACTGGCCGGTGGCCATCGACGACGACTTCAAGGTCTGGCGCTCGTTCCGCAACCAGGCCTGGCCCGCGCTGTACTTCGTCGACGCGCAGGGCCGCGTGCGGCACCACGTGCTGGGCGAAGGCGGCTACGACGAGTCCGAGCGCGTGATCCGCAAGCTTCTCGCCGAGGCGCACGGCGGCGCGACGGCGCTGCCGGCGATGGCCGCGGTCGACGCGAGCGGCATCGGCGCCGCACCGGACTTCGCGCACGTGCGCTCGGGCGAGACCTACCTCGGCTACGGCCACGCCGACGAGGCCGCGCCGGCCGACGTGCTGCCCGACCGCGTGCAGCAGCACGTCGCGCGCGCCCCGCGCCTGAACGGCTGGACGCTGGGCGGGGGCTGGCTGCAGCGCGCCGAATTCATCGAGTCCAGCGCGTCGGACAGCTCCATCGCGCTGCGCTTCCACGCCCGCGACCTGCACCTGGTGCTCGGGCCGGGCGCCGACGGCAAGCCCGTGCACTTCCACGTCACCGTCGACGGCCACGCGCCGGGCGCGGACCACGGCGTCGACGTCGACGAGCAGGGCCGCGGCACGATCACCGGCGAGCGCCTCTACCAGCTGGTGCGCCAGCAGGGCGGCGTGACCGACCGCACCTTCGAGATCCACCTGGACGGGCCCGGCGCGCGGGCCTGGGTGTTCACGTTCGGCTGAGGCCGATCGCGACGTCGCGCCCCAGCAGCTTGGCGTCGCCGCGCCGCAGTTCGCGCGGCGAGCAGTGCAGCTCGCGCCGGAACGCGCGGTTGAAGTTCGACAGGTCGGCCCAGCCCGACGCGTCGGCGAAGTCGATGATCGGCCGCTGCGTGTCGCGCAGCAGCGCGATCGCGCGCTGCTGCCGTACGCGCCTCAGGTTGCGGAGCACGCGCTGTACCGGGCGCGCATCAACCTCCTGGCGCGCGAGACGCGGCGCGCCTACACGCTGGCGATCCGCGCGGCGCAGGCGGCGCAGCGACCGGACGAGGCACGCGACCTGGAAGCCCGGCGCGCTTCGACCCGCGCGCGGCCTGACGGCGGAGCGCGTCGCTCTCGACGCGCCCTCGCACGCTCACATCCGCTCGCGCTTCCACAGCGCCAGCATCTCCTGCGGCCAGAACACGTGCGGCACGACCATCACGGCCTTCGTCGCACGGTGGACGAACAAGGGGAAGCTGGCGCAGGTCAGGACGCCGTCGGGGATGTGCCTGCGATGGATCATCACCGCGGCCGAGCTCACGTGGCGCGCGGTGAGCTCCACCGGCAGCGCCCAGCCCATCGTGCGATCCATTTCGTTGGTGACCTTGGCCGCGATCGCGCGCTCGACCGGGTCGCGCGGAGTCGTGCCCTTGAGCTTGTAGATGCGCTGCGCGATCGCGCGCAGCTCCGACGGGCGCGCGTCGAGGTCCGGGTCGCGGCTGTAGACCACCATCGCCGGGCAGTCGAGGTCGCCGCGTTCGTACAGCAGCTTGTTGGCCTGCACCACCGCGGCCCACACGACGTCGCCCTCGGTCATCAGCAGCTGCTGGCGATCCACCGCCTCGTTCAGCGCGTCGCCCGGCCGCATCCATGGCGGCCGGGCGCCGGCCAGGTTCTTCCACGCGATCGGCTGCAGCCGGCGCCGGTGCTGCGCCAGCTCCTCGCGCAGTTGCCCGACCACGGCGGACATCTTCGAATCGGCCGGATGCGGCGACACCTGCGAGCGCATCGTCTGCCGGTGCGCCGCGCGCGCGGGCGGGCTGCCCGTGCCGCTCGCCGACGGCCCGGCAGCGCTGCTCGCCGTGGGACCGGCCGACCCGCTCGCCAACCCCACGCCGAGGATCGTGCCATCCGCGCCGCGCCCCTCGATCAGCCGCTTGATGACCTTCTGGAACGGCAGGAACGTCGCGCCGGCCACGTGCACGCACAGGACCTCGCCGAGACGCACCCACTCGCCCGGCTGGCTGCCGATGTTCATCACGACGTGGCCCGTGAACGCGCCGAACAGCGGCATCGCCTCGCCGAGCGACGGGCCATGGCCCTGGCGATGCGAGCGCTCCAGCGTCTCGTCGAGCCAGCGCAGGCCATCCATGTCGATCGTCAAGGCGTGCTGCATCGTCTCGCGCGCCATGCCGACCAGGTCGCCGACGAGGCGGCCGATCTCGCGCCGCACCAGCGGCAGGTCGTCGCCGAGCGGCTCGATCGGCGCGCCGAGCACCCAGCCCGCGCCGTTGAAGCGGCCGCCGGTCTCGGTCTTCTCGGCCACCGCCGTCGCGACGAACGTGCGCTGCCGCGCGTCCTCGCAGCGGAAGGCCCAGGCCTCGCGCTGGTCGCCGTCGGTGTGGGTCAGGAAGGCGAGCGTTCGGCCCGGCGCGATCCAGCCGTCGGCCGGCGCATCGAACCAGGCGATGAACGCCTCCCCGGACAGCCATTCGCCGGTGCGCGTGGCGAGCTTCCAGCCGCGTTCGGAATCGCCGAAGGCCGCGAACTCGCGCACGCGGATCGGCAGGTCGGTGCGATTGGTCAGCCGGACGCTGTAGTAGCGGCGCGCCGCCATGAACAGCGATCGGCCGATGGTGACCGGCGCCTGGGCGCGGCCTTCCTCGAGCAGGCGGGCGTCGTTCCAGATGTCCGCCGACGGCGATGGCGATGGCGACGGCGCCGCCCCGGCGGGGCCCGGGCGCGGCGCCGAAGACGACGACTGCGACGTCGCGGACGCCATCGTGCCGATGCGTTCCTGCAGCTCGCGCGCCTCGTCGTCCGAACGCCAGCGCCGCAGCCAGGCGCCGGACTCGAGGAACGCGCCGTCCAGCGCTGCGAAGTTGTCGGCGGGCGGCGCAGCCGGGTCGATGCAGGCGATCCGGCGCTTGGCGTCGCGCGAGTCCGCCGCGTTGCCGAACGCGGCGGCGTACAGCCGGGTGTTGGCGTCGGCGTCGCCGGCCAGCAGCAGGCGGGTCGGGTCGATGGTCAGGTACTCGAGCGGCAGCTCGTCGAGCGCGCGCATCGCTTCCAGCCAGCGGCGCCGGCCCGCGATCTCGTCGCCGGCCAGCAGCTCGAACAGCGGCCACGCGTTCGCCAGATTGGCCTTCGCGTCGGCCACGGCGATCGACGGATTCAGGATCGAGAGCTTGCGCGGCGAGTGCCGCTCCCGGCCGTCGCCCTGCTCGGGCTGCATGAAGGTCAGCACGCAGGCGTCCAGGTCCACCACGGTGAACAGGCACAGCCACGGCAGCGGGATCCGGCCCGAGGCCTGCGCCACGATGAACCATTCGCCGGACAACCGGGACAAGTCGCTGGTACGGGTCGCGGTATTGAGCAGGAAGGTCTTGCCGGTCATCGAGGGTCTCGCGCGAGCACGCGCATGCGGGGCCTGGAGCGCCGCCGGGGGCTGCAGAAATGGAAGCCGCATGCTCGCACGACACGGCCCGAATCCGCCGTCGCGGTCGAGCACGCGGCGGGCCAAAGCGAGAGTTCTGGCCGCAATTGCGCGGCGACATGCATCGAGGTCGGCAGCGTCGTCGACGTTCAAGGGCACCGGCGGACGGCCCTTGATGCACCGCCCGATGGCTCACTTGCAGGACGAGCGCGCGGGCATCCGGACGCCGATGCGCGCGCCCCACAGCCTCGAGCCGCCGAGGCCTCCCCGCACTGAAGGGGACGCTATTGGAGTACCCGCGACTAATTCGCCGACTCGGGCTGCGGCTCCGCCTTCGCCCGCTCCTCGATCAACCTGAGCTCGCGCCGAAGCACCTTGCCGAGCGCCGACATCGGCAACGCCGGACGCAACTCGATGTACCGCGGCCGCTTGTAGGCGGCGAGGTGCTGCTCGCAGTGCGCGCGGATGTGCGCCACGGTGAGCGACGGATCCTCGACGACGACGAACAGCGCCACGGTCTGTCCGGTGCGCTCGTCCGGCACGCCGACCGCGCCGGCCTCGCGGACGCCCGCGAGCCGCTTGGCGACATCCTCGATCTCCGCCGGAAAGGCCTTGAACCCGGAGACGACGATGATGTCCTTGGAGCGGTCGACGAATTCCACGTAGCCGGACTCGTCCATGCGTCCCAGGTCGCCCGTGCGCAACCACCCTTCGGACGTGAGCGCGCGGGCCGTCTCCTCGGGTTGGCCGAAGTAGCCGCTCATGACCTGCGGCCCCCGGACACGGATCTCGCCGACCTCGCCCAACGGCAGTTCCTGGCCGTCGTTCCCGATGATCGCAATCTCCGTCGACGGCAGCGGCAGGCCCAGCTTGCCGGTGAAGGCCGGGGCGTCGACGCGGTTCGCGCACACGATCGGCGACGCTTCCGTCAACCCGTAGCCTTCGAGCAACGGCACGCCGAGCGCCGCCGACCAGGCGTTCGCCACGCGTCGATTCACCGGCATGCCACCGGCGACCGCAAGCTTCAGCCGTCCGCGACCTGCCCTCGCGACGTCCTCGAACCCCGGCGCCGACAGCAGCGCATCGAACAGCGTGTTGACGCCCGTGATGACCGTGAACGGGACGCGCGCCAGCAGTCGCACGAGCTCGGGCAGCTTGCGCGGATCGGCCACCAGCACGTTCTCGCCGCCGAGGCGCACGAAGACGAGCAGGTTGGCGAGCAGCGCGAACACGTGGTACAGCGGCAGCGCGGTGACGACGACTTCGTGCCCGGGCTCCAGGGCGCCGCCCAGCCAGGCGATCGTCTGTTCCACGTTGGCCACCATCGCCCCGTGGCTGAGCAAGGCCCCCTTGGGCCGGCCGGTCGTGCCGCCGGTGTACTGGACGAAGGCGATGTCGCTGGCGATCAGGTCGACGGCCGGCGACGGCAGACGCGCGCCGAGCGCGACCAGGTCGCGCAACGACGTCGCGCCCGGGATCGGGGTCGCCGCCGGCGCGTGGGCCACATGGGCCGCAGCCCAGTTGATGGCGATGCGGCGCCACCCGGGCGCCAGGTCGCCGATGTGCGCCACGACGACATGCCGGACGGCTGTCGCGGGCAGCGCCTTCGCGAGCGTCGCCTGGAACTGCTCCAGGACGATCACCGCCGAGGCCTGCGAGTCCTTCAACTGGAAGGCGAGCTCGTCGGCGGTGTACATCGGATTGCAGTTGACGACCGACAGACCCGCATGGAAGGCACCGAAGACCGCTGCCGGGTAGGCCAGGCAGTTGGGCAGCATCAGGGCGACGCGCTCTCCCTTGGCCAGGCCCAGATGCGACGCCAGCGCCGCGCCGATCGCCCGGGCCGCGTCGCCGAGCTGCCGGTAGCTGAGCGTCGCACCGAGCGCCGAGCAGGCGGGCCGATCCGCGAACCGCGAGACGCTGTCGTCGAACATCGCGCGAAGCGACGTGTAGGCGCGCACGGGCGCCTCCGCCGGGACGCCCGGCGGGTAGGAGCGGAGCCAGATCTTTTCCATGGATGCGAGGGGCCTTCGACGGCCTGCGAGGGAGCAGTCGGAACAAGCTTGCGCTCATGCGAGTTCGTCGAATTGACGCCGCTCAAGGCGGCGCCCGCACGCCGGCCGCATCCTGGAGCCGGATTCCGCGAGCAGTCCGGCGGCGCCTGGACCTGACGGAGCAAGGGCGTCGCCGCCCGCGGGGTCCACCAACTTCCTGGAGATTTCCGGATGACTCGAGCCGCGAACGACGACAGCCCCATCATCGGCGTCTACGACACCCGATCGGCCGCCGAGACCGCCATCAAGGCACTGTCCCGCGAGGGATTCGACATGGCCAAGGTCTCGATCGTCGGCAAGGGCGTCCATGAGGGCGACGAGGCGCACGGGTTCTACACCGTCGGCGACCGCGTGCGCGCCTGGGGCGCATCCGGCGGCTTCTGGGGGGCCGCGTGGGGCCTGTTGCTCGGCTCGGCCGTGTTCGTCATGCCGCCACTCGGCGTGGTGGCGGTCGCCGGCCCCATCACGGCCGCGCTCGTCGCCGCGCTCGAGGGCATCGCAGTCGTCGGCGGCATGTCGGCGCTCAGCGCCGCGCTGGCCAAGGCCGGCGTGCCGCATGAGCAGGCGCTGCGCCACGAAGCCGACCTGCTGGCGGGCCACCTGCTGCTCATCGTGCACGGGTCGCCGCAGGACGCCGTCCGCGCCACCCAGATCCTCGCGGCGCAATCCGCGCCGCATCCGCTCCCGATCCACCAGGCCGCCTGAAGCGGCCGCACCAGGAGTCCATCATGACGCCGCCGAGGCATTGGGAAGATCCTGCGAACGCGCTCATCGGCGCCGCCCTGCTCATGTCGCCCTGGTTGGCAGGCTACGCCATGGTGCAGGTCGCGCTGGCCAACGCCGTGATCGTCGGCACCTTGCTGTTCACCGTGTCGGTGGGCGCGGCGGTGATCGGTCGTCCGTGGGTGGAGTGCGCCACCGTCGCGCTCGGCGGTTGGCTGCTCGCGTCGTCGTGGACGCTGGGCTTCGACGATGCCGCGGCGAGATGGACGTCCCTCCTTGCCGGGGCCCTCGCCATGGCGCTGGGTGCCGGCGCGCTGGGCACGGAATGGCGCCGCAGCCGGACGAACCGCCCGTCCTGACCCCGCGGTCAGGCGGGCCCCCGCCCGCCTCAGTGCGCGAACAGCACCGGCACGGGCATCGCGTCGAGCATGCTGCGGGTGAACCCGCCGAACAGTCGCTCCGACCACCGCGGCCGTCCCCAGGCGCCCATCACGACGAGATCCGACGAGGTGCTGCCGATGTCCTCGAGCAGGCGGCCCACCAGGTCGTCGCTGCCGGCGCGGCGCCAGGTGCCCGCCAAGACGCCGTCGCGCGCGAGCCGATCCCGCACCCGCTCGAGCTCGTCTTCAGGCGGAACGTCGATGACGTCCGCAAGAGGGGACTCCACATGGACGACCTGCACCTGGTCAGCCCGCCGCAACAGGGGAAGCGCCGCCGCCACCGCATGCGCGCAGGCGCGCTCCGCCTCCCAGGCGACCAGCACCCGGCGCCCGAGCGAGGCGCCGCTGCGGGCGGCAGCGGGCAGCACCAGCACGGGCGACGCGCACGTCCGCAAGGCGTGCTCGAACTCGGCCGCCGGCCACGTGGGGTTGGGTCGCTTCGGATCGGGCTGGCCGACGATGACGAGGTCGCAATAGAGGCTGCGCGCGGCCAGGGCCTCGGAGGCGTCGCGGTCGTCCACGATCACCTCGTGGGAGCGCAGCCCCGCGTGCGCGACGACGGTGTCGAAGTCGTGCGCCCTCTGCTGTGCCAACGCGCGCGCGGCGTCGACCGCACCCTGCAGATCCCGGCGGGACAACAGCCCCGCCCCCAGGCTGCTCTCGAAGGAGGCATTGCCCGTGGTCGCCAGCCCGACCACATGGCTGCCGTGCGCGCGCGCCAGCTGGATCGCCGCATCGACGAGGCCCGGCACCTGCGCCGTGCCGTCGAGGTGAAGCAGGATCGTCCCGAAACTCATGGCAGTTCCCGGCATGGCTGATCTCCCGTGCGGCTCAGTGCGCGAAGAGCACCGGAGCCGTCATGCTCTCGACCATGGTGCGCGTCGCACCGCCCAGCATGCGCTCCAGGAGGCGGCCATGCCCCCAGGCGCCCATGACGAACAGCTGGACGCCCCGGTCCGCCCCTTCGCAAAGGAGCGCCTGTCCGACCGGCAGCGAACTCGCGAGCAACTCGGTCTTCACCTTGACGCCGTGGCCGCCGAGCCACGCGGCCGTGCGCTGCAGGTCCGGTTCGAGCACCGTGCCGTCTTCCTTCTGCGGATCGACTATCTGGACGAGGTGGACGATGCCCGCCCGCTGCAGCAGGGGCAGCGCGGCCGACGCCGCCCTGCCCGCGCCGGCGCTCCCGTCCCAGGCGACCAGCACCGGGCCCGTGGATGCACTGAATCGCCCCGCATACGGCAGCATCAGCACCGGCCGCGGGCTCTGCTGCAGGATGGCCTCGGCGCGTCGGCGATGGTCCGCATAGGCCCGCAACTCGGGCGACGGCTGGGTCGTCACGACCAGGTCGGCGAACAGCGCGTGCGTGAGCACCGCGGAGGTCGGCGTCGAGTTGTCGCGGATCGCCTCGGCGTTGGTCAGGCCGGCGACGTCGCAACGCTGGAGGAAGACCGTCTCGCGGGCGACCGCGGCCTCCTCGGCCTCGCGCAGCTCGATCGTGAGCGGGTCGCCGGCGACGAAGGCGACGGCGCCGTCGCTCGGATAGGGCGAAGGCCGATGGCAGGCGACGCCGACGAGGCGTCCTTCGAACAGGCGCGCCAGGTTCGCGGCGTAGTCGATGTGCGATTCGGCAGCCGGATCCTCCTCGATCGAGTACAGGATGGTGCGATAGGCCATGGTCGATCCCCTTCTGGTGCCGGCGACGATGCCGGCGAAACGGTACGAACCATCGTCCCTGCAGCACGGCCTCCTGCACTTGCGCCGGATCAAGCCGTCCACTGTGAGCGCCTGATCGGCGTCAACCGCTCAGATCCGGGGCGGCCTAACGTCGGTGCACCCCAACCTCGGGAACCGTCATGCAACTCACCTTCCTCGGCGCGACCGGCACCGTCACCGGCTCGCGATACCTCCTGGAGACCGGAAGCCGGCGCGTGCTGGTCGACTGCGGCCTGTTCCAGGGGCTGAAGCAGCTGCGGCTGCGCAACTGGGCACCGCTTCCCGTCGACCCGTCCTCCATCGACGCCGTGGTCGTGACCCATGCGCACATCGACCACACCGGCTACCTGCCCCGGCTCGTGGCACAGGGCTTCCGGGGTGCGATCCACGCCACGACGGCCACGACCGAGCTGTGCGGCCTGCTGCTGCCCGATTCGGGGCACCTGCAGGAAGAGGAGGCCCTCTTCGCGAACCGGCACAAGACGAGCCGCCACGACCCGGCGCTGCCGCTCTACACCGAGGAGCAGGCGCGCGCCGCCCTGACGCTCTTCCATTCCCACGATTTCGGCGCGCCTTTCGAGCCCGTCCCCGGACTGCACGTGCATTTCCAGAGCGCGGGGCATATCCTCGGGGCGGCCAGCGTGCAGGCCGTCAGCGAGCGCGGCAGCGTCCTGTTCTCCGGCGACCTGGGCCGCAGCGACGACCTGCTGATGAAGCCCCCCGCCCCGCCGCCCGTCGCCGACGTGATCGTCGTCGAGTCCACGTACGGCAATCGCCTGCACGAGCGCGCCGACACGCTGCTCGCGCTCGCGGAGGTGATCAATCGGACGCTGGCGCGCGGCGGCCACGTGATCGTGCCGGCGTTCGCGGTCGGACGCGCCCAGTTGCTCCTGCACGCGCTGAGGCTGCTCAAGGATGCGCACCGCATTCCCGACGTGCCCGTGTTCCTGGACAGCCCGATGGCCACCGACGCGACGGCGCTCTTCCAGCGCCATCCCGAGCTGCACCGGCTCGATGCGCGGGCGTGCGCCGCCATGTCGGATGGCGTGCGCATCGTCAACACGCCCGACGAGTCGCGCGCCCTCGCCTCGCTGCGCTTTCCGGCGATCATCGTCTCGGCCAGCGGCATGGCCACGGGCGGCCGCGTCGTCCACCACATCGAGAACTTCGCGCCGAACCCGGCCAACACGATCCTGTTCGTCGGCTACCAGGCGATGGGAACGCGCGGCGCGGCGCTCGTCGGCGGCGCGCGCGAGGTGCGGATGCACGGGCGCTGGGTGCCGGTGCGGGCGGAGGTCGCGACGCTCGAAGGCCTCTCGTCGCACGCCGACCGCGACGAGCTGCTGGCGTGGCTGGGTTCCCTGTCGCACGCCCCGCGCCGCATCTTCGTGACGCACGGCGAGCCCGAGGCCGCGGATTCCCTGCGCCAGGCCATTTCGGAACACCTGCACTGGCCGTGCGAGGTGCCGGAATACCGCGAGCAGGTCGACATCGGCGCCCTGGCCGACGCAGCGCGCTGACGCGGCGCCGGCGGCCGGCGATCACATCGTGGCGATGTAGTCGGCCAGCGCGCGCATGTCGTCGTCGCTCAGCTGGTGCGCAACGGAGTTCATGAGCGTCCCCATCGGACGGTTGTCCGGGCTCTGGCGCAGCACCGCCAGCTGGCGCAGCAGGTAGGCGCGTTGCTGATGGGCCAGGCGCGGGATGGCGCCGTTGCCCTGGCCCTTGTCGCCGTGGCAACCGGCGCAGGCCGGCACGCCGCGTTCGGACAGGCCCTCGTTGAACAATTGCCTGCCGGCGCGCGGCTCGGCGAGCATCGCGGGCGCCGCCGCGGCGGCCGGCTGCGCGGCATAGTAGGCCGCCAGCTGCGAAATCTGCGCGTCCGTCAGGTTGCGCGCGATGCCCCACATGTAGACGAAGCCGGCAGGATCGCGGCGGTGCTTGTCGCGCAGGCTGCGCAGCTGCCCCTCGATGTAGTCCGCCTGTTGCCCAGCCAGGTGCGGGAAGTTCTCCGACGAGGAGATGCCTCGCTGGCCGTGGCAGTTCGAGCACACCTGCTCGGCCAGGGCCTGCCCCGGCACCTGCGGGTCGCCCAGCGCGCGCGAGCGCGACGCACCGGCACAACCGGCCAGCAGGACCATGCCGGCGAGGGAAGCGATCGAGAGGAGATGTTTCATCATGAGGCTCCGCTCAGTAGGTGAACCAGGCGTACACGAACAGCGAGTCGTTGTCGCTCGCGTTGCGTCCGAATCCGTCGTAGTTGCGCGCGCTGCCGTTGAAGCGCTGGTAGAAGGTGTACTGCGCCCCGACGCGCAGGTTCTGCCACGGCAGCCAGTACGCCTCGAGCGTCTCGCCCGTCGTCCTGGGATTGCCCGTGAGGTTGCCGTTGACCCGGGTCGACGGCGCGGCAGCCGACGGCGACGTCGTGATGGTGCCGCTCAGCGGGTCGTAGCCCGACGACTGGTTCAGCGTGTTCGTCGTGCCCGACAGATCGAAGTACGAGACGCTGCCGCCATAGGTGGCGCGCCACGTGTAGGACGCCTTCGTGCGCAGCAGCCTGAGGACATCGGACGTGGAGGTCGACGCCAGCGCATTGCCCTGGGCGTCGACAAAGGCCGGCACCTGTCCGGCCAGGAAGTCCGGATAACGATGCAGCTGGCGCGTGGCCACCGCCTGCAGCGTCAGCGCGTGGGGATCGAGCAGCCACTGGTACTGCGCGTCGATCGTGACGTCGCGGAAGCGATGCAGCGTCGTCGGATCGGCGACGGCCGGATCGTCGTACACCCGCGAACTCATCGTCGAGCCGCCGACCATCAGCGTGCTGGCCCCCCACGCGATGTTCAAGGCGGCACGTGCGTAGGGCGCGTTGCCCTGCAGGCGCGTCAGGGCCGAGGTCGGCTGACCGAGCTTCATGAACCCGAATGCGCCGCGCGTGGACCGATAGGCACCCGCCTCGACGTACAGACGCTCGTCGAGGAACGCGTAGGCCGTGAGTCCGGACGTGTTGCCGCCCACGCCATAGCCCGGGTACGGCGTGGCGCCGTCGATGAACTGGCTGCTGGACGGGCTCGGCACCGGCACGTACTGCATCCAGGCCGCCGCGGTGTTCCAGGGATCCGAGACGGAGGGATTGTTGTTCGCGCTCACGCCGAACACCAGGTCGTGCGCCGCACCGACGGCATGGTCGGCGTAGCGGATGTCCATGTTGTCGGCCGCCGCGTGCCCGTGGTACTTGCCCGACGCGTCGAGGTTCGCGTACGGGTCGAAGGTGTACTGGAGGAAGGCGCCGAAGTTGTCGGCGATGCGGCCGCCGGCAAAGACGCTGGCCGACGCGAAGACGAGCTTGTCGTTCTTCGAGAAGTCCGCGGAAGGATCGTCGCTCTTGCTGGTGTTGCGCACGGACGAGAGGCTGGCCACCGCCATCATCGCCAAGGGCACCTGCGTGCGGCTGCCGATCGTGTACCCCGTCAGCTTGAACATGCGGCCGTAGGGCGTCAGCTCCGGGTACTGGCCTCCCGCATGGCAGGCCTGGCAGTTCTGCCCGGTCTGGCGGTTGAAGACCGGGATGGCGGATGCCGGTGCCATCCAGCTTGCGGCCACGGCTGCCATGAGCCATGCGACGCGGACCCTGCGTCCCCGGACGAGCCGATTCGTCATTCGCGCAAGCAGATCGAACATGAGCGTACCTCCGTCAAGCCTTTGCGCCATTGCAGGTCAGCGACGGCGTTGGTGCATTGACACGGCTCAAGCGCCGCACCGAGCCTGCTTTCATCGACCTGAAGGGCGGCGACGCCCTGCACGACGCCGCCTATTCCATCGGCCGCGGGTCGACCTGGCGCCGGACGCCGGACTCGCGCATGCGCAAAGTCGTCGGCGCAGCGTGCCGGAACTTCGTGGCACGCGCGCCCTCGTCCGCGATTTCGGCGACGGACACCCGGCACAGCGCCTGCAGCGGCTCGAGCAGCAGCGGCAGCAGGTCGTCGCTGGAGACGATGCCCACCACGCCATCCTCGTCGTCGACCACCAGCAGCCGGCGCACGCCGGCCTGCTGCATCGCGAGCGCCGCCTCGGCGGGACTGGCCGTCGCATCGATGAAACGCGGCGGCCGGCTCGCCACCGCGCCGACCAGCACCTCGACCGGCGAGAGCCCATGGGCGGCGACGGCGTCGGCGATGTCGCGATCGGTGACCACGCCGATCGCATCGCGCGCCTCCCCGCTCCGGGCCGTGACCACGAGGACGCCCACATGCCGCTCGCGCATCAGGCGCGCGGCTTCCCGCAGGTTGCAGGCCTCGTCGATCGAGACGACGGCGCGCAGGCAGCGACTGGCGATGTTCATGTTGCGACCTTTCCCGTTCGATCCTTGCCCGCGGGCGGCGTCCCATCGCCGCGGCGGGATGCGAATTCGCGCACGAAGTCGAGCGACGACAGCACGCCGACCACGCCTGCGCCTTCGGTGACGACCACATGATGGATGTGCCGCTCGACCATGCTCCGCGCGACGTCGACCAGGTCGGCGTCCGCCGGCACCGTCATCGGCTTGAAGCTGCACATCTGCCAGGCCCGGACGGCCTGCGCATCGCCGCCTTGCGCATGGAAGCGCAGCAGGTCCGCGGCGCCGATCACGCCGATGACCGGGCCCTGCGCCTCCAGCACCGGCGCCCACGACAGGCGTCGTTCCGTGAGCCGCTGTTCCACCGAGGCGAGTGTGTCGTCCATGTCGACGACGCACACCTCGCGCGACATCATCGATGAGACCATGCGTTTCATGATCGTCCTTCCGTCGAATTGGATTGCGCGCGCGACGGTCGACCCAACCGGCGCTCGATGGCCAGGACGTCGCGCAGGACCTTCAGCGCCGAATCGGGCGTGACGCTCAACGCGTCGATGCCCAGCTTGACCAGCGCCTCGACCACCTCCGGGTAGTCGGACGGCGCCTGTCCGCAGATGCCGACGTGCCGCCCGTTGCGGTGCGCGCCCTCGATCGTCAGCCGGATCATTTCCTGCACGCCGGCGTCGCGCTCGTCGAAGTCGAACGCCACGGTCTCGGAATCACGGTCGACACCCAGCACCAATTGAGTGAGATCGTTCGAGCCGATGGAGAAGCCGTCGAACAGCTTCGCGAACGCGTCGATCTGGATGACATTGTTCGGGATCTCGCACATGACGTAGATCTCGAGCCCGCCGACGCCGCGCTTCAGGCCGTGCGCCTCCATCGCCGCGATCACGCGCTGGCCCTCCTGCACCCGGCGGCAGAACGGGATCATCAGCTTGACGTTGGTCAGGCCCATCTCCTCGCGCACGCGCTTCATCGCCGCGCACTCCAGCGCGAATCCTTCCGCGTAGGCCGGATGGCCGTAGCGCGAAGCGCCACGGAAGCCCAGCATGGGATTGGCCTCGACGGGCTCGAAGTCGCGGCCACCGAGCAGGCTGGCGTACTCGTTGGTCTTGAAGTCCGACATGCGAACGATCACCGGGCCCGGGTAGAAGGCGGCGGCGATCATCCCGACGCCCTCGGCAAGCTGGCGCACGAAGTGGTCGGCGGGCGTCGCATGGCCACGCGCAAGGCGTGCGATCTCGTCGCGCACCGCGGCATCCGAGACGCGCTCGGGATGCACGAGCGCCATCGGGTGGACGCGGATGTGCTCGGCGACGATGAACTCCATGCGCGCCAGGCCGACCCCGTCCACGGGCAACGCCGCGGTCTGGAAGGCGACGTCGGGGTTGCCGAGATTGACCATGATCTCGGTCTGCGGCAGATCCAGCGTCGAGATGTCCGTGCGCGTTCTCGTGAACGGCAGAACGCCTTCGTAGACCCGCCCCGTCGCACCCTCGCTGCAGGACACCGTCAGTTCGTCGCCCGTGCGGATCGCGCGCGTGGCCGAGTCGCAGCCGACGACGGCCGGAATGCCCAGCTCGCGCGCCACGATCGCGGCATGGCACGTGCGACCGCCGCGGTTGGTCACGACGGCCGCGGCGATCTTCATGACGGTGCCCCAGTCCGGCATCGTCGTGTCCGCCACCAGGATCTCGCCCGGCTTGAAGTCGACCAGTTGGGCGACGTCCGTGATCACGCGGGCCCGGCCGGTCGCGATCGCGCCGCCGACGGCGCGTCCGGACACCCGGAGCGCGCCCTTGGCGTCCAGGCGGCACTCCTCGATCACGCCGAACGGACGCTGGGAGGCCACCGTCTCGGGCCGCGCCTGCACGATGTAGATCCGGCCGTCGAGGCCGTCCTTGGCCCATTCGATGTCCATCGGCGTCGGCCGGCCCAGCCTGCGGGTGTAGTGATCCTCGATGGCGATCGCCGCGTCGGCCAGCGCCAGCACGTCCTCGTCGTCGATGCAGAAGCGCTCCTGGTCCTCGCGCGGAGTCGGCACGTTGCGCGTGGTCTCCCGGCCTGCCGCCTGCGCGTACACCATCCGGATGTCCTTGCTGCCCAGCTTGCGCCGCAGCACGGCGCGGTGACCCAGGCGCAACGTGGGCTTGAAGACATAGAACTCGTCGGGATCCACCGTGCCTTGCACGACGTTCTCGCCGAGCCCGTAGGCCCCGGTGATGAAGACGGCGTCGCGGAAGCCCGATTCGGTGTCCAGCGTGAACACCACCCCGCTCGATGCGCGGTCCGAGCGCACCATCTTCATCACCCCGACCGACTGGAACACCTTGAAATGGTCGAAGCCCCTCTCGACGCGGTACGCGATCGCCCGATCCTTGAACAGGCTGGCGAAGCATTGCCGCACCGACTCCAGCAGGCGCGCCTCGCCCGCGACGTTCAGGAACGTCTCGTGCTGGCCCGCGAAGCTGGCGTCGGGCAGGTCCTCGGCCGTGGCCGAACTCCGGACGGCGACGGTCAACTCGCTGCCGTATTCGTCGAGCAAGGCCTTGTACGCGTCGCGGATCTCCGCCACCAGGTCGGGCGGCAGCGGCGCTGCCGCCACGATCTCGCGCGCGGCCTGCGCACGCCGGGCCAGGTCGTCGATGTCGGACGCGTCGAGGCCGTCCAGTGCGCGATGCAGGCGCGGCCATGCATCGGCCTGATCGAGCATGTGGCGGTAGGCGTGCGCCGTGATCGCGAACCCGTTGGGAACGCGCACGCCGGCGGGCGCCAGGTTGCTCAGCATCTCGCCCAGCGAGGCGTTCTTGCCGCCCACGGAGGCGACGTCCGAGGTGCCCAACTGGTTGAACCAGCGGATGAAGCGAGGTGAAGGACTCATGTCGTGGATCTCCTTGGACGCAGGAACTTCAGGAGGCCGGGCAGCCTGGAGGCTGGCGGCGCCCTCTCGACTTGCGCGCTGCACTCGGGCGCGATGGCAGCGGCGGGCGCCTCGGCCATCGTCGACGCCGCCCCGACACGGCGTCCCGTGGCGGTGTCGAAGACGTGCAGCCGGTCGAGCGGCCAAGCCAGCGCCACGCTCTGCCCCGGCGCAACGGCCGCGCGGTGGTGCAGCCGCACGCAGACGAGCTCGTCGCCGACCTTGCCGTACAGGTTGGTCTCGTCTCCGGTCGGCTCGACGATGTCGACCTTCAATCGCACGGGGCCGTCGTCCGCGAGGCCCAGGTGCTCGGGCCGGACGCCGACGGTGAGCGACTGGCCGCCCACGATGCCCGGATCCGCCGGAAGCGGGAACTCGCGGCCGTCGCCGCACACCAGCACCGGACCGGCGTCGCGTGACACGGTGCGCCCCACGATGAAGTTCATGGCCGGCGATCCGATGAAGCCGGCCACGAAGAGGTTGACGGGCCGGTCGTACAACTCCGTGGGCGTGCCGACCTGGTCGAGGTGGCCGCCGTTCATCACCACGATGCGATCGGCCAGCGTCATGGCCTCGACCTGGTCGTGCGTGACGTAGACGACGGTCTGGTGCAGCCGCTGGTGCAGCGCCTTGAGCTCGGCACGCATCTGCACGCGCAGCTTCGCGTCGAGGTTGGACAGCGGCTCGTCGAACAGGAATACCGCGGGGTCGCGCACCATGGCGCGTCCCATCGCGACGCGCTGCCGCTGGCCGCCGGACAACTGCGCCGGCTTGCGATCGAGCAGGTCGCCGATGCGCAGCATCTCCGAGACGCGCTTGAGCGCAGCCTCGCGGCGCTCGATCGGCTCGTTGCGGATCTCCAGTCCGAACAGGATGTTCTGGCGCACCGTCATGTTCGGATAGAGCGCATAGGCCTGGAACACCATCGCGATGTCACGATCCTTGGGCGCGAGCCAGGTGACGTCGCGTCCGCCGATCCAGACCTCGCCATCGGTGGGCGCTTCCAGGCCGGCGATGCAGTTCAGCAGCGTGGACTTGCCGCAGCCGGACGGCCCGACCATGGCGATGAACTCGCCGTCGGCGATATCCAGGTCGACGTCCTTCAACACGGATGTGTTCCCGAAGCGCTTGGACAACTTGCGCAGGCTGATGGCGGCCATCGCGATCCTTGAAGAGTGTCGCGATTTGGCGGCCGTGCGTCGGCGACCTGCTTGCGCCGGATCAAGGCGCGGCCACGCTGTCTAGGCACCCGGCTCCTCGCCCGCGATCGACCGGCAACTGCCGATTGACGTGGATCAAGCGCACTCGACGCGCCCTTCCTAAGCTGTGAGCCAACGCAAGCAAGGGACGAACCCATGAATCGACGCGAGCCCGACGAAGCGGTCAGGGAAGACGGGCCCGAGACCTCCACGGCCGCGGGAGACGGCGGCGACCGGCCCCCGGCGCGGCCCGCGGTGCAGGAGCTTCTGGACGAGTGGGAGATGCTGCGCCGGAAGCTGTCGTCGCTGCTCAAGGCCGACGAGCCCTCGGTCGAATGGCGGCTGGAACTGGAGGGGCTGGCGACACGAGTCCGCGAACTCGCGGCGGGCGATGTCGACGTGGCGCTGTACTACCTGATCCACTCCGCCGGCCAGGAACTGGACCACTACAGCGCCGTGCACGGCATGGCGTGCGCGGTGATCGGCCAGCTGGTCGGCCTGTGGCACGACTGGCCCGCCCAGGAGGTCGATGCCCTCGTGAATGCCGCGCTGTCGATGAACGTGTCGATGACCCGCACGCAGGACGCGCTCGCCCACCAGGCCGCGGCGCCCGACGAGCGGCAGCGCCGGCAGATCGACGAACACGCCGAAGCCAGCGCGAAGTTCCTGGCAGATGCCGGCGTGCAGGATCCCCTCTGGCTGGAGGTGGTGCGCCAGCACCGCGTGGGATGCGACGAGGGCGAGATCGATGCGCTGCCTCCGGGACCCCGCTTGTCGGAACTGGTGCGCAGGATCGACGTCTACACCGCCAAGCTGAGCCGGCGGCGAAGCCGCGGCGCCACCACGCCGGCACTTGCCGCCCGGGATGCGTGCCTGGGCCGGCTCGGCTACCCCGACAGCATCGGCGCCACGCTGCTGCGCGTGCTCGGCCTGTATCCGCCAGGGACCTGGGTGAGCCTGTCGAACGGCGAGACCGGCATCGTGATCGCCCGCGGCGTCAAGGCGCACACGCCGATCGTGGCCGCGTTGCGGCGCGCGGACGGCGGACTGTTGATGCAACCGACCCGCCGCGACACGCAACTTCCCGGCTGCGCGGTGGTGCGCGGCGTGACATCGCACGACGTCGGCGTGCGCATCCATCACCTGCGCGCCCTTCGCTGCTAGTGTGCTGACCCGGAAGCTCGTGCGCAGGCGAGACGCGGCAAAAACGAGTCGGGGCCAGGCGCGAGGGCGAGTCGTACCGGCTGGTACGGCGAGCCTGAGCAACGACGTCCCGGCTCGTTTTTGTCCGTATCGCGCGTGCGAACTTCCGGGACAGCACACTAGCGTCGGGCTCGCGCCTTGCACCGCTCAGGTTGACGACTTGCCGGCCGCGCCGCTGTCGTCGACCTGCTGCGGCGGCTTGACGAGCAGCACCGGCACGGGCGAATGGCGCACGACCAGCTCGGCGTCGCTGCCCAGTGCCAGCCGTTTCATGCCGCGCCGCCCGTGCGTGCCCATGACGATCAGCTCGCAACGCTCGGACTGCGCCTGGGCGACCACGATGTCGCAGATCGGGCCGACGCCGCCATCGATGACATGCGCGACGTACGCCACGCCGGCCGCAGCCGCGTCCCTTCCCGCGCGCTCGATGATCTCCCGGCCCGCGCGATCGAGCATGTCCCACACCTGGCCGTAGTCGGCGACGCCCGGATAGCCCAGCGTCATCGGCATCTGGACGATGACATGCAGCAGGACCAGCGTCGACCGGTTGTCCCTGGCGATGCCGATGGCCTCCCGCAGGCCGGCCTGCGACGGCTCGCTGCCGTCGACGGGAACGAGGATTCGCGAATACATGGCTGCGCTCCGATGCCGATCCACGCGGCGCGACGATCGCGCCCGCGTTCGGCGACTCCATGATGGCGACCATCGCGCCGACGCCCTTGCGCCAGCGCAATGCCGGCGGTGACCCGGGTCGCCCGATCGATCAGGCCGGCGGCTTGCCGGTTCCGAGCCGGCCGTCGGCCCGCGCGGACAGATAGGCGTACAGGTCGGCCACGTGCCCCACCACCGCCGGGTCGTTCGACCACGCCGGCATCTGGAGGATCTCGCTTCCGCCAAGAGGCCGCTCGCGCAGGTACAGGCGAGGGATCGACCCCGTCCCCTCGTCCTCGGCGATCGATTCGCTCCAGTCGTAGCGCGTCAGCACCACGTTCGCGAAGCGCCGCGGCCCCATCTGCGCGACGCGGTCGAGCAGGTCGGGCATCGGCGCCTGGCCGGCCGCGTCCTTGCCGTGGCAACCGGCGCAGCGCTGGTTGAAGAGGCGCCAGCCGTCGACGGCGGAGCCCGGAGGCGCCGACTCGGCGGCCAGCTTCGCGGCCGGTGCCGCGTTGTCGAGCCGCACGGCGCAGGCGCCCAGCAGCGCCGCGACGGACGCGATGCAGGCGGCGGATCGGAGGGGCGTCATGATCGGTCCCGGCTGTCTGGATGCGTCGATTGTGGGAAGCCGGGTGGCGCGACGCATTGACGCCGCGCACGGCAGCGCGTTCGAGCGCCGTGTCGCCGCGCTGCATTGAGGGGGCGCAATCGCGCCGCGCCGCCGGCCGCGAGACTCTCGATATCAAAGATTGCAGGAGCCTCGCATGGCCAACGTACTCGTCGTCTACCACTCCCGCTCGGGACACTGCCGCATGATGGCCGAGGCCCTCGCCCAGAAGCGCGGCTGGACGCTGGGCGAGGTCGTCTACCTCCACGGTGCCCAGAGCTATGGGCGCTGCGCCCGCGACGCGTTGCTGCGGCGCGAACCGGAGATCCGCTACAAGGGCCCGAACCCGTCGCGCTTCGAGGTGGTCGTGCTGGTGTCGCCGATCTGGTGCTGGCGGCTCTGCCCGCCGATGCGCAGCTTCGTTCGCTCCATGCAGGGCAAGCTGGGCAAGGTCGCGGTCCTGTCCAGCATGGGCGGCAGCGGCGCCGGCAACGCGGTGGCGGAAGTCGAACGCCTGACCCGGCGGCCGGTCGCGGCGAAGGTCGCGTTCCGCCAGGACGAGGTCGAGAGCGGCCGCCACACCGAAGGGCTGCAGGCGTTCGCCGACGAAGTCGCCGCCAGCGCGTCCGCGCGCGCCCGCCCGCAGGCCGCGCTCGCGACGGCACGGGCCGCGTAGGGCGGCCTCATCATGAAGACCATCCCGATGAATCCCGTGGACGCCGCCTGGTTCCACATGGACGGGCCGGCCAACACCGCCGTGGTGACGGCGCTGCTGACCTCGCGCCGCCGCTTCGACGCGGCGGCCGTCCGCAGCCAGCTGCTGCACCGGCTGGCACCGCTGCCGCAGTTCCATCGACGGGTGGCGGATGCGCAGACCTGGACCGGCGCACCCGCCTGGATCGAAGCGCCGGCGCTCGACATCGACCAGCACGTGCACCATCGCGCCTTGCCGGAAGGCGCCGGGCAAGCGGACCTGCGCGCGCTCGTGGAAGACCTGGCCAGCCAGCCGCTGCCGCCGTCCATGCCGCTCTGGCAGGCGCACGTCGTCGACGGGCCCGGGGCCGCCGGCGCCTTGATCTTCCGCTACCACCATTGCCTGGGCGACGGGATGGCGATGGTCGAGATCGCCGGTCGCGTCTTCGACGGCGCGGACGAGTTCGCGCCCGCGCCGTTCACCGGCCTGCCCGGGACGGAGACAGCATCGCTCGCGGATGCCGCATGGCGCCTGGCGAGCACCGCGGTCGATGGCGGGGCCGCGCTGATCCGGGATCTGGCGCGCTCGCCCGACCCGGACGAGCCGTTCAAGGGCCCGGCCTGCGCACGCCAACGCGTGGGCTGGTCCCGGCCGGTCGCGCTCGCTCGCGTCAAGGCCATCGCCCGTGCGTTCGACGCGAAGGTCAACGACGTGGCCGTCGCCGCCATCGCCGGCGCGCTGCGTCGCCACGCGCCCGCCTCGCTCGGGCACGGCGCGACGCTGCGCGCCATGGTGCCCGTGAACCTGCGCGCGTCGATGGACATCGGCGACGCGTCCAACGGCTTCGGCCTCGCGATGCTCGCGCTGCCGGTCGACGAGATCGATCCCGCCGAACGACTGCGGACCACGGCCAGACGCATGTCCGGGATCAAGAATTCCGCGGAGGCCGCGGCCATGCACGAGCTGTTCGACCTCTTCGGTCGCGGCCCGAAGGCCGTGCAGCAGCTCGCACAAGGCCTGTTCGAGGACAAGGTCAGCCTCGTATTGACCAACGTGAGGGGGCCCTCCGCCGCGCTCAGGCTCGCAGGCCGAAACATCGACCGCCTCGTGTTCTGGGTACCGCACCCGGGTGAACGGATCGGGCTCGGCGTGAGCGTCTGCAGCTATCGCGGGCGCGTGACGTTCGGCATCCTGGCGGACGCGGCCAAGGTGCCGGATCCCCAACGGATCACCCGCCTGATCGAACTGGAGATCGGCGCCCTGGAACGAGCGGCGCACGCGCTCGAGACAGGTCCAAGGGCCAAGCCGCTCGTCGCCGCCTCGGCTCGCCGCGCTGCGCACCGCTGACGCCGGCCGCCACGTGCGGCCTTCCTGGACGAGGCGCCTGGGGGTGCCTGGACGAGCGCGCTCGTGCCGACCCGTCCAGGGGGCCCCGGTTGATCGCGATCAAGCCGCCGCCGACCGCGGGCTCCTATCGTTCGCGCAAGTTCAAACGCAGGAGATCCCGCCCATGCCTTCACTGATGAAAGCCGCCGTCGTGCACGCCTTCGGGCAACCCCTGGAGCTCGAGGAAGTCGCCGTGCCCGAAGTGACGCCCGGCAACATTCTGGTCAAGGTCGTCGCCTCCGGCGTGTGCCACACCGACCTGCACGCCGCCAGCGGCGACTGGCCGGTCAAGCCCGCCCTGCCCTTCATTCCCGGCCATGAGGGCGTCGGCTACGTCGCCGCGGTCGGCGCCGGCGTGAAGAACGTGCGCGAGGGCGACCGCGTCGGCGTGCCCTGGTTGCACACCGCATGTGGATGCTGCGAACACTGCATCACCGGCTGGGAGACGCTGTGCGACTCGCAGCAGATGACCGGCTACACCGTCAATGGCGGCTACGCCGAATACGTGCTCGCCGACCCCGGCTACGTCGGCCACCTGCCGGCGTCGGTGCCGTTCGCCGAGATCGCGCCGGTGCTGTGCGCCGGTGTCACGGTCTACAAGGGCCTGAAGGTGCTGGACTGCAAGCCCGGCGACTGGGTGGCGATCTCCGGCATCGGCGGCCTCGGGCACCTGGCGGTGCAGTACGCCAAGGCGATGGGCATGCACGTCATCGCCGTCGACATCGACCAATCCAAGCTGGACCTGGCGCACCGGCTGGGCGCCGACATGGTGATCGACGCCTCGAAGACCGACCCCGCGGCCGAGGTACAGCGCAGCCTGCGCGGCGCCCACGGCGTGCTGGTGACGGCCGCGTCGCGACCGGCGTTCGCGCAGGGCCTGGCGATGCTGCACAAGCGCGGCACGATGTCGCTGGTCGGGCTGCCCCCCGGCGAGTTCGGCCTGCCGATCTTCGACGTCGTCCTCAACGCGAAGACCGTGCGCGGGTCGATTGTCGGCACGCGCAAGGATCTGCAGGAGGCGCTCGACTTCGCCGGCGAAGGCAAGGTGCACACGGTCTTCAGCGAGGCCGCGCTGCCCGACGTCAACCAGATCTTCGACCGCATGCGTCGCGGCGACATCGAAGGCCGCGTGGTGATGAAGATTGGCGAGGACGCCTGAAGCGAAAGGCGCTTGCGCGGCATCAAGTCGTCGCTGCAGTCGGCCACCTATCGTGCACGCATGAACTGCCCGCACGATGGTTCGGCCGACGAATGGATCCTGGTGGCCGGCGCCACGGCGGCCAGCCTGTTCCGCCGCGGCGGCGACGGCCGGCTCGAGCCGCTGGAGACCTTCCACGAGGCACCGGACTGCAGTCGCGCCGTTCGCGGCAGGCCCAGGCGGCGCCTAGGCGACCCCAGCCCGCAACGACGGCGGCAACTGCGCTTCGCAGCCGACCTCGCCGCGCACCTGGAACGCGGCCTTGCCGAGGGGCGCTGCGGTCGCATCGCCCTGCTCGCGGCCTGTCCGTTCCTGGGCGCCCTGCGCAAGAGCCTGCCGCCGACGGTGCGTCAGGCCGTGCGCACGACGCTCTCGGCGGACCTCTGCGACGCGAGCGACCAACACATCCTCGACGCTCTCGCCGGCGCGACCGGCAACGACTGACAACCCCATGAAAGCACACCTGATAGGCAGCGGCATCGGTTCCCTCGCGGCGGCCGCGTTCATGATCCGGGACGCCGGCGTCGCCGGTGGCGACATCACCATCTACGAGGCGCAACCCGTGCCCGGCGGCAGCCTGGACGGCGCCGCCACGGTCGACGGCTACTCGCTGCGCGGCGGGCGCATGCTCACGACCGATCACTACGAATGCCTGTGGGATCTCATGCGATCCGTCCCTTCGCTGGAGGATCCGCGCATCACGGTCCTCGAGGAGACGCTGCGCTTCAACGAGGCGCATCCCGCGCACTCGAGGGCGCGGCTCGTCGATGCGCGGCGACACAAGGTCGACGTCTCCAGCATGGGCTTCGCGATGGCCGATCGCATCGAGTTGCTGCGCCTGGTCGAGGCCTCCGAGCAGGCGCTGGGGACCTCGCGCATCACCGACTGGCTCTCGCCCGGGTTCTTCCAGAGCAACTTCTGGTTCATGTGGCAGACCACGTTCGCTTTTCAGCCCTGGCACAGCGCCGTGGAGTTCCGCCGCTACCTGCACCGGTTCATGAACGAGTACCCGCGCATCGAGACGCTGGCCGGCGTCAAGCGCACCGTCTACAACCAGTACGACTCGCTCGTGCGGCCGCTCACCGCCTGGCTGATGGCGCGTGGCGTGCGCTTCAGGCACGGCGTGCGCGTGGCCGACCTCGAGCTGGACGACGATCCGGACGGCCGCGTGGTCGTGCGCGCCCTCGCGGTCAGCGAGGGCCACGCGACCGAACGCGTCGTGGTCGACGCGGACGACCTCGTGTTCCTGCAGAACGGATCGATGACCGACGCATCGTCCGTCGGCAGCATGGATGCACCGCCGGAAGTCCTGGACAAGTCGCAGAGTGGTGGCTGGACGCTGTGGGAGAAGCTCGCCGCACGGCGGCCCGACTTCGGTCGCCCGGCGGCCTTCAATTCGTCGATCGCCGAATCGTCCTGGGAATCGTTCACCGTCACCTGCCGGACGCCGGTGTTCTTCGATCGGATGGAAGCCTTCACCGGCAATCCCGCCGGCACCGGCGGCCTGGTCACGTTCAAGGACTCGCGCTGGCTGATGTCGATCGTCCTGTACCACCAGCCGCACTTCGTCGGACAGTCGGCGGGCGAGCAGGTGTTCTGGGGCTATGCGCTGAACCCGGATCGCGTCGGCGACCATGTCGCCAAGCCGATGAGCCATTGCGGGGGCCGGGACATCCTGCGCGAACTGTGCGGCCACCTGCGTTTCGACCTCGACGTATTCGCCGACGCCACCTGCCTGCCCTGCCGCATGCCCTACATCACGAGCATGTTCATGCCGCGCGCGCCGGGCGACCGGCCGCTGCCGGTACCACGCAGCTCGCGCAACCTGGCCCTCGTCAGCCAGTTCGTCGAGATCCCCGACGACGTGGTGTTCACGGTGGAGTATTCCGTGCGCGCCGCGCAGACGGCGGTCTACCAGTTGCTGGGCGTCGAACGCGGCGTGCCCGCGATCACGCGCCATGACGCGTCGCCACGGGTCGTCCTCGAGTCCATCGCGAAGTCTTTCGGCTGATGGCGACGCGGCGCGTTCCGATATCAGGCCGCGACCGAGGGGCGCCGACCGTGGCGGCGCCCGCAGCCATGCCGATCAGAACCGGTAGCCGGCGCCCAGCGACAGCAGCCAGGGATCGACCTTGAAGGTGCCGACCTTCACGCCCGATGACTTGACGTCGGTCTTGATCTGCACCCACTTGGCGTCGGCATTGAGCAGCCACCCACCGCCGACGGGGATGTCCACGCCCGCCTGGAGCGCCGCACCGAAGCTGTCCTTCTTGATCGACGGATGCAGCGCCGCCGTCGTCGCGGCGTCGAACTGCACGTCGGAGAAATGCGTCCAGTTGACGCCGATGCCGGCATAGGGACGCACGGGCCCCAGACCAGTCAGGTGGTACTGCAGGAGCAACGCCGGGGGCAGGTGCTTGAGCGAACCGATGGGCGTCCCGCCGGCCGAGATCGTCTGCTTCTGCGGGGTCGTCAGCACCAGTTCGGCGGCGACGTTGGGCGTGATGAAGCGGGTGATGTCCAGCTCGGGCAGCGTCTTGTCGTTGATCGAGAGGTCCAGGCCGGTGTCGTCCTTGTTCGCCGAGTTCAGGTACGTGGCGCGCAGGCGCACGATCCAGTCACCGGAATCGTCGCGCGACTGCGCGCCCGCGATCAGCGGGAAGGCGGCGATGGCGACGAGGGCGAGGCGTTGGGCATGAAGCATGATGCGATGTCGTTTGTCGTTTCGAGGACTTCATTGCAGCGCGCAGGCGCGGCCGCCGCCTTGTCCTGCGACAACATGTCTTGCGGCGTCGGCATGCGCGCAACGCCGCGCGCTCCGCGGCCTCAACCGACGGCGCGCACCAGCACCGCCTCGACGAGCGCCAGCAGTTCGGCCTCGGATTCGGCCGGGTCGGCGGCCGGCGTCAGCAGCGCGCGCAGCGGGCTGCGCTCGCCGCCCAGGTCCGCGAACACCGGCACGCCCGCGATTCGCTGCAGGAATTCGGCGCGCTCCGGCGGCATCGGGATGAAGTCGATCGCGTCATAGAGGCTGCCGAGGATGCGCGCCGTCGATTCCAGGCGCGCGTCATCGAGCACCAGCGCCTCCGGGCCGATGTGCGACACGCGTGCGCCCAGCGCGATCGCCGCCTGTTCGAAGCGCCTCGCGGAGGGCGTGTCGTGGCCGGCCGCGGCGATGGCGACGTGGCGCCCCTTCAACGGCGCCAGCGTCGGTTCGGGCGGCCCGCAGCGGAGCCGGCGTGCCCGTTCGACCAAGGCAGCGACCGACTCGGCTTCCGGAGGTGAGGACGCGGGCTTGGCGGGAGGAACGAGCGGCATGGCGATCTGGCGGCAGGCGGGTCTCCGCCTCGTGCCGACAGGTTAGAGTCGCCTCCGGCGCGCGCCTTGCGATGGATCAAGGCACCCGTGCCCAACTCCGCGTCGTTACGCGACGGTCATCGCGCGTTCACGCACCGTCACACGGCGCAGCGACAGGCGCCGGGGCAAGCGTCACAGGGCAGGCGCGTCCTCGCCTCGCAACCCCGTTGCGATCGCGCGGAGCAGCTCGCTGCGCGAGTAGGGCTTGGGCAGCAACGCCCAGTCCGGCGGTGCGTTCCCGTCGGCGTCGAGCAGCTCGCTCGAGAACCCCGACACCAGCAGCACGCGCAGCGTGGGTCGCCGCTGCTGCGCGATGCGTGCCAGTTCCGTCCCAAGCAGCCCGGGACCGAGCGCGATGTCCGACAGCAGCAGGTCGAACGCCCGGCCGCCGTCGAGGGCCGAGAGCGCCTCGCTCGCGTCAGCGCACTCCACGACGCGCGCACCGATCGTCGCCAGGAACGCCCGCGCCACCTTGCGCACCTCGGCCTCGTCCTCGACCAGCAGCACCGACAACCCGGCGGGAATCGCGTCCTTGCCGGGCAGTTCGTCCGCGGCGACCAGTGGCTGGCCTCCTGCCCGCGGGATGTAGAGCGTGACCGTCGTCCCCATGCCGGGCTGCGACGCCAGCGTCACCGTGCCCCGGGATTGCGTGACGAAGCCGTAGACGGTGCTCAGTCCGAGGCCGGTTCCTCGGCCGACGTCCTTGGTCGTGAAGAAGGGCTCGAATGCCCGCTCGCGCACCTCCTCGGGCATGCCGGTGCCGGTATCGGAGATGCCGATCGCGACGTAGCCGTCGGCGGCGGCAACGGGCCCCGCGCCGGATTCTCCCGGCAGGTGTTCCACCTCGGCGACATGGAAGGCCAGGCGGCCGCCCTCGGGCATCGCATCGCGGGCGTTGATCGCGACGTTGAGCATCGCCGACTCCAGTTGCACGGGGTCGGCGAACACCGCGGGGCAATCCGCGGGGCAGTCGACCTCGATGCGCACCCGCTGGTCGACCGTTCTCCTGAGCATGTCGGCCAGAGAGTCCAGCATGGCGTGCAGGTCGATCGTCGCGGGTTGCAGCATCTGGCGGCGCGAGAAGGCCAGCAGCTTGGACGTGAGTTCCGCCGCGCGATGCGTGGCGCGCCCGGCGGAACCGAGCATCGGCCGGACGCTGCCGACGGTGGTCGCATCGGGGCTGTCCTCGATGATCTGCAGGTTGCCCTTGATCACCGTCAGCAGGTTGTTGAAGTCGTGGGCGATGCCGCCGGTCAGCTGGCCGACCGACTCCAGGCGCTGCGAATGGCTCAAGGCCTCCTCGCTGCGCCCGCGTTGCAGGCAGGTCGCCAGCAGGCTGCACAGGGACTCGATGAACCGCGTCTCGTCCTCGCCGAAGCGGGTGGCTGTCCGGGCATGGATCGTCAATGTCCCGAAGACGTGTCCCCGATCCACCAGCGGCGCCACGAACCCGCTGACCAGCCCCGCCTCGACAAGGCAGGCCGGGATGGCGAGGCGTCGTTCCTGCCTGTAGTCGGGCAACGACAGCGGCTCGGGGTGCGCGACGAGGAAGCCCGGCAGCGTCTCGGGATCGTTCGCCAGCCGGCGACCGGCCTTCTGCTCTGCCAGGAGCCGATGGCCGCCGAGGATGACGAACTCGCGGCCGCCCTGGGTCAGCTCGCAGACCGACGCACTGTCGACCTCCAGCGCCTCCACCGCCAGTCGGCACGCCTGCTCCACCAGGACCCGCGGATCGCGTTCATCGACAGCCAGGCGTCCCAGCTGCGCCAGCCGGTCGCTGTAGCGAGCCCGCTGCAGGGCCTGCCGAACGCGCGGATAGGCGCCCACGTCCCGGATCGACGCGACGACGAACGGGAGCCCGTGATCCTGCAGCGGGCTCAACGCGATCTCCACCATCACCTCGCTGCCGTCGCCGCGACGTGCGACGAGGTCCATCTGCGTGCCCATGGCGCGGGGCCGCGGCGCCTTGCCGTAGGACTCTCGCCAGGCCGCATGCCGGGGTCGGATGGCGGCGGGGACGAGCTCGTCGACGCTCATGCCCGCGAACTGGTCGGCGCTGTAGCCCAGAAGCGCCTCCGCGGCGGGGTTGCTCAGGACGATGCCGCCCTTCGCGTCGACGAGCAGCATCGCGTCCGGGAATGCCGAAAAGATGCTGCGAAAGACGCTGCGTTCGTCGAAACCCGAGAAGGCCAGCGTGGGGGCATGCTCGCGGCGCACGTTCTCAGTCCGGGCTGATGCCAGGCGCAGGGGCACGCCTGCAGGGAGCGATCATCGACACGAAGCTCGTCACGGGGCTCGGCATGGCAGGAACCTCCTGGGTCTGGGACGCACTGGCCGGGTCGGCGGCAAGTCGCCAAGCGTACTCCGTCCCGCTCGGTCATCGCCAGCCAAGACCCCGCGGGGACGAAGCCGTTCCGGCAACGAGATCGCGGACCCGGCCCCACGCGTCATGACCAGGATCAAGGCGACGCCGACACTTGCGGGCTAACGTGGACCTGCCGCCGCGGATCGTCGCGGCCTCGTCAATCCAGGAGTTCCCAGACATGACCACCCGCCGTACCTTCATCCAGATCCTGCCGCTCGCCGGCGCTGCCGCCCTGTGCGCGAACGCCGCGCTGGCCGCGGAGGCCGCGAAGGTCGACCCCGCCGATCCGCAGGCGGTTGCCCTGGGCTACGTGGCCGATGCCGCCAAGGCCGACAAGGCCAAGTACCCGAAATACGCCGCCGGCCAGGCCTGCAACGGCTGCCAGCTGTACCAGGGCAAGCCGGCCGACGCCGCCGCGCCGTGCGCGCTGTTCGGCGGCAAGCAGGTCGCCGGCAAGGGCTGGTGCAGCGCCTACGTCAAGAAGGCCTGATCCGCTTGGCGGGCGTCGTCTCGGCGCCCGCTCGCGCCTGACCGGTGCCGCGCTCAGCGGCTCGGGTCGAATGCCGCGATGACCGAGTCCACGAGGTGCTCGCCCTGCGTGGTCAGCTCGACTCCCGAGACGTCCATCTCCACCAGCCCGGCACGCACGAGCGGCGCCAGCGCCTGCAACTCGCGGGCGAAGCAATGCCGGGGCTCGACGAGATGCGCCAGCGCGATCGCCTCGAAGTCCAGGCGTGCGTGGCAGACCAGCGAGGCCACCGCCGACCGGCGCGCCTGGCCGATCGTCGACAGGGAGACGCCCGCGACCACGGACAGACCGTGCGATTCGACCGCTTCCACGTGCTCGCGCGCGCCGCCGGCGTTGCGGTAGCAGGCCGCCCCGATCCGGCCGAAGGATCCCGCGCCGATCGCGAGCGTCCCCGCCGCCGGGCTCGCGGACAGCCCGTCGACCTCCAGGTGCAGGCGGTCGCGTTCGCGCGCCAGCGCAAGGGCGTCGTCGGCCGGCGCGAACAGTCCACGCGCGACGTGCCGCAGGCCGTGGTCCTGCAGCGTGGCGATCGCCCGGGCACGCAGCACGCCCCGATCCTCGAACAGCGCGATCGGCCCCGCGGACGCCAGGCATCGATCACATGCCGATTCCAGCGTGCTCGCGTAGGCGCGCAGGTGGACCCGGGTCGCCCCGGCCTGCAGCAGGGCCCGGAGTTCGTCGGCCAGCATGTCGCCGTCCTGCCCGCGACGGCCGCAGGCGACGCGCACCGTCACCGAACCGAAGCCGAGATCCCGCGCGACGCCCAGCTCGCTGGCGCGCACCGCTTCGAGGACGAGGCTCGTGGCGCCGGCGGCGCGCCAGGCGCGCAGCGCCGATGCGCCGGGCCAGCGTGCCTCGACGACGACCTCGGCCGCGTCCATGCGGAAGCGCGCCGCGAGCCGATCCAGCAGGTCGCCGAGCTGCCGCCCCGCGGCCGTCGCGTCCCCGCAGCCCTGCAACGTGACGCGCGACACGTGCTGCGTCGGGCCGATCGCCGCCGCGAGCGCCGCGCTCTCGGCAGCCAGCGCCGCGGCCGACCGCCCCGCGTCGAGGCAGCCCTCGCACGGCACGCGAACCGCCAAGTGCAGCGGCAGACGGCGCGCGGCCCCCTCGGCCTGCCCGCGCCGCCACAGCGCTTCGCGCAGCTCGAGGGGGCCGAAGGACGGCGAGAACTCCGCGAGCGGCGGCAGCGCCGGGTCGTGCGACGCGCAGCGATCGAATCGCCTCAGCAAGGCGGCAGGCGGCGCCGGTGCGCTTGTCTCGAACGGGAACGGAGGACGCATGAGCGCGATGCTGGCGACGCCGCGCTCCCGGAATCTTGATCCAGCGCAAGCATGTCCGCCTCTTCGCTCCGAACAATCCCGACATTGCGCCAAGTCAGAAACGGAAGACCCATGTCCTGCCCTTCGCCCTGCCCCACGCCCCGGCACAACGTCGCCTGTTCCAGCTGCGGGCTGCGCGAACTGTGCCTGCCCGTGGGCTTCAGTGACGAGGAGATGGCCGACCTGGACACCCTCGTGTCGACGCGCCAGACCGTCCGCCGCGGCGAGACGCTGTTTCGCAACGGCGATCCGTTCACGGCGCTGTATGCCGTGCGCACCGGATTCTTCAAGACCAGCACCTCCAGCGAGGACGGGCGCGAGCATGTCGCGGGCTTCCAGATGGGCGGCGAGCTGCTGGGGCTGGACGGCTTCGACGACGACACCCACCACTGCGACGCGGTGGCGCTCGAGGACTCGCAGGTCTGCGTCATCCCGTGCGCGACGCTCGAGACGCTGTCGCTGCGGCTGCCCGCCTTGCAGCGCCAGGTGCATCGCGTGATGAGCCGCGAGATCGTGCACGAGCACGGCCTGATGATGATGTTGAGCGGCATGCGCGCGGAAGAGCGCGTGGCGGCCTTCCTCGCCAACCTCGCCAGGCGGCTGCAGGCGCGCGGCTTCTCGCCCACGTCGTTCGTCCTGCGCATGACCCGCCAGGACATCGGCACCTACCTCGGCCTGCAACTGGAGACGGTCAGCCGCAGCTTCTCGCGCCTGCACGACGCCCGCATCCTGGACGTGCAGCAGCGCCACATCCGCATCCTCGACGAGGCCGCCCTGCAGCGGGTCGTCGAGGGCAGCCAGGCCTGAAGCGCATGTCCTCCGTCGCCGCCACCACGCTGCGCATCGGCGGCATGCATTGCGCCGCCTGCGCCGACACGGTCGAACAGGCCATGCGACGCGTGCCGGGCGTGGTGGAGGCGCACGTGAGCGCCGCGGCGCAGGCGGCCGAGGTGCGGTGGGATCCGGACGTCGTCGGTCCCGAGGCGATCGCGCACGCCGTGCGCGCCGCCGGCTACGTGGCCACGCCGGACACGGCCGCGGCCGCCCGCTCCGCGCGCAGAAGCGAGTCCCGCATCGCGCTGTGGCGCCTATTCGTCGCCGCGCTCTGCGCCACGCAGGTCATGATGCTCGCGGAGCCGTCCTACCTGTCCGCGCCGGGCGAGATCGACGCCGAGTACATGCGCCTGCTGAACTGGGGCGCCTGGCTGCTGACCCTGCCGGTGCTGCTGTTCTCGGCCTCGCCCTTCTTCGCCGGCGCCTGGCGCAGCCTGCGCTCGCGGCGCATCGGCATGGACGTGCCCGTCGCGCTGGGCCTGGCCATCGCGTTCGTCGCCAGCACGGCCACGACGTTCGGCGCCGGATCGCACGCGGTGTACTTCGACTCGATCACGATGTTCGTGGCCTTCCTGCTGGCCGGCCGCTGGCTCGAGATGCGCGCGCGGCATCGTGCCGAGGAGTCGCTGGAGGAATCGACATCGCAGTTGCCCGCCACGGCCCTGCGCGTCGATGCGCACGGCAGCGCGCAGCGGGTGCCATTGGATACGCTGGCCGTCGGCGACCGCCTGCGCGTGCCGCTGGGCGAAGCGTTTCCAGCCGACGGGCGTCTCGTGGAAGGCAGCACCGCGGCCGACGAATCCCTGCTGACAGGAGAATCGCAGCCCGTGACCAAGGCCGCCGGAGGCGCCGTCGTGGCCGGCAGCCTCAACGTCGGCGCGCCGGTGGAGATGCTCGCCGAGCGCCTCGGGGCCGACACCCGCGCCGAGGCGATCGCGGCCCTGATGCGCGCGGCGCGCACGCAGCGCCCGGCATTCCTGTCGCTGGCCGACCGCTGGGCCGGCCTGTTCCTGTGGGCCGTGCTGCTGCTGTCGGCCGGCGCCTGGCTGGCCTGGCGGGTGCTGGATCCGACGCGGGCGCTCGACGCGGCCATCGCCGTGCTCATCGTGACCTGCCCGTGCGCCCTGTCGCTCGCGGCACCGTCGGCGCTGCTGGCGGCGGCGTCGCGCATGGGCCGCGAGGGCCTGCTGGTGCGCGACATGGACGCCATCGCGCGGCTGGCCCGGGTGCGCACGCTGTTCGTCGACAAGACCGGCACCCTGACCACCGGCGAGCAGGGCTGCTCGGGCCTGCACGCGCTGGCCGTCCTGCCGGCCGACGAACTGCCGACCCTCGCTGCGAAGGCAGCGTCGCTGGCGGCCTGGTCGTCGCATCCGCTGGCCCGCGCCGTGAACGCGCGCTGGAGTCCGGACCTGACCGTCTGGAGCGGCGTGTCCGAGGCGGCTGGCCAGGGCGTGCTCGCAGTCGACGAGCACGGCGTCGAATGGCGCCTGGGCTCGGCGGCGTGGACCGGCGGCCTGCCCGTGCCGGGCGCCGACGTCGTGCTGGCGCGCGGCGGCCGGCCCGTCGTCGCCTTCGCCTGCGGAGAGATCGTGCGCGACGACGCGCCCGCGGCGGTGCGTGCGTTGGCGCGCGACGGCGTCGAGGTGCGCATCCTGTCGGGCGACGATCCGGCCCGCGTACGCGACGTGGCGCTGGCCCTGGGCATCAAGGACGCTCGCGGCCACCAGACCCCCGAGGCCAAGCTCGCCGCGCTGAGCGCCGCGCAATCGGGCGGCGACTGCGTCGCGATGCTGGGCGACGGCATCAACGACGCGCCCGTGCTCGCACGCGCCGACGTCGCGATCGCGATGGGCTCGGGCGCGGCGCTGGCACGCTCGCAGGCCGACACGATCCTGCTGTCGAACCGGCTGTCCGACATCGCGCGCGCCCGCACGCTGGCGCAGCGCACGCTGCGCGTCGTGCACCAGAACCTCGCCTGGGCCGCCGCCTACAACGCCGCCTGCGTGCCGCTGGCGCTCACGGGACACCTGCCGCCGTGGGCCGCGGGCCTGGGCATGGCGTGCAGTTCGCTGGTCGTCGTTGTCAACTCGATGCGGCTCGGCCTCTGACGCGATGGAAAGCCTCTATCTGCTCGTTCCGCTGTCGGCGCTGCTCGTGCTGGCCCTGCTGGGCCTGTTCGCGTGGGCCCTGGACGCCGGCCAATTCGACGATCTGCAACGCGAGGGCGAGCGGATCCTCGCGACCGACGACCCGCTTGATGTCGATCAACCGCGCGACGAGGCCGCTTCGAAACAATGACCCTGAAGCCGGCGCGGCCGGTCCTGACGTGGAGAAAGCGATGGTCAATCCTTCCGTGGCGAATCCGCCCGAGGCCGTCTACGACGACCGGGCCGTGCGCCTGTTCTCGATCGCGGCGGTCGTCTGGGGCGTCGTGGGCATGCTGGTGGGCGTGTTCATCGCCGCCGAACTGGCCTTTCCCGACATCGCCTTCGGCATCCCCTGGCTGAGCTACGGCCGCCTGCGGCCGCTGCACACCAACGCGGTGATCTTCGCGTTCGGCGGCTGCGCGCTGATGGCCACCAGCTACTACGTGGTGCAGCGCACGTGCCAGGTGCGGCTGATCTCGTCCAGGCTCGCCGCACTGCACTTCTGGGGCTACCAGGCGGTGATCGTGCTCGCCGCGATCACGCTGCCGCTGGGCATCACGCGCGGCAAGGAATACGCCGAGCTCGAATGGCCGATCGCGCTGCTGCTGACCGTCGTCTGGGTGATCTATGCGATCGTCTTCTTCGGCACCATCGGCATCCGCAAGGTGCGCCACATCTACGTGGCCAACTGGTTCTACGGCGCCTTCATCATCGCGGTGGCGCTGCTGCACGTGGTCAATGCCGCGAGCATCCCGGCCGGCCTCTGGAAGAGCTATTCGGTGTACTCGGGCGTGCAGGACGCGATGGTGCAGTGGTGGTACGGCCACAACGCCGTCGGCTTCTTCCTGACCGCGGGCTTCCTCGGGATGATGTACTACTTCATCCCCAAGCAGGCCGAGCGGCCGGTCTACAGCTACCGGCTGTCGATCGTGCACTTCTGGGCGCTGATCTTCACGTACATGTGGGCGGGCCCGCACCACCTGCACTACACCGCACTGCCGGACTGGGTGCAGAGCGTGGGCATGATGTTCTCGCTCGTGCTGCTGGCGCCCAGCTGGGGCGGCATGATCAACGGGATCATGACGCTGTCGGGCGCGTGGCACAAGCTGCGCGACGACCCGATCATGAAGTTCCTGATCGTGAGCCTGTCGTTCTACGGCATGTCGACCTTCGAGGGTCCGATGATGTCGATCAAGACGGTCAACTCGCTGTCGCACTACACGGACTGGGGCATCGCGCACGTCCACTCGGGCGCCCTCGGCTGGGTTGGCCTGATCACGATGGGCTCGCTGTACTACCTCATCCCGCGCATGTTCGGGCTGCGGGAGATGTACAGCGTGCGCGCCATCGAGTTGCACTTCTGGATCTCCACCATCGGCATCGTTCTGTACATCGCCTCGATGTGGAGCGCCGGCGTGATGGAAGGCGTGATGTGGCGCAGCGTCAACAACGACGGGACGCTCGCGTACAGCTTCGTCGAGGTCGTCAAGGCGACCTTCCCCTTCTACGTGGTGCGCCTGGGGGGCGGCCTGCTGTACCTCACCGGCATGCTCGTCATGGCCTGGAACACCTGGAAGACGGCCACCATCGGCCGCTACCAGCCCGTGCGCATCCCGCTGGCCGTCGCCAGCGCCTGACCCTCGAAAGGAAACCGACATGGCCAACGATGCCGCGGCAAGCAAGCCCGGGTTCTCGCACGCCAACATCGAGACCAACAACTTCCTGATGATCGTGCTGATCCTGGTGGTCGTCGCGATCGGCGGACTGGTCGAGATCGTGCCGCTGTTCTTCCAGCGCTCCACCACGCAGCCGGTGGAAGGCCTCAAGCCCTACACGGCGCTGCAACTGGCCGGCCGCGACATCTACCTGCGCGAGGGCTGCTACGGGTGCCATTCGCAGATGATCCGTCCGCTGCGCGCCGAGACGCTCCGCTATGGCCACTACTCGATGGCCGGCGAGTCCGTCTGGGACCATCCGTTCCAGTGGGGCAGCAAGCGCACGGGCCCCGACCTGGCACGGGTGGGCGGCAAGTACAGCGACGACTGGCACCGCCTGCACCTGGAGAACCCGCGCGACGTGGTGCCCGAGTCCAACATGCCGGCCTATCCCTGGCTCCTGACGGGCAAGGTCGATCCCGCCGGCATGGCACCCCGCATGCGCGCCCTGCGCACGGTCGGCGTGCCGTACACCGACGCCGACATCGCCGGCGCGGCGGCCGATGTCGCCGGAAAGACCGACGAGGACGCGCTGATCGCGTACCTGCAGGTGCTCGGCACCGCCGTCAAGTGAGGAGCCCCGCCATGGATCTCGATCTCGTGCGCTACGCCGTCACCGTCCTGTCCTTCGTGCTGTTCGCGGGCATCGTCGCGTGGGCCCTGTCACCGCGCAACCGCCCCGCCTTCGACGAGGCCCAGCAACTGCCCTTCCTCGATTCCGGAGACGCGCCATGAGCGACTTCTTCTCAGCCGGCTGGTCGATCTACATCGGCGTGGTCACGATCGCCAGCCTGCTCGGTTGCCTCGCGCTGCTCGTGATCACGAGCCGGGCCCGCGTCAATCCGAAGGACGACACCGGCCACGTGTGGGACCACGACCTGCGCGAGCTGAACAACCCGATGCCGCGCTGGTGGATGGCGCTGTTCGTCATCACGATCGTGTTCGCCTTCGGATACCTCGTCCTGTATCCCGGCCTGGGCAGCTCCAAGGGGCTGTTGGGCTGGAGCAGCGCGTCGGCCTACCGCGACGAGCAGGCCCAGGCCGACGCGCAGCTGGCCACCGTCTACGCCAGGTATGCATCGACCGCCGCGCCGGAACTCGCCCGCGACAAGGGCGCCATGGCCATCGGCGAGCGCCTGTTCATGAACAACTGCTCCGGCTGCCACGGTTCCGACGCGCGCGGCGGCAAGGGCTTTCCCAACCTGACCGACAACGACTGGCTGTACGGCGGCAGCCCCGAGACCATCGTCGAGACGATCACGCACGGCCGACAGGGCACGATGCCCTCGATGGCCGCAGCGGTCGGCACGCCCGACGACGTCGCCAACGTGGCCGAGTACGTCCTGAGCCTGTCCAACAGCCCGCACGACGCGGCCAAGGCCGAGGCGGGGCGCGCGAAGTTCATCGTCTGCGCGGGCTGCCACGGCATCGACGGCAAGGGCAATGCGGCCGTCGGCGCACCCAACCTGACCGACGACGTCTGGCTGCACGGCTCCGGCCGCGCAGCGATCCTGCGCATGGTCAACAACGGCAAGACCAACGTCATGCCGGCGCAGGAGCACCGCCTCACCTCCGAGCAGATCCATGTGGTCGGCGCGTACGTGTGGAGCCTGTCGCACGGCGGCGCGAAGAACTAGGACCAGGGGCGGACAAGTGACCAGCGAAACCGGCACCGCCAGCGCCGCCCCGCGGCGGACGGTGATCCCCATCGCCGCGGAGCCGTCGACGGGGCTGTACCGCGCCGAGAAGAAGATCCACCCGCGCGAGATCCACGGGCGCTTCGCCACGTGGCGCTGGATCCTCGTCGCGGCCACGCAGCTGGCCTTCTACGGCCTGCCCTGGCTCGAATGGAACGGGCGCCAGGCGCTGCTGTTCGACCTGGCCGCGCGCCGCTTCTACATCTTCGGCCTCGTCCTGTACCCGCAGGACTTCGTCTACCTGGCAGCGCTGCTGATCGTCAGCGCCTATTCGCTGTTCCTGTTCACGGCCGTCGCGGGCCGGCTGTGGTGCGGCTTCGCCTGCCCGCAGACCGTCTACACGGAGATATTCCTCTGGATCGAGCGCCGCTTCGAGGGCGACCGCAGCGCGCGCCTGCGGCTGGACGCGGCGCCGTGGACGTTTGACAAGACCTGGCGCAAGACCGGCAAGCAGGCGACGTGGGTCGCGCTCGCGTTGTGGACGGGCTTCAGCTTCGTCGGCTTCTTCACGCCGATCCGCATGCTCGTGCAGGAGAGCGCGGCCCTGTCGTTCGGCGCCTGGGAATGGTTCTGGATCCTGTTCTACGGCTTCGCCACCTACGGCAATGCCGGGTGGATGCGCGAGCAGGTCTGCAAGTACATGTGCCCGTACGCGCGTTTCCAGAGCGCGATGTTCGACCGCGACACGATGATCGTGACCTACGACGGCGCCCGCGGCGAGCCGCGCGGCCCGCGCGCGAAGTCGCTGGCGCACGCCGACCTGGCCGCGGCCGGCAAGGGCGAGTGCATCGACTGCACGATGTGCGTGCAGGTCTGCCCCACCGGCATCGACATCCGCAAGGGCCTGCAGTACGAGTGCATCGGCTGCGCCGCGTGCATCGACGCGTGCGACGCCGTGATGGACAAGGTGAACTATCCGCGCGGACTGATCCGCTTCGCGACGGAGAACGGGCTCGAGCGCGGATGGACGGGCGGGCAGATGCTGCGCCGCGTGCTGCGGCCCCGGGTGCTCGTCTACGGTGGCGTGCTGCTGGCGATCGTGTTGGCCATTGGCGCGAACCTCGCCCTGCGCCGCCCCTTCCGCGTCGACGTGCTGCGCGACCGCGGGACGCTCGCCCGGGAGGTGAACGGCGGCCGCATCGAGAACGTCTACCGGCTGCAGGTCATGAACGCGAGCGAGTCGCCTCAGCGCTTCCACGTGTCGGTGGCGGGATTGGAGGGCATCGCCGTCGCGTCCGATCCCGAACTCGAGGTCGATGCCACGGGCCAGCGATCGCTCGCAGTCCGCGTGCAGGTTCCGCTGGAGGCCGCCGGACGCGCCGGAACGGGCGCGCGCCCCATCGAGTTCACCATCCGCCGCGACGGCGACGACCGGCCGCCGCTGGTCGAACGCTCGACCTTCCTGATTCCACGATAGCGAGGAGATCGCCATGTCCAACCCCGCACCTGCCGTCTCCCCCGATCGCCCCGTCGCCTGGTGGCGCTTCCCGACCGGATGGCTCACCTTCGGGCTGCCGCTGGCCGCGGTCGCCGCCTCGACGCTGTCGGCCGTGATCGCGATCCGCGGCGCGGATCCGGTCGTCGATGCACGGCGAGCCACCGCGCACCAGGCCGCCGACGAACAGGCGGAGCACGGCCCGCAGGCCGAGGCGCGCCAGCCCGCGGAGCTGGCGCGCAACCACGCCTCCATGCACAAGTGACGCGGCCACCATCGGCTACACGGGGAGAAGACACATGCCGGTTCGCATCCTCACGATCCTCTGGCCGTCGTTCCTCATGGCCATCGTTCTGGACGGCCTGGTGTTCTCCGCGCTCGACCCGTCCGATGCGGGCCTCGAGCGCTGGGCCGAGGACCTGACCCCGCTGGGCGTGTACACGCTGGGCTTCCTGCTGTTCTGGAGCGTGATCTCGTGCGCGAGCGGCATGACCGCGCTGCTCATCGTGGAGCAGGACAGGCCTCCGGCGCCTTGACGCAGCGCAACGGCGCGGCGCTCCACGCGGCGCACGATGCAGGAATGACCGCCGCCACCGCCTCGTCCGTTCCGCGCGCCACCGCGTCTCCGGCACCCGCGCCGTCGCACGTGCCCGTCTATTCGACGTACCCCACCCCCGATCGCCTCAGCGAGGCCTTCGGCGCCGCCGAACTGGAACGGTCGCTCGCCGCGCGGCGCGCGCTCTCCGATGCCGGCATCTGCACGCCGATGGCGCTGCAGGTCCGGGTGCCGCTCGTCGAACTCCTCGGCGACCACGCCGCCGTGGATTCCGCGCGCGCCGCGGAGTATGTCGAGGCGCTCGACCTGGAGGTCGCCTTCGTCACCGACCAGGTGGGCGCCTGTCGCACGGTATCGACGCTGCACCTGGGCGGCTCGCCGACCCTCCTGCCCGACGCCCTGCTCCAGCACACGATGGCGACGCTGCGCCGCTCGTTCTTCCTCACCCGGGACGCGGAGCTCACGATCGACGTGGATCCCTGCACGATCGACGCGGCCCGCCTGCCGCGCCTGCGCGCGATGGGCTTCGGCGGCATCCGCATCGGCGCGCTCGACCTCGACCCGGAGGTGCAGCGCGCCCTGCGACGCGAATGCCCGATCGGGCATCTGCGCTCGCTGGTTCGCTCCGCACGGGACGCGGGCTTCGAATCGATCGACATCGGCCTGGTGCACGGCCTGCCGTGCCAGACGCCGGAGGGCCTGCAGCGGACGCTCGCGCAGGTGGTCGTGCTGCAGCCGGACCGGATTTCCGTGCGTGCCTTCTCGCCGCGCCCAGGACGCGGCGCCCCTTGCGACGACGCAGGCCTCGATCACCTGTCCGGCGACTCGCCCCAGCCCACCCTGCCGCGCGAAGCGCGCGCCGCCCTCGGCGCGGCGGGCTACGCTTACGTCGGCGCGGACCGGTTCGAGCGGACGGTCGACACGAAGCAGCGCCGCGCCTTCGGCGGCATGCCCGCCGCCGACCGGATCGCCTTGGGCGTGGCGGCGATCGGCCGCGTCGGTGACTGCGTCTACCAGAACGAGACCTCGCTCGACGCCTGGCACGCCGCCCTCGAGGAGAACCGCCTGCCGGTCGCGCGCGGCCTCGTGCTCGATGCGGACGACCGCCTGCGGCGCGACGTGATCATGGGCCTGGTCGAGCGCGGGCGGGTGGACTTCGACGAACTCGTCGCCCGCCACCAGATCGACCTGCGCACGGCCTGCGCCGCAGAACTCGTCGCACTCGCCCCGCTGGCAGCCGACGGCCTGCTCGAGCTGCGCGGCGACGGCATCCGCCTGACGTCCGACGGGCGCCATTCGGCGGCCCTCGCCGCCAGGGTGTTCGACCGTCACCTGCGCGACGACCCGGCGCGATGAATGCCTCTCTCGTCGTCGCCGCCCTGGCGCTCGGCGCCGGCGCGGCGCCGCATTGCGCCCTGATGTGCGGCGCCCCGTGCGCGGCCGTGACGCGCGGCCGCGCACGCGAGGGGGCCGTGTTCCACCTGGGACGCCTCGCCGGCTATGCCGCGGCGGGCGCCGTCGCGGCTGGCGCCATGGCGGTCGTGACGGCCTGGATCGCGACCCGGCCCTGGCTGGCGCCGTTGTGGACGCTGGTGCAGCTCGCGTTCCTCGCGCTCGGCGTGTGGTGGCTTGCGACGGGTCGGATGCCGGCGCGACTCCTGAGCGACGGCCGGTCGCCGGCGGTCACCGTCCGCCCGCCGGCGCCGTGGCGCGCCGCGGCGGCAGGGCTTGCCTGGGTCGCCTGGCCCTGCGGCGTGCTGCAGGGTGCGCTGCTGCTGGCCACGCTGGCGGGCGACGCGTTCGGCGGTGCCGCCGTCATGGCCGCGTTCGCGCTGGCCTCGGGGCCGGCCTTGCTGGCCGCGCCGACCCTGTGGTCGGCCTGGCGCCGCATCGCGGGGCCCCGCCGCGCCAACGTCGAGGCACTGGGATATCGCGTTGCCGGGGCGGCGCTGTGCATCACGGCGTCGTTCGCGTTGTTCCACACCCTGCGCGAACGCGTGGCCGCGATCTGCGGCGCCTGACCAGGGGGATCGGCTCAGCGCTCGACGAAGGCCCGCTCGACGACATAGCTGCCCGGCGCGGCCATGTTGCCCTCGACGAAGCCCAGGCCTTCCAGCACGGCGCGCGTGTCCGACAGCATCGCGGCGCTGCCGCACAGCATGCAGCGGTCGCGATGCGGATCGAGCATCGGCAGCCCGAGCCCCTTCTCCAGCGCCCCGCGCGCGATCAGGTCGGGGATGCGACCGCTGCGCTCGAACGGCTCGCGCGTGACGAGCGGGCAGTAGACCAGTTGCCTGCGCACGCTCTCTCCGAGGTAGGGATCCAGCGGCAGTTGGTGGCGCAGCAGGTCCGCGTAGGCCAGGTCGCGCACCTTCCGGACCCCGTGCACCAGCACCACGCGCTCGAACTGCGCATACGTGTCGATGTCGCGCACGATGCTCAGGAACGGCGCGAGGCCGGTGCCCGTGGCCAGCAGCCACAGCGTGCTGCCGGGCAACAGGTTCTGCGTCAGCAGCGTGCCCGTCGGCTTGTTGCCCAGCAGCACGGTGTCGCCCGGTTCGATGTGCTGGAGCCGCGACGTGAGCGCGCCGTCCGGCACCTTGATGCTGAAGAACTCCAGCTCGGGGTCGTACGCGGAACTGGCGATGCTGTAGGCCCGCAGCAGCGGCCGTCCGTCCACCATCAGGCCCAGCATCACGAACTGGCCGCTGGTGAAGCGGAATGCGGCGTCGCGCGTCGTGGTGAACGAGAACAGGCGATCGGTCCAATGGCGCACGGACAGCACCGCGGCCTCGTTGAAGGTTCCCATCGAGTTGGCTCCAGGTTGCCCCGAGCATGCGCGTTCACCGGCTGCGTGTCCTTGCGCGCGCACAAGGATCGGCGACTTGCCGTCCATCGCCGCTGCCTTGACGCAGGACAAGCCCAGGCCGGCCCGCGAGCCGTGAAATGGAGCCGACGGGACGGCGCCGGCAGATGCGCCGTCGCGGCCCTGCCCGGATCGTTCTCCACCGCCCCACCCATGACATCGCACCCCTCCTCCACGCACGCGCAAGCGCGCGCCGAACGCACCCGCGAGCGGCGCCAGCACGACCGGACCCACCTGGCGCACCACCACGCCGACCTGCTGCAGCTAGTGCGCCAGCTGCGCCAGCTGGCGAGCCGCGTCGAACGGTCCGGCGCGGATCCGCATTCGCGCCGCCTGGCCGCCGCCGTCGTGGACCGGATGGACACCCTGCTGCCCGACGTCCTGGCCCGGGAGGCCCGGACGCTGTCGCCCTCCGTCGAGGAATCCGGCGATCCGACGGCGCAACAGGCGGCGGATCAGCTGCGCTCCGATCACGGCTGGATCTCGGCCAACTGGTACGAGCTGCGCCCGCTGATCGACGGCGTCGCGCGCGACCAGTCGTGGGTGGACGTCGATCTCCTGCGCGACGCCGCCGACCTGTTCTGCACGCTGCTGTGGGAGCACGTGGGCCTGGCAACGACGCTCCTGGAGCGCGGCGCCCGGCGTGCCGAGCTCGAGGCCGGCGCCGCCCTGCACTGAGCGGCCCGGTCCGTGGCTCAGCGTCCGTGCACGTAGGTGCCGGGCGCGTCGCCAAGCGGCGGGCAGGCGTCGCAGCCCATGGTCGGCGGCGGCACGCGACCGCGCGTGCCGTGCGAGACGAGCCAGCGGTGCCACGCGGGCCACCACGACCCCTCCTCGACCGGCGTACTGGCCATCCACTCGTCGGCCGGCAGGTGCGTCGATCCCTGCGTCCGCGTGCGGAGGCGCAAGTGCCGGTTCGGATGGCCGGGCTCGTCGACGATGCCCGCGTTGTGGCCGCCATTGGTCAGCACGAAGGTCAGCGGCGCGTCGGTGAGGTCGTGCAGCTTGAAGACCGAACGCCAGGGCGCGACGTGGTCGGATTCGGTGCCGACGACGAACATCGGCAGCTGCAGCCGATGCAGGCTGACGGGGTGGCCGTCGACGACGTACCGCCCGCAGGCCAGCTCGTTGTCGAGGAACAGGTGGTGCAGGTACTCGGAGTGCATGCGGAACGGCATGCGCGTCGCGTCGGCGTTCCAGGCCATGAGGTCGCTCGTCCTGGCCCGCTCGCCCATCAGGTATTCGCGCACCACGCGCGACCAGATGAGGTCGTTCGAACGCAGCATCTGGAATGCCCAGGACATCTGCCCCGCCGTGAGGTAGCCGCGCTGCCACATCACGCTGTCGAGCATGTGCACCTGTGCGGGGTCGATGAACAGCGCCAGCTCGCCGGGCTCGCTGAAGTCGGTCTGCGCCGCAAGCAGCGTCATGCTGCGCAGGCGATCGTCGCCCGCGCGCGCCATCGCCGCGGCAGCGATCGCCAGCAGCGTCCCGCCCAGGCAGTAGCCGACCGCGTGGACACGGCTGTCGGGCACGATGCGGCCCACCGCGTCGAGCGCCGCCATCACGCCCAGGCGCCGGTAGTCGTCCATGCCGAGATCGCGGTCCGGCGCGCCGACGTTGCGCCACGACAGGCAGAACACGGTGTGCCCCTGCGCGACCAGCCAGCGGACCAGCGAATCCTGCGCCGACAGATCGAGGATGTAGTACTTCATGATCCAGGCCGGCACGATCAGCACCGGCTCGGCCGCGACCTTGTCCGTGGCGGGCGAATACTGGATCAGCTCGGCCAGCTCGTTGCGCATCACGATCCGGCCCGGCGTCGCCGCGACGTCGCGCCCGACCACGAACGGCCCGTCGTCGCGCGGCGCGAGGCCCAGGGCGCGCGCGGCGTCCTCCCACGCATGCAGGGCGCCGACCCACAGGTTGCGCCCGCCCTGGGCAAGCGTCCGCCCGAGCACCTCGGGGTTCGTCCACGGCAGGTTGGACGGCGACATCATGTCCAGCACCTGGCGTGCGACGAACGCTACCACCGCCTCGTGGTGCGGCGTGGTGCCGGGCACGCCGCGCGTGGCCTCGTTCCACCACGACTCGGTGCGCAGGAAGGCCGTCGCGACCGCCTCGAACACCGGCGAGCGCCAGTCCATGCCGCGAAACCTCGGGTCGCCGCTGGCGTCCGCCGGCGCACTCCAATCGTGCAGGGCCAGTTCGGCCCGCTTGCCCGGCGCGGCCGCCAGGTGCAGCGCCCAGTCGAGCCAGGCGAGCGCCAGGCCTTCGGGCGACAGGCCACCGGAGGCCTGCCCGATGCGGGCTTCGCGCAGCCGGTCGAGGTCGCGCCAAGCGGCGTCCGGCGCCGCGGAGCCGCCGTTGTCCATGGCGGCGGACGGTCTCGAGTCGACGGCCTCGCGGGCACGTCCGCGCCGGGCGCGGCTCATGCGATCTGGACGGGGCGGATGCCCGCGCCGGCCGGCCAGGCCGGGAACCAGGCCGCGGCGAGATCCACGTCGCTGCCCGGCACGGACGGCATCGCGGGCCGGCCGACGTCGAGCAGCATCTTGACCGCCTCCATCTGGCACTGCATCAGCGCCGACAGCCATTCGCCCTGGGTCCGCGACGCGTCGTCGAACGCCTCCTTCCAGCCGGTGCTTGCCAGGGCCGTCCATTCCGCCCACGTCCGCGCCGAGGCGGCGCGGGCGGCGAGGGTCTGCAGCAGCGTCCCCAATCCGGCGAGGCTGGTGGCTTCGATGCGCTCGACCTGCCGCATCCATTCGGCGTAGCGTGAAAGGAACGCGTCGTGGTACACGGGCGCTTCGGCGCCGTCTGTCGGCTCCGAGGTGCGTGTCGCGTCGATCGGATTGCGTGGTCTGGTCATCATGAATCTCCTGTCCGGCGTGGCCGCATGCCGTTGCGTGGCACGCGCCCGAAGCGGCCTGCCTCGACGAGGCCTGCCGCGAAGTCTGCGGCCTCGGTGCCCATCGCCATTGACGCGGCGCAAGCGCCTTGCGCGCTGACGCAAGGCACGCGTGCGAGCCCGTCGATCAGGCCATGTGCTGGCCGCCGTTGATCGCCAGGTTGGCCCCGTTGACGAAGGCGCCGCGCTCGGAGACGAGGTAGCCGACGAGCTGGGCCACCTCGTCGGGCTCGCCCAGCCGGCCCGCCGGGATCTGCGGCAGGATGCGGGCTTCGAGGATCTCGGCGGGCACTTTCTCGACCATCGCGGTGCGCAGGTAGCCGGGCGACACGGTGTTGACCGTGATGCCCTTGCGCGCGAACTCGAGGGCCAGCGACTTCGTGAAGCCGTGCATCCCCGCCTTGGACGCCGCGTAGTTGCACTGGCCGAAGGCGCCACGCTGGCCGTTGACGGACGAGATGTTGACGATGCGGCCCCACTTGGCGGCCAGCATGTCCTCGATGACGGGCTTGGTCATGTTGAACATCGAGTCCAGGTTCACGCGCAGCACGCGCTGCCACTGGTCGAGCGACATCTTGGCAAAGCTCGCGTCCTGCGTGATGCCGGCGTTGTTGACCAGCACCGACACCGGGCCGCAGCGGGCGCGGATCGCCTCGACCGCGCGCGCGCACGACGCGAAGTCGGCCACGTCCACCGCCTGCGCCGCGAAGGCGTAGCCCTCGCGCTCGCGCTCGGCCAGCCAGGCGCCGACGCGGTCGTTGCCGGGCGTATGCAGGGCGACGACCGAGAAGCCGTCGTCGGCGAGCCGCTTGCAGATGGCCTGCCCCAAGCCGCCGGTGCCGCCCGTGACGAGGGCGAGTCGCTTGTCGTTGCTCATCGATCGAATCCTTTGCGACGGTTGCGGGCCGCTCGGTGGCGCGCCCCGTCTGCGCAGACTAGGCGACGGGTGCGGCAACGCGTTGACCCCGCTCAATGTCGCCGCGGCAGCGGAGCGCCGAGGCGGCGTGGGTTGAGCTGTCGCAAGCTCCGGCCAGCCCGCCACGGCGACGGTGGCCGCACCATGTCCGGCGCCATCCGCCTCGCCTGCAAGCTGCTCGTCAACGACCGCGCGAAGTTCGGCGCCCTGCCCATGGGCATCACCTTCGCGGTGTTCCTGATGGTGGAGATGACCTCGAAGTTCGGCGGCGTGCTCAAACCAGGCGACCGCGCCGCGCCAGCTCGACCTCGTGCGCGCCGGCACGTGGAGCGCGGACCTGCGCGTGCAGGCCGCCCGGCGTGACGCCCAGCGCCGCCGCCGCCACGCTGGACAGTACGCGCTCGTGCCGGCCGCCAACGTACGTCGTGCTCGGCGGCGGCTGGTGGAACCGGGTCACCGGCGGCCACGACATCGCCGGCACCCGTGCGCCCGCCGGGCGATTGACTTGCCTCAACGCCCGCCCCGCGAAGGAATCGCATGCTGGGCGCATCGCAACCCCCGATCACGAGCGACCATCATGGAAGTCGAGACCCAGCAACACCTGACCAACCTGCGCCAGCTGCTCGCCTACCGGATACGCGAGCTCGAGTCGGAGCGCCACGCCGCGGCCATCGAACGGGCAGAGAGCGCCTCGCAGATCGATGGCGCCACCGTGCTCGATCGCAAGGACGAGGCGGAGGCCGAGTTGCGCGAGCAGGCGGCCTCGCGCACGGAGCAGCACGCCTTCGCGGACCTGCAGCGCTGTCGATCCGCGCTGCAGCGCCTGGACGAAGGCATCTACGGCGACTGCGCCGACTGCGGCCAGCCCATCCCGCTCGCGCGCCTGATGGTGCAGCCCGAGGCGGAGCGCTGCGCTCCCTGCCAGTCCGCCTGGGAACGCCGCCACCCGGCAGCGGCCTGAGGACCGCCCCGACCTCAGCCGGTCTGGCCGAACACGCCGCCCAGGCGGGTGCGCTGCTCGAAGAAGCTGCGCGCGAACGCGACGAGTTCGGGATCGGTCTGGTGGTCGGCGACCTCGAAGGCGGCCACGCGGCGCGCCGTTGCCGGGCGGTGCTTGTGCAGGTAGCGCTCGAAGTCCGCCGTGGCGTGCCGCGCGCCCACGACCAGCGCCTCGTCGTGGGCGTCGATCGCGTCGCAGACGGCGGCGAAGAACTCGTGCGCGTCGCGCACGTCGCTGCGGTGATGGCCCGTGTCGTGCGTCTTCGCGTGCAGGCGTTGCGCGCCGGGTGCGGGAGTTCCCAGCGCGTGGAGTTCCGCGTGTGCGTGATCGATCCGGACGACGGCTTGCGATGCGGTCATGAGAATTCCTCTGTTGATGATGCGGACATCGTCGATGCACCGCGCCCGGACGGCCTTGCGTCCGGTCAAGCCGGTCGCTCAAGCCGACAGGCGTGCCCGCACCCGGCGCGCCCCATGCCCCTTCCTGCGCTGTTGCAGGCCTCGCCGGAACGCGCGCTTGGCAAGCTCGGCGCAAACAAGATAGGCACACGCCAGCGCGGCGATCGCGCACAACAGCGAGAACGGCAGCGCGACGAAACCCAGCAGCGCGCCGACGGGCGTGAACGGCACGGCCACGGCCAACGCGAGGACGCCGACGGCGCCGGCCGTCAACAGGGGATGCGGTCGGCTGGCCCACGGCAGGCCGCGCGTGCGCAGGACGAAGATCACGAGCACCTGGGTCGCCAGGGACTCGACGAACCAACCCGTCCGGAACAGGGTCTCGCCGCTCCCGAACCACGCGCGCAGCAGCCAGAACGTGGCGAGGTCGAAGACCGAACTGAGCGCACCGAACACGACCGTGAAGCGCCGGATGAAGGCCGGATCCCAATCGTGCGGGCGCTCCAGCTCGGGCGCATCCACCTCGTCGAACGGGATCGCGATCTCCGAGACGTCGTACAGCAGGTTGTTCAGCAGGATCTGCACCGGCAGCATCGGCAGGAACGGCAGCACCAGCGACGCCGCCGCCATGCTGAGCATGTTCCCGAAGTTCGAGCTCGTGGCCATCATGATGTACTTCATCACGTTGGCGAACGTGCGGCGGCCTTCCACCACCGCATCGCCCAGCACGGCCAGGTCGCGCCGCAGCAGGATCATGTCGGCGGCCTCCTTGGCGACGTCGACCGCGCCGTCCACCGAGATGCCGATGTCCGCCTCGTGCAGCGACGGGGCGTCGTTGACGCCGTCGCCCAGGAAGCCGACCACGTGGCCGCGGCTGCGCAGCGCGCGCAGGATGCGGCACTTCTGGGCCGGCGACACCCGGCAGAAGACGTCGGCGCGGCGGGCCTGGATCGCCAGCGCCGGGTCGTCGAGCGCCTCGACCTGCGCGCCCGTCAACAGGCGCTTCACCGGCAGGCCGACCTGGCCGCAGACGTGGCGCGCCACGCCTTCGTTGTCGCCGGTGACGACCTTGACCTGCACATGCAGCGCATGCAGCCGCGCCAGCGCCTCGCGCACGCCGGCCTTGGGTGGGTCGAGGAAGACGACGAAGCCGCAGAACACGAGCTCGGCCTCGTCGGCCGCGCCGGCCTGCTGGCGATCGCTGCCCAGGTCGCGCCACGCCACCGCCAGCACACGCATGCCGTCGCGGCCGAGCGCGTCGAACCGCTCCTTGGCTGATGCGCGAGCGGCGGCATCGAGCGCCGACACCTTCCCGCCGCGCTCGATCGACGTGCAGGCCGCGAGCACGTCCTCCGGCGCGCCCTTGACGACCAGCACGTGACGCCCCTGGTGCTCGGCCAGCACGGCGACCCGGCGCCGTTCGAAGCCGAACGGCAGCTCGTCGAGCTTGCGCCAGCCCGCGGCGTCCTGGCCGGGCGCCGCGAGGATCGCCTCGTCGAGCGGACTGCGCAAGCCCGACTCGAAATGGCTGTTGATCCAGGCCAGCTCCAGCACGCGCGCGCACTCTCGGCCATCGGCGTCGACGTGCTGTTCCAGGCGGACTCGCGCCTCGGTCAACGTCCCCGTCTTGTCCGTGCAGAGCACGTCCATGCTGCCCAGGTTCTGGATCGCCGCGAGTCGCTTGACCACGACTTGCCGCGCGGCCATTCGCAGCGCGCCGCGCGACAGCGTCACCGAGACGATCATCGGCAGCAACTCCGGCGTGAGACCGACGGCCAGCGCGATCGCGAACAGGAAGGTCTCGGCGACCGGGCGGTGCGCCAGCAGGTTGACGAACACGACGAACAGCACGAGCACCGTCGTGAGCTTGACCACCATCTCGCCGAAGCCGCGCGTGCCGCGTTCGAAGGCGGTGGGCGGTGGCACGTGCCGCAGCGTGGCGGCCACGTCGCCCAGGAACGAGCGGGCGCCGGTGCGGCACACCAGCACGCGCGCACTGCCGCTGAGCACGGACGACCCCATGAACGCCGCGTTCGTCGCCGAGGCCAGTTCGCCGTCGCGCGACGAGGTCTCGCCCGCGTGCTTCTCGACCGGCCAGGATTCGCCGGTGAGCGCGGACTGGCGCACGAAGAAGTCGCGCGCCTCGAGGACGCGGCCGTCCGCCGGCACGAGATCGCCGGCAGCCAGGAGCACGACGTCGCCCGGCACCACCTGCGCGGCCGGCATGCGGCATTCGTGGCCGTCGCGCAGCACCGCGGCGGTCAGGCCGACGGACTCCCGCAGCCGGCGAGCGGCATCGCCCGCGCGCCGCTCCTGCACGAAGTCGAGCGTGACGCTGCCCAGCACGATGACGGCGATGACGATGGCGCTGGTGCTGTCGCCGACCAGCGCCGAGCCGATGCAGGCCACCAGCAGGAGGAGCACGAGCGGGCTGCGCAGGTGCGCCAGGAAGTCCAGCCACGCCGGCAGGCGCCCGGATTGCGCCAGCACGTTCGGGCCGACGCGAGAGAGGCGCCCGTCCGCCTCCGACGACGACAAACCGTCGATGCCGCACCCGAGTTCGTCCACGCATTGCTCGAGCGGCTGCTCCCAGAAGGCGTCGCCGGGATGGGGCGGGGCGGATCGGTCCATGGTTCCTCCGTGATCGGGTCGCGACGCAGGCGCCCCTGGACGGCGAGCATCTCCCGCGGGCGGCGACCCGGCCTTGAGGCGTCGCAAGTCAGGCGATCGCAGGCCGGGTTCAGGGAACGAGCACCGCCGCCCCCACGAGCCGACCCTCGCGCAGGTCGGCCAGCGCCTCGTTGGCGCGCGCGAGCGGATAGGCGGTCGTCGTGACCTCCAGCGGCATGCCGGCGACCCTGTCCATGAACTCGCGCGCGTCCCGGCGGGTCAGGTTCGCCACCGAGGTGATCGTCCGCTCGCCCCAGAGTCGCTCGTAGGGAAACGACGGGATGTCGCTCATGTGGATGCCGCCGCAGACGACGCGGCCGCCCTTGCGCACGGCCGACAGCGCCAGCGGCACCAGCTCGCCCGCGGGCGCGAAGAGGATCGCGGCGTCCAGTTCGGTCGGCGGTCGATCGTCGGATGACCCCGCCCAGCAGGCGCCGAGCCGTCGTGCGAGGTCCTGCGCCGCTTCGTCGCCTCGCCGCGTGAAGGCGTGGACCCGCATCCCGCGACGGGCCGCGACCTGCGCGATCAGGTGGGCCGCCGCGCCGAAGCCGTAGAGGCCCAGGTCGTGCACGTCGTCGCCGGCGGCCTTCAGCGAGCGCCAGCCGATCAGCCCGGCACACAGCAGCGGCGCCACGTGCACATCGTCAAGTGAAGTCCCGTCCGGCGCCGGCAACTCGACGCAGAACGCCGCGTTCGCGAGGACGTGCGTCGCGAAGCCGCCGTCGCGCGTGTAGCCCGTGAACTGCGGCGTGTCGCACAGGTTCTCCCTGTCGCGCCGGCAGTAGGCACAGTGCCCGCACGCGCCGCCCAGCCAGGGTACGCCGACGCGCCGGCCGACCGCCGGCCAACGCACGCCTGGCCCGGTCGCCTCGACGACGCCGACGATCTCGTGGCCCGGCACCACCGGCCCGCGCCACGGCAGGTCGCCGTCGACGACGTGCAGGTCCGTGCGGCACACGGCGCACGCCAGCACGCGCAGCCGGACCTCGCCGGCCCGCGGCTGCGGTTCGGGCCGCTCGCGCGCCACCAGCGTCGCGCCCGGTTGCTCGAGAACCATCGCCCGCACGTCGACCTCCGCATCTGCCTGGACGGCAATCCCACGGGCCGCGAGTTCAGGCGACCTGCACGCCGGCAAGCGCCCTGCCGGCCACCCGCTGGCGCGCCCGGATGACGTCGGCATCCGTACCGTGGACGAAGACCAGGAAGCGCCGCTCCATCACCGCGTCCTCGCAGCGCTGCGCCGCCTCGACCGGCAGGCCCAGTCCCGTCAGGGCGGCCACGATCGCCGAGAAGCCGCCCGCCAGCATCGCGCCTTCCAGTGCCGTGATCAGGAGCGTCACGATCGGCCCCATCGCGATCACCGATCCGACCGGCGGCACGATGAGCACGACGCCCACGGCCAGTCCGCCGAGCGCGCCCCAGAGGCTGCCGCGGCCGCCCCATTCCTTCACGCGCTCGTCCAGGGTGTGCGGCGCCGAGAGGCCCGCCGCGCTGCCGACGATCGACAGCTGCGCCGGCTCGAATCCCTGCCCCACCAGGTCGGCCACCACCTGCTGCGCGAGCGCGAGCGTGTCGCAGAAGGCGGCGATCGGGTCGGGGGACTGTGCCCGCGCGACCGCCGGCCGTCGTCCCGTTGCTGCGTCCGCGGGCATCACGTCTTGGCCGCGTGCGCGACCGCCTTCTCGCTGAACTGCTCGAACGCCGCCAGCGCATCCGCGCCGTACATCAGCGACGGCCCGCCCCCCATGTAGACGGCCACCGCGATGGTCTCCTCGACCTCCGCGCGCCGGGCGCCCAGCGCCACCAGCGCCTTCGCGTGAAAGCCGATGCAGCCGTCGCAGTGCGCTGCGATGCCCAGGGCCAGCGCCATGAGCTCCTTGGTCTTCGCGTCGATCGCGCCCGCGGCCATCGCGCCGTCCGACAGTTGCCGGAAGCCCTGCATCGCCTGCGGCTGGCCGTCTCGCAAGGAGGAAACCCGGCGCGAGATGGCGCGCGTCAGGTCGGGAAAGGAGGTGGGATCGTGGCTCATGGTGTCGATCATCACTGCAAGGGAAGGACCTGCATTGCGCCGCGTCAATGATCCCCCGGCGTCACGCCGCGCCGATCAGCGCCGACACGTGCGCGGCCACGCTGCGCGCCAGGCTGGGCAGGTGGTAGCCGCCTTCCAGCGACGACACCACGCGACCGGCGCAATGCCGCTGCGCCACCTTCACGAGTTCGCAGGTCACCCATTGGTAGTCGGCCTCGACGAGGCCCAGGTTGCCCATGTCGTCGGCGCGATGGCCGTCGAAGCCGGCCGACACCACGATCAGCTGCGGCTCGAAGCGCTCGATCGCCGGGATCCAGGTCTCCTCGACCGCGCGGCGGAATGCCTCGCCGCCCGAGCGCGGCGGCAGGCCGACGTTGACCATGTTGGGGCCGGACGTGTCCGTCGGGAACGGGTAGAGGTCGAGCTCGTAGGTCGAGCACATCAGCACGCGCGGGTCGTCGCGGAAGATGTCCTGGCTGCCGTTGCCGTGATGCACGTCGAAGTCGACCAGCGCGACGCGCTCCAGGCCGTGCACTTCCAGGGCGTGCCGGATGCCCACGGCCACGTTGTCGAAGAAGCAGAAGCCCATCGCCGCCGCACGCTCCGCGTGGTGGCCCGGCGGACGAACGCAGCAGAACGCGGTGTCGGCCTGCGCGCCCAGGACGAGATCGGTGGCGAGCACCACGGCGCCGGCCGCGCGCAGGGCGGCGACGACCGTGTGCGGGTTCATGCTGGTGTCGGGGTCGACCTGCACGTAGCCGTCCATCGGCGTGGAGGCCAGGATGTGCGCCACATGTTCCGGCGTGTGGGCGCGGCACAGCTGCTCCTGGGTCGCCAGGGGCGCGTCGTGCACGCTCATGAAGTCCAGGATGCCGTCGAACAGCAGGCGGTCGTGGATCGCGGACAGTCGGGCCGGGCACTCGGGATGGGCGGGTCCCATCTCGTGGCGCAGGCAGTCCGCGTGCGTGACGTAGGCGCAATGCATGGTGCCCGGGACCTCAGCTGGCCGCTTCGGGCGCCTTGACCAGCAGCACGGGAACCGGCGCATGGCGCACGACGAGCTCGGCGTCGCTGCCGAGCGTCAGGCGCTTCAGGCCGCGCCGCCCGTGCGTCCCCATCACGACCAGGTCGCAGCGCTGTTGGCCGACCTGCTCGACGATGGCGTCGCTGACGGGCGAGACGCCGACGTCGATGACCTGGGTCTCGAACTTCACGCCCGACTTCTCCGCCTCCTTGGCGGCCTCGTTGACGATCGCCCGGCCCGCGACGGCCAGGGCGTCCGCGAGCTCGCGATAGGCGACGAAGCCCTCGGGCGCGGTCACGAGCGCGAGTTCGGAAACGACGTTGAGGGCGACGATCGTGCCCCCGCCGTCTCGGGCCAGGGCGATGGCCTCCTTCAGGCCGGCGCGCGACGGCGCGCTGCCGTCGACGGGAACGAGGATGCGTGAATACATGGCGACGGACTCCTTGCCCGATGCCCGCGGATTCCGGAAGCGGATCGCGTCGGGTCGGGTCCATTCTTCGACCAGCCCCGGAGCGCGGCCTTGCGCTGGCGCAACCGCGGCGCTCCCGTGCCCGTGCAGGCGGCGCCCTCGATTGATCCCGAACAACCCCCTGCGGCGCCCGATTCCTGCGATGACATCGCCCTCGACCGAGGAGACGCACCCCGCGCCGTCCGGGTTCTCCGACGATCCTGCGCGCCACCAGGCCGCACCCTGTCGATGCCTCGCGGTGGCCGCCTTGCGCCAGCGCAAGACCGATGGCGGGCCGCCATCCGAGACTGTCCGCATCGCCGCACGCGGCCATCTGCCGGAGTCCGACCATGTACCGACGCATCCTCGTTCCCATCGACGGCAGCCCGACCGCGCGCGCCGGCCTCGACGAGGCGATCCGGCTCGCCCGCCAGACCGGCGCGAGCCTGCGCATCTTCCATGCCATCGACGATCCCTTCACGGCGCTCGGCATCGACGAGGTGGTGACGGCGCCCCGCAACGTCGACGCGTTGCTGGAGCAGAACGCGCACCGCATCGTCGACGAGAGCATGCTCGCGGCACGCCAGGGTGGCGTCTATGCGGACAGCGAGATCGAGGACCGCCTGCACGGCCCGCTCCAGGACCTGGTCGCCAAGGCCGCACTCGAGTGGAAGGCCGACTTGATCGTCATGGGCACGCACGGCCATCGCGGCATGGTGCGCATGCTGCTGGGCAGCGATGCCGAGCAGATCCTGCGCGTCGCGCCCGTGCCCGTCATGCTGGTGCACGGCCCGGCGGAGGAGCCATGAGGACGGACCGCGGCGAGCCCGGCCCGCGCATCGTGCGGACCGGCGTGCCCGGAACGATGCCGCCCTCCTCGGTGCGCACGCTGCCCCAGCTGCTCGCCTGGCGCGCGATGCAGACGCCGTGGCGACCCGCCTATTCCGAATTCGACGGCGAGCGCAATGCATGGCGGGAGATCACCTGGCGCGAGACGGAGGACGCCGTGCACCGGCTCTCGCACCTGCTCGCCTCGCTGGGCCTGGCGCACGGCGACCGCATCGCCCTGCTCCTGCCCAACGGCCATGCGGCGGCCTGCCTGGACCTCGCGGTCCTCGCGAGCGGCCTCGTGCCGGTGCCCATGCACGCGCTCGACAACCCCGCCAGCATCGCCTACATCCTGCAGGACACGGCCGCCGCGGTGCTGGTCGTCGACAGCGCCGCGCAGTGGCAGGCGATCCGTGCGCTCGGCCCGCCGCCGGCGTCGCTGCGGCTCGTCCTGGTTCGCCGGGATCACGAACGCGTCGCCGGCGCGGACGGCGCCGCGCGCGTCGTCGGCCTCGACGCGTGGGTGAACGGCCCCGCGCCCACCGTCGCCGCGCCGGTGCAGGCGCCGTCCGAGAACGACCTGGCCGCGATCGTCTACACCTCCGGCACGACGGGCCGTCCCAAGGGCGTGATGCTCACCCACGGCAACGTGATGGCGAACGTGCGGGCCTGCCTCGCGCGGTTCGAGGCGCGCGAGGACGACGTCTTCCTGTCCTTCCTGCCGCTGTCGCACACGTTCGAGCGCACGGCCGGCTTCTACCTGCCGATCGCGGCGGGCAGCTGCGTGGCCTATTCGCGCTCCGTCCAGCAACTGCCAGACGACCTGCTGCTCGCGCGTCCGACCATCCTGGTCTCCGTTCCGCGCATCTACGAGAAGGTGCAGGCGCAGATCGAGTCGACGATCGCGGGCTCGTGGTGGGCCCGGCTCGCCTTTCGCTGCGCGGTCGCTGCCGGCTGGCGCCGACACCTTCACGAGATGGCGCTCTCCGCCGCTGCCGCATGGCTGCGCCCGCTGGACGCGCTGATCACGCGCCTGCTCGACGCTCGCGTCGGCGCGCCGCTGCGCGCCCGCTTCGGCGGCCGCCTGCGCGTGGCCGTCAGCGGCGGCGCCGCACTCGCGCCGGACATCGCGCGCACCTTCATCGGCCTGGGCATCGAGATCGTGCAGGGCTACGGCATGACCGAGTCGTCGCCGGTGGTGACGGCGAACGCGCCGGGCGACAACGACCCTTCCACCGTCGGGCGACCGCTCGACGGCGTCGAGCTGCGGATCGGCCCCGCGCTGGAGCTGCAGGTGCGCGGACCCAACGTCATGCGCGGCTACTGGAACCGGCCCGAGGACACGGCTGCCGCATTCAGCGACGGCTGGCTGCGCACCGGCGACCAGGCCGCGATCGAGGACGGCCGCGTGCGCATCCTCGGGCGCATCAAGGAGATCATCGTCACGGCCACCGGCGAGAAGATCGCCCCGGTCGACGTCGAACAGGCGCTGATGCGCGATCCGCTGATCGAGCAGGCGTACGTGTTCGGCGAGGGGCGGCCGTTCATCGGGTGTGTCCTCCAGCTGCAGGCCAGGGAATGGGCCTCGCTGGCCGCCGGCCTGGGCCTCGATCCCGAGGCACCGGAATCCTTGTTCGCGCCCGAGGCGGTTCGCGCGGTCGAGGCCCGGATGACGGCCCGCACGGCCTCGCTCCCTCGCCACGGGCAGCCCCGGCGCGCCATCCTGACGCTCGCGCCCTGGACGACCGACAACGGCCTGCTGACGCCGACGCTGAAGCTGAAGCGCCGTAACCTCCAGGCCCGCTTCGACAACGAGATCGAGCAGATCTACGACGCCTGAGCCGCGGCGCGAGACGGCTCGAGCACGAAACGCGTCGCCCCGTGCTCGGGCGACGGCGTCGCCGTGAAGCCGCATTCGTGCATGAGGGTGCGCATCGCGTCGTTGTCGTGCAGCACGTCGCCGAACAGCCGCTGCGTGCCGCGCATGGCGGCCCAGTCCTCGATGCGCGCCATCAGCAGATGGCCCAGGCCCCGCTTGTGCAGGTCGCTTCGAACGAGCACGGCGAACTCGGCCTCGATGCCGTCGGGGTCGGACACCGCGCGCGACACGCCCAGGATCTCGTCGCGGCCCTGGCTGTCCGCAGCGACCGCGACGAACGCCATTTCACGCGCGTAATCGATCTGCACCAGGCGCGCGATCTCGCTGCGCGGCAGGCTGCGGCGCACGCTGAAGAAGCGCAGCCGCAGGTCGTCCGGGCTGCAGCGATCCAGGAAGGCCTTGTGCATGGCCTCGTCCTCCGGGCGGATCGGGCGGACGACGAGGTCGCGGCCGGCCCACTCGACATGCGAGACGAGTTCGCCCGGATACGGCAGGATCGCGAAGCGCGCGACCCCGGCAGGCTGGTCGGCCTGCAGGCGCACGCGCGCATCGAGCGCAAGCACGCCGTCCTCGTCCGCCCACAGCGGATTGATGTCGAGCTCGGCGAGCTGGGGCAGGTCCGCCTGCATCCGCGCCAGCGCGATCAGCGTGTCGGCCACGGCGTCCAGGCGCGCCGCCGGCCGGTCGCGCCAGCCCTGCAGCAGCCGCGAGACGCGCGTCCTCGAGATCGCCTCGCGCGCCAGCACCCGGTTGAGCGGCGGCAGCGCGATGGCACGGTCACCCAGCACCTCCACGGCCGTGCCGCCCTGCCCGACCATCAACACGGGGCCGAAGGTCGCGTCGATGCTGGCGCCGACGATCAGTTCCTGCGCATGCGGCCGGTGCGCCATCGACTGCACGCTGAAGCCTTCCAGCCGCGCTTGCGGCCGGCGTTCGCGCACCGTCGCCAGCATCGCATCGGCAGCCTGGCGAACGGCTGTCTCGTCCGCGAGGTCGAGCGCGACGCCGCCGGCGTCCGACTTGTGCGACAGGTCGGGCGACAGGATCTTGAGCGCGACGGGCAAGCCGATCGCGCGGGCCGCGTCGACGGCGGCATCGGCGGTGAGCGCCGTGCGCCGGGTCGCCACGACCGGGATCCCGTAGGCCGCCAGCAGGCGCTTGGCGTCGACTTCGTCCAGCGTCGTCCGTCCCGCGGCGATCGAGCCGCCGACGATCGCGCGCGCCTCGTCGACGCGCGGCGGCGGCGCATCGGCGGCGCTCGGCGCCTCCAGCAGCAGCGCCTGGTTGCGACGATAGGCGGCGAGCATCTCGAACGCGCGCACGGCCTCCTCGGGCGTGTCCAGGCAGGCGATGCCGGCGTCCTCGAACTGGTGTCGCGCATCAGCGACCGCCGTCGCGCCGACCCAGCACGCGAGCACGCGCTCGCGCCGCGGCCGCAACAGCGGCAGGCAGGCGCGCGCGATGTCGCGGCTGTCGACGATCGCCGTCGGGGCGTGCATGAACAGCAGCGTGCCGGTGGCAGGCTGGTCGAGCAGCGCGCGCAGCGCGTCGACATAGCGCTGCACCGGCGCGTCGCCGATGATGTCCACCGGATTGCCGTGCGACCACGTCGGCGGCAGGCAGGCCGACAACGCCGCCAGCGTGGCGGCATCCGGCTCCGGCAATGCGATGCCCGCACGCGCCGCCGCGTCCGCGGCCACGACGCCGGCGCCGCCGCCGTTGGTGAACAGCGTCAGGCCGCCGTCGGTGGAGCCGCGCAGGCGCGTCAGGGTCTCGGCGCCGAGGAACAGCTCTTCGAGCGTGTCCACGCGCAACACGCCCGCGCGGCGCAGCGCCGCCTCGAAGACGATGTCGGAGCCGGCCAGCGCGCCCGTGTGCGAGGCCGCGGCGCGCACGCCGCCGCCGGCGCGTCCCGCCTTGACGACGACGACCGGCTTGTTGCGCGCCGCCGCGCGTGCGGCGGACATGAACTTGCGCGGCGACTCGATCGACTCGATGTACAGCAGGATGGCCCGGGTGTTCACGTCGCTGCCCAGGTGATCGAGCAGGTCGCCGAAGTCGACGTCGGCATGGTCTCCGAGCGACACCAGCGACGAGAACCCGACGCCGCGTGCCTTGGCCCAGTCCAGCACCGCCGTCAGCAGGGCGCCCGATTGCGTGACGAAGGCCAGGTCGCCCGCCGGCGCGTCGGTGTGCGCGAAGCTCGCGTTGAGCCGCTGATGCGGCGACAGCAGGCCGACGCAGTTGGGGCCGAGCACGCGCATCACGTGCGGACGAGCGGCCTGCAGCATCGCGGCCTTGTCGGCCGACGACAGGCCCGCCGTCATCACGATGGCGGCGCGCGTGCCGGCCTGCGCCAGTTCGGCGATCGTCGGCGCCACGGCCGCGGGCGGCACGCAGACGACCGCGAGGTCGGCCGGCTCGGGCAGGTCGCCGCACCGCCTGAAGACCTCGATGCCGTCGAGTTCCCGGTGCGCCGGGTTGACGGCATGGACGGGCCCGGCGAAGCCACCCGCCCTCAGATTGCGCCAGACGGTGCTGCCGACCGTGGCCGGCCGGTCGGACGCGCCGACGACGACGACCGAGCGGGGCGCGAACAGCGCGTCGAGGTTGCGGATGCTCATCGCGTCCTCCCCGGATGCGGACGGTCGGCAAGGTTCGGTGCAGGCGAATTCATCGTCGGATCTCGAGCGTGCGGGCGATTCCGCGACGATAGGCGACGGCCGGGCGGCGGGCTTGCGCTGGCTCAAGCCCGAGGTCGTCGCCGGCGCTTGACGCGAATCAACGATCGCCGCCCGCCACGCGCGAGACTGCCGGCATCCAGACCAACTGCGCGAGCACGCCATGTACGCCAAGATCCTCGTTCCCGTCGATGACAGCGAGACCTCCGAAGCAGGGCTCGACGAGGCCCTGCGCCTCGCACGCCTCTGCGGGGGACGGTTGCGGCTGCTGCACATCTCGGACGATCTGCCGTTCGTCTCCGAAGCGGCGCTGTACCACCCGCAGCCGGCCGACCTCGTGTCCGACGGCGTCAAGCGCGGCAGTGCCCTGCTCGCCCGCCTGGGCGAGCAGGTGGCGGCGCAGGGCATCGATGTCGACACCGTGCTGGTGGAGAGCCGCGGCCGGCACCTGCACGACTTCGTCAACGAGCAGGCGCAGGCGTGGGGCGCGGAAGTCGTCGTGCTGGGCACGCACGGCCGGCGCGGCGTCGAGCGCGCGCTGGTCGGCAGCGTCGCCGAACAGGTCGTGCGCCACGCCGAGGTGCCGGTGCTGCTGGTGCGGCGGCCGGAATATCCGGACGACACGGGCCTGCAGTCCATCGCGGCAGCCATCGCCTGAAGACCGGGCGCGCCCGGTCGAGGCCGGGCGCGGGCCGGATGCGACGCTCAGTGCGACGTCAGGACCGGCACGGTCATGCTTTCCATCACCGTCCGCGTGGCGCCCCCGAGCAGGCGTTCCGCCCACCGCGAGTGGCCCCAGCAACCCATGACCAGGAGGTCGGCGCCGACATCCGCCGCGTGCGAGAGCAGCGCATTGCCGACGTCGCCGTCCGTGACCCGCACGTGGGCCTGCGCCTCGACCTTGTGGCGAGCGAGCCATCGGACGAGGCCCCGCAGTGCCGACGCATCGGACTGCCCCGGGCGGCCGGCCTCGCGTTCGAACTGCACCACGACGACCTCGCGAGCTCGCTCGAGCAGCGGCAGCGCGTCCGAGACCGCCCGGGCGGCGCCGGCGCTGCCGTCCCAGGCGACCAGCGCCGTCCGTCCGACCTGCTCGAAGCGGCCGGCGTAGGGATACAGCAGCGTCGGCCGCGGGCTGTGGAGCACGACGTGCTCGACGACGTCGCGCCGGCGCGGCGCCTCGGGATCCGAGGGATCGGGCTGGCCGAGCACGAGCAAGTCGTTCAACGGGGCCCGTCGCACCAGGGCACGACCCGCTTCCTCGGTGTCGTCGATGGTGGTCTCGAAGGACGGCAGGTTCCGGCGCTCGCACAGGGTGCGGAAGCGCCGCTCGCGCTCGGCGGCCTCCCGCCGCGCCTCCTGCAGCTCGCGCGACAGCGGATCGAGCGCGGTGCCCGTGGCGCCGGCCAGCTGCGTCCCGGTGGGCACGAGCCGCGCGCACGACAGGCCGTCGACATGCGAGCACAAGCGCAAGGCCAGGTCGACGACCTGCTCGTTGCGCGCGTCGGCGGCCCGGTCGTCGTCCAGGTGCAGGAGAAGGGTCGGGTAGGTCATGGCAACTCCCGTTGCGGTTGAAACCGACGCATTCTGGGAATCGGCCGGCGCGCCGGGCTTGCGTTGCCGCAAGGCGCGCGCAGAGCAACTTCCGGTGCCCTTTTCCGCGCACCGGTCGACGGTCGGCGCGGCATGGCTTCGCCGAGGGGCGCCTTGCGCTGGGTCAAGGGCCGTCGCCTGGTGCTCGCACAGACTGTCGGCGTTCGCAGCACGTCCCTGCGGCTTCCTCCAAGGTGCCCATGTCCGACGCAAACGCCAGTTCGCACCCAGCCTGCATGCGCATCCTGATCGTGGACGACCACGCCGTCGTCCGCGAGGGACTCAAGCGCATGCTGGAGGCCAGCGAGCCGTCCTGGAGCGTCGACGAGGCGGCCAACGCGTTCGAAGCGCTCGAGCGCGTGCGGGCGCAGCCGTTCGACGTGGCCATCGTCGACATCTCGATGCCGGGCATGAGCGGGCTGGACTTCCTCAAGCGCGTCCGCGCGTCGCAGCTGGGCCTGCGCGTCCTCATGCTCAGCATGTTCGCCGAGGAGCAGTACGCCGTGCGCGCCTTCAAGAGCGGCGCCAACGGCTACGTCACCAAGGACTCCGCCACGCGCGAGTTGGTCAATGCCATCCGGAAGGTGACCGCCGGCGGCGCCTACGTCAGCGAGTCGCTGGCCCAGAGCCTGGCGCTCGGCCTGGGCAGTGCGGGCGGCGAGATGCCCCATGAGCGCCTGTCGGACCGCGAACTCGACATCCTGCGCCGGCTGGCCACCGGCGATCGACCCACGCAGATCGCCCAGGCGCTGCACATCTCCGTCAAGACCGTGAGCACCCACAAGGCACGCATCCTCGCCCGCCTGCAGCTGTCGAACTCGGCGGCCCTGGTGCGCTACGCGGTCGCGCATCACCTCGTCCCCGAGGCGGAGGCCGGCGAGCAGGATTTCCACGGCAGCGGCTGGCAGGAGTTGCCGGGCGACGCGCCGGATGGCCCGGATTCCGTGCCATGAGCGCCGCCCGGCTTGCCGCGACACCCGCTGCCGGCGGCCTCACGATCCGCGCGCGAATCCTGCTGCTCGCGTTGGCGGTGCTGCTGCCGGGCGCGCTCGTTCTGGTCTGGCGCCTCGGCGGGGAGATCCAGCAGTCGCGCGAGGACGCGGTGCTGACCGTGTCCCTCCTGCGCGACGACACCATGAGCCAGGTCTCGCGCGTACTGCGCCACGCCTCGGCTCTGCTGGACTACGTTGCGCAGGAACCGCAGTTGCAGAGCGGCGACGCCGGAACCTGCCGCGCCGCCGCCCAGGCGATCCCCTTGCTCACGCCGGGCTTCCTGCGCGTCGAGGTGCGAACGCCCGACGGCACCCTCCTGTGCTGGTCGAGCCATGACGCCCCTGCAGCAACCACCGGATCGAGGGCGCAAGCGTCCCCTTCTTCAGCCATGGGGCGGATGCATCTGGACCCACCGACGGGCCGCCCGGTCGTGGCGATGTCGAGGATGTTGCCCAGCCCCGCCGGGATCAGGCCGTCCGAGTTGCGCCTGCTCCTCGACCTTGGCAGCATGAGCGACGAACTGGCGCGCGATTCCGCCGACGGCGCCATCGTGACCGTCGTCGACCAGGATCTGACGATCCTCATGCGCACGCGCCAGGGAGCGGAGTTCATCGGCAAGAAGACGACGATCGCGGACCCCACCCACAGCGGGAACGCCGGCTTCGTCGACAGCGCCGGGCGAGACGGGATCGACCGGCTCTACGCCTACGGGTCGATCCCCGAAACAGGATGGCGGGTGTTCGCCGGACTGCCGCGCGACCAGGTCTATGCAGGCTACGAGCAGGCGCGCCAGCGCACGATCCTCGTGGGGTTGCTCGTGCTGCTGTTTGCCTGCGCGCTGGCCTGGAAGCTGGCGTCCGTCATCGCACGACCCATCGCGGCGCTGCAAGCGGCCGTGCGCCGCGTCGCCACCGGCGACCTCGCGGGGCACGTCGAAGTCGGCGGCCCGCCCGAGATGCAGCGCGTCGCCGAGGACTTCAACCGCATGGTGGACGCCCTCGCGTTGAGCCGCTCGCGGCTGCAGGCCCTCTTCGACACCATGTCGGAAGCCGTCGTCACCGTCGATGACGCGCAGACCGTCGTGATGGCCAATCCCGCGGCGGCGACGCTGCTGCGATGCACGACGTCGGTGCTGATCGGATCGAAGCTGGATCGCTGGATTCCCGCGGGCGCCCGGGACGCGCACAGGCTGGACGTCGAGCGCTTCGGGTCGAGCGGATCGGGGCCGCGCGACATGGGGCACCGGCCGGAGATCACGGCCCTGTGCTTCGACGGCGAGGAGACGCCGATCGAGGCCTCGATCTCCATGGTCGAGCACGAGGGGCGGCGCCTGTACATGGCCGTGCTTCGCGACGTGAACGAGCGCCGCAAGGCAATGGTCGCGCTGGAGCGCAGCAAGGCGCTGCTGACGGCGGCGCTGGAAAACATGAGCGACGCGGTGATGATCGTCGATGCCCAGGGCCGCCTCATCGCGCACAACGCCGCCCTCGCCTCCTTCTATCGGCTGCCCGATGGATCCGTGCCACCCGCGGACGTCCACGAGCTGGCGGCGCTGTTCGAGGTCCGGATGGAGGACGGCCGCGTGGCGCAGCCGCAGGAATGCGCGTGCCTGCTGGCCATCCGCGGCGAGGCGGGCACCGGCCTGCTGCATCGGCTGCGGCGCCTGGATGGCGGTCCGTCGTGGGTCGGCAGCTTCAACTTCGCGCCGATCCGCAACGCGCAGGGCGTCCTCTCGGGCGCCGTCGTCACCGCGCGCGACGTCACCGCGGCGCTGGAAGCCAAACGCGAACTCGAGCGCTCGCGCGACGCGCTGCGGCGCCTGGTCGGTTCGCTCGATCGCTCGATCGACGACGAGCGCAAGCGCATCTCGCGCGAACTGCATGACGATCTCCAGCAGACCCTGGCCGCGATCGGCATGGAATCGTCCACGGCCCTGCGGGTCACGCCGGAGCCCCGGCGCGCCCTGCACGACGCGCTGCAGCGCATCGAGTCGCTGTCGCACGGGGCGCTGCGCTCCACGCGCCGCATCATCGCCGACCTGCGGCCGCAACTGCTCGAGGAGCTCGGCCTGGCCGCCGCGCTGTGCCACATGGCGGACGTCCATGCGCGCCGCTACCGCATGGGCTGCGACGTCGAGGTCGACGACGATTTCGACACGAGCGCCCTGCCCGAACTGGTCGCCACCTGCCTGTACCGTGTCGCCCAGGAAGCGCTGCACAACATCGCCCGCCACGCCGGAGCCACGCACGTCCACGTCCGGCTGCGAATGATGGACGGCCACGCCGTCAGGCTGGAGATCCAGGACGACGGGCGAGGCCTGGAGACCGACGTCGACGACAAGCCGCGCGGATTCGGACTGCTGGGCATGGCCGAGCGCGTCCACGCCTTGGCGGGCAGCCTGCGGGTCTGGTCGCCGCCCGGCGACGGCACCGTGGTGGACGCGCAGCTCCCGCTCGATCTCGGCGTGCAGGACGACGCGGCCGATGCGGCGCAGCCCCCGTCGAGCTGAACGCCGACCGCACGACGGGTTGACGAGGCGCAATCGGAGAGGCTCGATCGCCTCCAAGATTCCAGCGGGAAGACCCTCGGCGCACGGCGCGGCCGGGGGAGGTTTCGTGAATCGCGACGCAAGGAGGTAGTCATGAAAGCCGATGCCGAACTCAGGGGCGACGTCGAGGCCGAACTGGCCTGGGACCAGGCCGTCACCTCGCCGCACATCCTCGTCGAGGCAAGCCAGGGCGTCGTGACCTTGTCGGGCCGCGTGGCCAGCCTCGCCGAGCTGCATGCCGCCAAGGAGGCCGCACGCCGGGTGAGCGGTGTCCGCGCGCTGGCCGTCGACCTGGTCGTCGCCGTCCCCGGCACCGCGCGCCGCACCGATACGGAGATCGCCCGGGCCGCCAGGCAGGCGCTGGACTGGTGCGTCTTCGTGCCGCGCGAACAGGTGATGGTGACCGTCGACGCCGGCCATGTCACGCTGCAGGGCCAGGTCGATCGGGCATACCAGCGCAAGGCGGCCGAACGCGCGGTGCGCGGACTGCGCGGCGTGGCCTCGGTCGTCAACCACGTGACGCTCGCCTCGACGATCGACGAGCCGGGCGTGGAGCGTGCCATCACCGCGGCCCTGGCCCGGCAGGGCGCCGACACGCCGTCGGATCTGATCGTCTCGGTCGACGGCGCGAAGCTGCGCCTTCGCGGCCACGTCGGCTCGTGGGCCGAGCGCGACCTGCTCGCCCGCGTGGCGCGCGCCGCCCCGGGCGTGGGCGAACTGGTCAACGACCTCGTCGTCGCCGGCTGAAGGGTGCGCGCATGCCGACCTTCGACTGGCCGCGATGGTGGGCCTGCGTCGCCGACGCCGGCGCCGCCCGCATGGACAGCGCCGAGGCGTTGCAGGCCAGGCAACGGCGCCGCCTGCAGGACCTGGTCGACGCCGCGCTGCTCGCGCCCTGTCACCGGGCACGGCTGGGCAGGCGCCCGCCCGACGGCTGGCGCCTGGACGCCCTGCCCGTCTTTCGCAAGCGCGAGCTCATGGCGAACTTCGACGCCTGCGTCACCGACCCCGCCGTCCACCTTGCCGACCTGCAGGCCTTCGTCGCCGACCCCTCGCTGATCGGAACGCCGTTCCTCGAGCGCCTTGCGGTGTGGCACAGCTCCGGCAGCAGCGGCGAGCCCGGCATGTTCGTGACCGACGAGCATGCGCTGGCCGTCTACGACGCCCTCGAAGCCACCCGACGTCCCTGCCGACGACCCTTGGCCCGCGCCATGGATCCGTTGCTGGCGGGCGAGCGCATCGCGTTCCTGGGCGCCATCGACGGGCACTTCGCCGCCATCGCCGCATTCAAGCGCCTGTGCCGGCTCAACCCGTGGCTGCGCCCGCGCATGCACGCGGTGTCGCTGCTGCAGCCGCAACGGGCCCAGAACGAGATCCTCGACCGCATCCGGCCCACCGTGCTGTTCACGTACCCATCGGCGGCGGTCGTGCTGGCCGACGAACGCCGCAACGGGCGGCTGGGCATCGCTCCGGCCGAGATCTGGACGGGCGGCGAGACCCTGACGCCGGCGATGCGGCGCTTCATCTCGCAGACGTTCGAATGCCCCGTCGGCAACGACTACGGCATGTCCGAATTCCTGCCGCTGGCCACCGAATGCCGGCTCGGCGCGCTGCACCTGAACGCCGACTGGGCCATCCTGGAGTGCGTCGATGGGGACGGACGCCCCGTGCCCGACGGCACGCGCGGCGCACGCTGCCTGCTGACCAACCTGGCGAACCACGTCCAGCCGCTGATCCGCTACGAGCTCGAAGACCAGGTGCTGATCGCGCCGACGCGGTGCGCCTGTGGCAGCGCGATGCCGGTCATCGACGTCGCGGGTCGCAGCGACGACATCCTCCGATTGGGATCGCGCCAGGAGGAGGGTCCGGCGTTGTCGCCGATGGCGTTGACGACGGTGCTGGAGGACGAGGCCGGCCTGGTCGATTTCCAGCTCCTGCAGGTCGGGCCGCGCCGGCTGGAGCTGCGATGCCGCCATGACGCACCGCGCGACCTGCAGGCCCTGCGCCGCGGACGATCCCTCCTGCTCGAGTTCCTCCACGCGCAGAAGGCCGGCGCCGTGGAGGTGTCCGTTCGATCCGGCCTGTCACCCGTCGTCGAGGCGTCGGGCAAGTTCAAGAGAGTCCGGGTGTCGCGCCGTCCTGCCCGGTCGGCGGCGACCCGGCAGCCCGCAGGTTGAGCCTGCAGCGTTCAGCCCCGCGCCGCGTGACCGTCGGCGCGCGCGTTTCCCTTCGAACTCGCCGCGCGATGCCGTCGCGCGACTTCCTCCATGCCTTCGGCCGTGCCGCGGATGACCTGCCGCACGGCTTCGACCGCGAGACCGGAAATGTCGGCGGCCACGGCCAGCGCCTCCTGCGCAGCGCCCGCCGCGACATCGGCGGTGCTCCGGCCCACCTCCGCCAAGCCCTGGGCCACGCCGTCGAGGGCGGCGCGCAGGACGCCGCCGACCTCGGCGCCGACACGATGCCCTTCGGCCATGGCGGCCGCGACGATCTCGGTCACGGCGGACGACAGGTCGCCCCCGGCGTCGTGCACGCCCGCGACGGTGCCGCGCGCCGCGCCCTGGATGCCCAGGCGCAATGCGCCCGCCGACTCGCCGGCCGCGTCGACCGTCCCGGCGAACACCTCGCGGATGACCAGCGCCACGTCGACGACCGCGCCGCGCGCCGCCGACAGCGAGTCGGCCACGCTGGCCCGGACGAGCGCCGCGACCTCGGACTCGATGGCGCCCATCCGCTCGAGCGCGCCGACGATGCCGTCGCGGATCGCGCCGCCGGCGTGGCCGAGGGACGGCGGGGGAGACTGCACGGCCGTCGTGGATGCGCGGCGAGCGGCGACGGCGCTTGCCGGCGAAGTCTTCTTGCTGCGAAGGGGCGAGGAAGTGGCGACCATGCGAACTCCTGTGTGACGATCTCGGGATCGGGATTGATCCACGACGTCCACGCTAGCGGCGCTCGCGCCCATCCGGATTGAGGCAACGCAGTCCCAGGTCGGATGGAGTCGACTGACGACATCGAGCCCGCAGCCGACGTCGGCTCCCGGCACGCCATGCACGAGCAGGAACGCGTGATCCCCCTCGACGGACGCTCCGATCCAGGGGTAGGACGATTCCGAACGCAGGCCGGACAACGCCGATCCGCGGTGACGCCGCGCGGAACGCTCGTTTCGTCTGTCGCCGACTGGCGGCAAGCGAGCGGCGGCCGGATGCTTGTACCAACGCACAACCAACCCGAGGTCGACCCCATGCTCGAATCGCATGCCCAGATCCTGTTGCCCGCACTGTCGCCGGACGCCCTCGACTTGTCGACGCCTCGCGTGCCCGTCTCGATCTCCAGCGGCCCCGGCGATCGCTGGTTCGGGCCGGGCGAGCTCGCGCATTGGTCGGCGCCCGTCGCGGCGCCGGTGCCCTGCCGCGTGGCTCGCCAGTCCGTCCTGCTGCATGAAGGCGCCCGCGCGCACAGCTTCTACATCGTCCAGGCGGGTGACTTCAAGGTGTCGCGCACGGCCGAGGACGGCTACGAACAGGTGATCGCCTTCGCGGGCGCGGGCGACGCCCTGGGGCTCGACGGCCTGGCCTCGGGCCACCACCTGGGAACGGTCGAAGCGCTGCAGGACTCCATCGTCTACGCGCTCCCGCTGGCCGACCTGCACGCCCTGCGCGCCGCGAACGCAACCTTCGACCAGCGGCTGCTGGAATCGCTCGGCGCGCGCTGGGAATGCATGCGCGACATGGCATGGCTCATGGGCGCGATGGGGGCGGACCGGCGCACGGCCCGCTTCCTGCTGCAGTTGTCGAGGACGCTGGCGCAGCGCGGGATGTCGGCGCGCCGGCTGCGCCTGCCGATGAGCCGGCGCGACATCGCGGCCCACCTCGGGCTGGCGCACGAGAGCATCAGCCGCGCGATGACGTCCCTGGCGATGGCGGGCTATCTGCGCGTCTACGGGCGCGAGGTCGAGATCCTGGACATGGACGGACTGCGGCAATTGGCCGCCAACACGCGTGGACACGCCTGCGACAGCCCCTGCGTCGCAGGGCGCGGTCGCGTCGCCATGCCGGTCGTGCACGAAGAACCGGCCTGCCAGTTCCACTGAAGCGGCCGAGCCCGGCTCGGGCAACGGCCTGGATCGCCAGGGCTTGCCGGATCCCCGGATGCCGCATGCAGGGCACGCTCAAGGGACGCTCCTGCTCAGGCGGCCGGCGCTCCGACGACATGCCCGATCGCGAAGGTCACCAGCATCGCCAGCGCGCTCCAGAACGTGACCCGGGCAATCCCGCGAAGAACGTTCGCCCCGCCCGAGCTCGCGGCGAGGCCGCCCAGGACGGCGAGCGCGACGAGCGCCGCCAGCGCGACCGCCGGAACCACGCGCTCCACGGGCGCGAAGGCCACCACGAGCAGCGGAAGCGCCGCGCCCGCGGCGAAGCTGCAGGCCGATGCGAAGGCGGCTTGCAGCGGCCGGGCGGCCGAGCGATCGGACAGGCCCAGTTCGTCGCGCGCGTGCGCGTCGAGCGCGTCGCGTGCCATGAGCTGGTCGGCCACCTGGCGGGCCAGGGCCTGATCGAGCCCGCGCCGCACGTAGATGGCGGCGAGTTCGCGATGCTCGCCCGGGCCGTCGGTCTTGAGTTCGCGCCGTTCCTGGTCGAGCGCGGCCTTCTCGGTGTCCGCCTGGGACGAGACCGAGACGTACTCGCCCGTGGCCATGGACATCGCGCCGCCCACCAGCCCGGCGACGGCAGCCAGCACGATGCTGCCATGGCTGGCGTGGCTGCCCGCGACGCCGAGCACCAGGCTCGCCGTCGAGACGATGCCGTCGTTGGCGCCGAGCACGGCGGCGCGCAGCCAGTTGACGTTGTCGATCCCGTGGGTCTCGTTCGCGCGGCGCGGCATCGTGCGTCTCCTGCCCCGCTTGCGCGTCAACGCCGGCCGACGCCGACATCCCGCCGCGCATCCTTGCGCGGCAGCGCCAGCAGCCAGGCCGGCAGCATCGACGCGAGCACGCCGTCCCTGAGGAAGAACTGGTGGTACAGCGCTGCGACCGCATGCAGGCCGGCGACCCAGAGGATCGCGTCGCCCAGCCAGGTGTGGACGGTCGCGATGGTCGCGCCCAGGTCATGCGATCCGGCGAACGGCGCGGCGATCTCGAGGCCACCGAGCGTGGCCAGCGGGTGCCCCTCGAGCCACGCGCCGAGGATCGCGGTCAGAGGGACGGCGAACAGCAGCAAGTACAGAAGGCCATGGACGGCCCGGGCGGCCAGGCCCATCCAGCGGCTGACCGGCGCCGGCTCGGGACGCCGGTCGACCATCCGCCAGACCACGCGCACCAGCACCAGCACCAGGACGGACAGGCCGAGGGTCTCGTGCAGGTGGCGGTCGACATCCCGCGACGGGGCATAGACCCGCGCCTCGGATCCGCCCGGCCCGTAGACGAACGCCACCAGCACCAGCACGGCCGTCAGCCAGTGCAGCAGTTGCGCGACGCGTCCATGGCGTTGCGGGGCCACGGCTGTCGAATTGTCGGGTTCCATCGTCCTGTCTCTCCGCTTTCAGTTGCCGCGCCGCCTCGATGCGTGGCGGCCAGATATTGTCGGCTCATCGTCGTTCCGGGCAGGGCGAACGCTCATCCGGGATGGATGAGCGCCAGGACCCAGGCCGCCGCCATCTGGATCGCCACGCCGCCGACCACGGGCACGGCGAACCGCGCGCCGCCCGAGGTGATCGACATGACCGTCTTGGAGACCGCATTGGTGCTCAGCGCCGCGAGGATGGGCACCACCGCGTCGTGCGCGGACAGGCGGCCCGACGCCACCAGCGAGGCGACGGACGCGGCCGCGGCATGGGCGTCGGCGAAACCGGCGATCGCCACGCCGAGCGTCAGGCCGACCTGGCCGAAGCGATCCTGCAGGACGAACGAGATCCAGGTGAGCGCCGTCACGGTGGCGGCGAGTCCCAACGCCTTGCCCAGGCTGAAGGCGCGCCCGACCAGGATCTCCGAGGCGGTCGCTTGCCGGAACGCCCAGACGGCGCAGGCGATCGCCACGACCGTGCCGACGATGCCGGCCCCCAGCAGCGGCGCCGCCAGGGCCTGCAGCGCATCGACACTCGACGCACCGACCACGGCCGCCAGCTGGATGATCGTGGCGACGCAGGACATCAGTGCGCCCGACACGGCGGCGCGAAGCATGTCGCGTGACTGCCGCGCCCGCGCGCCCATCGCCGCCACCGTGGCAAGGCTCGACACGAACCCGGAGGCAAAGCCGGCGGCCGCCAGGCCCCAGGTCGAGCCGAGCATGCGCTGCGCGACATGCCCGAGCGCCCCGACGCCCATGATCAGCACGACGATGGTCCATGTCGTGCGCGGGTTGAACGCCTGCAGCGGCCCGATGTAGCGGTTCGGGATGAAGGGCAGCACCACGAGCGCGGCCGCCGCCAGGATCAAGCCGTCGCGCAGTTCGTCGTCGGTGACGGTCTGCCGGACGAAGGCGTGCAGGCGGGCGCGCGCGGCGAGCACGATCGTCGAGACGACGCCGATCGACACCGCGATCTCCGGCGCATGCATCGCCAGGGCGCCGAGCACGAGCGTGAGCAGCAGCGCGGCGGCCGTCGTGATGCCGCCGTCGGGCGTGGTGCTGCTGGCATAGGCGGTCGCCAGCAGGCCGGCCAGCGCCAGGATCGCCGCCGGCAGGACCCAGGTCGACCCGACCACCGCCAGCGACGCGCCGAGCAGCGACACGATCGTGAACGTGCGGATGCCGGCCTGGACGCGCCGCGGCCCGCCCGACTTGCGGCGCTCGCGCTCGAGCCCGATCAGCAGCCCGATGCCGACGGCCGCGGACAACGATATCCAGGTGGCGGGAATCTCGACGCTCGTCATCGCTCGTGCTCCGGCCGGTTCAGACCTTGCGCTCCCGCACCCGCGATCCGTCGCGCACGCTCGCCGGCGGGTACACGATGACCGGTGCGCCGGCCGGCAGTCCCTTGCGCACCCAGGCGTCGGTGCCGTTGCGCGAGGCGACGTCGACGTTCGTCATGCGGGCGCGCCCGCCTTCGAGCACGAACACCGCCATGCCCGGCGCATCCGGCCTCGGGAAGACCGCGCTGACCGGCACCTTCACCGCCTTGTCCTGCGCCTGCGTGACGATGCGCACGCTCACCCGGTAGCCGTCGCCGAGCGCCTGCCACCGCTCGGGCGGGCTCGTGATGTCGATCAGCACCCGCACGCGCTGCTCCTCCACGCCGAGCGCCGAGACCTTGGTGAACGCCTCAGGCTCGACCAGCCGCACGCGCCCTTGCAGCGCGCCCTCGCCGCCCCATCGCTCGATGCGGACCAGGCTGCCCGGCCGGGCCTGCAAGGCGTCCGTCGTGAGCAGTTCGGCCACGACTTCCATGCGCGAGACGTCGCCCAGCTCGATCAGTGCCGTGCCCAGCGGCACGCTCGCCTCGCTCGTCTGCGCGACCCGCAGCACGCGGCCGCTCACCGGCGCCTCGAGGACGAAGGTTCGCGCCTGGCCCGGCCGCGTCACCGCGGCGACCGCGGCGCGCGCCTCCTCCACCTCGTGCTGGGCGACGTGGCGATCCTCGACCGCGGCATCCAGTTCCTTCTGCGCCGCCTGGGCCGCCAGCCGGTCGTTGTCCAGCTTGGTGTCCGCGACGAATCCCTGCGTGGCGAGTTGCTCGCTGCGCTTGGCCTCGTTCCTCGACTGCTGCAACGCGACCCGCGCGCCCTCGATGCGCGCCTCGGCGCGCTGGACGTTGGCCTGGGCGATGTCCACTCTCACCTGCTGCGCGCGCAGCGTGCGCTCGTCGAGCATCGGCGACAGCATCGGGGCCAGCGTCGCCACCGGTGCGCCGGCCTGCACGGCGTCGCCCTCGCGCAGCGCGATCCGGCTGACCACGCCGGCCAGCGGCGCCGAGACCACGTAGCGGTCGCGCAGCCGCGTCTTGCCGTCTTCGTCGATCGTGGCTTCGAAGGGCCCCTGCGTGACCCGCGCCACCTCGACGTCGACCGGCCGCGGCGCGAACGCCCACGCCAGCGCGGCCATCGCCAGGACGACGCCTCCTGCCAGACCGATCCAGGTGCTTGTCTTCATCTCATTCCCTCGTCTTCAGGACGGCGACCATGTCCAGGCGATCCACCCTTCGCCGCACCACCAGTCCGCTGCCGACGCCGGCGATCACCACGCACAGCGCGGCCCAGGCGTAGGTGCGCGCCTGGATCGCCACCGGAAAGAAGAACTGGTCGGACTTGAGCGCCTCGCTGACGCCGTGGACCAGGAGCCAGCCGAGCAGCATCCCGAGCGGCAACGCGATCGCGATGGACAGCGCCATCTCGCCCAGCAGCAGCGCCGAGACCTCGGCCCGGGTGAACCCGAGCACGCGCAGGCTGGCCAGTTCCCAGCCGCGCTCGGCGAGCGCGATGCGCGCGTTGTTGTAGACCACGCCCACCGAGATGACCGTGGCGAAAGCCGTGAGGATCGTGCTCATGATCCGCACGTTGCGCGCGCTGATCTCCTGCATGTTGCGCAGCATCGTCGCCTTGCTGAACGCGCCGGCCACCTGCGGCAGGGCCTTGGAGGCCTCGAGCAGCGCCGCCTCGCTGCCCGGCTCGACCGACAGCACCCAGCCGGTGCTGACGTCGCCGTCGCCCAGCAGGCGGTTCAGGGTGTCGCGATCCAGGTAGGCATTCAGGCCCATCATCTCGCGCACGGTGCCTGCCACCTTCAGCGGCAAGGTGCGCGGCTCGCCGGTGAGCACCTCGGCCAGGACGGTATCGCCGGGGACGACGCCGAGCTTGTCGGCCAGGCGGTCGGTGAGCAGCAGGCCGCGTCCTTCGAGCAGCGTCTGGCGCCGATCCATGTCGATCACGCGATAGAGCTCGGCCCGCGGCGCGTAGCCGCGCACCAGGCTGCGCTCGCGCCGGTGGCCGTGCACGAGCAGCACCGGCACGAAGCGGGTGGACTCGACCTGCCGGACGCCGGGCAGGCGCGCCAGGCCGAGCCGGGCCTCGTCGTCGACCGGCTCGTACGTCCACATCGAGACGTCCCCGCGCAGCGACAGCGTGAACTGCGTGTCCACGATCACGTCGATCGCGTCGCGCAGGAAGTTGCCCATGATCGTGATGGCCACCGCCGCCGCGATGCCGCCGATGCCCAGCACCGTGCGCATCGGACGGCGCTCCATGTTGCGCACGATCATGCGCATCTCGGGCCCCATCGCCCGGATGCCGAGGCGCTCCAGCAGCGTCCTGCCGTAGCGCCCGGGCGCCGGCGGACGCATCGCTTCGGCCGGCGGCAGGCGCACCGTGCGCAGGATGGCGTTCATGGTGCCGAGCACGGCCGTGGCAATCGTGACGACCAGGCTGGTCGCCAGCAGCCAGGGCGCGAGTCGATGCGTGAAGCGCGGGAAGTGGAAGAACTCGGTGTACAGCCCGGTGAACATCGCCCCCAGCCTGTCGCCGAGCGCGATGCCCAGCACCAGCCCCAGCAGCACGATCGCCAGCACCAGCTTCAGGTAGTGCAGCGCGATCGTGGCGTTCGGGTAGCCGAGCGCCTTGAGTGCCGCGATCTGCTCGCGCTGCGTGCCCACCAGCCGCGACACCACGACGTTGAGCAGGAAGGCCGCGACGCCCAGGAAGATCGTCGGCAGCACCGTGCCGAGCACGCGCTGCTCCTTGATCTCGTTGTCCAGCATCTGGTTGGACGCCTGGTCGACGCGGCCGATGACGTCGCGGCCGCCGTAGGCCGCGAGGCGCCGCGCGAGTTCGTCGGCGACCGCGCGCTCCGAAGCGCCCGGCGCCAGCTTGACCGCGACCTGGTTGAAGGCACCTTCCATGTCGTAGGCCGCGGCCAGGGTGTCGTGATCGACCCAGAAGATGCCGTAGCTGCGCATGTCGGGCATGCCCCACAGCCCGGCGAACACGAACTCCGGCGACAACGCCGTCCCCACCATGCGCAACGTGCGCCGCTTGCCGTTCATCAGCACGTCGAGCACGTCGCCCGGGCGCAGGTGGCGCGCCTGTGCGAAGCCTTCCGAGACGAGCGCCGGGATGCTGCCGTCGGCATGCACGCCCGCGGCCGCGAGCGTCTGCCCGGCGCTCACGCTGACCAGGTTCATGCGCGGCGGCCTGCGGGCATCCAGGCCGATGATCTGGCCGATGATCGGATCGGGCAGCCCGGGAATCTCGACGCGCACGATGGCCTGCACCGTGGTCTGCACGTCGGCGACGCCGGGCTGCTCGCGCAGAACGTCGGCCACGGCGTTCGGCGCCCGCTTGACGCCCGCGAACACGTCCGCGAAGCGGCCGGCGGCGTAGAAGTCGTCGCGCGCCAGCGCAAGCGAATCGACGGCCGACAGGCTGGTCACGAAGCCGCCGATGCCGCTGGCCACGACCAGCGCGATGGTCAGCGCCTGGCTCCACATCAGGCGCAGGTCGCGCAGCAGCTTGCGGTCGAGCGCCTTCATGGCCTACCAGCTCAGTTCGGACGGCGAACGCTTGCTCGCGTTCGATTCGACGCGCTGGATGCGCCCGTCGCCGAGGACGACCACGCGGTCGGCCATGCCGGCGATCGCGGCGTTGTGCGTGATGACGACCGCCGTCGTGCCCAGCTGCTCGTTGATGTGCGCGATGACCTCCAGCACCAGCTTGCCGGTCTGGTAGTCGAGCGCGCCGGTCGGCTCGTCGCACAGCAGCACGTCGGGCTTCTTGACGATGGCGCGGGCGATCGCCACGCGCTGCTGCTCGCCGCCCGACAGCTGGGCGGGGAAGTGATCGCGCCGCGGCGTGAGGCCGACCAGGTCGATGGCGTCGTCCACGGGCATCGGGTCGTCCACGATGTCGGTGACCAGCGCCACGTTCTCCCGCACCGTCAGGCTGGGGATGAGGTTGTAGAACTGGAAGACGAAGCCCACGTGCTCGCGCCGATAGGTCGTGAGCGCCGCGTCCGACGCTCCGCTCAGCACGAGCCCGCGAAAGCGCAGCTCGCCGGAGCTGGGCACATCCAGCCCGCCCAGGATGTTGAGCAGGGTCGACTTGCCGCTGCCCGACGCGCCCAGCAGGACCACGAACTCTCCGCGGCGCACCTCGAGATCGACGTCGCGCAGCGCCTGCACCTCCACCTCGCCGGTGCGATAGGTCTTGGACAGATGGCGTGCGACGAAGACACTGTCGCGCGCGGGGGTGCCGGCGTCGTCCATGGTCGGGCCGATTGTCGGAACGGTCCGGGTACGGGCGTTTGCGCCAGCGCAAGCCCGATGCCGCCGGCAAGGCCTTGTCGCCTCCGTGGCGAGCGCGACGCCACTAGCATCGCGGGCAGACGCCTTCAGTCGCGGCTGCCACGAGGGCGCAGCGACTCGCCGCCATGGACTCCGCCAAGCAATCGCCCGCCCCTGATCACGCCCGGCTCGTCCTGGCGTTGAACGCCGGATCGTCCTCGATCAAGCTGGCGCTGTTCGCGATGGCCGGCGCTCGCGAAGTCGCGCGCGGATCGCTGGATCTGCAGGCCAGCCCGCTCGCGCTCGCGCTGTCGCATGGGAGGCAGCGCGAGACCGTGCCGCTCGACGCGCCCGTCACGGAGTCGCTGCAGGAGGTCGTGCACGCGCTGGTCGAGGCCCTCGAGTCGCACGCGGCGCTCGGGGACCTCGCCATCGCCGCGCATCGCGTGGTGCACGGCGGCCGGCGCTTCGTCCAGCCCGTGCTGCTGGACGGCTCGACGCTGGACGAGATCGACGCGCTGACGCCGCTCGCCCCGCTGCACCAGCCGCAGAGCGTGCGCCTCATGCGGGCCGTCCGCGCGATGCGGCCCGAGCTGCCGCAGTCGGCGTCGTTCGATACGGCGTTCCATGCCACGCAGGATCCGCTGCTGCGCCGCTTCGCCCTGCCCCGCCGCTTCCACGACGAGGGCGTGCTTCGTTACGGCTTCCATGGCCTGTCCTACGCGTGGATCGCACGAATGCTCGAACGCGACGACCCCGCCATCGCGGCGGGCCGCGTCGTCGCCCTGCACCTGGGCAATGGCGCGAGCCTGTGCGCGATGCATGGCGGCCGCAGCGTCGACTCGAGCATGGGATTCTCGACACTGGACGGCGTGCCGATGGGCACGCGCTGTGGTGCGCTCGACGCGGGCGTCCTGCTCTACCTGCTCAAGCGACCCGGCACGAGCGTGGACGCGGTCGAGGACATGCTCTACCACCGCAGCGGGCTGCTCGGCGTCTCCGGTCTCAGCGGCGACGTCCGCAAGCTGGAGGAAGCGGCCGCCACGAACGCGCACGCGGCAGAGGCGCTGGCCCTGTTCGCCACGCGCTGCGCCGGCGAGGTCGGCCGGCTCGCGGCATCGCTGCAGGGCCTGGATGCGCTGGTGTTCACCGCGGGCATCGGCGAGCACGACGCCGCCATGCGGGCGGCCATCGCAGGACGGCTCGAATGGCTGGGCGTGGTGCTCGACCCAGGCTCCAACGCGCGTCACGCGCGCCGGATCGACGCGGCGGGCAGCCGAGTCCCGGTGTTGGTGATCGCGGCCGACGAGGAGCAGGTGATCGCCGCCGATGCGATCAGGCTGCTCGACGAGCCCGCCTGACGCGCCTGCAGTTGCGCTGGCTCAATTCCCGCGCAACCCCGCTTCGGCAAGCGGCGGCGACAGCGGCCAAGATGGCGCCATCCCGCAGCTCGCGCCCGAGCGTCGCGGCCGTCACGCGACCAGACAAGGAGCCGCCATGATCCAGCCCGCCCCGCTCGCCGCCGAGCTTCGCGACCGCATCGACGCGTGGTGGCGGGCAGCGAACTACCTGTCGGTCGGGCAGATCTACCTGTTCGACAACCCGCTGCTCGAGCGCGCGCTCGTGCCGGACGACATCAAGCGCATGCGGCTCGGCCATTGGGGGACGACGCCGGGCCAGAACTTCATCTACGCCCACCTGAACCGCGCGATCGCCGCGCACGACCTCGACATGATCTACGTGAGCGGCCCCGGCCACGGCGGCCCGTCGGTCGTCGCGAACACGTGGCTCGAGGGCAGCTACAGCGAGGTCTATCCCGACGTGTCGCAGGACGCGGCCGGCATGCGGCGGCTGTTCCGACAGTTCTCGTTTCCCGGCGGCATTCCCAGCCACGCCTCGCCGGAGACGCCGGGCTCGATCCACGAGGGCGGCGAGTTGGGCTACTCGCTGTCGCACGCGTTCGGTGCGGTCTTCGACAACCCGTCCCTGGTGGTCGCCTGCGTGGTCGGCGACGGCGAGGCGGAGACCGGGCCGCTCGCGACGGCCTGGCAGTCCACCCGCTTCCTCGACCCGGCGCACGACGGCGCGGTGCTGCCGATCCTGCACCTGAACGGCTACAAGATCGCCAACCCGACGGTGCTGGCGCGCATCCCGCGCGAGGAACTCATCGGGCTGCTGAACGGCGGCGGCTGGGAGCCGCGCTTCGTCGAAGGGCACGAGCCTGCGCGCATGCATGACGCGATGGCCGTGGCGCTGGACGACTGCATCCGCGGCATCCGGGCGATCCAGGAAACGGCCCGCCGCGGCGAGCCGCCGACGCACCTCCGGTGGCCGATGATCGTGCTGGTCTCCCCCAAGGGCTGGACGGGCCCGCGGGTCGTCGACGGCCAGCGCGTGGAGGGCACGTTCCATGCGCACCAGGTGCCGATCGCCGATCCGCGCGGCAACCCGGAACATCTTCGGCTGCTCGACGAATGGCTGCGCAGCTACCGGCCGCAGGAACTGTTCGACGCCGTCGGCCGGCTTCGCCAAGACATCGCGACCCTCTCGCCGAAGGGCGACCGGCGCATGGGCTCGAACCCGCACGCCAACGGCGGCGCCCTGCTCAGGCCGCTGCGCCTGCCCGACTTCCGCAGCTACGCGGTCGACATCCCCGAACGCGGCCTCCACGCCAAGGGCGACACGCGCGTGCTCGGGCCCTTCGTGCGGGACACCTGCGTGCTCAACGAGGCGAACCGCAACTTCCGCGTCTTCGGTCCCGACGAGACCATCTCCAACGGCCTGGGCGCCGTGCTGGAGAAGACAGAACGCCAGTGGGCGCTGCCGACGGTCGACGGCGACGAGCATCTCGCGCCGACCGGGCGCGTGATGGAGGTGCTGTCCGAGCACCAGTGCGAGGGCTGGCTGGAGGGTTACCTGTTGACCGGGCGGCACGGCCTGTTCAACTGCTACGAGGCCTTCGTGCACATCGTCGACTCGATGTTCAACCAGCACGCCAAGTGGCTCAAGGTCACGGCCCGGCTGCCGTGGCGGCGGCCGATCGCCTCGCTCAACATCCTGCTGTCGTCGCACGTCTGGCGCCAGGACCACAACGGCTTCACCCACCAGGATCCCGGCTTCATCGACCACGTGATGAACAAGAAGCCGGAGGTCGTGCGCGTCTACCTGCCGCCCGACGCCAACTGCCTGCTCTCGGTGATGGACCATTGCCTGCGCAGCCGGCACTACGTCAACGTCGTCGTCGCGGGCAAGCACCCGTCGCCGCAGTGGCTGACGATGGACGAGGCCGCCGCGCACTGCGAGGACGGCATCGGCATCTGGGAGTGGGCGGGCAACGAGACGGATGGCGGCGGCCCGGACGTCGTCTTCGCGTGTTGCGGCGACGTGCCCACGCTCGAGACGCTGGCCGCAGTGCAGCTGCTGCGCGAGCATGCGCCGGAGCTGCGGGTTCGCGTCGTCAACGTCGTCGACCTGTGCCGGCTGATGCCGCGCGAGGAACATCCGCACGGCCTGGACGGGCGCCGCTTCGACGAGCTGTTCACCACCGACAAGCCGGTCATCTTCGCCTTCCACGCCTACCCCTGGCTCATCCACCGACTGACCTACCGGCGCACCAACCACGCCAACATCCATGTGCGCGGCTACAAGGAGGAAGGCACGATCACGACGCCGTTCGACATGACCGTGCTCAACGAGATGGACCGATTCCACCTCGCCATCGACGCGCTCGACCGCGTGCCGGCGCAGGGTGAACGCCGGCTGGCCCTCAAGCGCCGCTTCCGGGCCACGCTCGCGCAGCATCGCCGGTGGATCGAGACGCACGGCGAGGATCTGCCCGAGGTGCGCGAGTGGCGCTGGCTGTCCGGCCGCCAGGCCACCTGACGCCGACGCTCCAGGCAGCCGCATCCATCGCGTCACTGGCCGGCGGTCGATGGCGCTCAGGCCTGTCGGCGGTGCGGAGCCGCTGGTCGGCATGGCCGCGACGACGAGCCCCCGGCGGTTCCCGGCGCACCGCCACGCAACGACCTCCCGAACCGCGGCGCCTGCCTTGAGAAGCCGCAAGCCGCGTGCCGCCCGTGTGGCCTAACCTGCATGCGCAGGATCAGCCAACCGACAGGAGATGACCATGAACGTGCTTCTCGCCGTGGACGGCAGCGACTACACGCGCCGCGCGCTCGACTACGTGGCCCGGCACGACTGGCTGGGGCGCCAGGGCACGTTGTCCGTCTTCACCGTCGTGCTGCCGGTGCCGCACCGCGCGGCGGCGATGGCCGGGCCCGCCCTGACCCAGGCCTACTACCAGGACGATGCCGAGGTCGCGCTGCGTCCCGCACGCGAGGCGCTGGCCGGGCTCGGCCGGGCGGCCTCCTTCAGCTGGGTCATCGGGCACCCGGCCGACGCCATCGTGAGCAAGGCCGCGGAGGTGAACGCCGACCTCATCGTCATGGGTTCCCACGGTCACGGCGCGCTGGCCAACGTCGTCCTCGGGTCCGTCGCCACGCGCGTGCTGGCGACCTGCAAGGTGCCCGTGCTGCTGATCCGATGAGGCGGCACACGCCGGGTCGCCTCAGGCGCGCGCGCTGCCCAGCACGTCCAGCGGGATCTTGAGGTAGCTCACGCCGTTTTCCTCGGCCGGCGGCAGCCGCCCGGCCCGGATGTTGACCTGGATCGACGGCAGGATCAGCGTGGGCACCTCCAGCGTCGCGTCGCGCGCTTGGCGCATGGCGACGAATCCCTCTTCGGTCACGCCGTCCCGAACGTGGATGTTGCGTGCCCGCTGCTCGGCGACCGTCGTCTCCCACGCGGCCGACCTGCCCTGGGGCGGATAGTCGTGGCAGACGAACATCCGGGTCTCGGGCGGCAGCGCCAGGATGCGCCGGATGGAGCGATACAGCAGGTGCGCGTCGCCGCCCGGGAAGTCGGCGCGGGCCGTCCCGACGTCGGGCATGAACAGCGTGTCGCCCACGAACACGGCACCGTCGACGAGGTAGGCCATGTCCGCCGGCGTGTGCCCGGGCACCCACAGGGCCTGGGCCTCGACGTTGCCGATCATGAAGCGCTCGCCGTCCGCGAAGAGGTGGTCGAACTGCGACCCGTCCGGCACGAAGCCGGCGTCGAGGTGGAAGAGCTTGCCGAAGGTCGCCTGGACCTGTCTGATGCGCTCGCCGATGGCGATGCGACCGCCCGCCCTGTCCTGCAGCCAGCGCGCGGCCGACAGGTGGTCGGCATGGGCATGCGTTTCCAGGATCCACTGCAGCGTCAATCCGCGTTCGCGGACGTAGGCGAGCACCCGGTCCGCCTGGATCGTGCCGGTGCGGCCCGACTTGAAGTCGAAATCCAGCACGGGGTCGATGACGGCCGCGCACCTGCTGGCGTCGTCGGCGATGACGTAGGTTGCGGTCCAGGTCTTGTCATCGAAGAAGGCCTGGATCGAGGTTCTGGCGGACATGGTGGGCTCCTTGCCGGGTTGCTCTATTGACAGATAGTTTATAAGTTTGTATATTGTAGTCAAGCGATCAAAGGAAACCCCCATGCCCGAGGCAGTCATCGATCCCCACGTCCTGCGCAAGGCCGCCGGCCAGGCCGTCGGCGCACTCAAGGTCCTGGCCAACGAGGACCGCCTGCTGCTGCTGTGCCAGCTTTCGCAAGGCGAGATGTGCGTGGGCGACCTCGAGCAGGCGCTGGACATCCGCCAGCCGACGCTGTCCCAGCAGCTGGCCGTGCTGCGCAACGAAGGCGTCGTCAGCACGCGCCGCGAGGGCAAGAACATCTTCTACAGCGTGGCGGATCCCAGGCTCCTGCAGGTGCTCGAAGTGCTGTATCGCCTGTATTGCCCGAAGGAGTGACGCGATGACCATCGACTGGAACGCGTTCACGCCGTCCGCCTCGCTGGCGGGTGGCCTTCTCATCGGCCTGGCCGCGGCTCTGTTCGTCCTCCTGAACGGACGCATCGCAGGCATCAGCGGCGTCCTGGGCGGTCTTCTCGCACCGATCCGGGGCGACCTCGCCTGGCGCCTGGCGTTCCTGCTGGGCCTCGTCGGCGCGCCCGTCGCCTACGCGCTCGTCGCATCGGTGCCGGAGCCCCGGATCGACGCGGACTGGGCCCGGCTCGTCGTCGCCGGCGTGCTGGTGGGACTGGGCACGCGCTACGGCGCCGGCTGCACCAGCGGCCATGGCGTCTGCGGACTGTCCCGCCTCTCGCTTCGTTCGTTCGTCGCCACCGCCGCCTTCATGGCCGCGGGCTTCGCGACGGTCTTCGCCACGCGTCACCTGCTTGCCGGATAGGAAGCCGCCATGCCCATCCTCACTTCCCTGATCGCCGGACTCGTGTTCGGCATCGGCCTGATCGTCTCCGGAATGGCCAATCCAGCCAAGGTCCTGGGGTTCCTCGATCTCGCCGGACATTGGGATCCTTCGCTGGCGTTCGTGATGGCCGGCGCCATCGCCGTCGGGCTGCTCGCATTCGCCGTCGCGAGGCGTCGGACCGCCTCCTTCCTCGGCTTGGGCATGCGTTTGCCCGAGTCGCGCCAGATCGACCGCAGGCTGGTCGGCGGCAGCCTCCTGTTTGGCATCGGCTGGGGCATCGCCGGCTTCTGTCCCGGCCCGGCGCTCGTCGCGCTGGGCATGGGCCAGGCCAAGGCCGCGGTGTTCGTCCTCGCGATGCTCGCGGGCATGGCCCTGTTCGAACTCCTCGAGCGGCGCGTGGTGCGACCGACCCGGAAGGCCTGAGCCATGAACGACGCATGGACGTGGACGACGGTGGCGCTCACGGCCAGCGCACTCCTCGTGTACGAGGTGCTGCTGCTCGCGGGCGGCCGGCATCGACCCACGCGACTCGCCCGCACCCGCCATGCCGCATTGAGGGAGGACTGGTTCATCGCGGTATCCCGACAGAAGGGATCGGAAGTCCTCGCCGTGCAGACGCTGCGCAATTCGCTGATGTCGGCCACGATGCTGGCCTCGACCGCCGCGCTGGCCCTGATGGGGACGGTCAGCCTGCTGGCGTCCTGGCTGCCGGCAAGGCTCGATGCCGCCCGGGGCGCTGCGGGCATCGAGGCACGCCTCGTCCTGGTGATGCTGCTGCTGGCGCTGCTGTGCGCTTCGCTGGTCTCCACGCTGATGGCGGTGCGCTTCTTCAACCACGCGGGCTTCATCGGCGGCATGCCGGTCGATTCCGACGCGAGATCGCGCTGGTCCCCGGCCGGCGTGCGCTACGTCCGCAAGGCCGGCATCCTGTACGGCATCGGGCTGCGGCAACTGGTGCTCGTGGTGCCGGTCGTCGCGGCCATGCTGCTGCCGGCGGCCGGGCCGTTGGCCGCCGCGCTGGTCGTCGCCATCCTCCACCATCTCGACCGCTTCGGCGACGCACCCCCTGCCGCCTGACCACGCCGCGCCGCTTCATCGGTCCGGGCGTCGCCACAGCCATGCGCCGAACAGCACGAGCGCGACGTCGAGCACGACTTTCCACCACATCGGCACGGACAGCAGCCACACGGCCGCGCCGCTGAACGCCAGGCCGCCAACGGCCATCACCTTCAGGCCGACCGGCATGGCGCCGCGCTCGCGCCACGCCGCCACCATCGGCCCCAGCCTGGGATGGCGCGCCAGCCGCTGCGCCAGCGAGGGCCATCCATGATCCGCCGCGGCGATCGCCAGCAGCAACAGCGGCGCCGCCGGCACGACCGGCAGCACGGCCGCGAGCCCGGCCAGCAGCAGCGAGAGGATCGCGATCAATCTCCAGACCAGCGTCACGGGCTCCCTCCTGCGACCAACGCTGCGCCGCTGCCCCGCCGGTTCATGCGTCCTTCACGAGCAACTTGCGCATCGCCATGAGAAAGGTCTCGAGCTGGATCGGCTTCGTCCAGTAGTCGTCGGCGCCCGCAGCACGCGCGGCGGCGACCTCGTCGGGCAGCGCGCTCGCGGACAGCGCGATGATCGGCACGCCCCGCGTCCCGGGATGCGCGCGCAGACGCCGCAGCACTTCCAGGCCGCCCATGTCCGGCAACTGCATGTCGAGCAGGACGACATCGGACGGAGCCGCCTCGGCCTGCTCCAGCCCCGACGCACCGTCGTCCGCGATGGCGACCCGGACCCCGGGCCACCGCGCCAGCATCTGTTCGACGAGCATCGCGTTGACCCGGTTGTCCTCGATGTAGAGCACGCGTCCGCGCAGCTCGTGCCCGTCGGGATCGAGGGGACGGTCCTTCCCCTCGCCGGCCGCAGGCGGGCTGCCGGCGGAGCCGGGCAAGCTGACGCGGACGGTCGTGCCTTTGCCGCTCTCGCTTTGCACTTCGACGTCCCCACCGAGCAGCCGCGCGAGCTGCCGCACGAGCACGAGGCCGATGCCCATGCCCGGCGTCGCCCCGCCTTCGCGGCCCAGCCGGTTGAAGGGCTGGAACAGCTGCGAGAGCTGGGACGGCGTCATGCCGATGCCGTCGTCCCGCACGACGATGCCGATCCATCCGGGACGGCGCTCGATGCCCAGCCACACGGCGCCGCCGCGCCGGTTGTACTTGATGCCGTTCGACACCAGGTTGAGAACGATCTGCCGGACGCGGGCCGGATCGCTGTGCAGCAGCACCGCATCCTCCTGCGAATATTCGGCAATGAGCCGCACGCCGCTGTCCTGCGCGTGCGGCGCGCTCATGCGCAGGACGCCGTCCAGCAGCGCGCGCAACTCGAGGTCGCGCGGCTCGACGGCGACGCGGCCCGACTCGATGCCGGCGAAGTCCAGCATCTCCTCGATCAGCGTGCGCAGGTGGTCGCCGGCCTGGATGACCAGGTCGACCTGCTCGCGTTGCCGCGCCGACAGCGGATCGCGCTCGTCGGCCCTCAGCAGCTGCGAGAAGCCGAGCACCGCATTCAACGGCGTGCGCAGTTCATGGCTCATGCGGGACAGGAATTCGGTCTTCGCCTGGCTCGCCGCCTCGGCCTGCAGGCGTGCCGTCTGTTCACGCTCGGCGCGGCGCAGCTGGCTGACGTCGCGCACCATCACCGTCATCAGGAGGCGATCGCCTTGGCCGGAGCGCGAGATCGACGCCTCGATCGGGAAGACCTCGCCGCTCGCCCGCAAGCCGATCAATTCGCGCGCCGTGCCCATCTGCCGGGACGTCTGGCCTTCGCTCGCGTAGCGCTGGACGTAGCGCCGGTGGGCCTCGCGCGCGGCGGGTGGGATGAATCGATCGAGCGTGCCGCCGATGGCCTCGTTCGCAGGAACTCCGAACATGCGGGCGGCGGCGGCATTGAACAGCACGACGCGATGACCGGCGTCGATCGCGATGATCGCGTCGAGCGCCGAATCGACCAGTCCGGACAGCTGCAGCTCGCGATCGGAGGCGATCCGCTCCGCCTCGGCGCGAGCGAGTTCCCGGTCGATCCTGTCCAGCGCGAACTCCACGTCGGACACCATGCGCCGCGCGAGATCGATCAGTTGCTCGTCGAAGGCATTCGGCTCGGCGAAGTAGAGGTTGAGCACGCCGGCGCACGCGCCGTTGCGCATGATCGGGAACGCGCCGGACGCGCGCACGCCCGCCGCCCGCGCGCGGTCGCGCCAGGGCACCATCCGTGGATCCGACTCCACGTCGTTGCAGATCGCAGGCACGCCCGAGAGGAAGGCCTCGCGCGACGGGCCGCGCTGTCCGCCCTCCTCCGCGTCGATGCGCAGCCGCAGCCCGTCGGTGTATCGGCGCGCCGTGCCGCCGAGCGCGACCGGGACGAGGTGCCCCTCGTGCGGCTGCCCCACCCACGCCATGTGCGCGCCGCCCGACATGACGGCGATGTCGCACACCGCCTGGAACAGGCCCGTCGGGTCGCTCAGCCGGCCCATCGCGGCGTTCATGTCCGACAGCGCCTGGTAGAAGCAGGTGGCGCGTCGCAGCTTCGCTTCGTTCTCGCGTTCGCGCGACACGTCGAAGCCGATCAGCGCCACCGTGGGCGACGGATCCGGCCCGTCCACCTGGCGGGCGCGATACCAGCGCAGCCAGCGCCCCGGCACGCGGCCCCGGTCGCGCAGTCGAACCTCGACCGGGCCCGGCGGCACATCGGTCGCGACCCACTGCGCGAAGGTCTCGATGGCGCCCGGATCGTCGTCGGCCAGGCAGTCGCGCCACGACCGCCGCGCCTCGTCGCCCGCCGGCCAGCCGCAGGCCTCGCGCAGCGCCCGGTTGGCCAGAAGCACGAGACCCTTGTCGTCGATCATGGCCACCATCACGCCGGCGTCCGAGAGCAAACCTGCCCAGAGCGCGATGAGCCCCCGCGACGGCGCCAGGGCTCGGGCCGCGAACTCGCGATCCGTCTTCATCGTGCTCCGCCGTGCGTCACGGACCGACCACGATCTCGTTGACGACTTCGGTGACCCCCGGTGCCACCAGCGCGGCCGACAGGGCCGCCTCGCGTTCGGCCCAGGTGCGCACCCGGCCCGACAGCGAGACACAGGTGCCGTTGACGCGGACGTCGATGCTCCGCGCCTCGCGGTCGGCCTGGCGCTCGAGCGCGCGCTGGATGCCGGCGCGGATGTCGGTCGCGACGGCCCGCGGCTTCACGCGCACCTGGTTGACGATGGCCACCACGCCCATCAGGTGCCAGACGGCCGTCTCGGCCGCCTTGCGCTGGTACGCCCAGTCGACCTCGCCCACCAGCGTCACGTGCCCCTTCTCGACCTGCACCTTGACGGCACCCTCGGGCACCTGCGAACTCCACGCCAGCGCGTGCTGGCACGCCTGCACGATGTCGGCATCGCTGCGCTCGAAGCCCGGCCCGGGCGTGACGCGGATCGCTGGCACGACCCCCTGCACGCCGCTGACGCGCAGCGCCGCGTGCTCGGCGGCCAGCTTCTCGGCGTAGCTGCCGAGCGTGCCGCCCAGCTCGACGACCGCGTCGCGCACGCTGACGCCCACGCGCGCCTCGTCCACCACGGGATCCCAGGCCAGTTCTTCCTCGACGTCGGCCTTGATCTGTGCATCGCTCTTCATCGTTCATCTCCTGGAATTGGCCGGGGCGGCGAGGCAACCCGCGCGCCCCCTCGCCGTTGTGCAAGCTCAGCGCTTGCGCAGCGAGCAGGTGTCGATGCCGAGCATCGAATAAAGCGGGCAGAAGCCCGCCAGGCCCGTGGCCAGCGGCACGATGCCGATCCAGGCCCACGGCCCGAGGGCGCCCACCAGCGCCGCGGCGCAGAGGCCCACGCCGACACTGATGCGCGCGGCCCTGTCGAGGCTGCCTTCGTTCGATTGCATGCGGATCTCCTTGTCGAAAGTCCCAGCATGCCTCCGACCGCCGGACCGACGATTGCTCCGGATCAACCGCCGCAGCGCCAGGCGGTCAGGCACTCATGCCCATCGCCGCGAACCACCGGGCGCTGTCCTCCAGGCGCCGCGCAGCGGCTTCGTGCGCAGCGATGCGCGCGCGCAGCAGGTCGCGGCGCGCCAGCAGGCAGTCGCCCAGGGCAAAGCGGCCGGCTTCGTGGCCCAGGCAGACCGCCCGCGCCCTGCCGCTCGCGGCCTCCCATGCCGCGTCGTGCGCCGACGCCACGACGGCATCGCGCTCGAGCGCCTGCATGGCGGATGCAACATCGCCAAAGGCATCGAGGACGGCGCTGCGGTAGTCCGCCAGCTGGCCGGCGTAGGCCGCGACGGCCGCCTGCTTGCGAGCCTGGCGATCCTGGCCGTCGAAGACGGGCGCCAGCAGCGTCGCCGCCAGGCTCCACACCCCCTGGCCGCCGCCGGCGACCACCGCGGGCGACGCGGCGAGCGTCCAGCCGCTGTCCAGCGTGACGTTCGGGTAGAGGTCGGACGACGCGATCCCGATCGAGGCGCTCGCCGCGTGCAGGCGCGCCTCCGCGGCGACGAGGTCGGGACGCTGCCGGACCAGGTCGGACGGCAGGCTCAACGGCAGGTCGCGCGGCAGCGTGAACGCATCCAGCCGAACCGGCGGCGGCAGCCATTCGCCCGGAAGCCGACCCGTGAGCAACGCCAGTGCCTGGCGCAACGTCGCTCCATCGTGCTCGGCCGACGCCAGTTCGACGCGGTCGGCCGCAATACGCTGCTCGGCCTCGAACATCTCCACCTGCGCCGTCCTGCCCGATTGCCATGCACGGCGCGCCATCTGCGCCAGCGATTCGTCGATCGCCACGATCTCGGACACCGCCTCGCGTCGATCCGCCGCGGCCGCCATGTCGATCGTGCGCACCGCGACGTCCGTGGCCAGCGCCAGCGCGGCCGCCCGCTCGTTGGCGCGCCGCTCCTCCTCGAGCGCGCGCGACCGCTCGACCCTGCGGGCCACGGCGCCGTTGATGTCCGGCGACCAGGCCAGGTTCGGACCGATCGACCGCTCGCTGGCGACGTGCGTGCTGCGGTCGAGGTCGTTGCCGCGCGCCGCCACGAACCCGAGGGACAGCCGCGGTTGCACCGCCGCTCGCGTCGACACGGTCGCCGCGTGCGCCTCCTCCACGGCGGCGCGCGCGCCGGCGATCGACGGATGCCGCCGCAAGGCCTCGTCGACCATGTCGTCGAGCGCAGGCACGTTGAAATCGGTCCACCAGCGCGGATGCAACGCCGCCGGGACGAACCCCTGCCGGGACCATCGCTGCGGATCCGCGCCGGTGTAGCTGCCGACCCGCGGCGCGTCGGGCGCCTTGAAGTCCGGGCCTGCGACGCAGCCCGCCAGCAAGGTGGCCGCGACCGCCACGAGCGATCGCCTCGATTTCGCCGACACGGCCATCACCGCGACTCCGTCGCCGGATCGAGCGTCACATGCGCCCGCATGCCCGGCACCAGCCGATGCCGCGGATCGTCGACCTCGATCGACACGACGCGAGCCGCCGTGTTCGCGGGGCATCGCAGGCCACCGACGCGTCGCACGCGTCCGTGCATCGGTTCGCCGACCGAACCGTCGACGGCCACGGTGGCCGTCGTGCCGATCGGCGGAGGCACGCCTTCCTCGCAGGCCATCGTCACCTCGACGCCCAGGTTCCCGCCAGCGCTGGAGACGACGAACAGCGTGGGCGCCTGCAGCGCGGCCACGATCGCCTGCCCCACGTTGACGCGCCGTTCCGCGACCGTCCCGTCGATCGGCGCCACGATGTCGGTGCGGGCAAGATCCAGCAGCGCCGAGCGCAGGGTGGCCCGAGCCTGCGCGGTGCCGGCGAGGTCGATGTCCAGTTGCGCCCGCGCCTGCGACTCCGTGTCCGCGGCGGCCTCGACCGCCTCTTGCGAGACGACCCCATCGGGCAGGAGTCCCCGCGCCCGGGCGAGGACGCTGGTCGCGTAGGTCAACGCCTCGCGATCCTTCGCCTCGCGCGCGAGGGCGGCGCGCAGGCCGGCCTCCTCGCGCTGCGCGGCGGCTTCGAACGGTCGCGCGTCGATCTTCGCGCAGCGTTGTCCAGCCCGCACCGCCTGCCCTTCGTCGCAGGAGACTTCCATCACGAGTCCGGAGACGAGGCTTCCGACCTCCACCGTCTGCAGCGGGACCACGCGGCCGGACAGGCGCGGCGCCGCAGACGCTCGCACGGGACCGGCCCCTGCGGGAACAGGCTGCCCACCGCAGGAGGCCAGTCCCGAGGCCAGCACCAGCAGAGGGGCGAGGACCCGGACCAGACCCCGGGCGCGCGCCCTGTCGACCGTCCGCGACATCCCGCAGCGTGCCCTGCCCTGCGATCGAGGCCCCGGCACCATGCCTCAATCACGAGTGACGTACCAGACGAACAACCTGATCGCGCCGGCGAGCAGGAGCACGATCGCCAGCAGGACGGCGATCCACAAGGCGACGGTCTGCACGACGTTCATGGCCAGGCTGCCCTCTCGGTGTCACGAAGCAGTTGGACGACGCACGGGCGCCTCATCGCACGAGGAGGACGGGCACGGTGCACGACGCGAGCACGCGCGTCGCCACCGAGCCCATGACCAGGTTGGAGAGCGCGCCCAGCCCGTGCGATCCCATCACGATCAGGTAGGGTTGCGCCTTTTCCGCCGTCTCGACGATCGCTTCCGCGGGCGGCCCGACCGCCCAGTCGCAGCGCACGGGCATGCCGATCGTCGCGAGGCGCTTGCGCACGGGCGACAGGATCTCCTCGGCCTCGGTCAGGTAGTTGCGCTGCACCAGCTCGGGATCGGCCATCTTCTCGACGCGCCGCGGCAGAGGCGCCACCGCGGTGAACACGAGCAACTCGCTGCCGGCCTGCAGCCAGCCGGCGTTGGCGACGAAATCGACGGCGCGACGCGAATGTTCGCTGCCGTCCACGGCGAGAAGGATCTTCATGGAGGGCTCCGACTGCCCCGCCTCCTCGAGCGGGAATGACCCAGCGTAGGACAGCCGTCGCCCTTCGGGCTTGCGCCCGCGCAAGCGGCAGGCGGCACACCTTCACGATCATTGCGTGGGATCAAGTCGTGCCGCGCGTCGATGCCTAGAGTGGGACGGCATCACCAGCCCGGTTTCGCCGATTCGACATGTCGCACCTCCTCCGCCCTCTCGTCCTGTTCGCTGCCGCGTCGTCGCTCGTACTGCCCGGCCTCGCGCCGGCATCGGAACTCGCCGCCGCGCCGATCCACAAGCGCGGCGCCTCGGCGCCCGCGTCCTCCGCACCTGCGTCGGCCGCCCATCGTTCGGCCCATCGCGCGCACGCCGGCGCGAGCGGGCCGGGCGTCATGTGCGGCGGGATGGCTTCGCGCCGCGGCCATGCGGACATGTCGATGCATTCCACCGATGCGGCTTCGCAGCCGATGATGGGAATGGATCGTCCCTGCATGGCCTCGTCGGCGCCTGCCCCCTGATCGCAGGATGGATGCGCGGGGGGATCGGCGCGCGATTCAGGCGCGCCTTGCCGCCTCGTTCATCCGGCCGGACACGAGCGCCTCGGTCATGGCGTTCACCTGGAGCGACAACGCCGCCTGCAGGTCGTCGAAGGAGACGAGGCCCACCAGGACGCCGGCGTCCGAGACCACCGGAATGCGGCGGACACCCCGCTCGCGCATTCGATCCAGCACGATGCCCAGCGGGTCGTCCTCGCGCACCGTGGCCACGTCCCGCGCCATCAGGTCGCCTGCCCGCAGCACGCGCGCATCCAGGCCGAGCGCCACCGCCGACACCGTGATGTCGCGATCGGTGAGCACGCCCACGACCCGCGACTCTCCGTTCACGTGATCGACCACCACCACGCAGCCGACATGGGTCTCGCGCATGACGCGGGCGGCAACCTCCAGGGTCGTTCCGGCTTGCACCGTGCTCACGATGCGGCTGCACATCGCACCGGCAGACAACAGGTCGGTCAGGTCGGGCAGGCCTTCGCGGGTCATGGCTGCTCCTCCCGGAACGGCCGCACCTCGCCCTGCACGGGGAAGTACATCACCGCCGAACGACGGCCGTGCTCCGGCACCACGACGTCCAGCCGCGCCACCTCGCCCTCGTGCTCGCCCACGATCTCGTAGCGTCCCGGCGGAAGGTCGATCAGCAGCCAGGGGCCGTCGAGATGGCGCTGGAACACGCGTCGCTGGTCGGCATCGACGATGCGCAGGTCGACGTCGGCCAGGTACGCGCCGGAGCCGCGTGCCGCCAGGCGCAACGACAGCGCGTGGTTGACGCTGTCAAGGGCAATGCGCGCCGACTCCTCGTCCCCGATGCCTCCCACCGAATACCAGACGCCCTCCGGCGTGCGGCCGACATCGGCATCGGCAACCGCGCAGGCCGCGCCCAGCATGATCGCCGCGATCAGCGGCATGGCGAACGGTCGGTACATCGCAAGTCCCTTCCTGACGTTTCCACGACGCCAGTCTGGCGCGTGGGCCGGCCGGGCGGTTGATCGCGCGCAAGGCGGTGGCGCCCATCCGCGCCCCTGGCGGCCTGCTCCGCAGCCTCGACTGATCGTTCTCAAGCCGCACGCCCTGTCGCAGGCCCACAGTCGTTGCCACACGATGCGGCGTCGGCCGCGGGAGAACCGTCATGAACCGTTTGGTACGAAGTGCTGCGGCAGGCGTCGCGCTGTGCCTGTCGCTGGCGATGACGGGTTGCGCCTCGCCGCGCGACCAGCGATCCGCGACGCAGGCGGCGCGCGGCCTGGTGCACGACACCGCGGTCGCCGTGGAGACCATCGTCGATGATGGGGAACGCCCCGAGCTGCGGACCGCGCTGCACGGCGCGTGCGCCGCCCTCGTCTTCCCGCACATGCGCGGCGGAGGCTTCTTTGCCGGATGGTCGTCCGGCGGAGGCGTGCTGATGGTGCGCGACCCCGGCTCCGCTCAATGGGTCGGCCCGGCGTTCCTCACGCTGGGCGACATGACGATCGGCCCGGAGGTCGCCATGTCGACGTGGGAGCTGGTCGTCGTCTTCGAGCGCTGCGACGCCCTGCGCCCGCTGCGGGAGGGCAGCAGCACCTTCTCGTTCAGGACGTCGTTCGCGCGGCAGTCGGCGGAAGACGACGCCGGGGTCCAGGTCAAGCCCGGTATCCGCGCGTTCGCGCGCACCGAAGGCGTCGCCGTCGGCGTCTCCCTGCACTTCGTCGAGCTGCAGGCCGACGCGGCGTTGACGACGGGCTGCTACGGGCATGCGCTGACACCGGATCAGGCTCTCGCGCCGGGCGTCGCGGGCAACGACAACGTCGCGGCGCTGCGTCGGGCGATGGAGCGGGCGACTCGATAGCGCCTCCCGTCAGCGGCGATTCCTCCAGGCGGAGGCAAGGTCTCGGGCATCGACGGATTCCAGCGTGTCGACGTGCACGGTGAAGCGAGCCTCGTCCGCGCCGATCGGGTCGCGATCGTGCAGTTGCGCGGCGAGCACGGCCTCGTCGGCATCGGACGGATCGGTGCCTCGAGCGCGCCTCGCGCGAACGCGTCGCGCGAGTTCCGCAACGGGTGCATCGAAGGCCAGCATCGTGAAGGTCACACCGAGTTCCTTCGCCAGCCGGGCGAAGGCGTCGCGCTGCGGTCGCTGCAGGAAGGCCGCGTCGACGATGACGTCGTGGCCGGCCGCCAGGGCGGCGCGTGCGCACGCCGCCAGGCGGGCATAGGTGCGCTGCGTCATGTCGCTGCCGTAAAGCGGCTCGCCGTCACCGCGGCCCGACGCCGCCAGGCGCTTGCGCTCCACGTCCGATCGCACCCGGATCGCGCCCGTCACGTCGACCAGTCGCGCGGCGAGCGTCGACTTGCCCGAGCCGGACGGCCCGCAGGTGATCGCGAGGCGCGGCGCCGGCGGCTGGCTCATCTTGCGGGTGGCGACCGCGCGATAGTCCGTGTCCCCGAGGGCCAGGCCGCCCGGGCTCAGCCTCTGCACGAGCCGGCGCACGCAGGCACGCGCCGCCTCATGGAAGCGCAGGACGGCCAGTCCCTCGAAGTCGCCGCGCGCCGCCAGGTACGCGTCGAGGAAGCGGTGGGCGAGGTCGGGCCGCCCGTGCGCCTCCAGATCCATGGTCACGAAGGCGATGTCGGCCATGACGTCGATGCGGCGCAGCGACGGGTCGAACTCGATGCAGTCGAACGCCGTCGCGTCGTCGCCCAGGACCACGGCGTTCGCCAGGTGCAGGTCGCCATGGCCGTCGCGCACGGCGCCGGCGGCGAGGCGACGACGGAACACCGGGCCGAGCCGGGCGCCCTCGTCTTCCAGCCAGTGCCTGGCAACCCCGATCCACGCCGCCGCCTCGAACGAGGCAAGTTGCTCGATCACCCTGGCCACCGGCTCGACCGCCCGCCGTACCGGATGCCGCTTGTCCGACACGATCTCGGCCGCATCCTGGAACCGCGCCACGTGCAGCGCCAGTCGCTCGACGTGGCAGGGCTCGAGCCGGCCAGCAGCCAGTCTTTCGGACATCAGCGCACCGTCCGGGAAGCGGCGCATGCACACCAGCGCATCGATCGGCTCGCCGCCGCGTCCGAAGCGCGGCGCGTCCGCCGCGCCGCAGACGTCGACAACGCGTCGATACAGGTGCGGCGCAAGACGCCGGTTCAGGCGCAGCTCCGCGACGCAGGCGCGCCGCCTGGCGTCCCACGTCGAGAAGTCGACGAACGGCAACCGCACCGGCTTCTTGAGCTTGACCGCCATGCGGCCGGCCAGGAGGATCCACGACAGGTGCGTCTCGTGCAGCGCGACCTCGCGGCCTCCGCGCGACAGCCGTCGGCGCAGGCTGTCCAGCAGGCGATGGCCGTCGACGCTGTCGGTCTGCGCTGCCATGCCGGCCATCCTGCGCGGACCGCCCGGCCGCGTTGAACTAGACCGCGTCGCCGCGCCGCGGCCAGCCGAAGGTCTGGGCCAGCAGCACGTGCTGCGTGCTGGGCAGCCTCAGCGAAGCCCCGAGGTGCGGGCGGTCGATCATGGCGCGCACCACACACCCCATCTCATAGGCCGCGGCGGCGAGATAGGCGTTCTGCGCCATCGCCCCTGCCGTCACGCCCGCGAGGAATTCGCGTTGCTCCGGTCGCGTGTCCTGCATGCGGGCATGGTCCGCCACGTAGACGAAGTTCAACGGTGCTTCGGCGCAGAACTCCTGCTCGCCGGTCGCCGAACGCAGGTCGCCGGCCGCGACGGGCAGCAGGCCATGCTCGATCGCGTCGTAGAGCCAGGCGCCCTGCGCCGTCACCGCGTAGATGTCGACTTCGTTCCACCCGAGGGCCGACGGCGCGGTACGGCCGTTGCCGCCCTGGCGGTTCGTGCCCCCCGCGCACCAGAGCAGGCATCCGATCTCGGCAAGCGTCAGGGCGTCCGGCAGCAGTTCCCGCGTCGAACGTCGCACCTGGAACGCGAACTGGAGCTCGACAAACGGGAGCTGCGGCGGAGGCAGCGCGATGGGCTCTTGCCCGAACGGCAAGTCGGAGTTTCGCGTTGCATGCTGTCGATTCGAGTTCATGGGGTCATCCTTGCTCGTTTGCCGCACCGGACGCTTGATCCTCCGCAACCGAAGCGCCACCGCCTCTCATGCCAGCAGGACGGCAATGACGCCCGCGAGGAAGATGCCGTCGCGGGTTCCGGCGCCGCCGATGCTCAGGACGGCCGCGTCTTCGCCCGCCGCCTCGCGCAGGCGAAGCAGGTCGGCGCCGATGAGCGTTCCCAGGGTGCCGCCGACATAGGCCAGGGGCGCCAGGGCATCCGCGTCGACGATCGCGCTGCACGCAATGGCCGCCAACGGTGCGACCCATGCGGACATGGTCACCCCGACGCCGGGCTCGACGCGGCTGACACGCCAGCTCACCGCCCCGACGACCGCCACCTCGATGGCCATTTCGTGCCAGCGCAGCCCGGCGCGCCACGCCACCCAGGCGGCGAACGCCAGGGGCACGATGCAGCCGCCCGCATTCAGCGCGACCAGCGTGCCGCTTCGCAGGCGCGCCACCGGCACGTTGACGACGCTGCCCAGGGCGCATCCCAGCAGCAGGCCGAGGGCGCCGCCGGAACTCAGGCCCAGGCGTTCGAACGCCTGGCGCATCGCGTCGAACTGCAGCCATCCCAGGATCAGGCCGACGGCGAGCCAGCCGATCAGGTTGCCGCGGATGCGTTCATAGTCCATCGCGTCATCGTGGCCAGGCGCCGCCGCGCTGAGTTGATGCAACGCAACCCGCCGCAGCGAGGGGCGGATCGATCGGGCCCTTACTGGAGCGTCGCCGACGCCGGCTCGACAGCCTGCCGGACGAACTCGCCGAGGGCCGCGAGGTCGGGCAGGCGCAGCTCGCGCCGGCCCTTGTCCGCGAAGCGGATCAGGCCGTCGCGATCGAGGCGCGACAGCGCACGGCTGACCGTCTCCAGCGTCAGGCCCAGGTAGTTGCCGATCTCGGCGCGGGTCATGCGCATCGTGACCTGGTCGGTACGCAGACCGCGGCAGGCGAGCGCATCGGCCCAGTTGCACAGGAAGTCGGCCACCCGGGCGTCGGCGGGCAGCGTGCACACCGAGATGAGCGAGCCACGATCGCGCGCAATCTCGCGGCTCATCGCGCGGTGCAGCTCCGCCATCAGGGCCGGTTCGCGTGCCCCGGCGAGGAGCAGCGATTCGTAGGAAATCGACCAGATCTCGCCCGTGTCCATGGCGATGGCGTCGCAGTCGTGGCGATGGTCGGCGATGCCGTCGAAGCCCATCCAGTCGCCGCGGTACTTCAACCCGACGATCTGCTCGCGTCCGTCGCGCGACAGGTTGACCACCTTGAACATGCCCGTGTTGACGACGAACAGGTGCGTGAACGCCTTGCCGGCCTGGTAGACGATGTCGCCCTGGCGCACGATGCGGCGCTGGATGTCCACGCCTTGCTGGATCCGTTCCAGGCTCGTCGAGATGCGTCGGCTGCTGGCCTGGTCCTCGGCGTCGCTCGCGAATGCCGCGTGCACGGGAGACAGACGGGACGGATCCGGAATGCGGGCGGCGGTCTGGAACATGGCGGCTCTCCTGGGCGGGTGATCGATGTCCCGAAGGCTAAGGGGTCGCCGTGGTCCGCTGAACAATCGCGCGTCGCGGTGGGTAACACTGGGTGAACCGTGCGTGACACCCGGCCTGGGTTCAGCCCGCCGTGACGACCGGCACCAGGACGTAGCCCGCGCCGCGAACCGACTTGATCAGTTCGGGATGCTCCGGATCGGCCTCCATCTTCTTGCGCAGTCGCCCCACCTGCACGTCGATCGTGCGGTCGAACGGGCCGGCGTCGCGTCCGCGAGTCTGCTCGAGCAGGAAGTCGCGCGACAGCACGCGACCCGGGTGGCGAACGAAGACCGCCAGCAGGTCGAACTCGCCGGTGGTCAGCGCCACTTCGGCGCCGTCCGGTCCGAGCAGGCGCCGGGCGGCGGTGTCGAACTGCCAGCCGGCGAAGGCGAAGCGTTCCCGCGGCAAGGGCGCGGCGCCGGTCGCCGGAAGTTCGGCGGCGCGCGGCTCCAGGCGGCGCATCACCGCCTTGATCCGTGCCGAGAGTTCCCGCAAGTCGAAGGGCTTGGTCACGTAGTCGTCGGCCCCGATCTCGAGGCCGACGATCTTGTCCACCGAGTCCCCGCGGCCGGTGACGATGACCAGGCCGGTGCGAAAGTGCTCGCGCAGCTGGCGCGCGATCGCGAAGCCGTCCTCGCCCGGCAATCCCAGATCCAGCAGCACCAGGTCCGGCGGATCGCGTTCCATGAGGGAAAGCAAGTCTCGCCCGGCGTGCACCTGCGTGACGCGATAGCCCTGCGTCGCCAGATAGCGGGCGAGCAGTTGGGTGATGTCGGGCTCGTCGTCGAGGACGGCAACGTGGGTGGGGCTCACGATCTTCCAGGGCTGCCGCCGGACAGCGGCCAGTTCGCGAGCCTACTCCTGCCGGAGCCGCCGCGGGCGTCCGTTCTGGTCCTCAATGCACGGCGCACTGAAGAACGGTGGGCATCGCCACGTCACGCCCGATCACGCTGTGGGCGAAGAAATAGTTGTTGCGGGCCCTGTCGCTGAGCGCATCGATGTCGACGTTGCCGGCACGATCGCAAGGAAAGCTGTAGCCCCGCCCCTCGTCGAAGAGAGAACAGAAACGAAGTTCGAAATCCGCGACGGCTTGGGTCGTGCTCAGCGTGTTCACGATGCGCTCCTTTCGCGGCGACGGGACATCGCCTGATCGCAAGATAGGAGCGGGCCGAGAACGCAGCGTCAACGGCGGGCAACGGTGGGAAACAACGGGTGACGCGCACGGCAACGGATGTCGGTGCCGCCGGTGCATGCACTGTCGCCGGTCGATTGCTTCATTGCGTGACGCTCCATCGCTCCACCGGGGATCACCGGTGCGCCAATGCGGCAATCGCGAGCCCGGGGTTGATCCGCGTCAAGCCAATGGCCCCTCGTGAACCTAGTCTTCGACGCCAACACCACTCGAAACGAAGGAATCCCATGCGCCGCACCCTCGCGCTCGCCGCCTCGCTCGGCATCGCCACCCTGGCAGCCCGAGCCGCCTCCGATCCAGGCGATCCGGCCATGCTCAAGCTGGCGAGCCGCAGCGGGTGCCTGGCCTGCCACCACGTGACCACCGACCCGCAAGCGTCGGGCAAGACGCTCCCGATCGGCCCGGTCTGGTCAGACGTCGCAGCCCGCTATGCCGGCACGCCCGAAGCAGCGGATCAGCTGACGCGCACGGTGCTGGCCGGATCCAACCCGTATTCCAGCCATTGGAAGGGCAAGGCCAATGGCTTGGCGATGCCGCCCAACGCCGTGGCCATCAGCGAGCCTGATGCGCGTTCGCTGGTCACCTGGATCCTGGCGCTGCCCGCAAGCGCAGCCAAATAGGGCCGCGGCAAACGCTCGGGCACGTCCGGTATCTACAGGGACTTCCCGTTTGTTCAATAGCAGGTATTCCTTCTTCCTCGCATGACCTGCGTGCCGGAGAGGCAACGCCACACAGAACAGACTGCACATCTACAGGCGGCCTTGTTGCACTCAACGGTGCGGGCCCAGATACAAACCGCTCAGCAGGATTCCATTCGGGTATCGTCGTCGCCATCGTGGCGCGGCTGAAACCGGCCCGAGTTCACCTGCTGCCGGTCTGACCTGTGGGGTGCATCTTCGAACGCACGTCTGCGCGGAACGATTCTTTGATGATCTCGACGGCTGCTCGCAGGTCTTCAGGCGATCGCGGGCAATCCTGGGTTGATCGGCACGTGGTTGGGATCGTAGGCCGTGCCCTTTGTCAAAACCGCCCACAAGATCCGGGCGTTCTTGTTGGCCATGGCAACCACGGCCTTCTGCCAGCCGATTCGATCGATCAGGCTCACCATCCATAGCGAGATGCGGTCGCTGCGCTTCTTGGCGTGCACCATGGCCGCCTTGGCGCCCTGGATCAGCCGTGTGCGCAGGTAGCCGTCGCCTCCGTTCCTGATCTGACCGAGACTGGCCTTGCCGCCGCTGGAGTTCTGCCTGGGCACGAACCCCAACCAGGCGCCGAACGGGTTGCCCGATCTGAACTGCTTGAAGTCACCGACCATTGCTACCAGCGCCGAGGCCGTCACCGGGCCGACGCCGCACAGCTGCGCGGCCGCCTTGGCCTGTTCGTCGGCGCGAACGTGCGCCTCGATGCGCTCGTCGCACCACGCCATATGGCATTCGAGCTCGAGCCAGTGCAGGTGGGCCTGTCGCAGCGCCATGCGCAACAACGCCGGTATTTCGTTGGTTGCATCTTCAAGCACGTCCGACAGATCTCGGCGCAGCACCTCGGGGCGCTGGGCGAAGACCAGGCCAAATTCAGTGAGCAGCCCTCGAATACGGTTGATGCAGGCGGTGCGCTCCTCCTTGTACCCCTCGCGCAGCCGGTGAATGGCGAGCATGGCCTGTTGCGCCGGCGTCTTGAGCGGAACAAAGCGCATCGACGGCCGCGAGGCCGCTTCGCAGACCGCGGCCGCGTCGTTGGCGTCGTTCTTGCCGCCCTTGCCCTGCACGGTACGGCGTCACGAAATGGGCCGCCATCATCCGCGCGTCGAGACCCAGCGCCCTCAACTTGCGCGTCCAATGGTGGGCGCCGCTGCAGGCTTCCATTGCGATCAGCGTTCCCGGTGGCAACTGCGCACACCAAGGCATGAAGCCGTCACGCGGCAACGCCTTCGTGACAACGACTCGCCCAGCAGCATCGACCGCATGAACCTGGATAACGCGCTTGGCCAGGTCAACCCCTACCCGCGCGATGAGGCCTCGTGTAACCTCGCTCATGGACTTCCCCTTTCCCGTTGCAGATCGACTTCGACACTCAATCTTGGCGCCTCGACGCCGTTCAGGATTGCGGGAAGTCCCTTCGTATTCGGGTCGGCTAAGCGGAAAGACAATAGAGCATGAACGCTGAATCTGACGACTACGGCATCGATGCCGAACGCGGCCACCCACGGGCGCTGGAACTGATGCCCGATGGATTTTTCTGGAGCTGCGTCGACGAGTTGGCGCCCTTTGGTTCCGACGAAGGCGACACGGCACTGGCCGAGTTCCGCGATTGGCGCGCCAGCAACCCCGGCGCACCCGTGGAGGCATGCATCGTCTGGACCATCGAATCGGTCGGCCAGATGGAAGTCAGCGAATATGGCGACGCCCTGCTCGATGAAGCGCTGCTGAGGTCGCAGATGAACGACACGGAGTTCGATCACCAGCAATTTGTCTACACCCTGGACACTTCCGTCATCGCGACCGGTTTCGCCCAGTTCGCCGACGAAGGCAGCATTGACACCTCTGCCAAGCCATACATCGCCCGCGCCCTGCGCCGGCAGATTGCCTGGGCCGGGCTCTCGGAAGATTGGGAACATGCCGAGGAATATGTGAGAAATCTGCGCCGCCTCGAAGAAGTTCTGGCGCAGGCGTAGCGTCGGCGCTCATCGATTTGCGTGCGCCCAATCGACTTGGGTCATCTCCGCAACAGGTCGGTGTCAGCCTGCTCGCCGGCGACGACCAATGTCAGCCATATCCCCCCCGCGCAGTGGTCGGTCGATGGTCGTGAGTTCTGAGCGGCCAGGCCGCTGGCAGCGACGGCACATGTCGACCACAACCGGACAACTAGAAGCGACCGCTTCCTGGCAGGCTATCCTTGCTAGATGACAGGATCCCCAGTTGCACTACCGTCGCCGCCCAGCATATTTGCGGTCGTCTTCGCGTGTTGCTTCGCCATCGGAGGAGTCAACCACGGTTTGGATCTCGTTCAGGGCGGCGTGTTGCCGTACCGTACAGTGCCCCTTGCAATCAATGCGTTTTGGTCGGCACTGTGTCCCGTGGACTTCCTGCTCGCTGCGCTCATCTGGCATCGCCGGCGAACCGCAATCATGTGCGGAGCCCTCGTTCTCCTGCTGGACGTAGCCGTGAACTCGTGGATCGCCTACTTCTCCTTGCTCCATGTCAGCAGTTTCGAGCCGCTGCAGGTGCAATCCTTGTTCCTCGGGTTTGTTCTGGCGGGCGCGCTATTTTCTCAATCGGAGCGTCAGGGAAGTGCACCACCTGAGTCGCAGCAGGACGCGGGGAGCGGCCCTCTGCGGTGACACAAACCTCAGGCTCTGCCGACACCGCCATTCGGCCATGAGCAGCCGCTCGCGACGGTCAGCTTTCCAGTAGCCTACCGGTGAACCAAACCACGGCGCTGCGCCATGCCCTCATCCCTGAACTGCTCCGCGTCGCCCTCCAGAAGCGCTCAAACAGCAACGAGCGTTGGCTTGGTTTCTTCGGCAGCGAGCGTGTGACGACGCGACAACCCGGCGTCGTTGCGGCTCACGATGAGCGCATCGCGCATGTGCGGATCCCCGCCCGCGTCCTGCGCGCCTCCGCGGGTGCCGTGCTCTGTGCCGCCCTGTGGTCGTGCGCGGCGGTGCCCGACACGCCGCCGCCGCACCCGGAGCGCCTGCCCGAGATGCCGCTCTACATGCCGATCCGGCCGCGCACGGAACTGCGCCAGGACCTCTCCGGCACGGTTTCGTGGATCGGCACGAAGTGGGACACTGAACCCGGCCACGCCGTCGAACGCTGCGTCGACGGCTCCATCGACCTGAACAGCTGGAACCCGCTCGCCGGCACGCTCCAGCGCCGGCCCACCGGCCTGACCGGCGACGTGCAGTTCGAGCTCGTGACCGACCACGCCACTTGGTTCACCTTCGAGAAGGACCCGCTGGCCCTCTGCGCGCCGACGCGCTTCTTCGTGGCGCAGCATACGGGGCGGTCCACGCTCTCGCTCGAGCGTCCGGCCGCCGAGCTCGGGCCGATGGAGCGGTGGGCGGCGCTCTCCGACGATGCCGTTGTGGTGCTCGCGCGCGAGGCGGCCGCGCGATTCCCGCGCGGCATCCTGGTGCGTCGCGACGGCGGCCACCTTGTCGCCCGGGACCTGCCGGCCCTGCCGATCGCCTATGGGGACGACACCGCGTGGGTGGCCCTCGACGATCACCGTGTGATGCTGGTCGGCGGCTCGGATGGCGAGCGGCCGCCGTGCGTCAGCTGCCGTGCGACGACACAAGTCCTCGATGTGACCACGGGGCGGTGGTCCGCCGGCCCGGCGCTCCTCGAAGGGCGATCGAAGGCGACCGCCGTGCGCCTGCCCGACGGCTCGGTCCTCGTCGCTGGCGGATACAGCGCGAAGGTGGGCGTGGGGGATGGCGGGACGCGCAGCGTCGAGCGGTGGACGCCGCGCACGGGCACCTTCGAGCCGATGCCGGCGCTTCCCGTGGGCGAGGTGGGCGCGAGCGCATCGTGGATGCCCGGGCGCGAGGGCCGGACGCTGCTGCTCGCGGAGGGCCTGAGCACCGCGGTGTCGGCCTGCGACCTGTCGACCGGGGCCTGGTATTTGGCGGGCGTCACGCCGGACGAGTACGAACCGGGGCAGCTGCTGCCGTTCCTTCGCGACGGGCAGGCGTGGGCGTGGCAGATGATGGACGTGATCGGCCGATGGCCCCGTCACGTGTTCCGGCTCGTCCCGCCGCCCGAGCCGCGCGGTGCGCGCGCTGCATCGAGCGGGCCTGCCACGACGCGCGACATCACCCCGCCGGATCTCGACCACCGGTTCGTGGCGCAATCGCGTTTCGTGGAGGCGGATGTGACGCATCCGGCGCTCCTGCTCGGCCCCGAGCTGTTCGAAGACCAGCAGCATTTCCTGCCGGCCGCCGTGACCGCCGTCGACGCGAGTGGACGTGCGATCCCGCTGCCCAGCCTGAACCACGGCCGCCGCGAGCCCGACGTGCTGCGCATCGGCGGCGGGCTGCTCGTGACCGGCGGGGACAACCACTCCGCGTACCGGTTGGAGTCGCCGCCGTTGCCGCCGGAGTGGTTGCCCTCGACTGCCGACGGCCTGCGCGGGCGGTGGCGCGACCTGCGCGACACCGGGCTGCGACCCGGCGTCTTCACGGCCCCGTCCCGCGACGGCGGCGTGATCGAGATCGCGCAGGACGGCGAGGTCGTGCGCGCGCGCCTGCAACCGGGCGCCGCACCCGACACGCTGGCGTGGGTGCGCCGCCCATGGGCGCACCTGAAGCTGCCGCGTCGCTCGACCGCCGATTCGCCCATGGTGGTGCGCGAGCTTGCGGACGGCCGGCTGATCGTGGCGGGCGGGGAGGTGCAGTCGGATCGACTGCCACCGGACGACCGAGAGACCGCGGCGCTGCCGGCATCTGCGGCGTCATCGCCTTCCGCAACGTCCGAACCGTCGTCGACCGCGTCGACACAGGAACCCGTGAACGACGCCAATGCGGGTTCGAATGGCGCGCCCGATGCCTCGCCCGATGCCGCCCCTCAGGATGCGGACGCGCGGGACACGTGGTACAGCGAGGACCGCTTTGAAGTGGTCGACCACGCGGGCGGGACCGTCCTCTCGCCGCCGTCGCGCCCCGAGTGGGGAACAACCATCGTCCTCGACGACGGCCGCGTAGTGAAGCGGTATCCGCCCGACGAGACGGGGCGCACGGTGCTTGAGGCGTTCGATCCGGTCGCGGGCCGCTGGCGGGAACTGCCGGCGCTGCCCGCGGAACTGCGCACCGATCGCACGTGGCGTCTGCAGGGATCGGGTCACGCGCTGCTGCTGGTGGGCGCGACCCCGCTGGGCACCCATCCGGACCAGCCGATCCAGGCGATCTGGCTGCTCGATGACGCGCACGCGTCGTTGGCCCTCGCCTGGAGCGAGGCGGACCACGGCGCCGGGGCTGACGCGGAGACCCGCCAGCGGCCCGGGCTGGTCGTCGTGGGGGTGCCAGATGGCGGGCGGGTGCTGGTGCCTCTGCTGCCCTAGGCAGGCGACGCGAAGAGGGCGTCGAACACCCGGGACGACCGGCTGCGATCCGCGCATCGCCCGCGGGGGACCGGCTCGAATCCAAGGGCGTCGGCTTCGCCACCTGGGACACGAACTCCGCCGGCAGCTTGTGTCCCGCGCCGCCGCGCCAAGCCTCGACCACCTCGAGATACAGTCTCCGCTCCCGCTCCCGCTCAAGCGCCGCGTCGTCGAATCGCGGCCAGGCCAGCGCCACCAGCCCCGCGGCAACTCGCCTAGTCAGAGCAGTACCGAGGAAAAAATATCCAGATAGATTATTAAGCTACGCTGACGCGCTGTAGCTCGAGTTCAGATCCACCTCCCGAAGCGGAGCGGCAAATTCGCAGCGGCTGCTGACATCTCTCGCACCAATCCGGAGGGCTGCTTCCCTATCGATTGCAGACGTCGCGTCGTACGGACGCCGGCCCTAACCTAGGTAGCTCCGCGGCGGCTCGGGCTTCTCCGTAGGCTCTTGCAGCGTCTTTTGCCACCAACCAACATCTCGCCAGGCGCCGAGCTTGAACCCGACGTTGCGGTAGACGCCCAGCGGTTTGAAGCCCATGGCCTCGTGCAGTCCCACGCTTCCCGCGTTGGGAAGCGCGATGCCGGCAAATGCCTGGAAGTACCCGAGCCTTGCGAGTTCCTCGAAGAGCTCGGTGTACAGCTTGCGTCCGACGCCTTGGCCGCGACTGTCATCGCGCACATAGGCGGTCGTATCCACGGCCCACTGGTAGGCAGCACGCTCGCGATGCCGGCTCGCATAGACGTAGCCGTTGACCAGACCGTCGGCGTCGAGGCTCACGAGCCAAGGCAGCCGCTGAAGGGTCGCGACGATCCTCGATCGCATCTCCTCGACTGAAGGGGGTTCCAACTCGAACGAGATGGTCGTGGTGGCGACGATCGGCCGGTAGATGGTGGCGATCGCTGCAGCGTCATCGGGGGTGGCGGTGCGCAGGGTCATGGATGGACAGGCTGTTGCTGGTTGGTGGCGATGGCCGAGCGCCGGCGGCGCACCGCCAACGAGAAGATCACCGAAGATGCTGCGCCGATGGCGGCGAGACAAAGGAGCAGTTGAAGCGGGCTCGCCGTCGCGGCCAGCACCAACGACGCAAAGATCGGGCCCGCCGCCTTCGCGATCAGCACCGGCGTGGCCATCGCGCCGTTGATCGCACCGTAGCGCTCGCGCCCGTACAACTCAACGGGCGTCGCTCCACGCACGATCGTCATGACGCCGTTGCCCATGCCGTATAGCAGGGAGAAGACGCCCATCACGCTCAGATTCGGCACGACGAGGGCGAGGAATCCGAGTGCCATCGGAAGCAGCCACATCGCCAGGGTCCCGACTCGCGACGGGCTCCAGCGTGAGAGCAGCGTGTACTCGATGATCCGACCTGCCACCTGCATCGGCCCGATCATCGCGCCCACCCACGCCGCCTGGCCGGCCGACAAGCCCTTGCCCTGCAGCAGCGGAATGAGGTGCACCGACATCGCCGAGAACACGAGCGCGTTGCCGGTGAACGCGGCGCAAAGCCCGAAGAAGGTCGCGTCGAAGATGGGAGCAGGCGGCTCGGCGGGGGGCCGCGCCATCGCCGGCGCGTTCTGCGCTGGCGCCATCGGTAGCACCCACCAATGCAGCGGTGCGCAAACGATCAGGTTGACCGCGCCGAGCACCAGCAACGCTTGCTGCCAGCCGTGTTTCTGGATCAGCAGTTGTGTCAGCGGCCAGAACACGGTGCTCGCGAAACCTCCGAACAGCGTCAAGGCCGTGATCGCCTTTCGCTGACGTTCCTTGAACACCTGAACCAGCACAGCAAACGCCGGGTCGTACAGGGTGGCCGCCATCGCCAGTCCAAGCAGCGCCCATGCTGCGTAGAGCTGCCAGACGTTGCCGACGTAGGCAAGCGAGGCGAGCAGAAGCGCGCCAAGGATGGAGCCCGAGGTCATCACGCGCCGCCCGCCCTGTCGGTCGATGAGACGCCCCACCGGCGCTGACGCCAATCCGGTCACCAGCAACGCCACCGAGAAGGCGCCGACCACCGCGCTGCGATTCGCATGAGCGGCCGACGCAAACTTGTCGATCATCAGCGAGAAGGCGTAGTACATCGAGCCCCACGAGACGATCTGCGTCACGCCGAGGACAGCGATGAGCCGCCACGACCCGCCGCGCTCGACGTCAGCCACAGCAGCCTGCCTTGGTCCTGGGTGCCGGCTTTGGCGTATGGCAGCACCCGCCCTTTGCCCTGGACGCAGTAGCCACGTCCGCGGGCGCGGGGTTGGGGGTGCCGCATCCGCAGCCGGACTTGCCCTGCGCTTTGGCGGCCTCGTCCAGCGCGCAGCAGGCGGTGGGATCGGCCGTCGGCGCGCCGCCGCAGCAGTCGGAGGCTGGCGTCGCCGAATTGTCCGCCGCGGCTACGCCGATGCCGCACACGCCCGTCTCGGGCAGATCCAGCTCGATGCGATCCGCGGCCTCCAGGTCGCCCGCGATGGCGGCGACCACCGAGCGCACTTGCTCGAAGCCCGTGGCCATGAGGAAGGTCGGCGCGCGTCCGTAGCTCTTGACGCCGACCGTGTAGAAGCCGGGCTCTGGATGTGCGAGCTCGCGATGCCCGTGCGGACGCACGGTGCCGCAGCTATGGACGTTCGGATCGATGAGCGGACCGAGTGCCTCGGTCGATTCCAGCCAGGGATCGAGCTTGATCCGCAGCTCGCTGGCGAGCGACAGGTCGGGCCGCTGCCCGGTCGCGCAGATGATCTGGTCGACACCGACTACTTGCATCAGCTTGCCGTTGCGATCGTGGCCGTCGATGACCAGGCGGCCGGCCTCGTCGCGGATCGCGGTTACGTGCATGCCGGCAATGAAGTCCAGGCCGCCTTCGTCGCGCAAGCGGCGCAGGTCGCTGCCCAGCCGACCGCGCGCGGGCAGTGCATCGGCAGAGCCGCCGCCGAACACGCGGGTCAGCGCGGGCGATCGCACGGCCCATGCGAGCTTGGTTCCAGGAACGGCCCTCGCCAGTTCAGCCAGTCCGAGCAGCGCGTTGGCCGCCGAGTGTCCAGCGCCGACGACCAGGGTGCGCATGCCGGCGTAGCGGCCCCGCTCACGTCCGACGACATCAGGAATGCCATAGAAGATCTGTGCAGCGTGCTCTCGCTCTCCGGCGGCAGCGAGGCCGTTGGCGCCGACCGGATTCGGCGAGCCCCAGGTGCCGGTAGCGTCGATCACCGCGCGGGCCTTGATCTGCATCGGTTGTCCGTCCTGAACAGTGGCGATGACGAACGGCGCGCGATCGCGCCCGTTGGTCTTGATCTTGTCGAATCCCTGACGGCCGATCGACACGACGCGCGTGCGCAGCTTGATGTGGGGCGCGACCTGCGGCAGCGCAGCGAACGGCTGGAGAACGCGCTCGACGACCTCGCGCGCCAAGGGCAATTCGCCATCGGGCGGTGCCTGCCAGCCCGTGGGCTTGAGCATCGCCGCCATCGCATGATCGACGTCATAGCGCCAAGGCGAAAACAGCCGAACGTGGCCATAGTCCAGAAGGCTGGCCCCCACCGAGTCGGCGGCTTCAAGGACGATCGGCTCGATGCCTCGCCCGATCAGACGCGCCGCCGCGGCCAGGCCGACCGGGCCGGCGCCGAGCACGGCAACCGGCAGGTTGGTGTCCAGCTTGGCGACCTCGACCAGCGGGAGCACCATCAGCGTTGCGCTGTCAGGGCAAGCACCCTGGAACTCTGCGGACGCCTGCAAGACGCGCGGTGCGAGCTCGCGCGAGAGCTTGCGAAAGCCAAATCGGGAGAAGTAGGCGTCCGCGGTCGTCGTCAGCAGGAAGACTTGGCGGATGCCGCGGCGCCGTGCCTCGTCCAGCAGGGTGTGAACCAGCGCGTCGCCCAGTCCCTGGCGATGCAGACCAGGCACGACCGCGACCGATCGCAGCAGGGCAAGGTCACCATGCACCTCGGCGCCCGCGACACCCACGACCTCGGTGCTCGAGGCCGCGACGACGAACGTTGCCAGATGCGCCTGTGCCCCCTCGAGAGGCAAGGCATTCGCGCGCAGCAGTCCCGAGACCGCCGCCCAGTCCGCGGCACTGGCTTGCCGCAGCGTGATGTCCTGTTCGTTCAACAACATGATGAATCCTTCTTCTCCGGCGCCGGCAGGCAGCACATCGCAGCCTGGTCGTCGCGCAGCGCCTTCATCAACAGACCGAGCGATGCCTCGACCGAAGCTCGCTCTCGTGGGGTCAGCGAGCCGAGCACCTGCTCGGCATGCGACGTGAGCGTTCGTTCGAGTTCATCGGCAGTGCGGCGGCCCTTCTTGGTCAACGTGACCAGCAGGCTGCGAGCGTCGGCGGGGTTCGGCTCCTTGGTGACCAGACCGCGTTCGACCATGGTGTCCACGGCCCGCGAGACCCAGCTCTTTTCCAACATCACGCGCGAGCCGAGCTCCGACAGCGCCAACGGCCCCGAGCGCGACAGCTCGCCCAGTAGGTGGCACTGGGTGTTGGTGGCGCTGCAGCACTCGGCGACGACGCGCTGGGCGCGCGTGTACAGGCGGGCGACTTCGCGCAGCAAGGCGCCGGAACGGTCGGAGTGGGCGGTCATCTGGTTGTGAACAGCAACGATATCGGCGCAACATAGATCCTCTTCGATTGGTTGTCAATAGCAACGATATGTGCGAAGAAAACGTCGCTCGCGCGGCGGATCGCCCTCGTCAGGGACGTGTAGGTTCGGTCGGTGCGCTGTCCGCGGCGTCGCCGGCGGCCTCGATGACGTTGGGATGGCCGCTCGGATGCAAGCGCGGCTCGAGCGCGTTGTGAATCGCAAGGCCGACTGCCGCTCCGACCAGTTCCGCGAGCACAAAGCCGGGCGCGCTGGTCGGTGCGATGCCTGCGAACGTGTCGCTGAACATCCGGCCAAAGACCGCAGCGGGGTTGGCAAACGAGGTCGATGAGGTGAACCAATAGGCGGCACCGATGTAGCTGGCCACCATTGCAGCGGCCCGACCCGCGGGCGCCCGCAGGATCACGAGCAGCAGGCCGGCCGTCGCGACGACTTCCCCGATCCACTGACCCGTGCCGGTGCGCACCTTGGTGGACAACTGCAGGATGCTCAAGTCGAACATGGCGTGGGCAATCCACGCACCCAGCATCGCGCCGAGCAGTTGAGCAACCGCGTAGGGCAACAAGGCGCCTCGTCCGAGCTCGCCGCGCCAAGCCATGACGGCGCTGACGGCCGGGTTGAAGTGCGCCCCGCTCAGCGGCCCGAACACTTCAATCAGGATGTAGAGACCACCGACAGTTGCCAGCGTGTTCGCGAGGAGCGCCACCGCGACGTTGCCTCCGGCGAGCTTCTCGCCCATGACGCCGGAGCCGATGACGACGGCCAGCAGCAGCGCCGTGCCGAGGAACTCCGACGCCAGCTTGCGGGGCATGTCGACGACGCGCATCAGTTCCTCGAAATCTCGAGCAGCTTCTCCTTGAGCTGCTCCTCGGACAGGGTGTCGAACGGCAGTTGCAGCAGCTGCAGCATGCGATAGCCGATGGCCTGGCGCGTGAGCTCGAAGGCCCGGCGCTTGCCCTCATCGGCGCCTTCGGCATTCGACGGATCGGGGTAGCCCCAATGCACCTTCACCGGCTGACCGCCCGAGCCACCGAAGAACACGGGGCACTGCTCGGCGGCGGCGCTGTCGCATACGGTGATGACGATGGACAGCGGCGGCGCACCGTCTGCGCTGAACTCGTCCCACGACTTGCTGCGGTAGCCGCTGGTATCGACGCCCGCGTTCTGCAGCGCCTCGAGCGCAAACGGGTTGATCCGGCCGCTTGGAGCGCTGCCGGCGCTGTGGGCGCGGACGTCCTTGCCAAGCTTGGTCGCCCAGTGATTCAGCATGCCCTCGCTCAGGACGCTGCGGGCGGAGTTGTGGGTGCAAAGGATGAGGACGTGGATGGTCATGGCAGGTCTCAGCAGCCGCAGGCGTTGGCCGCTACGGTGGCGCAAGCCTCTCCTTGGCAGCAGTTTTCGGTCAGGTACCCCAGCAGCGCGTTCATATGATCGAACGACGCACGGTAGACCAGATTGCGCCCCTGGCGCTCCTGCGTCACCAGGCCGGCGTTCATGAGTTCCTTGAGATGGAAGGACAGCGAGGTCGGCGAAATGCCCGAGCCCTCGGACATGACGCTCGGCGTCATACCGCTCGCACCAGCGACGATCAGCGCCCTGAACACCTGCAGGCGGTGACCGTGGGCAAGTGCCCCGAGCGCGCGAACGACTTCGTGTTCATTCATGTTTCAATAGTAGTTGAAGTATTGATTCAATGCAAACCTACCCCGAATTGAGGCCCGTTTCAACTTGCCGCTCCACTGTCGACGGCGGTGCAAGCGGATGAGATGATCCACATCAATGGTGCGCAGGGCCAGTCGTGCAGAGTCTTTGAGATGGACATTGCACTCAAGGTCACCGTTCTCGGAACCGGATGCAGCAAGTGCCGCAGCACGGTCGGCGTGCTTGAGCGCACGGCGAGCGATTGCGGCATCGAGATCGACATCACGAAGGTTGAGAAGCCCGAGGACATCAAGGCGTTCGGCGTGGGTGCCACACCCGCAGTGGCGATCGGCGACGAAGTCATCCATAGTGGCGGCATCCCCTCGCGCGAGCGCGTACAGGCTTGGTTCCGGCTGGAAGCCATCGGCCTGTTGCGGAATCCGACGCGGCACCTGTTCTTCACGGGCAAGGGCGGCGTAGGCAAGACATCCCTGTCCAGCGCTACTGCAGTAGCGCTGGCCGACGCCGGCCGCAAGGTCCTGCTTGTCAGCACCGATGCAGCATCAAACCTTGATGAGATGCTGGACATCGAGTTGCGAAACTCGGCGGTGCCAGTGCCAACGGTGCCAGGGCTGGCCGTTCTGAACATTGACCCCGACACGGCGGCTGAGGCTTACCGGCTTCGCGTCCTGGGACAGATGGAAGGCAGCGCAACGGCTGAAGAACTTTCCACGGTACGAGAGCAGTTGTCGGGGGCCTGCACCACCGAGATTGCGTCCTTCGACGAATTCGCCTCATTGCTGGCTGACCAGTCACAGCCGTGGGATCACATCGTTTTTGACACCGCACCGACGGGGCACACGTTGCGGCTGCTGAGCCTGCCGAAGGCCTGGACGGGCTTCTTGGCAGGCAACGACCGCGGCGCATCGTGTCTCGGTCCGCACTCCGGCCTGAAGATGCAGGAAGTTCGCTTCCAGGCTGCGCTCGCGGCCCTGGGTGATCCCGCCAAGACCACCGTGGTGCTCGTGACCCGGCCAGATCGCGGCGCCATCGACGAGGCCGCGCGAACTGCGACCGAACTGCACGATCTCGGGCTCGACAACCAACGCATCGCGATCAACGGCGTCTTCACCGCCACCGATCGAAGCGACGCCGTGGCCTGCGCCATCGAGAAGCTGGGACGAGAGGCCGTCGAGGCGATGCCTGCATCCCTTCGGGGGCTTCCCAAGGTCGAAGTCCCGTTACGAGCGTTTGACACTGTGGGGCTGCCCGCACTGCGTGCATTGCTAAGTCCGGGCACATCGCCCAGCGCCGAAGTGGTCGCGGCGCGCGAGGATGCGCTGTCGTTGCCTGGTCTCGCCGACCTCGCTGATGAACTCGCAAGCGCAGGGCACGGTTTGATCATGGTGATGGGAAAAGGCGGCGTCGGCAAGACGACGATTGCGACGGCGCTGGCCATCGGCCTCGTGCAGCGCAGCAAGTCGGTCCATCTGAGCACCACCGATCCGGCAGCGCACTTGGCCGGCACGCTGAACGGCGAGCTCCCCGGGCTGAAGGTCAGTCGCATCGATCCGAAGGTCGAGACTCAGCGCTATATCGACAAAATCATGGCGGCCAAGGGGCCGCACCTGGACGCTCAGGAGCGCGCGCTGTTGCTGGAGGATCTGCAGTCACCGTGCACGGAAGAAGTTGCGGTCTTCCACGCCTTCTCGCGCATCGTCAGCGAGGGGCGAAGCGCGTTCGTCGTGCTCGACACGGCCCCCACCGGGCATTCGATGCTCCTGATGGACGCCACGGGTGCGTATCACCGGCAGATGACGCGCGAGTTCGAAAGCCACGGCGCGACTCGCATCGTGACGCCGCTGATGCGGCTCCAGGATCCGACCTACACCAAGATTGTCCTCGTGACCTTGCCTGAGGTGACGCCGGTGTCGCAAGCCGCCGCACTCCAGGAGGACCTGCGGAGGGCGAAAATCGAACCGTACGCGTGGATCCTGAACAAGAGTGTCCTGGGGGCCGGGGCGCATGACCCGCTGCTCCAGGCTCGCTTGATGCATGAACGCAAACAGATCGACCGCATCTCCAAGGGCTTGGCATCGAGACTCTTCTCGTTGCCTTGGCTCGCAACGCCCCCAGTCGGCCTCGGCGAGCTGTCGGCACTGGTCAACGCACCGCACATCGGCGACGCCTGACTGGAAGGCCGACCAATTCGACCGCCCCAGGGACACGAAGCGAAGCGGCAGCTCCGCGGCGCGAGCTGAAGTCGAGGCGCACGCTTCTGAAGTCCGGTCTGGCGGCCAAATCTGAGCTCGGCCCTTCGCGAGCATCAGCGCATGGTGCGTCGTAAGACCATCGCCTCGTACAAGCGCGTCAGTCGCCGACAACAAAATCCAGCGGGCACCGATACCCGATTCGGCAAGGTCACTTTAGTTTCGAGGGCCGGCTGCAGCGGAGGTTGCGCCTTCGCCGGAGCCGCATTGTCGAGACGCTTGCTTTGCGTCTGTGGGTGGTCAGAGGTCCACGCCGCGCGAATAGCCGCTTCCCGACCGACGCCGTTCAGCATCAGGTAGCGCGCATACGACCCCGGTTGGGCGGCCGACGTACCAGCCTGAGGAGGTTCTGGCGACGGGCCGGCACAGGCGATGGGTGATTTCATATTGACTCGGTTTGGTGGTGCGTTCCGCCAGTGGGCGCGTCACCTCGCCAGAGGGCCATACTTCGCGCGCCGATGTTCCGAATGCTCGGAACGCGGTTGACGCAGGGACAGTTCCCCTGCGTTGCCGCGTCCTGACGCGGAGAGAGTTACTTGCTCGACGATTGCTCGTCGTGCAACTGCTTGTTCCCCTCGCCGACATAGCGACCGAGGTTGCCTTCCACCTTCGCCGGGCCGACCTCCTGGTACATGCGGCCGAACAACTGCATGCGCGGCTGCAGGCCAGGCCACGACACGGACTTCGCGAACTGCCCGTAGGAGTTCAGGCGCGCGGCTTCGTCCGGGAAGGACAACGCATTGATCTGCTTCTTCGTCGTTGCCAGCGCGGTCTTGTCGAAGGTCGCGAGACGATTGGCCATCTTGTTGACGAACCCGTCGAGGTACTGCTCGGGCACGGCACGCGTGATCCAGCCGTACTTCTCCGCGGCCTCCGCGGTGTAGTCGTCGCTGCTCAGCAGGATCTCCATCGCGCGATCGCGCCCGACGAGTCGCACCAGGTGATCGGTGCTGCCCCCACCGGGGAACAGGCCGATGCCGACTTCAGGTTGTCCGAACATGGCGCGCTCTTTGCTGGCGTAGCGCAGGTCGAAGGCGAGAGCGAGCTCGTCGCCGCCGCCTTGCGTGCGGCCGTGGATCGAGGCGATGGTGATGAACGGTGCATTGGCCAGGTTCGAGACCAGGTCGACCCACATCGGCTTGGCGTTGCTCGCCACCTGGCTGAGGAAGTTCGGGAACTCGCCCATGTCGAAGTGGTTGAAGAAGAACCCCGGCACATCGCTGGTGACGATGACGACCTTGACCTTGTCGTCCTGGCTCAGGCTCTTGACCGCCTCGTTCAGCGACGACAGCGTCTCCGGCACGATGAAGTTCAGCGGCGGGTTGGAGAACCGGATCCGCCGGATCTCGGGCGAGATCGTCTCGACGCTGATCGTGCTCTTCTGACGGGCTTGCGTCGCGGCGGCTGCGTGTGCGCTGTTGGTGTCCTGCGCTTGGGCAACGCCCGTGGCCAGGACGGCAGTCGCGAGAGCGACGGTGGCTGATTTGATGATGTTCATGTTGGTGCGATGAGATGGTTATGGATGTTCGGGGAGACGAGTCAGGTCGGGCCGTCAAAAAAATGGCGGCCTGCCGGCGGCGACTGCTGGTCTGGGTGGCTTCAGGTGGCGGACATGCGGCGCATGACCTCGTCGGTCAACGCCACAACGGCGCTTGCGGGGCGGATCATGACCATCAGGTCGCGGATCCTGCCGGCGTCATCGAAGTCGATGAAATCGGCGCCCATCAGCTTCGAGTCACCGACACGGGCGTGGAATTCCAGCACCTGGGTGGTGGCGCCATCGAACTGGCGCAGGTATTCGAAGTCCTCGAGGGCGCCGAACACGGACTTCAGGATCGCGATGATGGTGGCCTTGCCGCGCGCCGGCTCGAACACCGCCGGGTTGCGATAGGTCGCGTCGTCCGTGAGCAAATCGCTCAAGGCGTCCCAATCGTTGCTGGCCACGATGCGGTGCCATTCCTGGAGTCCCGCCTGAGCCGCCGGAAGAAGGCGCGAAGGGGCGTCGGCGGCGATGTACTTGTCGCTTGCTTGCATGTCGATGTTTCCTGGAGGGGGTGCTTCTGCGACGGCCGACCGCTCAGGCCGCGGTCTTCACGCTCTTGAGAATCGAGCTCTCGAACATGGCGGGCGCGTAGCTTTGGAGGAACAGGATCATTCCGGTCATCTTCCCGACCGGGTTGCTGAACCGCGGCTGCTTCGTGCCGATGAGCTTGGCGATCGTGTGGACGACTGCATCCGGCGCCTGCGCTTCGTCGATGCCCTTCTGTGTCGCGGCCCTCACCTGCTTGCGGTAGCTGTCGTAGTCCCCGATTCGATTGCTCACCGCATTGACGGCGTGCTTGCCGAGATTGGTCTTGAACCAGACCGGCTCGACCATGCTGACCCTGATGTTGAACTGGTCGAGCTCGAAGCGCAGCGACTTGAACCAGCCCTGCACCGCATGCTTGGAGGCCGTGTAGTACGCGAGATTGGGCGGCCCGATCAGGCCGACGATGGAGCTGACCGTGATGATCTGCCCCTGCTTCTGGGCCCGGAAGTACGGCAGCAGGGCATTGGTAACCTTGACGGTGCCCCAGAAGTTGGTCTCGAACTGTTCGCGGCCAAGCTCGACCGGCGTTTCTTCGGCGATGCCGGTGACCATGTAGCCCGCGTTGTTGATCAGCACGTCGAGTTGCTTGACGGTCTTGAAGAGCTCCTGGGTGAACGACTTGATGGACGCGTCGTCGCCGATGTCCAGGCGGAGCATCCTGAACGGGACGGAGGCTGCATGCCGCTCGGGCTCGCGGCTGGTGCCGATGACGTTGAAGCCTTGCTGGTGGAGCTGGTTCGCGAGCATCAGGCCGAAGCCCGAGGAGGCTCCGGTGATCAGGACGGTCTTCTTCATTTCAATCTCTCCGGGGTGTGCCGATGTGGGTGGCGGTTCGCGGTGGCGTCGGGGCCCTGTCGGCCTCGGCGTGCGCCGCCGACTCGGCGGGCATGTCGTCACTTTGCTTGCCAGTACCGCATCGAGCACTCGCCAATCGCGACAATCGACATGCGAATTCCGCCAAGGGCCTCGCGCCTTGCCGCCACTGCGCGAGGCGGCGTCGTCACTCCTTGCTGACGACGACCAGCTTGCGGTTCACGAACTCCTTGAGGCCGACTTCGCCCAGCTCGCGGCCGTAGCCGGATCGCTTGACGCCTCCGAAAGGCAGCTGCGGCCGGGAGGTCGTCGGCGTGTTGATGAAGACCATGCCGGTCTCGATGCGCGAGGCCAGCGCCCGCGCCCGCGCGATGTCGGTCGAAAAAATCGTGCCGCCCAGGCCGAAGAGGGAGTCGTTCGCCTGCTTGACCGCGGCGTCATCGTCCTCGACCACGAATACCTGCGCTACCGGGCCGAAGAACTCCTGGTAGTACGCCGGATTGCCCGGTTCGACGCCGGCCAATACGGTCGGTTCGTAAAAGAGCCCGGGTCGTTCAGCGATCTTGCCGCCGGTGAGCACGCGTGCACCGTATCGAACCGCCTCGTCGACTTGCTTGGCTAGGCCCTCGAGCGCCTCGCGCGAGGACATCGGCCCAAGCAGCGTTTCGGGCGCCATCGGATCGCCCATCGGCACGCCCCGCATGCCCTGCACGAAGGCGTCGGTGAACGCGTCGGCGACCTTGCGCTGGACGATGAAGCGCTTGGCCGCAGTGCACACCTGTCCGGCGTTCGCTAGCCGGGCGAATACTGCGGCCTGGACGGCCTTGGCAATGTCGGCGTCGTCCAGCACCACGAAGACGTCGCTGCCGCCGAGTTCCATCGTAGACTTCTTGAGCATCTGCGACGCACGCGCGCCGACCTGGCTGCCGGCCCCCTCGGAGCCCGTCAGCGCCACGCCCTGGATGCGCGCGTCGCCGATAAGGGCCGACACCTTGGCCGAGGACACGTAGAGATTGGTCACCGCCCCGGCGGGCGCACCCGCCTCGTTGGCGAGCGCCTCGAAAAGCGCGGCACATTGCGGGACGATCCCGGCATGCTTGAACATCACCGGATTGCCGACCGCGATCGCCGGCGCCACCACGCGCGTCAGCTGGTAGATCGGGAAGTTCCATGGCTCGATCGCCAGCAGCACGCCGATGGGGTGGAATTCGACCCAGCCCTCGCCGACGTCGCTGTCCACGGGCTGCGGCTTGAGGAGTTCTGCCGCACTGGAGGCGTAGAACTTGGCGATCCAGGCGCACAGGTCCACTTCCATCTGTCCCTGCGCGATCGGCTTGCCCATCTCGAGTGCCATCGTGCGCGCCAGGACGTCGCGATCGCGGGTCATCAGCTCCGCCAGGCGTTCGAGCACCGCCAGGCGCGGCGCGATTGGCCCCTTCGACCAGCTTGAATGGTAGAGCGCGTCGGCGGTCGACAGCGCGGCTTCGACCTGCGCGTCGGTGTGCTCCGCGAATTCCTTGACGACTTCCTCGGTGTACGGATTGAAGGTACGGTAGGCCATGATGTTCCTTGTTCAGAGAGAGGGCGCCGTGACGGGCGCGTGCGATAGAAGAATTGCCGGACTTGGGTCAGCGTCCGATGCCGCCAGAATCCAGGCCGCGTGTGTGCGCTCACGGGCGATATCTGGGCGCCGGCTCCGCTCGGCCGAAATCCGACGCCAGCGCGCCGCGCGCGCGCTCGAAGTCGTCCCACGCCGCGGCGTCCCTCACGACGGGGATCGTGACGAGCTCGCGGCGATCGAAGCCCACCAGTGCGGCGTCGACCAAGTGCTCGGCCTCCATGACGCCGGAGATGGCGCTGATGTCGCCGCCGGCGCGTTCGTAGATCTCGGTTCGCGTGGCCGCGGGCAGCACCGCCTGCACCTGGACGCCCTTGCGGCCGAGTTCGGCAGCCAGGCCCTGCGACAGTGTCAAGACATACGACTTGGTGGCCGGGTAGATGCCGCGCGCGTACTCGGGCAGGAGCGCCAGGACGGAGGCGACGTTGACGATGGCGCCACTGCCCCGCGCCACCATCGAGCCCGCTGCGGCAGAGGCGAGCAAGGTTGGCACGACGACGTTCAGGCGCAGCAGCCTCTCCATCTGCGCCGGATCCGCCGCGGTGAAGTCGCCGAGCAGCGCGGCACCGGCATTGTTGACAAGCATGTCGATGGGCGGATCGGCACGCAGGCGGTCAAGCACGGCCTCGAGCTGCGCGTCGTCGACGAGGTCTGCCGCCAGGACTTCGACGGTGACGCCGTGCCGGGGGGCCAATTCAAGCGCCAGCGCATTCAGGCGCTCGGTCGAACGGGCGACCAGGATCAGGTTGTGACCGCGTGCGGCAAGGCGGCGCGCGTAGACGGCGCCGATCCCGCTGGACGCACCGGTGATGAGCGAGGTGGTCATGGATATCTCGGGAAGGAGTGGGGGTGCCCGCGAACGCACGCCGCAGATCGGACATCAGCCCGATCGCCGCAGTCCGCGAGATTGCGCGTCGTCAGCCGCGTGACTTCAGGTGGAGCATCACGAAGTGCTCGTAGTGGCCGACGCCGCCCCGGACGATCGGGTCCTGCGATGTCAGCGTCGTCACGTCCTGGTCGTCGGCCACCTGGTACAGCGAGACGCCGTAGCCCCCGGTGTCGTCGATCACCGGCCCATGGGCGACGATCAGCCCCTTGCGCAGCAGCTCGTCGAGGAACTTGCCGTGCTCCTCCATGAGTTCCCGCTCGTCGGGCGTCATGGTCGCGAGGAAGTCCGCGCGAGGCGGGATGAACTTGCAGAGGTAGTACTTCATGTGGTGTCTCGAGGTGTGGCGATGCGTGGCGAAGCCGCGCTCATGCCTTGCGTGTGTCGCGAATGAACGCGGCGATCTGGGCCGCCGCCATTTCGGGGTACTGGAAGTGCGCCGCATGCCCAGCACGCGGATAGGTGATCAGGTTCATCGTGGGCAACTGTCCGCTGAGCGCGTACCAGTTCTCCACGGGAACGGACCGGTCATGGTCGCCACCCAGGTGCAGCATCGGCACGTCGGTGTGCTCGAGCGCCTGAAGCACCTCGGCCGACGGAAACATCGGATTCGGCGGCGAATGGGGCACCTGCGCGAGGGCCCAATCCACGGGAACGTCGGGGCCGCGATCGGTCTTGCGGGCGAAGATCCGATCGAACGAGCGCCGCGAAGCCTCGCGGCTGCCGGCATCGCTGGATTCGAAGAACATGCGGGTGTACTGATCGAGCGTGGCCGGCCCCTGCGCCGCCAGGTCGTAGAACAGCTGTTCGCCCGTCTTGACCAGCGGCCCCGGAGGCGTCGTGGCGATCAACACGGCGTGCGTGACGCTCGCGCCGAACATGGCCACGTAGATCTGGGCGACGATGCCGCCGAACGACCAGCCGCCGATCACGACGTCCTTGAGGCCGAGGCCGTCGACCAGGTCCTTCGCATCCTTGACGAGCGCCGCGGGGTCGTAGGACTTGGGCCCCGTGGACTGACCCAGCCCGGAATGATCGAACGTGATCACCCGGAAGCCTTGCGCTGCCAGGGCGTCGAGGAACGCTGGGTCCCACAGGTCGAGCACGCCGCGGAAGCGATGGGCCAGCACGATCGGCTTGCCCGTGCCCACCGAGCGGTAGGCGAGCTTGCGCCCCGCGACCTCCACGAAGAGGGTGGCGGAAGCGGCGGCACCCATGCCCTGCGCGCGGGCCCTCGTCGACCAGGACAGCGCAGCGGCGGCCGTCAACGCCGAGGCGCCGCTCATCAAAGCCTGCCGGCGCGACGTCATGACGCCTGACGCGGGTTCACTCTTGTTGTTGTAAACGGGCGAGTCCATTGAAGATCTCCTTGGGTGGGTGCAGGCTCGGTCCGCTCGGCAATACGTTGGTATTGACGTGCCTCTTGCTGACCGGATCTTTTGGACACCAGGTGCAGACCAGACCGAGCCCGCGATGGAGACAACTGTGGCGCCGCACGGTGGGGCGGACACTCGCGGATCACGCCAAAGTGGCAGCGGAACGCGCCACACCGCGCGGGCCGTTTTGGCGTGTTATGCGAGTGCACTGCCTGGCGTTGGCGCATAGACTTCCTCGCATGAAGCCCGAAATCGCCGAAGCTGCCCAGACAGCGCCTCCCCGCCTCGGCTTTGCCGGCACCTTCGCGGTGTGGCCCGGCTGGCAGCTGCTCATGCAGGACGCCGGCGTCAATGGCGCCAACGTGCTTCGTCGTGCACAACTCCCGGGCGACCTCCTGGCGCGCGAGAACGCGCGGCTGGATTCGCAGACTTACTTCCGACTTTGGTCGGCCATCGAGGCCGAGGCCGGAACGGCAGACGGCCCAGCGCCCCTGCGCTTTGCCGAGAAGATGTCGGCCGACTGGTTCGATCCGGAAATGTTCGTCGCCTTGTGCAGTTCCGACATGAATGGCGCGCTCGACCGCCTGGCCAAGTTCAAGCGCCTCAGCGGCCCGATGGCGCTGCATCTGGAGCGAACGAGCCACCGCACGGAGGTGACGCTGGAGTTTCTCGACCGCGCCTTCGAGCCTCCGGCCGTGCTCATGGCGTTCAAGCTGGTGTTTCTCGTGCAACTGGCTCGCCTGGCGACCCGCAGCCCCGTGCATCCGATGCGCGTCGGTTGGCCGTCGCCGCCCGCGAACGCCTCCGACGCGCGCGCCTATGCGACCTACTTTGGCGTGACGGTCGAGCGCACGCAGCAACCCCTGCTCGTCTTCAAGAATGAGGACATGGAGCGCCCCTTCCTGACAGCGAACCAGGGGATGTGGAAGTTCTTCGAGCCCGCGCTGCGGCAACGCCTGTCGGAACTGGATCGGCAGGCGAGCACGGTCGAGCGAGTGCGAAGCGTGCTGCTCGAGGCGCTGCCTGCAGGCCAGCTATCGATGCAGATGGTCTGCGCGAAGCTCGGAGTCAGCAGCCGAACCCTGCAGCGCCGGCTGCAGGACGAAGGCAGCAGTTTCCAGCAGACTCTTGACGCGCTGCGCAACTCCCTGGCCCATCACTACCTGCAGAATTCATCGATGTCAGGGGCGGAGATTTCGTTCCTGCTCGGATTCGAAGATCCCAACTCGTTCATCCGGGCCTTCCAAGGGTGGACGGGGACGACGCCGCAGGCGCTGCGCGCGACGCTGCAGAACAAGCCGGAGAACTGAATCTCCTGGCTTGACCGGACTTTCATCGGCCGGCCTGACGACTGCATGCGAAAGGCCTGCTGACGACCGAAGTTCCCAAGCTGGTCAGAACGCTTGACGCCGGCGGCAAATGCCTGACTTTCTGAACGTCCGGCTTCGGGCGTCGAGATCGATCACACGAACTTCGCCTTGGGGTCGGCAGTCACCGACTCGCCGTCGGCCCCGACTGGCCACTCCCGGCCGTACAGCTGCCATTGCATTCTTCGATTTCAGTGCCTGAAACCAGTCGTTCCGACGCGAGCTCTGGCAACGGCTGGCGCGACGATTGCCTCCATCGCGTCGTCCTCGTAGACCGCTCCACCAAGACACTTGGCGCCCGGTAGCTCTCGAATGTCAGCAACCGAGACCGCGAACGCTTTGACGAAGAGCGACATGACGCCGAGCGTCGTAATCTCCGCGCCCCTGTCCGCCTTGATGATATCGATCATCGCGCGCACCGTATCACCTCTGTCGGCCGCTGCCCGCAATTTCTCAAGCGTCATCTCAGAATCGGTCATGGGCAGAAGCGATACAGGAAAGCCGACGTGCCTCGTTGGCCGCTCGTGGCCGACCTCAGACGCTCGAAAGAATGCTGCACTTATGCGAGAGATGTTCAATCTCGAGCGAAATGTACATCTCGGGACTTTGCTTCCGCCACGCCCCACCGGCCAGCTTGCCGAAGTAATCCGTGCATCCGATGTAGGCGGGCTCAGTCGCAGTCCTTCGGGAGATCAACCTGGCAAGATCCGCGAGCCAACTGTTGCATTGACGGAATCGTCGGGCAACGAGAAGCGTGCGCGGCCTGTCCCCTTCGAGCGGTAGAGGGCGCGGTCAGCGGCGGACAGTAGCTCCCCCGCCGTTCGACCATGCAGTGGACAAATGGCTGCGCCAATGCTCACGCTTGGCGCCTCTACGGTTCCGTCTACACGGACCGGTGGGGCGACCGCCTGCAGCAGGCGACGGGACATCGGCGCGACGTCGCTGGCTGATTCGATCCCGGGCAGCAGCGCGATGAACTCGTCCCCCCCGACGCGGAACAGGGCATCTTCTTGGCGCAAGGTCTCGCGCAGGCGTGCCGCGATCACGACCAGAAAGCGGTCTCCCGCAGCATGGCCGAACGTATCGTTTACCTGCTTGAAGTTGTCGACGTCTATGGCAAGAACGCCCAGGAGGCGCTGAGCGCGCTGAGCGGCCGCGATTTCGCGCAGCATCGTCTCTTCGAGGAGCAACCGGTTGGGTAACCCGGTGAGTACGTCGTGGGCCGCTTGCAACTCGGCACGCTCCTTCGCGCGCTGGAGTTCCTGCTCCAGGCGCTTCATCGGAGTCACATCGGCCACGTGGACGAAAATGCCCTGCACCCGTCCGTTCTCGATATGAGGGATGTACGTGGCCAGGCTGTGTCGCGATCCTCCGCCCTGAGGTAATGGGATCTCGCGCTCGAAGACCTGCTTGGTGCCGGCAAACGCCGCCTCGATGTAGGGCAAGTTCAGGTCGTACAAGTGACCGAGCAACTGCTGCATGGTCATCCCGACCACCTCCTCCTTGCTCTTGCCGAACCAGTCCCGGTATGCGGCATTGGCCACCAGGCACACGCGATCCTCGTTCCAATAGGCGAGCATCGCGTCGACATGGTCGATCAGCCCAGCGAGCAGTTTCCCTGTGTCTCTTGAATCTGCCTGGTGCCTCATGACGCGATGCTGCCGATGTGCAGATGTTGCGGCGTTGCGCGGCGTCAATTCACAGGCTGATGTGCATTCCTCTGGGGGATAGGATGCTGCGGCACCAAGCGGCGGCGCTCGTGACGCGGTTTCACCTGACGCCGCCTAGAGGCGACGCCATTGCGGCGGCGCGCCGGCTTCCTGTCTTCAACGTCGCTTCGACCGGCCAGAGGGTGGTCGCTGTTGACCGGCCACGCATGCACGGCGAAGCCGCTGCGCAGTTGTGAGTAGGCCACCGTCGCACCGTCCTGCGCGAGGAAATCGACCTGGACCGTGCTGTTCTTGTAGCTGACGCTGTACTTCGCGCCGCTGGTGGGCACCACGAGAATCGCGCCGTTGACGAGTTCGCGCGACGGCGCCTGCGCGACGACCGGCAAGGTAGCCGTGGCCGCCATCGCCCCGGACTGGGTCACCAGCTGCGGGCCCTGGGTCAGCGGTGACTGGTTCAACTGGCTGTAGTCCGACTGCAGCCAGTCCGTATTGGCAACTTGCGTGCTGGTCGGATCCGGGTTGAGGTTCCAGGCGAATTCATAGGAGCCGGCATTGGCGCCGAGGATCAGGGCTTCGAAGGCCTGCTGGTCGGCGCTCAGCGCCAGGTGAAGCGTGGCCGAGGTGCTGGTCACCGCGCCGCCGCTGTTGCTGACAGCGACCGTGCAGGTGGCGCCGTCGTCGCCGTACGCCACCGGGGCCGTCGCCTCCGCCTCTTCAAGCCGCGGCTCAGCCGCGCAGGAACCCAGGGAACACCCGCTCGCCCGTCGCGACGCCTCAATAGTTGTAGAGCACCCCGCGCGCCGCCAGATAGACCCGGCCTGCAACGACATTGTCTGCCGCAAGGGCTCCGATGCCGCCCCACTGGTGGGCATCATCGTTGATGCGCGTCCAGGTCGCGCCCGCGTCGTCGGACCGGAACAGGCCCGCGACGCCTCCCACCGTGCCCACGAGGTAGACCGCCGCAGAATAGGTCGAACCCGCCATGGGCTTGCCCAAGGCGATCCGCTGAGCTCCATAAAACGTCGGACCCTGGTAGTGATCGTAGTTGGCCGGGCTCGATGCCATGGTGGTCAGCTTCTTCCAGCTGACGCCCGAGTCGGTCGAGTGGTAAACGTTGTCTCCGTTGGTCAACCACACGTCGCCTTCGGCATTGGGATTCACGGCCAGCCAGCTGAGCCCGTAACTCTGGAAGCTCAATGAATTGAGCACGGGATCGTTGGACAGTGTGAAGGTCTTGCCACCGTCGGTCGAGTAGTAGAACTTGCCGTTCGCGTTCGTCCACCGGGCCCCGCCGCTGTCGTAGGCGTAGACCTTGTTGGGGTTCTTGCGATCGGCTGCCAGGTGATAGGCGCTGTTGACGCTCGTCTGGATGGGAGGCGGCAGGTTAGTCGCCGTCCAGGTTGCCCCGTTGTCAGGGGTGTAGTAAGGCACACCGCTGGACGTGGGGTTGCCGCTGTTCGTCGACGGGGCCCACACCAGCTTGCCTTGGGCGGTCACCGCGATGTTGGCTTCGCCGGAAGTACCTTGATCGACATTGGCGCCTGCGGGCGCGAATGGCGGCTGGGTGGGGAACGCTGTCCAGGTCACTCCCGAATCGGTCGAGTAGATACCCACCGTCGACGTGTTGCCGCTGTTGCCGTTGGTCGATCCGATGGCCGCGATGTAGGCAGGATTGCTCCATGCCATGTCCGTGCCGTTGCCGTTGCCGAAGGTGATGTTGCCCGGCATGTGGGTCGTCGGCTTGGTCGACAGGTTCGTGTGGACCTGGGTTCCGACGTCCCAGTACCCGGCAACGAAGAGATACGACGCGCCCGGTGGGGGCGTTCTCAGCGTACGGGTGGCCAACTCCTCGATGCCATCGACCATCGGAGTCCAGGTGTGTGTTGCGCTGGAAGCCGTCGACGTCGACCAGACGCCCCCGCCGAAGACGTGAAGGACGTTATCGGGATTAAAGGGGTTTATCTCGACATCGTCCGTCCATCCGATCGAGGTGTTGGTGCCGTCTCCGATGGTCGCCCAGGTCGCACCCGCGTCCTGCGAGAAGTACACGCCGGCGGAGGATCCCACCCAGGTGTTGGTCACGCCCAATGCGATCCTGGTGGTCGCGCCGGAACCGTAGACCGACAGTCCGCCCAGGCCGGCCTGCGTCCACGGGCCGGTCTTCAACGGAGCGCTCCAGTTCGTGCCGTCGAAGCTGTACAGCCAGGCAGGCCCTCCCGCGCCGGGCCCGGGGTCCTTGGTGAACACGAAGTAGAACTTGCCGCTTCCGTTCGCGCCCATGTCGCGGACCGCATGCGGGATGTGCGGCTGGATCGGCGTCGTCTGCGCAGAGTCTGTGAACGTGGTGACCAATGAAGGAATCGGCACCCCGGTCCAGGTCGTGCCGCCGTCGGTCGACTTGTAGATGTAGGACGACAGGCCGGCCATCGCCTTGTAGTCGGGTGCGACAGTGACGTAGAGGGTCTGTGTCGCCGTGCCCGACGAGACAAATCCCGTCGGGGGGACTGCCGTACCGAACACGATGCCTTCGATGCCGATCGGACTGTTGTTGACGCTGTTGATGTCGGCCGAGGACATCTTGTAGGCGGATAACCCCGTCACCTGATTCCACGTCGCGCCGCTGTCCGTGCTCTTCCAGAGTCCTTGCGACCGAGATGCATAGAAGAGCACCGACGGCTTGTTCGGATCGACCATCAATCGTTCACCGATTGCCCGTCCGGCGTTGTTTCCTCCGGCGGGGAACGGCAGGTCTACACGCGTCCAGGTGGCCCCTTTGTCGGACGAGGTGTAGAGCCTGGCGTTGCCACCGTTCACGTACATGCCGCCGACGAGGTACACCTTGTTGGCATCGGTCGGATCGAGAGCGACGCTCTCGACACCCTGGAACCGCCCCTCGGTGAACCCGAACATGTCGGTGATGGCGATCCATTTCGCGTTGACGCTATCCCATCGATAGGCGCCCGCGACATCGGTGCGCGCATAGAGGACGTTGGGCGCCGTGGGATGAAAGATGAGGCCGGGAACATAGCCACCGCCACCGAACTTGGCGTTGGCCCAGCTCGTGAAGGGCGCTGCGGGAGTCACGCCCGACGACTGCGTCGAGGCGGCGCCCTCGCCGGCCGCATTCACGCCGGTGACCTCGTAGTAGTAGGTCGTGCCGTTGACCGCCGAAGCATCGGTGTAGTTCGTTGACGAAGTGGAGCCGACCTTGGTGCCCTGGGAACCCTGGCTCGTCGATCGATAGATGTTGTAGGACGTGGCGCCGGGGACGACGGCCCAAGTCAGCGTCACATGCGCATCTCCCTGTGTCGCACTCAGTCCCGACGCCGCAGCCGGCACGGTCGCGACCGGTGCGGGGACGGGGGTCACCCCTGCCGATTGAGCCGATGCAGCCCCTTCGCCTGCCGCGTTGTTTGCCGTGATCTCGTAGTAATAGGTGACGTTGTTGAGCGCGGTAGTGTCGACATACGAGGGGGTCGAGCTCGCACCGACCTTGGTGCCCTGTTGGCCTGGGGTCGTGGACCGGTAGATGTTGTAGGAGGTCGCGCTTGCGACGGGCCCCCATGCGATGCTCGTCTGCCCATCGCCTGCCGTGACGACCATCCCACTCGGCCCCGCGGGCACGGGCGCCCCGCCCGGTGAGGATCCGCCACCGCCGCAGGCGGTCAGCAGCATGACGGCCAGGCTCGCGACCCAAAGCAACAACGATCTACGAAGACTCCGCGCCGCAGTAGCCCGAAGCGCCAGGGCGCTGGGGATCTGCGTTTTGGAATCCATCTCGCTGAACGTTGCCATTTCAGGCTCTCGACGTCGAGTTGTCATGCAAGTTGCTTCATGGATCTTGTCTCGGCACCGGCTCAAGTGTCGGACGCGCGACCGCCGAAACCATCGGCTTGGCCGGATGCTCGGCACCCAATGTATATGCACCCTGCGCCGGCTTAACGTAACCATTCCTCGGGAATGAAAGTGTTCCGCTCAACAACGAAGTTGGGATGGTCATGTTGCGCAACAGATCGAGTGCCGCGTCGACGGGCGTCGTGCTCGGTGCATCGGCAGCTGCGCCAGCACGCCTTGCGACCATGCGCCGTCGGATTGCGCGAGCCAGTTCAGCGTGTTGCCGTCGGCGCAAGAGGTTCCGTCCACGACCGAACGTGGATTCAGGCAAGCGAAGCGCTTGGGCATGAGCCGTTTCGCTGGATTGAAGATGGACCGGCGTGAGTGGGTCAGGCCTGCAATGCAAGAGAAATGCCGAGCTTCGTTTGGCGGCCTCGGCCGCCGTGCGGACGCACATCGCCTCGGTGACTTACGAGATGTGGTTCCGAGGCTAAGGAGCCGAAACCATTTTGTCTTGACCAAGTTATGACCATGCCATGACCTATCAAGCGTCCTGTCGCGAGATTTCGAGACGATCGCGGACGCGCGCGCCGGCTCGCAATTGTTCTGCTCTGGTTCTTCTAGACACCCGAGTGGTTAGTCCGGGTAATACGTGCCCGATCGCAGAATATGGCGTCCGATGTCCCGAATGCGTGTGCGACCGCAAAAATGCCGTGGTCAGATTCGGCTTGTTGCGGAGGATCTCGAGCGCTTTCGTGACATCGGCTTCGCCCATCGTTCCCAGTCCGTGGACCACGGCACTCGTCACCATCACGTCTTGGGCAACGAGGGCGTACGCCTGAGGACTCACTGGCCCAAACGGATGCCCCCATCCATCCAGACTCGACATCCGACATCCGACGTTACCGGATCCGCGATCGCCGGCAACGCCACGAAGTCGCGTCAGGTTCGCTAACAGGCGCTCCTCTTCCTAGTTGCGCGGGCGATCAAAGGCACCCGCTTCTTTCGCGAAGGCGAGCAGTAGCGCGCCGAGCAGCGCCGCCTGCGCCTGTTGGATCCAGTGTCCGGCAGCGTCGATCATCGCGACAGTGCCAGTCTTGGTCACCGCCTTCGAACGCCCACGAGACGCTGATCTGAAGGACAGCAACGGTCAACCCCGAAAGGCAAACGCTCGATCGTTTGAACGTCCGGTTTCAAGCGTCGACTTCGGGCTTTGGCGGCGCAATCGTGGCTGCGCTGAGTGACCGGTCTGGTGCCGCTTCGCGACGTTCGAGATGGGTGCCGGCGCAGCCTCGGAGTCAGCGAGAGCCGAATGGCGTCAGGCGCGCACGGGGCGCTGTCCTTCTGACACCGCCCAATCATTCGGCAATCTGCCTCAAATGCTCACGCAGCGCCCTGCGACCAGCAGCATTCGTTGCCCGCCAAGCCTTCAAGGCGAGTTCGAGGAACTGCTGCTCTGCCGGCGAAGGCTCAGCGACGACGTGGGCCTCGTCCAGCCAGCCTGCGGACTTGCCACAGTGCGCCTCGATCTGGCGGGCGAGCTTGTCGCCGATGGGCCGTGAGGACTTCACCTGGCTCCACATGCTGGCCGACATCTCAAGCGTCGCTGCGAACGCTTGCTCGAGCCCCTTGGGTGCGGCGCCTTCCGCGAGTGCCTTCTCGGCATGGGACTTGAACAGGATGAGGGCGTTCTGCCTTCTTGTGAGGGTGGTGTTGGACACGGGTTGTGGACGACTTGCAACGACTTCCATTTCCATGGTCGCAGGGGGTTGACGATGACGTAAAGACTATTTACAGTCCGTCCCCATCGCTCAATCGAGCACATCTTTTTTTCCAGAGGCCCCATCGTGAAATCCCTGCACATCGTCAGAACCGCCCGACCCATGAAGGGTCTGGTCGCGTTCGCATGTGCCTGGGCGATGGAGTCGCTGGGCACCTGCAACGGCACCGTTCACACGGCCTTTCCGATGGGCTATCGACAGCTCGATCGGAAGGAGGACTCGTTGCATCCGGGAGAGGGAGGCGTTGTACCTGCATAGGTCGCGCCCACCCTCCTAGCTCTGTACGCAGAGGCCCGGATTCCGAAAGGATCCGGGCCTTTTTCATTTCCGACTCCACCGGCCTGCGCATCGGCACAGGCCTGCGATCGATTGATCGCACCGCCGGCGGCATCAGGCCAAGGCGGAGCTCTTTAACAATTTGCCGCGAGACGACCTCGGTACTGGCCGTTGGTTCGTCTTGCACCTTTGCGGATGTAGCTCAGTAGGCAGAGCGCGGCCACGCCATGGCCGAGGCCACGAGTTCGAGACTCGTCATCCGCTCCACTTCGGGTGTGTCCATGCACTCCGTGGCCGCCTGACATGGTGTTGGCGGTACGGGATGTGCGCGGCCCTTGGCCAGACCACGTGCAGCGAGACACCACGTCCGACGGGACGCTCGCGTTTGGGCACAGCCGAAGTGGATTGACCCTCGTAGCTCAGCAGGCAGAGCAGCCGCCTTGTAAGCGGCAGGCCGCGCGTTCGACTCGTCGCCGAGGGCACCAGACATGTCGCGTTCGTCTAGGTGGCCAAGGACACCGGGCTTTCATTCCGGGTACGCGGGTTCGAATCCCGCACGCGATGCCAGCAACAAGAAGCCCTCGTGGAGCTCGCGCTTCGAGGGCGGAAATCGGCCGCAATGATTGGGCGGCGCCGGAACCCGTGACCGGATGGATTGCAGTGGAGCGCTGCAGGTTCAAGACCTGTCAACGCCGCCACGCAACAACGCTTCGTTAACTCAGCGGCCAGAGTGCCGGCCTGTCTAGCCGGAAGCCGCGGGTTCGACTCCCGCACGAGGCGCCAGAACTGTATGCCGAGATAGCTCAGCAGGTAGAGCGGCGCGTTGAAAGCGCGTGCGTCGGGGGATCGAAGCCCTCTCTCGGCACCAGCAAATTAAACCTCGTTAGCTCAGTTGGATTCAGAGCGCCGGCCTACGAAGCCGGAGGCCGCACGTTCGAGTCGTGCACGGGGTGCCAACAACGGGTGTGTGGCAGAGAGGCCGATTGCGACTGCCTGTAAAGCAGTTTCCCTTGAGGACACGGTGGTTCGAATCCATGCGCACCCACCAAACTTATCGGGTTGGCTCAACTGGCAGAGCAGCGGCCTCCAAAGCCGAAGGTTCGCGGTTCGCTTCCGTGACCCGGTGCCAGGCATCTCGACGTAGCCAAGCGGTCGAAGGCATCTGGCTGCAAAGCAGACGGCGCAAGCCCTCGTCCGTTCGAATCGGACCGTCGAGTCCAGGCCTCGTTAGCTCAGCGGACAAGAGCGACCGGCTTCTACCCGGTGGGTCGGCCGTTCGAATCGGTCACGAGGCGCCAGTCCATTTCCCCGATAGCGCAGTTGGCAGAGCGCCTGGCTGTTAACCAGGAGGTCCGTGGTTCGAAGCCACGTCGGGGAGCCAGTTCATTTCTCGCGTAGCTCAGTGGTGGAGCACCGTCTTGATAAGCCGGGGGTCGATGGATCGTTCCCATCCGCGAGAACCAGATCCTGTCTCGGTGTGGCGCAGATGGCAGCGCGCGTGTTTCGGGAACACGAGGCCGCAGGTTCGAACCCTGCCGCCGAGACCACTTTCACTTTTCACTTCAACCAACTTCAATAACCATCATGGCTCGCTCGATGATCCAGCGCAGGCAGGACGCCGAGCGCGAACGAATAGAAACCTACGATGCCACGCTTCGCCGCGTGGCACGCCGTCCGCGACTCACGCCCGACTTCAGCAAGGCGATCGACGAAGCTGGACTCGGCTTTTCCGGCGAAGCCGTGCGCGATCCTCACGCCTGGCATCCGCAAATGAAGACGCGCGACGCCGCGCGCTTGCGTCTGGCGGCAGCGCGGCATCTGTTTGCGCTCTATTCGGTTCCCGGGATGCTCGAACGCATCTGGATTGATTCCACGGGGCTCGACGCCGAGGAGATTCGACTGCGCAAGTGCTGGTACGTCGCGGCCGCACGGGGCGCATCGCTCTACAAGGCGGGCGCCAACCAGTGGTTGACGCGCAAGGAAGTCCATGCGTTCCTCAATCCTCCGGCCGGACTGGGTTTCGCAGAGGCGTTCTGGTACGCCATCGGCCGCTCCTACGTCGATGCACCGGGTCCGGCCATCTGCGTCGCGCGTTCGAAGATCACGCGTTCACCGCGCGCCGAGATGAGCTTCTGGCGCGAGGTCGCGCGGTTCTTCTGCGCCAACCCGGCGTCGGTGGAAACGATCGACGACCTGTGTGACTACTTGGCCGACTGTCGTCGGCGCGACCCCGGCTACAGCGTCGAGGGACGCACGCTGGCCTCGCTCAATCGGCGGATGCACGAGTGGCACCGCGACATGGCAGCCATCGAGCGAATCGAGGCGATCCGTCGCCGCGCGGCGGGAAGTGCCGCCCGCGCCGCGAATGCGTCTGCAGTCGGCCCCGCCTGGGCCGGTTCGCCGCTTGCGGACTGGGAGTGGACGCCCTCCGCCAAGGACGCCAAGGCCAAAGGTGAACGCTTCGTCGTCCGCCAGCTGAAGCAGGCCGAGGACCTGGTGATGGAAAGTCGCGCGATGAGGCACTGCGTGTCGACCTACGCGGGCAAATGCATCGCGGGCCGCGCGTCGATCTGGTCGCTGAGACGCTGCACGAAGGGCAGCATCGACCGGCTACTCACGATCGAGGTCGATCAGGAGCATCAGGCAGTCCAGGTTCGGGGCTTCGCCAACCGGCTGGCGCACGCGGACGAGCGCAACGTGCTCGAACGCTGGGCCAAGGCGCGCGGAATTGCCCTGCGGTAGGTCGCCGCGTGTGCTTGGGTGTGGCCGTAGCTCAATGGTAGAGCCGCGGGCTGTGAACTCGCTGGTGCCGGTTCGACTCCGGCCGGTCACCCCCAAGCGCATGCGGCGGCAATGCGTCGCGAACTCGAGCGGCAGAGTTCCGGGCTCTTACCCCGGCATGTCAGGGTTCGAGCCCCTGGCGACGCACCAGTACTACCCCCTCGTGGCGGAATAGGCCGACGCACCGGTTTCAGAAGCCGGGGCCCTGACGGGCGTGTCCGTTCGACTCGGACCGAGGGGACCAAACGTCGGTTCGGCAGCTCATTGACAGAGCCGCCGGCCTTTCCTCTCTTAGTTAGGCAGCTCAGGGTTCGACGCCCTGCGGCCGCCCCTATCTGTCAGGCGCGGCGTAGTCGAGAGGCCTCAGACAACCGGCTTTGACCCGGTGCACGTTGGTTCGAATCCAACCGCCGCTGCCAATCAACCAGCCCCTTAGCTCAGAGGCAGAGCGACGCTCTTACAAAGCGAAGGTCGACGTTTCGAAATCGTCAGGGGCTACCAATTACATGCGTCCGTAGCTCAGCGGCAAGAGCGCGACTCTCCGAAGGTCGAGGCCGGTGGTTCGAATCCACCTGGACGTGCCAGATCCATTCACCACTGCCGGCCATGAAAGGAGGCCGACCATGCACCATCAAAGCCACAGCCACGTGCTGCAACTCGACATCCAGGGCACGCCGCAGGCGTGGATCTCGCTCGAGCACGCGGCCTCGCACATGGCTACGGGCTCGGTGGCGTGGGTCGATGGCGACGGCCCGCTCGCCAGGCTGCGCGGGGGCTTCAACGCTGCGCTCGGCCGGCAGTCGGTCATCGACGTGCACCCTATCATCGCGCTGCACGGTGCGTCCTGGGTCAACCTGTTCGACGTCGTGCCCGCGTTCAGCAAGGGCAAGCTGTTTCGTCGCGACAGGATGACCTGCGCCTACTGCGGGCAGCGATTCCACGAGCGCGACCTGCAGTGCGAGCACATCGTGCCGGAATCTCGCGGCGGTCGCTGGACCTGGATGAACCTGGTCAGCGCCTGCGGGGCATGCAATGGCCGCAAGGCCGACCGGACGCCGGAAGAAGCGGGCATGCCGTTGCTGTACTTGCCGTATGTGCCCAGCCGCTTCGAGGACTTCCTGCTCGCCGGCCGGCGCATCCGCGCCGACGTGCACGAGTGGCTGGCCGCGCGCCTGCCGAAGGGATCGCGCCTGAGCTGATGCTCGGGCGCCCAAGAATCTGCCGAGGAAGGCGGACGCTCACAGGTCAGGGGTTGTGGTGTCACGCCAGCCCCGCCGGTGCGCAACATCCGGATTTCATCCGTGGGTGTCGCGCATGCCGCGCCGCCGGAATCGGTCGATGCCAGGTCGTCAATGGATTGCACCGAAAGGTGCCAGGTTCGATTCCTGGATGACCACCACTGGATAGCTCAGTCGGGTAGAGCAACGACCTGATAAGTCGTCTGTCGCGGGTTCGACTCCCGCTCCATTCCAGAAACCCGGTCGAAAGACCACCGCCGAACGTGACCGGAGGGCGAAGCGCCGCAAGGTGCGAAGCCTGAAGTTCATCAGCGGCGTCCGCTCGCGCGTCGAACACGCGGGGCTTCGCGTTCGCGGCCAGCCGAGGTGATCTGCAGGGAGGAGATCGTCGACGCGCACCGTGACACCCGGGCCCAGGCATTCGTCGTCCGCGGTCGCCGCTGTAACGGCACCCTATTCAACACGCGCATCCAAAAGGAGAACACCAATGAAGATCAAGCGTGTCACTGTGAAGAAGAACGAGCGTGGCCTGCTGCTGCGCAATGGCGATTTCAAGCGCGTACTGCAACCGGGCGCGCACTGGCTGTTCGCCGGCCTCGACAGCCTGCAAGTGGACCTCTTCGCGCTGGAGCAGCCGGCTTTCACGCACGGCCTGGCAGACTACCTCATGGCCAAGGAGCCCGAGGTGGTCGCGGCCGAGTTCGTGCGCGTGGAACTCACCGAGAACCAGGTCGGCCTGCGTACCGAGAACGGTGTGCTGGTCGAGGTGCTCGCGCCGGCAACCCGGCGCCTGTACTGGAAGGGCCTTGTCGACGTGCACGTCGAGGTGGTCGACATCGGCGTGGCGGCTGAAGTGCCGCAGGCGCTGGTCGCGCGGCTCGTGCAGACGCAGCTGCGTCAGCGTGCAGTCGCAGGGCTGGCTGGCGTGCTGCAGGTGCAGGTGCCCGAACACGGCGCCGGCATCCTGTGGGTCGACGGCAAGGTGGAACGGCTCCTGCCCGCCGGCTCGTATGCGTTCTGGAAGTTCAACCGCAACGTGTCGGTGGAGCTCGTGGATCTGCGGCTGCAGGCACTGGAGGTGACGGGCCAGGAAATCCTGACCCGCGACAAGGTGGCTTTGCGGCTGAACCTGTCGGCCACCTGGCGCTTCACCGATGTGATCAAGGCCTACAAGGAACTGGCCAAGCCCGCGGACCACCTGTACCGCGAGCTGCAGTTCGGCCTGCGCGCCGCGGTGGGCACGCGCTCGCTCGACGAGCTGCTCGAGAACAAGACGGTGATCGACGAAGTCGTGACCGTCCAAGTCAAGGCCAAGCTCGCGGACTACGGGCTGCAGCTCGAAGGCGTGGGCGTGAAGGACATCGTGCTGCCTGGCGAGATGAAGACCATCCTCGCCCAGGTGGTCGAAGCCGGGAAGTCGGCCGAGGCCAACGTGATCCGTCGGCGTGAAGAGACGGCGGCGACGCGCTCGCTGCTGAACACCGCCAAGGTGATGGAGGACAACCCCGTCGCCCTGCGCCTGAAGGAGCTCGAGACCCTGGAACGCGTGGCCGAGCGCATCGACAAGATCTCCGTGTTCGGAGGTCTGGACCAAGTGCTCAACGGGCTGGTGAAGCTCCGTTGAGCGCCCGCACCGGTGGCGCCACGAGCGCTGCTGGTGCGCTCACAATGGAGAACAACATCATGGAACCCAATCACATTCACGAGGACGTGCCCGGCGGCGTGCCGCTGAAGATGTGGACGCGTGGCGTACCGGTCGAAGACGCGGCCAAGCGTCAGCTGACCAATGCCGCACGCCTGCCCGTCGTTTTCAAGCACATCGCGGCCATGCCCGACGTGCACTTCGGCATCGGTGCGACCGTCGGCTCGGTGATCCCGACCATCAAGGCCATCATCCCGGCCGCGGTGGGGGTGGACATCGGCTGCGGCATGATCGCCTGCAAGACCACGCTGTCGGCGAAGGATCTGCCCGACAACTTGGGCCCGCTGCGTTCGGCGATCGAGCGCGCGGTACCTCACGGACGCCAGCCCGGCAGCCGTGACCCGGGTGCGTGGCAGAAGACGCCGGGTTCGGTGAACACCGCCTGGGCGCAGCTGGAGCCGGAGTTCACCGAACTCTGCCGCGACTACCCCAAGCTGGAGAAGACCAACCACATCCAGCACCTGGGGACGCTTGGCACGGGCAACCATTTCATCGAGGTCTGCCTGGACGAAGCGGGGTTCGTGTGGTTCATGCTGCACTCGGGCTCGCGCGGCGTAGGCAACTTCATCGGCACGATGTTCATCGAGTTGGCCAAGCAGGACGCACTGCGCAACAACGCCAACCTGCCGGACCGCGACTTGGCCTACTTCGAGGAAGGCAGCCGCTACTTCGGCGACTACGTGCGCGCCGTCGGCTGGGCGCAGAGGTTCGCCGCCATCAACCGCGAGGTGATGATGAAGCGCGTGATCGAAGCGGCGAAGACCGTGATCCACAAGAACTTCCAGAGCCACGTGGAAGCCGTCAACTGCCACCACAACTACGTGCAGAAGGAGAATCACTTCGGCGAGGACGTCTTTGTCACCCGCAAGGGCGCGGTGAGCGCGAAGGCCGGGCAGCTCGGGATCATCCCGGGCAGCATGGGCGCGCGCAGCTACATCGTGCGCGGCAAGGGCAACGCGGACAGCTTCGAGAGCTGCAGCCACGGCGCGGGCCGCGTGATGAGCCGCAGCGAGGCCAAGCGTCGCTTCACGCTGGCCGACCACCGCGCAGCGACCGAAGGCGTCGAATGCCGCAAGGACAAGGATGTCATCGACGAGACGCCTGCGGCCTACAAAGACATCGACGCTGTGATGGAGGCGCAGCGTGACCTGGTCGAGGTGGTGCATACCTTGAAGCAGGTGGTCTGCGTCAAGGGGTGATGCCAGTGGTGCTTTCCGGGGCGTTCGCTGTCAGGCGAACGCCCCTTCCTTTTTTTTGCCTTTGAAGCGTTCTTGCCGCAACGCGGAAGTTCGCAATCGGGTCCATTGCCCTTACAGCCGCTTTGCATCAGCTGCCACCGGCCTGCGCCAGCCACGAACGTCAGGTTTCGAGCAGCCCGATGGGCCGCCTGGACGGCGGCTTTGGGTCGGGCCCGGCCTGGTCACCGACTACCGGCGGCGTCGGCTATGCTTCCTACAGCGGTCGGACAGTGGCCGCAGCGCGTCGAGCGACAGGGTCACCGGCGACCTAGTCGCATGCCGGCCACTTCCGGTCGGCCGCCAACGACGGCTTTGCGGTAGGCTGACTCCATCGTGTGACCTGCAACCAATGCCAATGAGAACTTACGCCGGCATCTCGTCGAATCCCTTCACCGCCACGCGCGTGGCTCTCGTTTGCTCGATGCTGTTGCTCGCCGGATCGTGCGCTGCGCAGCAAGGATTTGGCGGTCTCCCGCCAGCGGTGCGGATCCCCCGTAGCGTTGAAATTGCCGACCGTCATTGCCCCGATGGCAACGCTCGTTCACTGACAGGTGGCACGGCCTCTGTGAGGCTGACCGTCGACCAGTCAGGCCAGGTGCGTGAGGAAACCTTGGAGCATCCAAGCGGAATCACACGCAGTGACGCAACGGCGGACGCAATCGCAATGCAAACCCTTGCAAGATGTCACTTCGACGTCGCGCCAAGCAGCGAGCAACGGGTCGCGGCATCTGTCGTCGTCAAGTACGAATGGGCATCCGCCTCGCCCGAGATGATGGGGCGCTGGCGCGACGCAGCCACAACTGGCAACGCCGAGGCGGCCTGGTATCTGGCGAATGCATTGCTGGCAAAGCCTGACAGTGTCCCCGAAGGGCGCGTCTGGCTAGAGAAGGCTGCCAATCATGGGATGCCGGCTGCCATGAGGGAATTGGCAAGACTGATGCTTGCCGAAAGTGCCGAATCCAGTTCCGATGCGCGCGCGATTGCAGGATGAGGGCCTGCTCGAATAGGTCTTTTGTCCGCTTTGGGGTTCGCGAGATCGCGGTACCGGAAGTCAGCAACGGGTCGGCGTCAGCCTGGTCGCTGGCATCGGCCAAGGGCGGGTATGCTGTGCACAGCGGTCGGAGGCCCCGTTGCAACTGCCTGAGCAATCAGGCCGACGGCGCCGACGGCAAACACCGGCCACTAGCTGCCGGTGGCGACCGACGGCTTTCGGGCTGCTGGTCTGCGGTCGATGTCAGATGACTGGCTCGGCGTAGACTCGCTCGACGCCAGTTGCGAGGCCAAGCCCATGAACCCTTCACGCGGACCAGTTCTCAACATCGACGAGGCGCAAGAGCACAGTTCGCTAGACGGCGAACATTGGGGCGGATCGTATCGACTGCTGACGCCCTATATGACCGCGAACGGCGGTGCTGTAACGATGAACGTGAGTCGCCTGCCACCCCAGCGGATCGGCTGCCCGTTCCATTTTCATATGCTCGACGACGAGTTGTTCTTCGTCTTGTCGGGTACCGGCATGCTTAGATACGGGGAACAGATCATTCCCATCCGGCCTGGCGACGCCGTCTCGTGCCCCGCAGGGACGAAGGTCGCGCACCAGATCGTCAATACGGGCATCGAAGATCTGGTGTACCTGGGCATCGGTGCCGACAGCCGGAACGAGGTCGCTGTCTACCCCGACAGCGGAAAGGTGATGGTTCGCGCCCTGAAGACCGTTGGCGTCCTGAGCAAGACCGAGTACTTGACGGGCGAGCCGGATCGCCCGCTGATCCTTGACTTGGTGAGGAACGTTCGGGGCTAGCGCAAGAACTGACGAGCGCACGGCGTTCAGTCAATTAGACTCATCTCGGCCAGAAGCAGGCATCGGCGAGAGTCTGCTTTCAGGCCATGGTCGGCGTTGCTCGCCAGGAGCTGTTTTGTCGCTGACTTTCCCTCTCGATAACAACGGAGACGTGCTGCGGCAGCTCCAGGCTCGCGGCGACGACCTGTCGTTACCGCGAGATATCGATTTCTCGGTCGTCTTCGCCACCGAGGCGAACGCGATGACTTTTGCGAAGCTCTCCGCCGCGCCCGACACGCGCGTGGACGTCGAGCGCGCAGAGGTCGCGCCGGGGTTCCCTTGGGACGTGACGGTGACCCGTTACATGCTGCCGGATCATGGCGCCATTGGTGAGTTCGAAGACACCTTGGCCCGCCGTGCCTCACCACTTGGCGGTCGCAACGACGGATGGGGTTGTTTTGGTCAACCACCTGTGCCGGCACCGAACTGATTGGCGGCCGATATCGGCCAGAAGCGGCCATCGCCGACAGTCTGCTTTCGGACTCGGCTATCTAGCAAGCATTGACGACGTTTTGAGAGGTGGAGCGATGTCAAGCGAACTTGCAGGTCAAGCAGCCGGAGGCCGAATATTTGCGCTAGTAGCGGCGGCCTTTGTTGCCGTGCCTTGTGCCGCGGCTCCGAGATGTGACAAGCACATCTACTTCGAGGGCTGCCCATCTGAGCGGGTGGCGCTGGCCGACGTCTTGGTGGAGCACTGCTCTGCTGTCGATCCGGCATTTGAGCGCAAGCTTGATGCGTTGAAGCGGAAGCGGGATGGCGACCGAGCGTCCGACGACAGAGATTTGATCGAACTCCGGAAGTCTGCCGAGTACCAAGGTGCCCTGAACGAGGCTGAGGATTGGTTCGACAGCTTGTCGCCAGCGTCGAAAAAGGAGTTCTGTGACGTCCGTTGAGGCATGCAACTGGGCTGGGCATCGCAACTCCGGCTCTGCAGCGGAAGCCGTCGATATCCGATCGCCGCACTTGGTCGACCAGCTTGCAGTAGGAAAGCACCAGGACGATAGCGCCCTGAATCGACAACCAGAGGACGGAGACGAGCCACCAAAGGCCGACCCGACACCTGCGTGGTTCTTGGCCGTGGCCTCGACGCTCGATCGGTGGACTTCTTTCAGCGATCACGGTCGTCCGGCCGCGGAGGCACCTCATTCCGGATGAGCGCCGGCCCGCCGACGCGGCGATTCATCGTGGCCGAAGAATGCCCGAAAGGACAGCGGCCCGGGTTCGGCGGCAATGCGACGTACTCTTCCGCCAGGCCGCGCAATTCGCGGCGATGCAACTTGGAGTCGACCATCCACATCTGCGATTGCATCGTCCCGCGCCCCCGGTAGGCACGGACGATGGCCACATGGGCCGGAGTCCTCACGAACGCGCGCAGCGCGGCTTCATCCGTCCAGACCGAGAGCGAACCACAGCGCTTGCTCAAGGGCACGGTCCAGAGCCACATGCCGACCGCGCCAGCCATTTCCGGCCAGGCGGCGCGCAGCGCGAAGCCGGCACGCACGGCACCGGGCAGGTCGAGGAATCCGTTGGCCGTGAAGTCCGTGAAACTCACGAGCACGCGCCCGCTCACATCGGCTTGCGGGCCGGCCTTCCACTTGCTCCAAAGCATTCGTCGCTCCACGTTTCCTGGTTCATTGCGGCCGGCTCGGCCGCGCAACGCAGTCTAGGAGGCACTGCCGCCGCGAAAGGAGCCACGTTCGCGCGGGTGACGGGTGCCACGCGCTCGCCACGCGGCCGGAACCACCGTGCCATTCGCCAGTGGTACCCATGAATCGTGAGCCACTGGCTCCTTGCGGCGCCTAGAGCGTGCCTACCCTCGACCTGTACGAATAGCGTGCAGGCTCACAGGAGATCTCGAATGCCGACCAAGGAAACCCTCCATCGCTTCATCTCGCGCGTCGAATCGAAGGCCCACGCGGAGGCCGTCCAGGAGTTCTACGCCCAAGACTGCGCGCTTCGCGAGAACCAGTCCGCACCGCGGCGCGGGCGCGACCTGCAGCTCGCCCGCGAGCGCGCGCTGCTGGGTCGCGCGCTGGCCGTCCGGTCGCACTGCATCCTGCCCGTCTTCCACGCGGGCGACGACGTCGCGATCCGCTGGATCTTCGAGCTCGATTGGCCTGATGGCACGATGACGCGCATGGAGGAGATCGCGCTGCAGCGCTGGGACGGCGATCGGATCGTTGAGGAGACCTTCTTCTACGATCCGCAGCAGCAGGTCCCGAGGGCCGCAGGCGCCAGGGAAGCCCTATTGGCGTAGCGCCGGATCAGCGCAAGTCGTGCAGGCACTCGCCAAGGATCTTCGTCGCCGCCTCGATCTGGCGCGGGAACAGACTCGCGAACCCCAGCAGCAAGCCGGGATGCGGCGGCGGCGACTGGTAGTAGGGCAGGATCGAATGCAGGCCCAGGCCGCGGCTGCGCGCCAAGTCGATCAGGCGAGCCAGGGCCGGCGTGTCCAGGCCCGGCAGCCATCCGACCACATGCATCCCGAGCTGCGAATCGCGCGCCTGCACTTGTCCCTTCGCGTGCTCCGCCAGGCCGGCGAACAGCGCCGCCCGCCGCCGCCGCAGTTCGACGACCGACGCCTTCAGGTGACGATCCAGCGCGCCGCGTTCGAGCAACGCATGCATCGCGGCCTGCTCGATGGCTGGGCAACCGAGGTCATCGAGAGTCTTCGCGCGCACGAGGTCGCCGCGCAAGCCCTTCGGGCAGACGACATAGCCCAGGCGCAGCGATGGAAACACCGCCTTCGAGAAGCTGCCGACGTAGACCACGCGGTCGCGCTTGTCGAGCGAGCGCAGGGCCGGGACGGGCTTGGCGGCGTAGCTCAGCTCCCCGTCGTAGTCATCCTCGACGATCCAGCTGGAATTGGCTACGGCGAAGTCCAGCAACTGGCGGCGGCGGCTCAACGACATCATCGCTCCCGAGGGAAACTGGTGCGAGGGCGTCACGTGCACGAGCCGCGCGTCCGCAGGCAACTCGTCGACGATCAGGCCATCGCCGTCCGTGCGCACGCCCACGACACTCGCGCCGTGCGCGCGCAGGCAGTGCAGCGCCAGCTGGTAGTGCGGATCCTCGATGGCAGCGGTCGCGCCGTCGTCGAGCACGATGCGGGCTACCAGCGACAGCGCCTGCTGCGCCCCGCTGACGATGACGACGTCCTGCGGGCTCGCGATCACGCCGCGCCACATGGCCAGGAATCGACAGATCGACTCGCGCAGCTCGAGCAGGCCCTGCGGGTGCGCGTAGCGCGTGTTGGTTCGCTCGGCCGCCGCCGACAGCGCTGCGCGCCAGGCGCCGATCACCTTCGCGTCGACGAAGGGGGCGCCGTACTGGAGGTCGTAGCGCAGGTCCGTCGCACCGCCGGCGAGGGTCAACGGCGGCAGGTCGCGCAGCCGCGCAGCATAGGCGGACTGCGCCTCGATGGTCGACGCCATGAGGACCGGCTCGTGGCGCGCCCTGGCCTCACCGACGTAGGTGCCCGCCCTGTCGCGAACGATGCCGAGCCCCTCGACCCGCAACTGCTCGTAGGCACGGAGAACCGTGTTGCGCGACAGCCCGAGGTCCTCGGCCAGCGAGCGCGTCGACGGCAGCTTGCTTCCCGCTCGCATCTGCCCGCCGACGATCGCGCGCTTCAGCGCTCGCGCGAGTTGACTGTGCTTGGAGCCGTTGCCATCGAGTTGGAGGTGCATGGGTATGAGAGGGAGCCCGGAGAGTGTAAGACCCTCGCGTCGCCGCGCCCCGCCTCAGCCAACTCGATGGCCCGGCTCGCCGGGCCCCCGACGCGCCGAGCCGGTTCCCGAGGGCGGTCAGCGCTCCTGGTCATGAGCCCCGCAAGCCAATGCTCATCGACGCTCCGAGAGGAACTGCGTCACTGCACCGGAGAAGTCCGACGGGAATTCGACATTGGTCAGGTGCACCGCCGGGAACACGAGCAGACGGGCGCCGGGCACCGCGTCGGCGATGGCCTGGCCGTGGGCGAGCGACGTCACGGTGTCGTGTTCTCCGGCGATCACGAGGGTCGGTCGCTGAATCAGCGCGACGGTGCGGCGCAGGTCCGCATCGCGCACGGCGGCGAACAGGCCCGCCAGCCCCTCTCGGTCGATGGCCATGAGCATGGCGCGGAACTCGTCGATGACCGGGTTCCTCTGCTCAAACATCGCCGCCGGGAACCAGTTGTGCAGGAACATCTCGGCAGTCTCGGACATGTCCGGCGCCTTCAGCACGTCGGCGATGCGCTCGTCGAACGCCGGTGCCGGCCCCAGGTGCGACGAGGTGTTGCTCAGGATCAGGCGATCGATCCGCTCGGGCGCGTGGATGCCGAGCCACTGCCCGACGAAGCCGCCGAGCGACAGGCCCAGGAAGTGCGCGCGCTCGATGTGCAGCGCGTCGAGCAGTTCGATCACGTCACGACCGAGCCGATCCATCGAGTAGGCGCCGGCGGGGGTGTCCGATTCCCCGTGGCCGCGGAATTCTTAGCGCAGGAGGCGGAAGTGACGGGCCAGTTCCTGGACCTGGCGATCCCACATGTGCAAGGTGGTGCCGATGGAGTTCGACAGCACCAGCACCGACTTGTCGGCCGGGCCGTCGAGCCGGTAGGCGATGCGGGTGCCGTCGCCGACGCGCACATGGGACGTTTGGTTCGTGGTCATGATTGGCTCCTTGAAGGTTGGATCGACGACTCGATGCTAGTCATCGGCGGACTTTGTGGAAATTACAAAGTTCGGAAGAAGCTTGTAGTAAAAAATGACATGTCCGAATTCACGCTGCATGACCTCCAGTGTTTCGACGCCGTCGTCCGGGCCGGAGGATTCCAGCCCGCTGCCGCCGTGCTGCACCGTTCACATCCCGCGGTGTTCGCCGCGGTCGCCAAGCTCGAGCGCCAGCTCGACCTGGTCCTGCTCGATCGCAGCGGCTACCGTGTCCGGCCGACGGAGGCGGGGGCGTCGTTCCTGCAACGGGCGCGCAAGCTCCTGCGCGAGACGGAGGACTTGCGGCTGCACGCCGCGCAGTTGTCCGCGGGCGCGGAGAGCGACATCCACGTCGTCATCGGCGACCTGTGTCCGCTGCCGCACGTGCTGGGCCTGCTGGGGCGCTTCTTCGAAGGCTGTCCGGGCACGCGGCTGCACCTGCACTTCGAGGCGGTGGGCGGGCCGATGGAGCGGCTCCTCGACGACGAGGTGGGCCTGATCCTGCACTGGGTCGACAAGTCCGACGCCCGGTTCGACTGGATCGACCTGTGCAAGGTGCCGTTCATCCCGGTCGTCTCGCCCGGGTTCCTGCCCGATGCGCCCCGCGGCGCCGTCCGGCCCGAGGACCTGCGCGGGCACACGCAATGCATCATGCGCGACACCGCCCGGCATTCGGAGCAGCACGACTACTTCGTCATCGAGGACGCGCCGCGGTGCGTGGTCCCCGACCAGGGCATGAAGAAGGAGATCATCCTACAAGGGCTCGCCTGGGGACATCTTCCGCGCTTCCTGGTCGAGGATGAACTGGCCGACGGGCGGCTGCGGTCGCTCGCCGGCCGGCATCTGCCGGGCCGCATCGAGGAGCTGGTCGTGGCGCGGCGGCGCGATCGTCCGCATGGGCCGGTGTCCACCCGCTTGTGGGAGCACTTGCAGCGCGAGGCCCCCAAGCTGCGGCGCGCGCTCGCGGCGCGGCGTTGACGAACATGTGCCGACCATGCGTCTGGCCGCGAGCACGCAGGACCCGCGCGCCATCGCATCCTCCCCCATCTCGTCGCATTGCCGTTGATTCGGCTGCCAGTCGCCTGAAAGAATCGCTCCTCGATGTCTCACTCGAACCAACCGATGACCTCCGCTCGCTCGCCCGCTTCCCTCGCACGGCGCCTGGCCGCAGCGCTGCTCGGCCTGGCCGCACTCGCGCCCGCGCGGGCGGCCGACGCCACTGACGCGACCGCCTTCGTGCACGTCAACGTCATCCCCATGGACGGAGACAGCCCGCGCGTGCTGCAGGACGAGACGGTCATCGTCGAGCACGGCCTCGTATCTGCCATCGGTCGCGCGCGCACGCCGCCACCGGGCGCGCGCATCATCGATGGACGCGGTCAGATGTTCCTGTCGCCCGGCCTGGCCGACATGCACACGCACGCCGAGAGCTCCGGCGACATGAAGCTCTACCTGGCCTACGGCGTGACCAGCGTGCTGCACATGGGCGGCGCCAGTAGCGACTTCATGGACCAGCGCCGCCCGCTGCTGAACACGGGCGCACGACCCGGGCCGCACGTCTACGCCGCGTTCCGCATCGACGGGACGCCCGAGTACGGCCAGTTCGTGGTGCGCACGCCCGACGAGGCGCGCTGGATCACCCGGCTCGCGAAGACCAACGGCTACGACTTCATCAAGGTCTACAACAACCTCTCGCCCGAGTGCTTCGAGGCAACTCTGGACGAGGCGCGGCGCCAAGGCATGGCAGTCGTCGGCCACGGCGTGACGCGCGTGGGCCTCGAGCGGCAGCTGGCACTCGGGCAGAAGCTCGTCGCGCACACGGAGGAGTTCCTCTACACGACCTTCGCGTCGGCCGCGACATCTGAGGACCCCAACGCTGCACCCGATTGGATTCAGGTGCCTCCTGCGATCGCGTTCGTCAAGCGATCGGGCGCGTTCGTCACGGCCGACCTCGCGACCTACGACCACATCGCACAGCAATGGGGCCGGCCCGATGTGCTCGGACGCTGGCTGAAGGCCCCGGAGATCGCCTGGCTGTCGCCCGGCCAGCGGCTGGCCTGGCTCAAGGAGGACTACGTCGCGCGCAGCGGCAGCCTGGACGCGCGCGCAGCGTTCCTGCACCGTTTCGCGCGTGCACTCCAGGACGCCGGCGTGCCGCTGGTCGCGGGCACCGACGCGCCCTCGGTGCCCGGCATGGTGCCGGGGCTATCCCTGCACGACGATCTCCGCGCGCTGGGCGACGCCGGCTTCAGTCGGTTTGAAGCCCTCTCGACCGCGACCCGCAACGCCGGGCGCTTCATCCGCGAGACCGTCCCCAACGCAATACCCTTCGGCGAAGTCGCGCCAGGCTTCCGGGCCGATCTGATGCTGACCGAGGGCAATCCTCTCGTCGATCTTCAGACGCTGCGTGCACCGCTCGGCGTGATGTCGCACGGTGTCTGGTACGACAAAGCGAAGCTGGAGCAACTCCTGGTGGGCATCGCGCAGGACTATCGGGATGGGTCAGCGGTCGTGGAAGGACATACCCACTGAAATCTTACGCTCGGCGCACGCTTATTCCCGGGTTGGCGCCCACACGACGGCACAGGCGGCAGCATCGTCGTTCGAGCCGTCATGAGATCGTAGCCCCTCGCGCGAGGCGATCTGCCAGCGCCGACTGGCGAGAGGCGATGAATGCACGAAGCAGGTTCCCGTAGGCCGGATGTACGGCGTCCCGCACTGATGGCCGTGCGGCAAGGTGCCTCCGCCATTGCGCTACCTTCGGCAGGTCGCGCCAGAACCCGAATTCGTCGATGGCATCGAACACATCGAAGTATCGGAACACCGGCCCGAACACCGCATCCACCATGGAAAAAGACGGGCCATCGAACCAGGGCCCGCGGCCGAGGGCACCTTCGAGTCGCGTCAAGCGCGAGCGAATATCCGCCGCACGCGCCTGAAGCGCGACCTCGTCCGCGGCGCTGTAGAACGCCGCGACGAGCTGGAGCACCGACGAGGCGAATTCCATCCACGAGCGATGCCGGGCTCGCAGCAGCGCGTCGGCAGGATGCAGGCGCGGCAGCGTCGTTTCGTCGAGGTATTCGCAGATCACCGCGGACTCGAAGATCGCCTCGTCGCCCACCAGGAGCACCGGAGTCTTGCCCATCGGCGAGATCCTCAGGAACCAGTCCGGCTTGTGCGCGAGGTCGATGTCGCGACGCTCGAAGGTCAGTACTTTCTCCGCCAGCACGATCGCCGCGCGCTGCACATAGGGGCACAGCGCATGCGACACCAGGGTGAGGGGCGCGCTCATGTTGCAAGCCTCTCGGCGCGCGCCGTCGCTTGCAGGCGCGGCGTCAGCCATGAACTTCGCTTGAGCGCTGCGGCGCCGTCGCCCAGGAGCCACAGCGCGAGCGAGGCTGCGATGAGGAAGACCGGATACTCCCAGCCGCCTCCGGGGCTCGTGTGGACCCAGCCATTGGGCAGATGGACCCATGCCACGACGCTCATGAGCGGCACCAGGGCCAGCGCGACCTGGCGCGCATACAGGCCGACGATCAGCGCCACGCCGCCCAGCAGCTCAGCGGCGAAGACGGGATAGGCCAGGAAGGCCGGAAACCCGATGCTGGCGAAATACTTTGCCGTGCCGGGAAGCGTGAAGACGAGCAGTTTGAGCAGCGCGTGGGAAATCCACATGACGCCGAGGCTGAGGCGAAGCAGGGTGATCCCGAGCTGCGTCGACTTCGAGGAATGTGCACTCATTTGCGGACTCCTGAGGTTGGTCGTTGCAGTCACTGTAGGATTGCCGAATCGCACTGTGAATAGACGGCGAGGCAAACGCTGATTGCAAAAACGCAATACAAACTGACTCCTGGCGACCTGGAAGTGACGCTGGCCATGGTGCGAGGAGGAACCCTCGCATCGGCAGGCGAACGCCTGGGCGTGGATGCTTCCACGGTGTTCCGTTCGCTGCGGCGCATCGAGCGCGGCCTCGGACGTCCGCTATTCGAGCGAACCCGTTCGGGCTACCGCGCCAACGAGGCCGCCATGGCGCTGGTCGAGCACGCCGAGCTGATGGAGGCGGCCATCGAGGCGGCGCGCTCGTCGATGCAGGCCAACCCGTCGCAGGTTTCGGGAACGGTGCGCATCACAACGACCGACACAGTCCTGCACGGCCTGGTGGCGCCGGCCCTGCAAGGTCTGGCCAAGTCGCACCCGCTTCTCGGCTTCGAGCTGCACACCGGTAATGAACTGGCCAGCCTCACCCGTCGCGACGCCGACATCGCCGTGCGAGCCACCAGGCGCCCGCCGCAACACCTGGTAGGCAAGCAGCTTGGGCCGATACGCGTCGCGATCTATGCGTCACGGCGTCGCGGCGGGCGCCAGCTCGCCGAGGTGGAGGCCGGCCGATGCGACTGGATCGCGCCGGACGACGCACTGCCGGAGCATCCGTCCGTGGTCTGGCGAAAGCGTGCCTTCCCGAAGGTGACGCCTCGCTACCGCGTCACCAGCATCCTCTCGGTGCTGGAGCTCGTGGCACAAGGCCTGGGCGTGGGCATCGCCCCGCTTTTCTTAGCGGAAGGCCGCAGCGATGTCGTTCGCCTCACCGAGCCGCTCGACGAGTGCGAGACGCCTCTGTGGCTGCTCACGCACCCGGAATCGCGGCATCAGCGCGGTGTAGGCGCCGTCTATGCGCATCTGATGCAGACGTTGCACTTGCCTTGAACGCGGATCACGCCCGCGATCACCCGACAAAGATCCACGTCGCCCCCCAGGAGGCCGTTCGGAGAAAATCCTTGGCGCGCGTCTTTCAACCACGCTGCTACATCTGGCTGCGGCGTCGAGACCGGCAATTGAGGGCGGCCAGCATGCGCCAGCCTCGTGAACCCGCGGCGGAATATCCCATGCCCCTCCATCGTGAGGCCGTCACTGTCGAAGATCGCGCGGATTTTGTCGAGGCAGGTAGTCCGCAACATCGGCGGCACGAAGAATCCACGGACTGTCGAATCAGCGGTTGTTGGCGCTCAAGGATTCAATCCGGAAGGCGGCTCAGGACGAAAAACTCGTTGCCAGTTCCAACCGCCGATGAGACAGCCGCCAGATCATCGTTGCGCCGCGCGACCGGGGCGATCGGTCGCAAAGCATCCGAGCGTCGCTGCACCCGCAAGCCAGAGGACAAGGCTGCCACTGTTCGCCCATGAAATGCCCAGGCGGTGCACGAGCTGGCCGCCGATTGCCGCTCCGAGGCCCAGCGACGCCTGGAAGGCAGAGACGAACAACGCAGACCCAAGCTCGGGCGCATCGCCCGATGACTTCAGGCACCACATCTGCAGGGTCGTCGGCACGGCGCCCCAGAACATTCCCCAAGCGGTGATCGCGACAAACGCCGGGATGGACGAACCAGTCTCCGAGCGGAGTCCGACCGCGGCGACGCCCATACCGAGCAGGGCTCGCAACAGCATGCCCGCGGGCGCAGCCGAAGTCATTCGCGCAAACACGAAGGGGCCCGCTACGCAGGATGTTCCAAACACCCAGAGCGCCATCTCGACCCGCATTGGCGTCATCGACAGCCGCTGCTGCAAGGAGGCCGTGAAGAACGTGTAGGCGCAGAACTGCCCGGCGACCAGGAATAGCGTCGCATACAGTACCTGCCGCAGAGGTCGAAGGGCGAAAGCACTCGCCAGGCTGGCCAGACTGGGGGATGTCGCAGGAGCCATCGCCGGCAGCAGTACACCCTGCACGAGCAGCAGGACAGCGAGCAGGATCGCGAGGGTTTGCAACGCGACATGCCAGTCGGCCACGTTGGAGAGCGCACCGATCAACGGTAAGCCCATGACCGTCGCTACGGAACCCCCCGAGAAGATGATCGCGATGGCACGGCCCAACTTCTCGGCTGGCGCGAGTCGCATGCCGACCGTCGCAGCGAGCGACCAGAATCCGCCGGCGCCAACCCCTAGCAGCAGTCGGAAGGCGGCCACGGCGGCGATTCCGGGAACGAGCATCAGCGCATTGGCGCCGACAGCAGCGCGACCGAGATGAGCATCACGGCGCGTGGCCCAAGCCGTCCCGCCAAGGTGGCCATCATGGGAGCGCTGACGGCAGCGAGGATGGCGGGGCAACTCACCAGCCAAGCCAAGTTGCCGACCTGCGTGCCCCACGATGCCGCGATGTCAGGCAGCAAGGCCACGGGCGCCAGCTCGGAGCAGACCAACAGGAACGTGCCGGCAGAGATGCTGAATATCGCAAGCCAGGTGCGAGATGACGATGGAAGGCTCATGGAATCTCTCGAAGTCAAAGGGATTCCCAAGGCTACGAGACAGGATGGCGGCCGGCGCGCCGCTTTCGGACAAGTGATTCCAGTCCAGGCGTCGGCATACGTTCGAGCCATGCGCTGAGGGTTTTTTGTCCCCGCAGGTGCGGCATCACAAAAAAAGTGTTTGGTATCCACCGGCTGAGACGTCTCGATAGCGAGGAACGCCGATCAGCCTCGAAAAACGGATTGCTCGCAATGACTCGTGTGCGGCTGGCGCAGAACCAAGGGGATGAGCCACTGTTCAGCAAGAAATCCGCATGGGCACTTGCGCTGATATGAGCGTCACCGGGGACGGGCGGAGGCATGAACCAATGCGGCGCGTGATGAGCGCTAGCGAACTCCAACCCGACTGGTTCCCTTCTAAAGCCGAGGATTGCATCCGCTGCCGAGCCGGATTGCGATGTGCAGCGCTGTTTTGCCACGAAGCTCGGTTGCTTGGATGAACTCCGGTCTGCTTGAACGTCCGCTCCTGGTAAGGCCAGTTGCAAGCCCTGGTTTCGCCTTTGGGTCGGCCCCGGCCTGGTCGCCGGCGCTGCCCAAGGGCAGGTATGCTGCGCTTAGCAGTCGGATGCCGGTCGCGGCCGCTTGGGCGGCCAGGTCATCGAAGCCGACGGCACAGACCGGCCATGAACCGTCCTACGGGAACGGCGGCTTTGGAGCAGGCTGCCACTCGTCAAATGAAGGAATTTTGCCGCACTCGGGTAGCGTGCCACCGGGAACGCCGCGCCCACGAGTGAGAAAATTCGGCGATGAATTCTCCGGACAGCGTCGCCAGCCTCCTTGCCCGCGCAGATGACGCGCGCGGCGCTGATCGGCTGCAGGAGGGCATAGTCGCTGCGCGGGAAGCGCTGAGCCGTGCCAGGGACGACGATGACCGGCGTCGAGCCGCCGTGCTGTTGATGCATTTCCAGTTCCGCAGCGGTGCTCTCGCCGCGCTCATCGCCGATGGTGTAGAGCAATTGCCATTGCTGCGTGCAGGCGGTCCTACGAACGAGCTGTTCATTGTTCTCCGTACCATGTCGCTGGCGGCCTGCGATTTAGGTCGCTTCGAGGTGGCGCTGCCGTGCGCGCAGGAGGCGCAGAACTTGGCGACGCAGTTGGGTGACCGCGGAGCCCTCGCGCTGGCAATCAATGCGGTGGCCTGCTGCTTCGAGCGCATGGGCGATCCCTGGCAGGCCGAGCGGCTGATGAGCGACGCCCTCGCGATCGCGCGGCAGCAGGACGCGGCCCATCCGGTGTTCGCGACTCTGAACAACCTGTGCGCGTCCCTGATTGGCATGTACCACCAGCTGCGCGATGCCGCCCCGCCCGAAGAGGCGCGCGACTCGCTGCGACGTGCCTTGCCGATCGCGCGCGAGGCGCATTCCATGACCGAGAGGCCGGACATGGCGTTCTATCGCCTGTTCACCGAAGGCAACCTCGGCGAGGTATTGCTGCACCTGGGGTGTTTCTCGGAGGCGCGGCCCTTGCTCGAAAATTCGCTCACGCAGGCGCGGCAAATCGGCGCCGATGCGCAGGCCGCGCGCATCGGCTGCACGCTAGGCGAACTGGAACTGTTCGAAGGGCGGCCCGAGATCGCATGGCAAACGCTGGAGGCGGTGCGGCTTGGGGCCGTTGGCACCGACCTGCGCATGACTCAGCTGCGCTTGCATCACGCGCTGTGGCGATCAACGCGCGCTCTGCAAAGATCGAGCGACGCACTCCAGCACCTGGAGACCTACCTTCAGCTTGAGCGCCAGCGCGCAGTCAGCCAGTTGCGCGCGCAGTCAGAGCTGTTCGTCACACGCGCCGAGGTCGAGCAGGTACGGCTCGAAGCACGACGTGATCCTTTGACGCGGCTTGCCAACCGTCGCGAAGTGGGCGATCGTTTGCCGGCCCTGCTCGCCGCCGGCCGGGCGAGCAGCAAGCCGCTGGCCATCGCGATGTTGGACCTCGATCGCTTCAAACAGGTCAACGACCGCTTTGGCCACGCCATCGGCGACGCCGTGCTGGTGGCCATGGCCAGGATTCTGCGCGAGAACACGCGCTCTGCCGACATCGGCGCGCGCGTTGGCGGCGAAGAGTTCCTCCTAGCGCTCCCTGAGACGGACGCCGATCGGGCGCTGGAGATTTGTGAACGCTTGCGCCACCGCGTAGCTTCCTACCCCTGGACGACGCTGGCTGACGGGCTGTCGGTGACGCTGAGCGTCGGCGTGGCGAGTGCTCCACCTTACGATGCCGACGAGTTGACCGCGCGCGCTGACGCAGCGCTCTATGCCGCCAAAGTCCAAGGCCGGAACTGCGTCGCCGTCTCCGCAGCCTGAGGATTAAGAGAGAGGCCGCGACATGCCGTGTTCAATCTCGCAAGTTGTCGCTGATCGGCCACAAGCTGACGGTCACAAAGGTCGGCTTACTGGCAGGCTGGGTTGCCAGCGATCTTGCAGTGCGTTGCTCTTCCAGGATTGCGGGTTTGGCTATCGACGTCAGACTCTTTTCGCCGGCTTCGCAGCGATTACCGTCACGGCATCGCTCGCTGCCAGCTACCGCTTCATGTAGCAAAGCAGTCGTCGGCGCGGCCGGCGCCACTTCGCACAAGCTGGCCGGCCGACTTTCGCCTCACGACTGCAGGAACGCCAGCAGTTCAGCGTTGAGCCGCTCCTTGTGCGTCGTGCACAGCCCGTGAGGTGCGCCTTCGTAGACGACCAGCTTGGAACTTCGGATCAGCTTCGCGGCCGCGCGCGCGGAGGCATCGATGGGAACGATCTGATCGTCGTCGCCGTGCACGATCAGGACAGGGATGTCGATCTTCTTCAGGTCCGCGGTGAAGTCGGTCTCGGAGAATTGCTTGATGCAGTCGTATTCGCTCTTGAGGCTGCCCATCATGCCCTGGTACAGGAACAGCTCGCGCACGCCTTGCGACACCTTCGCGCCGGGTCGGTTGTAGCCGTAGAACGGCATCGTCAGGTCGAGGAAGAACTGCGCGCGGTCGGCGGCGACGCCGGCTCGGATGCCGTCGAAGGCCTCCATGGGAAGGCCGCCGGGGTTCGTCGGCGTCTTGAGCATCTGCGGGGTCACGGCTCCCACCAGCACGGCCTTGGCCGCGCGCTTCGTGCCGTGCCGGCCCAGGTAGCGCGCCGCCTCGCCGCCGCCCGTGGAGTGACCGACGAAGGTGGCCTTTTTCAGGTCGAGCCGGTCGACGAGCGTGGCCAGGTCGTCAGCGTAGGTGTCCATGTCGTTGCCGTTCCACGGTTGGCCGGACCGGCCGTGGCCACGGCGGTCGTGGGCGATCACGCGGTAGCCGTGCGAGGCCAGGAACATCATCTGGTCCTCCCACGCATCGGCCGACAGCGGCCATCCGTGGCTGAAGACGACCGGCTCACCGGAGCCCCAGTCCTTGTAGAAGATCGTCGTTCCGTCCTGCATCGTCATGGTGCTGGTGGTCATATGCGGCTTTCTTGACAGGAGCGAGTGGCCCGTCGCGGCGGTTGCCTGCAGCGGCATCGCCGCCACCGCCGCCATCGCCACCCCGCCTGCGAGGACGCGACGTCGGCCTTGATCAAATCGGGGTAGGTGCTGGCGCGGCATGCTCGAGCCTTTCTCGCATGGGTTGAATGGAGATCCAGTGTCCGAAGCGCGCTTGGAGTGCGCCTCGGCACAGTGAGTCAGCCGCTCCTGCGTCCAAGGGAATAGTGGCGGCCGACCGATCGCGACGCCTCGCGGCGCAGCGCGGCGCACTGCGCGCTGGCGCCGATCACGTACAGCATCAGCAGCACGAGATAGGTCGTCTTCAGCGCGGGAGCATCCGCGCTTGCAGCCAGGGGATGGCCGGGTGGCAGTCGGGTCGCCGTCTCGGTGACGGCCGGGATCATGTGGAACAGGAAGGTCGCCGAGTAACCGAGCGTCTCCACGTAGCGCGAGGCCTGGCCGAACAATGACGACCGGCGGGCGACCGCCGCGACGCCGAGCACCACCAGCGTGAGGATCGCCACGGCGTGCGGCGGTCCGAAGCCGCCGTGGTGGAAGATGCCCAGCGCGGTGACGCAGCTCGCGATGGTGAAGACGACATACACCCTGCCCGTGACGTCGTCCGGAGAAATGCCTCCGGCGCGCAAGAACGAGATCACGCCCGCAGTCACGGCAACGAGGCTGATGAGCGTGTGAAAGAGGCCGAAGTAGGTCAATCCGAGCATGGGGGTCTCCTGTTACGGATGGTGTCGAAGGCGTCGCCGTCTGGTGCGCCGTGGCGACATGCTCGTTCCCGTCGATGCGGGCGACCCCTTCCGTTCGGAACAGGCGTCCATCCATCGACAAGCGGCTGCCTTTCATTCCGGGAGCGAGCGACAGTGGTACGTCGCACACGCCGCGAATCGGCAAGGAGCGAGAGATGCCCGGCAAGCCGACCCTTGCCTGCCAGCGAGCAGGCCACTCGATGACGCCACAGCGCGCGGCTGGCGTCACGCTCGCAACGGCGCTGACGGCAATCTTCGCGGCCGCCGTGGCTTGCTGCGCGCCGCCGGCACAGTCTGCGCCGGCAGCCTTCAACCTGGCGAGCCCCGACCTGGCGTCCGGCCGTTTCGACTCGCGCTTCATGTTGTCCAGCTTCGGCTGCCACGGCGGCAACCTCTCGCCGGCGCTCGCGTGGTCCCACGCGCCAGCGGGCACGCGGCGATTTGCGATCCAGATGATCGACCTCGACGCACCGAATGGCGGCTTCTGGCACTGGGCCGTCTACGACCTGCCAGCCACGGCGACCGGACTGCCGCGCGGTGCCGCGAATCTCGTGAGCCACCTGCCCGCGCCGGCCTATGGTGGCAACACGGACTTCCGCGACACCGGCGCCGCCGGCTGGGATGGCGGCTACGCCGGCCCTTGCCCGCCGCGCGGCGATGCACCGCACCGCTATCGAATCACCATCTACGCGTACGCCGCAGACCGCCTGGCCGAGGCCGGCGGCATCCCGCGCACCGGGTCGGCCGCCCTGTACGCCTTCGTACTGGATCGCGGCCTGGGCGAGCGCCTGCTGGGCAAGGCGTCGATCACCGCGGCCGCCGCGCGCTAAGGTGCGTCGGCCAGGCGACCGAGACGCCACCACAACACGAGCAATGTGGCCGCCGGCAGCAGCAGGGCTGCGAAGCCCAGGCTGCTGGCGCCCAGGCCTGCCGCCAGGGCGCCGACAGCGAAGGCGACGATGGGCGGCCACATCTTCGCGATGCGTGCACGGGTCGGAGCAGCCGGTGTGTCGTCGAGTGCGAGGTCCACAAGGTCCATCGTTGCCTGCGTGACGTTGCCGGTCATGACTGTGGTGGGACTGAGCTGCGCGAAGACACTGCGCGAGGCCGCATTCTGGACGGCCATCGCCGCGACGCCGATCAGGCCGATGGCGACGACGACGAGGGCGTCGGGATCTCCGAACGGTTCGGCGAGCAGGCCGCAAGCCATGAAACTGACCAGCAGCGCCAACTGCAGTACGACCAGCAAGCGAGCGGAGTCGCGACCGCGCTGCTCGAGCGATCGCTGCAGCCAGCGGGTGGCCGCGACCGCGGCGATGAACATCGGCAGCGCGAGCAGCTTGCCGACGATGCCTTGGTGCCCGTGACGCGCCAACGCTGCGCCGATCAGCACGAAGTTCCCGGTCACGTGCGCCGTGAACAGCCCGAACAGGACGACGAAGCTGAACGTGTCGACGAAGCCGCCGACGAACGACAGCATCAGCGCCGACCGTCGTCCGTCGACCTCCCCTGTCGCGCTCATCGCGGCTCCGGCGATTGTCGGCACGCCAGAATCGCGGCCAGCGCCAGCCCACCGATCAGGCCTACGTGCTCGAGGAAGATGTTGAACTCGCGGAAGTGCACGGCGGGATCTTGCGCGTTCCAGAAGTCATGTGCAACGTAGGTGGCGATCGCCGTGAACACCACCAGCGCGCCGGCTGCCAGCCACGCCAGGCGGCCCGCGATCAGCAGGCCGCTGGCCACCAGTTCGACGACGATGGTCGCCACCGCGATCGATGTCGCGGGGCCGGCGCCGAAGAAGTGCGCCGCCTCGGCGCGTGCGCCTGCGAAGTCGGCCAGCTTGGCCAGGCCGCCCCACCAGTACGCGCAGGTCAGGCCGATGCGGGCCAGCAGTGCCAGCGCCGGGGCGTCGAGCAGGTGCTCGATCAAGGGCGGGGGATTCGTCCAGGCCATTTCAGACTGCCCAGCAGCCGCAGCCGAAGGCTCCCCAGAACGCGCCGGCGTCGGCGGCCGGCGCGCCGCGGCGCGCGGCCGCCAGATGGTCGTGGCCGTGGACGGCACAGGCCTGCGCGCAGGCGCAGCGCGAGGTCATGCGCGCATCGCCGGGCTGGCCGAGACGGCGTGACTGGTAGCCGCCGAAGCGCTTGACAGGCGACCAGTCCGGGATCACCGGCAACGCCGGCGGCGCCAGGTCCGAGAAATCGCCTTCGGCCCAGACCGGCCGGCCGCCGAGCAGCGTCAGCAGCGAGCGGGTGTGCACGATCTCGCTCTCCGGGATCGCGAAGAAGTCCTGCGACAACACCGCCACGTCGGCCAGTTCGCCCACCGCGATACGCCCCTTGCGGCCCTGCTCGTTGGAAAACCAGGCGTTGGCCTGTGTCCACAGCTTTAGCGCGACGTCGCGCGGCAGGCAGTTCGCCTGCGGGTACAGCGTCGTGCCACCGACTGTGCGTCCCGTGACAAGCCATGACAGCGACACCCACGGGTTGTGGCTGGAGACGCGCGTGGCGTCCGTGCCGGCGCCCACCGGCACGCCGGCCGCCAACATGCGCGCGATGGGTGGCGTGGCCTCGGCGGCGCGCGCGCCGTAGCGCTCGATGAAATACTCGCCCTGGTAAGCCATGCGGTGCTGCACGGCGATGCCGCCACCGAGTGCGGCGACGCGGTCGATGTTGCGCGGACTGATGGTCTCGGCGTGGTCGAAGATCCAGTGCAGGCCGTCGAATGGCATATCGCGGTTGACACGCTCGAACACGTCGAGCGCACGCGAAATCGACTCGTCATAAGTCGCGTGAAGGCGCCACGGCCAGCGTCGGCTCACGAGCAGCCGCACCACTTCCTCGAGGTCGTGCTCCATCTTCGGCAGCAGGTCCGGACGCGGCTGGCGGAAGTCTTCGAAATCTGCGGCCGAGAACACCAGCATCTCTCCCGCGCCGTTCATGCGGTACCGGTCGTCCCCCTGTCCGGGCTCGACCATCTGTGTCCAACGCCTGTAGTCGGCCATCTCGTCGCCGGGCCTCTGCGTGAACAGGTTGTAGGCAATGCGCAGCGTCAGCTGGTCGTCGGCGTGCAGCCTCTCGATGACGGCGTAGTCGTCGGGATAGTTCTGGAAGCCGCCCCCCGCGTCGATCACGCCGGTGACCCCGAAGCGGTTGAGCTCGCGCATGAACTGCCGCGTCGAGTTGAGCTGCTGGTCGGGCGGAAGCGAGGGCGCCTTCGAAAGCGTCGCGTACAGGATGTTCGCGTTGGGCTTGGCCAGGAGCAGGCCCGTGGGCTCGCCGGCGCCGTCGCGCACGATCTCGCCGCCAGGGGGTTCGGGGGTGTGGCGGTCGTAGCCGACGGCGCGCAGCGCCGCACGATTGAGCAATGCCCGGTCATACAGATGCAGCACGAATACCGGCGTGTCGGGTGCGGCGGCGTTAAGTTCGTCCAGCGTGGGAAGGCGCTTCTCGGCGAACTGCTGATCGCAGAAGCCGCCGATGACGCGCACCCATTGCGGCGGTGGCGTCACCTCGACCTGCGCACGCAACATGGCCATGGCGTCGGACAACGACTCGACGCCGTCCCAGCGCAGCTCCATGTTGTAGTGCAGGCCGCCGCGGATCAGGTGGATGTGGCTGTCGATGAGCCCGGGGATCGCACGGCGGCCGCCCAGGTCGACCAGACGCGTCGCAGGGCCGCAGCCGGTCATCACGTCGTCCGCGGCGCCGACCGCGCTGAAGAGGCCGTTGGTGATCGCGACCATCTCCGGCGCGGGCTGCGCGGGGTCGTTGGTGGTGAAGCGCCCGTTGGTCAGGACGAGGTCATGGTGCATGGCTTTTCCCGGAGGGTTGAGTCGAGGTGTCGATGGAGGTGGTCGTCGTGGCCGTCGGAGGCGCAAGCAGGGCCCGGGCCATGCCGACGCCCTGTTCTCCGATCAGGATGCCCAGCAACCCTGCCAAGGCAACAACGGGCGGCGCAGGCGATCGCACGCGCAGCAGGGCATAGATGCCGCCGACGAGGATGCCGACAGCCAGCGAGACGAGGTAGGGCTTCACGATCGCGACCGGGTGGGATTGTTCGTGCCTAGCAGTGTGGTCATCGCATGTGCCCGAAGCCTGTGCAGCACGGAGTGCGGCTCACTGCGGCCGTCGGGCGAGTGCGGGCTGTTCCCGTGGGAAGAGCTGACGCCCTGCCGCCGTCGCCAGCATCGGCTCCCGCCCTCAGCACTCGCCGCCCGTCAGCCTGCGTCCGAGACTGCACAGCGATCCGATGCCAATCCGTTCCGTCAACAAACCGGAGATCACGCCATGTTCCGCTCGCTGCTCTGCGCCCTCGCGGCCCTCGTCCTCGCGCTGCCCGCGCTGGCCGAGGTCAAGCCCTTTCCATCGTCGTTCAGGACGCAGGAGATCGCCACCGACGGCGCCACCATCCATGTTCGCGTCGGAGGCCACGGGCCGGCCGTCGTGCTGCTGCACGGGTTCGGCGACACCGGCGACATGTGGTCGCCACTCGCCGCCGTGCTCGCCCGCGACCATACCGTGGTGGTGCCCGACCTGCGCGGCATGGGCTTGTCATCGCACGCCGCGAAGGGCTACGAGAAGGTGAGTCAGGCGGCCGACGTGCGTGCGGTGCTGACGCGCCTGAACGTCGACCACGCCGTCGTCGTCGGCCACGACATCGGCACCATGGTCGCCTACGCCTACGCCGCCAAATACCCGGACAAGACCGACAAGCTGGTCGTGATGGATGCTCCCGTGCCCGGCATCCCGCCATGGGACCAGATCGTGAGCAGCCCGCAGCTGTGGCATTTCTCCTTCGGCGGCCCCGACGCGGAACGCCTGGTGGCCGGTCGCGAGCGCATCTACCTCGATCGCTTCTGGAACGAGTTCGCCGGCAACCCGGCCAAGGTGGACGAGGCCACGCGCCGCTACTACACGGCCTTCTATGCCAAGCCCGGCGCGATGCACTCGGCATTCGCCCAGTTCCTCTCGATCCCGCAGGATGCCGAAGACAACAAGGCGCTGATGGCCAACAAGCTGCCCATGCCGGTGCTGGCCGTCGGGGGCGCCAAGTCGTTCGGTGCCAACGAGGCGGTCGTCATGCGCAACGCTGCGACGAATGTCACCGAGCTGGTCGTCCCCGACGCGGGCCACTGGCTGATGGAGGAGGCGCCTGCGCCGACGATCGCCGCGATCCGCGACTTCATCGACTCGAAGAACTGACGCGTTTGCGGTCATCGGGCACCAGCCATGACCATCACACTAGTTCGAACCAGGCGGGTCGCACTCGAGGCGCCAACGTGCGCGCCTTTGTGCGACGACACGGCGCCGATATTGCCGGACGAGTCGCTGGAGCTCGCTTGGCAGGTCGCGAAGGAGCGGCGGTTCGGAGCGTTGAACGCTGCCTACGCGCGCCAGGGCGGATGCCTGTCTGCCGACCAGCTTTGCGGCCTCATGCGCGCGCACTGGGATCAGCCGCTGTCCCGCCTGGCCCGCTGGATCGCGGGTCGCGAATTGGTCAGCGTGAGCTGGCGATCGCAGATCTGGGTGCCGCTGTTCCAGTTCGAGCGCCCGTCTCTGGATCGCCACCCCGCGGCCTGCGACGTGGTACGGGCGCTCCGCGCGGTCTACGACGACTGGGAGCTCGCCGAGTGGTTCGTGCGTCCGCACGCCCTGCTGGCAGGACGCAGCCCGGCCACCCGACTCGCCTGCGATCCCGGGTCGGTCAAGGAAGCCGCTCGCATGGACCGTTTCATCAATCGCTGGTAGCCACCAGCCCTCAAGGAGGTCTCTCATGACGTTGAAACCCGTCGCGTTCGCGCGCACCACGCTCGCCACCGCCTTGGCCGCGACCTGCACCCTGGCTGCCGCAGGTCCCGTCCGCACCGTCGGTCCGATCCTGTTTCCTGACCGCGACACGCTGGTCGTCGCCGACTGGCGTGCTCAGGAGCTGCATGCATTCAAGCTGCCCCCGGCGGCGGCCGCGGAGCCGCATCCCTTCAACCTGCGCGACGTGTCCAAGCCCATCGCCACCGCGCTCCATGCGCGGCCCGAAGAATTGCGCTTCGAGGACATGGCCTTTCGCCCCGGCACCGAACTGGCCTACGTCGCGCTGACGGTCGACCACGGCACGACGGCGACGCCGGCGATCGTCGCCGTGGACGGAAGCGGCCACGTCACCGTGCTCCACCTGGACGCGCTCGCGCAGACCACGGCGCACATCTCCGACGCCCCGACGCCGGACAAGAAGTTCTGGCGCGACATCCCCGAGTCCACCTTGACCGTCACCGATCTCGCGTACCACGACGGCAAGCTCTACGTCGCCGGCCTGGGCAACGGCAACTTCGCCTCCACGCTGCGGATCTACGATTTCCCGTTCGACGACAAGGCAACGGCGACGACCGTCGAGATGTACCACCCGGTGCACGACCAGCTCGAGACGCGCGCGCCGATCCGCAAGATGGCGGTGGTGACGCTGGACGGCGAGCCGAGCCTCGTCGCGGCCTACACGTGCACGCCGCTGGTGGTGATCCCGCTGAAGGCACTCGTCGACGGCGCCCATGTCAAGGCCACGACGATCGCGGAGCTCGGCTGGGGCAGCGCGCCCGTCGGCATGATCACGTTCGACACGCCGCAGGGCGCGCAGTTGCTGCTCGCCAATTCCGCGAAGTCGGCCGATCTGATGCCGCTGTCGGCGATCGCCGCGGCAGCGAAGCAGCCGTCGTTGTCGACGCCGATCCAGGTGCCCGCGCGTCCGCTGGAAGGACTCAAGGCGACCTACCTGCCGCTGACCGGCCTGGCGCGGATGTCGCTGCAGGATCCGCAGTTCATCGCCGCCCTGCGCCGCCAGCCGGCCACCGGCGCGATGCAGCTGGTGTCGTTCCGCGTGGGCGCGTTCCTGCGTGTCAGCGACTTCGTCAACGAGTACGACTTCGACGACTTCCGTTATCGCGATGGCGACCCGTTTCGCAGCGCACACGTCGTGATGCGCACGGACGAGGGCTATCCCGAGCTCGCGAAGCGTTCTCAGCCGTGACGGCCAGCCGCCGCTACGGGGTCGCGATCGCGCTGGCGACCACGGTGGCCGCGCGTGCTGCGACGACGGCCTCCGTCACGCCGTCCGGAGACGCGGTGCCGGAGAACCTGCTGCGCATCGAACTGCACCTGGCCGGGCCGCTGGTCGCCCCGCTGGCGATGGATCACGTCCATCTCCTCGACGCCCAGGGCCGGGACATTCCTGGCGCGTTCCTCGACCTGGCGCTGCCAGGGGACGATGGCCGCACGATCACGCTGCTGCTGCATCCCGGGCGTGTCAAGACCGGCGTCGGCGCCAACCTCGCGATGGGACGTGCGCTGCACGTCGGCGAGTCGGTCACGCTGGTCGTCGATGATCCGCGGCTGCTCGTGCCGGTACGCAAGCGCTGGCTCGTCGACGCGCCTGTCCGACAAGGCTTGCTCGCGTCGGGCACCACGCTCGAGGCGCCACGTGCCGGCACGCGTGCACCGCTGCGGGTGCGCTTCGATTCGCCGCTGACTGCCTCTGGTCTGCCCCTGCTGGCCATCCGTGGCCCCGATGGCGGGCGCGTGGACGGCTCGGCCGTCCTCGATACCGGCGAGACGACCTGGCGCTTCATCCCCGAGAGGCCCTGGCGCGTTGGATCGCATGCATTGATGTTGCATCCCCGGCTGGAGGACGTGGCAGGCAACCGGCCCTGCGCGCCGTTCGAAGCGGCAGGCCTGGCCGAGGTCGAATGTCCGACGACTGAACGCGTCTTCGCGGCACGTCCTTGACCTACATCGTCGCGGTCGTCGCATCGCGCAGCAGGCCGCGCCGATGCGCCACCGCGGCAGCTTCCGTGCGACTGGCGACGTCGAGCTTGTCCAGCAGCGAGCGCATGTGGGTCTTGACGGTGCCGATGCCGATCTGCAGACGCGCCGCGATGACCTTGTTAGCGCAGCCCGTCGCCACCAGTTGCAGCACCTCCGTCTCGCGTCCCGTGAGCGGCTCGTGGTACATGCTCTCGGCCATCCGGTGCGCTGCCACCGGATCCAGGTGGCGCAAGCCCTGGTGCACAGCACGAACAGCGTCGACGATGCGTTCGACCTCGCCGCCGGCGATCATGTAGCCGTCCACGCCCTGCGACAGCGCACATCGGATGTCGAGCTCGCTGTCGCGACGGGTCAGCACGACGATGCGGGGACCGACACCTCGCCCCCCCTCCCGGCGGATGCGATGCAGGGCCTGGGCGTAGTCCGTGATCACCACATCGACGGCGCCGTGGTCGTCCGGCATCACGGCCAGGTCGGAAAAGCGGGTCAGCAAGGCGGCGAGACCCGCCTGCAGCAGCGTGTCCTCGTGGCGGACGAGGATCTGGATCGGATCGTTGGTCATGCGGGGCTCCTGGATCGATGTCGGGGGCGCGGCGCTGTCAATGGCCTTCCTGGCCGCCGAACATGCGTTTCGCGTAGTTCAGGCCGATGCCATAGCCGCCGCCGTAGCGCGTGGCCACGCCGACGGTTGCGGCGTAGGTCTCGCCGCGGGCCCAGTCGCGCTGCAGTTCCAGCAAGTACTGCAGTGAGGTCATCGGCCTCACGCCCGCCTGCATCATGCGGGCGACCGCGCGCTCGTGCGCCTCGGTGGAGACGTCGCCGCAGGCATCGGTGATCACATACACCTCGAATCCTTGCGCGATTGCCGACAGCGTGGGACCGACGACGCACACCGACGTCCACAGGCCGGCCATCACCAGGCGGCCCTTGTCGAGCGCATTCACGCGCCGGGTGATGCGCTCGTCCTCCCAGGTATTCATCGAGGTGCGGTCGATCACCTCGACATTCGGGAACGCGTCGAGCACCTCGTCGAAGAACGGGCCGGAGAAGCTCTTCTCGGCGACGCTGGTGACGATGGTCGAGACGCCGAACTCCTTGGCCGCGTTCGACACGAGGGCGGCGTTGTTGCGCAGGTCGACGATGTCGATCGAGTGCGTGGCGAACGCCATCTGCGACTGGAAGTCGATCAGGATGAGCGTGTGGTCGGCCGGGCTGAGCAGCAGCGGACCAGGGGTGGGCTTGGCTTGCGGCATGGTTTCCTCCTGGAGCTTGGTCAGGTGCGGTTGATGGACGCGCCGCCGTCGACCAGCATGGCGGTGCCGGTCATGAACGACGAGTCGTCCGAGGCGAGGTAGAGCACGGAACGCGCGAGTTCCTCGGACGTTCCCACGCGCTTGAGCGCATGCAGGTTGGTGACGAATGCCTGCGACGTCTCGCTGTCGTTCATCGCGCGGTACATCGGCGTGTCGACCGCGCCCGGCAGGATCGCGTTGAAGCGCAGCTTCTGCGGCCCGTACTCGGCGGCCAGCGCCTGCGTGAGCCCGATCAGGCCTGACTTGCTCGCGGCATAGGCGGCCACGCCGGGGAACGAGCAGGTGTAGCCGACGAAGGTCGACGTGAAGATGATCGATCCGCCGCCGGCCTTCAGCAGCTCGGGGATCTGGTGCTTGGCGCCGAGGAACGCGCTGGTCAGGTTGGTGGCGATGGCGTCTGCCCAACCGGCCTCGGAGATGCCGGTGGTCGGCCCGGCCTCGCCCAGCGTGCCAGCGTTGTTGAAGGCGATGTCGAGGCGCCCGAACGCGCTCACCGCTCGCTGCACCAGCGCCTCGGCGAACGCCTCGGAGCGCACGTCGCCGGCCAGGGCGATGGCCTCGCCGTCGCACTCGACGATCTCGGCGACTAGGCTGTCGAGTTGCTCCTGCCGGCGCGCAGCCACGACCACCCTTGCACCTTCCTGGGCGAACAGCTTCGCCGTCGCCCGGCCGATGCCCGAACTCGCGCCGGTGACCAGTGCGACCTTGCCTTTCAAGCGATTCATGATGGACCTCATCGGTTGTGCCGGGCGGCGTGCTTGCCTTGATCGACGCACCCCGGACCGGCGGTTGATCGGGGAAGGGACGCTTGTCACGCCCTGGGAGGGATCATTCGCCCCGCCTCGGGCGGCTGGCGAGTGAATTGGCGTAAAGCGCGGTGAATGCATCGCGGAGTGCGCTTAGCGCCCGCGAATGAGGCGCCGGGCGCGGCGGACGCCCGCTTGCCGTTCGTCCGCGGTCGCACACTGCGGCGCAATTCGTTGCGAGTCGCGCATGCGTCACGATGTTTCACACCCTTTAACGAGGTTCGCAACAGTATCTGGACCATGATTGCCGCCACGGCGACTGGATCGCCGCGCCTCACGACAACCTCCTCGATGAACAAGAAGACCTCTTCCCGGCCCATGCGCCGTTTCCACGCCGCCGGTGCGGCGGCCCTGTCGACGCTGTCGATCCCGCTGGCGGCGACTGCACAGGCCGACGCCTCGGCGGTGCAGGAAGTGGTGGTCTCGGCGGAACGTACCGACAGCGCGCTGCGCAAGACACCCGTGTCGGCCGGCGTGGTCGATCGCCAGCAGATCGATGCCCTGGGCATCTACCAGCTCAACGACCTGGTGGGCCTCGTCGCCGGCGTCACCGTGCCCAACGGCTACAGCAACATGCCCCAGGCGGTCGGGATCCGTGGCGTGGGCGTCTCCAATCCCGCGATGAGCCAGGCCGTGGGCATCTACCTCGATGACGTGCCGCTGGTTCGCGGCTACGCGACGGCGCTGTGGGATCTGCCCGACATCACGCGCATCGAGGTGCTGCGCGGTCCGCAGGGGACGCTCTACGGCCAGAACTCCAGCGCCGGCGCCGTCAAGATCGTCTCTGCCGATCCGGGCGCGGATCGCAGCGCGTGGGCCTCGGTTGGCGCGGGCAGCTACGGAACCCGCGAACTGCACGGCTTCGTCAGCGGTGGCCTCGGCCCGACGGACGACGGTCTCGCCGGCAGCTTCGCAGTCTCGCGCCGCAGCAACGACGGTTTCGGCGTCAACGCGACGCTCGGCAAGCGCGTCAACAAGCTGGACGCGACCCAGTTCCGCGCCAAGCTTCGCGAGCGCTTCACGCCGGACGTCTCCGCCGTGCTGGCGGTGGACGGCCTGCAGGACCGCTCGGACACGAACACGATCAACTTCCCGTTGAATCATCCGGGCGCCGCGCCCCGGGTGACGTGGACCTCGAGCGATGCCGGGGCGTTCAAGCGCAACGCCGGTGGCGTGTCGCTGAAGATCGAAGACCGGATCACGCCGGGCACGACGCTGCGCGCCATCACCGCCTGGCGGATGTACGACGACGATCCCACCGTGGCCGACTGGAGCGGCCTGGAGGTCGAGCGCTACGAGATCGCGCAGACCGTCAAGCAGAAGACGTTCTCGCAGGAGCTCCAGGCCCAGGGCCAGGGAAGCGTGTGGAACTGGACGACGGGTCTGATGCTGGTGGACGACCAATTCGACTTCGACCGCTTCACCACCGCCTTCGCGCTGACGCGGCCGGCGCCGTCGACGACGGAGGCACTGACCCACCAGCACACGGTCGACCTCGGGCTCTACGGCCAGGCGCGCTACGCACTGTCCGCGGGCACCGGCGTGACGTTCGGCGCGCGCGCCTGGCGCACCCGGCAGACCGGGTCGAACGCGCTCTGGAGCACGAGCGCAGATTTCCAGCGCACCGGCGTGGTCTACGACGCGCAGGGGCTGTCGACAACGCGCAGCGGCGTGGTGCCGCGATTGGGCATCGAGAGTCAGCTCGACCCGGCGACCTTCGTCTACGCGAACGTCGCCCAGGGCGCGAAGTTCGGTGGCTTCAACCGCGCGGCGTCCTCGCAGCTCTCGGCGACGGTCGCCTCCGATCCCGAGAAGGTGCTTGCCTACGAGACCGGCGTCAAGGGCCGCTATCTCGGTGGCGCGCTGACCGCCAACGCCGCCGCCTTCTTCAACGACTACCGCGACTATCTGGCCTCCCTGACCAACCTCACGATCAACGGCGTGCTCGTCACCGATCCTGTCCTCGTCAATGCCGGGCGGGCGCGCACCTGGGGCGTCGATATCGACTTCGACGCCCGCGTGGCGCGCAACATCGACTGGACGATGTCCATGGAGTGGCTGGGCAGCCGCGTCGCGGCGTTCCAGAACCCGACCGGCGCGCCCGCGGCCGACTACGTCGGGCACGAGCTGCCCTACGCGCCGCATCTGAGCCTGGGCTCGACGCTCGCGAGCCAGGTGGCGCTCCCGGACGGCTCCGCCGTCGCCATGGATGCCGCGGTCCAGCACCTGACCCGGCAGTATGGCGATCTCGCCAACAGCCAGACGCTGAAGACGCCGTCGCAGACCTTCGTCAACCTCGGCATCGGCTGGCTGGCACCGCAGCGCCACTGGTCGGTGTCGCTGCGCGTGCGCAACCTGTTCGATCGCACGCTGGCGCTGTCGCGCAACGTGATCCCGCCGTTCGGCATCAACACGGCCTACTACAACGCACCGCGCACCATCGTCGCGACGGTTCGCTTCGACGACTGACGGAGCGGCGTCTCCGCCGAACGCCATGGACGCCTCGTCCCCCGCCGATCCGGCGCTGGTCTTCGGTCCCTTCGAACTGCGTCCCGGCCAGAAGCTGCTGCTGCGCGACGGCCAACCCGTTCGCCTTGGCAGCCGGGCGCTCGAGCTGCTGTGCATCCTCGCGGGACGGGCCGGCGAGATCGTGTCGCGCGACGAACTGGTCGCCAGCGTCTGGCCGCGCACAGTGGTCGAGGAGACCAGCCTGCGCGTGCACGTGTCCGCCTTGCGCAAGGCCCTGGGCGATGGCCAGGAAGGCGCGCGCTACATCACCAACGTGCCCGGACGCGGCTACGGGTTCGTCGCACCCGTCACGACCCGGGCCGGCGAAACCGGCCCGCCGCCGCGCGAGGAGCCCGCCGCCGCCCGGCACGCGCTGCCGCCCAGCCTGACCCGGGCGATCGGGCGCGCCGAGATCGTCGCCGCGCTCGCGCAGCAGCTCAAGGCACGGCGCCTGGTGTCCGTCGTCGGCGCCGGGGGCATGGGCAAGACCACCGTGGCGCTCGAGGTCGCGAAGGCCTGCCAGGGCGAGTACCGGGACGGTGCGTGCTTCGTCGACCTCGCGCCCCTGGGCGACCCGTCGCGCGTCCCTTCGGCCGTCGGCGCGGCCCTCGGCATCCCGCTGACGGAACCCGACCCGTGGAGCAGCCTGGGGGCGCACCTGCGCGACAGCCGGGTCCTCATCGTGCTGGACAACTGCGAGCACGTCGTCGACGCGGCCGCCTCGCTCTCGGAGCGCGTGCTGCGCACCTGCCCGGGCGTGGACATCCTCACGACGAGCCGCGAGGCGCTGGATGCCGAAGGGGAGTGGGTGCACCGCCTGCCGGCGCTCGCGACACCCGCCGCCGGCGACGTGCTCGACGCTCGAAGCGCGCTGCGCTACCCGGCCGTGGAGCTGTTCGTGGAACGCGCAATGGCCAACTCCGATGCCTTCGCGTTGACCGACGCCAACCTGGCCGTCGTGCGGCAGATCTGCCTGCAGCTGGACGGCATGCCGCTCGCGATCGAGCTGGCCGCCGGCCGCATCGACACCTTCGGCGTGAAAGGGCTCGCGGATCGGCTGGGCGACCTGTTCCGCGGCCTCATGGCCGGCCGGCGGACGGCCCTGCCGCGGCATCGCACGTTGCTGGCGCTGCTGGACTGGAGCCATGACCTGCTGTCCGAGCGCGAGCGCGTCGTGCTGCGGCGGCTGGCGGTCTTTCCTGCCGGCTTCACGCTGGACTCCGCGGCGGCCGTCGTTGCCGACGCCGCGCTGCCGGCCGCCGCGGTGGTCGAGGGCCTCGTCAGCCTGAGCGCCAAGTCGCTCGTCACGGCCGACATGAACGCGGAGGTCGCGCATTTCCGCCTGCTGATCACGACCCGCCAGTACGCCATGGGCAAGCTGGCGGCGAGCGCGGAGCTCGATGCCGTGAAGCAGCGCCACGCCGCGCACTTCAGGCTGATGGCGCGCGACTGGATGCAAGAAGTCGGTGCGCAGCCCAGCGTCCAGGGCGTCGCCAGGTTCCGCGGCATCGTCGACGACGTCCGGGCTGCGCTCGACTGGTCCTTCTCGCCCGCCGGCGACGAGAGGATCGGGATCGCGCTCGCAAGCGAGACCCTCGAACTCAGGCTCTACCTGGGCTTCTTCGACGACTTCAAGCACCACCTGGACATGGCGCTGGAACGCGTGGTCCGCCTCCAGCCTCCGCAACCCGAGCTCGAGCTGCGCCTGACCGGCGGGTGGTACCACCTCAGCGGGCAGTCTCCCACGCACGCGGGCCAGCAGGCCGAATTGCACGAGCGCATCCTGCGCCTCTGCGACATGAGCGACAGTCCCCGCGATCGCATCGAAGCGCTCCACGGGCTGCTGGTGGGCGCGTTCGGACAGGGCCGCTACGACCAGGTCAAGGCGGTCGCGCAGCGGCTTCGTCCGCTCGCGACCGGGCGCTGGGAGCCGCTGCAGGTCATCCTCTGCGACCGCTTCCTGCTGATGGCGCATCATTTCCTGGGCGACCACCGGGCGGCGAAGCCGCTGTTCGACAAGGTGGCCTGCTTCGAGGCGAAGGACGAGGACGGTTGGTACGCGGGCTACGTTCCGCGGACGGTGTCGATGCGCATCTACCGGGCGCGGATCCACTGGATCGAGGGCGAGGCCGATCGCGCGCTGGCCCTGGCGCTGGAGGCCGTCGACCTGGGTCGCCGGAGCCATCCGCTCGCGCTGACCCAGGCCCTGGGGATGGCCGCCATCCCGATCGCGCTCTGGCGCGGCGACGACGCCCTGGCGCGCCGGTTGATCGAGCAGATGGCCGATCACATCCGACCGTTCGCACTGGCCTACTGGCGCTCGATCGCCGACAGCTGCCTGCGCGCATTGCAGCTGCGTTCGGGAAACGTCGCCCCGCACGAGGGCGCCCTTGCCGGCGCGGCGTGGCAGGCGCCCACCAACCCGATGGAGCTGGACTTGATCGCCACGCTGTCCGAGCACCTCGTCACCGCCCAGGCCGTGGGGCGGGTGAACGCGGGCCTGGTCGGATGGTGCGGGCCGGAGGTGCTGCGCGCGGACGCCTGCATGCGGCTGGCCGCCGGAACCCTCTCGCTCGCCGAAGCGGCGCGGATCCTCGAACGTGCCATGACGATGGCACGCGCCCAGGGCGCACTGGCGTGGGAGCTGCGCATCGCCACGACCCGGGCCCGCCTCTGCAGCGGGCAGGAGCGGGAGGCGCCGGCGCTGCGGCAGCTGGGCGAGGTCGTGGGCCGCTTCCAGGAAGGCGCCGGCACTGCGGACCTGCTCGCTGCCCGCGCGCTGCTCACCGAAGGTCACCGGGCGCAGCGAGCGGCCGGCTGAGCTCGTGCCCGCCGGCATGTGCCCGAGGGAACAGCCGCGCGGCCCTCCGAGAGCCGATGCAGGCGGAAGGCGCGCGCCGCAAACTGCCCCGGCAGCTCCAACCGAACCGAAAGGATGCACCATGCTCAAGCTCCTCAAAGGCATTTTCTATTTCTGCGCCGTCACCTTCTTCTCGACGCCTTCCGGTGCCGGAGCCGCCGCTCCGAAGCCGACCGTCGTCCTCGTGCACGGCGCGTTCGCCGAGTCCGCGAGCTGGAACGGCGTGGTTGACGAGCTGGCCGGGAGCGGCTATCGAGTCGTTGCGGCAGCCAACCCGCTGCGCGGGGTGGCTAGCGACGCCGCGTCCGTCTCGGCGCTGCTCAAGTCCATCGATGGCCCCGTCGTGCTGGTGGGGCATTCGTATGGCGGCGCCGTCATCTCGGCCGCGGCGAACGGCGCGTCGAACGTCAAGGCGCTGGTGTTCGTCGCCGCGTTCGCGCCTGACACCGGCGAGAGCTGCCTGGGCCTGACCGGCAAGTTCCCCGGATCGACGTTGCCACCGACCCTGGCGCCGCCGGTGAAGCTGGCCGACGGCGGCGAGGATCTGTTCATCCAGCAGGACAAGTTCCCGCAGCAGTTCGCGGCCGACGTGCCGCCTGCGCAGGCGCGCACGATGGCGGCCACGCAGCGCGCGATCACGTCCTCGGCGCTGGCCGAGCTCGCGGGCGCCCCCGCGTGGAAGTCGCTGCCCTCGTGGTCGATCTATGGCTCCGGCGACCTGAACATCCCGCCTGCCGCGATGGCCTGGATGGCCGAACGTGCCCACGCAAGGAAGACGGTGGTCGTGCACGGCGCATCGCATGTCGTGATGGTCTCGCACCCGCACGAGGTCGCGGCGCTGATCCAGCAGGCTGCTTCCAACTGACGCGCACGCGACAGGAAGGGAATCATGACAGCCATCCTCAAGGCGGGCGCCTCTGCCCTCGCATTCGCCATGAGCTCGATGTCCGTCCAGGCCGGCGATCTCGACGGTCTCGTTCAAGGCGACGTAGCGGTCAACGGCGTGCGGCTGCACTATGCGGCCATCGGCGAGGGGGAGCCGGTGCTGCTGCTGCATGGCTGGCCCGAGAGCCTCGTCGCCTGGCGACAAGTGATGCCCCTGCTGGCCAAGTCGGGCCGGCGCGTCTGGGCAATCGATCTGCGCGGCTTCGGCGACAGCGACAAGCCCGCCAGCGGATATGAGCTCGACAACGTGGCCCGCGACGTGCACGAGTTCATTCGCTTGCAGCATCTCTCCACGGCGGAGCGGGGCGTCGACATCGTTGCACACGACATCGGGTCGTGGGTCGGACACGCGCTGGCTGCCGACTATCCCGCTGACGTGCGACGGCTCGTCCTCAGCGAAGCGTTGCTGCCCGCGGTCGCCCCGGCGACGGCCGGCATTCCCGACGAAGCCGCCAACCTGCGCACATGGCACTTCGCCTTCAATCGCCTGGAGGACCTGCCCGAGCTTCTCGTGCAAGGCCGTGAGCGCGAGTATCTGGCCTTTCTCTTCCAGACCAAGGCCGTCCGCCGCTGGCGCATCGACGGCGCGGCGTTCGACGACTACGTCCGACAGTTCTCGGCGCCAGGGGCGGCACGTGCCGGCTTCGCGTACTACCGGGTGAACTATTCGCTCGCCGGGCTCTCGCAAGCGCGCGCCAGAGCGACACGGCGGTTGCCGATGCCCGTGCTGGCCATCGGGGCGAGCGGGGGCGTTGGCGGTGCGCTCGAGAAGTCGCTGGCGCCGGTCGCCGCCGATGTACAGGGCGTCGTCCTCGAAGACTGCGGGCACTTCCTGCCGGACGAGTGCCCCGACGAGATGGTGCGTGCCATCATGGGTTTCTGGGCGTCGCGTCCGCGCTGAAACAACGTTGGCGAGGACCCGGCCACGCAGGTCCTGCGGCCTCGCGCGCCGCGACGCCTGAGCGACCGCAGCTTCCGGAGCGACGGCGATGACAGCGCTCGCCACCACGAACGTCGACAGGTATATTCTGTCTCGTCCGTGCAGGCTGTCCGCCTCGATCGCCGGGCTTTCACCAACCAGAAAACAATGCAGACGGAAGCGCGTGGTAAACCGCCGGCGCTGGCCTTCGGACCCTTCGTCCTCGATCGCTCGCGCAAGCAACTGCTCGAAAGCGGCAAGCCGCTGAGGTTGGGCGGCCGCGCATTCGACCTCCTCGAGACGCTTGCCGAGCGCTCCGGCGAGGTACTGAGCCGCCAGGAGCTCGAGGCGCGCGTATGGCCGCGCACCATCGTCGAAGAGACGAGCCTGCGCGTGCACATCTCCGCGCTGCGCAAGATCCTGGGCGACGGCGTGGGTGGCGCGCGCTACATCGCCAACGTGCCCGGGCGCGGCTACAGCTTCGTGGTGCCGGTGGTCGTGGTCGACATGGCGAGGGAGCCGATGGTCCCGGCGAACGCGGACGTCGCGTCGACGCCGTCGCCGTCGGTTCGCCGCACCCACAACCTGCCCGCGCGACTGAACCACGCCATCGGCCGCTCGGCGGTCACGCAGGCACTCGGCGAGCGGCTGGCTACGCGACGCCTCGTATCCGTCGTCGGGCCGGGCGGCATGGGCAAGACCACCGTGGCGCTCTCGATCGCCGAGGAGCAGGTGGGTCACTACCCGGACGGCGTCTGGTTCGTCGACCTCGCGCCCCTGACCGACCCGATGCGCGTGCCGCTGGCGTTCGCCGCGGCGCTGCAGATCGCGGTGACCGCCGCCGATCCCTGGGCCACGCTGCGCGAACCGCTCTCGCGCAGCCGGATGCTCGTCATCCTCGACAACTGCGAGCACGTGATCGACGCCGCCGCGCGGCTGGCCGAGCGCGTGCTGCGCGAGGCGCCGGACGTGCACATCCTGGCCACCAGCCGCGAGGCGCTCGAGTGCGAAGGCGAGTGGGTGCACCGGTTGGCCGCGCTCGAGACGCCGGTGCCCGACGAAGCGGCCGACATCGAGCAATGCCGGTCGTATCCCGCGGTGCAGCTGTTCGTCGAACGCGCGAGCGCGAATTCCGACGGCTTCGCCCTGTCGCAGGTCAACGTCGCCCTGGTGAGCCATGTCTGTCGGCAGCTCGACGGCATGCCGTTGGCGATCGAGCTGGCGGCCGGCCGCATCGACAGCCTCGGCCTGCAGGGCCTTGCGGCGCGGCTCGACGAGATGTTCGCGCTGCTCACGCGCGGCCGGCGAACGGTGCTGCCGCGCCATCGCACGCTGCAGGCCCTGCTGGACTGGAGTCACGACCTGCTGACCGACGTGGAGCGCGTCGTGTTGCGCCGGCTGTCGATCTTCCCGTCCACGTTCACGCTGGAGGACGCGACGGCCGTGCTGGCCAGCGCGGATCTTTCGGCCGCGGCGGTCGTCGACGGGGTGATCGGGCTGGCGAGCAAGTCGCTGGTCGCCGTCGACGTCAGTGGCGACCTGGTGCTGCACCGCCTGCTCTACACCACGCGCACCTATGCGGCCGAGCGGCTGGCGCGCAGCGGCGACGGTCACCGGCTGGCGGCCGCGCATGCCGAGCATTTCCAGCAGGTGCTCACGCAGACGCTGCAGCAGCGCGACGTGCTGCCCATCGGCGAATGGCTGCAGCGCCACGGCCGCCTGATGGATGACGTGCGCGCCGGGCTCGACTGGGCCTTCTCGGCGGACGGCGAGGTACTGCTGGGCGTGCGCCTGACGGTGGCGGCGCTGGACCTGGTCTACGAACTCGGCCTGATCGATGAGTACCGCAGCCGCGTCGACGTGGCGATGGAGGCGGTCGTCGTCCTTGACCCGCCACAGCCGGCCCTCGAACTGCGGCTGCGCTCGGCGCGCAGCTTCCTGTCGTCCCAGACGAAGGGCCGCGCCTTCTCGCGCGGCGCCAACCTGCTGCGAACGCTCGAACTGGCCGACCAGCTCGACTCGGCCGCGCAGCGGTTCGAGGCCATGTTCAGCCTGTGCGCGAACGCCTTTGGCGCGGGCGAGTACCGCGAGGTCGCGGAGGTCGCGCGCCGCATCAAGAACTACGCGCCAGACCCGGACGAGCCGGTCTCGGTGCTGCTGTCCGACCGCTTCCTCGCACTGAGCCACCACTACCTTGGCGAGCACGAGGCGGCGCGGCCACTGGCCGATCGCGTGCTGCACTACCCGGCCGGCAACGCCTATCGCGAGTACATCGGGCACATTCCCAAAGCCGTGTCGATGCGCATCCTGCTGGCGCGAACGCTGTGGCTCCAGGGCGCCTGCGACCGTGCGGTGGACGTCGCTGCCCAGGCGGACGCCCACGCCGAAGGCTTCAACCCGCAGGCGCTGAGCCAGTCGCTGGCGATGGGTTCGATCCCGATCGCGCTGTGGCGCGGCGAGTTCGATCGCGCCGGCGCGCTGCTCGAGCGCCTGCAGTCGCATTCCACGCGCCACTCGCATAGCTACTGGTGCTCCTGGGCCCACAGCTACCAGACGGTCCTGGCTGCGCGCGCCAAGGGCAGCGCGAGGTCGCCGGGCTTCGAGGTGCCGCCGCTGGACCAGTTGTCCGGCCCGGCCGAGCTCGACATGCTGGGCACGCTGGCCGAAGGCGCGGTGTCGGCGATCGCACTGGAGCGCGTGGAAGGCGGTCATGTCGGCTGGTGCGCGGCGGAGGTGATGCGCGCGGATGCCGAGAACAGCCTGCGCACGCCCTTGCGCGACGAGGCTGCCGCCGAGGCCCGCTTCACGCGTGCGCTCGCGATCGCCCGCTCGCAGAAGGCGCTCTCGTGGGAACTCCGCGCGGGCACCAGCCTGGCGCGGCTGTGGCGCGACCAGGGCCGGCGCCCGGAAGCGCGCCGCCTGCTGTCGGACATTTACGACCGCTTCGACGAGGGCCTGGCGACGGAGGACCTGGTGGCGGCGCGCACGCTCGTCGAGCAGCTCGGCTGAGCGCACGGCGCCGGGCCTCACCAGTATTCACACCGTTTCACGCAGGCGCGGCGACCACCTCGTTCATGATCCATCCCGGCGAGCGCCGCGCCGGCGCGCCGCCATCGCACCAGGGGGATCGGATGGCACGACGAGGATTCGATTCGAGAAGGCCTGCACCATGCGCGGACGCGATCCGCGACGCGCGGCATGCCGTCGCCCGCCTCTCGCGCGGCGCGCCATGATCGACGCTCTCGCACCGCCGAGGCTGCGCGAGTTCGAGCGCCCGTTGCGCTTCGGCCGCTTCTCGCTCGATCCGGCGCGCAAGCTGCTGCTCGACGATGGCCGCGCAGTGCGCCTGGGCGGACGCGCGCTCGACCTGCTGATCGCGCTCGTCACCCGCGCTGGCGAGGTGGTCACCCACGAGGCGCTGTTCGCCCAGGTCTGGCCCCACACCGTGGTGGTGGAGTCCAGCGTGCGGGTGCACATGTCCGCGTTGCGCAAGGCGCTCGGCGACGGCGTCGACGGCGCGTACTACATCGCCAGCCTCCCGGGGCGCGGCTACAAGTTCGTGATGGCCGTGACCGCGGAGGACCGGCCGCTGGACGGGCCCACCGCGGCGGCACCGCTCGCCGCCGGATGCGTGCCGGCGACATCGCTGGCTCCCGGGCACGCGCTCCCGCCGCGCCTGTGCAGCGTCGTCGGCCGGGAGGCGGCGCTGGCCGCGCTGTCGGTCAAGCTGCAGCATCGTCGTCTGCTGACCATCGTCGGCTCCGGCGGGATCGGCAAGACCACCGTCGCGCTGGCGCTGGCCGAGGCCGTCGCCGGCCGTCATGCGGAGGGTGCACTGTTCGTCGACCTGGCACCGCTGGACGACCCCGCGCTGGTTCCGGCGGCACTCGCGGCGGCCGTCGGCGTTCCGGTGCCGGCGCAGTCGTCCTGGCCGACCCTCGAGGCAACGCTCTCCACGCGCGACCTGCTGATCGTGCTGGACAACTGCGAGCACCTGATCGCCGCGGCCGCGACCCTGGTCGAGCGCGTGCTGCGCGCGGCCCCGCGCGTGCGCATCGTGGCCACCAGCCGCGAGCCCCTGGAGGCCGAGTCCGAGACCATCCACCGGCTCGAGACGCTCGCGATGCCGCCGGCGGACGCGGTGCTGAGCATCGACGACGCGCTGGTCTTTCCGGCGCTGCGCCTGTTCGTCGAGCGGGCGACTGCGAGCGCGGACGACTTCCAACTGGCGCCGGGCAACCTTGGCGCCATCGTGCGGCTGTGTCGGCACCTCGACGGCGTGCCGCTGGCCATCGAGCTGGCAGCCGCGCGCGTCGGCAGCCTCGGCATCCACGCGCTGGCAGAGCGGCTCGACGACGTGTTCCGCCTGCTGCGGCGCGGCCGCCGCACCGTGATGCCGCGCCACCAGACGCTGCAGGCGCTGCTGGACTGGAGCCACGGCCTCCTGGACGATCACGAACGCCGCGTGCTGTATCGCCTGTCTGCATTCCGGTCGTCCTTCACGCTCGAGGCGGCGGCGCAGCTCGCGAGCTGCGACCGCATCTCCACCGGCCAGGTCATGGCCTGCGTGCTGGACCTCGTGGCACGCTCGCTGATCGAGCACGAGCCCGGGGACGGGCCGCGATACAGACTGCTGTTCATCGAACGGCTCTATGCCTGGGAGCGACTCATGGCCGACGACGACGCGCGCGAGATCGGTTGCCGCCACGCAGCCTGCATCCGCGACCTCCTGGCCTGCGCCAATCTCGAGCTGGCGGATCAGCGTGTGACGGTCCCGTCCTGGCGCGCGAAACACCGCACGATCGTGGCCGACATCCGCGCCGCGCTCGAGTGGACGGAGGGCCCGGGCGGCGACCGCCTGCTCGGTGCCGAGATCGTCGCCGAATCGGGCCGCCTGTTGCTGGAGCTGGGACTGAACGACGAGCTCCTCGAGCGCGGCCTCGACGCTCTGGCGGCCGTGCGCGCCAGCGGTTGCGCATGGCCGCAGATCGAGCTGCGCCTGCTGACGCTGGTGTGCGCGCTGGGCGGCCAGAGCCTGCTCGAGGGACGCGAGGTGCCGGCCGGCTTCCCGGCACAGCTCGATGAGCTTGCGCAGCGCGTAGGCTCGTCGATGCAGCGCCTGAGCGCGCTGCAGGCGCTGTGCGTCAACACGTTCGGCAACGGCGACTATCCACGCGTCATCGACCTGGCGGCTCGATTCGAGACGATGCTGCCCACGTCAGACGATCTGGCCGGCACCGAGGCGCGCCTGATCGGCCGGCGCTTCCGCGCCCTCGGGCAGCACTACCTGGGTGAGCATGGCATCGCGTGGACCGACTCGGAGTACCTGCTTGAACATGCGAGCGCGCCAGATCGCGGGCGTCCCTACGCGCAGCAGCCCGTGCAGGTCTCGATGGGCATGCTGCAGGCGCGCGTCCTGTGGTTGCAGGGCCATGCCGACCTCGCGCTACAGCGGGCTCTCGACGTCCTGGATCCGGCCGAGGGCGCGCACCCGTTCTCGCTGAGCCAGACGCTGGCCCTCGCGGTCATCCCCATCCTGCTGTGGCGCGGCGACGACGAGCGCGCGCTGTCGTTTCTGTCGCGGCTTGTCGACCACGACCTGGCCCACCTGCAGAGCTTCTGGCTTGCCTGGTGCGACAGTTACTGTCGGGTTCTGGAGCTGCGCGGTCTCGACGTCGACCCCATCCGCCAGCGGCTCGGCTCAGGTTGGAGCCGCGCGACCGCGATGCAGTCCGACATGCTGGGGACGCTGGTGAGCGACCTGGTGGGGCCCGCGCAACTCGCCCGCGTCGAGGCCGGAACCGTGGGCTGGTGCGCGCCGGAGATCCTGCGCGTGCACGGCGAACGGCTGATGACGATGCACGCGCAGCCTGCGCAGGCCGAAGGCGTACTGCAGCGCGCGCTGGACCTCGCGCGACGCCAGGGCGCGAGGGCCTGGGAACTGCGCGCGGCATCCAGCCTCGCCGCGCTGTGGCAGGCGACCGGACGGCGCGACACCGCGCGACGGCTGCTGGCCGACACCCTGGCCGGCTTCCACGAGGGGCTGGACTGCGCCGACGTGCGGCGCGCGCGCGCGCTGCTGGAGGACCGGGATGCCGTCAGCTGACTGCCTTGCGCTGGCGGCCACGCGGCGCCGCCGCCAGCACCGCCAGCGTCGCGACCAGGCTGGCCGCGACCACCGCGAACATGGCGGCCGGCCCGGTCCCGCGCAGCGTCGGCACCAGCAGCAGCGGGCCGAGGGCGGCGCCGACGCGGTTCAGGGCCCATGCGCCGGCGGTGCCCGAGGCGCGCGAGCGCGTCGGGAACAGCTCGGCACCATAGAGCGTCAACAGCGTGACGTACAGCGAGATCGCGAGGTTGAACATTGCCATCGCTGCGATCAGCACGCCCGTGCCGCTGCCGAAGATGAAGGCGGCGCCGCACGCCAGCATGGCCAGCGTGCAGGCGGCCATCGCGAGGCGGCGGTCGATGCGGTCAGCGATCACCGAGGCCATCAGCATGCCTGCCATCGGCCCGAAGGACGACAGCCCGAAGATCAGCAGCGCCTCGTCGAGCTTGAAGCCGCGCTGCGTGAGCACCGCGCCGGTCAGCAAGGGAAAGGCGACTGTGGACCACGGGCTCAGCGAGAACAGGGCCGCCACCCAGGTCCAGCGGTGCCCCGACGTGACGATGGCCTGCTCGTCGGCGTCCGTTGCTGCGCGGGCGTCTCGCCCACGCGGTGCGTCGACCAGGCGGCGCGAGCGTTCAAATGCGATGCATGCGGCCTGCGCCTGCGCGGTGCGACCGCGGGCCTGCAGCCAGCGCGGGGACTCGGGCAGCAGCAGGAACAACAGCCCCGCGGCGAGCGAGGCCATGGCGCCGACAAGAAAGCCCCAGCGCCAGCCCTCCAGGCCGAGCGGGTGCAGCGGCGTGAGCCATCGCACCAGGAAGATGGCCGCCGGCGGCCCCACCAGCGCCAGCGACAGGCTGCAGAAGATCAGCGTGCCGCGTCGCTGGGGCGGCAGCAGGTCGGTGAGGTAGGCGATGGCCAGCGGCGGATAGCCGCCGAGCGCCAGCCCGCACAAGAACCGGCACAGCGTCAAGGCGGCAACGCCGTGCAGGGCTGCAGCGCCGAGCGAGCCGGCGGCGATCCACAGCAGCAGGGCCGCCAGCGCGGTCCGGCGACCGCGGCGGTCGGCCCACCAGCCCAGGAACGGCGCGCCGATCACCGCTCCGAAGAAGACGGCGGCCAGCAGCAACGACAGCTGGCCCGCGGGCACCGGGTCGGGTGGCGCGGAGAACACAGCGGCGAGCACGCCGCCAAAGGACATCTCGAGCGTGTCCAGCATCATCCCAAGCGCGCAGATCGATATGGCCAGCACATGCAGAGCGGTCACGGGCAGGCGATCCATGCGCGTGGCGACGTCGCGTTCAAGACCGGGGTCAATGTTCATCGGCAATGGCTTTCATGCCGGACCCGCAATGGCCGGCGCGTTGTGGACGATACGCGCTGCGACGCACCTTCGGCATCGCGCGGGTCCCGGATTCACGCAAATTCACGCCGGGCCGGCGCTGGCGATGGGAACATGCGTCGTGCGCACGCAGCGCGCGGCGCGGTGTCACGATCTTTCACGTCATGCCCGCCGTGCCTGAGCCGACACTTCCTTCGACGCAGCGCAGCGGCCAACCCCAAACAAGACGACGCGGAGTGAGCGTGACCGAGAACCTCTCCATCGGGCCGTTCGTGCTGGCGGGGGCGCCACGCGCCTTGCGGTTCGAAGGCCAGGAGGTCGAGCTTCCGGACGTGGCGCTCGACGTCCTCGCGGCCATCGCGCACGACATCGACGGCGTCGCCGCGGCGCAGCTCTGGCCGCTGGTCTCCGGTGAGCTCGCGTATGACGAGGATCGCCTGTGCGAGCTGGTGGGCAACATCAACGTCGCACTCGGCCGTTGGTCGCCCGCGTGGTACGTCGCGTGGTATCCGGAGGACGCCGAGCCGCGCTTCGCCCTGGTCGACGCGTCGCGGCGCACCCAGCCGAAGACGGCGCCGCCCGCACCGCGCACCGATGTCATCGGCCGCGAGGACGCCATCGCGCGTGTCGTTTCGCAGCTGGCCTCGCACCGCTTCGTCACCATCCTGGCGACAGGCGGCATGGGCAAGACTACCGTGGCGCTGGCGGCAGTGCACGCCGCGGCCGGCAGCTACCCGGACGGCATGCATGTCGTCGATCTGGCACCCATCGTCGATCCGCGCCTCGTGGCTCATCGTGTGGCCTCGGCCGTGGGCTGCATCGCGGCCGGCGCCGACGCGCTGTCGGTGTTGCAGCGATGGGCCCGCGACCGGCGCGCGCTGGTGGTGCTGGACAGCTGCGAACACGTCGTCGAGGCGGCCTCCAGCGTGGCCGAGACGCTGGTCGGCACGGGCCGCACGTGCGCGGTGCTGGCCACCAGCCGCGAGCCGTTGCGAGCGGCAGGCGAATGGTTGCATCGCCTCGCGCCGATGCAGCTGCCGCTGGTCGGCGCGATCGTCTCGGCACGCGAGGCCGTCGAATTCTCCGCGCTGCGTCTGTTCGTCGAACGCGCTGCCGCCGCCAACCCCGGCTTCGAGCTACGCGACGCCGACGTGCCGCTTGTGACCGCGCTGTGCGCGCGCCTGGACGGCATTCCGCTGGCGATCGAGATCGTGGCTGCGCGCCTCGGCACGCTCGGCCTGGCCGGCCTGGCCAGCCAGCTCGAGAGCCGCCTGCTGCGGATGCCGGGCGACCGGCGCAGCGCACCGGAGCGTCACAAGACGCTCGCAAGTCTCCTGGACTGGAGCTTCCAGCTGCTGACGCCGGCCGAGCAGCAGGTGCTGCGCCGGTTGTCGGTGTTTCGCGGCGGCTTCGCGATCGACACCGCGATCGACGTCGTCGCCGACGACGTGATCGGCGACGACGACGTGCAGGACGTCCTCCTCGACCTCATCGCGAAGTCGCTGGTGGCGCCGGTGCGTCGCGGCGAGATCGAGCGCCTGCGCCTGCTCGACACCACGCGTGCCTACGCCGCCACGAAGCTGGAGGACGCCGGCGAGCGCGACCTCGTCGGGCAGCGCCACGCGCGCTGGCTGGCCATGGCGCTCGCCGAGGCGGAGCGTGCCTGGAATCGCATGGCCCGCCCGCGATGGGTGGAGCATCACGCGCCGCTCATCGACGACCTGCGGGCCGCGCTCGACTGGGCGTTCGGGCCGGGTGGCGACCTGGAGCTGGGGGTCGACCTGACGATCGCCGGCTTCGCGCTGGGCCGCGAGATGGTGCTGATCGACGAGTTCACGTACCGCGCCGAACGCGCGGTCAAGGCGCTCGAGGCACGCGGGGTGGCGATCGAGGCCGGCGAGGCCGACGCGGCGCAGAACTCGCGGCGCATGCGACTGAACTATCTGATCGGCTGCCTCGGGACGGGCGGCGGTTCCGCATTGCTCGATCTCGCGCCGGAACTCGTCAGCGCCGCCACGACGCCGACCGACACCGGCGACCTGGTGCATCGCTTCACGGCGCTCAACAGCATGTGGTCCTTGTCGGTCTGGCGTGGCGACTTCCACACCGCAGCGACCTGGGCCGCGCGGCTGGAGGCGCTAGGGACATCCAGTGGCGATGCAGTCGCGCGCCACGTGGCCAGCCGCATCCAGGCGCAGACACTTCATTTCATCGGCCGCCATGCAGACGCGTCCGAACACGCCCATCGCGTCCTCGCCGAAGCCTGGCGCACCATCCCCTTGATCTACAACCCGTCTCCGGTGGCGCCGCGCGTCTCCATGCGCGTCGTCCTGGCGCGCGTGTTGTGGATGCAGGGCTTCCCGGAGCGCGCCGCGGCGATGGCGCGAGACGCCATGGAGCACGCGCGCACGGACTCGCCCATCTCGTTGTGCCAGGCCATCTGCATGGGCGCCTTCATGGTGGCGATGTGGAGTGGAGACCACGGGTGGTCGGCCGAGCTGTCCGCCGCGCTGGATGACATCGAGGGTCAGCTGGGCTTCGACCATTGGCGTCGATGGATCCGGCGCTTTCGCGACGTCGTCGCGTTGCAGTCGGACGCCGCGCCGGCCGCGGCGGCAGAGCCCGGCTTCTTCGTCGAGGCCGAGACGCTGCTGAGCGATCAGCTCGCGACCCTCGACGATCGCTGGTTGTCGGCCGCCTGCGTGGCGCGCGTCGAGAGCGGGGCCGTCGGCTGGTGCGTGCCGGAAGTCCTGCGGCGCCTGGGCGTGCGCGCGCTCGGGGATTCGTCGTCGGACGACGCGGCGCGCGGCGAGGCGCTCCTCCTGCGGTCCCTTGCGCTCGCGCGCCAGCACCAGGCTGCGTCATGGGAGCTGCGTAGCGCGACGAGCCTCGCGCGCCACTGGCGGACACGCGAGCGGGCGCACGAGGCCGGCGCGCTGCTCGAGCCGATCTTCTCGCGCTTCACCGAAGGCTTCGCGACCACCGACCTGCTCGCGGCCAGCGTCCTGCTCGAGACGCTGTAGCCGCCGCGGCGCCGTTCCTCAGATCACGCTCTTGACCACGCCGCCGTCCACGCGCAGCGCCGCGCCCGTCGTGGCCGATGCCAGCGGGCTGGCGACGTACGCCACGAGCGAGGCCGTCTCCTGAGGCGTGGCGAAGCGCTTGATCAGCGAGGTCGGGCGCACGTGCTCGAAGAACTCGGCCTCGACCTGCCTGAAGTCCTGGCCCTTGGCGCGTGCCATGTCCTCGACGAAGTCGGTGACCCCGCGCGACTTCGTCGGGCCGGGCAGCACACTGTTGACGGTGATGCCGGTGCCGGCCACCGATTCCGCGAGACCCCGCGCGACCGCCAGCTGCGCGGTCTTGGTCACGCCGTAGTGCACCATCTCGGTGGGGATCTGCACCGCGCTCTCGCTCGAGATGAAGATGATGCGGCCCCAGTCGGCCTGCCGCATGGACGGCAGCACCAGACGCGCCAGGCGCACGCCGCTCAACACGTTGACCTCGAAGAAGCGCCGCCAATCCTCGTCGGGAATGTCCTCGAATGGCTTGGGCTCGAAGATGCCGAGGTTGTTCACCAGGATGGCCACGCCTGGCCGGCGCCGGATCACGTCTTGTGCGACATCCGGCCGGCTGAGGTCGCCGGGCTCGCCCTCCGCCATGCCGCCGGTTTCCGAACGGATGCGGTCCACCGCCTCGTCGACGGAAGCCTTGTTCCGACCGTTCACGATGACCCGAGCGCCTTCCTGGGCGAGCGTCCGCGCGATCGCGTAGCCGATGCCCGCAGTGCTTCCACTGACCAGTGCCAGTTTTCCGTCGAGTTGCAAATCCATATCCGAACTCCCGTTGCAAGGTTGATGGGCCGCCACCGTCGCGCTGGCAGTGCCGCGATGTCGAGTCTCGCCGCGCCGTGCTCGAAGAACGCCTGCCTTTCGGAATAGGCCTTCGATCATCCTGGACAGCTGCCAGGCCACTCGCGCCGTCAGGTCTTCGTCGCGCGGGTGCACGGAACGCAGCGCGTCGACGAGGCGGACGCAGGCCTCTTCCTTGAGGACGAGTCCGTTCATGCGCTTCTCCAGTAGCGTGCAGGCAGCGGCACCCGTCAACGACGGTCATGCCGACACACATGCATCAACACAGGAGAGACCTCATGCGATCCCTTGCCTTCCTCGCTGCCATGGCGATGACCAGCCAGCTGGCGCACGCCCAGGGCGGCGGCAGCGGCGCGCCCTCGACGCTCGGTCAGACCACGACGCCGCAGGCTGCATCCGCCGCCGAACGCAAGGTGGAGACCCGGCACGAGAAGGTGGCAGCACGCAGCCAGGCTCACGCAGCGAAGCGCGCCAGCAAGGCCGCCTCGGCCGGTGGCCAATAACGAGCGCTCCGGCCTGTTCAACACCCTCCCTTTCGAGGATTTCCATGACCAGAATCGCCATCGTGTTCTTCAGTGGCTACGGCCACACCGCCAGGCAGGCCGAAGCCGTCCGGCGCGGCGCTGCCGGTGTCGAAGGCACCGAAGTGACCGTCCTTCGCATCGACCAGGACGGGACTCTGCCGGAAGGCGCCTTCGAGACGCTCGCCGCCCAGGACGCCATCATTTACGGATCACCCACCTACATGGGCGGTCCGGCGTGGCAGTTCAAGAAATTCGCGGATGCCTCCTCGAAGCTCTGGTTCACGCAGGCACTCAAGGACAAGATCGCCGCGGGCTTCACGAATTCCGCCTCGGTCAATGGCGACAAGTTCTCCACCATCCAGTACCTGTTCACGCTGTCACAGCAGCATGGACAGGTCTGGGTGGGAACCGGACTCATGCCGGCGAACAAGAAGGAACATGGCCACGGCGACGTGAACTGGACCGCCGGCTACGCCGGCGCTCTGGCCATCTCGCCCTCCGACGCCAGCGCGGACGAAGCGCCCCGGAGCGGCGATCTCAAGACCGCGGAGCTGCTGGGGCAGCGCGTCGTCGAAATCGCGAGCAGGTTCCGCCATCCATAGCCCATTGGCGGGCCGGCGACGATGACCGTCTTGCGGGCGAAAGCCGCCCTCCGGCATGCGGCTGCAGCAGACGGCTCTCGCTGCAAAGCCGTCAGCCGCGAAGGATGAGCGACTCTTCCGCAACACCGTCGGCGTCAGCTATCGGTCCCGCCCTTCAACGTTGTGGATGGAGTACCAAGTCTGCAGCTTCTTGGGCATCCCTGAGCAGCGTCGCGCGGGGCGTGCCCATCTGCGCTCGCATGGTCAAACCGCGCGCAAGGTCACCCACCTGGATGGCACGGGTTGCCACGGGGAAGTCGGGCGAGATTTCTCCCGCGGTGATCGCGTCGCGGAAACGGCGTTCCACGAGCGCCGCGCCGGCCGCTACGGCGTCCTTCAGAAACTGCCTGACCTCAGCGTCGTCCACGAGTGGCGCGATGCACACCATCAAACATCCTTGTGCCGAGCCCTTCTCGGTCGCAGATTCGACGGCGTGCCTCAGGAAGCTCGCCAGTGCTTCGCGAAGAGTTGGCGGCGAGAAAAGTGCCTTGGCCGCGCGAGCGCCTTTGGCCTCCGCGTAGGCCTTTAGCGCACGCACGAAGATCGCTCGCTTGTCTCCGAACACCGCATACAGGCTCGGCCGCCCGACGCCCATCCCGACGACGAGATCGTCGATGGTCACGCCGTCGTAGCTTTTTGCCCAGAAGACCTGAATCGCCTTCTCGAGGGCTTCCCTCTCGTCAAAGCTGCGCGGACGTCCACGGGGCTTAACAGTATTTTGAAACATGTGGTTCGAAATTCCTTGACGGGCCCGGATGCTCGTCGATATTATTACCAAACAGTTCTAAATTGGCAAGCTGAGCCTGATCGCCCGGGAAGCTTGGTCCGGCATCCGCTCATCACGAAACCATCCATGAAAAATTTCACCGCTCTCATCACCGGCGCAACCTCCGGCGTCGGTCATGCAGCAGCCCGCTTGCTCGCCGCAGAGGGTTGCCGCGAGATCGTCGTCACCGGGCGCAGCCTGTCTCGCGCCCGCGAAGCGGCCGAACTGCTGGCCTCTGAGACGAAATCGCAGATCTTCACGCCGCTCGAGTTGGATCTGGACAACCCGTCCAGTGTCTGGAAAGCGCTCGCGGAGCTGAGCAAGCGCACTCGACCGATCGATCTCCTATTGCTCAATGCCGGAATGGTCCCAGGCAAGAAGCGCGCGATCACCGCGTCGGGCATGGAGGCCTCCCAGGCCCCGCTGATCGGCCATCATCAACTGACTGACGGGTTGCTCGAGTCCAAGTTGCTGAGCCCCAACGCGCGGATCGTCATCGCCGGCGCCGAACCGGCCCGAGGCGGGGTGCCCCTCTTCAAGTACACCGACCTGCCTGCCTTCGCGGCCAAGTATTTCAAGAGTGACCGAACTGCCGCTGTGGAAGCCCTGCTGCGCAGCGGGCCGCATGTGAAGTACGACGCCAACAACGCGTATGCCGACGCAAAGCTCATGGTGGCCTGGTGGGTCGCGGCTCTGGCGCGCCGGCTACCGTCCGGCATGGCCGCATACGCCGTCTCGCCTGGCGCGGCGACCGCCACCGAGGTGGGGCGAAATGCCGGCCTGTTGGTGAAGTACTTGATGATCCCGATCGTCAGCCGCATTCCCGGCATGAACCAGACGCCGGAAACCGCGGCGCGCCGATACCTTCAGGCGGCGCAGTTCGGAACGGACGTCTCCGGGCAATTCTTTGCTTCGGCCAAAGGGAAGTTCACCGGCCCAATCGAGGCGCAGCGCCAACCGCACCTGCTTGATCGCGCCAGTCAAGAAGCCGCATGGGACGCTGTCGTCAAGGTCTCCGTCCTCGATTTCGCTTCCACTGCAGCGTGAGGGCGCCTGAGGGCACGCGCGTCCGCCGTCGCTTATCGCTGTTGCCAGCATCAGCGGGCGACTGCGGGCGAGCAGGATCGCCCGCCGGCTGGAATGACTTTTGAAACGTAAAGTTCAAAAATAACTTGACCACCTCAACGCCGCCACTTATCGTACCAATCAGTTCATAAAAAGCAATGCGACCCAACGGTCGCACGGAGACGACGGATGAAACGGTACGAATCGAAGCGCGCGGTGATCATCGGCGGCACCAGTGGCCTGGGACTCGTGACGGCGAAGATGCTCCTTGATGAAGGGGCGCGCGTTCTGGTGACGGGACGCTCCCAGGCCGGTCTGGAATCGGCGCGTCGAGAGCTTGGGGCTGACGCCACGGTCGTTTCGAGCGATGCGCGGTCGTTGAAGGACATCGATGCCCTCGCGGCCCAGGTGAAGGCGGAGTTCGAGACCGTCGACCTGCTTTTCGTCAACGCCGGATTCAGCGTTCCGACGCCGCTCGCAAACGTGACCGAGGCCATCTACGACGAGATGTTCAACCTGAACGCCAAGGGGCCGTTCTTCGCGGTGCAGAAGTTCGCGCCGCTGATCAATCGGGGAGGCGCTGTCGTCCTTACGACCTCGATCGCCAACGTCAAGGGCATGCCTGGCCAGGCCACGTACGGAGCCGCCAAGGCCGCGCTGCGATCCTTCGCTCGGACGCTCGCCGTCGAACTGCTTCCACTCGAGGTTCGCGTTAACGCGGTGACGCCCGGCCCCATCGACACGGGCATCCTCGAGAAGGCGTTCCCCGACAAGGCCGCGGCCACCCAGATGAAGGGGCACGCGAGCGGCATGGTCCCCATGAAACGCTTCGGGACGTCGGAGGAGATCGCCAAGGCCGTCCTCTTCCTCGCCTTCGATGCGACCTTCACGACTGGCGCTGAACTCCCGGTGGACGGCGGCTGGTCGCAGCTCTGAGTTCGCGACATCGGCGGTATCGGGCGAACCAAGCAACCATTTTCGAAGGAGCGTCCGATGGCACACGCGGCGGACTATTCGGTTCCAGAGCAAGGGAAAGTTCGCCGCGCGCTCGCGGCCATCTGGGCTTTCGTGCAGGCGCTGGAGTCGAGCAGTTCCGACCTGACACTCGATCGCATCGAACGCCTGGAACGAGAGGTGAGGCGGCTGAACGCGGAAATGTGCCGAGGCCAGGCTCCGACTGCCATCGACGCCAACAATCGAACGGGTGACAAATGAGTCTCCGGAAGGGCAAGCTCGCCGTCGTCACCGGGGGCAGCAGCGTCATCGAGGTCGCTCAGGCATCCAGGCGATCCTTCATCATCGGTCATGCCGATCGCGATGTGCTGGTGCTGGGAACCAACTGCCCGACACCTGCGGTCGGCCGCATCATGAGGACGGCGCCTGCTGGCGTTTCGTCGCCGATCAAAGCCAGATGCAATGAACATCCGCGTAGGCCCTGACCGCGAGCGGATTCAATGCACGCAGTTGTCGAAATTGACAAAGTCATCTCGAATGTACGAACGCCAAGCCGAACTTCGTGCAACTCGCGAACGCGTGGGTCGTCATCAATGTCGGCGGCGGCCCAACCGACGGCCGGTGTCCACCTAGATCGGCTACTTTGCAGCGACAACCGTCATTCCACCGCGCATCGCCAACGCCGGCTTTGGATCGCTCACCAGTCATTTCGCGAGGCGCTGCTACTCAACCCCCTGGCCTTTGCAACCGTGCCGGGGTTCGCACAGGCGATCTTCGCCCGAAGCCCACGCTCGCGGCAGCTCGGCCAAACTCCGTGCGCACGGCGCGCCGCGCCAACTGAGCGCGTGGGAACCGGGGAACGCTCGCCCGGTTCCACATCCATGCAACACGCCCCTGTCAGGGAAGCGGAACCGGATTTGCCAGGTATTTTGCCGACAAGGTCTGGTACTGCCCGCCGTCAGTCGACGGTGTCGTCTGGTTCTCCGCGCCCGCGCCGAACACAACGCCCAGCCCGCCCACGGCGACGAGTTCGGCAGGATGCTTCAGGAAGTAGTCCACCTTGTTGTCCCGGAAGTGCCCGAGCGTTCCACCCGGCGTGTTGGAAGGCGCGCCGAACGGCGTTTGCCACCACAGGACAGGCAGGCCGCCAATGCCGTTGTGATACGCCAACGCGATCGCGAAATTGTCCTGGAAGTTCGGGTGGGTCTGGTTCGTTTCGTCCCAGTACCAGGTCTGGCCCGCGGAGGCTGAGCAATCGGACTGCGTCGTCGCGGGGGTCAGGACGTACTGTTCGCGGCAACCGGCGTCGCGGTCAGTCGTTTGCGTCACGATGAGATCAGCCTGATCCGTGCCGAGCTGGTTCATGAACGAGACCACCGAGGTGATGGTCGGTCCGCCCCAACTTGACGGCGTGAAGCCGATCGCCGCCTTCGGCGCGTACTTGCGGGCGAGCTTCATCAGGCAAGGCGAGAACCCTGTCAGGTTGGCCGGCAGGCCCGCGCAGGCCGCGTCCGTCGAAAGCACCGCCGGAGCCTTTGTGGGATCGCCGCCGTAGGTGCTGTTGACCACCGCCTGCGCGAAGCCGAAGAAGTCCGGTTCAACACTGAGCACGGTCGGCTTTCCGAACGTCTTCATCTGGTTGAACAGGACGATCAGGTCGCTCCAATACGTCTGCATGAAGGTCGCGTCGGCCAGGTTCGTCATGTCCGACAGATTGTCCGCGGAGAACTGGAACAAGGTGAACATCGGCACGGCGCCCACCGAATCGGCGGCCTGCATCTGATACAGCGCGTATTGCCCGTAAGGCGTGTTCCATGTGGCCCATCCGCCATTGGTACCGGTGCCGACCAGGTAGCGTTCGTAGAAGTCCGGCTTCAGTCCCTGCGCCGCGATCAGGGTGGTGTCCGATCCACCCGTGCCCAGCCCGATCAGGAAGCGATTGGGAAGCCCCAGTCGCTTTGCGAGCGCGGCGGCGGGGCCGCTGCTGGTCGGAGCCGCAGGCGTCGCCGCAGCCGACTGGGTCGACGTCGGGCCCTCGCCGGCGCTGTTGACCGCCGTGACCTCGTAGTAGTAGGTCGTGCCATTGACCGCGGTGCTGTCGGTGTAGCTCGTGCCGGAACTGGTGCCGGCCTGGGTGCCCTGCGAGCCCTGGGTCGTCGACCGGTAGACCTTGTAGGAAGTCGCCGTGGGCGCCGCCGTCCAGCTTACGCTCACCTGCGCATTGCCCGCCGTCGCGTTCACACCGGTGGGTGCAGCCGGCAGGGTGACCGGAACTGCCGGTGTCGCCGCGGCCGACTGGGTCGACGCCGGGCTCTCTCCGGCGGCGTTCAGCGCCGTGACCTCGTAGTAGTAGGTCGTGCCGTTGGCTGTCGTGCCGTCGGTGTAACTCGTGCCGGGACTGGTGCCGATCTTGCTGCCTTGCGAGCCCCGGCTCGTCGATCGATAGATGTTGTACGAAGTCGCGCCGGCCGATGCCGTCCAGGTCACCACCACGTTCGCGTTGCCGGCCACCACGTTCACCCCAGTGGCAGCAGCGGGCACCGTGACCGGCACGGCCGGCGTCACGCCCGCGGAGTGCGAGGAAGCCGGACTTTCACCAGCGGCGTTGTCGGCGGTGACGGCATACGAGTAGGTCGTCCCGTTGGCTGCCGTGGTGTCGGTGAAGCTGGTGGTGGTGCTCGCCCCCACCTTCACGCCCTGGGTGGCCTGGCCGGTGTAGCGATAGATGTTGTAGGACGTCGCGCCCGAGACGACCGTCCAGTTCACGGCGACCTGCCCGTTGCCGGCGGTCGCGCTCACGCCCGTCGGAGCGGCCGGCACCGTGACCGGGACGGCCGGCGTCACCGCCGCCGACTGGGCGGACGCCGGCCCCTCGCCGGCGGCGTCGTCCGCCGTCACTTCGTAGTAGTACGCGGTGCCGTTGGCCACGGTGGTATCGACATACGAGGTGCCCGCGCTCGCGCCGACCTTCGTACCTTGCGATCCGGAAGCCGTCGAACGATAGACGTTGTACGAGGCGGCACCTGTGACCGCCGTCCAGTTCACCGTGATCTTCGCGTTCCCTGCGACGACGGTCAAACCTGAGGGTGCGTCCGGCGCGACGATGGGAGCCGTCGGAGTGACTGCCGGCGATTGAGTCGAGGCAGCCCCTTCGCCAGCCGCATTGTCGGCCGTGATCTCGTAGTAGTAGGTGGTGCCATTGACAGCGCTCGCATCGACATACGAGGTGCTCGTGCTCGCACCGACCTTCGCGCCCTCCTGACCCTGGGTGGTGGAGCGATAGATGTTGTACGAGGTAGCACCGGCGACGGCGCTCCAGGTGACCGTTGCCTGGTTGTTGCCGGGCGTCACGACCATCCCGCCTGGCGTTGCGGGCACAGTGCCGGTGCCCGGCGATGCCCCTCCCCCGCCGCCGCAGGCGGCAAGCAGGAAGACGGCCAGGCCCGCGATCCACAACGAGATGAGCCTCAAGCGGGACCGAGACACCGCCAACCCTTCGAGAGGTTGCTTGGGGGTCGGCACGATGGCGATCTGAATCATCGAATTCCTTTAGCAGGCATTGTCTTTCCAGGGCGTCCTGCACCGCTACCACCGCACGCGGTGACTGCAGCGGCAAGACGGAGTCGACATGCGCTCATGTCAGCGGAATCTGGTTTGCGAGGTCATTGGAGCGACGGCGATGCGCGTTCGCGGCGGATGGGACATCGTCATTGTCGAATACGGTGTCGGGTATTACTTTGCGAGTATCGGAACCCAGACTTGTAGTCAACCCATCTCGCCTTGTCGTTTATCGGTGGCGCAAGCTAACGCAAAGTTCCAGCGCTGTCATGACCAGAAACCGACGCCGCAACCGCAACACGCAGGATTCACCGGTTGTTACCTGCGACGTGCGCAGCACTTCGCGACCAGTGCGACTTTCGTGCTCACGCAGCTGGCGTCGCGCGGCGCCCTGGTCCTGGCCTTGACCCGCGCCATCGCTCAATCAGACCTGTCGTGATGAAGGATGCTTATCCCACAGCAACCTTTTCTGTCAGCTCGCGCCGCACTGTGAGCTGTGCGCTTGGCAAGGGCGTTCGATCGGCGCTCGGCGGAGTTGACCAGCGGCTTGTCAGCTTTGCGGATCAAAGCCATTGCACGATATGCGCGGAGACACGGCAGCAACCGCTGCAGAGCCGAGTTGCGATGCGCAGCGCGCAGGTCAGCCACAAGGTGCGACCGAGGGTCGCATGTCCGGCTACTCAAACGTCCGCTCCAGGGAAGGCCAATTGCGAACTGTGATGTCGCCGATGGGTCGGGGCCTGCTGATCGGCCATCGAAGGCGATGGGCAGGTATGCTGCGCATAGCGGTCGGACGATCACAGGCAGCCCCATCGCCCAGCCAAGCCACAGACCTCCCGGACGCTTGTCGGCCAGAACCTGCCCGTCGTCAAAGTCAGTCCAGGACGAGAAGCGACTCCGGCCGCGCCTGACGGCCAGTAGTTGCCGTAGTGACCTAACAGCTAAGGAGCAGTGCTTTGAATATGTCGCTTGTCGTGCTGACCGTTCAATGCGTTGGGGTACTTCTGGTGGTCGCTGTCGCAGCCTGGCTCACGCTGTTCGTCACCTACCGCTACATCCACCGACTGAAGACCGGTGATCGAGGTTTGAAGAGCTTCGGTGCTTGGATTCGCGACTTACTGGACGTGGCATTCGGTCTCGGTTGAGAGTCGGCTTTCTGGCGGACAGACCCGGCGACCCAAAGGACCGCAACGGGTCGGCCTCAGCCTGGTCACCGACTACCGGCGGCGTCGGCTATGCTTCCTACAGCGGCCGCTGGCGACCTGGTCGCAGTCCGGCCCCAAGCTGCCGCTCACGACAGTCAGATTTCGGGTATCTACAGCCGCAAGTCCTCAGCGAAATCTCCGATCGATGAATCCCGGAAACTTGTTTCAAGCGCGTCAACTCTGGGTGTTTCTGCTGCGATCTGGCACGCCTTGCGAATGCAGCCGATGGCGCGCCTGGGCCGAGGCGAAGATCAGGGCAATCACTGCCGCAGTTCCACCGTGGCTACTCGCGCTTTCAATGGCTGGTACGCGGGACGACGCCATCCGGGCGCTCGAGGAAGACCTTGCCTTGGAGCTTGCGGCTTTTCCAGGCCAGATCTTCGAGCGCGACGCCCTCACCATCGGTTTTGTATTTGCGCGGCATGCCGAGGGCGAATTGTCATGGGAGCAAATGTGGACTGAGCTTCGACGGCTTGTCGACATCGCAGAATTTCTCGACGGCAGACAGTGGCGAAGATGGCAAGGGATTCATGCGGGCGACTCCGAGGATCCGCTTGCCGAGGACGCTGGATGGATCCGCCACTTGGCCTGGCTGGCGGTGCACAAGGAAAACGAACTGCTCCGCGGGGAGCACGAGCGCCGACCGGAGCCACGACGCACGGCTTAGCGCGAGGACTGCTCTCGGGCGATAGATTCTGGTGTCCAGGCTTCCGCTTTGGGTCGGCCGCGGCCTGATCACCATGCATGACCCGCGTCGGCATTGCTGCGCACAGCTGTCGGATGCTGGTCATAACTGCCTGAGCGTCCTGGCTGTCAGCGCCGGCGGAGGATACCGGCGCATAAGCTGCACTAAGAAGCAACGGTTCAAGGGAGTCGGGCACGCTGGAGGAATGGCGCTGGTCGCAGCGGCGAGGTAGGCGCGACGGCAACGCGGTGTCGACAGGGTCGTGGCCCTGGTGTCGCTTAGGCGGCCAGTCGTGGCTGTTGCTCACTCGAGACTTGCGCCGACTCCTTCAGGACGCGCGACAGCACGCGCCCCTCGATGTCGGCGAACGCCTCAGAACCGTGCCCGCGTGGCCGCGTCAGCCCGACGGCCTCGTCCAGCGTGATGCGACCTTCTTCGACCAGCAGGACGCGATCGGCCAATGCCACGGCTTCCGCGACGTCGTGTGTCACCAGCACCGCAGTGAAGCGAAGCTCGCGCCACACCGATTCGATGAGCCGGTGCATCTCGATGCGAGTCAGCGCGTCCAACGCACCAAGCGGCTCGTCCAGTAGCAGCAGGCGCGGCCGGTGCACCAACGCGCGGGCGAGTGCCACGCGCTGCCGCTGGCCTCCAGACAAGACGGCCGGCCAGTCGTTCGCGCGGTCAACCAGCCCCACGTGCGCAAGCGCGTCACGTGCACGGCCGTCGGCGTCTGGCGTGGCTAGGCCGAGCTTCACGTTTTGCTGCACCGTGCGCCAGGGCAGCAATCGCGCCTCCTGAAACATCATGCGCACGTCGTCGCGGCGCGCCGCGGCCGGCGCGCCACCGACGCGCAATTGACCGCCCGAGGCCGGCTCGAGGCCGGCCAGCAGCCGCAACAGCGTGCTCTTGCCGCAGCCACTGCGACCCACGATGGCGACGAACTGCCCGGGCGCGATGTCGAGGTCGAGGCCGTCCAGCACGGCACGCGTGCCAAAGTCCTTGCGCAGGCCCTCCAGGCACACGCCGAGGCCGGCGGAAGGCGGGGCGATCCAGTCACGTTGCATTCGAGCTTCTCCAGGCAGTCAGGCGGTGACGCCGAGGTAGGTCGGGTTCCAGCGCAGGAAGCGGCGTTCGAGCTCGCGCGCGACGAAGTCGGCCAGCTTGCCCAGCAGCGCATACAGCAGCACGCCCACCAGCACCACGTCGGTCTGCAGGAACTCGCGGGCGTTCATCGTCATGTAGCCGATGCCCGACTGCGCGGAGATCGTCTCGGCCACGATCAGCAGAACCCACATCAGGCCCAGCGAGAAGCGCAGGCCCACGAGGATGGACGGCAGCGCACCGGGCAGGATCACCTCGCGGTACAGTGGCCAGCCCTGCAGTCCGTAGCTGCGCGCCATCTCGACCAGACCGGCATCGACCGCGCGGATGCCGTGGTACGTGTTGAGGTAGATCGGGAAGAACACGCCGATCGCCACCAGGAACAGCTTGGCCGACTCGTCGATGCCGAACCACAGGATCACGAGCGGGATCAGCGCCAGCGCGGGCACGTTGCGGATCATTTGCAACGTTGTGTCGAGCAATGTCTCCGCGGTGCGAAATGTTCCGGTGAGCAGGCCCAGCACCAGGCCCAGCCCACCGCCGATGGCTAGGCCGCCCAGCGCGCGGCCGGTGCTGATCGCGACGTCGTGCAGCAGCGACCCGGAGACCAGCAGGCCCCAGAACGCGGCCCCCACGGCGAGCGGCTCGGGCAGGATGCGCGAGGACAGCCAGCCGCTGCGCGACGAGGCTTCCCATGCCAGCAGGATCAGCAGCGGGACGATCCACGGCGCAAGGCCGCGCAGGTGACGAGTCGGCGTAGCCATGCGCTCAGCTCGCCGCGCGCGCCAGATCGGCGGCCTTGGGCCGGATGTCGTTGGCCACGATCTCGCCGAATGGGCCGGTCAGCACGGGTTGGGTCAGCTTCCCGCGCGTGGCCAGCGGCAGCAGCGGGAACACGAGTTCGGCGAAGCGGTACGCCTCTTCCAAGTGCGGATAGCCCGAGAGGATGAAGTAGTCCATGCCCAGATCGGCGTACTCCTGGATGCGCGCCGCGACCTGCTCGGGGCTGCCCACCAGCGCGGTGCCGGCGCCGCCGCGCACGAGGCCGACGCCAGCCCACAGGTTGGGCGCCACCTCGAGCCCGGCGCGCGGATTGGCCTTGTCGAACTTGCCGCCGTGCAGCGCGGCCATGCGGCGCTGGCCGACCGAATCCATCGCCGCGAACTTCTTCTGGGCGGCGGCCACGATGTCGTCGTCGAGATGCGAGATCAGCTCGCCGGCTGCGGCCCAGGCTTCCTCCTCCGTCTCGCGCACGATCACGTGCAGGCGGATGCCGAACTGGAGCTTGCGCCCCAGCTTCTCGGCGCGGCCGCCGACGTCGCGCACCTTCTCGGCAACAGCGGCCGGCGGCTCGCCCCACGTGAGATAGGTGTCGCACTGCGACGCCGCGAGGTCGTGAGCGGTACCGGACGAGCCGCCGAAGAACAGCGGCGGATAGGGCTGCGTCACCGGCGGATAGATCACCTTGGCGCCCTTGACCTTCAGATGCTTGCCGTCGAAGTCGATCGCCTCGTTCGTGTGGCTGGCCGTGAGGACATCACGCCAGATCGACACGAACTCGGTCGAGACCTCGTAGCGCTCCTCGTGGCTCAGGTGCAGGCCGTCGCCCGCGAGTTCGTCGGGATCGCCGCCGGTGACGAGATTGACCAGCACGCGGCCACCGGACAGCCGATCGAGCGTCGCGGCCATGCGCGCCGTCTGCACGGGCTGGATGATGCCGGGACGCAGCGCGACGAGGAACTTCAGCCGCTTGGTCACGTCGACGAGGCTGGCCGCGACCATCCACGAGTCCTCGCAGGACCGGCCCGTTGGCAACAGAACGCCTTCGTAGCCGAGCGTGTCGGCGGCGATGGCCACCTGCTTGAAGTAGTCGAGGTCGGTCTGGCGTGCGCCCTTCGAGGTACCGAGGTAGCGCGAGTCGCCGTGGGTGGGGATGAACCAGAGGATCTTCATGACGGGGCTTTCTTCAAGCGAATGACGAGCCGGGTTGCCAGACGGCCTCGGCCACCTTTAGCGGTCTCGGGATCAAGCCGGCGCGGCTGAACGCGTCGGCGACGCGCTGTTGGTCGGCGATGTCCGCCGGCTTGAGCACGGTCACCGGGCCCGAGGTGCGGCGGTCGAGGAAACGGATCGTGCCGGCCAGCGGCACGCCGGTGGCGTCGGACAGGAACTTGGCGGTCTGCGGCAGGTTGGCTTTGCCCCAGGCGTCGGCCTGCGACAGCGCGGCGAACAGGCCCTTGACCAGCGCCGGCTGGCGCGTCAGCTCGCGCGCGCCGAGGTAGAAGCTGTTGTTGCTGGAGAGCCCCTTGCCGGTGCTGAGCACGCGGGCGCGTCCGTCGATCTCGGCGGCGGCGTAGTACGGGTCCCAGATGCCCCAGGCATCCAGCGCGCCCTTCTCGAACGCCGCGCGCGCGTCGGCGGGCGCCAGGTACAGCGGCGTGATGTCCGCCCATTGAAGGCCGGCCTGGGCCAGGGCCCGCAGCACGAGGTAGTGCGAGCTCGACCCCTTCTGGCAGCCGATGCGCTTGCCCTTGAGATCGGCGAGCGACCGGATCGCGGAGTCGTGCGGCACGAGGATTGCCGAGCTGGCCGGCTTGGGCGGTTCGAGGCCGACGTACCAGACGTCCTTGCCGGCGGCCTGGGCGAACACGGGCGGCGTGTCGCCGGTGAAGCCGAAATCGAGACTGCCGACGGCCAGCGCTTCGAGGATCTGCGGGCCAGCGGGGAACTCGACCCATTTCACCGTGACGCCGGGCAGCGTCGCGTCGAGCAGCTTGCGCTCGCGCGTCACCATCAGGTTGACGGACGACTTCTGGTAGCCGATGCGCAGTTGCGGGGCGTCCGCGCGCGCCTGCAGCGCGAGGCCGCCGGCCGCTGCACCGACCAGCGCGAGCGCCTGGCGTCGATTGAGCGAGGAGCTCATGCGCACCGCCTCACTTGCCGGCGACCGTCGCGCCGCCTGCGCGGGCCGGCAGCGCATCGGCGATGCGCACTGGCCTGGGAATCAGCTTGAGGTCGAAGAAGGTGTCGGCGATCTGCTGCTGTTGCGCGGCGACGGCCGGCGTCAGCGGCGCCGCGCCGTAGCGATAGCGCTTCAGGCTCGTCTCGACCACGGCGATGTCCAGCCCCTGCAGCGGCGCGATCTGCGCCGCCGCCCGCGGCACGTCGGCCTGCACGTAGCGCGCGGCCTCGTCGGTATTGGCGAACAGCGCGCGGATGACGTTCGGGTTGTCCTTTGCGAAGTCAGTCTGCGCCAGGTAGAAGCTGAAACTGTTGACCAGTCCCGTGCCGTCGGCGAGCTGGCGCGCCCCGAGCTGGCGTTCGGCCGCGGCGAGGAATGGATCCCAGATCACCCAGGCGTCGACGGCGCCCTTCTCGAACGCAGCGCGTGCATCGGCGGGCGGCAGGAAGACGGGCGTGACGTCCGAATACTTCAGCCCGTTCTTCTCCAGCAGCTTCACGAGCAGGTAGTGCACGTTCGAGCCCTTATTGAGCACGATGCGCTTGCCCTTGAGCTCGGCGACCGCCTTCAGAGGCGAGTCCTTCTGGACGACGAGTGCCTCGGTCTGCGGCGCGGCCGGGTCGTTGCCGACATAGACGAAGCGGGCCCCGGCGGCCTGCGCGAAGATGGGCGGCGCCTCGCCGACGTAGCCGACATCGACTGCGCCGACGTTCAGGCCTTCGAGCAGTTGCGGCCCCGCCGGAAACTCGACCCATTTGACCGCCACGCCCTGCGTCGCCAGCCGCTTTTCCAGCGTGCCCTGCGCCTTTTGCAGCACGAGCAGGCTGGCGGACTTCTGGAAGCCGATCCGCAGCTCCTTGGCGGAGTCGGCCAGCGCCGTCGCGCCCGTCAATGCGAGGCCGAGGCCGGCGCACAGGGTGGCCATCCCGCGCAACCAGGTGCGGCGCGCGACGATTCGAGAAACGGGCGTGGGCAGCGTCATGGAAAACCTCCGGGGGTCGTTCGAATTGAAGGGAATGGATCAGGCGACGAGCGCGACCGGGCGGACCGGGCTCGCAGCCGCGGTGCGCAACGCCACCGGCGCGGCGGCGAGCGCGCGCTCGATGCGCTGCGTGACGTCGTCGTGCGCGACATGGCCATGAACCGCGTGCGACACGAACTGCGCGTCCACGGCGTAGACCGAATCGAGGATGTGGCGCGCGCCGAGCGCGGCCAGCACGGGCTTGAGCGCGTAGTCGAGCGCGAGGAAATGCGCGGCGCTGCCGCCCGTGCCGAGCGCGAGCACGGTCTTGCCACGAAGGGCGTCCTGCGGCAGCAGGTCGAGGAAGGACTTGAGCAGGCCGCTGAACGAGGCCTTGTAGATCGGGGTGGCGATCACCACGACGCGCGCGGCGGCGATCTGCTCGCGGGCGCGCTGTATGACCGCGTCGTCGAAGTCGGCGCGCACCAGGGCGGCCGGCGGGAGGTCGCGCAACACGATCTCGTCGCGGACGACACCGTCGTCGAGACGAGCCAGCACGTGGCGCAGCAGCGCAGTGGAACGTGAAGAGGCAGACGGACTGCCGGCGAGGGCGACGACGGACATGGCGACGGGGTGTCGGAAACAGACAGGCCCTCGACGTTAGGTCCACCGCGGCAACACGGAAACGAATGCAAACGGCTATAGATAGCCGCCTCCCGCCTTTGTCGGTTTTGGCGCAAGGTTACGCAGCCAGGCGGGCCTCCTCATCCAAACGTCTGCTTTCCAGCGACGAATTTGAGGATCCGAATTTCCCCGATGGGTCGGCTGCTGCCGAAAGCGCTACTCCAAAGCGGTCACATCAGCGCCCGACCAGGCCGCGGAGCGATCAAATTTGATGATCGGACGTGTCGGCGTTCACTTCGCGGCGCAGCTAGGCGGCCGGACGACCGGATCCCCCCGTAAGCCGACATCGACTTGACCGGCTCTCGAGGCACGGCCGCACTACGACGATCACGTGAGCGGACATTCCGCGGCCACACGCCAAGTCCGGACCCGCTGCAAAGCAGCGGTCACCGCCGTCGTCCGGCAAGGCCCGGAGCGAGAAGACAAACGCGTCGCCGAACATCACGTCACCGTACGGTGCGGCCGCCAGCGGCATCTCGCTGTTCTTGCCCACCGCAGCGGTGCCACGGGCGTCAGCGATACCCAGAGCAGGACGTGATCGTTCGGCTAACCCGACTCTGCCGATGATCTGCCCCAATGCATCGGCCAAGATCGTGACGCACCTTGGCCAGCATCAAACGGGCGCCGAACCGGCACCAGAAGACGCTGCGAATTCTCGAAAGACGAAAGGGTCGGTAGCTACTTTGCTACTGACCCTTGAATCTCTTGGTCGGGGCGGCGCGATTCGAACTCGCGACCCCTTGCATCCCACGCGTTCCCAATACGCCCAAACGCAATCCGGTCAGCGCGCGGCCTTGTTGCGCCGCCTTCCTGTTTGATGCCGCGATCCAGACGTCAACCATGCAGGCCCAGGCTTGCGCTGCGCGGCGCCGGTCAGCGTATTCGGTGCGGTTCTAGACGGCACGAATGCCACCTTGGTCATGCGCCAGACATTTTTCGACGGGGCTCAGTTCGGTCGGCGCCAACAGCCACTCCATCTCGCGGTGTCTCGTGGCATCGCCGCATAAACTGGCACCAGACTGGCACGGCGCGCTAGCCAAGAAAAAACGGCTTACAGCGATATCACTGTAAGCCGTTGATTCTTCTTCTTAATTTTGGTGGGCCCTGAGTGACTCGAACACTCGACCTACGGATTAAGAGACGGCCCACGCCCTATCCGATCACCTCGATCATGGGCACGCGCACAGGTGCGTGGGGAGTCAGCCGGACAGTTGAGGAATGGTCAAACCGGGCCGGTTAGCTACGTTCTAGCTACGGACGACCGATGCGGTCAACCTAACGTTCCATGCTAAGTCGAGGAAGGCTTGATGCGACGAGGTCGGCGTCTAGTTGAGGCGGACGCAGTGTCAGACGTAGCAGACGACTTCGACATTTCCGCTGCTTCCTTCTTCAGTTCTTGGCCCAACTTGTCGTCTACTGGCAGGTTCAAGGCACGCCACAGTCCCCTGTGAAGCAGCATTCTTTGTTTTATATTAAAAGGAGCATGTCGATTCCTATATCTAAACGTAAAAATGACCTGCCCTCGAACATGCTTTTCGATATTTCCCAAACCACTACATTCAAATAACGCCCGAAGAACGATATCGATTTTTTCCGGTGTTAGAGTGGACTTCTCAGTTATGGCCAATCCCTGAATATCTCGCTGCGAAAAGTCTCGTTGCCTCAATGCCCCCGCAAGCCTAAAAAACTCCTTCGCCTCACTCGCCGTGACATAACCTTGCAGCTCATCAATAATCTCAGGCATAAAATATTCAATAGAATATCGACGCAAGCCGTTGCGAACATTCTCAGGACTAATTTCACCCCCTAAACAGGCACTTTGAATTATCTTCAGTAATTGCAAAAAGTCCCTTGGGGTATGGCGAGTTGTATCGAGCAAAGAAACGGTCGCAGATTTGGCAAACAGCTTACTCGGAAAGAAATCAGCAACTACATTAACGCTCTTGGAAAGTGCAACCTTTGCGCGCAAATCGGCAATGCTTATTAGCCTGGACTTGCCAGGCGCCGAGGGATTGCTATACCAATCAAGCTCAATAGCTGAATCCTGTCGAATCTTATTCTTGTTCGCCCCCTCCAAAAGTTCAAAGATATCCGTTCTACATAGAACAAGAATCTTCGCATTTACGCCATTTGTCGCGAGCAACGTGTTCAGCCGATTGACTTCGAAGATAAGTGCGCCCAATGAATCCCATTGCGCTGTTTGGCTAGTGACGATCTCGTCGAGTCCATCCAGAACAATCAAATGTCTATTGGGAGTTCGCAAGTTCAAAACAAGTCGCTTAAGGTTCTCCACGTAGTGAGGCACATCAATATGTGCCGCCTGCATCTTGTGTTGACCCTCGAAGAAGGTGGGAATAGATATCTTTACAGATGTCTCACTTGAAACCTTCACCAAGCGCGGGAGACCAATAATCGGTAAGAGTCCCATCGCCTTGAGTGACTCAATTGTCTTATCGAAGGCTTCCTGATCTGGTATTTCCAACGCAGCATCCTTCTCGAGGGATGCCATAAAATGAATCAAAAGAATCCATGACCATGCGGTCGGGTACCTTGCTTGAGGAGCCTCCTTTCCGGGAACGATCTCCGAGAAAGCCGCATATGGAAAATCAGCAAGATCTATATTGGTTAAGAATACACTGCTATCATTCTGGTAAAGTAGTCTTAGCCGCTCAGCAATTGCTGATTTTCCAGAGCCTTTATAGCCCAATACTAGAAATTCACCGCCTGAAACTGCATTCTTACAAATATCATGCAGATCAAGGTATCCGTCGATTAGCAAATCCGGCGCACGTGACATTTCCTGCTGCGCGCTCGCATACCCGAAATTAATCTTCAAGAAATCACTTGTGTTCACAGTAAAAATCTCCCGAGACCCAATTTATCGACCAACCTGCTCGACAGTAACTCATTTTGCATTGGAGATGCTGAACCGACAAGGCGCGCACAAGAACCGTTAGGGTTGTCCACGGGGCCTGGTTGTGGACAACGCGCCGGCCCTCTCTCAGGCCGGGGCGCGTTGTCCACAACTGCGAAGCACCCGGTGGGCAACCCGGGCTCGAAGAAGTGCGACATCTCATTTGACGGTTCCCCGGTGCAGCCACTAGCATCGCGCCTACACAGGGCATGGCGATGCCCGAATCCACATCGAACTGCCACGACTGCCCTGACGGGCCGGCACACCACGCGAGGTTCCCATGCATCCGTCATCAACCTTGACGGACGGCAGGTGCGCGCGGTGTTAACTCCCCGGACTCCTTCCGTTCGTCGTAACGCGAAGGATTCTTCATGTCCGATTTGGACGACGAGCGCGCGCGCGAGGCTCGCGCAGGCGAAGAGCGAGCGGCTTCGCCGCCGCGCCTCGCCGGCGACGACGCCGAGCCGCCTTCCCCCCGTCTAGTAACACGGGGGGAAAGTTTCTCCCCGTCAGACACAAACACACATCCATACGCAGCGATCACCGACTACCTCACGGTAACGTTCCCTTTCCCGCTCGGCGAGCCAGGTATCAACCCGTTCTTCATCGGGCTGTGCGGCGTGATCGGGATCGGGCTCGGAATGCTGAGTGATCGGCGTCGCGGCATGCTTGGATTCAAGCGCTCCTTCGCGTTCGAGCGACGTGGCGCGGTGTTCGCATTCGGCGGCCAGAACGGCATGGCGATGCTGTCGCTTCCGGGTGAGGCATGCGCCGTCGTGCAGGACTGGCATGCGCTGGTTGCATACCTGCGGGACGGACTCCAGGCTCGCATCACTCGCTGGGACGGCGCGGTGGATGACTTCCTTGGACTGCGCACCGTCAACGACGCGGTTCGCTGGTACCACGAGGGTGGCTTCACTGCTGGCGGCAACACCCCACTTCCGCGGCAAGAAGGCAACTGGTTGACAGACGACACGAAGGGCCGCACGTTCTACGTCGGCAAGCGTGGCAACGGCAAGATGATGCGCGTCTACGAGAAGGGCAAGCAGCTCGGCGATCCGACCAGTCCTTGGGTGCGCTTCGAAGTGGAGCTGCACAACCGCGACCGCGAGATCCCGTTCGATGTCCTGCTGCGGCCGGGGCACTACGTCGCCGGCTCGTACCCCTGCATGCGCTGGGTCAGCGAAGAGGCGTTTCGCGTGCGGACGATCCAGAACCAGAAGCGCATCACCTATGGCGCCGCGGTGCATTGGGCGAGCATCGCCATTGGCCGCCTGGTCAACACGATGGAGCAACTCGAAGGCAGCCCCGAAGCCGTGCTCGAGAAGCTCCGGCGACCTGGCATTCCCGCGCGTCTCGACTTACCGGACGTCCCGCCAGGCGAAGGACTCAGATCATGAACGCGCGCACCCTCGACCTGGCCGAAGCCGCCGCATTGCTGAAAGTGCATCCGAAGACGCTTCAGCGCCTGGCGCGCGCACGGGCGATTCCCGCCTGCAAGGTCGGCCGCGCCTGGGTCTTCGTCGAACAACTGCTCCTCGACACGTTGGTGTCAAAATCGACCGCGCGCGTGTCCGTGGTCGATCTTCAGGAACTCACTGAATGTCGCTCTACAGACGCAAGGACTCACCCTGTTGGTGGGTCAAACTCCCGCCCATTCGCGGCGAGTCGAAGCCTTTACAGCAAAGCACTGGGACTGCCGACAAGCGGCAGGCGCAGCAAGTCCACGACAAGCTCGCCGCCGCCCGATGGGAGCAAGACCGGCTCGGCGTGAAGCCTCGGCACACCTGGGAAGAGGCGGTCGTGCGCTGGCTCTTGGAAACGAAGCACAAGGCCACGCACGAATCCGACAAGGCAAAGCTTCGCTGGCTCGATTCCTACCTGGGAGGCAAGTACCTCGACGAGATCGACCGGACGCTGGTCGATCGCATCAAGTTCGAGCGCGAGAAGATCGCATCGGCAGGGACGGCGAATCGCTACCTCGCGTTGATCCGCTCCATCCTTCGTCGCGCCTGCGGCGAATGGGAGTGGATCGACCGGGTGCCGAAGTTCAACCTGTTCAGGGAAGCCGAAGGCCGCGTTCGTTCGCTCAGTCCGCAGGAGTTCCAACGGCTACGCCAGGAACTGCCCGAGCACCTCGCCGACATGGCGTTGTTCTCGGTCGCTACGGGACTGCGGCAGGCGAACGTCAAGGATCTGGAGTGGCAGTACGTCGACCTCGACCGCATGCACCTCTGGATCCCGGGCAGCAAGCACAAGAACGGCAAGCCGCATTCGGTGCCCCTGAACGAGATGGCCATGTCCGTCCTTCGGAAGCTGCGGGGCCAGCACGCCACGCGGGTGTTCACCTTCCGGGGTGAGCCCATCGTCCAGGTCAGCACGCTGGCCTGGCGGAAGGCGCTGGAGCGGGCAGGCATCGCGGATTTCCGCTGGCACGATCTTCGACACACGTTCGCGACCTGGCACCGCCAGGCCGGCACTCCGACGCATGAGCTGCAGCGGCTCGGCGGCTGGAAGACCGGCGCGATGGTGGAGCGCTATGCGCATGTGGCACCCGAGGCCCTGCAGGGTGCGGCCGCCCGACTCGATGCGATGACCGGCTACGTTCCAGCTACGCCAAATGCGAGTCCAGAAAGACCAACGGCCTGACGTTTCCGTCAAGCCGTTGATTCTTCTTCTTAATTTTGGTGGGCCCTGAGTGACTCGAACACTCGACCTACGGATTAAGAGTCCGCTGCTCTACCAACTGAGCTAAGAGCCCGAAATTCTCGGCGCTGTCATCGCGGCATCGCGATCACTGCAGCCTTAAATTCTACTTCGATTTTTGCCTGCCTTGCAAGCACAAATTTCGTGATCTTCCGGAAGTTCCGTCCTCGTCCGATGCGTCGTGCAATGCGCCGGGCAAGGTGGTGGGTTGTACAGGACTTGAACCTGTGACCAACGGATTAAAAGTCCGCTGCTCTACCGACTGAGCTAACAACCCGTTTCCGGTAGAGCCAAAAATCATAGCACAGAAAATATCTTCCGCACAAGAGTTGCCGAGCGTTCGGCGCCGCGGGGCATTCCGCGCGCGCCTCACGTGACCAGTTGCGCGATCACCTCGCCCGCGGCCGCCATGCCGAAGCTGGCGGTGACGACCACGGTCGATCCGTAGCCGTGGCAGTTCAGGGAGTTGTCGCGGCGGGCGGTGGACGGCACGTCGTCGCCGACCTCGCACACGTCGTCCTCGGGTTCCGGCTCGGCCACGCTCTCGCGCGAGAAGACGCAGCGCACGCCGATCTTGCCGGTGCGCGGCGCGCCGTGCTGCGAGCGCAGGCGCTGGCGCAGGCTGGCCAGCAGCGGGTCGTGCGTGGTGGCGTGCAGGTCGTCGATCTCGATCTGCTCGGGCCGGCGCTTGCCGCCCGCCGCGCCGCAGGTGACGAACGCGACGCGGGCGCGCCGCGCCCAGGCGGCAAGCGCCAGCTTGGCCTGGGTCTGGTCGCAGGCGTCGATGACCGCGTCGACCTCGATCGGCAGCAGGCCGGGCCAGTTGTCCGCGTCGGCGAACTCCTCGATGCAGTGGACGATGCAGCCTGGGTGGATGTCGGCGATGCGGCGCGCCAGCGCCTCGGCCTTGGACATGCCCAGCGTCGCGCCAAGCGCCTGGATCTGACGGTTGACGTTGGATTCGGAGACGTGGTCGAGATCGACCAGCACCAGCTGCGCGACGCCGCTGCGCGCCAGCGCCTCGACGGCCCACGAGCCGACGCCGCCCAGGCCGACGACGGCCACGCGCGCCGCGCGCATGCGCGCGTACCCGCGCGAGCCGTACAGGCGCTTGAGGCCGCCGAAGCGGCGTTCGAGATCGGCGTCGTCCGCCGCGATGACGGGCGAGGTCACCGCGGGAACGTCGCCCACGGTCATTTCAACGACTTCAGGCGATCGCGCCCGGCCGCCGCCGCCTCGGACTTCGGATACGTCTTCATCAGCTCGGCCAGGCTGGCCTTGGCGCCCTTGATGTCCTTCAGCTCAATCTGGCAGTTGGCGATCGCCAGCTCGGCCTCGGGGGCACGCGCGTGCTCCGGTGCGGCCGCGATGAAGGACTTGAAGGTGGCGATGGCGCCCTTGAAGTCGCGGTTGCCGTACTGCGCGTTGCCCAGCCAGTAGCGCGCCAGGTCGGCGTAGCCGCTCGCGGGCCAGCGGCGCAGGAAGTTGTTCAGCGAGACCTGCGCCTTGTCGAAGTCGCCGCTGCGCAGCACGCCGGTGGCGGCCTCGTAGGCCTGGACTTCCTCGGGATCGGCCGAGAAGGTCTTGCCGTCGAGGTTGACCTGCTGCGGCTCGACGCGCTTGAGGCGATCGTCGACGCCCTGGGCGATGTTCTTCTGCTGGCGCTGGACGTCGGACAAGTCCTTGGCGAGCTGCTCGTTGGCGCCGCGCAGCTGGGCCATCTGCTGGCGCAGCTGCTCGTTCTGGTTCGTCAGGTCGAGCAGCGCGTTCTGCAGCTGCTGCAGCTGCTGCGCGTACTGCGAGCCCTGCGTCTTGTTGGCATCCTCCAGCTGCGAGATGCGCGTGCGCAGGTCGATGATCGCGCGACGCGCCTCGTCGTCGTCGAACAGGCCGGCGTGCGCGCTCGTGCCCACCACCAGCAACGCGGCGAGCGCGCAGGCGCGGCGCACGGCCACGACTGCGCGCGGGCGGCGCGACGCTTCCGGGAACGTCACGACCGCGGACATCACTTGCTGCGCAGTTCGACGCGGCGGTTCTTGGCCCACGCCGCTTCGTCATGGCCGTCCACCGCCGGCCGCTCCTTGCCGTAGCTCACCGCTTCCAGCTGCGAGTCGCCCACGCCCAGCACCTTCATCTGCTGGACGACGGCTTCGGCGCGCTTCTGGCCCAGGGCCAGGTTGTATTCGCTGCCGCCGCGCTCGTCGGTGTGGCCTTCGGCCACTTCCTTGGCGCTCGAGTTGCCCTTGAGCAGCTTGGCGTGCGCCTCCACGATCGGACGGAACTCGTCCTTGACGGCGTAGCTGTCGAAATCGAAGTAGATGACGCGATCGAGCGTGATGGGCACGACCGGCTTGCTGCTCATGTCGGTGCTCGCCACGGTGTTGCCGCTGGGCTGGGTCGTGGTGGTGGTCTGGGACGTGACGTCCTTCTTCTCCACCTCGACCGGCTTGTCCAGCTTCGTCGGCGAGGCGCAGCCCGCCACGACGGCCACGCTGGCCAGGGCCAGCAACATCTTCCCGGAATTCTTGATCATCGTTTCTCTCCTACCAGCACTATGAAAATGTCCGCGAGCGCCCCTGCGCCGCGGCTTCTTCCCCGAAATCAGCGGCCGAACGGGCCCCAGACAGGTTCTCGGATGTCGAGGCCCGATTCGACCAGCGTCGACTTGAATTTGCCGTCGGTCGTGGTCACCATCAGCACGTCGCGGCCGCCGGCCTTCGTCGCGTAGATGATGTAGCGGCCGTTGGGCGCGAAGCTCGGGCTCTCGTCGTCGTTGGTGTCGCTGACGCTGGCCACCTCGTTGGTGGCCAGGTTCATCACCATCAGCTTGAAGCCGTCGCCACGCGAAATGTACGCCAGCAGCTTGCCGTCGGGACTGATCGAAGGGCTGATGTTGTACGCGCCGTTGTACGTCACCCGGGTGGCCCCCCCGCCGGCGACGGGCTGGCGGTAGATCTGCGGGCCGCCTCCGCGGTCGCTGACGAAGTACAGCGAGGCGCCGTCCGGCGAGAACCTCGCCTCGGTGTCGATGCCGGTGCTTTCGGTGACGCGGCGCACGTTGGCGCCGCTGCGATCCATCAGGAACACGTGCGAGCCGCCGTCCTTGGACAGCGTGACGGCCAGGGTGCGGCCGTCCGGCGAGAACGCCGGTGCGCTGTTGGAGCCGCGGAACGCCGCCACCTCGCGGCTGGCGCCGGTGTGGACGTTGCGGATCACGACCTTGGCCTTCTTGTCGTGGAAGGTGACGAACGCCAGCTCCGAGCCGTCGGGCGACCAGGCCGGCGAGATGATGGGTTCGTTGTCGATCAGCGCCGGCACGATGCCGGCGCCGTCGGCGTCGGCGATGCGCAGGGTGTACTTGCCGCCGCCCTTGGTGACGTAGGCGATGCGCGTGGAGAACACGCCGCGCTCGCCGGTGACCTTCTGGTAGACGAGGTCGGAGATGTGGTGGGCCGCCAGGCGCAGGTCGGCCGGCTGCGTGGGCTCGCTCTGGCCGCCCTGGTCGGCGCCCTTGACGACGTCCCACAGGCGGAAGCGCACGTCGACGCGGCCGTCGGCCAGGCGCGAGGCGGAGCCGCCCACCACCCAATCGGCGCCGCGCGAGCGCAGGGTGTTGTAGTCGGGAAGGCCGTTCTCGTCGGCCGGCGCCGGGGCATCGACCACCTTGAACACGCCGCTGCGCTCGAGGTCGGCGCGCACGACGGCGGAAATGGACTGCGGCTGGCGATCCTCGTCGCGGAAGCGCCCCAGCGCGATGGGGATCTGGGTGCCGCCGACGCCGCGGATCTCCACGCGGAATTGGGCGAAGGCCGGCGTCAGGGCGGGCAGCGCGAGGGAGGCGCCCAAGGCGCGCAGGGCATGTCTTCTAGGCCACATGAGGATTCAGGTGAGTCCTGTTCAGTCGGAAAGTTCCGGGGAAACCAGCATGCTGTTCAGCAGGCGCATTGTAGGCAGCAAGAACGAGGCCCGCTTGTAGGCCAACGGCGCGTCCTCGGGCGGCCGGATAATGCGAGGTTCATGCCATTTTCGGGGGACGGCGGCGCGCCCGCCCGCCCCCGCCGTCCATGACCTCATTGAAGCAGCGCCTGGCGCGCGTGATCCCCTACTTCCGCGACAACAGCCGCGCCGCCCTCGGGCTGGCGGCCGCCGCGATGGTGGTGGCGGCGGCCACGGAGCCGATGATCCCGTACATCCTCAAGCACCTGTTGAACAGCGGCTTCAAGGACACCTCGGGCCTGCCCATCTGGGCCATCCCGCTGGCCATCGTGGTGCTGTTCGTCATCCGCGGCGCGTCGTGGTGGGTGTCCAGCTACGGGCTGACCAAAGCATCGCAGAACGCGGTGCTGGCGGTGCGGGCGCACATGTTCTCGCACATGCTGCGCGCGGCACCGGCGCTGTTCACGCGCAACACGGCCAGCAGCATCACCAACAACATCGTCTACGAGATCCAGCAGGGTGCCAACCTGCTGATGGGCTCGGTGCAGATCCTGGTGCGGGACTCGCTGACCGCCCTGTTCTTCGTCGGCTACCTGATCATCCTGAACTGGCGGCTGACGCTGTTCGTCGTCGTGCTGTTCCCGATCACCGGCTTCCTGGTGCGCGTGGTGAGCAAGCGCCTGCACAAGCTCAACGTCGCCGGCCAGAACGCGACCGACGACCTCGCCTACGTCGTCGAGGAGAACGTGCTCGCCTGGCGCATCGTGCGCCTGCATGGTGCGGCAAAGCAGGAACAACGCCGCTTCGACGCCAGCTCGCGCCTGATGCGCAGCCTGAACATCAAGCAGCAGGCCTCGGGCTCGCTGATGACGCCCGTCACGCAGGTGCTGGCCTCGTTCGCGCTGGCCGCCGTGCTGTGGATGGCGCTGGCCGAGAGCAGCAAGACCGGCGGCACGCCGGGCGACTTCGTCGCCTTCATCACCTGCATGCTGCTGCTGATCCAGCCGGCCAAGCACCTGTCGGACGTGATGGCCCCGCTCACCCGCGGCACCGCCGCGATGGAGCGCGGCCTGGACATGATGGAGAACGTGCCCGTCGAAGGCGGCGGCAGCGTGGCGCCGCGCCGCGTCAACGGCGACATCGAGTTCCGCGACATCGGCCTGAAGTACGAGGCGCGCGAGCTGGCCGAGCCCGCCGACGGCGGCGCGCCAGGCGCTCCGGCCGACGTTTCCGCCGAGCCGCCGTCGGCCGCGCTGTCGGACATCTCGCTGGCGATCCGCGCCGGCGAGACGGTGGCCTTCGTCGGCCCGTCGGGCGCGGGCAAGACCTCGCTGGTCAACCTGCTGCCGCGCTTCGTCGAGCCCACCTCGGGACGCGTGCTGATCGACGGCGTGCCGCTCGCCGACTACGACATCGCCGCCCTGCGCAGCCAGTTCGCGCTGGTGAGCCAGGACGTGGTGCTGTTCAACGACAGCGTCGCGGCCAACGTGGCGCTCGGCGACACCGTCGACCCCGCGCGCGTGCGCGACGCGCTCGCAGGCGCGAACCTGCTGGAGTTCGTGCAGGGCATGCCCGGCGGCCTGGACGCGCAGATCGGCCACAACGGCAACCAGCTGTCGGGCGGCCAGCGCCAGCGCCTGGCGATCGCGCGGGCGATCTACAAGGACGCGCCGATCCTGATCCTGGACGAGGCCACCTCGGCGCTGGATTCGGAATCGGAACGCGCGGTGCAGGCCGCGCTCGAGGTGCTCATGAAGGGGCGCACGACGCTGGTCATCGCGCATCGGCTGTCGACCATCGAGCATGCCGACCGCGTCGTCGCGATGGAGAACGGGCGCATCGTGGAACAGGGGCCGCACGCGCAACTGCTCGCGGCGGGCGGGCTCTACGCGAGGCTGCACGCGATGCAGTTCCGCGGCGCGTGAGCCGGGGGCGGCCTCCCGGCCGGCGCAGGAAGGCGGGTCAGGCCAGCAGGTCGAGCAGATCCGTCGTGGTCGGGTTGGCGTCGTCGTCGAGGAGGGATTCCTGGACGACGCAACCGGAAAGCGCGACCAGCATCAGCAGGAGCAAGATTAGTCGATGCTTGTTCATGACGATCTCCAACGAGGCACGTGTACGGCGGGGCAGCGGCGCTCGCCAGCGCGGCGGTGGTCGATTCATGCCCGTCGTGCGCCGGCGGAAATACCGTCGCGAGGTATGACGATGCTCGCCGTTCGATTCGGCGACCAGTGACCGGACTTTCCCTGAAAGTGTGTGCAATTGATGGGGAGCGCGCGCCTGTCCAGCGGCCGATCTCCCCGAAACTGGTGAAATCGTCCGTTCAGGCCGTGCCCGGCCGCAGCGTGGGAAATTCGAGCCGCACCTCGGTCCGGCCGGCCTGCGACAGGATCTTCAGCTGCCCCCCCAGCGCCGCCGCGCGACGCCGCATGTTCTCCAGCCCGCGCCCGGCGCCGCGGCTCAGGTCGATGCCGCGGCCGTTGTCGACGATGCCGATGTGCGCCATCTCGTCGACGCCGGCCTCGCCCTGCAGCCCGGTGGTGACCGCGATCCGGTCGGCGCCCGAATGCTTCAGGCAGTTGGCAAAGGCCTCCTGGACGATGCGCAGGATCGACAGCACGCTGTGCGGCGTGAGCATCGGCAGCGGCGGCAGGTCCACCACGTTCCACTGCAGGTCGATGCCGCTCTTGCCTAGCCGGTCCTGCAGCCGGTAGCGCAGCGTGCCCAGCACGGTGAGCAGGTCGTTTTCCACCGGCTCCAGCGAGTCGATGATCAGCTGCAGGTCCTCGATGCTCTCGCGCAGCACGGTGGCCACGCGCCCGTCCTCGCCGGCGCGCTCGGGGTCGTGCTCGCGGTCCAGCTGGCGCACCAGCGACAGCGCCATGGTCAGCTGCGAGCCGATGCCGTCGTGCATCTCGCTCATGATGCGCGTGCGCTCGAGCGCCAGGGCCTCGTTGCGGCGCGCCTCCATCAGCTGCTCGTAGTTGCGCTCGAGCTCGGTGGCCTTGTCGTCGATGCGTTGCTCCAGCACGGCCGCCAGGTTCTCGTGCGCGCTGAGCGACTCGGTGAAGCGGCGCACGAGGATCGTGCCGATCACGAACAGGTAGAACGGCGCGCTGAAGTGCGCCAGGTAGAAGCGGTCGGCCCAGGTGTATTCGGAGAACAGCACCAGGTCGTGCGCGCTCAGCGCCATGTCCAGCACGCCCGCGGACAGCAGCATGGCGCCCTCCACCCGGCTGCGGCGCAGCCCCACGCGCACCTGCAGGTACAGGATGTAGATGGACGCCACCAGCGACCCGAGGAACCACAGGTCCATGCCCACCGGCGGCATCGAACCGCTGAAGATCGCCACCGCGCCAAGCAGGAAGTAGGCCCAGGCGACCGCCTCCACGACGCGCCGCCGCATCCCGCCGTAGCGCAGCACGAACGTGAGCAGCAGCACGCCGCGCAGCACCGGGATGGACTCGACCACGCGCTCCCACAGCAGCGGCGGCAGCGGCGGCATCTCGGCGTAGGAATCCAGGCTCTGCACCGACCACGACAGCGCGATGCAGGCGAACCAGAAGTACATCGAGTCGCGCCGGCGGCCGAGCCAGACGCCCAGCATGAACAGGCCGATCGCGCCAGTGCACGAACCGAGCAGGCGCACGATGTCGTTCTGCCAGAACACGCGGCGCTGCCAGACCGGACGCAGCTCGTCCTCGCCGCCCAGGCGCACCGGCGCGAGCCAGCCCACTTCCCAGTCGTGGATGCGCTGCTGGATCTCGATCTCGTTGTCGCCGGCGCGCAGCATCAGCGCCGGCAGCACGACGTACTGCGCACGGTTCCAGTTCAGCGGCAGCGGGTCGCTCATCGCGCCGACCTCGCGCAGCAGGCTGCCGTTGACGTGAACGCGCCCCGAACGGTTGAACGCGACGGAGAACAACGCCAGGCCCTGCTCGGGCACCGCGTCGAGATGGAAGTGGAGCTTGAACCAGGCGTCGACCATCGGCGCGCTGCCGCGCGGCGGGTGCCACACCTTGGCCAGCGGCACCGTCTTCCAGTCGCACGAGGCGCCGGGCATCGTCTCGGCGATGCCCTTGGCCATGCAGAACTCGGCCTGGGTGACCGTGCGCGACGCGGGCACGGCCGTCGTCGCGCTGGCGGGGTTCGCTGCCGCGGGCGCCGCGGCGGTCGTCGCGGACGCCGGTGCCGCCGCCGTCGCGACGGGCGCCTGCGCCGCGCCGGCGACCGGCAGCGCCGCGACGACGCCCGCGAGCGCCAGCGCGATCGTCCTCGCGCACGCGCACGTCCGCGCGGGCAGCGCGCGGGCGAGGTCGGCGAGGACGCGCCGGCCCAGGCTCACAGCAGGCCCATGCGGCCCGCCTCGAACACGGCCTCGGTGCGCGAATGCACCGCGAGCTTGCGATAGATGTGCTTGACGTGCGTGGCCACCGTGTGCGCCGACAGGTGCAGCATGTTGGCGATCTCGCCGACCGTGAAGCCCTTGGCGATGAACAGCAGCACCTCGCGCTCGCGCTCCGACAGCCCGCCGTCGTCCACCACCGCCGGCGTGGACGGCGCGGGCGAATCCTTCTTGAAGCGATGCAGCAGCTGGCGCGCGATCACCGGGCTGATCGGCGAGCCGCCGGCGCGCAGCTCGCGCACCGTGGCGCCCAGCGTGTCGTTGAGGCTGCGCTTGAGCAGGTAGCCGGTGGCGCCTGCCTCGATCGACGCCAGCACGTGCGCCTCGTCGCCGAAGACGGTGACCACCATCACGTCGGCATCGGGCCGCGTGCGGGCGATCTCGCGGATCAGGTCGATGCCGTTGCCGTCCGGCAGGCCGAGGTCGACCAGCGCGACGTCGAACTGGCCGCCGGCGATCGCCTCGCGCGCGCTCTCGGCGCTGCCCACCTGGGCGGCCAGCACCAGGGCGTCGTCGCGTGCGATGGCGGCGCAGACGGACTCGCGGAAGGCGTCGTCATCGTCCACGACCAGGATTCGGGTCGGGGTCTCGAGGGGCATTTCGACGGTATCGGGCATTGCTTCATTGGAGCAGCACAGACCCGACTGTAAACGCCCACATGCATCCCCGGACCCGGGTATTGCACCGGGTCTGCCCTGCCGATCGGCCGGTTCGCGGCCTCTCGGCTCAGGGCCGGTCAGGCCACGTCGAACTCGAAGTCCTCGCCGACCTTGCGGCCCTGCCAGTTTCCCTTGCGGCCGAGGTGGTTGCAGACGAATCCGTCGATCGTCACCTTCTTGTCGAAATGGCTCAGAAAATCGAGGTCGCAGGCGCTGGCGTCGCGCGACGACTGGTAGAGCACCTTCTTCTTGTACAGCTGGAAATACCCCTGCAGCTGGTCGCCCCAGGGGTATTCGAAGTAATTGCGGTTGGCGCGGTAGTCGCTCAGCTTGCCGAAGTCGTGGCGGCGCACGGCGCCGAATACCGCCTCCTCGTCGAAACCCTTGACGGCCGGGGGCAGCGCGGCGAATTCGGGCGACAGGCAGATGTCCGAATCCATCAGCAGGTACCACTCGTCCGGGAAATGCCGGTAGGCGAACTGCTGGGCCAGGGCGACGGCGCCGCCCTTGTCGAACACGCGGCCGCCGTTCTTGAAGTCGTGGTACAGGACGATCACGTCGTGCTTGGTGAGCACGTCGATCGTGTCGATGTCGTTGACGTCGGTGACGAAGATCCAGCGGGTGAAGAATCTCTGGTCGGCCTCGAGCACCAGTTTCAGGATGTCGTGATAGTTGGTGGACACGGTAATCGCGATCATGGGCCGTCCTTTCTTGTCGTCGACAGGCGCACCGCCGCGCGGCCGCACCTTCTCGCATCGCCATCATCGTCCGGTCGAGGCCGGGTTGCACGGGAATCAGGCAGATGTTTCCAGGCCATTCCCGCCGCCGGGCCCCCTCGACAACCCTAGGCCACCCCGCCGCCTGGTCGCCGCTGCCTGACAATCGACGCACAAGGACGCCGCCCGCACATGCCGCTCTGGCTTCAGAACTACTTCGACGCGCTGACCAGCCCCGGCCTGTGGCGCGCGTTCCGCCACGTCTTCTGGGTGAACTTCCTCGACGACGGCGTGCGCTACCTGGTGTGCGGCCTGCTGCTGTGGGGCCTGCTGCACGTGCTGCTGCGCAGGCGCCTCGCCCATCGCCTGATCTCGACGTGGCCCACGAGCGCCGACGTGCGGCGAGAGATCGGCTACTCCGTCAGCACGGTGGTGGTGCTGTCGGCGACCAACGCCGCGACGCTGGCGATGCTGGTCAGCGGCTGGGTGGAGGTCTACCACGACCCGCTCAAGCACGGCTGGGGCTGGCTGCTGCTGAGCCTGCCGGCCGCCATCGTGCTGCACGACTTCTATTTCTACTGGACGCACCGGCTGCTGCACACGCGCTGGCTGTTCCGCCACGTGCACGGCGTGCACCACCGCTCGCGCGCGCCCTCGCCGTGGGCGTCGTTCTCGTTCCATCCGGTCGAGGCGCTGGTGCAGGGCGGCGCGCTGCCGGCGATCCTGCTGGTGCTCCCGCTCAACGACTACATCGTCTTCGCGTTCGCGCTGCACCAGATGCTGCGCAACGCCCAGGGCCACGCGGCGGTCGAGGTGCATCCCCGCTTCTTCCCGCGCCACTGGCTCTGGGGCCGCTTCGCCACCACCACCCACCACCACCTGCACCACGAGACGGCCCAGGGCAACTACGGCCTCTGGTTCACGTGGTGGGATCGCTGGTGCGGCACCGAGCGCGCCGACTACCTCGCGCGCTTCGACAAGGCTACCGCGCCGCGGCCGCAGCCGCGGGCCGCCGAGGACGGCGCCGGCGCGATCGCCTGATCGGGCATCCCGCCGGTCAGAGCAGCACGATGTCGTACTGCTCGGGGTTCATCGTCGGCTCGGCACTCAGCGAGATCGGCTTCCTGATGAACGCAGACAGGTCGGCCAGGTGGGCGCTCTCCTCGTCGAGCAGCATCTCCACCACCGCCGCGCTGGCGATCACGCGGAATTCCTTCGGGTCGAACTGGCGCGCCTCGCGCAGGATCTCGCGCAGCACGTCGTAGCAGACGCTGCGCGCCGTCTTGACCTGGCCCCGGCCGTTGCAGGTCGGGCACGGCTCGCACAGCATGTGCGCCAGCGACTCGCGGGTGCGCTTGCGCGTCATCTCCACCAGGCCCAGGCCCGTGAAGCCGCTGACCGTCACCTTCGTGCGGTCCTTGCTCAGCTGCTTGCGGAATTCGGCCAGCACCGCCTGCTGGTGGTCGTCGCGCGTCATGTCGATGAAGTCGACGATGATGATGCCGCCCAGGTTGCGCAGCCGCAGCTGGCGCGCGATGGCGCCGGCCGCCTCGAGGTTGGTCTTGAAGATCGTCTCGTCGAAGTTGCGCGCGCCGACGAAGCCGCCGGTGTTGACGTCGATCGTGGTCAGCGCCTCGGTCTGGTCGATGATCAGGTAGCCGCCGCTCTTCAGGTCGACGCGCCGCGCGAGCGCGCGCGCGATCTCCTCCTCGATGTTGTAGAGGTCGAAGATCGGGCGCTCGCCCTTGTAGTGCTCGAGCCGGCCCACCGAGCTCGACGCGTACGTCTCGCCGAACGCGCGCAGCGCATCGTGCTGCAGCCGCGAGTCGATGCGGATCGACTGCGTGTGCTCGTTGGCGATGTCGCGCAGCACGCGCTCGGCCAGGCTCAGGTCCTGGTGCAGCAGCGAGCCGGCCGGCTTGGACAGCGCGCGTTCGCGGATACGGTTCCACGTCGTGCGCAGGTAGGCGATGTCCTCGGCGAGTTCCTGGTCGCTCGCCTCTTCGGCGTTGGTGCGCAGGATGAAGCCGCCGCCGCCCTCGAGCGGGTTGCCGGCCAGTGCGATCATGCGGGCGCGCAGTTGCTCGCGCAGCTCGTGCGAGCCGATGCGCTGCGAGATGCCGATGTGGTTGTCGTGCGGCAGGTAGACCAGCAGCCGGCCCGCGATGCTCACCTGCGTGGTGAGCCGCGCGCCCTTGGTGCCGATCGGATCCTTGACCACCTGCACCGTCAGCGACTGGCCCTCGAAGACGAGCTTCTCGATCGCGGCGGGCGCGTTCTCGGGCTTGGCCGCGGGGTGTCCGTGCAGATCTGCCACGTGCAGGAAGGCCGCGCGCTCCAGGCCGATGTCGATGAAGGCCGACTGCATGCCGGGCAGCACGCGCGCCACCTTGCCGAGGTACACGTTGCCGACCAGGCCGCGTTCCAGCGCGCGCTCCAGATGCAGCTCCTGGATCGCGCCGTTCTCGATGATCGCGACGCGCGTCTCTTGGGGCGACCAGTTGACCAGGATGTCGTGCATGGCGGTGCCGTTGTCTCTTGCTGTTCTCTAGTCCTGGAACTCGACGCCCGCGTCCAGCAGCAGTTGCGCGGTCTCGTGCAGGGGCAAACCCATGATACCGGAGTAGCTCCCCGTGATGCGCTCGATCCAGGCGGCGATGCGGCTCTGGATCGCGTACGCGCCGGCCTTGCCGAACGGCTCGCCGCTGGCCACGTAGGCCGCGACCACGCGCTCGGGCATGGGCGCGAAGCGCACCGTCGACACGCTGAGCGCGCTGGTTCGCGCACGGCCCGACGCCAGCGCCACCGCCGTCATCACGCGGTGCGTTCGGCCCGACAAGCGCCGCAGCGTGGCGACGGCGTCGCCCGCGTCGACGGGCTTGCCGAAGATGCGGCGGCCGAGCGCGACGGTGGTGTCGGCGCACAGCACCGGCGCCGGCGGCAGGCCGCGCTTGCGCATGCGCGCGACGGCGGCGTCGAGCTTGAGCTGCGTGACGCGCTCGCAGTAGACGGCGGGCGTCTCGCCGGGGATGTGCGCCTCCAGTGCTTCGGCGTCCTCGTCGGGCGACGCGAGCAGCAACTCGTGGCGCACGCCCAGCTGGTCGAGCAGCTGGCGGCGGCGCGGGCTCTGGGAGGCGAGGTAGACGAACGCGTGTTTGCTCATCTTCTTGACGCAGATCTCTCGGAAAGAAGGTCTCGGGAAGCGAGGGTCACCCCCCGAGCCGACCCGAGCTCCCCCCGGGGGCAGCGACGGGAGAGCAAGGGGCGGACATCTCGTTCATTCGCGGTGATACGGATGGCCGGTCGACAACGACCACGCGCGGTACAGCGCCTCGGCCAGCAGCACGCGCACGAATGCGTGCGGCAGCGTGAGGTCGGACAGCCGCGCCGTCTCGTCGGCGGTGGCCTTCAGGTCGGGATCGAGGCCGTCGGGGCCGCCGATCAGGAAGGCGACGTCGCGGCCGTCGCCGCGCCAGAACTCGAGGCGGTCGGCCAGTGCGCGTGTCGTCCAGCGGGTGCCGCGCTCGTCGAGGATCACGCGGCGCGCGCCCGGCGGCAGCACCGTCTCGAGCCGCTTGGCCTCGGCCTGCATCAGCTGCGCGGCCGCCTTGCCGCTGGTGCGCGGCTCGGCCTTGACGGCCTTGAGTTCCAGCCGCATCTCGGGCGGGAAGCGGCGCTCGAATTCGTCGTACGCGGCCTCGGCCCAGGCGGGCGGCTTCTGGCCGACGGAAGCGATGATCAGACGCATGGGTCGGATGTGAAAACGGCGACCGAGGTCGCCGTTCGTTCGATGGATCTCGTCGAAATCAGCCGCGGCGCGCCGCGACCTTCTTGGCGGCCGCCGACTTGGTGGCCGCCGTCTTCTTGGCCGTCTTCTTGGCCGCCGTCGCGGCGTTGCGCGAGCTGTTGGCCGGCACGACGACCTTCTTGACCGAGGCCGTCTTGGCCGGTGCGGTGCCGGCGCGGGCGGCGGTGGAACCGGCGCGCGTCTTCTTGGCGGCGGCGACCTTGCCGGCCGCCGTCTTCGGTGCCGGCTTGGCCCGGCCCGCCTGCGAACCGGCGGGCTTGGTGGCCGCGGCTTCGCGGGCGCTGGTCTTGCGGGCCGGGCCGCGCGTGGACGTCGAGCGCTCGGCCGGCGTCTTGGCGCGCGGCAGCGGCGCCGCCTTGCCGGCGGCCGTCTTCTTGGCGGCGGGCTTCTTGAGCGCGGCCTTCCTGGCGGGCGTCTCGTCGGCGTCGACCGGCTTGGCCGCCTTGGCGCGCTTCTTCGGCTTGGGCGCCTCGTCCTCGTCGTCGTCGGCGCCTTCCGAGGCCTTGACCAGCCCGCCGCTGCGGCCGCCGCCGAGCTTGATCGCCACCGGCTTGCCGCCCCAGATCTCTTCCAGGCGGTAGTAGTCGCGGATCGACGGCTGCATGATGTGCGCGACCGCCGCGCCGCAGTCGACGATGATCCACTCGCCGTTTTCCTCGCCCTCGGTGCGCAGCACGTCCATGCCGGCGGACTTGACCGCATCGCGCACGCTGGCCGCCAGCGCCTTGGTCTGGCGGTTGCTCGCGCCGGCCGCGACGATCACGCGCTCGAACAGCGGCGACAGGTGCTCCGTGTTGAAGACCTGGATGTTCTGGGCCTTGACGTCTTCCAGGCCATCGACGATGGCGCGTTGCAGTTTGCGGATGTCCATTAGTTCTGCTGCTTGTTTCGGGCCGGAGGGGCGGCCCGGTAAAGGTGGTGGTCGGCAATATAGCGCGCCACCGGCGCGCCGACCAGCGCCGTGACGTCCAGCCCGGCCGCGGCGCGCTCGCGCACCGCGGTGGCCGAATGGGGATGCGCCGGCATCTGGAGGATGCGCAGCGCGTGCTCGACGCCGGCCAGGCCGGGCGCCGCGTGCACGGGATCGCCGTCGCGCGCGGCCACGGCGAGGCCGGCCAGCGCGAGGATGCCGCGCCAGTCGTGCCAGGTGTCCAAACGCGCGTACTGGTCCTGGCCGATCACCAGCCACCAGCGCGTGCCGGGCCGCTCGGCATGCAGCTCGCGCAGCGTGTCGACGGTGAAGCTGGGCCCGGCGCGGTCGAGCTCGCGGGCGTCGATCGAGAAGCGCGGCTCGCCGCCGGTCAGCCGTCGCAGCATCGCGACGCGGTCGGCGCCCGACGCCGGCGCACGACCGGCCTTGTGCGGCGACTGCCGCGCCGGCAGCCACACGAGCTCGTCGAGCGCGAGCTGCGCCAGCGCGCACTCGGCCAGCGCGAGATGCGCGAGGTGCGGCGGATCGAAGCTGCCGCCGAAGAGTCCCGCCTCACGGGTGACGGCGCTCAGGACGCGATCCAGTCGCGCGGACGCAGGAAGTCCGCGTACAGCGCCGCCTCGGGCGTGCCGTCTTGCGGCGACCACTGGTAGCGCCATTGCGCCAGCGGTGGCATCGACATCAGGATGGCCTCGGTGCGCCCGCCCGACTGCAGCCCGAACAGCGTGCCGCGATCCCACACGAGGTTGAACTCGACGTAGCGGCCGCGGCGGTAGGCCTGGAAGTCGCGCTCGCGCTCGCCGAACGGCAGCGCGCGGCGGCGCTCGACGATCGGCAGGTACGCCGCGAGGAACGCGTCGCCCACCGAGCGCAGCATCGCGAAGCCGTGCTCGAAGCCGAGCTCGTTGACGTCGTCGAAGAAGATGCCGCCGATGCCGCGCGGCTCGTTGCGGTGCTTCAGGAAGAAGTACTCGTCGCACCACTTCTTGAAGCGCGGGTACAGCGTGTCGCCGAACGGCGCGAGCGCGTCGCGGCAGGCGGCGTGGAAGTGGCGAGCGTCGTCCTCGAAACCGTAGTACGGCGTCAGGTCCATGCCGCCGCCGAACCAGAACACGGGGGCAGCGTCCTTCGGGAACGCGCAGAACATGCGCACGTTCATGTGCACGGTGGGCACGTACGGATTGCGCGGGTGGAAGACGAGCGAGACGCCCAGCGCCTCGAACGCGGCGCCGGCCAGCTCGGGCCGCGCGGCGGTGGCCGACGGCGGCAGGGTCTTGCCCTTGACATGGCTGAAGTTGCAGCCGCCGCGCTCGACCAGCGCGCCGCCCTCGATCAGCCGCGTCAGGCCGTCGCCCTCCAGCGCGCCGCCCGCGGGGCGCGTCCAGCCGTCGCTGAGGAAGGCGCCGCCGTCGGCCGACTCCATGGCCGCGACGATGCGCGACTGCAGCCCCAGCAGCCAGTCGCGCACGGCGGCGACGTCGGGCATGTCGGATCCGGAAGAGGTCGACGAGGTCGGGTTCATGGCGGAGCGGATGGGGTTGGAATCAGAGCAGGCGCACGGGTGCGGCCTGCGCCGGGCGCCTGCCGGTGCGGCCCTGCAGGCGCTGGGCGAAGCATGCCAGGTCCGTGCGGGCGTCGCCGCCCAGGCGCCAGGCCGAGTCGAGGCCGACCTCGCGGCGCGCATAGTCGAGGTAGGCCAGCATGACGGGCACGTCGGCCTGCAGCGCCACCTGGTGAAAGCCGCTGCGCCAGCCGGCGGTCAGGCGCCGCGTGCCTTCGGGCGACAGCCCCAGCCACATGAACTCGTCGCGCTCGCGCGCCTCGCGCAGGCGCTGCGCCATCTGGCCGACGACGCCGTTGGGCGCGTCGCGCACCACCGGGATGCCGCCCAGCCAGCGCAGCCAGCGGCCCATCAGCGGGATGCGGAACAGCGTGGCCTTGCCCCAGAACGTGACCGGCACGCCCAGCGCCCACTTGGCCAGCATCGCCCAGACGAAGTCCCAGTTGGACGTGTGCGGGTAGACGATCACGACGCCCTGCCGCGCGGGCAGGCCCTCGCAGGCGACGCGCCAGCCGCACAGCTGCAGCACGGCGCGCGCGACGCGGCTGCCGGCGAACTCGAGCGGGCGGACCGGCAGGCGGGTCGGGCCGGCGACGCGGGCTTCGCCCAGCGGCGACGGCATCGAGGCCGCGAAGTCGCGCGCCCCGAGGTCCCAGCACTCAGCGCTTGTGGATGGCACGGTGCCCGATGTCGGTGCGGTGCTGCTCGCCGTCGAAATGGATGCCGCGCAGCGTCTCGTACGCGCGCTGCTGCGCGGTGCGCGTGGAGTCGCCCAGCGCGGTGACGCACAGCACGCGGCCGCCGGTGACGCTGGTGACGTCGCCCTGGAGCGCGGTGCCCGCGTGGAACACGACGGCGTCCTCGGCCTCGGCGGGCAGGCCGGTGATGCGGTCGCCCTTGCGCGGCGTCTCCGGATAGCCGGCCGCGGCCATGACCACGCCGAGCGCGACGCGGCGATCCCACTGCAGCTCGACCTGGTCCAGCGTGCCGTCGGTGGCGTGCATCAGCACCTCGGCCAGGTCGCTCTTCAGGCGCATCATGATCGGCTGCGTCTCGGGGTCGCCCATGCGGGTGTTGAACTCGAGCGTCTTCGGGTGACCGTTGGCGTCGATCATCAGGCCCGCGTACAGGAAGCCGCTGAACACGATGCCGTCCTTGGCCATGCCTTCGACGGTGGGCAGGATGATCTCGTGCATCACGCGCTGGTGCACGTTGGGCGTGACGATGGGCGCGGGCGAGTACGCGCCCATGCCGCCGGTGTTCGGGCCGGTGTCGCCGTCGGCCAGGCGCTTGTGGTCCTGGCTGGAGGCCAGCGGCAGCACGTTCTTGCCGTCCACCATCACGATGAAGCTGGCTTCCTCGCCGGCGAGGAACTCCTCGATGACCACGCGCGGCGCGTCGTTGTGCTGCACCGTCAGGCCGCCCTCGGGCTTGAGCATCCAGTCGACCGCGGCGTGCGCCTCGCCCACCGTCGTCGCGACCACGACGCCCTTGCCCGCCGCCAGGCCGTCGGCCTTGACGACGATGGGCGCGCCCAGCCTGTCGACGTAGGCGTGCGCGGCGGCGATGTCCGTGAAGGTCTCGTAGGCCGCGGTGGGGATGCCGTGGCGCTTCATGAAATTCTTGGAGAACGCCTTGGAGCTCTCGAGCTGCGCCGCGGCCTGGGTCGGGCCGAAGATGCGCAGGCCGTGCGAGCGGAACACGTCGACGACGCCCTGCGACAGCGGGCCTTCCGGGCCCACCACCGTCAGCGCGATCTTCTCGGCGAGCGCGAACTGGGCGAGCGCCTCGGGCTCGGTGATGTTGACGTTGGCGAGGCGCCTGTCGGCCGCCGTGCCGCCGTTGCCGGGGGCCACGTAGACGCGCTGCACGCGCTCGCTCTGGGCCAGCTTCCAGGCCAGCGCGTGCTCGCGCCCGCCGCCGCCGATGACGAGGATCTTCATTCGGAAAGTACCGCGTTGTGATAGACGTCCTGGACGTCGTCGAGCTCCTCGATGATGTCGAGCAGCTTCTGCATGCGTGCGCTGTCCTCGCCGGCCAGTTCGACGTTGCTCTCGGGACGCATCGTCACCTCGGCGCCGTCGGGCTTGAGGCCGGCGGCCTCCAGCGCGTTCTTGACGGCCTCGAACTCCGCCGGCGCGCTGAGCACCTCGATCGAGCCGTCGTCGTTGGCGATCACGTCGTCCGCGCCGGCTTCCAGCGCCACTTCCATGATCCTGTCCTCCGACGCCCCGGGCGCGAAGATGAACTGGCCGACGTGCTTGAACTGGAACGCCACCGAGCCTTCCGTGCCCATGACGCCGCCGTACTTGGAGAACGCGTGGCGCACCTCGGCCACCGTGCGCACCTTGTTGTCCGTCATCGTGTCGATGATGACCGCCGCGCCGCCGATGCCGCGGCCCTCGTAGCGGATCTCCTCGTAGCTGACGCCCTCGAGGTTGCCGGTGGCCTTGTCGATGTTGCGCTTGACGGTGTCGGCCGGCAGGTTGACGGCCTTGGCCTTCTCGATGGCCAGGCGCAGGCGCGGGTTCATGCCCGGGTCGCCGCCGCCGGTGCGGGCGGCCACCATGATTTCACGGATGACCCGCGTCCATTCCTTGCCGCGCTTCTCGTCCTGTCGGCCCTTGCGATGCTGGATGTTGGCCCATTTCGAGTGCCCGGCCATAAGAAAACGCTCCTGGAGTCTGCGCAGCCGCGGGCGTCGCGCCCGGCGGATCGGATTTTTGGGGAAGCCGGCATTTTAGCTGCCCGCCCGTGCGCGGACGCGACATCTGCAAACCGCACGGTCGTGCGTCGACACCCGGCCGGCTGCGCCTTCGCTTCTGAGCACATGCCATTTGGTTCGTTGCCACCCCGCGGCCGCCCGCCCACACTGGCCCTGCGCCAACGCAAGGGGGCGTGACGGGACGCCAGGGTTGACGGGCCCTGGCGGGTGAAGGGGGCGAGACTCGTGTCTCGCTCCCTTTTCCTTATTTGCAGGCACACTGTCGCCGATGAGCGCGCCCTCGCCCCTGCCGACGTCATCCGCCGAACCGCTGCTCGTCGCCTGCCTGTGCGCCCAGTGGTGCCGCACCTGCGACGCCTATCGCGACACCCTGCTCGGCGCGCGCGAAGCGCTGCAGCTGCATCCGGACGTCGCCGCGCGCTTCCTGTGGATCGACATCGAGGACGAGTCCGATCTGGTCGGCGACCTCGACATCGAGGACTTCCCCACGCTGCTGCTGGCCCGCGGCGACGCCGTGCTGTTCTTCGGGCCGATCCTGCCGCACGCCCAGACGATCGACCGCCTGCTGCGCGGCGCCGTGGCCGGCGAGCTGCCGCCGCTGTCGCCCGACGCCCTCGCGCCCGACGTGCGCGCCCTGCCCGCGCGCCTGCGCGGGCACGCGAGCCTCTGACTCAGGCCGCCAGCCTGGCCGGCGTCGCGTACCAGAGCGCGGCGAAGAAGTGGCAGGTGGTGCCCGCCAGCACGAACAGGTGCCAGGCGAAGTGGGCGTACTTGAAGCGCGAGTCGAACACGAAGACGACCGCGCCCAGCGTGTAGGCCACGCCGCCGGCCAGCAGCCACAGCAGCCCGGCCACGGGCATCGCGTGGATCAGCGGGCCTGCGGCGAGGATCGCCGTCCAGCCCATCGCCACGTACAGCCCGGTCGACCACAACGGGTGGCGCAGCAGGTTCATCAGCTTGACGGCGATGCCCGCCGCGGCCATCGCCCAGATCGCGCCGAACAGCGTCCAGCCCCAGCGGCCGTTGAGCACGCCCAGGGCGAACGGGGTGTAGCTGCCGGCGATGAACAGGTAGATCGCCGCGTGGTCAATGCGATTGAGCACCGCCTTGACCTTGCCGTCCGGGATCGCGTGGTACAGCGTGGACGTCAGGTACAGCAGCATCATCGTGACCGAGAAAATGCTGACCGCCACGATGTTGGTGGCGGTGCCGTGGCGCACGGCCATGACCACGAGGATCGGCAGCGACGCGATGGCCAGCAGGAACCCCAGGCCGTGGCTGATCGCGTTGGCGATCTCCTCGCCAAGCGTCTGCGGACGGTCTTCGAACGTGGTGGTGGTCATGTCGCGATCCTACCGGCTCGGGGCCTCTTCTTTGTAACGCTCAGGCAAAGGCCGTGCCCAGCCCTTGCCCTCGCGCGTCCCTCCCCAAGATCCTTCAGCGCGGGGTCACGGGGCGGCCGAGCGCCATGCTCTCGCGCACGCGGGCCATCGCCGCGACGGAGCGCAGCGACGTGGGCTCCGGCGCGACCGCATGCGGCGACGCCGGCGCCAGCGAGGGCATGCCGTACACCGTGTGGAACAGGTCGTCCGGGCCCCAGGCCTGCGCCTGCGCCGCGGCGGCGATCGGGGTCATCCAGTCGAACTTGACGTCGGCGTTGCCGTTGATGGCCAGCGCGTACGTGAAGCCGCCGGTGGTGAACTGCAGCACCGTGCCCTGCCCCGGCAGCCAGCCGCCCTTGGACGCGGTGGTCGAGCCGGAGGCGGCATCGTGCACGGCCCAGTCCACGCCGAAGTAGCCGTGCGAGTTGTCGCCCGACTTCGTCTTGAGCGTGTTCGTGGCGTCGACCGCGCCCTGGAGCTGCTTGGACAGCGTCGTCGGCTGCAGCACCGGGTTGCCGCTGCTGACGCTGAACATCGCGCCGAGCCGGGCCATGTCCACCACCGACGCCGACAGGCCGCCGGCGCTGCTGAACATCTCGTAGTCGAGCGCGCCGTAGTGCGTGGGCACCAGCTTGCCGCCCGGCTCGCGCACGCTGGGCAGCACCTCGAACGGGTACAGCGCCCACCCGTTGGCCGGGTCGTAGACGGTCATGTGGTGGCGCGCGTCGCCCGCAAGCTGGTCGGCCACGCGGCTGCGCGAGCCGTGCGTGTGCGACTGGTGCAGCGGGGTGAGCACCAGCTCCTTGAGCGCCTGCACGAAGCCGCCCGAGCCGTGCAGCCTGGCGACGATCTCGCCCAGGAACATGTAGTCGAAGTTGCCGTACACCGAGTTGTGCTTGTCGCCCGGCGCGCCGGTGAGCATCTTGGTGGTCGCGAAGCTGAGGAGCTGCGCATGCGTGGCCGGCAGCGGCGCGCCGAAGGCCTGGGCGGCGTCGGCGCTGTGGTACATCAGGCCCTGGTCGATGCCCGAGTCGCTGGTGATCAGGTGGCGGATCGTGATGTCGGCCCAGCGCGGGTCCAGCGGCGCGCTGCCGTCGGGCTGCTTCAGGTGCATGACGCTTTGCACCTTGGTGTCGAGCGTGATGGCGGGCAGGTCCTGGATCAGCCGCATCATCGCGACGGCGGCGAAGGTCTTGGAGCAGCTCGCCTGGCGGAACGGCGTCTGCGGCGTCAGGTCGGGGTAGCCGGCCTCGGCATACGTATACCCCTTGGCGTACACCAGGCGGCCGCCCCGCGCGATCGCCAGCGCGGCGCCGCGCAGGTTCTCCTCCTGCATGTACTGGTTCATCACGGCGTCGATCGCGGCCACGGTCACCGGGCCCTGGTTGCGCAGCGTGCGGGCATCGGTCTCCTCGCGCGAGGCGAACAGCGCGGCGATGCGCGCGCCCGAGCCCGAGCCGCGCGCCGACACCTGCACCGGCATCAGCCCGGCCTGCGTCTGCTTGTCGAACTCGGCCTGGTACTGCGCGGGCGTCATCGCGCCGCGCGCCACCCATGGGCCGATCGTCGAGTCGACGAAGCATTCGGCCGTGCGGTCGGACGACGCCAGCGCGATGTGCAGCGGCCGGCCGCGCGTGGAGGTGATGGCGTCGAAGCGCTGCTGCAGCAGCGTGGCGTTGACCGTGGGCGCCTGCGCGTTGACGGCCGGGTCGAAGCCCTCGACCGACCACGCCACCTTGCCCGGGTTCGGCCCCCAGATCGCGGCGAAGCGCGGGTCGGCGTCGTCGCCGAACACGTCCACCCACTGCAGGATGCGGCCGGCCTGCTGCTGCGCGGCGTTGAAGGCCTGGAAGTCGGCCTTGCCCAGATCCAGCCGCACGACGGGCAGCGGGCTCATCGGCCTGAAGCTCGCGGCGTAGGCGGCGTGGCCCTCGGTGCCGGTGGCGGCCACCAGGTACAGGCCGCGGCCGATCTTCTCGTTGGCCTGCACGTCGTCCTGCAGCTGCGCCAGCGTGCGCGGGAACACCTGGTGCTCGGCGTGCACGGCCGCACGCTTGACCATCACCGCCGCGAACAGCGGGTGCGCCGGCTCGTCGTAGATCGACAGCGACAGCGTGCGGAATCCGAGCGCGGCCCACTTGTCGACCAGCGACTTGTGGTCGGCCAGGCCGGCGCCGTGCCAGGCGACCGTGTTGTGGAGGCTGAGCGCGTCGCGCGCCGCGATGTCGTGGGCGGCGATGGACGGAGCGAGGGTCTGCGACATGAAGGGGTCTCGTCGGGTTGCTGTGCGACGACTGTGAACTTCGCCGCCGCATGCTCCATCCCCCGGAAGGATGAGACTCCTCGCCGCGATCTAGGGACTATCGCGGCCCGCCCGCCGATTCAGCGCGGCGTCACTTGCCGTCGGACCTGGGCATGTCCTCGCCCGTGCCGTACGCGCTGCTGGCGACCCACTTGGCCACGTCCTTGCCCAGCACGGTGGAATCGCGCTCCAGCATCGAGCAGGTGCCCTTGAAGCCGCCGAACGCACCGCCGGTGGTGGTGCGCGTCAGGTGCGTGCTGCGCGTGACCTTGCCGTCCTTCATCAGGTCGACGCGGATCGAGATCGCCTTGGGCCCCGTCCAGCCGCCGCCGCCCACGCCCATCACGTCGACGATGCTGACCTTGACGACTTCGCCCTGCGTCGAGTCCGTGGTGCCGGCGAGCTGGCTGCCGACGTCGGCCGTCAGGCGCTCCTCGAGCTTGCAGGCCTCGCGCACCTTGGGCACGACGGACGATTCGGCCGCGTAGGCGACCGGCGTCAGCAGCTTGACGCCGTCGGCGTGCGCCGCGGCGCAGGCGGCCAGCAGCGCGGCCAATGCGATCTTCTTCATGGGGTGGACTCCTCGGAGGTTGGAAGAAAGAAGGCGCGACCGCCTCAGGGCTTGATCGCGACCAGGTTGATCAGCGTCTCCTCGCGCACGGCCGGCGGCTTGACGCGCAGCACGCGTTCGACGAGGCCCAGATCCTCGCGGCTCCACCACAGGAACGGGTACGAGACCTGGGCGTCGGGCACCACGAAGCCCGCCGCGCGCACCAGCGCGAGGTACTCCGGCGCGGTCTTCTGCATCTGCATCGGATGGCGGAACAGCAGCCGGATGATCCACGAGTGGATGTAGCGCCGCGTCGACTCCGCGAACAGCAGCCGGCCGCCCGGCTTGAGCACGCGGAAGAACTCGGCGATCGCGCGATCCTGGTCGACGAGGTGGTGGAACGTCTGGTGGCAGAACAGCAGGTCGACGCTGGCGTCGGGCAGCGGCAGCCTGGAGCTGTCGGCCTGGATCACCTCGGGCGCGCGGCCGTTGGCCAGCCGCAGCTTGGCGGCCTCCAGCGTCGCGGCCTGCACCATCTTGGGCGCGATGTCCAGGCCGACGAGCCGCTCGGGCCGGAAGCGCTCGGCCAGCTTGCGCAGCGAGCCGCCCCAGCCGCAGCCGACGTCGACCACGACCGGGTAGTCGGTCCGCGGCGCGGGATCGAGGCGCGCGAGATCGCGCAGCGCGACCTCGAGCACGTGCACGTCCCACGTGCGGGTCTGGAGGAACCAGTCGCCGAAGGCGGTCTCGGGGATGTAGTCGGGCAGGGGCTTGGCGATGGACATCGGTCTTGCTTGGTCGAACACTCTCAATGCGACGGCGCGGCGGCGACCTGCCACCAGCGCTCGTCGTCGACGCGCGGCAGGCCGTCGCAGCGCGCATCGGCCAGCGCACGCGCGTCGGCGCAGCACACGGCCACATGCACGGGCGCCGCGCGCCACGTGCGCACGTTCGCGCGCGCATCGGCGTGCGCGCCCTCGCGTGCGCGCACGCCGCGGAAATCCCAGGGCGCGGCCTGCGGCGGGCAGGCCTTGAACCACGCTTCCTTGGCCGTCCAGCGCGCCAGCAGCGCGGCGTCGCGATCGCTCGCGGGCAACGACCGCCACTCGATCACTTCATCGGGCGACAGCATCAGCGCGGCCCGCTCGGCGGGATCGCTGCGCGCGGGCCGGTCGACCTCGACGTCGACCCCCACCGCCGCATCCGCCACCGCGGCCGCCACCCAGCCGAGCCGATGCGACAGGCTCACTTGCAGGCCCACGCGTTCGGCCGACGTCGCAATCGGCGCGCTGCCCGCCTCGGCGCTGACGTCCCACGCCGCGGCGGGAACGCCGGTGGCCGACTGCAGCAACTGTCGCAGCAGCATGCGGCTGGCGACGAACGCGTCGCGCGACTTTGGCGCCAGCGTCGTCCAGCGGCGCCGCTCGGAGCCGCCCAGCCACCCAGGCATCGCAGCATCGACGTCGCTCGACGACGGCGCGACCCGGGCGACGGCGACCCGCAGCATCGCCGGCGCGGACTTACTTGCCAACGGTGGCGTAGGTGCCCTTCAGCGCGATGCCGGCCAGGAAGGCGCCGTCGGAGCACTGCAGGTCGGTGGGGCTCTTGAAGTCCTCGTGCTCGCGGTAGCTGATGATGTCGATCACCGCGTTGGCGCCATCGCGCTTGGCCTTGTCCTGCAGCTTGATCAGCGCCGACAGCGCATTCCAGCGGCAGGCTTCCTCGGCCGACTTGTTGAAGGCGTTGGTCTTGGCGTTGGACGTGTCCTCGCCGAACTTCTTGAGCACCTTGGGCGTGGGCGCCCCGGCGAGGTAGAACTTCACCGAGCCGTCCAGCTTGGCCTTGGCCTCGGGCATGTCCAACACCGATTCGAGCGTCACGGTGACGGCGGAGTTGCGGGCAAACGCGGGGGCAGCGGCGACGACGGCCAGCAGCGAAACGGCAATGAGCTTCTTCATGGATCGATCTCCTTTTTGAATGTCGATGGTCGGGGAAGGTGGCGTCACTCGCTCTTCGCGCTCAGCGTGGCGCCGCGGATCGCGCTGTTCAGGTCCTGGACCCACTTGTTGTACTTCGGGTGGATCGTCGACCGCTTGTCCGAGCGCTCGTAGTTCATGTTTGTGCTGCTCTTGTACGTGATCTGATAGCCCTGGGCGTCGTAGGCGACGTCGACCACCACCTGGTGCTGGCCGCTGTCGGCCTCGAGCGTCAGCACGCCGGGCTGGTCGGCGACCGGCTTCCACGTGTGCACGGCGCCGCCAGCGATGATGGCCTGGCGCACGGCCTGCACGGTCAGTGGCTTGGAATCGGCCGTGACGATCGCCTGGCGGCCCAGTTCGAGCATCTCCGCCGAGCGCGCCATCACGGCGCCGGCGGCGGACAGGGCGGCGGCCAGCAGCAGCGCGCGCAGCGTGGAGTTGGTCTTCATTCCAGGGTTCCTCCCTCGTGGGTCATTGGTATCTTGTGGACGGCCGGTGCCGTCATTCCTTCGCGGCAGACGCCGCATCCGCCTCGGGCGTGGCGTCCTCGGCCAGCGGCGTGGGCGTCATGGCGCTCTTGGGTGCCCGCGCCCACTTGACGATGACGCGCGACAGCTTCTCGGTGACGCGGCGCATCGTGGAACACGCGCCCTTGAACGGGTTCGGGCTCATCGTCTCGCTCTTGAAGTTCGTGTGCGCCAGCTCCTGGCCATTCTCGAACAGGGCGACGTTCAGCGACAAGACCTTGACTCCGCTCCAGCCGCCGCCATTCGAGCCGCGCACGTCGGCGACGGTCACCTTCAGGGTCTTGCCGCCGTCGACGGTGGACGTCTCCTTGCCGCCCACCAGCTGGTGCACCATCGCGGCCTCCATGTCCTCCTGCACCGCCGCCGGGATGTCGCAGTCCTGCTTGAGCGCCGGGTCGACGCCTGCGGACGTCTCGTAGACCACCGGCGTCAGCAGCGCGATGGCCCTGGCAGGATCGGCCTCGCGCGCCTGCACCGAACACGCCGCCACCAGAGCCCCCATGGCCCAGAGCACCCTTCTCATCACGCCTCCCCCTTGTTGTTGCTGTCGGATGGCCTCAGCCCCAGCGCCGGAAGATCAACGAAGTGTTGATCCCGCCGAACGCGAAATTGTTGCTCATCACCACATCGGTCTCGATGACACGGCCGGCACCGGTGATGTAGTCCAGCGCGCCGCAGCGCGGGTCGACCTCCTCGAGGTTCAGCGTGGGGGCGAACCAGCCCTCGCGCATCATCTCGATGGTCATCCACGCCTCCAGCGCGCCGCACGCGCCGAGCGTGTGGCCCATGTAGCTCTTGAGCGAGCTGATCGGCGCGTGCGGGCCCAGCACCTCGCTGGTGGCCTGCGATTCGGCCATGTCGCCCTGCTCCGTGGCGGTGCCGTGCGCGTTGACGTAGCCGATCGACTCGGGCGTCAGGCGCGCGTCGACCAGCGCCAGCCGCATGGCCTGGGCCATCGTCGCGGCGTTCGGGTGCGTGACGTGCGTGCCGTCGGAGTTCGTGCCCCAGCCCAGCAGCTCGGCGTGGATGCGCGCGCCACGGGCCAGCGCGTGCTCGAGCTCCTCCAGCACCAGCGTGCAGGCGCCCTCGCCCAGCACCAGGCCGTCGCGCCTGGCATCGAACGGGCGCGGCGTGAGCGCCGGCGCGTCGTTGCGCACGCTGGTGGCGAACAGCGTGTCGAACACCGCGGCCTCGGTGGCGTCGAGCTCCTCGGAGCCGCCGGCCAGCATCGCGACCTGGCGCCCGCTCTGGATCGCCTCGAACGCATAGCCGATGCCCTGGCTGCCCGAGGTGCAGGCGCTCGACGTCGTGATGATGCGGCCCGTCAGCCCGAAGAACACGCCGATGTTGACCGCCGCGGTGTGCGACATCATCTTGATGTACGTATTCGCGTTGATGCCCTCGGTGGACTTGTCCTGCATCATGCGGCCGAAGTCGCCGATGGCCGCCGGCGTGCCGGCCGACGAGCCGTACGACACGCCCATGCGGCCGCTGGTGACCAGCGGGTTGCCCAGCAGGCCGGCGTCGGCCAGCGCGAGCTCGCTCGCGCGCGTGGCCATCAGCGCCACGCGGCCCATGCTGCGGGTGGACTTGCGGTTGTAGTTGGCAGGCAGCTCGAACGGCAGCGCCGGGGCGCCCAGCCGCGTGTTCAGGCCGTCGTACTGCGCCCAGGGCTCCATGACCTGGACGGCATTGCGCCCGCTCCTGAGCGACGCGAGCACGGTGGGCCAGTCGTGGCCCAGCGGGCTCAGCGCGCCGAATCCGGTGACGACGACGCGCTTCATCCGAGCATGCCTCCGTTGACCGAGACGACCTGGCGCGTGATGTACGCGGCCTCGGGCTTGAGCAGGAAGGCGACCAGCGCGGCCACTTCGTCGGGGGTTCCCATGCGGCGCAACGGGATGATCTTCATCGCTTCCTCCAGCACCTCGGGCGGCACCATCTCGGTGTCGATCAGCCCGGGGGCGACGCAATTGACGGTGATGCTGCGCTTGGCGAGCTCGATGGCGAGCGACTTCGTCGCCGCGATCACGCCCGCCTTGGCGGCACTGTAGTTGGTCTGCCCGCGATTGCCCATCAGCGCCGACACCGACGCCAGCGTCACGATGCGCCCCGGCTTGCGGCGCTGGACCATCGGCATCACCACGGGATGCAGCACGTTGTAGAAGCCGTCCAGGTTGGTGTGGACGACGGCGTCCCACTCCTCGCCGCTCATCGCGGGGAACGCGTTGTCGCGCGCGATGCCGGCGTTGCACACGACGCCGTAGTAGGCGCCGTGCCCGGCGATGTCGGCCTGCAGCGCGGCGGCGGCGGCGGCGCGGTCGGCGACGTCGAACGCCAGCACGCGGGCGCTCGCGCCGAGCGCCGCGATCTCGTCGCACACGGCGCGCGCCTGGTCGATGCTGCTGCGGCAGTGCACCACCACGTCGTGGCCCTCGCGCGCGGCCGCGAGCGCGATCGCGCGCCCGATGCCGCGGCTCGCGCCGGTCACCAGCACCGTCGTGCGGCCTGTCCTGTTGTCCGTCTCGGTCATTGTCGTCATTCCCTCGGCGCGCCGGATGGCGTCGCGTCCTCTGAATTCTCGGGCGGCTCGAACACGCTGAGGCGACCGCTGGCCAGCACGCGGCCGTCGTGCTCGATGCGGCAGTCGAACATGCCCAGCCCGTTGTCGGCCATCAGCTCGCACTGCGCCAGCACACGCAGATCGGCGCCGGTCGGAAACACCGGCACCGCGGCCTCGTAGCGCCGGCTGCCCAGCAGGTAGCCGATTTTCGGCGATCCGCCGCCGGCCATCGCGCGCGCGCCCGACCAGGCCGCCACCGCCTGCGCCATGTACTCGATGCCGACCCACGCGGGCACGCCGCCGTCGACGTCGAACGGTCCGTCGGCCGGCACGCGCACGCGCGCCTCGATCGACTGGTCGTCGCAGCGGTCGACGGTGTCGAGCAGGCTCATCGCGCCGCGGTGCGGCACCCACGCGTCCATCACGTGCGGCGGCCACGGGCCATTGTTGAAGTCGTGCGATGCGGTCATGGCTGCGAGAACAGCAACGACGCGTTGCTGCCTCCGAAAGCGAACGAGTTGCTCAGCACGTGGCGCACCGGGCGACCCAGCGCGAAGCCCGGCGTGACGGGGCGCAGCGCCGGCAGCGCGGGGTCGGCAGCGCCGTCCCACCAGTGCACCGGCAGCCGGCCCGACGGGTTGTCGACCAGCGCGTGCCACGCGAAGACGGCCTCGATGGCGCCCGCCGCGGCCAGCGCGTGGCCGGTCAGCGGCTTGGTCGAACTCACCGGCACGTCGCGCCCCAGCACGCGCTCGACGGCCAGGCTCTCCATCGCGTCGTTCTGCTCGGTGGCGGTGCCGTGCAGGTTGACGTAGTCGACGTCGCCTGCCGCCAGGCCGGCCCGCGCCAGCGCACGCTGCATCGCCTCGGCGGCGCCGCGGCCGCTGGGCTCGGGCGCGGACATGTGGTGCGCGTCCGCGGTCTCGCCCCAGCCGGACAGCCGCACCGGCCCGGCGTCGCGGCCCATGACGAACAGCGCGGCGCCCTCGCCGATGTTGATGCCCGTGCGATTGGCCGACAGCGGATTGCAGCGCTCGGCCGACACCGCGTCCAGCGCCGAGAAGCCCGCGATCGTGAAGCCCGACAGCGCATCGCCGCCGCCGGCCACCACCGCGTCCACCTGCCCCGAGCGCAGCAGCCGCGCGCCCGTGGCGATCGCCTTGGCGCCCGAAGAGCACGCCGTCGAGATGACGTACGCCGGCCCGGCCACGCCCAGCTCGCGCGCGACGCACTGCGCCGCGTTGCCCATCTCCTGCAGCGCGTAGTCGTAGTGCGCGGGCCAGCCGAAGCCGGCGCCCACCTGGCGGATGGCCGCGACGCCCTCGTCCAGGCCGGCGGTGCTCACGCCGAGGACGACGGCCACGCGCGCCGGCCCGAAGCGATCGACCGCCGCCTGCACGTGCTCGCGCAGCGGTGCCAGCGCGGCCAGCAGCAGCGCGTTGTTGCGGCTGCGGTGGATGTGCGGCAGCTCGGCCACGGACGGCAGCGGCGTCGTCACGCAGCCGAGGTTCAGCACGCGGCCCGGGGTGTGGAGATCGGTCGGCACGACGCCGCCCGGCGCGTCGGCCCACAGCCCGGCGCGGATCGCCTCGGGCGCGTCGCCCAACGCGCAGACGCAGGATTGGGCCTGGAGGAAGATGTCGGTCATGGCGGGTTCAGGAGGCGGCGGCGCCGTCGTTGCCGAGCTCGCGCGATTCGATCTTGAGCTTGAAATGCGCCCGCCGCTCGTCGAGCTCGACCCGCAGCGGGCTGGAACGCGTGATCACCGTCACGACTTCGTCGCCTTGCATCAGCGTGCGCACGTTGCCGTCCTCGACCAGGCGCCAGCCGGCCGGCAGCGCGGCCTGGATCGCGTCGACCGGCCACAGCGTCAGCTGCAGGTCGCTCAGGATGCGCGCGCCCGACACCTGCTCGGGCCACCACGAGGCCTTGCTCTCGGTCAGCGTGGCGCCGTCCCAGTCGAGCCGCGCGGCCACCTGGCCCATCGCGACCACGCCCAGCTGCACGTGGCCCGCGTCGGCCTCCAGCAACACGTCGAGCTGCTGGTCGCGCCCGGGCGCCTGCAGCGTCAGGTGCTGCTGCAGGTTCAGCGTGCGGCCCAGCAGCGCCGGCGCGAGGCGCAGCGTCGGGGCCTCGTGCGACGGCGGCGGTGCGGTGGCGCATCCGGCGATCGCCAGCGCGCCCGCGGTCGCGATCGCGACGCTCGCGATCAGGCGCTGCACAGTTCCTCCAGCACGCCCAGCCGGCGCTTGGCCTGCGCCACGTACGGGTTGTTCTGGTCCCACGCATAGCCGGCCAGGATCGACGAGATCATGCGGCGGATGTCGGGCGTGTGACGCTCGTGGAAGATGATCTTCTGGAAGCCGCCGGCGTACCACGCGTCGACGAAGCTGCGGAACGTGTCGACGCCGGACTTCAGCGGCACGGCGTAGTCGGCCTGCCAGTCCACCGTCTCGCCGGCGAACTCGCGCGCTAGGCACCGCGTGGCCAGCGAGGCCGACTTGAACGCGATCGTCACGCCGCTGGAGAACACCGGGTCGAGGAACTCGCCCGCGTTGCCCAGCAGCGCGAAGCCCTTGCCCCACAGCGACTTCACGTTGGCCGAGTAGCCGACGATCTGGCGTGCGGGCGTGTCCCACACCGCGTCCTTCAGCAGCGCCGACAAGCCCGGCTCCTCGGCGACGATCGCGCGCAGGCGCTCCATCTCCGTGCCGGCGTATTGCGCGAGGAAGTCCTGCGCCGCGACCACGCCCAGCGAGCAGCGGCCCTTGGAGAACGGGATCGTCCAGTACCAGACGTCCGGGAACTTCGGATGCACCGTGACGCGGATCTTCTCGCGGTCGAACGCGCCGTCCGACGGGATGTGGTCGGCCACGTGCGTGAAGATCGCGCCGCGCACCGGGAAGTTCGACGGCGTCTCCAGCTTGAGCAGGCGCGGCAGCGTGCGGCCGAAGCCGCTCGCGTCGAGCACGAAGCGGGCCTCGACCTGGTAGGCGTTGCCGTCGGCGTCGCGCGCCGAGACGCGCGGCTTGTCGCCATCGAGGTCGACCGCCGTCACCTCGTGGCGGAAGCGGATCTCGGCGCCCATGCGCGCCGCCGCGTCGGCCAGCACCTTGTCGAAGGCGGCGCGCTGCACCTGGTAGGTGGTGCCCCAGCCGTCGGTGAACTTGTCGCGGAAGTCGAAGGCCGTGTACTTGTCGCCCCAAGCGAACGCGGCGCCGTTCTTGAACTGGAAGCCGGCCTCGACGACGTCCTGCAGCATGCCCGCGGCCTGGATGTACTCCATGCTCTGCGGCAGCAGGCTCTCGCCGATCGAGAAGCGCGGGAACTGCTCGCGCTCGAGCACCAGCACGCGGCGGCCCTGCTGGCGCAGGAAGCCGGCGGCCACGGAACCGGCAGGGCCGGCGCCGACGATCAGGACATCGGTGGATTCGAGAGTCATGGCGTTTTCAGGATGAAAGGGTCCGGGGACGGTACAGAGGCGCGGCAACACCGACGATGAGGATGCCGAACAGAAGCGTCAATCCAAAGGAGCGCAGCGCCGGTGTGCTGGACAAGGCCAGCAGGCCGAACGACAGCCAGGTGCTGGCGGCGCCGAGCACCACCGACAGCCACGCCGAACCGGCACCGGCGTCCTCGCGTTCGAGCAGGAAGATGCCGTAGTCGATGCCGATGCCCAGCAGCAAGGCGAGCGCCAGCACGTTGAACAGCTGCAGCGGCTGGCCCACGAACGCGAGCAACGCCAACGTGCCGGCGGTGGCCATCGCAGTGGGCATCCACGCGCGCCACGCGCGGCGGCCGTAGCGCCACGCGAGCGCCAGCATCACCGCCGCGTGCCCGCCGACCAGCAGCAGGCCCATCATGTGGCGATAGCGCCCGAGCAGCGCGGAGACCGACTGCACCTGGTCGACCCAGCGCACGCCGGGCAGGCCGTCGGCGCTCCGGGCGATGTCGGGCAAGGCGGCGAGGTCGCGCACGCCGCGCAGCATCACGACGCTCGCGAACGCGGTGCCGTCGTCCTGCCGCGGCACCGCGCCGATCCACAGCGCGCGGCCGGCGGTGGACGCGAGCGACGCGAGCCACTTGTCGAGCGTCAGCGGCGCGGTGTCGAACGCGGCCCTCGACTGCGCTTCGCCCAGCACCTGGTCGACGCCGGCGATCACGCCGTCCTCGACGCGCCTGGTCAGCGCCGCGTCGGCCGACTGGCGCGACTGCGACGGCACCCAGTCGGACAGCGCGCGGTAGCCCGCCAGCTCGCCGGCAGCGATGCGCGCGTCGAGCCGTGCCTTCAAGGCCTCCTCGCGCTGCAGCACGTCGTCGGCGCCGGTGCCGCGCACCACGAAGAACTGCGACGGGCTCGCGAGCCCCAGCAGCCGGCCGATCTCGCGCTGTGCATCGATCAGCGGCTTCGGCGAGCCCTGCAGCTGGCGCAGGTCGTCGTCGACGCGCAGCTGCGCGATGCCCAGGCCGCAGGCCGCGAGCAGCGCGACGTGCACGATCCACGCGCCGCGGCCCGCCGCGAAGCGCGGGTAGCGCTGGAAGCTGTCGACGATCCACGCCGAGAAGCGCGTCGCGCGCACGCTGCCGCGGTCGATCCACGGGAACCAGACGACGGTCGTCATGAACGCGCCGACGATGCCCACCACCGAGAACAGCGCCATCTGCCGCAGCCCCGGGAACGGCGGCAGGCCCAGCGCGACGTAGCCCAGCACGCTGGTCAGCAGCGCCAGCGCGAGGCCCGGCAGCAGCGCGCCCATCAGCTTGAGCGGCGGCGCGCCGGGCGCGCCCTGGCGGCTGGCGAAGTAATACAGGCCGTAGTCCTCGGCGCAGCCCACCAGGCTGGCGCCGAACACGGTGGTCAGCAGGTGCACGTGGCCGAACACCCACGACGTCACCGACAGCGCCATCGCCACGCCCACCAGCAGCGACACCGCCATCAGCAGCCGCGGCCACAGCGAGCGGAACGCGAGGAACACCAGCACCAGCACGCCGGCCACCGAGCCCCAGCCGATCGTGTTGACCTCCAGGTGCGCGCGCGCCGCCGCGTGCTCGGCGAACAGCGGCACGCCGCCGGCCAGCACCTTCGCGCCGGGCACGGCGGCGAGCGCCGCGGCGCGGCCGCGATCGAGCGCGCCGGACACCGGCTCGTCGCCGCTCATCGAGAACGCGGCGCCGGTGGTCTCCTGCAGCAGCACCGCCCATTCGAGGCCGCCGTCGCTCAGCGCCAGGCGGCCGTCGCGCGGCCTGGCGCGCGTGTCGCTCGCGCGCGCGAGCCACCATTGCGGCCACAGCGCGAGCGGGTCGGCGTTCCAGTCGGCCAGGCGAAAGCCGCCGCCGGGCTGCGACAGCGCGGCCAGCGCGGACTGCACCAGCGCGCCGGGCCGCGCGTGCTCGAGCTGCATGCGCTGCGCCGGCGTCAGCAATCGGTCGCGGTACGGCGCGTAGAACGCGAGCGTGTCGCGCAGCGAACCGGGGCCCGCCAGCGCGCTCCACTTCAGCGGCGCGTGCGCCGCATCGATCGCGCCCTGCCACGCGTCGGCGGCCTTCTGCGCGCTCGCCCAGTCGGGCGCGCCGATCATCACGACGACCTGGCGCGTCACCTGGTCGGCCAGCTGGCGCGTGGCGCGGCCGACCTCGGGCGCCTGCTCGTCCTGCGGCAGCAGCGCCATCACGTCGGTGTCGAAATGGACGCCGCGCCAGAACGTGAACTGGTGCACCGCCACGACGACGCAGAACGCGAGCCACGCCCACGCCGCCACCTGCCAGGGCAGGCGGCGCTGCGGGCGCGACGCGTCGTCCAGGCTCATTGGAAGCGCGCTGCCTCGTCGGTGCCGAGCGCGGCCGCGGGCACCTGGTGCGAGAAGCGGATCTGCGTCGCATCGCCGCGCGCTTCCTCGATGCGCACGGACTGCACGTCGCGCTCGCCCGCGAGCGTGGCGCGCACCAGGAACCTGGCGACGTTCGCGTCGCGCGGCGTGAGCACCAGCGACCAGCCGGCCGCCCCCACCGGCTGCGCGGCGATCGTGAACTTGTCGGCCAGCGCGTCGAGGTCGGCCGCCAGCAGCGAGAAGATCAGCTCGTTGACCTGCCGCACGCCCGGCTCGGCCTGCGCGTCCGCCAGGTTGCTCGTGCTGCCGTCGGGGTTGCGCGTGAACAGCCGCGTCCTGGTCACGACCAGCGCCGACTCGAACGGCTGCTGCGTGTGCCACCACACGCCCTGGCCGCGCGCGACGAGGAACTCGCCCCGGGACACCAGCGCATTCTTGAAGCCCTTGAGCGTCTTGACCTGCTCGAAGTCGCCCTTGAGCACCGGCGAGAGCTTCAGGCGCTCGCGCACCAGCTTGACGGCGTCGACCGCGGGCGCCGAGGCGGCGGCCGAGGCGGGCGCCGCGCCGAACGACGCCATGGCGGCCAGCGACAGCGCCGCCAACGCGACGGCACGAACGACGCGGCTCACGGCGCCACCCCCAGCCGCTCCCACAGCACGCGCGGGCAGACGTACTGCATCTGGCGCGTGGCCATGTCCACGGCCACCTGGATCGACATCGCCGTGTTCACCTTCTCGCCCGTCGCCTTGTCGCGGATCTCGTACTCGAACTTCAGGCGGTTCTCCCACTCGACGATCTCGGCGCGCACCACCAGCGGCTGGTTGAACATCGCCGGGCGCACGTACTTCAGGCGCAGGTCGACGATGGGCCAGCCGTAGCCCGACTCGCGCATCCGCGTGTAGCCGTAGTCGAACTTCTCGAGCAGCGCGCAGCGCGCCAGCTCGAGGTACTTGACGTAGTGGCCGTGCCAGACGATGTCCATCGAATCGATGTCGAAGAACGGCGGCACGACCTCGATCTCGTGCGACAGGTCCGGCCGGGCCGGCGCGTGCAGCTCACTCATCGCCGTACAGCGCCCACTCGCGCTTGCGCAGCGCGCCGATCAGCGCGATCAGGTCGGCGTCGAGCGCGCGATCCTCGGCCACGAACGGGATGCGGCGCTCCAGGTCGGCCTGGAACGCCCGCAGCACCGCGCCCGGCACCACGCCGTCCCGGGCGCAGCGTAGCGCGACGCCCTGGCGCGCGGCCACCAGCATCGCGGCGCACACCTGCTCGGTGAGCTCCAGCACGCGCAGGCAGTCGCGCGCGGCGATCGTGCCCATGCTCACCTTGTCCTGGTTGTGGCACTCGGTGGAGCGCGAGAACACGCTGGCCGGCATCGTCTGCTTGAGCGCCTCGGCCGTCCACGCCGACACGCTGATCTGCAGCGCCTTCAGGCCGTGGTTGATCGGCGCGCGCTCGCCCGTCGCGCCCGACAGGTTGGACGGCAGGCCGTGGTTGTAGCGCGTGTCCACCAGCAGCGCGAGCTGGCGATCGAGCAGGTCGGCGACGTTGGCCACCGCGTTCTTCAGGCTGTCCATCGCGAACGCGACGTGGCCGCCGTAGAAGTGGCCGCCGTGCAGCACGCGCTCCTGGTCGCCGTCGATGATGGGGTTGTCGTTGGCCGAGTTGAGCTCGCCTTCGATCAGCTGGCGCAGGAACGGCAGCGCGTCTTCCAGCACGCCGATGACGTGCGGCGCGCAGCGCAGCGAATAGCGATCCTGCAGGCGCTGCTCGTTGCGCGCGGCGGGCTTGTCGGACTCGGCGGCGAGGTCGGCGCGCACGCGCGCGGCCACGCGCTGCTGGCCGGCGTGCGGCTTGACCGCGAACAGGGCCTCGTCGAAGTGGTGCGCGTTGCCGGCGCTGGCCAGCACGTTGCACGCGGTCAGGCGCGACGCGAGCCTGCAGACGTAGTCGGCGCGCTGCCACGCCAGGCACGCCAGCGCGGTCATCACCGCGGTGCCGTTCATGATCGCCAGGCCTTCCTTCGGCCGCAGCTGCAGCGGCTTGCGGCCCAGCGCTTCCAGCGCCTCGGCGGCCGGCTGGATGCGCCCGCGGAACAGCACGTTGCGCTCGCCGCACAGCGCCGCGGCGACGTAGGACAGCGGCGTGAGGTCGCCGCTGGCGCCCACCGAGCCCTCGGCCGGAATCTGCGGCAGCACGTCGTGCGCCAGGAACGCGGCGAGCTGCTCGAGCAGTTCGACGCTCACGCCCGACACGCCCTGCGACAGCGACTGCAGCCGCGCCGCCAGCACGGCGCGCGTCTCGGCCGGATCCAGCATGCGGCCCAGGCCCACGCCGTGGTACGCGAACAGGTGGTGCGGCAGCTCGGGCACCAGCTCGGGCGGGATGACGACGGTGCACGAATCGCCGTAGCCGGTGGTGACGCCGTAGACGACGCCGTCCTCGCGCAGCAGGCGCTCCAGGAACTCCGAGCCGCGGCGGATGCGCGCGCGGAACGCCGGGTCGTCGGAGAGCGACGCGTCGGCCTTCATCTCGGCGAGCAGGCACACGTCCTCGATGGTCAGCGGGCGGCCGTCGAAGGCAAGGGGGCGGGATTCAGTCATGGCGCGGGGGCGTGGGCCGGGCGGCGAGCGCGCCCGGCTGATTCCAGAACGAGAAGAAATTGAACCATTCGAACGGCGCGCGCGACAGCAGGCGCTCCAGGCCGGCGGCGAACTGCGCGGCGTGGGCGGCGCAGGCGGCCAGGCGGTCGCCACGCGGCAGCACGACGCGATCGGCGAGCAGGTCGAACACGACCTCGTGCGTGTCGCCCTGGCGGATGCAGCCGAGCGACAGCAGCGGGCACTTGAGCAGCGCGGCCAGCATGTAGGCGCCGGTGGGGAACGGCGCGTCGTGGCCGAGGAAGGGCACCTGCACGGCACTCGCGCGGCCGGCCACGATGGGCACGCGGTCGCCGGCGATGGCGACGAACTCGCCGCGCTCCACGCGCTCGGCCAGCAGCACCGCGGTGGCCGGCGAGATCTCCGTGACCTGCATCAGCGCGATGGCGCGGCCCGGCGACAGCCGTTCCAGCATGCGGTTGAACTGCTCGGCATGCACCGTGTGCACCAGCACCGTCAGCTTCATGCCCGGCGTGGCGTCGGCCGAGGCCTGGCACATCTCGAGGCAGCCCATGTGCGCGGTCACCAGCAGGCCGCCCTGCCCGGCGCGCACCATCTCGTCGACCCGTTCGCGGCCGACGAAGCGGATCGTGTCGAGACGGTAGCGGCCGCCGACGGCCAGCATCTTGTCGAGGATCGTCTCGGCGAACGAGAGAAAGTGGCGCAGCGTGTCGCGCCAGCCCGGCGTGCGGCCCAGCGCGCCGGTGGCCGATTCGAGCCGCTGCAGGTATTCGAGCGAGGCCTCGCGCGCGGCGCGGTTGGCGGCCCAGTACCAGAGCACGACCGGGTACAGGAACAGGCGGAACGGCAGGCGCCCGCCGATGCGGAACAGCGCGTACAGCAGCCACATGCCGCCGGCGAAGGTCTCCTCGCCGATCGACGACCAGTGGCGCTGCCCGGTGCCGGTGGCGCGATGCGGCATGGCGCTCACCGGGCTGCCACCTTGCGCCACAGCAGCAGCGGCGAGCGCAGCAGCATGCCCAGCGCGAGCCGCGCGTGCATCTTCGAGATGAGCCAGTTGTCCAGGCCCAGGCGGAAGTGCGACAGCCCGTCCTGCGGATACGTGACGCGCGTCGGGATGCTCACGATCTTCAGCCCGCGCCAGTGCAGGCGCACCAGCACCTCGGGGTCGAAGTCCATGCGCCGGCCCAGGCGCGCCTCGTCGAACAGCTTGACGACCGGCGCGAGCGGGTAGACGCGGAAGCCGCACATCGAGTCGCGGATCTCCAGCGACAGCGAGTTGATCCACACCCACACGTGCGTGGCGTAGCGGCCGACCAGCCGCCCCGTCGGCACGCTCTCGTCGTAGACCGGCACGCCGCAGATCACCGCGTCGGGGCGCTCGGCGGAGGCGGCCAGGAACCGCGGGATGTCGGCGGCGTCGTGCTGGCCGTCGGCGTCGATCTGCAGCGCGTGCGAATAGCCGGCGGCCGCGGCGGCCCGCAGGCCGGCCATCATCGCGCCGCCCTTGCCCTGGTTCAGCGCGAGGCGCACCAGCGTGACGTCGGGCGCCTGCGCCAGCGCGTCGAGCACCGCGGCGCAGTCGGCATGGCTGCCGTCGTCCACGAGGATGCAGTGCAGGCCGTTGGCGCGCACGTTGGCCGCCACCGCGCCCACCGCCTCGCCGTGGTCGTAGACGGGGATCACCGCGCAGGTGCGCATCGCGGCCATCACGCGGCCTCCGCGGCGAAGACGATGCGGCCGCTGGAATGGCGGCCCGCGGTGGAGCGGTACTCGAACTGCAGCGTGGCGGTGGCGGCGTTCCAGTGCAGCTCGATGTCCAGGTGCATGCCGGGCAGCGCGGGCTGCGAAAACTTCAGTGCGTCCATGCGGATGAACGTTGCCGGCATGTCGAAGCGCTCGCGCGCGAACGCGATCGCCCAGTCGACCTGCGCCACGCCGGGCAGGATGGGCGCGCCGGGGAAGTGGCCGTCGAAGACCTGCAGCGCGGCGTCGAGCGCGATCGAGGCCTGCGCGTGCGCGGGCTCCTCGATGCGCCACTTCGGCTGCGGCCGCAGCGGGCGCGCGTCGACGGCCGGCGCGAACAGCGCGCCCAGCAGCGCCTCGGTGCTCTTGCCCTGCGCGTCGGCGGGCAGCGCGTCGACGAAGCGCCAGCGGCGCGGCAGCGCGATGCGGTCGACCGCCGCCAGCAGCAGCGCCCGCAGTTCGCCCACCAGCGCCGCCTTGCCGATGCGCTGCAGCCTGTCGCGCCCTACCGCGCTGAGCGCGACCACCGCCGCCGGGCGCACCGCATGCGGACGCTCGGCGCCGTCGGCGTCGACCACGGGGCGCTCGTCGGCCAGCATCAGCACGCGCGCCTCGGCGACGTCGGCGCTGGTGGCCAGGCGCTGCTCCAGCGCGGTGAGCGACACACGCTTTTCCTCGATCTTGACGATGCGGTCGGCGCGGCCGTGCAGCTCGAAGCCGTCCATGCCGTCGGCCGCGGGGCTGGCGCGGTCGGCGGTGCGGTGCCACTCGAGATCGGGCAGGTGCGGCGAACGCACGGCAAGCTCGCCGTCGTCGACGCGGAACTCGATGCCCGGCAGAGGCTGCCAGGTGTCGCCGTGGCGCGCGCGCTGGCGCCACGCCACGCCGCCGGTCTCGGAGCTGCCGTAGACCTCGACGGGCGCGACGCCCAGCAGCGCGAGCGTGGCATCGGCGGCCTCGGGCGGCAGCGGACCGCCGGAGGAGAACACCGCGCGCAGCCCGGCGCGTGCGCCGGACCAGTCGACCGTCTCGGGCAGCCGCCGCAGATGCGCGGGGCTGGCGACGAGCACCGCCGGGCCGGCGACGCGCTGCGCGACCTCCTCGTTGAACACGAGCCGCTCGGCGGCGAACGGACGCCCCGCGGCCAGCGGCCACAGCACGCGGAACAGCAGGCCGTAGATGTGCTGGTGCGTGACGGTGGCCCAGATCACGGGCGTCTCGACGTCGCCCGCGGGATCCTGGATGCCGGCCATCGGCTCGACCGCGAGGTTGACCGGCGCCAGGCCCGTGTCGCACAGCGCGCCGAAGCGCGTCTCGAGCGCGTGCACCTCGGCGTCCAGCTGCGCGAGCCGCTTGGGGATCGCGAGCGGCTCGCCGTTCGTGCCCGAGGTGTAGACGACCAGCTGCGTGGCCTCGCGATCCAGCGGCGCGAACGCAGGCCCGCTCGCGCGCGAGGGCGCGGGACGCGCGAGCGCGCCCGGAAGGTCGCCCAGGAAGCCGTCGGCCACGCCGCGCAGCCGTGCGACGGTGTCGTGCTGCATGTCGCCGGGCACCACCACCGTCTTGCCGGCGTGCCAGGCGCCGAACAGCGCGGTGGCGAAGTCGAAGGTGTCCTCGGCAAGCAGGGCCCAGCGCGCGCCGGGCTGCGCGGCGAGCAGGTCGCGCCACGCGGCGGCCTGCGCGGCGAAGTCGGCGGCGGACAAGGCCTCGCCGCCGCGCCAGGCCACCGTGCTCGAGGTCGATGTGCGTGGGCGGGGCAGGTCGGTCAGCGGGAGCCAGGCGGCATCACGCATGCGGGGCTCCGGGGCGCGGGCGGGCCGCGCCGTCGGCGGCGATGCGGGCGCGCACGCGCCGGCGCACCAGCCACTCGCCGCCCATCAGCGCGCCCATCGCGACGTACGACAGCAGGCCGTTGTACAGCGTCCAGACGGCCGTGCTGGCCCACAGCGCGGTAGCCCCGGCGATCAGGCCGTTGACGACGAAGAAGCCGCACCACACCAGCGTGACGCGGCGCGTGTAGGCGACCGCGGCGGGCGGCAAGTCGGGCTCGCGCAGTCGCGCGAGGCGCTCGACCACGGTCGGGCCGCGCCACAGGCTCATCGCGAACAGGCCGAACATCACGCCGTTGACGAGCGCCGGGTACAGCTTGAGCGGGCCCCAGAAGTCGCCGAGGAAGCTGGCCGCGGCCAGCACCAGCGCGAGCGCGGCGGCGCCGAGCCAGAACGACTCGCGCGTGACCCACGCGCGGGCGAGCGCGAGCACCACCAGCAGCAGCGCGATCCAGCGCGGGCTGACATGGCCCAGCGCGAGGTACACGACCACGGGGTAGGCCAGGCTCGTGACCAGCAGCGCGGCCGCCAGCAGCGGCGGCGTCCTTCGGGCCGGGGCGGCGGGAGCCGGCATGGCGGGCGCCATCGACGAGATCACGCCGCGGGCGCCTCGTGAACGAGGCCGTACAGCGCGTCGACCACGTCCTGCACCGTGCGCACGGACTTGAAGGCCTCCGGCTGCAGGCGCTTGCCCACCAGCGGCTTGAGCTGCACGATCAGGTCGACGGCGTCGATCGAGTCGATGTCGAGGTCCTCGCCGAGGCGCGACTCGCGCGTGATGCGCGCCGGCTCGATGTCGAAGGTCTGGTTCAGGATCTCCACGATCCTGGCGAAGATGTCGTCCTTGGTCATGGTGCGGTCCTCAGGCCTTGCCTTGCGCGATGACGAACGCGGCGAGCGTCTTGACGCTCGCGAAATGCGCGCGCACCTCCTCGGACTCCGCCGACAGGCTCACGCCGTACTTCTTCTGCAGCGCCAGGCCCAGCTCCAGCGCGTCGATCGAGTCCAGGCCCAGGCCGTCGACGAACAGCGGCGCGCTGGCGTCGATGTCGGCGGGGGTGATGTCCTCCAGCGCGAGGGAGGAGATGATGAGTTCCTTGATGTCGTTCTCAAGCTGCTGCATGGGGAGTCTCCGCGCCGAGTCGGCGCGCCAGTTCGTCGTTGAGGCGGCGTGCGGCGAGCGCCTGCGCGCCCTCCTCGGCCAGGTGGTCTTCGATCGGCATGTCCTCGCCGATCTCGATCACGAAGTTGCCCGGGCTGGGCGGCACGCGCCACCACTTGATGCCCTTGCCGAGCATGCGCGGCTCGCACGTGATGCGCACCGGCGTGATGGGCAGCGCGCCGCGCACCGCCAGGTTGGCCGCGCCGCGCTGCAGGCGGCCGAGCGCCACGTCGGCGGGCGTGCGTGTGCCCTCGGGGAACACGATCAGGTTGTTGCCCGCGCGCACGGAGGCGACGCAGTCGTCGATCAGCCCCGGCCCCGAGTCGTTGAAGACGTAGCCCGCGGCGCGCACCGGGCCGCGCGTGAACGGGTTGCGCGCCAGCGCGGCCTTGACGATGCAGTCGGCATCGCGCACGAGCGACATCAGGAACACGACGTCGATCAGCGACGGATGGCTCGCGAGGATCAGCAGGCCGCGGCGATCCAGCCGCTCGCGGCCGCGCACCTCGACGCGGCACAGCCCCAGCGCGCACATCATCGCGACGAAGGCGCGGAACAGGTGGCGGATGATCGCGCGGGCCAGCGCCGAGCGGCGCCGGTGGTGGCGGATGACCACCAGCAGCAGCGGGAACACGACCACGCCCAGCAACAGCCCGCCGAGCCCGAACAGCGCGAACGAGAAGCCCGTGGCCGCCACGCGCCACCAGCGGTTGGCGAGCGAACTGCGGATCGGCGCGGCCTCGGCCATCAGCATCGCCTCACGCATCGCGGCTCCAGGTGCAGCGGCGGCCGCCGTCGGCCTGCGTGAGTGCGGGCGCGTCGGACAGGCCGAACCACAGCGCCTGCAGGCTGGACGGCAGCTGCGGCTGCACGGCCTCGGGCTCGCCGTCGGCCGCGCGCCACTCGAGGTGCAGCGCGCGCTCGCCGGCGCGCGGGCGGCGCAGCTTCCAGGCGAACGCGAAGTGCGCGGACGGCTCGTCCTCGAACTGGACGTAGCCCGCGGGCAGCGGCGCGTCGTAGACGATGAGGCTGGCGCTGGCCGCGCCGTCCTCCAGCAGGCCCAGCGCCTCGGCCACGCCGGCCGCCGCGGTGGCACGGCCGGCCGCGATGGCCGACGAGTTGCGGCGGTCGCCGCGCGTGAGCGCCACCATCGCGCCGATCGCGTTGTGCACCGACAGGCCGAAGGCCGTGGGCGACAGCGCGTCGCCGCGCGCCTGGTGGGCGAGCAGGTCGAGGCAGCGGGTGGTCTCGCCGTAGCGCGAGGCGTAGACGGTGGGCTGGTCGTCGAGGTCGGCGTCGGCCTCGACCGTGGCCGAGCCCGCGAGGTCGATGGCGGCCTGCGCGGCCAGGCGGCCCAGCGGCGCGAAGCGGCGGCGCAGCATCGGCGCGACGGCGGCGAGCGCGACCTGCGGTTCGCCTTCGGGCAGCCAGGGCGCGGACGCCCACTGCGTCCAGCGCTGCGGCGTGTCGATGCCGGGCGCGCACGCCGCCCAGGACTCGATGACGAAAGCGAAACTCAATTGGCTAGCCCTGACGCCGACGTTCGCCGCGTGTCGCGGCTCCGTTTTTCGTGTTGTCCACGGCGTTCCGCCGCGTGACCTCCAGGTCCGCTGCGCTGCCGGCCGGACACCCCCGGCGGGTACGCGTCGCGGCCTCCCCTTCCAACTGGTGATTTTAGCCTGCGCAGCGGCGTGCTTCCTGGGGGGAAGCCTCGATCGAACACTCGGTTTCACGAGGCGACGCGGCGCAATTCACGCCGGATCGACGGTCGGATGACCGTGCGGCCAAGGGTTCTCCCGAGGATCGCTGCGCGACAGGCGCCCCGCCGGGCGCCACGGACGCCCGCATCCCGCGCCGCGCCGGCGTCGTTTCGCGCCGGCCGCCGCCGTCCCGTCGCCTGCCGCTGGCCGGCCGCCCCGGGCGCCGCGACGATGCGAGCCATCCCAACCCGAGATCCCCTTGCGAGGACCCCGCCATGAACAACCTGATCGCCATCGTCGACAACACCCCGGCCTCCGTGTGGGCCGTGCTCGCCGTCCTCGTGCTGGTGGGCCTGCGCCAGACGCGCACCCAGACGCTGGCCGGCGGCCGCGTGTGGCTCGTGCCGCTGGTGGCGGGTGCCGCCTCGCTGGCGGGCGCGCTGCGCGGCTTCGCCGGCGCCGGCGAGCTGCTGACCGGCGCCTGCTGGGCCATCGGCGCCGCGCTCGGCTTCGCCGCCAACCGCTCGCTGGACCTGCCGCGCCGCGTGACGGCCAACGCCGACGGCACGTTCACGATCGGCGGCAGCCTCGCGCCGCTCGTCCTGCTCGTGGGCATCTTCCTCGTGCGCTACGCCACCAACGTCGCGCTGGCGATCCAGCCCTCGCTGTCGCACGAGCCGGTCGCCGCGGCCATCGTCGCGATCGCCTACGGCCTGACCGCCGGCCTGCTGGTCGCCCGCTCGCGCAAGATCTGGGCGACGCGCGGCCAGCGTGGCGCCGCGCTGGCGGCCTGAGGCGACAATCGTCGTCGGCTTCCCTTCGTGCCCCTCGCCGCCGTGCCGCTTCCGCCCGACCCCGCCCTCGCCGCCCCGCCGCGCGGCCTCGCCGACCTGCTGTTCCGCGGCGCGCAGGTGATGCTCGTGAACCTGGCCATCGCCGGCCTGATCGCGACGATGTCGGGCAACCGCTTCGGCCACGTCGTGCTGTACTCGCAGTGCATCGGCCTGGCGATCTGGGGCGTCATCGAGTTCGGCCGCCGCGTGCGCAGCGGCGGCCTCGCCGAGTGGCCCAAGGGCTGGCGCGGCCCGGCACTGGTGGCCGTGGCCTGCCCGCTGGGCTACGTGATCGGCGTGACCGTGGCCGACGCCCTGTCGGGCTACTCCACCTGGGCGAACTACCTGCACCGTCCCGAGCAGCTGGCGCGCGACTTCGGGCCCACCGTGGTGTTCTGCACGATCGTGGCCGGCGGCTTCTGGGCCCGCGGCCAGGCGCGCGCGCAACGCGCCCAGGTGGCCGCGGCCGCGCACGAGGCCACGCTCGCGCGGCTGGACATGCTGCAGTCGCAGCTCGAACCGCACATGCTGTTCAACACGCTGGCCAACCTGCGCGCGCTGATCGCCGCCGACCCGCCGCGCGCCCAGGAGATGCTCGACCACCTGATCGCCTTCCTGCGCGCCACGCTCGCGGCCAGCCGGCAGTCCGAGCATCCGCTGTCCGACGAGTTCGCGCGCCTGGACGACTACCTCGCGCTGATGCGCGTGCGCATGGGCGATCGCCTGCGCACGCACGCGACGCTGCCGCCCGAGCTCGCGGCGCTGCCGGTGCCCCCGCTGCTGCTGCAGCCGCTGGTGGAGAACGCGATCAAGCACGGCCTGGAGCCGCAGCGCGGGCCGGGCGAGCTGCAGGTCGACGCCGCGCTCGACGGGGCGACGCTCGTGCTGCGCGTGGCCGACACCGGCCGCGGCCTGGAGGCTGCCGCGCAGGCCAAGGCGCGCGAACCCGACATGCCGTCGTCCGGCTTCGGCCTCGCGCAGGTGCGCGAGCGCCTGCAGACCCTGTTCGGCGACGCCGCCCGCTTCACGCTCGCGCCGCGCGAGGGCGGCGGCACGCTGGCCGAGATTCGTCTGCCCGTCGCGGGCCGCCCCGTTTCCTGAGACCGAGCTTCCATGACCACTGCCCTGATCGCCGAAGACGAGCCGCTGCTCGCGCAGGCCCTGCGCGCCGAGCTGGCGCGCGCCTGGCCCGCACTGCAACTGCTGGAGCCGGCCGTCGACGGCGACGCCGCCGTCGAGCGCGCGCTGTCCGGCCGCCCCGACGTCGTGTTCCTGGACATCCGCATGCCCGGCCGTACCGGCCTGGAGGCGGCCGAGGCGATCGTCGAGGAATGGCCCGCCGACGCCGGCGCGCTGCCGCTGATCGTGTTCGTCACCGCCTACGACCAGTACGCACTGCAGGCCTTCGAGCGCGCCGCGGTCGACTACCTGCAAAAGCCCGTGCAGCCCGCGCGGCTGGCGGCCTGCTGCGCGCGGCTGCGCGACACGCTGGCCCTGCGCGCCGCCGCGCGCGACGCGAGCGACGTGGCAGCCGCGCCGGACGACGCCGCGCTGCTGGGCCGCCTGCGCACGCTGCTGGGCGCGCCGGCGGCCGAGGCCGCGACTGCGCCGCTGGCGATCCTGCAGGCGAGCATCGGCTCGACGCTGCACATGATCCCGGTCGACGAGGTGGTCTACTTCGAGGCGGCCGACAAGTACGTGCGCGTCGTCACGGCCGAGCGCGAGGCGCTGATCCGGATGTCGCTGCGCGAGCTGCTGCCGCGCCTGGACGCCGACAGGTTCTGGCAGATCCACCGCGGCACCGTGGTGCGCGCCGACGCGATCGCCACCGCCACGCGCGACGACTCCGGCAAGGTCTTCCTCACCTTGCGCCGGCGACCCGAACGTCTGGTTGCGAGCCGTCTGTACGCACATCTGTTCCGCGGGATGTGAGCGCCGCGCCCGTGGCCGGCAGCTTGCCGCGCATCGCCTGGTCCCAGCGCTGCAGGCGTTCGGCGCTGACGTCGAAGTGCTGGCCGAACAGCAGCGGGCCCTGGCGCGCCATCATCGTGGCCACGCGCGCGGCGGCGGGGTCGCCGGCGTCGGCGGCGGCCGAGAGCTGCGCGTAGGCCTGCGGCCACTGCTGCGCCTCGTAGGCCTCCATCGCCATGCGGAAGCGCCCCTGCGGCAGGTCGCCGTGGCGGCCGAGGCCGGCGCCGGTGAGCGCGATGCAGGCCGCGACGATCGCCGTGGCGCCGATCAGCACCTGGGCGGCGGTGTCGATCCAGCGGGCCGTCGTGCTCATCGTCATGGTCGTCGCTTGCTGCATGGTGCTCTCCTGCCTGGCGTGCCGGAGGTTCCGGCGTGTCGAGGCGCGAGTATGGAAAACGACCGACGGCTCAGCTATCCCCCTTGAGAGGGGACGGGACGCCGCCACCTGTAACCGAGGCGGCACCCGCGCCACTAGAATTGCCCGCACACATGAACACGCCCAAAGCCCCCACTCCCGCCGCGTCGGCCGACGAGGCCGTCAAGCCCGCGAACTTCCTGCGCAATGTCATCGAACGCGACCTCGAGGCGGGCACGTACGCAAATCGACAGTGGGGTGGCGGCGCCGGGGATGCGGCCTTCCATGTGGCGGGCGCGCCCGACGCGGCGCGCGTGCGCCTGCGCTTCCCGCCCGAGCCCAATGGCTACCTGCACGTGGGCCACGCCAAGAGCATCTGCCTGAACTTCGGCCTGGCGCGCGACTACGGCGGCGTGTGCCACCTGCGCTTCGACGACACCAACCCCGAGAAGGAAGACCAGGAGTACGTCGACGGCATCAAGGAGAACGTGCGCTGGCTGGGCTTTGACTGGGTGACGCCGTCGGGCGACTACCTGTTCTACGCAAGCAACTACTTCGACTTCATGTACCGCGCCGCCGAGGCGCTGGTGCAGGCGGGCCTCGCTTATGTCGACGAGCAGTCCGCCGACCAGATCCGCGCCAACCGCGGCGACTTCAACACACCCGGCACCGACAGTCCGTTCCGCAGCCGCACGCCGGCCGAGAACCTGGCCCGGCTGCGCGAGATGCGCGACGGCAAGCACGCCGACGGCTCCATGATCCTGCGCGCCAGGATCGACATGGGCAGCCCCAATATCAACCTGCGCGACCCGGCGCTGTACCGCATCCGCCGCGCGCACCACCACAACACCGGCGACCAGTGGTGCATCTACCCGATGTACACGTTCGCGCACCCGATCGAGGACGCGCTCGAGCGCATCACGCACAGCATCTGCACGCTCGAGTTCGAGGACCAGCGCCCGTTCTACGACTGGCTGCTGGAGCGCCTGGTCGAACTCGGGCTGCTGGCGCATCCGCTGCCCAGGCAGTACGAGTTCGCGCGCCTGAACATGACCTACATCGTCACCAGCAAGCGCAAGCTGCGCCAGCTGGTCGAGGAAGGCCACTGCACCGGCTGGGACGACCCGCGCATGCCCACGCTGGTCGGCATGCGCCGCCGCGGCTACACCGCCGGCGCGCTGCAACTGCTGGCCGAGCGCACCGGTGCCACCAAGAACAACACCTGGATCGACTACGCGTGGCTCGACATCGCGCTGCGCGACGACCTCGAGGACAAGGCCGCCCGCGCGATGGCCGTGCTCGACCCGATCCCGCTCAAGCTCACCAACTGGGCCGTGGTGTTCGGCAGCGATGCGCATCGCGAGCCCTGCGGCGCGCCCGCGCACCCGCACCACCCGGAGATGGGCCAGCGTGCGTTCGTGCTGGGCCCGCAGGTCTGGATCGAGCGCGACGACTTCCTCGAGGTGCCCGTCAAGGGCTACCAGCGCCTGTTCCCCGGCAACAAGGTGCGGCTGAAGTACGGCGTCATCGTCGAGTGCACCGGCTGCGAGAAGGATGCCGACGGCAAGGTCACCGCCGTGCTCGCCACGGTCGTGCCCGACACCAAGAGCGGGACGCCCGGGGCGGACGCCGTCAAAGTCAAGGGCACGATCACGTGGGTCGCGGCGCACGACGGGGTTCCGGTCACGCTGAACCTGTACGACCGCCTGTTCGCCGTGCCGCAGCCCGGCGCGACCGACGCGCCGCTCACCGCCGAGCTCAACCCCGACAACTGGCGCGTGACGCAGGGCTACGTCGAGCCGTCCGCCGGCGCACTGGCGCCCGAGACGCGCGTCCAGTTCGAGCGCCACGGCTATTTCGTGACGGATCGCGTCGACCACCAGCCGGGCCGGCCGGTGTTCAACCGCATCACCACGCTCAAGGACAGCTGGGGCAAGTGACCGGATGCAACCTGGCCCTTGATTTCGGGCCGGCGCGACCCTAAGTGGGACCCGAGGACGGCGACGCCGCCCTCGAAGTCTTGCCAGAAGGAGTCGTGATGGCCGCCGCCGCACTGAAGAACCGCATCGAGAACCTGATCGCCATGGCCCAGTTGCTGGAGCGCGTGGACGCCAACCCGACGCTGGTCGGTGCGCAGCAGTACCTGCACCTCGTCAACACCGTCAAGATGCTGCTGAGCGAGGACGACCTGCCCGACGACGCCCTGCGCGCGGTGATGCGCGCCTGCCCGGCCAGCGCCACGCTGTACGAGAACATGCACTACGACCGCTCGGGCCTGTCGCAGTCGCCGCTGGATGCCGCCGTGGCCTCCGAGATGGCCGCCGCCGACCTGATCGCCGGACTGCGCGCCCGCGCACATTGACACGCCCGGGCGATGCGCAAGCGCAACAACGGCGCCGCGCGTCACTGACGCGACAGACAGTTTCCGTTCAACTCCCCACATTCGAGCCGGCACCTAGCCGGCTCGAGTCGTTTCTGGGCCCGACTCCGACACCGCGACACGACCGCGGCCGTCCGCCGGCGCGCCCGCCTTGGGTGCATCTGTCATCAACACGCGACATTTTTGGCCGTATTGCACCCCATATGTGCAGTTGTACGCGCAATTGGCGTGTGTGCGGATACATAGCGCGACTAGACTGCGCCCATCCCATCGGAAACACGAGTACCGGAGACAAACTCACATGGCATTCCTGAACAAGAACATCGCCCTGGCCGTCGCTGCCCTGGTCGCCTGCGGCAGCGCCGCCGCCACGGAAGACTACGACCTGCGCTACGCGCCCGGCTACGGCGGCGCCGACATGTCGGCCCCGTTCGAAGGCGGTTGGGTGTTCCAGGCCCACGCCTACGTCTACAGCGGCAACATCCGCAGCACCACGGTCGGCACCCCGACGGACGTGTCCGCCGCCATCGGCGCCCCCGCGGGTTCCCTGTTCGCGACGCCCACGATCCACTCGAACACGCAGATCAACGTCAACGGCATCCTGTCGCGCCTGAGCTACATGAGCAGCACCACGTTCCTGGGCGCCACGCTCGGCGGCACCGTGCTGCTGCCGATCGTGCACAAGGGCAGCAGCGTCAGCCTGACCGGCCTGGACGGCGCCCTCAGCGGCCCCGCCCTGCCGCTGCTGAACGCCCAGCAACAGGCCGCGCTGCTCGGCGGCTTCGGCCAGGCCGCCACGGTCGCCGCCAAGGCCGTGACCGACGGCAACAGCGCCCGCAGCGCCGGCATCGGCGACCTCGAGTTCTCGCCGATCCTGCGCTGGAGCACCGAGAACACGCAGACCCTGTTCATCCTGACGACCGTGGCGCCCACCGGCGACTACGACCAGACCCGCGCCGCCAACCCGAGCGCCGGCAAGTTCTGGACGTTCCGCCCGGCGGTGCAGTACAGCTACATCGGCGACGGCTGGGACGTTGGCGGCCGCGTCGCGTACTCGTACAACACGCGCAACACCCTGACCCACTACAAGAGCGGCAGCTACCTCAACGTCGACCTGGCCGCGATGAAGTCGGTGAGCGAATCCACCCGCGTGGGCCTGTCCGCCTACGCCGTCGACCAGCTCAACAAGGACACGTCCGACATGACCCCGGCGCAGTGCGTCGTCCAGTACGGCGGCGTCGCCCCGTGCACGGTCATCGAGGCGCGTCAGGCCGCCACGCTCAACGAGAAGGGCCGCGTGTTCGGCGTCGGCCCGGAAGTGGCCTACATCCACGGCGCCGGCGACTACCTGCTGGAAGGCCGCGTGATGCGCGAGTTCGGCACGCAGACGCGTCCGAAGGGCTTCACGGCGATCGTGTCGCTGTCCAAGCCGTTCTGAGCGCCGGGCGAAAGTCACGGCGGGGGCGACGGCCTGCGGGCCGCCGCTGGAATCCCGCCGGGCTTCGACCGAAACAAGGAAGGCGACGCCCCGTCCACCCGGCCGGGGTGTCGCCGACCCGCGCGGCTCGTCACATCGCCGCGCCCTGAAGTGAGGGTGAAAACATCATGAAGATGCAATCGTTGCGCCGAATCCTGTCGGCACTGGTGTTGGTCGGCGCCGCCTCGGGCGCGTGGGCCAACGTCGATGTCTCCGGCGTCTCGCTGGAAGAGAACGTCACGGTCGGCGGCGTGCCGCTGCACCTGAACGGCGCCGGCTTCCGCAAGCGCGGCTACTTCAAGATCGACGTCACCGCGCTGTACCTGCCCACGAAGATGACCTCGCTCGAGGCCATCGAAAGCACCCCCGGCGTCAAGCGCGTGCAGCTGACCATCCAGCAGGACATCACCGGCTCGCAGGCTTCGCGCTACTTCCTGATCGACTTCGAGGCCTCTGCCACGCCGGCCGAGTTTGCCAAGCTGATCACCGAGGTCTCGCAGGTGGGCGACATCTACAGCTCGCTGCCCAAGATCAAGAAGGGTGACGTCGTCACCATGGACTGGATCCCCGGCAAGGGCCTGTTGGCCACGCTCAACGGCACCCCGCTGCAGGCGCACGGCACCCCCTCGCCGTACATCAACAGCGAGCTGCTGGCCAAGGTCATGCTGCGCATGTACGTCGGCGGCAAGACGCCGGCCGAACTGCACGACAACCTGCTGGGCCTGTCGAGCAGCATGCGCGACAAGAAGTAATCGCGCCAGTTCCGATCTGCAGGCCTCGACGCGTGGGAGCGCGTCGGGGCCTTTTCTTCTGGCGCGGTCAGACCTGGATCAGCTCGATCTTGTAGCCGTCCGGATCCTGCACGAACGCGATGATCGACGTGCCGCCCTTGACGGGCCCCGGCTCGCGCGTGACCTTGCCGCCGGCGTTGCGCACGCTGTCGCACACGGCGGCGACGTCGGGCACGCCCAGGGCCAGGTGGCCGAAGCCGGTGCCGACCTCGTAGCCGGCCACGCCGTAGTTGTAGGTGAACTCGACCTCAACGTCGCCCACCTCGCCGCGCGGATCGGCGTTCTTGCCGTAGCCGACGTAGGCCAGCGTGTACTGCTGCTCGGGGCGGTCGACGGTGCGGCGCAGCGTCATGCCGAAATGCGTCACGTAGAAGTCGATCGAGCGCTGCAGGTCGCCGACGCGCAGCATGGTGTGGAGGAATTTCATGGGGTGGACGGGTTCGATTGCGGATCGGGGTGCACGTTAGCAAACATCGCGCGGCCGAGCGCCGCGGGGTCATTGACCAGGCGCAGGTCGTCGTACGCGCGCTGCGCCTCGGGATAGCGGCGGCGCAGCAGGTTGAGCCACTGCTTGAGGCGGCCGGCGCGATGGCGCGGCTCCACCTTGACGTTGACGCGGCGCCAGAAGTCCGCGATCAGCGGCAGCAGCTCGCTCCAGGCGACCGCGGGCGGCGTGCCATACGCCTCGGGCGAATGCGGGCCGCCGGCCGAGGCCTTGACGTAGCCGCGCTCGTCGACGCGCGCCCGCGTCGCGTGCGCGGGCAGCGCCATCGACGGCACGTGGCCGGCGCGGCGGCCGGCGCGGATCGCCAGCGCCAGGCCGGGGTCGGCCACCATGCCGCGGCCCAGCATCAGGCCGTCGCAACCCGTGACGCGGCGGCAGCGCTCGGCGTCATCGGGCGTCCAGATCTCGCCGTTGGCGACCACCGGGATGGATACAGCCTCCCGTATCGCCGGCACGCGCTCCCAGAACGCCGGCGGGCGGTAGCCGTCGGCCTTCGTGCGCGCGTGCACCACGAGCTCGCTCGCGCCCGCGCCCGCGAGCGCCTGCGCGCACTCGACCGCGCGCGAGGCGTCGTCCACGCCCAGGCGCATCTTGGCGGTGACGGGCAGCTCGGGCGGCACGGCGCGCCGCACGGCCTCGACGATGCGCCCGAGCAGCGGCGGATCGACCAGCAGCGACGCGCCGCCGCCATGCCGGTTGACCACCTTGGCCGGGCAGCCGAAGTTCAGGTCGATGCCGTCGGGCTTGAGCGCCGCCAGCGCCGCGGCGTTGTCGGCCAGGCAGGATGGATCCGAGCCGAGCAGTTGCGGCCGCACCGGCACGCCGGCCAGCGTGCGCCCGCCCTGGCGCAGCTCGGGCACGATGCGCATGAAGACGCGGTCGGGCATCAGCATGTCGGTGATGCGGATGAACTCCGACACGCAGCGGTCGATGCCGCCGACCGCGGTCAGCACCTCGCGGAGCGGGTGGTCGAGCAGGCCCTCCATCGGGGCCAGCAGCAGCGGGCCGCCGGTCATGCGGGCCAGGCGTCCACGGCCTCGGCCAGGCGCTCGAAGTCGGCCTCGTCGTTGTAGACCTGCGCGGCCAGCCGCACGTGCGGCCGGCCGCGGATGGCCAGCACCTGGGCCTCGATGCGGCGCTCGTGGAACAGCCAGTCCTTGAGCGCCGGCGCCGCGGACGCGCCGAGCGCCGCGATGCGCCCCGGCAGCGCCACGCTGGCCATGCTGCCCACCATCGCCTCGGGCGTGGCGAACGGCTGGCCCCAGCGCGCGGCCAGCGAATGCGCCATGCGCCAGGCGAGGTCGTGGTTCCAGGTGCGCATCGCGTCGACACCGAGCTCTTCCTGCATGAAGGCGATGCCCGCCGGCGCCGACAGGAACGCCGACGGATCGCGCGTGCCCGTCCAGTCGAACTCCTGCGCGAGGCCGACGTCCAGGCCCCACGAGATCACCGTCGGATGCAGCGCCGCGCGCCGCGCGGGCGCCACCCACAGCAGGCCGCAGGCGCGCGGCGCGAACGCCCACTTGTGCAGGTTGGCGACGTACCAGTCGGCGCCGATCGCCTCGATGTCGAGCGCCAGCGCGCCGGGCACGTGCGCGCCGTCGACCAGCACCGGCACGCCGCGCGCGCGGCAGGCGGCGGTCATCGCGGCCACGGGCAGCACCAGCGCGGTCTCGGACGAGACGTGGTCGATCACCGCCAGCCGGGTGCGCGGCGACAGCACGCGCTCGACGGCCTGGACGTACGCCGCCATCGCATCGCCCGACACCGGGAACGGCGTGGCCGCCACGACAACCCGCGCGCCCGCCCCGCGCGCGATGAACTCGGCGGCCTTGGCCACCGCGCCGTAGGCCTGGTCGAGCACGACGATCTCGTCGCCCGGCGCCAGCACCAGCGAGCGCAGCACCGCGTTGATGCCGGTGGTGGCGTTGTCGACGAAGACGAGGTCGTCGCCGCGCGCGCCCAGGAACGCGCCGACGTCGTCCGCGGCCAGGCGCAGCAGCGGGCGCGGCACGCCGGGCTCGTCGGGCACCAGGCGCATCAGCTCGCGGAACAGGAACGCCGCCGGCTGGGCCTCGATGCGGCGCTGCCAGGCCTGCTGCGCCTCGAGCACCACGCGCGGCGTCGCGCCGACGGTGCCGTGGTTGAGGTAGGTGGTCGAGGGATCCAGCCACCAGTGGGCGAGGAAGGAGCGGCCGAAGGCAGGCACGGGGATTCCGGGGAGACACGGGAACGGCGATTGTCGCGCGGGAGGTATAAACCGCGGACAAGGGGAGGAACGATGGACGACGACAACCGCTACGCGCCGCCGAAGGCCGCGGTCGAGGGCATGACGGCGCAAGGTGCGGACGCGCCGCCGCTGTGGAACCCGAACGCGGCCGCCAACTGGTGCCTGCTGTTCACGCCGATGTTCGGGGCCTGGCTGCAGATGCGGAACTGGCGCGCACTGGGCGAGAGCCGGCGCGCCGACTCCGCGCAGACCTGGATGGTGCTGTCCACGATCCTCGTGGCGGTGTCGGTGCTCCTGGATCTCGTGGCACCGCGCAGCCTGTGGGCGTTCCTGACCACCCCGCTCGGGTTCCTCTGGCTGCTCGTCTGGTACTTCGCGAGCGGCCGGCCGCATGCCAGGTGGGTGGCCGAGCGATTCGGCACGAGCTACCCGCGCCAGCCCTGGCTCAACCCGTTGATGTGGGGCGTGGCCGGTTACGTGCTGATCTTCGCCCTCGGCGAGATCGAGGGCATCGTCGCCACCACGCGCTACTGAAGGCGCGCAGCCTTGCCGGCCGGTCCGGCGGCGCGCCGCTCGCCGCGAGCCGTCAGTGCAGGTCCGTCAACTGGACCGCCGGCGACGCCCATTCGCGGCCGATGCTGCCCTGCGCGCGCAGGAAGCTGGCGCGGGCACCGTCGGTCATCGCGTCCCACTTGACCTCGCCCAGGCGGTCGCAGGGGAACGACAGCGCGCGGCCGGCGTGGAACAGCGACTGGAAGCGCAGTTCGTAGCGGGCGAGCGACTCGGCGGCGGGCAGCGGAAGGGGGATCATGGTGGCCTCGGCGACCCGGGACTTGTCCCCAGGTTGAAACCAGTGTGCGCGCCGCCCGCGCCGCGCGGCATCGGCGGACTTCCATCCGCGGCCTAGTCGCAGCGCCCGAGGCGTTGTAGTCGCGGCGGCAGACGCGTGTCGGTGCGCGTCTGACAAACTTCGCTTCCTGTCCGGCTCGAACCGCCTTCGCATCGTGAACGCCCCGCTCATCCGCCTCGCCACCGTCGACGACATCCCCGTGCTGTGCCGCCTGGGCGCCGCCACCTTCCGCGAGACCTACTACCCGATCAGCGTGCCGCAGGAGGTCGACGAGTACGCGGACGAGCACTTCACCCCCGAGAAGGTGGCGGGCTGGTTCCGCGAGCCGTGCGCCCGCACGCTGCTGGCGTCGGTCGACGGCACGCCCGTCGGCTACGCCCACCTGCGCCATGCCGAGGTGCCGGCCTGCGTGCGCGACCGCAAGGCGATCGAGCTGTCGCGGCTGTACCTGCTGGCCACGGCCCAGGGCACCGGGCTGGGCGACGCGATGATGGCCGCCGCGCTGGCGCAGGCCGCCGAGCTGGAGGCCCGGACCGTCTGGCTTGGCGCCTACGACCGCAACCTGCGCGCGCTGGCCTTCTACGCCCGCCACGGCTTCGTGCAGGCAGGCACGCACGAGTTCGAGTTCGGGGGGCAGGTCCACGCCGACCCCGTCTTCACGCGAGCCGTCGCCGCCGCGTCCTGAGCCGCGACTATCATTCGCGCCTTCCAAGACATTTCCGGAGATCACCCGATGAACACCCGCACCGCTCGCCTGGCCGCCGCGCTGGCGCTCGCCGCCGGCTTGGCCACCGTCGCCCACGCCGACGACGACGCGGCCCTCGCCGCCGCCGCCAAGGAGCCCGGCGCCGTCGTCGCCGCGAGCGGCCTCGTGTACCGCTCGCTCAAGGACGGTACCGGCGCCAGCCCGAAGGCCAGCGACAAGGTCAAGGTCAACTACCGCGGCACCTTCCCCGACGGCAAGGAGTTCGACGCCTCGCGCGGCAACCCGATCTCGTTCCCGCTGAACGGCGTCATCCCGTGCTGGACGGAAGGCGTGCAGAAGATGAAGGTCGGCGGCAAGGCCAAGCTGACCTGCCCGTCCGCCGTCGCCTACGGCCCGCGCGGCGCCGGCGGCGTGATCCCGCCCAACGCGACGCTCGTGTTCGAGGTCGAGCTGCTGGCGATCAACTGAGTCACTGCTTCTCGTCCGAGTCCGTCTTGCCCGGCACCAGGCCCATGCGCGCGTGGATGCCCGCGAGCATGGTGTCGAACACCATGCGGTGCGTGTCGGGCACCTTGGCGAGGACGACGTCGCGGTAGTCGTCGTGGGCGCAGTCGCCGGTGCCCACGCAATGCAGCGACACCTCGAGGCCGCCGCGGCAGCTGCTCACCAGCTCGCACGCGACGATCTCGCCGGCCCATTCGTGCAGCTGGCGGTCGACGCCGTCGTCGCCCGCCGAGTTGCCGACGTCCAGGAAGTCGGCGTTGTTCTGCAGCGCCTCGGCGGCGGCCCAGCGGTCGCCCGTCCTGAGCGCGGCGTCGATGTCGAAGTTCGCCTTCTCGCGCGACGCCGGCGTGACGATGCCGCGGCCGTTCTCCGGCATCAGGAAGTCGCGCCCGCCGCGCTCCATCACGATCTTGTACAGCGTGTAGATGTCCGGATAGGTCTCGAGCACGCCGGTGCAGCGCTTGTCGATGTCCTGCACCAGCGCCAGCGCGCCGTCGTGGAACGCGTCGTTGCCGGTGTGCGTCTCGGCGGCGCCCTTGTGGTGCGTCAGGTCGTTGCAGCGCTTCCAGGCCAGCATCGCGTAGAACTTGCCGCCTTCCTGCGGGCGGCTCATCGCGCGGCCGATGAACTCGAGGTAGCTGGTGGCGTTCTCGAACTCGCTGCGCATGCGCGCCGAGCGCGCGCTCTGCTCGGTGCCGGCCTGCTGCGACGGCGTCAGGCCGTTGGTGCTGACCGACGAGGCCGCGGCCGCCTGCGCCGCACTGGCCGCGGCAGCGACCGCCGGCCGGCGCGGAGTCAGGTGATGCACCTTGCGCGAGAGCATGACCAGCGCGACCAGGCCCGCCACCACCAGCACCAGGCCGGCGGCCGACGACTTGTGGTCGCGGATCCAGAGCAGCAACCTGGTCATGCGCGGGCCCTCGCGCGGGGGCGCGCGTCACGCGCGGGCGGGCAGGCGCGGGTGCGCGGGCGGCGGAGGTCGTGCGGGCTCAGGGTCATGCGGGACGTCGTCGAGCGAGAGGCGGCAGGCGCCATTCTCTACGACGCCGCCCCGCCCTCGCCCGGCCGCCGCGCGCCGGATTCGCGCAGCTCGCGCGGCGTCGCGCCGAACCAGCGCCGCACCGTGCGGCTGAAGTTCGACGTGTCGACATAGCCCAGGCGCGACGCGATCTCCTCCACCGGTTCGGCGGTGTGCAACAGCATCCACAGAGCGCGCTGCTGGCGCGCGGCGTCGAGCAGCTGCTGGAACGTGGTGCCGTCCTCGTGCAGGCGGCGAATCAGCGTGCGCGGCGAGATGCCGCAGCGCGCCGCGACGTCGGCCATGCGCGGATAGGCGCCGTCATCGACGCTCGCCAGCAGCCCCGCCACGCGCTGCGCCACGCTGGCCCCGGCGACCTCGGCCAGCGCCTCCTCGCACTCGCGGCAGGCGCTCGCATGGGCCTTGGCGTCGGCGCCGATGCACGGCAACGCCAGGTCGCGCCGCGTGACGTGGATCGCGAAGGCCGGCTGCTCGAAGCGCACCTCGGCCACGCCGAAGCGCTGGTACTGGTCGCGCCAGGCCGGCGTGGGCAGCGGCAGGTCGATGCGCAGGCTGGCCGGCACCTGGCCCACGGCCGTCTCGAGCATGCGCAGGATCGCGCCGAGCACGGTGTCGACGACGAAGCCGCGCACGCTGCCCAGCTCGGTGCGGTCGGCGGCCTGCATCGTCATGCCCTCGCGGGTGTCGGTGCACGTCCACGCCATCGCGTCGTTACGCGTGGTGCCGTAGCGCGCCAGCGTGTGCATCGCCTCGCGCAGGTCGCGGCTGGTGACGACCGCGTAGCCGAGCGCCCCGTGCGCCGACACCGGCGCCCCGCCGCCCAGGTCCAGCCCCAGCCACGGCCGGCGCGTGGCCGCCATCGCGCCTTCGGCCAGGCGCACGATGGTGTCGCGCCCCAGTCGCTTGTCGTCCTTGACCAGCGTGTCCCAGTCGAGCCCGGCCGCGGCGAGCACGCGGTCGCCGTCGACGTCCGCGTGCTGCAGCAGCATGCGCAGCAGCCGCGCGTAGATCGGCGGCACGAGCGAGCCGGGCTGCGGCAATGGCGGGTGGGCGATGTCGTGGCGGGACATGACTGTCACGGTGGCGGGAATCGACTCAGTGTCTTCCCTTGATGGGAGCCATTTGTCACTTTATGACGATTTCGTGGCAACTGCATCGGTGTCGGCCCTCGGGCGGGCCGCCCAAACTGCCCGTCACGATGAGCAGCGCCCACCTGTCCGATCCCGCCGCGCCCTACGTGGACCGCAAGCGCCACGCGTGGGTGCTGTCGCTGGCGGTGCCCGCGCTGGTGGGCCTGGGCCCGCTGCTGCACCGCGCCTGGCCGCACACCATCATGTTGTGGCTTCCGGTGATCTTCGTCTATGGCGTGGCGCCCCTGATCGACCTGGCGCTCGGCGCCGACACCAGCAACCCGCCGGAAGATGCCGTGCCCGCGCTGGAGGCCGACGCGTACTACCGGCGCGTCACGTTCGCGCTGGTGCCGCTGCTGTGGGGCGCGTTCGTCTACGGCGCGTGGTTCTGCATGCGCACGCCGCTGACCTGGGCCGGCCAGCTGGCCGTCGTGATGACCACCGGCATGGTGGGCGGCTTCTGCATCAACCTCGGCCACGAGCTGGGCCACAAGAAGACGCGGCTGGAGCGCTGGCTCGCGAAGATCGTGCTGGCGCCGACGTTCTACGGCCACTTCACGATCGAGCACAACCGCGGCCACCACCGCGACGTCGCCACGCCAGCCGACCCCGCGTCCGCGCGCATGGGCGAAAGCATCTGGCGCTTCGTGCTGCGCGAGATGCCCGGCGCCTTCCGTCGCGCGTGGCAGCTCGAGCGCGAGCGCCTGCGCGTCGACGGCCTGCCCTTCTGGTCGCTGCACAACGAGCTGCTGCAGCCGGCGCTGATCACCGTCGCGCTGTGGGCGTCGCTCGCGCTGTGGCTGGGCCCGCAGGTGCTCGTGTTCCTGCTGCTGGCCTCGCTGTGGGCCAACTTCCAGCTGACCACCGCCAACTACATTGAGCACTACGGCCTGCTGCGCCGCAGCGGCCCCGACGGCAAGCCCGAGCGCACGGCACCGCGCCACTCCTGGAACAGCAACCACCTGTTCTCGAACTGGGCGGTGTTCCACCTGCAGCGCCATTCCGACCACCACGCGCACCCGCTGCGGCGCTACCAGTCGCTGCGCCACTTCGACGACGCGCCGCAGCTGCCGATCGGCTACTTCGGCATGTTCACCATCGCGTACTTCCCGCCGCTGTGGTTCGCCCTGATGGACGCGCGCCTCGTCGCGGCGGTCCACTCGGACGCATCGCGCATCAACTTCCTTCCCCGGCGACGCGCCGCGCTGATGCGCCGGCATGGTCTCGCCGATGTCCTTGAAGCGACCGCGCGAAGCGGCGCATGATTCCTTGAAGAGAGCGTTCCTTGGCTGACCACAAGAAAGAGACAAGCATGAATTTCGACTACATCGTGGTGGGTGGCGGCTCGGGCGGCTGCGTGCTGGCGGCGCGGCTGAGCGAGGATCCGTCGGTGTCGGTGGCGCTGATCGAGGCCGGGCCGGCGGACAAGAACATCCTGATCCACGTGCCCGCGGGCCTGGCGCTGCTGGCGCAGACCAAGACGGCCAACTGGAACTTCCACACCGTGCCGCAGAAGGGCCTGAACGGACGCATCGGCTGGCAGCCGCGCGGCAGGGTGCTGGGCGGGTCGAGCTCGGTCAACGCGATGGTCTACATCCGCGGCCACCGCGCCGACTACGACCACTGGGCCGCCGAAGGCAACGAGGGCTGGTCCTACGACGAGGTGCTGCCCTACTTCCGCCGCGCCGAGCACAACGAGCGCCTGCACGACGAGTTCCACGGCAACGACGGCCCGCTCAACGTGATGGACCTGCGCAGCCCCAACGTCACCACCCAGCCCTTCGTCGAGGCCGGCCGCGAGGCGGGCTACCGCATCACCGACGACTTCAACGGCGCCGACCAGGAAGGCATCGGCCCGTACCAGGTCACGCACAAGAACGGCGAGCGCTGCAGCGCGGCCAAGGCCTACCTCACGCCCAACCTCGGCCGCAAGAACCTCACGGTGTTCACCGAGGCCCACACCACGCGCGTCCTGTTCGAGGGCAAGCGTGCCACGGGCGTCGAGTTCCGCCGCGCCGGCCGCCTGGAGCAGATCGGCGCCAACCACGAGGTGCTGATGGCCGCGGGCGCGCTGCAGACGCCGCAGATCCTGATGCTGTCGGGCGTCGGCCCGGGCGACGAGCTGGCCAAGCTGGGCATCGGCGTCGTGCACGACCTGGCGGGCGTCGGCAGGAACCTGCACGACCACCTCGACGCCGTGCAGGTGGTCAACGCGCCCACGCTGCGCGAGACCTTCGGCGTGTCGTTCGGCGGCATCGCCCGCGTGCTCAAGGCGATCCCCGAGTGGCGCAGCCGCCGCAGCGGCATGCTCACCACCAACTTCGCGGAGGCCGGCGGCTTCATCAAGAGCCAGTCCTCGGAGGCCATCCCCGACCTGCAGCTGCACTTCGTCATCGCCAAGCTGGTCGACCACGGCCGCAAGACGGTGTTCGGCCACGGCTACTCGGGCCACGTCTGCGTGCTCCGCCCCAGGAGCCGCGGCAGCGTCACGCTGGCCAGCCCCGACCCGATGGCCGCGCCCCTGATCGACCCGAACTTCCTCGCCGACCCCGACGACCTCGCGCGCATGGTGCGCGGCTTCCGCCTCATGCGCGCGCTGTTCCAGCAGCCGGCGCTCAAGAAGCTGGGTGGCCACGAGCACCCGCGCTCGGCCGGCGCCACGACCGACGCCGAGATCGAGCAGTTCATCCGCAGCTACGCCGACACGATCTACCACCCGGTGGGCACGTGCCGCATGGGCCAGGGCAAGATGGACGTCGTCGGCGCCGACCTGCGCATCCACGGCCTGGAGGGCATCCGCGTGGTGGACGCCTCGATGATGCCGCGCATCATCGGCGGCAACACCAATGCGCCGACGATCATGGTGGCGGAGAAGGCGTCCGACATGATCAAGGCCGCGCGCGTGGCCGGTGCCGACGCGGCGCCGCAGGTCGTGCGCGCAGTGGCGAGCGACGCGACGCCGCTCGCGGCCTGAGCGCGCAGGATCAGGCGAGCACGGACAAGGTTCCGACGATCGCCTGGTCGAATGCATCGGCGGCGACCGTGCCGGACAGGCCGGGGTCGGCCTTGAGCAGGCTGCCCCACACGCTCTGGTAGTTGCCGGCCGACGACGCGCCGGCGTCGCCGCTTGCGTCCTCGGCGCCCAGCACGGCGCCGTCGTCCGACTGCACCGCGCCGGCCAGCCCCGAATCGGCCGCCGAGCCGTCCGGCCAGGTGCCGGCCGGGTCGGCCAGCGGCGTGCCGGCCTGCACGAACGCGTTGAGCAGGCCCGCCGCGCTGTAGGTGGGCGACTCGACGGCCGCGCCGCCGCCCAGCGATGTGACGATGCCCTCGTCGCCCGAGTCGGCGATCGCGGCCTGCGTCTCGCCGGGCGTCGCGCCCGCGGCCACGGCACTCCACGGGTCGGCGTTCCACGCGGTCGTGCCGGCCGTGCCGGTGAGGGCTCCGATCATCTGTTCCGCTCCTTTCACGTCTCCTGCCGGTCACATCGGCAGGGCGGAGCCGGATTCAACGGGCTTTGCAATGCCGACGGCGTCGTGCAAGCTCGATGCAAGAGACGCCGGACGTACGCGCCGCGAAGCGACCGGCTGGACGCTCAGGCCTTGTGCACGCGCACGCCCGCCGCGCGCAACGCGCGCGTGACGCGCTCGGGCGTCGCGCGCGCGACGGCCACCAGGCTCGCCTCGGCCAGCGGCGCGACGACGAAGGGCGACGCGGCCATCAGCTTCTCGGGCGAGGCCAGCACCACCGTCTCGGCGGCGCGTTCGTGCAGCGCGCGCTTGACGGCGGCCTCCTCGGCGTCGCCGGTGCTCAGGCCCGCGTCGGGGTGCACGCCCGTCACGCCGAGGAAGAACAGGTCGGCCCGCAGGCGCGACGCGGCGGCGATCACGTCGGCGCCGACGTTGACCATCGAGTGGCGGAACAGCCTGCCGCCCAGCATCAGGACATCGACGTGCGCGTGGCGCGCCAGCTCGACGGCCACCGTGGGGCTGTGCGTGACGACGGTAGCGCGCAGCCCGGGCGCGAGGTGGCGCGCCACCTGCAGGGCGGTGGTGCCGCCGTCCAGGATCACGACCTGGCCCGGCTGCACCAGCGACGCGCCGTAGCGGCCGAGCGCCAGCTTGTCGGCGGTGGACACCTGCTCGCGCACCGCGAGGTCGCCCAGCGCCGCGGATGCCGGCAGCGCGCCGCCGTGCACGCGCTGCAGCCTGCCCTCGGCGGCGAGCTCGCGCAGGTCGCGGCGGATCGTGTCCTCGGAAGTCTCGAACTCGAGCGCGAGCGCCTTCGCGACGAGCTGGCCCTCGGCGGCGAGGCGTTCCAGGAGCAACTTCTTGCGTTGGGTGGTGAGCATGGCGCGTCGGATGGAGGGATTTGCCGGCTTCGCGCGATTGCACGATACTGCACGAAACTACCCGATTCTGCCATGCCTTCACCGAACGTCGATCCCAGCCCCTACGTCGGCAATGACGAGATCCGCATCGTCGAGGAACGCGTGCTCGCGCACGACTGGTACCTGCTGCGCAAGACCACCTTCGAGCACCGCCGCCGCGACGGCCGCCTGCAGGTGGTCAGCCGCGAGACCTACGACCGCGGCAACGGCGTGGCGCTGCTGCTGTTCAACGCGGCGCGCGGCACGGTGATCCTGATCCGCCAGTTCCGCTTCCCCTGCTACGTCAACGGCCTGCCCGACGGCATGCTGATCGAGGCCTGCGCGGGCCAGCTGGACGGCAACGACCCGGTGGCCGCGATGCAGCGCGAGGCGATCGAGGAGACGGGCTACGACGTGAGGTCGCCGCGCAAGGTGTTCGAGGCCTACATGAGCCCCGGCTCGATCACCGAGAAGCTGCACTTCTTCGTGGCCGCGTATGACGACGCCGACCGCCGCACGGCCGGCGGCGGCGATGCGCACGAGGGCGAGGACATCGAGGTGCTGGAGCTGAAGCTTGACGACGCGATGGCGATGATCGGCACCGGCCAGATCCAGGACGGCAAGACCATCATGCTGCTGCAGCACGCGGCGATGGCCGGGCTGGATCGCCTCTAGGCCGGGCCGTCCACGCAGTCCTGGATCGCGGCGCCGACGCTCGCGATGGTCTTGCGCCGCGCCGCATCGGCGACCAGCAGCGGCGACGCCAGCGCGTGCTTCATCGTGGCCAGGCCGATCAGGTGCGAGGCGATCAGCGCGGCGCGCAGCTCGGCGTCGCGGCCGCGCAGCAGGCGCGACAGCGGCAGCACGAAGTCGACGTGGAAGCGCTCGGAGACGCGCTCGTGCGTGGCCGGGCTGCCCGACGAGCGCAGCAGGATGCCCAGCGCGTCGAAGCCGGCTGCGCGGCGCTCGGCGCTGCCGTCGATCACCATCGCGGTGATGATGTCGCCGAAGCGATTCATGTCGATCGCGTCGAAGTGGTCCTTGATCGCGAACGCGTCCTCGATCGCCTCGTCGAACAGCTTTCCCTTGCTGCCGAAGTAGCGGTTGACGAGCGCGGCGTCGACGCCGGCGTCGGCGGCGATGTCGCGCGTGCCGACGTTCTCGTAAGCCTGGCGCGAGAAGCGCACGCGCGCCGCGGCCAGGATGCGGGCACGGGTATCGCCTGCGTTGCGCGCGGGCTTGGCCGGCGCGGCGGCGGGGCGGGCGGTCTTCTTCGAGGCAACGGGCATCCGGGCAATGGAGTCGGGTGGGATGCCGGCATTTTGTCAGCAGTCGTTGACATGCGCAAACCCCCGCTTCCGGCGCCGAACTTTCGACGACCGGCGAAGCGTCGGCCACGCGCCGCCGCCAGCATCGATCCATGACCTCCGAGCCCGCGGGTGCCCCGACCTTTTCCCTCGTCGTCCTCGCCACCTCGATGGCCTTCGTCGTCGGCCAGCTCGACGTCACCATCGTCAACGTCGCGCTGCCGGTGATCGCGCGCGAGCTGCGCACCGGCGTCGAGGGGCTGCAGTGGGTCGTCGACGCGTACGCGGTCGCGTTCGCGGCCTTCATGCTGTCGGCGGGCGCGCTCGGCGACCGCTTCGGTGCGCGCCACGCCTACCAGTGGGGCATGGCGGTCTTCGCGCTGGCGTCGATCGGCTGCGCGCTGTCGCCGGCCGCGGGCTGGCTGGACGCGGCACGCGCGCTGCAGGGCCTGGGCGCCGCAGTGATGCTGCCCAACTCGCTGGCGCTGCTGAACCATGCGCTGGCGCACGACGCGAAGTCGCGCGCGCGCGGCATCGGCTGGTGGACGGCGGCCGGCGCGATCGCGATCGCGCTGGGGCCGCCGCTGGGCGGGCTGCTGGTGGCCACGGTGGGCTGGCCGGCGATCTTCTGGGTCAACGTGCCTCTCTGCGCGGCCGGCCTGTGGCTGGTGCGGCGGCTCGACGAGACGCCCGTCGCCCGCGATCGCCCGCCGCTGGACGTCGCCGGCCAGCTGCTGGCCACGCTGCTGCTGGCTGCGCTGATCGCCACGCTGATCGAATCGCGGGTGCGCGGCTTGCACGACGCGCCGGTGATAGTGGGCGGCGTGGCGACGATCGCGTTGGCCGCGGGCCTGGTCGCGGTCGAGCGGCGCGCCGCCGCGCCCGTCATCGCCACCGACCTGTTCAAGCGGCGCGACTTCCGCAACGCCGTGCTCTTCGGCACGGTGGTCAACGGCACCTACTACGGCGCGATCTTCGTCATCGCGCTGTTCCTGCAGGGCGCGCGCCACGACACGCCGCTGCAGGCCGGACTCGCGTTCCTGCCGCTGACGGCCGGGTTCTTCCTCTCGAACGTGGCCAGCGGCCGCGTGATCAACCGCTTGGGCACGCGCAAGCCAATGATCGCCGGCGCGTTGATCGATCTGGCCGGGTTCGGCGTGCTGGGCTGGGCATCGACCGCGGACGGCCTCGCGCCGATGCTGCTGGGCTTCCTGCTGATCCCCACGGGGATGGGCCTGGCCGTGCCGGCGATGACGACGACGGTGCTGTCGGCGGTCGACAAGGGCCGCTCGTCGCTGGCCGCGGCCCTCCTCAACACCGCGCGCCAGGCGGCCGGCGCGATCGGCGTCGCGGGGTTCGGCGCGCTGGCGCACGGCGACGCGGGCCATGTCGCCACGGGCCTGCGCATCACCTGCATCGCCTCGATGGCGCTGCTGGGCTGCGCCGCGCTGGCGGCCGCGCGGCTCGAGGGCGTGCCCGCGCACGCGTGAACCCGGCCGCCCGCATCGCCAAGCTGACGCCGGCCTTGAGCGCACGGCCCTGCCGCGAGACTGACATGTTCGCGCCCTAGAGTCGCGGGCATGGCACGCATCGCAGGTCCCCGCATCCGCCGCTGGTCGACGTCCCGGCTCGTTCGCCGCGCGCTCGCGCATTCGGTGCCGGGCCGCGCGTGGAACGCGATCGCGCTGCTGCAGCGACGCGGATCGGCCACGACGCTCGCGCAGGTGGCCGTGCTGGCGCGCAGCCCGAACGCGCATCGTCGCGCCCTGGCGATGCAGGTCGCGGCGCAGCTGCAGGCGCCCGGCCCGGCCGGCCTGGACGCGCCCGCGCCGTTCGCGCCGGAGGCCACGCAGGCGCTGATGGTGGCCGGCCTGGCCGACCGCAACGTCGGCGTGCTGCAGTCGGCGATCGTGGGCTTGGGCCTGCGCCCGGCGCCGGACGCGCTGCCGGCGCTGCTCGCCCACCTCGACCACGCCGACTCGCGCATCCGGCTCGCGCTGGCCCGCGCACTCGGCAGCTACGCCGAGCCCGAGGCCACCGCCGCGCTGCTGCAGCTCGCGCGCGACGGCGACGACGACGTGCGCGACTGGGCCACCTTCGGCATCGGCGCGCTGCGCGACACCGACGACGACACGATCCGCTCGCTGCTGTGGACGAACGCGCACGACCCCGACCGCGACGTCCGCGGCGAGGCCGTGGTCGGGCTGGCGCGCCGCGGCGATGCCCGCGTCATCGAGCTGCTGAAGGCGCGGCTGGCCGACGGCGACTGCCGCGGCTACGAGCTCGAGGCGGTGCAGGAGATGCCGCGGCCCGAGTTGCTGGCGCCGCTGCAGACGCTGCTGGCCGCGGCCGAACGGTCGCGCGAGCACAGCAGCGTGTGGCTGAGCGAACTGCTCGACGCCATCGAGGCGTGCGAGCTGGTCGCCGACGCGGCGGCCTGATCACTCGGCCTCGTCGTCCTCGGTGACCAGCGCGTCCGCGCGCTGCGGCGGCGCTTCCGGATCCATCTCCTCGCCGAGGAACCCGCCGCTCTGGTGGGCCCACAGCCGCGCGTAGAGGCCGCCGCGGGCCAGCAGCGAGCGGTGGTCGCCCTCTTCGACGATGCGGCCCTTGTCGAGCACGATCAACCGGTCCATCGCGGCGATGGTGGACAGGCGGTGCGCGATCGCGATCACCGTCTTGCCTTCCATCAGATCGTACAGGCTCGCCTGGATCGCGGCCTCGACCTCGGAGTCGAGCGCGCTGGTGGCCTCGTCCAGCAGCAGGATGGGCGCGTCCTTGAGCATGACGCGGGCGATCGCGATGCGCTGGCGCTGGCCGCCCGAGAGCTTGACGCCGCGCTCGCCCACGTGCGCGTCGTAGCCCTTGCGGCCCTTGGCGTCGGCCAGCGCGGCGATGAATTCACCGGCCTCGGCGCGCTCGGCGGCGGCGATCATCTCGGCCTCGCTGGCGTCGGGGCGGCCGTAGAGGATGTTGTCGCGCACCGAGCGGTGCAGCAGCGAGGTGTCCTGCGTGACCATGCCGACGTGGGCGCGCAGGCTGTTCTGCGTGACCTTGGAGACGTCCTGCCCGTCGATCAGCAGCCGGCCGGACTCGACGTCGTAGAAGCGCAGCAGGAGGTTCACGAGCGTCGACTTGCCCGCGCCCGAGCGCCCGACCAGGCCGATCTTCTCGCCCGGCTTGATGGTCAGCGAGAAGCGGTCGATGACCTGGCGCTTGCCGCCGTACGCGAAGCCGACGTCCTCGAACTTCACCTCGCCGTGCGGCACCGCGAGCTCGGTCGCGCCGGGCGCATCGACGATCGCGTGCGGCCTGGACAGCGTGTTCATGCCGTCGGTGACGGTGCCGATGTTCTCGAACAGCGACGCCAGCTCCCACATGATCCAGTGCGAGATGCCGTTCAGCCGCAGCGCCATCGCGGTGGCCGCGGCCACCGCGCCGGCGCCGACCTGGCCGCGCGTCCACAGCCACAGCGTGACACCCGTGGTGCTCATGATCAGGCCCATGCTCAGCACGTGGTTCACGATCTCGATGCCCGTGATGTAGCGGCCCTGCTGGTAGGCGGTGAGGATGAACTCGTGCATGGCCTGGCGCGCGTACGTGGCCTCGCGCCGCGCGTGCGAGAACAGCTTGACGGTGGAGATGTTGGTGTACGCGTCGGTGATGCGGCCCGTCATCAGGGCGCGCGCATCGGCCTGCAACGCGCCGACCTTGCCCAGGCGCGGCACGAAGTAGCGCAGCGCCATGCCGTACAGCGCCAGCCACGCCACGAACGGGCCCAGCAGCCACAGGTCGAAGCTGCCCACCACCGCGATCATCGTCACGAAGTAGATGATCACGAAGACGAGGATGTCGGTCATCGTGGTGACGACGTCGCGCACGCCCAGCGCCGTCTGCATCACCTTGGCGGCGACGCGGCCGGCGAACTCGTCCTGGTAGAAGCTCATGCTCTGGGCGAGCATCATGCGGTGGAAGTTCCAGCGCAGCCGCATCGGGAAGTTGCCGAACAGCGTCTGGTACTTCAGCGCGGCCTGCACCGTCACCAGCAGCGGGCTGAACGACAGGATCACGGCCAGCGCGACCAGCGTGCCGCCCTCCTGCGCCCACAGCTTGGCGGGCTCGACGTGCGCCAGCCAGTCGACGATGTGGCCCAGCATCGCGAACAGCAGCGCCTCGAACGCGCCGATGGCGGCAGTCAGCAGCGTCATGCCCAGCACGAAGCGGCGCACGCCGGCGGAACACGCCCAGATGAAGGGGAAGACGCCCTTGGGGGGCGGGGTCGGCTCGACGTCCGGCCAGGGATCGACGAGTCTTTCGAAGTAACCGAGCAAACCGGGGCTCCTGAGTCTGGCGCCCGGCGGGAGGTTGGGCGCAACCCGCAAGGCTACGCGAAAACCGGCGCCCGCGTGACGCATTGGGCACTCGCCCGGCCGCCCGCCGGCGTCCGCTGCCGGCCCAGCCCCCATCATTCGAGGGCTCCGGGCGCGCCGGCGATGCGCGCAGAATCGGGGCCGAACGCAAGAATCCGGCGGCCAGGCCGAGGGAAACGAGCCGCCAGCCAGACCCGAAAGGCCATGGTGCAGAACAGCGACATCGTCTACAGCGCCACCCAGCACATCGATCGGCTGATGCGCCGCGTCGTGCTGCTGCTGTGCGGCGCGGGCGTTCTCTCGGTGCTGGCGATCTGGCACATGGAGGCCGTCGACGGCACGCTCGAGCCGTTCAACCGCTTCGGCTACCCGGCGATGGTGTTGGTCTTTGGCGCCAGCTTCGTCGCGCTGTGGCGCGTGCCCTCGGTGCTGCCCTGGGTGCGCTGGGCGGGCTTCCTGAGCATCTGCGCGGTGCTGATGATCAACCTGTGGGATCAGACGCACGAGGCCGGCCCGATGGTGGGCAACTACAACGCGCTGACGCTGTGGAATTGGCTGCCGCTGTGCTACGCGATGTCGTTCTTCATGATGCAGTCGCGCCACGCGTTCGTCGTCGTCGCGGCCATGCTGGCGTTCTTCGCGTGGTGCACGTTCATGCGCAGCAGCGCCAGCACGCCTTATGCGACGCAGGACCGCTCGCTGATGATCAACACGCTGATCTCGCACGCGGTGCTGGTGTCGTGCCTGATGGGCATGGTCTGGCTCAAGCACGTGGTCACCGTGCAGGGCGAGCAGGCGTCGCGCCTGAACCGGCTGGCCGCCACCGACCCGCTCACCGGCCTGGCGAACCGGCGCCAGACGCTGGAATTGCTGGAGCGGCTCGCGCGCGAGGCCCGCGCCGAACGCTCGCCCGTCGTCATGCTGTGCGACCTCGACCACTTCAAGAACATCAACGACGGCTGGGGCCATGCGATGGGTGACCAGGTGCTGGTGGCCGTCGCGGGCGCGCTGCGCGCGAGCACGCGCGACTCCGACACCGTGGCCCGCTGGGGCGGCGAGGAGTTCCTGGTCGTGCTGCCCGACACCCGCGACGCCGAGCCCGCCGAGCTCGCCGAGCGCCTGCGCGCCCGCGTGGCGTCGCTGCAGGTGGCCGAACGCCACCAGTGCCCCGTGCCGGTGACGCTGAGCATGGGCATCGCCACGCTGGCGGCCGGCGAGTCCGGCGCCAGCTGGCTCAAGCGCGCCGACGACGCGCTCTACCGCGCCAAGGCCGACGGGCGCAACTGCTGCCGGATGGCCGAGCCACCAGAGATCTGAGCGCGCCCCCGCCGCCGGTTACTGCGACCCGGCCTTGAAGGTGTCGCACTGTTCGATCTGGCCCGTCTCGAAGCCCTGCTTGAACCAGTGCACGCGCTGCGCGCTGGTGCCGTGCGTGAAGGTCTCGGGCTGCACGGTGCCGCTGGCCTTGCGCTGCAGCGTGTCGTCGCCGATCTGGGTGGCGGCGTTGAGCGCCTCGTCGATGTCGCCCGCCTCGATGATCTGCTTGGTGGCCTGCGCGCGGTTGGCCCAGATGCCGGCAAAGCAGTCGGCCTGCAGCTCCAGCCGCACCGACAGCGCGTTGGAGCGCACTTCGTTCGACTGGCGGCGCGCGGCGTCCACCTTGTCGGAGATGCCCAGCAGCTTCTGCACGTGGTGGCCGACCTCGTGCGCGATGACGTAGGCCTGCGCGAAGTCGCCCGGCGCGCCGAGCTTGGTGCGCAGCAGGTCGTAGAAGCTCAGGTCGATGTAGACCTTCTCGTCGGCCGGGCAGTAGAACGGCCCGGTGGCCGATTCGCCGCGGCCGCAGGCGGTGGGCGTGGCGTTGCGGAACAGCACCAGCTTCGGATCACGGTAGGCGCCACCGCGCTCCTTGAACACCTGCGTCCAGACGTCCTCGGTGTCGGCCAGCACGGTGGACACGAAGGCCTTCATGCGATCGTCCTGGGGCGTGTGGGCGGCGCGCTGGCCCGGTACCTGCTGCGGCGCGGTCTGCTGCACCGGCACCCCGCCGCCGCTGAGCAGGCCCAGGATCGTCAGCGGATTGATGCCCAGCACCCAGCCGCCGATCAACGCGATGACGATGGTGCCGATGCCGATGTGGCGCACGCCGAAGCCGCCGAAGCTCGATCCGCCGCCGCCGTCCTGGTCCCGCAGGTCCTCGACGTTGTCGCTCTGGCGCTGGCCTTCCCATTTCATGTCTCGCTCCTTGGACGTCGGGCCGGTTCGCGGCGCGCGACCGGGCTCCTCGGGACGCCTGGGGGCAATTGTCGGGCCGGACGGCCGCGCTGCCTACTGGAGCCCGCCGCTGGCGCCCGGAAACTTGTGCGCGTACTTGGCGATCCACTCGCCGGCGGCTTCCTCGGAGCTGAGTTCGCGGCCCTCGGCGCGGGCGATCGAGCGGCGGTAGTCCTCGATGTAGCAGACCTGCGCGACCATGCGGGCACGGAACACGTCCTCGGGGTCGAGGAAGCTGACGCCCAGTTCGTGCCCCGGGCCTTCGCGGCAGGGTCGGCACCAGGCGACGCGGGCGCGCGCCTCGAAGGCGGGCTCGACGTAGGAGATGCGCACCTCGATCAGCGACCCGGGCGCCACCGGCGAGTCGGAATGCACCGCCAGGCCGCCCAGGCTGATGTCCTGCGCCTGGAACGCGGTCGCAGGGCCGCATTGATCCGTTCGGATCTCGATCGGGACATCGAGCGGATGCCGGATGAACTGCCTCATGCCTGGATTCCTGCGGTTCGCGACGAAGCTCTTGCACGGGCTCGCCGTCGCTTTGTACAACCCGGGGCGAAGCCCCGCGATGCCAATGGTTGTACAGGCGCTCGCCCGGCAATGGGCGGATTCGAACGTGGGATGCCGGCCAGATCGGCCCATCGCCGGGCACGGCGGATGCAGAAAAGGGCCCGCGGGGCCCTTATTCCCTCTCGACGACGGCCAAGCGCTTACTTCGACGCACCGCCGCTGAGATAGTCCTTCTTGCCGATCTCGACGCCGCCGTGGCGCAGCAGCGCGTAGGCCGTCACGATGTGGAAGTAGACGTTCGGGCTGGCCCACTGCAGCAGGTAGTCGGCGCCCTTGAACTCGAGCTTGCGGTCGCGCAGCTGCAGCACGATGTCGCGCTCGGCGGCGCCGTCGAACTGCGATTCCTTCAGCGAGTCGAGGAAGGCGATCGTCTTGTCGATGCGCGCCTGCAGCTCGGCGAACGTCTTCTCGGTGTCATCGAACTTCGGGATCTCGGCGCCGGCCAGGCGGCCCGCGGCGCCCTTGACGTTGTCCGAGGCGATCTGCACCTGCGCGGTGAACGGCAGCATGTCCGGGTACAGGCGAGACGCGAGGAACGCGGCGGGGTCGATCTTCCTCGCCTCGCAATGCGCTTCGGCCTTGGCCATCACGGCGGACAGGTTCTTGAGCATCGCGCGGAACGGCGGCACGGTGGCGGTGTACATGGACAGGGACATGACGGTCTCCGGAAAGCGGGTTGAACGGGAAGGCCGTCATTGGAGCAGAGCCCTGACATTCCTGCTGACAGCCCGCGATAGCCCTTTTCGTCGACCGCCACTACCATCGCGCCATGCGAGCGCACCCTGTCCGGCCGGCCGCCCTGTTCCTCGTCCTGCACCTGGGCGCCGCGGCCGTCCACGCCCAGGCGGCGTCGGCCGCCTCCGCGCCGGCGGAGCGCCGCAACTGGTTCGACGACCCGTTCGTCGCCGCCACGCACGGCCTGCCCGGCTGCCCCGTGCCCGACGCGCCGCTGCTGACCGAGGCCGAGATGCAGCGCGAGACGCACTGGCGCGCCGAACGCGGCACCAGCTGCTTCCGCGCGGGCCGCTGCCGCCTGCCCAACGCCTACCTGTACGACAAGGAGATCATCCCGCGCGTCGTCAAGGCGATCGACGCGGCGGGCGGCTACGAGAACACCTCGATCTGGGTCGAGGGCCAGCGGCGCTGGGTGTGGCTCAAGGGCTGCGTGGCCACGCAGGAGCAGGCCGCGGAACTGGAGCGCATGGTGCGGCTGATCGACGACGTCGAGGCCGTGATCCCGCAGCTGATCGTCGGCACCACGATGCCGCCGGGCAAGCCGGTCTATCGTCTGCCGCCCTGAAAGGTCAGCTTCGGCACGCAAGGCGAATGGTGCGGGTCAATCGACCCGCCCTACCGTTTCGGCGGCTGCCAGACGCGCACGTAGTCGACTTCCATCGTCGCCGGGAAGATGCTGTCGTCGACGGGGCCGCCGAGGTCGCCGCCGATCGCGATGTTCAGCAGCAGGAACTGCGGCTTGTCGAACGGCCACGCGCGCTCGGCGCCGGCGGTGCCGACGTCCAGGCGCGGGTACGTGAGGTTGTTGACGCCGTCGATGCCGAAGGTGATGTCGCGCTCGGTCCACAGCATCTGGTAGCGATGGAACGCGCCGCACGCGTCGGGCACCGTCACCGTGGCGCCCACGCCGTGCGCGCCGCTGCCGGCGGGCGTGTGGATCGTGCTCATCACGCGGCCGGCGTTGCGGCCGATGTGCTCCATGATGTCCAGCTCGCCGTTGGCCGGCCAGTCGCCGTGGCTGCCCAGCATCCAGATCGCGGGCCAGGTGCCCAGGCCGCACGGCAGCTTGGCGCGGATCTCGAAGAAGCCGTACGTCCACTCGGCCAGGCCGCGCGTGAGCAGGCGCGCCGACGTGTACTTCTGGCCGCCCCAGTCGGCCTGGGCCGAGGGCGTCTCCTTGCGCGCGGTGATCAGCAGGCGGCCGCCGTGCACGACGGCGTTCTCGGCGCGCGGGCCGGAGTAGTACTGCTGCTCGTGGTTGAACCAGCCGCGCTTGTTGAACCCGGTGTCGTTGCCCCACTTCTTCGGGTCGGGCAGGCCGTCGAGGTCGAACTCGTCGCTCCATGCGAGCGTCCAGCCCGCGGGCGGCTTCAGCGACTCGGGCGGCGGCGGCGCGTCGGGCGCGGCCGCGGCGGCCGTCGACAGGCCCGCCAGCGACGCCAGCAGCCAGGCGCGGCCGGAGTTCATGGCGGCGGTCATGCGATGCGCCGGCCAGCGTCGTCGAACGCCAGCACCGATTCCGCGACGGGCTGCAGGCCCACGCTCGCGCCCGCGGCCAGGTGCGCGTGGCTGCCGTCGACCTTGGCGTGCAGCAGGTCGGCGATGCCGTCGACGCGCAGGTGCAGCACCGACACGTCGCCCAGGTGCTCGGCCATCACCACCGTGGCCGGCACGCCCGAGCCCAGCGGCGTGACGCGCAGGTGCTCCGCGCGCACGCCTGCGCGCCGCGCGGCCGCGGGCGCGGCGCGCAGCAGCAGGCCCCACAGCGCGCGGTGCACGGGGGTGGCGTCCAGGCCCGGGATGTCGACGAGGTTGATGCGCGGCGCGCCCAGGAACGCGGCGACGAACTCGTTGGCCGGCTCGTTGTACAGCGACAGCGGCGCGCCCAGCTGCTCGATGCGGCCCTGGTTGAACACGGCGATGCGCGTGCCCATCGTCATCGCCTCGACCTGGTCGTGCGTGACATAGATCATCGTCGTGCCGAGCTCGCGGTGCAGGCGCGACAGCTCGATGCGCATGTTCACGCGCAGTGCCGCGTCGAGATTGGACAGCGGCTCGTCGAACAGGAACACGCGCGGCTTGCGCACGATCGCGCGACCGATGGCCACGCGCTGGCGCTGGCCGCCCGACAGCGCCTTGGGCATGCGGCCGAGCAGGTCGCCGATGCGCAGCACGTCGGCCGCGCGCCGCACCTGCTCGTCGCGCTCCTGGCGGCCCACGCCGGCCATCTTCAGCGCGAAGCCCATGTTCTCGGCCACCGTCATGTGCGGGTACAGCGCATAGCTCTGGAACACCATCGCCGCGCCGCGGTCGGCCGGGCGCACGTCGTTGGCGCGCTCGCCGTCGATCAGCAGGTCGCCGTCGTCGATGGCCTCCAGGCCCGCGATCATGCGCAGCATCGTCGACTTGCCGCAGCCCGAGGGGCCGACGAACACCAGGAACTCGCCGTCGTCGACCTCGAGGTCCACGCCCTTGATGACGTCGATCGTCCCGAAGGACTTGCGCACCTTGCGCAGGCTCACGCGTCCCATCGTCAGGCTCCCGTCTTGCGCAGCGCGCGGCATTGGGCGACCAGGTCGCGGAACCACAGCGCGCTGTCCTTGGGCGTGCGCACCAGGGTGTCGTAGTCGACGTGGACGATGCCGAAGCGCTTGGCATAGCCGCTGGCCCACTCGAAGTTGTCCATCAGGCTCCAGACCATGTAGCCGGCCATCGGCACGCCCTGCGCCAGCGCCTGGCCCACCGCGCGGATGTGGGTGGCCAGGTAGTCGGTGCGGTCGGCGTCGTGCACCTTGCCGTCGGCCGCGATCGGGTCGGGGAAGGCGCCGCCGTTCTCGGTGATGTAGGTGGGCGGCAGCGCGTAGTCGCGGTGCATCGTAAGCAGCAGCTCGCGCAGGCCGTCGGGGTAGATCTCCCAGCCCATGTCGGTCTTCGGATAGGGCTTGTCCTCGGGCGCGAGCGGGCCCTTGGCGCTGGACAGGTGGCGCGAGTAGTAGTTGATGCCCAGGAAGTCCAGCGGCGTGGCGATGGCGTCCATGTCGCCCGGCCCCACCTCCGGCGCGTCGTCGCCGAATTCGGCCAGCGCCTCGGCCGGGTACGCGCCCTTGAACAGCGGGTCGGCGTACCAGCGGCGGCCGAGCGCGTCGTCCAGGCGCGCGCGCGCCGCGTCGTCGGGCGAATCGGTCAGCGGCATCGTGTGGGCCATGTTCAGCACGATGCCCAGCCTGGCCTTGGCGCCCTCGGCACGCAGCGCGCGCAGCGCCAGCCCGTGGCTCACGAGCAGGTGGTGCGCCACCTGGTTGGCGGTCTTGCGCGACTTGATGCCCGGCGCGAACGTGCCCTCCGCATGGCCCAGCCACGCCACGACCCAGGGCTCGTTGTGCGTGGTGATCGCAGCGACGCGGTCGCCGATGCGGCGCTGCATGCCCAGCGCGTAGTCGACGAAGCGGTGCACCGAGTCGCGCGCGGCCCAGCCGCCCTTGTCCTGCAGCGCCTGGGGCAGGTCCCAGTGATTGAGCGTGACGTGCGGTGCGAGGCCGCGCTCGAGCAGCCCGTCGACCAGCCGGTCGTAGAACGCGAGGCCCTTCTCGTTCCACGCGCCCTCGCCGGCCGGCTGCACGCGCGGCCAGGAGATCGAGAAGCGATACAGGTCGACGCCGAGTCCGGCGATCAGGTCGAGGTCGGACTCCAGGCGGTGGTAGTGGTCGCAGGCGACGTCGCCGTTGCTCGCGTCGGCGATCACGCCGGGCTGGCGGCAGAAGCGGTCCCAGATCGATTCGCCCTTGCCGTCCTCGAAGGCCGCGCCCTCGATCTGGAAGGCGCTGGTGGCGACGCCCCACTCGAAACCGGGCGGGAACTGGCTTGCAAGATCGTTGATGTTGTTGGGCATGACTACTTCACGGCGCCGGCGGTCAGGCCGGCGATGAGTTGGCGCGACGTGATCGCGAACAGGACGATGAGCGGAAGCGTGGCGATCGCGGAGCCGCACATCAGCGCGCCCCACTCGGTGTTCATCGTCGACTGCAGGCTGCGCAGCGCGAGCGGCAGCGTGTAGTTGGGCACGCTGCGCATCACGATCAGCGGGTTGATGAAGTTGTTCCAGGACTGGATGAACGTGATCAGCGCCAGCGTGCCGAGCGCGGGCTTCATCAGCGGCAGCACGATGCGCCAGTAGATGGCGAACTCGCCGCAGCCGTCCATGCGCGCGGCCTCGACCAGTTCCTTGGGCACCGCCGACATCGCGAACTGGCGCATCAGGAAGATGCCGAACGCGCTGGCGGCGCCGGGCACGTACAGCGCGCGCTGCTGGTCGATCCAGCCCAGGGCATCCATGATCATGAACGTCGGGATCATGTTCATGAACTGCGGCAGCAGCATGGTGGCCGTCACGAGCCCGAACAGCGGCTTCTTGAAGCGGAACTCCATCAGCGCGAACGCGTAGCCGGCCATCGAGCAGAACAGCAGCGTCAGCAGGGTGGCCATCAGCGCCACGTACACGCTCCAGCCGAGGTTGCGCCAGAACGGCAGGCGCTCGGTCAGCAGCTTGAAGTTGGCGAGCAGGTCGTCGCCGAACCACAGCGGCGGCGGCAGGTTGAAGATCTCGCCGCGCGAGTGCGTGGCGAACACGAACATGAACCAGAACGGCGCCAGCATGACCAGCGCGCCGACGGCGACGATCAGGTAGGCCATCCAGCGCGAGGTGCGCGCGCCGACGTCGTTGCGGCCGATGGCCGGCGTGGTGGTGGCGACGGCGCTCATGCCGCTTCCTTTCGCGTGCGGAAGGCGAGGTTCGTGAGCCAGGTGAGCAGCGCCACCACCACGAACAGCAGCCACGACATCGCGCTCGCGCCGCCGAAGTCGTTGAAGTCGAAGGCCTCGCGGAACAGGTAGACCGCGGACGTCATCGCCGACTGCTGCGGGCCGCCCTTGCCGCCGGTCAGGATGAACGGCTCCTCGAACAGCTGCAGGCCGCCGATCACGCTGAGCGTCACGCCGAAGAAGATCATCGGCTTGATGCTGGGCAGCGTGATGTGGAAGAACTGCCGCCAGCGGCTCGCGCCGTCCAGCGTGGCGGCCTCGTACAGCTCGCCGGGGATCGTCTGCATCGCGGCGAGGTACAGCACCGTGTTGAAGCCGACGTAGCGCCAGAACACGATGAAGGCGATCGCCGGCTTGATGTGGCCCACGTCGTGCAGCCAGTCGACGTGCGACATCCCGAACAACTGCGCGAGCGCCGCGTTGACCAGGCCGTAGTCCTTGGAGAACAGCGCATTGAACATGATCGCGATGGCGACCGTCGACGTGATGTAGGGCAGGAAGTACACCGCGATCACGCCGTCGCGCAGCCGCTTGAACGAGGCATGGATGAACGCCGCGAGCGGCAGTGCGACCAGGTGCTGCGGCACGCCCGAGGCGATCGCCAGCCACAGCGTGTTCTTCAGCGCCGTCCAGAACCACGCGTCCTTCAGCGCGAACGCGAAGTTCGCCAGGCCGACGAACTCCATCGCCTTGAGGCCACCGGTCGGCTCCCACGACTGGAAGGCCAGGTACAGCGAGAAGCACAGCGGGAAGATGCCGAACACGGCGAACAGCACGAGGAACGGGCTGATGAACACGTACGGCGCCCACTTGGGCGACAGGCGGAGGAAGGCGGGCAGCTTCATGGTCAGCGACGCGCCCGCAGCTCGAGGAGCCGCGCCACGTCCGACAGCGCCTTGGGGATGGGCACGCCGTCGTCGAGCACGCTGTCGAGCGCGACGTTGACGGCGTCCTCCGCGAACTTGGCCTGCTTGTGGACGGCGGTGGCGGTGATGTGGCGCGCGGCCTCGCGCCACAGCAGGCGCGCGTGCTGGCCGCCGAGGAACTCGGACGGCTGGTCGAACGACGGGTCGGCCTGCGCGCTCAGCAGCGCGGGGAACGCGTCCTGCGTCTTGAGCGCGGCGAGCTGGCGCTGCGGGTCGAGGGTCATCATCTCGATCAACTCCCAGGCCAGCGCCTTCTTCCCGGGGTCGGAGTCGCGCGGGATCGCGTAGTACGTGCCGCCGTACGACACCCAGGTGCTCTCGGGCAGTTGCGCGGCGCGCCACAGGCCCTTGGTGCCGGGCGCGACCCAGTTGGCCAACTGCCCCACCATCCACGAGCCGCCCAGTTCGGTGGCCGTCATGTTGCGGCGAAAGCCCTCGGCCCACTCGTTGCTCCACGTCTCGAGGTGGCCCTCGAGGTCGTTGCGACGCATCCGCACGGAAAGCTCGAAGGCGCGATGGAAGCGCGGCGTGTCCACCAGCACGTTCGAATCGCTGTCGAAGTAGATGCCCTGCCCCTGCTTCAGGCCGCCGCGGATCATCAGGTCCTTGAAGGTGCGGACGTTGCCGATCAGGTTGGCGCCGGTGGCCTTCTTGATCTTGATGCCGGCGTCGACGTAGGCATCCCACGAGGGCTGCAGGTCGGCGGCCACGAGGCCCGCGCGATCGAGCAGGTCCTTGCGATAGAGCATCGTGCCGGGCCCGATGTCGGTCGGCGCGGCCACCACCTGGCCCTTCTTGTTGACCGCCTGGTCGTACGCGTACGCGACGAAGCGATCCTTGTATCGGGCGATGTCGTAGCGCGGCTGCAGCAGGTCCGACAGGCCACCGCCGTCGGAGAACTTGCCGACGTACGAGGCCTCCAGCGCCATCACGTCGGGCAGGTAGACCGCGGTGGACAGCGCCGTCGTCATCGCGGTGTGGTGGTCGTCGTACTGGCGCATGACGATGTTGATCGCGACGTCGGGATGGCGCTGCTGCCACTGCGGGATTGCGTCCTTGACGATCTGGTCGACCAGCGGGAACGCGGCCACCGTCAGCGTGATGCGCGGCTCCTTGGCGCGCACCGCGGGCGCCAGCGCCGCGGCCAGGCCTGCGCCCAGCACGGTGCGGCGGGACGGCGCGAACGTGCGCACGCCGCGCATGAAATCGTCGGAAGAGGTCATCGGATGTGCGGACGGCCGGGCGGGGGCGCCGAGGCGCTGGTGCGGGCGCGCGAGGCGGGCGTCGTCGGCATGGGTTTGTCTCGGTGTCTTTTTATCGGGATCGGAAGTCCGCGCCGCGGGCCACCGCTTGAAAGCGCTTTCAACATTGTTCAACGAGCCACTGCCGAGCCGTTACAGCGTAAACCCGAAGATGAGCAGCCGCCTGCGGAAAGACGGGGCGTCACGCGGCCCGCGGGCCGCCGGATCGACGGCTTGCAAGCGCTTTCATGATAACTCGTCGGCAGGGCGGGTCGTTCAGGGGCGCGTGAAAACGCAGCAATCGCGACGACGTGGCGAGCGCGTGGCGGCGGCGCGCTTGCACCGCGGATCCTGCGACTTCGCGCGGGACGACACCGGGTTGGCGCTCCACGGCAAAGTCCAGCACGGCCCTGTATCAGTACGGCGGCCTGTCAGTCCGCCCTTGCGCCGGTACGGCTTGCCGCCGAGCCGTCATCGCTGCGCGCAGCGAAGCGGAGTCGCGGGATCCGTCTGGGCGAGCCGGGCCTCCCGACGAAGGGCTGCGGCAGCTTTCGTGCAGGCGGGTGACGGCCCTCAGCGCAGCACGCGCCGCGTCGACTCGCGTGCCACCAGCTCGGGCGGCGGCAGGTCGGCGCCGGGCTCGTCGCCCTTGAGCATCGCCAGCATCGCGGCGGCGGCCTCGGAGCCGATCTCGTAGACCGACTGGCGGATCGTCGTCAGCGGCGGCACCGAGAACTTGGCGGGCGCCAGGTCGTCGAAGCCCACCAGCGAGACGTCGTCCGGCACGCGCACGTTGCGGCGGTACAGGCCCAGCGCGGCGCCGATGGCCGTCTGGTCGTTGGCGGCGAAGATCGCGCTGAACGCGAGGCCGCTCTCCAGCAGCCGGTTGACGGCCAGCAGGCCACCGGCCTCGGTGAAATCGCCCTTGAGCACCAATGCGGGGTCGAACGGGATGCCGGCGCGCTCGAGCGCCGCGCGGTAGCCAGCCTCGCGATCGAGCGCGTCCTTGTGCAGCGGATCGCCTGCGATGAACGCGATGCGGTGGTGGCCGCACTCGATCAGGTGCTGCGTGGCGAGCAGGCCGCCGGTGAAGTTGTCGAAGTCGATCGAGAAGATGCGGTCGGTGTGCAGCTCGCGGCCCACCACGACCATCGGCACCTGCTTGGAGTACGTCTCGAGCGCCTCGTTGGACATGCGCCCCGCCAGCACGATCAGCCCGTCGACGCGGCGCGACATCAGCGCCTCCATCGCCTTGTGCTCCTCGGCCTCGTGCCAGTGGCCGCTGACGAAGATCGGGATGTAGCCAGCGACCTCGAGGCGATCCTCGATACCGCGCAGCGCCTCGCCGTAGAACGGGCTGTTGATGGTCTGCGTGAGCACGCCCACGCTGAGGGTGCGGCCGCCGGCCAGACCGCGCGCCACCGGGTTCGGGCGGAAGCCCAGCGCGCGGATCGCCTCGTCGATCGCCTCGCGTTTCTCGGGGCTGACCGTGGCCGTGCCGTTGAGGATGCGCGAGACCGTGCTGGGCGAGACGCCGGCCGCCTTGGCCACCATGCCGAGCGTCACCGTGCCCGAGCCGGACGGGCTGGACGCGGTGCTGGGGGAGCGCTTGCGGCGGACGGGCGGTTGGTTCATCGGGACGGGGCCTGACGGCAGAGCAATCCCGGGAGTGTAGGCGCGGTAGCGCTTTCGCGCGCATCCCAAGGCCTGAACGCGGCCCGTATCATGGCCGCATGTCTTCTCCTGACGACGTCCTCGCGTTCTGGTTCGACCCCGCCACCGAGCCGGACTGGTGGCGCCGCACGGACGCCTTCGACGCACGCTGCGCCGCGCGCTTCGGCGCGCTGCACGAAGCGGCCACGCGCTGCGAGCTCTGGCAGTGGCGGGGCACGCCCGAGGGCCGCCTCGCCGAGATCATCGTGCTCGACCAGTTCTCGCGCAACCTGCACCGCGACTCGCCGCGCGCATTCGCGGCCGACCCGCTCGCGCTCGGGCTCGCGCAGGAGGCCGTGGCGATCGGCGCGCATCGCGCGCTCGACCCGCGCCGCCGCGTGTTCATGCTGATGCCCTACATGCACAGCGAGTCGCCCGCGATCCACGAGGTCGCGCTGCAGGTGTTCGCCGACTGCCCGGCCGGCAACCTCGACTACGAGCGCCAGCACAAGGCCATCGTCGACCGCTTCGGCCGCTACCCGCATCGCAACGCGGTGCTCGGGCGCGAGTCCACGCCCGAAGAGATCGCGTACCTGAAGACGCCCGGCTCGTCGTTCTGACGCACCCGGCACGTCAGAGCGTCGACCGCGCGGCCATCGCCTCGAGCTCGCCCGGTGCCAGAACGCGCAGCGAGGGCTCGCCGTCGTGCGTGGCCAGGCCGTGCATCTCGATGGACTTCTGCATGCGCATGATGCGCGTGAGGAAGGCGATGATCTCGGGCGTGATCACCTGGCCCGGCACCAGCACGGGGATGCCCGGCGGGTACGGCGTGATCTGGTCGCAGCACACGCGGCCGTCGAGCGCCCTGTTCGGCTGGCCCTGGTCGTCCAGCAGCGGGATGCGCTCGCCGTACTCGTAGAACGCGTCGCGCGGCAGGCAGGCGAGGCGCGTGAAGTGCGGCAGCTCGGGCATGCGCGCGCTCGCGCGCTCGGGGCGGCGCTCCTTGGACAAGCGCAGCAACGCGTCGAACAGGCGCGACACCTTCGAGCGCGTGGTGCCCACCGTCAGCAGCAGCGTCAGCGTGTTGTGCGTCGACTTCTCGACCTGGATGTTGAAGCGCTCGAACAGCTCGGCGCGCAGCTCGTCCGACGAGAAGCCCGAGGCCGTGATGTCGACGGTGATCTTCGTCGGGTCGAGGCGGATGCCGTCGCCGGCGAGCTCCTCGGGCAGCAGGTCGGCCAGCTCCAGCACGCGGAACACGCCGGTGGCGTTGATCTTCTCGCGCAGCTCCTGCGCGTACTTCAGCGAGCGATCGAGCAGCCGGTAGCCCTCCATCACCGCCTGCTTGCGTGCCACGTCCAGGCTGGCGATCAGGTTGTACTGCGGGCTGGTCGACGCGTGCATGTTGAAGTTCTCGCGGAACAGGTGCTCGTCGAACAGCGGGTCGTTGACGTGGATCATGCTGGCCTGCGAGAAGGCCGACAGCACCTTGTGCGTGCTCTGCGTGCAGTAGTCGGCGCCGCTCTCCAGCGCGGTGGGGCGCAGCGCCGGGTGGAAGCGCGCGTGGCCGTACCAGGCCTCGTCGACGATCACCTTGATGCCCGCGGCGTGCGCGGCGTCGATGATGGGCTTCAAGTCGTAGCGCAGGCCGTCGTAGGTGCACGACGTCAGGATCAGCACGCGCGCATCCGGATGCTGCTCGATGGCGGCCAGCACCGTGGAGCGCGGCACCGGGCCGAACAGGCCGTACTTGCGGTTGACCGACGAGTCCAGGTACACCGGCTGCGCGCCCGACAGGATCACGCCGTGGTGCACCGACTTGTGGCAGTTGCGATCCAGCAGCATCTTGTCGCCGGGCGCCAGCAGCGTCTGGAAGATCACCTTGTTGGCCGTCGACGTGCCGTTGGTCGCGAAGTAGGTCTTGCGCGCGCCGAAGGCCTGCGCGGCCAGGCGCTGCGCCTGCACGATGACGCCGGTCGGGTGCAGCAGCGAGTCCAGCATCTCCACCGACACCGACAGGTCCGCGCGCAGCAGGTTCTCGCCGGCGAAGTCGTAGAAGTCGCCCACCCACGGGCTGCCCTTGAGCGAGTCGCCGCCGGCGTGGCCCGGCGTGTGCCAGCTGTCCTTGGCCATGCGCACGTAGTTCTTGAGCTCGTCGTAGAACGGCGTGGCGGACTTCTCGGCGATCTCGGCGGCCAGGATGCGCGCCCAGCCCGCGTAGTCGCGCTCGCCGCGGTAGAAGTAGCCGTGCACGACGTTGCTGGCGAGCTGCTCCAGCAGCAGCTTGTTCTCGTCGTCCTCCAGCGTGACGTACAGCGACAGCTCGGGCCGCAGCGTGATCAGGTCGTGCGCCATCGTCGCGCAGTCCTGGTGCTGCACCGCGCCCTTGCCGGACTTGCCCGCCGGCACGTGCTCGCCGTGGTCGATCACGACGATCTGGATGTCGCCGTCCGCGCGCACCGCGGCCACCGCGGCGGCGGCGTCGCCCGCCGGCACGGCCAGCAGGTCGAACGGGTTGTCCAGCTTCTGCGCGGCGGCGTTGATGCCGGCGACGACCTCCTCGCGCCAGCCCGGGTCGGCGCTCACCACCAGGACGTGGCTCATCGGTTTGGTCGTCTTGTTCTCGGGCATGAATGTCTCTTCGGTGGGGGCTCGCCCTCGTGGGGCGGCCGTGGTCGTTCTTGCGTTCGAGCGTCCGCGGGGTCGACTCCGGATGCGTGAAACGCATCACGGATCGAGCCGCGGTGCGAACCTGCCATGGTAGACCAGTGCGCGAAGTGGAAAATTCTGGCAAAATACCAGTTGACGCTGCGAATGCACTTCAAAAACGCCGTTCCTTCATAGGGAGGGCACCAAAAAGGCACGCACGTCTTCGCTCATCCCCTCTGACCCTTTCAAGCCGGTCTGCTGCCAATATCCGACAAACCTCGGGGTCATCCCTGAAGTCCCGCTCGGTGAATGGCACTCGGAAACGGTTGTGGTCGGCGGCGATGCCGTCGCTACCAGACGTTTCCTGGGCACTCCCCCGCCGCTGGCCTTTCGAGGCGCACGCGACGGCCGCCCCGTTATCTTCTTACGCGACCTGTTTGGTGCTGCCGAGACCTCAACCCGGCAGGCGGCGCCGTGGCGCAACCGCGTGCCTCGCCTATCCGGCCAGGCGCGTGGGCTGCGTCGTGCTTGAAAGTGACTCATGAGTTTCGATACGCAATCCCCGCTGGGCAACGAAGACCAACAAGACGCCCTGCCGGAAGAAGCCGCCGCGAGCGGTTTCGACACCCTGGGCCTCGCGCCCGAGATCGTCCGCTCTGTCAAGGAAGCGGGCTACACCGACCCGACCGAAGTCCAGGCGCAAGCCATTCCCGCCGCCATCTCCGGCGTCGACCTGCTGGTGTCCTCGCGCACGGGCAGCGGCAAGACGGCCGCCTTCGTGCTGCCGGCGCTGCAGCGTGTCATCGAGGCGCGCCGCGACCCCGCCAAGAAGCGTGAACGCGGCCAGCCGAGCGGCCCGCGCGTGCTGGTGCTCGCCCCCACGCGCGAACTGGCGATGCAGGTCAGCAAGGCCTGCTCCGTCTACGGCCAGATGGTGCAGGGCCTGCGCGTGGCCACCATCGTCGGCGGCGTGCCGTACCACGCCCAGCTCAAGGCCCTGCGCGGCCCGCTGGACATCCTGATCGCCACCCCCGGCCGCCTGATCGACCACATGGGCAGCGGCAAGGCCATGATGTCGCAGGTCGAGCTGCTGGTGCTCGACGAGGCCGACCGCATGCTGGACATGGGCTTCATCGATGACATCCACCACGTCGCCGAGCAGCTGTCCAAGGAACGCCAGACGATGATGTTCAGCGCGACGTTCGAAGGCAACGTCGGCAACCTCGCCAAGGAACTGACGCACGAGGCGCAGCGCATCCGCGTCTCGGCGCCCACCGAGCAGCACTCGCAGATCGAGCAGCGCCTGCACTGGGCTGACAACCGCAAGCATCGCGACGACCTGCTCGACCAGCTGCTGACCGACCGCGACATGGACCAGGCCGTCGTCTTCACGAGCACCCAGCGTGACGCCGACGAACTGGCCGACCGCCTGCAGCAGATCGGCCACTCGGTCGCCGCGCTGCACGGCGGCATGCCGCAAGGCCGCCGCAACCGCGTCCTGGGCGCGCTGCGCAGCCGCCAGCTGCGCGTGCTGATCGCCACCGACGTCGCCGCGCGCGGCATCGACGTGCCCACGATCACGCACGTCATCAACTACGGCCTGCCGATGAAGGCGGAAGACCACGTGCACCGCATCGGCCGCACGGGCCGCGCCGGCCGCTCGGGCCTGGCGATCACGCTGGCCGAGCGCCGCGACGTCGGCATGATCCGCCGCATCGAGCGCTTCACCGGCAACAACCTGCCCGTGGCGGTGGTGCCCGGCCTCGAGCCGCGCATTCCGGCGCCGCAGCCGATGCGTTCGGGTGGTCCTCGCCGCTTCGACGACGAGCGCCCGCACGGCGCCCATCGCCCGAACTTCAACGGCCCGCGCGGCGGCTTCGGCGGCCATCGCGGGCACGGCGGCGAGCGCGAAGGCTACGGCCAGCGCCCGGGCTTCGGCCACGAGCAGCGCCCGCGCTTCGGCGGCGACCGCGGCCACGGCGGCGATCGCCCGCAGTTCAACGAGCGTCCGCAGCATCAGGGCGAGCGCCGCCCGTTCGGCGACCGTCCGCAGTTCAACCGCGAAGGCGGCGAGCAGCGCCCGTTCCGCACCGACAATCCGTTCCAGCGCAACGACGCCCCGCGCGGCGACTACCGCGGCCAGCGTCCGCAGCATGGCGATCGCCCGGCGTTCAGCCGTGAAGGCGGCGAACGCCCACACGTCCAGCGCGACGGCGGCGATCGTCCGGCGTTCAACCGCGAAGGCGGCGAGCGCGCCCACGCGCGTCCGCACGGCGACCGCCCGGCGTTCGGCGACCGCGGAGATCGTCCGCAGCGCGAAGGCTTCGGCGAGCGCAAGGGCTTCGGCGCCAAGCAGGGCGGCAACGGCCCGCGCGACCCGCGCTTCCGCCGCTGATCGACCCGCGCTTCGGCGCTGATCGAGCCCCCTGAAAATGGCCGCCCCGCGATGGGCGGCCATTTTTTTCGTGCCTTGCGCTGCAGTCCACGCAATTAGTTGTTTACTACAACTTTGCTAAGACGTACAGTACAACCATGAACACGAGCCGGCACGCCACCTTCGCCTGGAAGAATCCGCCGGTCGCCGCACGGCGCCCGATGTCGCCAACGCCATGACCTTTGACGCCCTGACCTGCCCCCAATGCGGCGGCCCGCTGCCGCGCCAGGCCTCGTGGCGCATGGTGGCGTGCCCGCAGTGCCGAGCGATGGTCACGCGCAGCGCGCGCGTCGTCGAGCGCCGCACGTTCCACGAGGCCTGGCTGCGATCGCGCGCCGTGGACGCCGCCGGCGACCGCCTGCTGCGCGTCCAGGGCCGCACGTACCGCGTGCTCGCCGCGCTCGGCGACGGCGACGGCTGCGAGCTGCTGTCGGCGATCTCGTGCGGCCCGCTGCCTGAGCGCGTCACGATCAAGCTGGCGCACGACGGCGCCCACACGCTGGCCGCCGAAGCCGACGCGCTGGCGCAGCTGCAGCAGCTGGACCTGCCGTCGTCCGCCTACTTCAGCCAGCGCCTGCCGCAGCTCGTCGCGTTCGGCGCCACCGACGATGCCGACGCGCGCGGCGCGCTCGTCACGCGCGAGCCGGTCGGCTACTGGGGCACGCTGGACGACGTGCTGGCCCATCACCCCGGCGGCCTGCGCGACCCGCGCCACGCCGTCTGGCTGTGGCGTCGCGTGCTCGAGGTGCTGGCCTGGCTGCACGGCGCCGGCTGGACGCACGGCGACCTGCGCGCGTCGCACTGGCTCGTGAACCCGCGCGACCACGGCGTGCTGCTGGTCGGCTGGGGCCTGGCCCGGCGCGGCGGCGCGGCCGTGCGCGACCTGATGCAGTCCGCCTGGACGATGCGCGCGCTGCTGCACGGCCACGGCGATGGCCCGCCACCGTTGGGCCCGCGCGTGCCCGCGCCCATTGCCGACCTGCTGCGCCTCGCCAGCGAGGACGCCGCCTGGTGCGCGCGCCACGGCGCCGCGGAGATCGACCGCCAGCTCACCGCCGCCGCACGCGAGGCGTTCGGCCGGCCGCAGTTCATTCCCTTCAACCCGCAACAGGCTTGACGCCACGCCACACATCATGGGACACGGAAACTACTCGCACGCCGCCCACGCCGCCATCCTGGCCGACCGCAGCACGAAGGCTGCCAGCGAGGTGTTCGCGCAGCGCGGCTGCCACGGCCTGATGAACCCGCACGGCCTGAAGATGCGCGAGTCGCGCGACAGCGCCGAGCACCCCGACTCGCTGGGCATCGTCTTCGCGCTCGACGTCACCGGCTCGATGGGCGACATCCCGCGCATGCTCGCGCAGCGCGACCTGCCCAACTTCATGAAGACACTGCAGGCCTGCCGCATCGCCGACCCGCAGATCCTGTTCATGGCGCTCGGCGACGCCACGTCCGACAAGGCGCCGCTGCAGGTCGGCCAGTTCGAGTCGACGGCCGAGCTGATGGACCAGTGGCTTACCTGGAGCTTCCTCGAAGGCGGCGGCGGCGGCACCGGCTCGGAGAGCTACGAGCTCGCCTTCTACACGCTGGCGCAGCACACGGACCTCGACTGCTGGGCCAAGCGCCGCAAGCGCGGCTACCTGATGATGACCGGCGACGAGCTGCCCTACCCGGCGGTGTCGCGCCACCAGGTCCAGGCGCTGATCGGCGAGCACCTGGACGAGGACATCCCGATCGAGGAGGCCATCGCCGCGGCCGCCGAGACGTACAACCTGTTCTTCCTGATCCCCGACCTGCAGCGGCGCAAGCGCTGCGAGCGGCGCTGGCGCGAGCTGCTGGGCGACCACGTGATCTGCATGGAGTCGCCCGACGACACCTGCGCCGTGGCCGCCGCGCTGGTGGGCCTGACCGAGGGCCGGCTGGCCGACACCGACACGCTGGCCGCGGCGCTGCTGGCCGACGGCATGCGCCGCGAGCGCATCGGCGCCGTGATCCGCGCGGTGAGCCCATACGCCAACCTGCTGCGCTCGGGCGGCGCGCGTGCGGCGCGCGTCGGCGCGGCGCAGCCGTCGTCGTCGTGGTGGCAGCGGCTGTTCGGCTGAGCCGCCCATGCACGACGCGCCGCGCCTCGTCTCGCTCGTCGGCCTGGGCTTCGGCGACTGCGGCAAGGGCCTGTTCACCGACGCGCTGTGCCGCCGCTGGCCGGTGCACACCGTCGCGCGCTTCAACGGCGGCGCGCAGGCCGGGCACAACGTCGTGCTGCCCGACGGCCGCCACCACACGTTCTCGCAGTTCGGCGCCGGTACGTTCGTGCCCGGCGTGCACACGCTGCTGGCCGCGCCGGTCGTCGTGCATCCGACGGCGCTGCTGGTCGAGGCCGAGTTCCTGCGCCGGGCGGGCGTCGCCGACGCGTTGTCGCGGCTGACGATCGCGGCCGCCTGCCGCGTCACCACGCCGTACCACCAGGCCGCGGGTCGCCTGCGCGAGCGCCTGCGCGGCGCGCACGCGCACGGGAGCTGCGGCGTGGGCGTCGGCGAGACGGTGGCGCACGCGATCGCACGCCCCGGCGAGGCGCTGCGCTACGCCGACCTCGCGCAGCCGCGGCGCGCCCGCGAGAAGCTGGCCGCCATCCGCCGCACGCTGGCCGCGCAGTTCGACGCGAGCACACTCGACGCGGACGGCGACGAGGCGCGCGCCCTGCGCGACGACGAGCTCGCCACGCGCTGGCTCGCGCAGGCGCGGCCGCTCGCGCGCCAGGTGGCGCCGGCCGACGAGGCCGCCGTCGCCGCCCGCCTTCGGCGCGAGGGCACGCTGTTGTTCGAGGGCGCGCAGGGCGTGCTGCTCGACGAGTCGCACGGCTTCCATCCGCACACCACGTGGAGCGACGTGACGCCCGCCGCCGCGCAGGCCGTGCTCGCGGCGGCCGGCATCGACGAGCCCGCCACGCGCCTGGGCATCGTGCGCGCTTACGCGACGCGCCACGGCGCCGGCCCGCTGCCCACGCACGACGCCGCGCTCGACGCGCTCGCCGAGCCGCACAACGACGACGCCGGCTGGCAAGGCCGCTTCCGACGCGGCCATCCGGACGCGGTGCTGCTGCGCTACGCCATCGACGCCGCCGGCCCGTTCGACGGCCTGCTGGTGAGCCACCTCGACGCGCTCGATCGCGCCGCGCCGCTGCGCTGGTGCTCGTCGTACCGCGCCGCACCCGACGACGACGACGCGCTGCGGTGCGAACGCGATGTCGTGGACTCGGGCCGCATCGTCGGCCTGCGGCTTGGAACATCGGGCGACCTGGCGCATCAAGAGCGACTGACGCGCTTGCTTGAACGCGTGCGGCCCGAGTACGACGCGACGCCGATCGCTTCGGGCGGCGCGCTGCTGGAGCGCATGGAGGCGATCGCGGCCTGCGGCGTGCGGTTCACGTCGCGCGGGCCGACGCATCGGGACGTCACGGAACGAGCGCGCTTTGCGTGAGGCTCCTGCGCGCGCCGATCGGGCAACTTCCGTCGCACGGCACGAGCGTCTGGAGACAATGCACGCTCCACGCAATCCCACCATGCCGTGAACATTTGCCGACGGGTCGTCCTGGCTTCGTTCCTCCCGGCGGCCGCGGTCGCACAACAGAGTCTGGTCGTCGACGACGCTCACCGGCAGATGGGCGTGCCCGCTGGCCAGAAGGCGGCGTTCTACACACTCGAGCCCGGCTCGCAAGTGCTGGTCGATGCCAGCCACTACGAATTCAAGGGCCGGCCCGCGCAGACGTGATGTGGGTCGGCATGGCCGAAGTCAGGTAGGCCACTCCCCCGCCGCCCGCGCCGCGTTGCGCGCCCGGTTGTCCTTCGTGCGCTGCTTCATCACCGCGAGGTTGCGGCGGCGCTGGAAGACGTCGTCGTTCTCGCGGTTGGCCTCGCGCAGCAGCTTCTGGAAGCTGACCAGGCGCTCGCGCGGCACCTGTTCGCGCACCGCGCAGCCGGGCTCCTGCGCGTGGCGGCAGTTGCGGTAGCGACAGCGCAGCGCCAGCATGCCGATCTCAGGGAAAGCGTCGTTGAGCGTGTCGGCGTCGGCGTCGAGCCACAGCTGGCGCAGGCCCGGCGTGTCGATCAGGCAGGCGCCGCCGGCGGTGCGGTGCAGCGTGCGCACGGTGGTCGTATGCTGGCCGCGCTCGTCGGCGACTCGCACCGCGCCGGTGAGCCAGTCGCCGCCCGTCAGCGTGTTGGCCAGCGTCGTCTTGCCCGCGCCGCTGGAGCCGAGCGTGACCAGCGTCGCGCCGCGCACGAGCCACGGCGCGAGCACGTCGGCGGCCTCGTGCGAGCGGCCGTCGACGGCCAGCACCGCGACGTCGTCGCGCGCGTCGCCCAGGTGCGTGCGCACGCGCGCGATCGCGGCCGCGGGGTCGGCGCCGATGTCGGCCTTGGTGAGCACGACCACCACCCGCGCGTCGGCCGAGTGCGCGAGCACCAGGAAGCGGTCGAGCCTGCGCAGGTTGAAGTCGTGGTCCAGGCCCATCACGATGAGCGCGGTGTCGATGTTGGCCACCAGGCCCTGGCGCCCGCCGGCGGGATCGCGCCGCGAAACGCGGTTGCGTGCCGGCACGCGCGCGATGGCCCAGCCGCGGTCGTGGTCGGAGGCGGCCGCGCGCCACCACACCCAGTCGCCGACGACCAGGGTGTCGCGCTCGTGCTCGAGCGCCGCGCGCAGCGCGGGCACCGGCTGCACCGCGTGCGCGTCGGTGCCGTCGTGCACGACCAGGTGGTCGCGCTGGATCTCGATGACGCGCGCCAGCCGCGTGCCATCCGGTCGCGGTCGCGCGAGCGCGGCCTGCACCGTGTCGTGGGAAAGTCCGATGTCGCGCAGCGCGCGCAGATCGAAGGAATCGTGCATTTGGAGGAGTTCCGGGTGCGCCGCACCCGCCGTTCGGGCGATGCGGCAGCTTCGCTCGGGCTTTCAGGAAAGCGCGAACGAACGAAGGCCTTGCACGGTCAAGGCCGGCGATGAGGAGGTGGGCGTCGGAACCGGATGGCGTCGGTGCGGGCGGCGCGCTCGTCTTCGAGCGGGGCCTCGCACCGGAGGCGGCGGACGTGTCGGAAGGACTGTCGGCGAGACCTGCGATTACCGTGACGACAAGGCGGTCGACGCGCTGATGATGACGGTATCCATGGCGACCTCCTGAAGTGGCACGGTTGAAGGGAGCCGCGACTTTGCGCCTGCGCGCCGGGCGTGTCAAGACTGCACGCCCGCATGGCGGCGTGCGCGCCACACGCCCACAATCGCCGCACCTCGACTGTCGGATGCGACCGCCATGCGACCTGCCCTGCTCGCCTGCACCCTGACCCTCGCCGCGGCCGACGCGCTCGCCGCGACGCCGCTGCCTTCGGCCTCCGACCTCACGGCCATCGCGGCCGAGGTCAAGGCCAGCGAGAACGCGTTCGCCAGGTCGATGGCCGACCGCAGGCTCGACAAGTTCACCGAGTTCGTCGCCGAGGACGCCGTGTTCAACGGCCGCAGCGCGCAGATCGGCCGCCCGGCGGTGGTCGAGGCCTGGAAGCGCTTCTTCGAGGGCGCGCAGGCGCCGTTCAGCTGGGGCCCCGACGCCGTCGCCCCCACCGCCGACGGCCGCTACGCGATCTCGACAGGCCTGGTGCACGACCCGGCCGGCAAGGTGACGGGGCGCTTCACGAGCATCTGGCGCAAGGACGCGGACGGGCACTGGCGCGTCGTCGCGGACCAGGGCGTGGATGCGGGGTGCGTCGAAGACAAGAAGTAGCGCGCAACGCCTGCGCGCCAGGACGCCGCCGACTCAGTACTCGACGTCCTCGGGCAACAACCCCCGCTTGCGCAGCAGCGGCTCGATCGACGGCATGCGGCCGCGGAACGCGGCGTAGGCCTGCTGCGGCGCGACGCTGTCGCCCGCGCCGTAGATGCACTGGCGCAGGCGCGCGGCGGTGGCCGGGTCGAAGGCGTTGCCGGCTTCCTTGAAGGCGTCGAACGCGTCGGCGTCCAGCACCTCGGCCCACAGGTAGACGTAGTACCCGGCGGCGTATGCGGAGCCCGAGAACAGGTGCTGGAAGTGCAGCAGGCGGTGGTTGACGCCGACCTCGGGCGGCAGGTTCAGGCGCGCCAGCGTCGCGGCCTCGAACTCGGGCAGGTCGGGCGGCGGCTCCTTGTCCTGGCGCGAATGCACGGCCATGTCCACCAGCGCGCTGCCGGCGTAGCGCACCGTCTCGTAGGCCTGGCCCCAGCGGCGCGCCTCCTGCAGGCGGCGCACCAGCGTCTCGGGAATGGGCTCGCCGGTCTGCCAGTGGCGCGCGTGGCGCGCGATCACCTCGGGCTCCAGCAGCCAGTGCTCGAACAGCTGCGACGGCAGCTCGACGAAGTCGCGCAGCACATTGGTGCCCGACAGCCGCTGGTACGTCACGTTCGACAGCAGCCCGTGCAGGCCGTGGCCGAACTCGTGGAACAGCGTGCGCGCGTCGTCGAAGGACAGCAGCGTCGGCTCGCCGGGCGCGCCCTTGGCGAAGTTGTTGTTGTTCATGATCACCGGCAGGTCGACGCCGCCGTTGCGGCACTGCCAGCGCAGCGCGCTCATCCACGCGCCGGAGCGCTTGGTCTGGCGCGCGAAGTTGTCGTGCAGGAAGATGCCGATCAGTTGGTCGCCGTCGTGCACCTCGTAGGGCACGACGTCGGGGTGGTAGACCGGGATCGCATCGTTGCGCACCATGCGGATGCCGAACAGCCGCTGCGCGCAGTCGAACGCGGCCTGCACCATGCGGTCGAGCGAGAAGTACGGCTTGACCTCGCCGTCGTCGAACGCGTACCGCTGCTGGCGCACCTTCTCCGAGCCGAAGCGCCAGTCCCAGGCCATGTACGGGCCGGCGACACCCGCGTCGCGCAGCGCCTCGTGCACGGCCTGGCGCTCTTCCTGCAGCGCGGCGAGCGCGCGCGAGTAGACGTCGTCCAGCAGCGTGTTGACCGAGGCGACGTTGCCCGCCATCGTGTTGGCGAGCGCGTACTCGGCATAGCTCGCGTGGCCGTGCATCCAGGCCTGCTCCTGGCGCAGCCGCAGGATGTCGCGCGCGACCTCGTGGTTGTCGGTCTCGCCCTCGACCTCGCCGCGGCCGACCCAGGCCTTCCATGCGCGTTCGCGCAGCTCGCGCCGGTTCGAAAAGGTCAGGAACGGCACGATCAGCGAGCGCGACAGCGTCACGACGTGCATGCCCTCGGCCAGCCCGCGGTCGGTGGCGGCCTGGCGCGCCGAGGCGCGCACGAACGGCGGCAGGCCGTCGAGCTCGTCGTCGGACAGCTCCAGCTGGAAGCCGGCCTCGTCGGCCAGCACGTTCTGCGCGAAGCGCGTGGTCAGCTGCGCGAGGCGCTCCATGATCTGCGTGTAGCGCGGCTGCCTGTCCGGCCCCAGCTTCGCGCCGGCGCGCACGAAGTCCACGTGCAGGCGCTCGACCAGCCGCAGCTGCTCCGCATCGAGCGCGAGCTCGTGGCGCTTCGCGTGCACGGCGTCCAGTCGCGCGAACAGGCCCGCGTGCATCATCACGGCGCTGTCGTGCGCGGCCAGCGGGCCGGCGAGCTCGCGCTGCACGGACTGGATCTCGGGCGAGGTATGCGACGCGGCCAGCGCGTGGAACGCGGCCTCGATGCGCGACAGCAGCCGGCCGCTGCGGTCGAACGCCGCCACGGTGTTGTCGAAGTCGGGCGCCGCCGGCTGCGCGGCGATCGCCTCGACCTCCGCGCGCTGCGCCTTCATCGCGGCCTCGAAGGCCGGTGCGAAGTCGGTCGCCCGGATCCGGTCGAACGGCGGCAAGGCAAACGGCGTCGTCCAGTCGGCGAGAAGAGGATTCGTGGCGGTCATGGCAGGGGGCTCGGGCTTCTTGTGGGATCTCGGTGGCGTGTCGCGGCGGCATCGGGTCGCCCCGCTGTCGGGCTCGGCCGCCGGGAGCGATGATGCCAGCGGTCATCGTGTTGACACATCGGGAAGGATACGGCCCTCGCCGACCTCCCCATTCACCGAGAGGAGATTCGCATGCGCTGGCTGATCCGGATCCTTGGCGCCCTGGTGGCCGTCTTCGCCGTGGTCGTGGTGGTGGGTTTCTTCATGCCCGGCACCTACCGCATCGAGCGCAGCATCGTGGTCAACGCGCCGCCCGAACGCATCTACCCGCTGGTGGCGGCGCCCAGGCGCTGGCAGGAGTGGTCGGTCTGGAACCGGCGCGATCCGGCGATGGCGATGACCTTCTTCGGTCCCGACTCGGGTGCCGGCGCCGGCTGGACCTGGGACAGCAAGACCGAGGGCAAGGGCCGCATGACCTTCGTGACCGCGGATACGGCCAAGGGTTTCACCTATGAGCTGTACTTCCCGGACGTCGACTCCACGTCCACCGGCGACATCCGCTTCGAGCCGCAGGGCGGCGCCACCAGGGTGACGTGGACCAACGCCGGCAGCATGGGCACCAACCCGCTGATGCATTACATGGCCAAGCTGATGGACCGCATGGTCGGCCCCGACTTCGAAGCCGGGCTGGCCAACCTCAAGCTGCTGGCGGAGAAGTCCTGATCTCGCGGGCACCGCCGCGCGGACAGAATGGCCCCAGGCGCGTCCCGGCTCACGAGGCCGGGCGCCTTCCTCGTCCAACCCCTCTGCGATGATCAAGACCTTCCGACTCCCGGGCGTGGCCGCCGCGCTGGCCCTCGCCGCAAGCTCCCTCATGGCCCAAGCCCCCGCCGCCTCCACGCCCGCCTCCGCCACGCCCGCCGCTGCCGCCGACGATCCCAACCTGTGGCTGGAGGACGTCCTCGGCGACAAGGCCCTCGCGTGGGTCCGCGAGCGCAACGCGCAGTCGCGCAAGGTCCTCGAGGCCTGGCCGCAGTTCCGCCAGACGCGCGACCAGCTGCGCGCCATCCTCGACTCCAAGGACCAGATTCCCGCGGTCACGCGCCGCGGCGAGTTCTTCTGGAACTTCTGGCGCGACGACAAGAACCCGCGCGGCTTGTGGCGCCGCACGACGCTCGACGAGTACCGCAAGCCGCAGCCCAGGTGGGACGTCGTGATCGACCTGGACGAGCTCGCGAAGCACGAAAGCGAGAACTGGGTCTGGCACGGCGCGAGCTGCCTGGCGCCCAAGTACGACCGCTGCCTGGTGATGCTGTCGCGCGGCGGCTCCGACGCGCAGGTCGTGCGCGAGTTCGACGTCGCCAAGCGCGCCTTCGTCGCCGACGGCTTCGTGCTGCCGGAGGCCAAGTCCAGCGTCGATTGGGACAACGAGGACGCGATCTACGTCGCCACCGACTTCGGCCCCGGCAGCCTGACCGACTCGGGCTACCCGAACGTCGTCAAGCGCTGGTCGCGCGGCACGCCGCTGGCCAGCGCCGCCACCGTGTTCCAGGGCGAGCACACCGACGTCGCCTCGGGCATGTACGTCGACGACACGCCCGGCTTCGAGCGCACCACGTTCAGCCGCTCGCTCGACTTCTACACCTCGCGCGTCTGGCTGCTCGACCACCTCGACCCCGCCGGCAAGGCGCCCAAGCTCACGCTGATCGACAAGCCCGACGACGCCAACCTGGCGTTCTGGCGCGACCGCGTCATGATCGAGCTGCGCTCCGACTGGAAGCTGGGCGACGACACCTGGCCGCGCGGCTCGCTGCTGGTGGGCGACGCGGCCGCCTATCTGAAGGGCGAGCGGCACCTGCAGGCGCTGTTCACGCCGACGGCCACGCGCTCGCTGGCCGGCTACGGCACGACCCGGACCAAGGTGATCCTCAACATCCTCGACAACGTGACGGGCCGCGTCGAGGAAGTGACGCCGGCTGCCGGCGGCTGGCAGCACCGCGCCGTGCAGGCGCCGGCGCTCGGCTCGCTGTCCACCGCGGAGCTGCACGACCCGCACGTCAAGGACGACCCGCTTGCCGAGGCCTATTTCCTCAGCTACACCGACTTCGTCACGCCCGACTCGCTGTTCCTCGCCCACACCGGCAGCGACCAGCGCGAGCTGCTCAAGGCACGCCCGCACTTCTTCGACGAGAAGGGCGTGCGCGTCGAGCAGAAGTTCGCCACGTCCAAGGACGGCACGAAGGTGCCCTACTTCATCATCTGGCCCAAAGGCGCGAAGGCCGACGGCGAGAACCCGACGCTGCTGTACGGCTACGGCGGCTTCGAGATCTCGCTGACACCCAGCTACTCGGGCGGCATCGGCAAGGCCTGGTACGAGCACGGCGGCGTCTGGGTGTACGCCAACATCCGCGGCGGCGGCGAGTACGGCCCGGGCTGGCACCAGGCCGCGATCCGCGAGCACAAGCAGCGCAGCTACGACGACTTCATCGCCGTGGCCGAGGACCTGGTTGCGACCAAGGTGACGAGCCCGCGCCACCTCGGCATCGAGGGCGGCAGCAACGGCGGCCTGCTGGTGGGCGCCGTCACCGTGCAGCGCCCCGACCTGTTCAACGCCGTCAGCTGCCAGGTGCCGTTGCTGGACATGCGCCGCTACAACAGGCTGCTGGCCGGCGCGTCGTGGATGGCCGAGTACGGCAACCCCGACATCCCGGCCGAGTGGGCCTGGATCTCGCAGTACAGCCCGTACCAGAACGTGCGCAAGGACGCGCACTACCCGACGGTCTTGTTCACGACGTCCACCCGCGACGACCGCGTGCACCCGGGCCACGCCCGCAAGATGGCCGCGCGCATGATCGAGCAGGGCCACGACGTGCTGTACTACGAGAACATCGAGGGCGGCCACGGCGGCGCGGCCGACAACGAGCAGCGCGCGGACGTGCAGGCCCTGCAGTTCGCCTTCCTGTGGCAGAAATTGGGGCCCGACGGTCGCTAGCAGTTCGAGAGCAACCGGCTGGCAGGCCGGATGCCGTTCCGCCGGGGTCTCGCTGCGCGAGCTCGTTGACGGCTCCACTCCCCGAGGGGCCGGCCGCGAGCGGCCCGGCAAAGCCGGATCCGCCGCTCCCTCGAACGTCGAACTGACGCTTGAGCGGCAGCGCCGGCGCCGCCGGCTCATCGGCGCGTCAGCTCACGATGGGCATGTCGCTTGCACGCGACCCGAATTGAATTGGAGCAAACGATGAACGTCGCCGTCACCCACAACGAGGCGCGCCAGCGCTTCGAGGCCACCGTCGAGGGCCACCTCTGCGTGTGCGACTACCAGCTGCGCGGCAACGTGATGTGGATGACGCACACGGGCGTGCCCAGCGCCGTCGGCGGCCGCGGCATCGCCGCCGAGCTGGTGCGCGTCGCGCTCGCATGGGCCGACGCGAAGAACGTCCGCGTCGTGCCGTCGTGCAGCTACGTCGACGTGTACATGCGGCGGCATCCGGAGACGGAGAAGCTGCGAGCATAAGGGCGCAGCGGCCGGCTCGGCCCGCGGCGCACGTGCCGGCTGGGCGACCTTCAGCGCGCCGTCGTCCGTGCGATCGAGGTACGCCGCCCCGCGCAGGGCCAAGTCGGCAGGCAGGCCGACCGGCGAGCGGCGTGAGGCCGAACGCGCGCTGCAGTTGCTCGGTCTCGTCCATGTCGTAGCGCCCGTCCGCGAGCCCCGCTTCCTGCGGCAGGCGCGCGCCTTCTGACTCGAGCGCGCCGTCGATCGACGGGATGCGGCGCAGCCGCTGCCCGCCCTCGCAGGCGTCGAAGAACGCGCAGCCGCCCGATGTCTCGATGACGAACGACAGCGCGAGGCCGAAGCGTTCGCCGAGCGCGGCCAGGGCCGGGCGGTCGGATCGTCGGTTCGTGATGCGTCCAGACGGTCGCGAAGGCCTCGACGAATTGCGCCACCGGCGCCATCACCGCGAGGATTCCGAAACGCATGCCCACGTCGGCGTTTCTCGTCGGGTTGGTCGGGAGGCCAACCCTCGAAATGCGGCCGCTCAGCCGATGGCGCCGCTCGCCTCGCCGCCGAGGGCATCGCGCTCGACGCGTCGAGCGTAGCGCTGCGCCAGCACCGCGCACACCATCAGCTGCATCTGGTGGAACAGCATCAGCGGCAGAACGATGGCGCCGACCGACTGCGGCGGGAACAGCACCTTGGCCATCGGGATGCCGCTGGCCAGGCTCTTCTTGGAGCCGCAGAACACGATGGTGATCTCATCGGCCTTGTCGAAACCCAGGCGGCGCGCGAGCCAGCCGGTCAGGAACAGCGCGCAGGCCAGCAGCACCGCGCACACCACCAGCAGGCCAGCGAGCGCCAGCACCGGCACCTGCTTCCACAGCCCCTCGATGACGGCCGCGCTGAACGCGGTGTAGACCACCAGCAGGATGGAGCCGCGGTCGACGATGCCCAGCATCTCCTTGCGCCGATGCAGCCAGCCCGCGATCCACGGCCGCGACAGATGGCCCGCGACGAACGGCAGCATCAGCTGCAGCAGGATGCGCAGCACCGAGTCGAGCGCGTTCGACGCCGACGCGTTGGGCACCACCACCAGGCTCACCAGCACCGGCGTGACGAACACGCCCAGCATCGTCGACGCCGACGCGCTGCACACCGCCGCCGGGATGTTGCCGCGCGCGATCGACGTGAACGCGATGGCCGACTGCACCGTGGCGGGCAGCACGCACAGGAACAGCACGCCGGTGTAGATCTCGCGCGTGACCAGCGGCTGCAGCAGCGGCTTGAGCGCCAGGCCCAGCAGCGGGAACAGCACGAAGGTGCAGGCGAACACGAGCAGGTGCAGGCGCCAGTGCGTGATGCCGCCGCGGATCGCGTCGCGCGACAGCTTGGCCCCGTGCAGGAAGAACAGCAGGCCGATCGCGAAGGCAGTGAAGCCGTCGAAGAAGCGGGCGACGCCGCCCTGCGCCGGCGCGATCGAGGCCAGCACCACGACGCCCACGAGCGCCAGCGTGAAGTTGTCGGGGACGAAGGACGGGCGTTTCATGGCGCCATTTGACCGCGCCGCCGCTCAGAAGAGAAATGGATTTGTTCCATGGACTTATGATTTGACGTCATGAATGTCACGCTCCGCCAGCTGCGCGTCTTTCAGTCGGTGGCCCGCACGCGCAACTTCAGCCGCACCGGCGAGGCCGTCGGCCTGACCCAGCCGGCGGTCAGCCGCGCCATCGGCGAGCTGGAGCACGCGATGGGGCTGCGCCTGCTCGACCGCACCACCCGCGAGGTGGCGCTGACCGAGGCCGGCCGCTCGCTGGCCGCGCGACTGGATCGCGTGCTGGACGAGCTCGACGCCACGCTGGGCGACGTCGCCGGCCTGGCCGACGCGGACGGCGGCAAGGTGCGCGTGGCCAGCAGCCCGACGCTGTCGGCCTACCTGATGCCCGACTGCATCGCCGCCTGCGCCCGCGCCGCGCCGCGCGTGCGCTTCCTGCTGCTCGATCGCATCCAGCAGGACGTGCTCGCCAGCGTGCGCGGCGGCGAGGTCGACTTCGGCGTGGTCGTCGAGCCGCCCGAGGTCGACGACCTGCACTGCGAGGACATCCTGCGCGACCCGTTCGTGCTCGTGACGCCCGAGTCCCACCGATTCGCCCGCGCAGCCAGCGTGCGCTGGAAGGCGCTGGACGGCGCGCCGATGGTGCTGCTGGACGGCGCGTCGGGCAGCCGGCGCTACATCGACGAGGCGCTCGCACTGCACGGCGCGACCTGCAAGGTGGAACAGGAACTCGGCCACCCGACCACCGCGTTCCAGATGGTCGAGGCCGGCATCGGCCTGACCGTGATGCCCCGCCTGGCCGTCCCGCCCGGCGGCCTGCCCGGCCTGGTAGTGCGCCCGCTGCTGCCGCGGCTCGAACGCACCGTCATGCTGGTGCGCCGCCACGACCGTGCACTGTCGCCGGTGGCCGAGCGCGTGTGGGGCCTCGTGAGCGCGACCGTGCGCGCGCGGGGGCGCGGACGCGCGTGACGCGCGGGCGCCCCCTCGCACGGCGACGCGCGCACGGGCGCAGGGAACTGCGGCGATGGACGACTTCCTGCAACGACTGCACCGTCACGACTGGCTCGGCGAACGCCGGACGCCGGGCGAGCGCCTCGAGGGCGTGCCGCTCGCGCTGGAGGCTGCCTGGCGCGACGACCCGCAGGCCTACGAGAAGCTGATGATCGCCTCGGGCAACCGGCACGAGGACGCCTGGTTTCCGGCGCTGCTGAGCGCCATGCCGTTCCTGCAGGCCCTCATCGCTCGTGGACCGGGCGCCGACGCCCCCGTGGTCATGCTGCAGTGCATGGGCAACACCTTCAGCGGGGCCATCGAGGACCCGGGGCCGGGCCAGGCCTGGAAACAGATGGCCGAGGCGCGCCACGAACGGGAGCTGGCGTTCGACCACGCGCTGGAGAGCCTGCTGCCCACGCGGGTTCGCATCGAGGTGTCGATCCGGGCGGATGCGCAGGAGGCCGCCAGCCTGATCATCGCCATCGACGGACGCCGACAGGAGCGGATGCGGCTGGCGGCGCCTGCGGCCAGACCCGGGGCGGCCGGGCCCCGCTGGCCCCGGCCGGGCCGCTCAGGCCGTCATCGAATGCAGCGCGACGCGGTTGCCTTCGCTGTCGACGATGATCGCGCGGAACCCGTTCGGCGCGATCGAGTGCTTGTCCTTGAGCACCTTGCCGCCGTTGGCCTTGGCCGCGGCGACGGCGGCGTCGAGCCGGTCGCTCGCATCGATGTAGACGAGCGGACCGTTGAGCGACGGCGGCCCGGCCTCGGCGGACGCGACCAGGCAGCCGCCCACCTCGCCGCCGTGGTGCTCGAACAGGCCGAAGGCGAAGCCCGGCCCGCCGACCTTGCCCACCGGCCGGCCGACGACCGCGCTGTAGAACGTGACGGCGCGATCGAGGTCGGTGACCGGGATGTCGACCCAGACGAAGGTGTGGCTCATGCGGACTGCCTTAGTTGGAAAGTCGCCAAGGGTACGCGTTCGGGCGGCGCCATGGCCACGGGTGGCGACGCGACCGGCCCGGCCAGGGTCAGCCCTCGGCGCGCGCGTTCTCCTTGTCCTGCAGCAGCCGCCACATCACCTTGCCGGCGCCTGACTTGGGCAGCACGTCGACGAACTCGACGATGCGCGGCGCCTTGTACGCGGCCATGTTCTCGTGCGCCCAGGTGACGATGTCGCGCGCCTGCACCTTGCCCCTGGCATCGGCACGCAGCACCACGATCGCCTTGACCGTCTCGCCGCGGTAGGCGTCCTGCGCCGAGATCACGCAGGCCTCCTGCACGGCCGGGTGCTTGTACAGCAGCAGTTCCACCTCCGACGGCCACACCTTGAAGCCGCTCGCGTTGATCATGCGCTTGAGGCGGTCGGTGATGAAGAAGTAGCCGTCGGCGTCCATGTGGCCGAGGTCGCCGGTGCGGAAATACTTGCGCCCCTCGATCTCCACGAACGCGGCCGCCGTCGCCTCCGGGTTCTTCCAGTAGCCGCGGAACACCATCGGCCCGCGCGTGACGATCTCGCCCACGTCGCCCGGCGGCAGTTCCTTGAGCGTGATCGGGTCGACCACGCGCGAGTCGACGCCGAAGAACGGGATGCCCAGGCACTGGAGCTTGGGCCGCTCGGCCGGGTTGGCGTGGCTGGGCGCGGCCGTCTCGGTCAAGCCGTAGCCTTCGCAGAAGTGCAGGCCGAACTCGTCGATCAGCCGCTGCGCCACGGCCTGCGGCATCGCCGCGCCGCCGCCCGACAGCCAGCGCAGGCTCGACAGGTCGAAGCTGCGGTAGTTCGGGCTCGCGAACAGGTCGATGATCATCGTGGGGATGCACGTCCAGTGCGACACCTTGTGGCGCGAGATCAGGCGCCCCGCGAGTTCGCGATCCCAGCGCGGCATGATCACCACGGTGGCGCCGCCGAACATCGGCGAGATCACGCCGTACAGCATGCCGGTGATGTGGAACATCGGCACCACGCCCAGCACGATGCTCTCGGCGCTGCCCGACCCCCATTCCGCGCCGCCCACCACGTTGGCCATCAGCGTGCGGTGCGTGTGCATGCAGCCCTTGGGCAAGCCCGTCGTGCCCGAGGTGTAGGGCAGCAGCGCGAGGTCGTCCGGGCCGTTGAGCGTCGGGCCGGGCACGTGGCCTTCGGCCAGCGCGTCGACCCAGCGCACGGTGCCCGGCGGAAGCGGCGGATCGGCGAGCAGCCAGTCGCGCATCGCGGGCGACGGGGCGACGTCGTCGTCGAACGCCTCGGGCAGTTCGTCGGCGTAGCGCGTGGCGAGCACGCGCGCGACGCGCTGCGACGGCGGCAGCGCGGCATTCGCGCCGGCCACGATGGCCGCGAGCTCGGCGCCGCAGATCACCACCTTGGTGCCGGGATCGACGATGTAGTGGCCGAACTCCTCGACCTTGTTCATCGCGTTGACGGGCACCACGACGGCGTCCGCCCGCAGGATCGCGTGGTACGCCACGATGTATTGCGGGCAGTTCTGCATGAACAGCGCCACGCGGTCGCCGCGCCGCACGCCCTGGGCCTGCAGCCAGCCGGCGATGGCCTCGGCGTCGGCGCGCAGTGCGGCGTAGGACTTGGCGCGGCCGAAGAACAGCGTCGCGGCCTTGGCCGGATAGCGCGTGGCCGCGACCTCCAGGTTGTGCCACAACGAGGTCTCCGGCGGCGTGACCGTGCGCGGCAGCCGGCGCGGCCACGACGCGAAGTGCGGCCGGTCGGGCGGCACCTCGCCGGCGTTGGTGTCGACCAGCGACTCGTCGATCGGCGACGTGCGGGAATACGCTTCGGATGACGTCATCGTTTTCCTTCGTGCGCGGGCATCATCGGGGCCCGCCCTCCATTGCTGCACCGCAGCGCTTCTTCGCGGCGGTGAACCCCCAGCCTACTTCGCGCGCCGCCCGGACACCATAGTGCGAGCCCCGAGCCGCCCTGTCACGCACGGGACAGGGGGCTGCCGATCCGGTATCGTCCGATTCTTGCCAGTGAAGTGGATCCCCCAAAGAAGCGACGTCCGCCCCCGCGACACCGAGTCCTCATGGCCCTTCCCGCCGAGCCCGCCTTCATCGACAGCGACCCCGCGCACGCGACGCTGCCGTGCGTGCTCGACATCGAGGCCTCGGGCTTCGGCCGCGGCAGCTACCCGATCGAGGTCGGCTTCGTGCTGCCCGACGGCACGGCCTACTGCTCGCTGATCACGCCCGACGAGAGCTGGACGCACTGGGACGGCGACGCCGAGCGCCTGCACGGCATCTCGCGCTCGCTGCTGCAGCGCCACGGCCGCAGCGCCCGCGAAGTAGCCGATGAACTCAACCACCGCCTGGAAGGCCGCACCGTCTACTGCGACAACTGGGCCCATGACTACGCCTGGCTTGCCCGCCTGTTCGACTCCGCCGCGACGGTGCCCACGTTCAAGCTGCGCCACCTGCGCGAGCTGATGAGCGAGAGGGCCGCCGAGCGCTTCGACGCCGCCCGCGAGACGGTCGAGCGCAACCTGCAGCTTCGCCGCCACCGCGCAAGCAGCGACGCACGCGTGCTGCAGCTGAGCCTGGCGCGGGTGTGGCGCAACGGCGGCGCGGCGGCGGCGCCGGCGCGGATGTGAGGCTCGAGACCTCCAACATCGTCGCGCCACGAGCCCGCCGTCCGGCCAGGGACCGACTCGCAAGGCTTCTATTGGGTGGGTCAGCCGAAGGCATGACCCGCCGTATGACTCGCTCGCACGCAGTCGGCCCTGAGCGAGGCAGGCCTTGGGCACCCGTCCTGTCGCGCGTGTCGCCCCCATCGGCAGGACAACCGCGCACGCAGGCGGGCCGAATGGCGGGTGACGCCTTCGGCCGACCCGCCCTACCGGATTCGCAGCGCTCGACGGCGCCTTGCCCTTGCACGTTCTGCCGCGCTCAGAGGCGCGCCGCCGCGCGCCCCAGGACGGCGGTGAGTTCCTTGCGGCCGGCCGGCTTGTCGACGCGGGCGTCGAACACGGCGTCCAGCGTCGCGTCGTCGAGGTCGTTGTAGGCGGAGACGAGCGCGAGAAAGGTCTTCTGATGCCGGTTGCCGGGCCGGCGCAGTTCCTGCGCGACCTGCAGGCCGGTCAGGTCGGGCATCTGCAGGTCGAGCAGGATGGCCTGGAAGTCGGCGGCGGCAGCGGCGGCCAGGCCGGACGTGCCGTCGGCGGCCTCCACCACGTCGATGCCCAGCGACCGGATGACCTCGGCGATGGCGCGCCGCGCGTCGCGCGAGTCGTCGACCACCAGCACCGGCAGGCGCGCGTCCAGCCGCAGCGGCGCGTCGACGACCAGCCCGTCGCTGCTCTCGGTGATGGGCACCTCCACCGTCGCCACCGTGCCGTGGCCCTGCTGCGAGTCGAAGCGGATCGTGCCGCCCATCAGCTCGACGAGGCTGCGCACCACGGCCAGGCCGAGGCCGCTGCCCTGGGCCATGCCGGCGGTGAGCGGCGAGCGGTAGAACGGCTCGAACAGGCGCGCCATCGCCTCGGGCGCAATGCCCACGCCGGTGTCGGAGATCTCCACCCGCAGCACGCCCTGCTCCGGCCGCAGCTCCGCGACGATCGTGATGCCGCCGCGCTCGGTGTACTTGATCGCGTTGGTGAGCAGGTTGTCGATCACCTGGCGCAGGCGCGCGGGGTCGGAGTAGATGCGCTGGCCCAGCTCGGGCCCGGCCTCCCAGTGCACGTCGAGGTTGTTCTCGGCCAGCGCCTCCTCGACGTCGCGCAGCGCGCTGTCGATGAGCTTGTCCAGCTGGAAGCCGCGGATGCGCGTCTCGAGGCGGCCGGAGGACATCTTCGCGAAGTCCAGCAGGTCACTGATGCGCCCGCGCAGCGAGCGCGTGCTCTCCTTGAGCCGCCGGAACGACGCGTCCGTGGACTCGAGGCGCCCGCGCGACTCGACGACGTCGATCGTGCTCCAGATCGACTGCAGCGGCGTCAGCAGCTCGTGGCTCAGCATGCCCAGGAAGCGACCTTTCTCGCGGTCGGCCGCCTCGGCCCGCGCGCGCTCCGATTCCGCCACAGCGGCGAGGTGCTCGGCGCGGCCGCGGCTGGCGCGCTCGCGCCGCGCCACCAGCACCCACTGCGCGGCGAGCGCCATCACCAGCACGAGCATCGCGACGATCAGCGCGAACGCGACCAGCACCTGCTGCCGCACGGCATGCACCTCGGCGAGGAATTCGGCCGACATCGCCTGGCGCTGGCGCGCCTCGTCGCCGACACGCGCCAGGTCCTCCTGCACCGCCTGCGTGAGCATCGGCGCACGCGCTCGATCGGCCGCGGCGCCGCCGGGGGCCAGGCTGGCGGACAGCCGGTCGACGGCGGCGACCCAGGTCGCGGTCTGCGACAGCGTCTCGCCCGGCTGCGCGAGCTCCGCCTGCAGCGCGGCCGATCGCTCGCGCAAGCGCGCCACGTCCGCCTGCAGGCCGTCGGCCGCGGCCGCGCCGGCGGCCAGGTCCCACTTGACGGCGAGCGTGGCCTCCAGCGCGGCGCCGTGCAGGTTCCAGAAGCGCTCGAACCGATGCACGCCGGCGTCGAACTTCGCGCTGGATTCGTGCAACCGGCCCTGCAGCACCTCGACCGTGAACCACGCGAGGCACGCCGCGAGCAGCAGCACGGCGCCCATCAGCCAGGGCGTGCCGAGCGTCCAGGCCCGGCCCGCGCGCGCGCCCGCGGGGCGCGTCACGCTAGCGGGCGCGGGCGCGCGTGCGCGCTCCTGCGTGGGTGCGGGTGCCTGCGCGGCTGCCTGCGCGTGGCCATGGTCTTGCGCACGCCCTTGCGCATGCGCAGCGCCCTGCCCATGCTGAGGATCGGACGTCCCTGCGGGCGATGGCGTGGACGGCCCCGACTGCGCGAATGCCCCCGGCCCCATCGCCGCCGCCGATGCGCCGCCCACGGACGTCCCCACCCGCGCCGCGAGCGGGGCGGTGGCGGATCCGAGAGGCGGAACGACGGTGACGGGTTTGATGGACAGGAAACTTCTCCGGGCGCCGCGACATGCGGCGGCGCCGGGTCGAATGGCGCGTGGCCATGATAAGAGCGGCCCTCCGTTTCGGGCCCTGCCGGAAGGCCCGATGTCAGCCTGAAACCGTCGCCCGTGACATCCGGCCCGGAAATGCGGCATTTGGCGCGCCACGGCCGCCGCCGAGCGATTGAGGAAGCGTCCGACGCCATGGATCGCAGCACAACACTCGGCCAGCAAATCGCCTGCCGAACTCGTGACGCTGACGCGCAAGTCGTCGTGCCCCAGTCGCTGGATCGAACGGCGAGTCGGCCAAGCGAATCGTCGGGCGCCCGCGTCGAATCCACCGGAAATCGCCCCGTTTGCCACGGGCGACCTCCGCCGACCTCGCTTACCGTGGAGCCAGCAACGGAGAAGCCCTTGGACGCTGACAACGCACCCGACACCGCCCTCGCCGCCGGTCACGCACGCCCCGGCAAGCGCCTGTGCCTGCCCGCCGGCGCGCGGTGGCGCCAACGTCCGGCCCGATCGCATCGCGCCGCAGTGGGCGTCGGCAACGACGAAGCGCGACGCGCGGCGCCGCCGATTCGCAGCGCGCCACCTCGGCAGGCGAACGCGACCGTCGACGCGCCCGAGGACGACACCACGGGCCAAGCGGCCCGCGCCGAGCTCGATCACGACGTCACGACCGCGGAGCACGCGCCTGGCGAGAGATGCGCGGATCCGGGGAGGGGCAGTCCGGTGGACATCGACATCGAACTCGATCCCGGCGTCGAGGCAGACGTCGACATCGGATTCGGTGGCGATGGGGATGGCGATGACGACGATCACGGCCACAACCTCGAACCCGAGCACGTGCCCGCTCTCGGGCCATCGTCGCCATCCGCATCGGCAGGCGGTGACGTGGCGGTCGCCGAGTCCGGCACGGGCCAGGCCGATGGCGACGATGCTGCAGGCGCAACTGAAGCCGCAGACGACCCGACGCCGCCGCCCGCCTCCGACGAGCCCCGACTCGCCTCCCGCGACATCGAACTCTGGCTCCTCGCACGCCGCACCCACGGCGCCGCACTGAGCCTGGACTTCGAACTGCGCACCGTCCTCGCGCGCCAGGTCTTCCGGCGCGACTTCGTCTATGTGTCGCGCCAGCTCCACGCGCTGGAGGCGTGCCGCCGCGTGCAGGGCCTGGATCGCGCGCGCCTCGACGGCGCGCTCGCGGGGCTGCGCCGCCGCGCGGACGAGATCCAGCGATTCCTTGAAGACCGCGCGACGGCACTGAAGTCGGCGATCGAGTGCCGCGGCCCGGCCGGCGTGCGCATCGCCTTCGTGCGCCCGGCCCGCTTCCAGGCCACGATCGTCAGTCCCACCGCGCACCGCTTCCTGTCCTTGCTGATGCTGGCCGACGAGGCCCTCGCCCGCCTGGAGATGGCCTGGCTTCTGGGCCTGGTCGATCCAGCCACGCGCTCCGCGCTGGTCAGCGATTGCCGCCGCGCCCTGCTCGGTTTCAAGGATCTCGCCTGCAACCAGCGCCATGCGATGGGGGAACTGGTTCGGGACGTCAATGCGCAACGCAAGGAGGGGCTCGCGATGCCGCCGAATGTTTGATGTCGGCGTCCTTCGAGTTGACCTCTGCCATCGAGAGTTGGCGCCGCTTCGAGGCGCCGTCGGCGACTCGCGGTCAATGCCAACGATCTGCTCGCCAGGCCGGTGCAGCTTCGCGCGCACGACGTCGAATGCGTCGGGAGGTTTGCAAGTCCGAACTTCCGAACTTCCGAACGTCCCGCGCCTGTGCACTTGCGCGTCAGTGCGTCTGTTCGTCTGATCTCCTGTGCGGCCGGCGTCCGCGCGTCATGGCATCCGGGCACCCGGGCGCCTGGCGCCTGGCGCCTGGGCATCTGCGCACCTGGGCATCTGCGCACCTGGGCACTCGGGCACTTGGACATTTGGACATTTGGACATTTGGACATTTGGACATTTGGACATTTGGACATTTGGGCATTTGGGCATTTGGGCATTTGGGCATTTGGGCATGTGGGCATCTGGGCATCTGGACGCGTGGATGTCGGGGCATCGGGGCATCAAGAGGACGAGGGGCGACTCCAGACCGCGCTCGCCCCCGCGGCCAGGCCGCCTCGCCAAACGCGTTCATGCCCCTTCGCGCCATTCGAGCGTCGATCTGGGAACTGCTCTCTCCCACCTCGCGTCCGCTCGCCAATCCCAGCACGCCTTGTCGCCTCGATGACCCCGCCCTCAGTCCTCGCATGCCTTCGCCGCCCCATTGAGCAGCGCGCCTTCGTACAGGTCCAGCCACGCACTGCGCACGTCGCCGTCCACGCGCGCACCGGGCGCCAGCGTCAGCTTGCCGCGCGTGGTGATCACGGCGCCGCCGCCGGTGTCGCCGACCGTGCCGCAGACGTAGACGTCCCCGGTCGCCACCAGCCGGCCCTTCAGGCTGGCGCCGGAGCGGATCACCACCGGGCCGGCGGTGCAGTGCACATTGCCGACGATGTCGCCGACCAGCAACAGCGCGCGGCAACGCAGGTAGCCGCGCATCAAGGCGCCGGCCGGCACCACGAGGGCGTCATCGAGACGCAGGCCGGCGGTTCTGGCCGTCCGCGCCGGCGCGGGTGCGGGTGCGGGTGCGCGTGCGGGTTCGGGCGGGTCGGCGGGTTCGAGCGAAGGCCGGGCACCCTCGATTTCCGGCATCGGATCGACGTAGCGCGTGGCTTCCGTGTCGCTGGCGCGCAGGCGCCGTTCCGCAAAGGACGACTTGGCCATCGGCGAGTCGCTCTCGCGGCCGCCGCCCAGGCCCACCACCAGCGAGCGCCGGTGGCGGGCGGCCAGCACCGCGGGCGATGGCGGGGGCGGCTCGGGAACCAGGTCGAGGTCGAGCGGCGTCATCGCGATCCGTCCCGGCGGCTTGCGGCGATGTTCGAAGCGACGAAGTCAGCGCCTGCTCCGATGTCGGCCTCGACGCCCGCCTCGGCTGCCGGCATCAGCACCGCGGCCACGGCGTCGGTCACGCGAGGAGAGCGATCGCCGACTTCGGAGGGTCGCGCCGTCGCCGTTGTCGCCGTTGTCGCCGTTGTCGCCGTTGTCGCCGTTGTCGCCGTTGTCGCTGTTGTCGCTGTTGTCGCCGTCGTCGCAATCGTCGCAATCGTCGCAATCGTCGCAATCGTCGCCGGCGGCGCCGCGACTGCGCCGCCCCGCCCCACCGAGGGCGCGCAGGCGACGCACGCCGCCCCGGTCGCCAGGCCCGCCAGTCCGCCCGCGAACGCCGTCGCCAGCACGCGCAGCCGTCGGGGCAGGCCATGCCTCGGCAGCGAGACGGCAGGACGCGAGACGGCAGGACGACGGGCGGTGGTCATGGTACGAACGATGAAGCGCGTGGGTCGATGGCGCCATCGTGCACCGGAGCGCGGCGGGACGCCCGCGTCACGCCCCCCCTGAAATCGGGCATTCGGCGCGCGGGGCCGCGTCGCGGTCGACCACCGCGGGGTCGGACGACCGTCGGTCGGCGCGCATTCAACTCGCGCGCGAATCGGCCGATGAACACATCCGTGTGCGCAGTGCGCACTGAGATCGCCGCGTCCGGAAGTCCGGTGACTTCCAGCGCGGCGCCGGCGCGCCCGTCAGGGTGCGCCGGTCTGGCAACGGTGCGCCGGCAGCGACGGCTTCCTCCCGTCGCTGTCGGCCACTCCGGCTCGACGCCACCGAAGCCCCGCTCCGGTGATCCCAAGGGTGACTCCCCGGCCCCAACGCCGGGCGTCGCGACGGACGACGCGGTCAAGCACGTCGTCCGTCCTTGCACGCCTCCAACCTCGGTCGGGGGCGTTTTTCTTGCGGCGGCGGGTGCGGCGCTTGCCTGAACGGTGAATCGCCGCAAGCTCTGCAACACCATGTTCATCGGGACCGCGGCCTGGAGCATTCCGCGCGCGGTCGCGGACGCCTTTCCGGGCGAAGGCCAGCACCTCGAGCGCTACGCGCGCCAGTTCGACTGCGCCGAGATCGACACATCCTTCTACCGCCCGCATCGGCGCGAGACGTACGCCCGCTGGGCCGCGATGACGCCGGCGCACTTCCGTTTCGCCGTGAAGCTGCCGCGCGCGATCACGCACGACGCCCGATTGCGTGCCGCGCGCCGGCCGCTGCGGGCCTTCCTCGACGAGGCCACCGGCCTGGGCGACCGGCTGGGCGTGCTGCTGGTGCAACTGCCGCCCTCGCTGGCCTGGGACGCCCGCGTCGCCCGCACGTTCTTCGGGCTGCTGCGCGAGTCGTGGGACGGACCCGTCGCCTGCGAGCCGCGCCACGCGAGCTGGTTCGAGCCGGCGGCCGATCGGGCCCTCGCGCGCCTGCGCGTCGCGCGCGTGGCGGTCGACCCGGCGCGCCATCCGGCCGCGGGCCGCCCGGGCGGGTGGCTGGGCGCGGACGGCGACGGCGCCGGTGCGCTGCTGTACTGGCGCTGGCACGGATCGCCGCGCGTCTACTGGTCGAGCTACGAGGCGCCCTGGCTCGCGCAGCAGGCGGCCGCGCTGGCCGACTGGCCGGCAAGCGCCGGGCACTGGGTGATCTTCGACAACACCGCTTCCGGCGCGGCGACCGCCAACGCGCTGGTGCTGCGGTCGCTCGTCGCGTCGGCGGAAGAAGGCCGGGGCCTCAGAGGCCCTTGATGATCTCGGCCCGCTTCTTGTCGTACTCGGACTTGGTGATCAGGCCCTTGTCGTACAGCCGCTTCAGGCGCGTGAGGCGCTGCTCGGCATCCTCGCTCGCAGGCGCGGGCGGGGCCGCGACCGGCGCGACGGGCGCCACGGCCGGGGCGACCGGCGGCGGGGGCGCGACCGGCGGGACGGCCACCGGGGCCGGCGGCGCCACCGCGGCCGGCGGGGCGACGGGTGCGGGCGGCGCGACCACCGCCGGCGGCATCGGGGCGACAGCGGGCGCGGCGGGCGCCGGGGCGACGGTGCCCAGCACCAGCCAGTCGAAGCGCTTGTTCGTGGCGCTGGCGCTCTGCACCGGCGCGGAGCCCTCGGCGGCGCGCGAGCCCACCGTGAAGTGCGGCGCCATGCCGCTGCCGCGGGCGGTGTCGTAGAAGTCGAAGCGCGGGTCGTGGACGATGATGTTCAGGTGGCCGTCCACCACGAACAGGCGCGCCGTCACGGCCGTGATGCTGAAGAAGGTGTTGTCCTCGTGGCGCGCCGAGCTCACCAGCGCGACGTCCTGGTCGGAGCGCGCGTGGGCCAGCGCGTCGGTCAGCGAGGGCAGGATGTTGTTGAGCTCGTCGATCGCGAACAGCGGCTTGGCGGCGCCGCCGCGCACCACCTGGATCTGCTGCAGCCAGGCATGCAGCGTGTTGGACTCGACCACGTACGGGTGCTGGTTCTCGGGCGTGCCGGCCTCGCGCGCGACGAGCTCGATCGTCGAGTAGTCCGACATGCGCCACAGCTGCCGCCCCGTCACGCCGCGCATCGGCGCCGCGGTGGCCGAGCGGCCCGTCGAGGAGTCGGCCTGGAACGCGGCGGCCGCCAGGGGCGCCAGGAGCACCGATCCGATGACGACGCCGGCGCCGACCGACAGGGAGGTTTTGCGAAGTGCCGCGATCGTCATCAAGAGGTCTCCAGTGTTGTTCGTGGCGGCGACGCCAGGCCGACATGCCGCGCACGCACTCTAACAAAGGAGACGCCGCTCTGCCGCGGACGCCCCGCAATGGCCGAGCGGCGGGACCTCAGAGCACCACCGGCTCGGGCTCCAGGCGGATGCCGAAACGGCCGTACACGCTTTCCTGGATCGCCTTGGCCAGCGTCACCACCTCGGCGCCGATCGCGTCGCCGCGGTTGACCAGCACCAGCGCCTGCTTCTCGTAGACGCCCGCGCGGCCGATCGACTTGCCCTTCCAGCCACAGGCGTCGATCAGCCAGCCGGCCGCGAGCTTGAACGTGCCGTCGGCCATCGGGTAGTGCACGACGTGCGGGTCGCGGCCGATGATGTCGCGGCACTGGTCTTCCGTGACGATCGGGTTCTTGAAGAAGCTGCCCGCATTGCCGATCACCGCCGGGTCGGGCAGCTTGGCGCGGCGGATCGCGCAGATCCAGTCGTGGACCTGCTGCGCGCTCGGCTCGGCGATGCCCGTCTCGGCGACCTTGCGCTCGAGCTCGAGGTAGCCCAGCACCGGCTGCCACGGCCGCGGCAGCCGCAAGCGCACCCGCGTGATGATGGCCTTGCCGGCCAGCACGTTCTTGAACACGCTGTCGCGATAGCCGAACAGGCATTGCCGGCGATCGAGCGTGATGCCCAGCCCGGTGACGAGGTCGACGCCGTCCAGCGAGTCGAAGCGGTCGGCCAGCTCCAGGCCGTACGCACCGATGTTCTGCACCGGGGCCGCGCCCACCGTGCCGGGGATCAGCGCCAGGTTCTCCAGGCCCGGCCAGCCGCGCGCGATCGTCTGCGTGACGACGTCGTGCCACGTCATGCCGGCGCCGGCTTCCACGATGAAGGCGTCGGCGCGCGTCTCCACCAGCCGCAGGCCGTGCACCTCGACCTTCAGCACGACCTCGTCGACATCGCGCGTGAGGACGAAGTTGCTGCCGCCGCCGAGCACGAGCTTGGCGGCGCGGCCCACCTCGGGCGAGTCGAGCACGCGGCGCACGTCGGCGTCGCCGCGGATGCGCGCGAGGCGCCGCGCGGTGGCGGGCAGGCCGAAGGTGTTCAAGGCCTTCAACGAGACATCGGATTCGAGCCAGGGGGCTGAGGACATGGCAGAATTTTCGCAGGTCCCAGCACCTGTCCCTTCACCACGCCCCGGATTCCTTCCCATGCCCAGCTTCGACGTCCTCCTCGAACCCGAGATGCCCGCCATCAAGAACTCGGTCGAAAACACCAAGAAGGAGATCGGCACCCGCTTCGACTTCAAGGGCACCAGCGCGGCCGTCGAGCTCAAGGAAAAGGAAAAGGAGATCCAGCTCGTCGGCGACGGCGACTTCCAGATCGAGCAGATCAGCACCGTGCTGATCGGCAAGCTGACCAAGCAGAACGTGCCCGTCACCTTCCTGGACATGACCGCCAAGATCGAGAAGATCGGCGGCGACAAGGTGCGCCAGACCTACAAGATCAAGGCCGGCATCGACGCCCCGCTCGCCAAGAAGATCGTCACGGCCATCAAGGAAGCCAAGCTCAAGGTGCAGGGCTCGATCCAGGGCGACACCGTGCGCGTCACCGGCAAGAACCGCGACGACCTGCAGGTGGGGATCGCGCTGCTGAAGAAGGAGTTTCCCGACCAGCCGCTGAAGTACGAGAACTTCAGGGATTGAGCCCGGCAACCGGGAAAGCCCCGGTCACCGTCGTCACCTCGACGACATCGAAATTCGAACGATCGTGCTAAAACGCACCCTGCGCCATCGGAACAGGCGCAGGAGACATCGTCCATGGATCTCGATTTCACTCCGGAGCAGCAGGCCTTCCGCGCCGACATCCGGGCCTGGGTGGCGGCGAACCTGCCGCAGGACATCGCGCACAAGGTGCACAACGGGCTGCGGCTGCATCGCGACGACATGCAACGCTGGGCGCGCATCCTCGGGGCCAAGGGCTGGCTGAGCTATGCGTGGCCGAAGGAGTTCGGCGGGCCGGGGTGGGACGCGATCGAGCGGCACCTGTTCGAGGAAGAGTGCGCGCTGGCCGGGTCGCCGCGCATCGTGCCGTTCGGGCCGGTGATGGTGGCGCCCGTGATCATGGCGTTCGGCTCGCCCGAGCAGCAGAAGCGCTTCCTGCCCGGCATCGCGTCGGGCGACGTCTGGTGGAGCCAGGGCTACAGCGAACCGGGCTCCGGTTCCGACCTCGCCTCGGTGAAGACGCGCGCCGTGCGCCAGGGCGACAAGTACATCGTCAACGGCCAGAAGACTTGGACGACGCTTGGCCAGTACGGCGAGTGGATCTTCTGCCTGGTGCGCACGTCCACCGAGGGCAAGCCGCAGACGGGCATCTCGTTCCTGCTGATCGACATGAAGTCCAAGGGCGTCAGCGTGCGCCCCATCGTGCTGATGGACGGCGAGCCCGAGGTCAACGAGGTGTTCTTCGACGACGTCGAGGTGCCCGTCGAGAACCTGGTCGGCGAGGAGAACAAGGGCTGGACCTACGCCAAGTACCTGCTCGCGCACGAGCGCACCAACATCGCCGACGTCAACCGCGCCAAGCGCGAGCTCGAGCGCCTGAAGCGCCTCGCCAGGCAGGAAGGCGTGTGGGACGACCCGCGCTTCCGTGACCAGATCGCGCTGCTGGAGGTCGACATCGTAGCCCTGGAGATGATGGTGCTGCGCGTGCTCAGCGCCCAGGCCGGCGGCAAGAAGGCGCTGGACATCGCGGGCCTGCTCAAGATCCGCGGCAGCGAGATCCAGCAGCGCTACACCGAGTTGCTGATGCTGGCCGGCGGCCCGTTCAGCCTGCCCTTCATCTGGGAGGCGATGGAAGCGGGCTGGCAGGGCGACCACGTCGGCGACGCGCGCTACGCGCCGCTGGCGGCCAACTACTTCAACTACCGCAAGACGACGATCTACGGCGGTTCCAACGAAGTGCAACGCAACATCGTCGCCCAGACGGTTCTTGGAGTATGACCCCCCCACTCGCTTCGCTCGTCGCCCCCGCGGGGCTGTCGGGCTCGCTCCGGAGCGGCCGCGCGCTCGCCCGAGTCGGAATCAGCGGCCAAGGCCGATAGGAAGAATCATGGACTTCGATGTATGACCACTCCACTCGCTTCGCTCGTCGCCCCCGCGGGGCTGTCGGGCTCGCTCCGGAGCGGCCGCGCGCCCGCCCGAGTCGGAATCAGCGGCCAAGGCCGATAGGAAGAATCATGGACTTCGATTTCAGCGACGACGAACAACAACTGAGCGAGGCCGTGCAACGCTTCGTCGAGCGCGGCTACGCGTTCGAGCGCCGCAGCGCGATCGCCAAGGCCGGCGGCTTCAGCGGCGAGGCCTGGGGCGAGCTCGCCGAGCTGGGCCTGCTGGGCCTGGGCACGTCGGAGGAAGACGGCGGGATGGCGATGGGCCCGGTGGCGGCGATGCTGGCGCTCGAGGCGCTGGGCCGCGGCCTGGTGCTGGAGCCGGTGGCCGCGGTGGGGCTGGTGGCGGCGTCGCTGCTCGCGCAGGCGGGCGCGGACGTGCGCGCGCGCTGGGCGCCGCGGGTCGCGTCGGGCGAGGCCCGCGTGGTGCTCGCCTGGCAGGAACGCGCCGCACGCTATCGGCTGGAGCGCGTCGATACCAAGGCCGTGAAGGCCGGCGACGGCTGGACGCTGTCCGGCACCAAGAGCCTGGTGACGATCGGCGACCAGGCCGACGCGTTCATCGTCAGCGCCCGCGTGAGCGGCGCCGCCGACGATCCGGCCGGCATCGCGCTGTTCCTCGTCGAACGTGCGGCATCGGGCGTCAACGCGCGCGGCTACGCGCTGCAGGACGGCTCGCGCGCCGCGGAAGTCACGCTGGCGGACGCCCCCGGCACGCTGCTGGTGGCTGCCGGCCCGGCCTTCGCGGCGCTGGAACGCGCGATCGACATCGGCATCGCCGCGCTGGCCGCCGAGGCGGTGGGCGTGATGGACAAGCTGTTCGCGCTCACCGTCGACTACCTGAACACCCGCAAGCAGTTCGGCGTGCCGATCGGCAGCTTCCAGGCGCTGCGCCACCGCATCGCCGACATGAAGATGCAGCTGGAGCTGGCGCGCTCGATGAGCTACTACGCCACGCTCAAGCTGGGCGAGGCGCCCGACGTGCGACGCCGCGCCGTCGCCCAGGCCAAGGTGCAGCTGGGCAACAGCGCGCGCTACCTGGGCCAGCAGGCGATCCAGCTCCATGGCGGCATCGGGATGACCGACGAGTACATCGGCAGCCACTACTTCAAGCGGCTGACGACGATGGAAATGCAATTCGGCGACACGATGCACCACATCGGCGAGGTGAGTGCCCGCATGACCGAGACGGCGGGCGTCTTCGCCTGACGCCAGGCCGTCGCCACTCTGTCTCGCATCGCGAAATGACAGGGCCGCGACGGCCCGAATGTCGGTAGACTGCGGCGTATCGTGGACGCCGCCTTCCCTTGACGGATACCCCGGTGGGTACTCAATCCAGCCCGATCCCCGCGCCGGCTGCGGACACGCGCGCCGCGCCGGCCGCGATCGACCGGCAGATCGCCTTCGAGCGCATCAACACGCTGTACGCGATCACGGAACCGATGCTGTTCGGCGGCTTCGCGTTCACGCTGCTCACCGGCCTGCTGCTCGCCGCCGCCAACGTGCCGCAGGGACTGCTGGCGACGTGGCTGCTCGTCAAGATCGCGCTGACCATCGCGCGCCTCGTCGACGGCCGGATGTTCCTGCGCGACCGCCACCGCTCGCTGAGGATGCGGCTGTGGAAGATCCGCTTCTTCGTCGGCACCATCCTCGACTCGCTGGCCTGGGGCCTGCTGCCGGTGCTGTTCATGCCCACCGCCGACCCCGCCATCAACGGCGTGCTGCTGGCGGGCATGGTGGGCGTGGCGTCGGCCGGCACGATCGCGCTGTCGGCGCATCGCCTCGCCTCGGGCACCGCGCTGCTGCTGGTGCTGGGCCCGCTGATCGAGCAGCAGGCGATGATGCCCACGCTGCTCTCGCGCTACACCGCCGCCGCGGCGGTCGTCTACGGCGCGCTGCTGTTCCTCGAGGCGCGCAACAGCCACCGCCGCTTCACGGAGGCGTCGAGGCTGCGCTTCGAGAACGCGGCCATCGCCGAGGAACGCCATCGCGCGCTCGTCTTCGCGGAACACTCGAACGCGGCCAAGACGCGTTTTCTCGCGTCCGTCAGCCACGAGCTGCGCACGCCGCTGAACGGCATCATCGGCATGACGCAGCTGGTGGCGGTGGAGCCGCTGTCGGCGCTGCAGCGCCAGCGGCTGGACGTGCTGCGGCACTCCGCCGAGCACCTGGTCACCGTCATCGGCGACCTGCTCGATCTGTCGCGCATCGAGTTCGACCGCATCGAGCTCAACCCGCAGCCCACGCTGATCGCGCAGACGGTGCGCGACGTCACCGACCTGCTGCAGCCGGTGGCCGAGGAGCGGGGCCTCGCCTTCGAGGTGGTGTTCGACCTGGGCCTGCCCGCCGCGGCGCTGCTGGACGCCTCGCGCGTCAAGCAGGTGCTGCACAACCTGATCGGCAACGCGCTGAAGTTCACGGCGCACGGCGGGATCGGCGTGGCGGTGGCGATGGCCGACGGGCTGCTGTGCTTTCGCGTCAGCGACAGCGGCGAAGGCATCCCGCCCGACGCCATCGAACGCATCTTCGACGCCTTCGAGCAGGGGCCGTCCAGCACGGTGCCGGCACGCTCGGGCACCGGGCTGGGCCTGACGATCTCGCGGCGCCTGGCGCGCGCGATGGGCGGCGACGTCACCTGCCGCTCGGTGCCGGGCCGCGGCACCACCTTCCAGTTCACGATCGCGTTCCGGCCGACGCCGCGCACACCCACGCCGCGGCCGTCGCTCAGCGAGGAACTGGCCGCCGCCGGCGAGGGCGCGGAGTCGCCCGTGGTGCGCCCCGGCCGCGTGCTGGTGGTCGAGGACAACGAGGTCAACGCGCTGGTGGTGCGTGGCATGCTGGAGCAGATGGGCGTCAACGCCGAACTGGCCGTCGACGGCCAGAAGGCGCTCGCCCGCATGGGCCAGACCGCGTACGACCTGGTGCTGATGGACTGCCAGATGCCCGTCCTGGACGGCTGGGAAGCCACGCGCATCTGGCGCGCGCGCGAGACGCGCCTGCGCCAGAACCCGCGCGTGCCCATCGTGGCCCTGACCGCCAGCGCCGCCGCCGGCGAGCGCGAACGCTGCCTGCAGGCGGGGATGGACGACTACCTCAGCAAACCGTTCACGCGCGAGGCGCTGGGGGAGTTGGTGGATCGGTACCTGGCTGCCTGAAGCAACTCGAGAGAGGCCTGGCAGGGGGGATCCGGCGACGGCGCGCAGGATGACACCTTGGATGCGCGAGGCGGTAGCCCGGTCGGCGTGCGAGCGTGGGGGGCACGACGAGGATCTTCGACAAGAAATTCCGTCATCTAGCGCGCAGCCGCAGGATCCACCCTCGCCAAGGTGCCCCTCGACAAAGGCACCAGCCATCCTTGCCGTGCTGCGGCGGCCCCAAGAAAAAAGGCCGACGAGCTCTCGCCCGCCAGCCTTGGCCCAACGACGTTCTTCCGACGTCAGTTCTTGAAGTTCCCGTCATTGCGAGCCACCGACGATCCTGCGGTGCAGGAGGTGAACTCGCGATTGCCGCTCGAGGTCGACTGGTTGCTTTCCCAGACCGCCGTCGAGCCGTTCCACTTCACGTATTTGTATTGCATCGCGGTGCTGGCGGGCAAGGAAATAGTTCCGGTCCAGGGCACGTTCGCGCCGGAGCCCTGGATCGTCAGCGCGAAGCCGGAGGCCGGCGTCCAGTTGCCCAGCGCCGCCTGGTTGCCCACCACGTACAGGTTCTGGCCGAAGCTGGTGTTCGCGTTGGCGATCGTGAAGGTGACGGCGCAGGTGGTCGGTCCGCCACCTCCGCCGCCGCTGCCCGACACCACCTGCCCCGTGTAGATCGCCACGGCCGGCACCGTCGATCCGCCGTCGGCCGCCACCGTGATCGTGGCGTAGCCGCTCGAGTTCACGGTGACCGAATCGCTGGTGCAGGCCGTCGCGCCCGAGTTCGCCAGGCCGTGCACGATGTTGCAGTACGTGCCGGCCGGCAAACCCGTGTAGAAGGTCTGCGACCACGCCGAGGTGCTGTTGTTCAACGCCACGAAGCCAACGTTGCCGCGGCTGAACGCGATCTGGTTGGCGTTGCCCGTCACCCAGTTCGCCTGCGCCTGGTTGCGCGCGGCCGAGCGGAACTTGACCATCGGGTAGATGTCGCCCCAGCGGTGCACGAAGTCCCAGTTGACGTTGATCTGCGCCACGCCGTTCGAGTACGGGCTGGCGCCCGGGTGGTCCTGGTCGTTGCTGGAGAATCGGAAGCCCGAGTGCAGCTGCGCCTCGCCGTAGCCCTGCGCCAGCATGAAGATGTTGGCGAGGTCGTAGCGGTGCGAGCCCTGGGTGTCGTTGGTGGCGCCGGTGTAGTTGCTGGCGTCCAGCGAGCCGCCGTTGCGCTCGGTGTCCCAGTTGTTGACGAACACCGTGGCGTTGGCCGGCTGCACGAAGCCCCAGGTGCCGCCCCAGTTGTTCCACGTGCCCATCATCGTGGGGATCGTCGACGGGCTCGAGCCGTTGGCGTTGCGGAACGCGTCGCGCATCGCGTACGCGAACTGGAACTCGTTGATCGTGCCGACGGGGAAGTAGTCGGAGCGGATCACCTCGCCGTCGGGGACGATCTCCTGCGTCACCCAGATCGATTCGCCCAGGTTGGTGGTCGGGTGCGACGACTTCACCGAGCTCATGATCGCCTGCAGCGACGCGGCGGCCTGGTGCTTGGCGGCGTCGATGCGGAAGCCGTCGATGCCCATCGCCAGCAGCGCATTCAGGTAGTTCACGACCTGGCCGCGCACGTAGCTGCTCTCGGAGTTGAGGTCGGGCATCCCCGACAGCCGGCAGTTCTGCACGTTGGAGCGCCCCGCCGCCGAGTTGTAGTCGGAGGACTGGATGTCGCAGGCGGCGTGGAAGTCGTTCGCGCTGAAGTACGGGTAGGTCAGCGTCGACGAGTTCCACGTCGAGCCGTCGGTGGCCGTGCCGGAGTCGGCGGCCATCTGGTTGACGACGACGTCGGCGTACACGCGCACGCCGGCGGCGTGGCAGGCGTTGATCATCGACTGCAGCTGCGCGGACGTGCCGAACTTGCTGGTGAGCGCGACGTAGTTCACCGGCTGGTACGCGCCCCACCAGGTGCTGGTGACCTTGGAGGCCTGCGGCGGCGAGATCTGGATCGCGCCGAAGCCCTGCGGGCCGAGGAACTGCGTGCACTCGGTGGCGAGGTCGCTCCAGTTCCACTCGAACATCTGCACCGAGGTGTCGTTTGGATTGAGCGCGAAGGCACAGCCGCTGAAGGCCGCGGCCAGGGAGGCGGCGAGCGCGCTCGCGCGCAACCGGCGGGAAGGATGGAATCGCATGTGGCTTGTCTCCGGGCGTGCCGGGCATGGCCGACCGCCGTCGTCTTTATTGATCGTCACGAGGGTCGCGCAGGCGCGCGAGGGGGCGCTGCGGGTCGCAGCCTGGCCAAATCCTTTCTCGAACTTTCGGTAGTTTTAATACTCAAAATCTCGACAAACAAGAGGACAAACTCCCCAATCCAGGGTATTCGCGGCTGGAATCGCCTATGAACTTTGCAAATACATTCCTGTCTCAAGAAAAAGTAATTACACAAGCTCAACCACAAGTAAAGAATCAGATTTGTAGTTTCAATACCGCAGCTCGAGGATCGTCGCCGCAGCGTCGCATCGACCCCACGCCCTCGGGCCGGCCAGCGCGGCGGTCGATAATCCCGTCATGCAGATCCACCGCGGCCTCGCCTCCCTCGCCACCCTTGCCCTCGCGCGCGGCGGAACGGCCCTGACCATCGGCAACTTCGACGGCGTGCACCGCGGCCACCAGGCGATGCTGGCGCTGCTGCGCAGCGAGGCGCGCCACCGCGGCGTGCCGGCCTGCGTGCTCACGTTCGAGCCGCACCCGCGCGACTTCTTCGCGCGCCGCGCCGGCAAGCCCGAGCTCGCGCCGGCGCGCATCGCCACGCTGCGCGACCAGGTGGTGGAGCTCGAGCGCTGCGGCATCGACCACGTGATCCTGCTGCGCTTCGACGAGCACCTGGCCGGCCTGCCGCCCGAGGACTTCATCACCCAGGTGCTGATCCGAGGCCTGGGTGTGCGCTATGTGCTGGTGGGCGACGACTTCCGCTTCGGCGTGAAGCGCGCCGGCGACTATGCGATGCTCGACGACGCCGGCAGCCGGCTCGGCTTCGACGTGGCGCGCATGCTCAGCTACGAGGTGCATGGGCTGCGCGTGTCCAGCTCCGCAGTGCGCGAGGCGCTGGCCGCCGGCGACATGGCCAAGGCCGCGTCGCTGCTCGGGCGGCCCTACTCGGTCAGCGGCCGCGTGGCACACGGCAGCAAGCTGGGCCGCGAGCTCGGCGCCACCAAGCGCGGCGCGGGCGACGGCTTCCGCACGCTCAACCTGCGCATGCCCGAGGCCCGGCCGGCCGCGTCGGGCATCTTCGTCTCGCGCGTGCACGGGCTCACGCCGGAACCGCTGCCGGCGGTGTCCAGCCTGGGTGTGCGGCCCACCATCGAGAAGGCCGGCCGAGTACTGCTGGAGACGCACTGCCTCGCCTGGCCCGACCCGCTGGGCCGCGAGGCGGCCTACGGCAGGCTGATCAACGTCGAGCTCGTCAACTGGCTGCACGAGGAGCGCAAGTACGACTCGCTCGACGCGCTGCAGGCCGGCATCGCGGCGGACGTCATCGCGGCGCGCGATTTCTTCGGGCTCTAGCTAGCGCCGGCGAGCCCGGGAGCCAGCCTTGGGGTCAGGTCTTGAAAGTTGCGCGTCGAGCACCGCGCCAGACGGCTCTCAGCGCCCCGTCCACGCCCGGTAGCGCTTGACCAGCCCCTTCGTGCGCATCTGGTCGGCGATCAGCGTGAACAGCGGCGAGTAGGCGCGCGGCGCGCCCTGCCCCGCGGCGACGGCGCGCAGGCGGCGCTTGACCAGCGCCATGTTGGCCAGCCCCGCCATGCCCTTGTCCTTCCAGGTGACGGGCACGGGCGTGGCGTCCAGGTCCTTGTCCGCGAACCAGGCGTTCGGTAGTTCGGGCCGCAGGGCCAGCGCCGTGGCCACGCCCACCATCGCGACGCCGCCGGCCAGCACCTGCTCGGCGACCGCGCGCCGGCGGATGCCGCCCGTGGTCATGACGGGCATCGTCGCGACGGCGGCCAGGTCCTTCGCGAATTCCAGGAAGTAGGCCTCGCGCGCCAGCGTGCGGCCGTCGGCGGCGCGGCCCTGCATCGCGGGCGCCTCGTAGCTGCCGCCCGAGAGCTCGACCAGGTCGACCGGCAGCTCGTTCAGCCACAGCAGCACCTGGCGCGCGTCGCTCTCCGAGAAGCCGCCGCGCTGGAAATCGGCCGAGTTCAGCTTGACCGCCACGCAGAAGCCGGGCGACACCTTGGCGCGCACCGCCTTGACCACCTCCAGCAGCAGCCGCGCGCGGTTGGCGAGCGGGCCGCCCCAGCGGTCGGCGCGGCGGTTGGCCAGCGGCGACAGGAACTGCGAGATCAGGTAGCCGTGCGCGGCGTGGATCTGAACGCCGGTGAAGCCCGATTCCTCGGCGGCCTTGGCGGTGTCGGCGAAGCGGGCGATGACCTCGGCGATGTCGGCCTCGGTCATCTCGCGCGGCGCCGCGAACAGGCCGCTGTGCCTGCCCAGGTCCAGCGCGACGGCCGACGGCGCCCAGGCCTCGCCCTTCATCGCGGCGAACACCTGGCGGCCCGGGTGGTTGATCTGCATCCAGACCTGGGCGCCGTGCGCGCGGGCGACGCGCGCCCAGGCGGCGAACGGCGCGCGCGGGGTGTCGCGCTCGAGCACGATGCCGCCGGGGCCGGTCATGGCGCGGCCATCGATCATCACGTTGCCGGTCAGGATCAGCCCGGCGCCGCCGGCCGCCCAGGCGGCGTACAGCGCGCGGATGGCCGGGCCCGGCACCTGGCCGGCGTCGGCCATGTTCTCCTCCATCGAGGCCTTGGCCACGCGGTTGGGGATGATGGCGCCGTTGGGCAGCTGGAGTGGGGTCGACAGGGGCAGCGAAGCGGGCGATTTCATGAAGCTCAGGCCTTGGAAAAGTGCGGAATGGCGCCATGCTAGGATTCAAGTCAACTTGAAGGTCAAGCCCTTTTCGGAGCGCACCATGAAGATCGGTGAACTCGCCGCCGCGACCGGCCTCGCGCCGTCGGCCATCCGCTTCTACGAGCAGAGCGGCCTGCTGCCGGCGGCCGAGCGCTCGGCCAACGGCTACCGCAGCTACTCGGCCGACGCCGTCGAGCGGCTGCGCTACATCCAGCTGGCGCAGGCGCTGGGCTTCACGCTGGATGCGCTGCGCGCCAACATCGTCACCCGCGCCGGGCAGACGAAGGACGAGATCCACGACGACATGCTGCAGCGCCTGGACACCCGCCTCGTCGAGATCGACCACATGCTCGCCACGCTGCGCGCCCAGCGCAAGGACCTGCTGGCCGTGCGGGCGCAGATGGAGGCGAGCTGGGCCGAGGGCGAGTGCCTGGACGCGGCCAGCGTGACGCTGACGCCCGTCGACCACCCCGCGCCGGCGCTCGCGGGCGCGCGACGCGCCACGCGCGCGAGCGCCCCCGCGCCCGCCCCCGCGCGCCCGGCACAGCGCCGGTAGAATGGACGCCATGTCGCTGCCTTCCAGCCTTCGTCTCGCCACCTGCCGCTGGCATGCCGCCACGCGGCGCCAGGCCACGCGCGACCGAATTATTGGCGGGCTCGCCACGGCCTGAGCCCACCACCGACCTCGCGCCAGCGACTGGCGACGCGGTCATCCGGCATCCCTTCGCCGTCGCCCGAGACGGCCCCGGCTTCCAACGCCTCCCGCTTTCTTCGCGCGCCGCCATCGGACGCGCTCCCGCCATGACCGCCGACACCGACAAGACCGCTCCCGACTACCGCGCCACGCTCAACCTCCCCGACACCCCGTTCCCGATGCGCGGCGACCTGCCCAAGCGCGAGCCGGGCTGGGTGGCCGAGTGGGAGAAGGACGGCCTGTACAAGCGCCTGCGCGCCGCGCGCGTCGGCAAGCCGCTGTTCGTGCTGCACGACGGCCCGCCGTACGCCAACGGCCAGATCCACATGGGACACGCCGTCAACAAGGTGCTCAAGGACATGATCGTCAAGACCCGTCAGCTGATGGGCTTCGATGCGCAGTACGCGCCCGGCTGGGACTGCCACGGCCTGCCGATCGAGAACGCGATCGAGAAGGAATTCGGCCGCAAGCTGAGCCGCGACGACATGCAGGCCAAGAGCCGCGCGTACGCCACCGCGCAGATCGGCCAGCAGATGGTCGACTTCAAGCGCCTGGGCGTCATCGGCGACTGGGAGCACCCGTACCGCACGATGGACTTCGCCAACGAGGCCGGCGAGCTGCGCGCGTTCAAGCGCGTGATCGAGCGCGGCTTCGTCTACCGCGGCCTCAAGCCCGTGTACTGGTGCTTCGACTGCGGCTCGTCGCTGGCCGAGTTCGAGATCGAGTACGCCGACAAGAAGAGCTTCACGATCGACGTCGGCTTCAAGTGCGCCGAGCCCGAGAAGCTGGCCGCGGCGTTCAAGCTCCCGAAGCTGGACAAGGACGCCTTCGTCGTGATCTGGACGACCACGCCGTGGACGATCCCCGCCAACCAGGCACTCAACCTGAACCCGCAGCTCGAATACAGCCTGGTCGACACCGAGCGCGGCCTGCTGCTGCTCGCGTCGGCGCTGGTCGACAAGTGCCTGGATCGCTACGGCCTTGCCGGCACGGTGATCGCCACCACGATCGGCCAGAACCTGGACGAGATCAGGTTCCGCCACCCGTTCGCGGAGGTCGACAAGGGCTACGACCGACTGGCGCCGATCTACCTGGCCGACTACGCCACGGCCGACGACGGCACCGGCATCGTGCACTCGTCGCCCGCGTACGGCGTGGACGACTTCAACTCCTGTGTCAGCCACGGCATGAAGATCGACGAGATCCTCAACCCGGTGCAGGGCTCGGGCGTGTACGCGCCGGAGCTGCCCCTGTTCGGCGGCCAGTTCATCTGGAAGGCGCAGCAGGCGATCGTCGACGCGCTGCGGGACGCCGGCCGCCTGTTCGCCACATCGCAGATCACGCACAGCTACCCGCACTGCTGGCGCCACAAGACGCCGGTGATCTACCGCGCCGCGGCGCAGTGGTTCGTGCGCATGGACGAAGGCCAGGGCGTCTTCACCAAGGACAAGGCGCCGGCCACGCTGCGCCAGCTCGCGCTGGCCGCGATCGACCAGACCAGCTTCTACCCCGAGAACGGCAAGGCCCGCCTGCGCGACATGATCGCGGGCCGCCCCGACTGGTGCATCTCGCGCCAGCGCAGCTGGGGCGTGCCGATCCCGTTCTTCCTGCACAAGGACTCGGGCGAGCTGCATCCGCGCACGATGGAGATCCTGGACCAGGCCGCCGACATCGTCGAGAAGGGCGGCATCGAGGCCTGGAGCCGCGTGACGGCCGAGGAGATCCTGGGCGCCGCCGACGCGCCGCACTACACCAAGAGCACCGACATCCTCGAGGTGTGGTTCGACTCCGGCTCCACGTTCTTCCACGTGCTGCGCGGCACGCACAAGGGCACGCCGGAGCATCCGGGCTTCCACTCGCAAGGGCCCGAGGCCGACCTGTACCTCGAGGGCCACGACCAGCACCGCGGCTGGTTCCATTCGGCACTGCTGCTGGCCTGCGCGCTGTACGGCCGCGCGCCGTACAAGGGCCTGCTGACCCACGGCTTCACCGTGGACAGCAAGGGCATCAAGATGAGCAAGTCGCTCAAGAACGGCATCGAGCCGCAGGAGGTCAGCGACAAGCTCGGCGCCGAGATCATCCGCCTGTGGGTGGCCTCCAGCGACTACTCGGGCGACATCGCCGGCGACAAGAAGATCCTCGACCGCGTCGTCGACTCGTACCGCCGCATCCGCAACACGCTGCGCTTCCTGCTCGCCAACACGAGCGACTTCGACCCGCAGGCCGATGCGGTTCCGCTGGGTGACCTGCTGGAGATCGACCGCTACGCGCTGGCCCGCGCCGCGCAGTTGCAGGCCGAGATCCTGCAGCACTTCCAGGTCTACGAGTTCCACCCGGTCGTCTCCAAGCTGCAGATCTACTGCTCGGAAGACCTGGGCGCGTTCTACCTGGACGTGCTCAAGGACCGCCTGTACACGACGGCGCCCAAGTCGTTCGCGCGCCGCTCGGCGCAGACCGCGCTGTGGCACATCACGCACGCGATGCTGCGCTGGATGGCGCCGATGCTCAGCTTCACGGCCGAGGAGGCGTTCCCCGTGTTCGCCCCGGGCGCGTCGTTCTCCATCTTTGCCGAGACCTTCTGGCACATCGAATCGGGCGACAGCGCGCTGATCGCCAAGTGGGATCGCGTGCACGCCATCCGCGAGGCGGCCAACAAGGCGATCGAGGAAGTGCGCCAGGCCGGCGGCGTCGGCTCGTCGCTGCAGGCCGAGCTGACGATCGCCGCCAACGCCGAAGACCGCGCGCTGCTGGCATCGCTGGGCGACGACCTGAAGTTCGTCACCATCACCTCGGCCGTCAAGGTGGTCGAGGGCGACGAACTCGTCGTCACGGTCACGCCGTCGACGTCGCCCAAGTGCGAGCGCTGCTGGCACTGGCGGCCGGACGTGGGCGCCGACCCCGCGCACCCGACGATCTGCGGCCGCTGCACGAGCAACCTGTTCGGCACGGGCGAAGTGCGCAGCGTGGCCTGATCGCCCGCCGCGACCCCGTCCGACGAGGCGGTGCCGCAAGGCGCCGCCTCGTATCGCTTTCGGGGCCGGCGCGCCGGTAAAAAATGGGCGGGCCGCGCGATGCGCCGACCCGCCCGCCCTCCCCGATCAACCGTTCAATCCAGGCTCCAGACGTACTCGACGTCCGTCGTCGTGCCCACCGGCCGACCCTGGTCGTCCGTGCCGACCTGCACCGGGCACCGCGCCAGCGCGGCGGCGGCGGCCTGGTCGAGCATGCGGTGCTCGCGCGTCGCGCCCGAGGCGTGCAGGATCTGCGAACCGGCGATGCGCCCCAGGGCATCCACCGTGAAGCGGATGCGCGTGGAGCCGGTGGCGCCGGCACGCTGCGCCGCGGCGGGGTACTCGGGATGGCACTGGACGGCGCGGGCATCGATGCGGGCGGCGCGCGGCTCGATGCGCGCGGTGTGCACGGTGTCGTCGTCCCCGCCGAGCGAGGCCAGCTGCACAGGGGGCTGCGTCGCGGACTTGTCCGTCTTCTCGACGACGATCGTGTCGGGCGTCGGGTCGATCTTGATGTCCTCGGGCACGACGATGACGCTGCGCGGCAGCACCGGCGAGGGCGGCGGCGGCTCGATCGGCTTGGGCGGCGGCGGCTTCACGGGTTCGTCGATCGGCTGCAGCGGCACGAACGGCGCGTCGGGCGGCGAGGCCTTGAGCTTGGCGGACAACAGGACGGCGGCGAGCGCGACGTGCAGTCCGACGACGACCAGGAGCCCGACCGGATGGCGGTGGGCGCGACGCTGCGAAAGGGCATGGCTCATGCAAGACTCCTCCAGGTGGGCCGACAGGCGCGCCGGGGCGGCGGGGCCGCCCGGCGCGTTCGTCTCGATGAAACGGGCCGCCGGCCGATACGGGGTGAAGCAGGAGCTTTTTTTGGCGGCGCCGCCACGCCGCCCCGGCCTATGCGAGGCCCCGGCCGGCGGTCAATGCGGGCTCGCCACTTTTTTTCATACGTTTGCTAACACTCAGGAAGCGCTCGACAACGGCTAAAGTAGGTGCTTTTGCGCGGAGTCAATCCCCCGCGCAAAGGCGACCGCGCCTTCAGCCCCTCACCGTTCCAGATGGCCACCCGTTCCCTTTCCCGTTCCGCCGGCTCCAGCCCCTCGATGTGGCTGTGGCTGGGCATCGCGCTCGTCGTGGTGCTGCTGGACCAGTTCTCCAAGGCGCTGATCGTCAGCGACTTCCGACTCGGCGAGAGCCGCGCCGTCACTTCCTTCTTCGACGTCGTCCGGCTCGAGAACACCGGCATGGCCTGGTCGCTGCTGGCCAACGCCGGCGGCTGGCAGCGCTGGTTCTTCATCGGCCTGGCGCTCGCGGCCTCGGCCTTCATGGTCTGGCTGCTGCGCCGCAACCCGGCGCAGAAGCTGTTCTCGTTCGCGATGGCGATGGTCATGGGCGGCGCCATCGGCAACGTGATCGACCGCATCGCGCGCGGCGCGGTGGTCGACTTCATCTCGCTGCACTGGCACCGCGCGTACACGTTCCCCGCGTTCAACCTGGCCGACAGCGCGATCACGCTGGGCGCCATCTGCCTGCTCGCCGACGAGCTGCTGCGCGTGCGCCGCGGATGACACACATGCACCGCCCCACCCCGCACCGGCTCGCGAGCCTGGCCGCCGCGCTGCTGGCGTTGTGCGCGCCCGCGGCACGCGCAGCGCTGCCGGCCGGCCTGGCCGCCAACGACCTCGAGGCGATGACCAGCGTGGAGCTGCGCGAGCGCATCGCGCACGGCGCCACCACCGTCATCGTGCCGATCGGCGGCACCGAGCAGAACGGCGCGCACATGCTGCTGGGCAAGCACAACGTGCGCGCCCACGTGCTGGCCGACCGCATCGCCGACGCGCTCGGCAACGCCATCGTCGCGCCCACCGTCGCCTACGTGCCCGAGGGCAGCATCCACCCGCCGGCGGCGCACATGAAGTACACGGGCACGATCTCGGTGCCCGATGCGGTCTTCGAGGGCCTGCTGGAATCGACGGCGCGCTCGTTCAAGCAGCACGGCTTCAAGGACGTCGTGTTCCTGGGCGACCACGGCGGCTACCAGTCCGACCTCACGCAGGTGGCCGACAAGCTCAATCGCGAGTGGGCCAGGGATCCGGCCTGCCGCGCCCACGCGCCGCTGGAGTACTACCGCATCACGCAGACGGCCTACGTCGCGGCGCTGAAGGCGCACGGCGTGTCGGAGGCCGAACTCGGCTCGCACGCCGGCCTGGCGGATACTGCGCTCGCGCTCGCGGTCGATCCCGCGCTGGTGCGCACCGACAAGCTGGCCGGCCCGTATCCCGCCGGCGTCACCGGCAACCCGAAACGCGCCACCGCCGAACTGGGCGAGCTGGGCACCCGCCTCGTCGTCGAGACCACCGTCGCCGCGATCCGCAAGGAAACGCAGGCACCCCGTTGAGAGAAACGCCGCACGCCGACCCCATGCCGACCGCCGTCGACTATCCGATGCTGCCGCTGCTGGACATGACGCTCTTCCCCGGGAGCGAGACGTCGCTGTTCGTGGGCCGGGCGCTGTCGCGCGCGTCGGTGGAGGCCGCCGTCGCCGGCAACAAGGAGCTGGTGGTCGTGCGCCAGCGCGAGTTCGGCACGCTGGAATTCACCGCCACCGACCTGCACACCGTGGGCACGCTGGCCACGGTGACGTCGCTCACGCGGCTGCCGGACGGCACGCTCAAGATCACCGTCACGGCGCAGGGCCGGGTGTCGATCGACTCGGTGCGGCGCTCCGACCACTTCCGCGTCTTCGCCACCATCCTGCCCACGCCCCCGTGCCCGCCCGCGCGTTCCGCGCGCCTGCGCGGCGCGCTGCTGCGGCGCGTGGGCACGGCGCTGTCGCCCGAGCAGCTGGCCATCCTGCGCCAGGTGCCCGAGGCCGGCAAGCTGGTCGACGCCATCATGCCGATGCTGGCCACGCCCAGCGCGCGCAGCATCCACCCGCACCATTCCCTGCACCAGGGCCTGCTGGAGAAGCTCGACGGCGAACAGCGCCTGCTCAAGCTGATGAAGATGCTGCCGCACAACCGGCGCGCCGAGGTGCCGGCCAACAGCGAGTTCACGCAGGCGCTGCCGCTGCCCGGCTTCGACCCGATGGGCGAGCCGCAGGCGCGCACCACGGCCGACGGCAGCCTGTGGCTCGTCTTCAGCGCGATGCCGCCGTCCTGGTTCCAGGCCAACGACGCCACAGGCCCGCTGGGCCCGTGCACCGACCTCGACCGCCTGCTCGAGCGCGCCACCGGCTGCGCGATCTTCTGGGACAGCCTGAAGCTGCTGCAGATCGACAACCCGCGGCCGGACACCGTGGCCCGCATCGAGCGCTTCCTGCGCAGCGTGCGCCAGAACTGGGCCGCCGAGGCCAACTGAGCCGCCGGTTGGCCGCGCCGCAGGCCGGCGCGCGACTTTGTTCACGCGAAGCCGCCCCGCGCGCGGGGGGCCACCCCGCCGAGCGCTTGCCGCGCGGCGGCCGCCGGCTTCAATATCGCGCCAGACGGGCCTCGTCAGGCCCGCACCGTCGTCGGGAAGGGCTTTGCATGTCGCTCACATCGACCTCGCCGGGATGGCATCGGCACGCCGTGGTGCCGCTCGCCGCGGCCAGCGGCCTCGCGTTCGCCACCGTGTCCGGCACGCCCGGCATCTGCCTGGGGCTCGCGCTGTCGGCCGCCGCGCTGTCGGTCCTGCTGGTGGATCGGCTGCGCCACCACGTCCGGGCCCAGGAACGCTTCTGCGAGCAGTGGCCGTTCGTCGTGGCGCCGCTGGGCGCCGAGCCCGCGGCCACGGGCGACGCACTGCCGTCGGCGTTCGGGCGGGACGTCGACCGGCGCCGCCGCAGCGTCGCGACCCAGGCCGCCGCGCTGCGCCTGGCCCTGGCCGGCGGCGAAGAGCCGGCCGAGCTCGAGCTGCAGTTGCGGGCGCTGATGGACGCGCTGTCGCACCACGTGCGCCGCGAGACCGACCTTCTGGCCCGCCGGGCCGACGCCCGCCGCCGCGCGGACGTCGACGCCGCGCGCCTGCAGCTGGCCAACGCCGAGTACGACTTCCACCGCTACTGCATCGGCGAACTCACGCTCGCCGAGCTGGTGGATCGCGTGACGGCGGCGCTGGTGGCCGATCGCGGCGACTGGGCGCCGGCCGGACTGCCGGGCGCGTCGGCGCAGCCGAGCCGCCTGGGCGAGATTGACGCGTAGCAACGAAGGGTGAATCCGGCGCCACGGCCCGGCAGCGGCGGGGCATTTCCCGGCGAGAATCGGGCACGACGCGAGGCGGCGCGCGCCAGGGAACGTTCCCGGCCGCGGCGCCTCGAACCCGTTTCCTGCACACCCCGATCCGCCTCATGAATGCCACCTCCCGCAGCGCGCTGTCGCTGCTCGCGCTCGCGGCCCTGGCGGCGCTTGCCGCCGTCGGCCATGCCGCCGACACCGCCGCGTCCGGCGCTCCCCACGCCATCGCCACCGTCCCGGGCATGCCGCCGGTGGTCGACCCGAACAACCTCTACAGCGAGACGGCCGGCCCCGAGCACATCAGGCCCGAGCTCAAGGACGACCTGGTGCGCGTGTACGTGCCCAACCTGCGCGGCAACTCGGTCAGCGTGATCGACCCCGCGAAGATGAAGGTGGTGGACACGCTCAAGGTCGGCTCGAACCCGCAGCACGTGGTCGTCGGCTACGACCTGCGCACGCTGTGGGCGGCCAACAATGCCGAGCGCACCAACAACGGCAGCCTGACGGCCATCGACCCGCGCACCGGCAAGACGGGCCAGACCGTGACCGTCGACGACCCGTACAACATGTACTTCACGCCGGACGGCAAGTCGGCCATCGTCGTGGCCGAGGCGCGCCACCGCCTCGACTTCCGCGATCCCAAGACGATGGCGATGCAGTACTCGATCGACGCCCCCAAGTGCGGCGGCATCAACCACGCCGACTTCTCGATCGACGGCCGCACCGCGTTCTTCACCTGCGAGTTCGAGGGCTCGATCGCCAAGATCGACCTGGTCGAGCGCAAGGTCGCCGGCTACCTCGTGCTGCCGATGCCCAGCACGCGCCTGAAGGACAAGTTCGTGGCCGCCGGCGGCCCGACCACCGAGGTCTGCACGTCCAAGAAGGGCATGCCGCAGGACATCCGCTTCTCGCCCGACGGCAAGAAGCTGTACGTGGCCGACATGGAGGCCGACGGCGTGCACGTGCTCGACGCCGCCGCGTTCAAGGAGACGGCCTTCATCACCACCGGCGTGGCCGCGCACGGCCTGTACCCGAGCCGCGACGGCAGGAAGCTGTACGTGGCCAACCGTGGCTCGCACAAGATCCACGGCCCGCGCAAGGGCCCGGGCAGCGTCGCGGTGCTGGACTTCGCCACCGACAAGATCGTGGCCACGTGGCCCGTGCCCGGCGGCGGCAGCCCCGACATGGGCAACGTCACCGCCGACGGCAAGTTCCTGTGGCTCTCGGGCCGCTACGACGACGTCGTCTACCGCTTCGACACCGCCAGCGGCGCGGTGCAGCAGATCGCCGTCGGCCAGGAGCCGCACGGCCTGACCGTGTGGCCGCAGCCGGGCCGCTATTCGCTGGGACATACCGGCAACCTGCGCTGAGCTATGCTCGGCGATGCCTGAGCCCCGCCTGACGGGGCAAGGCGGCATGAAGGACGCGCCCCGCGAGGGCGCGTTCGCATGTCTTCACCATCCAAATTCCTGGGGAGGAATTTCAATGACCAAGACTTCGTTCGCAACGAGGGTCGCCGCTGCCGTGGCCGTCCTCGTCACCTGCGCCGGCGCGTCCGCGCAAGGTACCGTCCAGCCCGAGATCGGCTGGGGCCAGGTCAGCGGCGGGCGCGTGTCGCACGACGGCGACTTCCGGCGCAATGCCCCGGCGCTCGACGCCGCGCTCGGCTATCGTTGGGACAACGGCGTCGGCGTGCGCACCCTGTGGTTCGGCGCCTTCGACATCGCCAAGGATCTCTTCGTGCAGACCAGTCCGCCGACCTTCCGCGAGTTCTGGGGCGTGCAGGCCACGGACAACGTGCCGCTGGGCGCCAAGGTCGACCTCACGGCCGGCCTCGGCCTCGGGCGCGCCAGCTTCGACCGCGGCCAGCCGGGCGACCACGTCGAGTCCACCGAGGGCATCGTGTCGGCCGGGCTGCAGTACCGGCCCTTCACGCATTTCGCGCTGGAGCTGCACTTCGATTTCCTCACCCGGACGCACGAGCGCAATCTCGCGCTGATGGCCCAGGTGCCCTTCTGATGGGCACGCCCTCGACCCCGAGCCTTCGGCCGGCGGTCGAGGCCGATCTGCCCTTCCTGGTGGAGCTGCGGCTGGCCACGATGGCGCCGCACTTCGCGCGCCAGGGGCTCGCCGTGAGCGTCGGCGAGCACTGCAAGCGCGCGAGGCATCGGCTGGACGCCGCCACCATCATCGAGGTCGACGGCCATCCGGTAGGCGTCATCAAGGTGATCCAGGACACCCGCACGTGGACGATCGAGCAGTTCCAGATCGTCCCCGCGCAGCAGGGCCGCGGCCTGGGCGGCACGGTGCTGCGCGCGCTGATCGCCGAGGCGCGCCATGCCGGCGCGCTGCTGCACCTGAGCGTGCTGAAGAAGAACCCCGCCGCGCGGCTCTATGCGCGCATGGGGTTCCGCACGCTGCTGGAGTCCAGGCACTCGTACAAGATGACCTTCATCGAGACCGAGGCGCCGGACGGCGTGTAGGGCCTGTTCAGGCCAGCAGCACGCTGCAGCCGGTCGTCTTGCGCGCCTCGAGGTCGCGGTGCGCCTGCGCGGCCTGCGCGAGCGGGTAGCGCTGGTCGATGCGGATCTTGACGGTGCCCTGGCGCACCACCTCGAACAGCTCGTCGGCCATCGCCTGCGTGCGCTCGCGCGAGGCCAGGTGCGTGAACAGCGTGGGCCGTGTCAGGTACAGCGAGCCCTTGGCCGCGAGCACGCCCGGCGACACCGGCGGCGTCGCGCCCGACGAGTTGCCGAACACCACCATCAGCCCGAACGGCCGCAGGCAGTTCAGCGACTCGTCGAAGGTGTCCTTGCCCACCGAGTCGTAGACCACCTTCACGCCCTTGCCGCCGGTGATCTCCTTGACGCGCTCGGCGAAGTTCTCGCGGCGGTAGTTGATCATGTGCGCGGCGCCGTATTCGGTGGCCAGCGCGCACTTCTCGTCGGAGCCGGCGGTGCCGATCAGCTCCAGCCCCAGCGCCCTGGCCCACTGGCAGGCGATCAGGCCGACGCCGCCGGCGGCCGCGTGGAACAGGATGGCGTCGCCGGGCGCCAGGCCCTCGACGGGCAGCGTGCGGCGCAGCAGGTATTCGACGGTCAGGCCCTTCAACATCATGGCAGCGCCGGTCGCAAGGTCGATTTCGTCGGGCAGCCGGCACACGTGCGTCGCGTCGAGCACGCGCACCTCGCAGTAGCTGCCGGGCCTGGGCGCGGCGTAGGCCACGCGATCGCCGACGGCCAGGTGCGCGACGCCCACGCCGACCGCCTCGACCACGCCGGCGCCCTCGCCGCCCGGGATCAGCGGCAACGGGTTCTGGTACAGGCCGGTGCGCTGGTAGACGTCGATGAAGTTGATGCCGCACGCGTGGTGGCGCACGCGCACCTCGCCGGGGCCGGGATCGCCCACCGCGATGTCGACGAGGCGCAGCACCTCGGGGCCACCGAATTCGCTGATCTGGATCGCCTTGCTCACGGGTGTCTCCTGCGCGCCGAAATGGGAAGCGGAAAGTTTGGCATGCGCGGCTTGACCTTGGCGCCCGCCCGGGCGCCGGTCAGAAGCCGACGGCCTGGCCGTCGCGCCGCGAATCGCTGGCGGCGACGTAGCCGTCGGTCGGGTCCCCGCCCAGGCGCCAGATGAACTGGCCGGAGCCGAAGTCCATGTACGCGTCGGCCGTGGCCTCGGACTGGTGGCCCAGCGCGTGCAGCCCCGCGACCAGCCCCGGCGCCATCGTGCGTTCGAAGTCGATCGCCAGGCCCGTGGCCACCTTCCAGCGCGGCGCGTCGCACGCGGCCTGCGGCTGCTGGCCGTGGCGCAGCAGCCGCATCAGCGTCTGCACGTGGCCCTGCGGCTGCATGTTGCCGCCCATCACGCCGAAGCTCATCCGCGGCCGGCCGTCCTGGCACAGGAAGCCGGGGATGATGGTGTGGAACGGCCGCTTGCCCGGCGCGACCACGTTCGGGTGCGACGCGTCCGTCGTGAACCCGTGCCCGCGGTTCTGCAGGCTGACACCGGTGCCCGGCACCACCACGCCGCTGCCGAAGCCCATGTAGTTCGACTGGATCAGGCTGACCATGCGGCCGCTCTCGTCGGCCGCAGTCAGGTAGACGGTGCCACCGGCCGGCGGCGTGCCGTGCGCGAAGTCCTGCGCGCGGTTCGGGTCGATCAGGCGCGCGCGATCGCGCAGGTACGCGGGCGCGAGCAGGTGCGAAGCGGTGACGGCAGTCATCGCCCGGGGGTCGGCCACCCAGCGGTAGGTGTCGGCGAACGCGAGCTTCATCGCCTCGATCTGCAGGTGCTGCGACTCGACGCTGTCGACCGGGAAGCGCACCACGTCCAGCTGCTCGAGCATGCCCAGCGCCATCAGCGCCGCGATGCCCTGGCCGTTGGGCGGGATCTGGTGCACGGTGTGGCCGGCGAAGTTCACGGCGATCGGGTCGACCCAGTCGGGGCGCCAGTCCGCGAGGTCCGAGGCCGTCATCGCGCCGCCGTTGTCGGCCGCGTGCGCGACCAGCGCGGCGGCGATCTGGCCGCGGTAGAACGCCTCGCCGCGGGTGTCGGCGATCGCGCGCAGCGTGCGGCCCGCGGCCTCGAAGACGAAGCGCTCGCCGGGACGCGGCGCGCGGCCATGCGGCATGAAGGCCTCGGCGAAGCCGGGTTGGTCGTGCAGCAGCGGCACCTGGCGCGCCCACTTGTCGGCCACGATGCAGGCCACGCCGTGGCCGCGCTCGGCCAGCTCGATCGCGGGCGCCAGCAGGTCGGCGAATGGCAGCCTGCCGCAGCGCTCGGAGAGCGCCACCCAGCCCGCCACCGCGCCGGGCACGGTGACGGCGTCCCAGCCGCGCATCGCCATCGCGCCGCCGTGGCGCCGCTCGAAGTACGCACGATCCCACGCGGCCGGCGCGACGCCCGACGCGTTAAGTCCGAGCAGGCAATCGCCGTCCCACAGGATCGCGAACAGGTCGCTGCCCAGGCCGTTGGACACGGGCTCCACGATGGTCAGCGCGGCCGCGGCGGCGATGGCCGCGTCGATCGCGTTGCCGCCCTGGAGCAGCATGCGCAGGCCGGCCTGCGAGGCGAGCGGGTGCGAGGTCGAGACCACATTGCGCGCGAACACGGGGCTGCGCACGGTGGCGTAGGGGTTGTGCCAGTCGAAGTTCATTGAAGAGCCCTTGCTGCCCCCGCATTGTCAGGTCTTGGGCCGGGACCTCGCCAGCAGCCAGATGCCCGACAGCACGAACACCGTGCCCATCGCGATCCACATCGTGAACGGCTCGCCCAGGATCACGATGCCCATCAGGATCGTGCTGAGCGGGCCCACCATGCCCGTCTGCGCGGCGACGGTCGCGCCCACGCGCTCGATGGCCATCATCACCATCAGCACCGGCGCCACGGTGCAGGCGGTGGCGTTGAGCACCGACAGCCACAGCACCTCCGGCGCCACCGCGGCCGCCGACAACGGGCGCAGCAGCACGAACTGCAGCAGGCACAGGCCGCACGCGACGGTGCTGGCGAGGCCGGTGAGCCGCAGCGAGCCCAGGCGCCGCACCTCCTCGCCGCTGAACACGAGGTACAGCGCGTAGCTGACGGCGCTCGCGAACACCAGCGCCGTGCCCAGCGCCACGTGGCTGCCGGCGATGTGCACCTCGTGCCCGAACACGAGCAGCACGCCCGTGTAGCTCACGCCCAGCGCGACCAGCTGGCGCGCCTCGACGCGGCGCTTGAACAGCACGCGCCCGATCAGCAGCACCAGTGTCGGGTTGAGGTACAGCACCAGCCGCTCCAGGCCCGCGCTGACGTAGGCCAGGCCCGCGAAATCGAGGAAGCTCGCCAGGTAGTAGCCGGAGAAGCCGAGCCCCGCGACGACGCGCCAGTCGCGCGCCGTCAGCCGCGGCTTGCCGCGACCCGCCCACCACGCGATGGCCGCGAACAGCGGCAGCGCAAGCAGCATGCGGTACATGATCAACGTGACCGCGTCGACGCCGTGGCGGTACGCGAGCTTGACGATGATCGCCTTGCCGGAGAAGGCGATCGAGCCGGACGTCGCGAGCGCGAGGCCGGGCCACAGTCGTGGCGGGCGCGGCACCGGGGTGGCGGTGCTGGCCGTCGTCATCGTGGTGGATTCGGATGCCATGCGCCAGCTTACCCGGCGTGGCGCGGCGGCGGGATCGTGCCTCGGCAAGAAGGGCTTCGCTCCCGAGGCAAGGACGGGGCGTCCGTCCCGCATGTCGGCATGCAGCGTTGCCGCCGATTCGTGCCCGGGCCAACGCCCGGCAAGGGCACGAACGGCGGGTCGCGACCCGCCCTACCGCCTCACTTGCTGACCCACTGCGGCGTGCAGCGCAGCACCTCGTCCATCGTCGTCAGGCCCTCGGCCACCTTCATCAGGCCGGCCAGGCGCAGCGGGCGCATGCCTTCGAGCATGCCCTGGCGCGACAGCCTGCCCACGTCCAGCGTCGGGTGGATCGCTTCCTTCAGCGGCTCGGTGATCGGCATCAGCTCGTACAGCGCGGCGCGGCCGCGGTAGCCGGTGTTGCGGCAGGCCTGGCAGCCCACCGGCTTCATCGGCCGCAGGCGCCCGCCCAGCTTCCAGGGCTGCGCGAGCTCCTCGATCATCTTGACGGTGTCGGCCGAATCGTCGGGCACCTTGCACGAGGCGCACAGCGTGCGCGCCAGGCGCTGGGCCAGCACGCCGATCACGGTGGCCGAGATCAGGTACGGCGGCACGCCCAGGTCGACCAGCCGCGTGATGGCCGACGGCGCGTCGTTGGTGTGCAGCGTCGAGAAGACCAGGTGGCCGGTCAGCGAGGCCTGGATCGCCATCTCGGCGGTCTCCAGGTCGCGGATCTCGCCCACCATGATGATGTCCGGATCCTGGCGCATCAGCGAGCGCAGCCCGGCGGCGAAGTCCAGGTCGAGCGCAGGCTGCACCTGCGTCTGGTTGAACGACGCGTCGATCATTTCGATCGGGTCTTCCACCGTGCAGACGTTGACCTCCTCGGTGGCCAGCTTCTTGAGCGTGGAGTACAGCGTGGTCGTCTTGCCCGAGCCGGTGGGGCCGGTGACCAGGATGATGCCGTGCGGCTGCGCCGTCAGCGCCTGCCAGCGCTCGGCCTCGCCGGCGTTGAAGCCGAGCGCGTCGAAGGCCTTGTCGACGGTCCCGGGGTCGAAGATCCGCATCACCACCTTCTCGCCGAAGGCGGTGGGCAGCGTCGACAGGCGCATTTCCACCTCGGCGCCCGGCATGCCGCCGGCGCCGTCGGGGCGCTTGGTCTTGATGCGGCCGTCCTGCGGGCGGCGGCGCTCGATGACGTCCATGCGCGCCAGCAGCTTGATGCGCGCGGTCATCGCGTTCATCACCGCCGGCGGCACCTGGTGGGCGGTGTGCAGCACGCCGTCGATGCGCAGGCGGATGGCGCCCATGTCGCGCCGCGGCTCGAGGTGGATGTCGCTGGCACGCTGCTCGAACGCGTACTGCCACAGCCAGTCGACGACCTGCACGACGCCCTGGTCGTTGGCGTCGAGCGATTCCTTGTTCTTGCCGAGCTCGACCAGCTGCTCGAAGCTGTTGGCCGCCGACGCGCCCGTCGTCTTGTTGGCGAAGCGCACCGACGCGGCCAGCGAGTAGAACTCCGGTGTGTAGCGCGTGATGTCCTCGGGATGCGCCAGCTGCAGCCGCACCGGGCGCTTGACCAGCGCCTCGATCTCGGGCGCCCAGGCCACGTCGAACGGCTCGGACGTGGCGATCACCACCTCCTTGGCGTTGACCGTGACCGGCAGCGCGCGGCGCGACTCGGCGTAGGCGACCGACATCACTTCCGCCACGCGGCCGACGTCCACGCGCAGCGGGTCGATGCGCGCGTACGGCAGCTCGAAGCGCGCGGCCAGCCAGCGGGCCAGCGCGTCGGTGTCGAGCACGCGGCCGTCGCGCACGTCGACCAGGCTCGCGCCGCCCAGGCGCTGCAGCGGATGCAGGCCCGAGGCGCTGCTGCCGAATCGGCGCAGCAGCTTGTCGGCCTCGTCGGGCGCCAGCGCGCCGTCGTCGCGCAGCCACTTGAGCAGCTGGCGCAGCTCCAGTCGGCCGCGGGGCGCGACGTGGCGGACGGCGGGCACGGCCGCGGGCTTGACGTGAGGAGTGGCGGACATGATGACCTTCTCAGAGGGACAGCGGCCGCACCATGCGCAGCCACTTGCGCGCCGGCAGGCCGAAGCGCGATTCGATGTTATCCGCCCGGGCGACGAGCGTGTCGCGGTCGGGCACCGAGACGCCGCGGCCGGCGATGACCACCGTGTTGCCCTCGCGCGTGGGGCGCAGGCTCCAGACCTGGTCGCCGCCGAAGGCCGACGCGATGCGCGCCGCGCTGGCGGCAAAGCTGGCGTCGCGGCCGAACAGGTTGACGGCCATCAGCCCGCCGTGCACGAGCACGCCGCGGCAGGCCGCGTAGAAGGCGTCGGTGTCGAGCACCGGCGCGGCGGCGTCGTGGTCGTAGAGGTCGACGCTGAGCACGTCGGCCACCTGCAGGTTCGCGGGGTCGCGCACCCAGGCGCCGGCGTCGGCCTCCAGCACGGTCAGGCGCGCGTCGTCGGCCGGCAGCTGGAACCACATGCGGCAGGCGCTGATCACGGTCGGGTTGAGCTCGACGGCCGTGGTGCGCATGCGCATCACCTTGTGCGTGAAGCGCGTGATCGACGCCGCGCCCAGGCCCAGCTGCACGGCGTGGCCCTGGTCGACCTCGTCCTGCGGCCGCCACAGCATCCAGGCCATCATGCGCTGCACGTACTCGAGCTCGATGGCCTGGGGCTTGCGCACGCGCATCGCGCCCTGCACCCACGGCGTGCCCAGGTGGAGATAGCGCACGCCGTCCTGCTCGGACATGGTGGCGGGTTCGAGGGTCAGGCGCGGGCGGTTCATGGGGTGACGGCGGTCGAGGGCGACAGATCGTAGCGCGAGAAGACGTCGCGCCAGGCCGCCAGCTTGCGCTCGAAGCTCCATGACGCGTTGGCCGGGCTGGTGGACGGCAGCGTGTGCACGTCCACGCCCAGCTGTTCGGTGAGCCGCCGCGAGCGCGCCGACTCGCCGCCGTTGTGCGCCACCGCCTGCAGGCCGGGCGCAAGCGCCGTCAGCCGCGCGAGGTCGTTGGGCACGGCGGCGCGGATCGCGCTGTCGAGGCTGCCCTCGCGCTCGCAACCGCGATAGACGTCCCACAGGCCGACGCGATGGCGCCGCAGCGCGTCCAGGCGCCGCGGGTAGTCGAGCGCCACGAGATCCTCGTCCCACAGCGTCGACAGCAGCCGCCACAGCAGGTTGCGCGGGTGGCCGTAGTACTGCTGCGCCGCCAGCGAAGCGACGCCCGGGAAGCTGCCAAGGACGACCAGGCGCGTGTCCGCGGCGATGACGGGGGCGAGGCCTTCGAGCATCGGCCTCATTTTGCCCGCGGGCGCCGCGCCGGAAACGACCGGCTGCACGTTCCGGACGTAAGCAGTAGCATCCGCCGAGGCCGGGGAACGTCTCCCGCGCCCCGCGGAGGACCGCCATGATCCTGGCCAGGCGCGCGATGCTTCTCATGCTGCTTGCGGCAGGTTCCGTCGCCGCGGCGGATCCGGCGACGTCCCTGCGCCACGTGGCCAAGGGCGTGACGTCCGGCGCGACGGACGGCAACGCGTTCATGGTGCTTCGCACCGCGGACGACCTCGCCGCGGCGCTGAAGCTCGCCGGCAGCCGCGCGGCCGGCGGGGGCGCGGGCGACGTCGCCCCGGCCGTCGACTTCGACCACGAGCTCGTCGTCGGGGTGCTCCTGTCGAACCGGCCGACCGGCTGCGCCGGCGTCGACATCACCGCGATCGCGCAGGACGGCATCGTCTCGGTGGTGCACTTCCGCGAACGCAAGCCCGGCAAGGGCCAGGCATGCGAGGACACGCCCTACTCGCCCTTCGACTTCGTGGCCGCGCCCAAGACGAACGCGCCCTTCCGCTTCACGCAGGACGACGAGCCCTGACGCGCCGACGCGGCCCGTCCTACTTGGTGACGGCGTCCACGCCCTTGTGGATCGCGTGGCCCGTGGCCTTCACGCCCTGGTGGATCGCATGGCCGGTGGCCTTCAGGCCCTGGTGGACGGCGTGCCCGGTGGCCTTGACGCCCGTGTGCACGGCGTGGCCCGTGGCCTTGACGCCCTCGTGGACGGCGTGGCCGGCCTTGTGCACGTCCTCGCGCACGCCGCTGTCGGCGACCTGCGTGTTCTGCGACTTGGCGTAGGCCTCGTCCATGCGCTGCTGGCGGGCGGCGTCGCTCTCCTGCGCGAAGGCGTGCACGGACAGCCCGAGGGCGGCGGTGGCGAGGACGGCGTGGAACTTGTTCATGATGGATTCCTTGCGAATGCTGCCTGCTCGACAGCGATGCTGCTCGACAGCAAGCGGGATGCCCGCTACTTGAGCAGCGTGGCCTTGAAGTGCATCCAGACCAGCGTGCCGCCGTCGACTTCCGGCGCCGCCGGGCCGACGGCGCGCTCGGCCAGGCGATTGTCCGTCGCCGGGCCCGGAATGACATGGCCGCTGCCGTGCAGCACCACCTGTTGCGACAGTTGCCCGCCGACGCAATGGCCGCGCACGATGCGCTCGGCCCAGCGGTGGCGGCCGTCCTCGGCCTGGTCGGTGATGGCCTCGCGGGCGACGGGCGCGGCGCAGCCGGCGCGGTCGGCCCAGAAGCGGAAGGTGTCGTCGGCCGAGCGCAGGCCGGCCTGGATCTCGCCGCGCCGCACGGTGCCGTCCACCTGGCCGCCGAACGGCACGGACGGATCCTCGGTGCCGTTGACCGCCAGCCACGGCAGCGGCCGCGGCGACTTGCAGTTGCGCGCCAGCGCGTCGGGCATGGTCGACAGCAGGCTGGCCGCGGCCCGCAGCGTCTCGCCGGCGTCGCAGGCGAAGCGCATCGTCATGAAGCCGCCGTGCGACGAGCCCACCATGAAGACGGCCGACGGGTCGCCGTGGTCCTGCGCGATCACCTCGGCGATCACCGCCTTGAGGAAGCGCACGTCGTCGACCGTGGCCGTGGGGCTGCGCTGGTCGTTCCAGTGGCGGGCCAGCGCTTCGGGCGCGACGACCAGGAAGCCTTCGCGCGCGCCCAGCGTGGGCAGGCTCGTCTCGCTCCAGATGTCGGCCGCCGACTGCGTGCCGCCGTGCAGCACCACCACCACCGGCAGCCGGCCGGCGCTGCGCCCGGGCGGCGCGGGCTGCACGAGGTAGCTGCGCTCGAGGCCGCCGACGACCAGGTGGCGGCGCTGCGCCGTGGCCACGCTGCCGTGCTCGGGCACGCCGCCCGCCGAGGTGCGCGCCCGCATCATCGACGAGGCCAGCAGCGCGTCCGACGCGGCCGCGGCCGGCGTGTTCGCGCGGGCCTGGGGCGTGGGCAGGGCCAGCGGCGACAGGCTGCCGTCCGGCCCCACCAGCGTGACCTGGCTCACGTCGACGATCGCCTGCGCCGGATCCATCGCGAGCGCCAGGGCGCCGGCGAGCGCAGCCGCGAGCGTCGCCAGGACGCGGCGCGGCGAGCGGAGGACGGCAGACGGACGAGCGGAGGTGTCGGACATGTGTTTCTTGTTCTGGTCTTCAGCGTTTCAAACGCGGGGCCGAGCTCGGCCGTTGACCGCAGCACCTGTGCGATCGCTGACCCGCCGCCAACGCGCCGCCCGTCCGGGCGCGGCGCCCGGGTGCGAGTCGGCTCGACAGCAACAGTTCCGCGACGGCCGCGACTTTGCGTTCGCTCACCCGGCGTGAAGCTGTGTGAAGACCGTGCAAGCGTCATCGGTGCGCGAAAGCCGCCACGTCATCCGGGGAGCGGCGCCTTTTCGAAGCCGTCGACCCGACGGACGACACCTCGACGCCCAAAGCAGAACGGCCCGCACGCGCGGGCCGTCGTCATCGGGGGAAGCGGGCTCGTCAGCCCATCGCGAGCGAGCCGCAGACCTCGTCGAGCACCGCGGCCTCCTCGGCCGGCAGCTTGCCAGCGGCCAGCAGCGTGGCGCGCTGCACGCCGCGCAGGCGAAAGTACAGCTCGTCCTCCAGCGCCTCGACCTCCGCGGCGTCGATCGCGCCGAGCGCCTCGACGCTCCACAGGCCGCTCTCGTTCCAACCGTGGCGCAGGCGCTTGATCAGGAACTGCGCGAGCTCCAGCGCCTTCTTCATCGCGAGCAGGTTGGAGCGGCCGGCCACGGCGGCGACGTTGGTCTCGGCGGCGCTGAGCACCTGATCCAGCGCCTCGAGCCGCGCCTTGACATCGGGCGGCTCCATCACCGACTTCTGCGGCGCCTGCGCGCTGGCGGCCTGCGTCACGCGACCCATCCACTGCAGGTCGAACTCGCCCGGCACGGCGCGCAGCGCGACGCTGGCGCGCAGCAGCGTGTCGTAGGGGCTGCGCACGGCGCTGAGCGTGGCCTCGGTGACGGCCAGCAGCCGGCCCAGCGGCGAGAAGCGATCGGCCTCGAGGGCGTGCGGGTAGCCGGAGCCGTCCAGGCGCTCGTGGTGCTCCGCGACGGCGCGTGCCAGCGACGCCGGGTAGTTGGTCAGCTGCTGGATCAGCAGCGAGCCGACGTGCGGGTGCACCACCAGCTGCTGGTAGCTGACGAAGTCGAGCGCGCGGTCGGCGTCGGCCTCGCCGTGCGCCGACGCGATGTACATCTCGCCGAGGTCGTGCGTCAGGCCGCACAGCATGGCCAGGCGGATCGCAGCGACGTCGCCGCCGCCGGCCGCCATCAGCGCGCCGTTGAGTGCCATCGCGGCGATCGCGTGGTCGTAGGCCTGCGGGCGCGAGGTCTCGGCCGCCGTGAGCAGCAGCTGCACGACCGGGTGCAGCGGCAGGTACGCCGCCTCGCGCGCCAGGCGGGCGCCGTGCGGGCGGATCACCGGCGCGAGCGGCGACTCGCTCTGCAGCAGTTCGTTGAGCGACTCCAGCAGCGTGATCGAGGTGACGCCGTCCTGCGCCACCAAGCAGCTCTCCAGCGGCTGGCGCAGTTGGCGGTCGAGCAGCTTGCGCTGCAGCGCGGCCGACACCGGCTGGTTGCTCGCCCACAGCTTGATGCCGGAGATGTCGAAGATGTCGGTCGCCGCGATGATCCGCTTGGTCTCGCTCGCTTCCAGGATGGCCGCCAGCGCGTGCGGGTTGGCGCGGCCGAAGGCGCCTTCGTTCTTGGACAGGGTCGACATGGCGGCGGTCATCGGAGTTTCGTCCCATCCTCTTCGGCCGCCTGGACGCCCGCTCAAGCGCGCCGCCGATCCATTACCGTTTGTTTCAACTCAGGCGACCGACGCCCCGCTCACTCCTCGACGGCGTGTGCCGGCCGCCCGCGGATGCCCACCGCGGTGCGCAGCTTGTCGGCGTCCATCAGCTTGCCGTCCATCATCACGGTTCGCACGTGGCGCAGGTCGCCGATCGTGTGCGACGGGTCGCCGTCCACCAGCGCGAGGTCGGCGTCCAGGCCCACGGCGATGCGGCCGGTGTGGGCGTCGGCGCCCACCAGGCGCGCCGGCACGGCGGTGGCGGCGGCCAGCGCGTCCTCGGGCGTGAAGCCGGACTCGACGTACAGCTCCAGCTCGCGCACCAGTTCCAGGCCCGAGCCGTCGGTGCCCGCCACGATCGGCACGCCCGCCGCGTGCATGCGGCCGACCAGCTGCTCCAGCTTGCGGAAGCTGGCGCGCAAGTCCTCCCGCGTCACGTCGCCCTCGGGCTTGATGCCGCCCTCGCGAAAGCCCCGTTCGACCGTCGGCGGCAGCGTGCCCACGTACGGCGCGTACGCCGGCGACAGGTCGCCGTTCTCGGGCATGTACAGGCTCTCGACCACGACCAGCGTCGGGTCGACCGCGATGCGGCGCTGCGCCATCGTGGCGATCAGCGACTTCATCGGCTCGGCGTCCAGGTCCATGTCCTTGGCATGGCGGCCGATGCCCTGGAAGCGCTGGATGCCGTTGGAGTGCGCGACGACGTCGTCGGGCATCGCCTGCATCGCCACGAAGTAGATGTGCGTGATCTCGTCGTAGCCGGCGGCGATCGCCTCGCTCGTGCGCATGCCCGCGGGCAGGTGCCCGTGCACGTGCAGGCCCAGCTTGTGGGCCTCGGCGGCCGATGGCGCCACCCACGCCGGGTCGAACGTGCCGTAGAACTTCACGCCGGCCTGGCCGTCGGCCTTGGCCTGGCGCACCGCGGCGAGCGCCTCGTCCAGCGAGCTCGCCACGACGGCCACCTGCGCCGTGTTGGGCCCCTTGCCGTCGATCAGCGTCGACGCGTAGACGTGCGGGAACAGCAGCTTGCCCGCCGCGCGCCGCTCGCGCCGCGCCTTCGTCAGCGCGACGATGTTGCCCGGGTCGCGCACCGAGGTCACGCCCAGCGCCAGCTCGCCCGGGCCGGCGTAGTCGTCGCCCACGTGCATGTGGCAGTCCCACAGCCCGGGCACCAGCGTGCGGCCCGCGCCGGGGATCACGCGCGCACCGGGCGGCACGCGCACGTCGGCGACCGGCCCCACCGCGGCGATGCGGCCGTGCGACACCACGACCGTCTGGTGCTCCGCGAAGCGCGTGCCGTCGACGAAGGCGCGCACGTCGACGAACGCGACCGGCCCGGCCGGCACGCTGGCCAGCGCCTTCGCAAGCCTGGGCGAGCGCGCGGCCATCGCCACGTCCTGCGCCTTCTGCAGCGCCGCGTACGTGTCCTCCCAGCCGGCCTGGATCCCGCTGACCCCGCCGATCCACGCGAAGACCTTGCCGCGAGAGTCCGTCCACACCGGGTACGGCGTGCCGCCGACGCCGATCACCGCCCACGCCGTGACGGTCTGCGCCGCGGCGCCTTGCGCGACGCGCAGCGTGGCCAGCTTCTCGAGCCGCATCGTTCCGCCCGGCAGCAGCGCGAGCTCGCGGCCCGGATGCGCCACCAGCCACTCGATGGGCAGGTCGCCGGCGTTGATGTTCCAGCCGTACGGCGAGTACATCGCGAAGCCCTGGCGCGGCGCCTCGCCGTGGTCGATCGGCGACTTCCAGCGCGCCGTGCCGCCGTCGATGACGAAGGTCTCGTCGACGTCGCCCGCCGGGTTGCTGCCGCGCAGGTGGTAGGCCGTGATCGCGCCGTCGGGGCCGACCGTGGTGGACTCGTCCTCCTCCCAGACCTGGCCGCGCAGGTTCAGGCTCATGCGCCCCATCCGCGTGCCGTCGGGGGCCGTCCAGCTGAACGCCTGCCCGTGCCGGCCGGCCACCGACAGCAGCGTCATCGTCCGCGCGTCGGCCGGCGGCCTGGCCAGCTCGCCGGCGGGCACCTGCGCGCCGGCCACGGTCGACACCAGCACCAGCGCCGCCACGGCGCCATGGATCGCTCGCATGGGTTCTCCCTGGGCCGTCCGGCCTCGTTCATCGCGACGCGACGAGTATCGACGGCCCGCGGCGCGCCGGCAATCGCGGGCGTCCTTCATCGGGAGGATGAACGTGGCGCCAGCGGCGCCCGTCCGGGCTCAGCCCAGCATCTTGGTCAGCGCATACCGGCAGCCGCCGGGCGGGAAGTCGTCCAGGCGGCTGTGTACCTGGTAGCCGTGCTTCTTGTAGAACGGCAGCGCCTGGAAGCTCAGTGTCTCGAGGAACACGCGCGGGCAGCCGCGGCGCACGGCCTCGGCTTCGGCGAGCTTGAGCAGCGTCGTGCCGTGGCCGCGCCCGCGCAGCGTGTCGTCCAGCGTGAGCATCTGGATCGTCATCCAGCCGAGGTAGGTGCCGCCGACCAGGCCGCCCTTGATCTGCCCGTCCGCGTCGCGCGCGGCGATGAACAGGTAGTCGGGCGTCTCGCCGCCGGCCTTCGAGGCGTTGTAGGCGACCAGCTGCGCCGCGACGGCGGCCATGCCCGCGCTGTCGGGCGCCTCGATGGCGATGCGGAGGTCGGACGTCATGCGCAGCAGCCGGGGCGAACCGGGCAATGGGACAGGCGGCCAGTATCGCGGCCCGGGTCGCCGCGGTGCAGCGGGTTTCGACCGATGGCCGGCGCAGGCCCGTTCAATCGCCGGAGAACGTCGACGCCGGCAACCTCGCCAGCCCGGGCATCACCGCCAGCGCGTTGGCGCGCGTCTGCGCGGCGAGTTCGTCGAGCGGCACGCCGCGCAAGGTCGCGAAGTCCGCCGCGATGCGGGCGACCTCGGCCGGCTCGTTGCGGGCCTGCGGCAGCGGCGGCGCGTGCGCCTCGCGCTCGACGGCGGTGCGATAGAGCCAGTGCGGCGGGATGTCGGGCGAGTCGGTCTCCAGTACCACGGCCGACAGCGGCACCGAGGTCGCGATGCGGCGGATCTGGTGCGCCGACTCGAAGGTCACCGCGCCGCCGAAGCCGAGGCGAAAGCCGCGCTCGACGAAGTGGCCGGCCTGCTGCTCGCTGCCGTTGAACGCGTGCGCGATGCCGCCGGGCACGTCGATGCGGCGCAGGCCGGCGAGCACCGCGTCGGACGAGCGCCGCACGTGCACCAGCACCGGCAGGCCGGCGCGGCGCGCGATCTTGAGCTGCTCGCGGTAGAAGTGCTCCTGGCGCGGGCGGATCGCGATCAGCCCCGGCACGAACAGGTCGACGCCGATCTCGCCGACGGCCACCAGGCGCGGGTCGTCCCGGTGGTCGCGCAGGGCCTGCTCCAGTCGATCGAGATCCGCGTCGTCGGCATCGCCCACGCACAGCGGATGGATGCCCAGCGCATACGCCAGGCCGTATGCGTGCGCCTGCCGGCGGACGGTGTCGAAGTTGAAGACGCCCACGGCCGGCAGCACCTGCATCGTGACGCCGGCCGCGTTGGCGCGCCTCACGACGTCCGCGCGATCGGCGTCGAACTCGCGGGCGTCGAGGTGGCAGTGGGTGTCGATCCACCGCGGCGGGGCGGGCTCCGGCGTCATGGCATGCCCCGGCAAGCGATGCGCCTCAGACGACCTCGGCCCCGCGCACCAGCACGCCGCGCTCCAGGCGCAGCTGGCGCTGGCAGCGCGCGGCGATGCCGTTGTCGTGCGTGACGAGCACGAAGGCCGTGCCGCGTTCGCGCGCCAGCGCCAGCATCAGCGCGAAGACGGTGTTGGCGGTGTCCCTGTCCAGGTTGCCGGTGGGTTCGTCCGCGAGCACGCACGCGGGGCGCGTGACGAGCGCGCGCGCGATCGCCACGCGCTGGCGCTCGCCGCCCGACAGCTCGCCCGGCCGGTGCTGCGCGCGCGGCCCGAGGCCGACGGCGTCCAGCATCGCCTTGGCCTGCGCGTGCGCGTCGGCCATCTTCGCGCGGCGGATCAGCAGCGGCATCGCCACGTTGTCCAGCGCCGAGAACTCGGGCAGCAGGTGGTGGAACTGGTAGACGAAGCCCAGGTGCTCGTTGCGGAACAGGCCCTGCTGCGCCAGGCCCATCGCGTTGATGTCCCGGCCCATCAGCTGCACGCGACCCGCGGTGGGCGCGTCGAGCCCGCCCAGCAGGTGCAGCAGCGTGCTCTTGCCGGAGCCCGAGGCGCCGACGACGGCCAGCGTCTCGCCGGCGCTCACCTGCAGGTCGACGTCGTGCAGCACCTGCACGTCCAGGCCGCCCTCGGAGAAGCGGCGCCCGAGGCCCGAGGCCTGCAGCACCACGGTGCCGGGTTGGAACGGGTCACTCATAGCGCAGGGCCTCCGCGGGGCGCACGCGGCTGGCGCGCCAGCTCGGGTAGACGGTGGCGAGGAAGGCGAACAGCAGCGCCCAGAACGCGATGTGCGCCACCTCCGACATGTGCGGGTCGCTGGGCATGCGGTCGATCAGGTAGACGCTGGCGGGCAGGAAGCTGGTGTGCAGCAGGTGCTCGATGAACGGCACGATCGTCGGGATGTTGAAGGCCACCAGCAGGCCGAAGACGACACCCCCCACCGTACCGGCGATGCCCGAGGACGCGCCCTGCACCATGAAGATCAGCATGATCGAGCGCGGGCTGGCGCCCAGCGTGCGCAGGATGGCGATGTCGGCCTGCTTGTCGGTGACGGTCATCACCAGCGTCGAGACCAGGTTGAACGCGGCCACCGCCACGATCAGCGTGAGGATGATGAACATCATCGTCTTCTCGATCTGCACGGCGTCGTACCAGGCGGCGTTGGTGCGCGTCCAGTCCTGCACGCGCACCTGCGCGCCCAGGCCCTCGGCCAGGCGGTTGGCGGCCGAGCGCGCCTCATGCACGTCGGCCAGGCGCAGCTGCACGCCGGTGGGGCCGCCGGTGCGATAGAGCTTGGCCGTGTCGTCGAGCGCGGCCAGCGCCAGGCCGGCGTCGTACTCGTAGTGGCCCACCGAGAAGGTGCCGACGACGTCGAAGGACTTGAGCCGCGGCAGTGCGCCGGCGGGCGTCACCTGCGCGCCGGGGGCGATGACGGTGACCTGGTCGCCCACCGCCACGCCCAGCGTGCGGGCGAGTTCGGCGCCCAGCACGATGTTCCAGCTGCCGGGCGTCAGCTTGGCCAGGATGCCTTCGCGCTGCAGTTCGGACGCCAGCTCGGTCAGCCCGGCCTCCTGGTCCGGCACGATGCCGCGCACGACCGCGCCGCGCATGCCGTCGCCGTGCGCCAGCAGCGACTGCGTCTCGGTGTAGGGCGCCGCGGCGCGAACATCCGGATCCAGCGCCTGCGCCTTCCTGGCGAGCGCCTGCCAGTCGTCCAGCGCGTTGCCGTTCTCGTCCATCAGCTGCACGTGCGCGATGGCCTTGAGCATGCGGTCGGTCACCTCCTTCTGGAAGCCGTTCATCACCGACAGCACGATGATCAACGCCGCGACGCCCAGCCCGATGCCCAGCATCGAGACCAGCGAGATGAACGAGATGAAGGCGTTGCGCCGCCCCGCGCGGCCGGCGCGCGTGTAGCGCCAGCCAATCAACCACTCGAATGGCACCAGATTTCCCCGCCCGCGTGAAGGCACGCCGGCCATCGGGGCATTCTAGGCGGCGCGCTCGCGCGGCTTCGCGTCGGACAATGCCGCAATCGGGCCGCCGGGCCGTTGCGTCCCGGGCAACAGGCCCTAAGATTGGCTCGGAACGTCATGCGGCGCCGAGGAAGCGCCGGAGAGAATGCATCGATGAAAGCACCGGATTTCGCAGGCGCCTCCAGGGAGGTGCTCTCGTTCCTGCACCAGCGCATCGGCATGGACCTGTGGATGGTCAGCCGCGCGGACAACGAGGACTGGGTCGTGCTCACGGCCGAGGACCACGGCTACGGCGTCCAGGAAGGCGATGTCTTCCGATGGGCCGACACGTTCTGCTCGCGCATGGTCAGGGACGAAGGCCCGCGAGTGGCGCCACGCGTGGCGGACGTGCCCGCCTACGCCGCCCTGCCCTTCACGCGCCAGCTGCCCATCGGCGCGTACGTCGGCGTGCCCCTGTGCGACGCCGAGGGCCGGCTGTTCGGCACCCTGTGCGGCCTGAACCCGCAGCCGATGCCGCCCAGCCTGGTCGAGGAACAGCCGATGGTCGAGGTGCTGGCCGACATGCTCAGCGGCCTGCTCAGCGCCGAGCTCAGCACCAACGCGCTGGCCCGCGTGGCCGAGACGGCGCGCACCGAGGCGCTGACCGACCCGCTGACCGGCCTCGCCAACCGCCGCGGCTGGGAGGCGGCGCTGGCCTCCGAGGAGGAACGCTGCCGCCGCTACGGCGCCACCGCCTGCGTGGTCGCCATCGAGCTCGACGGCATGAAGAACCCGGCGCCGCGCGAGGTCTGCGACGCCGTGCTGGTGCGCGCCGCCCAGGCCCTGCGCCAGACGGTGCGCAAGCCCGACACGCTGGCCCGCCTCGACGAGGACCGCTTCATGGTGCTGGGTGTCGAATGCACCACCGCCGAGGCGATGGCCCTGCTGCGCCGCCTCGAGCAGAGCGTGCAGGCCGCCGAGCTGTCGGCCGCGCTGGGCATGGCCATGCGCAATCGCAGCAGCGGCCTGTTCGACACCTTCGACCGCGCGGTCGACGCGATGGTCGAACACCGCGACGCGCGCGCCCGCGCCTGAGCGTCACGCGCGAGCGCGACCCCGCCGCGGGATAATCGCGGGATGCATCTCGTGATCCCCCACGCGTCGGCGCTGTCCGATGCCGCCGTGCAGGCGCTGTCCACGCTGGGCCTGCCGAACCTGGAGCGCCTGCTGGCGCGCTGGGCGCCGATCGAGGACGCGAGCACGGCGGACCTGCCCGACGCCGACGAATACGCGCTGTCGCTGCCCCATGAGCGCCTGCTCGCGCGCCTGCGCGGCTGGCCCGTGCGCGACGGCCTGCTGCCGTTCGCGGCCGAGTCCGCGCGCCGCGACGGCCTCGCGCCCGCGCCCGGCACGGGCTGGGGGCTGGTGACGCCGGCGCACTGGCACGTCGGGCGTGACCAGGTCAACCTGGTCGATCCGGCGCTACTGGAACTCGACGAGCCCGAGGCGCGCACGCTGCACGACACGCTCGCGCCGCTGTTCACCGAGCTCGGCTGGGCCTGGCACTGGGCTGGCCCGACGCGCTGGTACGTGAGCCACCCGTCGCTGGCCGAACTGCCCACCGCGTCGATCGACCGCGTGATCGGCCGCAACGTCGACCTGTGGCTCAACGACCACCCCGGCGTGATGCTGGTGCGGCGCCTGCAGAGCGAGGTGCAGATGCTGCTGTACGTTCACCCGCTCAACGATGCCCGCGAGGAACGCGGCGCGATGAGCGTCAATTCGTTCTGGCTCGGCGGCACCGGGCCCGCGCAGCCCGCCGACAAGGCGCTGCCGGCCGACGTCGTCGTCGACGATCGCCTGCGCGCGCCGCTGCTGGGCGACGACTGGAGCGCCTGGGCCGAGGCCTGGCACGCGCTGGACGCCGGCCCGCTGCGCGCGCTGGCCGAATCGACCGTCCCCGGCACGCGCCTGACACTGGCCGGCGAACGCCACGCGCGCAGCTGGCAGCCGTCGCAACGCCCATGGTGGAAGCGGCTGCTCGGCGGCGGCGCCGCGCCGGTGCAAGCCACGCTGGAGGCGCTGTGAGCGTGCAACCCCGCATCCACACGCGCGACGTCCCGCCGCGCACCGCGTTCGCGCTCGAACAGGCCGGCATCCACCCGCTGCTCGCGCGCCTGTTCGCCGCGCGCGGCGTGCGCAGCGCCGACGAGCTCGACGACGGGATGGGCCAGCTCTTGCCGCCGTCCACGCTGCGCGGCAGCGCCGAGGCCGCGCGCCTGCTGGCCGACGCCATCGACGCCAACCAGCGCATCGTCGTCGTGGCCGACTACGACTGCGACGGCGCCACCGCCTGCGCCGTGGCGCTGCGCGGCCTGCAGATGCTGGGCGCCAACAGCGCGCGGCTCAGCTACGTCGTACCGGATCGGCAACTGCACGGCTACGGCCTGACCCCCACCATCGTCGACCTGGCCTGCGGCGACGACGGCCCTGACGACACGCGCCCCTTCGACGCCACGCGCCCGCCCCGGCCCGACCTGCTCGTGACGGTGGACAACGGCATCGCGAGCCTCGCGGGCGTCGCGCACGCGCGCTCGCGAGGCATCGCCGTGCTCGTCACCGACCACCACCTGCCCGCGCTCGTCGACGACCAGGTGGTGCTGCCCGACGCCGACGTCATCGTCAACCCGAACCAGCCGGAGTGCACGTTCGCGAGCAAGGCGATGGCCGGCGTGGGGGTCATGTTCTACACGCTGCTGGCCACGCGCGCCGAACTGCGCGCCCGCGGCCGCTTCGACGCCGCCACGCAGCCGCGCCTGGACGCGCTGCTGGACCTGGTGGCGCTCGGCACGGTGGCCGACGTCGTCAAGCTCGACCCGAACAACCGGCGCCTGGTCGCGCAAGGCCTCAAGCGCATCCGCGCCGGGCGCATGCAGCCGGGCATCGCCGCGCTGTTCCATGTCGCGGCGCGCAAGCACGAGCGCGCCAGCGCGTTCGACTTCGGCTTCGCGCTCGGCCCGCGCCTGAACGCGGCCGGCCGCCTGGCCGACATGACGCTGGGCATCGAGTGCCTGCTGACCGACGACCCGACGCGCGCCGCGGAGCTCGCCGGCGAGCTCGATCGCATCAACCGCGAGCGGCGCGACGTCGAGGCCGGCATGCGCGAGCAGGCCGAGGCGCTGATGGAGCAGATCATGCCCAGCGGCGCGCCGCCGGCCGCGCTCGCGCTGTTCGACGACGGCTTCCACGAGGGCGTGGTGGGCATCGTCGCCGGCCGCGTGAAGGATCGGCTGCACCGGCCCACCTTCGTGTTCGCGGTGGGCGCCGACGGCTACCTCAAGGGCTCGGGCCGCTCGATCGCGGGCTTCCACCTGCGCGACGCGCTGGACCTCGTCACCAAGCGCCACCCGGGCGTGCTGCGCAAGTTCGGCGGCCACTCGATGGCCGCGGGCTGCACCATCGCCCGCGAGGACTTCGACACCTTCGCGCAGGCCTTCACCGCCGTCGCCGAGGAATGGCTGAGCCCCGCGGCGCTGTCGCGCGTGCTCGCCACCGACGGCCCGCTCGCGCTCGAATGGTTCAACACGGCCACCGTCGCCACGCTCGACGCGCAGGTCTGGGGCCAGGGCTTCGAGGCCCCGACGTTCTGCGACGAGGTCGACGTGGTGCAGCAGCGCCTGGTCGGCGAGAAGCACCTGAAGCTGCGCGTGCGCCACAACGGCCAGCTGCGCGACGCGATCTGGTTCGGCCACAGCGAGCCGGTACCCGAGCGGGTGCGGCTGGCCTATCGTTTGAGCATCGACGAGTTCCAGGGTCAGCAGCGATTGCAGATGGTGGTGGAGGCCGCGGGCTGAGGCCGGCGCCGATGACGCATCGGCGTGCTCGACCCAGCGGCGCTCGATCGCGGCGGCCCCGAGCGCGGCGCCTTCCGGCGCCTGGGCGCAAGTTCAGTGCACCACCGGCGCGTACTGCCGCAGCCGCGCCTGTCCCTGCGCCGTCACCGTGAAGCGGCCGCCGTCGTCGAACGACAGCAGGCCCAGCTGGCGCAGTTCCGCGAGTTCGCGCCGTGCCTGCGCGGTCGCGGGCTCGGGCGCACCGGCGGCGGTCTTGAACAGGAGGTTGATCTGGCGGGGGTTGAGCATCGGGAGCATGGCGGAATGGGTCGCAGAGGTGGAATGGGAAGCCTCGCGGCCATGGCAAGTCGCGGGCCCGCGCGGCCGCCCCGTTGAAAGGAATCGCCCGGTTCGCGCGACGAAGGACTATCCTCGTCGCACGCCGGCCGACCGGCGTCCCGCCATGACCCACACCCCGACCGCCTCCACGCCGCGCCACGGCGCCGCGATCGCCGCCCTCGCCCTTGCCGCAACGTTGACCGCCGCCGCGCCGTCCGCCGGCGCCGCCGCGGCCGCCTGCGCGGCGACGTCCGGCCCGACGGTGCCGGTCGTCGTCGAGCTCTACACCAGCGAGGGCTGCAGCTCGTGCCCGCCGGCCGAGCACTGGCTGAGCGGGTTCAAGGGCCGCGACGACGTGGTCGCGCTGGCCTTCCACGTCGACTACTGGGACTACATCGGCTGGAAGGATCGCTTCGCCCAGCCGCAGTTCACGCAGCGCCAGAACGCGACGCAGCGCACCAGCGGCGCGCGCTTCGCGTACACGCCGCAGGTGATCCTCGACAGCCGCGACGCGCCCGCCTGGAGCACGCTGCCGGCCGCTGCGCTGCAGCCGCGCACGCCGGCCACGGTCGGGCTGGCGCTGGCGCGCGACGCCGGCGGGCTGGCGCTGACCGTCACGCCCGGCGCGGGCGCGCCGGCGGCGCTGTCGGGCTATGTCGCGGTGGTCGACGACGGGCTGCAGTCCAAGGTGGGCGCCGGCGAGAACCGCGGCGCGACCCTGCACGAGGACGCGGTCGTGCGCGAGCTGCTGCCGTGGAACCTGGCCGGGCGCCAGCAGGCCACGCTGCACTTCGCGTCGAGCTCGGCACCCGAGGCCGGCGCCGCCCGGCGCTGGGTGGCGGTAGCCACCGACGGCCCGTTCGGCAAGCCCGTCCAGGCGCTCGCGCTGGCCTGCGCGCGCTGACCCGCGGGGGCGCGCGCCACGCGCCCGGGGCCGCCCGCGCGCGAGGGCCAAAAACCGACCGATCGGTCAGGGAATCGTGACTTCCACCATCGGGGATCGACCCGAATTCAGGTACGCTGTCGGGCGCAACGCGCCGCGGCGACCCCGCCGGCGCCCGCCCACCCGGATGGCCGCGGCACACCCACCGCGCGCCGGCCGATTCGCAGCTATCTTTGGCGCCCGCCACCGCGGGCGCGGAGCGTTCAGCCGATGACCCAGCACGACCCCTTGAGTCTGCACGTCCCGGAGCCCACGGGGCGCCCGGGCTGCGCGACCGACTTCTCGTACCTCCACGTCTCGCCCGCCGGCGAGGTCCGCCGCCCGCCGGTGGACACCGACCCGAGGTCCACCAACGATCTCGCGTTCTCGCTGATCCGCGTGCTGGACGCCGACGGCAACGCGGTCGGCCCCTGGGCCCCGGAGCTGTCGGACGAGCTGCTGCGCACCGGCATGAAGGCCATGATGAAGACGCGCATCTTCGACGCGCGCATGCTCATCGGCCAGCGCCAGAAGAAGATGTCGTTCTACATGCAGTCGCTCGGCGAGGAGGCCATCGGCTCCGCGCACGCGCTGGCGCTGGAGGAAGGCGACATGTGCTTTCCCACCTACCGCCAGCAGAGCCTGCTGATCGTGCGCGACTACCCGCTGGTCGACATGATCTGCCAGCTGTTGTCCAACGAGAAGGATCCGCTCAAGGGCCGCCAGCTGCCGGTGATGTACTCGGTCAAGGCCAAGGGCTTCTTCTCGATCTCGGGCAACCTCGCCACGCAATACATCCAGGCCGTGGGCTGGGCGATGGCCTCGGCCATCAAGAACGACACCAAGATCGCGTCCGCGTGGATCGGCGACGGCGCCACCGCCGAGTCCGACTTCAACACCGCGCTGACCTTCGCGCACGTCTACAACGCGCCGGTGATCCTCAACGTGGTCAACAACCAGTGGGCCATCTCCACGTTCCAGGCGATCGCCGGCGGCGAGCACACCACCTTCGCCGCGCGCGGCGTGGGCTCGGGCATCGCGTCGCTGCGCGTGGACGGCAACGATTTCCTGGCCGTGTACTCGGCGTCGAAGTGGGCCGCCGAGCGCGCGCGCCGCAACCTCGGCCCGACGCTGATCGAGTGGGTCACGTACCGCGCGGGCCCGCACTCCACGTCCGACGACCCGAGCAAGTACCGGCCCGCCGACGACGCCACGCGCTTCCCGCTGGGCGACCCGATCGCGCGCCTGAAGCAGTACCTGGTCAAGCGCGGCATCTGGTCCGACGCCGAGCACGAGGAGACGCAGAAGGCGCTGGAGGCCGAGGTGGCCGCCGCGCAGAAGGAAGCCGAGTCCTACGGCACGCTCAACGACGGCCGCATCCCAAGCGCCGCGTCGATGTTCGAGGACGTCTACAAGGAAATGCCCGAGCATCTCCGCCGCCAACGCCAGGAACTCGGCGTATGACGGCCCCGCTCGCTTTGCTCGCTGCCCACGAGGGGCTAGCCGGCTTGCTCCGGAGCGGCCGCGCGCGCGCCGGCTTCCTGACATGCCTTCGAGCTTCGCTCGCCGGATAAGGAACAAACATGGAAATGCAAGACAAGAAGACGCTCGCCGCGGCGCCCACGGGCCCGACCGCGCCGATGACGATGATCCAGGCGTTGCGTTCGGCGATGGACGTGATGCTGGAGCGCGACCCCAACGTGGTCATCTTCGGCCAGGACGTGGGCTACTTCGGCGGCGTGTTCCGCTGCACCGAGGGCCTGCAGAAGAAGTACGGCAAGCAGCGCGTGTTCGACGCGCCGATCTCCGAAGGCGGCATCGTCGGTGCCGCGGTGGGCATGGGCGCGTACGGCTTGCGCCCGGTCGTCGAGATCCAGTTCGCCGACTACTTCTACCCGGCGTCCGACCAGATCGTGTCGGAAGCCGCGCGCCTGCGCTACCGCTCGGCCGGCGACTTCACGGCGCCGATGACGATCCGCATGCCCTGCGGCGGCGGCATCTACGGCGGCCAGACGCACAGCCAGTCGCCCGAGGCGATGTTCACGCACGTGTGCGGCCTGCGCACGGTGATGCCGTCCAACCCGTACGACGCCAAGGGCCTGCTGATCTCGTGCATCGAGAACGACGACCCGGTGATCTTCCTGGAGCCCAAGCGCCTGTACAACGGCCCGTTCGACGGCCACCACGACAAGCCCGTGGTGCCGTGGTCCAAGCACAAGCTCGGCGAGGTGCCCGAGGGCTACTACACGGTGCCGCTGGACTCGGCCTCGGTCTACCGCGAAGGCTCGCAGCTGACGGTGCTGACCTACGGCACGATGGTGTTCGTGAGCGAGGCCGCCGCGGCCGAGACGGGCATCGACGCCGAGATCATCGACCTGCGCAGCATCTGGCCGCTCGATCTGGACACCATCGTCAATTCGGTCAAGAAGACCGGTCGCTGCGTCGTCGTGCACGAGGCCACGAAGACGAGCGGCTTCGGCGCGGAACTGGCCGCACTCGTCCAGGAGCACTGCTTCTATCACCTGGAAGCCCCCATCGAACGCGTCGCCGGCTGGGATACCCCCTACCCGCATGCGCAGGAGTGGGCGTATTTCCCGGGGCCCGACCGCGTCGGTGCCGCGTTCAAGCGTGCAATGGACAAATGATGAGCCCCCACGTTCACGATTTCATCGTTTCACTGCCCCCCGAGGGGGCGCATGCCGCGCTAGAGGCGGCTCGTCGCGAGGCATAAAGAATGGGTATCCACGTCATCAAGATGCCGGACATCGGCGAAGGCATCGCGGAAGTCGAACTGGTCGCCTGGAACGTCAAGGTGGGCGACGACGTCGTCGAGGACATGAACCTCGCCGACGTCATGACCGACAAGGCCACGGTCGAGATCCCGTCGCCCGTGCACGGCAAGGTGCTGGCGCTCGGCGGCAAGGTGGGCGACGTCATGGCGGTCGGCTCGGAGCTGATCCGCATCGAGGTCGAAGGCGCGGGCAACGTCAAGGACGGCGCCGCCGCTCCGACGCCCGCTGCTGCGCCCGCGCCCGCGCCGAAGGCAGCGCCCGCGCCGGCCCCGGCCGTCGCGGCCACGCCGGCTCCGTCGCCCGCGCCCGTCGCGAAGGCCCCGGCGCCCGCGCCGCGGCCGGCCCCCTCCACGGCCCCGGCCGCCGGCGCGCAGAAGATCACGCGCGCCCCGACCGACAAGCCCATCGCCTCGCCCGCGGTGCGCGCGCACGCCTGGGACCTGGGCATCGACCTGCAGTACGTGATGGGCACCGGCACCGCCGGCCGCATCACGCACGAGGACATCGAGGCCTACGCCGCGCGCGGCCTGGTCGGCGGCACCGGCGCGTCCGGCAGCGTCGACACGCGCTACGCGCAGCGTACGCAAGAAGAGCCGATCCCCGTCATCGGCCTGCGCCGCAAGATCGCGCAGAAGATGCAGGACGCCAAGCGGCGCATCCCGCACTTCACCTACGTCGAGGAGATCGACGTCACCGAGCTGGAAGCCCTGCGCGGCAAGCTGAACCAGAAGCACGGCGCGACGCGCGGCAAGCTCACGATGCTGCCGTTCATCATGCGCGCCGTGGTGCTGGCGGTGCGCGACTTCCCGCAGATGAACGCGCGCTTCGACGACGAGGCCGGCGTGGTCACGCGCCACGGCGCGGTGCACCTGGGCATGGCCACGCAGACCGATGCCGGCCTGATGGTGCCGGTGCTGCAGCACGCCGAGACGCTGGACCTGTGGGCCACCGCCGCCGAGGTCTCGCGCCTGGCCGCGGGCGCGCGCACGGGCAAGAGCGCGCGCGAGGAACTCACGGGCTCGACGATCACGATCACCAGCCTCGGTGCGCTGGGCGGCATCGTCACGACGCCGGTGATCAACGCGCCGGAAGTGGCCATCGTCGGCGTCAACCGCGTCGTCGAGCGCCCGATGATCCGCGACGGCCTGGTCGTCGCGCGCAAGATGATGAACCTGTCGTCGTCGTTCGACCATCGCGTGGTCGACGGCATCCATGCAGCGGAGTTCGTGCAAGTCATTCGTGGCTATCTCGAGGTCCCGGCCACTCTTTTCGTGGAGTGACGCCATGGAGATGAAGAACACGACCCTCATCGTCATCGGCGGCGGCCCCGGCGGCTACGTCGCGGCGATTCGCGCCGGCCAGCTGGGCATCCCGACGGTACTGATCGAAGGCGAGAGCCTGGGCGGCACCTGCCTGAACGTCGGCTGCATCCCTTCGAAGGCGATCATTCACGCGGCCACGGCCTTCGAGGAGGCCACCCACTGGGCGGGCGACTCGAAGATCGGCATCAAGGTGGCGTCGCCCTCCATCGATCTGGCCAAGACGATGAAGTGGAAGGACGGCATCGTCACGAAGCTGACCGGCGGCGTCGGTGCGCTGCTCAAGAAGAACGGCGTGCAGGTGATCAAGGGCTGGGCGACCCTCGTCGACGGCAAGACGGTCAACGTCACGCCCGCGGGCGCGAGCGCGCCGACGATCCGCGTGAGCTGCGAGCACCTGCTGCTGGCCGCCGGCTCCGACGCGGTCGAACTGCCGATGATGAAGTTCGGCGGCCGCGTGATCTCGTCCACTGACGCGCTCGCGCTCACCGAAGTACCGAAGACGCTGGCCGTCATCGGCGCCGGCTACATCGGCCTCGAGCTGGGCATGGCCTACCGCAAGCTGGGCGCGGAGGTGTTCGTCGTCGAGGCGATGGACCGCATCCTGCCCGCGTACGACGAGGAGCTGACCAAGCCGGTGCTCGCCGCGATCAACAAGTCAGGCATCAAGCTGCATCTCGGGCACACGGTGCAGGGCCTGAACGATCTCGGCGACGCGCTGCACGTCAAGAACGGCGCGGGCGACTCGGTGCACCTGCCGGCCGACAAGGTCCTGGTGGCGGTCGGCCGCAAGCCGCACACGTCGGGCTGGGGCCTGGAATCGCTGATGCTGGACATGAACGGCCGCGCGGTGAAGATCGACGGCCAGTGCCGCACGTCGATGCGCAACGTGTGGGCGATCGGCGACCTCGCCGGCGAGCCGATGCTCGCGCACAGGGCGATGGCGCAGGGCGAGATGGTGGCCGAGATCATCGCGGGCAAGAACCGACACTTCACGCCGGCGGCGATCCCCGCCGTGTGCTTCACGGATCCGGAGATCGTGGTTGTCGGCCTGAATGCAGCCGAGGCCGCGGCGGCGGGACACGAGATCATCACGTCGATGTTCCCGTTCGCCGCCAATGGCCGTGCGATGACGCTGGAGTCGACCGACGGGTTCGTGCGGGTGGTTGCGCGCAAGGACAACCATCTGATCCTGGGGTGGCAGGCCGTTGGCAAGGGCGTGTCCGAACTCGCTGCTGCGTTCTCGCAATCCATCGAGATGGGCGCGGTGCTCGAGGATGTCGGTCATACGATCCATGCGCATCCGACGTTGGGCGAAGCTGTGCAAGAGGCTGCCTTGCGGGCGCTTGGGCATGCGTTGCACATCTGACGCCTGGGTTGTTGTTTGACGTTGAAGGGCTCGCATTCGTGCGGGCCCATTTCATTTTGCGGCTCTGCTGCCGCCGCCTAGCCGACGCAACCGAAAAGGCCGGCCTCGCGCAGCGAGGCCGAACAGCGCCGCAGGCAAAGCGCGTGCGTGCCAGGAGCTCCAGATGACAGCGATCAAATCGCAAACGAAGAAGGCGTCTCGATGCGCCGAACTGTCACGCAGCACAGCCAGAATCCCGCGGACCACCATGATCGAATCGCTCCAAGGCCGCCTGATCTTCGGCCGCACCACGCGCATCCGCCCGTTGCCGCCCGGGCCGCACGCCGGCACGTACCGTCGCGAGGCGCATGGCCTCGATCGTCCCGACGGCGCCGTGCTGGAAGGCTGGTCGTCCGCGCCGGATCAGGGCGGTGCGCACACCGCCGTGCTGTACTTCGGCGGCAGGAACGAAAACGTCGTGTGGGCGCCGGACATGGCCTCGTTCAATCCGGGCCACGCGATCCACGCGTTCAACTACCGCGGCTTCGGCGGGTCGACCGGGCGGGCGTCCGAGCACCGGGCGAAGGCCGATGCGCTCGCGTTGCTCGACTTCGTCGCCGCGCGCTCGCCGGGCGCCGAGCTCGTGATCGTCGGACGCAGCCTGGGCACTGCGATCGCGCTGTGGCTCGCGCGCGAGGCGAGGCCACGGCGGCTGGTGCTGCTGTCGCCGTTCGAGAGCGTGCACGACGTGCTGCGCACACGGCCGCTGGGCTGGGCCGCGGCGCCGCTGCTGACGCAACGCTTCGCGTGCGCGGAGCTCGCCGCGGCGCATGCGGGCGCGACGCTGGTGCTGCTCGCGGAGACCGACGACTCGGTGCCGCACGCGCACAGCGCGCGGCTGTGCGCGAGCCTGCGGCGGCCGCCGCTCGTCGAGGTGATCGCCGGCACCACGCACCAGTCGCTGCCGCGCTCGGGCGGCGCGCAGCGCGCCATCGCGAGCTTTCTCGCGTCGACGCGGGCAGAATCGGAACTCGCCGGCGCGAAGCGCGACGCCTGAAGCGCCGCGCGCCCCCGACGTCGACCGCGACGACGCGCCCGACCTGCCCTACTTCGCCGCGCCCGCCTTCATGCCCAGATCGGCATAGAACGCGTCCGGCTTCATCGGCCGGCCGAGGAAGCGCCGCACCAGCACGTCGGGCTCGAAGGTGCGGGCCGGCGCGAGGATCTCGTCGCGGTAGCGCTTGCCCACCGCGGGGTTCTGCAGGCCGTCCTCCTGGAACGCGGTGAACATGTCCATCGCGTAGACCTTGGCCCACGGGTAGGCGTACAACGTGCCTTCGTAGCCGCCCATGAAGTGGCCGATGCTCGCCTGGCGGTAGGTGCCGGGCACGAAGTCGTCGACCGTGTAAGCCGCCTTGGCATCGCGCCAGATGGCGTTGGTGTCCACCGGCGGCGTGGCGGTGTGGAATCGCTGGTCGACCAGCGAGTAGAAGATGATGCCGCCGACCTGGTTCCAGGCCTCGTTGAAGTGGCGCGCGGCGTTCATCTTGTCGATCAGCGCATCGGGCAGCGGCTCGCCGGCGGCGTTGGCCGAGATGCGCTTGAGGATGGCCTTGTCCCACACGAAGTTCTCGAGCATCTGCGACGGCGCCTCGACGAAGTCGAGCCGGAAGCCGTTGTTCAGCGTTTCGTACGGCGCGTCGCCGCACAGGTCGGCGACGTTGTGGCCGAACTCGTGGAAGAAGGTCAGAACGTCCTGGTGCGACAGCAGCGAGGGCTTGCCCGGCGTGGGCACCGGCCAGTTGCCGATGATCGTGTTGACGGCCGGGCGCACCGTGCCGTCGGGCATCGTGCGGCGCGCGGTGGGGCCGAAGTTGGCGAAGTGGCCGTACTTGCCGGGGCGCGGGTAGAGGTCGAGGTAGAACACGCCGCGGTCGGCGCCGGTGGCGGTGTCGGCGACGCGGTAGGCGACCACGTCCGGATGCCAGGCCGGCAGGTCGTCGGCCTTGGTGAAGGTCAGGCCCAGCATCTGGCTGTAGATCGCGAACACCGCATCGATGGTGTGCTGCGCCGGGAAGTACTGGCGCACCGTCTCGGGATCGAGGTCGAACTGCTGCTTCTTCGCGATCGCGGCGTAGTAGCTGCGATCCCACTCCTCCAGCCGCGCGCCCTTGAGCGCCGCGAGCCTGGCGCGCTGCTCGCCGGCCAGCGGCTTGAGCGCCGTGTCGATGCCGATCAGGAAGTCCTCGACGCGCCGGGGCGTGCCGGCCATGCGGTCGGCCAGCGTGTAGGCGCTCCAGTTCGGATAGCCCAGCAGCTTGGCGGCCTCGTCGCGCAGCGCGATGGCCTTCTCCAGCAACGCGACGTTCGCGCTGCCGCCGCGCCGGTTCAGCGCAAGGTAGAAGGCCTTGCGCGCCTCCTCGGACTTGGCGTTGGCCATGAACTGCTCGGACGTGCTCTCGTCGACCGGCACCACCAGCTTGCCGTCGGCGTCGGTCTTCAGGCCGGCGACGAGGTCGGGCTTCAGGCCGTCGGCATGTTCCTTGGTGATGGCGATGGTCGTGGCGTCGGCGGCGAGCGTCGACGAGAACTGGTTCTCGAGGTCGGCGATCTGCTTGGAGATCTCGACGAAGCGCCGCCGCTTGGCCGGCGGCAGGCCGGCGCCGGCGCGCCTGGCGCTGACCAGGTGCAGTTCCAGCAGCTTTCTCTGCGCCGGGCCGCGCGCCGTGCCGCTCTTGCCGGCGGCCGACAGCGCGGCGTACAGGTCGGGCCGCGCGAACAGGTCCGCGCTGAACGCGGCCACCGCGGTGTTGCACTTCTCGGAGGCGTCGCGCACGGCCTTGTCGGGCGAGACCTGGAACAGCAGCACCTGCGCGGACAGGTTGTCGTTGAGGTCGGACAGCGCGTTCTCCAGCGGCTCGGCCACCGACTTGAACGTGCGTGCCGAGCGCGTGCGCAGCATCGCGTCGACGCGCTTGCCGGCGGACTCGATCTCCGACTTGCAGCTGGCGTCGATGCGCGCCGGCGTCAGCGACCAATCGACCTCGAGCGGCACCGTGCGCGCGGCGGAGGGAGCGGCACCCGCGGGCGCCAGCGCGACCGCGAGCGCGATCGCGAGGGTGTTCGGGACAAGGCGGTGGATCAGCATCGCAAGGCTTTCCTGCAAGGTCGGAGGAGAGGGCGTCGAAGCCGCGAGGCGATGCGGCGCGGCGCACGGAACGGGTGCCCGGCCCGCCGCGCCGACCATGGCCGACGCGCCGGGCCGGAACGATCGAGCGGCTTACTTGCCGTCGACCTGGATGCCGAGATCGGCGTAGAACGCGTCGGGACTCATCGGGCGGCCGAGGAACTTCCTGACCAGCGCGTCGGGCTCCTCCATGCGCGCCGGCGCGAGGATCTCGTCGCGGTAGCGCTTGCCCACCGCGGCGCTCTGCAGGCCGCCCTTCTGGAACGCGGTGAACAGGTCCATCGCATAGACCTTGGCCCAGGCGTAGCCGTAGTACGTGCCCTCGTAGCCGCTCATCAGGTGCGTGAAGCCCGCCTGCGGCGTGGTGCCCGCGATGAACTGGTCGACCGTGAACCGGGCGCGCGTGGCGCCCCAGATGGCGGTGGTGTCCACCGGCGGCGTGGCGGTGTGGATGCGCTGGTCGACGAGCGCGTAGAACACGTTGGTGCCCAGGTGCAGCCACGCCTGGTTGAAGTGGCGGCCGGCGTTGATGCTCGCGATCATCGCGTCGGGCATGGGCTCGCCGGTGCTCGCGTTGGCGGTGATCTTCTTGAGGATCGCCGCGTCCCACACGAAGTTCTCCAGCATCTGCGACGGCGCCTCGACGAAGTCCTGGCGGTAGCCGTTGTTCAGCGTCTCGTACGGCGTGTCGGCGCACAGCGCGGCGACGTTGTGGCCGAACTCGTGGAAGAACACCAGCACGTCCTGGTGCGACAGCAGCGAGGGCTTGCCCGGTGCCGGCGCCGGCCAGTTGCCGATGATGGTGTTGACCGCCGGGCGCAGCGTACCGTCGGGCATCGTGCGGCGGCCGGTGGGGCCGAAGTTGGCGAAGTGGCCGTACTTGCCGGGGCGCGGGTAGAGGTCGAGGTAGAACACGCCGCGGTCGGCGCCGGTGGCCGTGTCGGTCACCTTGTAGCCGACGACGTCGGGATGCCAGGCCTTGAGGTCGGCCGACTTGGTGAACGTCAGCCCCAGCATGTGGCTGTAGAAGTCCAGCACGGCGTCGATCGTGTGCTGCGCCGGGAAGTACTGGCGCACGGCCTCGGGGTCGAGGTTGAACTGCTTCTTGCGCGCGATGTCGGAATAGAACCAACGATCCCATTCGTCGAGCGGGCCGCCCTTGAGCTCGGCGAGCCGGGCGCGCTGCTCGCGCGCGAGCGGCAGCAGCGCGGCGCTCTGCGAGGTGAGGAACTTCTCGACGCGCTCGGGCGTGCCGGCCATGCGGTCGGCCAACGTGTAGGCGGCCCAGTTCGGGTAGCCCAGCAGCTTGGCCTGCTCGTCGCGCAGCGCGATCGCCTGCTGCAGAAGGTCGACGTTCTTCGCGCCGCCGCGCGTGTAGTACGCCATGTAGAACGCCTTGCGCGCGTCGGCGGACGTGGCGTTGGCCAGGAACTGCGTGAACGAGCTCTCGTCGACCGGCACCACCAGCTTGCCGTCGGCGTCGGTCTTGAGGGCGCCCATCAGGTCGGGCTTGAGGCCGTCGGCCTGCTCCTTCGTGATCGTGATCGTCGCGCCCGCGTTGGACAGGTTGGACATGAACGCGTTCTCGAGATCGGCGATCTGCCGCGCGATCGCGACGAAGCGTTCGCGCTTGTCCTTCGGCAGGCCCGCGCCGGCGCGCTTGGCGGCCAGCAGGTGGATCTCGGTGAGCTTGGTCTGCGCCGGGCCGCGCGCCGTGTGGCTCCTGGCTGCGGCGGCGAGCGCCTCGTACAGGTCGGGGCGCGCGAACAGCTCGGCGACGTAGCCGGTGACGGCGGTGTTGCAGCGCTCGGACGCGTCGCGCACGGCCTTGTCGGGCGCGACGTTGAACAGCAGCGCCTGCGCGGCCAGGTTGTCGGCGAGGTCGGAGATCGCGTTCTCCAGCGGCTCGACCACCGTCTTGAACGTGCGGGCCGAACGCGCGTGCACCAGCGCGTCGACGCGCTTGCCGGCGGCCGCGATCTCGGACTTGCAGCTGTCGTCGATCTGCGCCGCGCCGATCGAGAAGTCGACCTTCAACGGCACGCTGCGCGCCTTGGCGGCGCCGGTGCTGTGGGCGGCCAGCGGCAGCAGCGCGAGCGAGGCGGCGGCGGCGATCGAGCGCAGGGAATGGACACGGGTCAACATCGCGGGGGATCCTTCGAACGAGCGGACGAAACGCGTAGCGTATCCGCCTTCGGTGCCCGCCTGGAGGCCGAGGCTTCGGGAAGAACCCTCTGGGTGCTATCCCGATTCGCTACGCGAGAAGCGTGCGCAGGCTCGCGGCCGACACCGGCTTGACCAGGTGTGCCGAGAAGCCCTTGGCGCGCGAGCGCCGGATGTCGTCGGGCGTGCCCGAGCCCGTGATCGCCACCACGGGCAGTTCCTCGCAACCGGGCTGGAAGCGCAGGTGCGCGGCGAGCTCGTAGCCGTCCATCGCGGGCATGCCGATGTCCAGCAGCGCGATGTCGGGCGTGGTGTCCTGCATCGCGGCCAGCGCCGCGGGGCCGTCGTGGGCCACCGTCACGTGGTAGCCCCACGCGGTGAGCAGGAGCCCCAGCGAATCGGCCGCTTCGGCGTTGTCGTCGACGATCAGGATGTTGTGGATGCGGCGATGGCGATCGCCCGCGCCTGGGTGGGACGGCGCGGCGCGGCCTGCGCTGTTTTCGTGCAGGAAGGACATGTCGTTGTTCGAATGGGACACCAGGCTCGGAGGGCCCTTGATTGCAGATCCAGCGGGTCATGGCAATCCGGGTGCCCGTCGTCGAACGGTCGGTCAGCGCGCGCTCAGGTCGACGCAGATCGCCGGGGAGACGGCGGCGGCGGCGGCGGCGTAGCCCGCGTCGTTCGGGTGCAGGTGGTCGGGGCTGGCCAGGCGCGGCAGCAGGCGCGCCGGGTGGTCGGGATCGCGCACGGCGCGGTCGACGTCGGCCACCGCGTCGAACTCGCCGGCGTCGCGGATCCACGCGTTGACCTGCTGGCGCAGCACCTCCTTGGCCGGCGTGTCGTAGCCCGCGACGAGGCGCGTGCCCTCCACCGGCGTCAGCGTGCTGCCGATCGCGCGCAGGCCCGCGGCGTGTGCGCGGGCGACGAGCTCGCGGTAGCCCGCCTCCAATGCCTGCAGCGACACCGCCTCGTCCGCCGGCGCCACGCCACCGTCGAAGCCGATGTCGTTGTTGCCCAGGTGCACGAGGACGGCACGCACGCCGGGCTGCGACAGCACGTCGCGGTTCAAGCGCGCGAGGCCGGACTCGCCGAGCGCACGCCCGAAGTCCGGCGCGCCGCGCCGATGCCGCGCCGGGCTGTCGTGCAGCAGCCGGTTGCCGATCAGCCCTTCGTTGACGACGCCCACGTGCGCGCACGCCCCGCCGGCACGCTGCAGCCGCGCTGCGAGCGCATCGCTCCAGCGCGCATTCGCGTCGAGCGTGCTGCCGTCGCCGTCGACCCACGAATCGCCGAACACGACGATCGTCGCGCCGCCCGCGGGCGCCTCGACGTCGACGCCCGTGAGGAAGGGCCAGCTGTCGATCTTGTTCGCCTTGGGGAAGCGCACGGCCGCGGTCGCATCGCCGCGCGAGCGCGCCACCCAGCCGGTCTGCTGCGCCAGCGCGTGCGTCGTGCCGGCGTGCGCGGGGCCGGCCAGGTGCAGGCTGACGGCCAGGTCGGACAGCGCGGGCACGGGCAGGTCGACGGGGTCGCTGGTGGCGCTGGCGCCGGGCGCGATGACGATGCCCGCCGCGCCGTCGAAGGCCAGCGCGCGATCGCTGCCGGCGGCGATGTCGGCGCCACGTTCGCGCAGCGCGACGTGTGCCGCGGCGATGCGCAGCGGCGCCGGGCCGTGGAGGTTGGACAACGTCAACCGCACACGCGATCCGCCGACGCTCGCGTGCACGACCAGCCGCAGCGTGCGGTCGTCGTAGCGCGCGAGCGGGCCGGGGAACGCGGCCTGCGGCGCGGCGGCCCAGGTGCCGATCCAGCGCGTCGCGGCGTCGGCGGCGAGCGCCGATCCGCCCGCGCCGCAGGCCGCGAGCACCAGGCAGCAACGCAGGATCTTGGGCATGCACCGACGCTAGCAAACGGCCGCGGCGGCGCCTGCCCGCCTGCGACGAAGCGCGGAAAGGCGGGGCCGAGCGGCGGCTGCCCGTCCCCCATTTCGTCGCCATTTCGCGGGCGTTGGTCGATTCCAACGCGCCGCCGCCGGCCGCTTCTGCGATGCTGTCACCCATCGAGAACCGCCAGGATTGCCGCATGTTCCGCTATTCGCGCCCCCATCCCCATGTACACATCGTCAGGTGGCACGCCCATCGGGCGCTGCGCCGCGTCGTCGCGGGCGCCGCGCTGATCCTGCTGGGCATCGGCACGCTGCTGAGGAGCCAGGGCCTGATCACGCCGGACGAGCTGTGGCTGGTGCTGCCGGGCGTGATCGCGCTGTCGGGCGTGGCGCGGCTGGTGGCGGTGCCCGGGGCGGCGAGCGTCGTGGGCGCCCTGGTGCGCTTCGCGGTCGCGGCCTACCTCGTCGTGGTGATCGAGCACATCGGCGGCTGGACGCTCGCGGCCACGTGGCCGGTGCTGCTCATCGCGGCGGGCACCGGCATGGTCGCGCATGCGCTGTTCGGCCACCGCCTGGTCGAGGAGCCGAACTGGTGAGCTCCGATCCCCTGAACCGCGACCCGATGGATCGCGACCCGATGCACCGGCAGCGCAGCCGCGTCATCTTCGGGCTGTTCATCATCGCCGTCGGCCTGTTCGCGCTGCTGGACAACCTGCACCTGTTCGACAGCCATCTCGTGCAGCCGTTCTGGCCGCTGGTGTTCGTGGCGCTCGGCGCGCTGAAGCTGGCGCAGCGCGGGCCCACGCGGCAGGCGCTGTGGGGCGTCGGGCTGGTCGTGGTCGGTGCGGGCCTGACGCTGCAGAACCTGGGCATCATCCATTTCCAGTGGCGCGACCTGTGGCCGCTGGCGCTGATCTGGGTGGGCCTGAACGTGCTGGGCAAGGGCATCATCTTCCGTGCCGGCGGCGACGCCACCTGCGGCCCGGGCCAGCGGCTCGAGCGCCTGGAGCACGGCGCACGCATCGACGCGTCGGCCACCATGAGCGGCATCGTCCTGAAGAACGACTCGCAGGAATTTGCCGGCGGCGAGATCAACGCCGTCATGGGCGCCGTCGAGATCGACCTGCGCCAGGCCGGCATCGCCACCGAGGCCGTGCTGCACCTGTCCGTGATCATGGGCGGCGTGGAGATCCGCGTGCCGCGCGAGTGGTCCGTCGTGGTCAGCGGCTCGCCGGTGCTGGGCGGCATCGAGGACAAGACCGTCCCGCCGATGATGCCCGGCAAGCGCCTGGTCATCGAAGGCTCCGTCATCATGGGCGGCGTCGAGATCACCAATTAGGAAGCCATGAACGGATCCCGCCTGCCCGCTCGTGCCGCCAAAAATCGCCCACGCGTCGTTGCAGATGCTCGCCATGCCACCAGCACGGCCGTGCTTTTCGCCTAGCCGGCACGCCTCTTGACGACGCGCTCGGACACGCCGGACCCATTCGCACCGTCCAATGCACCCCATCCTCGCAGACGCCCGCAAGCTGCTCTGGTACGAGCTCGCCTGGCTGGCGGCCGGGGTCGGGCTCGCCGCGCTGCTGCGCCTGGACGACCAGGCCGACTGGGCCAGCGCGCTGGAGTTCGCGGTGCCGCTGTGCATCGTGTGGTCGTTCGACATGCTCTCCGCGTACTACGTCTGCCGCAGCCAGCCCTACGCCCAGCGCCGCTGGCCGGTGACGCTGAGCCTGTTCGGCGGCGCGTCGCTGCTGTCCGCGCTGGTGTGGCTGGGTGCGGGCGAGGCGTGGAACGCGCTGGGCGGCGACATCGTGCGCGGCAAGCCCTTCGTGGCGATGCCGTCGGCCGGCTGGGTGATGTTCTTCGCCGCGGGCTTTGCGCTGTACCTGCTGTCGCTGCTGGCGCACGACGTGCTGATCGCGTTCGAGACGGTGCAGCACGCCGCGCGCCGCGAGGCCGAGTCGCGCGTGCTGGCGCGCGACGCCGAGCTGCAGATGCTGCGCACGCAGATCAACCCGCACTTCCTGTTCAACAGCCTCAACTCGATCAGCGCGCTCACCGGCTTCGACGCGGCCGCCGCGCGCGAGATGACGGTCGATCTCGCGCAGTTCTTCCGCCGCACGCTGGCGCTGGCCGAGCGCGAGCGCATCACGCTGGGCGAGGAGGTGACGCTCAGCGAGCACTTCCTGGCGATCGAGAAGCGCCGCTTCGGCCGCAAGCTCGACGCGCAGCTGCGGGTGAGCCCCGAGGCCGCGCAATGCCTGCTGCCGCCGATGACGCTGCAGCCGCTGCTGGAAAATGCGATCAAGCACGGCATCCGCCAGGTGGACGGCGGCGGCACGATCACGGTCGACGCGCTGGTGCGCGACGGCTGGCTGCACGTGGCCGTCGTCAACCCGGTGGCGCGCGAGGACACGCCCGCCAGCGGCCACGGCGTCGGCCTGAAGAACATCCGCGAGCGCCTGGCCGTGCTGTACGGCGCCCGCGCCCGCATCGCATGGCAACGCAGCGAGACGCAGTTCACCATCGAGATCAACCTGCCCGTCGACAAGGAGGCGAGCGCATGACATCCCTTTCCCGCCTGCGCGCGCTCATCGTCGACGACGAGGATCTCGCGCGCCACCTGATCCGCGAATACCTGCAGGGGCATGCGGACGTCGACGTCGTCGGCGAATGCGAGAACGGCCTGGACGCCGTCAGGCAGATCGGCGCGCTCAGCCCCGACCTCGTGTTCCTGGACATCCAGATGCCGCGCCTGACCGGCCTGGAGGTGCTGGAGCTCACCGGCCGTCGCACCGGCGTCATCTTCACCACCGCGTACGACGAGCACGCCATCAAGGCCTTCGAGCTGCACGCGGTGGACTACCTGCTCAAGCCGTTCTCGAAGGCGCGCTTCGACGACGCCCTCGCGCGCGCCCGCACGCTGCACGCGAGCGCGAGCGTGACGCCCGCGCCCGCGCAAGGCGTGGACGCCCTGGTGGCGCGCCGCGGCGCCGCGCTGGAACGCATCCTGATCCGCGACCGCGAGCAGGTGCACGTGATCCCGGTCGAACAGGTCGAGTGCATCGAGGCGCAGGGCGACTACCTCGCCATCCACGTCGACGGCAAGTGCCACCTCAAGCCGCAGCGCATCTCGGAGATCGAGGAGCAGCTCGACCCGACGCGCTTCCTGCGCGTGCACCGCTCGTTCATCATCAGCCTGGCGCACCTGCAGGCGATCGAGCGCCCGGGCCCCGACCGCCATGCCGCGCGGCTGCGCAGCGGCAAGCGCGTGCCGATCAGCCGCAGCGGCTACGAGAAGCTGCGCGAGCTCGTGTAGGACCCGGGTACATCGATTGCATTTAGCCGGCTCCGCTGCGCTTGCAGCCCGCCAGGAGCCACGATGTCCCGCCTGTCGACCGGCCTTGCCGTGTACGCGACCACCGGCTCCAACAGCAACGCCGGTGAGAACGGCATCGAGGCCGAGCAGGGCCGCGCGGGCATCTGGGAGATCGACCGCGCAGCCTCGGCCTGGTGGCCGCGACGAAGACCGCCCTGCCCGCCCCGCTTGCCAGCGGCATGTTCATCGGCGAGCACGGCTCGTGGAACCGCAAGCCGCCGGTGGGCTACAAGGTGGTGTTCGTGCCCTTCGCCGACGGCCGCCCGGCGGGCATGCCGGTGGACGTGCTGACCGGCTTCGTCAACGACCAGGGCGAAGCCTACGGCCGTCCGGTGGGCGTGGCGATCGACGCCAAGGGCGCGCTGCTGGTGGCCGACGACGTCGGCAACACGGTGTGGCGTGCGATGGGGTCGGCGCACTGACGGCCAGGCGGCGGTCGCCCGACGTCGCGCCGCAGGATGCCGGGGCATCGGCGATCGATGCCGCATGTCGACCCCGCGGCGATCGGCGCGGGTCGCGGGCCGACGACGTCGGGCGGGCCCGTTGCGCCGTCAGCTCACCACTTGCAGCCCTTGCCCGTGACCGCATCCTTGGCCAGGGGGATCACGGCGAGCAGGCCGCTGCTGGCGTAGGCGTCCGCGCAGTGCGCGCGGTTGGCCTTCTCGAGCTCGGTCTCCAGCTGCGTCTTTCGTTCGGCCGGCGCGGGCAGCGCCGGCACCAGGCCGCTGCGCGTGCGACCGAGGCTGGGGCCGTTGCCGCCGCCGTGCAGGTCGAGGTTGAGCGGCGCCGGCGCGCCCGTGCCGGGTGGCTGCACCGAGCCGTTGCCTCCGGGGCCGCTGGTCGAGCCGTCGAGGTTGACCTTGCCGTTGCCGCCCGGCGGCGCCGTGCCGCCGGCGCCGCCACGCTCGGCCGGGTTGTCGACCGGGCGCACCGACTGCGTCTGCGGCGCGGCCGACGGCGCCGCGGGCGACGCACCGGTGGTCGGCGGTCGCGGCTCGACGAGCGGTGGGTGCGCGCCCGGTGCCGTCGCGGGAGCGGGCGTCGCGGGCGCGGGTGCAGGCGCGACCGTGGGCGCAGGTGCGGGCGTCGGCGACGCTGCGGGTACCGGTGCGGGTACGGGTACCGGCGCGGGGCGAGCGACAGGCACCGGCAGCGGCGTGAACGTCGGCGCGGGCACCGGCTGGGCGTTGACGGGCGGCGCGCTCAACGGCGCGGGACGCGGCGTGGGCGCGAGGACGGGCACCGGCGGCAACGGCGCCGGCGGCGGGACGGGCAGCGGCGCAGGCACCGGGGCCGGCGTCGGGGCGGGCACCGGCACTGGCGCAGGCGCGGGGACGGGCACCGGTGCCGGCGCGGGCGCCGGACGCGTCACCGGCGCCGGCATCGGCGTGAAGTTCGGCCTGGGCAGCGGCGCGGGCGAGACCTGCGGCGCGGCCAGCGGCGCGGGGCGCGGGGCCGGCGCGAGCACGAGCACGGGCACGGGCACGGGCACGGGCGGCGGCGGCGTCACCGGCACGTCCAGCGGCGTGAACGATGGCCTCGGCAGCGGCGCCACGGCGGGCGCGGTGAGCGGCGCCGGCCGCGGCGCGGGCGCCAGCACGGGCACGGGCGGCGGCGGCGTGACGGGCACGTCCAGCGGCGTGAACGAGGGCCTGGCCAGCGGCGGCGGCTTCACGGTGGGCGCGGCCAGCGGCGCGGGAGCGGGCTCGGGCGGCAGCGGTGCCGGCTCGGGCGGCGGCGCAGGCTCGGGCGCCGGTGCGGGGACGGGCGCCGGCGCGGACGCGGGCAGCGGCGCGGGCACGGGGATCGGCGACGGAATCGGCGCGGACGCCGGCGCCGACGCCGGTTGCGCGGTCGGGAAGGGGTGCTGGCCGGGCGACGGCAGCGTCGACGACGCCGGTCCCGCCGACACCGGCGCCTTGCGCGCCGTCAGCACCGGCAGCGCGGCCGCCGGCGCCTCGGCCGGCGCGGGCTCCGCCGTCGTCCGCGGCGCCGGGGCGGGCGTCGCGCGGTCGCGGATCACGATGGTCGGCTCGACGATCGCGGTGTACTCGCCGGCGTCGGCGAGCGCCTGGCTGGACGCCGCCGAGGCGCGCTCGGCGGGCGTGGGCGCCGACGCGCCGTTGTCGGCCGGCAGCGTCAGCCCCTCGCTGCCCGGCAGCGGCGCGTTGCGCGCCTCGAGCGTGCGCGACTCGCGGGTCTCGGGCATGTAGACGACCAGCTCGCCGGTCGCGCGCTTGCCCGCGGGCGAGTCGCCGCCCGGGGCGGTGCCCACGATGATGAACAGCAGGATGTGCAGCAGCAGCGCCAGGAACAGGCAGCGGCCCAGGCTGGGCTGGCTGACGCCTGGCTGCGGCCACGGCAGGCCGGCGGCGCCGTTGAACGCCGAGCCCCGCAGCGCGAGCCCCACGGGCGGCACCGGCAGGCGCTTCCGGCGGAAGGGGAGGCGGAGGACGTGGCGGACGGGACGAAGCAAGCTGGCGGATCCGAAGGCGAGTGTTCGGCGGGAGCTCGACGGTCGGGCGCGGGCTCCCGGACAGCATCGTAGTCGCACCGCGTGAAGCGGCCGCAGCGGGCGTGGCACGGGCGCGTCGCGCGGGCGCGCAGCGCGTCACGCACGGACGCACGGCGTGTGCGGGCGGCGAGAATCGGCCCGATGGATGTGTCCACCCCGCCGTTCGAGACGCTCGAGATCGCCGCCAACGGCCTGCGCTTGCACGCGCTGGCCGCCGGACCGGCCGACGGCCCGCTCGTCGTGCTGCTGCACGGCTTTCCCGAAGCCTCGCACGGCTGGCGGCGCCAGATCGGGCCGCTGGCCGACGCGGGCTTCCGGGTCGTCGCGCCCGACCAACGCGGCGTGGGCCGCAGCAGCAAGCCCGAGGGCGTCGCCAACTATCGCGTGCACCTGCTGGCGCAGGACATCGTCGCCCTCGTCCGCGCGCTGGGCCGCGAGCGCGCGCAGGTGGTCGGCCACGACTGGGGCGGCGCGGTCGCGTGGGCGCTGGCGGCGCGGCACGCCGACGTGGTCGAGCGCGCCGCGATCCTCGACGCGCCGCACCCCGCCGCGTTCGTCGCGCACCTGCGCCGGCATCCCTCGCAGATGCTGCGCAGCTGGTACATGGCCTTCTTCCAGCTGCCGGCGCTGCCGGAAGCGGTGCTGCGCGCGGGCAATTTCCGGCGCCTGGCGCACGCGCTGGCGGCCACCAGCCGGCCGGGCACGTTCACGCAGGCGGATCTGGACGCCTACCGCGCGGCCTGGGTGCAGCCCGGCGCGCTGACGGGCATGCTGAACTGGTACCGCGCGCTGCGGCTGGGCGGTGGCTCAGGCGGCGCAGCGCGCCTGGACAGCCGCGTCACGGTGCCCGTGCGCGTGCTGTGGGGCGACCGCGACCAGGTGCTCGAACCCGCGATGGCCGACGCGTCGATGGCCTGGTGCGACGCCGGCGAGGTGATCCATTTCCCGGACGCCACGCACTGGCTGCAGCACGAGGAGCCCGAGGCCGTGAACCGGCTGCTGCTGGACTTCCTGCGCCGCTGATCAGCCGTGCACCAGCACGCCCCACGCGGCGAGCGACGACGACACCACGAGCACCAGGCAATCGACGATCGCCAGCACGCCATAGACGCCGCCTTCGGCTTCGTCGGAGCCGATGCGGATGATGAAGGGCTCGCCCGGCGCGCCGGCGGCGATCACCGGCAGCGCGAGGCCACGGCCGGCGAGCGGCGGCGCCGCGACGAAGGGCGCGCCCGCCTGCGCCGCGGTGCGCAAGTCGCGAAAGGGAGGCGGATCTCCGCCGCGCAAGGGCGCCTGCGAGGCCTCGCTGCGCGCGACCAGCGCCGCGGCCTCGGCCTGCATCAGCAAGGCCTGCGACGACGCCGGCACGAAGCGGCCGATGACGTGGATGCTGTCGCCGTTGCGCAGCAGGCGCTCGCCGGTGGCATCGTCGGCGGGCTCGCCGGCCGCGCCCTCGTCGCTGCCCGGCAGCCGCGAGCGCGCGGCCGCCGCCGACACCGGCCCGCTGCCGCGCACGTCGGCCCCGGCCGGCAGCACGATGCACTGGCCGGTGGCATCCTCCAGCAGGAACGGGCGCACGCTTTCGCCGGCGCGTTCGCCCGGCTCGAACCACAGGCACAGCTCGCCGTCGGGCGAGATCAGCGGCACCGCGTCGGGCAGCGGAATCGCGCGGCCGCGCAGCGCCACGCGCGTGCCGGCCGTCTCGGTCATCGCCCGCGCGGACGCCCGCGACACGGTGACGGTGGGCGAGGAGCGCAGCTGGCGCGCCGTCCACCAGGCGACCGCGGCGCCCAGGGCCGCCACCACGGCGAGGATGGCGCGCGCCGTCGGCGATCGCGCGAGATCCGCCTGCCCCTGCGCCGCCGACCACACGAGGAACGCGACCCCGATGACCGGCGCCGCGCCGACCACCAGTCGCCACTTCGTATCGTGCGTCGTCCCGGACATCGCGCCTTCTCCCTGCGGTGGGAACCCCAGGAATCCGTGCGGCGGACGCGCGCCGTCGCGATGCAGACTCCAGCGAAGCGATCTTGAGCGCCCGCCCGAGTGGTGGATATCCCCCAAATCAAAGGTCGCCGGAGGAATGGTCGAACCGGCCATTCAGTCGCGGCGTGCCGGCCCGCGATCAGGGTCGCAGCGTGCCGTCCGCGACCTTGCGACCGGCCTCGAACGCCTCGAACGACAGTCCGTTGTCATAGAGCTGCCAGGGCGTGGCGCACAGGATCGTGCCGACGGCCGTCTGCCCGGGCTTGACCGTCTCGCCGGCCTTGGGCAGGTGGAACGCGCAGGTGTGCAGGTCGGTCTGGCCGGCGAAGCGGAACTGCGGGCTCCAGCCGTCGGAGATCGGCGCGGACTGGCGCAGCGTCAGCGTGGCCGGCACCGCGTGGTGGGTGGTGAACTTGAGCGTGCGCGTCACGCTGGGCGCGCTGGCGGCGCTGGCCGGATTGGCATTGGTGATGCGCGCCTGCCCGGTGGCCTGGGCGGCCGCGGCGACCGCGAGCGCGCAGGCGGCCAGGAGCGCGGCGTGGACTGGAGGCTTCATGGGCGGTTCCGTCGGGGCAAAGCGACTCGCGTCGCGACGGACCCCGGCAGCAATCGACGCGCCCAGGCGCCGCGCCGCCGCGTCAGCGATCGGGCATCAGCTCGTCGATCATCGCCGTCGTGTTCTGCGCGTGCTGCGCCACCTGCTCCACGTTCAGGCCGATCACCTGCAGCGGGTAGGTGCCCGAGACGACCCCGTCGAACCAGAGCTCGGCCGCCAGCGCCTCGGGCGGCATGCCCTCCACCGCGGCGATCAGGCATTCGACGACCGAGTCCAGCCCGTCGTCGGCGTACATCTCCTCCGACTCGTAGCTGACGCGATAGCCGAACGCGTCGGCTTCCGGGTCGATGTCGATGCGCACGATCATGATCATTCCTTGGCAGTGGGCGCCGCAGTGTACCGAGCGCACGCCGGCGTGGACAATGCGCGCATGAAGCGCCACATCGCCCTGCTCCGCGGCATCAACGTCGGCAAGGCCAAGCGCGTGCCCATGGCCGACCTGCGTGCCCTGATGGAATCGCTGGGCTACGCCAACGTGCGCACGCTGCTGAACAGCGGCAACGCCGTGTTCGACGCCAAGGCCGGCACGCCGGCGAGCCACTCAAGGAAGCTGCGCGCGGCGATCCTCGAACGGATCGGCGTCGACTGCGAGGTGATCGTCAAGACGGCCGACGACCTCGCCGCCGCGATCGCCGAGCACCCGCTGCGCCGCCATGCGAACGACGACGCGCGCATGCTGGTGATGTTCGTGCAGGAGGCGTCCGCCCTCGCGGAGCTGAAGGCGCTGGAGGCGAGCGACTGGGCGCCCGAGGCATTCGCCGCCGGCGCGCACGCCGCCTGGGTGTGGTGCGCGAGCGGCGTCATCGAGAGCCGCGTGGCCAAGGCGGTCGGCAAGGTGCTCAAGGAGCGCGGCACCGCGCGCAACTGGGCGACGGTGGAGAAGCTGCAGGCGATGGTGGACGCCGACGCCTGAGGCGTCAGAGCGCCACGCGCATCAGCACCTGGTTCAGGCCATGCGGCGCCCAGCCGGCACGGCGCAGCGCGTCGCCGCCGAGGTCGTCGCGGAAGATCGGTGGCGCGAACGTGCCGGGATGCGCGGCGTGCAGCGCGCGGCCCAGCGTCTCGGCGTCGTGCAGCGCGGGATCGAGATCGACCACGCTGTGCACGAGCGTCTGCATGCCTTCGACGACGCTGAACACGACCTGCGCGCTGCCGCAGCGCCAGAACGTGAGCGGCCGCGGCTGCGCGGCCAGGCAGCGCGCCGTGTTCTGGTACGGCATCCAGGCGATCCGGCGGCCGGCGTCGTCCAGCCACGCGAAGGCGTCCTCGCGCGCGACCGGGCGCACGTCGCGCGTGACGCGCGCGGGCGCGGGCTCGTCCGGCGCCTTCCACGCATTGAGCGCGCACACCCGCTCGAAGCCGCGGCTGCGGTACAGGCGCAGCGCGCGCTCGTTGGCCGCGAAGCACTCGAGTTCCGCGTGCGCCATGCCCGCCGCCTTGGCGCGGGCGAGGAAGTCGTCCAGCAGCGCGGGCGCGGCGCCCGTGCCGCGCGCGGCCGGCAGCGCGCCCATGCCGGCCAGGCGCCAGCGGCGGTCGTCGCCGCGCGGGCAGGTCAGCGCGAACGAGACGATGGCGCCGTCGCGCACCGCCACGCGGCTCAGCTCGAGGTCGATGCCCTGGCGGCCGACGAACGCCGGCCACTGGTCCAGCGCCATCTGGATCGGGCCGGCCACGTAGTCGGAGAAGGCGGCCAGGTTGGCCGCGTGGAGCTCCGCCGCCGTGAAGCCGGCGGCCGGGGCGAGCGCGAAGTCGGTCATCGATGCAGGAGGTTCAGCGGTTGAACATCGGCTCCGGCGAACGCGGCAGCTGCGACGCCGGCGCCACGTGCTCGTCCTCCGGCTTGCGCCACAGGCCGCCGGTGGGCAGGCCGAACATGCGGCGGACGGCGCGGTAGACAAAGCGCAGGCCGACCAGGAACACCGCGAACTCCGCCAGCGTCATCACGAAGGCGCCCACCGCGGTGAAGCGCTCCGCGCGGCGGTGCAGGCGCAGCATCATGCGTTCACGCATCATCTCGATGGAGTCGTAGAAGCACGGGATCACCAGCAGCGTCAGCATCGTCGACGTGATGGTGCCGCCGATGATGGTGACCGCCATCGGGCGATAGAACTCGCCGCCCTCGCCCACGCCGATGGCCACCGGCAGCATGCCGGCGATCAGCGCGAACGTGGTCATCATGATCGGGCGCAGGCGCTTGCGGCCGGCGTGCATCAGCGCCTCCTCGCGGTCCATGCCCTCCTTCTCCTCGGCGCGCGCGGCGTCCAGCAGCAGGATGGCGTTCTTGGCGACCAGGCCCATCAGCATGATCACCCCGATGATGCTCATGAGGTTGAGCGTGCCGTGCGTGGACACCAGCGCGATCACCACGCCGATCAGGCTCAGCGGCAGCGAGATCATCACGGGGATCGGCGCGGTGAACGAGCCGAACTGCATCACCAGCACCAGGTACATCAGCAGCACGCCCGACAGCAGCGCGATGCCCAAATTGCTGAACACCTCCTGCTGGCTCTGCGACGCGCCCGTCAGCTCCAGGCCGAAGCCCGGCGGGAACTGGATGGCCTTGGCGATCTTCATCGCGTCGGCCGTGACCTCGCCCGACGAGCGCCCCTGCGCGTTGGCGGTGACCACCACCATGCGCTTGGAGTTCGCATGCTGGATCTTGGACGGCGCCTTGCCCATCGTGACGGTGGCGATCTGCTCCAGCGGCACCATGCGGTCCGTGCCGGCCACGGCGATCGGCAGGCGTTCGATGTTGCTCGCGTCGACGCGATCTTCCGGCGCCAGGCGCACGGCGACGTCGCGCGCCTCGCCGGTCGGGTCGATCCAGTCGCCCGCCTCGACGCCCGCGAAGGCCACGCGCAGCGACTGCGCCGCGTCGTTGACCGACACGCCCATCGAGTTCGCGAGGCCGCGGTCCAGGTCGATGCGCAGTTCCTGCTGCGGATCCTGCTCGGATAGGCCCACGTCCACCGCGCCCTTGACCTTGCGCAGCTTGTCCATGAAGTCGTTGGTGATGGCCAGCAGCTGGCGCGAGTCGGTGCCGTGGAAACGGATCTGCACCGGCTTCTGCGCGCCGTTGTTCAGGTCGTCCAGCACCACGTACTCGGCGCCCACCAGGCGCGCCACCTTCCCGCGCAGATCGTTGCCGACCTCGACCGCGCTGCGCTTGCGCTTGGTGCTCTTGCCGATGTCCACGTAGATGCGGCCCTGGTTCGGGTTCACCCACGAGTTGGTCGCCACCGTCTCGGGCAGCTGGCGCGACACGGCCTGCGCCTCCTCGAGCTTCATGCGCGCGTAGTCCAGGCTGGAGCTGGGCGGCATGCGGATGTCGATGGCCAGCGTGCCGCTGTCGGACTTGGGCAGGAAGTCGGAACCGCCCGCCACGCCCTGCAGCACCAGCGCGCCGACGAAGCTCGCCGCGGCGATCCAGCCCATGTACCAGCGGTGGTGCAGCGCCCACGCGATGAGCCGGCCGTAGCGGTCGGCCTGGTGGTCGAACCAGTCGTTGAAGCGCTGCAGCACGGCGCCGACGCCCTTGCGGGGCGCGTCGTGCAGGTCCACCGGGTCGCCCCAGTAGGCCGACAGCATCGGGTCGAGCGTGAACGAGATGAACAGGCTCACCAGCACCGACGCCACGACGGTCAGGCCGAACGGCCGGAACCACTCGCCCGTGATGCCCGGGATGAAGGCCACCGGCGCGAACACCGCCACGATGGCGAAGGTGGTGGACGCCACCGCCATGCCGATCTCGGCCGTGCCGTTCAGCGCCGCGGTGCGCCGGTCCTCGCCGCGCTGCATGTGGCGCACGATGTTCTCGCGCACCACGATGGCGTCGTCGATCAGCACGCCGATGGCCAGCGACAGGCCCAGCAGGCTCATGAAGTTCAGCGTGAAGCCGCACAGCCACACGGCGATGAACGCAGTGATGACGGACGTGGGCAGGCTCAGGCCCGTGATCAGCGTCGAGCGCCACGAGTTGAGGAACACGTAGACCACCAGGATGGTCAGGCCCGCGCCGAAGAACAGCGCGTCGATCACGTTGTCGAGGCTGTCCTGCGCGTCGTTGCCGCCGTCCTGGGTGACGTCCAGCTTGGCCTTGCCCGCCTGCTCCTTGTTGATCGTCTCGACCAGGTCGCGCACTTCCTTGGCGATGGTGACCGTGCTGCCGTCGCGCGTGCGCGTGACCGAGATGCCGACGTTGGGCGTGCCGTTGTGCTCGCTGTAGCCCCCGAGCTCGGCGAAGCCGTCCTGCACCGTGGCGACCTGGCCCAGGCGGACCAGGTTGTCGCCGCTGCGCTTGATCAGCATCTGGTTGAACTCGGCCGGCGACTCGAAGCGGCCGACGAGGCGGATGCTCTGGTCCTCGAGCGCGCCGCGCACCTTGCCCACCGGCGCGTTGGCGTTCTGCGCCCGCAGCGCGTTGACGACCTCGGTGACGGACACGCCGAACTCGCGCAGCTTCTGCGCGTGCAGCAGGACGCTGAGCTCGCGCGTGAGCGAGCCGTTGACCGTGACCGTCGCCACGCCGGGCAGTGCGCGGAAGCGGTCGGCCAGCTGGTCTTCGGCCAGGCGCGAGATCTCCGCGTGCGACAGCGTGCTCGACGACAGCGCCATCTGCATGATGGGCTGCGCGCCCGGATCGACCCGCGTCAGCACGGGCTCGCGCATCTCGACGGGCAGCTTGTAGCGCACGGTGCCGATCGCGTTGCGCACCTCGTCTGCGGCCTGCGACATGTCCTTGTGGAACTCGAACACCAGCACGAACTGGGCATAGCCCTCGCTGGCCGTGGAGTTCGATCGCGTCTGGTCGACGCCCTCGATGCCCTGGAGCGCGCGCTCGACGCGGTTGATGATCTCGCGCTCCACCGTGTCCGGCGACGCGCCGGGGTAGGTGATGCCCACGACCAGCACCGGCTGCTCGACGTCGGGGATCTGGTTGACGCGCAGCTTGTTCAGCGCGAGGACGCCCAGCCCCATCAGGGTGATGATGATGACGATCGCGGCCACCGGCCGCTTGATGCTGAAGTTGGAGAGGAACATCGTCGGCTCCCGTTTCAGGCGGACGGCGCCACCGACGCCGCCGGCGCCGCAGGCTTGGCGAACTCGAACTTCTGGCCACTCACCAGCGTGGATCCGGGCGTGCGCAGCAGGCGGTCGCCGACGGCCAGTCCCGACTGGATCACGACGTTGCCCAGGCGCGCGTCGCGCTCGCCGAGCGTGACCGGCACCTTGGCCACCGTGCCGCTGACCAGCTTCCAGACGAAGGCCTTGTCGCCTTCCTTGACGATCGTGGCCTCGGGCAGCAGCAGCGCCTGCGACTCGCCCGACGAGATGCGGCCTTCGGCATACAGCCCCGCCACGCGCGGCGCGGTGCCGGGCGCGAAGTCGACGATCACCGCGACCTGGCGCGTGACCGGGTCGGCCGACGCGTCGACGTGGCGCACCTTGCCCGCGAAGTCGCCCTTCTCGAAACCGTTGATGCGGAACTGCACCGCCTGGCCGGGATGGATGTCGCCCATGCGGTCGGCCGACACCAGGCCCTCGAAGCGCATGCTGCCCGGGTCGATCACCTTGAGGAGTTCCTTGCCGACGGCCGCGGTGTCGCCGGCCGAGACCTTGCGGTCGCTGACGACGCCGTCGAACGGCGCGCGCACCTCGGTGCGGGTGAGTTGCTGGCGCGCGGCCACGGTGCGCGAGTCGGCGGCCACGCGGTCGCTCTGCGCGCCGTTGCGGCGCACCTCGGCGTCGTCCAGCGCCTGCTGCGAGCTCATGCCCTCGGCCTGCAGCGTCTTGACGCGGGCGAACTGGCGCTGCGCCTGGTCGAGCGCCTGCGCCGCCGCGCGGCTGGCTTCCTCGGCCGAGCGCAGGCTGTCGCGGATCGACGTGTCGTCCAGCCGCACGAGCAGGTCGCCCTTGTGCACGGGCTCGCCGTTCTCCTTGAGCACCTGCAGCACGACGGCCGAGACCTCGGCGCGCAGGTCGGCGCGGCGCTCGGGCTCGACCGAGCCGGTGACCACCGGGCCCGACGCATGCGTCTGCAGGCCGACCGTGCGCACGTCCTCGGGCGCGATCAGCAGCGTCACGGCGGCCGGCCCCGACGCCGCCCCCGCCGGACCGCCGGCGCCGGGCTTCTGGCAGCCTGCCAGCCCGGCGGCGGCGATGGCCAGGGCGAGCGCGGTGGCGATCGAGGTCGAACGGGTCGCGGCGAAGCGGCGGGGCAACGTCATCTGGCAGGCTCCTCAAATTCTTGTGTGCAGACCGGCGAACCCCCTCGTGGAAGGTTCGAAAGGCGCAAGCATATCGGCAGCGGCGCGCGCGATCCCCGTCGGCGCGACCGACCGTCGATTTTCGGCCGTGAATCGACGACCGCGGGCCGCGGGACGGGATCGCGGGATGCCGAAATCAGGGGATGCGCCGGCCCCGTGGCGCCGCGCGCTCAGACGCAGTGAATGAATCCGGCGCGTCCGAGCGGCGCGCCAAAACGCGTCTGATCTGGGCGCAAGGCGCAGACGTGGCTTGGGCCACGGCGAGCATTTGCAACGATGAGCAGGCGTGTCTTGGCCTGCCGAGCGGGCGTGCGGGATTCGTTCACAGCTTCTCAGGCCTTGACGAAGCGCCGCACCACGAGGCCGTCGACTTCCAGCTCGCCGAAAAACATCGCGTACGGCCGCGCCCACAGGCCCGTCGCGTTGTACAGCGGGCGGTAGATCACCAGCGGCTCCAGCGTCTCGCTGTGCCGCGCCACGCCGACCACCTCGTACTCGCCGCCCTTGTAGTGGCGGTAGCGGCCGGGCTCGGCGGGCGGCAGCGGCGGGAGGTCGTCGCCGGCAGCCATCACTGCGCTCCGTCGAAAGTGCCGGCCACGGCCCAGTTGATCTTCGCCGGCACGATCCACTTGCGGATCGCCGCGTCGACCTGATCGACCGTCAAGGCCAGCAGCTTCGCGTCCTGGTCGGCGCTCCACGCCCAGGTGCGGCCCTGGTCGAGCTTGAACAGCCAGTTGCCGGCCACGACCGCGTCGCTGGTGCGCGCGGTGGTGCGTTCCGCGAGGATCGCCTGCTTGGCCTCGGCCAGCTCGGCCGGCGTGATGCCGTCCTTGACGAAGCGCGCGAGCTCCTCGTCGAAGCCGGCCTGCACGCGGGCGCGGTTCTGCGGCGCGAAGATCGCCTCGAAGCCGATCGAGCCGTACTGCTCGAACGGCGACACGTCCAGCCCGGCGCCGACGTTGTACGACAGACCGTCCTTCTGGCGGATGCGCGCGTTCAGCCGCGAGCCGAACTCGCCGCCGCCCAGCACGTGGGTGGCCAGCGTCAGCGCGGGGAAGTCGGCGTCGGCGTCGCTCATCTTCAGCGGCAGCGACGCGAACAGCACCGCGTTGGCCTTGTCCTTCATCGGCAGCGACAGGTGCACGCCGGCGACGTCGGTCAGCGGGTTGCGCAGGCGCACGAACGGCTGCGCGGACTTCCAGTCGCCGAACAGGCGCGTGACGGCGGCCTTGACCTGCTCCGCGTCGAAGTCGCCGACGATGGCCATGTCGCCGTGCTCGGCGCCCCAGAACGTGCGGTAGAACTTCGTCGCGTCGTCCAGCGTGGCGGCCTGCGTCTCGGCGATCGATTCGGCGAACGTGGGCGTGTAGCGCGGGTCGTCGACCGCGAAGTGCTGCTGCGCACGCGCCAGCTCGTTGCTCGCCACGCCGCCGGGCTCCTCGGCGGCCTGCTCGATGCCCTGCACCGCCTGGCGCTTGCCCTGCTCGTACTCGGACGGCGAGAACGACGGCTTGCGCATCGCCTCGGCCAGCAGCTCGAGCGCCGGGATCAGCGCGTCGCGGCGCGTGGTCAGCGATGCGTGGCCCCAGGTGGTGCCGCCCGTGAGCTCCCAGTCGGTCTTGAGCGCGGAGAACGCGTCGTTGAGCTGCGCGCGCGTCTTCGTCTCGGTGCCCGTGCCGATGATGATGCCCGCGGCCGCCGCGGCGCCGCGCTGGCCGCGCAGCGATTCCAGCGTTCCGAAGTGCAGGTCCAAGCGCATCTCGACGGTGCCGCCCTTGCTCTTCTTGGGCAACAGCGCCAGCTTCATGCCATTGGGCAGCGTCACGACCTGGCTGCGCTTGTCGAGGCCGGCGGGCGTGGCGTCGAAGGTCTCGCCGGCGGCCACGGCCGCGCGCGGCTTGAAGTCCTTCAACTGCGCCTCGGGCTCGGTGCGCGCGGCGTACGGCACGCGGTCGGGCGCGTCGGTGGGCACGAAGCGGCCCAGCGTGCGGTTGGACGGCTTGATCCAGCGGGCGGCCACCTGGTTGACCTGGTCGACGGTCAGCGCATCGACGCGGTCGCGCTGCAGGAACAGCAGGCGCCAGTCGCCGCCGGCGATGAAGTCGCTGAGCGTCAGGCACAGCGACTGCGGGTTGGCCAGCAGCTGGTCGAAGCTCTTGTCGATCTGCAGCTGCGCGCGCTTGAGCTCGTCGGCCGTCACGGGCTCGGACTTCAGACCCTCGATCGTGTCCAGGAAGATCTTCTGCGCCGCGCCGAGGTCGTCGTCCTTCTTGAGCAGCACGGCGGCGTTGAAGGTGCCGGGGTCGGTGTGGCGCGCGGCCCAGGCGAACACCTGCGTGGCCTTGCCCGTCTCGACCAGCCGCTTGTGCAGCCGGCCGTTGGGCGTGTCGCCGAGCGCGTTGGCGATCACGCTGAAGGCCGGCATGTCGGGGCTGGCGATCGACGGGGTGTGGTACGTGACGAACAGGTCCTGCTCGCCGCCGACGCGCCGCAGCGTCACCTCGCGCTCGCCGTCCTGCACCGGCTCGACCGTGTACGTCGGCTCGATCACGCGCGCGGGCTTGGGGATCGCGCCGAAGTCCTGGGCGATCTGCGCCAGCGTCTTCTGCGCGTCGAACTTGCCGGCCACGATCAGCGTGGCGTTGTCCGGCTGGTAGTACTTGCGATAGAACGCCTGCAGGCGCGGGATGTCGACGTTCTCGACGTCCGAGCGCGCGCCGATGGTGCTCTTGCCGTACGCGTGCCACTCGAAGGCCGCGGCGTTGGTCTTCTCCATCAGGATGCGGAAGGGGCTGTTCTCGCCGGATTCCATCTCGTTGCGCACGACCGTCATCTCGGAATCCAGGTCCTTCTTGATGACGTTGGCGTGCACCATGCGCTCGGCCTCCGTCTTCAGCGCCCACGACAGCTGCGCCGGATCGGACGGGAAGGTCTCGTAGTAGTTGGTGCGGTCCTCGGACGTGGTGCCGTTGAACTGCATGCCGCGCTTGGACAGCTCCGTGCTGACCTGCGCGACGTTCTTCGTGCTCTTGAACATCAGGTGCTCGAGCAGGTGGGCCATGCCCGTCTCGCCGTAGCCCTCCATGCGGCTGCCCACGCGATAGGTCACGTTGACGGTGACCGTGGGCTTGGACGCGTCCGGGATCAGCAGCACCTGCAGCCCGTTGGGCAGCCGGTACTCGTGCACGCCCTCGACCTCGCGCACCTGCGCGGGCAGCCCGGCGGCCTGGGCGGGGAAGGCGGCCGCGGCGGCGGCGATGGCGGCGCTCAGCGCAAGAAGGCGGTGGGGGCGGGTCTTTTGCATGGGGCGCATCTTGGCATGGCTGGAGAACAGATCCGCTCTGAGCTTGCGCGAGGCTGGATGGTTCCGTCCCGTGCGATAGTCGGCCCCACCAGGAGTCCAGCGAGCGTCCCACCATGACCATCCTCGTCCTCGGCAGCGGCGTCATCGGCACCACGATCGCCTACTACCTCGCCAGGGCCGGCCACGACGTCACGGTCGTCGACCGCCAGGGCGCGCCGGCGCTGGAGACCAGCTTTGCCAACGCGGGCGAGGTCTCGCCGGGCTATGCGTCGCCGTGGGCCGGGCCGGGCGTGCCGGTCAAGGCGATCAAGTGGCTGCTGATGAACCACAGCCCGCTGATCATCAAGCCGATGATGGAGGCCTCGATGTGGCGCTGGGGCTTCGCGATGCTGCGCAACTGTACGCAGGCGCGCTACCGCGTCAACAAGGCGCGCATGGTGCGGGTGGCCGAATACAGCCGCGACTGCCTGAAGCAATTGCGCGCGGACACCGGCATCGCGTACGACGAGCGCACGCAAGGCACGCTGCAGCTGTTCCGCACGCACAAGCAACTCGATGGCTTGCACAAGGACACCGAGATCCTCGACCAGTACGGCGTGCCCTACCAGGTGCTCGACACCGCCGGCTACCTGCAGTACGAGCCGGCGCTGGCCGCGGTCAAGCACAAGTTCGTCGGCGCGCTGCGGCTGCCCGGCGACGAGACGGGCGACTGCTTCCTGTTCACGCAGCGGCTCGCGAAGATGGCCGAGGCGCTCGGCGCGAAGTTCCGCTTCAACGTCAACATCACGGGCATCGCGAGCGACGGCAGGCGCGTGACGGGCGTCGACTCCGACGCGGGCCGCCTGTCCGCCGACCACGTGGTGCTGGCGCTGGGCAGCCACTCGCCGCACTGGCTCAAGCCGCTGGGCATCGACATCCCGGTCTATCCGGTCAAGGGCTTCTCGATCACCGTGCCGATCACCAATGCCGCGGCGGCGCCGGAGTCCACCATCATGGACGAGACGCACAAGGTGGCCGTCACGCGCCTGGGCGACCGCATCCGGGTGGGCGGGATGGCGCAGCTCTCGGGCTACGACCTGGCGCTCGACGACCGCCGCCGCCGCACGCTGGAGTTCGTGCTGACCGACCTGTTCCCCGACGCCGGCGACCTGGCGCGCGCCTCGTTCTGGACCGGCCTGCGCCCGATGACGCCCGACGGCACGCCCGTGATGGGTGGCACGACGCTCGAGAACCTGACGCTGGCCACCGGCCACGGCACGCTGGGCTGGACGATGGCCGCCGGCACCGGCCAGGCGATCGCCGACCTGCTGGGCGGCCGCAAGCCGGCCATCGACTTCGACGGTCTCACGGCCGCGCGCTACGCCGCCTGAGCGCGCCGCCGTCGGCGGGGGTGTCCAAGGACCTTTTCGACCGCTCGCACGGGCGGCGAAGGGGAAAGCGCCGTCGAAACATCTTGTAACCGTGATCTATTCGACGCGGCACGGTCGAGCATGCGCGAGCGAAGTGCGCCCCAACCGGAATCGCAGTCCTACGATCAGGCCGCGCTGATTCACAACAAGCTTCCGTCGGGAGCACGGCGCACCGGCCACGGCGGGCTCGATCGCCGGCGCCACTTCTGGAGGGAACCATGACCACGTCGAACACGAACAAGTCCGCCCCCGCCCGCGCCCTGCTGAGCGCCACGAGCCTCGCGCTCGCCGCCGTCGTCGCCCTCGAGGTGACCGGCATGCAGGCCCTGTCCCACGGCCACGACCGCTGGGCCGTCGCCGCCGCCGCCGACGGCTCCACGATCTACACCGAGGTCGACCGCGCCTCCGCGCCCGACACGAGCGTCGTCGCCCAGGCCACGAACTGAAGATCCGCCGCCGGGCCCGCGCGCACGCGGGCCTTGCCGCACACGCCCGCGAGGGGCCGGCACGCGATGCGCGCGCCGGCCCCTTGTTCGTTCCGGGGGCCGCCACCGGTCGTTGGGCGAGGGAAAACGACCGTTGGACGGCGGCGCGGCGCAGGCGGTCGAGCTGCAAGGAACGCGCGGCGCCGTGCGTCTATCATCCGGCCTGAAAGCAACTCGCCGCCAGTGGAGGCCGCCATGTCTTTGATGGGATTCATCAAGAAGCAGTTCATCGACGTCATCGAATGGCAGGAGCCCGGCGACGGCATCCTGGCGTGGCGCTATCCGATGCAGGACAACGAGATCCAGAACGGCGCGCGGCTGACGGTGCGCGAGTCGCAGGCGGCGCTGTTCGTCAACGAAGGCCGCGCGGCCGACGCGTTCGGGCCCGGCCTGTACACGCTGAACACGCACACGCTGCCGCTGCTGACCAACCTGATGAACTGGGACAAGCTGTTTCAGTCCCCGTTCAAGAGCGACGTCTACTTCTTCAGCACGCGCCTGCAGGTCGACCAGCGCTGGGGCACGCCGCAGCCCGTCACGCTGCGCGACAAGGACTTCGGCGCGATCCGCATCCGCGCGTTCGGCAACTACTCGTGGCGCGTCGCCGACCCGAAGCTGTTCCAGCAGCAGGTCTCGGGCACGCGCGGCACCTACACGGTCGACGAGATCGACGGCCAGTTGCGCGGGCTGATGCTGCAGCACCTGTCCGACGCCGTCGCCCAGAGCGGCATCCCGTTCCTCGACCTGGCCGCCAACCAGGTGGAGTTCGCCACGCAGATCAAGGCGGCCGTGGCGCCCGCGTTCGCGAACCTGGGCCTCGCGCTGGACGCCGTCACCGTGCAGAACGTGTCGCTGCCCGACGAGCTGCAGAAGATCCTCGACCAGAAGATCGGCATGGGCATGGTCGGCCAGAACATGGGCGCGTTCATGCAGTACCAGACGGCGCAGTCCATCCCCGACATGGCCAAGGCCGCCGGCGAAGGCGGCGGCGGCATCGCCGGCGCGGGCATGGGCCTGGGCGCCGGCGTCGCGCTGGGGCAGGTGCTGGCCGGCAACCTCGCCGGCGGCCTGGGCACGGGCATCGCCACCGCGGCGGCGGCCAGCGGCGAGCATCCGCCGGTGCAGGACGTGATGGCGCTGATCGAGAAGCTGGGCGACCTCAAGGCCAAGGGCATCCTCACCGAGGAAGAGTTCGCGGCCAAGAAGACCGAGCTGCTGAAGAAGCTGTGAGGCCTCGCCAGCCATCGCGGCGCATCGTGCGGGCGTCGCGCGCGACCACGCGTGCGCGTGCGCGTGACGCGCTCGCGCCTGCGGAGGCGGCCGCCTGATGGCCACCGCGCCGCAACGCGCCTGGCGCGCCGCCTGTCCCAACTGCGGCGCGCCGGTCGACTTCCTCTCGCCCGCATCGGCCAGCGCGGTCTGCAGCTTCTGCCGCAGCACGCTGGTGCGCGACGGCGAGTCCCTGCGCAAGATCGGCACCAGCGCCGATGTCTTCGACGACTTCACGCCGCTCGCGATCGGCGCCAGCGGCAGCTGGCAGGGCGCCAGCTTCATGCTCGTCGGCCGGCTGCAGTTCGGCACCGACGAGGGTCCGTGGAACGAGTGGCACGCGCTGTTCGACAACGGCCGCAGCGGCTGGCTGTCGGAGGACAACGGCCGCTACGTCTTCGCGTTCGACATCGCGCTGCCCGCCGGCGCGCCGTTGCCCGAGCAGCTGCAGGCGGGGGCCCCCGTCACGGTCGACGGCCGGCCCTGGCGAGTGGCGTCAGTCGTGCGCGCGAAGCTGCTGGCCGCCCAGGGCGAGCTGGTGCAGCCGCCGCCGGCCGACCGCGCGATCGTCGTCTCCGACCTGCGAAGCACGGCCGACGAGGTCGGCACGCTGGAATCCGTCGACGGCCGGCTGACCTCGTGGTCGGTGGGCAAGTCGGTGCGCCTGGCCGACCTCAAGATGGCCGGCCTGCGCGAGGCGGGCATCGCCGGCGCCGGCGAGAAGACGCTCAAGGCGCAGTCGCCGCCCTGCCCCAACTGCGGCGCGCCGCTGAAGATCACGCTGGCGACCACGCAGTCGGTCGTGTGCGACAGCTGCAAGTCGGTGGTGGACCTGTCCAAGGGCATCGGCCCGGACATGGCGCACTACGCGCAGCTGAACCGCATGGAGCCGGGCATCCCGCTGGGCCGCACCGGCACGCTGCCGATCCCCAGCGGCGCCACGCCGCTGCCGTGGCAGGTCGTCGGCTACATGGAGCGCATGGAGCTGATGTCCGGCGGCCGCGACGAGGCCGCCGGAACGGACGAGGCTGAAGCGTGGCGCGAATACCTGCTGTACAACCGCCAGGAAGGCTTCGCCTTCCTCGTCGACACCAACGAGGGCTGGAGCGTCGTGCGCGTGCTCACGGGCGTGCCCGAGCTGCGCGGCGACACGGCCAAGTGGTACGGCACCACGTATCGGCGGCGCTGGACGTACACCTCGCAGACGACCTACGTGCTGGGCGAGTTCTACTGGAAGGTTCAGGCCGACCAGCGCACCGCGCACGAGGACTACGAAGGCTCGGCCAGCGGCCACCGCGCGTTCCTGAGCAAGGAGAGCACCGCGAGCGAGACGACCTGGTCGGCCGGCGAGTCGATCCCCGCGCCCATGGTGGCGCAGGTGTTCGGCCTCGGCGCGCCGGAGGCCGCGCAGCTGCAGCGCGGCGGCGCCATGGCCGGCGGCGGCGGGCCGTCGCTGGGCGGGCTGGTCGGCCCGGGTGGGTTGATCTCGTGGCCGGCGCTGATCGTGCTGTTGATCGTCGTGCTGCTGCTGCTGGCGATGTGCAGCCGCGACCCCTGCCGCAACGAGCGCCGCGCGTTCGGCCAGTACAGCGCCGAGTACCAGCAATGCAAGGCGCGCGAGGCGGCCGGCACGAGCACCTACTGGGGCACCGGCGGCGCCTGGGGCGGTTATTCGTCCGGCGGCGGCGGGCACAAGTAGCCGGCGCGGCGCACGATACAAGACTGAACACGAGAAGGAGCACGCAAATGAACACCCCCGTCTGGCTCAATCCCGAAGTGATCGGCGGCACCGTCCTGTACGCCGTGATCGGCGTCGTCGTGCTGTGGCTGGCCTTCATCATCATCGACTGGATCACGCCCTACAAGCTGTGGGAGCAGATCGTCGAGGAGAAAAACTTGGCGCTGGCCATCATGGTCGGCTCGATGTTCATCGCGCTGGGCATGATCATCGCGGCCGCGATCCACGGTTGATGCGCCTGGGCTCGAAGACGGCCGCCGCCGGCGCCGCGCCGCGCGTCGGCCCGGGCGAGCTCGCGCTGCTCGCCTCGGTGTTCGTGGTGGCCGCCTGCGGCCTGGTCTACGAGCTGTGCGCCGGCGCGCTCGCGAGCTACCTGCTCGGCGACTCGGTGCTGCAGTTCTCCACGGTCATCGGCACCTACCTGTTCGCGATGGGCCTGGGCTCCTGGGCCTCGCGCCACGTGCGCGAGCACCTGGCCACGATGTTCGTTCGCGTGGAGCTGATCGTGGGCGTCATCGGCGGCCTGATGCCCGCCGCGCTGTTCGCGGCGCACGCCACGCTGCCGGCGGCCAGCCTCGTGTCGTTCAAGGTGCTGCTGTACGGGCTGGTCACGCTGGTGGGCATCGGCGTGGGCCTGGAGATCCCCATCGTGATGCGGCTGCTCGATCGCCACCTGAAGGGCCGCGACAGCCTGTCGACGCTGGTGTCGCAGGTGCTGACCTTCGACTACCTCGGCTCGCTGGTGGTGTCGGTCGCGTTCCCGCTGCTGCTGGTGCCGCACCTGGGCATCGTGCGTTCGGGCGTGTTCTTCGGGCTGCTCAACACGCTGGTGGCGATCTGGTCGCTGTGGCTGTTCCGCGGCGAGATCCCGCGCTGGCGTGCGCTGGCCGTCGAATGCGGCGCGATCTTCGCGCTGCTGGTGGCCGCGATGGCCGCGGGCGACCTGCTCACCACCTGGTCGGAAGACCGCTTCTACGGGCCCGGCGTCGTCTACCACCAGTCCACGCCCTACCAGCGCATCGTCGTCACCGAGCAGGCCGGCACGATCCGGCTGTTCCTCAACGGCAACCTGCAGTTCAACTCGAAGGACGAGTACCGGTACCACGAGGCGCTGGTGCATCCCGCGATGGCCGGCTACGGCGCGCCGCGCCGCGTGCTGGTGCTGGGCGGCGGCGACGGGCTGGCCATCCGCGAGGTGCTCAAGTACCCGTCGGTCGAACAGGTCACGCAGATCGAGCTCGACCCCGCGATGACGCGCCTGTTCACGGACGACCCGACGCTGTCGGCGCTCAACGCGCATTCGCTCAAGGCGCCCAAGGTGCGCATCGTCAACGCCGACGCGTTCGCGTGGCTCGAGCAGCACGACGACCAGTTCGACGTCGTCGTGGTCGACTTCCCCGACCCGAGCAACTACGCGCTGGGCAAGCTGTACTCCACGAGCTTCTACGAGCTCGTCGACCAGCACCTGGCCGCCGCCGGCTACGCCGTCGTGCAGACCACCTCGCCGCTGATCGCGCGGCGCAGCTTCTGGACGGTGGCCACCACGCTGGAGACGGTGGGCCTGCACATCGTGCCCTACCACGTGCACGTGCCCAGCTTCGGCGAGTGGGGCTTCGTGATCGCCAGCCATCGCCCATGGGTGCTGCCGCGTGCGCTGCCCGCGGGCCTGCGCTTCCTCACGCTGCCCGGCATGCAGGCACTGCTCGATTTTCCGCCCGACATGGCGCGCGTGCCCGCCGAGCCGAACCGCCTCTCGAACCAGACGCTCGTCCGAACATTCGAGGAAGAGTGGGGCAAGGTCCATGACTAGCCCCGAGGCATCTCGCCCCCACGCTCGCTGTCCCCCGAAGGGGAGGCTTCGCGCGCGCTCGCTGCCCCCCGAGGGGGCCGGCCGCGAGCGGCCCGGCGGAACCGGCTCCGCCGCTCCCTCGGGTTTGCGCGGCGGCGTGCGAGCGCCGGCGGCGGCAACGCTCCATGCCTAGATCGCCACTGTGTATGGCGGCTTCGACGCGCCGGGAATTCCTGGGCGCCGCGTTGGCGGCGCCGGCCATCCTCACCGGCTGCGCGAAGCCCGACGACTGGCGCACGCGCGTGGACGGCCGCTGGATCGGCGACAACAGCGCCCTGGGCCATCGCGTGCGCGACGCGCGTGACGCGCGCGAGCACCCGCCCGCCGGCGCGCGCGAGCGGCGCTGCGACGTGCTGGTGGTGGGCGGTGGCATCGCGGGGCTGTCGGCGGCGCGCACGCTGCAGCGCGCGGGCGTCACCGACTTCGCCGTGCTGGAACTGGAAGACATCGCCGGCGGCAACTCGCGCGGCCACGAGATGCAGGGCCTGCGCTGCCCGATCGGCGCGCACTACCTGCCGCTGCCCGGTCCCGAGGCCGGCGACATCCAGGACTGGCTGGTGGAGATCGGTCTCGCCAAGACCGGCGCCGCGGGCCTGAAATGGGACGAGCGCCACCTGTGCCACAGCCCGCAGGAGCGGCTGTTCATCGACGGCCGCTGGCAGGACGGCATGCTGCCCATCGTGCCGCGAAACTCGTCGACACAGGCGCAGTACCGCCGGCTCGCCAAGGCGATCGCCGATGCCGGCCGCCTCGGCTTTGCGCTGCCCACGGCGCGCGGCCCGTGGACGCCCGCGCACGCGGCGCTCGACGCCGTCCCCGCGACGACGTGGTTGCGCGCGCAGGGCCTGTCCGATCCGCTGCTGCTGACCTACCTGGACTACTGCTGCCGCGACGACTACGGCGCGGGCACGGCCACGGTGTCGGCCTGGGCGCTGGTGCACTACTTCGCGAGCCGCCACGGCTTCAGCGCGCCCGGCGACGACACCAACGACCGCGACCCGGTGCTCACCTGGCCCGACGGCAACGCGCCGCTGGTGCAGGCGCTGCGCCAGCCATTCGCCGACCGCGTCCACACCGGCCGCGCGGTCTTGCGCATCGACGAGGGCCTCGCCGGCATCGATGCATGGGCGTTCGCGGGCGACGAGATCGAGCACTGGACGGCCAAGCACGTCGTGCTAGCGACGCCGCTGTTCATCGCCGCGCACGTGCTGCGCGCACCGCCGGCGGCGCTGGCGGCGGCCGCGAAGGCGCAGCGGCGCGCGCCGTGGATGGTGGCCAACCTGCGGCTGGACGAGCTGCCGCTGGATCGCGTCGGCGCGCCGCTGTCGTGGGACAACGTGATCCACGGCAGCCCGTCGCTGGGCTACGTCGACGCGCAACACCAGAGCCTGGCGCGGGTCGTCGGCCCGCGGCTGCTGACCGCGTACTGGACCTTCCCCGACACCGACCGCAAGCGCCTGCTGCAGATGTCGTGGCAGGACGCCACGCAGCTGGTCCTCGACGACCTGCACCCCGTGCACCCCGACCTGCCCGAGCGCCTGCGCCAGGTCGACATCGTGCGCCACGGCCACGCGATGGCCATTCCGACACCGGGCCTGCGCGCCAGCGCGGCGCTCGCCGCGGTTCCCGACAGCGCCGCGCACGTGAGCTTCGCGCATGCCGACCTGTCGGCGTACTCGGTGTTCGAGGAGGCGTTCACGCGCGGCGAGGACGCCGGACGCCGCGTGGCGCGCTCGCTCGGGCGCGTTGCCGCCTGACCACGCCGCGCCGTCTTTACGTCGGCGAAACACAAGGCGACCGGATTGCCGATCGGCGGCCCGTGAAACGCGGCTGAGGCCCGCGCTAACCATCCGTTACATCGGCGGACGGAAGAAGCGCGCGCCACCCTTCGTTGTTCCTTGGGCGAACCCTGCGAGGGAACGGCGGCGATCCCGCCGGTCCGAAGCAATTCGAGACTCAGCGTGGCGACAGGCAATGGGTACGTCGATTGCCGAATGTCACGCTGTGCCCGGTGCGCCGTTGTTGCGCAGCCCCATCCGGAGGAACAGCTCCGCAAGGGTCAGCAACTCTTCAACCATGTGCGCAGCGGGCGGCGTAAGGTCATGCCAGCGAACGAGAAGGCCCTTGAAAAACGGGCTCTCCGAAGCCACCCCGTGACATTCCAATAACTTCAACAGGAGAGAGTCGATGACTCGAAAGAACCCGCGAGCGATTAACCTGCTGGCCGCGGCCGCCGCGTTGGCCTGCCTCGGCAACGCCTTCGCGCAAGGCGCCGACACCTACAACCCGAACGCGTACATCCTGCTCAATGGCAGCGCGGTGAAGCCCGATTCCAAGTACCCGGAAGACAAGACGGGCTGGGGTGGCGGCCTGAAGGTCGGCATTCCGCTGAACCCGAGCTGGGACGTGCAGGTCGGCGGCAACTACGCCGCGTCCAAGGACCACGGCGCCAACTTCCACCAGACGCTCGCCGGCGTCGACGCGCTGTACCTGTTCACGCCGGGCGGCTTCCGCCCGTTCGTGCTGTTCGGCGCGGGCGCCGCGCGCGACCACTTCGGCGACGGCCTGACCGGCACGTTCAAGAAGACGGCGCCGTACATCAACGCCGGCCTGGGCTTCCAGTACAAGTTCACCCCGACGCTGGGCATGCAGGCCGACATCCGCGAGGTCGGCACGTTCTACTCCAGCCGCGTGCAGCCGTACGACATGAAGCACACGGCCAACACCTACGCCAACGTGGGCCTGACGTGGGCCTTCGGCGGCCCGCCGGCGCCGGCCCCGGTGCCGGTGGCGCAGACCACGCGCACCGTCGAGACCACCACCGTCACCACGCCGCCGCCGCCGCCGCCCCCGCCGCCGCCGGCTCCGGTGCCCCCGCCGCCGCCCGCGCCGGTGATGAAGAAGTACACGCTGTCGGCCAGCGAGCTGTTCGCGTTCAACAGCGCCAAGCTGGGCCCGAACCAGCCCAAGCTCGACGAGATCGCCACGGTGATGAACGGCAACACGACCGACATCCCAAACGTGACGATCGTCGGCTACACGGACCGCATCGGCAGCAAGCAGTACAACCAGAAGCTGTCGGAAGAGCGCGCGAACTCGGTCAAGGCCTACCTGGTCGGCAAGGGCATCTCCGCCTCGCGCCTGACCGCGGTCGGCAAGGGCGAGGCCGATCCGGTGGTCGAATGCAAGGACACCAAGAAGCGCCCCGAGCTGATCAAGTGCCTGGAGCCGAATCGCCGCGTCGAGATCGAACCGGTCACCTTCACGAAGGAGGTGAACTGACCCCGCGGCTCTCCGATGCAAAGCCCGCCCGCAGTGATGCCGGCGGGCTTTTTCGTATCCCGGACGGGGTCAGGTCTTGAATGTTGCGGGGTCAGGTCTTGAATCGTGCAGTCGACTGCACGATTCAAGACCTGACCCCGAAGGAGTTGGCGGGCTTTTTCGTTGCGCAGCAGAATGGGTGTTTCCCCGCTGCCCACGGCGCGCGGCCGGTCGCAGGATCGCGGGCACATGACGCCAGGAGACGCTCGATGAACAGCATCACCGCCCCTTCGCACGGCCAGCCGGGCGAGGTCGATTCGGCCGCCGACGCGGTCTACCGCAAGGTCGCCTGGCGGCTGATCCCGCTGCTGTTCCTGTGCTACATCGCGGCCTACCTCGATCGCGTCAACGTCGGCTTTGCCAAGCTGCAGATGCAGCAGGCATTGCAGTTCAGCGACTCGGTCTACGGCTTTGGCGCGGGCATCTTCTTCATCGGCTACTTCATCTTCGAGATCCCCAGCAACGTGCTGCTGCACAAGGTGGGCGCCGGGCGCTGGATCGCGCGCATCATGGTCACGTGGGCCGTGCTGTCGGCGGCCACGATGTTCGTCAACTCGGCGATCAGCTTCTACGTCGTGCGCTTCCTGCTGGGCGTGGCCGAGGCCGGCTTCTTCCCCGGCATCATCCTGTACCTCACGTACTGGTTCCCGGCCGCGCGGCGCGGCAAGGCGACGTCGCTGTTCCTGACGGCGATCGCAGTGGCGGGCATCGTGGGCGGGCCGGTGTCGGGCTGGATCCTGCATTCGCTGGACGGCGCCAACGGCTGGAAGGGCTGGCAGTGGCTGTTCCTGCTCGAGGCCCTGCCGTCGCTGGTGCTGGGCGTGCTCGCATGGTTCTGGCTGGAGGATCGCGTGAAGAACGCGCAGTGGCTCACGCTGGAGGAGCGCAACCTGATCGCGCGCGACATCCAGGCCGAGGAGTCGCACAAGGCCGACGGGGGCCTGGCCAGCGTGCTGGGCAACGGCAAGGTGTGGCTGCTGGCGTTCGTCTACTTCGCGGTCGTCTCGGGGCTGTACGGCGTGTCGTTCTGGCTGCCCACCATCGTCAAGGCGATGGGCATCGCCGACCCGCTGCGAGTGGGCTTCGTCAGCATGATCCCGTGGGCGTTCGGCATCGTGGCGATGTATGTCGTCGCGCACAGCGCCGACGCGCGCCAGGAGTACCGCTGGCACACCGCCGTGTCCTGCGTGGTGGGCGCCGTGGGCCTGATGCTCAGCGTGGCTTTCCACTCCGACGTGACGTTGTCGATGGCCGGGCTGACGCTGTGCACGATGGGCATCATGTCGGCGCTGCCGATCTTCTGGAGCAACCCGACGGCCATCCTCGGCGGCGCGGCCGCGGCGGTGGGCATCGCGTTCATCAACTCGGTGGGCAACCTCGCGGGTTTCGCGATGCCGTGGCTCATCGGCCTGATCAAGGACGCCACGCACTCCACCGACGCCGGCCTGGAGATGCTGGCCGTCCTGATGGTGCTGGGCGCGGCCGCGGTGCTCGTGCTCAAGCGGCCGGCGTCGCGTTGACGAGACGCCCCGGGTCTGCGCCGATGGCGCGTGCGGCAAGGCGCGGCAGAATCCGCGCCATCGCAGCCTCGCGCGCCCCGCGTCGACACCGCCCATGAGCCTGGTCTTCCCCGCCGTGCACGACACGCGCCTCGAAGCCGACACCCGCGAGCCCGTCGCGCTGCTCGCGTCCACCCAGACCCAGGCCGCCGCCGCGGCGGCCTACGAAGACGCCGAACTGCTGCTCACGTCCATCCTGCCCGATGCGCGCATCGAGCGCGTGGACGCCACTGCGGTGCCCGGGGCGCTGTCGCGCGGCGGCATCGACATCTGCGTGGCCGTGCCGCGCGACGCGTTCGACGAGGCGCTGGACGTGCTGCTGGAGGCCGGCTACCTGCAGCGCTCGCAGGACGACGCCGCCGATCGCCATGCCACGCTCGCGATGCCCCTGGCCGACGTGCCGGTGACGCTGCAGCTGATCGAGTCGGGCTCGGCGCACGAGTCGCTGATGCGGGTGCGCGACGCGCTGCGCGCCGGCGCCGCGCTGCGCACGCGCTGACTAACCGCGCCGCACGCGCTGCACGTGCGGGTCGCGCGGCCCGAACGCCGCCACCAGCTGCGCCATCACCGCCTCGGCGCGGGCCGAGTTGTCGGCGCCGACGTTGCACACGTAGACGTCGGCCGTCACGCTTGCGAGCTCCGGCCACGTGTGCACCGCCAGGTGCGACTCGACGAGCAGCACGACGCCGGTGACGCCCTGCGCCCGGCCGTCGGGCCCGACGAACGGATGAAACAGGCTGCCCACTGCGCGCAGGCCGGCGCGGGCGACCGCGTCCAGGCACAGCGCGGCAAGCGCGGCCTCGTCGTCGAGCGGCGTGGTGCCCGCGCAGTCGCGCAGGTCGGCGATGAGATGGAGTCCGTGCATCGGGGGGCGGCGTCGCGCACCGGTCGTGCGCGGGCCAATGGTAGAGGATGCGCGCCGACAATCCGGCGCCGGCAGCACGGATGGCGACGCCCCGCTAAAATTGCGGGAGTGCAGCACGATCTCAACGCCGACCTCCACAGCCATTCGACCGCGTCGGACGGCACGCTGGACGCGGCCACGCTCGCGGCGCGGGCCAAGGCCAACGGCGTCGAGCTGTGGGCGCTGACCGACCACGATGAGCTCGCCGCCCTGCCCGCCGCGCGCGCGGCGGCCGCGGCCGCCGGGCTGCCGTTCGTCGACGGCGTCGAGGTCTCCGTCACGTTCGCCGGCACCACGGTGCACATCGTCGGGCTGGGCATCGACCCGGCCAACGAGGAGCTGGTGGCCGGCATCGCGCAGGTGCGCGCCGGCCGCGAGGAACGCGCCAAGCAGATGGGCGACGGCCTCGCGCAGGTCGGCATCAAGGGCGCGTACGAAGGCGCGATGGCGTTCGCGCCGAACCCGAACCTCGTCTCGCGCACGCACTTCGGCCGTTTCCTGGTGGCCAATGGCATCGCGCCCGACATGCGCAGCGTGTTCGGCCGCTTCCTCACCGAAGGCAAGCCCGGCTACGTCGAGCACCGCTGGGCCAGGCTGGGCGACGCGGTGCGCTGGATCCGCGCCGCCGGCGGCGTGGCCGTGATCGCGCACCCGGGCCGCTACAAGTTCACGCCCACCGAGGAGTTCGCGCTGTTCTCCGAATTCCAGGCGCACGGCGGCGAGGGCGTCGAGGTCGTCACGGGCAGCCACCACGCGGGCGACATCGCCAAGTACACCGACATGGCGCTCGAGTTCGGCCTGCTCGCCTCGCGCGGCAGCGACTTCCACGACCCCGAGGAGAGCCGCCTGGACCTCGGTCTCAAGCCGAACCCGCTGGCGCTGTCGCTGCGCCTGACGCCGGTGTGGTCGCGCTGGTCGGACGCGGACCTGCGCGCCGGGCGCGGCGCGTCGTGAGCACGCCGGTTCCCAGGCCCGTCCACGCGCATCCGCTCCAGGGCGTCGCGCTGATCCTTCTGGCCGCGGCCTGCTTCGCGTCGCTCGATTCCACCGCGCGCGGCCTGAGCCAGCCCGACGGCCGCTGGGGCGTGCCGGTGCTGCTGATCATGACGCTGCGCTACACGATCCAGGCCGCCGTGATGGCGGTCGCGCTCGCGCCGCGCGGGCGGGCGGGCTTCGCCTCGGCGCGCCCCAGCTTCCAGTGGCTGCGCGGCGGGCTGCTGCTGGCCACCAGCTTCTGCTCGTTCTTCGCGGTGCGCTTCATGCCGGTGCCCGAGTACACCGCCATCAACATGCTGACGCCGCTGGTGGTGACGCTGCTGGCGGCGACCGCGCTGCGCGAGCCGGTGTCGCGGCTGCGCTGGATGCTGGTGGGGGGCGGCTTCGCCGGGGCGCTGATCGTGATCCGCCCGGGCTCCGGCGCGTTCGGCTGGGTGGTGGCGCTGCCGCTCGCGGGCGCGTTCGCGTACGCGAGCTTCCAGGTGCTGACGAGCCGGCTGTCGGGCACCGAGAACCCGTACACCACGCACTTCTGGACGGGCTTGGTCGGCAGCGTCGTGCTGTGGCCCGTGCTGTTCGTCGCGGCCGCGGCCAACGGCCTGGACGACAGCCTCGCGCTCGTGCGCCGCCTGCCCGCCAGCGCGTGGCCGCTGATGGGCCTGTGCGGCCTGTTCGGCACCGTCGGCCACCTGTTCCTGATCCTGGCCCTGGGCAAGGCGCGCACCGCCACGCTGATGCCGTTCGTCTACGTGCAGATCGCGTTCGCCGCGCTGATCGCCTACGCGTTCTTCCGCCACGTCCCCGACCACTGGACCTGGGTCGGCATGGCCGTCATCGCGGCCTGCGGCGCGACCTCGGCCGCCCTGAACATGCGCCGCCCCGGAGCCGCCACGCCGGCCGCGGCGGTGGACGTGCTGCCCGAATAGGGCTGTCATCGTCAGGGACGGTTCCTGCGTTGACAATGCAGCCATGTCCCAGTTCTTCGAAGTCCACCCCGACAACCCGCAGCTGCGGCTGCTGCGCCAGGCGGCGCAGATCCTGCACGACGGCGGGCTGGTGGCGGTGCCCACCGATTCGAGCTACGCGTTCGCGTGCCACCTGGACGACAAGGACGCCGTCGAGAAGCTGCGCCGGGTGCGCGGGGTCGACGAGAAGCACCACCTGACGCTGCTGTGCCGCGACCTGTCGGAGCTCGCGAACTACGCGCGGGTCGACAACCGGCAGTACCGCATGCTCAAGAACGCGACGCCGGGGCCATTCACGTTCATCCTGGACGCGACCAAGGAAGTACCGCGCCGGGTATCGCACCCGTCGCGCCGCACGATCGGCCTGCGGGTGCCCGACCACAAGGTGCTGCAGGCGCTGCTCGAGGAGCTGGGCCAGCCGCTGCTGGCCACCACGCTGATCCCGCCGGGCGAGTCGGAACCGCTGAACGACACCGACGAGATTCGCCGGCGCTTCGAGAAGACGATCCAGGCCGTCGTGTGCGCGGGCGCCTGCCCGCGCGAGCCGACGACGGTGGTCGATCTCAGCGGCGACGAGCCGCTGCTGGTGCGCGAGGGCCGCGGCGATCCGGCCCTGCTGGGCCTCGTGACTTCGTGAGCGTGGCGGCGACGCCAGGCAACAGCTGAGCCCGGTGGCGAGCCCCTCGCGATGCTGACTGGAGCCTTCCTTGCGGAGGGGGCTCGAGGGAGCCGTGCATGCAGCCACGGCCTAGGAGGCTAAGCGGCTCTCAGCCGCGCAGTCTGCTAGACCGCCGCCTTCACGACGATCTCGACCTTCCACTCCGGCTTGGCGAGCTTCGCCTCGACGGTGGCGCGCGGCGGCGTGTTGCCGCCGGCGACCCAGGCGTCCCACGCGGCGTTCATCGCCGCGAAGTCGGCGACGTCGGCCAGGAAGATCTGCGCCATCAGGATGCGCGACTTGTCGGTGCCGGCGCGCGCCAGCAGCGCGTCGACCTGGGCCAGCACGTTGGCCGTCTGGCCTTGCGCGTCGAGGCTGGCGTCGGAGGCCACCTGGCCGGCGAGGTAGGCGACGCCGTTGTGCACGGCCATCTCGGACATGCGGGGACCGACGTCGAATCGTTTGATTTCGCTCATGGGAATCTCGGGTGAAGTGGGGGGTTCAGGTGCCGGCGTCCGAAGGCTTGCTTGCCTTGGAGCCCAGCTTGGATTCCGTCCCGTTCAACAGCTTGGTGATGTTGGAACGGTGACGCCAGACCAGCAGCGCGCTCATGACGGCCACCGCGATGACGCCTTGTGAGTCGCCATGCAGGAAATACGTGAAGACGGGCGCCAGCACGGCGGTCACCAGCGCGGCGAGCGACGAGTAGCGCGTGGTGAACGCGATCACCAGCCAGGTGACCAGGCTCGCGACGCCGACCATCCAGTTCAGCGCCAGCAGCACGCCGGCGGCCGTGGCCACGCCCTTGCCGCCCTGGAAGCGGAAGAAGATCGGCCACAGATGGCCCAGGAACGACGCCAGGCCCGCCAGCGCGACGATGCCGTCGCCGTAGCCCAGGCGCTCGGCCAGGAAGCGCGCCACCAGCACCGCCACCACGCCCTTGACCGCGTCCAGCAGCAGCGTGAGGATCGCCGCCACCTTGTTGCCGCTGCGCAGCACGTTGGTGGCGCCCGGGTTGCCCGATCCGTACGAGCGCGGGTCGTCCAGGTGCATCGCCCTGGAGACGATCACCGCGAAGCTCAGCGACCCGAGCAGGTACGCCAGCACCACCACACACACCGACCAGAACATCGCCACCGACGGCACCCCTGCTTGAGTTCGAAGCCGGCGATTTTACGTGCGTGCTAGACCGCTCCCAGCGCCCGCACCTGTTCGACGAGCGCCAGCGGCTTCTGCACCCAGCCCTTGCGGAAGGCCAGGAACTCGTCCAGCGGGCAGGCCGGCGAGACGAGCCAGCCCTGGATCTCGTCGCAGCCGACGGCCGTCACGGCGCTCAGCTGCGCGGGCGACTCGACGCCTTCGGCCACCGTGCGCATGTTCAGCGTGACGGCCAGCTGCGAGATCATCTGCACGATGGCGCGCGTGTCGATCGAGTTCATCAGCTCGTTGACGAAGGCGCGGTCGATCTTGAGGGTGTCGAACGGGAAGCGGCGCAGGTAGGCGAGCGACGAGTAGCCGGTGCCGAAGTCGTCGAGCGCCACGCGCACGCCCAGCGCGCGCAGCGCGTGCAGCCGCTGCAGCGCGCCCTCGACGTCGTCGATGAAGACGGACTCGGTGATCTCCAGCTCGAGGCGGAACGGGTCGAGGCCGCTCGCCTTGAGCGCGTCGCGCACGCAGGCGGTGAACTCGTCGTCGCGCAGCTGCGCCGGCGACACGTTGACCGAGATCACCAGCCCCGGCAGCGCGCTGGCGGCCACGGCGCAGGCCTCGCGCAGCACCCACATGCCGATCTCGCGGATCACCCCCGAGCGCTCGGCGATCGGGATGAACTCGATCGGCGCGACGCTGCCCAGCTGCGCGTGGCGCCAGCGCAGCAGCACCTCGGCGCCCACCAGGCGCGAGGACTCGATGTCGACCTTGGGCTGCCAGTGCAGCTCCAGCTCGCCGCGATGGATCGCCTGGCGCAGCTCCTGCTCGATCATCACGCTGCGGCGGTTGCGGTCGCCGAGGTCGGACGAGTAGGTCGCGTGGCGGCCGCGACCGGCCTTCTTGGCGGCGTACAGCGCGATGTCGGCGTGCACCAGCAGGTCGTCGGCGCTGACGACGACGGCGGCGTCGCGCGCGCACGGCGGGCGCGCGACGCCGATGCTGGCCGACGCCCGCATCGCGCGGCCGCCGATGTCCACCGGTTCCTCCAGCACCTCGATCAGGCGCTGCGACAGCGCGTCGACGTCGAGTCCGCCGTCGGGGTCGTCCAGGATCAGCAGCGCGAACTCGTCGCCGCCCAGGCGCGCGACGAGGTCGGCCGGCCGCCGGCACGCGAGCAGGCGCGCCGCGACTGTCTGCAGCAACTGGTCGCCGGCGGCATGGCCGAGGGTGTCGTTGACCAGCTTGAAGTGGTCGAGGTCCAGCGCCAGAAGCGCCACCAGCCGATGCTGCGCCAGCGCGGCGCGCAGCGCGCCGTGCAGCGTGAAGCGGTTGGCCAGGCCGGTCAGCGAATCGGTGTGCGCCAGTTGCTGCAGGCGTTCCTGCGCCATCACCTGCTCGGTGACGTCGGCGATCACGCCGCGCCAGCCGACGATGCGCGCCTCGTCGTCGTCCAGCGGCTTGCCGTTGATCGCCCAATGGCGCGCGCCGCGGGCGGTCCGCGCGGACAGGCGCAGCTCCTTGAACGGGCGCTCGGCGTCGAGGGCGGTGCGCAACGGGTCGACGTCGACGCCCACGCGCACCAGCAGTTCCAGGAACGGCCGCTCGCGCAGCAGCGCTTCGTCCAGCCCCAGCAGCGTGGCCAGGCGCGGCGAGTGATGCGCGACGCAGCCGTCGCGGCCGGTCTCCCACAGCGCCTCGGCGGCGTTCTGCTCGAAGTCGTGCAGCAGCACGGCCATCATGCGTTCCTGGCGCTTGGCCTCGGCCTGCGACTTCAGCAGCGCCGTGGCCTTGCGCGACATCGCCAGCGTGCCCAGGATCACCACCAGCGCGTAGATCGTCTGCAGGCAGCCCACGGCCACGAAGACGCGGTCGCCGGTGAGCCAGCACGCGACCACGCCCGCCGACGCGAAGATCACGACGAACCACGTCGCCGCCACCGGCAGCGGGCTCAGCACGAACGCGCCGGCGGCCAGCATCCCCGTGACGAGCGCCACCACCAGGATCTGCTGCTGGGGCTGCGCCTGCGCGAACCACAGGATCGGCAGCAGCGCCCACACCAGTGCCGGCAGGTTGGCGTGGAGGTTGGCGTGGCGGATCGCGGCCGGCGTGGCCATCGTGCGCACGCGGTGGCGGCCTCGCCACCAGCCGGCCAGCGCCGTCAGGCACAGCGCGTACAGCGCCGCCAGCCACACCCACATGGCGCCGGGGCGGTTGTCGCGATAGGCCCAGACCACCAGCGCGCCGTTCAGGAAGTTGGCGGCCATGGTGTAGGGCGTCAGCCGGATCACCGCGTTCAGGTGCGCGGCGCGGATCTGCGCGGAATCGCGATCCTCGTCGGTGTAGACGGCGAGCATGCCCGAGCGCCACCAGCCGTCGGCGAGACGGCGGGCGAAGGCGACGACCGGGTGCGCTGGCGTCATTGGCGCAGGTTCGATTCTTTGATGCGTGGCGCGACCCTCGTGGCGCGCCTGCGGTCGAGCAGGAGGCTTCCCGGGGGTTATCGGCCGGCGGACGGGCAAATTGATGAGCGATTCTGTGCCTTTGTGCCGCGCGCGTCCTGCCCGTCCCGAAAACAGGGGACTGGCGCCGCGGTGGCGCCGTCAGGCGCGTGGACTAGACTCGACAGTCGACAAGAGCCGGTCCGCGGGCGATTCCCCGCGGATCGCCCGAGCGGGGAGGATGGATGACGATCGATTCCGGGACGCCCGGGCGGCCGCCGCGCCGCCTCGTCCCCATCGGCAGGAGCCTGCTGGCGTCGTCGCTGGCGGTCGCGGCGCTGTCGCTGGCGCTGGCGTTCGGCGGCGTGCAGAGCCTGCTCGTCGAACCGGCGCGGCGTGCCGTCGCCCGCGCGGAACTCGATCGCGCCACGCGCCAGGTCGACGCCGCGCTCAGCGCCCTGTTCAAGCGCGTGGACACCATCGCCCGGCTGCGCCGCGACTGGGGCGCGCTGGGGCTGCTGTCCAACGCCGACGAGGCCGGCATCGTGCGCCTGCTCGGCACGGAGCTGATGCACGAGCCGGCGGTGTCGTCGGTGACGATCGCCGACGACGCCGGCCGCGAGGTGCTGCTGCGCAAGGCCGGCGCGGACCTGTTCCGCACGCGCTCGACCGATCCGCTGGTGCACGCCGGCACCGAGGTCGACGCCACCTGGACGCTGGACGGCCGGCTGGTGGCGCGCACCGATGCCGCCAGCGACTACGACGCCCGCCAGCGCCCCTGGTTCCGGCAGGTGCACGAGACGCCGGCCGGCGCCGAGGTGGTGTGGACGGCGCCGTTCATCTTCCGCTCGACCGGCCAGCCGGGGCTGTCGGCCGTCGTGCAGTGGACGTCGCCGGACGGCCGGCTCAACTCCAGCACCACCGACCTGACGCTGGACGACATCTCCCAGTTCACGCGCCGGCTCGAGGTGAGCGCGCACGGCTTCGCCGTGGTGCTGACCGACGACGGCCGGCTGGTCGGCCTGCCCGGCGGCGCCGCACGCGTCGACGACGCGCGCGCCGCGGGCCTGATGCTGCAGCCGATCGCGGCGCTGGGCCAACCCGCGCTGGCGACCGCGTTCGAGCGCTGGCGCGAGCTGGGCATGCCGCCCGGCTCGGCGCTGCGCTTCCAGGACGGCGGCCAGGCCTGGCTGGCGCACTTCTCGCGCGTGGCGCTGCGGGGACGCGCGTCGCTCCACGTGGCGGTGCTCGCGCCGGAGCACGACTTCGCGCTGGTGGGCACCGGCCAGTGGATGACGCTGGCCGTGATCCTGCTGGTCACGATCGCGCTGACCGCCGCGGCGGCGCTTAGCGCGGCGCGCCGCTTCGCGCGCCCGCTGCGCGAGCTGGCCGCCGAGAGCGAGCGCATCGGCCGCCTCGACCTCGAACGCCCCGTGGCGGTGGCCAGCCCCTGGCGCGAGGTGGCCGACACCGCCGCCGCGCAGGAAGCCATGCGACAGGGCCTGCTGCGCGCCACCGAGGGGCTGGAGGCGGCCGTCGATCGGCGCACGCAGCAACTGACCGTGGCGGTGGAGGCGGCCGGCGAGGCCTCTCGCGCCAAGGCTGCCTTCCTGGCCAACATGAGTCACGAGATCCGCACGCCGATGAACGCGATCCTGGGCCTGACGACGCTGCTGCGAAAGACGCCCGTCTCCGACACCCAGCGCGACTACCTCGGCCGCCTGGACGACGCCGGCCGGCTGCTGCTGCACATCGTCAACGACGTGCTGGACTTCTCCAAGATCGAGGCCGGCAAGCTCACGCTGGAGCACTCCGAGTTCGCGCTCGACGACCTGCTGCAGCGCGTCAGCAACCTGCTGGTGCCGATCGTGCGCGACAAGCCGCTGGAGGTGGTGATGCGGCGCGCGCCCGACGTGCCCGACCGGCTGGTCGGCGACGCCGTGCGCCTGGAGCAGGTGCTGATCAACATCGCCGGCAACGCCGTCAAGTTCACGGCCTCGGGCGAGGTGTTCGTCGAGGCCACGCTCGCGTCGGAGGCGTCCGAGCGCCTGGAGATCCGCTTCACGATCCGCGACACCGGCATCGGCATGAGCGAGCAGCAACTGCAGCAGCTGTTCCAGCCGTTCCGCCAGGGCGACGACTCGATGGCGCGCCGCTTCGGCGGCACCGGCCTGGGTCTGGCGATCAGCAAGCACCTGGTCGAGCTGATGGGGGGCAGCATCCAGGTCGAGAGCACGCTGATGGCCGGCAGCACCTTCCGCTTCACGCTGCCGCTGCGCGCGCCGGCGCCCGGCGAGGCGCAGACCGAGGTCAAGGCCTGGCACGCGCTGGTCGGCCTGCGCGCGCTGGTCGTCGACGACAACGCCAGCTCGCTGGCCGCGATCTGCGAGATCCTGACCTCGTTCGACATCGCCGTGCAGGGCGACGCGGGACCGCAGTCCGGCATCGAGGAGTTCGCCCGCGCCGAGGCTGCGGGCCAGGGTTACGAGCTGGTGCTGGTGGACTGGAGCCTGCCGGGCATCGACGGCCTGGAGGTGATCCGGCGCATGCGCGCGCTGGCGCCGTCTGCCAGCGCGGAGTTCATCATGATCAGCGCCGAGGAGCGCGCGCACGCCGAGCAGCGCCTGCGCGAGGCCGACCTGGCGGGCATCGTCTCCAAGCCGGCCACGCCGTCGTCGCTGCTGGACACCATCCTGGCCGGCCTGGGCGACCGCGAACGCCGCCGCCCCGGCCTGGCGCCGCGCCCGGGCCCCGACGCGCCGCTGCCGGGGCCGCCGCGCCGCGTGCTGGTGATCGAGGACAACGAGGTCAACCTGCTGATCGCCAGCGAGTTCCTGAAGTCGGCCGGCGTGCTCGTGACGGCCGCCACGAGCGCGCGCGAGGCGATCGATCTGGTCGCCGGCGGCGCGGACTTCGACCTCGTCTTCATGGACGTCCAGATGGCGCAGATGGACGGCCTGGAGGCCACGCGGGCGCTGCGGGCGATGCCGCGCGGCGCGCACCTGGTGATCGTGGCGCTGACGGCCCACGCGATGCCCGGCGACCGCGCCCGTTGCCTGGCCGCCGGCATGGACGATTACCTGGCCAAGCCGCTGTCCTACGAGGCGCTGATGAAGTGCCTGCATCGCTGGCTGAACTCGGCCGCCGCGCCCCGCCGGGCGGGCAACACACCCGAGACCCGCCCGGGTTAACCTCGGGCAATGAGTTCCCTGCCCGCCCTCCCGCCCGACGACGACCTGCTGCGGCGACCGCCCGCCCACTGGCACTGGCACGGCCAGGCGCGCCCCGCGTGGGCGCACGCGCCCGCGCCGGGCCAGGAATCCGTCTGGGACTACCCGCGCCCGCCGCGCCTGGAGATCGATCCGCGCGAGGTCGTCGTCCGCTGGGGCGAGCTGGTGGTCGCGCGCAGCACGCGGGCGATCCGCGCGCTGGAGACGTCCCACCCGCCGAGCTTCTACATCCCGCTGGGCGACATCGCGCCCGGCGTGCTGGAGCTGGCCGAAGGCAGTTCGCTGTGCGAATTCAAGGGGCCGGCGCGCTACTGGTCGCTGGTCGACGGGGAGCGGCGCCTCGCCAAGGTCGCCTGGAGCTACCCGCACCCGCTGCCGGGCTCGGAGGTGCTGCGCGACGCCGTCGCGTTCTACTGCCACGACCTGGAATGCCGCGTCGGCGGCAAGCTCGTCACGCCGCAGCCGGGCGGGTTCTACGGCGGCTGGATCACGCCGGATGTGGCCGGGCCGTTCAAGGGCGAGCCGGGCAGCGAGGGCTGGTGAGCCCGGCGACGCAGGGCGGGTCATCTGCCCGTCCCTCGGCGCAGCACGACCGCAGGCCGCCGCCAGGACGCCGGGGCGCGGACGCAGGGCGGATCGAACGGCCCGTCCCGCCCATCGGCGACAGGCATGAAGAACGGGGCCCGCGGGCCCCGTCGTCATTTCAGCGCGGGCTTACCAGCCGCCGCCGTCGTCGCTGCCGCCGCCGAAGCTGTCGCCGCCGCCGCCGCCGCCGCCCGCGTCGCCGCCCCAGTCGTTGCCGCCGGTGCCGTAGTCGATCGGACGGTTGTCGAGGTCGCGCACCGCCTGGTCGGCGTCGCTGAAGCTGCCGCCGCCGAGGTTGCCGCCGGCATTGCCCATGTTGTCGTCGCGGTGGCGGTCCTCCAGCATCTTCTCCAGCAGCATGCCGCCGGCCACGCCGCCCGCGGCGGCCAGGCCGGTGCGCAGCAGGCCGCTGCCCGGTGCCTGGCCGTAGCCGGGGCCGTACCCCGGGCCGTAGCCGGGTTGCGGCATGCCTGGCTGCATGCCGTAGCCGCCGCCCGCGTTGCCGTAGCCGGCCGCGGCCATGTTGCTCGCCATCGCGCGGCGAGACACGGCGCGGAAGATCAGGAAGGCGACGACCGCCAGGCCGACCACCCAGACCCAGCCCGGGATGCCGCCGCCGCTGCTGCCGCCGTTGTTGACGGGCGCCTGCGGCAGCGCCGCCGGCACCGCGGGCGCGGGCACGGCGCGCGTGGCGGGCGCCGTCTGCACCGGCGTGTTGGCGCCGGTCTGCTCGCGCTGCAACTCGCGCTCGAAGGTGCGGAACTTCTCCGGGTCGCTGCCGGCGAACTTCAGCTGCGGGTCGATCTCGCGCGCCTTGCGGGCTTCGGCGACCGCGTCGTCGAACTTGTGCTCCTTGGACAGGATCTCGGCCAGCACGTAGTGCGCGCGGGCGCTCTGCGGCTTGGCCGTCACGACCTCGCGCATCATCGACTCGGCCTTGGGATAGTCTCCCGAGCGCGCGGCGGCGTTGACGTCGTCCACGCTCGGCAGCGCCATCGCCGCGGCCGACCACAGGGCGGCGGCACAGGCGGCCACCAGCAGCATCTTGCGTTTCATCTTCAATGTCCTTCCAGACGGAGAGCCGCCGACATCATGCTCTCTCGGAGCCGGCGCTGTCTCGCCACCTCAAGTGCGGCCATGGTCGCGCGGATCAAGGGTTCGCGCACCTTCCAGTCGACGAATCGACGGATTCGTCCGGCAAACCGCACGCCCGAGCATCGTTCCCCCCCGCCTCGATAGACATTTTTACCGGCTAGGGGCTGGACGCGTGCCGAGCGGAGGAAGACGATCCGACGACGCCGGTCCGGCGGGCTCCAGTTGCGAAGGAAAGACCATGGCCAGACATACCATCCCGGGTAGCGATCGCCAGGCGCTGGAAGGCGCCAGGGCCGTCGGCCCCGCGCGTCCCGACGAACGCATCGAAGTGACCCTGCGCCTGCGTGCCAAGGTGCCGGCGGCGCACGCGCTGTCCGGCGCGCTCGGCGACGACGCGCACCCCGGCCAGCGCAAGTACCTGACCCGCGCGCAGTACGCCGCCACCCATGGCGCCGACGCATCGGACATCGCCAGCGTCGCCGCGTTCGCGAAGGCGCACGGCCTGATGGTGGTGGAGTCCGACGAGGCGCGCCGCAGCGTCGTGCTGTCCGGCACCACCAAGTCGATGGACGAGGCGTTCGGCGTGCAGCTGCAGCAGTTCGAGCACGCGACGGGCACCTATCGCGGCCGCACCGGCTCGGTGAGCGTGCCGTCCGACCTGTCCGGCATCGTCGAAGGCGTGTTCGGCCTGGACGACCGCCCCGCCGCCGAGCCGCACTTCCAGCGCTACGTGCCGGTGCTGGGCATGCACGCCGTCGCGGCCAAGGCCTTCACGCCGCCGGCGCTCGCCAAGCTGTACGACTTCCCCACCGACGCCGACGGCTCGGGCCAATGCATCGGCATCATCGAGCTGGGCGGCGGCTACCGGCCCGCCGACATCACGGCCTACTTCGCGGCGCTGGGCGTCCCCACGCCCAAGGTGAAGTCGGTGCTCGTCGACCACGCGAAGAACCATCCCACCAACGCCAACAGCGCCGACGGCGAGGTGCTGCTGGACATCGAGGTCTGCGCCGCGATCGCGCCCAAGGCGACGATCGCCGTCTACTTCGCGCCCAACACCACGGCCGGCTTCCTGGACGCCATCACGAAGGCGGTGCACGACGACGTCAACAAGCCGTCGGTCATCTCCATCAGCTGGGGCTCGGCCGAATCGAACTGGACGGCCCAGGCGATGACGCAGTACGACCAGGCCTTCCAGGCCGCGGCCGCGATGGGCGTGACGATCTGCGCGGCCTCGGGCGACAACGGCTCGTCCGACGGCGTGAGCGACGGCAAGGTGCACGTCGACTTCCCCGCGTCCAGCCCCAGCGTGCTGGCCTGCGGCGGCACCAAGCTGCTGGCCTCCAGCGCCACGAAGATCTCGTCGGAGGTGGTGTGGAACGAAGGCGCCGCCACCAGCGCAACGGGCGGCGGCGTCAGCGGCTTCTTCGCGCTGCCCAGCTACCAGTCCAAGGCCGGGGTGCCGGTCGCGGCCGGCGCGGGCGGCAAGGCCGGACGCGGCGTGCCCGACGTCGCGGGCGACGCCGATCCGTCCACCGGCTACGAAGTGCGCGTCGACGGCGAGAACCTGGTCATCGGCGGCACGAGCGCCGTCGCCCCGCTGTGGGCCGGCCTGGTCGCACTGTTGAACCAGAAGCTGGGCCACCCGGTCGGCTTCCTCAACCCGATGCTGTACGGCTCGCTTACCGGCAAGGGCGCCACGCATGACATCACGCGCGGCAACAACGGCAGCTACAGCGCCAAGGCCGGCTGGGATCCGTGCACCGGCTGGGGCTCGCCGAACGGCGCCAAGCTCGTCAAGGCGCTCGGGACCTGAACGCCTCACGGCGCCGCGCGCGGGCCCCGCGCGCGCGCGCCCGCGCAGGCATCACGCGCACGCGCCCGCGCGTGCGCGACGCCCATGAAAAACGCCCCGGTCGCTCGCGCGCCGGGGCGTCGTTCGTTGCGGCACGCGGCCGCAACGACCAGGAGGTCAGAACTTGTAGTTGGCGCCGAGCGCGACCGCACGTCCCGTCGGATCGGCGTAGCGGCCGTCGTAGCCCACCTGGTTGCCGCCCACGATCTTGAGCGACATCGGCGGCTTGCGGTCGAACAGGTTGGTGATGCCGAACGTCACGCGCAGGTTCTTCGAGGCCTGCCAACGGGTCTGCCAGTCGGCGACCATGTACGACTTGACGTGGCCGTTGTACGCCACGCCATCGCCTTCCGAGCCATCGGGCAGCAGTTGCACCACGTTGCCCGAGTCGGCCGAGAACGCCTGGTCGGCATAGCCCGACTTCCAGTTCACCGTGAACGTGTGCGCGAAGTCGCCGTACTGCAGGCCCAGCGCGAGGCGCCAGATGTCGCGGAAGGTGACGTTGTTGTCGCCGCCGAAACGTCCGAGGTCGGTCTGCTTGCCGCTGGGCAGCTGGTAGTCGGCCTTGAGCATGTGGGTGCCGCTCAGGTCCGCCGAGACCTTGCCGATCGGCGTGGCCGTGTTCAGGTTGATCTCCCAGTCCAGGCCCTGGTAGTTGGCGCTGCCGGCGTTGAACGGCTTCTGGATGAGGGCCACCGTCTGGTAGCCGGCCGGATCCTGGTAGGGGACCACGAACAGGTTGGGCAACGACGCCGCATTGGCGAACGCGTAGGCCTCAGGCATGCCCGACAGGATCTGGTTCTTCAGCTTCACGCCCCAGTAGTCCAGGCCCAGCGACACGGACTTGACCGGCTCCAGGCGGCCGCCCAGCGTCCACTGCTTGGACGTCTCGGCCTTCAGGCCCGCGGATCCGCTGGCCGGATTGCCGGCCGTGATGAGGTCCCACTGGTCGGGATCCGGGCCGTGGCCCACGCAGGTGGCGGAGGTCGGGAACGGGCAGACGTAGGAACCCGAGGTGTTGGTGCTGAAGGCCAGCGGCGCGGCGATCTGGTTGACCGACGGCGCCTTGAAGCCGGTGCCGAACGATCCGCGCAGCAGCAGCATGTCCGCCGGCCGCGAGCGGAAGCTCAGCTTGAAGGTCGGGTGGCTGAAGCTGTTGCCCTCTTCCTCGGCCGCCAGCGGCGTCAGGTCGTTCGGGGTCTGCGTGAAGGGCTTCTCGTTATGGACCTTGTTGTAGCGGTCGAAGCGCACCGAGGCCGTGAGTTCCGTCTTCTTGGCCAGCGGCATCAGCACTTCGCCGAACACGCCGTAGTTGCTGCGGCGCGCTTCCATCGGAACATAGCCGTAGAAGCCGCCGACCGCGTAGTCGGTCTTGCCGGCCTGGGCCGCGGTGCCGTTGCCGAACTCGGCCAGGTCGCTCGTGGACTGCTCGAGGTCCAGGCGCGTGTACTCGAAGCCCAGGGCCAGCGAGGAGCGGCCGCCGGGCATGTCGAACAGGTCCTTCGAGGCGTGCAGGCTGAGCACGCTCTGCGCGACCTTGGTGTGCAGGAAGTTGCCGCTCAGCAGGGCCGGCGCCAGCGTCTGCCCGGGCTTGGGCACCATCGGGTCATAAGCGCCCGAGGAGATCAGGCCGACGAACTTGTCGAAGTCCATGTAGCCGCCGGCCAGGTTGTCGCTGTCCTGGCTCTTGGAGACGGTCAGGCTGCCGGTGTAGTCCCAGTCGAACAAGGTGCCTTCGGCGCCGAGCACGTAGTGGTTGGCCAGCGTCTCCCACTGGTCGGTGCGGTCTCCGGCCTCGAAGGCGCGGTAGTTCAGCGTGGCGCTGGTGCTGGTGTCGCCGTGGGCGGTCTCGTAGGGAACGACGTACTTGTTCCACAGGATGTCCAGCGGGCGGCCCGGCAGGTCGGTGTCGCCCAGGCCCATCGGCTGCGCCGGCGGCGCGAACGCGGCCGTGGTGTCGAACTTCGACCACATGTACTCGGCGAACAGCGTGTTGGTCGCGTTGAGCTTGAAATGGTCGCTCACGTAGAAGCTGTTGCGCTGCGAGCCCGGGATGTCCTGCACCGTCGCCGCGTAGTTGGTGCGGCACTTGGATCCGCGCGCGAACACGGCGGGATTCGTCCCGCAGTCGCCGTTCAGGTCGTAGTAGGCGTTGAAGGAGGCGCCGCTGGACAGGAAGACGTTGCCGGGCAGCGAATTGCGCGAGGTCTGGTCGAGGATGACGGGCTGGCCGTCGATCGTGAACGGGATCAGGCCGCCGCGCCGGGAGACGGCACGCTGGCTGGCCATCAGCTGGTTCTGCACGTCGTGGCTGAAGGACAGGAACAGGTTGTTGCCGGTGGTGTCCAGGTCGCCGAAGCCCTTGCTGATGCCGGCGCTCCACTTGGCGCCGCCGGCCTCGTGCGGGTGGCTGCCGCTGACGGTGAACAGGCCGTCGGACGTGTTCTTCTTGGTGATGAAGTTGACCACGCCGGCGATGGCGTCCGAGCCGTACAGCGCCGAGGCGCCGTCAGTCAGCACTTCGACGCGCTCGATCGCGTCGAGCGGCAGGCTCTGCAGGTTCACGGAACCATCGCCCCCGGAGGCGCCGAAGCCGCCGAACGGGGCGACGCGCCGGCCGTTGAGCAGCACCAGCGTGTACTTCTGGTCGAGGCCGTGGATGGCCGCCGTCGTGGTGCCGTTGCCGTTGCCGTTGACGGAACTCGAGGATTGCTGGAAGTTGCCGCCGGTCATCGCCGGCAGTTGCTGGATCAGTTCGGTGACCGACAGCGCGCCGGTCTTGTCGATGGCTTCGCGCGAGATGACGGTCACGGGCAGCGCGCCCTCGGTCTCGACGCGGCGGATCGCGGAGCCGGTGATCTCGACGCGTTGCGTGGCTTCAGGGGCGGGCGCCGGTGCGGGGGCGGCGTCCTGGGCCCAGGCGTTCGCGGACATCGCGACGAACAAGGCGGTGCAGAGCTTGGTGCGGCTGAACATGGAGTTCCTTCCTCGTGGGTGGGGAGTCGTTCTTGTCCGATCGACCGCGTTGTCCGTATCCTTTTGTTAAGGAAACATTACAACGAGGTATCAGGTGGCGCGATTGTGAGCATCGCCCCAAGGTGAACCCTCCCAGCAGAAACCCTGCTGTCAGTTTTTCGCCGCGCAAATTGACTAGACAAGTGGTCCGCGGACAGCAAATCCGCACCAAATCCAGTCGCCGGCGCACGCTCAGTTGGCGCACTGCACCGGCTTGGCGTGCAGCTGCTCCGACAGCACCGACGACGCGATTCCCACCAGATAGCCGCGCCGCCCGCCGTTGATCAGGATCGTCGGCAGCGCGAGGATCGTTTCCTGCACGTAGACAGGCACCTCCTTGCGGAAGCCGAACGGCGAGGTGCCGCCCACCTGGTAGCCGCTGTGTCGTTGCGCGACCTCGGGTTTGCACGGCTCGACGGACTTCGCGCCGATCGCTCGCGCCAGGTTCTTCGTCGACACCGTGCGGTCGCCGTGCATCAGCACGATGAGCGGGCGTGCGGCCTCGTCCTGCATCACCAGCGTCTTGACGACCTCGTGCTCGGGCACGCCCAGTTGCGCCGCCGATTCGGCGGTGCCGCCGTGCTCGACGTAGTCGTAGACGTGCTCGGTGAAATCGACGCCCTGCGCGCGCAGCCATTGCGTGGCGGGGGTCTCGCTGACGTGGTTCTTGCGGGCCATGCGCCGATTGTCGCGCGGGGTCGCGGCGGCCTCGGCGCGCAATCGCCGCACAAAGGGATTGCCACGTGCTGGACGACGCAGTAACGCCGCCGGGAAGCCGGCAAGCGTTGTCGATGCTTCGTCATTGCGCGATGATGTTTTATCGTTTTACAATAAATTATTGTCGAACTGCGATCAGCATCCACCATGGCCGAACTTCCCCGCGACGGCGTTCCTCCCGAGCTGCGCCAACGCCTGCGCCGCATGGCGCTGGTCGTGCGCGTGCTGATCGTGCTGGGCGCCCTGCTGCTGCTGGGCTGCGCCGCGTGGGTGTGGGTGGTGCCGGGCCACGCGCACTCGCAGATCAAGGAGGCGGCCGACGTCGACATCGACCAGATGGCGCTGCACACGCAGGTGGCCGGCGGCCTGTGGACCCTGCTGCCGCTGGGCATCGCGCTGCTGGCGCTGCAGCGGCTGTGGCGCCTGTTCGGCGAGTACGCGCAGGCCCGCGTGTTCAGCCAGCGCGCGCTGCTGAGCCTGCGCGGATTCGCGCGCTGCGTGCTCACGATGGCGTTCGTCTCGCCGCTGTACGGCGCGGTGCTGTCGGTGATCGTCACCTTCGACCGCAAGCCCGGCACGCGCGAGCTCAACCTGCAGTTCACGTCGAGCGACTACGCGATGCTGCTGTTCGGCGCGGTGCTGCTGGCGATCGCGAGCGTGATGGCCGAGGCGGCGCGCGTGGCCGAAGACAACGCCGGATTCGTCTGATGACGATCGTCGTCAACCTCGACGTGATGCTCGCGCGCCGCAAGATGCGCTCGCGCGAGCTCGCCGAACGCGTGGGCATCACGGAGCAGAACATCTCGTTGCTGAAGTCGGGCAAGGTACGCGGCGTGCGCTTCGACACGCTCGCGGCCATCTGCGAGGTGCTGCAGTGCCAGCCCGGCGACATCCTCGAATACCGGCCCGGCGACGCGCCGGCCGGCGGCCAGGCCGGCGATGACTGACGCCGCGCGCGCGCTCGACTGGGCCGGCTCGCGGCGGCGCCGCTGGAGCGCCACGCGCCTGGCCGCGGCGGCGGCGCTCAACGCGCTGGTGCTGCTGTCGCTGGTGCTGGCCGTCGACCGCGTGGAGCTGCCGCGGCACGGCCCCGAGCGCGTGACCACGCTGGTGACCGTGGCGCTGCATGTCGCGCCGCCGCCCGTGCACCCCCTGCCCGCGCCGCGCCCACGGCCGCCCGCCCCCGCGGCGGTTCACGCGGCCGCGCCCTCGCCCGCTCGCGCGAACGCGCCGGCGCGCCCGCCCGCGCCCCCGCGCGAGGCCGCGCAGGCGATCATGTTGCCCGCGCCGGCGCAGCCCGACGTGCCGGCACCGATCGCCGCGGCGTCCGCGCCCGCCAACGACCTGAAGTTCCTCGACAACGCCGCCACGCGCCGCGCCATCCGCGCCGTCGCGCGCGGCGAGGATGCCACGCTCGCCGAACGCGGCAACGCGCTCACGCACGAGGAGCCGGGCAGCGAGCTGGTGGCCGCCGACGGCACGCACGTCGGCATGACGCGCAACCTGCCGCCGCCGCCGCCCGCGGTCGCGCTCGCCAACGGCATCGACGCCGCGCACAAGGGCGACTGCATGAAGGGCGACTTCCTGGGCGGCGGCATGGGCCTGCTCAGCGCGCCCTTCCTGCTCGCCGCCGAAGCGCTCGGCAAGTGCGCCCACAAGCTCTGAAACGCCTCGCACATGATCAAGACAGGTCTCCTGCTCGCCCTGGCGCTCGCCGCGCCCGCCTCGTTCGCCGCCTCCGGCACGCCGACCGCGCCGGGCGCCGAGTTCGCCGCGCCGCAGCGGCTCGTCGACATCGGCGGCCGCCGGCTGGCCCTGCACTGCAGCGGCACCGGCTCGCCCACCGTTCTCTTCGAATCGCCCTCGGGCGGCGCGGGTTGGGAATGGTGGCGCGTGCAGCCGAAGGTCGCCGCGAAGACGCGCGCCTGCACCTACGACCGCGCCGGCTTCGGCTTCAGCGACCCGTCGCCGCGCGCGGCCGACGCGGTCAACGCCGTCGACGACCTGCAAGCGCTGCTGAAGGCCGCGGGCATCGCGCCGCCGTACGTGCTCGTGGGCAACTCGTTTGGCGGCGGCGTGGCGCAGCTGTTCGCGTGGACGCATCCCGGCGAGGTGCAAGGCCTGGTGCTGGTCGAGCCGATGCACGAGGACGAGCTGCTGCGCCCCGACGCGCTGACGCACGGCCAGATCTCGGGCGCCGAAAAGGAGATCATCGAGTTCGGCGACGGCTGCGCCGCGCAGGCCGCCCAGGGCTTCGACCCCAGGTCCGAGACCGACGAGGACTGCATCGGCGGCGTCGACCCGTCGCTGCCGCCCGCGGTCGGCGAGATCGGCCTGAAGCTGCGCCTGTCGCCGGCGTGGTGGCGCGTGCGCCAGGCCGAGCGGGTGGCCCTCGCCAAGGATCGCGACGAGCTGCGCGCCGCGCGCCGGCCCTTCGGCGACCTGCCCGTCGTCGTGCTGGTGCGCGGCGTGAGCCCGTACCTGATCCCGGGCAAGCCGCAGAGCGACACCAACAAGGCGATCGAGGCCGCGAACCTCGAGCTGCTGACGACGGTCGCCCGGTCATCCACGCGCGGCGTCGTGCGCGTCGTGCCCGGCGCGGGCCACGTGATCCAGGAGACGCACCCCGAGGCCGTCGTCGCCGCGGTCGACGAGGTGCTGTCGAAGGTCAGCCGCTGACGCGCGCGGCCGCGCGATCGACCTCGAGCTGGCGCAGCACGTTGCGCTGCACCTTGCCGGTAGCCGTCATCGGGAGGGCGTCGATGAACTCGATGTCCTTGGGCGTCTCGTAGGGCGCGAGGCGGGTGCGCACCAGTTGCTGCAGTTCCTCCACCAGCGCGTCGCCGGGCTGAACGCCCACTGCGAGGATGATGAAGGCCTTGACGACGGCGCCGCGCTCGGCGTCGGGCTTGGGCACCACCGCCACCTGCGCGACGGCCGGGTGGCGCGCGAGGCAGTCCTCGATCTCGGCGGGGCCGATGCGGTAGCCCGAGGACTTGAACTGGTCGTCGCTGCGGCCCTGGTACCAGAGGTAGCCGTCGTCGTCCATCACCGCGCGGTCGCCGGTGCGGCACCACGACTCGAAGGGCTCGCCGGTGAACTTGGCGCGCGTGGCACGCTCGTTGCGCCAGTAGCCGAGGAAGAAGATCGGGTCGCGCGCGCCGCGTGCGTCACGCGCGTGCACCGCGATGTCGCCGGCGGTGCCGCGCGGGCATTCGTGGCCGTCGTCGTCGATCACCGCCACGCGATGGCCCGGGTACGGCCGGCCCATGCTGCCCGCGCGCGGCGGCCAGCCCGGCGCGAACGAGCCGTCGGCCGCACGGTAGCCGCCGCAGTTGCCGACGACGTAGTTGATCTCCGTCTGGCCGAACATCTCGTTGACGACCACGCCCAGCTTGTCGCGGCAGTACGCGAACACGCCCTCGCCCACCGCCTCGCCGGCGCTCATGACGGACTTCAGCACGAGCCTCGGATGCGACTTCCTCGGTTCGGGCGCGACGCGCATCATCGCCTTCAGCGCGGTGGGAAACAGGAAGGTGTGCGTGACGCCGTGGCGCTCCATCAGCTTGAGCGCGAGATCGGCGTCGAAGCGGGCGCGCGACGCCACGATCGTGCGGCCGAAGTACAGCGTTGGCAGCAGCGCGTCCCACAGGCCGCCCGTCCACGCCCAGTCCGCCGGACTCCAGAACGGGCCGTCGCCCTCGAACCAGTTCTGGCTCGCGACGAAGCCGCTCAGGTTGCCGATCAGCGCGCGGTGCGGGATCACCGCGCCCTTGGCGGGCCCCGTGGTGCCGCTGGTGTAGATCAGCAGCGCGGGGTCGTCGGCGCGGGTGTCGGTGGGCTCGAAGAAGTCGCGCGCCGCGGCCAGCGAGGCGTTCCACGACACGTCGCCCTTGGCGTCGGCCGCGCCCACGCCCATCACCTTCTGCAGCGCGGGGCAGGACTCGCGCAGCGCGGCGATGCCGTCGGCCGAGGCCTCGTCGACGATGGCCAGCCGCGCGCCGCTGTCGCTCAGCCGCGACTGCAGCGCCTCGGCGCCGAACAGCGTGGACAGCGGCACCGCGACCGCACCCATCTGGAACACCGCCATCAGGGCGACGGCCGTCTGCGGCCGCTGCGGCATGACGATGGCGACGCGGTCGCCGCGCGTCACGCCCAGCGACCCGAGCGCGTTGGACAGGCGCCGCGCGTCGCGCTGCAGCGCCGCGTACGTGGTCGGCACGGCGGGCTCGTCGCCCGCGTCCTGCACGATGGCCACCGCGGCGGGCGTGTCGCGCGCCCAGCGGTGCAGGCACATCTGCGCGATGTTGAACTTCTCGGGGACGCTCCAGGCGAAGTCGCCGTGGAGGCGGGCGTAGTTGTCGGTATCGGCGCTCATCCGCGCAGCTTACGCCGCGGGCTTGCCCAGTGCCTGCAGTGCGTCTCCCGTCACGCGGCAGATGCGCCAGTCCGGCAGCATCGTCGCGCCCATCTTCGCGTAGAAGGCCTGCGCGTCGACGTTCCAGTCGAGCACCGACCACTCGAAGCGGCCGCAGTCGCGCTCCACGGCGATCTGCGCCAGCCGCTGCAGCAGCCGCTTGCCCATGCCGGTGCCGCGCGCCGACGGGCGCACGAACAGGTCCTCCAGGTACAGCCCCTTCTTGCACAGGAAGGTCGAGAAGTTGTGGAAGAACAGCGCGAAGCCGACGGGCTCGCCGTCCTGCTCGCCGACCAGGCACTCGATGACCGAGCCCTCGCCGAACAGCTGCGCCTCGAGGCGCTCGGGCGTGGCGGTGGCCAGGTGCTCGAGCTTCTCGTAGACCGCGAGTTCGCGGATCAGCGACACGATGACGGGGACGTCCGCGCGGGTGGCGAAGCGGACGACGGCGCGGGGGGTGGCGGTGCTCATGGCCGGCATTGTCGCGCGAGGGGCAGCGCGCCGCGGCGAAGTCCTCTACAGTGCGCCGGATGACCCACGACAACGCCTACGTCGAACGGCGGCCCGGCCGCACGCGGCGCCTCCCGATCCGCCACCTTCAATGCCAGCTGCGCGAATGGGGCGACCCGTCGCTGGCCACGCCCGAGCGGCCGCTGCTGGTGTTCACGCACGGCTGGATGGACGTGGGCGCGTCGTTCCAGTTCATCGTCGACGAACTCGCGCGCATCGAAGGCGCCACGCGCCACGTCGTCGCGATCGACTGGCGCGGCTTCGGCGGCAGCACGGGCGGTGGCGTCGACGCGTTCTGGTTCCACGACTACCTCGGCGACCTGGACGCCGTGCTGGACACGCTGTCGCCCGACGCGCCCGTCGACCTCGCCGGCCACAGCATGGGCGGCAATGTCGTGATGAACTACGCCGGCGTACGTCCGGCACGCGTGCGGCGGCTGGTCAACCTCGAGGGCTTCGGCCTGCCCGACAACAAGCCCGAGCAGGCGCCCGAGCGCCTCGCCAAGTGGCTGGACGAACTGAAGGCGCCGCCGTCGCTGCGCTCGTACGACACGGTGGCCGACGTCGCCGCGCGGCTGCGCGCGAACAATCCGCGGCTGACGGCCGACAAGGCCGCCTGGCTCGCGCCGCACTGGTCGGAGCAGCGCGCCGACGGCCGCTGGCACCTGCAGGCCGACGCGGCGCACAAGGTGATCAACCCCGTGTCGTACCGCGCGGCGGAGATCGTCGCCGCGTGGCGCCGCATCGCCGCGCCGGTGCTGTGGGTCGAGGGCGCGAACACCGACGTCACGAAATACTGGGGCAGCCGCTACCCGCGCGCGGAGTTCGAGGAGCGCCTGGCGCAGGTGCCGCGCGTCGAACGCCTATTGCTGGACGACTGCGGCCACATGCTGCACCACGACCAGCCCGCCGCGGTCGCGCAGCGCCTGACGACCTTCCTGGCCTGACGAAGGTCGCGGCGCGACGCGGGAACGTCGGTTGCTCCAGCGGGCCGATGCCGCCGACCGGCGGCCGCGCAGGAGTTCGTCGATGACCAAGATCGTTCCGCTGGATCCCGTGCCCGCCCCGCCGGCCGAGGCCGACTCCGGCGCCAACCGCGACCCGCTCTCGGGCGAGGTCGGCGCGCACCCGATCGGCGTGGGCCTGGGCGCCGCCGCCGCGGGCATGGCCTTCGGCGCCGCCGTGGCCGGCGTCACCGGCCCGATCGGCATGGCCGTGGGCGCGGTGGTGGGCGCCGTCGCCGGCGGCCTGGCCGGCAAGGGCGTGGCCGAGGCCATCGACCCGACCGCCGAGGACGCCTACTGGCGCGCCAACTACGCCTCGCGCGCCTACGCCACTCCGCGCGACCCCGACGACGAATGGGGCCCGGCCTACGCGTACGGCGTCGCCCACTACAACCGCAACGTCGCCGCCAACCCGGGCGCGACCTTCGAGGAGCTCGAGCCCGAGCTGGAGCGCGGCTGGGCAGAGGCGCGCGGCAAGTCCAGCATGGAGTGGACGCGCGCCCGCCTGGCCGCCTACGACGCGTGGCAGAACGCGCGGGCGGCAGACGACCGCCAAGCCTGATCGCCGCAGCGATCGCGCCTCAGCGCGACCGGCCCCGTCGCCGGCGCACGAGCGTCGCGACGGTCGCGACCGCGACGCCGATCGCCATCATCCACAGCACCAGGCTGACGAGGCCCCACGGTTCGGCCATCGCCTTGCCGAAGTCGGTTTCCGGCGCCACGGTGCGCGCCGCAAAGCCGACGACCAGCACCGCCGCGACCAGCAATCCGCCCGCGATCTCGGCCCCGGACTGCGGCCGCTTCAACAACGGCGTGGCGGCCGCCGTGGTCGTCGACGCGCGGCGCCGGAATCGGCGCACGACATAGACGACGGCGTTGAGCACGAACAGCACGGCGATGACGACCGCGCCGCCGAAATACCAGGTCACCAGCGACTCCCGCGAAGCAACGATGCCTCGATGGTTTCAATCGCCGCCGCGGCTGTCAAGGCAGCCGCACTTCGTCGACCATCTCGCGCGCCGCGCGGCTGGGCGGCGGCGTCACCAGGCTCACGGCGACCAGCAGCGCGAAGCCGAACGGCACGCCGAACAGGCCGGCGGCGATCGGCTGGATGCCCCACCAGAGCTGGATCGGGGATGTGACGCCGAAGGCCTCGCGCACGCCAGGCTGGTTGACCAGCGCGTAGTACAGCGTCAGGCCCAGCCCGCCCACCATCGCCGCGGCCGCGCCCCATCGGTTGGCGCGCTTCCAGAACACGCCCAGCACCAGCGCCGGGAAGAAGGCCGACGCGGCGATCGAGAACGCCCACGACACCAGCAGCAGGATGTCGCCGGGCTTCTGCGCGGTGACGTAGGCCGCGCCGAGCGCCACCATCAGCAGCAGCACCTTGGAGACCGTCACGCGCTTGGTGGCCGGCGCCTTCGGGTCGACGATGCGGAACCACAGGTCGTGCGACAGCGCGTTGGCGATCGTCAGCAACAGGCCGTCGGCCGTCGACAGCGCCGCCGCCAGGCCGCCCGCGGCCACCAGCCCGGAGATGACGTACGGCAGGCTGGCGATCTCGGGCGTGGCCAGCACCACGATGTCGCCGTTGATCTTCATCTCGCCCAGCTGCAGGATGCCGTCGCCGTTGACGTCGTCCACCTGCAGCAGCGACGGGTCGACGTGGGCCCAGTTGTTGATCCAGGCGGGCAGCTGGTCGAAGCGCGTGCCCACGAGGGCGTCGAACACCTCCACCTTGACCAGCACCGCCAGCGCCGGCGCCGTCAGGTACAGCAGCACGATGAACAGCAGCGACCACGCCACCGAGGCGCGCGCCTCGGCCACCGACGGGGTCGTGTAGAAGCGCGTGAGCACGTGCGGCAGCGACGCGGTGCCAACCATCAAGCAGAACACGAGCGCGATGAAGTTGTGGCGCGAGTCGTCGAATGCGCGGCGGGCGGCGGGGTCGCCGTGCGGATCGCCGGCGAACTGCTGCGCGTGCGCCGGCATGCCGGCCAGCGGCCTGGCGCGCTCGAGGTTGGCGTCGCGCTCGCGCGTCCACTCGTCGCGCGCGGCGTCCGCGTCGCGCGGCACGCGCGCGAGCTCGCGCTCGGCGGCCTGGATGTCGCCCTGCGGCGCATTGGCGGCCTTGAGCTCGGCGATGCGGCGCAGGGCGACGTTGCGCTCGGCCGCGAGCGCGGCGGGGATGTCGGCCAGGCGGGCGTCGAGCGCGTCGGCGCGCGCCTGGAACACCGCGATGACGCGCCGCTCGGCGGGATCGGCCTGCAGGCGCTTCTCCGACGCGATGACCTTCTGCAACTGGTAGCCGTACGTGGCCTGCGGCACCGGCGTGGCGTGCTGCTTGATCGACAGCCACGCCACCGGCACCAGGTAGGCCACCAGCAGCACGATGTACTGCGCCACCTGCGTCCACGTGACGGCCCGCATCCCGCCCAGGAACGAGCACACGAGGATGCCGCCCAGGCCCAGGAACACGCCCACCTCGAACGCGACGCCCGTGATGCGGCTGGTGATGAGCCCGACGCCGTAGATCTGCGCGACCACGTACAGGAACGAGCACGCGATCGCCGCCACCACCGCGATCACGCGCACCAGGTTGCCGTCGTAGCGCGCGGCCAGGAAGTCGGGGATCGTGTACTGGCCGAACTTGCGCAGGTAGGGCGCGATCAGCAGCGCGACCAGGCAGAAGCCGCCCGTCCAGCCGAGGATGTACGCGAGCCCGCCGTAGCCGCTCAGGTACAGCGTGCCGGCCATGCCGATGAACGAGGCCGCCGACATCCAGTCCGCCCCCGTGGCCATGCCGTTGTACAGCGCGGGCACGCGGCGGCCCGCGACGTAGTACTCGGTCGGGTCGGTGGTGCGGCTCAGGATGCCGATGCCCGCGTAGAACACGATCGGGCCGACCAGGAACAGGAAGCCGATCCAGCGCCGCGGCAGGCCCAGCTGCTCCAGCAGTGCCATCGCGCCGACGAAGACGAGGAACGCGAGGCCGAACGCCACGTAGATCCAGTGCAGGCGGCGGGTGAACGCGGGTCCGTGCAGGAAGCGACTGCGCGCCGGGGCGAAGGTGCGCGTGCGGATCGCCATCAGTGCGACGCCTCGGGTCGGGGGCGCGACTCGTCGGCAAGGCGGCGGTCGTTGCGCGCCATGCGCCGCGCGTAGATGGCGATCAGCACGACGAACACCACGATGCCGCCCTGCGCAGCCACCCAGAAGCTGAACGGCCAGCCGAAGAACGGGAAGTCGAGGTCGCGCGCGAACCAGGTGACGACGAACCCCACCACGAACCACGCCAGCAGCAGCGCCGCGGTCAGTCGCACGGTGCGGCGCCAGTGGCGGGCGCGGGCGGCGCGCTCGGCCTCCGGGGCGCCGTGGGAATCGGGAATGGACATCGGGTCCGGATCATGCCCGGCCGCGGCCGTCCACCCAAGCGGGCGAACCCCACGCCGCCCCGCCCGCGGCCGAATGACTTATCGTGGAGCCCATGTCGACGCCCCCGCCCTCGCCTTCCTCGCCACCGCCGCCGATCCGCATCCACATCCCGCACGTGTCGCGCGCCACCGGCGTGCTGCTGGCGCTCAACATCGGCGTGTGGCTGCTGCAGGTGCTGACCGGGGTGTCGCCGCTGCACCCGTCGTCGCCGGCGCTGGTGGCCTGGGGCGGCAACCTGCCGCTGTTCACGCTCACCGGCGACACCTGGCGGCTGTTCACCGCGATGTTCCTGCACGACGGCATCGGCCACCTCGCGCTGAACATGCTGGCGCTGATCTCCACGGCCGACCGCACCGAGGACGAGTACGGCACCGCGCCGATGCTGGTGGTCTACCTGGTGGGCGGCCTGATGGCCAGTTGCGCCAGCGTGTTCTGGCGCGAGGTGCACGCCCTGCGCGACCCGACGCTGCTGCTGACCGTGAGCATCGGCGCGTCCGGCGCGGTGATGGCCCAGTTCGGCGCACTGCTGGCGGCGCTGGTGATGGTGCCGCCGCGCTTTGCCCGCATGCATCCGTCGGAACGCCCCGGCGTCGACAACGGCCTCGTGCAGGTCGTCGTGCTCAACCTGGCGCTGGGGCTGCTGTTCCCCGGTGTCGACCAGGCCGCGCACGTGGGCGGGCTGATCGGCGGCATGGCGGTGGGCGCGCTGATGTGCATCCGCCCGGCCGTGGCCACCCCGCGGGCGGCGCTCGCGCGCTACGGCGCCACGGCGCTGCTGGTCACCGCGTGCGTCGGCGCGCTGCTGCACACCGCGCCACGCGAGCGCCTGCTGCTGCTGCGCATCGAGTGGGCGGCGCAGCAGGCCGCGCCGCATCACTGAGCCGGCGGCCCTCCCGGGCGCGCGGCCATGCCTGCCGGGGCAGGCCCCGCGTCCGTGCGAAAATCGCGCTCCTGCGCGCCCTGGGGCACGCTGATCCGCCACCTGCGCCGCCGCACTCCGTCCGGCCGCGCCACGACCAAGATCCGAACATGGACATCGAACGCATCAACGCCATCGGCAAGAGCATTGCCGACCTCACCGAGCGCACCACCGCGCTCAGGGGGTATCTTTGACTACGACCGCAAGTCGCATCGGCTGACGGAAGTCAACGCGACGCTGGAGAACCCGGCGGTCTGGAACGAGCCCCAGCGGGCCCAGGAGCTCGGGCGCGAGAAGCGCGCGCTCGAGCAGGTCGTCTCCACCATCGACCACCTCACCACGAACCTGGCCGACAACGCCGAGCTGTTCGAGATGGTCAAGGAGGAAGGCGACATCGACAGCCTCCAGCAGATCGAGGCCGACGCGGCCAAGCTGGAGGAGACGGTCGCGGCCCTCGAGTTCCGCCGCATGTTCAGCAACCCGTCCGACCCGCTGAACTGCTTCGTCGACATCCAGTCCGGCGCCGGCGGCACCGAGGCCCAGGACTGGGCCCAGATGCTGCTGCGCCAGTACCTGCGCTACTGCGAGCGCAAGGGCTTCAAGGCCGAGGTCATGGAAGAGACCGAGGGCGACGTCGCCGGCATCAAGAGCGCGACGATCAAGGTCGAGGGCGAGTACGCGTTCGGCCTGCTGCGCACCGAGACCGGCGTGCACCGCCTGGTGCGCAAGAGCCCGTTCGGCGCCGGCCTGCGCCAGACCTCGTTCGCGTCGCTGTTCGTCTACCCCGAGGTGGACGACTCCATCGAGATCGAGATCAACCCGGCCGACGTGCGCACCGACACCTTCCGCGCGTCCGGCGCCGGCGGCCAGCACATCAACAAGACCGACTCGGCGGTGCGCCTGACGCACATTCCGACCGGCATCGTGGTGCAGTGCCAGAACGACCGCTCGCAGCACCGCAACCGCGACGAGGCCTGGCAGATGCTGCGCTCGCGCCTGTACGAGCACGAGATGCGCAAGCAGCGCGAGGAGCAGCAAAAGCTCGAGGACTCCAAGACCGACGTGGGCTGGGGCCACCAGATCCGTTCGTACGTGCTCGACCAGAGCCGCATCAAGGACCTGCGCACCAACTACGAGGTCTCCGCCACCCAGAAGGTGCTCGACGGCGACCTCGACGGGTTCATCGCCGAGAGCCTCAAGCAGGGTCTCTGATCCAAGCCGGGGGTCGGCCACGAGCCGCGTCCCCGATTTCGTTTTCCCCCCCGACATTTGAAGGAAGAAGCCATGCGCGAAGGCTCTCCCACGCTGGTCCGCCGCGAGGACTACACCGCTCCCGCCTGGTGGGTGCGCACGGTCGACCTGACGTTCGACCTCGATCCCGCCAAGACCATCGTCTCCAGCAAGCTCGCCATCGAGCGCAACACCGAGCGCCCGACCGAGCCGCTGCGGCTCGACGGCGAAGGCCTGAACCTGCTGCGCGTGCTGGTCGACGGCCAGAGCGTCTCGTTCCGCCACGAGGACGGCCAGCTGGTGATCGACGCCCCCGGCACCGACTCGTTCGTGCTGGAGATCCGCAACACGGTGTGCCCCGAGAAGAACACCGAGCTGTCGGGCCTGTACACGTCCGGCGGCGGCTTCTTCACGCAGTGCGAGGCCCAGGGCTTCCGCCGCATCACCTACTTCTTCGATCGCCCGGACGTGATGGCGATCTACACCGTCACGTTGCGCGCGGACAAGGGCAAGTTCCCGGTGCTGCTGTCCAACGGCAACCTGCAGGAACAGGGCGAGCTGGACAACGGCCGCCACTTCGCGCGCTGGAACGACCCGTTCCCCAAGCCCTGCTACCTGTTCGCGCTGGTGGCCGCCGACCTCGTCGCGCGCGAGCAGCGCGTGACCAGCCGCGCCGGCAAGGATCACCTGCTGCAGGTGTTCGTGCGCCGCGGCGACCTGGACAAGACCGAGCATGCGATGAACTCGCTGGTCGCGTCGCTGGTGTGGGACGAGGCGCGCTTTGGCCTGCCGCTGGACCTCGAACGCTTCATGATCGTGGCGGTCGAGGACTTCAACATGGGCGCGATGGAGAACAAGGGCCTGAACCTGTTCAACACCAAGTACGTGCTCGCCAGCCCGGCCACCGCCACCGACCTGGACTACTCGCTGATCGAGAGCGTGGTCGGCCACGAGTACTTCCACAACTGGACCGGCAACCGCATCACCTGCCGCGACTGGTTCCAGCTGTCGCTCAAGGAAGGCCTGACAGTCTTCCGCGACCAGGAGTTCTCGCAGGACATGGCCGGCTCGACGTCCGCGCGCGGCGTCAAGCGCATCGACGACGTGCGCTTCCTGCGCCAGCAGCAGTTCCCGGAGGACGCGGGCCCGATGTCGCACCCGGTGCGCCCGGACAGCTACGTCGCGATCGACAACTTCTACACCACCACCGTCTACGAGAAGGGCTCGGAAGTCGTCCGCATGATGCAGACGCTGGTGGGCCGCGCCGGCTTCGAGCGCGGCATCACCGAGTACTTCCGCCGCCACGACGGCCAGGCCGTCACCTGCGACGCGTTCGCGCAGGCGATCGCCGACGTCAACCCCGCCAGCCCGCTCAACGCGCAGCTCGAAGCGTTCAAGCGCTGGTACGCCCAGGCCGGCACGCCGCGCGTGACCGCGCGCCTGGCCGCGGCCGACGGTGCCGCCACGCTGACGCTGGCGCAGGACTTCAGCGCGCCGGCGGCGGTACCTGCCGAAGGCCGTCGGCCCTTCGTGATCCCCGTGCGCTTCGCGCTGTTCACGCGCGACGGCCACCCCGTGCCGCTGCGCCTGGACGGCGACGCCGAGGGCGCGCCGCTGGAGCGCGTGCTGGTGCTGTCGGACGCGCAGGCGACGTACCGCTTCCTGGACGTGCCGGCCGACGCCGTGCCGTCGGTGCTGCGCGACTTCTCCGCGCCCGTCATCCTGGACGACGGCCTGACCGACGCCGACCGCCTGGTGCTGCTCGCGCACGACACCGACCCGGTCAACCGCTGGGAAGCCGGCCAGCGCCTGGCGCTGTCGCAGCTGGTGTCGGCCATCACGGGCGACGGCACGCTGTCCCTCAACAACGCCTACGTCGACGCGATGCGCGCCGTGCTGCGCGACCCGTCGCTCGACCCGGCGTTCAAGGAACTGGTGCTGACGCCGCCGTCCGAGGCCTACGTCTCCGAGCAGCTGGCGGTGCCGGTCGACCCGCAGCGCGTGCACGCCGTCTGCCTGCAGATGCAGGACCAGCTCGCCGCGCGCCTGCGCGACGACTGGCTCGCCGCGTGGGACGCCAGCCAGGTCGTCGAGGGCTACAGCCCGGACGGCCGCCAGAGCGCCCGCCGCGCGCTGGCCAACCTCGCGCTGGCCATGCTCGTGCGCGACGCCGTGCGCAGCGGCGACACCGTGTGGCCCGGCAAGGCCTACCAGCGCTTCAAGGACGCCGGCAACATGACCGACCGCCTGGGCGCGCTCGGCGCGCTGGTGGCAGCGCACTCGGATCTGGCCGCGCCCGCGCTGGCCCGCTTCCACGAGCTGTTCCGCAGCGAGGCGCTGGTGGTCGACAAGTGGTTCGCGCTGCAGGGCCGCGCGCCCGAGCAGGACGGCCGGGTCTTCGCGAACGTGAAGGCGCTGCTGCAGCACCCCGACTTCTCGCTGCACAACCCGAATCGCGTGCGCAGCCTGCTGTTCTCGCTGTGCAACTTCAACCCGGCCGCGTTCCACCGCGCCGACGCGAAGGGCTACGTGTTCTGGGCCGAGAAGGTCGTCGAGCTCGACGGCATCAACCCGCAGGTCGCCTCGCGCCTGGCGCGCGCGCTCGACCGCTGGCGCAACCTGGCCGAGCCCTACCGCGGCGCGGCGCGCGAGGCCATCGCGCGCGTGGCGGCCAAGTCCGACCTGAGCCCGGACGTGCGCGAAGTCGTGGATCGCGCGCTGAAGGACTGATCTCCTGAAACGAACCGGGTCGCGCTGCGACCCGGTCTCGTCTCAGGCGACCGTTGCGCATGCGCGCGCGTCACGCGCGATCCGGCGCGCATGCGCAACGACCGCATCCACCATCCTCAGGAGTCTCAACATGGCCAAGAAGGTCAGCCTCACCCAGTACCTCGTCGAGCAGCAGAGAGAGCACGGGCGCATCCCGTCGCAGCTGCGCCTGCTGATCGAGGTCGTGGCCCGCGCGTGCAAGCACATCGCGATCGCCGTCAACAAGGGCGCGCTCGGCGACGTCATGGGCTCGGCCGATTCCGAGAACGTGCAGGGCGAGATCCAGAAGAAGCTGGACATCATCTCCAACGAGGTGCTGATCGAGGCCAACGAATGGGGCGGCCACCTGGCCGCGATGGCGTCCGAGGAGATGGACACGATCCACGTCGTGCCCAACCGCTACCCGCAGGGCGAGTACCTGCTGCTGTTCGATCCGCTGGACGGCTCGTCCAACATCGACGTCAACGTGTCGATCGGCACCATCTTCTCGGTGCTGCGCAAGGTGGGCCACCACCACGGCGTAGCCGAGGACGACTTCCTGCAGGCCGGCAAGAACCAGGCGGCCGCGGGCTACTGCATCTACGGCCCGCAGACCATGCTGGTGCTGACCGTGGGCGACGGCGTCGCGATGTTCACGCTCGACCGCGAGATGGGCTCGTGGGTGCTCACCGCCGAGAACGTGCGCATCCCCGAGGACACCAGGGAATTCGCGATCAACATGTCCAACCAGCGCCACTGGGCGGCGCCGGTCACGCGCTACATCGACGAATGCCTGCAGGGCAAGGACGGACCGCGCGCCAAGGACTTCAACATGCGCTGGGTGGCCTCGATGGTGGCCGACGTGCACCGCATCCTCAGCCGCGGCGGCGTGTTCATGTACCCGTGGGACAAGCGCGAGCCCGAGAAGGCCGGCAAGCTGCGCCTGCTGTACGAGGCCAATCCGATGAGCTTCCTGATCGAGCAGGCCGGCGGCGCGTCCACCAACGGCAGGCAGCGCATCATGGACCTGCAGCCGCAGCGACTGCACGAGCGCGTGGCGGTGTTCCTGGGCTCGAAGAACGAGGTCGAGCGCGCGACGGCGTACCACCTCGAGGCGCAGGCGTGATCGCCACGCGATGAGCGCGGTCGCGCTCGCGCCGGCCGGCGCCGACGACGCCACGGCACTGCACGCGATGCTGCTGGCGCTGGCCGAGAGCGACGGCGTCGCCGAGGTGCACACGACCGAGGCCGCGCTGCGCGACGCGCTGTCCGGCCCGTCGCCGCTGGTCGTCGCCCACGTCATCCGGCACGATCGCGACGTCGCCGGCTTCACGCTGCACTCGTGGAAGTGGGGCACGTTCACCGGCGTGCGCGACCTGTACCTGAACGCGCTCTACGTGCGGCCCGCGCACCGCCGCGCCGGCGTCGCCCGGCAGGCGATGGCCGCGCTCGCGCGCCTCGCGATGGCGCAGGGCTGCTCGCGCATCGAATGGCTCACCGTGGCCGCCAAGGCCGACACCGCGGCCTTCTACGATGCGATCGGCGCCGCGCCCGCGAGCCACATGGCGGTGCGGCGCCTGCAGGGCGACGCCCTGCAGGCGCTGGCCGCGGAGCCGCACCTGCCGCGCGCCTGAAGCGGCGGCCGGCGGCGCCAGCGCCGCGCATTCACCCTTCTCGGGGATCCGCCCGCTCAGGCCTTCGCCGGCAGGCCGTCGACCAGCGCCTGCAGCCGCGCCTGCAGCGCCGCCGACGCCGACGTCATCGGCGCCCGCAACTCGTTCGCGCACTCGCCGCGCGCCGCCAGCAGCGCCTTGACCGGCGCCGGGCTGGGCTCGTCGAACGCGGCCTGCGTCAGCGGCTTGAGGCGGCGCCACAGCGCACGGCCCGTCGCGAGGTCGCCGCGCGCGAGTGCCGTGTCGAAGGCCACGAACAGGTCGGTGCGGATGTGCGCCGTCGCGGCGATCGCGCCGGCACCGCCGAGGCAGCGCGTCGAGAACCACTCGTCGTCGTTGCCGCACAGCACCTGCAGGCGGCCGTCGGCGATCAGGGCCTCGGTCTGGTCGACGCGGCCGCCGCAGTCCTTCAGGCCCACGATGTTCGGGTGCGCGGCCAGGGCGAGCAGCGTGTCGAGCTCGATGCGCACGCCGGTGCGCGCGGGGATGTCGTAGACCACCAGCGGCGCGGGCAGCGCGTCGGCGATCGTCGTGAAGAAGGCGCGCAGCGCGTCCTGCGACGGCCGCAGGTACGGCGGCGGCGTCGCCATGAAGGCGTCGGGCGCGTGGGCCATCGCGGCGTCGGCGCGGCGCAGCACTTCGGCGGCGGTGGTGCCCGAGGCGCCCATGATCAGCGGCAGCGTCGTGGCGGACCTGATCGTGCCCAGCACCTCGACGCGCTCGGCGTCGGACAGCAAGGGCGCCTCGCCGGTCGTCGCGCAGACGACGATGCCCGCGACGCCATCGGCCGCGAGCCGCTCGACGAGCGCGGCGAGCGCGCGGTGGTCGATGCGCCCTTCGCGGAACGGGGTGACGATGGGGATCCAGACCCCGGACAGAACGAGATGGCTCACGCAGCTTCCTTTCAGGCAACGACCGGACAAGATCGTCGTTGGAGGAGCGTGCGGAGCTGCCGATGTTCCGTGAGAGTTTCTTCCGCGGGAGGGCAGGTTCCGTCGCTCATCTGGACGACGGAACCGCAGCCCCGGTCAGACGAGCAACGGCTTTTTCGCTTTGACCGCACCGGCGCGCGCGCGCGTCACGCGCGAGGGCGCGAGCGACGGGTCGGCGGCGAAGGGGCGGGTCACGGCGCGATCTTAACCGGCCGCGGCCGTCCGACGCTCGAGCCGGTGGCCGCGCGACGCGCCCGCGGCAGAATCGCCCGCGCCGATCGGCGCCCGCTCACGAAAGGAACGACTCGAAGGCCGTGCGACACGCCAGCTTCTCGCGCGACGCCTTCTCCACGTCGAGCTTCCCGCTGGACGGCGGCCCGATGCCGACGCGATGTTCTGCCAGCCCGCGCACGGGAGCGCGCCGCGCCCTCGCGCGTGACGCGCGAGCGGGCGGGCGCGCCCGCGCGGCCGCCGGCGCAGAATCGCTCGTCGCCCACTCCGCCCCCTTCGCGAGGCCCCGCCATGAACCCAGCCGACCCGGTGCAACGCCAGCTCGAGGCCTACAACGCGCGCGACCTCGCGCGCTTCGTGGCCGAGTACAGCGACGACGTGCAGGTGTTCAGGCCGCCGTCCGCCGAGCCCGTGCTCGCCGGCAAGGCGGCGTTCGCGGCGCACTACGCGAGCAGGCGCTTCAACCTGCCCGGGCTGCACGCGACGGTGGTCGCGCGCATCGTCAGCGGCAACACGGTGGTCGACCACGAGCACGTGGCCGGCCTGCAGGACGGCATCGTCGAGGCCGTGGCCGTCTACCGCGTGGTCGACGGCCGCATCACCACCGTCTGGTTCTTCTGACGCGCCTCAGACCGGCAGCGGGTTGCGCTCGGCGAAGCCTTCCTGGTGCCAGTACGGGTAGGGCTTGGTGACGGCGCTGGCCTCGTCGAGCCGCCTGACCTGCGCAGGGCTGAGGTTCCAGCCGACGGCGCCCAGGTTCTCGCGCAGCTGCTTGTCGTCGCGCGCGCCGACGATCACGTTGGCCACGGTGGGCCGCTGCAGCAGCCAGTTCAGCGCCACCTGCGGCACCGACTTGCCCACCTCCTCGCCGACGGCGGCGAGCGCGTCGACGACCTTGAACAAGTACTCGTCGGCGACCGGCGGTCCCTTGTCGGCGGTCGCGTGCAGCCGGCTCTGCGCCGGGATGCCCGAGCCGCGGCGGATCTTGCCGGTGAGCCGGCCCCAGCCCAGCGGGCTCCACACCACGGCCGACACGCCCTGGTCCAGGCCCAACGGCATCAGCTCCCATTCGTAGTCGCGGCCCACCAGCGAGTAGTAGGCCTGGTGCGCGACGTAGCGCTGCAGGCCCAGCCGATCCGACAGCGCCAGAGATTTCATCAGGTGCCAGCCCGAGAAGTTCGACACGCCCAGGTAGCGGATCTTGCCCTCGCGCACCAGTTCGTCGAGCGTGAACAGCGTCTCCTCGATCGGCGTCAGCGCGTCGAAGCCGTGCAGCTGGAACAGGTCGATGTAGTCGGTGCCCAGGCGCCGCAGCGAGCCCTCGACGGACGCGCGCAGGTGGTGCCGCGACGAGCCGACGTCGTTGGGCCCCGGGCCCTTGCGGAACGTCGCCTTGGTCGAGATCAGCACCTGGTCGCGCCGCCCCTCGAGCGCCTTGCCCAGCACCTGCTCGGCGATGCCGTTGGAGTAGACGTCCGCGGTGTCGAACATCGTCAGGCCGTGTTCGAGGCAGATGTCGACCAGGTTGCGTGCACCGTCGGCGTCGGTCGAGCCCCAGGCCGCGAAGAAGGCGTTGCCGCCACCGAAGGTGCCGGTGCCCAGGCTGAGGGCGGGCACCATCAGGCCGGAGGCGCCGAGACGTCGTTGTTCCATGAGATTCTCCTTGAAGGTGTGAGACGGGCGCATTCTCACGACGCGGGGCAGCCGCGGCGCGCCGGATCCGGACATCGAAATGTACGGACTTCGCGCCGCCCGCCGCGCGGCGGAGACCCTGCCGCGAGCGATGTCGTCGATTGGCCATTTCCGTGTCCGAATATGGCGTGTTCCGACCGGTGCGCCTCGCGACAATGGTGACGTCACCCACCGCATCGCCGCCCATGACCCCCGCCAGCCTCGCCCGCCTGCTCGCCCTGTCCGCCATCTGGGGCGCCTCGTTCCTGTTCATGCGCATGGGCGCGCCGGTGCTCGGGCCGACGCTGCTGATCTTCTGCCGCGTGCTGTCGGCGGCGCTGTTCCTGGCGGTGGTCGGCGCCGCGATGCGCAAGCCGCTCGAGCCGCGCAAGCACGCGCTGCACTACCTCGTGCTGGGCCTGTTCAACTCCGCCCTGCCCTTCCTGCTGTTCGCGTTCGCGGCCAGGACGCTGTCGGCGTCGCTGCTGTCGATCCTCAACGCGACCGCGCCGATCTGGGGCGCGGTGATCGGCGCGGTGTGGACGCGCAGCGCCATCGCACCGAAGGCGCTGCTGGGCCTGGCACTCGGCATCGCGGGCGTCGCGCTGCTGGTGGGATTCGACCCCGAGAGCCTGCGCCCCGGCGCGCCGCTGGCGATCGGGCTGGGCCTGGCGGCCACGTTCTCGTACGGCATCGCCACCAACTACGCCAAGTCGGCCAGGAAGGTGGACGCGTTCGCCAACGCGCACGGCAGCATGTGGGCCGCGACGCTGCTGATCGCGCCCGGCGTGCCGTTCGCGCCGGCCACGTCGTCGCCCACGCTCGCGATCGGCCTGGCCGTGCTTGCGCTGGGCGTGGTCTGCAGCGGCATCGCCTACCTGCTCTACTTCCGGCTGGTGGCCGACCTGGGCGCCGCGTCGGCGCTGACCGTCACCTTCCTGATCCCGGTGTTCGGCGTGCTGTGGGGGCACCTGTTCCTGGGCGAATCGATCGGCTGGAACACGTGGGTCGGCGCGGCGATCGTGATCGTCGGCACGGCCCTGGTCACCGGCTTCAGCGCGGGCGCGCTGTTCCGCCGCGCGGCGCCCGCCACCTGACGCGCGCCGGCGCGCCGCGCGCCACAATCGGCCATTCCGACTGCCAGGAGTGCCGCCATGGCCCGTCCGTCCGTTGTCGTCGAACTCCGCGGCCCGGTGGCCGTCGTCACGCTGGACCGGCCCGACTGCCGCAACGCGGTCGACGGCCCCACGGCCGCGCACCTGCGCGAGGCGTTCGAGGCCTTCGAGGCCGACGACCGGCGGCGCGTGCTGGTCCTCACCGGCGCCGGCGGCCAGTTCTGCGCCGGCGCCGACCTCAAGGCGATGGGCGATCCGGCGCGGCGCAACGTCGTCGAGCCGAGCGGGAGCGGCCACGGGCCGATGGGGCCGACGCGGATGACGCTGCGCAAGCCGGCCATCGCCGCGATCGAGGGCCACGCCGTGGCCGGCGGCCTGGAGCTGGCGCTGCTGTGCGACCTGCGCGTCGCGGCGCGCGGCGCGGTGCTGGGCGTCTTCTGCCGCCGCTGGGGCGTGCCGCTGATCGACGGCGGCACCGTGCGGCTGCCGCGCATCGTCGGCGAGGCACGCGCGCTCGACATGATCCTGACCGGCCGCGCCGTGCCCGCCGACGAGGCGCTGTCCTTCGGCCTGGTCAACCGCGTGGTCGACGACGGCCAGGCGCTGGCCGCGGCCGTCGCGCTGGCCGAGGAGATCGCCGCGTTCCCGCAGCGCTGCCTGCGCGCGGATCGCGCATCGGCGCTCGCGCAGTGGGACATGACGCTGGCCGAGGCGCTGCGCAGCGAAGGCGCCGGCGGCTTCGCGGTGGTCGCCGAGGAAGGCCTGGCCGGCGCGCAGCGCTTCGCGGCGGGCGCGGGTCGGCACGGCGAATCGGCGACCTGAGCCCGACGCTGGCGCCGCGCCGCGCGTTGCGGCAAAGTCGCGGGCTCGTCCCATGAGCCTGGCGGCCGCCACCATCGCCCACGCCAACCCCAGCAGGAGATCCGAGACCATGCACCAAGGCTCATGCCACTGCGGCGCCGTCCGCCTCACGCTGCCGTCGACTCCCGCGGTCGCGACGAAGTGCAACTGCTCGCTGTGCCGCCGCATCGGCGGGCCGTGGGTGTACTTCGAGTACGGCACCGTGAAGATCGAAGGCCACCCCGAGCACACCGAGGGCTACATCCAGGGCGACCGCACGCTCAGCACGATCCGCTGCCGGCACTGCGGCTGCACCACGCACTGGGAGCCGCTGCAGCCGACGGCCGGCGGCAAGCACGGCGTGAACCTGGGCAACTTCGACCCGTCGCTGATCGCGTCGGTGCGCGTGCGCCGGCTCGACGGCGCGGACACGTGGAAGTTCCTCGACGACTGAGCCGCGGCAATGGCATGCGGCGATCAGGGCGACTGGCGGTGAACCGCCGTCGCTCGACAGCCCCGATTCGACGCGCCTGACGATACCTGCCTGGGTATGGTCGAGCAGCGGCGTCCCGACGCATGCGCGCGTCGAGCGCGCGCCATCGACTTGCGCGATCATCGCCGCTCGGGACGCGGCGCCCGCCATTCCGCCGCTGCACGACAACGGAGACACCCCCATGCTGCATACCCTCCGCCCGTACGCGCTGGCGGCGCTGGCCCTCGTGGCCGCGTCGGCGAGCGCCGACGACTTGCACCGCGGCCACGACCCCGCGCCGCCCAAGGTGATCCTCGACACCGACTTCAACACGATCAGCGACGACGGCCAGGCGCTGGTGATGCTGGCGCAGCTCGACGCGGCCGGAAAGCTCGACCTGCTGGGCGTGACCGTGGCCACCGGCAACGCGTGGCTCGAGCAGGAGACCTCCGACGCGCTGAAGGCGGTCGAACGCCTGGGCATCGAGCGCTCGGTGGGCGTGTACGTCGGCGCGAAGTACGGGCTGCTGCACGACTACCCCGCGTACCTGGACGAGGTGGCCAGGTTCGGCTCGGCGGTCGACTACGTGGGTGCGTTCTCGAGCCCGCCGCCGACGTCTCCCAGCGACATCGTGCCGCCGCCCGACGGCCTGGCCACCCACACGCGGCCGCAGCGCCAGCACGCGGTGGACTTCATGATCGAGCAGATCCACCGCTACCCGCACCAGGTGTCGATCCTGGAGATCGCGCCGCCCACCAACCTGGCGATGGCCATCCGCAAGGATCCGACGATCGTGCCGCTGATCAAGCAGGTGGTGACGATGGCCGGCCAGATCTACGTGGCGGGCAACGCCTACAACGATGCCGCCGAGTTCAACTGGTGGGCGGATCCGGAGGCGGTCAAGATCGTGCTGCGCGCCGCGATCCCGAAGGTGATCGTGCCGCTGGACCTCACGAACAACGTGCCGCTGACCAAGCCGGTGTACCAGCAGATCGCCAACCACCAGCCGGCCACGCCGATCACCAAGCTGTTCGCCGACGCGTACGCGCCCTTCTTCGGATCGGGGCCGCCGCCGTTCCCGCTCTACATCTGGGACACGACCGCGCTGGCCTACCTCGTCGACCCGACGTTCGCCACCGCCACGCGTGACCTGTGGGTGGACATGAACACGACGTTCGACGCCAACTACGGCAAGTCCATCGTCTACGACACCAACCCGGCACCGACGATCCCGCTGCTGCAGCAGTCCAAGGTGGTGCTTGCGATCGACACGGCGCGCTTCTACGCGTTCTACGCCGACCTGCTGACGCGCCCGGTGCCGGTGCGGCACGACAACGGCCACTGAGCCGGTCGACGGCGGCTCGCCCGCGCGCGAAGGCTCGCGCGCGGGCCGTCTCTACTTGAAGGGCTGCGCGATCGTCAGCCACAGCCACACGCCCCAGGTCGAGGCGCAGGCCGTCACGAGGGCCAGCGCCTGGCTGGCGGCCAGGGCGGCGAGATCGGCGATGGTGATGGGACGCATGGCGTTTCCTTTCGTGCAGTGGTGATTCAGTGGGGCGGACGCGCCTCAGCGGAAGGGATTGGCCGTGGCGAACCACAGGCCGATGCCCGATGCGATCAGGAACGCGCCGTCGAGCACGCCCACCATCAGGAACACCTTGGCCAGCAAGGGCTCCATCAGCTCGGGCTGCCGCGACGCGGACTCGATGTACTTGCTCGCCAGATGGCCGATGCCCAGGCACGAGCCGATCGCGCCCAGGCCGATCATGTGGCAGACGCCCAGGGGAAGCAGTTCAGCGGAAGTCATGGGGTGCCTTTCTTTCTCGAGGTGCTGTCTTCGTTGACGGCCTCATCTTCGGCGGCCACGCGCCGCCTGGCGATGACCTGGGAGGTAACGGCGGCGCGCACGTCGGCGCGGCGCACGCGGTCGCTCGCGACAACTCTCGCGGCGAACATGCCGTTGAGTGCGAACGCCTTTTCACGTGCTTCGTCAAGAGGGCCGTGCCGCCAGTTCGCGCGCGGATTCCCGGTCTCGCCCGCATCGTCAGATCGGCGTCGAAATGGCGATTTCTCCCACGAGAACACACCCCATACCGTATCCAGAACGATGACCCGATAGGCACGTCCAAAGTCGAGTTGCAACAGATTGCATCTTGCGTAATCGCGCGCTGCGTTTGCTAAGCCGCGTCGCGATCCGGTCGAACAAGCAGTACCCACCAGGGTATATGGGAGACCAATATGAAGCGACGTGCATTGCTGCTTGCCTGTGGTTCTCTGGCGGGGGTCTTGGCCCCCCCACTCGCGCGATCCAGCGCCTCGGGCCCGCGCGTGATCAAGTTCGGCCAGTCCGCCGCCCTGTCGGGCCCCCAGGCGGTCTACGGCCGCGACGTGCAGAACGGGATCGCGGCGGCGTTCGCCGCCGCCAACGCGAACGAGGCCGCGACCGGGCTGCGCTTCGAGCTGATGACCCTGGACGACGGCGGCGTGCGCGTCAAGTGCATGGCCAATGCCCTGCAGCTCAATGAAGCGGGCGTGTCGGCCCTGATCGGCTTCACCAACGGCGTCGCGGCCGAGGCCTGCGTGCCGATGCTGGAAGACACCGGCCTGCCGATGCTCGGCACCGCCAGCGGCAACATGGGCCTGCGCGGCCAGGGCACCAAGAGCGTTTTCAACGTGCGCGCCGGCTACGACGCCGAGTTCACGCGCATCGTCAACTACCTGCGCGACACCGGCATGCAGCGCGTCGCGCTCGTGCGCCTGAACGACACGCCGCAGGTCAATCGCGAAGCGATGAACGCCGCGCTGGCCGCCGCCAACATCGCGCCCAAGGCCTCGGTCAACATCGACCGCCACGCCACCGACTTCACCGCCGCGGCGAGCGAGCTGCTGGCCGCCAAGCCGGACTGCGTGCTGTTCGTCGCCAACGCGGGCCCGGTCGCCTCCATCATCTCGCAGATGTCCGCGGCCAGATACCCCGGGCTGTATTACGCCTCCTCCTACGCCGGCCAGGACCTGCTGGACACGCTGACCGCGCGCCACCAGAGCTGCGTGATGAGCGTGGTGGTGCCGCGGCCGTCGGCCATGGGCGTCAACGTGGTGGCGAGCTGCCAGCGCGATCTCGCCTTGCTCAAGAACGGCGCGCGCGTCGGGATCACCTCGCTCGAGGGTTACATCGCCGGCCGCACCGCGATCGAGGCCGCGACGATGGCCGCCCACTCGGGCAGCGCCAACCGCGCCCGCATGAAGGAGGCGCTGGCCGGCCTGCGCAGCGACCTCGGCGGCTACAAGGTGGAGTTCACGGGCACGACGCAAGGGTCGCACTACGTCGACCTGATCACCCTGGACAAGTACGGACGCGTCATGGGTTGACGCCGGCGGCGCGGGGCGCGTCGCCGCTCCGCCACACGCCGGCGGCCACGACTCGAGACTCGAATCAGGCAGGGAGGCCAAGGTGAAGAAGACTCGCATCGGCATCATCGGGGTGGGCTCGCGCGGCCTGACCCTGCTCGAGCGGATCGTGGCGCACGAACGGCAGCGGCCGTCCGGCCCGATCGAGATCCTGCTGTTCGACCCGAACGCGCCCGGCGCCGGCTGCCACGATCCGGCGCAGTCGGACATCCACCTGGTCAACACCGTCGCCGGCCAGCTCACCGTGTTCGCCGATGCGTCGGTCGTCGACGCCGGCCCCATCGTGGAAGGCCCGTCGTTCCACCAGTGGCTCAACCAGCAGAGCGACATCGGCGCGGGCAACTTCCTCGCCGGCCGCGCCCGCGCGTCGCAGGACGGCTACTACTCGCGCGGCCTGTTCGGGCGCTACCTGCAGTGGGCGTTCCGCTACGTGTGCGCGCTGGCGCCGCCGCATGTCCAGATCATCGTCAAGCCCGCGCAGGTGCTGCGCGCGCACCGCGACGACGACGGCGCCTGGCTGCTGGAGACACGCAATGCCCAGATGCGCGTCGACTACCTGTTCCTCACGACGGGCCACACGAAGCCGGCGCGGCGCACGTCCGTTCGCTCGGCGTCGCAGACGCTGGTCATCGACGACCCGTACCCGATCCACGGCCAGCTCGCCGCGGTCACGCCCGGCATGGCCGTGGCCGTCGAGGGCATGGGCCTGACCAGCTTCGACGTCGTCGCGGAACTGACCACCGGCCGCGGCGGCCGCTTCCTGACCGACACCGCCGGCGACAAGTGCTACCTGCCCTCGGGCCGCGAGCCGCGCATCCTCGTCTACTCGCGCTCGGGCATCCCGCTGAGCGCGCGCGCCGTCAACCAGAAGGGCATCTCGAACCAGTACCGCGCGAAGTTCCTGCTGCTGCAGCACGTGCGCGAGCTGCGCGCCGGCCGCAAGCTGGACTTCGTGGCCGACGTGCTGCCGCTGCTGGTGGCCGACATGGCGTTCGCCTACTACGACGCGTACTTCCGCGAGCGCGGCGACGCCGCCGCCGCGACGGCGTTCTGCGAGGCCTTCGCAGCCGGCGACGAATGCGAGCGCCAGCGTCTGGTCGAATGCCGCATCCCCGAGGCCGACCGCTTCTCGTGGCAGCGCCTGGTCGCACCGGTGACACCGGCCGCCCTCGCTGGCCGCGACGCGTTCGGCCACTGGCTGCGCGACCACCTCGAGCAGGACCTTCGCGAGGCGCGCAAGGGCAACCGCACCAGCCCGCTCAAGGCCGCGTGCGACGTGCTGCGCGACGTGCGCGACAACCTGCGCGCCGCCATCGAGTTCGGCGGGCTGACGGAGGCGTCGCACCGCTGGGTGATGTCCGAGTTCATGCCCGTGATGAACCGCCTGGCCGTCGGGCCGCCGCAGTCGCGCATCAGCGAGTGGCAGGCCCTGATCGCGGCCGGCGTGATCGAGGCCGACTTCGGCCCCGGCGCGCAATGCCGCGCCGCCGACGGCCTGCGCATGCGGCTGTGCGCCACTGCGTGGGACGATCACTCGGTCGAGGTCGACGTGCTGGTCAAGGCGCGCATCTCGATGCACAGCCCGCAGGACGACGCGTCGCCGCTGCTGCGCGGACTGCTGGACGACGGCCACGCGCGCCTGTTCCGCAACGGCGACTTCCATCCCGGCGGCATCGAGATCGATCGCCACCACCACTGGATCGCGCGCAACGGCGCCGTCGTGCGCAACGCGTGGGCACTCGGGATCCCGACCGAGGGCGTCAAGTGGTGCACGTTCGTCGTGCCGCGGCCGGGCGTCAATTCGACGGCGGTGGCCGACGCCGGCCGCGCGGTGGCGGCGCTGCTCGCGGACGTGCGCGCGGGCGCGGACGAGCGCGAGGCGCGCGAGACGCCGCGCCTGCGCACCGAGGCGGAGGCGTCGCAATACGCCTCGCTCTACGGGCCCTTGTGAGCGCCGATGATTGAACGCGTCGTCAACCGGTTGAGCGTCGCCGGCCTGTGCGCGACGTTCGTGGGCAACGGGATGGGGCGCTTCGCCTTCATCGCGCTGATGCCCGCGCTGATCCAGGCCGGGTGGTTCAACAAGGCCGACGCCTCCTGGCTGGGCGTCGCCACGCTGGTGGGCTACGTGCTGGGCGCCGCCGCGTCGAACGCGCTGGCGACGCGCATTTCCACCGCGTGGCTGCTGCGCGGCGCGATGCTCGCGTGCTCGCTGAGCCTTCTCGCCTGCGCGATCGAAGGCGCCGGCATGACGTGGTTCTTCCTCTGGCGCACCGCCGCCGGCGTGGGCGGCGCGCTGCTGATGGTGCTGCCGGCGCCGGTCGTGCTGCCGCAGCACGCGGCGTCGATCCGGGCGCGCACCAGCGGCGTCGTGTTCTCGGGCATCGGCCTCGGCGCCGCGGCCTCGGGCCTCCTGGTGCCGCTGCTGATCGCCGCCGGCGGCAGCTTGCCGCTGCTGCACCTGCAGGGCATCACCGGCGCATGGCTGGGCCTGGGCACCGTGTGCCTGGCGCTCACCGCGCTGGCCTGGCGCACGTGGCCGGCCGACGCGCCCGGCACGACCGCCGCCGCCGCGCCCGCCGCGCTGCCCGCCGACTTCAAGGCCGTCGTCCTGCTCATCCTGATGGCGCATGGCCTGAACGCCGTCGGCTACCTCGCGCACACGCTGTTCCTGCCCGACTACGTCGTGCGCGAGCTGGGCATGCCGCTGGCCATGGGCGGTTTCTTCTGGTCGATGTTCGGCCTGGGCGCCGCGATCGGACCGATGCTGACCGGCTCGCTGGCCGACGCGTTCGGCCTGAAGCGCAGCCTGCTCGCCGGCTTCGTGCTGAAGGCCTTCGCAGCGATCCTGCCCGTCTGGAACAGCAGCCCCGCCGCCCTGCTCGTGTCGTCCGTGCTGATGGGGATTTGCACGCCGGGCGTCGTCGCGCTGGTGTCCGCCTACACGCTGGAGCGCGTCGGCGCGTCGCATCACCGCAAGGCCTGGGGCTTGGCCACGTCGAGCTTCGCCATCGCGCAGGCCGGCGGCGGCGCGCTGATGGCGCTGGCCGCCACCCGCCTGCATTCGTACCACCCGTTGTTCTGCCTGAGCGCCGTCGCGCTGGTCGGATCGACGATCTGCGTCGCGCTGGTGCGCGAGCGCGCCGCCCAGGAGCGCCCCGCCAGCAACGATCTCCTGCCCATTGCCAGCCCCTTGCCCCACCCATGAACCCTTCTTCCAAGCTCGTCTTCCTGGTCGCGATCGCGGCGCTGTGTCTCGGATGCGCGAACGCCGGCGCGCAGATCCGCATCGGCCAGACCTCCGGCTTCACGGGGCCGGTGGCGACCTCGGTGGCGGAGATCAACGTCGGCGCCAAGCTGTACATCGACCACGTCAACGCCGAGGGCGGCGTGGCCGGGCAGCAGATCGAGCTGGTGTCGATGGACGACAAGAACCAGCCCGCGTTGACGCTCGAGAACGCCACCAAGCTCGTCGCCGACCCGAAGGTCGTCGCGCTGTTCCTGAACCGCGGCACGCCGCACACGCAGGCCATCATCCCGCTGCTGGCCGAATCGCACATCGTGCTGCTGGCGCCGTCGACGGGGGCGATGTCGCTGCACTCGCCGGTCAACCCGTGGATCTTCAACGTGCGCGCCACCTACCAGGCCGAGACCGAGCGCCTGACGCGCCACCTCGGCATGACGCGCCTGGATCGCGTTGCCCTGTGCTACGTGGACGACAGTTTCGGCAACGACGCGCTTCAGGGCGCGCTCAAGGTGTTCAAGGAGGCGGGCGCCAAGCCGATGGTGCAGGAAGCCATCGACAAGGCCAAGCCCGACTACACCGCCTGCGTGCAGAAGATCGTGGCCAACCGGCAGCTCGGCGCGGTGTTCATCGGCACGCCGGTGTCGGTGGCCGCGGGCGTCAAGGCGCTGCGCGCGGCGGGCTCGAGCGTGACGGTCGCGACGCTGTCGAACAACGCGGCCTCGGGCTTCATCAAGGAGCTCGGCACGCAGGCCACCGGTGTCGTCGTGAGCCAGGTGTTCCCGTCGGAGCGCAGCCTCGCCACGCCGATGATCGCCGAGGCCTCCAAGCTGGCCACGAGCAGGAACATCAGCCCGCTGACGCCTGCGATGATCGAGGGCTTCGCCGCGGCCAAGGTGCTGGTGATCGCCCTGAAGAAGGCGGCGGCCGACGGCAAGGGCAACGTCACGCGGGTGTCGGTCAAGAAGGCGCTGGAGTCCTTCAACCAGGTCGACATCGGCGGCGGGCTCGGCGGCGTCGGGTTGACCTACAGCCCCACCGACCACACCGGCCTGGACTACGTCGACCTGTCGTACATCGGGCCGGACGGGACGTTCCGGCGCTGAGCAGCGCTGGCGCGCCGCTTCGACACGCGAGCGACCGCCCGGCGACCGCCGCCGGGCCCTGCGTCATGTCCGACGAGGACAGCCAGGCGCCCATGCCGCCCGCAGCCACGCCACTCGATGCGCCGGTTGCGCTCGACCGCGCGCCCGCGAACGACGCACTCGCGCGCACGCGCCGGGTGATGCGCGGCGACCCGTCCTTCTTCGACGAGGAGTTCCCCGACGGCGCCCAGCTGCGCGCGATCCGCGGCCTGCTCGCGAGCCGGGACACGCTCGTCGCGTGCGTCGACCTGTACACGCTGCGCCCCGGCCCGTACGACACGGCGGCCTGCACGCGCAGTTCCGACCGCGCGGCGAGGCGCTCGATCGTGCCGGTGCTCTCGACGATGGCCGGCGCCCCGTCGGCGCTCGGCAGGCGCCCGTTCCGGTACTTCTCGTTCATGGAGCTCCAGCGCATGCCACGCCCGCGCTGAGCCCGCATCGGACGCGGGCAACCGTCATGACCATCGCCGATCGTTTCGCGAATGCAAAGGTCCGAGACGCGGCCCGACGACAGTTCGCGGCGAAACCTCGGCATTCGCGCGGACTAGGGTAAAGCCTAGGTGTTGGCCGGCGGCGGGGGCGCGGAAGATCGGCAGCGTCAGACGCGCCTGCCCCCAGGCACGCCGGCTCCTTCACAGGTTCCCCGGGCCGTCAGCGCCCGCCAGATGAGGAGACATCCCGTGAACGTTCCCATTTCGTTGACCGTCAACGGAAAGGCGGTCGAGGCGAGCGTCGATCCGCGAACGCTGCTGGTGCAGCTCCTGCGCGAGCAGCTCCGGCTGACCGGCACCCACGTCGGCTGCGACACCGCCCAGTGCGGCGCCTGCACCGTGCACCTGGACGGGCGCGCCGTGAAGTCGTGCTCCATGCTCGCGCTGCAGGCCCAGGGCCGCACCGTGACCACCATCGAGGGCCTCGCGCCCGCGGGCGAGCTGCATCCGATGCAGGCCGCGTTCCGCGAGTGCCACGGGCTGCAGTGCGGCTTCTGCACGCCGGGCATGGTGATGGCCTCGGTGCAATTGCTCAAGGACAACCCGAAGGCGAGCGAGGACGACATCCGCTGCGGCCTCGAGGGCAACCTGTGCCGCTGCACGGGGTACCACAACATCGTGCGCGCGGTCCAGGCCTGCCAGTCGGGCCAGGTCGGCTCCACCACCGTCTGAAAGGAAGGTGCCACCATGACCGACCTCTCGCAGCCGCCCGCCTCGCTCATCGGCCAGCCGCTCAAGCGCCGCGAGGACGCGCGCTTCCTCACCGGTGCCGGCCAGTACACGGACGACGTCGTCCTGCCCGGCCAGACGTATGCGGTCTTCGTGCGCTCGCCGTACGCCCATGCGCGGATCAGGTCCATCAAGACCGACGCGGCGAAGGCCGCGCCAGGCGTGCTGGCGATCTTCACCGGTGCCGACCTGGCCGATGCCAAGGTCGGCGGCCTGCCGTGTGGCTGGCTCATCCACAGCCAGGACGGTTCGCCGATGAAGGAGCCGCCGCATCCGGTGCTCGCGCAGGGCAAGGTGCGCCACGTCGGCGACCAGCTGGCGCTCGTCGTCGCCGAGACGCTGCTGCAGGCCAAGGACGCCGCCGAGCTCGTCGAGGTCGACTACGAGGAGCTGCCCGCGGTGGCCAACCTCGCCACCGCCGCCGGCGCCGCGTCGGCCGTGCACGACGACGTGCCGGGCAACGTCTGCTACGACTGGTCGCACGGCGACAAGGCCGCCGTCGACGCCGCGTTCGCGCGCGCCGCCAAGGTCACGAAGCTGGAATTCGCCAACAACCGGCTGGTGCCCAACGCGATCGAGCCGCGCGCCGCCAACGCGCAGTACACGCGCCACGACGACAGCTTCACGCTGTGGGTCGCCAACCAGAACCCGCACGTCGAGCGCCTGCTGATGACGGCCTTCGTGCTGGGCCTGCCCGAGTCCAAGGTGCGCGTGATCGCGCCCGACGTCGGCGGCGGCTTCGGCTCCAAGATCTTCCTGTACCCCGAGGAGACGGCGCTGGTCTGGGCGTCCAAGCGCGTGGGCCGGCCGATCAAGTGGACGGCCGAGCGCAGCGAGTCCTTCCTCACCGACGCCCACGGCCGCGACCACCTGACGACCGCGGAACTCGCGATGAACGAGCAGGGCGACTTCCTCGCGATGCGCGTGAAGACCACCGCCAACATGGGCGCGTACCTGTCGACCTTCGCGTCCAGCGTGCCCACCATCCTGTACGCCACGCTGCTCGCCGGCCAGTACAGGACGCCGGCCATCCATGCGCAGGTCACGGCCGTCTTCACCAACACGGCCCCGGTCGACGCCTACCGCGGCGCGGGCCGGCCCGAGGCGACCTACGTCGTGGAGCGGCTGGTGGAGACCGCGGCACGCGACCTCGGCATGAGCCCGGTGGACATCCGCCGGCGCAACTTCATCACCGAGTTCCCGTACGCGACACCGGTGGGCCTGACCTACGACACCGGCAACTACGCCGCGCACCTGGACCGCGCGCTCGAACTGGCAGACGTGGCCGGCTTCGCGGCACGGCGCGAGACGTCCAAGGCCGGCGGCAAGCTGCGCGGCCTGGGCTACAGCTGCTACATCGAGGCCTGCGGCCTGGCGCCCAGCAACATCGCCGGGGCGCTCGGCGCGCGCGCCGGCCTGTTCGAGGCAGGCGAGGTGCGCGTGCACCCGACGGGCACCGTCACCGTCTTCACGGGCTCGCACAGCCATGGCCAGGGCCACGAGACGACCTTCGCGCAGGTGGTCGCCGCGCGCCTGGGCATTCCGGTCGAAAGCGTCGAGATCGTGCACGGCGACACCGGCCGCATCCCGTTCGGCATGGGCACCTACGGCAGCCGCTCGCTGGCCGTCGGCGGCACCGCGATCGTCAAGGCGGTCGACAAGGTGATCGCCAAGGGCAAGAAGATCGCCGCGCACCTGCTGGAGGCCGCGGACACCGACATCGAGTTCGAGAACGGCGAGTTCAAGGTGGCCGGCACCGACCGCAAGATCCCGTTCGGCCAGGTGGCGCTCACGGCCTACGTGCCGCACAACTACCCGCTGGACAAGCTCGAGCCCGGCCTGAACGAGAACGCGTTCTACGACCCGACCAACTTCACCTACCCGGCGGGCTCGTATGTCTGCGAGGTCGAGGTCGACCCGGAGACGGGCCGCGTGCGCGTCGACAGGTTCACCGCGGTGGACGACTTCGGCAACATCGTCAACCCGATGATCGTGCAGGGCCAGGTGCATGGCGGCATCGCCCAGGGCCTGGGCCAGGCGATGCTCGAGGGCTGCCGCTACGACCTGGAGTCGGGCCAGCTGCTCACCGGCTCGTACATGGACTACTGCATGCCGCGCGCCGACGACCTGCCCAACTACCAGGTCGACCACACCGTCACGCCGTGCACGCACAACCCGCTGGGTGTCAAGGGCTGCGGCGAGGCCGGCGCCATCGGCTCGCCGCCGGCCTACATCAACGCGCTGACCGATGCACTGGGCGTGCGCGACATCGCCATGCCCGCCACGCCCGAACGCGTGTGGCGCGCCGTCAATCGCTGAAAACGCTGCGGAGGACTCGACATGTACGACTTCGACTACCAGCGGCCCACCGACGAGAAGGCGGCCGTGGCGGCATTCAAGGGCGACGCGCGCTACCTCGCGGGCGGCCAGAGCCTCGTGCAGGCGATGCGGCTGCGGCTCGCGAGCAGCGAGCGGCTCGTCGACCTCGGCGCCATCGCGGGGCTCAAGGGCATCCGCGCCGGCGGCGGCACGGTGACCGTCGGCGCCATGACCACGCACGCCGCGGTGGCCGCCTCGCCCGAGGTGCGCCAGGCCATCCCGGCGCTCGCGCAGCTCGCCGGCTGGATCGGCGACCCCAGCGTGCGCAACATGGGCACGCTCGGCGGCTCGATCGCCAACGCCGACCCCGCCGCCGACTACCCGGCCGCGCTGCTGGCGCTGGCCGCGACGGTGCAAACCGACCGCCGCACGATTGCGGCCGATCAGTTCTTCACCGGCCTGTACGAGACGGCCCTGCAGCCCGGCGAGTTGATCACCGCGGTGAGCTTTCCCGTGCCGCAGGCCGGGGGCTACGAGAAGTACCGCAACCCGGCGTCGCGCTTCGCGCTGGTGGGCGTGTTCGTCGCGAAGACGGCCGCCGGCGTGCGCGTGGCGGTCACCGGCGCGAAGAGCCACGTCTTCCGCAGCGCCGAACTCGAGGCCGCGCTCACGCGGAGCTTCACGCCCGAGGCCGCCAAGGCGGTGCGCCTGTCGCCCGCCGACATGAACGCCGATCTGCACGCATCGCAGGACTACCGCGCGGCGATGGTCAGCGTGATGGCATCGCGGGCGGTGGCGGCGGCGCTGGTTCGATGAGCGACCGTCCGGCCGCCTCGCACTCCGCTGGCCCCGCAAGCCGCAGCACGGAGGTCGCCTTGTGACCGATGGCGCGGACGGCCCGGCGCCGCCCCCGCGGCCCGCCTCCGTCGACGAGCTCGCGGCGCTGCTGGCCACGCAGGACTACGTGTGCGACCGGTCGCTGGCCACCGCGCTGTTCCTGGCGCTGAAGCTGGGCCGGCCGCTGTTCCTCGAAGGCGAGCCGGGCGTTGGCAAGACCGAGCTCGCGAAGTCGCTGGCGCGCGTGCTCGACGCCCGCCTGCTGCGCGTGCAGTGCTTCGAGGGCCTGGACGTCGCGCAGACGGCCTACGAATGGAACGTCGCGCGGCAGATGGTGGAGATCCGGCTTGCCGAGGCCGCGCACGACGTCGACCGCGCTCGGCTCGCGCAGTCGCTGTACTCGCGCGACATGCTCATCGAGCGGCCATTGCTGCTGGCGCTGACGCAGCCGAGCTCGCCCGTCCTGCTGATCGACGAGCTCGACCGCGCCGACGAGCCGTTCGACGCCTTCCTGCTGGAGGTGCTGGCCGAGAACCAGCTGACGATTCCCGAGTTCGGCACCGTGCGCGCCGTCGCGCCGCCGGTGACGATCATCACCAGCAACCGCACGCGCGAAGTCCACGACGCGCTCAAGCGCCGCTGCCTGTACCACTGGGTGGGCTTCCCGGACGTCGAGCGCGAGCTGGAGATCCTGCGCATCCGGGTGCCGGGGGCGTCCCAGCGGCTGTCGCGCCAGGTCGTCGAGTACGTGCAGCGCATGCGCGGGCTCGACCTGTTCAAGGCACCGGGCGTGGCCGAGACCATCGACTGGACGAACGCCCTGCTGGCCCTCGACGCGATCTCGCTCGACCCGCGCACCGTCCACGACACGCTGGGCGTGCTGCTGAAGTACCAGGACGACATCGCGCGGCTGCGCGCCGGCGACTCCGACCGCCTGCTCGACGAGCTGCGCGCCGCGGGGGCGCTGGCGTGATCGCCGAGAACGTCGCGCACTTCGCCCGCGTGCTGCGCGCCGCGGGCCTGGCCGTGGGGCCTGATCGCGTGGTCGTGGCGGTGGCCGCGCTGGAATGCGTGGGCGTCGAGCGGCGCGAGGACGTGCGCGCGGCGCTGTCGGCGGTGATGATCGACCGCCACGACCAGCAGCCGCTGTTCGACGCCGCCTTCGACGCCTTCTGGCGCGACCCCAAGCTGCTGGAGAAGCTGCTGCTCGAGCTGTTGCCGAAGATCAGCGGACGCGGGACGCGGCCGCGCGAGCCGCGCTCGAACCGCCTCGCGCAGGCGCTCGCGGGCGAGCGCGAGCGGCCGCCCGCGCCCGCGAACCCGAGTGCGAGCGAGGAAATCCGTTTCGATGCAAGCTTCACGTTCTCCGACCGCGAACGATTGCAGCGGGCGGACTTCGAGACCATGACCTCCGAGGAATTCGCGCTCGCCACCCGCCTGGCCGAGGAACTGCCACCCCCCGTCGCGCCCGTGCGGCGGCGCCGGCAGGAGCGCGCGCCGCGCGGCCGGCCCGACCTGCGCGCCACGCTGCGCGCGATGGCGCGCGCGCCGCACACGCTCGTGCCGGCCACCACGCGCCCGCGCCGCGAGCTGCCGCCGGTGGTGATGCTGCTGGACGTCTCGGGCTCGATGGATCGCTACGCGCGGCTGATGCTGCACTACGCGCACGGCCTGGCGCGGCGCCACGCGCGCATCCACGCCTTCACCTTCGGAACGCGGCTGACCGACATCACGCGCTGCCTGCGCGACCGCGACCCCGACGTCGCGCAGGCGGCGGTCGGCGAGCGCGTCGGCGACTGGCGCGGCGGCACGCGCATCGCCAGCTGCCTGGCCGAGTTCAACCGCACGTGGGCGCGGCGCGTGCTGGGCGCCAACGCGGCAGTGCTGCTGGTCACCGACGGCCTGGATCGCGACGAGCCGGGGGGTCTCGCCGACGAGGCGGCGCGCCTGCATCGCCAGGCCCATGAGCTCGTATGGTTGAATCCGCTGCTGCGCTTCGACGGCTTCGAGCCCCGCGCCGCCGGCGTGCGCGCGCTGCTGCCGCACGTCGATCGCTTTCTTCCGGTGCACAACCTGGCGAGCCTGGCCGACCTGCAGCGCGCGCTGCAGCAGGCCGCGGCTTCGCCCCGACGATCGAGCAGGCCATGGAACTGACCGGCGAACGACTCATCCCCGCGGATCGCGCGACGACGTGGGCCGCCATCAACGACCCTGGGATTCTCCAGTCCTGCATCGCCGGCTGCGAATCGCTGGAGCGCACGGCCGACGACACCTTCGCCGCGGTCGTCGCGCTGCGCGTGGGCCCCGTCAGCGCGAAGTTCAGGGGCACGCTGCGCATGCTGGACGTCCGCCCGCCCGAGCACTGCACGCTGCAGTTCGAGGCCCAGGGCGGCGCCGCGGGCTTCGGCAAGGGCACGGCCGACGTCGACCTGTCCGACGCCGGCCCCGGGCAGACGACGCTGCGCTACGCGTCCAAGGCGACCGTCGGCGGCAAGATGGCGCAGATCGGCTCGCGCCTGGTCGACGCCGCCGCCGCCAAGCTCGCCGAGGACTTCTTCGCGGCCTTCGAGGCGCGCCTCGCACCGCCGGCGCCACCGCCGGCCGAGGCGGGAACGTCGCCGGATGTGCCGGCGTCGCCGGCGAAGGCCATGCCGGACGGCGCGGCTGCCGCGGGCGCGGTGCGGCGCCTGCGGATCAGGATGATCGCGCTCGCGCTCCTGGTGGTCGCGATCGCCGCCTACGTCTGGATGAGGTGACGCAATGGACAGCCTCGACCTGCAGGTGCTCACCCAGGCGCGCGACTGGCTCGCGCAGGGCCATGCCGTCTGGCTGGTGACGGTGCTCGAGACCTGGGGCTCGGCCCCGCGGCCGCCGGGCGCGCTGCTGGCGCTGCGCGACGACGGGCCGGTGGTGGGCTCGGTGTCGGGCGGCTGCGTCGAGGACGACCTGATCGACCGCGTGCGCCACGGCGAGCGCGTCGCGGCGCCGGCGCTCGTGTCGTACGGCGTCACGCGCGAGGAGGCCGCCCGCTTCGGCCTGCCCTGCGGCGGCACGCTGCGCCTGGTGCAGGAGCCGCTGCACGACGCACGCTGGATCGACGAGATCCTCGAGCGCTGCGCCCGCCACGAGCTGGTCGCCCGCACGCTGTCCCTGCAGAGCGGCTCGGTGGAGGTCGCCCCCGCGGCGCGCGGCGAGCACTTCAGCTTCGACGGGCAACGCATGCGCACGCTGTTCGGACCGCGCTGGCGGCTGGTCATCATCGGCGCGGGCCAGCTGTCGCGCGTGGTGGCACCGATGGCCTTGGCGCTGGACTTCGAGGTGCTGTGCTGCGACCCGCGCGAGGAATACCACGTGACCTGGGACGTGCCCGGCACCGAGTTCAGCCGCGAGATGCCCGACGACCTCGTGCAGCGCCTGCAGCTCGACGCGCACAGCGCGCTGGTGGCGCTCACGCACGACCCCAAGCTGGACGACCTCGCCCTGATGGAAGGCCTGAAGTCCGCCGCCTTCTACGTCGGCGCGCTCGGCTCGCGCGCCAACACGGCGCGCCGCAAGGAGCGGCTGGCGATGTTCGACCTGTCGCCCGGCGAGATCGCGCGCCTGCACGGCCCCGTCGGCCTGGACCTCGGCGGCCGCACGCCCGCCGAGATCGCCGTGTCGATCCTGGCCGAGATCGTCGCCGTCAAGAACGAGGTGGCGATCGTGCAGAAGAAGCCGGCGCTGTCGGCGGGCTGAGTCCCTGCGGCAGCGGGCGAGGCCGCCTGCGCCGGCGCGCCGATCGCCGGGCCGTCCTGCAAGCGGCATCGTCGACAATGCGCCCCAAAAGGGAGTCCTCTTGTTCCAACAGACCTACGCCGGCCTCCTGGACCAGCTCGCGGAGATGCCGGAATTCCTCGAGCGCACGGTCGCCGCGCTGCCGGCCGACATGCTGCTGCGACCGCCAACGCGAGATCAGTACCCGCTGATCGATCACCTGTGGCACGTCCGCGACTGCGATCCCGATCTGTATGGCTTGCGGATCCGCCAGGCGCTCGCCGAGGTCCGGCCCACGCTCGCGCCGGTGGACGTCAGCGCCTGGTACGGCGACCGCCGCTATCGCGACCGGCAGGGCAGGCAGGCCATCGGCGAGTTCGCGACGCTCCGGGCCGAGCTCATCGCGTTCCTGAGGACGTTGACCGAGCGCGACCTCGCGCGGGTGGGCGTCCGGGCCGGCAAGGAGGTCTCCGTCCTGGGCCTCATCGAGCAGATCGCGAGCCACGACCGCGATCATCGCTGGCGCATCGCCGCCATCCTCGGGGAGTTCGCAACGGCACGCTGAGCCCCCGCGGCCGGCGGTGGCCAGGCCATGTGCCACGTGACGGATGCACCCCCACCTGACCGCCTCACGGTCGTCGGCCAGAATCGCCGTCCCCACCCATCAACCTGAGTCAAGATGAACTCGACGCCCCTGCGCGGGGGCTGCCTCTGCGGCAGCATCCGCTACGAAATCGACGGCCCGCTGCAGGCGCCGGAGCACTGCCACTGCAGCATGTGCCGCAAGGCGCACGGCGCCGCGTTCTCGACCAACGCCGTGGTCGATGCGGCGCAGCTGCGCGTGGTGTCGGGCGCGGCCTTGCTGACGGAATACGAATCCTCGCCGAACCGCCGCAAGGGCTTCTGCAGCCGCTGCGGTTCGCAGTTGTTCATCCGCCGCACGAACCGCCCCGGGATCGCGGTCGTCACGCTCGGCACGCTGGACGACGACCCGTCGGTGCGGCCGCAGCGCCACGTGTTCACGGCGTCCAGGGCGGCGTGGTACGACATCGACAAGGCGCTGCCGCAGTTCGAGATCCATCCGGGCGTCGAGCCGTCGAACGAGCCGGGTTGACGGGCGGCCCTTGGCGATGCGTGCCGCCTCGAGGCGTTATCGGGCGTTATATACCGTGCTGGGTATGTTTGTTATCCTGCCCCGGCCCGCGCATCGCGCCCTCATCGACTCCACGCCATGTTCATCCTGTCCTGGAACATCCAGAAGCTGACCGCCGAGAAAGCCAAGCAGTTCGCGCCGGTCATCGCCGACGTCATCAACGGCGTCACCGGCGGCAAGCCCTTCGTCTTCGTCGTCTACGAGAACAAGACCCGGGCCGATGCCGTCCTGGACGCGATCGGCTCCGGCATCCAGGCCTCGGGACTCACGACCCGATGGGCACACCTGGGCGGCAGCACGTCGGTGGCGGAGAACCTGCTCGTGATCGCCGGCAACGGCGCGACCGTGGACGCCCCCGAGCGCTTCGACGGCTGGCGCGCGGACTTCGCGCAGAAGAGCAAGGCGCTGTACGACGCGCAGGTGCTCGAGGCCCGGCTTCGCCGCGATCACCTGGCCGCGTCGCGGCCCACGCCGCGCGCGAGCGTGCAGAAGGGCCGCGATGCGGCCGTCTCCTCCGTGGTCGACGACGTCTTCAAGCCGCCCGAGCATTTCCGCGATCCGATCACGATCACGGCGCGGGTCTCGGGCCAGGCCGTGAAGTTCCTCGCGCTGCATGCGCCGGGCCCGGATTCCGGCGGCGATCACGAGGAGCCCTACGCGCGCACCTACGCCGACGCCGTGCTGACCAACGCCGGCGGCTTCGACCTCGTGCTGGGCGACTTCAACGTCCGCACACACGAGGTCAGCTCCGGCGGCTTCGTCGACCAGGGCGTGAAGCTCGGCGCGACGACCAAGGGTTCCGAGGACGGCCGCCACACGTACTCGCGCCTCGACCGCGTCTACGCCCGGCCGGGCTACATGATCTCGACGGCGCTGCTGAGCGACGGCCAGGAAAAGGAACTGACCGACCATCACTGCCTGGCGATCCAGGTGGACAAGCAGCACGCGCAGAAGACGATCACCAGCTACTTCCCCGCGATGCCCTCGCCGCTGCGCCAGCAGGAGGTGATCTACGAGAACTACGACCAGGCCTTCGCGTCGCGCGTGGACAACCTGGCGCCGTCGTCGTCGTCCGGCGACAAGATGGACGTCAGCTGAGCGGCACCGCCGTCCGGGCCTGTCGAGCTCGGAAAGGAAGCAGCCCTGCCGCCAGGATGATGGCGTCGCTCGCGGGATACTTTCGAATCCCTCCACCGACGAGCGACGCATGCCCTTCCCCAAGTCCGGACTCCTCCTCTGCTCGGCTTTGGCCGCCACGCCCGTGCTCGCGCAGATCAACGCCGGCACCCTGCCGCCCACGCCGTCGCCGCCGTTCAAGCTGACGAAGGTCGCGCAGTTCGACCTGCCCTGGCGCATCGCCTTCCTGCCCGACGGCCGCATGCTGATCACCGAGAAGATCGGCAAGCTGTTCCTGGCGACGCAGGCCGGACAGAAGCTCGAGGTCACCGGCGTGCCGCCCGTGCTGTACCAGAACCAGAACGGCCTGCTGGGCGTTTACCTCGCGCCGTCCTACGCGAGCGACGGCGCGATCTACCTGACGTATTCGGAGCCCGGGCCCGACGCAGGCACGTCGAGCCTGGCGCTCGCGCGCGCGACGCTCAAGCTCGGCGCCGACACGGCCTCGCTGGAAGACCTGAAGGTCGTCTGGCACGACCCGATCAAGGGCAAGGGCGGCCAGGTCGGCGCGGCCGTGGCGTTCTCGCCCGACCAGAAGTTCCTGTTCCTCACGGCCGGCGACCGGCAGCGCTTCACCCCCGCGCAGGATCCGAACCAGCCGGCCGGCAAGATCCTGCGGCTGACGCTCGACGGCAAGCCCGCGCCGGGCAACCCGATGGAGGGCAAGACCGGCGCGAAGTCGGTCGAGGTGATCGACCCGCCGCGGGACACGGAGGCCGCCAGGACCGCGCCCGTCGTGCGCACCTACTTGTTCGACGGACCGAACCTCACGCCGTCCGAGACCTGGACATCGGGCCACCGCACGCCCTACGGCCTCGCGTTCGCGCCGGACGGCCGCCTGTGGGAGCTCGAGCACGGCCCGCGCGGCGGCGACGAGCTCAACCTGATCGAGCCCGGGAAGAACTACGGTTGGCCGCTGGTCTCGTACGCGGTGAACTACGACGGCGTGCCGATCGCCAGCCCCGACACGCGCCCCGACCTCGCCAAGCCCGTCATCTACTGGACGCCCGTGCTCGCACCCGGCAGCCTCATGTTCTACGGCGGCGCGATGTTCCCGAAGTGGAAGGGCTCGGCGTTCGCGGGCGGCCTCGTCAGCAAGGCGCTGCACCGCATCGAGGTGCACGGCGCCACCGCCACGCCGGCCGAGCACTGGACGGTCGGCTTTCGCGTCCGCGACATCGCGCAGGCGCCCGACGGCGCGCTGTGGCTGGTCGAGGACGACCACGAGGGCGGGCTGTATCGGGTCACGCCGAAGTAGTCCGCGCGACGAACCTGCTCGTCTGCGCGCGCCGCCGCGGCTTCGGCCGTGCCGGCGCTCGAGCGGAAGTCCGGCATGTCAGTCCCTGGGAGTCGCGTTGCCGGACAGCGTCGCCTTGGCGAGCGCCATGTCCGACAGCGCCTTCGTCAGCTCGTTCGCATTCGAGTTCTCGACGATCGCCGGCGCCATGCGATCCAGCGCGTAGATCGTGAACTCGTAGTGGTGCGTGCCCGTGCCCCGCGGCGGACACGGCCCGGCGTACACCCGGTCGCCGAAATTGCTGCCGACGCCCTTGGCCCCCGGGGGCAGCGCGCCGCCTTTCGGCAGCGACGTCACGTTCGCGGGAATGTCGACCGCGATCCAGTGCGACCAGCCCGACGGCAGCACGCTGGTGTCGACGAACGTGAGGATGAAGCTGCGGGTTCCCTTGGGTGCGCCGGTCCACGACAACGCGGGCGCGGTGTTGCGTCCGCCGCAGCGCGGAAAGAGCTGGGCGCTCGCGATCATGCCGCCGTCGGCGAGATCGGGGCTGGTCAACTCCATGGCCTGCGCTGCGCCGGCCAGGGCGAGCGTGCCGGCGATCGTGACGTGAAGTCCCATCGCTGTCCTCCTCGTTGCGCTTGCGGTGCGTCGCCGACGTTCCCCGCGCGCGCACACGCATCCGCGCATGCACATGCACATGCACATGCACATGCACATGCACATGCACATGCGCTCGCGCGGGCGCGGGCGCGGGCCGCGAGCGTTCGTCGCGCGTGCGACCGCGGCTCGGCCGACCACGGCCATCATAGGCAGGGACACCCTGCTCTTTCGGATCTTCGGTGCACTCTTTCGGTCCGCCTCGGAGCAGGCGCGTCTCGCCCGCTCGGAGCGGCTCGGGCGATGCGGAACCACGTCGACGACAATGCCGCGACCCAGGCCCGCGAGTATCCATTTGCCGTCGTTCACGAGCGCCCAGTGTCGGGCGCATTTTCTGAAGTGACCAATCCGGACCGCTCTCTCCAACGGCTGGCGAGCGGAGCAGAACGGTGCGGCGTTTGTGCTGAATCTGCCGTCAGTCGAACGCGTGCGCTGCGGCCGGAGGTAGGCATCGCGTGCCCGGTCGAACTCGACGACGAACCGCTCCGAACGGGCCAGGAAGATCAGCGGGCACTTGAGCAGCGCGAGGCAGCATCACGGCTTGGGCGATTGCCGGGTCGTGGTGCTCTTCCACCGAGGCGCCGGACGTCCAAACCGGTGGCGAACGGCCAGAGTGGCTGGCGGCGAGCAAAGGCCAGCCGCCGTTGCGTGAGGGACGCGGCGCGCCGCGCACGGTTCATGGCGTTGTTGGCGGCCCACGCGACGCGCCCCGGGTCGGCTGATCGGCGTGTGAGGAACACCCACGGCAGCCACCACGGGTACGCGGAGCAGCAGAAGTTTGCGTCCGACGGGCAGGCGATCGATGGGACAGGCAACAGCCCGCCTGAGCTAGGCGCGCGAGCCTCGCACCACGCGATGTTGAATCATCGGCTTCCGCCCTTCGCAGTCTCATGTCAACATGAACGGGTATGCCGAGTCGCGATGCCCCACGCTTGACTTCCGGGTGTCGCCAATGACACCAGACAGATCGCTCGGAGAGCTTGCGCCATGGTGCTGACCCTGCTTCGATTGCTGATCCTGCCCTCCCTTCTCTGGTGCCGCGTCGCCGTGGGCGCGCCACCATTGCAGGTCACATACCCTGCCACGGAATCACGGACCGACACGCGTTTCGACGACCTGAAGGAGATCCTCAAGACGGCGCTGGACGAGACCGTGGATACCGACGGTCCGTATACGCTTGCCGCGAGCAGTCGCTATGTGAACGAGGCGCGATATCTCGCCGAGATACGTGATGGCGGCGGCGAGGCCAACGTCGTCTGGAGCTCGACTTCGGAGCAGAAGGAAAGGGAGCTGCTGCCCATCCGGTTCGAGCTTCGCAAAGGACTGCTCGGCTACCGCGTTGCGCTCATCGATCGGCGTCGCCAGGCGGTGTTCGATCGCGTGCGGACATTCGCCGACGTGAAGAAGCTGACGATCGGCCAGGGAATCGGATGGGGCGATGTCGCGGTCTACCAGGCCGCGGGCATGAAGGTCACGACAGCCCCGTACGAGGATCTCTTCCGCATGGTGGCCAACGATCGCTTCGACCTGTTTCCGCGGGGCGTCGGCGAGGCTTTCCGTGAGCATGCAGCGCACCAGAAGGACGTGCCGGACCTGAGCGTGGAGCAGGGGCTACTGCTGTATTACCCCTGGCCGTATTACTTCTTCTGCAATCGCAAGGACACCGCCTTGGCGAGCCGGATCGAGCGCGGGTTGAATCGGATGCGCGCGGACGGCAGCTTCGACAGGATCTTCTGGAAGTACAACCGCGCGGCCATCGAACAGGCCGGAATGAAGGAGCGGCGGGTGATCCAGATCCCGAACCCGCTGTTGCCGAAGGACACGCCGCTGGGTGATGCCGCGATGTGGTTCGACCCGAAGCGGGACACTCCACCAAAGTGAGTGAGGGCCGCGCTCGGTGCGGGGCACTGCTTCTCGACATCGGATGAAGCGCTCGGATTTGCGCCGCAAGGCGCCGTGTGCGGGTCGCCATGCAATTTGGTGACCTTGAAACGACGCCTTGTCGGCGGCGACCGCCGAGCTGAAGGTCTGCATGACACTGCCGGGGCTTGCGCCACCTCCTGCCAGGCAAACTGTGCATTCGTTCCTGGCGCAAGGAGTTTTGGCATGCGCGCCCTCAAACAGGAGGCACGCGCGTCGAAATTCCGCATGAGCCCAGCCGGGCCGGTCCAGGCCGTCTTCATTGTCGCGGCCAAGAGAGTCCCAGATGTCCGAGTTTTCGCTCTCCTCGCGCAGAGTGCGTCGGTTTCCAACGTGGTTGGCCGCGCCCGCTCGAGCCGTGCGGTTCGCCGTCGAGAACGCACTCGGCCGTCGCGTCATTGCCTGGATGCTTCTGTGCAGTCTCGGGCTGGCCGTCGTGTCGACCGCCGGCCAGCTGTACGTGAACTATCACCGCGATGTGGCGCAGATCAAGCGTCGTCTCGTCGAGACGGAACGGTCGTCGACTTCCGCGTTGACGTCGGCCGTGTGGAACCTGGACCAGGCGCAGCTGAAGGCCCAGCTCGTCGACATCGTTGCGCTCCCGGACATGTCGTCGGCGACGTTCGTCGACGCGAACGGAAAGACGATGGCCGAGGCGGGCGACGCCACCGCGGGCGCAATCGCTCGGGTCATCCCCATCTATTCGCCCGATGAGCACCCGGGAAGCCGCGTCGAGCTGGGCAAGCTCACGATCCGGGCGTCGTTGTCGAGCGTCCATGACGACCTTCGCAGCGATGCCATCCTGACGCTGGCATCCAAGGGAGGCGAGATCTTCCTCGTTTCCCTCATGATGCTGCTGATATTCCGCGGCCTCGTCAGCCGGCCCCTTTCCGACCTCGCGCGCTCGGCCACAAGCGCGGACCATCTGGGCGGAGCGATCGAACTGCACCGGCGCCCGCATGCGGACGACGACTTCGACGTCCTCGTTCGGGCACTCAACTCGATGCGGTCTTCACTCAAGCGTGATTTCGATGAGCTGCAGGCGGCGCGCACAGCGCTGGCTGAGAGCGAGGAGCGCTATCGATGCCTGGTCGAGTCGACGAACGTGGTGGGCTGGGAGTTTGGCCTCGACCAGCGGGCCATGCGGTTCATCGGCCCACAGATCGTCGGATTGCTCGGGCATCCGGTCGATGTCTGGCTCGAGGGGGGATTCACGTCAGGCACGGTCATGCCCGAAAGCCTGGTCGTCCTGGACGCAGCCTTGCAGGGCTCGTCGGCGCGCATCGACCTCGAATGCCGCCTGAGAACGGCGGACGGGCGCGATCGCTGGTTTGCCGTGCTCGCCGACCGCCGCGATGGCGGGGCGGGCAGGCTCTGGCAAGGGCACCTGGTCGACATCGATGCACGCAAGCGCAGTGAGCAGGAACTCGAGTTGTACCGTCGCGAACTGGAGCACCGCGTGGCCCAGCGAACGGCCGACCTCGACGCCAAGCTCGGGGAGCTGGAGGTCAAGCGCGAAGAACAGCGGGTTCTCATCGAGAAGCTGGAAGCCGCGCGCAACCAGGCCATGCAGGCCGAGAAGATGGCGTCGATCGGCCAGCTCGCTGCAGGAGTCGCGCACGAGATCAACAATCCCATCGGCTTCGTGCTGTCGAACTTCAAGTCGCTTGAACGCTACATGGCCGACGTCTTCAATGTCATTGCCGCCTACGAAGCCGCCGAGCGCCTTTTGCCGAGCGGCCCGCAACTGGCGACCCTCTTGCAGGCCAAGGAGGCTGCCGAGCTGGACTTCGTCAAGGAGGACGTCAAGCAACTGCTGGTCGAGTCCTGCGACGGCCTCGATCGCGTCAAGCGAATCGTCCAGGATCTCAAGGACTTCTCGCGCGTCGGCGAGAACGGGTGGCAGACGGCTGATCTCGTCCGAGGCCTCGAAAGCACGCTCAACGTCGTGCGCAACGAGGTCAAGTACAAGGCCGAGGTCGTGAAGCGCTATGGCGCGATGCCCGAGATCGAATGCATGCCATCCCAGCTGAACCAGGTCTTCATGAATCTCCTGGTCAACGCCGCGCACGCGATCGCCAACCAGGGCACGATCACGATCGGCTGCGGGACGGCCGGCGAAGAGGTCTGGATCACCGTCTCCGACACGGGCTCAGGAATGGCGCCGGATGTCCTGGGCCGCATCTTCGATCCGTTCTTCACGACCAAGCCCGTCGGACAGGGCACGGGCCTCGGCCTGTCGCTCTCGTACAGCATCGTGCGCCGGCATGGCGGGCGCATCGAGGTCGAGAGCGAAGTGGGCGTCGGGACGACCTTCCGCGTCTGTTTGCCGATCCGGCAGACCGCACAGTCGAGTCAAGCCGAGGCTGCCTGACGTCGCATCGCTCTCGTGGTAGCGCGTCCGTCTCGTGTCGGCTCCCCCCAGGTCAGGCGCGTCAGCCTTCCTTTGGCTGCGACAGGCGAGTCCAGGCGTCGACGACGGCCGGGTCGAACTGCGTCCCGCGTCCCGACATCACACGCTCAGCAAATGACCCGCCTTCATGGCGCTCGAGGCCGGATCGCCCATGCAGGAGGTCGTCGACCGAATCCGCAAAGGCGACGATCCGAGCCCCCATGGGGATGGCGGTACCGACCGTCCCGCTGGGGAATCCCTTTCCATCGAAGCGCTCATGGTGCGCTTCTATGAGGGCGGCGACCGGCAGCATGTCCTCCATCGCTGCCAACGCTCGCGCGGACAGCAACGCATGCTCGCGATAGACGCCATCGTCCTCCGAGGTTCCGCTGCCGTCGAGCCGCGTGAGCGTCCCGTCCGGAAGTCCGATGAGGCCGACGTCGTGCAGCAGTCCGGCGACGAAGACGTCGAGCACGGCCTCGGGCGGTAACTCCATTGCGCGGGCCAGATCGCGTGCAAGCGTCGCCACCCGCCGCCCGTGCTCGAACAGTCCGGCGCAGCGGACTTCGAGAAGGTTCGTGAGGACTTTCACGGATTGGAGATAGCGACGTTGCCGGGCTGTGTCCGACTGCTGGCGGCCCGCTGCGAGCTGCTCCTGCAGTTGCTGGAGCTCGTCGTTGAGCTGGCGCAACTGCGCCTCCTGGGTCGTGCCCATGCGGAGCAGGCGAGCCTCGTCTTGCAGTCGCGATCGCAGCGCGAGGCCTTCTCGAACGGAGTCGAGGAGTTCTCGCTCGTCCCACGGCTTTTGCAGATAGCGGAATATCTGGCCGCGATTCACCGCCCGGATCGTGTCCGTCGCGTCAGAGTATCCGGTCAACAGCATGCGGACAGTGTCCGGCCAATCGCAGTGGAGGTGCTCGAGCAACTGGGCGCCGTCCATGCCCGGCATGCGCATGTCCGAGATCACGAGGTCGATCGGAAGCTCCGACATGATTTCCAGTGCCTGCGCGCCGCTCGTCGCGGTGACGATCGTGACGCCCGGGGAGCGCAGGGTCCGCTTGAGTGCCGAAAGGATGGCGGGTTCGTCGTCGACGCAAAGCAGGGTCTTCTTGCCGTGCGACGCCGGCTCGACGGCGCTGACGCGAACCGCGTCGGCCAGGTCACAGGGATTCGACGTCATCATCGTGGCGGGGGTCTTCGCAGTCGTCGTGTCGTTCATGCTGATTCGCATCGGAGGGCAAGGCAACGGCTCATCCCGGCAAATTGCATCGCCCGCGAGAAATTCTTCTCACTTGAATTCGCTTGCAGAAGCGGTGCTTGCTCGACGGGCGCGTGCGCCGGCGGGCGGCCGCTGGTCAAACAGCAAGCGCCTCGCAGAGGCCGTCAACCTCGGATTCCGTGTCCTGGAGGAGCAACAAGGCCTGGCCTTCGCTGAGTCCCGTCCGGTTCCACGCGTTCGCGTCGAGCGGCGGCACCATCTCGTTCGGGTCACCGGCCAGATCCAGCGCGTGCGCGATGCTGTCCGCGATATGGACGATGTCGACGACAGTCACCTGTGGCGTCGTTGGCGGTCCGTGATGGAGGCGAATGGCCTCGACGATGGCCGGGCCGAAATGCCAGCGTGCCGCGACCTGTGCTCCCAGCACGGCGTGGTCCGTGCCCAACGTGGCGCGCTCGGCCTCCAGCATCGTGCAGTCGAGCTCGTCGCGACGCCGCAGGCTCTCCGACAGGCAAGCCGGCGCCTGGCTGGCGAGCGCGAGGCGGCCGAGGTCATGCAGGAGCCCCGCCGTGAACGCCACGTCGGCATCCAGTCGAAGCGTTCGGGCGATGTTGCGCGCGCACAGGGCGACGGCCACCGAATGGCGCCAGTAGCGCTCCAGGTCGAAGCCAGGGCAGGACGGCCGCGGGACGCTCTGGCTCACGGCCGCGATCGTCAGCACCGTGGAGACGCTGCGCAACCCGAGCATGCCGATCGCCTGTCGAATGGACACCACGCGGCCGGGAACGCCATAGAACGAGCAGTTCGCGACGCGCAAGGCTTTCGCCGCCAGGGCTTGATCCAGCGACACCGTGTCGGCGATGACATCGATCGACACGTCCTCGCGTGACATCGCCGACTGCAGGTCGATGATCACTTGCGGAAGCGACGGCAGCTCGCGCAGCTTCTCGAGGCTCATCGGCGCGGAGGCCGCAGTCATGCGCCCTCCTGGCTACGGTAGCGGCGCAATAGCTCCATCAGCGGATGCACGTGCTGCCGCCGCAAAGCCTCGCGGAACAGCCATTCGAGGCGATCGCCTTGCGCAGGAGTGTCCCGCAAAAGCACCGTGCCCGAACCAGGCGTGTTCCCGCTAGGCGTGCAGGTCGCGACTTCGTCGATCATCATGGTCTTCCCTGATTTCTGTTTCTCGAGGACTTTCAGCTACGGGCCGTTGACAGCGGCACGACGGCAACCAGCGTTCCGCGCCCGCCGCCGCTGTCGTCGATGGCGCGGCAGCTGCAGCGATAGCCGTGGCCGTCGCGCATGATCTCGAGGACCTCGCCGTCGCGCAGGCTAGCCAGCGGCGCAAACTCCGTGGGCAGCCCGTCCTGGGCATAGCAGCCGACCAGCGCCCGGATACCCGGCAGCAGCGCCTCCGCATGCTGGTTCGCGAAGGCGATCAGTCCTTCGATGTCGAATCCGATGAGCGGCATGGGGACGTTGTAGAGAACCTCCATCGCGTGGCGACCGCGATCCTCGACCACGCTCAGCTCCTCATGCTGGCGCGCGAGCGCCGCCTGCAGGCGCTGGTTCAAGTCCGCCAGTTCGGTGTTGGCAGCCCGCACTTCCTGGTCGAGGCGCCGGTTCTCGTCGGCGAGCTCCTTCTGGCGGAACGCCTCTTCGATGTTCGCGCGCAGCAGGTCGTCCTCCCAGGGCTTCGTGAGGAACTTGTAGATCGCGCCTTCGTTGATGGCGTCCGTGATCGACTGGAGCTCGGTGTAGCCCGACAGCACGATGCGCACGGTGTGCGGGTAGAGGTCCTTCGCACGGCGCAGGAACTCGACGCCGGTCATGTTCGGCATGCGCTGGTCGGAGACGATCACATCGACGTCGGTCTCCGCAAGACGCTGCAGGCCTTCGGCGGCACTGGTCGCCGTGACGATGTGATAGTCGCCGCGCCGCAGCAGGCGTTTGAGCGACGCGAGGATGTTCTCCTCATCGTCGACCAACAGCAGCGTGCGTCGGCGCGGCGGGCGGTCGAACAGGCCGGCGGGCAGGCGACGATCCTCGCGTACGAGCGCCGAGATGGCGCCGGCCGTGACGGGTTGGCTGAAGTAGTAGCCCTGGATCGCGTCGCAGCGGTGAGCGAGCAGCAGGGCGAGCTGCCCCTCGGATTCGACGCCTTCCGCGATCACGCGCATCTGCAGGCTGTGGGCCATGGTGATGACGGCCCGGGTCATCGACACCTCGTTGGGCGAAGCGAGCACGTCGTGCACGTACGAGCGGTCGATCTTGATGACGTCGATCGGCAGTGCACGCAGGCTGCTGAGGTTGGAGTAGCCGGTACCGAAATCGTCGAGCGAGATCTCGACGCCGATCGCGCGCAGCGTCGCGAGCGCCCGTGCCGCCTTCGCGACGTCCGCCGCCAGCATGCTCTCGGTGATCTCGATGCCGAGATGATTCGGCTTGGCGCCAGTCTCGAGCAGGATGGCTTGAACGCGTTCGGCCAGGTCGTCGCGTGCCAGTTGCGCGCCCGAGACATTCACGTGCACCCGCAAGTGGGCGAAGCCTTCGCGCTGCCACGCGGCGACCTGGGTGCACGCCGCGCGCAACACCCAGTCTCCGATGGCAAGGATCTGGCCGGTCAGCTCGGCCACGGGAACGAATTCCGCGGGCGAAACCTGTCCAAGCGTGGCCGACTCCCACCGCAGCAGCGCTTCGACGCCCTGCAGTCCGCCGTAGCGCAACTCGACCTGAGGCTGATAGAGCAGTGACAGCTCGCCATCCGCGATGGCGCGCCGCAGCGCCCATTCGATCGCCAATCGACGCATCGCGCCTTCGTTGCCGCGCGATGTGGCCATGCGGACCTGCCCGGCGCCGGCGGCAGCGGCCGCCTGCAGCGCGACAAGTGCCGAAGACAGAAGCCCCGTGGCGCTGTCGCCGTCGTCGGGCGCGCGGGCCGCGCCGATCGCGCAGGTGGCGAAGACTCGCGTCGATGCGATCACGAAGGGTTCCTCCAGCGTGGCGGCAATGGCGCGAGCTCTCGTCGAGACAATCTGGCCGACGTCCGAGGTCGCGTCTCCGCGCGCGACCAGGGCAAATTCTCCGCCGCTCAGGCGCGCCAGTAGGTCGGCCTCGGGAAGCGCCGCGCGCAGCCGTCTGCCGATGAGTCCAGCCAAGCGGTCGCTGGCCTCGAATCCCAGCCCCTGCTTCAGCTGCGCCACTTGTGGCAGATCGATGACGAGGATCGTCACCGGGGATTCGCCGATGGCGACCTGATGGTCGACCAGATCGACCAGTGCCGCGCGGCTGGGCAAGCCGGTCAACGCATCGGTGCTCGCAATCTCGTGCAGGCGCCGCTCCGCGTCGCGTTGCGCCGTCACATCCTGCAGGATGGCGATGCCCCGCTGGACGTAGCCGTCGGCCGAAGTCTCGACATAGCCTCGTTGATGAACAAGACAAACGCGGCCGTCCGCGCGCCGGAGAGGATGCTGCAGCTCGAAAGGCCGGCCCGGTACGGCCTGGCGCCAGGCTGCCAGGATCGCCCTTCGGTCCGCGCTCGGGACAAACGAGAGGAGGGCGCGGCGCGACAGGACCACGCTCGCCGCCGGTCGACCGAGCATCGCCCACAGGCCGGGCGAAGTCACCACGCGGTCGCGCTGCACTTCGATCTCCATCGACGCGCCCAGGCAGAGGTCCTCCGTCAGGGCCAGCATGCGCGCCTGCCAGTCGGCCGCATGCAGCGCCCGCTTGACCTCGCTGATGTCGGTCATCGTCACCAGGTTGGCCCGGGCGCCTCCGAAAGTGATGTAGACGCCGCAGACGCGTGCATGCAGCAGCCGGCCCTTGCTTCCGATCAGGCGGATGTCGTAAGGCGCGGTGATCTCGCCTTCATCGCGTCGACGGATCTTCTCGAGCACGATCGGCCGATCCTCCGGATGCACGATGTCGATGGCCTCCATGCTGGCGAGCATGTGCGCAACTTCGTAATCCAGCATCCCGGCCAGGCAGCGATTGACGTACATGAACCGCATGTTGCGAATCACGCACACGCCTGCGTGGACATGATCAAGCAGCAGGCTGTCGACGTCCGCAATCGGCGTCGCCGCAGTAGCCTCCACGAGCGTCACATCGGGCTCCTCGATTCGATCTGGGCCTGCGCGGGAAGCGGTGGCACGACGTCGATGCCTTCGGGCATGATCGGGATCCACATCCTGAATGCACTTCCCTGTCCCGGCTCGGATCGCACGCGGATCACGCCGTGGTGCTTCTGGACGATGGAGAACGACAGCGACAGTCCGAGCCCGGTCCCCTTGCCCACGGGCTTGGTCGTGAAGAATGGTTCGAAGATGCGATGCTGGACCTCCAGGCTCATGCCGCAGCCGGTATCCGCGACTTCGACCCACACCCAGTCGTCCACCTGGCCGCTTGAAAGCGTGATCGTCCCGCGCGTCTCGATCGCGTGCGCCGCGTTGACGATGAAGTTCATGAAGACCTGGTTGAGCTGCGCCATCAGGCAGCGCACCGGCGGCAACTTGCCGTAGTTCTTCACGACTTCCGCCTTGTACTTGACCTCGTTCAGGACCACGTTGAGGGTCGAGTCCAGCCCCGCGTTGAAGTCGGCCTCGGCCCAGTCGGAGTTGTCGACGCGCGAGAAGTCCTTCAGGTCCTGCACGATGCGTTTGACCCGCGCCAGTCCGTCGGCGCTTTCACGCAGCAGTACCGGCAGATCCTCGAGCATGTACTCGATGTCCGCCTCGCGCTTCGCGGCCTGGATCCGTTGCGCAGTCTGGGGCGACATCTCGGACTCCGCCGACTCGTATTGCGCGATGAGCGCCAGCAGGTCGTCGACGTAGTGCTTCAGCGAGTTGAGGTTCGAATTGACGAAGCCGATCGGGTTGTTGATCTCGTGAGCCACCCCGGCGGCGAGTTGGCCGATGGATGCCATCTTCTCGGATTGGAGGAGTTGGTTCTGCGCCTCCTCGAGACGGCGATTCGTCTCCTTCAGTCGCTCGTAGTTCGACTCGAGCGCCTCCTGCGCACGCCGAACCTCGCTGCGATCCTGCAGCAACCACCAGGCACCTGCCGCGGGATCGTCGGTGTTAGAGACATAGCCGATCATCTGCACCCAGAGGCGCTTGCCATCGAGGTGCCGCAGGGTGGTCTCATGCTGGAACGGACGGGACTCGGCCAGGCAGGGAAACGCGATGCGCGAAAAGTCCTCGTGCTCGACGCTCGAGCAGAAGAAGTCGGCCGTCGAGCGCCCGATCGCGGTCTGACCATCCGACAGGAACATTTGCGCGAACTTCTTGTTGTGCCGGACGACGTGCCCCTCGGCCACGGCCAGGATGCCCACGCTTGCGTTCTCCATGAAGGCAGAAAGCTCACGATGCGTGCTGTGCAGTTCGGCCGTCCGCTCCTCCACCAGGACTTCCAGCTGGTTGCGGTGGCGCGTCAGTTCGTCTTCCGCCTTTCGCCGCTCGGTCACGTCCTGCAGAGTCTCGATCGCGCCGACGATGCGCCCGCCCGGCTCGCGCAGCGGCGCGGCGGTGAAGAACAGCCAGCGGCCACTCGCGCCGAAGTTCGGAAAGAAGCCTTCGGCCTCGAAGGCGCCGTCGCTCACCTGGGAAGCACGAATCTGGCCCGGATAGAGCGCCTCGAGCGCGCCTGCGTCCGCGCCGTCGACGATGAGATCGCACAGCAGCGGCCTGTCCTTGCCATAGAAGACCGGGCCCTTCTCGACGACGCCCTGCATGTCCCACCAGTCGCGGCCAGTCAGCTGCTCGCAGGCGCGGTTCCAGTGGGTGACGCGGTGCTCGATGTCGATGACGAAGGTCGGAACGGGGTCGCTGTCGAGGATCTGGTTGAGGACCTGGCTCGTGTTGAGCAGGCTGATCTGGACATGGCGCATGTCGCTCAAGTCCTGGCAGGTCGACACAACGGTCGATCGACCTTCGATGTCCAGGCGCCGGGCCGTGAGTTCGACGAAGCGCGCTTCGCCGGTCGCAGTGCACAGCGTCATCTCCGTGGCTGCCGGTTCCGGATCGATCGTCAAGCAGGCCTGGCCGTACTCTTCCATGCGCTCGCGCATGTCCGCAACCGCGAGTTCTGCCGGGCGCATGGCGAGAACCTGGTCCTCGGCCAGGCCCAGCAAGCGAGCCAAGGCGGCATTGCAGCAGATCACGCGCTCGCCCCGGTGCAGGAACGCGGGCACGTTCAACGCATGCAAGACCGCGTGGCAGACCTCATCGGCAGAGTCGTCGGCGGCGGAAATCGCTTCCGCGAGCATCGGATCGGCGTGCGTCATCGGGGGTACTCGTCCAGGTCAATGACGATGGATCCGTCTGCGCCCCATTGCACATGGGTGATGCCGGGCTCCTGGAGTTCCAGCCGCTTCATCTCGATATCGGCAGGCGACAGCTCGCCGCGCTCGCAGCGCACCTGGTCCGCGAGGGCCTCGTTTTCCATGCGGAGTGCCCGGATCTCGAGGATCTGGGAAAGCGCGCTGACGAGCTCGAAGTCGCTCCAGGGCTTCGCAATGAAGCGGTCGATGCGCGCCTCGTTGATGGCGGCGATCAGGCCATTGAGGTCGGTATACCCGGAGAGGATGACACGTGCACAGTCGGGCTGGAGCTCGCGCATCTCGCGCAGCACAGCGACTCCATCCATCTCCGGCATGCGGAAGTCGGAGATCACCAGGTCGTAGGCGGTCGTCGCGGCCCGGGCAAGAGCCTCGGCGGGCGATGTGAACGCATCGAGCTTCGGATACAGGTCTTCGCCGCGCACGACGAGAGGACTCAGCTTGAGGACGCGCGAGAGGGCGTTCAGAACGCCGCTCTCGTCGTCGATGAGGAGGATCCGGTGCATGTCGAGCTCCCGAGCTTCAGGACGGGGATGCCGCGACGGTGCCGCGGCGGACAAAGAGCATCAATTTGGCGCCTTCGCGCTGTGCGTATTCCCGCACCTGGCGGACGACCCGGGCGTCGAAGACGTAGCCGGTCGCGAGCAGCAGCGTGCCCTGCGGACTCACCAGGTCGCGCGAGAGGATCATCCCGGTGGCGAGCTCGAGCGCGGAGATGCTGCGGTCGTCGCGATCCTCTTCGATCGGTTCCTTTAGGACCTCGAGCAGGGCATCCACCACCCTGCCGTCATAGCGGCTTCCCGCGCCGCGCCGGATGCTCGCCGCGGCATCCTCGGGCGAGAAGCGGCGCTCCGCGAGCGTGCCGGCCATCAAGGTCTCGTAGTCGATGATCGGCGCCAGGACACGCGCACCGAGCGGAATCTCTTCGGCCTCGAATCCGTCCGGGAACCCCTTGCCGTCGAAGCGCTCGTGCTGCGATCGGATGTACTTGGCGACCGTCTGCAGCTGAACCAGCGGCATGAGCGCGGCCTCGGCGTTCAGCGGGTGCTTGCGGTAGCGCGCGGTCTCCTCGGGCGTCATCAGCGAAACCGGCTTGCTCAGGAGGCCGTCGGAAAAGCCGATCTTGCCGATGTCGTGCAGCAGCGCAGCCACGTGGATGTCGTGGCTCGTCCGCTCGTCGAGGCGCAGCTTGGCGCAGACCTTCTTCGCCCAGACCGCCACGCGCCGCGAATGGCCCGACATGCCGTTGTGACGCAGTTCCATCAGGCCGGCGAAGATCTGCATCGAGAGCATGAAGTTGGACTTCAGCTCGGCATAGGCCACATTGAGCATGTCGTTGATCTGCTCGATCTCAGCCGTACGGCTTCGAACGCGCTGCTCGAGACTGGCGTTGAGCGTACGCAGTTCCTCGTTCTGGCGGCCGGTGAGCTCGGTCAGTTCCCGATTTCGCTGTTCGAGCGAGCGTCGAGCAAGCGCCTCGCGCACGACGAGCAGGATGTCGTTGTCGTCCCACGGCTTGGCGATGTAGCGATCGATCTCGCCCTCGTTGATGGCGGCGATCGTGGAGGCGATGTCGGCGTAGCCGGTGAGCAGGATGCGTGCCGCATCCGGTTGGGCGCGACGCACCTTCTCCAGGAAATTCGCACCGTCCATGCCGGGCATGCGCATGTCCGAGATGACCAGATCGACGGTCTCGCCGTGGAGAAGATCCAGTCCTGCCTGACCGCCTTCCGCCGTCAGGACGCGATAGCCCTGGTGCCGGAACAGACGGCGCAGCGAACTCAGGATCGAGGGTTCGTCGTCCACGAGCAGCAGCGTCGCCGGTGTTGTTGACTCAGCGATAGGGGTATGGGTATCCATCGATTCCATGGGCACGCTTGCCATGTCTGTCTTGCTCCGAACGTCGAGCCAGGGGCCGCAAGTCTGGGTGGCGGTCCCGACTTTTGCCGATCGCACTCGACCGCCACGGCGGGTTGCGATGAGCGAGATATTAGGAGCGCGCAAGGACGTCTGACGAAAGAAAAATACGGAGAATCTCGGACATTTGGTGTCGATGGAGAACTCCCCACAGCGGCTCTGCTCGACCATCCGGGCGTGCTGATCAATCGACAAGCGACGCACGCGGACGTTGGCGGCACCCGATGGATGAGGCGATACGGTGTACCGTACAGGATCCGGATGAGTTCGATGACGAACGGTCTTCGAATCTGCGGTAGTCGAATTCCAGAATGGTCGGCGTCATCATCGACGAGAGGAGTCGGTGGACCTGTCGCGCACACGCAGGGCTTGCATACCTCCCAGGGGCATGCGATGGTGCACGGACCGCGAGCTCAGGCGCAGGCCGACGCGCTCGCGCTGCCAGTGCAACGCGAGAACGCGGCAATCGCAGTGCCGCTTGGATGTCGGGGAGTTGAACCGGCGCTATCGACAGGCTGTCGGTGGCGCGCGCCGACCGGCCGCCCCGCGGTGAAGCCGGCGCCAGAGCGCATCCCACCCGCGCCGTGCGGCCGCCGCCGTCACCGTCGACACCGCCAGCATCGCCGCCAGGTGCACCGCCACCGCCGCGAGGGCCAGGAGCAGCGATCCCGTCGCGGTGATCTCGCGCGCCGGTGAGTTCGAGGAGCACAGCGGCACGAGCGCCGGCACCAGCAACATCCCCGCGCCGTGCAGCGTGCCCGACGCCAGCGACCACAACGCCAGCCCCGCTTGCGCCGCCGCGTGATGGGCGCGGGCCGGCAGGCCATGCGTCGCGTGCGCGGCCGCCGCGAGCAGCGCGCCGCCGCCCGCCAGCCACGGCAGGAGGCCGCGGGCGGCGAACAGGCCCAGCGCGGCCAAGGCAGCCACCGTCGCGACCGCGGCCACGTGGCCCAACGCGATCGGTGCCAGCGTCCCCAAGGCGCGCGCGCGTTCGCCAGCGCGTGGGCTCACGACCGCGTCTGCGCGTGCGACGGGACACGAACGCGAGCCCGAACCCGAACCCGATCCTGCACGCATGACCACATCCGACCGCGTGGTCGAGGGCTCGCGCTCACGCCCACGCGCGCACTCGCCCGCGCGGTCGCGCACGTCCGCGCGCAGGCGGGCCGCGACGATCAAGCCCCAGCCTGTCGCGGGGTTCAGGCCGTGCAGCGCGCCGATGCCCGCCACCGCCAGCCAGGGCCAGATGCCGCTCATGATCGTCTCGGCCTGCGATGCCTGCGCTCAGGCGTTCGGCCCGCAGCAGGACGACGTGGCGGCCGACGTCGACGGCCCCGAGGCCGCGCTCGCCGAAGCCGCCGCGGCTGCTGGCGACGATGACGCCGCGAGCGCCACCGACATCGGCGCGCCGGCCGGCTCGTAGCGGTCGTGATGGCGCACCCACGCCATGCCGTACCCGTCGAGCTCCTCGTCGCGGCCCCTGGGCGCCAAGTCAAGGAGGTGGTACGTGCCCATCATCACCTCGACGCCGCGGCCGAAGGTCGAGTAAGTGTGGAACACGTCGCCGGCGTCGTCCTTGATGAAGAAGCTGATGCCGGGTGCTTCATCCTTCGGGAACGCCGTCATGCGCCAGTTGTAGAAGACTTCGCCATCGACGCGCGTGCCGGCCGGGAAGCTGACGTGGAAGTCCAGGTTGAAGTCGTTGCCGCTGGCGGACGCCCACTGGAACGGCCAGCCCATGCGGCGGCGGAAGCGTTCGATCTCGGGCAGCGGGGCGCGCGACACCAGCAGCACGGTGACGTCGCGATGCTGCAGGTGGATCTCCGCGCCGAGCAGGTGGTCGGCCATGTACGAGCAGCTCTTGCAGCCCTGTTCCCAGCCCGGGCCGAGCATGAAGTGCTGCACCATCAGCTGGCGGCGGCCGTCGAACAGCTCGGCCAGCGAGCGCGGGCCGTCGGGCGTGTCGAAGACATATTGCTTCTCGATGCGCACCCAGGGCAGCGCGCGGCGTTCGCGGGCGATCTGGTCGCCCAGGCGCGTGAGCGCCTTCTCGCGGGCGAGCAGTTCGCGGCGCCGGACGATCCAGTCGTCCAGCGAGACGACCGCATGGCCGGTGGCAGGAAGGGAAGCGGTGGCGGTGTTCATCATGTGCTCCTTGGCTCGGTGAGCCGTCGTGGGGTGAGCGGTCGACAGGGACGGCCCGACCCCTGGGACGCCGGGGCGCACCCATCTCGCCGCTCGCGCGGCCGTCGGATCGGGGAAAAGGCGGGCTGGCGGGCGCGGCCCGCTCAGGCCGCGAGCTTCTTCGGTCGGCGCACGGCGCGTACCTTGCCGCTGCGCCCGCCGCCGCAATAGAACAGGTCGGCGCCGTCGGACTCGAGTCCGCTGACGCCGATGCCGGCGGGCATCTGCAGGCGCTCCAGCACGGTGCCGTCGGCGGGGTCGACGTGGCGCAGGTCGCTCTCGTCGCCCTCCCAGGTGCCGTGCCACAGCTCACCGTCGACCCAGGTCACGCCGGTGACGAAGCGGTCGGACTCCACCGTGCGCAGGATCGCGCCCGTGGCCGGATCGATCTGGTGGATGCGCCGGCTGCGGTGCTGCCCGACCCACAGGCTGCCCTCCGCCCAGGCCAGGCCCGAGTCGCCGCCGTTGCCCGGCGCGGGGATCGAGCCCAGCACGCGGCCGGTGGCCGCGTCGATCTTGGCGATGCGCTTCTCGGTGATCTGCCAGAAGTGCTTGCCGTCGAACGCGGTGCCGGCGTCGCAGGGCTGCTCGACGCGCCGCGTGGTCGCGCCGGTGGCGGGGTCGAAGGCCACCAGCGCGTCGTCGGTGGCGGCCCAGACGTTGCGGCCGTCGAACGTGACGCCGGCGACGTTGCCGACGCCCTCGAACGCGTACTCGCGCACGATCTCGGCGGGGCGGCTGGCGAGGGGCGATCGGCGCGAACTCATCATCGATTCCTTCATGGCGCCACGGCGGCGCGTTGGAATGGACTCTACCCAGACGGCAGCGTCGCGGGGAGTAACAAGATCGTCGTGAATCCGGTCAGCGGCGGCGCCAGCCAGCGCCGCGCCCGCGCATGGCCCAGCGCGCGCACGCGGCCGCCGGCTTCCAGCTCCGCCAGTGCGCGCTGCACGGTGCGCTGGCTGGCGCCGAGCGCCAGCGACAGCGCCGACGTCGACCAGGGCGCGCCGTCCGACAGCAGCGCCACGAGCGACGCCTGCTCGCCCTCGATCGGCGGCGCCAGCAGCGTCACCGTGCGATCGCCGCGCGGTCGCAGCGCGAAGCCGCGCGGCGTCGCCTCGACCTGCGCGACGTCCTTGACCAGCGCCCGCAGCCGACCGATCTCGACGCGCAGCCGCGCACGATGCGTCTCGTCCGGATCGCGGAAGCCGAAGGCACCGGCGATCAGCGCCTCGCGGTCGACATCGCCGGGCCAGGCCTGCGCCAGCGCGCGGGCCAGCGCGAACAGGATGGGCCGGCGCGCGAGCGGACACCACTGCCCCCCGACGCCGACCCCGCGCCGGCACGCGTCGACCACCAGCGCGTCCGACGCCAGCAGCGCCGCGACCTCGGCCAGCCGAAGCGACTGCTCACCGCTGGCGCCGAGGCGACGCGCAGCCGGCCGCTCGAACGCCGCGTGCGCGTGCTCGACCTCGGCCAGCAGCGCCGGCACGCGCGCGCGGAACGCGGCGGCGTGCGCGCGCGCCAGCGCCGCCTGCGCGGGCGAGACGCGCAGCGATCGCAGCGCCAGCTCGGCGGCACTGAGCGCCGCGACCGCCGCCAGCGCCGGCGTCAGCGCGCCCGGGTCGAGCGTGTCCAGCGTGGCCGACGCGTCCGCCAACCGGCCCAGCAACAGCAGCCGGCGCGCCGCGATGAGACGCGCCTGCATCGCGTTGCCGCGGTCGCCGTGCGCCTCGAGCACCTGCGACGCCGCGGCCAGCGCCCGCGGCGACCCGGCGAACTCGCGCATCGCCAGCGCCACCTCGGCCTCGGCGACCACACAGCGCGCCTGCGCCAGCGCCTCGTGCGAGCCGAAGGCGCGCGCCGCGCGCTTGAGCAGCTCGCGCGAGCGCGGGTAGTCGCCCAGTTGCGCCATCGCGATGCCGCGCAGCGCCAGCGCCGGCGGGTCGTCGCGCAGCGCCACGCGCTTGAGCGCGCCGAGGGCGTCGCCTGACGCGAGCGCGCGGGCGGAGGCGGCGATCAGGGAGTCCATGGTGCAAGGCTAACCGGTCGGAGCGCCGTCATGCCTCGATCGTCCCGAACAACGCTGCGAAGGCGGGAGATGGCGCGACGACGAGTCAAGCCGGACGCGCTGGTCAGGAGCGCGCGGGGCGCAAGACCAGCCGGAGACGCCTTCGCACGCCGATCGTCAGTACCAGGTTGCGAAAAGCGACGTGTCGCATCGTCGATTGCGGCGGCAACACCGGACGGGCGCGCGGAAGCACGACATCGCGAGTCGATCGCAGCGACGTCGTTTGACAAACGCTCGGTGACGGAGCTGACCGCTCGAAGCGCCATCGCACGTTGACCGACACGCCCCCCCGTGCGGACACGCAGCGGGCCGAACCGATGGGTGCGAACGCCTCGGACGGACGCGCTCGCGGTCGGCACCACGCGCATGCAGCAGGCGTCGAACCGGCTCCGCACCGCGCGCCCCGCCGACGCCGCCGGTGTCCGCGCGGAACAGGTGTGACCGGACGTCACCAGGACGCTCAGCGCCGAGAACTTTACGCAGCATCGCCCTCCATTCCCGCGCGGCGGCGTCGAAGAACCGGGCATGGAGGGCCGTTGTGGCCTCCGTACTCGAAGGAGTCGCCATGCGCCCGTTCGCCGCTTCGCTGTGCCTGTCCGCCGCCCTCCTCGCCGCCGCCGGCGCGCGTGCCGAGTCGATCGACCAGGTGCGCCGCGGCTTCGCGCAGATGATCTACGAGGACGCCGGCCCCGACATCAACCGCGAGGCGCCGCAGCCGCTGCTGCGCGCCGTCGTGGTGCTGCGCGTGCGCCTGGACGAGCGCGACCGCTGGCATGCCGACGTGATGCGCGAGAACGACGTCGAGCCCGGCCTGACGCGCAAGGCGCTCGCCAGCGTGGAGCACCTGGCGCGCGCGATGGAGATGTCGGCACCGATGTCCGAGCAGCTGCACCGCGAAGGATTCGTCGAGGTGTGGCTGTTCCAGAACGACGGCCGATTCGCGTTGAAGACGCTCGCGCTGCCGCAGCGCCGCCTCTGACCCTTCGCGGAACGCGCGGCGGCTCGCCCGAGGCCGGCGATGCGCCAGCGCTCGGGTCCGTGCGGAAAGTGGGCGCCAGCGATCCGCGCCAGGGCAGCTTCCTCGTCCGCGTTCAGCGGGCCGATGACGAACATCAGCGTCGGATCGGCGTGCGCCCAGCACGGCCGGACGGCGGCCTCGCCGCTCAACAGGATTGGCAGCAGCGGACGCACCAGGTCGCGGAAGCGATCCGAGCGCCGGGAGATGGGAAACAGCGTGCCGTCGGGTGTGGGCGCGCGGACCATGAGCATCCGGCAGTATTGGCGTGCGCCGGCACGGCGACTGCAGGGAGAGCGCGACGCGCCGCGTGGGGCCGGCGCCTCGGCGCGCTGCGCGACGGTGAGGCGCCTGATCCGTCGGATCAGGCATACCGCCGCCAGTCGAACGCGGCCGCCTTGGCCTCCTCACGCGACCTCGCTTCGACATCTCAGGGCTGGGTGGTGTGCTCGGTGTCATGGTCGCGTTCGGTGCGGATCGAGCGGAAGCATGGCACGCCTCGGCGACCGCTGCCATGCGCCAATTCGCCTTAAATCGGGCAATCGGCGCAGGGCAGTCATTGGCCATCGATCCCAGAATGAACCAACGGCATCGCAGCCCATCGTTCACCCTGGCACGCCCTCATGAAATCGCTTCTCGTCACCGGCCTGGCCGCCGTCTCGGCCCTGCCATGCGGCTTGGCACTGGCCGCTGCGCCGGTATCGCCACCCTCGGTGATGGCAACCGACATGCAGTTGCACTGCCCCGCCACGCTCGCGCAAGCGCCCGTGTCCGACGGCATGCCCGCAGGCTGGGTCCTGCGCGGCGAGACGGATCGCGTGCCGCTGCAGCGCGCCACGTTCTACGACGGCGATCCGGTGGGCCTCGGTGCCCTGGCGCCCGACGCCACGCACCGCAACGGATCGACCGAGACGTCCACCTGGCATTTCGACGGCGCCGATTCCGGCGGCGTGTGGCTGGGCTGCCTCTACCGCGACGCGCGCGCCGTGGTGGCGCGCCCGCTGCCCAGCGGCCTGCACCAGTGCACGACCACGCTGCGCCTGACGCCGCTGGGTGACCCCGAGGGGGCGCTGTCGGTGGCGTGCCGCTGAGCGGCGGCGCCGTTCGCAGCCCACCGCACACGTCCCGGCACTCGCCGACCGACGCCAAGCTCCGATCCAGCATCCCGGCTATCCCATGCAGCCCTTCGATGCAGAACCGCGCGGCCGAGGCGTGCCGCTCGCAGCCGATGCGCACCGTCACCCTCTCGGGGCGGGCGGCGGCGCGCCGGTTGCCAGCCACGCGCGCTCAGCCGATCATCGCGAGGATCCGGTCCAGGACGCCGGCCATCGCATGCGGCGCATCGATGCGGAACCGCGCAGCCGATGCGTGGCGCTCGCAGCCAATGCGCGCCGCCACCCGCTCGGGGCGGGCGGCGGCGCGCCGGTCGCCAGCCACCCGCGCTCAGCCGATCAACGCGAGGATCCGGTCCATGACGCCGGCCATCGCATGCGGCCCATCGATGCGGAACCGCGCAGCCAATGCCTGGCGCTCGCAGCCGATGCGCACCGTCACCCGCTCGGGGCGGGCGGCGGCGCGCCGGTCGCCTGCCGCCCGCGCTCAGCCGATCAACGCGAGGATCCGGTCCAGCACGCCGGCCATCTCATGCGGCCCATCGATGCAGAACCGCGCGGCCGAGGCGTGGCGCTCGCAGCCGATGCGCACCGTCACCCACTCGGGGCGGGCGGCGGCGAAGACGGGCTCGTCGTTGACGTCGTCGCCGGCGAAGAAGGCCGCATGGGCCCCGGCGCGGGCGATGAGGCGCTGCACGGCGACGGCCTTGTCGGGGGCGTCCGCGGCCACGGCGTTGTAGACCAGCTTCCCGCCGAACACGTGCAGCGTGGACGTGAAGCCGGCCAGCACGTCCTCGATCAGCGCGCTGGCCGCGGCGCGGTCGGGCGCGGTGCGGAAGTGCAGCGCCAGCGACTGACCCTTGTCCTCGATGAGTACGCCTGCAGCCGACAAGCCATCCCCGCGCGTGCGCAGACGCTCGCGCAGCGCATCGAGCGCGGCGTGCGCGCGGGCGGCGGCGTCGGGGTCGCCCTCGTCCTCGGCGCCGTGGTTGCCGATGATCCACGAGGGCGTGAAGCCCAGGCGCTCGCGCACGTCGGCGATCTGGCGGCCGGTGACGATGGCCACCGGGCGCAGGCGCGCCAGCTTGTCCAGCCGCAGCGCGATGGTGGCCGACACGTGCACGTCGTCGGGGCGCGGGCGGATGGGCGCGAGCGTGCCGTCGAAGTCGAAGGCGAACAGCGCCGGCGCGCGCACCAGGGCGGTCAGCGCGGACAGGCCTTGCGGCCCGAGCAGAGGCTTGAGCATCGATGAACCGCCGGACATCACAGATCCCGATTCTCGGCCGCCTCGCGGTAGCGCGCCACGCGGGCATCCACGCGGGCCTTCAGGCGCCAGCGGCCGGCGTCCGTCAACATCCGGCCCGCCCAGCGGAACACGTTGAACTCCTGCACTGTCGCCCGCAGGCTGGCCATGCGCGCGCGCTGCTCGGGCGCGGGCATCGTGGCGGCGCGGTGCAGCGCATCGGCCGTCTCCTCCACGTGGTACGGGTTGACGATCAGCGCCTCGGTCATCTCGCGCGCCGCGCCCGCGAAGCGGCTGAGGATCAGCACGCCCTGCTCGTCGTCGCGCGCGGCCACGAACTCCTTGCTGACCAGGTTCATGCCATCGTGCAGGCTGGTGACGATGCACATGTCCGCCGCGCGGAACAGCTCGTTGACGGCGTGGCTGTCGTGGTGCTGCGCGAGCAGGTGCACCGGCTGGTAGCCGCCGCGCCCGAAGCGCTCGTTGATGCGCAGTGTCAGGCGCTCGACGCGCTCCTGGAACGTGCGGTACTCCTCCAGCGAACTGCGCGTGGGCGCGGCCACCTGCACGAACACGAAGCGCTCGATCCACTCGGGGTGCTTTTCCAGCAGCCGCTCCACCGCGTTCAGGCGCTCGATGATGCCCTTGGTGTAGTCGAAGCGGTCGACGCCGACGGCCAGCGTCGTGTCGGGGTGCAGGTTCAGCCGCTCGCGCACGATGCGACGCGCTTCGGGTACCGAGGGCCAGCTCGCGATCGTCTCGGGGCCGGGCCACTCGATCGAGATCGGATAGGCCTCCACCAGCGTCTCGTCCTCGCGGAACGAGATCGTGGAGTGCTCGTGCTCGATGCGCGCCTCGAGGAAGCGATCCACCGTCTCGATGAAGTTCTTGCAGTGGAAGCGCGTGTGGAAGCCCAGGATGGTCGAGCCCAGCATGCCCTGCAGGATCTCGCGTCGCCACGGGCAGATGCCGAACGACTCGGGGTTGGGCCAGGGGATGTGCCAGAAGGTGAGGATCGTGGCCTGCGGCAGCTTCTCGCGCACCATCGCGGGCAGCAGCGCGAAGTGGTAGTCCTGCACCAGCACGATTGGATCGTCGCTGCGCGCCTCGGCCACCACGGCGTCGGCAAAGCGCTGGTTGACGGCCTTGTAGGCTTCCCAGTCGGACTCGCGGAACACCGGCCGCACATGCGCCACGTGGCACAGCGGCCACAGGCCCTCGTTGGCGAAGCCGAAGTAGTAGCCCTGCTCCTCCTCGGCCGTCAGCCAGAGGCGGCGCAACTGGTAGTCGTCGTGGCCGGGCGGCACGGGAACGTGGTCGTGGGCATCGACGACGTCGCGGTCGGCGCTGCCGCTGCCGTGCGCGATCCAGGTGCCCGAGCACGCGCGCATCACCGGCTCGACGGCCGTCACCAGCCCGCTGGCCGGGCGCTTGACGACGACGCTGCCGTCCTTGCGGCGCTCGTGGATGTAGGGCTCGCGGTTGGACACCACGATCACCTGGTCGCCGCGCAGCTGCGTCATCAGCAGCGTGTGCAGGCGGTCGGCGCTCCAGTCGGCCTCGGGGCCCTGCATGCGGCGGTATTCGTCCTCGAGGTCGCGCAGGCGCTCGCGCAGGTCAGCGGCGAACGGCTGCAGCTCGACCGAGGCCACCGACGTGCCCCCGCCCATCGGGCTGATGATGCCCTCGCCGCGCAGCAGCGCACGCACGCCGTTGACCCAGCCGCGCCAGCTCAGCTGCGCCACCACCATCGTGATCAGCGCCATCACCAAGCCCAGCACCGCGATCAGGCCGACGAGGTAGCGCCGCGTGTCCTGGCTGCGCTTCTCGATGAAGCTCAGGTCGTGCAGGAGCACCAGGCGGCCGACGGTGACGGGCGGTGTCAGCGCGGTGGCCTCGGACGCGGCCGCCGCCGCGGCGGCGGCCGTGCCATCGTCCGCAGCGGACGCGCCGCTGGCCGCCGACATCGCACCGGCCGCATCGCTCGTGGCGTCGGGCGCGGGCAGCGGGTGCGGCTGGTCGATGACGTCGTGCATCGCGACATGCACCGCGCCGCCGTTGAGCAGCAGCCGCGGGTCGCGCTTGGAGCTGATCTGCAGCGCGTCGAAGCAGTTCAGGTCGGCCGGGAAGGCCGGGGTTCGCACCAGCAGCCGGCCGTCGGGGCTGCACAGGCCGATCGCGAACAGGCGCTCGTCCTGCACCGCGCGGTCGAACAGCTTCTCGAGCTGGCGTGGGCGGTTCGAGCGCATCGCCTCCACCACGGAGTCCGACAACGCATTGGCCACGACGGCGCCGCGGCTATCGAGGTCGCGCGAGAACCAGCGCAATGTGACACCATCGACCAGCGGCAGCACCAGGTACGCGGTGGCGATCACCACCGCGATCAGCGGCAGCAGGAAACGGAGTTGCAGCCGGATCGTCTGCACGATCGGCCAGTACAGGAATGCGGGCCCGGCACTTGCTGGCGGAACCAACGCCCCGGAGGCTCTGTCTTTGTTCAATGGACGATCCACTCTGTGCAACCGAAGGCGCCCAAGGAAAACATGAGCCAACCTCCCGTCGTTTCGAATGCGCAAGCCGCATCGCTGGATCTGGCGATGATCGGCAATTGCGCCGTCAGTGCCCTGGTCGATGCCCGGGCGCGCGTGGTCTGGTGTTGCATGCCGAGGTTCGACAGCACGCCCGTCTTCGACGCGTTGATGCAGTCGGCAAACGGCATACCCGAGTCGGGCGCCATGGCATTGGAGGTCGAGGGGCTGGCCCGCAGTGAGCAGTCCTACGACCATGGTACCGCCGTCCTGCGCACCCGGATGTGGGACGGCCAGGGACAGTGCGTGGAGGTCGTCGACTTCGCGCCGCGCTTCGTCACCCGTGACCGCGTCTTCCGTCCGGCGCAGCTCGTGCGCCGCATCCGTCCGCTGGCCGGGCGGCCACGCGTCCGGGTCACGGTGCGGCCGCACGGCGGCTGGGGGGCGGAGCCGCCGCAGGTCACGCGCGGCAGCCACCACGTGCGCTTCGTGATGCCCGAGATCACGGTGCGCCTGAACACCAGCGTGCCCATCACCTACCTGATGGACGGCACCTGGTTCGCGCTCGATCGCGAGATGAGCCTGTTCCTCGGCCCCGACGAGACGATGGCCGGCGGCATCGACGAGACGGCGCGCGAGTTCGAGGACCAGACCTCGCTGCACTGGCGCCACTGGACGCACCGCCTGGCCGTGCCGCTCGAGTACCAGGACGCCGTGATCCGCGCGGCCATCACGCTCAAGCTGTGCCAGTACGAGGAGACCGGCGCCATCGTGGCGGCGATGACGACCAGCCTGCCCGAGGCACCGCGCAGCGGTCGCAACTGGGACTACCGCTTCTGCTGGCTGCGCGACGCGTTCTTCGTGGTGCGCGCGCTCAACGGGCTGTCCGAGGTCGGCACGATGGAGAAGTACCTCGGCTGGCTGACCAACGTGCTGCACAAGGAGGCCGGCTCGGGCCACGTGCAGCCGCTGTACGGCATCGGCCTGGAGCGCGAGCTCGCCGAGTCCGTGGTGCCGCACGCGAGCGGCTACCGCGGCATGGGCCCGGTGCGCATCGGCAACCAGGCGCACGAGCACTTCCAGCACGACACCTACGGCAACATCATCCTCGCCTCGGCGCAGTCGTTCCACGACCATCGCCTGTTCCGCCGCGGCGACGCGTCGGACTTCGCGGCGCTCGAGACGATGGGCGAACAGGCCTGGCGCCTGCACGACCAGCCCGACGCCGGCATCTGGGAGCTGCGCACCCGGGCGCGCATCCACACCTCGTCGTCGCTGATGTGCTGGGCGGCGTGCGACCGGCTCGCGCACATCGCGCGCCGCGTGGGGATGCCCGAGCGCGCCACGTACTGGCGCGAACGCGCCGACGTCATCCGCAGCAAGATCCTGCAGTTCGCGTGGAACGACAAGCGCCAGGCCTACGTCGAGAGCTTCGGCGGCAGCGAGCTCGACGCCAGCGTGCTGCTGATGGGCGAGGTCGGCTTCCTGCCGCCCAACGACCCGCGCTTCATCAGCACGGTCGAGGCGATGGAGCGCACGCTGTGCGACGGCCACTTCATGCGCCGCTACGAGGCGGCCGACGACTTCGGCCGCCCCGAGACCACCTTCAACATCTGCTCGTTCTGGCGCGTCGACGCGCTGGCCCGCATCGGCCGCCGCGACGAGGCGCGCGAGGCCTTCGAGGCGCTGCTGTCGCGCCGCAACCCGCTGGGCATCCTCAGCGAGGACATGAACCCCGACACCGGCGAGCTGTGGGGCAACTTCCCGCAGACCTACTCGATGGTGGGCATCATCCACGGGGCGCTGCGGTTGTCGGCGCCGTGGGATTCGGTGGTTTGATGGGGCGCGTCGCGGGTCGCCCGACCGTGACGCGATGGATCGCATCGAGGACGCTGCCGCCGCACCGCGCGATCGCTGCGAGTCGGCGCAGCGCCGCATCGCTGCCGGCCCGCCACGCCGCCAAGCATCCGCTCGGGATACGCGGGATCGCGTCGGAGCTTGGGGAGCCGCTGCCGGAACGCTCGATCGCCTGACCAACGAATCGCTGCAGCGCTGGCCGCGCGTCAGGTCGCGTTTCGACCGTCGGTGAACCGCAGGATCGCCTCGAGGACGGCGCCGCCGTCCCCGCACCAGCAGAAGTGATCGATGCCTTCCAGCGGGCACCAGGCGGCTTGCGGGATCGTCTCGGCCAGGTGGCGGCCGGCGTCGAAGCGGACGGCGCGGTCGCCGCGGCGGTGCATCACGAGCGTGGGCACGCGGATGCGGTCGAGCTCACGGCGCAGGTCGGCGTCGCGCAGGCCGCGCAGGATCGTCTCCAGGCCGCCCGGCGACACGGCGTGGCGCACGAGGCGGGCCCACCACGCGCGCAGGGCCGGGTCGTGCTGCTCGCCCGGCGCGAAGGTCTCCAGGCCGATCGGGCCGCCCCAGCCCGCGACGAGCCGCTGCAGCCAGACGTCGTAGGCCGCGGCGGGCAAGGCCCACGGGTAGTCGGGCGCCGCGGCGCCGCGCGCGAGCGAGCCGAACAGGCACAGGCCGCTGACGCGCTCCGGGCGATCGATGGCCAGCCGCATCGCGCCCAGCCCCCTTCCGAAGACCCGAACAGCCAGGCCCGGCGCACGCCGGCATCGTCGAGGATGGCCGCGATGTCCTGCGCGAGCGCGGCGGGCGTCGACGCCGCGCGCAGGCGCTCGGACAGCCCGATGCCGCGACGGTCGAACAGCACGACCTGGAACCGCCCGGCCAGCGCCTCGACGAAGGCGCGCAGCGGCGGATGCTCCAGCGCCAGCTCGATGTGGCAGACGAAGCCCGGGCTGACGACCAGCGTCCGCTCGCCCGACCCGAGCACGGTGTAGGCGATGGCGCCGGCGGGGCCGTCGGCGAAGCGCACCTCGGGGCGGTCGATGCGGTTGGAACGCAGCCGCTGCAGGTCCTCGGTCATGCGCACGTAGGCCGACTCCGTCTGCGGCCCCGGCCGGATGCCGAACTCGGCGCGCAGCACGTCGGCGCAGCGCGCGTACACGGCCTCGACGCCGGCGCTGTGCCCCTGGAACGCATGCAGTTGCATCAGCAGGACGTAGCTGGGCTCGCGCCACGGGTCCAGCGCGATCAGGCGCTCGGCCAGGTCCTGCGCCGCCGCGAACTCGCCGCGCCGGGTGCAGGCGTCGATGACGCGCTCCAGCAGGCGCGCCAGCAGGCGCTCGTGCTCGATCGACGCCGCCTTGAGCCAGTCGTCGAACGTCGCCGAGCCGAACAAGAGGCCTTCCAGCAGCGGTCGCCGTGCGCGCTCCAGCCAGTCATGCGCCTGCGCCAGCACGTCGGCGGCCAGCGACTCGGCGGCCACCGCGCGGCGCGCGAAGCGGGCGAAGTCCGGCGCGTCGGCCTCGACCGATCCCGGCACCAGCGCCAGGCTGTCCCCGTCGGACGACAGCAGGCGCGCGCCGGCCGCCTCGTCCAGCGCGTAGACCAGGCGGCGCAGGCGGGTGCGCGCCTGCGCCGCCTCGGCGTCGGGCCACAGCAGCGCGGCCAGGTGCTCGCGCGGCACGGGGCCGGCCTCGAAGGCCAGGTAGGCCAGCAGCGCGAAGCCGCGCTGCAGCGACAGCGCGACCGGCCGCCCGCCCCGCCGCAGCGACGGCACGCCCAGCGCGTGCAGCACCAGCGGGGCTTCGTCGAGGCCGGAGGATCGCAGGCGGGCAGGCATGCCGCGTTTATAGCCTCGCGCCGCAGCGGCGCCCAGCGTACGCTCTCGAGGGACGCTCAAGGGACGCCGCCCCGCTACCGTGTGCTTTTCGGCAGCACAAGGAGTCATCGTGCGCGCACTGCTCTCATCTCTCTACGGCCTGGTCGCCTACCTGGCGTTCACGGCTTCGCTCGGCTGGTTCGTCGCCTTCAGCGGCAACCTGCTCGTCCCCAAGACGGTCGACGCGGGCGGCGCGCCGGGCGGCACGCTCGAGGCCCTGGCCGTCGACGCCCTGCTTTTGCTGCTGTTCGGCGTCCAGCACAGCGTGATGGCGCGCCGCAGCTTCAAGCGCTGGTGGACGCGCATCGTGCCGACCGACCTGGAACGCAGCACCTTCGTCGTCGCCAGCAGCCTCGTGCTGGTCGTCGTGATGGGGCTCTGGATCCCGGTTGCCGCGCCGGTGGTGTGGCGGGTGCAGAACGCGGCGGCCGTCGCCGCGATCTGGGGGCTGTTCGCGCTCGGCTGGGTCATCGCGATGCTGAGCACCTTCCTGCTCGACCACTTCGATCTGTTCGGGCTGCGGCAGTCCTTCTCGGGCCTGTTGAAGCGGCCGGCGCCCGACTCCGCGTTCCGCACGCCGCTGCTCTACCGCCACGTGCGCCACCCGCTCTACCTGGGCTTCCTGCTCACGTTCTGGGCCGTGCCGGTGATGACGCCGGGCCACCTGCTGCTCTCGCTCGGCCTCACCGCGTACATCCTGGTGGGCATCGCCTTCGAGGAGCGCGACCTGCTGCTGCAGTTCGGCGAGCGCTATCGCCTCTACCGGCGGCAGGTGGGCATGCTGCTGCCGCGGATCGGCGGAACGCGTCGGGCACGGGAGCAGCAAACGTCGGACGGCGGCGTGCGCTGAGCGTCACGCGCTCGCCTCGGGGCGGCGGCGTGAGGACGGATCCGCCCGGGGCGACGAGCGCCGGGTCGATGCGCACGCGCTCGTCGCTGCCCTGGCTGTCTTGGGTGACGCACCCGCGAGCGGCCGCCCATGGCCATGGCTGGCTGCCGCAGATGACGCCCTGGACGCCGGGCGCCCGGGACGATCGTCGAGTCGGCCCGCGCCGCAGGGCTCGGTTGGACGACAACGCCATGTCGCCGCCCTCGCCGATGCTCAGGAAGGCGCCGTTGCCGTAGACGACGTCCCACAGCGGGACGTTGTTGGGCGTGCTGCCCGGCGTCCAGCGGATGCGGTCGTTGCTCGTCTCGGGGTAGAGACGAGCAGACCCACGGCCACCAGTTCACCCTGCGGTGAGACGGCGATGCCGCGCAGGTCGGGACAGGTCGCCGACGAAACCGTCGTCCATGTGACGCCATCGGTGCTGGTGGCCCGGCCGCCTGTATTTCGAGCTCCGGTTCTAGGGGGAGCCGTTCGCCGCGATGTGGAGGCAATCCCCGAGTGCCCATCGACGGCCGCCGACTCGCCCCGACCGACGCGCGTCGACCCGGCTTGACGCTCCCGCGCACGGTCACTATGGTGTGGCCGCGCCGGTGGGCGGCGCACCGAGGAGACCCGCCTTGACCACTCCCCGCGTCGCCGTCATCGCCGTGCACGGCGTGGCCGACCAGTTGCCCGGCGAGACCGCGCGCGCCGTCGTCGACCTGCTCGTGTCGTCGGCGCCGGAGGGCACCTGCTACACGTCGGCGTCCGCCGAGGAGCTGAGCCTGCGCGTGCCGCCGCTGCCGCCGCAGGCCGACGCGCAGCCGGATGCGGCGCATGCCGCGCCGGCCACGCCCAAGGGCGAGGATCGGCCGCTGATGAAGTCGCTCGCGCAGTCCGCGCGCTCGGACTTCCAGCGCCAGGGCTGGGCCGCCGCGTCGCCGCAGGCCGGCACGGCGCAGGCCGCGGCGCGCGCCGATGCCGGGCCCGCCGACATCGCCGCCCCGCCCACGCCGCAGGATCGCGGCATCGCCGTCACGAACTACCTGCTCGCCAAGCACGTGCGCAACGGCGCGTCGCCGGAGAACTACGACACCACGCGCATCACGCTGCAGCGCCACGGCGTCGGGCCCGACGAGCTCGAGGGCAGCGAGGACGACACCGCCACGCGCGTGGACGTCTACGAGATGTACTGGGCCGACCTGTCGCGTCTGTCGGGCTCGATGCCGCGCATCGTCTCCGAGCTGTTCACGCTGGTGTTCCGGCTGTCCAAGCTGGGCCGCGAGACGGTGGACGAGATGGCCGGCCAGCTCGCGCGCGCCCGCGCGCCCGGCGCGCGCCGGGCGCGGCTGCACGCGGTCGCGTGGGCGACGGTGTCGTGGCTGCAGATCGGGCTGGACTGGCTGTTCGTCAACGGCCTGGCGCTGCTGTTCACGCAGCTCGCGCTGCTGGGCATCCTGCTGGTGGGCCTGGGGTTCACGTCGGGGCTGTCGCCGGCCACCGCGGCCAATCCGCAGGCGGCGGCGTCGGCCGCGCTGCACGAGTCGTGGCTGCACCACGGCGTGGCCGCGGCGCTCAGCGTGCTGGCGGTGCTGCGGCTGGTCTACCGGCGCGGCGACGGCCGCTGGCTGCAGTTCGCGGTGCCGACCGCAGTGCTGGCCGTGGCATGCTGGGCGCTCGCGTTCAAGCCGGAGTTCCTGCAGTGGATCACGGCGCTGACGTTTCTCGCGGCGTTGACGGTCGTCAACGAGATCGCGCTGCGCATCGCCGACGACCGCTTCCCGCTGGTGCACGTCGTCGGCCGCTGGATGTGGGCCGCGTCGGCGCTGCTGATGCTGGGCAGCGCCGTGCACGAGACGCAGGCAATGCCGCAGTCGTCGTGGCGCGAGATCTGGGTGCACGCCGCGCTGTTCACCACCGAGACGGTGCTGCTGATGATCAAGTGGTGGTGGATCGTGGCCGGGCCGCTGCTGCTCGTGTGGCTCGTCGCGGGGCAACTCGCGCGCGGCGAGTCGGGCTACGCCTCGCGCGCCAGCATCGCCACCGGCCGGCTGGGCATCACGGTGTCGTTCGGCATGTTCCTGGCGTCGACGATGACGATCTGGGCGCTGCTCAACCCGGTGCTGGACGACGCGGTCGAAGGCACCGGCTACCGCCCGTGCATCTTCGCGCTCGAGCCCGCGGCCACCGCGCCGCAGCCGGCGGCGTCGGCGAGCGCGAACGCCTGCATGTGGACCAGCCGCAACGCCAAGGAAGTGGCCGCGCGCGAGCGCATGCCCAGCGCGCACGCCGTGCTGGACGACCGCTATGCCAAGAGCACCAGCGCGTTCTCGCTGCTGGCCACGCTGCTGCTGGCGCTGGTGGCGTACGCGCTGACGATGTTCGCGCCCAGCGTGCTGGCCGAGCTCAAGCTGATCGCCGACGCGCGCCGCGACGCCCACCAGCAGCGGCTGGACAAGCTCCACCCCAAGCACGCGCGCACCACGCTGCACCAGCGCACGCAGCACGCACGCGCGCTCGGGCGCTGGCTGACGGCGGGCTATCGGCGGCTCGACCTCGTCGTCGCCGGCATCAGCGTGCTTGGCGTGCTCCTGAGCGTGGGCATCGCGCTGCTGTTCCTCAGCACGGTGTTCGAGCAGGGGATGGTCAAGGCGTGGATCGCGAGCGCGCACCTCGATGGCGTGGTCGGCTGGCTGGCACTGCGCGAAGGCGAGGTGTCGTCGCTGTCGCGCGGCCTCACCGACCCGATGCAGGCCGCCGTGTTCAGCGCGGCGGGCATCGGCGCGGCGCTGTCGCTGCTGGGCGGCACGTTGTCGCGCCGCCTGCCGCCGCTGCGCGGCCCGCTGGACGTGGCGATGGACGTCGACAACCACTTCCGCGAATTCCCGCGCACCAACATCCCGCGCGCCCACATCTTCTCGCGCTACGCCGCGCTGCTCAAGCACGTGCAGTCGCAGGGCTACGAACGCATCGTGATCGTGTCGCACAGCCAGGGCACGGTGATCAGCGCGGAGCTGCTGCGCTTCCTGTCCAGCCGCGACCAGCAGGCCCCCGTGCCCGGCGCCACGCCGATCGTCGCCGGCAAGCCGCTGCCGCCGGTGAGCCTGCTGACGCTCGGCTGCCCGCTGCGCCAGCTGTACGGCGCGCGCTTCCCCGGCCTGTATGCGTGGGTGCTGGCCAGGAACGGCCTGGTGTTCGGGCCGCGCGCCGACGACATCGGCGTGCAGCGCTGGATGAACGCGTTCTGCAGCGGCGACTACGTGGGCCGCTGGCTCTGGAGCACCGCCGACAAGCACGCGCAGCTGCAGCATCCCACCGTCAACACCGTGGGCCACGACCCGTTCGGCCGCGTCGACGCCTACACCGGCTTCAACCCGATGCCGCCGGCCGAGGGCCACCTGCACGGGGCGCGCGAGGTCGAGGTCTGCCTGGGCCTGGGCGCACATACGCACTACTTCGACCGCGACCAGGCCACCGTCGCCTGGATGATCGACTGGCTGGTGCGCGCGCGGCCGCTGGGCGGCGACGAGGGCCCGGCCGACCTCGAGCGCGCGGTGCCCACCGTGCTCGCCGCCGAGGGCCAGCCGGCGGCGGTGGTGCCGGTGCAGGCCTCGGTGGTGTCCGACGGCACGCCCGCCCCTGCGGCCGCGCCCGACGCGACGGCCCCGTCCGCGCACTGACCCGCGGGCGCCGCACTTGCCGCGACGCATGCCATGGCGACATTCCACCAGGGACGACTCCTCGACCACGTCCACCTGCGCGTGGCCGACCTGCCCGCCAGCCGGCGCTTCTACCGCGCGGTGCTGGAGGCCGTCGGCCGGCTCGACGCGTTCCGCGAGAACGGCGACGCGTTCTGGGTCGACGAGCTCTACGTCGACCGCGCCGACACCGTCGTCTCGCGCATCCACCTCGCGTTCCAGGCGCGCGGCGAGGACCAGGTGCGCGCCTTCCACGCCGCCGCGATCGCCGCCGGCGGGCGCGACAACGGCGCACCGGGCCTGCGGCAGTACCACGCGTCGTACTACGCGGCCTATGTGCTCGATCCGGACGGCAACAACATCGAGGCCGTCTGGCACGGGCCGGCCAGCCGTTCGGCGGACGCCGTCCAGATCACGCCGCTGCGCTGACCGGTTCGCTTGGCACCCCGATTGCCGAGAATGGGCCATGCCGCCATTCCGGCGGCCTGGCCACGGCCCGGTCCGGCGCCGAACTCCCGCAAGGAATCCGTTCATGAACACCGCACGCCTGTCCTCCCTCGCCGCGCTCGCGGCCGCCGCCGTGCTGGCCGGCTGCTCGACCACCGCCAGCGTCACCAAGCCGTCCGAGGGCGGCGGCCCCAGCACCGCCGAATCGCGCCACGCGGTCGACGCCAGCTACCAGGAGACGCTGGAGCGCCTGTACGCGGCCGACCCCGGCACGCGCGAGCTGGTGGGCAAGGCGCGCGGCGTGCTCGTGTTCCCGCGCGTGATCTCGGCCGGCCTCGTGGTGGGCGGCGCGTACGGCGAGGGCCAGCTGCGCGAGCACGGGCGCGTCGAGGGCTACTACCGCACCACCACCGGCTCGGTGGGCTGGCAGATCGGCGCGCAGTCGCGGGCGCTCGTCTTCCTGTTCATGACCGAGGACGCGCTCGAGCGCTTCAAGGCCGGCCACGGCTGGTCGGGCGGTGTCGACGCCTCCGTCGCGCTGCTGACCGTGGGCGCCAACGGCGTCGTCGACGCCAACGCCGCGCGCGCCCCGACCATCGCCTTCGTGCTGACCAACGCCGGCCTGATGGCGGGCGCCACGCTGGAAGGCACCAAGGTCACGCGCATCGACTACTGATGCCCATTCCGGCATCGCAGGCGCTCGCTTCCTGAGCCCTGCGGGCCGGTCCGGCGGGCCAGAATCTCTGTCGACCTCCACTTGCCCCCGAGCCCGCCATGACCTACGCCGCCGAAACCCATCGCTACGACGGCCGCATGCCCTACCGCGCCTGCGGACGCAGCGGCCTGAAGCTGCCCGCGATCTCGCTGGGGCTGTGGCACAACTTCGGCGACACCACGTCGATGGCGGCGCAGCGGCTGATGCTGCGCACCGCCTTCGACCTGGGCATCACGCACTTCGACCTCGCCAACAACTACGGCCCGCCGTACGGCAGCGCCGAGATCAACTTCGGCGAGCACCTGCGGCGCGACTTCCGCCCCTACCGCGACGAACTGCTGATCTCCAGCAAGGCCGGCTGGGACATGTGGCCCGGGCCCTACGGCCAGGGCGGCGGCTCGCGCAAGTACGTGCTCGCCAGCCTCGACCAGAGCCTCAAGCGGCTGCGCACCGACTACGTCGACATCTTCTACTCGCACCGCTTCGACCCCGACACCCCGCTGGAAGAGACGATGGGCGCGCTCGCCAGCGCCGTGCAGCAGGGCAAGGCGCTGTACGTGGGCATCAGCAGCTACTCCGCCGGCAAGACGCGCGAGGCCGCGGCCATCCTGAAGTCCATGGGCGTGCCGCTGCTGATCCACCAGCCGTCGTACAGCCTGCTCAATCGCTGGGTCGAGGACGGCCTGCTGGACGCGCTGGAGGACACCGGCGCCGGCTGCATCGCGTTCAGCGCGCTGGCGCAAGGCCTGCTGACCGACAAATACCTGAACGGGGTACCCGAGGACTCGCGCATGAAGCGCGAAGGCGGCGGCTCGCTCAAGCCCGAGCACCTGAGCGCGCAGAACCTGGCGCACGTGCGCGCGCTCAACGACATCGCCCGCAGCCGCGGCCAGACGCTGGCGCAGATGGCCACCGCCTGGGTTCTGCGCGACCCGCGCGTCACCTCGGCGCTGATCGGCGCGAGCCATGCCGACCAGATCGTCGACCTCGCCGGCGCGATGAAGCGCCTGGACTTCTCGCCCGACGAGCTGATCGCGATCGACCAGCATGCGGTCGAGGGCGGCATCAATCTCTGGCAGAAGCCGTCGACGGACCAACGCCCCGGGTAAGACCTGCTCCCCGGCGTTCGATGCTGCATGAGAATCGAACGCAAAGGGGGAGCGGATGAACGCCTGGAACGAGTTGACGACCGCGGGCCGCCTGGGCCGCCGCGGCTTCTGGCTGCGCCACCTGATCGTGCTGCCGATCTGCCTGTTCGCGTGCGTCGCGGCCGATGCGCAGGTCGGGGCGGCGGCGGGCCTCGCCGCCGCGGCGCTCACCACCCTGTTCCTCGTGTCCACCTGGGGCCGGCGCCTGCACGACCGCGGCCGCTCCGCCTGGTGGCTGCTGCTCACCGCCGTGCCCGTGCTGGGCGCGCTGGCGCTGGTCGTGGACTGCGCCTTCCTCGGCCCGCGCGACGCCGCCGCCCGCTTCGGCGCACGTCCCGGCGTGGCCCTCGACTACCGCACCGTCTGAGGCCGCCATGACGAACTCGATCGACCACCACATCGTCAACGACGTCACGCAGATCAACCCGGTGCGCGTGATGGCCATCGTCGCGCCCGAGACCGTCGAGGAGGTGCAGGAAGCGCTGCGCCGCACCAGCGGGCCGGTGTCCATCGGCGGCGGGCGCTTCAGCATGGGCGGGCAGACGGCCAGCCCGGGCAGCCTGCATTTCGACATGCGCTCGATGAACCGCGTGCTGTCGTTCTCGCCGGGCGAGCGCACGATCCGCGTGCAGGCCGGCACGCGCTGGTGCGACATCCAGCGCTTCATCGACCCGCACGACCTGTCGGTCAAGATCATGCAGACCTACGCCAACTTCACGGTGGGCGGGGCGCTCAGCGTGAACTGCCACGGGCGCTACGTCGGGCTGGGGCCGCTGGTGCTGTCGGTGCGCAACCTGCGCATCGTGCTGCACGACGGCAGCGTGGTGGACTGCGACCGCCAGCGCCACCCCGAGATCTTCTACGGCGCGATCGGCGGCTACGGCGCGCTGGGCGTCGTGTGCGAGGTCGAGCTCGACCTGGCGGAGAACAAGCGCGTCAAGCGCACGCACGCGGTGATGCCGCTGAGCGAGTACTGGGCACACTTCAAGGACACGGTGCGCAACAACCCGAAGGCCGTGTTCCACAACGCCGACCTGTACGCGCCGAATTTCAGGACGCTGCGCTCGGTGACCTGGGTCGAGACGGACGAGCCCGCCACCACGCCCACGCGGCTGCAGCCGCTGCGCAAGTCCTACCCGCTGCACCAGTACTTCCTGTGGGCCGTGTCCGAGACGCCGTTCGGCAAGGAGCGGCGCGAACGCCTGGTCGACCCGCTGCTGTACCTGCGCAAGGCCGTGCACTGGCGCAACTACGAGGCCGGCTACGACGTCGCGGAACTCGAGCCGCCGGCGCGCGAGCACCGCACCTACGTGCTGCAGGAGTACTTCGTGCCGGTCGACAAGCTCGAGGCCTTCGTGCCGCTGATGGCCGCGATCCTGCAACGCCATCGCGTCAACGCGCTGAACGTGTCGATCCGCCACGCGATGCCCGACGAGCACACCGCGCTCGCCTGGGCGCCCACCGAGACCTTCGCCTTCGTGCTGTACCACAAGCAGCGCACGCGCGAGAACGCGCGCAACCGCGTCGGCGTGTGGACGCGCGAGCTGATCGACGCCGTCATCTCCGTGGGCGGCACCTACTACCTGCCCTACCAGCCGCACGCCACGATCGAGCAGTTCCACCGCGCCTATCCGCAGGCCGCCGATTTCTTCGCGTTCAAGTGGGAGATGGACCCGCACTTCCGCTTCACCAACGCGCTGTGGGACAAGTACTACCGCGCGTGGCTGGAGCGCGCGCAGCCCGCGCCCGTGCCGCGCTTCACCAGCGAGTTCCACCAGGTGTTCGGCGACGTGCACCTGTCCGACGACTTCTACCGCTTCCTGCAGGCCGTGTTCCGCACGGTGCCGGAGGATCGCCTGCACCACCTGATCCGCCAGGCCTGCCAGCTGCATCGCGACGAGGAAAGCGTCTACCGCCACGTGCAGCGCGAGTTCGCCAGCGTCAAGCCGCTGCTGGCCGACCTCACGCACGCGCTGCCCTCGCTGATCCGGCAGAAGCAGGAGATGACGCGCCAGACGCTGCAGGTGCTGGGCCAGCGCCGCCAGTTCACCGGCTACGCGGAGATCGGCTCGAAGGGTCGCTACTTCCGCGGGCTGGCGGCGGCGCTGCAGTTCAAGGGCCCCAAGTGGTTCGTCGATGAGCGCCCGCAATCGTTCTCGCCGCCCGACATCATGGAACGCGGCCAGATCGCCAGGCTCGGCACGCAACTGCCGCTGGACGACTACGCCCCGCTGCCCGACGCCATCGCCGACCAGAGCCTGGACTTCGTCGGCTGCTACGTCGGCCTGCACCACATGACGCTGGACAAGCTCGGCCCCTTCCTGGCCTCGATCCGCCGCGTGCTGCGCCCGGGCGGCGTGTTCATCGTGCGCGACCACGACGTGCGCGACGAGCGCCTGCGGGCGATGGTGTCGCTGGCCCACACCGTGTTCAACGCGGGCCTGGCCGAGACCTGGGAGACGAACGCGGCCGAGCTGCGCTTCTTCGAGCCCGTGGCCACCTGGGTCAAGCGACTGGACGAGGCCGGCTTCGACGACTCGGGCCACCGCGTGCTCCAGGACAACGACCCGACCGACAACACGCTGCTGTGCTTCGTGCGGCGCGGCGACGGCGTGGCGAGCAGCCGACCGGCGGCCAAGGCGGTGTCCGCATGACGCGCGCCGCGGCGCCGGCGCGCGCGCCCGCGTCACGCGCGCGGGCACTCACCCGCGCGGTCGCGCTCGCGGGGGCCTGCGTGCTCGCGTGGGCGTGCGCGGGCGCGGCCGACCTCAAGCTGTCGACGGATCCCGGCGCGGGCGTCGCGCCGGCCGCGGCCACGGGCCCGCTCACCGCGCCGCCCGAGCATCGCCGTCCGCCCGACCAGACCTTCCTCACATTTCCGGAATGGTTCCTGGTGCACAGCCCCGCCGAATATGCGCACTACCTGGCTGGCGGCGAGCGCGTCAGCGCGTTCCCGCTGTTCGCGCACATCGGCCAGTTCTGGCAGGCCTATGCCGCGGTCACCCACGAGGTGGCGCGCTTTCCGTTCAACGGCGGCTACCACCTGATGATCTGCGTGATCGGCGCCAGCACCACGGTGGAGTATTCGCTCAAGGGGATCTACGAGCACACGATCGGCCGCCTGGCCGAGGCCACGGTGACCGGCGCCGAGCCCGTGCCCGAGGAGCGCTTCGCCGCGGCCTACGCGCAGCGCTACGTCGACTTCATCCGCGTCGACCCGTGGTACCTGTTCGACTTCGGCGCCGAGCTGAGGACGCTGTGGTCGGACGCCCCCTTGTCCGGCCCCAACCTCGTGCGCCGCTGGGAGCGCCGCTTCCTGCTGACCACCGAATTGCTGGTCAAGAGCGGCTACGGCAAGCTGATCAAGGGCGCCACGCATTCGATCTACGACGCACCCAGGCCCGTGACGGCCGTGGTGCTGACGTCGCCACCGCCGCGCGACCCCGCCGCCCATCCCGACCTGGTCGTGCTGCAGGCGGCCGGCCGCGAGACCCTCGCCACGATCCCGCGCTACGAAGGCTTCACGACGTATGCGCGCTGGCTGGCGGCCAACCACGTCGACTTTCGCGAGATCGCCGGCAACGACGGCGAAGTGCTCGCGAGCCTGCTGGTGCCCGCCGGCTGGCGGCCCGGGCCCGGCGCGCGCGTGCTGTTCGAGCAGCCGATCCTGACGCAGCCGGGGCGCCAGCGCAGCGTGATCGCGCTGCCGATCGCGCGGCTCGGGGCGCTGCTGCGAGAGGTCGACCGGCCACCCGCGCTGCAGGTCGAGCACGTCTACGACTTCTGAGCCTTCGCCTTGCCGCGCGTCGTCGTCGCCGGCGGCTGGCGCGGGCCGTCGCGCAGGCAGCTGGCCATCGCCTCGAGCACCAGCTCGATGAACGCGGGCCGAAGCACGTCGTCAGGCCCCCACGGGTAGCGCCGGTTCACCAGCCGCGCGTGCAGGTAACCGCTGACCATCATGAAGCGCACGTCGCAGGCCAGCTTGGCGTGCGCCGGGTCGCCGCCCACCAGTTCCGCCAGGTCGCGGCTGGCCTGCAGCGAGGCGTCCAGCACGCTCGCGTAGATCGGCAGCGCGGCGAGCGCCTCCTGGTCGTGGCGGCGCGTCGTCTGCTCGGTCATGTAGACCAGGCGGTAGTGCTGCGGGTGCGCCTCCCAGTAGGCGATGAACGCGTTGATCTGCGCGCGGATGCGATCGCGCACGTCGGCCAGGCCCTGCGACGCCGCCAGCATGTCCTGCCAGGCGCCGCCCAGCACGTATTGCCAGATGCCGCGCAGCAGGTGGCCCTTGTCCTCGAAGTAGCGGTACGGCGTCATCGCCGACACGCCCACCCGGGTGGCGACGCGGCGCATCGTCACGGCGTCCAGCCCGCCCTCGATGAACAGCGCCAGGGCCGCGGCCAGCAGTTCGTCGCGCAGCCGGTCGGCGTCGGCCTCGCTGCCCCGGCGCACGCGGGGGCGGGAAGCGGCCGGCACGGGGGCAGAAGTCTTGGTGCGAGGCATCGAGATATCGTAACAAATCTGTGTACATGTAAATTCACACGTACATTTACGCGTAAATTTCGCTTACGGAACGGTCGTTCTGGACGATAAACAGTCGAGCAAGCAACGTTTCATCCAGGAAGGCCCATGGTTCTCGATTCATTCAGCGTCCGCGGCAAGCTGGCGCTCGCGTTCGGCAGCGTGCTGCTGCTGATGTTCGCGCTCGGCGCGCTGGCCGCCGTCAAGCTCTCGGGCATGTACGGGGTCACCGACCAGATCCTCACCTACCGCCTTTCGGGCGTGCGCGACAGCTCGCACATGGTGGAGGCCGCCACCCGCATCCGCGTGCGCGACTACCGCATGGGCGTCAGCAAGCCCGAGGAGATGGACAAGGTGCTCGCCAGCCGCCAGCAGGCCTACGACGAGTTCGAGGCCGCGCGCAAGGCCTACGCCGACTCGCTGTTCGACGCCCAGGAGAAGTCGCTGTACGAGCAGGCCCTGCGCGACTGGCACGACTACACGGCGCTGAGCGACCAGGCCGCCGCCACGGCCAGGTCCGGTGCCGTCGACCAGGTGCTGCCGGCCGTCATGGGCTCGGTCAAGGTCTTCGACGCCGCGATCGCGTCCATGCGCAAGCTCACGGCCTACAACGACGCCGGCGCCGTGGCCGACGCCCAGTCGGCGCGCGCGCTCTACGAAGTCAGCCGTAACCAGATGATCGCGATGCTCGTGGCCGCCGTGGCCGTGGCCGCGGGGCTCGGCGCGCTGATCGCCCGCGCCATCACCGTGCCGCTGCGCGCGGCGGTGGACGTCGCCCAGGCCGTGGCCACCGGCGACCTCACGCGACGCATCGACTCGCGCGGCCGCGACGAGACGGCGCAGCTCACGCGCGCCCTCGACGCGATGATGGACAACCTGCGCCGCATCGTCTTGGAAGTGCGCGGCGGCGTGGAGTCGGTCGGCACGGCCTCGGCGCAGATCGCCACCGGCAACGTCGATCTCAGCCAGCGCACCGAGGAACAGGCGGCCAACCTGCAGCAGACGGCCGCGTCGATGGAGCAGATTACGTCCACCGTGCGCCAGAACGCCGACAACGCCAGCGCCGCGTCGCAGCTCGCCTCCTCGGCGCGCGACGTCGCCGTGCGCGGCGGCGGCGTGGTCGACAGCGTCGTCGCCACGATGGCCGGCATCACCGAGAGCTCGCACCGCATCTCCGATATCGTCGGCGTGATCGATGGCATCGCGTTCCAGACCAACATCCTGGCGCTCAACGCCGCGGTCGAGGCCGCGCGCGCCGGCGAGCAGGGCCGCGGCTTCGCGGTGGTGGCCGCCGAGGTGCGTGCGCTGGCGCAGCGCAGCGCGCAGGCCGCGCGCGAGGTCAAGGACCTGATCGCGCGCAGCGTGGGCCAGGTCGACGAAGGCGCGCGCCACGTGGCCGAGGCCGGCGAGACCATGCAGCGCATCGTCACGCAGGTGCAGCGCGTCAACGACCTCGTCAGCGAGATCAGCGCCGCCAGCCAGGAGCAGACGCGCGGCATCGAGCAGGTCGGCCAGGCCGTCTCGCAGCTCGACCAGGTGACGCAGCAGAACGCGGCGCTGGTGGAGGAGTCGGCCGCCGCGGCGGACAGCATGCGCGTGCAGGCCGAGCAGCTCGCGCTGTCGGTGTCCGCGTTCAGGATCGCCGCCTGAGGCCGCCCGGCGCCATGGGCGAGTTCGACCGCTTCCTCGTCCGCGTCGTCGACGGCGTGCGCCGCGGCGCGCTGACGCAGCAGGAGGCGGCGCACTACGTCGGCGAGCAGGTGGCGCGCCGGCTGTACTGCTCCAGCGCGACGCTGTGGACGCTGTCCGGCCCGCCGGGGCTGCGCGTGCTCACGCGCGTCGGCGGCTTCGACGCCACGCTGAAGATGCCGCTGTCCGAGCCGCTGCAGGTCACGCTGCCCGGCGCCTCGGCGTGGGCGGACACGCTGTCGGAGCAAGGTCTCTTTTGCTGCACCGACGCGCACGCCGACGCGCGCCTGGCCGGCGCGCTCGCCGGCATGGTGGGGCTGCGCCGCGTACGCGGCCTGCTGCAGGCGGCCATCGGCGCCAACGCCCGCCTGTGGGGCTTCGTCAGCTGCGCCCAGTACGACGCGCCGCGCGCCTGGTCGCTGCGCGAGATCACGCAACTGCAGCGCATCGCGGTGTCGCTGTCGATCCGCCGCTCGCGCGACGGCGCGTCCGGGCGCTCGCGCATCGCCCTGCCTGTCTCGCGGGCGTCAACCTAGCGGTCGCAACGGGGCTATGCTGGCCGGTCACCCACCGCCGGCAACAAGGAGGCTCCATGCACATCCCGTCCCTGAAGGAAGTGGTCAGCGCCGAGGAATGGCAGCTGCGCTGCGACCTCGCCGCCTGCTACCGGCTCGTGGCCGCGTACGGCTGGAGCGACCTCGTCTTCACGCACATCAGCGCACGCGTGCCGGGCGGCGACCACAGCTTCCTGATCAACCCGTACGGCCTGATGTTCGACGAGATCACCGCGTCGTCGCTGGTGCTGATCGACCAGGAAGGCAACAAGCTGCGCGACTCGCCGTTCCCGGTCAATCGCGCCGGCTTCGTGATCCACAGCTCGATCCACGCCGCGCGCGACGACGCGCAGTGCGTGCTGCACACCCACACCCGCGCGGGCGTGGCCGTCAGCGCGCAGGCGGGCGGCGTGCTGCCGATCTCGCAGCAGTCCACGTTCGTGCTGGCCTCGCTCGCGTACCACGACTACGAAGGCGTGGCGCTGCGCGACGACGAGAAGCCGCGGCTGCAAGCCGACCTCGGCGACGCCAACTACCTGATGCTGCGCAACCACGGGCTGCTGACGGTGGGCCGCTCGATCCCCGAGGCGTTCCTGGCGATGTACATGTTCGAAAGCACCTGCGCGATCCAGCTCGCCGCGCAGGCCGGCGGGCCGCTGACCACCGTGCAGCCCGAGATCCTCGCCGGCGTCGCCGAATCGATGCGCGTGCAGACCGGCAACCAGGGCGGCGCCTTCGTCTGGCCGGCGCTGCTGCGCAAGGTCGAGCGCCTGGACCCCAGCTATCGGACGTGAGTCCCCACCCCGCGGCGCGCCTCGTGCGGCCGTGGGCGTGGCACGGCGCGCAGCCCGGGCGATACGTCGCAGGAAAACGTTTGCCCGGACGGTGCAAACCCGGGAGGCTCCTCTAGCGACAGGGAAATGCAGGCAGGACCAGCTATCCTGCCGGCCATCCTGGAGGAGGAGTTGAAAAAATGAAGTGCCATGCCTGCGGGCAGGACAACGCCGACAGCGCGCTGTTCTGCACTGCCTGCCGCCGACCCCTGGTGGCCCCGACGAAGCTGCCCACGCGCATCGAACCCGTGCTCGCGCCCGCGGCGCCCGCCATCGCCGCCGCGGCGCCGCCCGCCCCGGGCGACCTGGGCGGCCGCAACCGCTTCGCGCCGCCCAACACCGGCGCCGCCGGCCGCGCCAGCCGCCTCGGCGAGGACGGCCACGTCATGACCGACGAGGAGGCCCGCGCCGCCTTCGTCGGCGACTCGAGCACGGCGTACTACCTCGGCCGCTTCGAGCGCATCGCCCGCGGCGAGCCCGGCGGCTGGCACTGGCCCGGCTTCCTGGTCACCTGGTACTGGATGCTGTACCGCAAGATGTGGGTGCAGGCGCTGCTGTACTTCGTGGCGCCCTACCTCATCATGATGCTGCTGTTCGGCGTGATGGCGGCCTCGCCCACCGTCGGCGCCGTGCTGTGGCTGGCCTGGTTGGCGGCCTGGCTGATCGGCCCCGGCATCCTGGCAAACGGCTGGTACTACAAGCACTGCCTGAAGAAGATCCGCGACGTGCGCGCCCGCGGCGGCTCGAAGGACCAGATGATCGCCCGCCTGGAGGCCGCCGGCGGCACCAGCAACGTGTTCGTGATCATCGCCGTCGTGCTGGCGCTGTTCGTGCTGCCCGGCATCCTGGCCGCGATCGCGCTGCCGGCGTACCAGACCTACACCGTCAAGGCCAAGGTGGCCGACGCCATCGTCGAGGGCACCGCGGTGGCCGCGATCGTCGGCCGCCAGTACGAGGCCACGGGCCAGCTGCCGCTGGACATCGACCGCATCACGCAGCAGCTGCCCGAGACGTCCAAGTCCAAGTACGTGCGTGGCATCGAGCTGGACAGCAGCTCGGGCGCGATCACCGTGCGCATCGACCCGACGCCGCACATCACCGGCTCGATCCTGCTCACGCCCACGGCCGACAACAACCGTCACCTGACGTGGTCGTGCTCGACGCCGGACATGGCCAGGTACGTGCCCAAGAGCTGCCGCGGCTGACCGCGCGGCGGCGTCAGTCGAGCTGGTGGTCGACCGGCTGCAGCGGCGGCGGCAGCGCCGGGTCGCCGAGCGCCTCCAGCAGGTCGATCTCCACCGTGCGGCACAACGCGGCCAGCGGCAGGTGGTGGGTGGCCAGGCCGAACGGCTCCTCGATCTCGTCGCCGACGGCGTCGAGCCCGAAGAACGTGTAGGCCACCACGGCCACCACCAGCGGCGTCATCAGGCCGATGGTGTCCACCAGCCCGAACGGCAGCAGGTAGCAGTACAGCGTGGCCGTGCGGTGCAGCAGCAGCGTGTAGGCGAACGGCAGCGGCGTGCGGCGGATGCGCTCGCAAGCCGCGCCGACGGCCGTCAGCGCCGACAACGCCTCATCGACCTGCGCCGCCAGGCACGGGTCGATGCGGCCCGCGCGCACCAGGGCGCCCAGGTCTTCTCCATTGCGGCGCAGCAACCAGTCCGAGCCGCGGCGCGACGCCGCGAAGCCGGCGCGCTCGGATTCCGCGAGCCATGGCGCCACGTCGGCGGAGGCATCGGTGTCGCGCAGCTCATGGCGCAGCGCATGGGCATGGGCGATCGTGCGGCGGATCATCGCGGTGCGCGGGTCGGCCGCGTCGTCGTGGCGTGCCGGGCGGTCGAACGCGGTCAGGCTCTGCAGCTCGCGCGCGAGGCTGCGCGAGCGGTGCACCAGCTCGCCCCACAGCTTGCGGCCTTCCCACCAGCGGTCGTAGGCGACGTTGTTGCGAAAGCCCAGGCAGATCGCCAGCGCCAGGCCGATGATGGAGAACGGCACCGCCGTCAGCGTCACCTTCCAGTGGAACAGCACGCCGTGCGTGAACGCCACCAGCGCGGCGACCGCCACGCACAGCGCCAGCGGCCTGGCCACGCGCGGCAGGATCGAGCCGCGCAGCGTGAAGAACAGCCGCAGGCCTTCGGAGCGGGAGGAGACGATCATGGCGTGGCGCGATCCTAGCGCGCACGCACCGCGCCGGCCACGCCCGCCGCGCGCTCAGGCCATCGGCACCCGCACCGCGCGCAGGAACTTGCCGGCCACGCGCATCACCGCGGTAGCGGCCTCCTCGCTGGCGTAGACGTCGGGCACGCACACGGCCATGCCGCGCGCCGTCAGCGTGCCGGGATGGCGGATGCGGAAGAACGGCGCCGGCGGCTCGAAGTCCTTGGGGAACGCTCGGATCAGCGCGATGTCGGTGCCCGGCCCGTGGTCGGCCACGCTGCCGGCGGGCAGCTCGCAGCTGGCCAGGACGTGCATTGCGAAGAACACGCCGTAGCCGGCCACCATCACGGGCAGGAACTCCAGGTCGGGGAAGTGCGACAGCTCGTCGCGCACGCCCTGCGACACCACGTGCGCCGCCGGGTGGAACAGCACCGCGGTGGGGCTCATCTCGGAGCGGTACAGCTCCAGCGACGGCGGCACCCAGCGCTCGGCCAGCGGCGCCGTGGTGCGCAGCAGCGGCTCGTTCCACGCCGAGTGCCGGTCGTCCACCCACTCGGCCGCGGCGTCGGTGCCGTCGATGAAGACGGGCTTGATCTCGAAGACGGGCATGGCCCAGTGTAGGGCCAGCGGCGTGCCGGGTCAGGCGGCCGCGGCGGCCCCCTTCGGCGGCCCCTCGGCGCGGCGCTGGCGCCGTCCTGTGGGCACTACTGCGCATGTCAGCGCTACCCATGGTGAAACCGGCAACCCAATCCCCGCGCGTCGCCGTAGACTGCCCGCAAGGGGGTATGCGCCCAGCCGAACGGCACAGACCGGGCGAGGCGCTTGCAGGCCACAGCGAGCATGAACCGATCGTCCGCGCGTCTGAGGCGCGCGTTTGCACTCGTCGTCGCCATCGGGGTCGCGGTGCTGGGCGAGATCGCCTGGACCACGCACCAACAATCCGTCCACCTCGACGAGACCGCCGGCTGGGCCGGGCGGACGCGCGACAGCGTCGCCGCCGTCGACGCCGTGACGCAGGCCGCGGCCGACGCCGAGTCGGCACAGCGCGGCGTGCTGCTGGGCTCGGCATCCGCCCTGGCGCGCTACCGCGAGGCCACCGCCGACGCCCGCCGCGAGCTCGACCGCCTCGCTGCCGCCGTCGGCGACGACGCCGAGCAGCGCGCGCTGCTGGGTGGCCTGCGCATGGCCGTGGAGTCGCACCTCGCCAGGCTCGACCATGCGCTGGCGCCGGCCGCCGGCGCGGCGAGCACCGCCCATGCGGCCGAAGGCGACGACCGCCAGCTGCGCCACGACATCCGCAGCTTCGCCGACGCCATGACCGCGACCGAGGGCCGGCGCTTCGACGAGCGCCTGGCCGCCAGCCGCGATGGGCGCCATGCCGCGGAGACGTGGGCCGGCGTGTCGCTGGTGCTGCTGGCCGCCGTGGTGGCCGCCGGCGCCGCCTACGCGCTGCGCGAGCTCAGGCTGCGCGCGGCGATGACGGCGGCGCTCGTCGACAGCCGCGCGAGGCTGGAACTCGGCGAACGCCGCCTGCGCGCGATCGCCGACAACATGCCCGCGCGCATCGCCTACGTCGACAGGACCGAGACCTTCCGCTTCACCAACGCCGCGTTCAAGACGATGTACGGCGTACCGCCCGAGGCCTACATCGGCCGCAGCATCGCTCAGATGCTGGGCCAGGCGACGCGCGACGAGCTCGCGCCCTTCATCGCCGACGCGCTCGCCGGCCGCGAGGTGCACTTCGAGCGCCGCGGCATGGGCCAGCAGCCCGACTCGACGTTCATGGTCACCTACGTGCCCGACGTCGCCGCCGACGGCAGCGTCGACGGCTTCTACGTGATGTCGCTGGACATCACCGCACGCAAGCGGGCCGAGCTGGAGCTGGCCAACAGCGAGCGCCGCCTGCGCACGATCACCGACAACCTGCCGGCCACGATCGTGCGCATGGACAGGAACCTGGTGTGCACCTACGCCAACGAGCAGATGCGGCGGTTGTACGGCATCGACCCGGCGCTGATGGTGGGCATGTCGCACCGCGCCTTCCGCGGCGAGGACGAATGGGCGTGGATCGCGCCGCACGTGCAGGCCGCGCTGCAGGGCGAGGTGCGGCGCTTCGAGGTGCCGGCGCTCGTCAACGGCGTGCAGCAGTGGGTGCAGCAGAGCATCATCCCGGACGTCGACGCCGACGGCCGCATCGTCGGCTACCTGTCGGTGACCTTCGACATCACCGAGCGCAAGCAGCAGGAGGAGGAGCTGCGCAAGAGCACGCAGTTCCTCGATCGCACCGGCAAGATGGCGGGCATCGGCGGCTGGGAGGTCGACCTCGTCGGCGGCACGGTGGTGTGGTCGCGCGAGACGCGTCGCATCCACGGCGTCGGCGACGACTACGTGCCCGACCTGCAGAGCGCGTTCGCGTTCTACCCGCCCGAGTCGCGCGCCGTCATCGAGCAGGCGGTGCACCAGGCGATGGCCGACGGCACGCCGTGGGACATGGAGCTGCCCTTCATCCGCCAGGACGGCCGCCGCCTGTGGGTGCGCGCGGTCGGCTCCGCGGAGTTCGCGGGCGGGACGCCGGTGCGGCTCGTCGGCGCCTTCCAGGACATCACCGACCGGATCGCGCAGCGCCTGCAGATCAAGGAGATCAACGACCGCGTGGCGCTGGCCACCGAGAGCGGCGGCATCGGCATCTGGGACCTGGACATCGCCACCGGCGAGCTGATCTGGGACGCCCGCATGTACCAGCTGTTCGGCGACACCAGCGGCGGCCGCGCGGCGCCGATCGCGCTGTGGGCGCAGTGCATCCACCCCGACGACCTGCCCGGCCTGCAGGAGGCGATCCGCCAGGCCACCGAGGGCGACCAGCTGCTCGATCGCGACTACCGCATCATCCTGGACGACGGCAGCATCCGCCACCTGCGCGGCACGGCGCGCGCGATGCGCGACGCGGCCGGCAAGCCGATCCGCCTGATCGGCGCGAACTGGGACATCACCGAGCTGCGCGAGCTGGCGTCCAACCTCGCGGAGGATCGCTCGCTGCTGAGCGTGACGCTGGAGTCCATCGGCGACGCCGTCATCACCACCAACGCGCGCGGCCAGATCACGTGGCTCAACCCGGTGGCCGAGCGCCTGACGGGCTGGACGTCGCTCGAAGCCATCGGCCGCATGCTGACGCAGGTGTTCCACATCGTCGACGAACAGTCGCGCGAGCCCGCGCCCGACCCGGTGCGCGACTGCCTCGAGCAGGGCCGCCGCGTCGCGCGCAACGACAACACGCTGCTGCTGTCGCGCAACGGCGAGGAGTTCGGCATCCAGGACACCATCGCGCCGATCCGCCGCGAGGACGGCACGGTGCTGGGCACGGTGCTCGTCTTCCACGACGTCAGCGAGCAGCGGCGCCTGACCGGCGAGATGAGCTGGCGCGCGACGCACGACGCGCTGACGGGCCTGGTCAACCGCGCCGAGTTCGAGGCGCGCCTCGCCCGGCTGCTGGCCAGCGCGCAGGACAACGGCGGCGAGCACGCGCTGCTGTACATCGACCTGGACCAGTTCAAGCTGGTCAACGACGCCTGCGGCCACGCGGTGGGCGACCAGCTGCTGCAGCAGATGGCGCGCATGCTCACCGACAGCGTGCGCACCCGCGACACCATCGCCCGCCTGGGCGGCGACGAGTTCGCGATCCTGATGGAGCGCTGCACCGTCGCCCAGGCCGAGCGCGTCGCGCAGAAGCTGTGCGACCGCATGGACGACTTCCGCTTCGTGCACGAGGAGCGGCGCTTTCGCATCGGCATGAGCATCGGCCTGGTGCCGGTCGACCGCCGCTGGCAGGGCACGGCGGCGATCCAGCAGGCCGCCGACACCTCGTGCTACGCCGCCAAGGAGGCCGGCCGCAACCGCGTGCACACGTGGTTCGACACCGACGTCGCGATGCGCGAGCGCCAGTTCGAGATGCAGTGGACGACGCGCATCGAGCACGCGCTGGACGAGGACGGCTTCGTGCTGTTCGCGCAGCGCCTGACGCCGCTCAAGCGCGCCTGCGAGGGCGTGCACGCCGAGGTGCTGCTGCGCATGCGCCAGGACGGCGGCACGCTGGTGGCCCCCGGCGCCTTCCTGCCGGCGGCCGAGCGCTTCCACCTCGCGTCGCGCATCGACCGCTGGGTGCTGCGCCACGTCGTCGACTGGATGACGGCCCTCGATGACCCGTCGCGCATCGAGTTGCTGAGCGTCAACCTGTCGGGCCAGTCGGTGGGCGACAGCACGTTCCACCGCTGGGCGCTGGACCTGCTGACCAAGGCCGGCCCGGCGCTGTGCCGCGCGCTGTGCCTGGAGATCACCGAGACCGCCGCCGTCACCAACATCGCCGACGCCGCGGCCTTCATCGACCAGGTGCGCGCGTTCGGCGTCAAGGTGGCGCTCGACGACTTCGGCGCGGGCGCGGCGTCGTTCGGCTACCTGAAGACGCTGCGCGTGGACACGCTCAAGATCGACGGCCAGTTCGTGCGCGACCTCGTCGACGACCCGCTCGACGAGGTGGCCGTGCGCTGCTTCGCCGACGTGGCCAAGGTGATGGGCCTGACGACGGTGGCCGAGTTCGTCGACAAGGCCGCCGTGCTGGAACGCCTGCAGGCGATGGACGTCGACTTCGCGCAGGGCTACCTGCTGCACGAGCCGGCACCGATCGGCGAACTGATCGAGCCGGCCCCCGCGGTGGCCTGAGCGTCGCGCCAGGCGGCGCGGCCGGACGAATCGGCAACCCGCGTCGCGCGGCTCCCGGCGGACTCAGCAGCCGGCCTTGCGCAGGCTCTCGTCGGCGTTGCGGTATTGCTGGCGCAGCTGCTCCATCGATGCCTGGCTGTGCGGCGCGCGCTGCTGCGCCGAGATGGCGTCGCGCGAATCGCCGAGCCGCCTGCAGGTGTCGGCCTTTCGCGCCGCCTCGATGGCCGCCGAATTGTCGGGGCGCGGCACCCGCTCGGCCGCCTGCGTCGGCTGCGGATCGTTGTCGTTGAAGTGAGATCCCGGCGACCGGAAGCCCAGGCTCCCGGTCGGCTGCGTGCCGGCTGCTGCCGCCGCCATCGCGGCCGCCTGCTCACGCGCCTCCGCCGCGGCGCAATCCGCCTCGATCGACGCCCGCACCTCGACGGACGACCCGCGCCGCGCATACACCTCGGCGATCAGCTCGCGCCGATCGGGCCCGGCCGCCGCCGCCTGCTCGCTCTCGGTCTTGCCGGCCTCGCGGCTCCAGCTGATCTTCTGCGCCGCGATGCCCATCTGCGTGCAGCGCACGCTCGGCGCCCCCGTCGCGCCGGACGCCGCGCGCGGCGCCTGCGGCACGGGACTGGTCCCGATCACCGTCCCCGCCTGCCCGCCGGCACACGGATGATCCTGGAAGCTGCTGCCGCAGCGATACATCGTCTGCGCGAAGCCCACCGAGGCCGCACTGGCCGCCATCGCGACCAGCAACGCACGCACGAGACGGGCCGCCATCGCGCCCCCGCTCCGATTCGAATTCATGTGTCCTCCCGCCTTCCTGCGCGGATGCTAGCCGACGAACGCGCCGATGAACCCGAGCGTTCCCCCGGACCAGTGCCGAGGCTTCAGCCAAGCCTCCCCCGCCCGTTCGTCCATAGCGAGAAGGAGCGCCGGCACAAGGAGAAGCGTCCCCCGCCGAGTCGTGCCCTCCAACAGGGAAGCCATCGCACCAGACGGCACCCGGAAGTCGCCCCGGGACAACACCCGCGCAGTCAACTTTTTTCCTGGGTACGATATGTCTGGAGAAGACGGGCATGCCCGCGATGCCCGTCGGGAAGACACCGAAAGGACACTGATGATCACCAAAGCCCTGCTGTTGCGCTTCGAGTCTCAGACCGACGAGGACACGATGGACACGTTCCTCGAGGACCTGGCCACCGACGTCTCGTGGGAGAAGACCACGCAGGCGTGGTTCGGCATCCGCTACATGCGCGGCGAGTTCGGCATGTACTCGTGCTACGACGACGACGCCGCCCGCGAGGCCCACCTGGCCGGCGAGTCCGCCAAGAAGGTCTTCGCCGCCGAGCACAAGCTGATGACCGCCGCCCCGCGCATCACGAAGATCGAGCTGCTGGGCTGCAAGATGCCCGCCGCGCTCGAGGGCGTCACCAAGGGCCTGGTGCTGCGCTTCAAGGCCAAGCCCGGCAAGGAAGCCGAGGTCGCCAAGATGATGCGCGACTGCGCGCCGCTGGTCGACAAGGAGCCCGGCACGCTGGCCTGGTTCGCGAACCAGTACGACGAAAGCCACTTCGGCACCTTCGCCGCGTTCGCCGACACCGGCGCGCGCTTCGCGCACCTGACCGGCCAGATCCCGCGTGCGCTGGGCATCACCGGCCTGTCGCTGCTGGGCGGCACGCCCGAGGTGCACATGGTCGACGTGATGGCCGGCACCGCCCGCCAGCGCTGAGCCTCGCGCGCCCCGCGGCCGCCCGCGCGCGGACGCGGGGCGCGTCTCGCGCGCACGTGCAAGGGCGCGACCCGCGCGAACGCGTGCTCAGGCCGACGCGCCCGTGCCCGCCACCGTGCGGTCGATGAAGCGCGCCAGCTCGATGTCCTTCATCGTCAGGCCCCGCGCGTCGTGCGACGTCAGCGTCACGTCCACCACGTTGTACGAGTTCGACCAGTCCGGATGATGGTCGCGCCGCTCGGCCGCCAGCGCCACTCGGGCCATGAACGCGAACGCCTCGTTGAAGTCGGCGAACTCCAGGTGGCGCGAGATCGACGCGGCGGACGAGTCCAGCGACCAGCCCGGGAGCTGGGACAACAGCCCCGGCAGTTGCGCGGGGTCGATCTTGGCGGCGGTCATGCGGGGCCTTTCGAAGGCTGCCATGGCAGCGATGGCCCCACTCTAGGGCCTGGGCCCGGGCCCTGCCCCCGTCGCGGGTTCTCCGCTCGCCAACGAGTGCTTCGCTCGCGGCGAACTCAACGGTTCCGGCGCGCGCGCGACGCCGGCGCGATGGCCTCGCGCAGCGCGGCGCACTCGGCCTGCAGCGCCGCCTCGAAGCGCGCCACCAGCGGGTTGCCGGGCCGATGCGCGGGGCGCACCGAGAACACGCGAAACGGGATCGAGAAGGCCAGCGGTCGCACCGCGATGCCCGCGTCCGGACCCGACAGCGCCTGCGCCGTCAGCGGGTTGACGATCGCCAGCCCGAGCCCGTGCCGCACCATCGCGCAGACCGCCACGGCGCTGTCCGTCTCCACGGCCAGCTGGCGGTCGACGCCGGCCTCGGCGAACACCTTGTCCACCCCCTGCCGGTAGCGGTCGCGCGGGTGGAAGCTGACGAAGGCCTGGCCGGCGAAGTCGGTGGCCACGAGGCGCTTCCTGGCCAGCAGCGGATGGCCGGCGGGCAGCACGGCCACCTCGTCGAGCTCCAGCAGCAACGTGGCGTCGGCGCCGGCGAGCGCGCCGTCGTGCTCCGTCACGCCCAGGTCGTGCGCCTGCGCGGCCAGGCGCTCCTCCAGCAGCGGCGACTCGTACGGGTTGACCGACACGCTGACGCCCGCGTGCGCCGCCTGGAAGCGCGCGCAGGCGCCCGGCAGCAGCGCGTGCGAGAACGCCGGCAGGCAGGCGAGCGACAGCTGCCCCTGCGTGAACTGGCGCAGGCGCAGCGCGGTGTCGGCCACGCGCTCCAGGCCCGCGTACGAGCGCTGCACCTCGTCGAACAGCGCATAGGCCTGCGCGGTGGGCTGCAGCCGGCCGCGCACGCGCTCGAACAGCGCGAGCCGCAGCAGCTGCTCCATGCGCGACAGCTCGCGGCTGACCGTGGGCTGCGACGTGAACAGCGCCTCGGCCGCGCCGGTGACGCTGCCGGCGGTCATCACGGCGCGGAACACCTCGACGTGGCGGTGGGTCAGGAGCGGAGCGGCGGCCATCACTCGACCATATCAAAAGTGAAACGATCCGGCAAATCAAAGCATTGGACTGATATGGCGATCGCGCGCACCATCGCAGGCATGACGACGCTCCAGCACCCCGCCCCCGCCACGTTCACCGCCGAGCGCCTGCAGTCGCTGGCGCAGGCCCATGCCACGCCGCTGTGGGTGTACGACGCCGACACCATCCGCGCCCGCGTCGAGCGCCTGCGGCGGTTCGACACCGTGCGCTTCGCGCAGAAGGCCTGCTCCAACACGCACGTGCTGCGCCTGCTGCGCGGGCTCGGCGTGAAGGTGGACGCGGTGTCGGCCGGCGAGATCGAGCGCGCGCTGCACGCCGGCTACGACGCCCGCGACGAACACGCCGGCATCGTCTTCACGGCCGACGAGATCGACCGCGCCACGCTGGCGCTCGTCGCGCGCCACGGCATCCCCGTCAACGCCGGCTCGGTCGACATGATCGACCAGCTGGGCCGCCACCTCGGCGAGCGCGCGAGCGGCCACCGCATCTGGCTGCGCATCAACCCCGGCTTCGGCCACGGCCACAGCCGCAAGACCAACACCGGCGGCGAGCACAGCAAGCACGGCATCTGGCCGACCGACATCCCCGCCGCGCTGGAGGCGATCGCGCGGCACGGCATGCGCCTGGTCGGCCTGCACATGCACATCGGCTCGGGCGTGGACTACGGCCACCTCGAACGCGTGTGCGACGCGATGGTGGCGCACGTGCAGGACGTGGTCGCGCACGGCCACGACGTCACGGCCATCTCCGCCGGCGGCGGCCTGTCGATCCCGTACCGCGCGGGCGACGCGGTGGTCGACACCGCGCACTACTTCAGCCTGTGGGACAGCGCGCGCCGGCGCCTCGCCGCGGAGCTGGGCCATCCGGTCGACCTCGAGATCGAGCCGGGCCGCTTCCTCGTGGCCGAGTCGGGTGCGCTGCTGGCCGAGGTGCGCGCCGTCAAGGACATGGGCGCCAACCACTTCGTGCTGTGCGACGCCGGCTTCAACGAGCTCGTGCGCCCCGCGATGTACGGCGGCTTCCACGCGATCAGCGTGCTGCCGCGCGCCAACGCCGCGGTGCGCGCCGAGCTGCAGGTCGACACCGAGCGCCGCCCCACCGTCGTCGCCGGCCCGCTGTGCGAATCGGGCGACGTGTTCACGCAGGACGCCGGCGGCGTGGTCGAGCCGCGCGAGCTCGCGCCCGCCGAGGTCGGCGACCTGCTCGTCTTCCACGACACCGGCGCCTACGGCTCGTCGATGAGCTCCAACTACAACACGCGCCCGCTGGCGGCCGAAGTGCTGGTCGACGGCGCGACGGCGCGCGTGATCCGCCGCCGGCAGACGGTGGCCGAGCTGATCGCGCTGGAAGACTGACGCGCGAGGAGCGCTCGCGCGTCACGCACGGGCGCCGGCGCGGAGGCAATCAGCCGCCCAGGTGCTTGGCGAAGTGGAACAGCGTGCGCTCCAGCGCCGTGGCCGCGGCACCTGCGTTGTACGAGCTGCGTTGCTCGCAGTTGAAGCCATGGTCGGCGGCGTACAGGTGCACCTCGACCTCGGGGTGCTTCTGCTCGAAGGCCTTCACGCTGTCGAGCGTGATGTGCTTGTCCAGCTCGCCGAAGTGCGACATCGTCGGCACGGCCGGCTTGCGCTCGGGCTCCTTGCCCATCGTCATGCCGCCGCCGTAGTACGTGACGGCCGCGGCCAGGCCCTGCACCTGTTCGGCCGCGCGCCACGACAGCAGGCCGCCCCAGCAGTAGCCGACCACGCCCACGCGGCCCGACTCGCCGGCGCGCTGCACGGCGGCCTGGATGTCCTGCAGCACGCCCGGAGCGGGCAGCGCCTCGATGGCCGCCTTGAGCGCGCTGCCACGCTTCATGTCCTCCGGGCCGTAGCCCATCTCGACCCCGCGCTCGGCGCGGTCGAAGGTGGACGGCGAGATCGCGAGGTAGCCCGCGGCGGCGAAGCGGTCGGCCACGTCGCGGATGTGCGAGTTGACGCCGAAGATCTCGGGCAGCACCACGATCGCGCCGCGCGGCTTGGCGGCGGGCTCGCTGACGTAGGCCGGGAACTGGAAGCCGTCGGCGGCGGTGAGGGTGATGGTGGAAGACGCCATGGGAACTCCTGGGAGGCTCGGATCGGGACGCGGCAAGCGCGCCGCGCGTGCCGCTTTGTACCTCGCGGCGCGAGACCCCGCTGCGGTGACGGCGGTGCGCCATCCGGCCGGCACGGCGCGCGCCCCGGCCGCGTCGGGAAATCCCGCCCAGAATATCGAATATTCAGGCCTGGCTCAGTTTGACGACAGTTTCAAACAGGCTACCCGGATTCGGGTATTGCCGGCCTTCCGCGCATATTGAGCCGGCCCGAATCATTCGAATGGCGCCCCATTTTCGACCGGCATGCGATCGCGGCACAGCGGTCAGCGAGCCGCCACCCTCTTGCGCCGCGCGGTGGGCGCGTGCACCCGCGTGGCGCCTCGATGCACCAGGGTCGCCATCGCGGAGGGCGCTGGGTCGCGATCCACCTTCCGCGGCCAGGGGCATGGCCTGCGAATCCCTGCCGTCCATGGCTCGAATACAACGTTCCATATTCGCGGGAAAACGCGATGCTCGTTTTCGACAACTCCTCGGCAGGGCCCGGGAAAACCTATATTTTCGCGGCCCGGGGACGGCCTGATCCCCAACCCACCGACATATTGGAGTTTCAAATGATCCGATCGGGAATCGCAGGAAGTCCGCTGGCCACGAGCCTGGCGCTGGCTGCCGCGCTGGCGCTGGCCGGCACCGCCCACGCCGAGGGCGCGCACACCCGGCACGTGCACGCCGCCATCCCGGGCGGCGAGGCGCAGATGGTGGGCAGCCCCGCCCCGACGCAGGTGATGAACCTGGACATCGTGCTGCCCGTGCGCGACAGCGAGGCCCTGAAGGCGCTGGCCGCGGCCGTCTCCGATCCGGACAGCCCGCAGTTCCACCAGTACCTGACGCCGGCGCAGTTCACCGAGCGCTTCGGCCCCACGCAGGCCGACTACGACACCGTCGTGCGCTACATGCAGCAGCACGGCCTGAAGGTGACCGGCGGCTCGCGCGACGGCATGGAGGTGCAGGTGCAGGGCAGCGTCGACCGCGTCGAGCGCGCCTTCCACGTCACGATGCGCAACTACAGGCACCCGACGGAGAACCGCACGTTCTTCTCGCCCGACCGCGAGCCGACCACCGACATGGCCGTGAAGCTGTGGCACGTGTCGGGCATGGACAACTTCTCGATCCCGCATCCGAAATACGTCAAGCGCAGCGACTACGCGGCGGCCAAGGGCATCTCGGTCGACGCCGTCGTGAGCCATGCCACCACCGGCTCGGGCCCGTCGGGCTCGTTCACCGGCAGCGACATGCGCGCGGCCTACTACGGCAGCGGCACGCTCACCGGCGCCGGCCAGCACGTCGCGCTGTTCGAGTACTACGGCACCGACCTCGCCGACCTCACCACCTACTACAAGAACATCGGCCAGACCAACACCGTGCCGGTGACGCTGATCTCGACGGACGGCACCAGCACCTCGTGCCTGGCCAAGAACAACTGCGACGACGGCGAGCAGGAGCTCGACATCACGCAGGCACTGGGCATGGCGCCGGGCCTGGCGGGCCTGGAGATGTACGTCGGTTCCACCGACACCGCCATCATCAGCGCGATGACCACGCACAGCCCGCTGGCGCTGGCCATCGGCTGCTCGTGGGGCTGGACGCCGGCCGACGCGAGCACGCTCGACCCGTACTTCGAGAAGATGGCCGTGCAGGGCCAGAGCTTCTTCGTGGCCTCGGGAGACAACTCCACGTGGAAGAAGAGCGGCGCGGCCGAGGCGTGGCCGGGCGACGACGCGCACATCATCTCGGTGGGCGGCACCGACCTCGTCACCGCCAGCGCCGGCGGCGCGTGGAAGTCGGAGACGGCCTGGGTCGACTCGGGCGGCGGCATCTCGCCGGACCGCGTCGCGATCCCGAGCTGGCAGCAGATCGCGGGCGTGATCACGACGGCCAACAAGGGCTCGACCACGTTGCGCAACGGCCCGGACGTGGCCGCCAACGCGAACTTCACGTTCTACACCTGCGACAACCAGACCACCTGCCAGGCCAACACCTACGGCGGCACCAGCTTCGCCGCGCCGATGTGGGCGGGCCTGGTCGCGCTTGCCAACCAGCAGGCCGCGAGCGCGGGCAAGTCGCCCGTGGGCTTCTTCAACCCGAAGATCTACGCGCAGAACGTGACGTCCAGCTATTCGACGGGCTTCCATGACGTCACCAGCGGCACGTCCGGCAGCTACAAGGCCGGCACGAACTTCGACCTCGTGACGGGCTGGGGCAGCCCGAAGCCGGCGATCATCGACCAGCTGCTGAAGTAAGCCGCGGCACGAGCCGCACGAACGGCGGGACGTCGGCGCGGGCCGGCGTCCCGCCTTTTCATGGGAGGCGCGCCGGTGTCCGGCCCGCCCCCCATTGAAGCCGCCTGTGTCGTCTCCACCTGCGCGAATGGCCGAGCATCGGACCAGGCCCTGCGCCGCGGACGGCGGCCCGAGTCGAGGTACGCTCGCCCTATCGACCAAGACGAACCCGGAGCTCGACAAATGCACATGGAATCCCCGACACCCGCGCCCGCCACCAACGCCGACGCCCGCAGTTCCTTCCTCGAAGAGAAGGCGTTCAAGTCGCGCACGGTGCTCGTGTTCGGCGCCATCAACGACCAGACGGCCGCCGACACGGTGCGCCGCCTCATCGCGCTCGACGCGGCGTCCGACGCGCCGATCGACATGCTCGTGTCCTCGCCCGGCGGCCACCTGGAGTCGGGCGACACGGTGCACGACGTCGTGCGCTTCATCAACGCCCCGGTGCGCATGATCGGCACCGGCTGGGTGGGCAGCGCCGCCACGCACCTGTTCCTGGCCGTGCCCAAGGAGCGGCGCTTCTGCCTGCCGCAGACGCGCTTCCTGATCCACCAGCCCAGCGGCGGCGCCGGCGGCCAGGCCACCGACATCGCCATCGTGGCGCGCGAGATCATCAAGGCGCGCGAACGCATCGCCCGCGTGATCGCCCGCGAGACGGGCCATCCGCTGGAGAAGGTGCAGGTCGACATCGAGCGCGACAACTGGATGGGCCCGGAGGAGGCCATCGAGTACGGGCTGATCTCCAAGATCATCGAGCGCCGCACCGAGCTGGGCTAGACATGACCGCCCCACGGTCGCTCGCGCTCCCTGCCCCCGAGGGGCCGGCCGCGAGCGGCCCGGCAAAGCCGGCTCCGCCGCTCCCTTGCCTTTCCATCGTGAAGCGCGAGCGGCAGCGCCGGTGAGGCGCCCCACGCACTCAGTGGACGTCGAGGCGGTAGGTCGTCGACAGCGGCGTGCTGTCGAAGCGCGCCTGCACGACGAGCGTGTGCGCGCCGGCGGGCAGCGGGCGCAGCATCACGTACCAGCCGTCGGCGACCGCGGTCCGGGTGGTCTGGCGCGGCACGAAGCGCAGGCCCAGCGCGAAGCAGCCGCCGCTCGCAAGGCGGTGGCCGGCCACGTCGTCGACGGGCCGGCCGTCGATCGTCAGCGACAGCGCGCTCGCGTGGCGCAGGTTGTCCGCGGCCACGCGCGCCATCGCCTCGCAATCGGGTTCGCGGCTGCCCGAGCGCTCCAGCACGCTGGCCACCGGCATGAACAGCGTCTTGCCAGCGGGGACCGCGCAATCGCGCACCACCGGCGCGGTGCCGTCGGAACTCGCGAGGAACCACACGTCGCCGTCCTGCTTGGCGGCGCACAGCGCACCGGTGGTATCGGAGACGGGGCTGCTGCCGCGCGGGAACGCGGCCACCCACTGCAGGTAGGCCTGCGACCACTCGGACTGCGGGCGATCGAGCACGAGTTCTTCGGGGTCGATGACGCTGACGGCTTCGGGTTTGTCGGCGGCGACGGCGGCGTGCGCGGCAAGCAGCGCCAGCGCGAGGGCGCCCGGCGCGGCCAGGCGGCGAGACACGAGAAAGGACAGGGACATGCGCGCATTGTCCCCAGTCCCGATGACAACCGCCCGGCGCGGCCGCGATGCCATCGTCGGCGGGCCGGTCGAAGCCGGCGCGCCGACTCGCGTTAAGCTCGCGCCTGCTCCTCATCCTGCTCTTCCCGCCTGCCCTGCCCCATGAGCGCCTCGCCTCGGCCATCACGACTCTCGCGCAAGGAATGGACGCTGGTCGCCTGCGGCGCCGGCGCCTGGCTGGCCATCGCGTGGGCCGGCGTGTGGTTCGTGCACCAGATGACGCGCAGCACGGCCGCCTGCGGCACGCAGCTGGAGGCCCGCAGCCTGCAGGCCCACCCGGCCCAGTCCGCCGGGCCGCGCAATTCGCTGCAGTTGCTGACCGGCACGGGCCGCTGCAAGTGACGCTCGCGCCCGGCACGACGGCGTTCTACGACGACTGGGCCGCGCACGGCCAGGAGGCGCCGCGCAGCGCGGTCTCGCGCCACTTCCAGGCCGCGTTCGCGCCCGGCGCGCGCGTGCTGGACGTCGGCTGCGGCAAGGGCCGCGACGTCGTCGCCCTGCTGGACATGGGATTGGACGGCTACGGCGTCGAGCCCCACGCGGCCATGCGCGCGGCCGCGCTCGCGCAAGACGCGCGCATGGCCGGACGCATCGCCGACGCCACGCTGCCCGCGCTGGGCCAGCCCTTTGGCGGCGGCTTCGACGGCGTCGCGTGCAGCGCGGTGCTGATGCACGTCGCGCCCGGCGACCTCGAGGCAGCACTGGCCGCACTCGCCTCGATGCTGCGCCCCGTCGGCCGGCTGCTGATCTCGCTGCCCGAGATGCGCGCCGACCTGCTGGTCGATGGCCGCGATCCGGACGGCCGCCAGTTCGCGAACCATTCGCCCGAGCGCGTGCAGTCCCTCCTCGCCGTCCACGGCCTCGCGTTGCTGCGCGCCGACGAGATCGCGACGTCCTCGGTCGACACGCGCTGGCGCGTGCTGCTGTTCGGGCGCTGACGCCAGCCCGGTCACGCGGGGCGGGCCAGCCGCAACGCCCGCGATCGTCGACGTCGACGGAAGGGCTCAATCGCTTCCAGCGATGACACCCTCCGGTCGCGCAGGGCGAGTCAGCCGCAGCCTCAGCCGCGATGCGCGCGCTCGGTGACGTCGACGGAACTCAGACTCAATCCCAATGCACGCGCCGCGACAGCAGCGCCAGCGCGAACGCCGACCCCGCCACCACCGCCAGCCCCCACGACAGGTTGGTGGCCTGCGACACCGCGCCGATCAGCAGCGGGCCGACGAGGAAGCCGAGCGCGCCCAGCGTCATCACCGCGGCCAGCGCGACGCCGCCCTCGCGCGCGCCCGCCGCGTACACGCAGGGCGACACCGTGGCCACGCCCACGCCGAACAGCCCCATCGCGACCAGCGCCGGCACGACGCCGCCGATCACCAACGCCGCCGCCAGGCTCGCGCCGGCCAGCAGCGAGCCGCCGAACAGCAGCCTGCGCGCGCCCCAGCGCACGCGCGCGCGATCGCCGAACCAGCGCGTCACCAGCATCGCGCCCTGCAGGCTGGCGATGCCCAGCGGCGCGAGCTGCTGCGAGGCGCCCGTGCGCTCCTTGAGATAGAGCGTCGACCAGTCGACCATCGAGCCCTCGGCGATCATGCCCAGGAAGGCCATCGCGCCGATCAGCAGCGCCGCGCCGCGCGGCAACGCGAACGAGCGCGTGCCGCCCTGGATCGGCTTCGCGTCGGCGATGAGCCCGGCGCGCGGCAACAGCACGGCCGCCAGCACGACCAGCGCCGCCGCGGCGAAGTGCAGCGGCACCGAGGTCGTCACGCTCGCGATGCCCGACGCACAGAACGCGCCGCACATCGTGCCCAGGCTGAACACCGCGTGCAGGCGCGACATCACCGCCTCGCCGGTGGCGCGCTCCACCTCGACGCCCTGCGCGTTCATCGCCACGTCCATCGTGCTGGCCAGGACACCGTAGACGCCCATCACCGCGCAGGCCGACACCCAGTTCGGCGCGAGCCCGAAGCCGACCAGCCCGACGGCCAGCAGCCCGCCCGACAGCAGGCTGGCGCCGCGCGAGCCGAAGCGGTGCAGCGCCGCCGCGGTCACCGGAAACGAGAAGATCGCCCCGATCGCGGCGAACAGCAGCACCACGCTGACCTGCGAGGTGCTCAGCCCGAGGTTGGCCTTGATCGCGGGCAGCCGCGACGTCCACGTGCCGTAGCTGAAGCCCAGCGCGCCGAACAGCGAGGCGACGGCCAGCTGGCTGCGGTGCGTGGACACGGGCACGGCGCGCACGGCGTCGGCATCGAACGAGGAGGATCGCGTCATGCGCAGGGGAAACGGAGTTCGGGCTCACCGACGCGATGCGAGGCGCCGGCACGTCGGCCGCCACCGCGGCGGCCCGCGTCGATTGTCGGCGACGACGCGCGCGCCCCCGGCTCGGCGGCACCGAATATTGCTCGCGCCGCGTCCGCCCTGCCCGCTTGCGGCGAACGCTTCACGCCGACGGCGCCAGCGTCGTCGACACACGCGCCAGCGTGATCGCGCTCTCGGGGCACGCGTTTACGCACAGCCCGCAGCCGTGGCACTGGTCGGCATTGACCGCCTCGGCCTGCACGCCGCCGTGCACCCACCACTTGACCGTGCCGAGCAGCCCCAGCCCCGGCAGCTCGGCGCGCTCGCGGCGTCGCACCACGAACACGCCGTACGGGCACTCGGCCGCGCAGGCGGCCTTCCCTTCGCAGCGGTTCGGGTCGATGACCGGTGCGAAGCGGCCGGCCGGGTGCTTGCAGTCCGGCGCGGCATCGGGCGCTGCCATCGACGTCATGGCGAAGCGGGCTTGCCTTGCGCGTCGAACCACGCTCGGCAACGCCGGGAGAAGACGTAGGCCCAGGCCAGGAGCAGCGCGATGACCATCGACAGGATCGCGACGCCGTCCATCGCGATGTCCTCGGCGGTGAACTCGGATCGGTCCGGGTCGTTCATCGCGTCGAGCACATCGGAGAGAATCGTCGTCGCCGTCACGAACACGACGGCCAGCACGAGCACCGCGCACCAGCGACCTATGCGGCGTCGCCCTTGGCTGCCGACGACGGCGACGAGCGCGCACACGAGGGTGCCGGCGACGATGGCGTACGCCACGATGGCATGCGCCGTGAGGCCGCGCAGGCCCAACCCCGGCACCACGGTGTCCAGCACGAGCAGGCACAGGCCGGCGACCAGGATCGCCACGCCCTGCATCGCCCACACCCCGGCGGGCTTGCGCATGGGCACGAGGCGCGGCGCGTCGGCGACGATGGCGCCCGGCGGTGAGTACGGATTGGCTTGCATCGATGGAAGCGGGTCGGAGGCGGGTCGACGGCGGCAGTCGCCAAGCATATCGTTTCGTCAGGGCGCGACGTCGCGCGACGGCACGCGGCCTCAATCGCCCGTGTCGTCCCCCTGCGTCGCTTCCACGTCGGCGAACACCTGCTCATGGGCGCGCGACGCCGCCGCCATCTCCGCCTTGAATCGCCGGGCGACGGACGCCGGGTTCAGCAGCCGCGCGTATTTGAAGCGCGCCTCGTCGGACTGGTCGCCTTCCCAGATGCACAGCACCAGGCGCTCGCGCTCGGCACCGTGGCCGAACACGCCTTCCACGTCCAGTTCGCGCAGCGCCTGCATCGCCAGCTGGAACACCTCCAGCACTTCCGGATCCCACAGCTCATCGAACTCCGGGTCTTCCGGATCCTCGTCGTCGTCCCAGCGCGCCTCGAAGTCGAGTTCGCGCACGATCGCGTCGGACCGCGGCAACAGCTTCGCGCCGACAACGTGCAGCGGCGAATCGGCGGGGCTCCAGCGCAGGCACTCGCGCAGCAGCGCCGGGTCGCGCGCGCGGCCGCGAGGGTTGGCCAAGTAGCGCGACACGGTCGCGCCCAGCCCGTGCTCGCTGAAGCCGGTGGCCATCAGGCAAGCCGCGGAGTCGATTGTGAACACGCCGAAGCCGTACAGCCGCTCGTGGCCGGGCAGGCTGCGGAAGGTGTGCCAGGCAGCGCGCAGTTCGTCGCGCAGCGTGGCCAGCAGCGCGTGGGAGTCCAGGATGGGCATGGTCGGGGTTCGCAGGAAGACTGGGCCCCAGCTTAGGTCGACTGGCCAAACCTGCCCGGCGCATTTCGGCCGGTTTCGGGCGTCATTGCCGCGCACGGCGCCTCGGCCGCGTCCGCGACCTGCGGCGGATCACCCGACACCCCATCGGCGGTCGCTCGACGCCAGGCGAGCGCCGGAATCGGCCATCCTCAATCGGCCATCCCAGGATCGCCGCCCAAAAACAAAACGCACGCCGGTTGGCGTGCGTTCGTGAAGCGTGTGGCGGAGCCGACCAGCACTCCGCCGTCAGCGATCAAGCCGCGGGAGCGTCGGCTTCCTTGCAGTTGGGGGCGCAAACCGACTGGGCGCGGCCCAGCAGCTTGCGGGTCTTCAGCTGGGCACGGGGTCGATGCTTGCCGCACAGGAAGCACGACATCGTGGCGGCGCCGAAAGCGCCGGTGGCTGCGAACGGGGAACCCGCGGCCTTGGAGCGATAGCGCAGGCCATCGGCGCCGAGGGTGGTCTTGACTTCTTGCTTCGACATCGAGTGATGATCCTTCCGGGATAGGAACAGGGCGCGAACGCTTGGCCGGAGAGCCGCACGTCCTTCCTCGCGCCATCCGACATTCTAACAGATTACCTGTATATACCCTCAGCCAGACGACGCAGGGAGTTCCCTGTCGTGCAAGGCCCGTGCCAGAACTCGACAACGCGGGTACATCGGGGGCACGAGGCCCCTGCGTTCACACGGCAGCGGCCGGCACCTCGCGCTTGGCCACCAGGGTCAGGATGTCGTAGCTCGCCACGACTTCGCCGTCCTGGTTGGTGACTTCGACGTCCCACGCCACCACCCCCTGGCCCTTGCCGTCGGCGCCGACCTTGTTGCGGTCGATCT